>Ga0209023_10000001_pt1 | contig 1263199 bp, 1084 predicted proteins | sample LakOneMetagenome_FD_187468 | JGI IMG/M metagenome (GOLD analysis project Ga0209023, IMG submission 187468) | Freshwater and sediment microbial communities from Lake Erie, Canada (SPAdes) (version 2) | ecosystem: Environmental > Aquatic > Freshwater > Lentic | place: Lake Erie, Canada... | reverse complement strand
TAAACACTTCATTTCATTCAGTTTTTACAAATATCTCGCAGAACAGTTTTTTAGTTTCTTTGCAGAACCGCCTGCTCGGCGAGGGCGCGAACTATAGGCACCACCCTCTGCCTTTGCAAGCTTTTTTTGATATTTTTGATGACATTTTTAAAGAGAAGAGCACAAGACCAACAAATGCGATAAAACACATACAGCCCGTGCGAATAGCGCTCAAACTAAGCAGACTTTGCAATACCCACTTTTTTCAAAACCCAGATTGCTGGCGCAGACAAACCATAAATAGCCGCAAGTGCAAGCAAGCCCATTTCTTGATAAATAATTAATGATGCGAAAATCAAAACAATCACCAACATCACCCAAAACGGCACACGACCACGGAAATCGACACTTTTAAAACTTGTGTACTTAAAGTTAGATACCATCAATAAACCACTAACCGCCGTGAGCACAGCCAAAGCCGATGCCCAGATACCCACCGGACGAATATCGAACCATGTCCAAACGGTTGCAGCAATAATGGCCGCCGCCGCAGGACTAGCCAGACCTACAAAGTATTTTTTGTCGACAACGCCGATTTGTGTATTAAAGCGCGCAAGGCGCAAAGCAGCGCATGCGGTATAGATAAAAGCCGCAGCCCACCCCCAGCGACCAAGATCATGAAGCGCCCAACTAAATACTACCAATGCTGGCGCGACACCAAAGGACACCATATCGGCAAGACTATCGTATTGCTCACCAAACGCACTTTGGGTGTTGGTCATACGGGCGACGCGACCATCCATACCGTCGAGCAACATCGCTAGAAAAATAGCAACGGCCGCGTGACCAAAATTACCGTGCATTCCAGACACAATTGCATAGAAGCCACAGAAAAGTGCACCAGTGGTGAATAAATTCGGGAGTAAATACACCCCGCGATGACGCGCCCTAAGCCCGCCTTCTGAAATTTCTTCTTCTACATCACCAAAGGGCAAATCTGTATCGCGCTGATTATGTTCGCGCGGCTTGATTTGCTCGTGATCGCTATGACTCATCATTAACCTCATTGTCTATCTAATAACAGCAGGGGCACATTGTACACATCAAATCTCGCCTGCATATATTTTCGAGCCGCCAAACTGCAAAAGCCGCACAAGAATAGAGCTTTTGTGATCGCCCCCGTAAATCGCGACATGCCGATAGTCAAAATTCGGCAGAACCGCATAGCTTGATCTATAGTTGAACGCAGGTTTACACACTTAATTTGCAGACAAGAGATACTGATCAAATGGCCGACATACCCGCCACAGAATTAAAAAATGAGCGATTTCGCTTATTGGAAGATATTGCCAAAGAACTTGAAGGCGAGATTGTTTTCCCCACTTCTTTTGACGTTTCTTCACGCATTAGCCAGGTGATGCGCAATGAATCCGCCAGCCTTCAGCAAATTGCGCACGAAGTGCAGCGAGACCCACTGATTGCGAGCAAGATTTTAAAGTTTGCCAACTCGGCGAGCCATAACCCATCAGGCTATAGCATTACCGATATAGATCACGCACTAGGCCGCATTGGCCTTGAAAGCGCACGCTCGGTGGCACTTGCTTGTGCTTTGGCACAGCTTGCGAAGTCTAGCAAGATATCGGTATTTTCAGATCAACTTGAACAACTGCTGGAACACAGCCTCAAAACGGCTGCCATTGCACGCCTGCTAGCAAAACGCCTTAATACTCGCGTACACCCTGAAACTGCCATGCTCGCTGGGTTGGTTCATGACTTGGGCGCCTTTTTTATGCTCCATCGAGTGGCAAATTACCCAGAGCTGATAGATCGCCCGAATACTGTTCGCTATTTAGTGGCGCAATGGCATGAAGGTATTGGATCGACACTGCTGGATGCGCTTGGCTTACCCAGCGAAGTGATTGAAGCCGTTGAGGAGATTGATATCCCTCGCGCCAGAGTAACAACACCTCGCAGCCTGTCTGACATCGTGTATGTTGCCAATCTGTTTGCCGGTGGATTTTCCGAAATGCAACGACTCGATCTACCTGACCTGCAAGAACCGGCCGAGCTGCAAGATCCGAAATATACTGATCTGCAATCCGAGATGGATGATGCGTGCGCAGAGATGCTGGAATTGCGATAACGCTCAAGCAGAAACAGACACCAACAAAAAGCCCCGCACTAGTCACCTAGGCGGGGCTTTTTACATCAATCAAACCACATTGGCTTTTGGCCAAATTAGTTCTTAGTTTGGTCAACGATTTTGTTGGCTTGAATCCAAGGCATCATTGCACGCAACTTGTTACCTACAACTTCGATACCGTGCGCAGCGTTGTTGCGACGTGCAGCAGTCATGGAAGAGTAGTTAGTTGCACCTTCAAGAATGAACTTCTTAGCGTATTCACCAGTTTGAATATCTTTCAACGCTTGACGCATAGCTTTACGCGATTCTTCGTTGATCACTTTAGGACCAGTCACGTATTCGCCGTACTCAGCGTTGTTAGAGATTGAGTAGTTCATGTTGGCGATACCGCCCTCGAACATAAGGTCAACAATCAACTTCAATTCATGCAAACACTCGAAGTACGCCATTTCTGGCTCGTAGCCTGCTTCAACCAAAGTTTCGTAACCCATTTTTACCAATTCAACTGCACCACCACAAAGAACAGCTTGCTCACCGAACAAGTCGGTTTCAGTTTCGTCTTTGAAAGTAGTTTCGATGATACCGGTACGGCCGCCGCCTACGCCTGACGCGTAAGAAAGTGCGGTATCTTTTGCTTTGCCTGATGCATCTTGATAGATAGCAATCAAATCAGGAACGCCGCCGCCACGAACAAATTCAGAACGCACAGTGTGGCCTGGTGCTTTTGGAGCAACCATGATTACGTCCAAGTCTTTGCGTGGAACTACTTGGTTGTAGTGAATCGCGAAGCCGTGAGCGAACGCCAAAGTAGCGCCTTTCTTGATGTTTGGCTCGATTTCGTCTTTGTACAATTTTGATTGGAATTCATCTGGAGTCAGAATCATTACCACGTCAGCAGAAGCAACAGCAGTTGCAACGTCAGTTACTTTCAAACCGTGAGCTTCAGCTTTTTTAACAGTCGCAGAACCAGCGCGCAGACCAACAACAACATCTACACCTGAATCTTTAAGGTTGCACGCGTGCGCGTGGCCTTGTGAACCGTAACCAATGATGGCTACTTTTTTGCCTTTGATGATGGAAAGATCAGCGTCTTTATCGTAATAAACGTGCATGGCAGACTCCTAGAAAGAATGATTTAAGGGTTGAGCCAGCCATAAGCCAGCCCGATGTAAAAAAGTGAAAAGAAAAACAGGCGCGCAGTGTAGAAAAAAACCAATATGACGTAAAATGATATATTTGCATGTTAATGTTGCAGTTTGTGCAACAATCTTTAAAGCCGTATTTGATAAGACTCATAAAAGGTTATCCCGATGGACATCCCGAAACTCAAGCTTTTTTGCGCCCTTGCCAGCAGCCTGCACTTTGGTCGCGCCGCAAGCGCCTGTTATGTCAGCCCTTCAACCCTCAGCCGCAACATCAAACAGCTGGAAGAAGACTTGGGCGTGAGCTTGTTTGAGCGCGACAACCGTTCAGTTGCACTAACGCACGAAGGCGAAAGTTTCCTGAATTTTGCGAAGGAAGTATTACAACAATGGGAAACCTATCAAGAATCGCTGATTGCACAAGCCGATCAACTACACGGCCAACTCAGTATTTATTGCTCGGTGACAGCAAGCTACAGCTTTCTCTACAACATCCTCACTGAGTTTCGCGTTAAACATCCGGGCATCGCAATCAAACTGCATACCGGCGACCCGGCGCAATCGATTGAACGCGTACTCGCCGGTTATGAAGATATCGCCATCGCCACCAAGCCGGACAAAATGCCTGCCGGCATTAGCTTTAAATCTATCGCGCATTCACCATTAGTTTTTATTTGCGCGAAACAGCAAAGCGAATGGAACAATACAAGCTGGGACAAAATTCCCGTTATCATTCCTGAAGAAGGTCTTGCCCGCGAACGATTAAACAATTGGTTTGAATCACAAAATATAAAACCAAATATTTATGCAGAAGTAAAAGGTAATGAAGCAATCGTCAGCATGGTGAGCTTGGGCTTCGGTGTTGGCGTGCTTCCAAAAATCGTAGTGGATAACAGCCCGCTTGCAGAACAAGTAGAAATCTTTGCAATTCAACCAGATCTAGGGCCTTATTCGATGGGAATTTGCGTTATGGAAAAACGCTTGAAAAGCCCAATCTTAAATGCATTTTGGGCGCAACTTACCCATGAAAAATAAAGATGCAAAATAATAACGATTAATTTTCATGTTTGATAATACTGATTTCGCCATCCGACTCCATATACATTATCTTAACTTGATCGATATTCTCCAACCCCGCTTCGCGAATTTTTTCATAGAGCTCATCGATAGTAATAAATTCCTTGCGTAAATTTCGCCGCTGTAATTTTCCATCGCGAATTAAACACAATTTTCGCGCAGAGACCAAACGCTCAATCAACGGAAACTGATAACTTAAAAAATCTATCATATAATTCCAAAATACCAGCGTCGTTATTAGCACCATTCCATCGCTGACTGAAGTAGCTTCACCAATCATGGCATTTTGCGCCGCATCACCCAAAATCACTACAAATAGAAAATCCGTGATGGATGCTGAGCCCACATCGCGCCGCAGAATTAAACGGAAAATTAAAAACAGGAACCAAAACATTAAGGTTCCTCTCACAAAAAGCTGCAATGGCGATACCGTAAAGTGAATAACTTCACTCATGCCCACATTCAATAAATCCATTAAAACCTCTCATTTATTTTTTAAAAATCAGCGAAAAGGACGACTTAAAAACGGCGAACCTGCCAAGCCAAATCGCCAGGGAAGATCTATCGCCTTTGAAATGCCTATACGCGAACCACACACAACATCGACCAGCGTCGATGCCGGAATTAATTCAAACGGGGGTTTATTTAAAGGCGCACCATTGTAGCCATGAACAATCGCCAACGCCTGCCCCACTTTCCCCGGCCCTGAGCACAATAAACGAACATCACTCACGCCACGTCGATCATACATAGTTTGCAATCCTATAATGGGCTCGATTGCACGAATTAAAACACCAGCACCATGGCCTTCTGCTTCACATACGAAATTCAAACACCAGTGAATACCATAAGAGCGATAAACATACGCACATCCCGGCGGACCAAACATAGCGGCATTGCGTTTAGTTGGCCCGACAAACGTATGTGATGCAGGATCCAACTGATCATAAGCTTCTGTTTCAACAATAACACCACCCACACCATCAACTGTAAACGTTGCACCAATAAGCTGGTGCGCAACCTCATGCGATGGAGCAAGAAAGTTAATTGCAGATAAAAAATTTGTCATAAGAAAACATGCACCTAAAAAATAAGTCTCACGTTACGTTGATTGCATAACAATAACACCAAAATTGCAAATCAGTTCAATAACCTTTACTAGAATATTTTCTCCAACTAACATTTATATTTACCATAAAAATAAAAAAGCCGATGAGTTTCCCCATCGGCTTTAGATTTTCTTACTGTTAATTAAAACTACAATTTGGCTAACGCAAACGCTCTTAAACTACTAGCATCGTAACCAATACGCGACCAGCCATTCGTTGCTTTGCCATACACATTTAAACTTAATGCGTAGGCTGCATTTTCGCAGCTATCGAGCAATGTCGATGCAGCATAAGTATGCGCATCATTACCCGCACCATCGCCAACGTAAGCGTGACCTGCCACACCATCTTGCACCGCAACAGGTGTTACACCCACTTCAGGATAACCCGCTACCGATGCAGCAGGCACAGGCAAGGCACCGCGAATCACACCAAAATTAAACACAGCTTGATTGGTGGGATGATTTGCATGGAACCCTAATGTCACAGGATCACTCGTGTTGTGATAACGCAAGAAGCCACAGACATCAGTCACAATGCTCGCACTAATTGCCGGTGCATCAATAGCTGCTGTTGATGGGTTGTTATCAATATGCAATTTAAATACAAATGCATTCGCACTAATTTCTCCGGCTTCCGCTGCACGCGCGGTTACGCCACTGCTATCAATTGTTTTAGGCACAATAAAATTAAACGCAGCACCTACAGGCACTTGCACGCCCGCAGAATTAAACAATTCAACTTTAATGTCATATTGACCTGCAGCAGCAAGCGGCCCACCCGGTAATGCAGTTGTATCCAAAAACGCTGAATAGATATCGCCAAACCAATCATCTTCCGGCCAATAAGTGAGAGTTCCCGCAGGATCACTAACGCCCGGTGCCGGTGGAAAATCGGGTTTGAATTCAAACAAATTACCTTGTACACCCACCGTATTTGGCCCCAATTTATAAACAGGGAAAGTAGGTAAATGCCCGGGCTCTTCATGCACATAATGACGCACTACAGGCACAGACATTTGCGACCAAGCAACTGCACCCACTTTGCGATAAGAGAAACGATAATATTTCAAACCAGAAGAAGGAATATCGTAAGAATATCCCAAACGGAAACCCAAAGTACTACCGAATGGAGCATCGCTCAAAATACCCAATCCACCTGAACCGTAATCTGTATAGCCGTTTGGTTTTACCCAACCCAATGGCGGAGTGCCTACACTAGGATTACCAAAAATTGCTGTGCCGCCCACCATATAAGGCATCACCCAGGTACCAAAACCATCGGGCGGTGTTACAGGATCTTGTGGCGAACAAGGAATAGCAGATGGATCAGTCACTACCAAAGTCACATCACTACCGCACGCATAATTCCAATGCGTACCGCAACGAATAGTGGGATGATAAATCGAATGCCACGCACTGCCTTGCCATTGATCGACTGAAAAATATAAATCCGGTTGATCAGCACAAGGATAAAAAAACCATGCACTAAAACGACCATTGTCATCCGTGTATACCGTGCGGAAACAATTCTTGTGATAAATAAAGAATGGCTCCAGCCAATCAAAGTAGCACAAGCGATAAATCCACTGCGGCAACAAATCAATTAGCGTAGTACGCAAATGCGCAACACTGGCAACGGATGCTAGAGATTTAAACGGCGTTAAATCAAAATCCAACGCCGTAGAGCTACGCGCACTCAATGTTTGCAGCTGCTCTGTGCTCTCTGTTTTTTTACAAGACTCACATTCCTGATGATTAGCATCAACACTTAATGCTGTACGGCTAACAAGAGTCGACGGCGCTGCATTCGCAGCAAGCAAACGCACTCCAGGATTCGCAACTAACGGCCCCAATGGGCCAATGATTTCTTCCGGCGGCTCTAGCGGAAATTTCGGCGCAATCAACAACTCATCGCGCAATCGCCACAACAAATCATCAGGAAGTTTTTTGATAAGAATGGGTAAGCGATCAATCTCGCAAATCGTTACGCGCGCGTGACAGATCGGTAAAAATTTAACGCTGCCATCTGGCAAAGTAACACGCTTTACCACTTGTCCTGCAACATGACAAATACACCACAACAAAGGTCGCCATTGTGCGGGGGACAAGGTTAAGTCGATAGTTTTTAATGTGTCGCGTAAACTAAAGCGAGTTTCATAAGCGCCTAATCGTGTTAAATCTGCAAATACAGGTACTTTGTCTTCTACAGCGGGGGCCAACAATACTCGAATCGTTTTACCATTTAAGCCAGCGGGCAGTGAAAGCCTGCCGCCATTTTTTTCTATGGCCTGCCTTCCGATAAAACTTCCGTTTACATCAAATGTATACGCAAACAAATTGGGAGTTTTATCTCCTGCTTCAACCCCAATGAGCTGTACATTCAAACTAACATCAATACCTTTTTCAATACCTTTTGCCATTTTAACTCTCCTTTTCATCATTTAATAAACAATTGATTTATAGAATTAAATCAATTGGACTTCTACTGTTTGACGTCTAATCCTTTATTCATAAACGCATCACAGAAGCCTTTGTCACAAAAAATTATCTCTACGCATCATCACAATATAGATAATTGTATGAGCTATTTATTCACGACAATTTTTGTAGAATTTTTCACTAGGCACCCCAACGTAAACAACTTACATGCACAATAATAAAATAACAATACTCGCATTATTTGTACTTTTCAAATTCCTTGTACATAAATAAATCAAATATAACGAATTAAAAAAGTACAATGATTTTTGTGACGCCATTTACAACGATAACGATGGCACATAAAAACATTAAATATTTATTAATTTATCTGCCAGCATTATTATTGCAGAATTTATGTGTACACTAGCAACTCACTATTTTTAGCCTCATGAGTTATCGATTTCACCTTTAATAGCCGTGTAAAAAAACAAAGGAGATAACATATGTACACGCTTCATATTGCCAACAAAAATTATTCATCCTGGTCATTGCGGCCGTGGATTTTAATGGAAGCACTTAGCATTGAGTTCAGCGAAAAATTACACCCATTCCCGGAAAAGAATGTAGGAGAAATTTATCGCACATTTTCACCCACTGGAAAAGTACCATGTCTGCAAGACAACGATCTCGTTGTGTGGGACTCGTTAGCCATTACAGAATATTTGGCTGAGCAACATGAAGGCGTTTGGCCCACCGATAAAGCAGCGCGCGCATGGGCACGCAGTGCAGCAGCAGAAATGCATTCTGGCTTTCAAGCGTTGCGTAATAATTGCGGCATGAATTGCGGATTGCGCATTCAACTCAACCATATTTCACCCGCACTGCAAAAAGACATTGTTCGCGTTGATGAACTCTGGCGCGAAGGACTTAAAAAATTTGGCGGGCCTTTTTTAGCGGGAGAAAAATTTACTGCCGTAGATGCATTTTTTGCCCCCGTTATATTTCGCATACAAACTTATCACTTACATTTAAGCGATCTCGCCAAACAGTACATGCAACATATATTGCACTTTCCCGCCATGCAAAAATGGTATGACGCTGCGCTGATTGAAATATGGAGAGAACCCGCGCACGAACATGAGGCTTTATCCGCCGGGCAATTAGTGGCAGATCATCGGCGCTGATACCTACCAACCGCTAATTAATGCATCAACTGAAAACAAAAAAGCCGAATCCTTTTCAAGATTCGGCTTTTTTTATTTTAAAACACTACTAAAAATTACAAACTTAACACTTTCTCACCACGTGAAATACCGCTTACGCCAGAACGAACTACTTCAATAATAGAAGCATCGCCAACAGCCAGCAGAAATGCATCGAGCTTATCGCTCGCGCCAGTGATTTGAATGGTGTAAAGAGAACTGGTTACGTCGATGATTTGCCCACGGAAAATATCTACGCAACGTTTCACTTCTGCACGTTGTGCGCCTGATGCTTTTACTTTAATCAACATCAATTCGCGTTCAATGTGCGCACCTTCGGTTAAATCAACCAGCTTCACTACATCAACTAATTTGTTAAGGTGCTTGGTGATTTGCTCGATTTTGTGATCATCACCAAGCGTAGTCAACGTTAAGCGCGACAGCGTTGGATCTTCCGTTGGTGCAACCGTTAAGCTTTCAATGTTGTAGCCGCGCTGTGAAAACAAACCTACAACACGCGATAAAGCACCTGGGGCGTTTTCTAATAAAACAGAAATAATTCTTCTCATTTTATGTGCGCTCCGTTTTGCTTAACAACATATCGCGCATAGAACCGTTAGGCGCAATTTGCATCGGGTAAACGTGTTCAGACTGATCAACCATAATGTCCATAAACACTACGCGATCTTTCAATGCAAAACACTCTTCCAACTTCGCTTTCAGCTCTTCTTTTTTCGTCACGCGAATACCAACGTGACCGTAAGCTTCTGCAAGTTTGATAAAGTCTGGCAAAGAATCTTCATACAAACTTTCTGCATAACGACTTGAATATTGCATGTCTTGCCATTGGCGAACCATACCGAGCGCTTGGTTGTTCAAACAAATAACTTTTACCGGTAAATGATATTGCGTACAGGTTGATAATTCCTGAATACACATTTGAATACTGCCTTCACCCGTCACGCACACAACCGTCGCATCGCGATAAGCCATTTGCACGCCCATCGCCGCTGGCAAACCAAAACCCATAGTGCCAAGACCACCAGAGTTGATCCAACGACGCGGTTTATCAAACTGATAATATTGCGCAGTAAACATTTGATGCTGACCAACATCTGACGTTACATAAGCATCGCCTTTGGTCACTTCCCAAATCGCTTTGATCACTTCTTGCGGTTTAATTTTATCGCTCGTGGTATCAAAACGATCTTTGGTATAAATACCGTGACGCTCGCGCCACTCATTAATTTGTTTCCACCAATCTGCAATTGCCACAGTATCCGGCTTCTCAACAGATTCATTAATGAGCGTAATCATATCGGTCAATACACTATCAACAGCACCCACAATCGGTACATCTGCAGTAACTGTTTTTGAAATAGACGCAGGGTCGATATCAATGTGAATAATTTTTGCATTAGGGCAAAACTTGCTTACGGTATTGGTTACACGATCATCAAAACGCGCACCAATCGCCAAAATCACATCGCTGTGATGCATCGCGGTATTTGCTTCGAATGTACCGTGCATCCCGAGCATACCGAGGAAACGTTTATCCGTTCCCGGATATGCGCCCAAACCCATCAACGTATTCGTCACCGGGTAATCCAGCATGCGCACCAATTGACGCAGCAACTCAGACGCATTGCCTTGCACAACACCACCACCGGCATAAATCATCGGGCGCTTGGCGGCCAACAATAACTGTACGGCTTTTTTGATTTGGCCAGCATGCCCGCGTATCGCAGGCGTGTAGGAGCGCAACTTCACCTTATCAGGATATTCATACGGAAAGGTATTTGCCGGATGTGTTAAATCCTTAGGCACATCGATAACCACAGGGCCTGGACGACCAGTCGCAGCAATGTAATAGGCTTTTTTCACCACTTCAGCAATTTCGCTGGGGTGTTTAATCATGAAACTGTGCTTCACGATTGGACGCGAAATACCGACCATGTCGGTTTCCTGAAACGCATCTTCACCGATCAGATGGCTCGCCACTTGACCAGAAATAACCACCATCGGAATGGAGTCCATAAAGGCCGTCGCAATACCAGTAATGGCATTGGTCGCACCTGGGCCCGATGTCACGAGCACAGTACCCACTTTACCCGTCGCGCGGGCATAACCATCGGCAGCATGAGTCGCGGCTTGCTCGTGGCGAACAAGAATGTGTTTTACGTCTTTTTGACGAAAGATGGCATCGTAAATATGCAGTGCCGCGCCGCCTGGATAGCCAAAAACGTATTCAACGCCTTCGTCTTTCAGGGCACGGATGAGCATATCTCCGCCTGAGAGCATTTCCAAAATGATTCCCCTTTTAGGTTTTTGATTCGCATTTGCGGGTGCATTCTTGAAAAGAAGCACACAAACAGGCGTCAGTGATTGAACAATCTACTGGCGCAGATGAATGATCAACGATACAACGCCCGGCAAGGCCCAGATCGGATCAGCGAACACCGTGCAGGTAAACAACGGCATTCTATTGGTCGACAGCGTGGATGTTCGCGTCGCCAGCAGATGGGTCGATAAGAGGGTGACTTATCGGGAAGCAGAGAATACCGGCTTATCGGTTACTTGCAGCCATCTAGCGAACCGGTGATTTTCCCAAGATATGCGGGGAAGTCAAGAAAAATAAGGGTTTATTTTTGCACAACGCGTTTTTATGGCGACTCTGCGACAGCAAATAAAGTGTCGGCATTATTTACGTCTGCTGTTTTTGAGAGGGCGTTTTTTTTGTTATATGCTTGAAAACCGTGCATTACAAAATTATGGCATCAAATTTGCTAAACTTGGCACGTGCATTATCTTTTTTAGTTACACACTAAATAGTAATTTTTACAAACAAGATGGAATCAATATGTACTTACAATGGGTTAAAAAAGTTGTTGTAGCAGCCGCCTTTTTGGTGAGCTCAACTTGTTTTGCTGGTGTAATCACCGACACTCAAGAAGTTAACAAACTAGTAAACATCCTCACTCCTGCGTCTTGGACTCACAATATTCTTGATAACGGTTTTACATTGGGCACTGCACAAAGCGCAACTTTGAGCATCCAATTAAAAGACGATAGCAAGACTGACGGTTCAGAATTGGCCAGTATTGTGGTTGGTTTTTTCGACTTTGAAGATGGCGTAGCCTTCTACAATGCCACCTCAGATTGGACTGGTTCATTAGGAATCAGCTCAATGGCAACACTGAATGCAAGCGGTCTGTTAGACGTTACTGTACTCAGCACTTGGGGTGATTTTATCGTTGGTAACTCAACGTTGACAGTTAATACAACTGACGTTCCAGAACCAGGCAGCTTGATTCTGTTGGGTTTAGGTTTGCTCGGTCTTGGATTAGCGCGTCGTCAAAAGTAATTCGCTTTATCTGACAATAAAAAAGGCTCCTTTGCAGGAGCCTTTTTTATTTGCACCGCAGCAATATTCATCACCAATCAAATAACAAAAATAATAAAAATAGACCACTGTCACATAAATGCTGACGATAAACTTAACGGCATTGGCATCAACTGAATACACAAATCACAATAACGTATTGAAAAATATACAAAAAAAAAATTGGCATAAAACCTGCTTTTCTGCAACTGAACATTTTGAAAGGAACTGTTCGCACTTATTAACTCATTTAAGGAAAATGATTATGAAATTATTATCAATAAGCACCACCGTTTTTGCTGGTCTAATTCTCAGCGCAACTGCTCAAGCTCTCGTTATCACCCCCGAAAATAATGGCACCACCTTGGCAAATACAATCCTTGGTAGCGGCATTACGGTAAGCAATGTGACTTACAGCGGTGCCAATGGTGCATCGGGTAGTTTCACCGGCGGCAATAGCTCAGGCTTGGATATCGATAAAGGCATTGTATTGTCCAGTGGACAAGCTGTGACAGCGCAAGGCCCTAACAATAACACTGGCGCCACCACTAACAATGGTTTTGCTGGGTACGCCCCCCTCGATGTACTTGCAAGTGCAACCACTCACGACTCCACCGTTCTCGGTTTTGACTTTGAATTTGATGGCGGCGCAGGTGGCGACTTATTCTTCAACTTCATCTTTGGCTCTGAAGAATATCTAGAGTGGGTCAACAAAGGCTTTAACGATGTATTTGGCTTTTTTGTAGATGGCGTCAACACCGCTTTTGTTCCAAGCACTACAACACCGATCAGCGTTGACAATATCAACACCACAACCAATAGCAGTTTATTTGTCGATAACACTGCTGGCATTCATAACACCCAAATGGATGGCTTTACCAAAGCGATGCAAATCAACCTCAAAGGTTTGAGCACTGGCAAACACACCATGGAATTTGCTATTGCTGATACAGGCGATTTTATTTTGGACTCATGGATATTTATTGAAGCAGATTCGTTCTCAAATGTTCCAACTAACACAGTACCAGAACCAAGCAGTTTAATTTTGCTAGGTTTAGGTTTGTTAAGTTTAGGTTTTGCGCGTAAAAAATTGTAATTACTTCGCAACAGAAAACAAAAAGGCTCCTTAGGGAGCCTTTTTGTTTAAAGATAAAATTTATTTATGTGATTTTACAACATATTAAAAATTAACATCCGCAGCCAAAGAAAAATCTGCTTCTTTTACATTCGCCGAATCACCACCAATAAATATTTTAAAATCCCCTGCTTCCGCACCAAAATGTAAATCGCGCTTATAAAATGCAAGATCTTTTGGAGTGAGCTCAAACGTCAGCGTTTTAGTTTCGCCTGCTTTTAACACAACTTGCTGGAACGCTTTAAGTTCTTTTACTGGGCGAGTAATGCTACCCACAAGATCGCGAATATAAAGCTGCACAGTTTCCTTTCCATCATATTTACCACTGTTAGTGACTTTAATCGTCGCAGTAATTTTTCCATCAGCAAGCAGAATTTTTTTATCAAGCACCACATCTGAATACGTAAATTGCGTGTAACTCAAACCATAACCAAAAACGTAAAGCGGATCATTTGAAACATCGATGTAGTGCGTGGTGTATTCAGAATCCTGTGAAAAAGGGCGTCCTGTATTTTTCATATTGTAATAAATAGGAACTTGTCCAAGTACGCGCGGAAAAGTTACCGGTAACTTTCCTGAAGGATTATAATCGCCAAATAAAATATCGGCGATGGCATGTCCGCCCATAGTGCCTGCAAACCAGGTTTCAACAATAGCATCCATGTGCTCATCTTCCCATGACAGTGTTAATGGTCGGCCATTCATTAACACCAACACCATTGGCTTGCCCAATTTCTCCAATTTGCGAAGTAATGCTTGTTGATTGCCCGGCAAATCAATTGAACTACGGCTTTTTGCTTCGCCAGACATATTGCCCGCCTCACCCATCGCCAACACAATCACATCAGAATTTTGCGCGATAGCAATAGCCTCATCAAAACCTGATTCATCCACCGAATCAATATCGTAACTTGCACCTTTCGCATATTTTACAGAAACCGTTGCATCCACTTTTGCTTTTATGCCTTCAAGCAAGGTTATTGGCATATCCCAATTTCCAGCAGCGTGCCATGAACCCAGCATGTCTAGCTTACTGTCGGCAAGCGGGCCAATCACCGCAATCGAATTTGTTTTTTTGCTCAGCGGCAACACATTGTTATTATTTTTCAGCAACACAATAGATTTTCTTGCAACATCACGTGCAGCCTCTAAATATTCCGGTTTATAAATTTCTGCCGCTTGACGTTGTTCATTGCTGTAACGGTAGGGATCATCAAACAATCCAAGACGATATTTCATTTCTAAAATTCTACGTACAGCATCATCGACTTGAGACTCAGACACTTTCCCTTCTTTAATTAAATGTTTTATATTTTTAAGATACAGCTGACCAACCATATCCATATCAAGCCCGGCATTCATCGCTAGCTCTGCCGCATGGCTATCATTTTTTGCAAAACCGTGCGGAATTAATTCATTAACGGCTGTGTAATCACTAACCACAAAACCTTTAAAATTCCATTGCTGCTTCAATACATCAGTGAGCAAATATTTATTGCCCGTTGCAGGCGTGCCATTCACATCATTGAACGCCGACATAAAGGTTGCAACGCCAGCATCAACAGATGCTTTGAATGGAGGCAAATAGGTATTCCACAATTCAACATCGGACACATCAGTGCTGTGGTAATCGCGACCCGCTTGCGCTAAGCCATAAACAGCAAAATGTTTTGCCGTGGCAAGAATAGTATTAGTTGCCGCAAGATCATCGCCTTGAAAACCTTTGATGCGCGCTTTTGCAATCAATGATCCCAAATAAGGATCTTCGCCCGCACCTTCAGACATTCGCCCCCAACGGGGATCGCGCGCTACATCAACCATCGGTGCAAATGTCCAATGAATACCTTCAGCAGATGCTTCCGACGCCGCGACACGCGCAGCATGTTCAATCGCTTGCAAATCCCAACTTGCAGCTTCACCTAATGAAATAGGAAATATTGTGCGATGGCCATGAATAACATCGTAGCCAAATAAAAGCGGAATACCTAAGCGTGTTTTATCGACAGCAATATGCTGTAATTTGTTGGTGTATTTAACAGTGAACACGTTAAGCATTGAACCAACTTTACCGGCCTTGATGTCAGCAAGATAATCGCTACTTGACGTTGGCCCAGTAACATCACCCTCGCCACTCAATTGATTCAACTGACCAAGCTTTTCATCCAATGTCATTTTATGAATCAACTTGGCAATAAACTGATTCATTTTTTCTTCAGCTGAAACGACCGCCTGCTGTTCTGACGCAGGCTGTGCTGCAACTGATAATTGTGGCTCTGCCGCATGCGACCCACATGGCAATAGCATCATTAACAAAAGAGAAGTGCGAAGTTTTTGCCCACGAAGAAACAAAGACATTGTAGAACTGAACATAAATAATTCTCGCCAAATAGAAAAATATGATCGTCGTTATTTATTATTAATCGACCAAAGAGGTAAAGGTTCAATCCACACAGTAGACCACCCACTCATATTTGCAAGATCATGTTATGCGAAACACCCCTAAAGATCTAGCAAACAGCTCGTTCAAGCACCAAATCGGCCACTCACGCGCCTGCTTCAGATACAAAAAAGCCAGCTGTAAATACAGCTGGCTTTTTTGGTGGGCGGAAATCTACGATATTGCTATTTAAAAATCTCCTTCTGCCGCAACAGAACTTCAGCAACAGCATTATTTAGTAAGCCATAAGCGAGCTTGGGATTTGTTTTAATATCATTCAATTCCGCAAGCGTTGGCGACGAAAAATCTGCCGGGTAATTGATAAATACATCTTTGCCATTAGAGATAAAATGCATTTTTAACCACGCACTCGCCTTATCACCCTCACTAGGAAACGTATGAAAACCGTAAGCTTCAATGACAACCTGTGTAGATACATTATTACGCTTGAAAAAATGCACATAAAAAGATTGTTTTGACAACTGCGACTCAACCATTGAAACAATATTAAAATCAGGTGAATATTTTTTAATATCAGTAGCAATATCTTTTGCAATCCCTTCATCAATCGCAATCCCTATCGCAATACCAGCACCACCCATGTAGGCATCCATCATCATGCCAGCTGCTGCGCCTTTGCCGGAAAAAGCTAAGGTAGTGCGATCACCTGTTTTTATTTGCCAACTTGATTTCGAGTGGGTAGCACAACTAGATAGCAGAGTAGCAGTTAGCAAAAACATTAAATAAAAAGAAAAAAATTTCATTTACATCCCAATAAAAATATTAATGCTAGCCAAAACTCTTAAATAGGCATTTTTAATTCTTAATATAGAAAGTTGAATTAGGAATTAATGTATTGTAAGTAACTGAATCAACGCTATACCAAGCTACAGGTGTACAAGCTTGAATGTACGCCTGTATTTTTTTACCTGCCATCATAGCAGCAAGCGTAGATGAATATATTTATTTATATTGAGGATGGCTACTTTGAATATACATTCTGTCGCTCGTTGTACAACCGGCAACATTCCCAAATTCACCATAGACCATGAACCCGCCCGAACGCTCAATATCAATCGCTGTTGGAACTGCCGCAAGAGAAAGCCCGCCAACAGCAAATGCAGAAGAAGATGCAAATACCAAACAAGCTAAAATAAAACTTTTCATAAATAACTCCTTAAAATAACGATTGTAAATTGAGCCATAAAGCCCAACATGCCTTTAATTTATTTAAATTAAAACTGGTAACATCGGGGGTCAAAATAAGAACAGGAATTACAAATCAAAATAACTCGCCGACTAATTTACTCTAACACCAGCTTTTTAACATGGATTCATCTGAAAAATCCAGCAATGAAATCTGTATTTCGAAGCTCATCATGTAGCCATCAAACACCGCGCAATCTTTAATTAAGAGAAATGTAACCAATTTTACAATAGCCATCTGCATCTTTAGTCCCATAAACCCTTACGCTTTTATCCGCCATTTTTGCGGCCAAAAGAACACTAGCAATAGTTTGATACGTAGGTTGAGATGTTAAAGCGTATGCATAATTGCTTTTGCAGGCAGGCATAGTAGGTTGCACTCCATCCAAAAAGACCATAACCCTTGGGGTTCCGTCATAAACATCCAGCGAAAGTATTTTACCTGTGTAATCTGCATCCCAAGCATTAGCAGCTGCAGAAAAACCAAAGCTCGCAATAGCCGCCAATAAACATAATTTAATATTTTTCATAATTTACTCCATTTTTGCGCCGAGCTAAGCGGCATTATTTAAAATTAAACACACATTTTACACTGCGTTTTCTTGCCGCGGCGTTGCCAATAAATGTTCGCGGTTTGTCATGAACACCCATGTATGAAGTTGCACTTGATATCTTTCAGAAAACTCTTTCAACCAATTGACGCAAGCTGCCATATCCTCATTGCCGTTAACACAAACTTGGCGATTTTTGCCGCACTGAATAATATGTTGCGCAACACCAACAAGGTCACAAACGATTTAGCCTGCCATACTTCCTCCTTAAATTTTTTTAATTTAATTTGGAAAAGTTTACTCTGACCCCAGATTACAATTTTGATTACACTATTTTTAGCTACTTTACCTCATTGGCCCTCTCTAATTTAGTTAGCCGGCCTAAGAATTCATTAAACGATGGATGATTAGCTCTTGCGAAGTCATTATCATCTTTCAAAACTTCCATTTTTATTAGTCTTCCACTATGACCAGGATCTACAAAACTAAATATATAACGATTTTCTTCATATTTAATCGACCACCCATCCTCCGCCACATAAATATATTCATCCGTTTTTGGAATTTTATCTGGGTCTGGATATACCCCAGGAACCATTGTGTAGCCGACCATATATACTCCAATATTTAAAATTTAATTTCACTGAATGGCGTACCTTTTGGAGCAACAAATACAGCCTCAGTAACACCATTGACTGTTTTAGCTCCTGGCACCCATAACTGATTAGCGCCATAATTTGGATTGCCTGGAGACTCGTTCCCAGAAGCTAGTTTCAAATCCGCAACATTTTTCTTTTCAAAATACAAAATCATATCATTACTAGAATCAAGATTTTTATTTCTGCCTAATTTCTTACTTATTGCAGCCAAGTCACCACCGGTTTCTTGGTAAAGTCGGTCCCATTCTGATTTCGGTATACAAAACCCTTCGTCGCCAGAATAGAAAAGTCCCTCTTTTGTCACTTTCTCCCTGCTAGCAATTCTGACAACACCACTTTCAAATTGCTTTAATTGAGAAGCAATATATTCCGCTGGCAAATAATCAGAAGGGCTTGGTCTCTCGCCTTTAGGTTTTGACAGTACTTCTTTATAAAGCCTATCTGCATCCCATCCATCTTTTAAAACTATATTATTTTCTTTAATAAACTCCAACAATCCTTTAGGTGTTGTCCATACATTCTCTAGCATTACAATATCTTGACCAACCATCTCACCATCAGTATCAATATATCTTGTATTAGTTTCTTTTTCATAAAATTTCTTGAGAGTATTTCTTACCCAAGGAGCTTTTGCTTGCTTCAGTACAACTTCAATCAACTTTGTACCTGTAAAACTTAATGCAAGATTTTCAGCACCTGAAACACCCATCGCAATCGCAAGTTCAATAATTACTGCATCTTTTTCTTGCTGCGTTACTGCTGCATTGTATTTTTCTTCATACTTCTTCATACCCTCATAAGCTTCATCAATTACAATTGCAGCACAAATTCCCCCCACAATAATTTCTAAAACTGCAACCAAACCAAAACTGTTATTAGTAGCGGCATTTTCCGCCGTTTGGGATGCAATACTTACATTACCTTTTGAAATAAAAGCTGCTAATCCAGCCCCAAATTTTGCAATATCAATGCCTTTAGCACGCAAAGTAGCAATTTCTGAAGAACTAACTCCAGATGAGGCAACCTTTTTAATAAAGGCACTTTTCTCCAAATCAGTCATTGCATTATAACGGTCTTCAGAATACACACCTTTTGATTCGAGCCAACCAACCAAATCCTTCTCTGCAGGAGTCATCATGCTTTCTTTATATTCTTGCGCTAATAGCTCACCAACAACCGCACCACCAGCACCACTTGCACAATTTGTCCCCACATCCACATCAGAATTTCCAGCACTACCAGATGCAACCCCTAAAGCGCAACCCAAACCAGCATGAGCAATATAACGCATAGCTTCACCAATTTTTGGTGTCGGTCCACTCGCCAATTGCCCAATTTTATTAGCCATCTTTTCACCAAGCGTGTTGATGGCACTTGTTGCTAAGTTTTGAGTAAATGCATTTTTAAAATCATCGGTATTTCCGCCATTAATGACCACGGAAATACCTGCTCGAACAGTCGCATTGACTACTGCTTGGCTAGCTTGTGCAGTTAGCGAAACTGCTAGATTTTCACTCTTTGCCGCATTCGATAAAAATCCGATATCGGTATACTGCATCGCTCCAGCTGTTGCCATAGAAATAGCAAGCGATCTCAAGCTTTCATCACTATCCATTGCATTAATAGTGTCACCAAGACTGTTACCAGCAGCAAGACTTTGCGCGGCAGCTGTTGTTAACGTCATGATACCTGCTTGCATCACAGCGCCGCCAACACTGGCAATCGTGGAAACCGATGCTGCAGCTGATGCTGCTGTAGCTCCTGCCGCCGTACCGCCACCAGCCAAAGTTGCTCCTGCTGGCCCCATTGCTATGCATACCGCAATAGCAACAATCGCCATTGCCGCAGGACTTAAATTTCTTTTTGTTTTATGAATACTTTTATAAACATCATCAACTTGCGTCCAATTAATATTTGCTCCTAACTTACCATCCTTATCATCATGCAAATCTGCGATCCATGCCATGCTAGGTATTTTGCGATACTCTTCTATCTGATCTGTAAGTGTTGCACCTTCTTTACCGGTATACTCGACATCAATACCTTGCATTGCTTCCACAGCAAAACCACCGATAATTGCATTTGGCTTACCGGTTTCTACAACTTCTTCAACATGGGTTGTTTTAATTGTCCACATTCCTTTACGGACAGTATCTAGATAATGTTGGCTTTGTTCTTTGCTCAACAACAAATGTACTTTGCCATTTTTAGCGGTAACCTGCGTACCATCCACAGTATTAATATTCGCGCCTTTCAGAACGACATCACCACCTTCTGTGTAAAGAAGTACACCTTTTCCTGCATCCAAAGCAGAACGAATTGCCCATGAATTAAAATCAGAAGCAGTACCTTGAGTTTTACCAATCTTGTCAACTTTTTGAACTTGGGTATTACCCATATCATCAAGGATATAAATACCTTGCTTGGCAAGAAGCTCAATACCACCTTTTGTACTGTAAATTTCCGAACCTGATATTTGAATCGCACCACCAGCGATTAATTTAATATTGTCAACTGCAGAAATTTTAGAACCGATTGCATCTAAACTGCTATTTGTTAGAGTCCAATGGCCATCCACACCTGTACTTTGACTTTGGGTCTGCTGGGTTTTGATGATTATATTATTGCTGGCATTAAATGTAATGGTACCAAATGCAGTTGCTGTTGCACCTTCAAATGTAATATCGCCGTTGTATGCATTTAGGGTGATGCTACCATTTTCTGTACTATAGCCTGCAATCTCCCCCAAACGTGTTCCATTGCCATTTTTAAACGCGTATGGAACAACAATAGTTTTGCTATTGATTTGAGCGGCAGTGATTTTAATATTATCGACCGCACTAATTGTTCCGGACAAATTACTTAGCGTGCCGCCAGCAAAAATATTAAGAGAATTTGTACCAACAATACTTCCGCCATTGAGCGTAATATCGTTAGCGGCTTTTATAAGGTCGCCACGCACGCTCAGTAAATTGGCCTTATCTAACTGAATACTTTGGAACTCTGCGCCACTCAAAAACGAAATGATATGACCTTTTACACCATAGGTATTAATCGTATTTTGAGAAAGATAGACAACTGGCACCAATACATTTTCGCCATTAATATTGTGTATTTCTGGCCAAATCATATCCTGGCTTATTTGATCTGACTTAAACGGCAACACATCACCAAATTTGTATTGGCCTCCCGTCCTAACAACAAAATCATGTGCGTTTTTATAGAGCTCATTTATTTGATCTGTTTCAGTAATAAATTTTCCATCATTAATTCGATCAGGCGTAATTAAATGACGACCAAGTAAATCATTTATTTGTGAACGAATAAAACGATTCTGCACGTAGTTATCGCCCAACAATTTACCAAGCGGATAAGTTGGAATAAAAAAAGTAATGTCGCCAGCAATAGGTATAAATGTCGGATTAAGTAATCCAATTTTTTCTTTGACCAAAGTTTTGTAAAAACTATCAATTGTTTGATTTTGTATAGGTATTGCTTGACCTAAATAGGATGCTTGCTGATACAAATAATCACTAGTTGTAGATGGCTGATACTGAATATCAGCGATTACCTTGCTTGTGATTTGTGCATTACTTAAAACCTCGGCGGCAACAACAGCTGGCATACAGATTTGCGCCAACATAAAAATTGCCATGACAGTCGCTGTAATTCGCTGACGTAAACTTTGGCGATAAACTACTTTAGTATTCATTGTTTTATTCTTCATGTTAGTGTTCATATGCTATCCCACCATGCTTTTAGTTTAGCCAACTCCTTAGACAGACTATCTTTGAGGCTAGCAACTTTACCTACCAACACTTCCCACACTGTTTCTGTTTTTACTATTGATGCCTTTGTACTTGTGGAACCAGTTACATTTTTAAATGATGTTACTGTCTTGATTTGTGATTTTGAAGCATCAGTATACGTACGTGTCACTATTGCCTCGAAGGTTCCCGTATCAAGAGTTGCATTCCTTGTTACACCCATGTACTCATTTAAAATACCTGATTTTATGCTATCCAATGTTTGGTGATCTTTGCCTTTAAAATCAACAGGCAACCCATAAATATTACCCACTACAGTAAATAATGTACGCTCCATATCCTTTTTCAATACATCTCCAGACGACGTAGTCTTATCAGAAGATATGTATGGGGTTGCGCAAAGATCGGTATAGTCTTCTCCTTCAAAATTTGAATAATTGCAATTTTGAAACTCAGAAATTGTTTCTGTAACTGTGCCAAAATTTTCTTTTTGCAAGGCTAAACCAACACTATTTACTGAGCCTGTGCCCGCAAAGTATGCATCGTTTAGAACTTCAAAATAAGATGTATTATTAATAAAGCCAGACCCAACAAAACTCGGAAACGTAAATTTCAACGCAGAAAATGAGTAGATAATTCCTGGCGGGGAATACACATAGAGATTAGACTGCAGATTATAATCCGTTGTTGTTGTTGTCGTTATTTGAGTTATATTTTGTAAATACTGATCATTTGTTAAAATCTCATTTTTATTTTGGCCCGTCACTATATCTGCTGCTACACGCGTGAAATAACGCTCATTGCTGATATTGGGTGACTCAATAATGAATTTTTGATCTTTAGAATATGTGTTAACCCCCATAATTGCCGAAGAATTTACCACATACTTTCCTGCTTGAATCTTTAAGCTATCTTCTGCAATTAATGTTACTCGGCCAGTAATTGCACGATCAAATTCAACTTTAATCCAATCCGACGCACCATCAAGAAATTGAGTGTAAGGATTTATATTCTCAAAATTACTGCCCGCAGCAATGGTAATATTTCGCCCTATAATATTTGCGCTAAGGTCAGCCACTTTTATCGAGCCTGCATCCGGAGTAAAAATATTGCCTTGTGTACTTAAAGCTCCCGTATCTACATCATGCTTTGCAAGCGCGAAGATTGATGCTGAGTACATATAGGGATCCAATTCAGCAGGCTGCATAAATGGATACTGTGAACCATTACGAATAAGCCCCTTATTCGATGCCAAAGTAATAGAGTTACCTAAAATTTTACCGCCAAAACGATTTTGCATATCGTTCTCTGTAACAATAGTTAAATCATCACCAGTAATTTTTCCATTGTTTTCAAACCTGTCAGACACTAATTTTGCTGTCGTAGCTTTAATAATAGCTTTACTGGTATTGCGAATATTGCCTATGGTAGTCATGTAAATATTTTTTGCATTGACTTCACCATTAACATAAGCAGTGCCTGAACTATTTATCGCCACTTTGAAATCTGATTTTAAAGCACCATTAATGTACACACTTCCAATCTCATTTGCTTTTGCGTTACCAAAACCATCTTTAAATGTCGCAGGCACATTATTTATCTTTATACCCTCTTCAACCGAGCTTAATTTATTACGGTATATAGTGTTAGCAAGAATATCTGATTGCGTTGATAACACACCATTAATAACCAAAGGTGATGAGGCATTTATTTGAATAGATGCAGAATAAATCTTACCCCGAACAGAGCTTAATGCTGTAGTTTGAAATTGCTTTGTAACATTTAAAGTTTCGTAATCAACAACAGACTTTCCTTGATATATATTTACGCCACCCGACCCCACAACTAAACCGCCATCTTTTGAAATATCATAACCACCGGCAGAATTAAATTTTGCTCGCAATTGGGTATTAATTTCGCCATAGTTGTTAACTAGGCCAATTAATTCAAGCGATGCAACACCTGGCGCATATAGATTATTAATTATGATCGGCGTATCTGAAGGTGAAAGCAATCCAACATTAGCAGTAAATGGTCCAACGTTTGGATAAGCACTAGCCAACGTTACTCGCCCAAAATTATTAAAGCTGCACGTTAAACAAGAGAAGCCCGCCCCACCGCGAACAAATAAAATATCCGCCGTTTCGCCCACAATTTCTATTGAATTATTTAAGCTAATCTTATCTGATTCAATAATAAATAATTTTGCAGCGACACCACCAAAAGCATTTGATGTATTAATAATTTTAATCGGCTTATTAGCCTCAAAGGTTTGTATTCGATTGTAACTAACGCCATTAGAATTGGGCGGATTCATAACAATCATTTCACTGCTTGTATTATCTGAAGCAATGAGTCTTACGCCTGATGTAGGGATACCTAACTGTGAAGATTGACCTAATGTTGCGGCAATTGCCAAAGGAACCGATGGGTCATTTACAATCGTAGTTACAGCAGCTGAATTATTTGTTTTTGCAATGGGTAATACACCACCAACACTTGTTGACCAAAAAAGTGTGCAACTCGGATTTGAGTGAGCCACTGTCAAACATGCGCTAATTCGATAGAAATTGAAACCTTCATGCGCATTTCTATCAACATACGAATTTGAATATTTTGCCGTTTCCACCCCAGTACCACTTGAAAATGTAGTGCCTACATCAACCCAACCATTAGACTCTTGACGCTGTATTAAATAATAATTCATGCTAGTTGATGTAAATACGGGCCAAACTATTGATACAACACCAGGTTCAGTTGTAGACACAGTAATTGAAGGGTCACCAGCTTTTGGTACTATCGGTGCTGCAACTATCGGTGCTGCCGGTGTAGATATTGCATCGACAAAACTCCATTCAGAACATAAATTTTCAACGCATGCACTCACAGCATAAGTGTAAGATGTACTTGGCAATACACTCGTATCACTTATTGAAGTCACATTACCAACAAAAGATTCTTTTCCATTGCGTAAAATTTTATAACTCGTTGCGCCAACTGATATTGGCCAACTTAACCTAACCGAAGAACTACTTTGAGGAGTAACTGTGATTGATGCAGATGCAGGAGCAGGAGGCAGCAGAGTAATACCAGTAGCCACTTTCCATGGAGAACAAGCTATACCAGCACAAGCTCTTGCGCTATAAGTATAGAAACCACCAAAAATAGCATTTGTATCTAGGTAAGCTGTTGTCGGCCTTTCAAAGGGTGCATCACTATTGCGCTGTAATTCATACCTAGTTGCGTCAGTTGAAGCCGCCCAGGTTACATTAATTGAACTACCGCTTATTTCTGCTTTTATTGTCGCTGGTGCAAGTGGTGGCTTAATAAACGCTGCAGATTGTTTAATAGCAGAACATGCATCGGCAACACAAGCTTGCACACTATATGTATAAGTCTGCCCGATTTTCATTCCGGCAGTTACAGTCACGCCATATTGAATAGGTGTTGCTATATCACCATGCAAAATAAGAAAGGCTGGTTTTGCTTTAAAAATGTCTGTAAATGTATTTGTGGATACTGATGCTAGAAATTCACCATCGCGATAGAGCTGATAACTTGTAGCACCTGTTGCAATACTCCAACTAACAACCGTGCCTGTATCAGTTATTTTTGCATCAATACTTGAAGGAGTGGCAGGTGCAACATTTATTACATTGGAATTTTTCCAATCGGAGCAATTGGCACTAATACAAGCTTTTACTCGATAAGTGTATGAACCCGTGGTTATATTAGAATTGGTAGCAGTTAACACTTTGATTGCTGTTGTTGTAAAAGATAATGCATTTTTTTGCACCTCATAAGTTGTACCAGCATCTGATTCGCCCCAGCTCAGATTTACGGATGTACCACTCAAGCTAGCGGTTATAAATGTTGGAGCTTTCGGTGCAATAACTAATAAATTTGTTGCATCCCTCCAACTTGAACACGCAATTGCAACACCAGAACCTACGCAGGCCCTTACACGATACAAATAACTTTTTCCTGTTGGAATATTTAATTCTGTTGCCGTTACTGTGCTTGCAGCAATAACAAGATTCGTTAACGCTACACTTTCCTCTACAATGCCAGATACTTTTTTGACTTCATAAGAAGTAGCATTCGCTGATACTGCCCACGTTAAATTTACCGAAGTACCACTTAAGGAAGGAGTAATTGAACTCGGGGCAGCAGGCGCAACCAACGGCGCAGTTGAACTTGATGAACTACTGGATGATGAGCTTGATGATTTACTGCTAGAAGACACCGACGAAGAACTTGATGATTTGCTTGAACTTGATGAACTACTCGATGACGATGGAATTGAGCTTGAAGAAGAAATTAGCGTAGCGGTTCCACCTGATACGCTCCACGTTTCACTATATATTGTTGATGCTGCTGGAGCAATACGACTGCGGTTTGAACCACCTTCATAAGTAACAACACCTGCGCTAGTACGTATTGCATATTTGTATTGATAGCTTGTGTTTAGAGGCAATGTAAAAGTTTGGCATGTCCATGTATTACCTGTTGCAGGTTTTGTACATGGAAGGCCTGCTGTTTTATCCCATTTAGAAAATACGGTTTGATCTCCCAATACAATAACAGTATCGGTACTTGCCATAGTTGCTGTTATTGTAGGCTTCAAAATAAACTGAGTAGCAGCTGAACTTGAAGAGCTAGATGAACTACTAGAAGATGATGACGAGCTTGAAGATTTGCTTGAGCTCGATATGCTCGATGACACACTACTACTTGATGATGAAGACGATTTACTAGAGCTTGATGAACTGGTAGACGAAGAAGAACTTGATGAGCTACTAGAAGATATTGATGACGAACTGGATGATTTACTACTAGATGATACAGATGATGACGAACTAGAAGCTTTACTAGAACTCGATATGCTCGATGACACACTGCTACTTGATGAGGACGACGATTTACTAGAGCTTGATGACGATGCAACTGCTACACCAGCTCCACTAGCTCCGCCAAAAATATCGTTATATTGTGTTGCTACTGTCGGGGCACTACGAGCACGATTTGAACCACCTTCATAAGTAACAACACCAGCGCTGTTACGTATTGCATACTTGTATTGATAAGCTATACCTGCAGTCAATGTAAAAGTTTGGCATGTCCATACATTCCCTGACGCAGGTTTTACACAAGGAAGGCCTGCCGTTTTATCCCATTTAGATAATTCTACTTGATCGCCCAATACGATAACTGTATCGCCCACTATCGCATTAGTTACTGTGGGCATCAATATAATCTGCGCAGCAGAAGCGCTCGAGCTGCTGACCATAGCAACGGCAAAAAACGAAAATACTGCAGCATAGGATAAAATACTCAACCTTAAAGCTTTCCCCATCAACTTACGCTGTTTAAGTACCAGCCCAGTTAACAATCCTAATTGGTTTGATAGAGTCATAAATTTATCCATATTAAAGCGTGAGAATTGAGTTTTTATTGCTGTTAACTTCATTGTTTTTACCGAAAATTACGCATCATATTTATCGCGAAAGATAAAAAACTATTACTAAACATCGAGAATGGTTTTAAAGAGGAAGGGGAAAGTAACTCAAAACACCGATCCTTCTTGAAAACTAACAACTGTTAAAGCCTTGAAAGCATGATGAGGCGTCGTTTTTACACCGCATCTAACGATTACTTATAAGTACGCTATTATTGTGAAGAAACCGAATATGATCAAACTTTATGCGCCAGACTTGTGACGAGAACCTCCTTTTACATTTTTATTCTGTGAACTTTGTCGTGATTGCTTAGTCCGCCAACTTGGTTCGCAAGCACAAACTTCACCCGACCCAGACGTAACGGCCAAAAACAAAAAAGCCCCGCTTTTGGCGGGGCTTTTTTGATGGGAATAACCGAAAATTATTCTGCGAAAGGGTGACGCAACACAATCGTTTGTACGCGGTCAGGGCCTGTAGAGATAATATCGATTGGGGTGGACATTAGCTCTTCCAAACGCTTGATGTACGCGCGGGCATTGGCCGGTAATTCTGCCAAGGTTTTTGCACCTACGGTAGATTCGCTCCAACCTGGCATTTCTTCATAAACTGGCTGGATGCTTTCCCAACCATCTGCGTCGTAAGGAATACCTACTGCGTTACCTTTTTTATCTTGGTAACCGATACAGATTTTTACGGTTTTTAATCCATCCAACACATCTAGCTTGGTTAAGCACACGCCCGTTACAGAGTTTATACGATTGGCGTGGCGAACGGCGATGGCATCAAACCAACCACAGCGACGTTTACGGCCAGTCGTTGCGCCAAACTCGTGACCTTTTTCGCCGAGGTAGGCGCCAACTTCACAATCCAATTCGGTTGGGAATGGGCCTGAACCCACACGCGTGGTATAGGCTTTGGTAATGCCTAATACATAGTCGAGATACAAAGGGCCGAAACCTGAACCTGTCGCGGTACCGCCAGCGGTGGTGTTGGATGAGGTTACGAAGGGGTAAGTACCGTGGTCGATATCTAACAGCGAACCTTGTGCACCTTCAAACAAAATACTGCGGCCTTCTTCGCGTGCGGTGTGCAGCAAATCGGTGACATCAGCAATCATCGGCAATAATAATTTTGCCCAAGCTACGCAGTCAGCCAACGTTTTTTCGTAGCTGACTGCTTCTACTTTGTAGTATTGAGTCAGCGAAAAATTATGGTATTCCAAAATTTCTTTGAGTTTAACGGCGAAAGAATCCATATCGAGCATATCGCTCAAACGCAAACCGCGACGCGCTACTTTATCTTCATAAGCTGGGCCAATACCGCGACCAGTAGTACCAATTTTGGCTGAACCACGTGCTATTTCACGAGCCTGATCAAGAGCAACGTGATACGACAAAATCAATGGGCACGCGGGTGATAAACGTAAACGCTCACGCACAGGTACGCCAGTCGCTTCCAATTCGCCAATTTCTTTAAAGAGCGCTTCTGGCGATAACACCACGCCGTTTCCGATCAAACAGGTGACGCCTTCGCGCAAAATACCTGACGGAATCAAGTGTAGAACGGTTTTTTTACCGTCGATTACCAGTGTGTGGCCAGCGTTGTGGCCGCCCTGAAAACGGGTAACCAAGGAAACCTGATCGGTTAGCAAATCTACGATTTTGCCTTTACCTTCATCACCCCATTGGGTGCCCAATACGACAACATTTTTGCCCATGACCGGATTAACTCTCTGTTAAACAAATGAAAAAATTAAAGGGTAATTATTTGATATTCGCCGTTGATCAGGCGCAACTCACAATCGCATTCCAATAAACCGTTATTGGGCGCGGTGTATACCACTCGCTGCCCCTGAGCACGCAAGGCCTGCACAACTTGCCATTGGCGGCTATCGCCATCATCAACCACGGCGATAGACTTTGCGGCAGCTTGGGGCAACAACCCTAATTTGCTGATAGCGGACACATCCACTGCAAAACCTGTAGCCGGGCGGGCGCGGCCAAATACTTCGCCAATATGATCATAACGACCACCACTGGCGATAGGGTTTCCAAAACCGGGAGCGAAAGCGGCAAACACTAAACCTGTAAGGTAGTGATAGCCACGCAATTCACTTAAATCAAAATAGAGTTCTGCTTGCGGATAACGTTGCGTTATCACCTGAGCAACTGCTCGTAATTGCTCGATAGCGGCAACAGCCGTAGGCACACCGGACAACACAGTACGTGCTTTTTCCAGCACAGCCACACCGCCGGACAAACTTGGCAGAACCAATAACAATTCGGCGCAATTAGCATCCGCGACATTGGCTTGAATCCATTGACGAATTTCCGTCATGGCTTTGCGCTGCAACAAATCAAACAGCTCATCTTCTTGCGTAGCGCTGAGTTTTGCTTTTTCAGCCAAAGCGCGGTAAATACCCACGTGGCCTAAATCAATGTGCAACTTCGGCAAACCGGCAATGCGCAAGGATTCCAATAACAAAGACACGACTTCTATGTCCGCCGCAATTCCTGCCTCGCCGTAAAACTCAAGACCAACTTGAATTGGCGTTCGCGTTGCTAATGGGTTTTTCGGTTTGGTATGCACGACATTACCGGCATAACACAAACGGTTTGCACCTGCGATGTCCATGCTGTGCGCATCTATCCGAGCCGTTTGCGGCGTGATATCTGCACGCACACCTAAGGTGCGACCGGTGAGCTGGTCAGTCACTTTAAAGGTGAGTAAGTCTACATCTCGGCCAAGGCCGATAAGAAGTGAGTCTGTGTATTCCAGCAACGGCGGAATAACAAAATCGTAACCCCAGGTGGAGTAAAGATCCAACAACTGGCGGCGTAACAATTCTATAGGCTTGGCTTCAGTGGGCAGAATTTCTTCCACACCATCTGGCAGCAGCCAGCGATCGGCGTAGGTCATAGGGAGACTCTAACAATCCAACAATTATTTAACGACGTAAAGTAATCCGACGCCAACCACCATTGAGATTAACCCCATGATGCGAAGTTGACGATCACTGACAATAGCCAATCTAACGACTAGGTTGCGCCAGCGAGCCGGATACAGAAAAGGAATTATGCCTTCTAGTACCAGCATTAAACATAATGCTTTACCGAGCTCTTCCCACATATAACTCTCCAAATGCGGCTTTTTTACAGACCCAAAAGCTTGTTTTTGCCAGCATTCGTACAGGATGAACATAAAAAAACCGAGCGAGTGGCTCGGTTACGGCATTTTAACACTGATTGCGGGGGAATTTGTAGGCAAATCGTGCGGATGATTCACCTATTTCCCCCATATTGCGTTTTGATTGTGAAGAGGCTCTTATTTCTTGCCTTGTGAATCTTTCAGGTAACGGAAAAATTCGCTTTTTGGATCCACAACCATCAGGTCCTCTTGCGAGGAAAAACTGTTGCGATAGGCATTTAAGCTACGCACAAACGCATAAAACTCCGGATCTTTATTGTATGCATTTGCAAAAATTGCCGCCGCTTTTGCATCGCCATCACCGCGCAATTTTTCAGCATCACGGTAGGCGTTAGCTTCTAATACCACGCGCTGACGATCGGCATCGGCGCGAATGATTTCAGCTTGCTCTTTACCTTGTGAACGATATTCACGCGCTTCTTTTTCGCGATCAGCCGCCATACGGTCAAACACAGATTTACTCACTTCTGGCGGGAAGTCGATACGCTTAACGCGAACATCGACCACTTCAACACCCAAAGATGTATTAGCGCTTTCGTTAAGAGTAGCTTTAAGTTCAGCCATTAGTTCATCGCGCTTACCAGACACAACATCATGCAAGGTGCGACGACCAAACTGGTTGCGCAAACCATCGGCAACACGCTGGCTTAAACGATCTTCCGCCAAACGCTCATCTCCGCCTGTAGCTTTGTAATACGCTTCTACATTTTTAATGCGCCACTTGATGTATGAATCTACAAGCAAGCGTTTGTTTTCAATGGTGAAGAAACTTTCTGTGCTCATATCCGCCGTTAACAAGCGGCCATCAAAGCGACGTACTTTATCCGTCAGCGGCATTTTGAAATGAATACCTGGCTGAACGTCCGCTTGAATCAAACGACCAAACTGCAATACCACAGCGCGTTCATATTGATTCACAATATAGAAACTACTTGATACTACAACGAGTACAAGCGCCAGCGTAATTAAGGCAACAAAACTTTTAGTAGACATTAGCGCACCTCACGACGAACAACGGGACTACTAACATCAATATCGCGCTGACTGCGATCGCTGCTATTTTCAAGCGCGGCAGGCGGCGGAATTTGTCGTGTCATTTTATCCAGCGGCAAATACAGCATGCTGTTGTTGTCCACATCCACCATCACTTTGGACGATTTACTCATCACAGATTCCATCGTTTCCAAGTAAAGACGCTTACGAGTTACTTCTGGTGCGCGTTTGTATTCAGCAAGCAAACGCTCAAAACGATCTGACTCACCTTCTGCACGCGAAACCACTTCAGAGCGATAAGCTTCAGCTTCTTCAAGCAACCGCTGCGATTTACCGCGCGCTTCAGGAATGATGCCGTTCGAATAAGATTCTGCTTGATTCTTCAAACGCGATTCATCTTCTTTTGCTTTAATAACATCATCAAATGCAGCGCGAACTTCTTCAGGCGGTTGCGCCTGCTGAATGTTAACGTTGATCACCTGAATACCTGCACCATAGCTATCCAAATACGTTTGCAAACGCAATTTCACTTCTGCGGCAATAGTCGCACGGCCTTCTGATAACACTTGATTCAATTGTGCCGAACCCACTGCGTGGCGCAAGGCGCTATCAGTTGCATGTTTCAAACTGATTTCAGGATCGCGCACATTCAATACATAGGCTTTTACATCGGTGACGTTGTATTGCACGGTAATTGGCAATTCCACGATGCTTTCATCTTGTGTAAGCATCAATCCACGGGTGGGATATTGGCGCTCGCCAGTCACGTTAACGATAAATACTTTCGTCAACAATGGCGCATTCCAGCTTAAGCCTTCATCTTTAATTTCTTTAAACGCGCCCAACTGCAACACAACGGCACGCTCTTTGGCATCCACCTGATAAAAACCAGCCAAGCCATAGAGGATAACCGCAACGCAGGCGATGATGGCGAATAATATGCCAGTGCCGCCTGAGCTACTATTGCCGCCACCTGAACCACCAAAAAGAGAATTGAGCTTTTTTTGAAACTTTTTAAAGGCCTCGTCTAAATCTGGCGGGCCATCATTGCTACCGCGACCACCCCAAGGGTCTTTATCTTTTCCCGGTTCATTCCAGGCCATAGCGTTAGCTCCAATATTTTTTAATGTGAAAAGTGAATTCGGTACGATATGAGGGCGATGATAACGGTTTTCAATCGACCCAGACTAAACTTTCAAAATTAATTGCCTGCGCACTTAATATTCGCAATAAATCACTTTTTGGAATGCGCACGTTAATCTCACACACACCATCGTCGCGATAATGCTCTTCGCCAATCGCCTGCTGCTGATAAAGTGCTGCGCGCAAGCGACCTTGATCAGGGCTAAGCAACAACTTTCTGACCACCATTTCTTCGCCCAAAATGTCAGAAATAGCCTGCTGTAATAAATCGCACCCATCTCCTGTTTGAGCGGATAACCATACGGCGATGGGCTTACCTTTATCGTCGCGATCAATGCGCGGCTCCATGCCTTCCAACAAATCGATTTTATTGTAGACCCTGATTTGCGGCAAATCAGCAGCGCCGATTTCTTCCAACACCAAATCCACTTGCTCAATATTGCGTAAACGCTCATCAGCAGGCGCATCAATAACATGTAACAGCAAAGTAGAGTTGCTCGCTTCTTCGAGTGTCGCTCTAAAGGCTTCCACTAATTTGTGCGGCAAATGACTGATAAAACCCACGGTATCGGCGAGCACTATACCGCCGATATCAGGTAATTCAATGCGGCGCATTGTGGGATCAAGCGTGGCAAATAGCTGATTTTCAGCATAAACATCAGCGCCCGTCATTTGATTAAAGAGCGTTGATTTGCCGGCGTTGGTGTATCCGACTAACGAAACGGTCGGAATAGCAGCGCGTTGACGTGAACGTCTGCCCTGTTCGCGCTGTGAGCGAACTTTTTCAAGTCGCTGCTCAATTAACGTGAGACGACCACGCAATAAACGACGGTCAGTTTCCAACTGCGTTTCACCCGGGCCGCGCAAACCAATACCGCCTTTCTGGCGCTCAAGGTGAGTCCAACCGCGCACAAGGCGAGTCGACATATGACGCAATTGCGCCAATTCAACTTGGAGTTTACCTTCGTGGGTTCGCGCACGCTGAGCAAAAATATCCAGAATTAAACCCGTGCGATCAAGCACACGGCATTGCAATTCTTTTTCAAGATTTCGCTCTTGGCTAGGAGTTAGGGTGTGATTAAAAATAACCAGCTGCGCTTCATGTTCGGCGACCAGTTCTTGCAGTTCTTGCAACTTGCCTGTACCGATAAAAAACTTGGCTTTGGGAGTAACGCTTTTCCCTGTCAGAAAAGCAACAGGGTCACCGCCAGCGGAAAGCACCAGCTCTTCAAATTCGCGAGGATCTTCTGGCTCTTGGCCATGAGAAATATTCAGGTGAACCAGCACCGCCAGCTCACCCGATTCGGGACGATCAAAAAACAATTAGAGGTTACTCTTCTTGCTCGTCTTCTTCGCCTTCAAGAACACCTGCTTCATTCAGCAATGGAACACGCACAGCGCGAGAAGGTACAACAGTGGAGATTGCGTGCTTATATACCATTTGACTCACGGTATTTTTTAGCAACACAACAAACTGATCAAATGACTCAACCTGACCCTGCAATTTAATGCCATTTACCAAATAAATGGAAACAGGGACACGTTCCTTTCTCAGAACGTTTAGGTAAGGGTCTTGTAAGCTATGCCCTTTTGACATGGTTTTTCTCCTAGGAAATATAAAAAGTACCCACCAAAATCTTCCGGATGCACAACAAGAAGGGGTGGATGAAGATATGAAAACTGTTTTTTAATTTTCAAGTTCGTATTATATGGCTGCGGGCTCTATAAAATTCAAGGCACAGCGCACAATTTCTTGTTTTGAAAGCGAAATACCTGCTTCGGTCTCAGTATAGAGCCAATTTAATGGTGCGCTAGGATAATTTTGCCAACCACGCAGCCACGTAAATTGACGCTTAGCTAATTGGCGCGTCGCAATAATGCCACGCTCAATCATCTCATCGTATGACAACCGTTTTTCAAAATAATCCCATACTTGGCGATAACCCACCGCGCGAACGGCAGGCAAATCAACATGCAAATCGCCGCGGTTATACAATGCTTGCACTTCATCCAACAAACCATTTGCGATCATGTTGTTAAATCGCACAGCTATACGCTCGTGCAGCACAGAACGATCACGCGGTGATATAGCAATTTGCACAACATCAAATCGCTCACAAAAAGGCATGGGTGAATTTTGTTCTTGTTCGCTGCGCAACTGACTCATGGTTTTGCCACTAACGCGATACACTTCCAACGCGCGACTTAAACGCTGTGAATGATTGGGATGAATTTCGGCGGCGATGTCGGGATCGACATTTGCTAATTGTTGATGCACATATGGCCAGCCAAACTCTGCCGCATCTCGTTCAATTTTTGCGCGCACTTCAGCATCTGCCTCAGGCATTTCTGCCAAACCATCCAACAGCGCTTTGAAATACAACATGGTGCCGCCAACCAATAACGGAATTTTTCCTTGCGCATGAATCTCGGCAATTTCACGCTCTGCATCTGCACAAAAATCCGCCGCCGAATAAGGCTCTGAAGGATCGCGAATATCAATTAATTTATGCGGCACCAGCGCCAATTCTTCTGTAGTTGGCTTTGCAGTTCCAATATTCATATCGCGATAAACCAGCGTGGAATCTACACTGATTAATTCCACGGGCAAATGTTCACGCAACGCAATGGCTAAATCTGTTTTGCCAGAAGCTGTCGGCCCCATTAAAAAAATAACACGAGGTTTTTGAGCGTTCACTTTACATCACCTTGATGCATCACTGCCCTCGCATAAACATTTTATCGAGTTCATCAAGTGACTGTAGCAACCACGTTGGGCGACCATGATTACATTGACCGCTGCGCTCAGTGGCTTCCATATCGCGCAATAATGCATTCATTTCCGGAATAGTCAGTTTGCGGTTTGCGCGCACCGATGCGTGACAAGCCATGGTGCTGAGAATTTCATTAATATGATGTTGAATGCGCTCACTGCTGCCGTGTTCAATTAAATCTGAAAGTACATCGCGCACCAGCTGCTCTACTTTTGCGCGATTTAATACCACCGGCACTTGGCGAATCAATAATGTTTCTGGCCCTGCACGCTGCAATTCAAAACCGAGGTTTTTAAAAATTTCATAAAACTGTTCGGCACAATCAGCTTCTTTCTGGCTGATAGCGATACTTTCTGGCACTAGCAACGGTTGCGTTTGAATACCACCGCAGGCAAACGATTCCTTCATTCGCTCGTAAGTAATACGTTCATGCGCTGCGTGCATATCAACAATAATTAAACCCTGCGCATTTTCGGCGAGAATATAAATGCCTTTCAATTGTGCAATTGCATAACCTAACGGTGGAATATTTTCATCACCACTTTCTGGCATTGCAGAATTAGATGAAGAAGCCTGAAGCAATTCGCCATAGGTTTTTAACGATTCACCAACACCCGTTGGGCGCGAATAGTTCGACTGATAATTATTATTGAACGAATAAGGTTGTGACGGCGAAGATGAAAAATCTTGTGAAGGTGAAGCACGCAAGCCCAAGGTTTCTTGACCGCGAAACTCACCGGCAGCAACACCTTGCGGTGCAGTAGGGGCTTGTAAAAAATTATCGTCGGATTGTGAATTTCTCGCCAACGAATCTTCCGGACGAACTTTTGCAAGTGCGTGATGCAAACTTGAATAAATAAAATCATGTACGCTGCGGTTATCGCGAAAACGCACTTCATGTTTAGTGGGATGCACATTTACATCAACCGATGCAGGATCAACTTCCAAATACAACACAAATGCAGGATGGCGCCCGTGATACAGAACATCTTGATAAGCTTGACGCACCGCGTGGCTAACTAACTTATCGCGAATAGCGCGGCCATTCACAAAAAAATGTTGTAAGTCAGCTTGGCTGCGCGAAAAAGCTGGCAATGCAACCCACCCCCATAAACGCAAATTTCCACGCTCAATATCAATGTGTACCGCATTTTCCATAAACGCAGGGCCGCATACTTGTGCAACACGACGCTCTTGTTCTAGTTGTGAATCACCTGCGCGCCACGAATAAATCGCACGGCCGTTGTGACGCAAATTAAAAGCCACATCAAAACGCGAAAGCGCCAAACGTTTTACAACATCTTCAAGATGCGTATATTCGGTTTTTTCAGTGCGCAAAAATTTACGGCGCGCTGGCGTGTTAAAAAATAAATCTCGCACTTCAACGGTGGTGCCGCGCGGATGCGGTGCGGGCGATACTTCGGTTTCCATATCGCGCCCTTCAGCAACCACTTGCCAGCCTGCGCTATCTTCATTGGTGCTGCTTAACAAGGTTAAACGTGCAACTGAACTGATTGATGCTAACGCTTCGCCGCGAAAACCTAAAGTTGCAACCGCTTCAAGATCATCTAACTCATAAATTTTACTGGTGGCGTGGCGACTGAGCGCAAGCGGCAAATCATCTTTATCAATACCGCCGCCATTATCGCGCACGCGCATTAATTTTATGCCGCCATCTTCGATATCAATATCCAAACGCGTTGCGCCTGCATCCAAACTATTTTCCAATAATTCTTTGATAACAGATGATGGACGTTCTACCACTTCACCCGCAGCAATTTGGTTGGCGAGCCGAGGACTGAGTAATTTAATTCTTTTCATAAGGGATTATTGCGCAGGAATTTTTAAAGTTTGGCCAAGCTGTACCGATGTTGATTTTAACTTGTTATATTGTGCCAATTTATTTGGTTTTACATTATAACGCGCAGCGATATTGGACAAGCTATCACCACGCACCACAATATGTTTCCGTTCTACTGTATTAATTTTTTCGCTTTGCTGCACATCAGCCATCGATGTGCTTGCAGGAGGATGCTGCATAAAATACTGACGCAAACCTTTAAAAATAGATTGCGCCATTTGTTTGCGATATGAATCTGTTGCTAGCTTGCGTGACTCTTCTTGATTCGAAATAAAACCTGTTTCAACCAAAATGGAGGGCACGTCAGGAGATTTCAATACAACGAATCCCGCTTGTTCAACATGGCGAGCATGTAAAGGCGCCATTGCGCCAATGTATTTAAGAACGTGATTACCGACCAGTAAACTTGAGTTAACGGTAGCTGTCATAGACAAATCAACCAACACACCAGCAAGCACAGCATCTTTATCATCAAGACTTATGCCAGCCACACCACCAATCGCATCGGATTCATTTTCATGTTGCGCTAAAAAACGTGCCGTTTCACTGGTGGCGCCTTTTCGTGAAAGTGCAAATACAGAGGCGCCTTTTGCTAAAGAGTTTGTAAATGCATCAGCATGAATAGAAATAAATAAATCGGCTTTTTTATCGCGCGCGATATCGCGACGCGTCTTCAGTGGAATAAAAATATCGTTTGCTCGCGTAACGTTTGCACTGAAACCTGGCTGGGCATTGATAATAGCGACTAACTCTTTCGCAATCGCAAGCGTAATATCTTTTTCTCTCATGCCGTTGGAGCCAAGTGCACCCGTATCTTGGCCGCCATGACCGGCATCGACCGTAATTAAAATGTCGCGCTTGCCATTAAGATTTACTGGTTTATTTTTTACGTCAACTGCTTTATCAATAGGCGCACTAGCAATCAAAGATTCTATATTGGTTGGTTCATTCAAATAATCAACAGCTGGTTTTTGATTGACCGTCGCGGTACGCGACGATGAATCATTTGGCACCGTTGCTTTTGATTCAACAGCGTCATACAAATCAATCACTAATCGATCATTACTAGTGCCTTCTTTTTTCAGAAAAAAACTTTTTGGTGAAACTTTTTTCTTTAATTCCAACGTCAAACGCAGATCATTGCCGTTTATCACCGAGCTGCGAATAATATCTATTGGCGTGCGCGCTAACGCTAAACGATCCAATGAAACTTTTAATGTGGTGTTGGGTATATCCACATAAATACGATCTGGGCTGCTCGCGGCAGACAAACTATATTTCACTGGTGTATTCACATCGAACACAATGCGGGTATATTCTTTATCGCGCCACAGACGCACGTTATTAATGGCGGCATTCTGCGTATAAATTGTCGTTTGATTTTTAGTAGCCGCAATTGCAATATCCACGTATAGCAATGCAGCCACAAAGACTGAAAGGCGAAAAAAGAAACAGCACATAAATAGAGAGTTTTTTAAATACAGCATAAAACCATTTTTTTTATCATTACTGGGGCATTTATCTGCCAATTAAGCGCTCACTTTACCGCAGAGCCTCTATAGGAACCAGTAAAATTGAGCAACCTGTAAATTTGAGTATCCTATAAAATTGCCAACCCATCGTGCTTTGCGGCATTAATCTTGAGCCATAATCATTCACACAATAAACGCAATTAAGCCAATTTTACCTAGACCGAGGTAATGAGCTTTAATTCACTGGAGTCCTATGGACACATTATTCCAATGCCCTTCTATAATAAAAAACCCGTTACTCGTGATTGGCGTAGGCCTGATGGGGTTGCAAGCGCCAATGACTCATGCGCTGGGTTATGGCATTTACGATGCACGCGCCCTGGCAATGGGTGGCGCCACTGTGGCGATAGGTGATACCAGCCAGGCCGTTTACTACAACCCTGCATTATTGTCCTTTCATGATGGCGATGAAGATAAAGCCCGCGATGGCCGCACTTACACGCCCACCTTGGTGGCGCAAGCTTCCACCGCGATAGAATCTGCAATGAGTGCAATTGATGACAATCTCGATCAGGATCTTACTCAGTCCATCAATGCTTTCAATACTCAAAATAGTACTACCAATGCTGGGCTTGTTGCCAAATCATCCCGCGATTTACGTAAAGTGCTTGAGAAAGTTGCCAATAAAGATTTGACCGTCGATGCATTTGTTGGCTTTTCAGCCAGCCAGCCAGGGGATCACGAGGGCAGTGCTTTTTATGTCGGCGTTAGAACCATCGGCATTGGCACATCAAAAATCGCTAATGAGGATGTAGCCTTACTGGATGTCTATATCGATGCAATGACCCAAATAAGCGAAGGCGTTCCACCGATTGTTGTAGCAATACTTCATCCCAATTTAATTAGCACCAATAATCAATTTGTCGATCCCACTAGTAAACTGACCTCTTCTGCGGATGTCAGTGCTTTAGTCATTGGCGAATGGGGTTTAGCGCTCTCCAAAGAATTTACCGCGTGGGAGAACCCTCTTCTTGTCGGCTTTACGCCCAAATTAATGCGTGTCGATGCTTACCGTGACTCAGCGCATTTTAATAATACTGATCTCAATAGTATAGATTCAGAAATCAGTCAATTTGCCGATAGCAAAAGCTCGTTAACTACGTTTAATGCAGATTTTGGAGTGGCGACACTATTGGCCGATCATTACCGCATTGGCTTTGCAATAAAAGATATCATCGCAAAAAATTTCAGCACCGAACAAACCACAGAGCAAAATCTTACAGTGAAACTTCGCCCGCGTTCACGCATGGGATTTGGTTATACGAACGATAACCTCAGCGTGGGCTTGGATTATGATATACAAAAATCCACACCCGTTGGAATGGAGTCGCCCAGCAAAGAATTAAGCTTGGGCGCCGAATACAAACCATTTAATGCACTCGCGTTACGTGCCGGTTATCGCCATAATCAAGCGGGGAAAAACGCTAATGTTGCTTCGGGCGGCATTGGCTATAATGGCAAACGTTTTGTCGCCGATATTGCCTACTCGCAGGGCCCCGATATGAAAGGCGCCAGCTTACAAATAGGATGGACGTTTTAATGATTCTGATCTTACATACTATAAAGTAAGAGCCATTACGCCGCAGAATCTTAAGGTCGCCTTTAGAGAAGATTATGGATACACAGAACACGTCAGCACCACATCGCAAACCTTCATTTATGAATACATCTAATGCATCGGATGCCTATCGCATACTGGTGATTAACGCTAAAGGCGATGCAGGCAAAACAACCGTCAGCACTAACCTCGCCGCGTGGCTTGCTTATCGTGATGAAGTCACTGTATTAGTTGATGCCGATGACTCACAAGCTTCACACAGCTGGGTGCAACAGCGGTCTACTGATTTGCCTCCTGTTCATGGATTTAAAATTGATACTCAACTGAATCTACCAAAATCTACACAGTGGATTATTACCGATGCGCCAGCAGAAATTTCTGGGGAAACGTTAGATGATGTAGTGCTCGACCATGACCTCATCATCATCCCAGTGATGCCATCTGATATCGACATTCGCACCACGGCGCGCTTTATTGGCGAACTGCTGTTAACACCGACTATGCGCCGTCAACGTCGCCCCATTGCAGTAGTTGCTAATCGCATTAAACAGCAAAGCGACTCTTGGGAACGCCTGCAAAAATTTCTCAACAGTTTACATATTCCCTACCCGGCAACACTGCGCGACACACAAAATTATGTGCGCGCTTATCGCGAAGGCCAAGGCGTTGTGGATTATCAACAACAAGCCTACTTGCGCGACCGCGCCGACTGGGAAATGTTAATTCAATGGATTGATACTCAGTATGCTGAATATCAGCAGCGCGGAACAGAAACTGCGGAATCTATGTTGAAAGAAAAACGCGAGGCATAAAAACCCTCTACGAAAAATGTACGATTAAAAACGCCAGCGCACACCCACTTCAACTTCACGTCCTTTACCTGGCACTCCGATAATATTGCTCGATATATAAGCGGCAGGCAGAATGTATTTCTTGTCAGTCAGATTGAGAAGATTAGCGTATAGCTGCCAATCAGATGTCAATTGATAATGCATATGAGCATCCAGCAACGTGTAACCGCCCAACCGGTTATAACCTACATTATTTTCATCTTCGCTAACCCCATGGTAAGAGTCACTCAAACTGAAGGTGAATTTTTGGCTGCTATAAAGCAGGCTCACACTTGCCGCATTTTCAGAATCTGTATTGATGGTTACAGCAGAATGAAACAGATGATTAAGATTGGCTTGTAACTGCCAGTCATCTGAAAAATACCAACGCAACTCCATCTCTATACCGCTTATGTGCTGCGATGATCCATTGAGAAAAGGTCGCGGTAGCGGAACGGATGTATTAATCAATACCGGATCTTCAATAGTCGTATCAAACACGTTAATACTGCTGTAGTGCTGCGCAGCCGTATACATCCAGATCAACTCTGTTGTTTTAGATATTTCCGGCTTGAGATTTGGATTGCCAACTTGAAAAAAATTATTTTTTATCCCGAGTTCATTGCGCGCTGGTGCACGAAAAGCTTCACCGTAAAGCAACTTAAATGTGTTGGCGTCACTTGCCTGCCAAATCAATCCCAAACGTGGGCTGGTATAACCATCCACATCGGAATAACTATCATTGCGCACACCGAGAATGTAGGTGAAGTCCTCACACAAAGCATCTTGCCATTGCGCATAAACAGCTCTCACTGTGCGGCTACCACTAGCAAGAATATCTTGTTTTGCAAGAGGTGCGGCAGGTGGAAACCAAAGTTGTGCTTGTGCTTTATCAATTTCATTTCGAACATAATCCACCCCCAAAAGTGCATTAGCAGTACCTTCATGCCACGATAGGCGATTCTCGCTGCCCGATTCATTTCCAGAAAAAGTATTGGTAGAAATTCGTGGTGCGGCAGTTTGTCTGGTGCGAAAAAGTGAGCTATAGGGAGTGTCATACAGGCGGCTACTGAATTGCCAATGATCATCAAAAAGATGCGTATATTTCAGAGCGATTAAGTTGGTACGCGTTTTCGCTTTAACGTAATCATCGCCAAGGCTCCCCAAGATGTAACCGTCTTCAATATGGTGTTCAACATTGCGCGCTTGCAGCGCCCACTCACCCCACTGAGCACGCCAGTAGATGCTGCTCGTATTAATATTCTGTTGTTCATCTCTAAAGGTTTTATTAATTGAATCGTACAAAGCCTGCCGCTCACCCTTGTCAGTTGTGCCTTGTACCGACAACGAACTTTGCAACCCATTATCAAACGACTGACTGGTGCTGAGTGCCAGCTTCTCTTTTTGGTGACTTGCGCCACTCATACTGAGCTCATTATTATCGGTAACGGTAACAATATTGATGACACCCAAAAATGCATTTGCACCATAAAGCGCTGAACCGGGGCCACGTATAAATTCCACCCTCGCCACATTATCCAACTGCATCTCACTCTCGTAAGAATTAGTGTGACCAAAGGCATCGTGATTGAGACGCTGACCATCCAACAACACCAATACTTCACGACTACCGCCAGTCAGCCTCCTACTGCGACTAGAGAACACGCTACTGCCATCATCCGTACGATAACTTTGATAACCAGCCACATGATTCATCAATTCTTCTAACGTATTCACGCCGAGTTGTTTTATTTGTTCGCGGGTAAATACCGTAATGGACGCAGGTGCTGTGCGCAGTGATTCTTCAGTAAGGGTTGAGGACGTAACTTTTATTTGCAATAACTCTTCGAGCGAAAAGCTAAACATATTTTCTTGGGTAATAACTTCTGCTGTGCAAGTTGCAGACAAAAAGAAAGCAGCGATTGCTAGCGGTAGAGGTCGTATTATTCTCAATTGTCTGGGCATATGCTGGCATCCTTCATTCACACAAGCATTCGTTACTAAGTATAGATTCTCCCATGCCATTTAATCAGATTAAAACAACGACAACTGGATTTTCGTGAGACAAAAACTTCATTTAAAAATCTTTTACTATATGGATTTCCCGGCCCATTCCTTTCACTTTTACATCAATCACCACATTCGGTTTTGGCAATACACCTTCACCACGCTCTGGCCATTCAATTAAACAAATCGTGTTATCGGAAAAATAATCGCGGATGCCCATGTACTCTAATTCTTCAGGGTCGCCCAAGCGATATAAATCAAAATGGTTAACACGACGTGTGGCGAATTCGTATTCTTCGACCAAGGTATAAGTGGGACTTTTCACAGCGCCGATATGACCGAACGCGCGCAATATTCCGCGCGACAACGTGGTTTTTCCTGCACCCAAATCGCCGATTAAAAATATACACAGCGGTGTTGTTTGCTGCTGAAACTCACGCCCCAGTTGTTCGCCAAAGGCGACCATGTCAGCTTCATTGTCGATGAAAAAAAGTGAATGATTTTTCATAGCGTTCGTCAATTAATCACTCAGCAATTGGCATAGGTAAGGGATTAAATCCGTTGCCAGCAAACCGCGCTGACCAACTTCATCGGCTGCCAAATCAGCGGCGCTTGCATGAAGCACAGCGCTGAGGCGCGCCGCATTTTCGACACTCAAACCCTGCGCCATTAGTCCACCGACAATGCCACTGAGCACATCACCCATACCACCGCTCGCCATTCCCGGATTACCCTGAGTGACGACACCGGTGACACCTGATTCGCCCGCCACCACACTGCCCGCGCCTTTTAAAATCACAGCGCCGCCAAATTTTTGTTGGATACTTGCAGCACTGCCAAAACGGTCGGCTTGTACATCATTAGTGTTAACACCTAACAACCGCGCCGCTTCGCCCGGATGCGGTGTAAGCAGCCAGTTATTGCGCGGTTTAATAGTGGGTACTACGCGCCCTGCAGCGAGAATATTGAGCGCATCCGCATCCAACACCATCGGCAAACCACTTTTTACCGCTTGTTGCAGCATTTGCTCAGACCAAGGTGAACGCCCAAGACCCGGGCCGATGACCAACACTGTTGGGCGCGCCAACAATGGTTCCAACTCTTGGCCAGAGACAACGCCGCAAGCCATAACTTCCGGGCGACGCGCAAGTATCGCCGAAACATGTTCAGGGCGAGTGGCAACGCTAACCAAACCAGCGCCAGTGCGCGCCGCCGCTTCGGCAGCCATAATCGCTGCACCGCCATAACCTGTATCGCCACCGATAATCATCACGTGGCCAAAATCACCTTTGTGCGCATCGGCTTCACGTGAGGCCAGTAAATCCAGCAATGCTGATAACAATAAAACTTCAGCCGCAGGCTTAGCTGAACCATTAATGCTTAACTGGCTGTAAATCACAGCGGGGATATCCAAAGTCGACAACACAATATCGCCACAAACAGCGGGGCCGCGCCCAGTCAGCAAACCGCGCTTAATGCCAATATAGGTAATCGTCTGCGTCGCATTAACGACGGCACCCTGCGCAGCACCAGAATCGGCATTGAGGCCTGAAGGAATATCAATCGCCAAAACAGGCAGCCCGGTATGATTAATCTGCTCTATTGCCGCGGCAAAATCAGGGCGAACATCGCCTTGCAAACCTATACCTAATAATGCATCGACAATAACACCGACTTGCGGAGCAGATGTCTGCGCAAACGGCTGCATATATACGCCTTCTTGTAGCGCAAATTCGTAAGCTTGACGCGCTTCGCCCGTTAGCTTTTCCGGCGCCGCTAATTGAATCACCTGCACCGGAATTAAACGCTGCTGTGCTAACGCCGCTACCACATAGCCATCGCCACCATTTTTACCGGCGCCACAATAAACCGTTACGCGCGCAGGTTCAGGGAAGCGTTCCAGCAACAAATCATAGGCTGCCGTTCCTGCACGTTTCATCAATTGAATGCCGGGGATACCGCTTGCAATAGCGGCCGCATCCAGTGCATAAACTTGGCTGGCCGTGTAAAGCGAGCAATTAGACGCTGTAATTTTCATAGGTACTCGTAACAGAAAAAGTGTTTCACATTAAGATTGGGCAATTATACGCAACTTATTACCCTAAGCGCATACCGCAAAGCCCCAAGTTGGTAGCTTTCAAGCGTTCAACCCCTACAGAAAACCCAATTCAATCCAGCAGATGCCGATCCATTAACTATAGTTAATGGCAATTCAACAAATTTATGTTCAGCGCACTGTGTATGACCGATTTTATGCAGCCACCTTTTAACACTCAACAGATCCTTAGCGGCGATCAGCAGCAGCTTGGCGAACTGTTCAACCGCATAAATTCTGCGCCGCTTGTATTTCGCACCAGCACAGCTGATAAATTTTTTACTCGCGCATTTACACGCAATCCTTTGGATGCCGCTTGCTCGCCCTTACTTGATGAATTTAAAAATATTTTTGTGACTCAAGTTTGCCAGAACGACAGCTTTTATTGCGATGCAAAGCATCCACTGCGCGCTTTATTTGAATGTTTGTTAACACGTGCAAACACGTGGTATCCACGTGATGCAAAAACCAATCAACAATTTTTTGAAAAAATAACGCAGCTCGTTCGTTTAGGGCAGGTATTACCACAAGACGCTGAAACGTTTTCTATAGCACTGCAAGAATTTTGTGCGTGGGATGATGCCGAAGAAAAGCGCGCAGCCATGCTTGAATCGCGTTTATGTGAGTCAGAATTAAATCATCTGAAAATGCTAACGGCAGAATGCCGTGTCTTGGATCTTATCAATGAAGCATTAACAGGAAGCAATTTACCCAGCACCATTATTGAACTCATTCCCAGCACCTTAAAAAGCGAATTACAGCACTGCGCATTTACCTCAGGAATAGGCTCACCTTTTTGGAAAATATGGCAGCGCTTATTGCCCTTACTCGCAGATGTATTTAACATTGATACTCACAACATTGACGATCAACAACTTTATCACCACATCCCTGCAATACTTGAAGAACTAGAACGCAGCACACGCATGGACATTAGCAACCCCGAACAATATCGTCAGTTCGTGGATGAGCTTAGCAACGCGTTAATGCAAATCATAAAAAAACAATCACTGCCAGTATCCGCACTTAGCATGCTGCCCTATCCTGCTGGCCATAGCGATACGCACACTCGCACAACTGATTCTGTTCTGCAACAAGGCGCGACCATTCAACAAGGTGACTGGATTTTATTTAGCAATGAAAATGAGAAAATTATTCGCTGCAAACTTGCATTAAAAAATGAAATGGCTGATCAGTTGCTATTTGTAGATCGCACCGGCCGGAAAGTAATGATTAAAAGCAGTAAAGATTTTTCGCTGTGCCTTACTACAGGAATTGCAAAACCCTTAAAACGCACGCCACTCACAGAATTAATTGCCGAGCTAATAAAAGCACTCATAACCTTACATGAAAATAATCTTCAACAGCAGCAACAAAAAACACTGATCGATGCACAGCAACGCGAGCAACAACGTATTACAGAATTGCAACATGAGCAATTAAAGCAACAACAAGAAGAATTAAAAAAACAACAACAATTAATCGCAGAACAGCAACAAGAAATAGAAAACAAAGGAAGCCAAGAACAAAAAATCCGAGAAGAGCAACAGCGTCGCACACTAGAATTTTCAGAGCAACGCCGCCTTGCCGCTGAAAAAGCATTGGCAGAAGCCAAAGCACTCGCCAATGAAAAAATAGCCCGCGCGATTGAAGCTGCCCTTGCCGAAAATACCCACAATGAGCAACTACAAGCCAACCGCGAAACAGTTAAGATACAGCAACAACTTTTAGCACAACAACAAATCAATGCATTAAATGTTGGCGCCTGGATTGAGCGTATAGATGAGCAGCAAGAAAAACAGCGCTGCAAGCTCGCGGTATTTATTGCATCTGCCGGAAAATATATTTTTGTCGACAACCTTGGCCGCAAAGTAGCTGAATACCAACGCGAACAATTACTGGAAGCATTTCTCGCAGAACAACTATCGGTTATCAATAACGGAGATAAATTTGAAGACCAATTGGTCAAAGTTATTCGCAGCTTACGCAAAGATGTTTCTTAGATGTTGAGCCCTGGAGCCACGCAATGAACAATGATGAATTACGGCAGGAATATCGTCTCGATACACCAATGACCGTATTTATAGAATTAATTGCCGCCGACAATGATGTACCGTCCACCATTGTAATAAGCCACAGCCTTGATATTTCCGCTAACGGTTTGCGTGTTATTACTGATCGCAAGTTACCGGTTGGCAGTATTTTTCACAGCTGCATTCAATGTAACGATTCAATGCAACGCTTTATATTGTCGACCGAAGTTAAATGGTGTCGCGCTCATTTACAGCAAGGTGAGTATTTAATTGGTTTATCTTTATTCGAATCTGAAGATACTGACATCCAAGCCTGGAAAGAATTTATTGGCGCACAATATTTAAAAGGCAACATTTAAAACGAATTCCATAACCGCTAGCAATTTTCAAAAACTTACGTCACTATTCCTGCCATTACTTCATACTCCTTGATCCAACGCTACTATGACCGATAACAAACCGCCTAGTGCAGATTCTGCCACTATCGTTAAGCCTGTCACTGCTAAACCACGTAGCGCTCAAGCAAACGATAAAACCCGGCTACATCTTCGCACCACGGCTATACCTGAAACCACTAGCGAACAAGAGCGTTATCTAGGAATAGGCGATGTTATTAAAGAACGTTTTGTTCTCGATAAAATATTGGGCACAGGCGGCATGGGCGCTGTATTTCGCGCACTAGATTTACGCAAACAAGAAGCAGGCGACAATCGCCCGTATGTTGCATTAAAAGTATTAGGTGAAGATTTTAAACGTCACCCGGAAGCACTCATTACATTGCAGCGTGAAGCACGCAAAACACAAGACTTAGCACACCCCAACATTGTGACTGTGTACGACTTTGACCGCGATGGTGATTTAGTTTATCTCACCATGGAAGAATTAAAAGGTCGCTCACTTGCAGATTTGATTGCAGATAAAAATACTCACTTAAGTTTCTCTGAAAAAATAACCATGCTACGAGAAATGGCGCAAGGCCTTGCTTATGCGCACAGCAAAGGGCTCGTACATTCAGACCTAAAGCCTGCCAATATTTTTATCACCGAAAATAACCATGTCAAATTATTAGACTTTGGTATAGCACGCGCTGTTAATGCAGAAATTTACGAAGATAATTTTGATGCTGGAACACTAGGTGCAATAACCTACGCTTACGCCAGCCCAGAAATGTTGCGCAGCGAATCTCCACATACGAGTGATGATATTTACGCTTTAGGAATTATTGCGTGCGAATTATTAAATGATAAGCATCCATACAATAGAAAAGATGCGAAAGAAGCGCAGGCTAAAAATTTAAAACCCACCATTCCACATTTTAAAAATCCACTACTGAACAAACTTATTACGCAGTCCATTGCACTTCAGCGCGAAAATCGCATTAGCGATGGCGATGCATTTTTAAAGAAATTACGATTTTCACTAGCAGCACCAAAGCGTTTAGCAATGAGCATTGCAGTCATTAGTTTGGCATTGATTGCAAATTTTGTTTACTTACAACAGGTAACACCTATTGCTATAAAACTACAAGACTTACCCATTGCAGCACAAACCAGTTTCAAAAATTATATTCACGAAGCCGATGTAGCACTAAGTTTTGGCGATCTTCAAGGCGCGGTTTATAACGTTGACCAAGCATTTAAAATTCATAAAACGGATAAATCACTGCTGGCATTACGTGACAGGATTTTACAAATCAGCAATGACAATTTAGCCAAAGCCAGCACTGAAGAAGAAAAACATTTTTATAAAGAGCAACTCAGCCAATTAAAAGCTTATCCGGCATTCTCAACAGAAAAGTAACAGCAGTCGCCTCAGCCAACACAACTCCAGCAATTAGGCATCAAACATCACAATTTGGCGCGGTTTTCTGGCAAAAAATCAGTATTGATCCACACTTATGTCAACCATTATGGATACGATTTCAAATAGTTTATGAATAACTCTCGCTTATTTACTACGTCATTTTTTTCAATCCTGATAATCGGATTAATTGTTAGCGCGCTAAGCGCATGGAATCTAACGATTAAAAATAACCGTACAACAGAAAATGCGGCAAAAAATACAGCAGAAAGCATAGCAACCGATGTATTAACACGTATAAACCTTTACCAATACGGTTTACGTGGCGCTCGCGGTGCAGTCATTACCGCGGGAGAATCTGGCTTAACTCGCGAACTATTTAAACGCTATAGCTTGACTCGTGATATCAATACAGAGTTTCCTGGCGCCCGCGGCTTTGGTTTTATTCGCCGTGTAAGCATTACTGAAGAAGCAGACTTTCTTATCAATGCACGCCGTGATGGAAAACCTGACTTTGCGATTCGCACCTTAACCCAGCATGAAGGTGACCGCTATGTTATTCAATACATAGAGCCAGCTGAACGAAATCAACCCGCAATAGGTTTAGATATAGCATCAGAAAAAAATCGTCGCGAGGCTGCCATAGCTGCGATGCGTACAGGCACTGTGCAATTGACAGGCCCTATTACACTTGTACAAGCACGAGGCAACCCGCTCCAATCTTTTTTAATATTGATGCCTATCTATCGTGAAGGCAAAATTCCCACTACGATCGCCGAACGAGAGACTGAATTATTTGGCTGGAGTTATGCACCTCTTTCCATGTCAGATGTTCTTACAAATCTTAGTATTGATAAAAACCTCAGCAACTTAACACTGCAAGATATTACCCACGCCAAACAACCTGAAATATTTTATAAAAGCCACGATACATTGCCTAGCAATTCTCAACTATTTACTCAACGCCTTGAACGCAATATTCTGGGAAGAAAATGGCAACTTGAATTCAGCGTAAATCAACAATTTATTGCGCAGCTTCACTTAACGCCACCTATTAATATTTTTCTAACGGGAGTATTTATAAGTGTGCTTCTGGGAATATTGGTAGGTAGCTTGGCGGTTCAACGTCAGCGTGAAAAAAAACTCGTTTCTGCACAAGCACAATTAGCCGCAATTGTACAAAGCTCTATTGATGGAATTATCGGTAAAGATCTTAACGGTATCATTACTAGTTGGAATACAGGTGCTGAAAAAATTTTTGGTTATACCGCCACAGAAGCTATCGGAAAAAGCGTTGCCAGCTTAATTGTACCGCCCGAACTTCAACATGAAGAAATCGATATCCTTGCTCGCATTGCGCAAGGAAAACATATCCCTCACTTCAACACCACAAGACAAAAACGTGACGGCAGTAAAATTCCTATTTCTGTAGCAATAGCCCCAATCAGGAATGAGGGAGGCGAAGTTATCGGTGCCTCCAAAACAGTCCGTGATATCACCGAACAAAAAGCGGCAGAAGAACGCATTGTAGATCTCAACCTCAACTTAGTAGATCTCAATCTCAATCTTGAAGCAGAAGTTTACCAACGTACAATGCAACTCGACTTAGCTCGGCGTAACTTGCAAACTGTTCTTGATGCTGTGCCATCCATGATCGGTTACTGGGATAAACATCTCATTAACCGAGTTGCCAATCACGCCTATCACGATTGGTTTGGTGTAGACGCAAACACGATTCCCGGCAAACATATTAAAGAAGTCATCGGCGAAAAACTTTTTGAAGCCAACCGTGAATTAATAGAAGCCGCGTTACGCGGTGAACCACAAAGCTTTACACGAGCAATTCCTAAACCTGATGGCAGCGGAATACGCCACTCACTTGCTCACTATCTTCCCGATATCAACGATGGAGAGGTACAAGGCTTTTACGTGATTGTGCATGATGTTTCTGATATCACAGAAGCCAATCAACGCTTGGAAAATGCACTACGTGAAAATCAAGCACTGCTAACAACGCTTAATCAACAGATGCTGTATTCGGTAATGGATATCAACGGCACTATCATTGACGTAAACGATAACTTCTGCAAAACCAGCGGCTATAGCCGAGATGAACTGATTGGACAAAATTATAGTATCGTTAAATCTGACATCCACCCAATTGAATATTGGCAAGACCTGCGACAAACCATTAGCAGTGGCAAACCATGGCATGGCGAAATGTGCAATCGCGCAAAAGATGGCGAGTTACGCTGGTTTGATGCAGTAATAGCACCATTTCATGATGCTAATGGCAAGGTTGAACGCTATGTCTCCTTAAATACAGACATCACCGAACGCAAACAAGCTGAAGTTGAACGCAATCGTGTTAGCTTACTGCTTAGCAAAGTACTTAGTGCTGCTTCAGAAGTGTCTATTATTGCAACCGATCTAGAAGGCACCATTATTATTTTCAATACCGGCGCAGAACGTATGCTGGGCTACAGCGCCGATGAAATAGTAGGAAAACATACACCCGGAATTTTTCATCTTCCAAATGAAATAATTGAGAGAGGAAAAAAACTTAGCGCAGAATATGGCGAAGAGATTAAAAACTTTAGAGTATTTGTTCACAAGCCCGAACTAGACGGCTCTGAAACACGCAATTGGACTTATATACGTAAAGATGGCTCACACATACAAGTTTCCCTCTCAGCAACAGCAATACGTGACAATGACGGAAATTTAACAGGCTATCTTGGTATTGCCACGGATGTCACACAAGAATTGCAACACAAACGCGATCTTAAATCTACCATCGACCAACTTGGCATTGCCTCTGACATGGCAAAATTAGGCGTGTGGACATGGGATCTAAAAGACAATTCTCTATTGTGGAATGAACGCATGTTTGAGATGTACTCTCAGCCGCTCAGCTTGCACAAACAAGGCTTGGAGTACCAGCATTGGTACGAGCGCGTTCACCCAGAAGATGTTGACGCTACTGCAGCAAGTTTAACCGCTGCCGTTGAAGGTCGCGGAATTTATAATCCTGTATTTCGTATACTCACTCCAAACGGAGAGGTAAGACATATTCAAGCGGCGGCACAAGTTGAATATGATGAAGCAGGCAAAGCACGCAAAGTAACAGGGATTAACAGAGACATTACCGCACAACTTAAATTTGAAATAACACTCACAGAAGCTAAAGAACAAGCTGATGCAGCGAATGCAGCAAAATCATCATTTCTTGCCAATATGAGCCATGAAATTCGCACACCGATGAATGCTGTACTTGGCATGTTGCAATTATTACAGCAAACACATTTAAATTTTCAGCAACAAGATTACGTCAATAAAACTCAAACAGCAGCAAAATCCTTACTCGGATTACTCAATGATATTCTCGATTTTTCAAAAATTGATGCCGGCAAATTACAACTTGATGTGCACCCATTTGATGTAGATTTATTAATCCGCGATCTTGCTGTCATATTATCTGGCAACCAAACGAATAAGGACGTAGAAATTATTTTTGATGTAGATCCATCACTACCCAAAACAGTGATTGGCGATCGTATGCGCCTCCAGCAAATACTCATTAACCTCGCCGGCAATGCTCTTAAATTTACCCATCATGGTCACATTATTGTAAAACTAATCGAAATTGAAAAAACGGCCAGCTCATCTCGCATTCAAATTGCAATCAGTGACACTGGAATAGGTATTAACAGCGAACACCTAGAACGTATTTTTGAAGGATTTGTTCAGGCAGAAACATCCACAACCCGACGTTTTGGTGGCACAGGTTTAGGGCTTGTTATCAGTAAACGTCTTGTCGATTTGATGGGAGGAAATTTACAAGTAGAAAGTCAATTTGGCCAAGGCAGCCGCTTTTGGTTCGAGCTTACATTGAAAGCTGGAGACGCTCCTCTTCAGCATGAGCCAGATACTGCGCCAAGCATTTCAAACTTGCATGTATTAGTCATAGATGACAATCCCGTTAGTCGCGATGTATTGGCTCGCACAATCAATCACATTGGAAGCTCTGCCGATCAAATCGATAATGGTCTTGAAGCCGTTGAAATACTTCGTAATGCTGAGCAAGAAAATAACGGCTATGACATTGTGTTTGTTGACTGGAAAATGCCAGTCATCAATGGATTGAAAACAGCAAAACTGATTCACGATATTCCATCCATATCAAAACCACCAGCAGTCATTATGATGGCTGCAGTAGGTAGAGAAAACATAGCATCCTTACGAAATATCAATGAACCTCTATACACGACAATATTAAATAAACCTGCCACGCCTCAACAAGTTGCAGAGTCACTCAGGTACGCATTGAAAGGTTCAACACCAATCAATACACCTCAATCAATGCATCAGCACCCGTTAGCAGGATTAAAATTACTTGTCGTAGAAGACAACGAACTTAATCGACAAGTAGCCTTTGAGTTGCTTACGCATGCAGGAGCACAAGTACAACTCGCAGAAGGCGGTGTAGAAGGTGTTGAGATTGTACTAAGTGCACACCATATATTTGATGTGATTCTTATGGATGTACAAATGCCCGATATTGATGGCATGGAAGCGACACGGAGAATTCGTGCGGATGCACGTTTTCAAGCATTACCCATCATTGCAATAACAGCAAATGCATCGCAAGCAGATAAAGAAATTTGTTTGCGCTCAGGAATGAACGATCACATTGGAAAACCTTTTGATATTTCAGAAATAGTTACGCTCATTCTGAAACTGGCAGGACGCCTCAATCTTCAACTTACCCACATCGAACAACCGGCACTTAAAAAACCAGCATCCGACGTAGAAGAACTAACGGTTGTTATCAACCGTTTTGGCGGCAAGTTAGAACTTTATGAACGAATGCTAACTACGCTCTATCCCACGCTCTCTAAAGCATTAGAATTATTGAAATCACAATCAGCTGAACAAAATTTTATAGGCGCTACTGCAACCTTACACTCCATTAAAGGAGTGGCAAGTACTATGGGAGCAATAGCCTTAGCCGCGCGCGCCAGCGAACTCGAAATAAGTTGCAAATCAAGTGACAATAATGCAAAAAACATTTTATTTACTAATAAGCTATTCAAGGAATTACAGAATTTGCTTAATACAAGTATTGCAAAATTAAGTGAGCAATTTAAAAAATATAAAGTAGCGACACCGATCAAAGCCACAAGCCTGAAAATTCTCTCACATGAGGATTGGAAGAAAAACTTAGCTAGTATATTACCTTTACTTGAATCTGATAATTTGAGCGCACTAGACAAATTGGAAGAATTATATATTTCATCAGGCTCAACAGAAAAGCAAAAAATGAATGAACTAATAAATCAAGCAAATGCATTGAATTATGACGAAGCCATTAGAGCATTAACTGACTTGCTAGAAGGAAATTAATTTATGCGAATAAAGAAATTATGGCTACCAGAACCCATCAATAAACCTAAACTGTTAATCGTTGACGATGAGCCATTAAACATTCGCATACTGCACGAACTATTACGTGATCAATTTGATATTTTTATGGCAGCCAATGGCTCGCAAGCCATTACAAAAGCTCAAGCTATTTTACCTGATCTCATTCTGCTTGACGTTGTAATGCCTGACATTAATGGATATGAGGTTTGTAAAACTCTCAAATCTGATCCAACAACTGAAGATATACCTATTATTTTTATAACTGCACATTTCGATGAAGCTGAAGAAGTACTTGGTTTTGAAGCGGGTGCAGCAGATTTTATTCGAAAACCGATTAACCCCATTATTACCAAGACACGAATTTATAGCCAAATCACATTGAAACAACAAAGAGATTTATTACTATCGATTGCGCTCACAGACAACCTAACTGGAATTGCCAACAGGCGTAAATTTGATGAAGCCTTATTGTCGGAATGGCAACAATCTTCTCGCGATAAAAGCCCACTTTCATTGCTTTTGCTAGATATCGATTTTTTTAAACAATACAATGATATTTATGGGCATGTAATCGGTGATTCATGCTTACAATTGGTTGCTTTCGCCATTAAAAAATCTATGCAGCGCCCTTATGATTTAGTCGCGCGTTACGGAGGCGAAGAATTTGTATGTATTTTGCCAAAAACAGATTTAAAAGGTGCGATTTACATTGCAGAACTAATACTCTCTAATATTCGTGAACTTAACATCACCCATGATGGCTCCAGTATTAATAGCATTTTAACAGCCAGTATTGGTGCGGCATGCATTCACCCAACAGCACATATACAACCTATTCGATTAATTGATGCTGCCGATCAACAACTTTATCAATCTAAACACAATGGTCGAGCGCGAGTAAGTGCTGTAGAGTTGTAAAACAGGAAGAATTATTAAAAATTTAATATAAAAAACTAATGCTGCGCCGGTATTAGTTTAATTGTAATGCGCAATTACTTTGTATATTTTTCCTTCCGCATTAAAGAACATAACCTCAATTGCCATTTTATCAAACACAGATTTATAAAAAATGGCAATTGACTCTACACTTTCCGTCACCGCCTTTAATTCAAAATGCAAATCCGGAATTTTTATTAGCGCCGTTGACCAATAGTCACGAATAGCATCTTTCCCTTTTAATATCCCCGATTCAATACCCATAACCGTTTTTATCATGGGCGTAGTTATCTCAAAATCCTCGGTATAATGTTCAAGTATCTTATTCATATCATGCGAGTTCCATGCACTTATCCATTCCACAGCAAAGTCTTTTGCAATCAATTTTCTCTCCTTTGTAATATCTATTTATACAAAGTAAATGTTAATTAACGTTATTTCACTATATGTACGTTAGCGCACCGCACAATGCAGCATTTCAGCTTATGGTTGTAATACAGATGCACTTATATTTGCAATCACTCAAAAGGTATTCCATGAAACATTCTCTTATTTTACTCACACTAGCTGGTGCTGTTGCGTTAACGGCTTGTGAACGCCACCCGGATCATACCGATACAGTACATACTGAAACGGTACATACAGATACAGTAATAGTGCCTGTTCCAGTTCCTGGCCCACCGGGCGAGACTGGCGCAACAGGTTCTGATGGCGCTCGCGGCGCACAAGGCAATACTGGCGACACAGGGGCAACCGGTAATACGGGAAACACTGGCAATACCGGAAATAAAGGTGATGCTGGCGATACGGGTGCAGCGGGTGAAAGTGCCGCGAGCAGCACTCCTAGTTCGCAGTAGGATTGCGATCATTTCAACGCTGTAAAAATTTTGTATATCATAAATACTTCCATTGCCAGCTGCTAAAACTGACAATGGAAGTATTTTTTTTGTGGTTTCTATATAACAATTTAAATCTAAAGAACAATCTACATTTTACATTGAAAATACTGACCATCTCATCCCGTTAACGCTAAGCGAATATTTTTTTTGAGGCTAGCATTTTTAATTATTGGCAGTATGTAACCATATACCAATTTTGTTTGTAGAAATGTAATCGCGACAGCAATAGAAAATACCGCAATATACCTGAGTGAAACGGGTAGTTTTATTATTTGGATAAAAGGGATATGCCACAGATATATCCAAATACTATTTCGTCCAACAAAAAGTATCGCGGGCAATAGATTTACCTGGCCAAGTAATTGAGTAATTCGACCAGAAGCCATCCAAGCTAATATAGATATAAATAAAGCGTATGAGAGATAATAACTCTGAGGTGGATATTTATAAGGTTGAGTGGTTATAAGCTTTCCTGAAGCCATCCAATGAATGCACATCCACGAAAGAAATATGAAAAGAAAAACTGCACTCATTGCAATTAACTGATTTCGCGTGAGATCAGGCAGACGAAGCCCAATTGAAAAGATGACTGCAAAAGGAATAAGATAAAGAATGGTGTTTTCAAACATCATCGATACAGGCGATTTTGACAATGGCATACAGGCTACTAGAAGTAGCTCATATAATAGATAAATAATCGCTGCTGCTGCAAAATATCGATAGTTCGATGGTTGCCTTCTGCTATATGAATAAATAAAAGGAGAGACGATAGCAACAAGTAAAAACACTCTAATTATCCAAACATACCCAATACCATTAAGAAGAAGATAACTCGACAACATTGTTTTAAGGCCGGGCATTACAATCGGATATCCCGTAAAATAAATAAACAAAAAATACACCGATAAAAATATCCACACGGGAAACACTAACCGCTTCACCCTGCTCCACAAGTAAGAGAGATACGGCTCTTCTTTGAATGAAGCGCGAAATGACAATCCAGATACAATCACCATTAACGGCACATCAAAATTTCGCATCTGAAAAATAAAACCAGAAGGCTCCATGTGCGCCAAAATTATCATGGCCAAGCCAAGAAATCTTAAAAAATCAATTCTTTCATCTCGCACAGCGATAACTCCTTGATGCATAACGCTGGAATTCAACGGCAGCTTTTTTAACTAGCAGTAGTCCCCAATACAGTATGCATTGAGGGATTGTGAGTATTACGAAAATAAAACAGGATCAAAACTAAACTGCACATTCGGGCTATCACCCATAAACATGCGCGTTATTTTATTCAGCTTTTCCTCTAAGTGGTTGACTATAAGTATTATTTTTAAAAATAGGAAGTGCAAACTTGGCATCGCGTAGCACCTTGAAAAATTTATTTTCAGCTTTTTGCATCCAAATAATTGTTTAATACGTATTATCAACGCTGAGCCTTTTTCCGTAGATGCAGTTGTCGGCAGGTTCAACATCGAGGGGAAGATAACCTACCCCATACGATTATCTTCATTAAAAAGAGACACTTATGGACGATTCAAACTTATTGCACTTGCGATTGCTGAGTGCTACGGCGCAAGGCGACCGCTCAGCGTTTGCCGAGCTGTATCAAGAACTGGGCGGGCGTTTGTATGCTATTAGTTTGCAATTACTAAAACAGCGCGAGCTTGCTGAAGATGCAGTGCAAGAAGCGTTTGTGCGCATTTGGCATAACGCGGGTGAATACCAACAGGATAAAGGTTTGGTATTAACCTGGATGATTAGCATCGTGCGTTATCGTGCGTTGGATATGTTGCGCGCCAGTAAACGCCGTCGCGAAATTAGTAGTAACGATGATGAGATTGATGAACCTATTGATGAGCGGGGCCCGCATACGGAGTTATTTGAGAAACGTGATCGTGTACGTATTGATAATTGCATGGATAATTTAGATCAATCACAGCGCAATGCTATTCAACTCGCCTACTTTAAAGGCTTTACGCATCACGAAGTGTGTGCGCATTTGGATTCACCATTAGGATCAGTTAAAAGTTGGATTCGCCGTGGCCTTGAACGCTTAAAGAGGTGTCTTGAATCATGAATTATTTAACTGACAATCGCCGCAATGCACTTGCGTCTGAATATGTATTGGGAACCTTGCAAGGCCCAGCACGCATTCGCTTTCAACGTTTACTCATGCAACATTCAACGATGCGTCAAACATTATGGCACTGGGAAAGTCATTTAAATGCACTCGGCGGTGCTTTGCCATCACAAACACCTCCGCCACATGTATGGGAAAATATTCAAACACAGCTTGGTTTTACTCAACCACTGTCAACATCAGAACGGCCATCTACTGTTGTACCGTTCCCACAACGGCCAACAAACACATGGCAATGGCTCACAGGCATCTCCGCAGCGGCGGCAATTGTTTTTGCTGTATTATTATTTTCACCAACGCTGTTTGTACCGCAATCCAGTCAATACAACCAAAACGCGCAGCTTGCTGTAGTACAAGGCGAAAAAGCACAAGCACTCTGGTTGATTGAGGTAAATAAAAATAATATTACCGTACAAGCGACCGCTAAATTTCAACCACAACAGAATAAAGACTATGAATTGTGGATTGTGGCGAAAGATGGTCGCGCGCCTATATCCTTAGGCTTGCTACCCAAACAAGGCAAATTAACATTGCCACGTGCAGATATTATCGACAAGGTAGAAATCGCAGCACTCGCGGTTAGCCTTGAGCCATTAGGCGGGTCACCTAATGGGCAACCTACCACCGTACTTTATACCGCTGATTTAATTGTCATCTAAAAAATAAAACCCCCATAAAAGCCCGCAATGCGGGCTTTTGATTTTTCTGCTGCTCCCCTGCTATCTATACACTCAAAAAACCTCAAACAAAATCATGTAACGCATTGCTATTAATCCTCTTATTGGGCTTTTACGCGACACGAAAAATATTTTTATTATTATTTTTAAAATAATTGCATCCAAAGTGAAGTTTGCGGCGTTTAGCTCTATGCAAACCAAACTCATTAAGGAGCTATCATGAAACTCAAACACTTAACACTCATTATTGGCGCGATTACTTCCGGCCTATTCATCAACCCTGTGAATGCATCAAGCCATCGCGAAGCACCCAACATCACCCGCATGCCTACAGTCGATTCAACTGATTTTTATGCATTCAATAGTTATGAACCGGGGCGCAGCAATTTTGTAACGCTGATCGCCAACTACATTCCACTGCAAGATGCTTATGGTGGTCCAAATTATTTTGCCATGGACCCACATGCGGTTTACAGCATTCATGTCGATAACAATGGCGATGCGATTGAAGATCTCACATTTGATTTTCGTTTTAGTCAGGCTTTGGGCGGCGATGAAGGCGTGAAGTTAACGATAGGCCCAGCAGGTAATACTCGCTCGGTTGCCGTGCCTTTAAAAAATGTCGGCGTTATTTCTGCAAGCGATATGTCAGCCGCAAATTTCACCGAAAGCTACAGCATAAAAGTAGTGAGCGGAAATCATAGAACAGGAACAGCAGCAAACGTACAAAACGTTACCGAAACAGGAACGACGTTTAAAAAACCATTAGATTTTATTGGCACAAAATCATTTGCCTCACTTGCTGCTTATACAACCTACGCCAACAGTTTTATTTACGACATCGCTATTCCTAACTGCAGCACCAATGGCCGTGTTTTTGTTGGGCAACGTAAGGATCCCTTTGTTGTTAATTTGGGTAAAACGTTTGACCTCGTAAACTATGTTCCTATTGAAGGCGATAGTACTCCCGGTGCAGCTGATGGTATGGGCTTCCCTGGAGGAATTACTCAATCCGCAACCAACGACGAGCTTAGAGATAAAAACGTTACTGAAATTGCGCTGGAAATTCCTAAAAGCTGTTTGACAGGATCAGGCAATGGCACCATCGGTACGTGGACTACTGCAAGCTTGCCACAAGCACGCATCCTCAACCCAAAAGCGTCATTTAATAAAACCGAAGTCAATGGTGGTGCTTTAACGCAGGTATCGCGTTTAGGTAATCCATTGGTCAATGAATTAGTAATCGGCTTAAAAGATAAAGATCGCTTCTCCACTTCAGAACCAAAAGGTGATGCGCAATTTATTGATTACGTCACTCATCCTGCGCTGCCTGAATTACTAAACATTTTATTTAAGGCTCCGGTTAATACAACCCTAGGTGCAAATTTACCAACGCTTGCACCAACTAACTTTCCTCGCAATGATTTGGTTACAGCATTTCTTACCGGCTTCGCTGGCGTGAATCAATTGGCCACTGTAACGCCATCTGAAATGCTGCGATTAAATACTGGCATTGCAGCGAAAGCAGCAGCAGATCAATCCGCATTTGGTGTTGCAGGCAATGACCTTGCCGGTTTCCCAAATGGTCGTCGCCCTGGTGATGATGTTGTGGATATTGCACTGCGTGTTGTGATGGGTCGACTTTGTTATCCAATACCCGTGAACGGTGTTAACACAGATTTAGGATTGTGTGCACCCGCCGATGCAAATGTAGGTAACGTGGCATTCACTGATGGAGCACCTGTTAATGCTTCTATGATGAAAACTACTTTCCCTTATTTGGCTGATCCACTTCCTGGTTCGCAATAAGGAGAAACTTATGAAAACGCAACGCTTTTTATTATCAAGCGGGACAATATGCCCCCTGTTGTTAAGTGCCTTGTTATTAAGTGCTTGTGGTGGTGATCATCACAAAATGAATCACGCACCTATGGGCACAGATGCAACCCTCACCACCCAAGCAGATACCGAATTAAAAGGAACCTTAATGGGCAGTGATGTTGATGGCAACAGACTAACTTATGCTGCAGCCACTCAACCAACACAAGGCACACTGATAGTAAGTCCGAAAGGTACTTTTGTGTATACGCCTAACGCAGACACAACAGGAATGGATCAATTTACGTTTACCGTTTCCGACGGAAAGTTAGCATCTTCCGCCGCCACAGTGAACATAACTATTAATCCACTTGAAGTGACCTTCGATAGTTACAGTCGCAAAGTTTACGCACAAGATGCCCGTGCGCAACCTTTACCACTTAACACACGAAATGTAGAACAAGATGTTACAGATCCGATGGCCTATGATGATTTGCTGCAATAAATTATCACGTAGTGTTTAAACCATTTACCTCGTCATGGATGATGAGGATTTTAAAAAATAATATTGAAATACAATTTTTTAATGAGCTATTTAGCTCGCAGGAATAGCCATGAAATTATCATATATTTTTCTCTGTCTCTTATTTTTTTGTGAATCACCTCATGCGGAACGATTCACACCAACAGATGCAAACACCATAATCGCTACTTGGCCTATAGTATCATCGCCAGCATTACAACAAGCACAAGCAGCCAAGCGTTTGCACCCTAGTGATCCAACTACTGTGGTGACACTCGCCAATAATTATTTAGCCTTAGCAGGCATGCCAGGGCAATCGCGTTTATATGGTTTGGCGCAAGCAGCGCTTAAACCTTTGATAGATAACGCAACCAATAACACACAAGCTTGGCTCGCATGGGCACAAGTATTACAACACCAACACGTTTTTAACGACGCACTCGATGCAATTGCAAAAGTAACTGCAAGCGACCCTAAAAATATCAATGCCAATCTACTTGCTGCCCGTATTTACTTAATTCAAGATAAACCTGCGCAAGCGCGCCAATCGTGTTTGAAATTATTAGGCTATAGCGATTTATTAACGATGAGTACTTGTGTGCTAGAAATTACTAGCCATCAACCCGAGCAATTATTAGAAAGTTACAATCAATTAACAACATTAGTAAAACGCGAAGGATTCCCAACCGATGAGCGCGGCCCTTGGATTGCACAAGTGTTGGCGGATATGGCTGTGCGCATGAACAACTCAAAAGCGGCTGAAGAATGGTTAACACCACAGCTCAATAACGCTACCGTAAATTATTTAGCACAATGGTCTGATGTTCAACTTACACAAGGTAATTATGAAAAAGTAATTTCATTTTTAACACCCATCGTAAAATCCGCATCTGAAGTGGATGATCTTTTATTGCTGCAGTTAGCGATTGCCGAAAAACAATTATCCGATAAAGGACATGAAAAAGAATGGCAATCGCAATTAGCTGCACGGGTCTTACTTCGTGAGCAACGACAAGATAGCCAGCATGCCAATGAGCTTGCGCGCTATTACCTTGATGTAAACCCGCAACCACAAAAAGCACTCTATTGGGCGAAATTGCATTTTGAAAACTCACGCGAATACAACGATAAAAAATTGCTTGAACGCGCCCAAATTGCAGTAGATTCACAAAACACTACCTCCTCGCCGGAGGAAAAATAATGAATCGTTTATTGCCTAGCATTGCCAGCCTTCTATTAGCCATTTTTTTATTAGCATCCAATGCACAAGCACATCAATTAAGTACGGCTTATTTACAGGCAAGTATGAACAGCACCGGAGTGCTGGAAGGCGAATTACAAGTTCGCCTGTATGATCTTGAACAAGCCCTCGCGTTAGATTCCGACGGCAACGGAAAATTACTCTGGAGCGAGCTGCAAACACGCGAAGCTGACGTGAGCCTGTACTTGAATCACCATTTGCAAATCTCGCGCAACAATCTTCCCTGCACATTAATACTGCCTACACCCTGGCAAATAGATAGCCACTTTAACGAAGGTTATGCAGTACTTCCCGTACGCGCACAATGTGCGCTTAGCGGCGATGTAAAAATTAACTACAGTGCGTTTTTTAATGATGATAGCCAACACAAATTACTGATAAATTTTAAACATGATAGTAATACATCACCATCGTCAGAAAATCGTGTAATTTCTATCACGCAAGCTGAGATTATTTTCAGCACAGAAAATGGAAGCCGCCTGACAAGCTTTCGTGAATTTATTTATCAGGGAATGACGCATATATGGGCAGGCACAGATCACATTTTATTTTTATGTTCGCTACTTCTTAGCTGTGTGTTAACACGCCACCAGAATCATTGGGTAGGTAAAACCAGTATTCGCGAAATTATTATTCACACCACTTGGATCGTCACTGCATTCACACTCGCGCACTCCATAACACTCACCGCCACTGCGTTAAATATTGTTCACTTCCCCAGCCGTTGGGTAGAAGTCGGGATTGCGTTGTCAGTGGCATTTGCGGCACTCAATAATATTTTTCCGATTGTATTACGACTTGGAGTTTTAACATTTTGCTTTGGTTTATTGCACGGCATGGGCTTCGCTGGCGCACTCGGCGAATTAGGTATTCCTGCCGACCAACAATTACTCACTGTATTAGCATTTAATCTAGGTGTGGAGATAGGACAAATGGCGATTGTAATTATTGTACTGCCTATTTTAATCGCTGTACGCAACAGCATTTGGTATACACGCTATAGCTTAACCGCAATCTCTGTAGTAATTATGTTGATTGCAGCTCAGTGGGTATTTCAGCGACTTTAAAATTAAATAATACAACTAACATGATAATAGATACTTACAAGATATGAGCACTCTTGGCAGTTATGCTTTCCAAATAAATCACTTTGCACACCAGTTTTTCTTAGTGGCTCCGTGATACTCATAACCTAAACCATTTCTAATTAACTCTTCTGCTAAGTTTTTTCCATCGGCGTATACATCAGCATCAATGCGGAAGTATTTATCTCTCGCCATATTTTTTAGTTCAATTGATTTTGCATTACGTAAAAATTCAACCGTAAATCGTTTGGCATCACGCGCAAGCTTTATTTCTTTTTTGCACTCACCTTTCATCTCTGGCGTATCTACGCCATTTACACGCACAGCAATATGCTCACCCACAATTTTCGGCCAATCATGAATAGTGACATAAAAGGTATCACCATCATAAATAGTGCCCACTTCTGTAATAGTTACATCACCATAGGTTTTTTCGACGGCTTGAGTTAATGGCGAAAACAACAATGTCATTAATATAAGTTTCTTCATATTAAATTCCAATAATTTTTGCTATTAAGCGTAGGGCGGCTTCACAAAGTAATCCGCCGTATACATACGGCGTAGTGCCTTCGGCGACTACGCCTTACAGGTGATTGGTTTAATCATTATATGTCCACACGCCTTGCTTATCCGTTGCCAACCATTGCTGCGTATACCAATAGAAGCGATTTTTTTCTGCGCTTGCTGCTGTGCAATTGTAGCGAGTGCGGCCTTGTGAAAGCGGTTGCTTTGCCTGCACCCATAACTTTCCATCTACTATTTCTGTATTTATTGCGCCTTGGCCAGTTGCGTAGCAATTAATTTTTTTAAGTAATGTGCTATCAGTGACACTTAACACTAAATAAGGTTTATCGCCTTGCTTTACAATGAGATTGTTTATTTCCTGTTGTTTATTTTCATAAAATTGTACTTTCGTTACAGGCATAGGTAGCGTATTTACTTTCATTACAAAATCATCAAATTCTGTGAAGCTACCACCAAATGGAAAACGCGGTACTGACTGCAAGTCAGCTTGCGATCCTAAAGGGCCAGATTGCTGACCAAAAGCGATGTAATCTAGATTTTTTAAAACTTGTTGCACTTCAATATCATATTCACCAAAGGGATAGGCAAATATTTTTTCTGCATGACCTATTTCTTTTTCAATAAGCTTTTGTGCGCTTTCAATTTCAGCCGTAGTTCTCTCGCGCCATTGCTGACGAGTTTCGCCTTTATTTAGTCGCGGCATATGATTGTGGTATTGTGTGTGATTGGCAATGGTTACACCATTTTTTGACATCTCACGCAACTGATCCCAAGATACAAATAAGCGTGATGAATTGACCGCATCCGTATTAACAAAAAAAGTAAATGGCCAGCCACGCTTTTTTAATAATGGGTAAGCAGATTCGTAAACCGATGCATAAGAATCATCAAAAGTAATGGCTACCGTTTTTTCTGGTAGGGGTTTGCCTTTGCGCAACAACTCCGCCAAATCCGTTAAAGGCACAATATGAAAATTTTGGCTCGCGAGATAATCCATTTGCTGATTAAATCGCTCCGGGCTTATGCGGGTAGATTTTGGGGCAGTATCACTGACATGATGATATTCAAGAACGATAGCGGCTTGTGTGATGTGCGAAAATAATAAGGTAATTAGAGAGATGAAAAGATATTTGAGATTTGACATATAACCCGCCTAATTATTTTTTGATGAACGGAAATCAACATCGCTTAGGTTTTATATCGGCAAATAGTTTACTCAAGATTAACAAAGCGCAATCCGACGCCGCCAGAATCGACACGCATAACTTCCATTTCTAAAACTGGAGCATCATCCATAAGCCCTTGCACTTGCCCCCTTACAATCGTACCAACAGGTGGAATTTTATCCGCATCTAACGCCACATATACACCACCATCAGAAATATCCAAGGTTTTAACAATCACTTCACCAAAACTTTCATGACTGATTTTAATTTTGCATTGCAGTGGTGTACGAATATATTGGCGTTTATCTTTTGACACTCAGCCACCTCTTACTTACATTTTTAATTTTTATTTTAATAATGCATAGCGGGTACAGTCTGCGAAGATGAGCAACACTCATCTTCGCTGGCGCACATTACTTTTCAGTCACTTCAACTTTATCCACTTTTTGGAATCCACGTGGCAACTTGTTACCGCGACGACCGCGTTCACCTTTGTAATGTTCAAGATCAGACATTTTTAATGTGATGTGGCGTTTTCCCGAATAGAGCGTAAGCATTTGATTCGTATTTAATACGCAAACTGCAACTACAAACTCTTCGCGTGTTTGCACACGAGCAGAAGGAATGTTCATAATTTTATTGCCTTTACCGCGCGCTAATTCTGGCAACTCGGTTACTGGGAATACCAGCAAGCGGCCATCATTACTCACCGCAGCAAGCAATGCGTGCTCGGGATCATTCAGCAATTGTGGTGGCAATACTAATGAACCTTCAGGTAACGTGAGGAGCGTTTTTCCTGCTTTATTTTTGCTGGCTAAATCTTCCAGCTTAGCAACAAAACCATAACCCGCATCAGTAGCAAGTAGTACGCGCTGATTATCCGCGCCCATTAATGCACCTTCAAATGTTGCACCACTTGGAGGATTAATTCGCCCACTCAATGGCTCACCTTGACCGCGAGCTGAGGGCAAGTTGTGCGCAGGAATCGCATAACTGCGACCTGTAGAATCGAGCAAAATTACGCTTTGATTACTTTTACCGTGAATCGAAAATTTAAAGCTATCGCCAGCCTTGTAACTTAAACCAGCTGGATCAATATCGTGACCCTTAGCGGCGCGAATCCAACCTTTATCAGAAATCACAACGGTAATTGGATCTACCGATAGCAATTCCGTTTCGCTAAATGCTTGAGCTTCTGCACGCGCAATAATAGGCGAGCGGCGATCATCACCAAACTCTTCTGCAACCTGCACTAATTCTTTACGCACTAAATTTTTTAATTTAGTGGCTGAATCGAGTATTTTTTGCAAGCTATCTAATTCTTTTTTCAGTGCATCCTGCTCTTCGCGGATTTTCATTTCTTCCAATCGCGCTAATTGACGCAACTTGGTTTCTAAAATGTATTCCGCTTGCATTTCAACTAAATCGAAACGCTTCATTAATACGGGTTTTGGATTTTCTTCTTCACGAATGATGCGAATAACTTCATCAACATTCAAAAATACAATCATCAACGCCGCTAAACGCAGCAAACGCTCTTCTACTTTTTCCAAACGATATTGCAAACGACGACGTGTTGTTTCTGTACGGAATGCTAACCATTCATTCAAGATAACATTTAATGCTTTAACCGCCGGGCGACCATCTGTACCAATCATGTTCATATTGACACGATAGGTGCGTTCCAAATCGGTAGTGGCAAATAAATGCTGCATAACTTGTTCAAGATCAATACGATTTGAACGTGGAATAATAATGAGGCGTGTTGGATCTTCATGATCAGATTCATCACGCAAATCGGCAACCATTGGCAATTTTTTGGCCTGCATTTGCGCTGCGATTTGCTCAAGAATTTTGGCGCCGCTGACTTGATGAGGCAATGCACTGATAATAATATCGCCCGTCTCTTCATCTTTTTGCCAAACAGCGCGCATGCGAATACTACCGCGTCCTGTTTCATACATTTTAAGAATATCTTCACGCGACGAAATAATTTCCGCCTCGGTCGGCATGTCAGGGCCAAGAATGTGTTGACACAAATCTGCAACGGTTGCTTTTGGATTATCCAATAAATGTACGCAAGCATTTACCACTTCACGCAAATTATGCGGTGGAATATCTGTCGCCATACCGACCGCAATACCGGTAGTACCATTTAATAAAATATTCGGCACACGCGCTGGCAATACTGTCGGCTCATCTAAAGTACCGTCAAAGTTTGGTTGCCACTCAACAGTGCCCTGACCTAACTCTTCCAATAACACTTCACTGTAACGGGTTAAACGTGATTCGGTATAACGCATTGCCGCGAATGATTTTGGATCATCTGGCGAACCCCAGTTACCTTGACCATCCACTAGTGTGTAGCGATACGAAAATGGCTGCGCCATCAACACCATGGCTTCATAGGATGCAGAGTCACCGTGCGGATGGAATTTACCGATTACATCACCCACCGTACGTGCCGATTTTTTAAATTTCGCAGTGGACTTTAAACCCAACTCGCTCATCGCATAAACAATACGACGCTGTACGGGTTTGAGGCCGTCGCCAATGTGCGGCAAGGCGCGGTCGAGAATTACGTACATGGAATAATCCAGGTAGGCTTTTTCACTAAAATCTTTTAACGCGATGCGCTCATCAGCATCAGGCAGGGTTACTAACTCACTCATTTCATGTCCTACATAACTAAAAAATTATATTTACTTTTTATTGTTGAAATTTTTAGCAAAAAATTCTTTGTCTAATTTAAGATTAACGTGTTTTGCCACCAAGAGGTAGCATGCCTGTTTTATCAACATGCATCGATGGCAGCCAAGCGCTAAAGTCAATTACCGCAGAGAAGTTATAGTTCACATTCTCACCAATGCCAGTACGACTGTAATGTTCGACCAAACGTAATACTTGCAAAAGATCAGCAGACACTTCAAGTGTAACCGGTGTTTCTTGATAGGATTTAAGTACAGGAACTTGATCGGTCATACCGCTTAGAAAACTAATATTTTCAATACCAATTTTATAGGTGATGCCTCTTATGGATAAGTCACGGTCATTTGGATTCGCAATTAAAAGATCGACGGCAATTTTTTGCTGCAACCCTTGTGCTGGCAACATACGTAAACCGACCAACTTAACATCAGGATCGTCCAATTTTGGCTGCACCAACGCGCAACCAGCGAAAAAAATTAACGTTAAAGAAAACAACGCAATTGCTGAAAGACGTTTCATAAATACCTACCCGATAAATGCCATGAAATGGAGTGTCAATAATAAGAGCAGATTTTACTCATCAAGTTCCTGATCAAATTCTTCCAGCAAATCTAACGGCTCTATTTCGACACCTTCTAATTCTTCATCCCAATTCACGCCCACTAACACAACATCTTCATGCATACCGGTAAGCCAATCTTCAAGAAACTCTTCCAACTCAATGGCTAAAGGTTGGTAGTCTTTCCAATCATCCTGACAATGTGCGCGCGCAAAATCTTCTTGCGACCAAAAAGGCATAACATCTGTGCCCTCATATTTTTCGGATGCACACAGCGCCCAACCTTCTGGCCCCTGCAAACCCCATACACAACCTTGCGCAATCGCTTCAACAATAAAGCGGTCAAAATTTTCAGTGTCGTTATCACTCAAAGGTTCAGTCATATTATTTTTCCGGTTAAAGGGTAAGTTGCACACCGTTAGCTTTAAGCCAGGCACGACAATTTTTGTAATCAGGGCATAAGCTGGCCACTAATTGCCAAAATTCAACGCCATGATTATGGTGACGCAAATGGCTAACTTCATGGGCAACAAGATAATCGACAATAGCCTCAGGGGCTAGAAGTATCTGCCAATTGTATTGAATAGCGCCATGTATGGTGCAGTGCCCCCACTTTGAACGAGTGGCTTTCACCGTAACACCCGCATGGGCTAATCCCAATTGGCTCACCATGGCATCTGTTTTAATAGTAAGAAGATGTAGGGCTTTTCGCTGATACCAATCCACAACCAAACGCCGTGCCTGCTCTTCACCCTTTAATCGACTACGCGATGAAAGCCCTATGATGAGCTGATCGCCATATTGAATTACATTCGCTTGGGATTGTTGGTTCATGACCAAGATCAAATGATGACCTAAAAAAGGCAATTGGCTACCAGCAACATAGACGCGTTTTGGCACAGTACTAATGTGCTGCGATTGTTGCGCTAACTTTTGTTGGATCCACGTAGATTTTGCACGAACAAATTGTTCGGCCTCACTATAAGCCACAAAATACGGAACGCGCACCACCACTTTTGCATTGGAAACTTCAATGCCCATACTGCGGCGACGCGCTGAACGCACCAATGAATAATGAAAAGGCAGTGTGGCTGCAGGCGATTGTAATAAAGAATGCGAAAATAAGGGCATAATCAGTGTAGTGCTAATAAACAGCTCACATTATGCCCTGCCAATCGCCGCAGAGCTACTCCATAAGTACACGGCGATAATCGTAAACACAGTAAGATGAATTGTAATCGCAAATTTCCAAAATCAAATACGATGATGGTTGCTGCAAGAGATCACCGATATATTTAGATCGACTATTGTTACAGGACAAAGTGTCATCCAACGAATATTCGCAAATCGCACCACCACTCTGATCACACGCTAAACCTGCACCACAAATCGTTGAATAAACCAGATAGGAATTATTAATGGAAGGTCGGTCGTTAATGCGAACATTAACTTGATAATCTTCCAGGCTATTTACTTCCCAAAATATATCAAACAAGCCATTGTCGACATAAGGGTTTAATGCCAGCGGAGTATTCGATTTTGCGGTATCAACACCGTAGCTATCAACCACGTCAAAGCGATAAAGATCTGGCACGTAATCATCAACCGCTTGGACTCGAACGTCAGCACCACCACAAGCAGTCAACGATATAGACGCCATAACAACTATCAGTGCAAAATATTTTTTCACCGCAGATCTCCTATTTGATCCAAGGCTTAATCATAATTTTTTGCAACTGAATTTAACCTGAATACTTATGATGAGATACAATTGGCATTTATTAATATAATTAATTATCCCACAAACTTAGGTAGCACTATGAAACTTTACGGTAGTTACACCTCACCTTTTGTCCGCCATTGTCGGATTGTTTTGCTAGAAACTGGACTAGAGTGTGAATTCATTGAAACAGATGCAGCCGCAAGCGCCACACAATCACCGACAAAACGTGTTCCTTTTTTAGAAGATGGCGAATACTTTTTAACGGACTCAAGTTCGATCATTAAATACCTTCGCGAAAAATCGGGTGGAACATTTTGCGAAAGCGCAAAAGAACTTGATGATTTTTGCTTGGTAAACACTGCTCTCGAAACAACCGTGAATGTATTTTTCTTAGAGCGGGATGGTGCAACAGCATCAGAGCTACCCTATCTTCAACGCCAAGTAGCTCGCATTGAATCCAGCCTTACTGAAATTAACAACCTAAGCCTACCTACCAATGCGCCTTACAATGATGCGCAATTAAGGTTAGCTTGTTATATCGGCTGGGCAAAATTTCGTAAGCGTGTAGATTTTTCCACGTATCAAAAGCTAGAAGATTTTTTTGCAGGAATTAATCAGTACGCTGCGTTTATCAGCACCGCACCAAAGGTCTAAAAATAACAAAGATAATCTTAACTAACACTTAAGATTATCTTTGTTAGCATTGCAATTAAGCTACTTAATGTAAAAATAACCTGGGTCAGTTGCATTTTTTAAAATTGAAGGACTACCGGTATAGCAACCGTTAGTCTTTATAACAATAGTACTATTTGCTGCTTTAGCAGTTAGTGCAATGGAAAGAATTTTCTCTTTAATTCCGCTATCCGCTGGTATAAGTAATTGATTTCCAATGCAGCCAATTTCACCAGGAGAAGTTTCAAGCTGGACAAAAATCATTTCCGCGCTATTTACGCCAACAAAACTAACTTTGCTTTCGGTTTGCGGTGAAGCGTATACATTAATCGAACAAAAAGCTGTTACAGACAAAAAACACATTAAAGATAAATTTATTTTCATATATATTCCTTTTATTAAGATAAAAACTACAACTGGCTATTAAAGCATCATCAATATATCACGAAGCGCTTCTTAGAATTTTTTATTTTACCATTTCATGAGCTATCACTCATATATTTCAAAAATGAAAATTAACTATTATTTAATGATAAACAATTCGCGCCTTACGCAATTGCTTTGCAGTAAATATTAATAAGCTTATCGCAACAGGAATGGCGACCACCCAAAATTGCAAAAATGGCAACACATGAAATGTGCCGCCCAATAGCAAATCTTTTACAACCACTTGATGCCCCAATACTGGCACCCACGCAAACCAAGGCTCATTAGCGCCCGGATTCATCATGGTATACACCATAGGCAACATAGGAATAAATATAATTAAACTCATGTAGGTTTGCGCATCTTTAAATGATCGCGCAAAAATGGCAATCATTTGCTGCAATGAAACTGCAATCACGGCAAGCGACGTTAAGGCGAAAAAAATTCCCAACAAATCCATGATCGAAACATCTACTCGCAAACCCAATTGATTAAAGGGGATAAACGCAAAAGCAATTGCCAACAATACTAACTCCACCAACAACACTACAAACGTTAACACCAAACAGGTTAACCACTTTCCTATAATAATGGCTTCCGATGATGCGGGTGTAATTAATAATGATTCTAATGAACGGCGCTCACGTTCACCTGCCGTCATATCCGCCGTAAAACCTACGCTCGCAATAAATACCGATAATATTAAAAACATTGGCAAACTAGCCATCACAAAAAATCCCATTTTTTGATCACTCGCCACATTCATTTCACGCAAGGCAATAGGGCTGGCAATTGCAGGAGCAATGCCACGCGAAAGCAAACGCAAACTACCCATGCGACTATTCCAACTCCAAATTTGCTGTTTTATAAAACCAATACTGGTTAGAATTTTATTATTACTGGCGTCATACACTAACCATGCGGCAACTGTTTCACCGGTAGCAAATTGTTGTTCAGCTTCTTTAGGGATAATTAATGCATACTCTAATTTTTTCTGCTCAACCTGGGCATAGGCATCATCACCCACAGAATTCACTTTTACGCCCTGCTCCTGCAGCCAATCAATTAAAGCGGGTAAGTGCTCTGCACCTAACACAGATAATTGAATAGGTTCACTACCCCTTCCTGTTGCTTCATTTTGCAAATGAATAATAAAAAAAACACTAGCCACAAATACAGCGACAAAATAGATCGGCGTTAAAAATGCCATGCGCAAACTACGCTTATCGCGCAGAGCATCGCGCCACTCTTTTTTAAAGACAATACCAAGAGTTTTAAAAAATCCGATTATCATTTAAAACTCCTCTCGCTGCGGCACATTTACTAAATCTACAAATGCATCTTCCAGATTTTTGGCTTTATTTATCTCAACAATCTCTGCAACAGAACCATCGGCAACAATTCTTCCATCGGCAATCACAATAACACGATCACACAAACTGCTAACTTCATGCATTAAATGACTGGAAAATAATACGCAGCGCCCCTCAGCTTTTAGTTCATGCAACAATCTGCGTACCGCTCGGGTGGTAATCACATCTAAACCATTGGTGGGCTCATCCAATAGAATATGTTGCGGTTTATGCACAATAGAACGGGCCAAAGCAGTTTTCATTCGCTCACCCAGCGAAAAACCTTCCGCTCTGCGATCAGCAATAGCTTCCATTCCCAACCACTGAATAAGTTGATTGATATTGTTTTCCAATATAGCGCCAGACAAACCTTGCAGCTCACCGTAGTAATGAATATTTTCACGCGAGGTTAAACGTTTATATAATCCCGTATCATCCGGAAGAACACCCAATTTCTTACGAACTTCATTTGGCGATGTAGTAACGCTACTATTATCAACAAATACTTCGCCCGCTGTTGGCTCTAATAATCCGTATATTAAACGGAACAATGTAGATTTGCCGGCACCATTCAAACCCAGCAATCCTGTAATTTCTCCATCGCGCAATTCCAGCGATATGTTTTTTAATGCTTCTATACACGGCGTTTTTTTGATGCCGCCAAATGATTTTGACAAATGCTCAATGCGAATCATTGTTGCGAACCCCCTACCGATGAACTCTCGCTCGACTCTTGCAACGATATTTTTGAAGAAGGTTGCGAGGAAGGCTGCACTGAAGATTGCGATGAAGACGAAGAAGATTTCTTTTCATTCGCTCCTAAAACTAACGGCAAGGGTACAATATTTTTTACGCAATCGGTTTTAATATTCTTCAAAGAGCCAAGCTCAATAAATTGCGCAATAATCTTCGGGACGCAACCTTCGGTAGAAATTGAATGATTCCCACCGGGAGCAACAATCTGCACAGAATTAGAAAGATGTTCTGCAACCATTTTCGCCCAGCGCGATGGCGTTACCGGATCATGATTACCTGACAATAGTAAAGTGGGGATTGAACTTATAACGGGATCATTATAGTTTTCTGGCAATGTAGCTTTCGGCCATACTGCACAAACATCTGCAAAATCCTTCACCATATTCATACCAAAAAATGGTTTTGCATTTTTAGTATCATACGTAGAAATAAATTTCGCATCCTCATTGCAAACAACACTGTAACGCATACCTTCGCTTATTCCACTAAAACTGGATTGCTCTGATGCCAGCGCAAACAAGGATGTCAGCAAACGATAATCCCCACGCTCCGCATCCGAAATGGCATGAGGTAATAGCACGGTTAAATCCCGCGAATAAAGCGACATAAAAATTAAGCCAGAAAACCATTTTGGTGTTAACACAGCCTTTGTCGATTGCTGATTGCGTGGATGCTCAAATTGAATTTTGATGGGATTATTTTCTGCCTGCGCTTTCTCAAAACGTTGCGTAACACGTTCGGCTTTTTCAACGATATCGCCATAAAGTGCTTTACATTTTTCTTGTGCCTGACACTCATGACTAACAGATTCTAACGCTGTCTGCGCATCGGCTTGAAAATATTTTGGCAAAGCGATTTGCACTGGGGCAACGCCATCTAAAATAGCGGTACGGATTTGCTGCGGAAATTCGCGCATATACTCAAGCACAACTCGAGTGCCGTAGGACACGCCCCAAAGATTAATTTTTTCGTAACCCAAAGCACGACGCACAGTATCCAGATCCTGCACGGCATAAGGAGTTGTATAAAAAGGAACTTGCTGCTGATATTTTTCTGCGCAGGATTTTACAAGCTGAAGTGTTTTTGTAGTTTGTTCAAATTCAGGCAACAACTGTGCTGAATCTTGCAACTGATCACATTGCATCGCATTGGATTTACCCGTGCCGCGCTGATCCACAAAAATCAAATCACGATTTTTCCGCACATCGGCAAATGCACCATAAATCATCGCCGCCATATCAATAGATGATCCACCAGGCCCGCCCTGAATTAAAAATAATGGATCTTGTTTTGGCGCCGGGCTAATGGCTGGCAATCGCAAAATTTGTAAAGAGATTTCACGACTCTGTGCATCAGCTGGATTTTCTTTTACTAACAACGTACCGCATTCAGCGCCATAGACCAACGCAGGCTTTCCAGTTTCCGCAAAACTAGGACAAGGCTTTAAAATAGACTGCGTAACAATCGTCGTATTTTTTTTAGCACATGCCATGAGCAGTGCACAAAAAATGAAAAGCGTGATTATTCTCATGCAGAACCCTTATATGATATTAAGTATTTTAATAGCAGCCATCTTATCGTTAAAAACCATTGTAGACCCAACAACCAACATAGCATCTTTGTACCGTTAAAATCTCTACAAAAAAAAACGCCCCGAGATTATCAGGGCGTTTTTTTGAAGCGAGGAACAGAAAAGAATTATTCTTCTTCGCTGGTCTCTGCCACTGGAGATGACGTTACACCTGCTGCGTCTGCAGTAGCTTCTTTAATAGAAAGCTTAATGCGGCCACGTTGGTCTACGTCTAAACATTTAACGTTAACAACTTGGCCTTCTTTCAAATAATCGGCAACGCTGTTTACGCGCTCGTCAGCGATTTGTGAAATGTGAACCAAACCGTCTTTACCTGGCAAGAAGTTTACGAATGCGCCGAAGTCTACGATACGCACGACAGTACCTTCGTAGATTGCACCAATTTCAGCTTCTGCAACAATGCCTTGTACGCGGAAAATTGCCGCTTGCAATGCATCGTTGTTATCAGCGTAAATTTTTACAGTGCCGTCATCATCGATATCGATAGAAGCGCCGGTCTCTTCGGTAATTGAACGGATAGTGGCGCCGCCTTTACCGATGATGTCGCGGATTTTATCAGGATGAATTTTGATAGTTTCAAAACGCGGAGCATTTTCGCTAACAGCGGTGCGCGCTGTTGGCAATACTTTGTTCATTTCGCCAAGAATATGTAAACGCGCAGCCAATGCTTGCTCAAGCGCGATCTCCATAATTTCTTCGGTGATACCTTCGATTTTGATATCCATTTGCAGCGCAGTAATACCACTGCTGGTACCCGCTACTTTGAAATCCATATCGCCGAGGTGATCTTCGTCGCCAAGAATATCAGTCAATACTGCAAAACCGTTGGCTTCTTTTACTAGGCCCATTGCGATACCCGCAACTGGCGCTTTCAAAGGAACGCCGGCATCCATCAACGCCAAGCTTGAACCACACACAGAAGCCATTGAGCTTGAACCGTTAGATTCAGTAATTTCGCTCACTACACGCAAGGTGTACGGGAAGCTTTCTGCTGCTGGCAATACTGCCGCAACACCGCGACGCGCTAAACGGCCGTGACCGATTTCGCGACGACCTGTTGCGCCCATACGACCGCACTCACCTACAGAAAATGGTGGGAAGTTGTAGTGCAACATGAATGCATCTTTCTTAGCGCCTTCAAGGAAGTCGATGATTTGTGCATCGCGCGCGTTGCCCAAAGTTGCAACAACCAACGCTTGAGTTTCACCGCGAGTGAACAACGCAGAACCGTGAGCTTTGCCCAACACGCCAACTTCAACTTGAATTGGACGTACAGTTTTGTTGTCACGACCATCGATGCGTGGCTCGCCCGCTACAATGCGCGAACGCACCAAACGGTATTCCAACATGCCGAATGCACCTTTAACATCATCAGCAGTAAAGCCAGATGTTTCGGTAACTAATTGTGCAACAGCTTGCGTGCGCAATTCACCTAAACGATCATAACGTTTGGCTTTGTCGGTAATACGATAAGCCATACCGATTGATTCAGAAAAATCTTTGCCCAATGCATCTTTCAATGCAATATTTTCTGGTGCTGCTTGCCAATCCCAACGCGCTTTGCCGGCATCGCGTGCCAATTCCGCACAGGCTTGTACAACAGCTTGCATTTCTTGATGAGCATAAAGTACTGCGCCGAGCATAATATCTTCAGGCAATTCTTTTGCTTCAGATTCAACCATCAATACAGCGTCTTTGGTACCAGCAACAACCATGTCCAACTCTGTAGTAGCGAGTTGAGCAAAACTTGGGTTGAGTATGTAACCATCTTGTTGCGTGTATGCAACGCGAGCTGCACCAACTGGACCATTGAATGGAATTCCAGAAATAGCAAGCGCTGCTGAAGTACCGATTAACGCAACGATATCTGGATCGTATTGTTTGTCAGTTGATACAACGGTACAAACAACTTGCACTTCGTTAAGGAAACCTTCTGGAAACAATGGACGGATTGGACGGTCGATTAAACGTGATGTCAGTGTTTCTTTTTCTGAAGGGCGACCTTCGCGCTTCAAGTAACCGCCAGGAATACGACCGGCAGCATAAGTTTTTTCTTGGTAATGCACAGACAGCGGGAAAAAGTCCTGGCCTGCTTTGGCTTCTTTTGAGCCAACAACAGTACAAAGTACTGATACTTCACCCATGGTGACTAATACTGCACCGGTTGCTTGACGTGCAATGCGGCCAGTTTCTAAGGTTACGGTTTGATTGCCGTATTGGAATTTTTTAATTATCGGATTCACTCTTTTATCCTTTGGTTGCGTTTACTAAATTTGCTTTCTTGATAGAAAGTTTCACACGCCTATTAATATCAAACTAATTTAATATCACACTAATTACATTTCATTAAACGACTTAAATTAGCTTAAAAGTATCACTCAAGTTTTAATAAATTCGCGTCCTGCTTTTGCGCCAATTACTATCGCCAGCGCACAACTCCATGATTTTTTTCAGTTCACAAAAACAAGAATGCCCGCCGAAGCGGGCATGGATCAATTAACGGCGCAGACCCAATTTTTGAATCAGTGCAGAGTAACGAGAAGAATCTTTACCCTTCAAGTAATCCAACAATTTACGACGCGAGTTAACCATACGAATCAAACCACGACGTGAGTGGTGGTCAGCTTTATGGCCAGCGAAATGACCTTGCAACTTATTGATGTTGATAGTTAACAACGCAACTTGAACTTCTGGTGAGCCAGTGTCACCTTCAGCTTGTTGGTATTCTTTTACAATTGCAGCTTTTTCTACAGCACTTAATGCCATGATATTTTCCTCATTTAATATGCAAGTAATTACAGCCCAACCGCGCATATTTACAGGTGGGTTGTTGCGATGATTATCCCTTGATCTTTCAATAGGATGTCATCACTGCCTTTTATCCGACTGATAAATCAGAGGGATAAATTCTTTTCCCGTTTACGAGATTAATTCTTTTTCCGTTCACCCTGAGCCTGTCGAAGGGTTGGTGCGAATACCCTTCGACAGGCTCAGGGTGAACGGGTTACTAATTTGTGGCTAAGACTCGCTCGAAGAGCGGTTAGCAATAATTCGCTTCGGCGCTACTCGACCATCGTCGGTCAGCTCGCCCAAACCCAGGAACTGCTGCCCGGATTGTTCAGTTTGCGCACAAAAGACGCGCACCATATCACCTTGTTGGCCAATCCGATAGACCTGGGAGTCCATTACCGGGTTGCCGAGGCGAAAATAATGGGCGCTGGATTCTGGCAAATAAATCGCCGGTAAGCTTGCCACTGGCGTATCAGCACTCAACAGATGACGATCCAAAACCTCATAGCTACCTTGTTCAAACTCTGCCTCCAAAGTTTCTAAGGTTATACATTGGCCTTCAACAAACGGCCCCGCCGCTGAGCGATGCAGTGCTTTAACATGCGCGCCGCAACCAAGGGCAAAACCTAAATCTTCAGCAATGGAGCGAATGTAAGTGCCTTTACTGCAGCGCACATCCACATCGACTTCGGCGTGTTCGCCGGGGCGAAAGCCCAAAATCTCAATCGCATACACCGTTACCGGGCGCGGTTGGCGCTCAATTTCAATGCCATCTCGAGCCAACTTATACAGCGGTTGACCCTGGTGTTTTAAGGCCGAGAACATCGACGGCACTTGCAAAATGTCACCGGTCAACGGAATCAATGCCTGCTCAACCTGCGCTCGAGTTACGCTCGCCGCTGAAGCTTCGCTAATAACCTCGCCATCAGCATCGCTGGTATTGGTTCGTTGACCTAACAAAAACGTACTGCGATAGCGTTTATCGGCATCCAGCAAAAATTGCGAAAATTTGGTAGCTTCGCCAAAGCACAGCGGTAAAACGCCGGTTGCCAACGGGTCAAGTGCACCGGTATGGCCTGCTTTTTCGACAAAAAATAACCGTTTGGCAATCTGCAAAGCACGGTTGGATGTCATGCCCGCTGGTTTATGCAACAACAACACGCCATCAACCGGACGGCCTTTTCTACGCGCCATCAGTTTTTCCGTTATCGCTATCGCCATCAGATTGTAGATCGTCTGGCTCATCATCATGCTGATGCTGGCTATCTTCAGCCAGGGCGCGACTGATTAGATGCGTTATCTCCTGACCGCGAATCGCCGTTTTGTCATAAATAAACTGTAATTTAGGCACAGTGCGCATGCTGAGATCTTTCGCCAAAAAAGTACGCAAAAAACCAGCAGCCTTATTTAAAATCTTAGCCGCTTCCAAACTCTCGGCCTCGGTTTCAGCACCAACAAACGTGACGAACACTTTTGCATAAGCCATATCGCGGGTAACAGTTACATCATTGATGTTAACCATGCCGATACGCGGATCGCGCACTTCTTGCGGGATAATTTTTGCCAGCAAACGCTGAATAGCATCAGAAACGCGATCTGACCGTGTAAATTCTCTTGGCATTAGCCGTAAACCTCTAAAACATCGCCCAATTGTGAGCGACTAAAAACAACAAAGCCCCACCCCCAACAGAGGGTGAGGCACAGTGGTAATGCGCCGCTATTACAGCTTGCGCGCTACCTCTTTCACTTCATAGACTTCGATCTGATCGCCGACCTTCACGTCGTAATTTTTCACGCCGATACCACACTCGGTACCGTTGCGAACTTCGTTAACGTCATCTTTGAAACGACGCAACGATTCCAATTCGCCTTGGAAAATTACTACGTTGTCACGCAATACACGGATCGGTTTGCTGCGATAAACAGTACCTTCAACAACCATACAACCAGCAACTTGACCGAACTTAGGCGAAGTGAACACTTCACGTACGTTGGCAATACCGACGATAGTTTCGATACGCTCTGGATCGAGCATGCCGCTAAGCGCTGCTTTAATTTCATCGAGCAATTGGTAAATGATGCTGTAGTAACGGATGTCTACGCCTTCAGTTTCCGCCATACGACGCGTTGCCGCATCCGCACGAACGTTGAAACCTACCACGATAGCGCCAGTAGCAATCGCAAGATTCACATCGCTTTCAGTAATGCCGCCTACGCCAGAAGAGATCACGTTTACTTGAACTTCTTCGTTACCAATATCTGCCAACGATGATTGGATCGCTTCGAGAGAACCACGCACATCTGCCTTCACAACCACAGTCAGGATTTTCTTCTGACCTGCATCCATACCAGCAAACATATTTTCCAGTTTGGCAGCAGTGTGACGCGATAGCTTCTCTTGACGCTCTTTCTCAGCACGGAACTGAGCAACTTCACGGGCTTTACGTTCGTCAGTCAGAACCACGAAATCATCGCCAGCACTAGGTGCTGTATCTAAACCGAGTATTTCTACCGGCGTTGATGGACCCGCTTCTTTAACAATAATACCGCGCTCATCACTCATTGAACGCACGCGACCATAACTTTGACCAGCAAGAATCAAATCGCCTTGTTTCAAAGTACCTTGTTGAACCAGCAGAGTCGCTACCACACCACGGCCTTTATCAAGACGTGATTCGATAATGACGCCTTTGGCTGCAGCGCTAGTTACAGCGTGCAATTCAAGAACTTCGGCTTGCAATGAAATCGCTTCTAACAATTCATCAATGCCTTGGCCGGTGTGAGCAGATACTTCAATAAATTGTGTATCGCCGCCGTAGTTTTCAGGAATTACACCTTTAACAACCAATTCATTTTTAACGCGTTCTATATCTGCTGATGGCTTATCGCATTTGTTAATAGCAACAACGATAGGCACATTGGCCGCGCGGGCATGAAGAATCGCTTCTTCAGTTTGTGGCATAACGCCATCGTCCGCCGCCACTACCAGAATAACGATGTCAGTTGCTTGGGCACCACGAGCACGCATCGCGGTAAACGCGGCGTGACCGGGGGTATCCAAGAAGGTGATTTCGCCGCGGCTGGTTTGCACGCGATAAGCACCGATATGCTGGGTAATACCACCGGCTTCGCCAGCAGCTACTTTCGCTTCACGGATATAATCGAGCAGCGATGTTTTACCATGGTCAACGTGACCCATAACAGTTACAACAGGCGCGCGCTGAACCAAGTCACCCTCGGTTTCAAGTGCTTTTTCAAGCGCATGCTCGATAGCATCAACACTGACCAAGTTCGCTTGGTGACCCATCTCTTCAACCAGCAATGCAGCCGTATCTTGGTCGATGGATTCATTCATAGACGCCATAACGCCCATTTTCATCAAGCGCTTGATGATCTCGCCCACTTTTACCGTGAGGCGCTGCGCCAATTCAGAAACAACGATAGTTTCCGGCACATCAACTTCATGGACAATTTTAGTCGTCGGCTTTTTGAAGGCGTGTTTGTTGGTCTTTTTGTGGTGCGCGCGCAAATGGCTACGACGCGCTAATACATCATCGTCTTCAGCATCGTCGGCAACAAAATCCAGCAATTCAATTTTCGGATTTTTCTTGGAGCCTGCAGCACCTTTCTTAGCCGCTTTACCAGCACCGCGCTTATTGCGTGCGTCATCGCTAGACTCAGTATCATCATCACGCTTATGATTTTTCTTGTGGCCGTGACCGTGACCAACTTTCGCATCAAGATCAATAGGTGCTGCAGCAATTGACGGCTTTGGTTTGTGCGCAGGACGTGCCGGCGCAGCGCCTTCTCTTGCCAATGCAGGTTTTTGATCAGGGCGAGCAGCTTCTGTACGTGCAGCAACTTGCGGCGGCTGACGCTTGGCCTCTTCACGCGCTTGCAAGTCAGCTTTAACTTGAGCTTCTTCACTTTGACGACGCTCAATAGCCGCACGACGTTTTTCTTCAATACCATCGGTAAAAGAAACGCGGTGCGGATGCGCTGCTGGTGCCGCATCATTCGCAGCAACTTCTTCTGCGACTTCAACAACTGCTGGCTCAGGCTTAACCTCAACAACAGGTTTATGCTCAACAACGGACTCCACCACTTCAAGTTGCGGAGCCGCCACTACTGCAGCACTAACCTCTTCTTCTTCACGTTTTACATAGGTACGTGTTTTACGCACTTCTACGTTAACGGTTTTGCGCGCGCTACCCGTACCCGTTTTTAGAGTCGTAGTAGTTTTGCGCTGCAAGGTGATTTTTTTAGGCTCAGCATTGGATTCACCATGGCTGGTCTTCAAATACGCCAATAAACGCTGTTTCTCTTCGTCGGAAACACGCGCATCCGCTGACTTTTGATTCAAGCCAGCTTCATGCATTTGTTTTAGCAATCGCTCGACCGGTGCACCTACCGATTTGGCGAGGTCGCTAACTGTTACTTCTGCCATTGTTTTTCCTCAAGGATAGTTCTTGGCTCACATCTGGACATCTCGAATAAGCCGTATTCTGGAAATATGTTGCACGATTAATTCTGGAGCATTACGCAAACCATGGTTCGCGTGCTTTCATAATCAGTGTCGCTGCACGAGCAGCATCAACACCTTCGATACCCGACAAATCGTCAACTGATTGCTCGGCCAAGTCCTCCATCGTAATAATTCCACGGCTGGCAAAGTTAATTGCCAAGGCTTGATCCATGCCTTCCATATTGAGCAAATCTTCTGAAGGGGCAACGCCTTCAATACGCTCTTCTGAGGCCAAGGCCTGAGTTAAGAGTGCATCTTTAGCACGTGCACGTAATTCTTCAGCGATGTCTTCATCAAAACCGTCAATCGCCAACATCTCTTCAAGCGGCACATAAGCTACTTCTTCGAGTGTGGTAAAACCTTCTTCGACCAATACTGCCGCAACGTCTTCATCAACGTCCAATGCATTCATAAATACTTGGATGTAACTACCAGACTCAGCTTGCTGTTTAGCTTGCCAATCGGCAACGCTCATCACGTTAATATTCCAGCCCGTCAAATCTGTAGCAAGACGTACGTTTTGACCGCCGCGACCAATTGCCATCGCCAGGTTTTCTTCATTCACTGCCAAGTCCATTGAACGCGCATCTTCATCAACAACGATGGATTCAATTTCAGCAGGCGACATAGCATTCATTACAAATTGCGCGGGGTTATCGTCCCACAACACAATATCAACGCGCTCGTTACCTAATTCATTTGATACTGCTTGTACACGCGAACCACGCATACCTACGCAAGCACCCACTGGATCAATACGGCCGTCGTTAGTTTTTACGGCAATTTTCGCGCGCAAGCCAGGGTCGCGTGCAGCGCCTTTAATTTCGATGATTTCTTCAGCGATTTCTGGCACTTCAATTTTGAACAATTCGATCAACATTTCCGGGCAAGAGCGGCTCAAAAATAATTGTGGTCCGCGATTTTCATTGCGCACTTCTTTCAACAAGGTGCGAATACGATCGCCCATGCGGAAAATTTCACGGCCAATCAATTGATCGCGCGGCAACAAGCCTTCTGCATTATTACCAAGGTCAACGATGATGCTATCACGCGTTACTTTTTTCACGGTACCGCTGATTAATTCGCCCATGCGATCGCGATATTCATCAACCATTTGTGCACGTTCAGCTTCACGAACTTTTTGCACAATAACTTGCTTGGCAGCTTGCGCAGCGATGCGACCGAAATCTACGTTTTCAATTTTTTCACGATAAATATCGCCCGCTTTTACGGACGCATCTTTATCGCTAACTTCATCGACATAATATTGTGTGCCCAATTCTGCCATCACATCATTGCCAACAACTTCCCATACGCGGAAAGTTTCATAATCACCGGTTTGGCGATTAATATGCACTTCAACGGTAGAATCTTCATCAAAACGTTTTTTGGTTGCCATCGCCAAGGCGCTTTCGATGGCTTGGAAAATTAATTCCTTATCAACACCTTTTTCGTTTGATACTGCATCAGCAACTAATAAAATCTCTTTTGCCATTTCTGAACCTCTGTTAACTCCTCAAGCTAATCGTTACGATTAGATAATGGGTGGCCGGATAATTGTTATCTTTTTATATAATGAAGAACACATATCTGGTCGTTACAAACAATCTAAAAAAATTCTCAATCTAAAAAATTACTCGCCTTGCAATTTATCTAATTCATCAATGCGCGATACGATTTCATCAAAGCGTGGCTCAATATTGGCCTTATCAATTGCATCGACAGGAAACGTAAATTCTTTGCCTTCAACAATAACAACTATTTCATTATTTTCAGCTTTTACTATGTCACCTTTGAAACGACGACGGCCATCGCGCGCCATTCTTAAACGAATAGTCACTGTCTCGCCCACATAGCGAGCAAATTGATCAAATGTATACAGCGGGCGATCCATACCGGGCGAAGAAACTTCAAGGGTGTACTCGCCTTGAATAGGATCTTCTACATCCATCACCGCGCTAATTTGACGACTAACTTTTTCGCAATCTTCCAACGATACTCCGTTAGGTGCATCGATAAAAATGCGCAAGGTTGTATAGCGACCTTGGGTTAAATACTCCAAGCCCCATAACTCACATCCCAATGACGCGATAACGGGTTTGATCATTTCTTGCAATATTTCTTGCTTGGATGCCATGCGCTAAAACCTACTCACTACAAATTCAAAAATGTAAAAACCCATAAAACAAAAATGGGCACTAGGCCCATTCCAACAACAGATGCTAGCTAAAAAAAACAGCCAAAAAATGCACCTGCTTAAATAACGCGTATAAAAAAACCCCATAAAGGGGTTTTTAATAACTGAGTGACTGCGTTGGCCATTCAGTAAATCTTGTCGCGAAAATCAAAATAATGCTTTGATTTTTCACTGCTTTGCAGACTAAAAAATAATATCTGCAAAAAAGAATTTGGTTGCGGGGGCAGGATTTGAACCTACGACCTTCGGGTTATGAGCCCGACGAGCTACCAAGCTGCTCCACCCCGCGTCCATGACTCACTTTTGACTTAGTCTCAGTGAGGAGGCGCATTGTATGGACAGATGCCAAGCCGGTCAAGTAAAACTTACGAATCCAGCCAATACTGGTTAGTATCTGGCGAATTCGTTCTGTTATAACTCTACTAGTAGAAATTACATCCACGCTACATCAACACTATGACAATTTGACGAATTAATATTAAACCTGTTGATTCAGCAAACTGCCCTTAGGTGATGACCCACTAACGGCGCCTATTTCTACCAAATGGCGATTAATATCGAAGGTTTTCTTATTTACGTGGTTAAACGTATCTATTCGATCTGCACGACTACGGGCAACGCGCTCTTCTTCATGCGCCAATGCCAGTCTTTCTTCTGCTTTAACTAACTTGTCATGCTCCTCTTTACGAAGAGCCTCTTCTTTTTCAATTTTTTTTGCATCTTCAGCTTTTTGCGCTTTAGCGCTTTCTTCCTGCTTTATATCTTGCTCTTGAACATCGCTATTTTGTTTTCCATTAAGTTCAGCTCGCGCATTCGCTTCCATTTTATCGGCAGCAGCAGCTACTGCCCTATCCGGTCCGGAAGGGTCGGCGGGCGCATTGGCGGCAGCACGAATTTGTTGCGCCTTGGCAATAGTCGCCTGCGGATCGCCAGGTACTGCACCTGCACTGATGGACACTTCGCCGCTAATGGCGTAGTTAACGCCATCCGGGCCTTTTGTAAATTCATAACTAGGCGCACCGGCGTATTGCCCGCCAACGGCAGCATGAGCATGTTCATGCGCACGCACTTCGCGGTCACGTGCCGATAATTCAGCAATTTTTGCCTGATCCTGTATCAGCTGTGCTTTTTGAGCCGCTTTGGATTGCTCTTGTTTTTGTTCATCGCTGGATGATTGGGAAGATTCGCCCTGCTGATCCTCGCCCGACTGACGGCTTTCCACACGTTGTTGATCGCTAGGATTATCATCGGGGGAGCGCCGATTCTCGCTGCGCGCGGAGGAAGCTGATTGCTCTAAGGCTTTGAAACTAGAGGACTTTAGATCACTACTTTCTTGACCCACGGGCTGGCGCCCAAGTGGTGCATAAGGCGCCACAGCATTCGCATAACTGGATGGGATACTGCTACTAATACTAGTCACAATGACCACCTCACCTTAATTAAGCTCCTTAAGCTTTAACATTTAGCAGGGTACCAATAGATTCACTAGCAGCTTTAACAACCTTGGCAGAGCTATCGAATATTTGCGATTGCGCTTTAATATTCAACAATGGCTCAACCACATCATTTTTAGCCGGATTATCACGCTCAGTGGTACCTGCAGATGCTACTTGTTGCGCAGACCGAAGCATTTCGGTTTGGCTACGTTGCATGCCTGTTAGGCCTTGATTGACTGCTGCACCTATGTCCATTGCCATACCCTCACACGGAGATAAAAAACGATACTGAAAAGGATTTTCTCAATGAGATAAGTGTATGTCATTGCCGGTCAAAAAACAGCCTGAAATTGCCGCTTTTATATCTCTTTTAAGACAAGTTTGGCTTAAAAAGGCACCCTATAGAACTGACAGTATTATCGCTTACCCATAGCGTTAAATAACCCAGCCTGCGCTTGCATTAGCGATATTTCACGAGCCTGCTCAAAAACCCCTTGAGCCGTCAATCGACTTGCCAAAGGCAGACCCGCCAACTGAAGCCCTTTCGCAGTCCAGGTATTACAGTTATTAAAGATACTGTAGTGGTCGGTCGCCTGAAAAAAAGTGCCTATATCTAGATTATCCACCGCAATTGCGGGCAAGCGAATGGGTTTACCTTGATTATCTACTGCAATCGAGGCGCTTATATATGTGATCAAGTGACGCAGCCCCTCGTCCGTGACGGCCAAGGGCACTATGGTTTCCTCGGGGATATCTTTTAACCCATCGCGACTGTAGGTCAATAATTGCAGCGCCGAATAACCTGAAGCCACCAATGCTTTAGTTGCCGAGCCCCAGCTTTTACTTTTACCCGTAAAATAATCGCCATCACCCCAACCGATGCGCGCGAAATCTTCGCCGCGCACTTGTGTTGCTAACAGCGGGCTCTGCAAGGCTAATTGCTTTGCATCAACAACCACACTGGTGTGCCAATGACGATAAACAACATAAATAATATGTTTTGTATTACTTGTAGGAATCGCCGCCGTGCGAGGCACACTCGCACAACCGCTAACAAAAACAGAGAGTAGGATTAAAGCGAAGATGAATGCGTTTTTCATTTCAAATTCACGTTAACGCAAAATTTTTTCTATTTCAGCCGCATCAAAATATTCAGCTAAAACAAAAGGCGATGCATCAGCCAAAAATGGCACCACACCCAAACAAGGCACTGGCAAACGCATTTTCAAACTTTCAATATTTTCTTGTAATGCAGACATGTCTACATCAATACAATTTGCTACCCATCCCGCAACGGCTAGCCCATCGCGGACAATCGCTTCAAATGTTAGGAGCGCGTGATTCAAACAACCTAAGCGCACACCTACCACCATAATAACGGGCAGCTGTAAATTTTTAGCGAGATCCGCCATGGTTTCGCGCGGGTTAATGGGTACACGCCAGCCACCCGCGCCTTCAACAACAGTAACATCAGCAGACGCTAAAACACCGCGACAAAAACCGGCCAAACGATCCGCCGACAAACTGCGCTTTTCTTGTTGTGCGGCGATGTGTGGTGCAATAGCAGTTTCCAACGCAATTGGATTAATTTGTTCATAATATAAATCTTGCGTAATAACTGACTGCAACAACACAGCATCGCTATTGCGTAAACCTGCATCGGTTTTTTCACAACCTGCAGCAACTGGCTTTAACGCCGCTGTAGTGAAACCCATATTTTTTGCCACAACCAACAAACCTGCCGCCACCAAGGTTTTGCCCACATTGGTATCTGTGCCCGTTACAAAAAATGCTTTTTTACTCATGATGAAAGACTCGATTTTTCAGCGACAATATAAAAAACATCATAAGTTGCAGGCAATGTATTTTCATTGCGGAAGTTTTCATAGGCAGACTTGAATGCTTCTATTTTCTTTCGCCCTGTTAAACCTTCCGCTTGACCACGATTGATATTGTGCGCACCTAAGGCTTTTAATTCGCGAGTTAAATCCGATAATTTTTCAAACTTCAATACTTGTGACTCTTGCTCAAACTCAACCAAAGAAAAACTATTCTCTCGCAATCCATCATGTAATTCATTAATCGTCTTGAAACGATTTACATGAACATAGCCATCTACTTTTTGCCATGCGCTTTTTAATTCATGCAATGTGTTGGGGCCAAGCGTAGAAAACACTAATTGCCCATTCGGTTTTAGAACTCTATTCAACTCAGAAAACAACGCTTCTAAATTTTGACACCACTGCAACGCAAGACTGGAAAAAATCACATCGACACTTTCAGTTGCAAACGGCAAATGCTCTGCATCACCGCAAGCAAAACTAACTTTTTCTGAATTACGCGCTTTTGCAACCGCAAGCATGCCTTCCGCCAAATCAACACCAATGACGCTTGCCTGCGGAAATTTTTTCTGAAGATGCGGCGTGAAATAACCCGTACCACAACCAAGATCAATCACAGTCTTTACTTGTAAATCAACGCCTACTTTGCGCAATAGATTTTCGCCTACATTTCGTTGCAAGTTAGCAACTGTATCGTAGGTATGCGCTGCGCGACTAAACGATTGCGCAACACGCTTTTTGAAACTGCGTTCATCGTCAAACGACGTTGGATGTTGCTGTATGAATGTAGCAATCAGTTCGATCACTTTTTCTGGCTGACTCCAATGCAACGCATGAGCCGCCTGAGGCAATAAATGTACTTGCTGATGAGCATTTAATGCAGACAACACAGGCGCAGCACTCGCAGGCACTAATACATCGGCCTCACCCAAGATATGCAAAGCCGGTTGCGTTAATACTGCAAAAGCGTCGCGATTATCCAACTGCGCAAGCACATGCAACGCTTGCAGCCAATTCGGCGTAATAGATTTGTCGGCAACAACACTGCGTATTTTTTTTAACAATGCACGCTCTGCAATATCACCTTGAGCTAACAGTCCTGCAAACAGCTTCAGCGTTGCGCTTGGATCAGCTTCAAAACTTTTATTAAAATTGCGATTAACTACCAATGGCATTGCAGATACATAATTGCGACTCGCTACAAATTTTACATTAGCAGCCAACGTAATCAGTTGCGATATTTTTTGCGGATAACGCGCTGCCACTTGCACCGCAAGCATGCCGCCGAGCGACCAACCTATTAGTATGCAATTATCTGGGATACGCTCTACGATAAAATCAACCACCGCATCGACAGAAAAATTTTCTATCGCTGGGCTATGACCAAACCCTGGCAAATCAATCGCAATGACATGCGCGAGTGATTGCAATTGCAAAATAATGGGCGCCCAGGATTCCGAATCGCACCCCCAGCCATGCAGCAGCACAATGGTGTTATTTTTCACTGCCAGTTAACCCCATCGAACAAACAATATCTGCAAGCGCATTTAACAAATCATCAACTTGTTGCAAGCTGTGCTCAGCCGTAAATGTTACTCGCAAACGCGAACTACCCACTGCAACCGTTGGCGGTCGAATCGCAATAATTAAAAAGCCACGCGCGGCGAGTGCGTCTGAAATCGCTAGCGTTGTCGCCTCATCGCCAATAATAATCGGTTGAATCGGCGTGTTTGAATTCATTAATTGTAAACCTAATTTTTTTGCGCCTTCGCGAAAGTGTGCAATTAAGGTTTGCAAATGTTCGCGACGCCAATGCTCTGTTTGCAGCAAACGTAAACTTGTGCGAGTCGCTGCTGCAATAGCAGGTGGCATTGCCGTAGTGTAAATATAAGGCCGCGCGAATTGAATCAATGTTTCAATAAGAGTTTCACTGCCTGCGATAAATGCGCCGAAGGTACCGAAGGCTTTACCGAGAGTTCCCATTAAAATGGGCAGATCGTTTTGCGATAAATTAAAATGTTCAGCACTACCGCCGCCATTTTTTCCTAAGCAGCCAAAACCGTGCGCATCATCCACCATCAACCATGCATTCTGGTTTTGTGCAAGAGCGGCGAGCTCTGGTAAAGATGCGCAATCGCCATCCATACTAAACACACCATCAACAACAATTAGTTTACGATTGGCTTCGGTTTTTTCTAAACGTGTTTGTAGATTTTTTACATCGTTATGCAAGAATCGTTGAAAGCGTGCACCGCTTAATAAACCTGCATCTAATAAACTCGCGTGATTTAAACGATCTTCAAAAATGGCATCGCCTTGACCAACCAGCGCAGTAATCGCACCCATGTTTGCCATGTAGCCTGTAGAAAATAATAAGGCGCGATCGCGATTAGTAAATGCAGCTAGCTCTTCTTCGAGTGCATGATGTTCACGGGAATGCCCCGCCACCAAATGCGATGCGCCACTACCAACGCCATAATGATTGGCAGCCTGCTGAAACGCAGAAATAACGTCAGGATGATTGGCTAGCCCCAAATAATCATTGCTGCAAAATGCGGTAAATTTTTTACCGTCAACAATAACCGTGGGCGATTGCGGAGATTCCAACAAACGCCGCGTGCGATATAAATTAGCAGCGCGGCGCTCGTTCAATGCGGGAGCAAGTGTTGCGTCGAGAGAGTTTTTCACACCAAAATTATTTAGCGGCGTTATAAAAAAACGAATCCATTTGCGCAGCTTGCAATTGGGTTACGATTGCCGCTTCTTGCTCTTCTTCGTTTGCATGAATTTCATAAGCTTCAGGGTTAATACCTAAACGCTTAAACAATTGCATGTCTTTATTGGTTTCTGGATTTGCCGTGGTTAATAATTTTTCGCCGTAAAAAATAGAATTCGCACCTGCCAAAAATGCCAGAGCTTGCATTTGATCATTCATTTGCTCGCGGCCTGCAGACAAACGCACGTGCGATTGCGGCATCAGAATACGTGCGACGGCAACCGTGCGAACAAAATCAAACGGATCTAGGTCAGCTTGATCGGCCAACGGAGTACCTTCTACTTTTACTAACATATTAATAGGCACAGATTCTGGGTGCTCTTTCATGTTGGCGAGTTGCATTAATAAACCGGCACGATCACTTTCTTCTTCGCCCATACCGACAATGCCGCCGCAGCACACTTTCATGCCAGCGCTACGCACATTGTCGAGCGTGTTTAAACGATCTTGATAAGTACGAGTAGTAATGATGTCACCATAAAATTCTGGCGATGTATCAAGATTGTGGTTGTAGTAATCGAGGCCCGCATCCGCCAAGGTTTGCGCTTGCTCGGCGTCGAGCATCCCCAACGTCATACAGGTTTCTAAGCCAAGTGATTTCACGCCCTGCACCATGCTGGTCACATAAGGCATGTCTTTACCTTTTGGCGAACGCCAGGCCGCGCCCATACAAAAACGCGTCGCACCGCTGGCTTTTGCAGCTTTGGCTTCTTCGATGACTTTTTCCACCGCCATCAATTTTTCGCGCTCAAGGCCGGTGTCGTAACGCGCTGATTGCGGACAATAGGCGCAATCTTCCGGGCAGGCGCCGGTTTTAATCGAGCAAAGCGTACTCACTTGCACTTCATTAGGATTAAAAAACGCACGATGAACAGTTTGTGCCTGAAACATAAGGTCGCTGAAGGGCAGCTCAAACAAAGCGGTGATTTCAGCGCGAGTCCAGTCATTGCGGATCTGTGGAGCAGGCGTCATATTCAGTAAAGAAGCGTTCATAGGGCTATCTCAAATGAAGGATAAATTGATTTTGGCGACAAAAAGCCGTTAACATAGCCCAATATTAACGGCCCAAGCGAGGCTGTCAACCCAAAAAGGACTTTTAGGTTAACAATGACGTTATTACGCAATCTACATCACTGTTTCTTTCTCCATTTATACCAGCTCGGCAATCAACTCTTACCCACGCAGTGCCTGCTTTGTGGCTGCCCTCTGAAGGGAGAGCTACTTTGCGAGGGCTGTGAATTTGATCTGCCCTGGATTCACAGCCATGAACATCGTTGCCAACAATGTGCCCTGTCACTTGAAAGCGCCGCCGATTTTTGCGGGCACTGCCTGAAACAACCGCCCGCTTTTCAGCAAAGCTTTATCCCTTTTGCCTACCAATATCCGCTCAACTCTCTGATTCATTGTTTTAAATATCGTCGGAAGCTCGCGAGCGGAAAACTATTGGGTGAGCTTTTTGCGCAATACATGATGGATTGTGCAAACACGCATCCGGATTGGCGACAGCCTGATCTACTCATTCCAACGCCCATGCATTGGACGCGTCGCTGGCATCGTGGTTTTAATCAAACCGATCTATTGAGCCAATACCTAGCGCGTGCAACCGACATTCCTATGAATGCTAAAATCGTGCAGCGACTACAACGCACGCCTGCACAAAAAGAATTATCGCGTAGCGAACGGCAAAAAAATTTGCGCTGTGCATTTTATCTTTCGCCGAAGTCACACCTATTAGTCAAAAGCAAGTGCATCGCCTTAGTAGATGACGTAGTAACTACCACCGCGACTATGCGTGAATTGAGCCAGCTATTAATAAAAGCAGGCGCAAAAGAGGTGCAAGTTTGGGCATTAGCAAGAACGATGGATAACTAAGCCCGCCAATAAAAGAGTAAACTCTCGCGATTGAATTTTATTGCAGGCACACTCATGTCCATATCCGATCTCCATCCTTACGAGCAACTCACACCAGACTTTGTCCTCGATGCCGTAGAGTCCTGTGGCTATTTGAGCGATGCCCGTATTTTAGCACTCAACAGTTACGAAAATCGTGTTTACCAAGTAGGGATTGAAGGCGAAAGCCCGCTGATTGCTAAATTCTATCGCCCCGCGCGTTGGAGCCGCGAACAAATATTAGAGGAACATGAATTTACTCACGCGCTAAAAGAGTTAGAAATTTCAGTAGTGCCCCCTTTCCCAGACGAGCATGGCAACACACTACGTGAGTTTAATAGTTTCAATTTTTCACTCTATTTACGTCAAGGTGGCCACGCGCCGAATCTTGATGACTTTGATACGCTGTTAACATTAGGCAGAACATTGGGGCGCATTCATGCATTGGGTAAAGCGCGATTATTTACCCATCGCCCCAGCATTGACGTAAAAACATTCGCACAAGATAGTTATGATTTTTTATTAGCCAACGATTTTATTCCTTCAAGTTTGCACGAAGCTTATCGCACACTGGGTGCCGATTTACTTTCTCGCTGCAACGCAATTTTTGCGCGCGTAAAATACACACCAATTCGCTTACATGGCGACTGTCACCCCGGCAATATTTTATGGCGCGATGAGCCACACTTTGTCGACTTTGATGATGCGCGCAATGGCCCTGCCATTCAGGATTTATGGATGTTGTTATCAGGCGAACGTGAACATCAAACGGCACAGTTAAGTGAAATTCTTGATGGCTATCAGGAATTTTGCGATTTTGATTTTGCAGAGCTGGCATTAATTGAAGCGCTGCGCACCTTGCGCATCATGCATTACAGCGCATGGTTAGCGCGCCGTTGGAGCGATCCGGCATTCCCGCGGCATTTCCCGTGGTTTAATACCGAGCGTTATTGGGCAGAACATATTTTAGAATTGCGCGAACAATTATCAGCTATGCAAGAACCACCATTGGTAATTTATTAAACATCATACAATAATAACTTTTATTTTTTATCTTCAACCATTCAGGAAAAATAACATGAGTACGCTATCAGCCATCGTTTATGTGAGCAACATGACTCATGAAATGACGATAATTGAAATTGAATATTTGCTGATGAAGGCTCGCGAACGCAACAAGGAACATGATGTTACAGGTCTTTTACTTTGCCACCACGGCGCCTTCATGCAGTACATCGAAGGGCCACAAACTAATCTGTTGAAAATTTACGATGTTATAACAGCAGACCCTAATCATAATGGCATCATTCAATTAGTACATACCCAAATTAATGCCAGAGAATTTGAAGACTGGTCTATGGCTTATACGATAGCGTCAAAAACACAAATTGATACATTAAAAAATGAAAGTTGGCTTGAAAATGATGATGACAAATCACTGGGAAGAACGCTTTTAAGTAATTTTTGGAAAACAAATGCAATCAATCATGCGTAGTACATACTTATGATGTATGCAAAGAGATATAGCCTTGTTAAAAAATTAGAAAATCAACGTTCTATTTTATAAATCACGTCGAGGCTTTGTTTTTTCCCGGAATTTGCGTCTACACGCACTTTATCGGTAATACGATAACTCATACCCAATGTAGATGCTTGATCCAGCAAACCAACAACATAACGTACGACTAATCTCGGCGTAATATTTTTTCCTATCAACAAAGCATTCTGCCCCAATGTTTTATCATCTTTGATAGTAATTTCATCTATACCAAAAAAATGCGAAATGTCTGACGTAATATTAGAGCCACCCTCTACACCAAGGCTACTAATAGCAGCGATGATCGGATAAGCATCGCTACTTTTTAGTTGATCCAAAGGTTTTCCCGTTAATAACAGTGCCATTGCAGTACTATCATCAACCGCAGGAATAGAGAACACTGTACTTTTAGGATGCTGCAATGTTCCCGCAATATCCAAGCCAGCCTTTACGCCTTGACTAATAACATCATCTTCAATCGTTCGTACTGCGCGAATATCCAATCCTGGATTTTCATAAGGTCCTTGAAATATTAAACGACCGCGCTCAATAGATAACTCCTGTCCGTAGGCTTTATAAACGCCATTATTTACCGCCACAAAACCTGTGGTTAGCATTTGACGATTCTCTTCTTTGAATACATTTATTTTACCGCTCAAGCGGCCATCCAAACCAAATCCATTAAAGTGAACATCATCTCCAAAATATAAAATGACGTTCGTGTAAAAAGGAATATGATTTTTTTGTTGCCCTTGCCCAGTGTAATCATCAGTAGACTGCACAATAACAACATCGTCAGACACACGCGTTGCGGAAGATGGTAGCGCCTTAAGCACCGCGCGCGCCCATGGAATTTCAGTACTACCATTTAAATTAATCGCGCCCGCATCTGCAGTAAATGTTAAGTTAGGACTAACCGTGGCTGACAACTGTGTCTGCTTAATGATACTAATATTTGCACCGAAAATATTTCCTTGGCAGTGCCAACTCGCAGTGCCAATATTTGTCAAAATACCTTTTAGCATTAGGCGACCATCGCCCGATAATATTTGGCCATTAACATTAATCAGCCCGGCAGTTTGGCTGATTACATCAAGCGAAATATCTTTTAACTCCAACCCCAATTTTGGAAAATTAGCAGTACCATTACTCAGCGTCACATTACCCGTAAACTCTGGTTTCTCAATCGTACCTGCCATAGTTATATTAGCAGTAGCAGCACCATGCACATCATCCAACGCAGGCAGCAGACTTTCGAGTGGCGCCAAATCTGGCAATGAAGCAGTTGCTTTCCCTTGAATTTTTTTATCGATCACCGAATATTTAACATCAGCATTTATAATACCGTACTGCCCCCAATCCATTTCTAGTACAGAATTCAGTTGATTATTTTTTAAAGTAATATCTACATTGCCGCGCTTAATGGGATAAATTTCGCGATTGCCACCATGAAATTGATACACAAATTGCGCACCGCGCGATTGCACATGAGCATCGGCAGTTGCAGGTTTATTATTCAATGCCTGCACAGATAACTGAGCATCTAATACACCATCTAATGCAACATCAGATTTAAGCCATGCACTGGCATGACGTAAAGGCACATCAACAGCATTCATGCTGGCAGAAAAGCCTGTTTCGGCCTTCCAATTTACTGTTGCGCAAATGCTGGCAGATTGTTTCGCATTGCTTGTTTTTTCAGGTGTAGCCATCGCAACAACATTTTTTAATGCATCAGAAAGAATATTGCTTTTAGATGCTTCATTTGTGCTCAACGTCGCTGGCACATCAGAAGCATTATTTGATTCCGCAGCTAAACATAATTTATTTAATTCAAAATGTGTTTTATTTGCTTGCATAGGTGTATTCGCTGAAAGAGACCACTGCGGAATTCTTTTCATGGTTAAAGAAAGTTTACGCCATTGCCCTCGCCATTGATTATCCTTCCAACCACCATCCAAATTAAAATCAAGCGTGCCATAAGCAGGCGCCTGCACTGACCCCAATACAGTGTGCTGTTCAATATTACCATTGCCATTCAATGTAATTTGCGACAACTGTTGTTCTTTTAATAGCAGATGATCTGCACTAAGTGTTAGTTCATAATTATTATTTTTCGCAGATTTTAATGAGGATGTTAAGTTAGCAATCGCATAATCATGCCATGCAAATTGATTAACTTGCATTGTCATTTGCATATTGGTTTTTGGTGTATTACCGCCCAACATCTCTGTGCTTAATACGCCAGAAGAAATAATACTTCCTCTAATACTTGGATCAATTTGATTTAGCAGTGGAGCATTAATTTGCCACTCTACTGCAATATCGTTACCAGCTTTACCTTTTAACGATAATTGATTAGCGCCAAGTGCTATATTGATATCTGATGTTCGCCAATGACTTCCGTCAAAATCAACCGCACCTGTTGATGCTAACTTTAAGCCGCGAACATCGCCCTGAATATTAAGTTGGTTAATGGCGATTCGTCCATTGCTAAGCGAAAAATTTTGCTGCTTTTTAAATTCCCCCTGCGAGGCCACATGAATTTGCAAATCAGTCGGCCACTCTGCAAACACTTGACCAACATTGACATGCTCACCCTCTAACAGAAAATCCCATTTCACAACAGGAGATACACTGACATCGCCCGTTAACTCTAAAAAACTATTGTCAGCCACATTATCAGTAGCCACTGATGGCTGACTCTTAATCTTTAATTTTTCCACTTGCCATTTAATTAACGAATTTTTACTATCTGCCTCTGCCGTGTAAATACCATTTATTTTTACTTCAGCAGATAATGCAGCTTCCGCCGTTTTACTGTACAGCTCACCTTGTAGGTGATAATCATCCAACCAGCCTTGTAGTTGTAAATGTCCGCGCATCGTTAGCAATGATTTTAAAAATGGAATTTTTTCTTGTATTTCTGGGTTGCTTATCAATTCAGTGGGAATATCTTGTTCAGACCATTCACTCTTTAGCTCCATAAAAGGTTTTTTCTTTTTATCGTACAAAGCAGGAGAAATAATACCCGTAGTAACCAGCGTTAAAGGTTGCAATAAATTATGCTTTACTTTTAATTTTTTAATATCACCGCCTATTTCGGCCTCACCTTCCCAAGCAGACTTTTCAGTGGCTACAAACTTCCAGTGCGTTTTTACATCAAGATTGTATGGGTAGCGCAATCGCATAGAGCCATTAGTCGTCACTGCAAATTGTGGGTTGCTCACTACAAAATCATTTGCACGCAAATGAAACGTACCTAGGCTTAGTGAACCACTTATCGTATCCAATGCGATTTTTTGGTCACCCTGTTGAATATGAATATCGCGCAAAGACAGATTATTTAACGTTACACGCACAGGTAACGCTAAACTCGGCCATTCATAAGGCTCAGGTTGAACTTTTTTTTCTGAAGATGCAGGAGGAAGATGGATATCAATATTTTCTGCGGTAAATGATTGCACTGATACCGATGTATAAAATAACGCTAAGGGTTGCCAACGAAATATAATTTTTTCTGCATGAATTTTTATATCATTTTTGTCAACATCAATACTAGAAACATCCAAACCCGTTAACAAATTGCCATTTATAGAACCCACGCGAATACTCGCCAACTGCGCAGCGTGCAAAACAACCCAACGGCTTCCTGCTTCGGTTGCTACAATCGCACTGATGGAAAAAATAAAAAATGCCAGCAATACGAATATACTCAAAAACCATTTTTTAAGACGGCTCATGGCTGTAAAATAAGAAATTATTTTTTTCATCTATCCTTCAATATTTTTATGGATTTTTCAAAACTAAGTAAAACAAAAAATGGCAGCACGCTTACAAATCAGGCCCCATCGTAAAACGTATTTGCCAACCTTTTTCATCATCCAACGCTTGCGCATAATCAAGGCGCACTGGCCCTACAGGTGAAACCCAGCGCACACCTACACCTACACTGCGTTTCAAATCTGCATGAAAATCATTAGCTGCATTGCCGACATCATAAAAAGTGGCTACGACCCATTTTGGGCGAAATAAATAATCATATTCAATACTGCTGACTAATAGACTATTGCCGCCGATAACCTTATCCTTTTCGTCTTTAGGCCCTAAGGATTCATAACTATATCCGCGTACACTTGTATCACCACCAGCAAAATAACGTTTTGAAATGGGTAAGTTATTAACATCATCCCCGAAAGTAGTTCCCACCTCAGTGCGCAACAGCAATCGACCAATGGGCAATGCATGAATATATTTAGCGCGGCCATACAGCTGCACAAAGCTGATATCGGAGCCAAATGTTTTAGGCGAACCTGATAGCCGTCCGGTTAACGTCGAACCTTTTAAAGGATAAGGATTGCCATCTGTCTGAGTACGAAAAAATGTTACCGAAGGAATAATTAGATTTGATTTAATCGCTTCTTGCTCAGCAGTATAAGAAAATTCATTTTCAAAACTTAAGGCATAAGTATGCAGCCATTGATTTTTTTGGTAATAGGTATAACTCACACCAACCGTTTTATTATCACTATATTTATCTACGGTATCTAACTCTTCATAACCGGTTAATAACTTTAAAAATTCATACGAAGGATTTTTCATAGGAATAATATAAGCAGATTCAAAGTTGGTAGTAATTCTGGATTTATTAAAATCTGCCGTTATGCTGTGCCCGGAATCATTAACATAACGATCCTCAAAACCAAGTAATATACGCGGGCCGGTATCCGTTGCGGCACCCACACCGAAAGAATAGGCGCGCCGTTTCCGCTCTTCTAATACAATATCAACAGGCACTTCATAATTTTCTAAATGCTGTATGTCGGGCGATGCCGTGGCAACATTAAAATAACCTGATTTGTTATACAGATTTTTTAATTCTAATAATTTGTCTGTATCGTAATAATCTCCACTTTTTACGACTAAATAGCGGCTCAAAAAATCCTCTCTAAGAATATTATGTGTAATGCGAATGTCGCCTATCTTATAGCGTATGCCGCTGTCGTAAATTAATTCAATCAGCGCCGTATTTTCTGTGGTATTAACAGTTATTGTGGACGCCTCAAAACGCCCATCAAAATAACCATGGCTACTCGCTAATGTTGTTATTCGGTTTTTTAAGTTCTCATAATTGCCATGATTTAATTTATCACCTACAGCAATACCAGGGGCTTTTATTAAGCGTTTAAAATCTTTATCTTCTGCGCCGTCACCATGAATAATAATTCGCGTTTCACTCACATTCACCTGCTCGCCAGGCACCACATCAATATGCAATTGCCAGCAATTATTTTTTTGTGTTAATTGAGTAGTAAAAGTCGTTTGATAATAACCTACCGCCTGAGCTGCTTTTTCGATCTCCTCTTGAGCATCCCCCAACAAAGACTGCAAACGCCATAAAGGCGCAGAACAACCTTCATCCGCAATTGTTAAATATTGACGTATATTATCGTGCAAAATTGCAGGGGCACCGTCTATTATGATGTCTGGAGCAGTTTCAGCTCTTGCCGAATTCAGCAAAGGCAGGAAAAGCACTGCGAATAACATTAATGATCGGCATAAAGACAACACGTGCTTACGACGTAAATTACCGCAAAAGCTATAACGTATTAAATCAGTAGGAAGAGTATAAGGGTGACTCAAAATAAGGAATCCTCAAATACGCGAAGCATTACTTCATTCCTCCCGCGGAAACTCTCAAAGGTCATGTAAAATTCCGTTATAATCTGTTTATACATATTTATGGGTACTCTCATGCTTAGCTATCGCCACGCCTATCATGCCGGCAATTTTGCCGATGTGCTGAAACACAGCCTCTTAATTCACACCTTATCGTACATGATACAAAAAGAAAAACCGTTACGTATTATTGATACACATGCCGGTGCAGGTGCCTATAAGTTTGGCAGCAGCCAGCCGCTCAAAAATCGTGAATTCGATAACGGTATCGGCAAGTTATGGGAAAAAACGGATTTGCCGCCACTATTGCAAGATTATGTTGATGCCGTTAAAAGCTATAATCCTAATAGACACCTGCACAACTATCCTGGTTCACCATTATTGATGCAATCAAGCTTGCGCCAAGATGATCGGCTATTTTTACACGAATTACACAGTACAGACTGGCGCTTGCTAACCGAAGCCATTGGGAAAGACAAAAAAGTCACCATCACAGATGACGATGGCTTTGCTGGGATGCAAGCATTATTGCCACCACCAGATCGCCGTGCACTTATATTTATTGATCCATCCTATGAAATAAAAAGCGATTATCAAGAAGTTGTTAAACAAGTTGTCAATGCACACAAACGTTTTGCAACTGGTACATTTGTTATTTGGTATCCCGTTGTATTGCGTCAACGCATTGATGAAATGGAGCGCGCGTTTAAGAAAAGCGGCATCAGAAATATTCAATTATTTGAACTAGGCATAGCAGCAGATAATCCCGAATACGGAATGAACTCTAGCGGCTTATTTGTTATTAACCCACCATGGACATTATGGGCAGCGATGGAGCAAGCTTTACCCTATTTGGCAGATACTCTTGGTGAACAAGGCGAAGGCTTTTATAGGCTTGAACAAGTTGTTGCAGAATAACTCAGGAAATTTTATTCATGAAAAAATCCAGTAAAGCAGCACTCTACTCCGCAGTAATTTTTCCTGGTGCTGGATTATATCTATTAAAACACTATGTGCGCGGCAGTGTATTTTTTATTCCTGCCCTGCTCGCTATTTTGTATATCATGAATGGTTTTCGCGCAGTGGTAAACGAATTATCGGAAAAACTAAAACTAGATCCATATGGCTTGTTGGATGTAACTAAACTTTTTCGTGATATTACAACAAGTATCGACCTCCACATACCGCTATACCATCAAGCTATTTCGCTTTTTATTGTCAGCTGGATTATTAGCATAGTGTCATCATATTTCGCTGGCAGAAAACAAGAAATAGATACAAGCCAAACCACTGTCATTAAGTAATCGTATCGCAGAGTAAATATTATGCAACCCACCGCCATTAGTATCGCGCTACTTATTTGCAGCAATATATTTATGACCTTTGCCTGGTATGCACACTTAAAAGAACTCAGCCAAAAACCATGGATCATTGCCGCACTTATTAGCTGGGGAATTGCCCTGTTTGAATATATGCTGCAAGTGCCCGCCAACCGCATTGGCCATACAGTAATGACCATTGGTCAATTAAAAATACTGCAAGAAGTTATCAGTATCAGCGTGTTTGTGCCGTTTGCGATTTATTATTTAAAAGAGCCCATCAAACTGGATTATCTGTGGGCTGGCTTGTGCATATTAGGTGCGGTGTTTTTTATTTTTAGGGAAAAGCTTTTTTCTTAAATTTCTATACCGTTAAATTATTCATCCATTTTCTACGCTTTACCCGCAACATCACTGGAATAAATTTTAATATCTCCTCCAAAAACATAAACGCATAAATCACAGTAAAACTAAAATCCCCAAAAAATACAGCGGCGGTATAAATAGGGATACCAAAACACCACATCACAATCACATCGGTCACTAAACAAAATTTGTTATCGCCGCCAGCGCGCAACACACCCACAATACGCATCAAGTTGAATGCTTTAAGCCAAACCAACACACAGAACACTGCTAATGTCTGCAATAATAAATTTGCCGTGTGCGGCGATAAAGGCGTAAATATTGAAAGAACCAATGGGCGTGCGAACCACAACAACAGGGCAAGGCTGATAACTAATAGTAACGTCAAATGATTAAAAAATTTCTGTAAGCGCCAAGCTTCATCGATATCGTTCGCACCCAGTGAACGACCAATAAATACCGCAGATGCATTTGCCAAACCGACAAACAATGCAAAAAATAGACTTTCAATGGGTACCACCATACCCATTACTGCTAGTGCATCAGATCCAGCAAAACCAGTAACAATATGATAGGTCGAATTACCCACAGCCCAAATGCCGTAATTAGCTACTAACGGTAATGCAAATGCTAAATAACGAGCAATATGTTCGCGGCTAAAACCCACCAAAAATTGTTTTGCGCTTAATGCAAAGCCGTGTTTTTTTGCATAGATCCATAACAAAATAATCAGCAACTGAATCACACGTGCAGTTAATGTAGCCCATGCAGCACCAGCGATACCTAAAGCAGGCAAACCCCAATGCCCCATAATCAACCCATAATTAAGTATCACATTGATAATGGCCGCAATAATGCCCGCGACCAAAGGCATGGTCGTTTGCCCAAGAGCACGCAGTGCGGATTCAAAAATAACAATGATTTGGGTGAGTAAAATAACAGGTGCGGTGATCACTAAAAATTGTGCCGCCAAAGTGGCGACTTGTGGATTGGGTGTTATCCAATGAATCCAGATAGGTGCCGCAAAACCGCAGAGCAACATAATCGGCAAAATAAAACTAATGCCCACTACCATTGAAACAGCGATGGTGCGTTGGCAACTCGCAAAATCTTTTGCGCCACTGTATTGCGCAATTAGAATGCTGCCACCCGTGGCGAACCCGCTCATCAATACCAATAATAAAAAATGAATTTTTGCAGCGAGCCCTACTGCCGCAATTGCGGTTTCACCGAGAGGTGCCACCATGATCACATCGGCCATACCCAAAAATGATTGCAGCAACATTTGTACTGCAATAGGTAACGCCAACCATAAAATATTTGTTATAAATTGTTTATTTGTTTTCATCAGCCATTACAATTTTTTGCACAATTAAACTGCCAACCATATCGCCTTCTACATTGACTGTGGTGCGGAAGGCATCAAGTAAGCGGTCAATCGGCAATAAAATGGCAATAGCTTCAACAGGCAAACCTACGGACTGCAACACCATAATCATAGTGACCATACCCGCACTAGGAATGCCGGGCGCACCGATTGCTGCAATCATTGCGGTGCAAAATACAATTAATTGTTGCGATAGACTTAAATCAATCCCAGCGAGATTAGCAATAAAAAGTGCAGCTGCTGCCTCATACAATGCGGTGCCATCCATATTAATAGTAGCGCCGAGCGGCACGACAAAGCCGGCAATATCTTTACGCACACCTAAATGCTGCTCTACACAACGTAACGTAACTGGCAAAGTGGCGGAACTTGAACTGGTAGCAAACGCTGTAATTAATGCCTCACGCGAACCACGCCAAAACCACAGCGGGGATTTTTTAGTAAAAACATATAACAGTAAAGGAAGAACGATAGCGCCATGCACTAATGTAGTTGCAATAATGATAACGATAAATGTAGCCAGTGTTGTTAGCAAATCGGCATTTTGTGTAGCAACTAATTTTGTCAGTAGTGCAAAGATGCCAAAGGGTGCCAAGTGCATGATCCAGCCAATGAGGCGCATCATTAAATCTAAAAATTCTTGGAATATATTTAAAATATTTTTATAACGATCACCACCGACCACCAATGCCACACCCAATAGTAACGCAAATACAACAACCGCTAAGACATCCCCTTTCGCCAATGCAGAAAATGGATTCTGGAAAAGCCCATGCAGAAATTGCACAAAAAAATCCGAGGGTGTCATTTGTTTGTGTTCGAACGTAGCCATTGCATTTTGGAACATGCCAAGATGCAACCCTTCACCAGGACGAAAAATATTCATGACAACCAATGCCAACAGCATCGCTAACGCCATAGAACTGATAAAAAATATCAGCGTTGTCGTCCACACCTTATGAATTTGCTTATGAGCTTGCAAATTGGCAACACCAACAACAATCGTTGAAAAAACCAATGGAATCAAAATCATTTTTAGCAAATCAACAAACAAATTTGCCATTAACGTTGCACTATATAGTGCCCATTCATGAACAGGAGATGCGTCACTTAGTTGCGTGAGCAACCCTCCCGTTATTAGGCCGAGTAAAACACCGAGTAAAATTTGTTTATTGAGGCTTGGCATACGGCAACCCTATGTTTAAAAGCAAGTAAGCTATTTAAGGCTTTTCGATGAGATATCCCATTCTATAATGCTTATCTTCCAGAATACGATAATCATTTTGAAACAATTCAATTTCACGCGCGTCGCGATCAATACGAATGTCCAACGCTGTTGCCTCATCCTGCAAGTCATCAATTCGGCGTAATTTATACCGGCGCTCTTGCGAGTTGCTATCCCTATCAATAATGTCATGTTTTAGTGCATGGATTTCATTGTAATTAGAGTCAATTTGCGAACGGCTATTCGATATGTCATTTGCCAACTGATCCATTTTTTGCTGAATACTAAAAAGCTCTTGCCCATCACGGTAGGCGCGTAAAAAATTATTTTCCAAAGACGCCGGACAAATTCCATTGTAAGACACACCTTTGCGACCTTCACTGTAGCCTTTGTTGGGCACACAATATAATCGCGCACCTTTTTTGTGGCCGTTTTCATAGTCTTGCGCATTTGGCTTTATATCAACTCGCGCGCAAGCTTTTGCATGATCACTAATGCGATCCAATGCATAACCATCACTGGCATCATCCAAACCTTTTATATACCAATCGGCATGCAAACACTCATCTTTGCTCATAGTTGCGCAATTTATCAAGAAAATTGCTAACGTAAATATACTGCCAATTTTAATGCCCGTTTTTATTATCATTGCTCAGCACCTTTTACCAATAAATACTTTTAGCTTAGGCAATAAAAAAGCCCGATCCAGTAATTATTTACTGGATCGGGCTTTTTAGATAGCTGCTTTTTATTTATAGCTTATTTATGGTTTAATTATAGTTCTCAGAATAGCAAAAATTGGTGCGGCCCGTTTTAGCCAGAGGCCGCCGGCTGGTTTTATGAGTTAAGCTACTTCAGTGGTCGCTTTACCCGATAAACGCTTTAATCTCTGTAACGCTGTTTCACCTGAAGTATCCGCCTGAGCAACAGATTGACGAATCGCATCCAGCTCTGCTTTTTGGTCGAGCGGCTTTTGATTAAGATTGGCAACAATTTTTAAACCTTCCGCTTGGTTACTCACCTTCTGGGCGCGGCGCGACAAAGCGTCCAGTGCAGATGAATGACTTTTTAACCCACTCAAATCCGCCAATTGTTGTTGACGATCGGCACGCAACTCTTGCAAATCGCGCTGAGCGTTAGCGGAAGCCAGCGCTTTCAATGCTTTATTAGCCGCCGCATCAAACTCTGACAACTGCTTAGAAAGTGCTTCCACAATTTTTTGCAATTCATTCATGTATTCTTGCGCATCTGCTTCTTCTTGCAATTCAACAGGCAAGCGCGCCTTGTTGGTTTCAAGCTCATCGCAAAACATGTTCACTGTGGCTTCGGTAATAGTGCCTGCCGTTAATCGCGTTGCTAATGTATCAAACGCTTTTTCATCATTTTCAATCAGCGTGCGCAACTTAACAACATCTTGATGCTCTTTATCAAAATCTGCACGCGCAGCTGCTAATTTTTGCGCTGTTTCGCGCAAGGTATCTGCCAAGCGATCGCGGTCTGCTTCTGTTGCTGTTTCAGGATCAAAATTTGCAATAGCTTCTGAAATTTTATCGCCCAGCACACCAAAATGTTTTGTAATCAAGCGAGCAGTCAAACCCCAACCTTTTAAATTACTCATTTTTTAATCCTCAATAATATAATTAACGAAACAAGAACTATTGGATAACAATTCGTTCAAGTTCTACTGGTATCCCCACCATAAAATCAACATGGATTTCACGCTTACTACTATCACCATTTTGACTTTGTACAATTTCTGTCGTGATAAATAAATACTCTAGGCTTTCTGTTACATCGTCCTTTAATTGACGCCTGTATGGCATGTAATAAATTTCCTGCTTTAACCCATGAATACCTTGTGCATCATCAAGACGCGTTTCCGAACCCTTGAACGGCTGAACAAATTCTTGCTCTGGGTCGCCAGCATCGCGCCAATATTCAATAGCTTCCTCATCGCCGAATGCTGCGCGCAAATCTGCTGTGCCATAACCTAGCTCTGCCAATTGTTCACGCCACAAACAATAATTGACATCACCTAGACCATGCCCCGACAAACCCATAAATAATTGTTGGTCTTCTTCAGTTTCAGGAATAATACGCGTGAGCTGTGAACAATAAATAATATCGCCGATCTCACCTTGCTGATTAACATACACCTGCAAAAATATTTCTTTTGCCCCGCCATCGCCTAATGCAAGGCCATCATTCAAAGCAAGATAATAACGATAGACATTGCCAGATATATTTAAATTCACACGGCTAATCGCTTTAATAATACTTTGTGCATCAGTCGGCATTTCAATAAATGAGCCATTGGATATAGCACGAATAAATGGCGTTTTTTGCAATTGAATTAAACCACCGATCCGCGCACCCAATGGCAAATGCAAATCTTGTTCTGTATGCGAATCTAAAAAACCTTTTTTCTCTGCGGCTCCTTTTACATAGTGCAACGCATCTTTCCATCCCATATTAATTATTTCCAAAAGTATAATTAGGTTTTTGGTTTGCGCGATTTTTTCTACTTTTCATTACATTTTTAATAATCCAATAAATACCGGATAAAATGGAAACCCATAAAATAATTCGCAACAATCCCATAAAAAATGATTCTTTTTCTTCTACTGGTAGCGCCACAATAGAACCATCAGCATTAGCATCGTCTGGATTGACAACAGCTTGGCCATTTTGGTTCGCAGCGGGTGCATAAGTTTGATGGTGTGAAGCCATCGAAGTACCTAACATGAACCACATTGCATTATTTAAAAATCCACCACCTTGACGCACCACAGGTTGTGCCGCTGACTGCATCGCACCTGCTGGCTGCGCAGATTGATTAGCTGTATTACCCGAGCGAAACCAACCTGTACCTGTATTAGCTGAACCCGCTGCCGCTTGACCTGTCGTACTGGTGCGGCCATCAGCTGTTTTTAGCGCATTACTCTGCGCGGCATTAGCATTTAAGTCCTTACTCATATTTAATGACTGCGCATTTTGTGGTGCAGTACCCGAATTGGCGGGCTTCGCACCAAAAGAGCCAAACAAGCTCTTTGATTGCGTTGTGGTCACGGGCGCACTTTGTTGCGGTACCGGACGCGGGGCAGTCACAGTGCGTTGCGAGCGAAAGCCACCACTAAATGATCTACCCTTGGCTTCCGCATAACTTGCAAACGTCAGCGAGAGAATTACAAAGTATGTTAACGTCTTAATCAGTTTCATTTTTACCTCTGGTGGATAAGAAAAACCTGGCCCTATTGAGGGCGGTGATCTTAACAGGCTTTTAACTATCACAAGATTCGTTACAATCAGAATCTTGTTAAAATCTCATTTCATTTTATAGACGCAGCATAAAACCTACCTCGCAAGGTTGCAGCGGTAATATATAGGCACAATCACCATGACTCGACGCTACTCAGATATGAACCAACACGACGCGCTTTATAAAGCGTCGCGCGCCTATCCCGGCGGAATCGATGCACTAGCACAAAAGTTAGGCATTTCAGCCAATGTTTTGCGCAATAAGCTCGCTCCAGGAATTGCCTCACACTATCCATCGTTTGAAGAAGTGTCGATGATCATCACCTTGTGTCAGGAAGCAGGCATTAAAGAAGCGTTGCTACCTTTGCATGCAATGTTAAGTCGACATGGGATGGCGGCGTTTGTGGTGCCAGAACCCACCCACGTTAGCACCGATGATTTATCGCAAACGGTCTGCAAAGTCATGAGCCAAGTCGGCAACGTGGCGGAAGCCGTTTCAGAATCCTTGATTGATAATGTGATTACCGAACATGAAGCAGATTTAATTGAACGAGAATTCCAAGGTGCCTTAACAGCGCTAGGGGAATGGCGCGCGCGGATTCGCTTACACAAAGATCGTAATAACACGGTTTAACGTCAATATCTAACGCCAATCGCGGCTTTTGGGTTGGGCGTGATTGCAAGGCGTTGTACAATAACCGACTATTTATTTACGTTATCAAGCGGACGTTATCCATGAGCGAAGAAAAAACAACACACTTTGGGTTTGAACAAGTCGCCGTTGAGAAAAAAGCGGAGCGTGTTGCCGATGTGTTTCATTCGGTTGCCGCCAAGTATGACTTGATGAATGACTTAATGTCTGGCGGCATTCATCGTTTATGGAAGCGTTTTACGATTGAAGCATCCGCCGTTCGCGCTGGCCATAAAGTATTGGATATTGCCGGTGGTACTGGCGATCTCAGTTACCAATTTTCTAAATTAGTTGGCAAAGATGGGCAAGTCATTCTCGCCGATATTAATTCATCAATGCTCAATGTCGGGCGTGACCGACTAATTGATCGCGGCGTATCAGGCAACATTCAATTCGCACAAGCCGATGCGCAGTATTTGCCCTTCCCCGATAACACCTTTGACTGCATCACCATCGCATTTGGTTTGCGCAATGTCACCGATAAAGATTTAGCGCTGCGCTCCATGTTGCGCGTACTCAAACCCGGTGGCCGTTTATTGGTTTTAGAATTTTCTAAACCACAACACAGCTTGCTGGAAAAAGTGTACGACACTTATTCATTCAAATTATTACCCATGATTGGCAAACTCGTAACGAATGATGCTGATAGTTATCGCTACTTGGCAGAATCCATTCGCATGCATCCCGATCAAGCAACATTAAAAAGCATGATGAACGAAGCAGGCTTTGTGAATACAGAATTTCACAATATGACCGGCGGCATTGTCGCACTTCACAAAGGCATCAAACCTTAATGAGCGCAATGGATCCCACCATCAGCACTGCCGTTATTTCCAGCGCTGAAAAAATAATTAATGTCGCGCTGAACTATGATCCAGCAACACGCATTGCACTTGCGAAACTTGAACCGCAAGTACTCGCAGTCAGATTAACTACACCGAATCTAGCAATCTACATAGCACCTCGTGCCGACGGCATTCACATACTCGGCCATCACGAGGGCGATATCACCACAGAGTTACAAGGTTCCGCTCCAGCATTAATGACATTGCTAAAAAGCGATCGCATCAATTTAAAAGATAGTGGTGTGCAAGTGATGGGCAGCACGCATTTTTTAGCAGAGTTTCAGAAAATTTTAAAAATGCTCGACATCGACTGGGAAGAAATGCTGACGCAAATATTAGGTGATGTTGTCGGCCACCAAAGCGCAGAACTTATTCGCAGTAAATTCGGCTGGGCAAAAGATCGCGTCAGCAACATTCAACGGCTCACTAGTGAATTTTTAACTGAAGAGCTAAAAGCATTACCCAGCAAAGCCGAATTGACATTTTTTAATCAGCAGGTTGATGAAATACAATTGGATGTGGAGAGAATGGAAGCGCGAATCCATAAACTCTCGCAGAAATCATTAAAAACACTTTAATCATAACAATGTAGAGCACACACTCACTGTGATCATTTTTTTTAGACTATTAACTATACTGCGCGTTTTTGCACGCTATCGTTTAGACCAGTTACTCCCGAAGGAGCATTTACCATTACGAGTAAAATTGCTCTTATTGCCATGCTCATTGTTTCCCTCATCCAACCTAACTCGCGGTGAACGCTTGCGCCGCGCCTGTGAAGAACTGGGGCCTATTTTTGTAAAATTTGGCCAGTTGCTTTCTACTCGTCCGGATTTAATCCCTGAAGACATTGTTGTAGAGCTTAATTATTTGCAAGATCGCGTAGCGCCTTTTGCCAAAGAACAATTCCGCGAAATCGTTGAGCGCGCGCTGGGCGATTCAATTGAAAATATTTTTAGCGATTACGAAGCTGAACCACTGGCATCAGCATCTGTTGCTCAAGTTCATGCCGCTACATTAAAGAATGGCCGTAAAGTTGTTATCAAAGCGATTCGCCCTGGCATTGAAAAGGTTATTGCACAAGATGTTGCTTTGCTTTTACAACTTGCACGTTTATTGGAAAAATACAGCATCGATGGCCGCCGCTTGCGCCCTGTAGAAATTGTGCAAGATTACCGCACCACCATTTTCGATGAACTTGATTTACAACGTGAAGCTGCCAACGCATCGCAATTGCGTCGTAACTTTTCAAATTCCAGTTTATTGTATGTTCCCGAAGTCTATTGGGATTACACGCGCAATAACATCATGGTAATGGAACGCATCTACGGCATTCCCGTTACCGATATTGATGCACTCAATGCGCAAAAAACGGATATGAAAAAACTGGCTGAACGCGGTGTGGAGATTTTTTTCACACAAGTATTCGAGCATAATTTTTTCCACGCCGATATGCACCCTGGCAATATTTTCGTATCGCAACAACATCCCGAGCTACCACAATATATTGCAGTTGATATGGCGATCATTGGCTCGCTGACTCGCGCAGATCAATATTATTTAGCGCGCAACTTGTTAGCAATGTTCCGCCGCGATTATCGCCAAGTGGCTGAGCTGCATGTACAAAGCGGTTGGGTGCCAGCTCATGTTCGCGTTGAAGAGTTTGAAGCAGCGATTCGCACTGTCTGCGAACCTATTTTTGAAAAGCCGTTAAAAGATATTTCTTTTGGCTATGTATTGTTAAATTTATTCCGCACCGCTCGTCGTTTTGAAATGGAAGTACAACCACAGCTTGTGCTATTGCAAAAAACCTTATTGAACATTGAAGGTTTAGGACGTCAGCTTTATCCCGACCTGGATTTATGGAGTACCGCGCATCCTTATCTGGAGCGCTGGTTAAAAAATCGTTTTCATCCAAAAAACTTATGGCGTGAACTCAAACGCTATGGCCCAGAGTGGATGGAAAAATTCCCGCAAATACCACACTTGATTTTTAACGGTTTACAGCAATTGCAAAACATAGGGGAGCTCGCACCTGAATTACACAAAACAGCACAGCAGTTGCAAAAGCGCAGCAAATCTTCAAACCGTCGCTATGTAATTGCTGCATTAATATTCGGCGCTGCCTTTGCCTGCACAATTCCTGAGGTCAATAATTTTATAATTGATTACTGGGAAACATTAACGCTTTCTACTTCCAGTGTAATTCTCGGTGCTATTGGCTTGGGCGTTATCTTTTTTAAAAAATAATGCAGCCTATTCCATCTGCAACATAAACGTGACCGGCCCATCGTTTACTAAGCTGACTTGCATGTCGGCAGCAAAAACACCTGTTGCAACTACCGGGTGTTTTACTCGCAACCGTTCAACAAAATAATCATAAAGCGCTTGAGCAGCTGCAGGCGCAGCTGCCTTTGAAAAGCTTGGGCGCAAGCCTTTGCGCGTATCTGCAGCCAACGTAAATTGCGATACGACTAACACACCACCACTCACTTGCTGCACATTACAATTCATCTTATTTTGCTCATCCGCAAAAATGCGATAGGCGAGCACTTTATCAATCAACTTATCTGCTGTTTCTTGCGTATCATTTTTTTCAACACCCAATAGTAATAAAATCCCCTGCGCGATTTCACCTACACGCTCACCATTCACATCTACAGCTGCACTTTTTACGCGTTGAATTAAACCTAACATGACATAGCCTTAAAAATTTAAATATTGCATTAATAATATCCAGAAAAAAATACCCCAACTCAAAAAATGAGTTGGGGTATTTTAAGATAGTATTTTTATATAATCACTAATGCTTAACTACATTTATAGTTTAATCTTGTGAGCCGTTACAGCAAAAAATCCGAGTAGGAAAATTAAGGCCGCCTCCAAACAGCTGAGCGGTTTAAAGAATATTATTCAGGTAATACATTTATTACATAGGATTCCATTCTGTTCGTACAAGTATTGCAGAATTCTTCAGCAGCATAAATAGTAGCAGTGCCCACACCAACAACAGTCACATTCCCATTATAAATAATTACCTCGGCAACTGCTGGATTGCTCGAAATATAGTATAGCCAATTAGTGTTAATAGGATTATGGAATGTGTCTCCTACATGCAAAATTATCGGCCCTGGGTTGGCAAAAACCATTGGCTCTACGCAATTGTTCCCTAATTTCGTTACAACACTAACAATTTTTCGAGTATCGCCATCAACAATTATTTTTGTCCACCCATTAACTATATAATCCTGAGAGGGAAATGAATCAGCACCCCACCCACCATTTGGATCCACTTTGAAGCGAGGCACACTCGCAGCAGTAGTTACTCCAAAATTACGACACGCTTCATACTGGCTTGAAGACCCAGCAACACGTGTTAATAAATCACCCTCTGCCCAACCATTGTGAGTGCCACGCAAATGGTATTGTACGGAATGTGAAATATTCCAATTTTTGGTATCAGTATAAAATTTTATATCCCATGTGCCAGCAGCAACTGGAATATTACTTCCATTAAAACCACCAACGCCGTAATTTTCTTTCCAATCACCAAAGCGATCAAACTTAACGCTACCCGCCGACGTGAAAACAACATTTTTTACTTCTACGGTATTGGTACCACCAGGCATCATTTGCGTAGCAACCCAACTATTTTGGGTGCCGCGTACAAACCATTCAGCTCGAGGGCTTAGTGCACTTGCAGCCACACTTACAGCAAGTAAGAATGTCATTAATAGATATTTGATTTTCATTATATTCCCTCTTTAATATTATTTTTAAAACCCACATGCAATATCGCATAATAGAAATACGTAAAACCATCTTATTTAGGAGATCACTAAAGTTGATCGAGTGATTTGTGAACTATTACTCTTAATAAAATTTCAGTGAGTAAATCTGTTACAGAAAAACTAACTTTAAAGTAAAAAAAACGGAGCCATATAGGCTCCGTTTTTCGTAAATCACTTTATTCTATAACTACGCAGATTGATCCGGCTTCTCCCCCAGGCTTCGCGCCATATCGTTGGTTGCGCGAATCAGTGCATCGACAATCCCCGCTTCGCGCGACGAATGCCCCGCTTCGCGAATAATTTGTAGCTCGGATTGTGGCCATGCGTTGTGGAGTGCGTAGGCGTTATCGAGTGGGCAAATCACATCGTAGCGACCATGAACAATCACACCGGGAATACCGGCAAGCTTGTGAGCGTTACGCAAAATTTGATCTTCACTTAAGAAGGCTTCATTCACGAAATAGTGAGCCTCAATACGTGCGAGTGAAAGTGCGCGATGCGGCTCTGTGAAGGAATCAATAACTTCCTGACTCGGGCGCAAAGTTGCGCAGCGACCTTCCCACAATGACCAAGCTTTAGCAGCTGTCATTTGCTGAATCTGATTGTCGCTGGTGAGGTGACGATAATAAGCGCCCATCATGTCATGGCGCTCAGCTTCAGGAATAGGCTGAATAAAATCTTCCCAATAATCTGGAAATAAACGGCTAGTGCCAGATTGATAAAACCACAGTAAATCCTCTGGACGACAGAGATAAACACCGCGCAAAATCATTCCCAACACGCGCTCAGGATAAGCCTGGGCATAAACCAGACTCAACGTAGAACCCCATGAACCACCAAAAAGCACCCACTTATCAATTTCCAGGATCTTACGGATAACTTCTATGTCTTCTACTAATTTCTGGGTGGTATTGCCTTCCAATGCTGCATGAGGACGCGAGCGACCCGCACCGCGTTGGTCAAACAACACAATCCGGTAGACTTCCGGATCAAAAAAACGGCGGTCATATTTGCCACAGCCAGCACCTGGGCCACCATGAACAAACAAAACAGGGATGCCATCAGGGTTACCCGACTCATCGACATATAATTCGTGTGGAGCTTCAACTGCGATTTGGTGACGCTGGTAAGGTTTTATTTCTGGGTAAAAGGTATGCATAGATTGACCTTAATTGGAGCGAATTCTCTTAAAGGTAGCACAATGAGCGCTACCAGACTCTACTTTTTATTAGCTAACTTGAGCCAAAGTGAACAGTTGATTAAATCAGATGCTATTCTCGTTCACATCACTGACATAGATTGTCAGTCATCAACGATAAACTCAAGACTTTCTATCGCTGCGGAATAATTATGCAACGCGCTGAACGCCTATTCCAACTCCTCACATTACTGCGCAATCGTCGCACGGTGATGACTGCCAAGCAAATGAGTGAACATTTGCAGGTCTCTGAGCGGACGATTTATCGCGACATACAGTCTCTTAGCCTTTCCGGTGTACCGGTAGAAGGCGAAGCGGGCGTTGGCTATCGGCTTTCACATCGCTATCAAATGCCGCCCTTGATGTTTGACCGCCACGAAGTTGAAGCACTGTTGCTGGGCGCTCGCATGGTCAGTAGCTGGGGCGATAGCGATATGGCTGCACATGCTAAACAAGCGATGCAGAAAATCCTAGCCGTGCTGCCCGATCACTTGCGCCATAGCGATGAAAATTTGCCACTGCTAGTTCCCCAGTTTGATGAGGCGCAAAAGTATTACACCGCACATAGCCAAACGATTCGCGAAGCAATTCGCTTACATCAACGCATCACCATTGCATACACTCGCGCTGATGATCAGCAATCTGTGCGCACGATTGAACCGCTCGGATTAATTTTTTGGGGTAAAGTCTGGACACTCGTGGCATGGTGTCACTTGCGCAACGACTATCGTACTTTTCGTCTTGATCGTATTCAATCGCTTGAAGTGACCACTGAATTATTTGAAACCAACGATAGCAAAAGCCTTAAACATTTTTTAGCATTGATGAAAGAAAAACACCAACAACAGGACTCACAAGCAGATTAATTTTATGACTAAACCAAAATGTCGTTGCAGTTGGTGCGGAAACGATCCTCTTTATATGGATTATCACGACACCGAATGGGGCGTACCGCTTCATGACGAACAGAAACTATTTGAATTGCTCATTCTGGAAGGTGCACAAGCTGGCTTATCGTGGATTACCGTTTTACGTAAGCGCGAAAATTATCGCGCCGCCTTCGACAACTTCAATCCAGAAAAAATAGCGCGCTATAGCGATGCAAGAAAAGCCAAGCTGCTGCTCAACGAAGGCATCATTCGCAATCGTTTAAAAATAGAAAGTACCATTAAAAATGCCAACGCTTTATTAGTGATGCAAAAAGCAGGTGAAAATTTTAGCGAATTTTTATGGAGCTTCGTTAATGGAACACCAAAACAAAATAAATGGAAAAAATTGAGCGACGCACCCACTTCAACGCCAGAATCAGATGCCATGAGCAAAGCCTTAAAACAAAAAGGCTTTAATTTTGTGGGCAGCACAATCTGCCATGCCTTTATGCAAGCAGCTGGCATGGTGAACGACCATGTAGTAGATTGCTACAGACACAAAGAATGTGCAAAACTTGCCAAGCAGTAAAAATTCACAACATTCACCCTATCGCACTCAGGCGAGGAACTCATGACAGTTATAACTATAAAAAATACGCAGCGCAGATTGTCACGCCATGGAAAAATATTCTTATTTAGCTCTGTATGCGCTTCGGCAATATTATTGTCCGCATGCAAAGGAGAATCACATACCGTTAATTGTACAAACGCTCCATCAATTAATAAGGATGCTGCAATTGAATGGAAAATGGCATTTCCATCGCTACCCACTATAGAACTTGCATCTAACTTGTTTCAATTACCTAATGATGATCAAACTTGGTATGTGTTGCGTCAGCCAGGTGTGATTATGCGCCTCGCCAATAAAACCGATGCAAATAGCATGGACGAAGCATTAAATATTCAAGACCGCGTTATTTACAGCAAAAATAATGGCGGAGAAACGGGACTATTGGGTGTCGCGATTCATCCTCAATTTTCCAGCAATCATTATGTCTTTCTTTACTACACCGCAAAAACAGCAAACGATGAATGGGAATCTCGTGTAGTGCGATTCACTGCAAATAATGACGGCACTTTTGATAAAAATTCCGAACTTATTTTTCTGCGTATTACTAGACCTTTTGCAAACCATGTAGGCGGGAACCTCGCATTTGATAAGCAAGGTTATTTATATATTAGTTCTGGCGATGGCGGTTCTGCTAATGACCCAGGGGAACGCGGACAAAACTTAAATTTGATGCTTGGCAAAATTCTTCGCATCGATATCGACCATCCAAGTGAAAATCGTAACTATTCAATTCCAACAGACAATCCTTATGTTGGCGTTGCGAACACACAAGAAGAAATTTGGGCATGGGGCTTACGCAACCCGTGGCGCTTTAGTTTTGACAGCCTGACACAACAATTATGGGCAGCAGATGTAGGCCAAGCAACATGGGAAGAAATCGATATTATTAAGAGAGGTGGCAATTATGGCTGGGGCGATATGGAGGGGGATACTTGTTTTAGCATGAGACCTAACTGCTCAACCGAAAACAAAATAAAACCGATTTATTCTATTCATCACGATACTGGAGCCTGTTCTATTATTGGCGGCTATGTGTATCGCGGCACGCGTTACCCACAAGCATACGGGAAATATTTTTTCACTGACTACTGTGATAACACTATGCGTTCTATCACTTATACCGCAAACCAAACTATTCAAGCTGAAAAATATAGCTCGTTGGTTGATGGTGTATTGCACCGCGATACTGTTCCAAAAACCATCGTATCCTTTGCAGAAGATAATCACGGTGAGCTCTATGCCATAGGTCAAGCAGATGGCACAGGCAAACAGATTTATACGATGCGTACAGCAGATGAAAATCAACAAAGTAGTTCGCCATCAAGTTGTACCGACCAACATGCAGAAAAATAATTTGCTGTTATTTGTCTATGGGACTTTACGTCGCGACTGCCCCACAGGAGCACACAAACAATATTTACAAGGCGCGGAATTTATATCATCAGCAAAAGCGAGCGGCGAACTTTTTTTAATTGATTATTACCCCGGCTTTTGCCTTAACAAAAATTCACACAGCGACAAGACAAAGCCGTGGGTAGTGGGCGAAGTTTATTTACTAGAAAGCGATAAACAGTTACAACAACTTGATCGCTATGAGGGCTGCGCGAGCGATTCACCAGAACCCCATGAATATACTCGCACATTAATTGACGTGTTATTGCCTAACAGTGAAACACTGACTGCATGGACTTACATTTATAAAAATGACACTACCAGATTCACATTAATATCCTCTGGTGATTTTTTAAAGCCATGATCGCTAAGTTAAATATTAAAAATATTAATGGTTTTCTTTTAGCTTACTCTGCAAAACGTTTATATTGCCGATCAATGAATCTGGATGTGCAGTAGCAATATTTCGCTCCAGATTACCACGCGCCATAGCTTGCAGCGCATCAATAGCATATATAGGCTCACCACCCAGCTGCGTGAGCAATCTTCTTACGCAACAAATATACATAAATCCAACTAGCAGGGTAACCATAAACACAATCATCAAAAAAGTAGAACGTGTTTTATTTTTCTGCTCAATACGACTTTTTAATGTCGTATCTATTTGTACAATAGAAAAACGAATAAAATCATAATAAGCATTAAAACCTTGCGAAAATATATTATTAAACTCATCAGGCGCATAAGAAAAAGTTGCCTTGCTCAGAATTTCTTCCTGCGTTATTCCTGTCAACTTTTGGTATTGCTCTTTAGTTTTACGATACTCAGCCTCAATACTGTCTTTAGCATTGGCGTTTGCAATAACAGCTTTTGCAATACCAGAATCAAAATCCAATGTTTTTGCTTCACTTAACAATAGCGACGATTTAAGTTCTACTCTATTAAAAAAACTTGCCTCACCACTCATGAGCAACGTAGACCCCATTGTATTCAGTTGTGCTAATACTTCGACCAACTGTGGCAACTCGATTAAGCTGGAGGATATTAAAAAATATCCATTAGGTTCAGCATCGCGGCTTAATTGATAACTATCCAATATCATTTGCAGCACATTAAGCTGTTTGCGAATTAACAGCATATGCATTTGAAAGCTTTGCTCTACTGAAATATCACGCACAGTCACATGCTGACTAATTTGATGCCAATCAGCCGTTACATCATCTAATGCTTTTTCTATTTTAACGTTTTTAATTTTTCTTGAATAATCCTCAAGATCAACAATCGTTTCCTCTAATTCTTCTGCTTTTGCGCGACGCTCTTTTTTAGACGTACTATGTGTAGCCAATGCATCATCTTGTAAAAACCTAGCCGTCAGCACACGATGCTCTTGCGTGCGCTGAATAATATTTAGCATGAATTGCACAGGTGGCAACCCTTGTTGCTCAAAACGATTAACTGAAATTTGGCTGCCAATCTCATCCCAATAAAATATTGTCGGTATACTGATAACTGCCAACCAGAGTACGCCCAAGAAAAAAAACTTTTTCGATAATGAAAATTTACCAAACGATTTTAATGACTTCATCTTCTCAATCCAATGTTATGTAGCCCAACACTCTATAGGTAGCCGCAAAACGCTTAAACTTACGCCCTATAGAAAGATGGAGCTTTCAGCCAGCCTAGCCAAAAGAATCCACGCCGTTAAGACTTCGGTACGATCCTATTAAAACTTCAGCACTATCTATTAAGACTTTTGCACTATGTACTTATGTAATGTTTAGGTAATTTTAGAACAACCCAATAAGCTTAACCGATATTAATACACGCCATAGATACAAGCCTGCTAAAATTCCGTATATGCTGTGCGGCTCTTATTACAATAGCCATAATACATACGCCATAATAACCTGACACTGCTAGCTAATGAGCACTTTATGAAAAACCCGTACCGCACACCAACACATAATGCCGATAACTTATTTCATCAAGCCCAGCCCAATGCCATTAAAACTGGCGTGCTAATTACAAATTTGGGAACACCCGATGCGCCTACCGCTCAAGCATTACGCAAATATTTAGCAGAATTTTTATCTGACCCACGAGTCATCGAAATACCAAAGCTTATTTGGCAATGTATTTTACACGGAATTATTTTACGCGTACGACCAAAGAAATCAGCCGCAAAATATAAAACAGTCTGGACAGAGGAAGGTTCTCCTCTCTTGGCGATTAGCAAGCGTCAAGCTGTAGCAATTCAACAACAACTCGGCGACACCGCGTGCGTAAAATTGGGCATGCGTTATGGCAACCCTTCTATTACCAATGCCCTACGTGAATTCCAAACACTCGGCGTGCGCAACATTATTGCATTACCGCTTTACCCACAATACGCCAGCCCCACTACCGGTTCTACCTTCGATGCTATTGCTAGCGAACTAAAAACCTGGCGCTGGGTTCCCGAATTACATTTTATTAATAATTATTGCGATCATCCACTATATATAGATGCACTCGCCAATACCATTCGTGAACATATTGCTACTCACGGCAAACCGCAAAAAATTATTTTCTCTTATCACGGCATGCCACAACGTAATTTAGAGTTAGGTGATCCTTATTTTTGTTTCTGCCAAAAAACAACGCGATTGATACAAGAAAAATTGGGTTTACATAAAGATGAATTTATAACAACGTTTCAATCGCGCTTTGGCTATGCTGAATGGTTAAAACCTTACACTGACGAAACTTTACAGCAGCTAGCAAAAAGCGGAATCAATCATGTCGCCATTATTTCACCGGCATTTAGCGCAGATTGTTTAGAAACACTAGAAGAATTAGCAGTAGAAAACCGGGATATTTTTATGGAGGCAGGTGGAAAAACCTATCACTACATCCCAGCATTAAATGATCGGGACGACCATGTGCTGGGACTAGTTGATATTATTCGTGAACATTTATAACGTATGGTTTTTACATCGATAAACAGGATTATTTTAAAAATCGATCTTCTCGTGCTTACCCGTATTTTTCGGAGGCTCACCAACAATAGCTGCTTTTGCTGCTGAAAATAGCTGCATCATTTTATTAGAATGAGCATCCCAATATTCAGCGCAATGAACAGTTAACTTAATTAATGCGAGATGCGGATCATCAATCCCTAGAGGAAACCATTCCGCAACTTCTGAATTCCATAGCTGCTCAGCTTTTTGTCGGTTTTTAATCACATCGGCATGACCTGCGATCGCGACATAAACATTATCGTTAGGTTCAGCAAAAGTGACGTTGATATTTGAATGACTCGTAATATCACGCGCCAACTGTGAATCAGCAGCGATAAAAAACCATAAAACACCGTTGTCGTCTAACTCTTGCTGTGTCATTGGACGGCTCGATAAGCTTTGATCCTTATTGACAGTCGTCAGCATTCCAAAACGAATAGACTTAATTTTTGAGCGTAAATTTTTAAGTGAGTTATCAGTAACTTGAGACATGCTTAGTTCCCCTTTTTTAAGTTAGCAACTCTGGCAACCTTTCATACACACATCAAAATTTGCCAATTAAATTAACAATCATCAAATTAACAATAAAGATAAATGACTTACATCTCTGTGCGTTAACATACTTTCAAGTTCATGAGCGAACGAGTGTTCCCTTTTTAGTATCTGTTTAATATCTGTTAATAATTGCGATTACATTCTTTTTCTGGCGCCTTATTGTTTAAATACTATGGACCAAAACATAACCCTGCTTTGGAATAAGCTCATAAAAAAACAATATTTTTAAATTATTAGCATTATGATTATGCTGCTCCCCAATTAGTAATAAGCCTAACTAGGCGACTAGCAAGACACTGGAGCAGCGACATGTCACTCACATCCAACAACATCAACCTTGCCCGTGCGGTGAACAATCACCCGGTGTTGATTGTGCCCGGCTTACATAACAGTGATGAACACCATTGGCAAAGCCACTGGCAAAATGCTTTACCTCATAGCAAACGTATCGAGATTGATAACTGGTCTACACCCGATTTAGAAAAATGGCGCAATGGCATTAAGCAATCACTCGATGCAATCAATGAACCTGTCATTATTATTGCCCATAGTTTTGGCACTCTCGCCAGTGCCAGCATTGCAACAGAGTATGTCGATAAAATCGCAGCGTTATTTTTAGTAGCCCCAGCCGATCCGGATAAATTTTCTATCGCACATGATTTGCCACAATCTATTTTGCCGATCGAAACAAAAATAATTGCCAGCAGCAATGACCCTTGGATGACAGATAGCAAAGCCGCGTACTGGGCACTGCAATGGGGAGCAGATTTTTTACGGTTAAAAAATGCAGGGCATATCAATAGCGATTCTAATATTGGTATTTGGCCAGAAGGAATTCGCGAATTGCATCAGTTAGTACGCAAAGCAAAACGCAATAATCATAAAAACCTGCAACAACATTTTAACGATTGTTTCGCAGCATAAAGTCCACAATATAAAGTTCATCGCATAAGGCATAAAAAAAGCCCCTGCGTTTTCACGTAGGGGCTTTTGCACGTCATAGAACTCGCAACAATAAATCGTTACGCTTTTTTGCCGCGCTTGCGCTCATTTTCAGTTAGGAATTTTTTGCGTACACGAATGCTGAGTGGGGTAACTTCTACCAACTCATCATCTTCAATAAATTCCAATGCCTGCTCAAGCGTGTGACGAATAGGTGGAGACAAAGTCAACGCATCATCCGTACCTGACGCACGAACGTTGGTAAGTTGTTTTGCTTTAGTTGGGTTAACAACCAAATCATTGCTGCGTGAGTGAATACCAACAACTTGGCCTTCATATACTTCAACACCAGCGCCGTAGAACAAACGACCGCGCTCTTGCAGTGGGTGCAAACCGTAAGCGAGAGTTTTACCTTTCACCATAGAGATCAACACGCCGTTTTGACGCTTGGCTACTTCTCCCTCTTTAACAGGACCGTAGTGATCAAAAATACTGGTCATGATGCCTGAGCCAGAAGTCATCGTCAGGAACTGACCACGGAAACCAATCAAACCGCGCGATGGACACAAGAACTCCAACTTGATGCGGCCTTTGCCATCCGGCTCCATGTTATGCAACTCGCCCTTACGCAGGCCGAGTTCTTCCATCACTTTACCTTGGTGAGCTTCTTCAACGTCGATAACGACTTGCTCGAACGGCTCGTGCTTTTCGCCATTAACTTCTTTAACAATTACTTCTGGACGCGAAACGCCCATCTCGTAACCTTCACGACGCATATTTTCAATCAATACTGACAAATGCAATTCGCCGCGACCCGATACGATAAATTTATCCGGAGTCTCACCTTCTTTAACACGCAAAGCCACGTTGGCAATCAACTCTTGATCCAAACGGTCTTTGATATTACGAGTAGTTACGTATTTACCTTCTTTACCCGCAAACGGAGAATCGTTTACTTGGAAAGTCATGCTTACGGTTGGCTCATCAACGCTTAATGGCTTCATTGGCTCGATGCAATCCGGCGCACACAAGGTGTCGGAAATACCAAGGCCTTGAACACCAGTGATACAAACGATATCGCCCGCTGTTGCCAATTGAGTTTCAACACGCTCAAGGCCGTGGAAGCCCATTACTTGCAGAATTTTAGCTTTGCGTTGCTCGCCTTCGTGCGGAACAACAACGATTTGCTGGTTTGGCGACAAAGTACCGCGAGTGATGCGGCCAATCCCGATAACACCTACGTAGCTGTTGTAGTCCAATGCAGAAATTTGCATCTGCAATGGGCCATCAGCATTTACCGCTGGTGCTTTTACTTTATCAACGATCATTTGGAACAACGGAGTCATGTCATCCGCTAATGCGTCTGGGGACAAACCTGCAACGCCGTTCAACGCAGATGCATAAATGATTGGGAAATCTAACTGCTCATCAGTAGCGCCCAAACGGTCAAACAATTCAAATACTTGATCAACAACCCAATCAGGACGAGCACCTGGACGGTCAACTTTGTTGATTACAACGATAGGGTTCAAACCTTGTTCAAACGCTTTTTGTGTTACGAAACGAGTTTGTGGCATTGGTCCGCCAACGGCGTCAACCAACAGCAATACTGAGTCAACCATCGACAGAACGCGCTCTACTTCACCACCGAAATCGGCGTGTCCAGGGGTGTCCACGATGTTGATGCGGTAGTCATTCCACGTAATAGCGGTGTTTTTCGCAAGGATGGTAATCCCGCGCTCACGCTCTTGATCGTTGGAATCCATGATCAGATCAGCGCCTTCATTGCGGCGATTAAGGGTGCCAGACTGAGTCAACAGCTTGTCTACCAAGGTAGTTTTACCATGGTCAACGTGGGCAATGATGGCAATATTACGCAATTTACGAACTGAAGCTGTATCTGTCACGGTGTTGATTCTCTTGGGGAGGTAAATGAAAAGGGGCGCATTATACCTATGTCAGTGTGGCAGCGATATGGTTATCGGGGAAGAATTGATTATTTTTTAGGCTAAATATCGATTGATTCAAAAAAAGCAGCACCATACCCTCAACGGATTGGTGCTTTTAGATCAAATCGCACAAGCACTCTTAGGTTCCGGGCGATACACCCCCACATTCAAATATCCCGCATCTTTCAAATTTGCCGCATGCAATTGGCTCATTACGCCTTTTTGGCAGTAGAGATAATACTGGGCGTTTTGTTCCAGCGTGGGGAATTTGTTATTGAGCCCATAAAAAGGGATTTTTAAAATATCGACGCCCTCTAACTTTAGCGGGCGAATGTCTTCTTCGTCGGGGTGGCGAATGTCGATAACGATTTGGCCAGCAGCAATCTCACCCACTACAGGCACCGATAAATCCGCATCCAGCTCATCGACAATTTCGTCGATATTTTGCGCGCGACGTTCAGCAATAGCGCGCTCCAGCACGGCCATATCAAACTTGGCTTCTTCTTGAATCACTTTGTGCAGCTTGGCTTTAGTGGTCGGGTTTACAGAAATTACGCCGCAATATTCCGGCATTTGTGCGGCAAAGGTTTCGGTGCCGATTTTGCGAGAAATATCGATAATATCGCCCTTATCCATCATCGCGAGTGGGCGCAGTACTATCATGTCGATAGCGCGATCAATCACATTTAAATTTACCAACGTTTGGCTGGATACTTGCGCCACACTTTCGCCGGTAAGTAATGCCGGAATTTCCAAAGATTCAGCCACTTTTTCAGCAGCACGCAACATCATGCGCTTGAGCGTCACCCCCATGTAGGCGTTGTCGACTTTTTCGAGAATTTCTTGCACCACTTCTTCAAACGGAACCGTTACAAACTTAACGCGATGTGATGCGCCGTATTTATTCCACAAATAATACGAAACTTCTTTTACGCCAATTTCATGCGCACGACCACCAAGATTAAAGAAACAATAATGCGAACGCAGGCCTCGCTTTATGGCGAGATACGTTGATACCGTCGAATCAAAACCACCGGAAATTAATGACAATACTGGATCTTGCGCACCCAAAGGAAAGCCGCCTAAACCTTGCGTTTTTTTGGCGATCACAAATAGGCGATCCCATTTAATTTCTAACGGCACTACGATATCTGGCTTGCGCAGCTCTACGCCTTTCGCCTCGGAATTATGGAGTAAACCACCACCAACATATTGCTCAACCTGAGTTGACGTGAACTCGTGATTACCGTGGCGACGCGCGCGCACACAAAAAGTTTTGCCGGCAAGAGCATCCTTCCAATGCGGTAGAACTTTTTGGAAAATGTCATCCAGGTCGCCTACCGGGTACGCCTTGATCAATGAGAAATTGGCAATCCCGGGCGTATGCGCCAACACCTCAGATACTTGCGCAATCACCGACTCATCCGCCCCTTCGGCAACAATTTCGATTTTTTCCCAATCGCGCTGTACATCCACCTGCACGCCTTTATCTGCCAATAACTTGCGCAAATTATCGCGTAGTTGCTTGATAAAGCGCTTACGAACTGGAGGGCTTTTAATGATGATTTCGGAGAAAACTTTGACGATAAAGTGCATGAGAAATGTGCCTGAAAACGTAAGACAAATATGCCTAAGAGTAAAAAGGCGCCTATTGTACAGTATTGCTGCACCATTTATGGCGCACGATTACGCAAGTCTCTACATCCATCGCAATACTCTGCTATACCTATAAACCTAACGCACCAAAAACACTCAATTTACACGACGCACCACTTATCAACTGCAGTAAGAAAAGAAGAGGTTTATCGCTATCATGTTGCTTAGAAATATAAATATTGGCCCCCGCTTGACTATATCCTTTAGCATACTAGCGCTTATGATTTTATTACTGGGTTTGTTTTCCCTTAATAAAATGGCCGGCATGCAAAAAAATGCAGAGGCAATATCCGAAAACTGGATGCCCTCTATAGAATCTCTAGACAACCTTAGTATCTCCATAATGCGTTACCGCGTTTTTGCAGTTCGCATTATGGTAGCGACGTCTACTGAGGAGGCAGCACAAAATGACAGCCGTCTTGTAGAACTCAAAACAGATATTGATAAAGCCAAAGAAGTATATGAAGGGCTCATTAGCGAAGAAGCAGAGCATAAAATTTACGAGCAATTAAAAGAAACTGAAGGAAAATTTTTTGATAGTGTTGAGCGTGTTCATGCTGCAGTTAAAGCAGGTGACTTAGACGGTGCTAAAACCATAGCGAATAAAGAGCAATTACCATTAGCCAATGACATAGCTAAATACTTAGCAGAACTCAGAAAAATTAACAAAGATGGTGCTGATAACGCTGTTAAAGAGTCAGCTACCCATTATAAAGAAACTTTAAATGCAACCATTGGTTGCATTGTTGTTGCGATGCTCATCAATTTATTATTAGCGCATTTCATTACTCGCAGCATCACATTACCGCTTCAACAAGCAGTAACGGTTACCGAAACGGTGGCAAGTGGTGATTTAACAAAAACAATCCACACTGAAGGCAATGATGAACCAGCACGCTTGCTGGCAGGCCTATCCGTGATGCAAGTTAATTTGCGCAACACCATCAGTCAGATTTCACATTCATCCACGCAACTTGCTTCTGCTACTGAAGAACTTCATTTGGTTGCGTCAGATGCTACACGCAACCTACAACGCCAAAACGATGAAATTCATCAAGCCGCAACCGCAGTAACTGAAATGAGTGCAGCGGTTGATGAAGTTGCGCGTAATGCGGTGAGCACATCGGAAGCAACTAATCAGTCTTCTGAGTTAGCAAAAGATGGACGCGAACGCGTACGCAAAACTGTAACATCCATCCAAAATATGACGGAAGAAGTTTCCAAAACTTCAACCTTGATGGAAGGCCTTGCAACGCAATCGCAAGATATTGGTAAGGTGCTTGATGTTATTCGCGCTATCGCCGAACAGACAAATTTGCTCGCGTTAAATGCTGCTATTGAAGCTGCACGTGCAGGTGAAGCAGGCAGAGGCTTCGCAGTAGTTGCCGATGAAGTACGCGCGCTAGCGCATCGCACCCAAGTGTCCACGCAAGAAATTGAAGGCATGATTTCAAAAATTCAAGGCGGCACTCGTGCAGCCGTGGACTCTATGCGCGATAGCAGCCATCACGCTAATAGCACTCTCGAAATTGCACAAGGTGCAGGTAAAGCACTGGATCAAATTTACGAGCAAAGCGGTATTATTAGCGATCGCAATTTGTTGATTGCCAGTGCCTCTGAAGAACAAGCAGCCGTAGCTCGCGAAGTGGATCGCAACATCGTTAACATCAGCGATCTTTCCGCGCAATCAGCAGCAGGAGCTAATCAGACTAATAGTTCTGCTCAAGAGTTAGCTCGACTGGCGACGGAAATGAATTCGCTAGTAGCGCGCTTTGTAATTTAAGCAGCAATTACAAACTCACAAAAAAGGACGCCATGTGCGTCCTTTTTTATTGCATCATTTAATTAATTTATTATTTCGCGCGAAAAATAATATCTTTCATTTTTTGCAACTTGGGCGCAACAATCGGTACAGTCAACATCGTACTCGCTACCGCCATAATTAATAACGCGGTAAATGTTTCGCTGGTGATAATTTGTTTATCCAATAAAACATTCGCAAAAATAATCATGATCAATGCTTTAGTTTGCAACAACCAACCAATAATTGAAGCTTCACCTTTTTCCCATTTAAGAATTTTTCCCGCCGCATGAACACCCACCAACTTACCCGCTACCGACGCGATTAACAAAACGGCAGCAGCAATAAATACAGTCGCACCGCCCACTTGCCAATTAGTACGCAAACCTGTGCTTAAGAAAAATACTGGCATTACTATCATCAACACAAAATGCCGCAACTTATCCATATCTTGTTGATTAAACCAGTCGGTATCCATCACTGCGCCCGCTAAAAATGCACCGACCATAAAATGTAAACCCGACCAATCGGCAACATAACCACAAGCCGCTAGCCATATAAAAGATACGTACCAGCGATCGCTTTCTTGTAGTTTTACCATCAACTTACGAAACAGATAACTCGCAACAGCAAAACCCAACAAAAACATTCCTTGACGACCAACGCGCTCCCAATCCAATAAAATTAATGCAAGCACACCCCAAATTGCCACATCATCCAAACTGGCGTAACGCAAAATGCGCTGACCTATGGGCTGACGTAAAACATTTAATTTTTCCATCAATAAAATCAAAATGGGCAATGCTGTTACTGCGCAAGACATTCCTACGCCCAGAATAAATTGCCAGGTCAATGCTTTCGGCCCCATCCAACCGTTGCTAAACCACAGCAAAAATACAGCCGCACCGCAACCAAACAATAACGGCATACCAAGCGCAAAACCGGCAGTGATTCCACTTTCACGTTTATATTCCCACGCCTTTTTTAAATCCAACTCCACACCGGCGATCATCACAAAAATCATCACCGCCCACCATGCAATGCCATTCAGTGACTGAATAACGGGTTGCGCGAATACAAACTTGTAGTACTCAGGAAATACTGCGCCCAACACGCCCGGACCAAGCACAATCCCCATAATGATTTGCACAACAACCAATGGCGCCCAATAATCGGTTTTACCCAAGCGCCAAATCAAATAGGGAACGGTGAAAATAATCGACATAGCGATCAAGAAAACTTCTGTCACATTCATTGTGGGGTTCATAAACAACCTATTAATTTTATGATGATTGCTGATTGGCAACGGACGAGATAAAAAGAAAAACCTGTGGCTTTTTACAGGACGAATAAAGATACGGCAAGCAAGAAAAATGTTTCTTAATTACTCAACACCTAAAAATCCCATTTTGATATAAGGAATAACATCACATTTATTAGTTAATCTTCTCACCAATGATTAGGTTGTGTGCAAAATGCAATGAATCCACATCACTAACAATACCTATTGCAGGATGCATAGCATGTTATTTAATGTTTTTAAACCAACGTTTATCGCCTCTATTTTGATCGCACTCAGCGCTTGCGGCGGCGGTGGGCAGAACTCTGCGCCTACGAGTAATCAAGTATCTTCCAAGAATCTCGCAGTAAGCTCTAGCAGCACAGCGTCAAGTGCAGTGAGCGGAAATAAAATCAGCCAAACAATTTCAAATATTGCAGCAACCTCTCAATCCGCCGCCAGCACAACCTATACCGTTCATGTAAAAGATAATGATACCGTCACCCTTGCACCAGCTGACATCACTATGACTGCGTGGATTGGCAAAAAAGACGCACTCATTACCTTCCCGCAAACCGCTAGCGGTTTTACGTTTTATAGCACCAGTTCAAATGATTGCGATTTCACGCATGTTGCTAACTGCATCAACGGACAATTTACATTTTTAAACGGCGCAACCATCACCGATAGCGCAACATCACTCAGCCAACCCGGTTATTACCTGCTTAAAGACAGTAATGATCACTCTTCTTTCAGAATGCTAAGTAATGCCACATTTTCGCCGCGCGCAGAACACCAAGTCGTGAATTACAACAACAGTTTATTGTTGGTTGGTGGATATCTCGGCATTCAAAACTTTGAATCGCCCGAACTTAAGAACGACGTATGGTCATCTTCCGATGGCATATCCTGGACAGAACAAACCGAACATGCTGGCTTTTCACCGCGTACCGGCCAAAAAGTTGTGAACTTCAACAATACGCTGTGGCTAATCGGCGGCAATGATCGCACGGTGGACTACCTGATACCGGGCGATGACAATGGGCGCAAAAATGATATTTGGTCGTCTGCCGATGGCGTTATCTGGACACAGCAAATATCTAAAGCCAGCTTTTCTCCACGCACCGGCCACGAGCTAGTTAGTTTTAAAAACAAACTATGGGTTATTGGTGGCGATGATAAAAATGGACTTAAAAACGATATTTGGTCATCCACCAATGGCATCACCTGGGTTAAACAAAAGGCCAATGCCAATTTCTCACCAAGAACCGACCATCAAGTCGTGGTTTACGATAACAAACTATGGCTGATCGGGGGTTCAGACAATAACGATGTTTGGTCATCAACCGACGGGATTAACTGGGTTCAACAAACCACCAATGCCAACTTTGAAGCGAGAAGCGGCTATCAAGTTGCGGCTTACGCAGACAAACTCTGGGTAATCGGTGGCTACAACAACAGCGGATACAAAAACGATGTATGGTCATCCACGGATGGCATCACGTGGACACAACAAACCGAACACGCTGCCTTCACTCCCTGCGGTAACTTTCAATTAGCAAGCTTCAACAATAGATTGCTATTAATTGGCGGATACACCCAAGACGGATTCAGCAACGATGTTTGGTCCTCCACCGACGGCATCGAATGGCGTAAAGGATTTAGCGGCACGTTTCAATTTCCACAATAAACCAGCTTCACCCAACCTCAGCAAAGTGCTTATCGGAAACGGTAAGCGCTTTTTCTTTGTGGCTAGATTAATCTGTTTTTCTTAAAGATAAGCTGAAACAACAAAACCATAAATGCACCAAATTGATACATATGCACACGCATGTGCATTTTATTGGTGCGAAGGTGAATTTTACCTATTACTCCATCACCTTATTTTTAAAGACTTGTTGCTATTTTTGGTGGATGGCATATATTTTGCCCCTTTCTGCCAACCCACCCTCGCCCCATTCATGAACAGCGAATAGAGAGGAGAGGATGAACACCGGAAAATTTTAAGTAAGGCCATTTTTTGTGCTGAATTGGCTGCACTTTTTATCTGTCACGTATCGCTATAACAATTTGGAGGCATTCAATGTCTAAGACTTTAGACCTAATCAAAGAACACGAAGCTCGCTGGATCGACCTACGCTTCACCGATTTTAAAGGTAAAGAGCAACACGCTACCTTCCCAGCACACGTTGTAAACGACAGTTTTTTCGTTGACGGAAAAATGTTCGACGGTTCATCTATTGGCGGCTGGAAAGGCATTAACGATTCAGACATGATCCTTATGCCTGACGACTCAACTGCTGTATTGGATCCTTTCTACGACGAAGCTACCATCAACGTACGTTGCAACATCGTTGAACCAGCGACTATGCAAGGTTACGACCGCGACCCACGTTCTTTGGGCTTCCGCGCTGAAGAATACTTGAAATCAACTGGTTTGGGCGATACCGCATTGTTCGGTCCAGAGCCAGAATTCTTCATTTTCGATAGCGTTCACTTCTCTAGCACCATGGGCGGCGCGTTCTACAAAATTAAATCTGAAGAAGCTGCTTGGCAGTCAGGCGACGACGTTGAAGGCAAAACTGGCCACGCTCCACGCGTAAAAGGCGGTTACTTCCCAGTTGCTCCAATCGACTCATTGCATGATATCCGTGGCGCTATGTGTAACGCTATGGAAGCTATGGGCTTGGAAATTGAAATCCATCACCATGAAGTAGCAAACGCTGGCCAATGTGAAATCGGCGTAGGCGCGAACACCTTGGTTAAGAAAGCGGACGAAGTACAGATCCTTAAGTACTGTATCCACAACGTTGCGCACCAATACGGTAAGACTGCGACCTTTATGCCTAAGCCATTAATCGGCGATAACGGTTCAGGTATGCATGTTCACCAATCATTCTCTTTGAATGGTAAAAACCAATTCGCAGGCAACGCTTACGCTGGATTGTCTGAAACTGCTTTGTTCTACATCGGCGGTATCATCAAGCACGCTAAATCATTGAATGCTTTCTGCAACGCGTCTACCAACTCTTACAAGCGTTTGGTTCCAGGCTTTGAAGCTCCAGTAATGTTGGCTTACTCTGCAAAAAACCGCTCTGCTTCTATCCGCATTCCTTACACTGTTGGTGAGAAAGCGAAACGTATCGAAACTCGCTTCCCAGATCCAACTGCAAACCCATACTTGTGCTTCGCGGCCTTGTTGATGGCTGGTATCGACGGTGTTTTGAACAAGATTCATCCGGGCGAAGCTGCTACTAAAGACTTGTACGACTTAGAGCCAGAAGAAGAAGCTGAAATTCCACAAGTGTGTTCATCTTTGGAAGAAGCTTTGGCTGCTTTGGAAGCTGACCACGAGTACTTGTTGAAAGGCGGCGTATTCTCTAAAGACTTCATTGATGCTTACATTTCATTGAAGAAAGAAGAAATTCAACGCGTTAACATGACTCCACACCCAGTAGAATTCGAACTTTACTACAGTGTGTAATCATTTTTAGCCGCTAATTATTGGCGGTTAAAAACTGAAAAAGCCCATACAGGCAACTGTATGGGCTTTTTCTTTGGGCAAATGGCGAGTAACCTTTAACGAGGTTTCGCCTCTGAGGATTTATATAATGCGTACGCGTCTGTTATTGCTTGTCACTTTGTTTGCTGCTACTAGCATCAATGCCCATGCCGACATCTATAAAACCAAAGATAAAAACGGCAAGGTCGTCTACACAGACCAACCTGCCGCCTCCGACACTAAAGCGAAAATAGTAACGCTCCCCAACATTAATGAGCTGCCTAGCGTCAATCCTCCCAGCCCAGGAGATTCAGATTCACCTGCGCCTGTCGCTGACATTACCTATAAAATAGAGATTATCAGCCCCGAATCAGGCACGCGATTGCTTGCCAATGAGCGCAACCTAACCGTTTCTATCAGCGCAGATCAAGTCTTACAACTCGGGCACTTTTTTGCGTATTTTTTAAATGGGGAGAAAGTCAACGAAACCACCGATCAGACTATTACGATCAACGAACCACCCCGTGGCGAAAATAAAGTCTATGTGGAAGTTGTGGATAAATACGGCAAGAGTTTTGGCCAATCAGGCTCAATTGTTGTCTATGTTATGCGCCCTATCGTTAAGCATTAATCTGTTATGGTGCGTAGTGCCCGCTGCATAGCACCAATATAGTGCACTTGTTTTTTGCACACTTTCTCGCAAGCTCAGCAAACGCCCCAAATGTAAACTCATTGGTAGTTGGTTTGCTTCTTGCATCCATTGTCATGCACCTTACCAAGGCACACTCTGGAGCTAAAAGCGATTGTGAATCAGCGCGATATTTATAAACCTCTGTTGGATAATCTCAGCACTGCTATTGTTCTCGTGGATAGTAATTTATTACTTATTCACATGAATCCCGCTGCAGAAGCGCTCTTGGCAATGAGCTGTGAAACCAATAGAGGCGAGTCTCTTACCTATTTCTTTTTTGAAACTGAAGAAACCGCCAAGCAGCTCAAAATGGCGGCGGCGAAGGCCAATCACTATACAAAACGTCATGCTGAATGGCGCTTGCTGCACGGCGAGACAATCACCGTGGATTACACCGTCACGCCTTTTGGTGATGAGGAAGGGCTGATTATTGAAGTTCAGCCGATTGACCGATTACTGCGTATTAGCCGCGATGAAATGCTGGCCTCCTCTCATGAAACCACCCGCAACCTGATTCGCGGCATGGCGCATGAAATTAAAAACCCTCTTGGCGGTATTCGCGGTGCAGCGCAGTTGCTAGCGCGTGAGCTACCCAATGTCAGTCTTACCGAATATACCAATATCATCATTGATGAAGCCGACCGCTTACGTAATTTGGTCGACCGTATGCTTGGCCCCAACCAATTGCCGAAATGGGCCGAACTGAATATTCACGAGGTGCTGGAGCGCGTCGCCACCATCATTAAAGCAGAAAGTAATGATGCGCTAAGTTTAGTCCGCGATTATGACCCCAGTATTCCGTCACTGATGGGAGATAAAGAACTGCTGATTCAGTCATGTCTCAATATTGTGCGCAACGCAATGCAAGCCCTGCTGGAAGCGGGTATGACCAATGGTGTAATTCAGCTGCGCACACGCATCCATCGTCAATACACTATTGGTCGTAAACACCACCCGCTCGTATGTCGAATTGACATTATCGACAACGGCCCTGGCATTCCCAGCGACATGATCGAAAACATTTTTTACCCGATGATCACCGGTCGCGCCGAAGGCACAGGGCTTGGCTTAACCATTTCACAACACCTGATCCATCAACATCACGGCCTCATCGAGTGCCACAGCGAACCGGGGAAAACCCGTTTCTCGCTCTACATACCAATGGAAACGCAACATGCAGAAATCTAATAAAGTGTGGATTATTGACGACGACCGTTCAATTCGTTGGGTGCTCGAAAAAGCATTGCAACAAGCGAATATAGATACGCGCGTGTTTGATTCCGGTGATAGCGCGTTGAGCCAGCTTAACCGCGATACACCAGATGCGATCATCAGCGATATTCGTATGCCCGGCATGGATGGCTTGGCACTACTGGGTAATCTCCACAATACTCACCCGCATATCCCCATCATTATCATGACTGCACATTCCGATCTAGATAGTGCCGTTGCCGCCTATCAAGGTGGTGCATTTGAATATCTGCCTAAGCCTTTTGATGTCGATGATGCCGTTGCCGTTACCCAACGTGCGCTGGCTCATGCTTTAGAGCAAAAAAACGATCACCCTCTCGTTGCCGAACTCGACGCCAACACCGAAATTATTGGGGAGGCTCCTGCAATGCAGGAAGTCTTTCGCGCAATCGGCCGCTTATCGCAATCCAACATCACCGTACTTATCAACGGCCAATCCGGTACCGGTAAAGAACTGGTTGCCCGTGCGTTGCATCGCCATAGCCCTCGTCGCAACGAGCCGTTTATTGCGCTCAATATGGCGGCGATTCCTAAAGACTTAATGGAATCAGAACTGTTTGGCCATGAAAAAGGCGCGTTCACTGGTGCAGCAGCACAACGCCAAGGGCGCTTTGAGCAAGCCAATGGCGGCTCGCTATTTTTGGATGAAATCGGCGATATGCCCGCCGAAACACAAACACGTTTATTGCGCGTCCTCGCCGATGGTGAATTCTATCGTGTCGGTGGCCATACACCGGTGAAAGTGGATGTACGCATCATCGCGGCGACTCACCAAAATCTGGAAACCTTGGTAGCCGATAACCGTTTCCGTGAGGACTTGTTCCATCGTTTGAACGTTATCCGCATTCACATCCCCAAGCTTGCCAATCGCCGTGAAGACATCCCCAAACTATCGCGCTTCTTTTTGCACAAAGCCGCGACTGAATTAAATGTAGATACCAAAGTGCTCTTACCGGAAACCGAAGATTATTTCTGCTCACTACAATGGCCCGGTAATGTTCGTCAGCTAGAAAATACCTGTCGCTGGATTACGGTAATGGCCTCTGGCCGCGAAGTGCATATTGAAGATTTACCGCCTGAATTACTGGAACACAAAGAAGGTAATGCACCAGCCGATGATTGGGAAAAAGCACTGCGCCATTGGGCAGACCAAGCACTCGCAAAAGGCCAGCACCAATTGCTCAGCGAAGCTGTACCAACCTTTGAGCGCGCATTAATTGAAACCGCGCTTAAATATACGGCCGGCCGTAAACGCGATGCTGCAAATTTACTGGGCTGGGGCCGCAATACCTTAACCCGTAAATTAAAAGATCTCGGCATGGCTGGCGGTAACGACGAAGATTAATTCTCACGTCCAATAAATCATCCTTAGAGTTTGCATAAGCTCTAAGGATGATTTCTAACGGCAGCCCAACTCCACACTTCAGTTACACTACGCTCAACATCCCATTCAATACTTCTCAAATACGATTCGAAAACTGTCACAGTTTGAATGTACACTAGCCGCTAAGTATTTTTTCATTTCTGAATAGCGGAGAAAACATGGCCATTGCCGATACCCGTTATGGCACGGATCAGAACGGTTTGATTTGTGGTTTTTTACTGCGCCCCAATACAACTCCACGCGAACTCGACAGTGAAGAAGCCACGCAATGGCTAGCCACCCATAAACATTCTGCTGGCGACGATTTTTTATGGCTCCACTTTAATCTTGGCCACACCGCTAGTGAAAAGTGGCTTGCAGCCCATGCTGATTTACCCGAAGAATTTTTTGATACGCTGCGCGAAGATTCTCACTCAACTCGCATCGAGTTAGTGGAATCATCTCTACTCGCCGTCGTCAACGATGTGCATTACGATTTTTCATTTGAAGCTTCTGAAATTTCCACGCTGTGGCTGAGTGTCGCACGCCGCGTGGTTATTTCTGCACGCTTGCGTCCGCTGCGATCAATTGATGCATTGCGCGAATCGGTAAAACGCGGCGATATTATTCGCTCGCCACTTGCGCTGTTGATTCACCTCTTACACGAACAAGAAGATGTGCTTGTTAGTATTATTCGACGCGTTACACTGCGCATTGACTCTGTAGAGGATAAATTACTGGCAGGCAAAGTAAGTGTTACGCGCGCTGAACTCGGCTCCATGCGTCGCCTTTTGGTAAGACTGCAGCGATTACTCGCACCTGAACCCGCATCGCTGTTTCGTTTACTACAAGCACCACCCACATGGACAGATGAAATCGACAGCATGGAGCTGCGCCAATCAACTGAAGAATTCAGTGTTGTGCTGCGTGATATGAGTACGCTACAAGAACGGATTAAACTGTTACAAGAAGAGCTGGCCGCACACGTTAATGAACAAAATAATAAAAGCCTGTTTGTATTAACTATCGTTACTGTTCTCGCCTTGCCTATTAATTTATCAGCTAGTTTGTTAGGTATGAATGTTGGCGGCATACCATTGGCGCAAGATGAAAATGGGTTTTGGTTTGTGGTAACGCTTATTCTCGGCTTTACAGGTGCCGCCGCATGGTGGGCATTTAAAAAATGGCGAGTTTGATTTTACGACAATAATCATTCGCATATTTTAATTTTCTGTGTTGCAATTCATTACTATTTTTTCTTATCGAGTCGCTCATGCAAATACCTCAAGAACCTAAAGGCAAATTGACCCTGCAAAATCTTTCCATGCCTGCAGATACCAATCCTTACGGCGATATTTTTGGTGGTTGGCTACTATCGCAAATGGACATTGCGGGCGCTGTTTTTGCACAAGAAATTGCTAAAGGTAGAGTGATCACTGTTGCCATTAGCAGTATGGCGTTCTTACATGCAGTACCAGTTGGTGCGTTAGTTAGCTGTTATTCGCGCCTGTTGCGAATTGGCAATACATCGGTCCGTGTTGGCATTGAGGTATGGATAAAAGATTATCGAGAAGACAACATTATTAAAGTCACTGAAGGTGAATTTATTTATGTCGCAATTGATGAGTTTGGAAAAAAACGCAGTGTCAACAAACCATCTTAAAAATAGCTATCTAACTTACATGGCGCATAAAACTTAAAACGCGCCTTTATATCACGCTAATAATTCGATTAATACACACTAAAAAATAGATGTATTGACTGCCACATAAAACATACTGCTTGCTCCACTCTCAATAAGTTTATTAATTTTCAATAGCTTACTAAAAATATCTGCTCTTAAATAAGCCATTACACTTTTATAAAAATAAGAGCGATTCAATTTTCTGCTGCTGCTTTTTTAAAAATTTACTGTTATCTTCAACTCCATTCATCACCACCTATAAAAAATACCCACAAACAAATAACAACTACCTAATAACAAAAAGAGGCTCGCATGTTAAAAGACTCACCCTCAGGCTATGGCTTAATTACTATAATTTTGCATTGGGCGTGCGCCATTTTAATTATTTTGTTATTTAGCCTTGGCGTATATATGACTAGCCTGGACTATTACTCACCTTGGTATCACAAGGCACCAGCACTGCATGTAAGCCTTGGCTTAATCGTTTTATTATTGATGATCTTGCGCGTATTGTGGCGCACAAAAAATAAAACACCTGAAGCATTACCCACCATTAATGCGCCAACAATACTCGCTGCAAATGTAGTAAAAGTTGCATTTTACATTCTCATTTTTACTATTTGTATTACTGGCTATCTTATTACGACAGCAGAAGGAAAACCGGCAAGTTTTTTTGATGTATTCGGAATTCCCGCAACATTGGAACTAAATGCAGACAATGTGGATCTTATAGGTCTCATCCATAAATACTGTGCATGGAGCGTAATAGGCATTGCCATATTGCACAGTGGCGCTGCATTGTTTCATCACTTTGTGAAAAAAGATCGTACGTTAATAAGAATGCTGAATCCTGTTAAAAAAATTAATTAATTTCCATCGCAACAATTATCTAATCTATCTAACCACAATAATCTACATCACATAATTTACATCATTTAGGAGCAACATTATGTCAATCGCTTTTGCTAAAAAACATCTCGCCGCTATCGCTATTACTGGCGCAAGCTTATTAAGCTTGCCGGCTTTAGCTGATAACTACACCATTGACACCAAAGGAGCGCATGCTTCTATTAATTTTTCTGTTAAGCACATGGGTTTCAGTATATTAACAGGTCGCTTTGATACCTTCGCAGGTGAGTTTACTTATGATCCTGCTAATCTTGGTGCTAGTACTGTAAGTGTTACCATCGACACCAACAGTGTTGATACCAATCATGCTGAACGTGACAAGCATTTGCGTACAGCTGAATTTTTAAATGTTGAAAAAAATCCAAAAGCATCTTTCGTCAGCAAAAAAGTTGTTGTTGGTAGCGACAAAACCAGCTTTGATCTAGTGGGTGATTTCACACTGAATGGCGTAACCAAAAGCATTACCATTGCAACAAAAAAAGTGGGTGAAGGTAAAGATCCATGGGGCGGCCAGCGTGCAGGCTTTGAGGGCACTACTGAAATTTTCCTTAAAGATTTCAAAATAGATAGCAAATTCATTCCAGAAACTGAATCTATTAAGCTGTCACTGAATGTTGAAGGTGTTAAAAAGTAAGCTGTAATCTTTACAAAAAGATTAGCTGCAAAAAAAGCCTTGTCGTTAACGGCGACAAGGCTTTTTTATTGATGATAATTTTTTCCTGTTAGTGCAAAGGACGCAAATCACTTTCACGTATTGATTGATAAGACATCTTTTGCAGCTTGCCAGTATCGTTTATACCAACACCTGACAAATTAGCGCACCAATCCCACCCATTGTTCATACTCCTAGAAGTAGGAAGATGGATAAAATATTTTGTTGCATCACTGCTACCAAGTAATTGCTGTACCACAACTTGAGCACGCGCCTTAACAGTTTCATTGCCGATACGATTGTGTACACCCCAGCGCACCACATATTCATTGCAGTAGGCTTTTGCTGTCGTGGGTGCATCAGTAAACGCCATTTCGCGATCGATATTAAAATGGTATTTCATCATTGTTTCTTCAAACAGCATGGCCGTATCTTCATATTGGCTGGAATAAGCATATGCATCGCTAGCGCCATCAACAGCAAATGCTAATCCGACTTGTTCAGCGGTAAACTGTTTTTGTTCTGAAGAAACTTTTGTACCGTGAAACAATACATCGCCCACACCAAAAAGCATTGTGGAGGTCAATGGCAATCTACTGGTTAAATCAGTGGATATATATTGCGGAGAAAATACTGCTGCTTGCGCTTCTACGGTATTTTGCGGATTAACTTGGGATAACAAAGCCGGCGGCATAAAATCATTTGCATGAGCCAATTCGTGAAATAACAACGCAGCCATAGGTTGCACTATTGTATCAATTGAACGATTAGTGATTACACCATCCAAAGGATAATCATCCCATGCATAATCATTATATTTCACGTAACGCCACAGCCAACTAAATTTTAGTTCATTACCAAAATCCTGGCGATAATCAGGTGCGCGCGAAATAGTGCTGCGCTCATCTTTGGTAAGCCATAAATCCGCAGGATCCAAATAAATAGCGCCCGTGCTAGGGTCATAATAGGATGGACGAATATCGGCACCGATGGATACACCGGTTACTCCCCTAAATAATAATAAAATGTCATTTGGCATTTTATCGAGCAGCTCGCTAAAGCGCGTTGCCATCCAAGGATGCGAGGTTATGGTGTGAGCTAAAATATCTTCTTTTGTCGGGCTATTAGTAGCCTGCCCAATAAAAGGCAAACGCGATAATTTGCAAAGATCAGTGGATTGGGAGGGATTAATACAACCTACAAGAACATCTTTATAAGGAGAATTACTTTGTGCTGGATGAAACGTTGCGCTTGGCTTATCACTACCGCCGCCCCCGCCACAGGACGAAATCGATACGGCCAATATTGTAAAAAGTAACGGCGCCTTGAAAATATTCTTCATAGTTCAATTCCTTGATAAAAAAATTACGTGAAGTAGAAGTATATAATCATAAAGAGACAATTTCGACTAACCAGTTGGCAATATCTCTGGATATTGATATTGCAGAAAAACACCAACAAAATCACTCAGAGAAAATAATCGCTCACGATATTGTGCACAACTAACACATTAACAGAGACCATCCCCGCGCTAGCAGCAGCTTGCAAACCAAATTTTGCATCTTCAAAAACAACGCACTTAATAGGATTCACGTTAAGCAACTCAGCGCAGTGCGAAAAAATATCAAGGGGGTTATTTAAGCCAAGATCAATCTTGTAAACACCTTTACGTTAAATAACTCAGATTCATCGCACCAGTTGCATAAATAATTTTTCAAGAGTAAAACTACAAGCAGTATATATCTGAAATTTACTTCAACTAAGGAAAACAAATGCCACATAGAGCGCATTTATTCTCATTACGCATCGGTCACGCCGTAAGAGAAAGTTGTTTTCAAGAACGCTATTCCCTAACACGCTTTAAAAAAGATGTTCTGTCAGGTTTTACGGTGGGCATTATTGCTATTCCTTTAGCAATGGCGCTCGCTATCGCCAGCGGCGTTGCACCACAATATGGGCTGTACACTGCTGTTATTGCGGGATTTGTTATCGCACTAACTGGCGGCTCGCGCTACAGCATTTCTGGTCCCACCGCTGCATTTGTAGTTATCTTATATCCTATTACGCAAAAATACGGCATGAGCGGCTTGCTCATCGCCAGCGTCATGGCAGGAATTATTTTAATTATCATGGCGACACTGCGACTTGGGCGGTTGATCGAATATATTCCTGAATCGGTAACATTAGGTTTTACTGGCGGCATAGCGGTAGTAATAGCCACACTGCAAATAAAAGATTTTTTCGGGCTGCCCATCACCGCTATGCCCGACCATTACACTGCACAATTAACACTCCTAGCGCAAAACATTAGCAACATTCATTTACCGAGTTTTGCTATTGCAGCTCTCACATTATTAGTAATGCTGCTCTGGCCAAAACTCAAAACTGCCATACCGCCTCACTTACCGGCGGTAATTATTGGAAGTGTCACGGCATGGCTACTTGAAAAAACTGGCGCAAGTGTGGACACAATTTCTAGCCGCTTTAGTTACACACTTGCAGATGGATCCATCGCTCATGGCATACCCGCAATACTGCCAAGCTTTACTTTACCGTGGGAGCAACTCGGTGCGAATGGTACAATTACTCAATTAAATTGGAGCATGCTTCATGATTTATTGCCCGCTGCTTTTGCCATTGCCATGTTGGGTGCAATTGAATCTTTGCTCTGCGCCGTTGTGTTAGATGGCATGACGGGAAAACGCCACAGCGCTAACAGTGAATTATTAGGACAAGGTATTGGCAATATCATCACGCCGTTTTTTGGCGGTATCACCGCTACGGCTGCAATTGCGCGTTCAGCAGCTAATGTAAATGCCGGAGCAGAGTCGTCGATCTCGGCAATGATTCATGCATTGGTCGTACTACTCGGCTTTGTATTACTCGCACCACTATTAGGTTATTTACCCATGCCGACAATGGCAGCGCTCTTAATCATGGTCGCATGGAATATGAGCGAAGCACACAAAAGTACGGAGCTGATAAAAACCGGATCACGCAATGAGCTTTGGGTATTTTTTTGCTGTATTTCACTCACCATCATTTTCGGAATGGTGATTGCGATTACTGTCGGAATTATTCTCGCCGCGCTTTTATTTATGAAAGAAATTGCAGACATGACTCACGCCACGGAAGTTACCCACAACAAACAATTAATGCCGCACGCGATACCGAAAGGCTGGCGAGTATTTCACATTACGGGCTCATTATTTTTTGCCGCTGCCGATAAAGTATTTGGTGAGCTAATACTGTATTGCGAGCCAGACAAAGGCATTATTTTGCATTTGGATAACGTTAACATGCTGGATGCTGGTGGGATGTCTGCACTTAATAAATTAATCGAGCACTGCGCAAAAATTCGCGCTCAGATTTTGTTGACGGACGTACAAGAACAACCGCTGGCCACACTAAAAAAATATCACATAGAAGAGCACACAACCGTGCTACGCATATTTCCTGATCTTAGCGAAGCCTGTGATGCGATTACTTAATCAAAAAATAATCGTTTACGATATTGTGTGCAACTAATACATCAACGGCAACCATGCCTGCACTAACCGCGGCTTGCAAGCCAAGTTTTGCATCTTCAAAAACAACGCATTGCGTAGGATTCACATTAAGTAATTCTGCACAACGCAAAAAAATATCGGGAGCGGGCTTTGGATGCTGCACCTGATCCGTGCCTACAACAACTGCAATATAAATATCCAAACCGCATGCTGCCAAAATTGCTTTAGCTTCTTCCGTATTGGCACCCGTACCAACCGCCATAGGTTTTTTACCGTGATAGCGTTTAACAATCTCAAACAACGCGGTCGGCTTTACCATGTGATATATCGTTTCCTTGACGCACTGTTCTTTGAAATGACAGATCTCACTCGCATTAGCTTCAGATTTAACATCAAACTTTTTAATCAGTATTTCAATTGTCGCAATCGTCGAAACACCAGAAAGAGAACGCATCAATACACGATCAATTGGAATACCATATTTTTTAAATGTTAAAAGCCAAGCCTGCTCATGCAACTGGCCACTGGCCACTGTCAACCAAGGTGCCGTCCATATCAAAAATCAATGCATCAAATTGATCGTACATAGCCTTCTCTTTAGAGCTGTAAATGATTGGCAACATACCAAAGACACAATTAAGATCAATCGATTGATCTTAATTGTGTCGAATGGTAAAATAAGATCAGTTAACTAATCTTAATGGTGATGTATGCTGCAAGTATCTGAAAATGAAGTAAAAAATCGCTTACATTTTGATAACCCTTGGTGGGAAGATGACGGAAAAATAGAAGAACGATTCTCCAAATTACCACGAAGAGCCTATTTCAACCTGTTTTATTCTCTACAAGCAGATCGCTCCGTCAATCGTGCCATTATCCTGATGGGGCCACGTAGAGTTGGCAAAACGGTAATGGTCTACCACAGCATAGACAAACTTTTAGAGAGTGGTGAAAGTGCCAATAGTATTCTTTATCTCTCCTTAGAAACACCTATTTACACAGGTTTGAGCCTAGAAAAAATTCTCAATTTATTTCTAACAGAGTTTGGGCACACACGCACCAGCCAGCTCACGATTTTTTTTGATGAAATTCAATATTTACGAGATTGGGAAGTTCACCTGAAGTCTCTAGTTGACTCTTATCCAACATTTAGATTTATTGCAACAGGTTCTGCCGCAGCAGCTCTACGCTTAAAAAGTCGCGAATCAGGTGCAGGAAGATTTACAGAATTTATGTTGCCACCACTAACTTTTGCGGAATATTTACAGTTTATCGGAAAAGAAGATGAACTAATAATTCAGTCTCCCGCTGAAATAGAGTATCAAGCTGCCGATATAGAGAAACTTAATTTTGAATTTATTAATTATCTAAATTATGGAGGTTATCCAGAAGCTGTTTTTTCAGAGACAATTCGCAGTGATAGTTCGCGATATATTAAAAGTGACATTGTAGATAAAGTTTTGCTTCGTGACTTACCGAGCTTATATGGGGTAAGTGACATTCAAGAATTAAATCGTCTATTTACTACTTTGGCCTACAATACCGGCAATGAAATTTCTTTAGAAAATTTATCACAAGATTCTGGCGTTGCAAAAAACACATTGAAACGCTATCTCGATTATTTGGAAGCAGCATTTCTAATTAAACGTATTCGTCGTATTGATGAAAATGCAAAGCATTTTACAAGAGCCACATCGTTTAAAGTCTATCTCACAAATCCGTCAATGAAAGCAGCGCTTTTTGGGTATATAAAATCTGACAGTGAAGCAATGGGCGCACTGGCTGAAACTGCTATATTGAGCCAGTGGCAACACAATGATTCGATAGAAAATCTATATTATGCTCGCTGGAAAAAAGGAGAGGTTGATATTATTGAACTCAGTGCCGTAACGCAAAGGCCAATGTGGTGCACAGAAATTAAATGGTCAGATCGCGTAGTTTCAGATCATAGCGAAATTGACGGACTAATAAATTTTGTCATTAATAATAAAATAATCGAAGCGCTGGTTACCACAAAAACACTCACCGCAACTTTTAATGTTAAAGGTATACAAATAGAATTTATTCCAACCAGCTTACTGGCCTATGTAATTGGAAAAAATAGTGTAAGCAATAAAAAACCCGCACTACTTTCATAGTACGGGCTTTTTTAAACAGCTTAGATTAACCGCGCGAAGCTAAACTTGCCTTAGCACGCTGAGCGGCTGCTTTCACTTGTGCAGGTGCAGTGCCGCCAATGTGATTACGCGCTGCAACTGAACCTTCCAGCGTTAACACAGCAAAAACATCTTGCTCGATAACGGTTGAAAATTCTTGCAACTCAGCGAGTGACATTTCGGATAAATCTTTTTCTGTTTGCACGCCGTAAGCGACAGATTTACCAACCACTTCGTGCGCATCGCGAAAAGGTACACCGCGACGCACAAGGTAATCAGCCAAATCCGTTGCCGTAGAAAAACCACGCTTAGCAGCTTCGTACATTTTTTCTTTGCGAGGTTGAATAGCGGGGATCATGTCAGCAAATGCACGCAAACAATCTTTTACCGTATCAATCGCATCAAAGACAGGCTCTTTGTCTTCTTGATTGTCTTTGTTATACGCCAACGGTTGCGATTTCATGAGCGTTAACAACGCCATTAAATGACCGTAAACGCGACCCGTTTTACCACGTACCAGCTCCGGCACATCCGGATTTTTCTTTTGCGGCATGATGGACGAGCCGGTGCAGAAACGATCCGGCAAATCGATAAAGCTGAATTGCGATGAAGTCCATAGCACCAACTCTTCAGAAGCACGCGAAAGATGCATCATTAAAATGCTGGCGAAGGCGCTGAATTCGATGGCGAAATCGCGGTCGCTTACCGAGTCGAGCGAGTTTTCTGTCGGCGCATCAAAGCCTAACAACTGCGCGGTGTAAGCGCGGTCGATAGGATAAGTAGTGCCCGCCAAGGCCGCCGCACCCAGAGGCAGTTGATTCATACGCTTGCGACAATCCATCAGGCGCGAGTAATCCCGTTGCAACATCTCAAACCACGCCAATAAATGGTGGCCAAAAGTGACGGGCTGCGCAGTTTGCAAATGTGTAAAGCCTGGCATGATAGTATCGGCTTCGCGCTCAGCTACACTCAATAAGCCCTGCTGCAACCGCGTAAGCTCTTTGGCGATAGTGTCGATTTCGTCGCGCAAATAAAGGCGTATATCGGTCGCCACTTGATCATTACGCGAGCGGCCGGTATGAAGTTTCTTACCGGTAATACCAATACGTTGCGTAAGCACCGCCTCGATGTTCATATGTACATCTTCAAGGCTGATCGACCAGGCAAATTTACCCGCGACAATTTCTGCGCGAATGCCTTCAAGACCAGTGATAATTTGGTCGCGCTCGTCGTCAGTCAGCACGCCAACTTTCGCTAACATAGTAGCGTGGGCGATGGAGCCGTTGATGTCGTGGTGATAAAGGCGATAATCAAAACCGATGGACGCGGTAAAGCGCTCAACAAAGGCATCGGTAGCTTCTGAAAAGCGCCCGCCCCAAGGCTTAATGGGCTGATCGTTTTGGCTCATGTGGGTGTTCCGCAAAAAGTAAGATAAATGATGTATACACAAAACTGAGTATTATAGCCTTATTTAACCCAAAAACCGCGATTGAAACCGCAGGTTAGGAGCAAAGACCGCGTGGCCGCTGCTAAAAACAAAAATATTCATGGCGATTTTTTGCCAAACCTTTGCCACCCCCAAGCCATTTTATTGCTGGTATTGGCGGCAGAGTTAATTGCTATTTTGCTGACCCTGAATAACTCCCATTTACCGCAACTGAATTGGGATTTGCTGGCAATCTACTCCATACAAATCCAATGGATCAGCATGGGCAGCGCCATCATCATTTGCCGCTTACGGCCATTATTAAATGGGTGGTCGCCGAGCAAAGCTGGATTGATATCTTACGGTACAGTGTTGGCCATGACGCTAATATTTTCGCTCGTAGGTCAAATCATTCTGCAAATTTTTACCGCGCCAGTATTAAGTGATTTTGCGCTACTTAAAATCGATGCTTGGCAACTGCTCAACAACTTAATTACGGCAGCAATTCTCGCAGGAATTTCATTGCGTTATTTGTATTTGCAACAACAATTGCGCAACCAACAAGAAGCCGAATTGCAGTCGCGCATTCAAGCCTTGCAGTCGCGTATTCGTCCGCACTTTTTATTCAATAGCATGAATAGTATTGCCAGCTTAATTGGCTCCGATCCCGACCGAGCCGAGCGCGTGGTAGAAGATCTGGCTGAACTTTTTCGCGCCAGCCTTGCCGAACCTGCATTGACACCGATTGCCAATGAAATTGCACTGTGTCGCCGTTATTTAGAGATTGAACAATTGCGACTTGGCAATCGCCTAAGTGTTGAATGGCAGCTTGGTGAATTGAACGATAACGTAAAAATCCCCAGCTTGATGCTGCAACCACTACTGGAAAACGCTATTTTTCATGGTGTAGAACCTCTACCAACCGGCGGTACAATTACGATCAAAATAGCGCAAGTGAAAAAGCAATTAATTATCACGATTGTGAACCCTTATTTATTAGGCAAAAAATCACAACCAGCGCACACAACTGAACTCGATAATCGCCACAACAATATGGCGCTTGATAATATTCGCCGCCGCTTACGCGTGCACTACGGTTCTGCCGCGCGCTTATCGTCCAGCGAAGAACATGGCTCATTTACTACTTATATTTTTTGTCCGCTTGCGCAGTGAGTAATATTTGATGGAAATTTTAATCGTTGATGATGAATTACTCGCACGCGAACGTTTGGTGCGCATGATTGAAAAACTCGATGAGCACACCGTCATCGCTGAAGCGGATAATGCCGATACTGCACTCGCCGCAATTGATACATTTGATCCTGATGTTATCTTGCTCGACGTGCGCATGCCCGGTAAAGATGGCCTTGCTCTCGCGCACGAAATCAGCGCGCTCGACTGCCCTCCCGCTATTATTTTTTGTACCGCATTCGATCAATATGCGCTTGATGCATTTGGCACCAGCGCCATAGGTTATTTATTAAAACCGATCAAAAGTGAGCAACTACGAGAAGCTCTCAGCAAAGCGCAAAAGCTCAATAAAGTACAACGTGCAGCCGCACAAAATGCACCTGTCGATAGCAATATGCGCACTCATATAAGTGCGAAAACACGGCGCGGTATTGAACTGATTCCCCTTGATGATATTCGCTATTTTGTCGCGGATCACAAATACGTCACCGTCTACCACCGCAATGGCGAGCACTTGCTGGATGACACGCTAAAGGAATTGGAAAGCGAGTTCGGTTCGCGCTTTATTCGCATTCACCGCAACGCCCTCGTCTCCACCAAACATATAGAAGCGATTGAACGCGCACCCCAAGGCCAATACCAAGTGCGTCTTGCTGATACCGAACATCGCCCGATTATCAGCCGTCGCCATGTGAGCGATGTGAAGGAACTGCTGAAGATAATCTAGGGAATCATATACATATAAATGAAACACCACTGCAGCACACTGGCGCGTTAAAGATACTTTCCTGTTACTTTTAAATTGTTATAACATAACGCTTGTGTTTCTTTATCACGCCACGTAAATTGCGCTCATGTCCAACATAATCCGCCATTCAACTCATCGCTTCCGTGCCTGGTTTATCGTCATAGCCGCGATATTGCTCGTTACTTCAATTCTTGAAGCGGGTCACGTACATGGCGTTTTCACCCCGGAAGATGATCACTGTACTCTTTGCCAACACTCGATTGCGCTGGATAAAACACTTTTAAGCAGCTCCAGTTTTATTGTCCCGCTGCTGCTTACAACCCTTGCATACATTGGCTATACCCATTTTACTCCCGCGCTTGCCCACCGTTTTGCGCTTATACGCGCACCACCCCAACAACTCCAACACCGTTAATCCATTTGCCCTTAAAGGTTTTTCTTTAAAGATTTTCCTTTAACAGGGCTTACATTGAATTTGCAGAGCTACTCGCTATTGCGATTGTCTGCTGTTTTTCTGTTGTTGTTGCTTGTTGGAGCTATTATGAAATTTTTCCCAAAACACTACCTCACGGTTGTGATGACTGCTGCCTGTTCATCGGTTTTTGCTGCAGATGTTGAAGAAGTTGTTGTCACTGCATCGCCCTTCGCCAAAAGCGCGGAGTCCGTTAATAAACCTGTCAATTTACTCAGCGGTGATGCATTACAAAATGCCACCGCCGCTACTCTCGGCGAAACACTGAATGGTCAGCTCGGTGTCAGTTCTGCCAGTTTTGGCCCAGGTGTTGGCTTGCCCATTATTCGCGGCCAAAGCGATAACCGCGTAAAAGTGATGCAAGACAGCGTTGGCTCTATGGATGCCTCCGCTGCCAGCCCCGATCACGCGGTTACACTCGAGCCATTACTCGCCAATAAAATTGAAGTGCTGCGCGGCCCTTCGGCATTGCGTTATGGCAGCGGTGCTATCGGCGGCGTAGTCAACGTATTGGATAATCGCATTCCCGATAAATTGCCGGATGGAATCACCGGCGGTGCCGAGCTGCGCAATGCCAGCGCAAATGATGAGAATGTGGGTGTAGCCTATGTGAACTCTTCTCTTGGCGATGTTGCGTTTCATATCGACGGCATAAAACGCGAAAGCAACGATATGAATATTCCCGGCTATGCGCAAAAAAATCCTGACGATATTAGCAAAACGACCAAGGGTTATATTGCTAACACCGATGCAAAATCTACCAACGGCACATTCGGCGCATCCTACATTGGCGACGATGGTTTTATCGGCGCAAGCGTGAATAAACTCGACAACAACTACGGTGTACCACCAGATCCAAATGAAGAGGAGCTAGTGCGAATTGACATGCATCAAACGCGTTACGATGTAAAAGGTGAACTCAATAATCCTTTTGATAGCTTCGAAAAAATAACAGCGCGCGTTGGTCATAGTGATTATGAGCACACCGAAATGGAAAGCGGTGTGGCCGGCACAAAATTTACCAATAACGCTTATGAAGGCCGCGTCGAATTAATTCACTCACCGCTTAATCTTTTTGATATGACATGGAATGGAGCAATCGGCATGCAAGCTGCACAAAGTACTTTTGCGGCAGTTGGTGACGAAGCCTTTATCCCGAAATCCGACATTAGTAGCCTAGGATTTTTTATTCTTGAAGAAACCAAAATCGACAACTGGTCTTATGAAGTAGGTGCCCGCACCGACACGCAAAAAATCGCACCGGATATTTATGATGCCGTAAAACATAACAGCAATAACTTATCAGCATCCACCACTTGGCATTTTACCGAACATCAACAACTGAGTTTTGGTTTAGCACAATCACAGCGTGCGCCTAGTGTAGAAGAATTATTTGCTGATGGCCCACACCCAGCAACAGGCAGCTATTTAATTGGCGACCCGCACCTCAACGAAGAAACCAGTTCTAATATTGAATTAGGTTATCACTGGCATAATGATAACTTTCAGTTTTCAACCAATATTTTTTACAACCATGTGAAAGATTTTATTTATACACGCAACCTTGATGAAATTATTGATAATCTCAATGGTTATCAATACTCACAAGCCAATGCTACGTTTAAAGGTTTTGAAACCGAACTCAAAATTCCTTTTTACCAACATTGGAATTTACGTTTATTCAGCGATAGCGTACATGCAACGCTGGATGATGGCGGCGATTTACCGCGCATTACGCCTCTGCGTATAGGCAGTTCATTGGATTTCAACTGTAACGAATGGACTACCAATATCAGCGCTACTCACTCTGCAAAACAAGATCACGCAGGCTATAACGAAGACGAAACAGATAGTTACAATCGCCTTGATGCTCGCGTAGATTACACGTTCAAAAATAGCAGCGCGGATTACACAGTGTTTTTGAAAGCAACTAATTTATTAAATGCAGACATTCGCAATGCGTCATCCTATTTAAGAGATATAGCACCGGAAGCAGGAAAAAATTTACAGGCAGGAATCAGAGTTACATTTTAAATAATGGTTTTTGAAGTCGCCATCCATGTAGTAACGGATGGCGACTTTGATTTTCAGAATATTAAAACCGTGTACTAATACCTACAACAAAGCTATCTGAATTACTAAGCTGTACACCATTCACATTTTGATACAAACGATGATGAACAAACGAATACAATTGTGTCGTTTGATTTAAAGAAATACTCAACCCCGGGCTAAAGGATAAGGTTTTTGCACCACTATCTTCTGGCTCTGCTTGTTCGCCTGAATCACGGCTTTTAATTGAATAATTTAACTGCGCCATGATATTCACGATTTTATTAACACGATAACGGTAACCAAGATCTAATGCTACTTGTTGCCCTATTTCAAATCCATCGCGTTTATTCAAAGGTTTGCTAAACAATAGTTGTGTAAACCATTGGCTATTTAATTCAGGTAATAATTTACGATAATATGCGCCCGCAATGGCATCGGTAGTACCTGTTCCCGGCTGCAAACTACGCTCGGCAATTTCGCCTTCATCATTAGCAATATCGTGAGCGCCCGTCGGTAATTTAAAACCAAGATTTATTCCATAAGCATCATGCAAATCTGTAGTGGGCGATAACTGCATACGGCCAACCACTTTCACATCACCGAGTTTAGTAAAATCCCACTGCTCATGCTCAACGTCCGAAACATTTTCATCGACATGTAAATGTTGATGCTTACGTGATACCAAGGGTGCATTAATGCTAACGCCATAAATATCGTTAAATGCATAATCAAAAGTCGCCTGCAGATTATTATTTCGCGTGCTGATTTCATGATGATCCATCGCCGCAATGTCATCAGCACTTGCTTTGCCAGTGCCGCTACGGACTTCATCCTGATCCACATATTCATAACGCAGATCCAAACGTGCGCCCGGCTGAGTCCATACACCTTGCGCACTCCAATTCGTATTCAGCATACAAAATGCTGAACCACAACTTGCATAAGAAGAAGTGCTCAGTAATACCGAACAGCCCAATAAAATATTCCTGGAAAGTGTAACCATCATTATTAACTCTACATCTATGAGAACAAAAACCTTATTCTAATACGCGCCACGCATCCATGCACTGCGACAAATTGTCGCAGTGGCGTTCTCTATTATTTTGCAAATTCATTTAAATTGATTATCATTTTGATCTTTATACGCCAAAAAAATCGCGTGTCGTCTAAATGCCATTGACAGTTTACTGCCTGTGAAACAACCTAATACGTTAGTGTTTATTTAACATACTCGAAGGATAAGATTATGGCTAATTATAATGATGCTATCGTGATAACGCTGGCTCGAGAAGGTGGTTCGCGCTTTACGGATGTAACAAACGATAAAGGTGGTGCTACCAAATATGGCATTTCACAAACTGCTTATCCCACAGTAGATATCCGCAATCTCACCGAACAACAAGCACGCGATATTTATAAGCGCGATTATTGGGACCGTATTCGCGGCGACGATATCCACTCACAACTGATTGCTGAAAATATTTTCGATACTGCCGTTAATATGGGCACGCGAACTGCCTGCCGTTTAGTTCAAATCACTCTTAATATCGAACCTATTGATGGTGTTATCGGTAGTGAATCACTTGCTGTTATCAATCAACAAGATGAAAAAACCTTTATTGCTCATTTTACATTGGCAAAAATTGCACGCTACGCAAAAATTTGCATGAAGGATAAAACGCAAAGCAAATTTTTATTAGGATGGGTTAATCGCGCTCTAGGAGGTGCAGCATGAGTTTTTTAAGTACGCTATTCAGCGGTGGTGATACTATAAAAGCCATTGGTGACACAATTGATAACTTAGTAACGTCTGATGAAGAGCGAATGGAAAAACAAAATGAATTCTTAAAATCCAATCGCGAATTTGATCTACAAGAAAATAAATTAATTGCCGAGCAAAACAAAGCGCAAGCAGACGTTAACAAAGTAGAAGCGGCAAGCGGTAGCTTATTTGTTGCAGGCTGGCGTCCTGCTATTGGCTGGGTAGGTGCCATCGCCTTATTTTATCAATTCATCGCCTACCCTTTAATGTTGTGGTATCCATGGGAAACTCCACCACCAGAGCCAATGGACTACACCATGCTCTACACGCTAATTACCGGTATGTTAGGTATTGCGGGTTTGCGCTCTTACGACAAAGCAAAAGGAACTGAAACAAAAAGAATGGACTAATACGTTCATGCTAGCCTGATCAGTACAGCGCATTGCTCAGGCTAGTTTTATATTTATCTGGAAATTCTCCGCAACAAAAGATAACTCACCGCGATAACGCAACAAACAATCCTGACAACAGATATTGTTAATGCCTTTATAAATAACCGACATTCAGCCCTCGTTTTATACTTTTCCATTTACCTAACTATCAAATACTTTTCTCGCAGATACTTTTCTTGGCTTTATTTGCACACGTCAAAATTCATTAACGCACCATAACGATTCGCTCAATATAATTATGGTTCTTATTTGGCGCACCACACCAACAAAAAAATGCCCCACTAAATTACACAAACCTCCATTTAACGCCTTTTTACGCCCCAAGAGTGTGTTGGCACAGCCGTTGCAAAACCCTCTGTGAACCTATCTGCCATTGTGCAGGCCATTTTCTTCATTTTGTTTTCACCAGCTTGGATAAATCTCCATGAGCACTACTAAATTAAACCTGTTGGATTTTTCTAATAAATCCGTAGCGACATTGCACTTAACCTGGTTTGCGTTCTTTATGACCTTCGTCATGTGGTTTAGCTTACCCGGCTTAAAACCATTAATTATGCAATCGGTACAAATGACCCCGCAACAATGGGCAGCATTACTCACCTTAAACGTGGCACTCACTATTCCTGCACGTATCGTTGTCGGCAGCTTGGTGGATAAATTTGGCCCGCGCGCTATTTACAGTGGCTTGTTAATTCTTTCATCCGCGGTATTAATCGCATTTGCGTTTGCAAAAACCTTTGAACAATTAGCTCTCTTCCGTTTTCTGTTAGGTTTTGTAGGCGCAGGTTTTGTAATTGGTATTCGTTTGGTGGGCGAGTGGTTTCCTGCACGTCAAGTTGGCCTTGCTGAAGGTATCTACGGTGGCTGGGGCAACTTTGGCGCTGCCGCTGCAGGTTTTACATTACCTTTTTTAGCAATCCATGTGTTTGGTGGTGTCGATGGTTGGCGTTATGCGATGAGCGCAGCGGGCGTTATTGCGGCGATTTATGGCGTAGTATTTTATGTGTTCGCGCGCAACACACCAAAAGGTTCTACGTATTTCAAACCAAAAAAATCTGGCGGTTTAGAAGTTAGCAACAAAAAAGATTTTTGGTTTTATGTATTATTAAACGTGCCTATGTATTTAATATTGGCTGTACTTGCATGGAAAATGTCACCCGCCAATTTAAAATTATTAAGCGATGCAACAACTAATATTTTGTACGTTGTTTTATTAGCGCTGTTCGCTTTCCAATTTTCACAAATATATCGCGTAAACAAAGACATGCTGAAAAATGGTGTGCCTGAACACGACAAATATGAATTCAAACAAGTAGCAATTTTAAGTTGGGCTTACCTTGCATGCTTCGGTTCAGAGTTAGCAGTAGTCTCTGTATTGCCTGCTTTCTTTATGGATACATTTAAAGGCTTAAGCATATCGCAAGCAGCGATGCTCGGCGGGTCATTTGCCTTTATGAATTTGGTAGCGCGCCCTGGTGGTGGTTGGATTAGCGATAAAGTAGGCCGTCGCTTTTCAATGTCTGTTATTTTTGCTGGCATCGCAATCGGTTATATTTTACTTTCCCAAATCAATAGCAGCTGGCCTTTAATCGCTGCCTTCGCCGCTGTATTTGTTTGCTCGCTGTTTGTGCAAGCGGGTTGCGGTTCCGTGTTCGCCGTTGTGCCATTAATTAAACGTCGGATGACTGGCCAAATTTCTGGCTTGGCTGGCGCTTACGGTAACGTAGGAGGCTTGGCTTTTTTAACAATTAATACCTTCGTAGATATTCACACGTTCTTCTATGTGCTGTCCGGTGCCGCTGCGTTAGCATTTGTGTTTATTCAATTCTTGAAAGAACCAAAAGGTCATGTCGTTGAAGTAAATGAAGATGGCACATTGCAACGCATTGAAGTGGCTTAAGACATCACGAAAGATTGCTTGAGCCAAAAACGACTCAACTAAAATCTATAGCAACTATTTATATGTAGCTATTTATAAAATTAGCCCGCTCATGCGGGCTTTTCTATAGAATAAATATTCGAATTTATAAAAATATTTAACGCCAGAGACTAGCACCTAGTAACGACTATGGATCATTTGCAATCTCATCTTCAAATTCGTTTTGCGCAGCGCAGTGAGGCTGGGCGAAAACTAGAAAATCAAGACACTGTTGGCGCACGTATTCCGGAAGGCAATGCACTTACCAACAAAGGTATTGCGATTGCCATCGCCGATGGCGTAAGCAGCAGCATGGCCGCACGCGAAGCAAGCCAAACCGCTATCGCAGGATTTTTAACGGACTATTACGCAACGCCTGATACGTGGCGCACACAACAATCGGCCATGCGCGTTATACAAGCATTAAACTCCAGCTTATTTGGACGCAGTCAAAATTCTATTTATGGCGAAGGTTATCTCAGTACATTTTCGACATTAATTTTAAAAGGTGCCACTGCTTTTATTTTTCATGTCGGCGATACTCGCGTATACCGATTACGCGGCAATGACTTTGAATGTCTTACACGCGATCACACACAACGCATTGATCGCAATACCAACTATTTAAGCCGCGCCATAGGTGCAGACCCCTATTTAGAAGTTGATGTGCACACTAGCGAAATTGAAGTGGGTGATGTATTTATTTTAAGTTGCGATGGTATCCACGAATTTATCCCACCCGCTGAATTTAAAAATCTCGTTAAAAATAACAAAGCCGATTTAGATGCGCTGGTGAATAGTGCAATAGAATTAGCGCTCGCACACAAGAGTGACGACAATATTAGTATTCAAGCAGCCGCCATTGAACAGATTGGCAGCGCTACACAAAACGATGCAATGCAAATATTATCGCGCCTACCCTTTCCACCTCTTTTGTCTCCCGGCCAAATAATTGATGGTCTCCGAGTAAAAAAAATATTGCATGAATCTAATCGCAGCCAAGTTTATTTAGTCGAGAATGAAAAAAATACACAGCTAGTAATGAAAACGCCGTCAGTCAACTATCAAGATGACACCGCCTATATTGAACGTTTTGCTATGGAAGCTTGGATTGGATCACGCATTAGCGGATCACAAGTTGCGCGTGTAATACCGGCACCAGAATCGCGTTCATGCTTGTATTATTTAACTGAATTTATTCCAGGGCCAACACTCACACAATTATTAAAAGAGCGCGGCAAATTATCCATTATTGATGCTGTGGAATTGATCGAATATTTAGTGCGAGGTATACGTACATTTCACCGCAAAGATACATTGCATCAAGATCTCAAGCCGGACAACATTGTTATCAGCGCTAAAGGCCCAATGATTGTCGATTTTGGTTCTTGCTGGGTTGCAGGGGTTGAAGAAGTTATTGCGCCATTTACACGCGATAATATTTTAGGAACAATGGATTATTCTGCGCCGGAATATCGCTACGGCGGAAAAGTGGGGCCAGAATCCGATCAATTTTCTTTAGCGGTTTTACTCTATGAAATGCTAACGGGGAAATTGCCGTATGGTGCATCCTATAGCAAGGCGATGAATTTAAATAGTTTTCAAAAACTGAAATATGTTTCTGCCATGCAACACAATCCATTAGTGCCCTATTGGCTAGACAAATCGCTTGAAAAAGCACTTAGCCTTTACCCTAGTGCGCGCTATGAAGCTTTATCAGAATGGCTGCAAGATTTAAAGCGGCCTAATCCACAATGGCTAACACCACGCCAACAGCCATTGATTGAACGCTATCCGCACGCAGTGTGGAAAGTGTTAGCCGTTACGGGGTGGTTAACAGTCATTGCTCTTTTAGCATGTAAAAAATAATCATAAAAAAGGGCAATCTTCCCCCCTTTTTTATGATTTTCTTTCTATCTATCTATCTAAAGAACAGTGAAAATACTAAGAACACTTATTAAATTCTGCTGCCTTATTTTTATAATCAGTGCAGAAATCATCGCTGCCTGCACTCGTCTTGATAGGTTTTTCATCAAAGGTTGCATTAATAACTTTTGATTTTGTAATGTCTAAACGTTTGTTTTCACAGGCTTGAGTCGCTTGGGTAGCGCAATCTGCTGCACTAGCAGCTTCTAAAAACTCCGAGCATGACGCGGCGCCATTACACTTTTTAAAACTAATTTCTTCCTTGCCAGGGCAAGCACTACGAGTAAACTTAAGCTCACAGGTGCCAGCATAAACTTGCGTAGCCGCTAAAGAAAAAAAACTAACTAACAAGATGTTACGTGTGGTATTTTTCATTATCAATCTCCGAGTATTTTTGACGCGTTAAATAAATCTTCCTGTTAAATCGTAAACTTTTTAATAGTTAATAATTGCTGCTGTACTATCTTTGTTAAATTTTCGCTGGCGTGTTGATTTTCTTTTGCTGCATCTGCAGTTTTATCTGCAGCTTCAACTATAGCCAATATATTTTTATTTTGTTCTCTTGTGGTACTACTTTGCTCTTCAGAGGCCGCAGCGATTTGAAAACTCATATCTCTAATCATTGTTACTGATGATGTGATAGAAGCAAGCACTTGGCCCGCACTAGTAATACTTTCAACCCGCTGTTGCACTTGCCCGCGGCTATGATTCATAGTTTCAACCGCTTGATGAGCGCCTAACTGCAGCTGTTTAATCATCTCTTGAATATCCGCTGTAGACTGATGTGTGCGACTAGCTAATGTACGCACCTCATCTGCCACCACAGCGAAACCTCTACCTTGCTCACCGGCCCTAGCGGCTTCAATAGCGGCATTTAATGCAAGCAGATTGGTTTGCTCGGCAATACCACCAATAACCTCCAACACACCACCAATTTCATTACTACGTTGATTTAGTTTTTCAATAGCATCAGCGCTAAGCGCTATATCGCGAGAAAGCTCGGAAATACTATGAATATTTTCATTAATAACCCTTTCACCTTGGGTTACTTTTGTATAGGCATTTTCGACTTCACGCAACGTGTTCGCTGCGTTTTTAGCCACTTCATCAACCGTAGCAGACATTTCCACAACCGCAGATGCAATCATGTCTGTTTGTAGTTTTTGATGATTAATATTTTGAAAGCTATTCTGTGATGCTAAAGAAGTTTGCTCTGCGGTAGCAGCTAAGCGTTGTGAATTATTATTCAAATCGCCAATAATACTGCGGAAATTATCGACCAATGTATTCATGCTATTGCCTAGTTCACCAAACTCATCACGATTATGCCCCACAAAATGTTGCGTTAAATCGCCAGCGGTTACTTTAGCAATAGTGCTTCCAATATTTTTGAGTGGATTACTAATAGCGCCTATAACATTAAAGGCAATAAACGCCGACAGTATTAACGCCGCAATTCCTGCAACGATTAAAATAGTACGACTCTGTTTGACTGTGGTATCGGCATTTTTATGAGTAGCCGCAACAATTTTTTCAATTTCTTCGCTGAGAGAATTTAACTTTTCACGCGCCGCCGAAAATGTTTCATCCAACTTAACAAAATCTTCTTGGTTTTGTTTTTTTGCACGTAAGGCAATAGTGTAACTATTTAATGCGCCATCATCGCCTACACTATATTTTTTTAACTGCTCATAACTACTAACAATTTCTTCGGCTTTGGCATTTCCAGAAATACTTAAGCTATTGATTGATTTATCTAATTGGGTAAACTGGCTTTTGATTTGTGCTTTTGCTCCTGCTACCGCCGCAGGAATAGTACGCCCCATTGCCTCATTAAGTGCATCGCCAATTTTATCTATCTGTGAGATATTTTCATGTTGATTGCCGCCACCTTGTTTTTCTACATCAGATAACTTGCTTATTAAGCCATCAATTAAATCTGAATAATCACGTTTTGCTTTTATTCCCTTTTCGAAATTTGTAACTTCTTGTTTATGAGTTTCAATAAATTGTTGGCTCATAGTAAAAATGGAGTTATTTAATTCAGATAATTCATCCATTAAAGGTTTTAAATTTTTGTCGTTGGAACTTAAAGAAATCAATTCCGATTGATGACTTAACGCAATATTTTTTTGTTCAAGCCACCTCTTTTCGCTATCGTCTAGTTTGGATAGCTTTTGTTCGGCTTGATAATCAATTAGGTTAACTTTGGATTGCAGTAAAGCAGCGACTAATGCACTGGAATTGTGTGTCAATGGAATTGCAGTGGTCGTTAAGTTAGTAAGGCCTGTATTAATTGCACCTATACCCCACAGCCCAGTAAACAATAGGCCTGCGACAAAAATCATAATTGCAGTGAAACTGGCAATAATTCGGCTACTTACCCTAAGTTGCATATTTTCTTCGCCCTTTTATAACCAATAACAAGAATAAGAAAGCTATGAAAATATATTACATAGCATTACCCGTAGTTTTCATATGGTTAATGCTATGTAATATATTTAGAGTTAGTCCATTAAGAATATGTGAAAAAATAATTCGAGGAAAAAAGAGGTTGTGACGCACAATGATGGTGCGAAAAATATTAATTTAAACGAATGAATATCTAAATATCTAAATGTCTAAATAAAAGTCACCCTAATTATTACAATTTACGTGCACGAAATTTACGCCCCTTAATTTTTCCATCCTGTAAATGTTGCAATGCTTGCTTAACAATTGATTGATGCACTGCAACATAAGCGCAGAATTCAAAAATATCGATCTTGCCAATTTTTTCAAACGGCAAATCTGCCTCTTTCGTTAAAGCGCCAATAATATCGCCGGGGCGTACTTTTTCTTTTTTGCCGCCATCGATACAGAGCGTAACCATTTCCGGCATGATATCAATAGCGCCATCGTTGGCAGGCACTGGCTCAAGCGTAATTGTTTTTTGTAAATAATCTTCCAAGCGATTTAAACGCCCCAATTCATTAGGCGCAACCAAACTCAATGCCAAACCACTTTCGCCAGCGCGACCTGTACGGCCAATGCGATGCACATGAACTTCACTATCGTGTGCAAGCTCAACATTAATTACTGCATCCAAACCTTTAATATCGATACCGCGCGCAGCAACATCGGTGGCAATCAACACTGAACAACTTTTGTTAGCAAAACGTACTAACACTTGGTCGCGCTCTTTCTGCTCGAGATCACCATGCAACGCTAACGCATTAATACGTTGCGCGCGGAGCAAATCACACACTTCCTGACATTGAATTTTCGTATTGCAAAAAACAATCGACGATTTTGGTTTAAAATGGGCTAACAATTGTTGCACTGCAATATTTTTACGATCGCCATCGCGAAGCTCATAAAAATGCTGTTCAATGTTAGCGTCGCTATGTACTGATTCAACACTAACCTCTTGCGGATTTTTCTGGCAGTGCGCACTGATTTTTTTTATTTCGTCGGGATAAGTCGCCGAGAATAAAAGAGTTTGTCGGTCTTTAGGGCAAGCAGCTAATACTGCTTTTAATGCATCGACAAAACCCATATCCAGCATGCGGTCAGCTTCATCCAATACCAATTGTTTTAGATTCTCAAGTTTAAGCGAACCCTTTTCAATATGATCAACAATACGCCCCGGCGTTCCCACAATAATATGCGCGCCGTGTTCGAGCGAACCCAATTGCGGGCCAAGTGAAACTCCACCACAAAGCGTTAATACTTTTACGTTGTGCATAGCGCGCGCAAGGCGACGAATTTCTTTCGCGACTTGATCTGCTAATTCACGTGTAGGGCATAACACTAGAGATTGAATAGCAAATTTTTTCACATTGAGCTGTGCAAGCAAACCAATACCAAATGCGGCGGTTTTTCCGCTGCCGGTTTTTGCTTTGGCAATAATATCTTGCCCTTGTAAAATAATCGGCAAGCTTTGCGCTTGAATTGGCGTCATCTCGTTGTAGCCAAGGGATTCTAAATTAGCAAGCATTTCGGCAGTGAGAGGGAGTGACGCAAACTTTGTCGTTGTCATAAGTAACTCAATAAATTTAAAAAATAATTTTTACAAACGTTCAGTTTATAAACGCCTTAAAACACCCAAACTTTTCACCAACGGCAAGGCTTCAAATAAACCAGACTCTTGCGCAAGCTTCCAAATTTCATAAGGTGGACGACCACCATCAGCAGGATTCGGAAACACATCGTGAATCGCCAGCAAACCACCACGCACAACATGACCCGCCCAACTGCGATAATCATTTAGCGCCGCGTCCATACTGTGGCCACCATCAATAAATACCATCGCAAGTGGTGTCGACCAAAAGCGTGCAGCTAATGCTGAAGGCGCAACAATTGACACCACCACATCTTCTAAATGTGCGCTCGCCAACGTGTGGCGAAATTGCGGGAAGCTATCCATTTTGGCAAAACGCGCGTCGTACAAATCGGGATCGTGATACTCCTCGCCCAATTGATGCTCTTCACTGCCGCGATGATGATCTACCGCAAATAAAATGCTGTTGCTGTTTTTACATGCCGCACCTAAATACACCGTGGACTTTCCACAATAACTGCCCACTTCTAACAAGGGGCCTGATTGCGCCGCTACTAGTGCATGCTGATACAGCACCGCGCCTTCTTCTGCATCCAAAAATCCTTTAACGCGATTTATATCCAAGGGTAGGTCTATATCAATTGGCAGCATAGCGACTCTCAAGCATAATGAAGCCATCATTCTAACAGACTTGTCACGATTCCTTTCATGCGCCGTAACAACACTCCCTATTTTGTAAAACGTATTTGTACTGCACTTAATCGCTTTTATGTACGGCGCTTTATCGCCCCACAATTTGATAGCCTGGGAGCTGGGCTGGAAGTTGCGCATCCGCGCAATCTGGTGATTTTTGGGCGTAATATTCACATTGGTAATTATGCTCAGATGATTGCCGCACCCGATAACTGTATTCGCTTTACCACATGGCCAAGCAAAACTCTCACTAATGGTATTAAAGGTGGCGCCATTACCATTGGTGATTATTGTTTAATTTCGCCTGGGGTAAGAATCTCTGCTGCACAATCGATTCACATTGGTGACAACGTAATGTTCGCAGCCAATGTATATGTTAGCGATAGTGATTGGCATGGCATCTACAATCGCATTCGCCCTTTTCGTTGCACCAAGCCAGTAGTGCTTGAAAATAATGTGTGGCTAGGTGAACGTGTAATTGTAAACAAAGGCGTAACCATTGGTGAAAATTCTGTTATTGGTGCAGGTTCTGTTGTCACCAAAAATATTCCCGCTAATGTGATTGCGGCTGGCAACCCAGCGCGAGTCATTAAAACCATCAACCCCAATCGTCGTATGCTAAAGCGTGAATTATTATTTAAAAATCCTGAGCATTATTTTTATAATCAGGATCAACTAGATCGTTATGTACTTCATAAAAATTCAGCGTGGAATTGGCTGCGAAGTTTATTAAAGCCCAACACAGACGATTAATACATTTTAACAAACTCAAAGCCACAAATAATGTTGTAACTTTACTGCAAAATATTTCCGCCATACCCCTTAATATCCATCGTATAAACCCGCTAAAAATATCTAGTTATCCGCCATTAATTTTTATTATCCTTCTGCTTACTTGCTAAATATATTATTAAATCTAGGCTTATAAAGTTATTTGTCGCTGTATAATTTTATCAAGGAGCAACACATGAAACTTTTAGCAATATGCACTTTCGCTGTAACTACGATTTTCTCTAATACACTGTTGGCAGATGATTTTGGCACGCAAAAAGATGCTGAAGCCATGGTGCAAAAAGCAGTCGCTCATATTAAATCTGCCGGTACAGAAGCTGCCTATGCTGATTTTACCGGGCAAAAACCTGAATTTATAAATCATGATATTTATGTAGTTGTATATGATTTAACAGGTAAATGTTTAGCGCATGGGTAAAATGTCAAACAAGTTGGAAAAGATTTAATTGAATTCAAAGATGCTGATGGTAAAGCGTTCATTAAAGAGCGCGTTGATTTAGCAAATACAAAAGGAAAATTTTGGCAGGATTATAAATTTACCGATCCACTCACCAAAAAAATTCTGCCTAAATCAGCTTATTGTGAAAAAGCAGATCAGTCTGTAGTCTGCGCTGGCATTTACAAACGATAATTACCCTATATCTCATAACTATTGTCACCAAGCCTAACTATTACCATGTGCGCGCCATGTGAGGGACTATGAAAATTCGTGAAAAATTACTATCGCTACCATCCATAGTTCTTATTCTCATGGTGATATTAGGCTTTGTTGCAATTGCCGCAATGAAAACCATGCAAGCAGCTGTACAAAATATTTATGAAGAACAATTTCGAAACTACAAACTGAGCAACGCGATATTAGATAATGCACAAGCAGCTAACATAGGTGTATATCGATTATTTACATGGCTAAATAATTACGATGACAAGCAAATAAAAACAGCCGAAGAAAGCATAAATAAAAACATATTAGATGCCATAGATGAAATTAATTTACTTAAATCATTAATAAAGTCAGACGCTATAAAACAGGATGACTTACAAAGTATTTCACAAAATTTAGATGCTTATAAAAAGGAAATCATGCAGGCCATTGAGCTTTCCCAAGTGGATCTCAATATGGGCTTAACAGCGATGCAAGGATCGGATAACACTTATGCTGCTTTGAAAACACAGATAGAAAAGATTGTAGCGCTAACGGACACCATCGCCAAACAACAATATGAAAATAGCCTTGCTACGTCTAAAAACTCAGTAACGCAGTTCATAATTATTTTACTTATCGCAATAGTGGTGAGCATTGCGATAAGTTTATGGTTAAGTGGAAAAATTGTCAGCGCTCTTCGAAAAGCCATTGATATCGCAAAACGTATTGCGAATGGAAATTTAACCAATGCAATTCAAATTGAAGGCAATGATGAAATTACAGAATTAGAAACTGCTCTACGCGATATGCAAAATAACTTACATGGCATAGTTAGCAATATTTACAACGCATCCAATAGCTTACAAAACATGGCGGGCGATATTAATAACTCGTCTAAAACCATTGTCTATGGTACATCTGAGCAACATAAAGCGGCAACAACGATGGCATCTGCAGTTAAACAGATGTCTATGAATATCAATGTCATCACCACACACGCCCGAAATGCGGATCAAGCCATGCTAGATTCAAATCATTTAGCCAATGAAGGCCGAGAGGTTCTAGCAAAAGTAAAAGAGTCCATGCAGCGCATCGAGCGCTCCTCCCAAGAAACATTACATGTTGTCGAATATTTGGGTAAAGAGTCAGAGCAAATATCCAACATTATTAGTGTTATTAAAAGCATAGCCGATCAAACCAATTTACTTGCCTTAAACGCAGCAATTGAAGCTGCACGCGCTGGCGAACAAGGTCGAGGTTTTGCCGTAGTAGCCGATGAAGTTAGAAGCCTGGCCGCACGCACAGCATCATCCACACTAGAAATTACCACTATGATCACCGCCATTCAATCTGGCGTTACTAATGCTGTGCATGGCATGCAGTCTGGAGTTTCGTTAATCGACGAGGGAGGGTCATTAGCCATCAATGCAGAAGTTGCTGTTGCGCAATCTGTAGAAAAAATTGCACAAGTTACTACAATGGTCAGTGAAATGAGTTCTGCTTTACGCGAGCAACGCATGGCAAGCGAAATGATCGCCAAAGAAGTTCATCATATTGCCGACATGGGTGAAAAAAATAATATTGCCTCAATCGATACAACAAGTGCTATCGAAAAATTAAATGCGCTATCAAATAACATTCAAACAATGGCTAATCGCTTTAGTATTTAACGTGACCTAATGCAAGCAATCAAACCAAATGGCCATATATTAAAGCGCGAATTATTATTTAAAATCCAATGCAATTCTTAATAACGCTGCCACCGAAATACCATCGGTAATTTCGCCGCGCTTTACCATTTCTATTGCTTCGATTAGTGGGAGTTTTTCAACCTCAATATCTTCTGTAGCTTCCAATGCTTGCTTACCCGCAAATAAATTTTTCGCTGTAAATACAACACACAACTCATCCGTAATAGAGTTGGATAAATGCATCGTCATTAACGGCTGCCAATCATTTGCCTTTAAACCTACTTCTTCTTCGAGCTCACGCTTTGCTGCATTGAGTGGCAACTCCCCTTCTGGGCATCCGCCTTCTGGAATCTCCCACGTATATTGATTGAGCGTGTAGCGACTTTGCTTAACCAGCCAAGTATTACCCTCATCATCAATCGGCACTACACCAATGGCTGTATTTTTAAAATGCACCACGCCGTAAATACCATCGGTATTATTGGGTGTAAGCACCTCATCGTGGGAAACTTTAATCCAAGGATTCTCGTAGACGATTGTTGATTGTTTGGTTTTCCAGCCGCCGACTTTTTCTATATAGTTTGAGTCACTCACAACTTAATGCTCATGTTGAAATTTTTCATAGGCAACGTCACTTTCATAAATCACAAATTCACCGATGTAATCTGGGTCTTCATGAACGTCGCCATTATCTAGCTCATAAACACCGGGCTCTGCTTCGTCATAAAAATCTTCACTTGCCGGTAAGTTTTCTTCTTCACCGTTAGCTTTTACCACTACCAATACGTCGTCATCGCTATTTTTTACGGTGACGAAATAGTTATCAAAATAGATCTTTCCATCTTCCATAATTAATTTTTTAGAGACAAAAATCGTTTTATGTGAAAATTCCATGCAGGCCTCAATAATTACTTTTTAACATCCACGCACGTGGATTATGTGTGAAACCAATTTTTGGATAATAGTCGTTAGCATTCGGCGCGGCTAATAACACCATCATACATTGCGGTTCTGTACGCTTTTGTGTTTCATCGATGAGTTTTTTGCCAATGCCTTGATGTTGGTAGGCTTCATCAACCGCCAAATCGGCAAGATAAGTGACGTAGGTAAAATCTGTGAGTGCGCGCGAAATGCCAATAAGATTATCGCCATCCCATGCGGTGATAATAATATCCGCATTGCTAATCATACCGGCAAAAATATCCGGGCGATCAATAGGCCGACGCTCACCTAACGTGGATTTTTTATACAGCTCGATAACGTGTTCAACATTGAGCTGCGCATCATCGCGATAAATAATTGCCATAGTGATTTAATAATTCAAAAAAATTATGTGAATGGAAAGTGTATATGAATTTAATGCAGCCGATGCGGGTCAAGTTGTACCGCTGTTATTTTCCTACCGAGCATGGTTACACGACCAAAATAACGATCATCACCACTCACTGTAAACTCAAAATAAAAATCGCGCCATAAACTGAGCTGACCTTGCTCATTACGTTTAAACCAAATACGTTTTAAATACACACTTTGATCTAAAAATTGCACTTCCATCATTTCGCAATGTTTTTGCGCAGACTTAAAAGCAGCTTCTTTCGCACGCAAAGCATGCATCCAATAAAATACGACGATAGCAAGAAGCGTGAGCCAGAGAATAGCATTAATGTCTAACATGATAAGTAAATGAGAGAGTAATACAGCAGGAAGACATGATTATCAAAACCATGCAGAAGCAAGTGTCAGCCACAACAAGAGCTAACATTTTATGAGGAGCAGAAACAGCAAGGGGCGATTGATTGCTCTTTCGCCCCTTGAAACTTAACTCTCTTAGAGAGGAGTTACGTTTTCCGCTTGCGGACCTTTTTGACCAGAGGTCACTTCAAAAGTCACTTTTTGACCTTCTTTCAGTGTTTTACGACCGTTACCGTTAATTGCACGGAAGTGAACAAATACATCTGCACCACCTTCACGCTCAATAAAACCATAACCTTTATCATCGTTAAACCACTTTACAACTCCAGAGACTACATCTGACATACATTCCTCGACTTACATAAAAACGTCAGCAAGCTGACCGAACAAAATAACCGACTTTACTAAAAGCCAGGGTGGAATAGCTTGAAATAAAGCTATTGCTCAGGTCGCGGTACGTCCAAGGGTCTCTCAAGCAAGCGGATGTCTTACAAAAGCTTTTTCTTGGTTCGAATCCCAATCTGTGCAGTTCAAAATTAAAGCACTTGTGGAAGTTGAGTTCAAGCATTTATCAACTAATTTAGCCAATATCTGCGATTTTTATTCCACTGTGTCGTCAAGACACATTTTATAGCGGGAAATTTTTGTCATTTGCTGAGTTTATGGCACTTTTTTTCTCATCAATATCGTGTTGTTGATCTTGATGTAGATACTGTTTACCTAATTTCTCATGTAAAAAAAGTGCGACTGGAATTACAAAGATGCCTATTGTCATCACTTGATGTTTTATCATTTGAAATTCGTAGCCTTCTTTAGCAAGTTGATAGCATGCTAAACCCCATGCCGCAGCACCAAAGTAGGCTTTTGAATTATTTTTAAAAACACCCCACGCCAACAACGCAGATATACACGCCAAAAATACGCCATACACATTTGCAAATGATAAAAATCCTACAACAGCAGCAATCAATAATAGAAAAAGTGCACCATTTAAGATCTTGGCCGTGATCATTGTTTTTGACATTACTCTTTTTCCAAATGCATGCTACTTTTTAAGGCTTATAGTAAAAAATATTTATTCCGAAGCGCCTCGCGCTTTTCCTTTGCGCCAATCTTGATAGGTTTTGTGTACGCCACGTCTTAATGCCTGAGAATAATCCTCCATAACGTCCACACCCACCAACACCAGAACAACCACCACAGATAATTTTACCGCGGTGATATTATGCCCTATAGCGATGCACACACCTACAGATGCTAGCGTCCAAATAGTTGCTGCTGACGTTACGCCCATCACCATACCATCGCGTGCAAGCATTACACCGGCGCCCAAAAATCCGATGCCGGTAATCACTTGGCCAATAATACGCGATGGATCTGTGGTCAACGGTGTTGAAACCGATATAGAAGCTGCGATAAAAATATACGTACCCAACGTAATTAATGCGGAGGTACGAATACCAACGGGCTTACCACGCAACTGCCGTTCAAGGCCAATAATTGATCCACATAAAATAGAAGTTAATACAGCGTTCCAATCAAAAGGAGCGATAGCAAATAATTCTGTTAGATTCATAGCGAGTCCTAATTAATGTAAACCCATCGCCGCATTGACGATGATTTTTTTCAGTGCTGTTAAGGAGTTTAGCTGGCGAATTCCACTATTGCGCAACCAGGTTATCATTAAAGATTGATTACCGAACAATCGTTTAAACGCTTCCATCGCGCTCATCATGATTAAGTTTCCCGCCAAGCGTTGCCGTTGGTAGCGACGCAAAATAGAAAAATCATCCAGAGGAATTCCTCGCTCCAGCGCACGAGAAATTTCTTGCGCGAGAGCAGCCACATCTAACAAACCTAAATTGACCCCCTGACCTGCGAGCGGATGAATATTATGTGCCGCATCACCAACCAAAACTATATGCGGTTGAATATAGGTTTTAGCATGCCTCTGCCGCAATGGAATTGCAAAACGTTCCGCGCTGCACACAATTCTGCCAAGCTTATGTTCAAATGCAAAACCTAAACGTGTACAAAACTCAGCATCATCTAAACGCATAAGCTCATCGGCTAATTCATGCTCTGCTGACCACACTATAGAACAAAAATGTTTTTTATCCACCTCTGGCAATGGCAAAAATGCCAAAGGTCCCGTGCGCATAAAACGCTGCCATGCAGTTGATTGATGCGGTAATTCAGTTTGCACGGTAGTGATTATGGCTTTGTGACCGTAATCCCACTCACGAGTTTCAAATTCCGCCAGCTCGCGTACTTTAGAGTGGGCACCATCGGCAGCGATTAATAATTGCGTTGTGAGCATTGCACCATTATCTAATTCCACGCGTGTCATTTCATTACGCGTTAAACCGATAACTTTTACAGGTTGGATTAATTGAATCTGCGAATACTGTGCTAATTGTTCGCGGAGTGCATTTACAATCACGGAGTTTTCAACGATATGGCCTAAATGTGATTGACGAACCTCGGCGCTACTAAAATGAATATTTGCCGTGCCTTCGCCATCCCACACTTCCATTTCACGATAAGCGTAAGCTCTCTCTGCGACAATTTTTTCCCACACGCCAATTTGCGTTAATAAATTTTGCGATGCTTGCGTAAGCGCAACAACGCGCGGATCAAAATCAGTGCCACTAAAATGTTGCTCATCACTTCCCGCCTCTATGAGAGCAATGCGAAGCGACGCTTGCGAATCTTGTTGCGCAATTGCACAGGCGAGCGTTGCGCCAACAAGGCCAGCGCCAACGATGATAATGTCGTAATCTTGCGTCATAGAAATTTTATTCCTGCTGTGCCCATCGTTTGCGCCGCAAATTGCGATTTGATCGCAGGCATTGCATCCAAGCCAACAAAACCTAAATGACGCAACGCAATGAGCGGAAGCGATGCGCTGGAAAACAAACGCACAAGTTTATCGCTAAACTCTATTGTCAGAGTTTGGTCGAGTTGCTGGCGGCGCAAATAATCTTGCAGCACACTAAGCTCGCCTAAAGATTTACCCGCAACCTCACCCTGAATTAAAGCATCGACAAGACAAGCGCAATCACGCAACGATAAATTAAACCCCTGCCCTGCAACGGGATGTAAAAAATGCGCAGCATTACCAACCAAGACAATATGCGAACGAATTTGTTCATTGGCGGTAACCAGCTGCAAGGGATAAGCATGGCGTTTACTGACACGCAAAAACTTTCCTAATCGATGACCAAAACGCTGCTGTAAGTGCTGCAAAAATTCATCATCATTAAACGCAATAATCTCGTCGACCTTATCGCGCGGCAAGGTTAGCACCAGCGCCGACTCTCTCGCATTGTCAGATTCACCCAACGGCAAAAGCGCAAGCGGGCCTTGCTCAGTAAAGCGCTCATAAGCAACACCATTATGAGGCTCGCTGTAAGCCACATTCGCAATCAATGCAGTTTGATAATAATTTTTTACGTTGGAATCTATACCAAGCATTTTGCGTAATGGCGAATCACCACCATCAGCAACAACAGCAAGCTTGCAATCAAGCGTGAAACTATCTTCCGCAGATTTTACAATTAACTGCACACCCAATTGCTGCGGAATTAATTTTTCCACGCGCACAGGCGCCACATAATCAATATTGTTGTGACCTTGTAACTGCGAAATCAATGCACGTCCAATCCATGCATTTTCAATCACATAACCAACCGCATCCAAATCATAGGTGCTTGCATCAATCAAACCACCCATGAAATGACCAGCATCACTAACATGTACTTTTGAAATTACAGTGGCGTGTTGCACTAATGTTTCCCACACCCCCAACTCACGCAGAATTTCTACACTACCGTGAGAAATTGCCGTTGAACGCGCATCGAAATTTGGTTGGTATTGCGCTTTATCAGCATCAGCAAAAGATTGCGCTTCAAGTAACGCAATTTTCCATGCTGGTTTTTGGTGCGCGAGCAGCAACGCTAAACTCGCACCAACCATGCCGCCGCCGATAATGGCTATATCGTATTGTTTTGTGTGTGCCGTCATGAATGTTTTCGCACAATTGAAATAATGTTTTCGCCTTTTGGCGAGATACTTTTCTTTGTGTGGCCAAAGAAAAGTATCCAAAAGAAAAGCCACCCTACGGCTTCGTTTCTCCTGCGCGTTTCGGAAAATTCACGCCGTTCCGACGAGACATCCTTGTCTCGACGTCACTAAAACGTACCTCCTGTACGTTTTGCGCAAATTCTCCTCCAATGCTCGGCGAAGCCATAAGGGAACCATTACTGCCACATATTATTTTTTTGTTGCTTGCTTTTTCTTTGACGAGTCAAATAAACGTGAGGCCTTCTGCAGGCAAAAATCGACTAATTAATTCATCAACTTCTTTTTCTTTACCTGTAATTTCACTTATTTGAATCAAAGAAAACATGGAAAAACAAAGAATAAACTGACTAAATAAAATAATCTCTTCATCGTTATAGTTTAGCTGTATACATTCTTTATTTATATTTCGGTTTATTTGTTCAATACCGCCATGAGTAAAGCTACAATAAATTTTCCAAAATTTTTTATGTAATACACTAAAAATATTTTCGGCATCTACAACTTTATCAACGGCCTCAACAAGCTCGCTTGAATGATATTCTTTGTTAGGATTCTTTAAAACCTTATCCTTTTCTAAGAATAAACTAACCTCTACTTCAGTTGCGCAATTTTTAATCCACAATGCTCTTACTAAATTTTCATAGATAACACGAAGCAATGCGGAGACAGAACTATATTTTTCAGCCTTTAATAACAGTACACATGCTGATGCATGGTCGATAACTATATTGAACAATATCGCTGATGTTTTAAGTTTTATCGAAGTTTTAAAAGAAGAATCATGAATCAATTTATCCGCTTCAGATAAAAAAATTTCAATATGATCAATATGTTCCTTTACAGTCTTCATTCCGCCATTAACGCTTCAATTTCTTCAACAGTCTTCGGCACATCTTTAGTAAGAACTTCATTACCTTCTTTAGTAATCACCACATCATCTTCAATGCGAATACCAATGCCGCGCCATTTTTTTGCGACTTTTTCATTGTCGGGGGCAACATAAATTCCTGGCTCAACGGTTAACACCATACCTGGTTCCAACACGCGCCATTGACCACCGACTTTGTAGTCGCCAACATCATGCACGTCCATACCCAACCAATGGCCTGCGCGGTGCATGTAAAACTCTTTGTAAGCTTCTGTTTTAATAAGTTCTTGAACATTACCTTCAAGCAAACCGATTTTTACTAAACCTTCGGTGATAACACGCACAGTAGTTTCATGTGGGTCGTTCCAATGGTTACCAGGTTTTGCGACGGCGATAGCTTCAAGTTGTGCCTGCAAGCAAATTTCGTAAAGCGCTTTTTGTTCCGGCGAAAATTTTCCGTTTACGGGAAATGTTCTTGTGATATCGGCTGCGTAATAGTCAAGTTCACAGCCTGCATCGATTAACACCAAGTCGCCATTTTTCAGCGCCGCATTGTTTTCAATATAGTGAAGGATACAACCATTTTTGCCGCCGCCAACGATGGTGTTGTAAGCGGCAAAACGCGCACCGCTCATTTGGAATTCGTGAGAAATTTCAGCTTCGAGTTGATACTCCATTACACCCGGTTTACAAAATTTCATGGCGCGAACATGTGCACGCGCGGAAATTTCGCCCGCCTCTTTCATTACGCGCAATTCCGCAGCGCTTTTGAATAAACGCAATTCATTTAAAAAATGGCTGAGATCTAAAAACTCTCCCGGTGGTGTTGCGCCGGAGCGAACTTTTGCGCGAATGGTATTTACCCAATCCATCACATGCTTGTCGAATTCACTATCTTTACCCATCGCGTAATAAACGCGTTCGCGGCCTTCGATTAATCCCGGCAAAATATCGTCGATGTCGTCGATGGGGAATGAGTCGTCAGCGCCGTATTCGCTGCATGCACCTTCAGGGCCTGCGCGATAACCATCCCAAATTTCGCGTTCGCGATTGCGTTCGCGGACAAAAAGTACAAATTCGCCGTGCTCACGACCGGGGATAAGTACGAGCACTGCTTTTGGCTCAGCAAAACCAGATAGGTAATATAAGTCGCTATCCTGGCGATAATGATGTTCAGTATCGCGACTGCGCGTGCGCTCGGGGGCGGCAGGTACTATGGCGATACTGTTTGGCTCCATCATCGCCATCAACTCTTTACGACGGCGGGCGAATTCTTGTTTGCTGATACTCATAATTATTCTCTTGTCCGCAAAAAGGGGGATGCTTTTGTAAAGCGTAGTGCAACGCTTCAATTAGTGCAGTTGGCCGGAAGCCGGCACGCGACTGGCTGCATCTACTGCTTTATGCTCATCCGCCGCATATTCCAAATACAAAGAAGCCGCGAGCATACGGACATATTCACTGACCTCCATATAATCTGCTTCATCGCTGTCATCCTCACTATCTTCAACAGCGATATGAGCGATGGCAGCTAAATCACGCAAACCGTCTTCAGCTTCTTCAGTCATGACACGGCCTGTTTTACCGGCAGAACCAAAACCGGTAAGAAAGCCATAGCACCATTGCCCCAGTGTTGCCGTGCGCTCGCTGAGCGTAGCGTCATCCTCCGGCAATAATAATTTTAAGCTAAAACCGTCGTGCAACTGTTCCAGAGTAGTTTTATAAAGAGTAGTCAGGGCAATGCGGATGTTTTCATCTGGCGCTTGGGTAAAGTCCAAAAACTCCACCGCATCAAATAACCATTGAGTTTCGCTCAAGGTTGCACCGCCACTCAGCTTGCCGCACAGCAAACCATGCAGCTCCGAAGGGCTATTAATAGTGCCTAGTGGCGCAAGCAAAGTGCAAAGGTCATCAAATGACAGTGGCGTCAAAATAGGTTGTGATTCTGTAGTCATAAATACGGTGCCAGTTAAAAAAGGGCTTTGGAAGATGAGGATAAACTCAGGATGCGAATATGAATGCTATCACGCCACAAGCCCCTTGCAGCATGCAAAAGGCGGAAATTCTATGCTGGGCGGTAAACTTTTTATAGGTTTAATTGACCAATATAAAAGCGCGACGGTGATTGACCCCCCGCTAGTGTCACAATATAGTGGGCAACTTGCACTCATTCGCCCCGTTATTGGTCAAAAATATCATGTCTGACGAACTCTTATTGTCCTTAGAAACCAAGCTGGATCGCTTGATTCTGCTCACCAGTCGCCTTCAGCTGGAAAATAGTGAACTTAAAGCCCGTGAAAACGAATGGCAGCGTGAGCGTGTGCGCCTCGTAGAAAAAAATGAGTTGGCTCGCAGCCGTGTTGAAGCGATGATTACCCATCTCAAAAATTTAGACGCCGAATAACGAGAAGCAACTCATGAGCAATGAAACCGTTTTTGTAAAAATCCTTGATAAAGAATACCAAGTGGCTTGCCCGCGCGAAGAGCGTCAGGCGCTGATTGAATCTGCACAATTATTAGACGAACGCATGAAAACCATTCGTGGTTCTGGTGCGGTAATTGGTTTAGAGCGCATTGCTGTGATGGCGGCGCTCAATTTAAGCCACGAACTCTTGCAAGCTAAATCTACCCGCACTCCCTCTACTGCGGACACCACTGATCTGCAACGCTTGAGTAATAAAATTGATAAAGTACTGAACAATGCAAGTTAACAGACGAGTTAAATCGTAACGTAAATTCTTACCTAAAAACGCCTGCTACTTGCAGGCGTTTTTGTTTACGGCTAAACATAAACCTATTCTTTCTTATACGTCCAGTTTGTTTTAATACTGATTATTGCTAAACATATAAATCATCCAAGCATAATTTCATTTGTTGCCGATAGGCTTTTGTGAGTTATACTTACGTTGCCCTGGAATGTTTGCAATCCAACATGTCCTTGAGCCGATAAATGTTAGCCCGGCAATGTCTCGTTGAGTTTGGTGTGCATGTCCGCCTGACGGAAAGCCTAAAAAACCACAGGTATCGCCACCTTGAACCTTTGGGTTCAAGGCCAGTTTGGTAGCGGCATTTCCGGGGCCTCTTTCTTTTTTATGTTTTAAAAAATTACCTTTAGTTTTTTAAATTTGGTTTTTTTAAAGCAGATGCGTTGATTATTCGCTCTCGCATTCCAGATTATTCTTCATGACAACACTCCTCGATTCACGACAACACTTACGCCAAGAACTTCGCGCTCTTCGCCACGCGTTAACTCCAACCGAACAAGCTCAAGCCTCACAATGGTTGTTACGCAAATTAATGTCGCTGCCGATTTTTTTACGCAGCCAACACATTGCACTTTATTGGGCGATGGATGGTGAGATTGATCTCACACCTGTCGCCGAACAATTATGGAAAATGGGCAAGCATTGTTATTTGCCTGTGTTACATCCACATCAAGAACGTCAGCTTTGGTTTGTAAAATATTTACCTGACAGCATACTAAAACCCAATCGCTTTAAAATACCCGAACCCGATTATCGCAGCGGCCAAAAATTACCTGCTCGCTTGCTTGATGTTGTATTACTGCCACTGGTGGGATTTGATGCAACAGGTGCACGCTTGGGAATGGGCGGCGGCTTTTACGACAAAACTTTTGCGTTCAAACAAAAAGACAGCCAGAAACAATCCAAAATTAAACCTTGGTTGCTCGGTGTAGCTCATGCTTGTCAACAAGTTGAAAAATTAGAAACTGAAGCTTGGGATATTCCGCTGCACGGTGTAGTAACAGATAAAGAAGTGATTTTGAGTTAAGTAAAAATCTGGCATCAAACATTGAATATTTGTAACCCAATGTAATCTATACGTTATGATGTTATTGGTTATTAATTTTTAATAAAAAAACCAGAGGAAATAACATGGATACTCAACAACAACTCAGCTCTACTACTCGCATTTTACATTGGCTGGTCGCCCTATTTGTTATAGGGCTAGTGTGCGTAGGATATTATATGTCGACCTTTGAAGTCTGGGCACTTTATCCAATTCACAAAGCGTTTGGTGTAATCGCACTACTGATTGTTTTGCCGCGCGTGATATGGCGATTAAAAAATGGTTGGCCAACACCCGTGCGCGAATACCCTACTTGGGAACATAAACTCGCTGTAGTTACTCACTGGGTATTAATTCTCGGCACAATAATTATGCCCATATCCGGATTTATTTTTTCCGGCGCGGGCGGTCATGGTGTAGATGTTTTTGGTTTAGTATTAGCACCCGCTAATCCAAACCCCGCCAACCCAGCTGAAGTTATTCCCTTCAATAAACCTGTAGCAGATGCTGGGCATGAAATCCATGAACTTGTTGGGTTCATCATGGCCATTGCGATTGTGTTGCACATCGCAGGCGCGTTTAAACATCACATCATTGATAAAGATCGTACTTTGTTGCGAATGCTGGGTAAGTAATTTTTTTGTAAAACCGCTATTTATAAAATAAAAAAGGCACGAACGAATCGCGCCTTTTTATTTTATCATTTTAAGACAAAAACTTACTGGCCTTCCGTCTTTTTATTGCAATACGTAGATACTTCTTCTTTCAAAGATTGCAAATTCGTTTTTATTTCATCCGAGACAGAATTAATCTCTAAGTAACTATCGTAGATTGGATTACCACTGCACAGCACTTTATTCATAATATCTAATGCATTAGCTGGGTTAGGTGGTATTTCTTTAGCTATTTTTAGATTGACCTGTATAGCCAAAATATTTGCATTAATATAATTATCGCGCGTAAACGCCAATGATTGACTGTAAAAATCTCTTTCTTTTCTTGCATCAATCACAAAGTAAGCTTCAACAATACATAGTATAAAAAGAATTATTGTTAGTTGTTTCATACAAGTAATATCCATTAATTAATAAAAATTTAAAAATAACTATTTACACTTTCTATAACTCACCCCAAAAAAAACTTATACGCTTCATTCTTTGTCTCATCCCAGTAGGGATAATTCAAATCATTTAAAAAGACTTTTAATTCCGCGTAATCTTTTTTCGGGACTTGCATGCCGACTAATACGCGGGCAGATGCAGAACCGTGGTTGCGGTAGTGGAATAGAGAAATATTCCAGCGGCCTGCGACTTTGTTCAAGAACGTATAAAGTGCGCCCGGGCGCTCCGGGAACTCAAAGCGATAGAGAACTTCATCGGTTACATGTGGTGCATGGCCGCCGACGAGATGGCGAATGTGTAATTTCGCCAATTCATTTTCTGTCATGTCGACAAGATCATAGCTTTGTTCTCTTAATTCACTAATTAATTCCGCGCGATCTTTTCCGCCGGCGCTAACTTGTACACCGACAAAAATTTTCGCGTTTTTCGCATCGGCAAAACGGTAATTAAATTCCGTGATGTTGCGTTTGCCAAGCGCTTTGCAAAATGCTTTGTAGGCGCCTGGGCGCTCAGGAATGGTAACAGCTAAAATTGCTTCGCGCTGTTCGCCAATTTCAGTGCGCTCACTGATGTAACGTAGGCGATCAAAATTAATATTGGCGCCGCAATCTATTGCGACCAATGTTTGGCCGGTGATGCCGTGTTGCGCTACATATTTTTTCAAACCTGCAACGCCTGTTGCGCCCGCTGGTTCGGCGATGGAACGTGTGTCTTCAAAGATATCTTTGATGCCTGCACAGATTTCATCGGTGCTGACGGTGATACATTCGTCTACTACTTTACGCAAGATGCGAAACGTTTCTTCGCCGATTTGGGCAACGGCAATCCCATCTGCAAATATGCCAACTTGCGGAAGGATTACGCGTTTTTTCTTTTCCATAGCGGCAAACAAGCAGGCAGATTCTTCAGATTCCACCGCGATGATTTTAGTTTCCGGGCGCACATATTTTATATAGGCGCCTATACCTGCCGCTAAACCACCACCACCGACAGCAATAAAAATCGCATCGATTTTGCCTGGGTACTGGCGCAGAATTTCCATACCGATGGTGCCTTGGCCGGCAATCACGTCAGGATCATCAAACGGGTGAATGTAGGTTAAGCCTTTTTCTTCGGTCAGCTTTTTAGCATATGCCGAAGCTTCGTCGTAGCTGTCGCCATGCAACACCACTTTTGCACCGCGCGCTTTTACTGCGTCGACTTTAATAGCAGGTGTCGTGCGCGGCATAACGATAGTCGCCTTGATACCGAGGTGTTGCGAACCGAGTGCGACACCCTGAGCATGATTACCCGCCGAGGCGCAAATCACGCCACGATTTCGCTCTTCTTCATTCAATTGCAGCAACTTGTTATAGGCGCCACGCAATTTGAAAGAAAACACGGGCTGCAAGTCTTCGCGCTTCAGCAAGACTTTGTTGCCTGTACGATTTGATAAAAGGCGCGCTTCGTCCAGCGGCGTTTCTACCGCAAGGTCATAGATGCGGGCATTGAGGATGCGTTTTATGTAGGATTCAGGCATAAGAGTTCTTAATTGTTTTACGTTAGGAAAATATCTCCTGCAGTGTAAACAATTTGCACGTTTCTGGCACACTCAAAACACGACTTAAGGACAATTTTCCGTATAATGCCGCCACAAAATTAGAGGATGCGGTCATGACTCAAGACGAACTTAAACAAGCGGTCGCCCGTGCGGCGGTTGATTACATCACTCCCAAGCTATTTAGTGATTCGATTATTGGGGTGGGCACAGGTTCTACCGCGAACTTTTTTATCGATTATTTAGCCGACATTAAAGGCCGCTTTGCCGGTGCAGTGGCCAGCTCAGATGCATCCGCTACGCGTTTAAAAAAGCACGGCATTGAAGTGCTTGACTGTAACTCGGTAAGTGAATTGGTTGTTTATGTCGATGGCGCTGACGAAACCAATGCACGATTGGAATTAATTAAAGGCGGCGGCGCAGCATTAACTCGCGAAAAAATTGTCCGCGCCGTAGCCAAAGAATTTGTGTGCATCGCCGACAGCAGTAAATGGGTAGATGTGCTGGGCAAATTTCCGCTGCCAGTAGAAGTGATTCCTATGGCGCGCTCTTATGTTGCACGTGAACTGGTAAAGCTAGGCGGAGCACCGGTGTATCGTGACGGAATTGTTACAGACAACGGCAATGTGATTTTAGATGTATATAATTTACAAATTATCGATGCAATTGCACTAGAAACGACCATTAATCAAATCACTGGCGTGGTAACTAACGGCCTCTTCGCGGCAATGCCAGCGGATGTGTTGCTTCTTGGTGCACAGAGTGGCGTTAGCATTATTAAAAAGTAATTATTTTTAAACGAACAGAGTTGAGCTCTGTTCGTTATTTACCAACTCCGCCATTATTTCCTTTCTCTCTTTTCTTTCTTCTCTTTTTATTGAGTGTTTATACTCACCGTTATTTTTATCGCAGCTCAAGAAAATCCTTCATTATCGTCTACACTTTTAACGCAGATAAAAGATTTTCCCTTCAATTCCAACATTTGTTTTCCGCAAATACAAGGAAACTCACCATGAGCTTTTTTAGCAGCATACAAACTCGCCTGACCGTTATTGTTGGCGGCGGCATTTTATTATTAACGGTGGTGGCAAGTGGTGCGATTTTTCAACTCCGAACCAATTTAACGCAGTACGAGAATCTCGTGCAAGTTTCTATTGAAAATGAACGACAAATTGCAGACCTGAATTTTACATTCAAAGTACAAGTACAAGAATGGAAAAATATATTATTGCGCGGCAAAGATCCTGAAAAATATAAAAAATATTGGGATGAATTCCAAAAATTACAAAGTGAAATTCAGCAAAAAAGTAAAGCTTTACTAGTTGATTTACCTAAAGGTGAAGGCCATCAATTAATTGAAGATTTTATCAATGCACATGATGCCGCATTAGCAAAATACCAAAACGGTTTAACAGCATTTGCTGAATCTGGCTTTGAACCAAGCGCAGGCGATAAAGCCGTTGCTGGGATTGATCGCGAACCTAGCCGCATGCTGTCAGAAGCGGCCGCACTAATCAGCAAAGAAGTTAAAACTAATAGTGAAAATATTAGTGCAAGAAGTGCTTCCGTTGTTTTTTGGTCGCAATTAATTGTCGCCATCTTCGGCCTGACTATTTTATTTCTGGTATGGCTAATATTAAAAAATGCATTAATAACACCCTTGTTAAAAATTAATTCACATTTACATACACTAGCTGAAGGTGATTTCAGTAAAAATTTATCTTTGTCACAACAGGGCGAGATGGGTGCATTAAACACCAGCATCAGCACCGTACAAGCATCTATCATTATGGTGCTGGATACTATTAAAAATTCCTCCAAAACTTTGAATAGTTCTTCCAGTGATTTGACCCACACAGCGAATGAAATTGCCTCTGCAACCAATGAAATTCATTCATCTACTGATCAAATGGCAACTGCACTGAATGAAATGTCATCGACCGTTCAAGAAGTTGCTAACAATGCATCAAGTGCAGCAGAAGCCGCTAATATTGCCGATAGCAACGCACGCAGAGGCACTGAAGTGGTGAGCAATACTATTAACGCTATTAAACAGCTAAGCAATGAAGTCGATAATGTTAGTGCCGCCATGACCAAGCTCGAAGGCGAAACTGGCCGCATTGGCAGCGTACTCGAGGTTATCAAAAACGTTGCAGAGCAAACCAATTTACTCGCTCTTAACGCAGCAATTGAAGCAGCACGTGCAGGCGAACAAGGTCGCGGGTTTGCGGTGGTAGCGGATGAAGTGCGCTCACTTGCAAAACGCACACAAGAATCAACCACGGAAATTCAACAAATTATTGAAGCTGTACAAAACGGTGCAAGTTTGGCAATGCAAGCGATGCGCACTAGCCAAACCAAAGCCCATAGTACAATGGAAATGGCTGCACAAGCAGATCACGCCATTAACGATATTTCTTCTGCAGTCGCAAAAATTCAAAATATGAATACCCAAATTGCCACTGCAGCAGAGGAGCAAAGTTACGCTGCGGAAGAAATTAATCGTAATGTAATCCGCATTGTTAAGATGGTTAATGATACGAATGACCAAGCGCAAAAATCGACACAAATTGCGTCATCACTGGACAGCAGTTCGCGCGATCTTGAGAGACAAATTACACGATTTACTGTGTAAGATTTGTTATCTTAAAAATAATCTGCTAAAAACTATTCGACATAAAAAAACCGAGCCATGCTCGGTTTTTTTATTCTGCAAAGATTATCTTCCATCACTTTGAACTTACATTACTTTAAACGTCCATCGCCTCAAATTTGACGCAAACGACTTAACGCTATCAAACCACAACTCAACAAACTCAATAACAAATATGAGGGTTCTGTAACAATATTAATATAATCACTCAACGAGTTAGCATTGGCAAAGACTGAAATAGACACTAACGTTATTGCGATAATTTTTTTATTGAAAATAATTTTCATAATACATTCCTTTTTGACGAGAGCTGAAGATCTTCTAGAACCGCACCTATGCAGCAGATTTCATGCCCGATTCTATAAGCCCTTAATATTTATCATGTCGATGCAAGAAGAAAAACAAACAGAATAGATTTTGTATGATTTTTCGACATCACTTCAACGTGAATAAGAAAATATCTCTCTTCATAGATTTTATTAAAGTAAACTAAGACAATTATTTTTAAAGCCAGAGTGATCTATGTATTTTAAATTTCCTGCAATTGGCATCATTCATTCTTGTTTTAAAGAGAAGTTTGGCATTCCTCGTCAACCGGGCTTAGCACCATTGGCAAAGGCACAGCTAGAATTGTTAGCCCCTTACGATGACCCTGCGGCAATTGAAGGTTTGGAAGCAACTAGCCATATCTGGGTGCAATTTGTATTTCACGCCAATAGTCGTGAAAGCTGGAAACCAAAAGTAAAACCACCGCGATTGGGCGGCAATAAAAGCATGGGCGTGTTTGCCACGCGCTCACCGGTACGGCCTTCACCAATTGGCTTGTCAGTAGTGAAACTAGAAGGGGTTGAACAGCTCAACGGCAAGCTGTTACTCAATTTATCAGGTGTGGATTTTTTGGATGGCACACCGGTGTTAGATATCAAACCCTATGTGCCTTATGTCGACAGAATTAACGATGCCGTGAACACTTTTGCTGACGCAGCACCAACATTTATGTCTGTGCAACTAACTGCAGAACAACTCGTCTTTTGCGCAGAGTATCAACACACTACAGGTACAGATTTAGCCGGATTAATTTGCCAAGTATTGCAGCAAGATCCTCGGCCGCAATATCAAACGCCAAGCGTCGACAAAATTTACGGAATGAAATTGCTGAATCTTGATCTACGTTGGCGTTATCAATCAACTATCGCTTCATTAACTAAAGATCTATTAAGCAGTAATGATAATAATTATGAAATTGTGGTGAGTGAAATTATTGTGCTGCCCTAGGCGCCATCAATTTAACATTCCCGCGGTCCAACGCTCCAGCAATATCGCTTGTGCATCAATACTCTCTTCATCTTTTTTTGCAGCTGCCAGCTTATATTCACCACCTTCCTGCAATATCCACGAATGAGTATTGTCGGTAAGATAGAGATTTAAATCTTCAATTAATCGCTCACGTATTTTTTTAGACTTGATCGGGAAACAGGTTTCCACGCGATGAAACATATTTCTGCTCATCCAATCCGCACTGGAGCAATAAAGGTCTGGTGTGCCATTATTTTCAAAATAAAACACCCGCGAATGCTCAAGAAAACGGCCAATAATCGAACGCACATGAATATTATCTGACAGACCTTTAACACCGGGGCGTAATTGGCAAATACCGCGAACAATTAAATCAATTTGCACACCCGCTTGCGATGCGGCGTAAAGTTCATTTACTAATTCTTCATCGTACAATGAATTCATTTTGGCAATAATACGTGCAGGCTTGCCTTGCTCAGCATGGTTTTTTTCAGCGCGAATTAATCGCACCAAACCTTTATGCAGCGTAAATGGCGCATACATTAGCGATTCCATTTTTGCTGCTTTGCCCATACTACTTAACTGCAAAAATATACGATAGACGTCATCGCCAATATCTTTGTCAGAGGTGAGCAATCCATAATCGGTATAAAGCTTACTGGTTTTAGGATGATAATTTCCGGTGCCCATGTGCACGTAATAACGCAACTTACCCGTTTCGCGACGCGCAACTAGCAGCATTTTGGCGTGGGTTTTAAAACCCACAACGCCGTAAATTACGTGAATACCATAACGCTGTAAACGTTCCGCCAGAGCCACATTTTGCTCTTCATCAAAACGTGCGCGCAGCTCAACAATAGCGGTTACTTCTTTGCCTGCTTTTGCCGCAGTTACTAATGCATCAACAATGGGTGAATTAGATCCCGTGCGATAAAGCGTTTGTTTAATCGCAAGTACATGAGGATCAGCCGCCGCTTCACGCAAAAAATCCACTACCGATTGAAATGAATCAAATGGATGATTTAATAAAATATCCTGCTTTTGCAATATCTCAAAATAACTATTTGAGCGCTTGGATAGTTTCGGCATAGATTGAGCAAAGGGACGGAAATATAAATTTTTGTCTTTAATCAATTCAAATAAATCGCTGTAGCGATTTAAATTTACCGGCCCATTAATATTGTATAAATCGCGCTCTTTGATTTCACAGCGCTGCAATAAAAAAGTGACTAATTCATGTGGGCAGGTATTGGAAATTTCCAATCGTACTTCATCGCCATATTGACGATACGCCAACTCACCTTGCACTGCGCGCAATAAATCTTCTGTTTCTTCTTCATCTAGAAAAATATCGGAGTTGCGCGTTAAGCGAAATTGATAGCTATCAATCACCGTCATACCGACAAAAATTTCAGCCATGAAAAAATGGATGATCGACGAAATAAATACAAACTCGCGTCCACGAGTGGTGCATTCTGTAGGTAATTCAATAATGTGCGGGAGTGAACGCGGTACTTGCACGATGGCACAATCAGAGCTGCGACCAAATGCATCTTTGCCACTCAGCTTGACGATAAAATTGAGGCTTTTATTAAGAATTCGTGGAAACGGATGCGCAGGATCAAGGCCAATCGGGCTGAGCACAGGGAGAATATCGGATATAAAAAATTCTTTTAGATACTTGATGTGTACCGGCTGCCATTCTTCGCGGCGCAACACACTGATATTTTGCTCGCGTAACAAGGGCAAAATATCATTATTCAGAATTTGGTATTGCTCAATCATTAAATGACGAGCGCGCACAGAAATTTGTTCGAGCGTTTGTATTCCCGTTAAACCATCAGGTTCTAATACAGATGCCGTTGGGCGCTCAAGACGCTCTACCAACCCTCCCACACGCACCTCAAAAAATTCATCAAGGTTGGTAGAAAAAATACAGAGAAACCGTAGTCGCTCCAGTAAGGGAATAGATTGATTATGCGCTTGGTAGAGGACTCGCTTGTTAAACTCGAGCAAACTCAGCTCGCGATTAAAATATGCACTGGACACAGAAAACCTCAGACTATAAAACTAAACGACAGTAGCATATTGCAAAGAAATGACAGAATTAAGACGACAATACTTATAACACTAGCAAATTTTGGGGAGTTTGCTGGTAATTGTGAGCCAGACTGAACAATCACTCATAAACTAAATGGCGGCAAAGATCCTATTAACCGCCATTTTTTTAGCTAAGCCTATTTGCAACTATCTACTCATTGGCCTGCTCTATTACTTCTTGTTGCACTTATACACGTTGAAACTTTGGTGACCATTCTCAACAGCCGTAATAGGCACTACGGTATCACCTGAAAAAGTAGTCGCTTCATTGCGCGCAAGCGTCGCTAACTCAGTCGCCACTTTTTCGTCATTACGTAGAATTGGGCCCAATTTCGCAGTCACGCTAACAGACACTTCACGCAACAACGCACAACCACGTACATTTGCCGCATTTGCCACAGCCACGTTTTTAGCTTGTTCAGTTGGCTTTACCCACGTACAGGCGCTCATAGTTGCAACTGCAACCAACAACAATGATAGTTTTTTCATAATGATTCCTAAAATAATGGTGAGAAGTACAAAAACAACAGTGGCTACACTAATCGCAAGATTCTAAAGATGCAACCGTGGTAAAGCGCGAAGCGCAATTTCACAGAGCATTGGCGCCAAAAGTAAAAAACCAATGGAATCTAGCCCCATTGGTTTTTAAGGTGCAGCATGCATTAATTAAAAAGACTAATGATTAATAGGCTTTTCCTGACCATACTGAGGTGAACGTGGGCCATAAAGAAGTTGGCCATTAGCGCCTGCTGTTAACAATCTCTGGCTGGCTACACCGGCATACATATAGGAATTATTGGCAATGTTGTTGACCACCTGCTCAACCAGAGCTTTGACCAACAAACCTGCTAATCCACCACCCGTATTGTTGTTTTGATTTTCTGCACTGGAAGCACGTGCACTACCCGTCCACAATACGGCACCGGTACGCAAATCCACTAATCGTGAGCGAGCAGTTACCGCAGTCTCACTGGCAATTAACTTATATGAAACACCGTATTCTGTAATATCTGTATAAAGCGCCGCATCAGCACCAAAAATTTCGCGCAGTTTTGCAGGCGAAACATTTTGCGCTTCAGCTGCATTCGAAAACCCATTTTCTTTAAACGCAGCATCCATCAACGCAACCGGCACTACATAGTAGCCAGCCTCTGCCAATGGATACGTCATTTGCGCAAGCATCGCATAAGTAGCAGTAACATCCGGAGAATTATTTTTAGGCGGTAAAACCAAAATAGACGCTGGATGAGATGCTTTGAATGCCGAATAATCGTAAGGCTTTTGACTCACGCAACCTGTTAACACAACAACAACGGCTGACAAACACAGAAAACACCGAAAATTATTCAACATCACAATGCTCCTTTTGTATTTTTGTTTTTACTCATTTTGTTCAACATAAAATCCATAAACGGAGCAGATTCTGGAAACAGCATCTTCTCGGTTTCCAACTCTACTTTCATATCATCAACGCGCCCTACTTCGCCATACAGCAAACCTAAGTGCGCGTGATAACCTGGCGGAACAGAAACGTTTTGTGTTGATGTCGGCAATGATTTTTCCAGAGCAGCAATTTGTTGCTCTGGGCTACCAGTACCCTTGAAGTGTGAATAGACTTGCGTTTCGTAAGTTCCCCAAGAGTACATATTATGTGGCTTTGTAGCACAACCACTAAACATCACCATAGAAACAGCCATGGCAAAACAAATACTGCGTAACTTAAATAATTCCATTAAATATATTCCACTCATTTAGTTGGCTTCCATGCACCTGAATCGATACCTGCTGCCAGTTTAGAAACAACATCACGAATCGCTAAATCAAGCACCTTGCCATTTAATGTAGCGTCATAACTTGCGGTACCACCAAAGCCAATCACTTCACGATTGCTTAGGCTGTATTCACCTGCACCTTGAACTGAATAAACAACTTCAGAGGTTTCTACATTCACCACATTCAAGCTAACTTTTGCATAAGCAATTTGCGATTTACCACGACCTAAAATACCAAACAATTGTTGGTCGCCTACTTCTTTACGGCCAAACTCAGTAACATCGCCAGTAATCAAAAAATTAGCGCCTTTGATTGTTTGCGATTTTTTCAGCAAGCCAGCTTCTTGCGCAGCTTCATTCATGTTATCGCGATCCATCACACTGAAACGTCCAGTTTGTTGCAAATGAGTAATTAAAATAGTTTTGGCTTGACTGCCTAAATGATCAACACCATCCGAAAAAATACCACGCATAAAACTGGAGCGGTTATCAAACTTACCAACCGCAATTTGGCTTTTGGCTCCTTGATAAGGAATGCTAGCAACCGCAGGTTGAGGGGTTTCAATGGTGCGAGAGCTTTCGGTGGCGCAGCCAGCGAACATCGCCGCCATGCTGAGGGACAAACCGAGAGGGAGTAACTTAGATATCTTCATGATAAATCCTTAATAAATAGTAATGTCGGAAAATCCAACCTGCTCATTATAGACAAAAAGCTTGAATTACCATGTAGATTTCTGGCGCGCAAAACACAAGAAAACACCAACCTCTAATAATAGCCAATTAAACCCACAGAAAACGGCGCCAAAAACATTGGGTTACTGGTTTGCTGTGCCTGGGCTGGTTATTATGTAGGGTCTGCAATTTTTATGCGTCTATAAAGTATTGCGTTCATGCATGCAAGGAGATGACTGCATGCGCGCCGTTAACAATAAATCCACTGTAAATATTTCAACGGGAATTTCTAGGAGCTCAATATGATCATGAATTTTTTTTGCGGTTTGTTTAAATTTACTAGGCACCATCGTCGCCTTATTACGATCTTGGCACTGCTTGGTTTGGTGCTAATTGCTGTCATTTTTGCAGCGGGTAAAACCTATCAAAAATGGGATAACGACCCAGATCGTGGTGCAATCCCTATTACGAACAGCGCATTTGGCGATAGCTATTCTACCCCGCAATATCTCGATCAAGGCTGGAGTAAATCTGACAGCTTGTGGTTTTACAACACCACGCAAGGTTCCGCATTAATGCCCTACGATTTCTTTTTGGTACTAGAACAGGAAACGACTAACGAATTATTTCGCTCCAATCAAAATATTGATAAGTACCGTTACTTACCGCAAAAACCAACTTTCTTTAATCCTGATGGATTACCTGTGGGCTTTACGAAAGAGGATTATCAAGGCAAATCCTACATGGGTTATACCTGTGCAGCTTGTCATACCGGTCAGGTTAACTACAAAGGCAAAGCCATTCGTATTGATGGCGGCCCATCAATGGCAGATATGGTTGGCTTTTTAACCGCGCTAGAAAAAAGCTTAAAAGCCACACGCGACGATAGCCAAAAACACGAGCGCTTTGTAAAAAATGTCATCGCTTTAAATAACAACTATTCAAAGCCAGAACAAATTGCGGCTGACTTAGAAAAATTCACTAACACGGTTGAGTTGTACAACACGATCAATCACAGCCATATCGATTATGGCTATGGACGTTTGGATGCTTTTGGCCGCATTTATAACCGTGTTCTCGAACACGTTATTAATAAAGATCAATTGCGCTTAGCCTTGTTGCTTATCACCAACGCAGAAGAAAAACATATTCTTAACAAAACTCAAGTTGATGCGGTATTGGAAGGCGTTGACCCTACTATTATTGGCGATGTGCAATTTGCCTTAATTCTCAAACGTCTGGCTTCTAGTGAAGGCAACTATCCAGGCCTTAGCCAACGTGATTTGCTGCGCGTACGCAATGCTATTTTCAACGAAGCCGATGCTCCGGTGAGTTACCCTTTCCTGTGGGATATTACCCATTCTGACTATGTACAATGGAATGCAATTGCCGAAAACGCTGGTGTCGGCCCACTGGGACGCAACACAGGTGAAGTGATAGGCGTATTTGGCATGTTGGATTGGACTGCATCCAAGCCTTGGTTCAGCTTGTCTTCTTTCATTACTGGACAAGATCGCCAACAACCACAAATCAATTTCAAATCATCTATTGATTTGATTAACCTGCAGCGAATTGAATCCCACCTGCAATCGCTCACATCACCACAATGGCCGGAAGACATTTTAGGCAAGATCGATCGCGAAGCAGCGCAACGCGGGCAATTGGTTTACAACGAGTACTGCCAATCTTGTCATCAAGTGATTAAACATGATGCATGGGATCGCGTGCTTACTACCAACATGACCAATATTGATGTTGTGGGTACCGACCCAAGAATGGCTAAAAACTGTGTTAACTACACAGGCTATGCTGGCAATTTTGAATCTGTATATCAAAATGTAGGCGTCGGCTCTGTAGTCGTGCAAAGTCATGCACCGGTTGTACAAATTCTCACCGCTGCAACGACTGGAACAGTCGCTACACCCGATGCCGATAAGTGGCTCATTCGCCGCATTGCCGACTGGGCTTATGTGCTAGGAAAATCCTTTTTTGATAATACGATCAAAGCCAGTGTAAAATCCGGTAATTATCAGGCCGATACCACAGCCAACCCTTATAACTCTCTGCTTTCTTACAAAGCGCGCTCACTCAATGGAATATGGGCAACAGCACCTTATCTACATAATGGTTCTGTTCCGAATCTTTTCAGTTTGTTGTTGCCTAAAAAGCGCGAGGGTGATCCGGAAGGTGTGCAGTATCGTCCTGACTCGTTTCAAGTAGGCAGCCGTGAGTTTGACCCCGTGAATATTGGCTTTAAAAGCGAAGGCTACGAAGCTTTCAATTTTAAAACCCTTCGCGTTGGCGATTTAAATACCGGACATGATTACGGAACAGGTAGAGATGGAAAGGAACCACTCACCGAACAAGAACGCTGGGATTTAATTGAATATATTAAAACACTGTAAACTTTAAAATGATCTGCCCCGTGAAAATGACTCGCAGCAAGCGCGTGTTTACACGGGGCAAATTCTTTCAAGTGCAATTCAGTGTTTTTGCCAATGGTTGCGCAAACCCTAATGACAATAATGATAACGACAGTATTAAAAAATTTAGCCACGATTAAGAAAAACATAGCCAAACCCCTTTTTTGCATTTTTGTGCTGATAACATTTACTGCGCATGAAGCATTAGCACAAACTTCTAAACCTGATAACACAACAACCAAATCGCAAAACACACAAACTGCGAAAAAAACCGCACAGAAAACAACAAATAAACCTGTCAACAAAACCACTGCCGCTCCAAAAACGACAGCAGCAAAACCCGCAACAAGTACAAAATCCGTAGCCAGCACAAAGAAAATCAGTGCTCCAGTTAAAAGCGTTGCCGTTAAAAAAGTATCACCGAGTAAACCTACCCCTACACCTATCGCTGCTACACAAAAAGCTACACCAACTAAACCAGCACCCACTAAATCGATGGTGATAAAACCCGCTGCTGCTACGGTGCTAACCATCGACAATCAACGCTTTACCGTGCCAGCGCAAACAACTGCGCCTGTACCGCAACCCAACTATAAAACCAATGAAGATTTTGTTAACGAATTCGAAAGTTATGTAGAAACCAAAATAGTCCCTAGGGTACCTGGTGTAGCCTTGGCAGTTATTGCCAACGGCAAAGTAAAAGTATTACAAGCCTACGGCGTTAAAAAAGTAAATGGCAATGATCCTATCAATACCGATACGTTATTTCGTTTAGCATCCGTATCAAAAACGATTGGCTCTACAGCAGGTGCACTATTAGTACGCGATGGATTAGTCTCGTGGGATACGCCAGTAACCACTGTGTTGCCCGATGTAGAATTTAAAGATCCCCGCTATGGTAACCAACTGACGATACGCAATATTTTGTCGCAGTCAACGGGATTGCCTACTCACACTAACGACAATTATATTGAAGAAGGCTTACCCTTTGATGAAGTGGTACGTCGCTTGCGCTACGTTAATTTTGTTTGTCCACCGGGAAAATGTTACGCCTACCAAAACGTAACCTACAGTTTAATCAGCAATATTATTCAGAAAAAAACGGGAAAAACGTACGAACAATATGTGCAAGAAAAAGTATTTAATCCACTTGGCATGCACACGGCTTCTTTCGGTATGCTAGGTTTAAAAGCTAATAACAATTACGCCCTCCCCCACGTTATGACACGCAGTGGATGGTATACCGAAACTATTACCGAAAATTATTACCGCATTAATCCCGCTGCAGGTGCGAATGCAAGCATCACAGATATGTCGCACTGGGTACTCGCGCAAATGGGACACAACCCAGAAGTATTGTCGCCTTCAACACTCAACACATTGCATGACAAAGTTACAAAGAACACACCCTCACAATCGCATTATGGTACTCGCGAAGGCGTAACAGATACTCACTATGGTTTGGGCTGGCGAATTTTTGATTATCGCGGCGACAAAAATTTTGTGCACCACGGCGGCTATGTTTTAGGTTTCCGTTCGGAAATGGTTTTTAATCCAGATTTACAAATCGGAATGGTAATTTTAAGTAACTCTAATAAATTAGCCGGCGATGTTATTTTTAAATTTTTAGATGCTTATGAAGATGATAAGCGCGGCATGAAAATTAGTAAGCGATAATTTTTTCTATTTGCCTGATAATAAAATGTATCCAATAATAAGTTTTTATTATTGGATACATTTTATGTAGTTATTGCAGTGGCTGTTCTTCCTTTAGCTTTAAAGCCGTCACCAACACCTGTTGAATACGTCGCCCTTCCATCACTTTAATTTCAAATTCATAATCAGAAATTATTATAGTTTCACCACCGACAGGAATATGTTGTAACTCTTCAAGCAATAATCCTGCAAGCGTAAAATAATCACTCTCTTCACGCTCCAATCTAATATCCAACAATTCTTCTAACTGCTCTAACGAAATACTCGCATCTAACAGCCAACCGTTTTCTTGCTCGACGACTAGCGGCGCTTCACTGCTATCCGCCAATTCACCTGCAATCGCGGCCAATAAATCACTGGTGGTAACAACGCCTTTAATGCTGCCGTACTCATCAATCACAATCGCCATAGGCACTGCTTCTTGACGCAACATTTCTAAAACATTCAATGCACTCGTACCTTCAGGCACAGCCAAAGGTTCTACTGCAAGCGAAGCAAGATTCAGCGGCTGGCCGCTTAACGCAGCCGTAAGCAAATCGCGGCTTTGCACAATACCGTGCAAATTATCCAGCTCATCGCGTGCAACCAACAAACGTGTTTGTGGTGTCGTTTTTAAAACGCGGAGTAATTCTTCAGGTGTTGCATTTACATCTACCCAGACAATATCAGGACGCGGCGTCATTAGAGATTGCACAGGGCGATCGGTCAGCTGCAGCACACTGCGAATCATTTGGCGTTCACTGTTTTCAAAAACTAAGTCTTCGCCTTGCGGGTTTGCCATGGCGACAATATCGTGACCCACTTCGTCGGCATCTGAACTGCCACCCAGTAATTTAAGTACGGCTTCCGCCGTGCGATCACGCAGCGGGCGCTCACCGATAATATGACGTGTGCGATTAGAGCGAGCCAATTGATTGAAGAATTCGATAAGCACCGAGAAAGCGATAGCGCCGTAAAGATAGCCTTTGGGAATGTGAATCCCCGCGCCCTCAGCAACCAAACTAAAACCAATCATCAACAAAAACCCAAGGCACAACATCACCACCGTAGGATGCTTGTTCACAAAATCCGTTAAGGTTTTACTGGCAACAATCATTAATCCCATCGCGATAATAACGGCGAGCATCATAACCGCGAGTTGCGACACCATGCCCACGGCGGTGATCACTGCATCCAGCGAAAACACTGCATCCAATATCACAATTTGTATAATCACCGCCCAAAATGCAGCATGAACTCGCGTGCCGCGGGATGTGTTGATCTTGCCTTCTAACCGTTCATGCAGTTCGATAGTCGCTTTAAATAATAGAAACAGCCCGCCAAACAATAAAATAAGATCGCGCCCGGAAAGTTCATGCTCCAACACACTGAATAAAGGCTGCGTTAATGTCACCAGCCATGAGATACCTGCCAATAAACCGAGACGCAAGACAAGTGCAAGGCTTAATCCTAACAAGCGCGCGCGTTCACGCTGATGCTTGGGTAATTTATTAGCCAGTACGGCTACGAATATTAGGTTATCGATGCCCAGTACAATTTCGAGTACAACCAGCGTTAACAATCCCAGCCAGGCTGCGGGATCCAAAAGCCATTCCACGGTTACGACCTCAATCTACGTTGTGTTATTGAAAAAAAAGAATCGCGGCGTGGATAATTATCCAACACACACAGATGACTATGAATAAGCTTGGAAAAACAGAACATGCGCGTGCCGAGCACAGTAGCGCTATGAATTAATCTCTCAGCAATTCTGAGATGCTGATAGATACATTGCCGCAATAACGCGAGCAAATAAATGTGTGGCGATGGCTGACGCTGGGATTCAGGGTCAGGTTCTGGGGTTGGCATTCAATATCCAAAGTGGCCAAAGAAGCTCGATTCTACTTTACCTTTGCTTACAATGCCTACCTTTCCTATCGAATTTGCTGGCCAGTTACGCTAGGCTTGGCGCCAGTGGGTAGCTTATCCACATTTTATGAGTTCACACATTCCATGCAGATGACTTTTTTAGAGGGTTTACACGAAATTACAGCGGTGCGCTGGAATGCACTTTGCCCGCCAGATTACCCTTTTGTGCGCCACGAATTTTTGTCTGCATTGGAGTTAAGTAAGAGTGTTAGTATCGCTCAAGGTTGGCAACCGCAGCATCTTATTGTGGAAGAAAATGGCGAACTCATTGCCGCTATACCGCTATATATAAAAACGCACTCGTATGGCGAATACGTATTCGATTGGGCGTGGGCAGATGCGTACAAACGTTACGGATTGTCTTATTATCCAAAATTAATTTCGGCAATTCCCTTTACACCTTGTACAGGCACACGCGTATTAATTGCCGATGTAAACCGATACAGTGAATTATTGTCGATAATGGTTGCCGCGATAAAAACTCGCGCTCACGAATTACAGGCGTCTAGCTGGCATTGTTTATTTCCCAGCGAAGAAGTATCGAATCAGTTAATAACATCGGAAACAACGCAACGTATTGGTTGCCAGTTTCATTGGTTTAATCACAACTATCATCATTGGGATGATTTTGTGGCGACAATGAATTCGCGTAAACGCAAAAATATCAATAAAGAACGACGCAGTGTTTACGAGCAAGGCATTCAGTTTGTCGTAAAAGAAAGTAACAATATTACGTCGTCAGACTGGGCATTATTTTATACGCTTTATTGCAATACCTATTTAAAACGCAGCGGCCATACCGGTTATTTAACCCAAACGTTTTTTAGATTATTAAGTGAACACTGTTGCGATTCCGTTGTAATGATTATTGCGCAACACAATGAAACCACTATAGCAGCATCATTATATTTCAAAGACGCTACTACACTTTATGGCCGCTACTGGGGTTGTGTGGAAGAATATGACTTTCTCCATTTTGAAACCTGTTATTACCAAGGCATTGAATACGCGATTAAACATGGCTTGCAGCGTTTTGATGGCGGCGCACAAGGTGAGCATAAAATTCAACGTGGTTTTGAGCCAATTATTACCTATTCAAACCATTGGTTAGCACGCGATGATTTTCAACAGGCAATTGCCGACTTCACCGCGCAAGAAGCAAAAGCTATTCATCTGTATCAACAAGATGCCAAACAACATTTACCGTTTAAGGAAACTCACGTTGCTGAATAATCGTTTTTTTAACAGCTTACATCCTCGCAACATTTTAATTGCTCTCGATGAAATTGATGCAGAAGCACCCTCTTATTCATTGAATCGCCCGCAAGCATTACGCCGTGTCGTCACCATACTTGGCTGTGTTAGCGTGTGCTTGTTAATAGATCATTACTTAAAGTTTTCAGACAACTTGCAACGTCTATTAATATGGATCGCCGAATGGAATAACTTACCAGGCAATTTTTACATTAACCGCTTAGCCAATAGCCACTGGGATGAACTTTGTGCCTATGCCTGGTGGACGAGTATTCATTTGCTTTGTTATGTCATTCTCCCCGCACTTTGCATTCATTTTATTCTCAAACAACGCGTTCGCGATTTTGGTTGGCAACTCAATCAAGCACCACAACATTGGCGCGGCTATTTATTATTACTCAGCCCAATTTTAGTGTTTGTGTACATAGTCAGTTTGGGGCAGGATTTTGTTAATCATTATCCGTTTTACAGTTTAACGGGGCGCAGCTGGGCTGACTTGCTAGGTTGGGAGTTTTTATATTTATGTCAGTTTGTATTTTTAGAATTTTTCTTTCGTGGATTTATCGTCAATGCGCTGCGCCCCGCCATAGGTGCCAACGCAGTATGGGTTATGTGCGTGCCGTATCTAATGATTCACTTTCCAAAATTATGGCTTGAAGCAACTGGGGCGATTTTTTTCGGTCTCTTTTTAGGTATCCTCGCCATGCAATCGCGTTCAATTTGGGGCGGTGTATTAGTCCATGCCGGCGTCGCCGTCAGTATGGATATGGCAGCACTTCTGCGCAAACAAGGCCTACCAGATTCATTCTGGCCTTTCTGATTCTGGGCTTTTTGGTTTTGGCCTTTTTGGTTTTTGACTGAATCAATCTTTACTGCCCTTAATCTTTCACGGTACGATTTATCAGACTACAATGAAAGACTCATGAAAGGTTAATGTAATGACAACTACACCACCTATGATCCTAATCAATCTGCGGATCAAATAATAAAAATATGCGGACTGTATGAAACTCACAGAACAACAATTGCACGCATTAGCTGCGCAACTACCTCAGCTCGCATTTTCGCTGGATAAAGATTGTGAGTGGCCAAAAACAGATATCGCACAGGCCTATCTCAATCTTTATCACATTAATTTTGCGCAGGATTTTGTAGGTGTCGCGCATGGTTTCGGCTGCATAAATGCAGCAGAATTTCGCATAGCCACGCATTACTGGCTACCACAAAATGCCCAAGGCACCGTTGTTGTTGTACATGGCTATTATGATCATGTCGGCATTTTTAATAATATTATTCGTTTTGCACTAGAACATAATCTCGCCGTAGTCGCCTTTGATTTACCAGGGCATGGCTTAAGCAGCGGCGCGCGCGCAGCCATTGACTCGTTTGATCAATATGCAGATGTACTCGCTGAGGTCATGAAACAAAGTTATGATTTGATACCAAAACCTTTATATGCCATCGGGCAAAGCACAGGCTCTGCTGTTATTTTAAATTACTTATGGCGCTACGCCGATAAAAATAACACCATGGATTGCTTCAAAAAAATTGTACTCTGCGCACCTTTAATTTTGCCGCAGGGTTGGCGTATGGGGCGTTTTGTGTTTGCGGTAGCACGTCACTTTTTAACAACATTAAAACGTGGAAAAGCGCGCAGCTCTCACGACAAAAACTTTAACAACTTCATCATGAAGCAAGATTCTTTACAGGCTAAGCATCTTTCTTTGCAATGGGTTGGCGCCATGAAAGCGTGGGACAAGCAATTTCGTTCATACAAACCACTGCAAAAAGAATTACTGATCATCCAAGGCACCGGCGACATGACGGTAGAGTGGAATTACAACTTACCAACCATTCAGCAAAAATTACCTAATGCGCAAGTTGTAATGATTAACGATGCAGGGCATCAATTGGTCAATGAAAGCGAACCCTATCGCAAGCAAGTATTTGCGGCGATTACACATTATTTATCTCTTTAATTATTTTACGAAAGGTATCCCTGTGGAATTTATTCAATTAGTTATCAGTTTTATTTTGCATGTAGATCAACACCTACTGGAATTATTTAATCAATACGGCACTCTTATTTATGGAATTTTGTTTTTAATTATTTTTTGTGAAACAGGGTTAGTAGTAACGCCTTTTTTACCTGGTGATTCTCTACTGTTTGCCACAGGTGCATTAGTAGTAGGAACCACGTTAGATATTAACGTGATGGCGTTGGTGGTCATCTCGGCCGCGGTCTTAGGTAATATTGTTAATTACACTATTGGCCATTTTTTTGGTGAGCAATTATTTCGCAACCCGGACTCAAAAATATTTCGCCGCGATTACCTGCAAAAAGCACAAGATTTTTATGCGCGTCATGGCGGAAAAACGATTGTAATGACACGCTTTGTACCTATCATTCGCACTTTCGCACCTTTTGCAGCAGGTATGGGCGGCATGACTTATAAACGTTTTTTAGTGTATAACTTAGTAGGCGCTTTACTATGGGTCGGTTTGTTTTTATATGCAGGTTACTACTTTGGCAATCTACCGGCTGTACGTAAAAACTTTACTTTGCTGATTTTTGCTATTTTAGTGTTGTCCGTATTGCCTATTTTTATCGAATGGTGGAAATCACGTCGCACAAAACAAGCTGCTGGAAATTAAATATTTTTTCTTGTTAGTTAATACCTAAAGATAATAAATCCAGATAAAAAATGCCGCTGAGAAATCAGCGGCATTTTTTTATTCCGTACATCAAATTACATTAAAACAATACACGGCAGCGAATTGTGCCTTCAATGCTCTTCAATTGCTCCAACGCGACTTCGCTGTAAGGAGAATTGATATCCACCACAACGTATCCCACTTTGTCATTGGTTTGCAAATATTGCGACGCAATGTTGATATGATTGTCAGAGAAAATTTTATTAATTTTTGATAACACGCCTGGCACGTTGGCATGTACGTGCAATAAGCGATGCGCATCCGCATGACCCGGCAACGCCACTTCAGGAAAGTTAACTGAACTGATTGTAGTGCCGTTATCAGAATATTTAATTAACTTTTCGGCAACTTCAATACCAATGTTAGCTTGCGCTTCCACGGTTGAACCACCAATGTGCGGAGTTAAAATAACATTATCCAAACCGCGCAATGGGCTAACAAATTCATCGTCGTTTGCTTTTGGCTCTTCAGGAAAAACATCAATTGCTGCACCAGATAAATTACCTGCTTTTAACGCCGCGGCTAATGCATCGATATCAACCACAGTACCGCGCGATGCGTTTATTAATATCGCACCTTTTTTCATTAAACCAATTTCGCGCGCGCCAATCATATCTTGTGTTGCGTGAGTTTCTGGTACGTGCAAACTAACGATATCAGAAGTTGCCAATAACTCATCAAGGCTGCGCACTTGGTGGGCATTACCTAACGGCAACTTGGTTATCACATCAACAAATTGCACTTTCATACCAAGCGATTCTGCAAGCACACTGGTTTGGCTACCAATAGAACCATAACCAATTAAGCCGAGTGTTTTGCCACGGCATTCATAAGAACCTACTGCAGATTTATCCCAACCACCACGATGACAAACCGCATTTTTTTGCGGAATATTTCGCAACAATAAAATGGCTTCTGCGAGAACCAATTCTGCAACAGAGCGAGTATTTGAGTAAGGCGCATTGAACACAGCAACACCAAATTCTTGCGCCGCTTTTAAATCCACTTGGTTGGTGCCAATGCAGAAACAACCAGCGGCGATAAGTTTTGGAGCATTTTCGAATACACGACGCGTTAACTGCGTACGTGAACGTAGACCGACAAAATGTGCATCCTGTATCTTTTCAATCAGGGCATCTTCGTCCAAAGCGGTTTTTAAATATTCAATATTGCTATAGCCCTGCGCATGCAAGGTGTCGATGGCGGACTGGTGCACGCCTTCCAATAACAGAAATTTAATCTTGCTTTTGTCTAACGAGTTCTTACTCATGGCAGTCTCCTGAGAGGGATTTCACGCGGTTTAACCCAAGGTTATCGCGAATACAGAGGCTTAAAAATTGGGCGGCATCATAACATAAAGCCAGCGATATCAGTGCCTCCTGGAGGCATCAATTCATCTTTCAGGGTATAGGTCACATAAATTTATTGGCTTGAAGAGGGGGAATAGCAAAACGTGGGCCCCGTAAGATCGTTTGAAATATCGATTGTTTTGGGGCTTACCCTTATGCAGTTTCAAGCAGTTCGAGATGGTAATCGATATCCGATAAATAGCGCATTTCAGTTTCTAAATCGGCCTGGGTTAACGGATGCTGACTCAGCCATTTATGGGGAATATGCAAAGTGATACTTTTTTTATTGGCTTTAACAATAACGGGAGGTACTTTCTCAGCCTTTTTACCACGATGGAAAATCACAGCGATGCGCAACAAAATAGCCACCTTTATCAGATCATCACTATCGGGTAAAAAATGTTTGATAGGGAATCTTTTACGATGAGCTAATACTAACGTTGCCAGCTGCGCTTGTTCTACGCGTGAGCATCCCGCAAGATCAACATGCTGCACAATGTAAGCACTGTGTTTATGGTAATCATTGTGCGCTATATCTAATCCCACCGGATATAAGCGCGATGACCACGCCAATAATTTACTGACTTCTATATCATTCAATGACCATTGATCAGCCACTTGTTCTAACAATGCTAAGGCCGTTGTTTCCACGCACTTAGCTTTATCAATATTGACATGAAATCGCCCCGCTAATGCATCAACACTTGCCTGACGAATATCATGGTTTTCAAGTCGGCCTTTTAAATCAAACAGCAGGCCTTCACGCAACGCCCAATCAGCGGCAAACATTTCTTCAAGCTGCAAACTTTCAAACAATGCTTTGAGAACAATAACACCGCCTAAAAATACGGCTTGGCGATCATCAGATAAGCCCGGTATTTTTACATCAGTATTACTGTGCTGTTTATACAGTTGAATAATTTTATCCAAACTGCCAACACGAATAGCGCCCTTACTCCAGCCAGCCGCTTCACAGACTTTTCCAACCGCTTTAATCGTGCCCGAGGCTCCGAGAATTTCATTCCATCCTTGCTGCAAAAAAGATTCGCACACAGGCTCCAACTCTTGCATACATGCGATAAGTGCTTTGTTGATATTTTTTTCAGTCACCTTGCCATCAAAGAAAAACTTTTTTGTGATGGCGACACAACCCATATTCAAACTTTCTTTTACTAAGGGCAGCATCCCCTGGCCCAGAATAATCTCGGTACTTCCACCACCAATATCCACCACCAAGCGTTTACCCGCTTGCGGCGCTATACAATGTGCAACGCCTAAATAAACTAACCGCGCCTCTTCATCACCCGAAATAATTTCTACAGGATGACCCAAGCGCTGTTGTGCGTCCGCTAAAAATTGGCGCGAATCACGAATACTACGTAAAGTTTTAGTGCCAACTATACGCACACTACGCGATGGATATGCGCGCAAACATTCGCCAAACTTTTCCAAACAGGTCAATGCTTTTGTGCGAGCATCTTCACTAAGCACACCATCACTATCCAACCCCCACCCCAAACGTACCGGCTCACGCAAGCGATCTAAAAGCACAAGCTGTCCATGATCCCATTTTGCAATAATCATGTGAAAGCTATTTGAGCCTAAATCAATCGCGGCTATATGGCTGGTATTTAATGGATCGAGGCGGGAAAGATTAAACATAAATGTCTATACCTGAATGTTTACGTCTGGAATGTACGCCTCAAAAAAATACCCGACAAACGTCGGGTATTAGTGCAGAGATTAATTCAGCGTTACGGGTGTATCTTCTTTTGCAGCAGCTTGTTGTTGCGCATTTGCAACTGCTTGCGCAAACACAGCATCAAAATTTATAGGAGCCAACATCAATGGAGGGAATCCACCACGTGTTAAAATGCTATCAATTGTTTCACGCGCATAAGGAAATAAAATTTGTGGGCACAAAGTATTAATAGCATGACTTAATTGCATACCACTCAGGCCAGCAATTGTGAACAGACCGGCTTGTTTAACTTCCACCAAAAAAATAACTTTGTCATCAATACGCGCTGTAATAGTTAGCAGCAAAACAACATCATGTAAATTTTCATCTACCTGGGTAACCTGTATATTTAAATCTTGCTGAATATTAGGTTTCCACGCTTTTGTAAAAACTTCCAAACCGCTCGGTGTTTCAAACGATATATCCTTCAAATAAATTTTTTGAATTGCAAATGCGGTTTGTTGCTCTGCATTTTCCTGAATATTATTGTCACCACTCATAAAACTTTCATCCTAAATCTATATTTATCTATTTTAGCTACTCATTACCCTTCAGTAATTCATTAAGCTTACCTTGTTTATCCAATGCTAATAGATCAGTAAAACCACCAACATGGTAATCATCGATCCAAATTTGCGGTACGGTTCGCTGCCGACTTTTTTTCATCATTTCTTCACGCAATTGCGGATTTTGATCAACTCGAATTTCTTCAACATTGACGCCTTTTTGCGCCAGCAGTTTTTTTGCATTAACACAAAAAGGACATACTGCTGTTGTGTACATAAGAACTCGAGCCATTTCAATCACCAACTTATTTTACTTTATATTTATTTACCTTTAATTAAAGGTAAATTCTGACTTTGCCACTCACCAATCCCACCAGACAAACGACGAACATCAAAACCTTGTTTTTTCAATGTACGACCAACTTGGCCAGAATGCTGTCCCATCTTATCAACTATAATAATGATGGAGCTTTTATATTTTTCAAGGGTTGCTATGTCACTGTTAATTCTTTCGTAAGGGATATTAATAGCATCTACCAAGTGCCCAAGCTTAAATTCAGCCGTGGGTCTAAGGTCTAATACCACTGCTTTATTAACGTTGACCAGACTCGTTAATTCATGCGTTGATACAGGCAACCCACTTTTTATTCTCTCCATCCAAGAATAAATAACAATTAAGGCAGCCAAAACACCAACCAGTATCCATTCTTGTGCCATAAAATCAAAAAAATTTGCCATTTGTATCTATATCCCATGTAAATAATGTATTGCCTATACCAATATAAGCCTTTTATGCATTATACACTCGCTAGGTTTTGTCGTGTATTTTACAAAGCAATTAACTCGTACCAAAAAAAATGCCCGCAAAAAGCGGGCATTTTTATATTTAACTTAATATATTATTTTTTGCTTTGAGCATAAATAATCCAAAGTCTTGAAAGGCGCGCCAATTTCGATTTGCTCGAAACAGATTGGAATGCTTTGATTGCTTCTGGTTTTTTACCCAGATTTAAATTAGCAACACCCAAACGAATATTCGCTTCATCGATAGCAGTAACGCCACCTTTTGCTATAGCACCTTGAATAGCTGCCGCCGCTTTATCATATTGGCCATGACCTAAGTAAGCAGCTCCAATTTTAGCTAACATCTCACCTGTAGGTTTACTTTGCGCTTCTTTAGCACTTCCATCAATAGTTGCTAAATCTTCTTTAGCTTGCGATTTTGCTAGGTTAAGTAAACGCGTTTCACGTTCTTTATCTTTAGCCTGGCCAAGTATGCCTGCACTCATTCCTGCTTCAAGAGCTGCTTTTGCATCGCCTGGATCAGTCATAGCGATTGAAAGCTCCGCCATTTCTACATATTCATTAGCCTCAAGAATGCCCAACGTCTTCTTAAGTCTAAGAATTTCAATGGTTTCTCTTTCTGAGTAACTAGCTTCATTACTTATATATTTGAAAATATTTTTCCAATATTCTTGCGTAGGATAAGTAGCTAATAATGTTTCAAGTGTTGATGTAATACCAACTTTATTATCCAACTTAAATTGGCTGCTCATTAAAAGTACTAGCCAATCTTTCTCTGGAGTTTTTTTAGCTTGTTCTGCTTGAGTTATTAATTTTTGAGCATAATCACCAGCAGTTTTATAATCACCCTTTAAGTAATACGCCTGTGCTAATTGCTGCATCACTTCTGTATTTGGGCCACTTTCTTTCAAGTAACGCTCAGCATACTGAATTGATTTTGGATAATCTTTTTGTTGAAAACTGATTTGCGAAAGAATTAATATTTTTGCTTGAATTTGATCCGCAGGAATTTGATTGGCAGCTAACATGGTTTCCCAAATTTTGGCAGCGCCTGCAGTATCTTTAAGCTGTGCAAGACAATATGCTTTGTATTCATTAACAGCAGCTTCTTCTTGCGGAGACTTGCCAGTAATTGCTGCAACTTCGTTAATCTTGTCGAGAGCTGCTTTCCAATTTTTTTGTTGCATCAATGCTTGAGCTTCTTGTAAAGGCTTGCCCACTTTTTGACTGAACTTTGCTTTCTCAGCAGCAAACGCTACTGGTGCTATAACTGCAGTCACAGTAGCAACACTTGTTGACGCAACCACGACAAATGCAACTGATCTTACTGTTGCCAAAATTAATTTCTTAAGATCCATAACTATATACACCAATTACAGCAATTAAATTCTAAATGAAAAAAGCTGGAATAATTATTCCAGCGCTTCATTCCCTACAATTCCAATACTTGTTACGCCTAGACGCTGCGCAGTAGCCAATACTTTAGCCACAGAATCATATTTGGCTAATTTATGTGGCTTCAAGTGTACCTCTGGCATCGGAACTTTATGTGCCGCTTGACTGAGGTAACTTCTCAACATTTTTCCATCTACAATTTTTGATCCATTCCAATAAGAAGAACCATCAAAATCAACAAGAATTTCAACCACTTCAGGAGGAACATCTGGCGGTGGATTATTAGTCACCGGCATATCCAATTTCACCGCATGTGTTTGCGGTGGAAGTGAGATGATTAACATAATAATAAGTACGAGCATAACGTCGATGAGCGGGGTGGTATTCATTTCCACCATTACATCGCCTTCAGCTCCACTTCCTACATTCATACCCATGATGAATTACCCTTAAGAGATTGTGAACGTGCTACGTTTTATATTCAGGGCTATTTATGTTCAGGTGAAGTTAAAAAACCTACGCGAACAATGCCTGCTTTTTGGCAATAAGCAACTATACGACCAACGTATTCATAACGGGCATTGAGATCACCGCGGATATGAACTTCTGGTTGCGGCTTACGTGGCGCAGCTTCTCTTAATCTACTCAACAAAACATCTTTATTTGGAATTAATGCATCGTTCCAAAACATATCGCCGTCTTTATTCACTGCAATAACAATGTTTTCAAGTTTTGATTGCGTTGGAATGTTTGACACATTTGGAAGTTCAACCTTCACTGTTTTAATAACAACAGGAACGGCAATCAAGAAAACAATCAACAATACCAACATAACATCAACCAATGGCGTTGTGTTAATCGTGGAGTTGAGTTGTCCTTCGCCTTCATCAGATGGAATATTCATTCCCATTTTTTACTACCTCGATTCAAGTATTTACTTATGATCCAAGCGAGCCTTTTAAAAATACTAACTATAAAAAGTTCGCTTATTTCATTAGGTATTAATAACCAATGTAAACTTACTTGTCGCCGCCATGAACACCTACAACGAGGTATGCATGTACGTCAGCAGCAAAATGGTTAAGTGATTCAGTAGCAACTTTGTTACGACGAATCAACCAGTTGTAGAAGAATACCGCTGGTACCGCTACTGCCAGACCGATTGCAGTCATGATCAATGCTTCACCCACTGGACCTGCTACTTTATCGATTGATGGTTGGCCAGATGCTGCGATAGCGATCAACGCATGGTAAATACCCCATACAGTACCGAACAAACCTACGAACGGAGAAGAAGATGCTACGGTAGCCAATACAGCCATACCAGTTTGAAGATCGTTAGTGACATTACCAACTGATCGTTGAATTGACATGCTCACCCAAGATTCCAAGTCAATCTTATCGGTCAACTTACCATCATGATGTTTAACTGCTCTGATGCCGTCTTCAGCGATGGCGCGGAAAGCACTGTCACTTTTCAAGCTATTGATGCCATCTTGCAAAGACTTAGAATCCCATACTTGACGAGCTTCTTTAGCTTGGCCAAACAATTTAGATTGAGATACAACTTTAATTGCAGTGATGTACCACGTTGATGCTGACATGATAACCAATAGAACCAATACAGTTTTAGCTACTGCATCGCCTTTGCTCCACAAAGCACCTAAACCGTAGGGGTTTTCTTCTTCTTTGGTGCTAGCGTCTGCATCATTAATTGCATTTGCAGCAGTATCAGCAGCAGATACTGGCGCATCTGCTGCTGGTGCAGCTTCTGCAACTGGTGCAGTTGCATCTTGTGCAAACGCTGAGCTAACGAGGAAATGTTGACCACCTAAAGCCAACGCCAAAATTAAAACAGATGAAAGTTTCTTTAACATTTTTATAACCCTGCAGTTAACGTAATTAAAAAAGATCTAGTTTTTAATAGCACTTAAACAAATTAATTCTTTTGAGGCTTAATCTGCATCCTGACATTAATTTTTGCCCAACAAGCAAGAGGTTTTTCACCCTGCATACACGGAGTGAATTTCCAGTTGCGTTTTACATTTTTTAGAACAGCGTCGTCAAGACGGTCAAAACCACTGGTTTTTTCCAATGTGGCATCGCCAATTCTACCATTCTCCAATACATAAATATTAAGCCCCACTACACCCTCTTCACCCGCGCGAAATGAAGCCGGTGGATATTCTGCATCAGCATTTTTAGGATTGCTTTTCGGCTGAGTAATAGCTAAAGGTGCAGTTTTAACAACTTCTTTTGATACAGCCTGAATTGCAGTTGTTGGGCCCGCATCAGGAACAAAATCAAATGATGGTGGCGGAACAAAATCCGGCGGTGGAATCTTGGTATCTGGCGGTGGTGGTGGTGGCTCTACTTCTTCTTTTGGTTTGTCATCTTCAACAACCTTGGTTTGAATAACCTCAGCCATTTTAGTAGTTAAATCGTGAGCTAAGCCACTGGCTAAACCCCAGACCAATAAAACATGGAAAAGAACTACAAAAATAAGGCCAACTGACCTTTCCCCTGTAGATTTTTTATTTTGATATGACATAACTGAGCTGCCACCTGTTGTGTAATTCACCTGCAAAAATGGTATTCAATACATACTGTTTTTATTGCTTAATATGTATGAAATATCATGGAATTAGCATTTCAAATATCTAACCCTTAGGTTGTAACAATATTGCTATATCTAAGGTATGGAAATATTGAATAAACCAACTCTGACAATTTTCTAGGTTATTTTTGATTTATACACGAGCAATTGCCGTATCCCTAAAAAACGGGGCTATAGTAGCTCCTCTCATTCTGCATTAAAAGAGCTAATTCTGCGATTTGTGGCAATTAGCGACAATTGCGTGGCGCATAAAACACTTTCTTTCAAGATTGAGACATTGTTCTTAAATAATACAAATGTCTGTATGAACTCTTTTTTCTTAACTATTGGACAAAAGGCGACCCATTTAGTGCCAGTGGCGCCTAATTTTATCCCATAAAGACTTATATCTTTTTAAGCTTAAAAAATTAGAAACGATAATCAAAATTGACGCTAGCCGTATTAGGCTTGTTATAAAGATCCTCGCAAATATTTTTGTATTCAAAATTGATATTGAAGTGTTCATTGATCACAAAACCGATCCCTACACCATAAGAGAACCCCGAATAACTGAATTCAAAAGAAGCAGGGTTAGCAATATTTAAATTCATGGTCGAGGATATTTTTGTGTATCCAAGCAAAGCATAAAGTTTAGCGTCATCATTCACCAATTCTGGTTTGTAATAGATACTTTGATAGTTACCAATCTCGCGCGCTATAGTCTTATCTTTGCTGATCCCTTCTTTAGCACCGGATCCAAGACGTAGCTCCACACCTAATGCATTGTTATATTTGTAGCCGCCGAAAATTTCACCCGTGCGAATGGATGTGGTATCTACAGGAAAGTCTTGTTCATCGTTAACACTTGACGCACCAATGCCGAGATAAAAGCCTTTATTGTTATCTGCCAGCGCAGGGATTGCCAATAGACTAAGAGCTAAAATATACGCGTTTTTCATGATTATGCCTTTTATAAGGTTTTAGAGTTTTCCCTATCATAGCCGAGCGATGCTTATAAAAAAAGCACTGGTGTTATGCCAGTGCTTTTTTGTATTACTTTTGAGGCAACATTGTTACTCAACGTTGCAACTTAATGATGTTTAATTTTTTCATTAGCGGTTAAGCCAGATACTATTTCAATATTAATTCCATCTGAGAGGCCAGTCTTAACTTCACGCTTTTCAAATTTTTGCGGCGCAACTTCCACCTCAACAAAATTCGCTTTATCTTCAATAATCAAATTTCCTTCATTGATGGCCAATACATTTTCTTTTTTATCCAACACAATATCCGCATTTGCGCTGTAATTTGCACGTAGAAAGAGTTGATCATTTAGTTTTACCGCTGCACGAATTTGAAACTTAATAGTGCCTTGATCAGTTACGCCTTTTGGTGAAATATATTCGAGCCTGGCGGCAAATGGTTTACCCTCCAAAGCGCCAATATTTAATAACAACTCCATGCCCTCTTTTAACTTTCCAACTTCTGATTCATCGACCATGCCTTCAAAAATCATATCAGTCATATCGGCTAAATTTGCCAGTGTTGTACCTGATTGATAAGTACTTGATTCAACAATAAATGAGCCTTCTTTGTTAGGTACGTCAAGAACCATACCTGTCACTGTGGCCGGAATCATATTTGATATTTTTTCTGCTTTTTTGCTTTCGCCGGATTTCAATAACAATAAATAATTTTCTGCTGAACTTACTGCTTCACGTTGCAAGTTATAGCTCAATACAAACTTATTATATTCTGAAGCTGATATTAACTTTTGTTCGTAAAGCTTTTTCTGGCGCTGAAATTCAACCTCTGTGTTTTGTAAATTAATTTTTGCCGAATCTAATTGTGATTCTGCTTGGTTAACTTGCAACATATTTGGACGAAGTGTAATTTTTGCTAAAATATCGCCTTTTTTAACTTTCTGACCAGCTACTACAAATAATTGTTCTACTACACCGGATACTTGTGATTTCACTTCAATCTCACGACGAGGAATCACTTTACCAATAGCAACTGTCTTTTTAACAATCGTGGTATTAATCACAGGATCGATTTGATAAACCACAGGTGCTTGCTGTGATTTTTTATACAAAAATACGGCCGTACCAATAAACACCACAACAATCAGCCCTAATACCACAAACCACATAAATTTTTTCATTTTTTCCTTCTTACGCTCAGTTAACAATGTTGATTGATATAAAAGTTATTCGTCTTACTTATTCGTCTTACTTATTCGTCTTGCAGGGCAACTATCGGATTTACACTGGCGGCTTTTGCAGCAGGCATTAATGCCGCTAACAGGCCGGAAATAATTAATACAATTAACGCGATAATCGCCGTTTTAAAATCAACTTCTGGATTGCGAAAAATACCTGTGTTCCCCCCCATTGCATCCATCAGTTTATTAAGCCCCTCCAGTAATAACACAGCGACTACTAAGCCAAAATAACCGGCGATGGCAGTAATAAAAACAGATTCTTGTACAATCATGCTGATAATAGATGCAGGTGTAGCGCCAAGTGCTTTGCGCAAACCTATTTCGCGCGTACGCTCTTTTACGACGATAAGCATGATATTACCTACACCTATCGCGCCAGCCATAATAGTGCCGATGGCGACCACCCAACTGAATACATTGATGCCAGTAAACAAATCGTAAATTTTTTGAAATTCGGTTTGTAGATTGAAACTACCTAAAACACCTTCTTCTTTAGGGTCAATTTTTTTACGCGCATACAAAAGTTCTTTAATTTGTTTTTCAACGACGGCAGCGTGAACTCCAGCTATTGGAATCACACCAAAACTACCGACCCATCCCATTTGGTTGAATGATTGGCGCAAGGTGTCATTAGGAATATTGACGATTTCTTCTTGCGACATGTTGCCGCCGTCTGTTGAACTGGATTTAAAAATCCCCACGACCTGAAAACTAATTCCCGCGATAGTAATATTTTTACCAATTGCATTTTCATTTTCGCCAAATAATGCTTTTTTAACACGCTCGCCTATCACTGCTACCTTGCGCCGTTTTTGATCATCAATTTCATTAATGTAACGGCCTTCAATAACTTTTTGCTGGTGGATATTTTCCATTCCCGCATGAGTGCCTTTTATCGCGAAACTGCCATTCTTATCCTTATACACCGTATACGCAGGCGTGCCATTCCAAACACCCACACTATTTTCAGGATAAATTTTTGCAACATTTGGAATATTATCTTTTATCGCTTGGATGTCTGCAGACTCCAAAGTAATTTTCCGACCCACAGGCATACCACGATAAGCAATTTGCGTGCTGCCTTGCGACCACATCCACACTGAGTTTGGCATTTGTCTAAAATTATTTATCACACCATTTTCTAAACCTTTACCCGCACCTAATAACACGGTGAGCATAAAAATTCCCCAAAACACGCCAAAGGCGGTTAAGCCTGTGCGTAATTTGTGTTGGCTTAGCGTGATAAAAATTTCTTGCCATTTTTGCGTGTCGATTATCATGGTGTATTCCTAATCTGCGCGCATGGCTTCAATGGGCATAATGCGCGCCGCTTTTAGTGCAGGTACTAACCCTGCTAAAGCACCGACAATAACCAGCAATACAATGGATGTAATCGCTACCTGAAAATTTACTTCCGGATTTTGAAAAAACGGTAAATTTGCGCCGGCGGTTCGCAAACCAAATGCAATTAATTCCAGCAAGCCAACACCTAACACTAAACCTGCATAACCGGCGATGGCTGTAACTAAAATCGATTCCATCATTAATGTACCGACAATATTAATAGGGGTTGCGCCTAAAGCTTTACGAATTCCAATTTCACGCGTGCGTTCTTTCACGGTGATAATCATAATATTGCTGACGCCGACAATACCCGCGGCTAAAGTGCCTAAACCGACAAACCAAATAAAGGCATTGATTCCTAAAAATAAACCGTTCACCATTTTTGCAGGCTCGGCCATATTGAAAGAATTAATTCCGCGCTTATCATCAGGCGCAACGATATGCCGACGTTTAATTAATTCGAGAACGTGTTTTTCCAATTCAAAACCATCGGTATCAGCGTTGGGTCGCAACCAAATATCTTTGATGACATTGCCGCCGCCATAAGTTTTTTTATAGGTGGATAGTGGAATATAAATACGTTCAGAAGCTCGGCCATTTTCATCAGCATCGTGAAATACACCTACAACAACTAATGCCACACCTTTAACGCGAATTGTTTTTCCAATTGGATCATCTTTGCCAAATAATCGCTGCGCAACCGACGTACCAATGATTGCTATCTTTCGTACTTGTTCATCATCCAGCGTATTAATTTTGCGGCCTTGGTTAAATTCAACGGCGGCTTTAATATCAAAATATTCATCGGCAACACCTAAGGTGTCGAAATCGCCAGTTTTATGTTCGTAACTTACAAGACTTGAACCCAAGGATGTAGAATAGGAAATAAAACGAATACCAGAAATTTTTTCTTTGATCGCAGTGATATCTGTTTCATCCAATTGAATACCGCGCCCCACGCCTAAACCTTTATAGGCAATAGTTGTGGTGCCAGGATAGACAATAATAAAATCCATTACTGTGGTGCCAAAACTTTTCAGCACACCATTTTGCATACCACGCCCAGCGCCGAGTAATAAAATCAGCATAAAAATACCCCAAAACACACCAAACGCGGTGAGTAATGTGCGCAGTTTATTTTGGCGCAAGGTGTATAGTATTTCTTGTAAACCATCCATTCGCTTAGCCTAAAATTTCTTCTTCGTCTTGAGCAACGCTGTCATGCCCATGAGGATGTTTACCAGAAACAATTAAACCGTCTTTTAAAATAATTTGGCGCTGGGTTTGATCGGCAATGTCTTGTTCGTGGGTAACAATAACGATGGTATTGCCAAGACTATGCACTTCTTTTATCAAAGCCATAATTTCTTGTGTGGTTTGACTGTCCAACGCTCCGGTTGGCTCATCCGCTAAAATAACTTTAGGTTTTGTGACTAACGCGCGCGCAATAGCAACGCGCTGTTTTTGTCCGCCGGATAATTCATTTGGCATGTGCGTTGCGCGATCAGAAAGCCCGACCATTTCCAAATATTGTGCCGCGCGATAATTGCGCTCTTTACGGCCTACATTTTGGTAGTACAAAGGCAGTGCAACGTTTTCAGTCGCATTTTTAAAGGGTAACAAATTGAATGACTGAAAAACAAAACCGAGCAATTCATTGCGTAAATGCGCAGCCGTTTTTTCTTTGAGATGTTTTATTTCACGGCCTGCAAGAAAATAATCACCCTGATCATGATTATCCAAAATACCTAAAATATTAAGCAGGGTAGATTTGCCCGAACCTGACGATCCCATAATCGACACTAGCTCGCCTTCGCGAATATGCAGGTCAATCCCTTTCAGCACGTGCAACGGTTGCTCGCCGGAATGGTAATATTTATGAATATTGTGCAGCTTAATCATGGTGACATCTGTCCTGTATAAAATGCCTAGCGGGCATGACGACTCAAAGCTTAATCGGTTTAGGGGGATTTAATAGTCGCATTCACTATTTATCGCCCTTTATTAATAATCTCATGACATCTGTCAGCTCTACCTACTATTAACATGCGGCTTACTGACTATGACGCCTGTAAATCCTTTTTAGATTCACTGGCAGATGAAAATTTATTCATCTTGCAAAGCCACTATAGGATTAACCAAAGCAGCTTTCATGGCTGGCAATAACGACGCAACTACCCCCGCTACTACCAAAACACTCAATGCTATTAATGCGGTACCAATATCAATAAAGGGTGATGCAAACATACCCTCGCCTTGGCCCATTTTTACTAAAATAGCTTTAATAGCTTCCAATAAAAGTACACCAGCTACCAAACCGCTGTAGCCTGCAATCATGGTTATCACTAAGGATTCATGCACAATCATTAAGCTGATCTTGGTAGGTGTTGCGCCCAGCGCTTTGCGTAAACCAATTTCGCGGGTTCTCTCTTTAACAATCACCAGCATAATATTGCCAACACCAATCACACCGGCGATGATAGTGCCAATCGCCACCATCCAGCTAAACCCAATAATTCCGCTGACTAAACTTTTATTTTGTTGGTAAATTTTTTCGATATTAAAACTGCCTACGACACCCTGGTCATCTGGGTGAATTTTTTGTCGCTCATAGATTAATTTTTTTGCGGCCGTTTCCAGCTCTTCTGCGCTATGGCCAACTACAGGCTGCAAGTAGATGATGCCAAACCTATCCATTTGATTAAATGCACGGCGCAGCGAATTATTAGGAATATAAACGCTGTTGCTTTGTTTGGTATTTCCTTCATCTGGCTGTGTTGTTTTATAAACGCCAACCACCTGAAAATAAATGCCGTGGATACCTATAGATTTACCGATAGGGTTAGGATCATTTTTAAATAAAATACTTTTCACACGGGTGCCAATCACCGCCACCTTGCGCTCATTTCTTTCGTCCAGCTTATTTATATATCTACCCTCAACCACGCGATTGGTATCTATGCCTTCTGCACCGGCATGAGTTCCTTTTACATCAAATGAGCCACTCTCTTTTTCATGCACAATATATTGAGCATTACCAAACACATTACTGCCAACAGCATTTTGTCCTTCAATCAATTGTGCAGCAGGTAAATTTTGTTTTAGAAGATTAAGGTCATCTTGGGTAAGCATAACGTGTCGACCTTTCCCCAAACCTTTATAGGCTAGTTGGGTTGGGCTTCCCGACCATATAAATACAATATTTTTTGCCCCGCCAAACGCGGCATCTATTTTTAGACCGAAGCCCGTACCAAAACCTAACAAAATAACCAGCATAAAAATTCCCCAGAAAACGCCAAATGCCGTTAATCCGGTGCGCAATTTTTGCTTGCCTAAGCTGTTTAAAATTTCTTGCCATTTATCCCAATCAACCATCACTCATTCCCTTTATTCTGCGCGCATAGCGTCAATAGGCATAATACGTGCGGCTTTTAATGAAGGCATTAATCCGGCGACAACTCCCGCAAAAATCAATAATATAAGTGCGCTTACGGCTATGCCTAAATCAATTTCTGGCTTTTGGAAGTAAGGCAGGTCAACGTGCATTTTTATTAACAATGCAGAAACAACTTCTAAAATAATCACACCGAATACTAATCCTGCATAACCTGCGATGCTGGTGACCAATACCGACTCCATTAATAAACTCAACACAATGGAATTAGGATTTGCACCCAGTGCTTTGCGAATACCAATTTCGCGTGTGCGCTCCTTTACGGTGATAATCATGATATTGCTGACGCCCACAATTCCCGCCAATAACGTGCCTATACCGACCATCCAAATAAAAATATTTAAACCGGTAAACATCGCATTAATTTGTTCTGTTTCGCGCACTTTATTACTAATCCCTATCGCGCGCTCATCATTGGGGGCAATCTTGTGGCGTTGCTTTAAAAGATTGAGAATTTTTTCCTCTAACTTAATGCCATCCACACCCAGTTTTGGTCGAACGGTTATTAATGCAACCTCATGGCCTCCACCAAATGCTTTTCTAAAAGCGCTAACCGGCATATAAATGCGTTCCGACATTCTGCCTTGATCGCCTTTGTCATAAAACAAACCAATAACTTTAAACGAAATGCCATTTATATTTATTTCTTTGCCCATAGCTTCGGCATAGGTAGTGAATAATCGCTCGCTAACTTTTGTACCTATCACCACCACTTTGCGATAATCGCTTTGATCATTACTATTCAAATGACGACCATCATTAAATTTTACTTTTTCTTTGATATTAAAATATTGATCAGCGACACCAAAGACACCAAAGCTGCCGGTCTTTAGCCCATAAGAGACGGATGTATCTGAGCCTTCAAAAGAGCCCATAGGATTTTCACTGGAGATATAGCGCACATCGGGAAGTTGTTGGCGAATGGCAGCCATGTCCATTTCCGTTAAAGCGATTTGACGACCGGCGGGAAAGCCTTGATAAGGCACAGAGGTACTATCGGGAAAAATCCACATGGAATCTGAAACATCGTTGGTCCAGCCATCGCTAAACGCATTTTCCATTCCTCGCCCTGCACCTAATAGCAAGACCAACATGAGGATGCCCCAAAAAACACCGAAGGCAGTTAATGCAGTACGCAATTTGTTTTGACGCAGCGTAAATAAAATTTCTTGCAAACCATCCATTGCGTATTCCTTTAATTTTTAATTGCATTGCAGTGTGGCAGGCTTTAACGATAAGACACATCTTATTTGAATGTAGATTCAACTTCTGGCGACAATTTATTCTTATTTCAAGCGCCACATCACAACACACAATCAATCACACTTACATTACCCACAATAACAAACGGCCAACTTCAGAGAAATTGGCCGTTTGTTATTTATAGAGAATAGTAGGTCAGACAGAACGTTAAAACATTATCCTGATATTAACATCCAGCACACGCCCCATTAATCTCTCACCCTCCGGATTACCCCATAACGATGGGACATAATTTTTCCGGTCAAATAAATTTGAAAGTGTTGTCGATAGTTGTATGTTGTTATTTACTTTGTACGCATACGCAAGATCGACTCTTACATTTGCAGGAAGATTTTTTGCATTGTTGCTCGTGCTAGCAGCCCAATCAAAATCATCACTAAAACGTAGGTTAATAGTTTGGGCTTTATTTAATTCTTTACCTATGGTCATATGTGCCGACCAGACTGGAAATGCATTAAAATCTATTTCATTTGTATCGTTACGACTATTTACTCTAACAATATCAGCTTGCAACAAAATATCATTGAACTCAACTTTGTAAGCCAGCTCAATTCCTTGGCTATGATTCTCACCAATATTTTTAAATTCTAATTGATAAACCGGATCAACAATTGGCACAGTGATAATGCCATTTTGCCAATGATTATAAAAAGCCGTTATTTGGTAGGCCGTTTTTTTGTGGGTTACCATCCAAATTGCTTCATAAGAATCTAACGTTTCCGGTTTGATAGATGGCGAACCACGTATTGCTGCACTACCAAATACTTCTGCCGTAACAGGCGCGCGAAATGCATTGCCATAAATGAGCTTAGCGGTATGTTGCTCATCATAAGAATAAATAAAGGCTAACCGCGGGCTATTTTGTCGGCCAAACTCTGCATAATTATCTGAACGCAACCCAGCTTCAAGCTCCAGTCCAGATAATGGTGTTACCCATCTTCCCTGGCTATAAATGCTTTTTATTTTTCGAACGGCGCCATCTTCTAATTGTTTGTTACTCGATATTTGCACACCGCTCTGTGTAAACTGATTAAAGTCCGCACGATCTATGACCTGTTCAGATTGCTCCAATCCAACCAGTAAACGAGAGCCAGTTTCATTTTCATAACTGCTGAAAATATTAAATGAATCTTTACTGATTTCGTGGTCGTTACCCTTTCGGCCGGATTTAACTTCATAGAGATTATGACGCTCTACCTGCCATTGATTCGCACGGACACCTAACTTAATATTTTCTGCAATATTATGTTCAAGCAAACCATCCCATAAATTAAAATTATTTTTACTGGCGCTATTATCTTTATCAAAATAACCCGTGAAACCACCTGCAACAAATCCATCACCATCAAATTTATTGTAATGCCATTGCACTTGATAGTGCCAATCATCCTGCGCTGTGTTATGAATTTTTACATTAACAGAATCGGTCTCATATTGATTGGCTCGGCTATCCGGCAAATTTGTGTTGCGATTAATATAAGGCCAATTCCATACACCTTGTTCACGATGATCTGCTGCTACATTAACAATCATTTGATCAGTGAATACGTGACTTAACTTGGTATTAGCCTGACGATAATCAAAACTCCCCGTTTGAGCATTTACACTAGATTGTGTTTTGTCACTGTAGAAACTATTAAATTGAAGGCTGCCGTGAAAGGCATCACTGCCATACAGTGTTGAACCTGGACCTTTAATAATTTCTATTGAATCAACAACACCTAAACTTATTCTCTCGCGTTCGTATTGCGCACTACCAAAAATAAATTCGTTAACCGGAATTCCATCAATGAGTGTTGCGATACCACGTGCAGATAAGTTTTGTGCATAACCGCGAATTGCGATAGCGGAACTGCCAAAAAAGGAGGGATAAACATGAATGGAGGGAATTGATTGGAAAGCATCGGCGTTAGTACGCGCGCTCCATTGCTCCCAATCTTTTGCTGTGATTTTATCGATACTGGCAGCGGCTTCCACACGGCTCTCTTCAAATAAAGAAGCGGCTTTTACCTTTACTTTCATCAAGTCATTTAAACTTAAATTTAAGTAATCCGTATTATCAGTACCTGCACTAGCATTCATTGCAAACGCTAGTGCTCCAATACTGATAATCCGTTTAAACATGACGGCCTCAACATATAACTAATATTATTAATCCCTCATTTATAGACCTAAAGATTAGGTTAGTCAATTTACGTATCAGCCCGATTTTAAATTAGACTCTCGGTTTTTTTGTATTTTTTAATTGATGATTAACGTGACTGACGATTCACACCATTAATCAGCGCTTTAATCGCCGCTGCAACAATATTGCTATCTTGAGCGACACCGAAAACAGGTTTACCGTTATTCACTTTAAGTTCTACATAACACACCGCTGCAACATCTGAACCTTCACCAACAGAATGCTCAGAGTAATCCACCACACTGATTTCTACATTCGCATACTTACTCAACGCATGTGCAGCAGCATCAATGGGGCCATTACCGGTTCCGCTGATTTCAACAACTTTGTTATCGTGCTGTGCATGAATAATGATATCCACTTTATGTTGGCTATCATCGTAATTGCTCATCTTCGAACTTTGATACGTAAACGGTGTATTCACTGAAAAATATTCTTGCTCGAATATTTTTGCGATGTCTGCACTCTTCACTTCTTTGCCCGTAGTGTCGCTAACTTTTTGCACGATGCCGCTGAATTCAATTTGCAAACGACGCGGCAATTGCAACCCAGCTTCTTGTTGCAACAAGAAACTCACGCCGCCTTTTCCGGACTGCGCATTCACACGCACAACCGCATCGTAACTACGATTTAAATCGGCAGGGTCAATCGGCAAGTAGGGGACTTCCCAAAGCGTATCTTTTTTCTGTACTGCAAAACCTTTTTTAATCGCGTCTTGATGCGAGCCAGAAAATGCGGTGAATACCAATTCACCAGCATAAGGGTGACGTGGATGCACCGGTAGCTGTGTGCAGTCTTCCACTAATTTACGCACGCGATCAATATCAGAAAAATCCAAACCAGGATGAACACCTTGTGAATATAAATTCAATGCAAGTGTAACCAAGTCCACATTACCTGTGCGTTCACCATTACCAAACAAACAACCTTCTACGCGATCTGCTCCCGCCATCACCGCCAACTCAGCAGCAGCAACTGCAGTACCGCGATCATTGTGCGGATGCACACTTAACACAATGCTCTCGCGATTATTTAAATTGCGATGCATCCATTCAATTTGATCTGCATAGGTATTCGGCGTGTTCATTTCTACTGTCGCCGGCAAATTGAAGATTATTTTTTTCGCAGGTGTTGGTTGCCACACTGCTGAAACTGCATCACATACTTCTTTAGCAAATTCAATTTCGGTACTGGAGAAAACTTCCGGCGAATATTGAAATGTCCAATCAACTTCTGGCGCAGTTGCCGTTAATTCTTTACACCACTTGGTGCCTTGGATAGCGATATTTTTTACGCCTTCTTTATCGGTGTTGTATACAATTTTTCTGAATGCGGGCGCAAGTGGATTGTACATATGTAAAATCGCACGCTTGGCGCCACGCAAACTTTGCACGGTTTTTTCGATTAAATCGAAACGCGCCTGAACAAGCACTTCGATAGTGACATCATCAGGAATATGATTTTCTTCAATCAACATACGCGTAAAACTGAAATCAATTTCTGACGCGGATGGAAAACCAATTTCGATTTCTTTAAAACCAATCGCCACCAATTCTTTGAACATACGAAATTTGGTCGCAACCGACATAGGGTCAATCAACGCCTGATTACCATCGCGCAGGTCCGTGCTCATCCAAATCGGCGGTTTCACAATAAATTTATTTGGCCATTGGCGATCAGGCAAGCTGACACCGACAAAGCGCTGATATTTGCTGGATGGATTGGTAATCATGTGGGGCTCCATAAAGTATGTATCGATAATCGTTAAAACCTGACTGAGTGTTGCAGACATCCGTTACGGGTAAGCGACGAATAACTGAGAACAGATAAAACGCGATAACGCTTTTCGTACCCCAGCCCTACAACAAGCTTGTGACATAAACTCAGGTGTTGCGTTTGAATCGGCAATACCGTTTGTATCAGGTTGTGATTAGTATAGGTAAAACGGCTTGGCAGATGATTGCTAAAGTTGTCTCTATAGGATAATTTAAGCAATATTATGTCAATAAATACACTATAATAAGCAGATAGTGTTAATGATTTGGACTTTATGATGACTATTGAACTAGATCGCTACGATCGCCTTATCCTTGAAGAGCTGCAAAAACATGGACGTATTTCCAATCAGGAATTGGCCGATGCCATCAGCCTATCGCCATCACCTTGTTTGCGCCGTGTGCGTCAGCTGGAAGAATCCGGGCTGATTGATGGTTATGTTGCCTTGCTGAATGCGCGCAAGCTCGGGCTTACGTTGATGGCGTTCATTCAAATCAGCATGGACAAACATACACCTGAACGGTTTGATGCTTTTGAAACAACCGTAGCGAGTTACCCAGAAGTGCTGGAGTGCCATTTAATTACAGGGCAATCAGCAGATTATTTACTAAAAGTGATCGTGAAGGATATGGATGCGTACCAACAGTTTTTATTGCAAAAACTGACGCGTATAGAGGGAGTGAGCGGTGTTCACTCTTCGTTTGTGCTGAAATCACCACTGAATTCACGAGCGTTACCGATCAGCTAACGCTTGTATCAACAATAAAAAGCAGCAACAAAAAGTAAAAAAACAAGCGTAATAAAAAAGGAGCCTAGGCTCCTTTTTTATTACGCTTGTTTTTTTACTGTAGTGAGATTCAGACTATTTTGTGCCTGCTCTTCTAGATTGCACGCGACGATCTTTTTCCACATCTACTGGTATTTCTTTACTATGTTTACGTCTGTCGTTTCGTTGACGTTCTTCCAACGAATCTTCGATTTGACTGAACAACACCTTGGGAGGTTTTTTCTCACTCATTTTTAAAATCCCCATTCATTCTTTTGAATGAATTCTGAAAGTAAATAGGCAAGTGCTAGTGCCCTCAACCTTGTCGTAATTATAGACGAGGGTTTAAGAAACATAAGTTAAAACCAATCAATTTATTAAAACTGTGAAGATCGTCTTAATTTAGAAAAAGTTCTGCAATTTTGTCCATTTAATACTATTGAAGCTGAACTTCTGATAGTTTTTATAGTCTTCAGAGCTCTTTTGATTTTACTATGCTGCGCCCCGCTTCTTTTGCCGAGTACAACATGCGATCAGCGAGCCGTATAAGATCTGATGGAACATTCTCTGCGCGTGGAATAGTAGAGGCAACACCCAGACTGATTGTGACCACACGACCTTCAATATCCGACTTCTCATGAATAATATTCAATGCCTGAACTGTTTTTAGTAACAGCAGCGCTTTTGATTGTGCACCTTCAAGAGATGTATCAGGCAATACACAGACAAATTCTTCTCCACCATATCTCGCCGCTAAATCATGAGAGCGAGTAAATCCCGCACCAATACACGCAGCGACTTGACGCAAACAGGCATCGCCAGCTTGATGCCCGTAAAAATCATTAAAACGTTTAAAGAAATCTATATCGATCATTATTAACGATAGCGGCTTCATTTCACGTGCACAGCGTCTCCACTCTGCAGCCAGAGTTTCATCAAAATGACGACGATTGGCGATCCCCGTCAAACTATCCCTTCTGGTTAACACGCGCAAAAGATCGGTTTGCTGCTTTAAGGTGATATGTGTTTTAACTCGCGCCTTAATAACTTGTGGGCTTGCGGATTTGGAAATAAAGTCCACAGCTCCTGCGGCTAATCCTTCTTCTTCTTCTGTGGGATCGCTATGTCCCGTTACAAAAATAATCGGAACATTCTCCGTTAATACTTGTTGCTTGAGTGTGCGACAAACTTCATAGCCATTCATACCAGGCATAACCACATCAAGAAGAACTAAATCTGGAATATTTTTCTGACAAAAATCTAACGCTTCCTCGCCTGTTGTGGCGATAAACACTTCATAGTCTGCTTGAAAAATTTGGTGCAGCATGCGAATAATTAATGGTTGATCATCAACAATCAATAATTTTGGTTGGCGACGTTGCTCAGCACATAGTTCAATTATCATTGTAATGCCTCAGCTAATAGTCGCGCTTCTTTATATGCCAATAAAAAATCAAGATTGTTCATAGCTTCTTCAAGAGGCGCTATACGATTGCCAACAATATTACTCAGCGATGACTTAATGTCTTCAAATAAAATAACGGCTCGCATATTTTTGTCTTTTAATAAACCACTTAACTCATCTAACATTTTATGAGGATCATCATTCGTTAATGGCAATGCTGTTTGCATTACCGCGATTGTTTCAAGTGTAGAAGAAAAAATCAGTAAAGATTCACAGCTGGTTTTTAAAAGCCCATCAAGCTGATTTATCCAATACTCTGCTTCTATTTTTTCTGGATCATTTAGTAAATGCTTCTCTATTAGCTCTGCAAGTTTGCTTAACTCATCAGCACCTACTGTGTTAGCGGTGCTTTTAATGGTATGTAGTAAAAATGCCGCTTTGACTACATCCTGGTTGACAAGATAATCGCGCAGCTCATCCAATATAGGTGCCATATTTTTAACAAACGTATTTGCCATGCTGATAAAAAACTTTTTATTTCCGCCTATACGTTGCAGCGCTTTTTGATAATGAGAATTGACATGAGAAAGTATAGGTTGTTTATCATGAGAGATTTCTTCCATCAGTAATGCTATGGCAATGTCACCCGAACTATTCGCCTCTGATGTGCTTTGATCTGACTCACTTTTATTCAAGTTACAATTGCGCAAAATGGTAGACACCAAATTATCAACATCAATGGGTTTAGCAATATGATCGTTCATGCCAATGGCAAAACACGCCTCTCTATCTGATTCCATAACATTCGCCGTCATTGCAATAATCGGTAATGATTGCATCCGTTCATGACGACGAATTTCTAGGGTTGCAGTAAAACCATCAATATCTGGCATTTGAATATCCATCAGTACCGCATCAAACAATGGAGACGCCGATAAAGTTTTTTCTATGCCTTCACGTCCATTATTGGCCACTGTAACCTGTGCACCTTCATTGCTAAGCAACTCGCGCGCGACTTGCTGATTCATTGCATTATCTTCCACAACAAGAAGTTTTAAACCTGCTAATCGAGTCAACACTGGGCGTCGCAATGTGCTTGTATGTAAAGTTGCAGAGCCCGCCTTCGCATCAGCAACGGCATCAAATAGCATGGATGCGGTTACAGGTTTCACTAAAAAACCATCCAAGTCCATAGGTTCAATACGTAAGCGCTCTGCTAATATTTGTCGCCCTTGTGCAGTCACCATAATAATTACCGGTGTAGGTGCGCCTGCATATTTATCGCGAATATGGCGAGTGGTTTGCCAACCGTCCATATCCGGCATTTTCCAATCCATAAACACAACATCATAAAAAAGTTTTTTTTCTGCATGTTGTTGGATCATGTTTAATGCCATAGCGCCACTATGCGCGCTATCACAATCCCAACCAAGAGAACTAACCATGGCGTGCAAGACTTCCCTTGCCATTTCGTTATCGTCTACCACTAATGCTCTTAACTTTTTATCGCGAGTCATACCAGGAATTGATGCGACAGAATATTTTTTCTGAATTTCTTTTTCATGTTGTGCAAGTTGAAATGTGATAGAAAAAAAGAATCGACTGCCAACACCCACTTCACTTTCAACGTTTAATTCAGCACCCATTAAATTAACTAATTTTTTGCTAATCGCAAGGCCAAGTCCTGTTCCACCAAAACGTCGCGTAGTGGATGATTCACCTTGCGAAAACCCTTCAAAAATATTTTGTAAATATTCTTCGCCAATACCTATACCTGTGTCTTTAACCGAAAAATCAATCGTAGCGTCAGACTCTGTTAACCGAGTAAGTTTTAGCGATAAAATAATTTCGCCATGCTCGGTAAATTTAATAGCATTGGATGTAAGATTAATCAGTATTTGTAATAGCCGTAACGAATCACCTTTTAAGTGCGGCGGTAATTGCGGATCTATGCTGAGCAATGCTTCAACATCTTTTTGGCCAATATTCGTCGATAAAATAATAGCGAGATCCCTCATCAACTTTTCCAGAGAAAACGTTTGTATATCTAACGACATTTTCCCTGCTTCAATTTTTGAAAAATCTAAAATATCATTAATAATACCTAACAGTGTTTTAGCTGCGCGTTCTGTTTTATCAATATAATCGTATTGGCGTGACGTCAACTCAGTTTGTGCGAGGAGTTGTACCATCCCCAAAATAGCATTCATAGGCGTACGAATTTCATGGCTCATATTGGCAACAAATTGGCTTTTTGCTTTGTTAGCATCTTCAGCGCGATCGCGTTCAATTTCCAATTGCCGAACGGCATCTTGTAGCGCTAGCTCTGCTTTTTTTCGCGCGGTAATATCAAGAAAGGCACCTTCTAATCGATAGGCAATACCATCTTTTAATATCGCTACCCCTATCACACGCACCCATAAATTTTTTCCTTTTGCATTAATAAACGGTAGCTCAACATCCCAACTACCTCCCGTTTTAATTGCCTTGTCGACAAGGGATGTAATAACGTGACGAGCGTCTGGAGGATAATAACTAAATGCTTGAGTAAGATCGGGAGTGGTCGCGAGATCAACTTCATGAATACGATATACTTCACGCGACCAACTCAATTGCTCTGTCTCGAGATCAACTTCCCAACCACCGACACAAGCCAACTCACCAACACGTGTTAATAAAGTTACGTTATGCACAAGTTCAGCTTGTAATTTTTCCTTAATAGCATCAGCTTCTTCTAGCGCATACTGCATAATTGCATTTCGCTTTTTAGCAAACAAGCTAACAACAAACGTTAACAGGCCTAAACCTATTACGACGATTACCGCTAAAACCATTGTGCGCTGAACTTCGGCTGTCGCAACTGTTACATCTTTATCATGTTGCTTTATTTCAGCTTGTACATGATCTGTCATGACTTTTATAACTTGGCGAATTTGGTCTTGGAGTAATTTTCCTTCTCCATAACCTTCTCTATTTTTTACAAACTCAAGATCATGTGTTCGCCGTAGTTCAACATTTGTTTCAATGGATTTTCGACGTGCATTAAGTATGGGCGCCAACAACTTCAGCTGCTCTTGTAGAAACGGATCAGCAGCCGTTACTACAAGCAAATCTTCATATTTGCTGTCTAAAAATTTTTCAAACGTAACATACGGAGCAAGATAGCTTTCTTTGCCGGTTATCAAAAAACCACGCATTCCAGTTTCACCATCAGTGGCGAGACTCATCAGTGCTTCAATTTTAGCTATCACTACATAGGCATGTGTAACAGCAGCATAATCACGACTCAAACGATCATTTGAGCGCATAGAAGAAAAGCCAACCAACACTGCTAATGCAATACTAAAAGCCAATAAAAAATTATTAATATATTTATATTTTTTAAGCTGTTTCATAATGACTACCAGTCTATTTCCGTAAGGTTTAGCAATGTTACTCACACTAAAACTGCACTGCTTTTCTAGATAAGATAATGTGAAATAACGCAATAACTCGACGCATAAAAGTGCAACAAAACAACCTCTGTGAATCGTCTTGCTAAGCTTAAATACAGGAGTTAATGAAAAAGTTACTTAACGTAGCTGGTGTGTGTTGTGTGCTGATTTTTATCGGAATTTTCCTCATAAGAAGCAAAATCTCCTTATTAACAGCACTACTTATAAACTATAGGACATCTCTTTATTAATACTAGAAAGTAAAAGTTGTTATTTTGTTTAAGCGCAACGCATGACTCATTAATTGATCAAAAATTCAATCTAACAATAAGCGCCTATATTCTCTCTTGCCAGATAGAAAAATCCCCCGAATCACAAAGTGAAACGAGGGATTCGTCTATTAAAATACTATAATCAATAGTTTTTATATATCAAGGTTCGCCACAGCCAAGGCATTCGTTTCAATAAAGTCACGGCGCGGCTCTACTTGATCGCCCATCAATGTGGTGAAAATTTGATCAGCTGCAATGGCATCCTGAATAGTCACGCGTAACATACGGCGAGTTTCAGGATTCATGGTGGTATCCCACAATTGCTCTGGGTTCATTTCACCAAGACCTTTATAACGCTGGATGTTGTAGCCTTTGCGCGACTCTTTCATCAGCCAATCCAAGCCTTCTGCAAAACTGGTGATAGTTTGCTTGCGCTCACCACGTTGAATATAAGCACCTTCTTCAATCAAGGTTTCCAAGTTTTCGCCCAAGGATACGATAGACGCGTATTCACCTGAGGCAAAGAAATCATGGTTGAAAGGATAGGTGGTGGTAATACCATGAGCAATGATGTCGACTTGCGGCAAGAATAAATGACGTTCCGTATCTTCACGTACTGTAATCAAATATTTTTGTGTTCCCGCACGATCATCAAGGCTGAAACTGGCGAGCATACGGTCACACCATTGCTGCATATAACCTTGATCGGCAAGGTGTTCTGCACGTACAGCGGAAACATAGATCATTTTCTCCAACACAATCGCTGGATACAAACGCGATAGACGTTCAATAGTCGCCATCACTTTACGATATTGTTGTACTAATTTCTCAATCGCTTCACCACCAATACCAGGTGCATCAGGGTTCACATGAAGCGTTGCACCTTCAAGCGCAGCCTGAGTTAAGAATTCTGTCATGGCTGACTCATCCTTCAGATACTGTTCTTGTTTACCTTTGCTGATTTTGTACAGCGGCGGCTGTGCAATGTAGATATGTCCACGTTCAATCAATTCACGCATTTGACGGAAGAAGAAAGTCAACAACAGTGTGCGGATGTGTGAACCATCCACGTCAGCATCCGTCATGATAATGATGCTGTGGTAGCGCAGTTTTTCTGGGTTGTAATCATCTTTGCCGATACCGCAGCCAAGTGCTGTAATCAAAGTGCCGACTTCCGCACTGGATAACATCTTGTCGAAACGTGCTTTTTCTACGTTTAGGATCTTACCTTTCAGCGGCAGAATCGCCTGAGTCTTACGCGCGCGGCCTTGTTTAGCTGAGCCACCCGCCGAATCCCCTTCCACTAAGTAAACTTCTGATAATGCTGGATCTTTTTCCTGACAGTCTGCCAACTTACCGGGTAAGCCTGCGATATCCAATGCGCCTTTACGGCGAGTCATTTCACGCGCTTTTCGCGCTGCTTCACGAGCACGAGCAGCATCAATCATCTTACCGACAATTGCTTTCGCTTCGCCCGGATTTTCTAGCAAATAGTTACCAAAATGTTCGCCCATCTCCTGCTCTACAGCCGTTTTTACCTCTGAAGACACTAATTTATCTTTGGTTTGGCTGGAGAATTTTGGATCAGGTACTTTTACAGAGATAATTGCCGTTAAACCTTCACGGGCATCATCACCCGTAGTGGCAACTTTAGCAGTTTTGCCTAGGCCTTCTTTCTCTATATAGTTGTTCAAACCACGAGTCAAAGCCGCGCGGAAACCCGCTAAGTGAGTACCACCATCGCGTTGAGGAATGTTATTGGTGTAACAAAGTAGGTTTTCCTGGAAACTATCGTTCCATTGCAGCGCAACTTCTACACCTATACCGTCATCGCGAACTAGCGATACAAAGTGCACCATCTTATTAATCGGCGATTTGTTTTTATTGAGGTGATCAACGAAAGCGCGCAGACCACCTTCGTATTGGTAGACTTCTTCTTTACCACTGCGCTCATCTTTAAGGACGATACGCACACCAGAGTTCAAAAATGACAACTCGCGTAAGCGTTTAGCCAACAATTCAAAGTGAAACTCAATATTGGTAAAGGTTTCAGCGGAAGGTTTGAAGTGAACTTCAGTACCTGTCGTAGTGCTTTCACCAACCACTTTAAGCGGTTCATCAGGTACACCATGGCGATAAATTTGCTCGTGAATTTTGCCAGCGCGACGAATAGTCAACTTCAAATATTCAGACAAAGCGTTTACAACCGATACACCTACACCGTGCAAACCGCCGGAGATCTTATAGGTATTATCATCAAACTTACCGCCCGCATGAAGGATAGTCATAATAACTTCAGCAGCGGAGACGCCTTCTTCGTGCATATCCGTAGGAATACCACGGCCATTATCAGATACAGACACGGTTTCATCCGGGTGAATGACCACTTTCACTTCTGAACAGTGGCCAGCAAGAGCTTCATCGATAGAGTTATCGACAATCTCAAACACCATGTGGTGCAAGCCTGAACCATCATCAGTATCACCAATGTACATCCCTGGGCGCTTACGTACTGCATCAAGGCCTTTTAGAACCTGAATACTGGACGAGTCGTAAGTGTTTTCTTCTGACATAGCTATTCTCCGCTTCTTTTATTCACCACATTTACCGATCATTCGGCAAACGTTTTAATCTTTTCTTCCACTCTACCCTGTTCCACGTGAAACAATTTTACATCAACATCTGGCTTATCTCGCCAAATGGCTGATAGAGCTTCTTCCTCTACACCTGTGATAAACACCTGTGTAGACATTTTATCTAACCACTGCGCTAACAATGTGCGGTGTTTTTCATCTAACTCTGCTGGTAAATCATCGACAAGATAAATAGTTTTTCGCTCTGTAATCCGCGAAAACACATAGCCTTGGGCAATCTTAAGTGCGCAAACCAGTAGTTTTTGCTGGCCGCGAGACAGTATATCTGCCGCCGATTGACCATTTACCGTAATGCGTAAATCCGCTCTGTGGCCACCAATATGGGTGTAACCCAGTTGGCGATCACGTTCTAAACCCGACTGAAGCACCTCTGTATAAGGCTTATCTTTATCCCAGCCGCGGTAATAGTGGATGGCAATACCATCCACGCTAATAAATTCTTTCAGCAATTCATAAAAAGTTGTCTTGAATTGCTCCATACACTTATCGCGTAAGTGATGGATTTGTTCTGTAATCAGCGCAAGTTCTTGATCCCAAGGCGCTAACTCCAGACTATCAACTCTATCACGCCGCAATAAACTATTGCGATGCTTAAGACAGCGCTGACAATCCTTCCACAGTTGAAAGAAAGAAGGTTCCACGTGAAACACTAACCAATCTATAAACTGTCTTCTTACTTTTGGACTACCTTCTAACAGTAAAAAGGTATCCGAATTAATGACTTGTACTGGTAGATAAGCTGCCAAGTCAGCGGCAGATGAGACCATCACACCATTCGCTTTATAGCTTGCTGTACCATCCAATTGGCGATTGATCCCAATCGGAACCTCTGCGCCATCATCTGCAGTCACTTTGCCAAATATCGTAAACGCATTTTTACCATTGTTAATCAGTGGCTTGTGTTTATGACTGCGAAAAGATCGGCCCAAGGCCAATACATTTATCGCTTCCAGCACACTGGTTTTACCAGAACCATTTTCACCATAGATAAGATTAACTCGGCTAGATGGATTAATATCAACCGAGTTAAGGTTACGTAAGTCTTGAACAAGAAGGCGCTTTAGGGTCATGCGGACCTACAGAGGTATGCGTTTATTACAAACGCATCGGCATAACAACATATAAAGTATCACTATTTTCTGGCTCTTCTAACAAAGCACTGGAGTTGGAATCCGATAATGTGATTTTAATATTTTCATGCGTAATCGCATTGGCCACATCTTGTAAGTAACTCACATTAAAACCGACTTCTAAACTATCACCGGAATAATCTACAGCAACCTGTTCTTCTGCTTCTTCTTGTTCTGGGTTGTTAGCGACGATGGTTAACAGACCATCCGTCAACAACAAGCGCACACCACGGTATTTTTCATTGGACAAAATTGCCGTACGGCCAAACGCTTGTTTCAATTCAAGGCGTGAACCTATAACAACTTTATTGCCACCGCGCGGCAATACACGTTCGTATTCCGGGAACTTACCATCCACTAATTTTGAAGTGAAGGTATAGTCAGGCGAGGTAACACGAATATTGTTTGCGCTTAAGGTAATTTCCACTTGCGCGGTAGAGTCATCTAACAAACGCGATAATTCCAACACACCTTTACGCGGTAAAATTGCCTGAATAACTTCACTGGTAGTAATCGCAACAGCACGAGTACACATCGCCATACGGTGACCATCAGTTGCTACAACACGCAATTGATCCTGACGAACTTCCCACAACATGCCGTTTAAATAGTAACGAACATCTTGTTGAGCCATCGCAAATGCAGTGCGTTCAATTAAACGTTTAACTTCTTGTTGTGCACAGCTAAAACGCAAATTACCAGGAGTATCTTCCACATTGGGGAAATCAGAGGCTGGTAATGTCGATAACGTGAAGCGACTACGGCCAGATTTCACAATTATGCGTTGATCTTCTAGGATAAACTCAATCTTTGAGCCATCTTGCAGCGATCTGCAGATATCTACCAACTTGCGAGCCGGTACGGTAATTTCACCAGACTGACCTGCTTGTTCTAATTGCACACGACCTGTGATTTCGACTTCAAGGTCAGTACCGGTTAAGGATAATTGATCACCATTTAAGACAATCAATACATTCGACAAAACGGGTAAGGTTTGACGACGTTCAACGACACCAGCAACAAGTTGTAAAGGTTTAAGCAGCGCTTCGCGAGATACGACAAATTTCATGTGATGGTCTCTTGGCAGTTATCGTCCGAAATAATTGTTTATTTTTTTAATATATTACAAGTAGTGTTTATAAATCATGTTGTCAAAGAACGCAGCAAGTTTTTCATATCTTCACGAATATCTGCTGTTTCTTCTTGTAATTCTTTAATTTTGCGACACGCATGCAACACCGTTGTATGATCGCGACCACCAAATGCTTCGCCAATTTCTGGCAAGCTGTGATTGGTTAATTCTTTTGCTAATGCCATTGCCACTTGTCGTGGTCGCGCAACAGAACGACTGCGACGCTTGGAAACCATATCGTTCATTTTTATTTTGTAATATTCACACACCACGCGTTGAATATTATCAATGCCGACTTGTTTGTCTTGTAATGCCAACAAATCTTTTAAAGCTTCGCGCACCAAATCAACATCAATCGGGCGACCGGTAAAATTCGCGCTGGCGATAACACGTTTCAATGCACCTTCTAAATCACGCACATTAGCGCGAATACGTTGCGCAATAAAGAAAGCCGCTTCATGAGAAAGATCTACCTCAACTTGCTCCGCTTTTTTCATCAAAATTGCAACGCGAGTTTCTAATTCTGGCGGCTCTACCGCAACGGTTAAACCCCAACCAAAGCGGGATTTTAAACGCTCTTCCAATCCATTAATTTCTTTGGGAAAACGATCACAGGTCAAAATAATTTGACGTCCACCTTCTAACAATGAATTGAAGGTGTGAAAGAATTCTTCTTGTGAACGTTCTTTACCGGCAAAGAATTGGATGTCATCAATTAGCAACGCATCCATGGAACGATAGTAACGTTTGAAATCATTAATTGCATTTAATTGCAGTGCTTTTACCATATCCGCAACAAAACGCTCGGAATGTAAGTACACCACTTTCGCATTGGGATTTTTCGCGACTAAGGCATTACCCACCGCTTGCATCAAGTGAGTTTTACCTAAACCTACTCCACCGTAAATGAAAAGCGGGTTGTAAGCACCGCCGGGGTTTTCAGCAACTTGTCGTGCAGCCGCTAAACCTAATTGGTTGGATTTACCTTCGACGAAAGTCGCAAAAGTAGAACCTGCATTTAAATAGTTGCTGTGTTTTAAACCGCCCTCTACATCAACATCTTGAATGATGCGCGGCTCTTCAAGTGGCTTATAGGTTTTTTGCAGCGGAGCTTCTTGAATTCTGTTGGCAACAACAATATCTGATTCCGAACTTAAGGAAAGATTTCTAGAAGGAGCAATAATAGAGGCTGCAGGTGCTGAGTTGTGATGTATGGGCTGAGCTGTTTGAAAAGCCGATTGAGCTTTAGCACCTACCGCTACTACCACCGTTAATGGTGTACCTTGTTGAAAATTAGCAACCAACTCTTTAATGCGTACTAAAAACTTCTCTTCCACCCAATTACTGATAAAGCGATTAGGTGCGAGTAAACGTAATTCATTGGGATTAGCGGCTTCATCAATTTGCAGCGGTTTGATCCAGGTATTAAATTGCTGCGAAGGCAATTCATCCTGCAAACTCGATACGCATAATTTCCAAACAGACTGTAACAAAAGCAAAACTCCCACCGCTCTTTCGAGTGCAGATGATTAAATATTTTTGGTAATTAAGTGTTTTTAACAGTTAAATTTTTTATGGATCTTTTTGTGAATCTTTTAGAAACTATTTGTAAATCTTTTAAAAGGAGGGTGAGTTTACTCTGATCGCAATTAGTTATCCACAATAAAGCAATAGTTTTACAGCCTTGTATAAAATAGTTATCAATATCTCGTTAATTCAACAACTTAATAAATCCATTCTGTTTGCATTTTTCGGTAATTAATATTATTCGTGTGGATAACCCTGTTAATATGTTTTTAATAAGCTGCGTATAACAAGGTATTTTTAGGTATAAATAAGAAACTCGCTATTTAATAGACATTTTGAACAAAAGCGTTTGCTTTATAGCCACAAGTTCATTAAAATCCCGCCTCTTTTCACACACAGTGTGATCGATTAGTACTCGTAATGACATATTAGTGTCCGCAAGACACAACAAACAGGTTTAGCCTCATGAAAAGAACATTCCAACCAAGTACTCTTAAACGCGCTCGCGTTCACGGTTTTCGCGCTCGTATGGCTACCAAAAATGGCCGTTTAGTTTTAGCTCGTCGTCGTGCTAAAGGCCGTAAAGAGTTAACCGTTTAATACCCCGTATTTGATGGATCGTTAGAGTGAAGCAAGCCTTTGGCAGCAAAACGCATGATTATGCCTTCACTAAATCAGCGCGTCTTCTTAGCTCTAACGATTTTCAAACTGTCTTTAATGACGCTCCGCTCCGCGCTTCACATCAGAACTTCCTTTTTCTCGCTCGTCAAAACTCACTAAACCTTCCGCGTTTAGGCTTGGTTATTGCCAAAAAACACATTCGTCTTGCCGTTGAAAGAAATCGTGTTAAACGATTAATTCGCGAAACTTTTCGCATAAAACAACAACAGTTACCCGGTATAGATGTTATCGTGCTCGCGCGCAAAGGCATGAATGATTTAACCAATGCCGTTTTGATAGAACAGCTTGAATTACAATGGCAACGCTTAATTCGTCGCACTCAAAAATCCGCGACTAATCAACAGAATATCAAGCCAATTGAAGGTTCTGGGTTATGTGCAGACTAATATTTAAATGCTTGAAGGCGCCAAGCAGCATGGCGATTAAATCTATTCACGGTTACCGTTATTTATTAAGCCCGTGGATTGGCAATCAATGCCGGTTTTACCCAAGCTGTTCACATTATGCAGAAGAAGCTATTAATAGCTACGGATTAACAAAAGGGGGGTATTTAACCCTGCGTCGCCTATTAAAGTGCCATCCTTGGCATCAAGGCGGAATTGATCTCGTTCCACCACAGCAAAATCTAACATATTCACAACAACCTCAAGATGGCAGTCGATAATATGGATTGGCAAAAAAATATTTTAATCGCAGGCATGTTAGCTGTGCTGTTTGTTCTCGCAATTCGCTGGAATACCTATCAAGAAAAACACCCTGCGGTATCAACAACCTTAACAGCCGTGCAAACTGATAGCGCAAGCAGCTCTGTAACAACCAGCGATATTCCCACAGCGATTGCTGCGCCAGGCGCAACTGAAGTAGCTGCACCAGCGTTAGCACCTGTTTCAACCGCTATTATTAAAGTGGCAACTGACAGTTTGTTAGTGGATATCAATCCTTTAGGCGGCGATATTGTAAAAGTGGCACTTCCTCGCCATTCAGCCGATATCAGCACACCTGATATTCCGTTCGTATTAATTGATAACACTGCCGATCATACCTACATCGCACAAAGCGGTTTAGTCGGTGTGAATGGTACTGATACGGCTGACAGTCGCCCGTTGTTTTCGGTAGAAAAAACCGAATACAAATTGGAAAACGGTCAAGACACTTTAGTGGTTGATTTAACGTTAAAACAATATCAAGTAAACATCACCAAACGCTATACCTTTACCCGTGGCCAGTATTTGGTAGGTGTTGAATACATCATCGACAACCAAAGTAGTAATAAGTGGACTGGTAATTTCTTTGCGCAAATCAAACGTGATAACAAGCAATTTGCCAAAACCAATGCATTAGCGATGAGCCCTTTCCTCGGTGCCGCTATTACCACACCGGATACCAAGTACAAAAAAGTTACCTTTAAAGAACTCGATGAGAAAAAAGAATTCACCGTCACCGAAGAAGGCGGTTGGATTTCTATGGTGCAACATTACTTTATTAGCGCGTGGATTCCAGATGCTAAAACGACTAACGTTTTCAGCTTGCGTAAACTAGGTGATAAAAATTTATATATGTTTGGCTTTACCAGCAATGCCATTGAGATTGCACCAAACAGTAAATCCAGCATTAAAGCTAGTTTTTATGCAGGGCCAAAAGACACAGAAAGTTTAGAAAAGATATCGCCCTATTTGGATTTAACCGTTGATTACGGTTGGTTATGGATGATTGCTAAACCGTTGTTCTGGCTCTTAAAGTTTATCCATGGTTTTGTGGGTAACTGGGGTTTAGCCATTATCGGTTTAACCTTTACCATTAAAGCGATCTTCTTTAAATTGTCGGCAACTAGCTATAAATCCATGGCGAAAATGCGCAAGCTCGCACCTAAAATGGCTGAGCTAAAAGAACGCCATGGCGATGATCGTCAAAAGATGTCGCAAGAAACGATGAAGTTGTATCAAACTGAAAAAGTGAATCCACTCGGTGGTTGCTTACCTATGCTGATACAAATGCCGGTGTTTTTAGCACTGTATTGGGTATTAATGGAATCAGTAGAACTGCGTCATGCACCTTTCTTCTTCTGGATTCACGACTTATCGGTACTTGACCCCTATTTTGTATTACCGGTGATTTACGGCTTCACTATGTGGTTTATGCAAAAACTTAATCCACAACCAACAGATCCTATGCAAGCGCGTGTAATGCAAATGTTGCCGATTGTATTTACGTTTATGTTCTTGTGGTTCCCTGCAGGTTTGGTGTTGTATTGGGTAACCAACAATTCTCTTTCGATGTTGCAGCAATATATTATTACCAAGCAAATCGACAACGCTGATAGCAAAACCAAAGCTTAATAGCGCATCACACATCTCACTATGAATCCCAATACCGACACCATCGCCGCCATCGCCACCGCAACCGGTCGCGGTGGTGTCGGTATAGTGAGAGTCTCCGGCAAAAAAGCAGCGCTTATTGCTGAATCACTTCTAAAAATAAAACTGCAACCTCGCTATGCTCACTACTGTCCATTTCACAGTAACCGTGGTGATATTCTCGATCAAGGTATAGCGCTGTTTTTCCCAGGCCCCAATTCGTTTACCGGTGAAGATGTCCTTGAACTTCAAGGTCACGGCGGCCCGGTTATTCTCGATTTACTGTTGCGTGAAATTACTCAACTCGGCGTGCGTCTTGCTCGCCCAGGCGAATTCTCTGAACGTGCGTTTCTTAACGATAAACTCGACCTGGCCCAAGCAGAAGCGATTGCAGACTTAATCGATGCAACAACAGAACAAGCTGCGCGCAATGCGCTACATTCTTTGCAAGGCGCATTTTCCTCTCGCATTCACGAATTAGTCGAAGCCTTAATTCATCTGCGTATCTATGTAGAAGCCTCTATCGACTTTCCCGAAGAAGAAATCGATTTTTTAAGCGATGGCAAAGTCGCTACAGATTTATCGACAATTGAAACCAAACTTGAACAAGTGTTTAAAGAAGCACGCCAAGGCGCTTTGGTTCGTGATGGTATGCATGTCGTTATTGCTGGCCGCCCTAATGCCGGTAAATCCAGCTTACTTAATGCATTGAGTGGCCGCGAATCAGCGATTGTCACCAGTATCGAAGGCACTACGCGCGACGTACTGCGCGAGCATATTCATATCGACGGAATGCCACTGCATATCATTGATACTGCAGGCTTACGTGAAAGCCCCGATGAAGTAGAACAAATTGGTATCCAGCGCGCCTGGCAGGAAATCCAACAAGCCGATCGCGTACTATTAATGGTAGATAGTAGAAGCACGACTGAATACGAACCAGAAAAAATCTGGCCAGAGTTTATCGCGCAATTAAAAGACCCCAACAAAGTCACCCTAATCCGCAACAAAATTGACCTTAGCCATGAAACAGCAGGTATAGGCCAACTGAGTAACAACAAGGTTTATATCGGTATCAGCGCCGCCAATGGCGATGGTATTGATGACCTGAAACAACACCTTAAAGACATCATGGGTTTTAGTGAAACTGGCGAAAGTGGTTTTACGGCTCGTCGTCGCCATCTCGATGCACTTGAACGTGCGCAAGCCTTTTTAGAATCCGGCAGAGCACAATTACAAGGTTATGCAGCCGGTGAATTATTGGCTGAAGACCTGCGTCATGCGCAAAATGCCTTAAGCGAAATTACCGGTGAGTTCACCCCAGATGACTTATTAGGTCGTATTTTCAGCAGTTTTTGTATCGGTAAGTAAATATAAAAATAAATATTTACCTTTTTTCATTAAAAACTCATTTATTTACACTTTATTTTCTACCCTAATTCCCCCTATCTATTTACCCGATAAAACACAAACCTTACAGTAATAGAAAGGTTTATACCTACTTATTGACACAGTTTTCCACCTGCATACACAGGTTATCCACAAAATTATCTAGGTATTGGCTATAAATAACTGTTTTTACTGCATTTTTTTAAATGTCTTAGATTGATGTGTGTAACTCTGTGAGTTTGCTCATCAAAAATTGAATATAGTTTTGGGGATAACTCAGAATTTTAAGGGGTTCTGTATAAATCGAGGTTTTATATCCAGCTTGTGGTCAGCTTATGATAGGCTTTTGCGCAGGTGTTCACTATGGTTTTCATTGCTCTATTGTATTGATTATTAAACGTTTTTTTCACTTATCAACAGAAATATTGCTCTATATTAGTAGTAACAGTATTTATCTTCTTAATTAACTTAATTATATATATTTACTTTATTTTTCTTTGTTGTAACAGAATAACAATTTGTGTGAAAAATATTCTGATTAAACGCTGTACACGTTTTGTGCAAATCATCAACAAGCTCTATAATGCTGTCCCTTTTCGGATTGGCGCGTTTTCTAACCCTGATTTTTTATTGTTTTTATCCGCAGTTTTGCTGCAAGGTAGTTGTTGATGATTTTCCCGGATCGCTTTGATGTGATAGTGATTGGTGGCGGCCACGCTGGTACTGAGGCCTGTTTGGCCGCTGCGCGTATGGGCTGCAAAACCCTATTGCTCAGCCACAACATCGAAACCCTTGGGCAGATGTCCTGCAACCCTGCGATTGGCGGTATTGGCAAAAGTCATTTGGTGAAAGAAATCGACGCCCTCGGAGGCGCTATGGCGTTGGCCACCGACAAAGGCGGTATTCAATTCCGTGTGCTCAATGCACGCAAAGGCCCTGCGGTACGTGCAACTCGCGCGCAAGCCGACCGAATTCTTTACAAAGCGGCAATTCGCGAAACCTTGGAAAATCAACCTAACTTGTGGATTTTCCAACAAGCCGCTGATGACTTGATTGTCGAACAAGATCAAGTGTGCGGTGTGATTACCCAAATGGGCCTGAAATTTATGGCCAACCAAGTGGTACTTACAGCGGGTACTTTTTTGGGTGGATTGATTCACATTGGTATGCAAAATTATTCTGGCGGCCGCGCTGGTGATCCACCGTCAATCGCACTTTCAAAACGTTTGCGCGAATTAAATTTACGTGTCGATCGTTTAAAAACAGGAACGCCACCGCGCATTGATGCGCGCACCGTAAATTTTGAAGGATTGGAAAAACAATGGGGCGATACACCCTTGCCAGTGATGTCAGTGCGTGGTAATCGCGCAATGCATCCGCGTCAAATTTGTTGCTACATGACGCACACCAATGAAAAAACGCACGATATTATTCGTCGCAATCTCGATCGTTCACCGATGTACTCGGGTGTGATTGAAGGTATCGGTCCGCGTTACTGTCCATCGATCGAAGATAAAATTCACCGCTTCGCGGATAAAGATTCACATCAAGTATTTATTGAACCCGAAGGTTTGACTACGCACGAACTTTATCCCAATGGCATTTCAACCAGTTTGCCGTTTGATGTGCAATTGGAAATCGTGCGTTCGATGAAAGGTTTTGAAAACGCGCATATTCTTCGCCCAGGTTACGCAATTGAATATGATTATTTCAATCCACAAGATTTAAAACACAGCCTTGAAACCAAAGTGATCGGCGGTTTATTTTTTGCCGGACAAATTAACGGTACTACCGGTTACGAAGAAGCAGGCGCACAAGGTTTGCTTGCAGGTATCAACGCCGGTTTGCGCGCGCAAGAAAAAGAATATTGGTGCCCAACGCGCGATCAAGCGTATCTCGGTGTGTTAGTGGATGATTTAATTACACTCGGTACGAAAGAACCCTATCGCATGTTTACCAGCCGCGCGGAATACCGTTTATTGTTACGCGAAGATAATGCCGATCAACGCTTGACTGAAAAAGGTCGCGAGTTAGGTTTAATTGGCGATGAACAATGGCAAGCCTATTGTGATAAACGCGAAAATATTGCGGTTGAATATGAGCGCTTAAAATCCACCTGGATTCAAGCCGGTTCGCCAGAAGCGCAGATCATTGAAGCAAAAATAGAAAATAAATTAACGCGCGAATACAGCTTACTCGATTTATTAAAACGTCCGGAATTAACCTACGCTGATATTGCAACTTTAAAAGGCGAAGCGGTTGAAGATGAATTTGTTGCCGAGCAATTAGAGATAGCGGCAAAATATTCTGGCTACATTGATCGTCAGCAAGAAGAAATTGATCGTTTACGTGCTTATGAAAATACCTTGATCCCGGTGGACTTTGATTTTTCAAAAGTGGAAGGCTTGTCCAATGAGGTCAAACAAAAATTGACCGCTGCGCGGCCTGAAACCTTAGCCCGTGCACAACGTATTTCTGGTATTACCCCTGCGGCAATTTCGCAGCTGCTGATGTATTTGAAAAAACATGGCATGCTGAAAAAAATGAAAGCAGCAGATGAAACAGAACAACAAGCTTCGTAGTTAATATCAGCCAAAAATAAATTTTCCGCTTCGCGGGATATTTAGAACGTTGCTAAACAGTAATGATTAATAAAAGAGTTTTATCGAGTGAGTGATTTAGAAAAAGATTTGCGTGAAATTCTAGTTCAGGGCGCCAACAAAATGAATGTTGCCCTAGCCGAACCGCAAATTAGCAATTTGTTAAGTTACATCCGTGAATTCGATAAATGGAACAAAGCCTATAACCTATCGGCGATTCGCGATATTCGTCAAATGGTCGCGCGGCATTTGTTGGATAGTTTAAGTGTAGTGCCGTTTATCAATAAAAATGGCTACAACACGGATGCGATGATTGATGTAGGTACAGGCGGTGGGTTACCGGGAATTCCATTAGCGATTATGTTCCCGGGAAAAAAAATCACTTTGCTCGATAGTAACGGGAAAAAAACGCGATTTCTTTTTCACGTTAAAACATTATTGAAATTAGATAATGTCTCTGTTGAAAATCGTCGCGTCGAAGAATTTAAACCGGCACAACAATTTAACGCCGTGATTAGCCGTGCGTTTGCCAGTTTGCAAGATATGACAGAGGGTTGTGCTCATCTTTTGCAAGACGGTGGAATATTTTTAGCGATGAAAGGATTATTCCCGCAGGATGAATTAACACCCATCGCCGATAAAATTGATTTGATTGAAAGCATAAAATTGAATGTTGCAGAAACAGAGGGTGAGCGTCATTTATTAGTGATGCAAACTAAAAAATTATTAAATGTTTAAACCACCTTGTGGTTGAAGGATTTTGACTTGACCAAGATATACGCTATTGCCAATCAAAAAGGTGGTGTGGGTAAAACCACAACCTGCGTTAACTTAGCAGCATCTTTAGTCGCAACTAAAAAACGTGTTTTGTTGGTCGATCTCGATCCACAAGGAAACGCCACCATGGGTAGCGGCGTTAACAAAAGCGAAATTGAAAAAAGTATTTACGATGTACTGACGGGTCGCGAAGATATTAAAGATTGTTTAGTGATGTCGGAAAGCGGCAAATATAATGTCTTGCCTGCGAATGGCGATTTAACGGCTGCGGAAGTTGAAATGCTCGCGCTGGAAAATAAAGAGCGACGTTTGCAAGTTGCACTTAATCAAGTGCGCGATCAATACGATTATATTTTGATTGATTGTCCACCATCGTTAAACATGCTCACGCTGAATGCGTTGACCGCGTGTAACGGCGTGATCATTGCGATGCAATGTGAATATTATGCGTTGGAAGGTTTATCGGCATTGGTCGGTACTATCAATCAAATTCAACAAATGCTCAATCCTGATTTAAAAATCGAAGGTTTGCTGCGCACCATGTATGATCCGCGCAATAGTTTAACCAACGATGTATCCGCGCAATTAACGCAACACTTTGGCGATCGTTTATTTCGCACGTGTATTCCGCGCAATGTGCGTTTGGCGGAAGCGCCAAGTTTTGGAATGCCGGTGTTAGCATTTGATCGTCAATCAAAAGGAGCTATTGCCTATTTGGCTTTGGCCGGCGAATTAATTCGTCGCAATGAAGCTATCGCAAATGCCGCAGTAACAACAGAAGCCGTACTCTAATTTTTATAAGGTTAAGAATTCATGTCGACAAAACGCAAAGGTTTAGGCAAAGGTCTGGATGCACTGTTAAGTGCAGGCTTGGGTGTAACTTCACCTGCTCCCGCAATGCCATTAACCCCAAGTGAAACTGAGACAGCGTTAGAATACAAAGATGGAAAGCTCGCGCATTTACCGGTGGAATTAATTCAGCGCGGAAAATATCAACCGCGCCGCGACATGCATCCGGAAGCGTTGGAAGAATTAGCGGAATCGATAAAAGTTCAAGGCGTTATGCAGCCGGTTGTGGTTCGTCCCATCGGTGAAGGCCGTTATGAATTAATCGCCGGTGAACGCCGTTGGCGCGCAACGCAATTGGCGGGATTGGATAAAATCCCTGCGGTGATTCGCGATGTTCCCGATGAAGCCGCCATTGCGATGGCGTTGATTGAAAATATTCAGCGTGAAAATTTAAATCCTATCGAAGAAGCTATGGCGTTAAAACGCCTGCAAGACGAATTCGAATTAACCCATCAAGAAGTTGCTTTTGCTGTAGGTAAATCTCGCACCACAGTAACCAACTTGTTGCGTTTAATTTCATTGACCGACGATGTGAAAGTGTTGCTTGAGCGTGGTGATTTAGAAATGGGTCATGCGCGCTGCTTGTTGACACTTGAGCCCGGTGTGCAACGTGATATCGGTCGTCAGATTGTTGCCAAAGGATTATCGGTTCGCCAAACGGAAGCCTTGGTTCGCGCGTATCAGGAAGGTAAAGATAAAACTAAGCCAGTGGTAACTCCATCGGCAGATATTCGTCGCTTGGAAGAAAGTTTGTCAGAAAAATTAGGCGCTGGTGTTGAGATTCAACACGGAGCTAAAGGTAAGGGCAAGCTGGTGATCAGTTATAACTCGCTCGATGAGCTGGATGGAGTTTTGGCTCATATCAAGTAGATTGGTAAAAAATGTGAAGTAATTACTACATTGGCAGATTACAACGGTGAAATGGCTGGAAATGTACCGCTTATGTGGGTTGAAGCAGGCGGCTAATCTCACTATAATGCCTGCGCTAAAACTGAGCGCTAGATGTTACAAGTGTTACCAATAGTAATGACAGGTAATATGTGACAGAATCATGAAGAGAGTAAATCATTGACGTCAGGTCAAAATACGACTCAGCTGGACGCTTCGCAAAAGAAGTATCGGCGGGAACCCAGAGAGCGTGCGTTTGCTTTACAAATTGTTGCAGCTCAAGTGATATTTACGGGTGTACTGAGTTTGCTGGGGTGGATATTTAGTCGTCAGGACATCAGTCACCAAGTCGCGATTGCAATCCTATGTGGTGGAATGATCCCTTCGCTAGCTAATCTATGGCTTGCGATTGTTGCTTTTCGTCCAGCATTGGGAGCGTCACCAGGACAGATGTTGGCCGCCTTTTATCTCGGCGAATTTAGTAAATTTATCATTACGGCAGTGTTGTTTTTGATTGCGTTCAAAACGACAACATTGTTTAAGCAACAGCCCTATGTGCTGTTGTTGTTTACCACTTATGTCGTAGTGCACTGCATGACATGGGTTTATCCGTTGGCTCGCAGCAAATTTATTGCTCGTCAGCGTTGAGGGTAAACAGATTAACTTTTTTCATTTTTGCTATTTGGGATTAACAGATGTCAGACGTTGAACACGCAGTTGAGCACTCAGAAGCGCTCACTTCATCGCAATATATTCAGCACCATTTGACTAACTTGACCTATGGTCAGTTGCCGGATGGCCATTGGGGTTTTGCGGCTAATGGTGCAGAAGCCAAGTCTATGGGGTTTTGGGCGATTAACGTCGATACCATGGGTTGGTCGTTAGTGTTGGGTGTTGTTTTCTTTTTGATTTTCCGCAGTGTTGCTAAAAAAGTGACCAGCGACGTTCCAACCGGATTGCAGAATGTTATTGAAACAGCCGTCGAGTTTGTGGAAGACAACGTAAAAGGTATGTTCCCCTACAAAAATAAAATGATAGCGCCTTTAGCGCTTAGCATTTTGGTATGGGTGTTTTTCATGAACGCGATGGATTTGGTTGCAGTTGATTTGCTTCCACAAATTGCAAAATATGTTGGTGTGGCATTGGGCGCTAATGAGCACCAAGTATTCTTTAAAGTTGTTCCATCTACCGATCCAAATATCACCTTAGGCATGGCCTTTTTTATCTTCATTTTGATCTTATGGCATAGCATCACGCAGAAAGGCCCGTTAGGTTTTATCAAAGAATTAACCTTGCACCCTTTCAGTAGTAAAAATGTGTTCCTTCAGACTTTATTTATTCCGGTCAATTTTGTACTTGAAATTCCCACACTGATTTCAAAGCCTGTATCTCTTGGCTTGCGTTTGTTTGGCAATATGTATGCGGGTGAAATTATTTTCATTTTGATTGCGATTATGTACGGTGCAGGTATTTTGTTTGCAGGTTTTGCGGGTGTGTTACAAGTTATTTGGGCGATGTTCCATATTTTAATTATTTCCTTGCAAGCGTTTATATTCATGGTGTTAACCATTGTGTATTTGAGCATGGCTTACCAGAACGAAGAATCGCATTAATCTTTTGTTTTTTTGATTTTATTTTTTGTTTTAACTTTAACTTTGTAGGAGAAATACAGTGTCAGAAGCAGCAGCTTTATTAGTATTGGCAGGTGCCCTCGTTATCGGTTTAGGTGCCGTTGGCGCAGCGATCGGTGTGGGCATTTTGGGCGGTAAATTTTTGGAAGGCGGCGCTCGTCAACCAGAATTGATCCCAATGTTACGTACCCAGTTCTTCGTGGTAATGGGTCTTGTGGATGCGGTTCCAATGATTGGTGTTGGTATCGGCATGTACATCCTGTTTGCTCTTGGTGGCGGTCAATAATACTGTCCTCAACGATTAACTCCTTTAAAAAGGCACTTAAACGTGAATATTAACGCAACGTTAATTGGCCAAATGGTGGCTTTTGCCATTTTTATTTTTCTCACACTACGCTTTGTGTGGCCTCCCATTGTTGCGGCAATGGCTGAACGTACCAAGCGCATTGCTGACGGCCTTCAGGCGGCAGATAGAGCTGAGAAAGATTTGGAATTGGCAAAACAAAAAGTGACTGAACAACTGACTTCTGCAAAGAAAGAAGCTGCGGTCATTATCGATTCTGCTAACAAGCGCGCGATTGAAATTGTTGAAGAAGCAAAAGAAAAAGCCCTTGTTGAAGCTGGACGTGTGAAAGCCTCTGCTGAAGCTGAAATTCAACAAGCTACCAACCGCGCAAAAGAAGAATTGCGCAGTAAAGTAGTAGTACTTGCTCTAGCCGGTGCAGAAAAGATTTTGGGATCTTCTATCGATCAAAATGCACACAACGAGTTGGTCAATAAACTCGCTGCTGAATTGTAATTGGGGTTGATATGGCTGAACCAACTACCTTGGCTAGACCCTATGCTAAAGCAGCATTTGAATATGCCATGACTTCAAATAAGTTGCAGTCTTGGTTTGAAGCACTGGAAGTTGCAGCCGCCGTTGCAGAGCAAGATCAGGTGAAAAAGGCCTTAGGCACATCTGGTTTATCTGTAGAGCAAAAAGCTTCTGTGTTTGTACAAGTTTGTGGTGAAAAAATGGATGAGAAAGTTAAAAATTTCATCCATACCCTTGCTAGTAACAAGCGTCTCGCATTGTTGCCTTACATCCGCGACTTGTTCGCCAAGATGAAAGCCCAGCAAGAAAAAACAATCGAAGTTGAGGTGACAGCGGCTTATGAGTTGCCTGTCGACTTGATTAACAAATTGGCTCAATCACTAAGCGCCAAATTGAATCGTAGTATTAACGTGAACAGCTCGGTTGATAAGAGTCTGTTGGGCGGTGTGGTTATTCACACCGGTGACATGGTAATCGACGGTTCGATCCGTGGTCGCTTGGCGAAACTCGCCGAAGCATTGAAATCCTAATTTTAGGGTTGAGGAACAGAGCATGCAGCAACTGAATCCTTCTGAAATCAGTGAAATTATCAAGAAGCGTATTGATAGCCTTGAATTTTCAACAGAAGCTCAAAACGAAGGTACGGTTGTATCCGTAACCGACGGTATTATTCGTATTCACGGTCTCGCCGATGTTATGTATGGTGAGATGATTGAATTCGAAGGTGGTATTTTTGGTATGGCACTTAACTTGGAGCGCGACTCCGTTGGTGCTGTAATCCTTGGTAACTATCGCGGTATCGCTGAAGGCCAAAAATGTAAATGTACCGGTCGTATTCTGGAAGTACCTGTTGGCCCGGAATTGCTTGGTCGTGTGGTTGATGCCCTTGGTAATCCAATCGATGGTAAAGGCCCACTGAACAACAAAATGACCGATGCGATTGAAAAAATTGCACCCGGTGTAATTTGGCGTAAATCAGTTGACCAACCAGTACAAATTGGTTTGAAAGCAATTGATGCGATGGTACCTATTGGTCGCGGCCAACGTGAATTGATTATCGGTGACCGTCAAATCGGTAAAACCGCAATCGCCGTTGATGCCATCATCAACCAAAAAGGTTCGGGCATTAAGTGTATTTATGTTGCGATTGGTCAAAAAGCATCTTCTATTGCTGCTGTTGTGCGCAAGTTAGAAGATCACGGCGCTATGGCTCACACCGTAGTGGTTGCCGCGACAGCTTCTGATCCAGCAGCAATGCAATTCTTGGCTCCTTTCGCAGGTTGTACTATTGGTGAGTACTATCGTGATCGCGGTCAAGATGCGTTGATCATTTATGATGACTTGACCAAGCAAGCTTGGGCTTACCGTCAAATCTCCTTGTTGCTTCGTCGTCCTCCGGGCCGTGAAGCTTATCCTGGCGATGTATTTTATCTCCACTCGCGTTTGTTAGAGCGTGCTTCTCGCGTGAGCGAAGAATACGTAGAGAAATTCACCAAAGGCGAAGTAAAAGGCCAAACCGGTTCTTTAACCGCGTTGCCAATTATTGAAACTCAAGCGGGTGACGTTTCTGCATTCGTTCCAACTAACGTAATTTCGATTACCGATGGTCAGATCTTCCTTGAATCTGGCATGTTCAACTCAGGCATTCGTCCTGCGATGAACGCCGGTATTTCGGTATCGCGTGTTGGTGGTGCAGCGCAATCAAAAGTTATCAAGAAGTTGTCAGGTGGTATTCGTACTGCTCTCGCGCAATATCGCGAACTGGCGGCCTTCTCGCAGTTTGCTTCTGATTTGGATGAAGTGACCAAATCGCAATTGAGCCACGGTCAACGTGTAACTGAATTGATGAAGCAAAAGCAATTTGCCCCTATGAGCGTTGGTCAAATGGCATTGGTGTTGTATGCCGCGAACGAAGGTCATTTGAAAGATATCGACGTGAATAAAGTCCTCGACTTTGAAGCTGCGCTGCTTTCATTTGCAAAATCTGAGTACGCAGACACCATGGCGCATATCGATGCTACTGGCGATTGGAATAGCGAGTTGGAAGGCAAGTTTAAAGAGCTAGTCACTAAGCTAAAAGCAAGCCGCACCTGGTAATTAAAGGTGTGCATTGCACACCTTTTTAACTGAGTCTTTGAGTATGGCAGGCACTAAAGAAATTCGGACGCAGATTGCGAGCGTCAAGGGCACGCAAAAAATTACTAGCGCAATGGAAATGGTTGCTGCGAGTAAAATGCGTCGTGCACAAGAGCGTATGCAGTTGGGTAAACCCTACTCCAATCGCATTCGCGATGTAATCGGTCACTTGGCAAACTCAAGTGCTGAGTACAAACATAGTTTTATGAAAGAGCGTGCGGTTAAACGTGTGGGCTTTATTGTTGTGTCGAGCGATCGAGGTCTTTGCGGCGGTTTAAATACCAATGCATTTAAGGCTACTGTTAAAGCAATGAAAAGTTGGGCAGATCAAAACACAGCGATTGATTTGTGTTTGGTCGGTGCGAAAGCAGGCGCGTTTTTCAAAAGCTTTGGCGGCAATGTAGTTGCATCTACTCGTGATTTGGGTGAAGCACCTACGGTTGAGCATTTGATTGGTAGCGTTAAAGTTATGTTGGATGCTTTCGAAGAAGGCAAAATCGACAAGTTGTATCTGGTAAGCAACGTGTTTGTTAACACCATGACACAACAGCCAATCGTGCAACAACTTTTGCCATTGCTCGCCGATGAAAACACCAAGTTAAAGCATCACTGGGATTATATTTATGAACCCGATGCAAAATACTTATTGAAAGGTTTATTAACTCGTTTTATTGAGTCACAGGTGTATCAAGCGGTTGTTGAGAACGCGGCCTGTGAACAAGCGGCGCGTATGATTGCGATGAAAAGCGCAACCGATAACGCCGGTGAGTTGATTGATAATTTGAAGCTGATCTACAACAAAGCTCGTCAATCAGCAATTACACAAGAGCTGTCCGAGATCGTCGGCGGTGCAGCGGCGGTGTCTTCTTAAGGCTGCTAGTTGTTAGTACTTTTGTAATTCTGATTAGACATACTTTTTTAAGTTTATATTTTTAGATTTTCAGTGAGAGCTGAAATTTCTGGAACAAAGAGGAACCGGAAATGAGTAGCGGACGTATTGTTCAAATCATCGGTGCGGTTATCGACGTGGAATTCCCGCGCGATGTAGTGCCTAAAGTTTATGATGCATTGGTAATTACCGAAGGCAACCTGACTCTCGAAGTTCAGCAGCAGTTAGGCGATGGCGTTGTGCGCACTATTGCTCTCGGCTCCTCGGAAGGTTTGCGTCGCGGCTTGACCGTTACCAACACCAACCAACCTATCCGTGTACCTGTAGGTAAAGAAACCTTGGGTCGTATTATGGATGTGTTGGGTAATCCAATCGACGAGTGTGGTCCTATCGGTGAACAAGAGCGCATGCAGATTCACCGTGCCGCTCCTGCGTACGAAGAACTTGCTGCTTCTGAAGAATTGCTTGAAACCGGTATCAAAGTAATCGACTTGGTTTGCCCTTTTGCGAAAGGCGGTAAAGTTGGTTTGTTCGGTGGTGCGGGTGTAGGTAAAACTGTAAACATGATGGAACTCATCAACAACATCGCTAAAGAACACAGCGGTTTGTCGGTGTTTGCCGGTGTAGGTGAGCGTACTCGTGAAGGGAACGACTTCTACCACGAAATGAAAGAATCAAACGTTGTCGATAAAGTGGCAATGGTTTACGGCCAAATGAATGAGCCACCAGGTAACCGTTTACGTGTTGCGTTGACTGGTTTGACCATGGCGGAAAAATTCCGTGACGAAGGTAAAGATGTATTGTTCTTCGTAGACAATATTTACCGTTACACCCTTGCTGGTACTGAAGTATCTGCACTGTTGGGCCGTATGCCATCAGCAGTAGGTTACCAACCAACATTGGCGGAAGAAATGGGCGTTCTGCAAGAGCGTATTACTTCTACTAAAGTGGGTTCAATCACTTCGGTACAAGCGGTATACGTACCTGCGGATGACTTGACTGACCCGTCTCCTGCAACAACATTTGCTCACTTGGATTCAACCGTAGTATTGAGCCGTGATATCGCCGCTAAAGGTATTTACCCAGCGATCGATCCATTGGATTCAACGTCACGTCAATTGGATCCAATGATCATCGGTAACGAGCATTATGCAACTGCTCGCGGTGTGCAAACTGTATTGCAACGTTACAAAGAGTTGAAAGATATTATTGCGATTTTGGGTATGGATGAATTGTCAGAAGAAGACAAACAAACCGTATCGCGCGCACGTAAAATCGAACGTTTCTTGTCTCAGCCTTTCCACGTGGCAGAAGTATTCACCGGCGCTCCTGGTAAATACGTACCGTTGAAAGAAACTATCCGTGGTTTCAAAGGTTTGTTAGCCGGTGATTACGATCACTTGCCAGAACAAGCTTTCTACATGGTAGGCAGCATTGACGAAGCAGTAGAAAAAGCTAGCAAACTTAAGTAATAAATATCTCGGAGCCATTAGGCTCCGAGTTTTTACTGTGAGCTTTTTAGTTTTTGTATTATTTATTCAGAGTGGTTTAAAAAATAGTTAATATTTTTTAAACACATTAAGAGAGACGGATATGGCCATGACTGTTCAATGCAATATCGTCAGCGCTGAGCGTGAAATTTTTTCAGGTTTAGTGGAGATGTTAATTGCCACCGGTACTTTAGGTGATGTGGGTATTACCTATGGTCACGCGCCTTTGTTGACGGGTTTAAAGCCAGGCCCCATTCGCCTTATTAAGCAAAATGGCGAAGAAGAAGTGTATTACGTTTCGGGTGGCTTTCTAGAAGTTCAGCCTTATACTATTAACGTGTTAGCGGATACCGCCTTACGCGCTGCTGATGTAGACGAAGCTGCTGCACTACAAGCTCAACAACATGCGCAGCAAGAGTTGTCGAACAAATCAACCGAGTTTGATTTTTCGCGCGCTGCCGTGCAATTGGCAGAAGCCTCTGCACAATTGCGCACCTTGCAAGCCATTCGCAAAAAGGCTGGCAAGTAAGCTGTTGAACGATGTGTTGTTAAATGCTTTACAAAAAAGGGTGGCTTTGAGTCACCCTTTTTTTATATAAATATTTTTAATTATATTGCACAGTGAAGTGAAACTAATGAAATGGTTTTTTTTCTTTTTCTTAATTTTGTTCGCCATTGTTGGCAACATAGCGCTATTAGATAAAATTTCACTGATAAGAATTTTAGGTGTAGGTGTATTTAATTTATTTGTAATTTCACTGTTTGGTCTTTGGTGGCAATCTTATTTTAGGCAAAAAGAAATTAGAGCAAAAGAACCCTTCGCTACAATGATTTTACTTGTTGCTGGTTTAAGTTTGGTATTAATAGGTATACAGCAAACCATTGCCAATAGTTGTGAGGTTTTAATCAGTCATAGTCGCCCACATGGCCTGAATAATGTAATTGTTGAAGCTATAGAGTCTATGGGTTATTGCCGTGAACTCGGGCTTGTTTTAATAATTCTTGGCTTATACTGTAGTGCGCGTAGTATAAAAATGTTTACTTTTAAAACGAAATAATTAACTCGTACTTAACATATTTACTTAAAAGCTCCAATTATAAGGAACCCACCATGCTCGATATCCTCGTTCTCGCTGCCGGTAAAGGCACGCGCATGCGTTCAGATTTACCTAAAGTGTTGCACCCTATCGGTGGTAAGCCATTGGTACAACATGTGGTGGATACGGCGCGTCAAATCGGCGGGCAACAAATTTTAATTATTGTTGGTCACGGCGCTGAAAAAGTGGAAGAGCGCATGGCCGCGCCCGATGTAAAATTTGTGTTGCAGGCGCAACAACTCGGTACTGGTCACGCAGTGCAACAAGCCCTGCCCCAATTGCGCAACGATGCAACCGTATTGATTTTATACGGTGATGTTCCGCTCACGCGCGCGGACACTTTGCAAAAATTAATTGCCGCCGTGAATGACAAACAAATGGGTTTGCTCACGGTGAATATGCAAGATCCAACCGGTTATGGTCGCATTGTTCGCAACGCATCCGGTGCAGTGCAAGCGATTGTTGAGCACAAAGATGCCAATGACGAGCAGAAAAAAATTGCTGAAATCAACACCGGCATCATGGCGGTGAAGGCGAGCCATTTGCAGCAATGGTTGCCAAAATTGCAGAACAATAATGCGCAGGGCGAATATTATCTTACTGACATTATTGCGATGGCGCAGCAAAGTGGAATTGCCATTCATGTTGAGCAACCTAATGCAGTTGAAGAAGTAGAAGGCATTAACAATCGTCAACAACAAGCTGCGCTTGAACGCTTTTATCAAAAACAAAAAGCGAATGAATTGATGGTAGAGGGCGTTACATTATTGGACCCTGCCCGCTTTGATTGCCGCGGCACGTTAACCGTGGGCCGCGATGTTGTGATTGATATTAATTGCGTGTTCGAAGGCGATGTTGTGTTGGGCGATGGCGTTACCATTGAGCCTAACTGCATCATTATTAACAGTACGATTGGCAACTTCACTCATATCAAAGCGAATAGTCATATTGAAGATTCTACGCTGGATGCAAGTTGTGAAATTGGCCCTTACGCTCGTTTACGCCCCGGTTCGCAGTTGGCGGTAGGCGTTAAGATTGGCAACTTTGTTGAAACCAAAAAAGTAAACATTGCCAAAGGCAGCAAGGTGAATCACCTCAGTTATATTGGCGATGCGACCGTTGGCACTGGTGTGAACATTGGGGCTGGCACTATTACTTGTAACTACGACGGTGTGAATAAGTCCAAAACCGAGATTGGCGATAACGCCTTTATTGGCTCAAACTCATCGCTGGTTGCACCCGTAAAAATCGGTGCGTGCAGCACGGTGGGAGCGGGATCGGTGATTACCAAAGATGTTGAGGTTGCCGAATTGGCGATTGCTCGCGGTAAGCAACGAAACATCCAAGGCTGGGAACGGCCTACTAAAAAGCCAAAGTGAAACTAAAAAGGAGCCAAATGGCTCCTTTTTTATACAAATTGAAACGATATTGCTTGCTTATTAGTTTCGAATGAATACAATATCTTTCGTTTCGAAACTTAGTGGATTCATCTGTAAATGACCAAGCGCAATACTCAACAACGTCGCCGCGCCATTATCGACATGCTTAACAGCGATGGCGAAGTCAGCGTTGAGATTCTCGCCTCTCATTTTGCGACCTCAGAAGTCACTATCAGAAAAGATTTAAGCGCGCTGGAAAGCAATGGTTTGCTGCTGCGTCGTTACGGTGGTGCTGTGGTTGTCCCGCAAGAATTGATTGCAGATCCTGCGGGAGAAAAAGCCTCTCCCGGCAAGCAAGCTATTGCCAAAGCTGCCGCACAACTGATTCGTGATCATAACCGTATTATTCTTGATAGCGGCAGCTCAACCACTGCTGCCCTTTTACCAGAGTTATCGCATAAGCAAGGTTTGGTGGTAATGACCAATTCACTCAGCATCGCCAATGCGTTGCGTGAATTGGAAAACGAACCGACGATTTTAATGACAGGAGGCACTTGGGATCCAAAATCCGAAGGCTTTCAAGGTCAGCTCGCCGAACAAATTTTACGTTCGTATAATTTCGACCAATTTTTTATCGGTGCCGATGGTCTGGATTTAATCCGCGGAACGACTACCTTTAATGAACTCTATAGCTTGAGTCGCGTGATGGCCGACGTGGCGCGCGAAGTGATTGTGATGGCAGAGTCCGACAAAATTGGTCGCAAAATTCATAACCTCGAATTGCCGTGGTCAGCGATAAAAGTACTGGTGACGGATGACAGAATCAGCGCCGCCGACAAACAACAAATTGAACAACAAGGTGTGCAGGTTATCTGCGCAACTATTTAATTTTTTCATTTTAAATTTTTTCATTTTTATTTTTAGCAAATTAAGGAGTCGAACATGTGTGGAATTGTAGGCGCTGTAGCGCAACGTGATGTAGTGGATATTTTGGTTGAAGGTTTACGCCGTCTTGAATACCGCGGTTATGATTCCGCGGGTGTGGCGGTAATTAGCCCAAGCGGTGGATTACAACGCTTGCGTCGTTTAGGAAAAGTAAAAGAGTTGGCCGATGCGGTTATCGCCAGCCCAACGCCTGGCGGCACCGGTATTGCTCATACACGTTGGGCAACGCATGGTGAGCCAAGTGAGCGCAATGCGCATCCACATGTGAGCGCTGATATTGCCGTGGTTCACAATGGTATTATTGAAAACCATTCGCCGCTGCGCTCAAAATTGCAAGCCGATGGTTACGTATTTACATCAGATACAGACACAGAAGTTATCGCGCATCTTGTTCATAAAGAATTAAAAACCGCAGGTAGTTTATTAGCCGCAGTTCAAACTGCAGTAAAACAATTGCACGGTGCTTATGGCACCGTATTAATGGATCGCAAAGACAGCAGCCGTTTAGTCGTTGCGCGTTCAGGCAGTCCATTGGTGATTGGTCTTGGTATTGGCGAAAATTTTATTGCATCAGATCAACTGGCTTTGTTGCCAGTGACTCGTCGCTTTATGTTTTTGGAAGAAGGCGATGTTGCAGAAATTACGCGCAGCAGCGTAAAAGTATTTGATAAAGATGGCAACGCTGTTGAGCGTGAAGTACACGAGTCAACCGCAAGTTATGATGCGGGCGACAAAGGCCAATACCGCCACTTTATGTTGAAAGAAATTTACGAACAACCTAACGCTGTTATCAATACCTTAGAAGGTCGTTTAAGTAATGAATCCGTTATGGATGAAACCTTTGGCAATGGCGCAAGTGATTTATTCAAAAAAGTAAAACACATCCAAATCGTCGCCTGCGGTACTAGCTATCACTCCGCGATGGTTGCACGCTATTGGTTAGAAACTTACTCAGGTATTTCGTGCAACGTAGAAATCGCCAGCGAATTCCGTTACAGAAAATCTTTTGTGCAACCAAATAGCATGGTTGTTACCATCAGCCAATCAGGTGAAACGGCGGATACACTTGCCGCACTGCGTCTTGCAAAAGAACTTGGCTACTTAGGCAGCTTAAGTATTTGTAACGTTGCAGGCTCATCATTAGTGCGCGAATCAGATCTCGCATTTATGACGCGCGCCGGTGCAGAAATTGGTGTTGCATCTACCAAAGCATTTACTACACAGCTAGTTGGTTTGGCGATGTTGGTATTAGCCATCGGTAAATACAATGGCCTCACCGCAGCGCAACAAAAAGACATGGTTGAAGCGCTTAAAAGTTTGCCCGGTAAATTAGAAGAATCTTTAACGCTTGCACCACAAATCGAAGCGCTTGCCGAAGAGTTTGCGGATAAACACCACTCACTCTTTTTAGGTCGCGGCGATCAATACCCTATCGCGATGGAAGGTGCTCTTAAGCTAAAAGAAATTTCTTACATACACGCAGAAGCTTATGCCGCAGGCGAATTAAAACACGGCCCACTCGCGTTGATCGATGCAGAAATGCCAATCATCGTTGTTGCACCAAACAATGATTTGTTAGAAAAATTAAAATCCAACGTAGAAGAAGTTCGCGCACGCGGTGGTATTCTGTATGTATTCGCTGATGTGGATGCACACTTCAAATCCGATGCAACCATGCGCGTAATTAACGTTCCACACATTCATCCGTGGTTAGCGCCAATTCTCTACACATTGCCACTGCAATTGTTGAGCTACTACGTTGCCATTATTAAAGGCACAGATGTGGATCAGCCACGTAACTTAGCAAAATCGGTAACGGTTGAATAAGTGTAAATTTTTTTCATGATGTTTTGAAAGGCCGCTTGGGTAAACTAAGCGGCCTTTTTTATTGGGCGAGAAAAATAGCTATTAATTGTTGTATGCGGGTTATATAGTTGGTGCTGTTTAATAAACTGTTATGTAAAGGAGAAATTAATGAAATTTATGTTGCTTCCAATTTTATTTATATTGTCACTCAGCGCTTTTGCAAAACCTGTAAATTGCAAAAATACACCGGCTGATGCGGTTGTTGAGTTTCCATCCCCAATTGACAAGTGGGCAGTAATTTTTTGTTCTCCTGCTGGTCATGCTATCGCCCCAATTGATGGTAATTTATGGGTTGCGCCAAACGGTAAACCTTTTATGTTTCAAGCTGCTGCACTAATGAATGCGCCACAGCTTGAAGATTCGAATTCTGCATATTTCAATGGTGTGGTTCATAGGAAATTAGAAGGGCAATTTAAAGTTAATGTAAATTTAATGTTAGTAAAAGCTGGGCTTCTAGAAGATCAAAGTTTACAACCTTGGCAACTTGATATAAAAAGTAATAAGGGAATTCTCTATAACCTATTTTTCTATGAAAAAAATGGAGAAGTGAAGTTTGTGCTTGGCTGCATAAATCAATGCCAATCTTCTGTGCTATTAACAGCGCAGGCTTTTAAAGAACTAAATAAAAAGTAAAATACATAAAGCAACTGTGGTGCCAATAGTTAATTTTACTCATGGCACCACTCCTTTTTATCTCTCATCATTGCGTTCAACATGAAAATTAACATTACCAAATTGGTTGTTTCCTTTACATTTCTTGTGTCAATAAAGGCCATGGCTCAGTCGATACTAGGCTGGGTTGATGTAACGATTAATGCTGACGGAAAGGCAAAAGAAATAGTACTTATTCAGCCCAGCCTTTCACCAGAAATGGCTAAGCCCATTGAAACTACGATAAGTCATTGGACGTTTTCTCCGGGAGTAAAAAATGGAAAGGCTGTGCCTAGAACAACTTCGCTTGCCATTCTAATTTCTCTCGTTTCTACTGAGAACGATTCCAATATTGTTGTAACAAAAGTTTCTGAGGGGCCAAGAATATTAAGTAAGACTGACACTAAGTGTTTAAGTGAAGAAAAAGCAAAAGGCAATCAAGGAGATGTGTCTTTGAAATACACCGTTAATGTTGACGGAACTGCTTCAGATGTGTCTGTTAAAAAATCAACTGCAAATGCAGATCTAGAAAACTGTATTATAAATATAACTAAAAATACTGTTTTCAAAGCCGACACATTAAATGGAGTTCCCATTCAAAATAAAATTGAAAGAGACTTTATTGTAAAGTAGCCCCGGCAAGTCGTTGCATCGGATAGTTTTTAATTCGCAGTTTTATGATTTTTCTAATGACTAATGTAAATGTACTATCACTGGAACTGTAGATAGTATTCTGAGGAAATCTCAACAAGGACAAATTAAGATGATGCAAATTTTATCTCATACCCCTACCTTTGTTTTTATTCTATTTTTTGTGCTGCTGGTGTTTGGTTTTATTCAAACGCGAGATCGTAAGGTTAATCTTATTTTAGCTTTCCTGTTGCCAGTTCTTATGGCCGTGTTTTCTTTGGCGGGTGTTTTTTCTAGTTTTGGTATTAGCCTTATCACTATTGGTTTGTGGTTGGGTGGTTTAATTATTGTGACTTATCTGGCTTACCGATTTTTTTCGACCAAAGGTATTTCATATTCTTCGGCGGAAAGTAAATTTTTTATTCCTGGTAGTTGGGTTCCATTCTCTGTGATTATGGCCATCTTTTTTACGAAATATGCTGTGGGTATTATGACCGGGATGCAAATGGCGTTAGTGCATCAACTGCATTTTGTTTTTATATTAAGTTTCCTTTATGGTTGTTTTAGCGGATATTTTATTGCTAGAGGGATTAATCTTATGGCTGTACAATCTGAATCTGAACGATAAATATTTTTTAAAGTATTAGGACAACTATGAGCGATCAACAGGTAGATTCAGGGTCACCCGCCGCCGTTAGTTTTTGGCAGGCATTTCGTTTCTGGTTAAAGCTGGGCTTTATTAGTTTTGGTGGCCCTGCGGGGCAAATTTCTATCATGCATCAAGAGCTGGTAGAAAATCGCCGTTGGATTTCTGAAAAACGTTTTTTGCACGCGCTTAATTACTGCATGGTTTTACCGGGGCCTGAAGCGCAGCAACTTGCTACCTATATTGGTTGGTTAATGCATCGTACCTGGGGCGGTGTTGTGGCGGGTGTGTTATTTGTATTGCCGTCGTTATTTATTCTTATCGCACTATCGTGGCTTTATATTGCCTATGGCGATGTGCCTTTAGTCGCGGGATTATTTTATGGAATCAAACCGGCGGTGACGGCGATTGTGATGCAAGCTGCGCATCGCATTGGTTCGCGCGCGTTAAAAAATAATATGTTGTGGGCGATTGCTGCGGCATCGTTTGTGGCGATCTTTGCGTTGAACCTTCCCTTCCCACTTATCGTTTTAAGTGCGGCGATTATTGGTTACCTTGGTGGGCGATATTTGCCGAAATATTTTAATGCGAGTGGTGGCCACGGTGCGGCAAAAAAATCTTTTGGTGCAGCGCTAATTGATGACAATACACCAACGCCTGCGCATGCACTTTTTCGGTGGTCGCGTTTATTGATGGTCGCGATTGCGGGATTATTGTTATGGCTAATTCCGATGGGATTGCTCTGCACGATTTACGGTTGGCAACATGATTTCACACAAATGGCGTGGTTCTTTACCAAAGCAGCGTTAATGACGTTCGGTGGCGCTTATGCGGTATTGCCTTATGTTTATCAAGGCGCAGTTGGGCATTATCAGTGGCTGACCCCTACGCAAATGATTGATGGTTTAGCGCTGGGTGAAACAACACCGGGGCCATTAATTATGGTGGTTGCGTTTGTCGGTTTTGTGGGCGGATATTTAAAAGCGTTGCTGGGCGTTGAGCATCTTTTTCTGTCGGGCGCATTGGCGGCGGCGTTGGTTACCTGGTTTACCTTTTTGCCTTCGTTTATTTTTATTCTCGCCGGTGGGCCATTGGTTGAAACAACGCACAACGATGTAAAATTTACCGCACCACTAACGGCTATCACAGCGGCAGTGGTGGGTGTGATTTTAAATCTCGCGTTATTTTTTGGTTATCATGTATTGTGGCCGCAGGGTTTTGCGGGACATTTTGATATTGGCTCTGCGCTAATTGCATTGGCAGCGGCGATTGCGTTATTTAAATTTAAGCGCAATGTTATTCACGTTATCCTTGCTGCCGCTGTTGTTGGGTTACTGATTTCGCTTATATAAATTATTCATGCAATGTTATAGATAATTCGTTAACAGGGATGAGCCCTTTTTCGCGATCTACTTTATAAACAGAGTCTATGGCGAAAGAGGCGCTGTCGCGCAAGCAATGTTCTGAGTAGGATTTAATTCGGATCAATGGATTTTTTGCATTGCCGCTGGTCGATAAAAAATCCACGCCTTCAATGCGCCCCGATAAGCAGATATCTTTGCTGGCTAATTCGCCTTGGTTAAAATCGATAAATTGTTCATACATATCCTCGCCTTCCATCGTCAACAAAATGAGATGCGGATAATTTTCTCTAAGGTGTATGCCTTCTTCTTCCGGTTTGCTTAAATTTTTTCCTGTGTATAAATATAAACAGGCTGCGCCTTTGGTATTAAGTTTCCACTTTGCGGGCACTGCGATAGCTTTGCTGTATTTATGGCTTGAGCCAAACAATGGGCATTTTTCGGCAACAAAGTCAGCGTCTATTTCTTTTTCTCGTTTGGCTTTGCAGGATGCAATGGTTTTTTGTATGGCTGAATAATCGGGAGAATCTTTAATTGATTTGTAAGTGCTATCCCAAGGTTCTGTTGTGGTGGCTCCGAGTTTTATACAGTCGTGAATTTTTTCAGTTTTTAATTGCGCGGCCAACACATCCTTGATCACGCTGTAAAAATCTTCAATCTGATTTTTTGGTGTTATTGCGGTTGGGAAAACAGTAGCGCGACAAGTATTTAAAAAAAGTGATATATCATCAGCCGTCGCAAAAAATTGTTTTTTGGAGTCGGCATTGACTAAATCCATTTTGGCTTGCGCAATAGATTCCAAGGCGCAGCTATAGTTAACGTGCTCTACATCTTTCGCCCATGTGCTTGCCGTTAATAACATGGTTAGTGCGATAAAGGATTGTAAAAAATATTTCATTGCTTGCGATCCTAATGGTTAGCCGTGTTACTGTATGACGAATTAAAACATTTAATGCAATATGTTTCCGCCCAGCAGTTTGCGGACTTCAATGGCATCAAAGTGATAATGTTGATTGCAGAATTGGCAATCAATTTCAATGCTGCCTTTTTCTATCAACAAACTTTCAACTTCTTCTTTACCAATCGCAATTAAAGCGCTGGCGCTGCGTTCGCGTGAACAGCTACAGGCAAAGTGAAGTGAACGTGGATCATAAACCCGTACATTTTGTTCGTTGAACAGGCGATATAAAATAGTGGGGTGATCTAGCTCTAATAATTCATCCGGTGTAATAGTTTCTGATAGCGCGATGATGGTATCCCAATGATCCTGACCAACTGTTGGATTGGTATTGATTTGTTCTGGTAGTGCTTGAATTAATAATCCACTCGCGTTGTTTTCATTGGCGGTAAACCATAAGCGTGTGGCGAGCTGTTCGGACTGATGAAAATAATGTTCAAGGCAACCGGCAAGATTTTCAGATTCCATGGGCACTATGCCTTGGTAGCGTTCTAGTTTTCCTTCAAAATTTTCGGTGCGTTTGGGTTCAATGGTGATGAATAAAACACCTTTGCCAAGCAGTTGTTGCAAACTACCTTTTTGCGCAAGCTCTTCGCTGAGAATAATATTTTCATTCATGCGCACAATGCCGCGCAAACTATTGTGATGGTTACATTCTGCCATGATGGTGGAAATGGGGCCATCGCCGCGGGCTTGTAAAATAATAACGCCGTCAAATTTTAAGGTGCTAGATAACAAACCGATAGCGGCAAGAAATTCGCCGAGTAATTTTTGAATCGCGGGCGGATGCGCATTGTGGCTTAGCACCTCGCGATAACTATCGCCAAGCGTAACCAGTTCGCCGCGAATATCGGCATCATCAAAAATAAAGCGGTGTAATAAATCGTTGCTAGGCATAATCTTACTTTCTATTAGTGTGCTATTAAATATTAATTAAGAAGCGCAGTTATCAGCGAGAATTTTTCGCATTTCAGCCGCTTTTGCTTCGCGCTCTTGCTCGGTGGCTTTAATAACTTTACCATCTTTATCGATAAAGTTTACGCGTCCTTCTAGTTTGAATAATCTATCTTTTGCATCTGCGCAGCGTTTTTCGTGATCTGCTGCTGCGGGGTCAGGCATTAACTGTTGTGCTTTGTAAGCGCGGTCTGCAGCATTTTCTTTGCGGAAAATAGTTTCTAGTTTTTGATGCTCTTCGGTACTGGTATCAATGTTTTGTTTTTTAACAGTTCCGGTAATATCTTCGGCCGTTTTTTCTACTTTTTTATCGCCATAATGAACCTTGCCCTGTTTGTTCGTCCATTTGTAAATTTCAGCATTGCTTTGAGTACTGTAAAACACGTTGCAGACTAATAGCAAAAAGCAGCATAGGTATTTTTTCATGGGTATATCCTTGTATGGGTGAGGCGATTATTCTCTTAATCTTGGCTGTCAAAATTAATGCGTTGAAATTGGTGAATTTGGCGGCGCTCTTTTTTGTTGGGGCGATGATCGCTGATAATAAAATTTGCCAATCCTGCTTTGCGTTCGGCGCTGCGTTTTTCACGTGCGGCAATACTGTCTTCAGTTTCAGTGTAGAGCAAGGCGGCTTCTGGTGCACCGCGTCTTTGATCTGACAATGCGGTTACTAAGACAATTTTTTCATCAAGATCCTGACGAATGGTGAGAGTAATCCCGACACTGATTTCTTTGCTCGGTTTTACGCGTTGGCCATCGCAATGAATTTTACCGCCGTCAATGGCCTGTTTAGCAAGGGCGCGTGTTTTAAAAAAGCGCGCTGCCCAGAGCCATTTATCAAGGCGGACTTTTGATGCTTCGTAAGGTTTGAACATACAGTGTTAAATCGCTGACGGCATAATTTCATCAAAGTGGTGAATGGCAGGAAATTCATCCATTAACCGTTGTTTTTGACTGTCTGGCTGGTGAATACCGAGCAAATATTTAATACCAAACGTCTGTGCTGATTTTAATACACGTACGGTGTCATCAATAAACAATGTGCGCTCTGGGTCAAACTGCTCACGTGCTTGTAGCGCATGCCAAAATTGTTGCGCTTCTTTGGGGTGCTGAAATTCGTGGGATGAAATAATAATATCTAAATATTGATCAATCGCAGTCACTTCCAGTTTTAACGATAAGCTTTGCGGGTGCGCATTGGTTACCAGCAAACATTTTTTACGATGATGACGCAGGCGCGTTAAAAATTCTTTAACATGGGGCCTTATTTGAATTTTATGTTTGATTTCCGTTTTAAGGCTACGAATATCAACCTTGAGCGCATCAGACCAAAACTCCAGGCAATACCATTGCAACGTACCTTCATGCTCACTGATATGATCATGCAGCCGTTGAGTTGCTGTTGCAAAATCTATCTGGTGAATTTCAGCATAGCGTTTGGGTAAATGCTCAAGCCAAAAGTAGTTGTCAAAATGAAGATCGAGTAAAGTGCCGTCCATGTCGAGCATGACGGTGTCTATCTTGTTCCAGTCAATCATTGAGTCGCAGCCGAGAAGTCATGTAGAGGGCAGTATGCCGATAAAACCTGAGATATTAAAGCGCCAAACGGTGATTCGCACTCGTTTGTTCCGCGTGGATGAAGTGCAGTTACGCTTTAGCAATGGCGCGGAGCGAACCTATGAAAAATTATGCAGCGGTGGCCCGGGCGCTGTGTTAATTGTGCCTTTGTTAAATGATAAAACCCTACTAATGATACGGGAATATGCCGCAGGTCTGGATGGTTACCACTTGGCGTGCCCCAAAGGCGCAGTCGACCCCGGTGAAGAATTACTGGCGGCAGCCAATCGCGAGCTGCAAGAGGAAGTGGGTTACGCGGCACGCAAGTTAACCTTTTTGAAAAAATTGCATCTGTCGCCCTCTTATATGGAGCATGGCATCAATGTGATTATTGCCCAGGATTTATACCCCTCCCGTTTGGAAGGTGATGAGCCGGAACCGATAGAGGTAGAAGAAGTGCCGTTCACCAATTTATCCGAATTGTGTATGCGTGATGATGTTAGCGAAGGCCGCACCATCGCGGCGTTGTTTTTGGTGCGTGAGTGGTTATCACAAGCGAGCAACCGTGAGCTTGTCAGTGAATAATGTGAAAATCGACCAGCCGTTTATTGCGCGCGTTATTGAAATATCGCGAATGGCAGGCGATGCCATTTTAGCGATTTATCACGCCACAGAAGCAATGCATATCGACATTAAAAGTGATGGCTCACCAGTTACGGCAGCGGATTTTGCCGCCCATCGCGTTATTGTTAAGGCATTGCATGAATTACTGCCCATTCCCATTATTTCTGAAGAGGCAGATTTACCAGATGCGGCGCAGCGCCATACGTGGTCGCAGTATTGGCTGGTTGATCCTCTCGACGGCACTAAAGAATTTATTGCACGCAATGGTGAGTTCACCGTCAATATCGCGCTGGTTCAACAAGGTATTCCCGTGTTGGGCGTTGTGCATGTGCCAGTTACGGACGAATCTTATATAGGGGTCGATCAATCTGTTTTTGTAGACGGTAAATCTCACGCTGAAAAATATCTCGCGGGTAAAAAAATTGCGGATTTACATGCACGAAATATAAAAGAGCGATTTGAAACAAAACAGGCACTGGATGTACTTGTTAGCCACAGACACAGCAACCACGAAACCCAAGAACTAATGCAGAAAATTCAACAAGCTTGGCCAGCACCGTTGAATTACATAAAAGTCGGTAGCTCTCTTAAATGTTGTTTGATTGCAGAAGGCCGCGCTGATTTTTATCCACGTCTGGGGCCTACCAGTGAATGGGATACAGCCGCTGCGCAAGCCGTTTTATGTGCCGCAGGTGGCATGATATTGAACGCCAACACCCTTACGTCATTAACATACAACCATTCGGAGTCGTTAGGAAACCCATGGTTTTTTGCGGTTGCTGATGCAGAGTTGAAAACGTTACTTTCTCTCCTATAAATACACACTACATCACACGACAACGGTTACTATTTTCAACAGTGCTGACATTTAAATTCACATTTAAATGTTCTAAGCAATACTTTGATTTGTATGGCAAATACAGTGCTTTGAACTATTCTTTATAAGATGCGTCACATAAAAACTAGGTAAGTTTGCGGTAAAAACTTATCGCTCTTCTACGTTTCCATGGATGAGTTATGAGCAACGAACGCGATCCACATCTTCAGATAAAAGAAGAGCTGGAAATTAAAATCCAGCAGTTGGAACAAGAGGTTGCTCTCTTGCAGGATCGCCTGCGTCAAAAAAATATTCCCCGCGCTGCAACATCTGAAAGTCGTCTCGCAAAAGAAGGTCAGGATGGATTAATTACCAACGCCTGGCTCATTTCATTTGGTCAATTTTTATTATTAGAACCCGATAAAAATAGCATCGCAAATGCCTTGGCGCGTTTGGGACAATTGTTTGAGGTTAGAGGTTGTAGCTTATGGCGTATCGATGGCAACAGCACAACCTCATCTGCGCTTAAGATGGTAAGTTTTGAGTGTCTTGGACAATCGCCAAACGACGCTACTGTTATTGCGAACGAAGCTCATTGGTTGGGGCGCATTTGGGAATTAAATGCGCAGCTTTCTTCGCAGCTAAGTGCGGGCACACCAGTGGCATTATTGACTGATGACCCACAAATGGCAGAAGCGACTGCGCCATTACACGACGTTAATATTGTTAGTTCACTGTTAGTTCCCGTGATGCGTTACAACGTGTTGGAAGGATTTGTTGTACTGCATCGTGATAATGAACAAAGTTGGTTTACGCGCGATTTAGGGCGCCTTCAGTTTATCGCTAACGCATTATTTATTACGCACGATCGGCAACAGCTTGTACGGCAATTGAGTACGCGTGATACCCGTTTTAATTATGCTATCGAAGCATCGAGTGATGGTTTGTGGGATTGGAATATTCCCTCTGGCAGAATTTATTTTAGTCGCAGCTATTTGCGCATGTTAGGTTTTCAGTACGAAGATCTACCGGGAAATTTAACAGCGCTCTATGATTATTTTTTGTATCGTGAAGATGCAGAAATGGTGATGAGGCGTTATCACGCGGCGATTGAAAAAGGTGAAACCCATGTCAATTTGCAATTCAGAATGCAACATCAAAGCGGAAAAATATTGTGGGTGCAATCCAAAACAAAATTTTGTGAGCCAGATGCAAATGGCCGTGCGACTCGTTGCGTAGGTTTAAACACGGACATTAGCGATTTTGTTCATGCCCATGAAGAATTAATGGCTGCAAAAATTCAAGCCGATGTTGCTAATAAAACCAAAAGTGAATTTTTGGCGCGCATGAGCCATGAAATTCGCACGCCTATGAACGCCATTATTGGTTTGGGTTATTTGTTAAAAGATACCAAGCTTGATCAACAGCAAAAAAGTTATCTCGGCAGTTTAAATTCCGCCGCAGATTCCCTGCTCTACATTATTAATGAGGTGCTCGATTTCTCCAAAATAGAATCCGGCAAAGTCATTCTCGAACAAGCTAACTTTGATTTAAACCATCTTTTTGAAAAAATAGTAAGGCTATTTGAAATCAGTGCTACTAGTCAAAAAGTGCGTATTATTTACGATGTAAAATCCAATGTGCCGCGATTCTTGCGCGGTGATTCGGTGCGTTTAAGTCAAATCATCGGGCATTTAATTACCAATGCATTGCAATATTCTTCTACCAATGAAGTTGTTGTTGGCGTAAAAAAAGTAGAAGCAAAAGATAAATACGTAAAATTAGAATTTACCGTTACCGATTATGGCTTGGGTATGAGTGCTGAGCGTTTGGCCAAAGTAAATGAAAGCCTTATCAAACATGTGCGCATGAGCGATGCCGGTGGTAATCGTTTTGGTTTGGGTATCTGCAGCCATCTTATTGCGCTCATGAATGGCACTATGCATATAACAAGTGAATTGAATAAAGGCTGTAGCGTAACTTTTACTGCTTGTTTTGATAATAGCCATTTAGGTTCCGGTGTAGTACAAACACAAAGGCGCGATTTAAATAACATTCGTACCTTGGTTGTGGACGACAATACGATTGCGAGAACTGTATTAAGCGGTACAGTAAAAAGTTTGGGGTTAGATGTTGATACTGCAGAAAATGCGGCACAAGCATTAGAAAAAATTAATATTGAAAACGCCAATGCATGCGATAAGCCCTATCATTTTGTATTAATGGATTATCAAATGCCTAACATGAATGGATTTGAAGCTGCGACAGCTATTAAAACCAATAAACAATTAACGCATGTGCCGCACATTATTGTTATATCAGCATATCACCGCGATGAAATATCTAAAACCGAAAGCAATGCGCTTGCTATAGATGAGTTTATGAGTAAACCCATTAATGAAGAACGCTTGTTGGAAATTATTAACAATGTGATTAGCAACGATAAACGATTACAGCATATTGTTGCTTCTCAAATGGGTGACTCTAGTCAAGATTCGTTGTTGGACAATATTAATGTATTAATTGCTGAAGATAATGTGGTTAATCAGCAAGTTGTCAAAGGCATATTAAAAAAGAAAAATATTAATCTTATTATTGCTAACAATGGCGTTGAGGCTTTACATATTCTTAATAAAAACAATACCTCATTTGATCTGGTGCTTATGGATTTGGAAATGCCAGAAATGGATGGTATTGCTGCCACTAAAGCGATACGCAGCGGTGTTGTTGCGCCCGATATTCCCATTATTGCTCTCACCGCCCAAGCTATGGGTGGCGACCGTGAAAAATGTTTAGCCGCAGGAATGAATGCTTACTTATCTAAACCGATTAATCCCGAAGTGTTATACAAAACTCTGGCAGAACAAATTAGCCTGCATCTTATAAAAAAACATGAATAAATTTATAAAAACCATGAATTAATGGCTACATTAGTTACCAGTAAGTAGTATTTAAAACTTCCCTACGTAAACACTATGCAAGACAACCCCATGATGCAATCGGTCGATGACTCAGAAGAACTTAATGAAGGCGTAGACCGTAAGCAACTCACGCAGGTTAAGCGTGCTTTTTTAGCGTTGAATCAAGAAAAATATACGCGCACTCTTGCGTGCTTGTCCGAGCGGCAACAATATTTTCTTAAACTTCTGCCTTTAATATTTCACGTTAATCACCCCATGTTGCCGGGTTATATTAGTCACCATACGGCTGCGGGTGTTCATGACTATTCTCCTGCGGATAGCGATATTCAGGCTGCAAAAACAATTGCCCGCAGTTTTACTTATGCCCGCAATTTGTTAGATAAGCATGATGCTATAGATGCAATTTTTATTATGGGTAGTTCAGGCACGATTGCGCATTCTGAATCCAGTGATTTGGATGTGTGGGTTTGTCATAACGACCAAATCAATCCATCTGCTTTTTCAGAGTTAAAAGAAAAGTGCCATCGTTTAACGCAATGGGCAGAAGATGTTATTCATCTAGAAGTTAATTTCTTTTTAATGGATGCGAAGAAATTTAGCCAAGGCCAGCAGTCAGTGATGAGTGGTGATTCAAGTGGTAGTGCACAACACTTTTTATTGCTCGATGAATTTTATCGCACCGCGATATGGCTTGCGGGTAAAGTCCCTCTCTGGTGGTTTGTTCCTGTAGAGCAAGAAAATAATTATGCTGAATACGCCAATAATTTATTGGATAAACGTTTTCTGCGTGAGACAGATATTATTGATTTTGGTGGCGTGGCAGAAATTCCCGCAAATGAATTTATCGGTGCGGGCGTATGGCAGCTTTATAAAGGAATAGATTCACCTTATAAATCGGTGCTCAAATTATTATTACTGGAAATTTATGCCAGTGAAAAATTTAATAAACCGGTTTCTCTCGACCTAAAATCCAAGGTTTACCAGAGTTTTTCGCATCATAATATTACAGCGGACGAGCTGGATGCCTATGTATTAATTTATTATCGGTTAGAAAGTTATTTACAGGAACAAAAACAGTTAACGCGTTTGGAGCTGGTTCGCCGTTGCTTTTATTTTAAAGTCGGAGAAAATATTTCTAAAGCTACTCATGCATCGGGGAAATCCTGGCGGAAATCTCTATTAGAAAAAATGGTTGCTGCTTGGGGCTGGCAGCGGCATCAGGTTGCTCAGCTTGATAGCCGTGCACAGTGGAAGGCATTCCAAGTATTGAAAGAACGTGATTTATTAGCGAATGAATTACAGCAAGGTTATCGTTTGCTAGTGGAGATGCAAAAAAGCATTCCTGATTATGCCGCGATAAATGGCAATGAATTATTAATATTAGGGCGTAAGCTACATGCGGCTTTTGAGCGAAAAGCAGGAAAAATTGACTGGATCAATCCTAATATTTCGCAAGATTTAACTGAATCATCACTTTGTTTTGTGCAGACCATGGAAGAGAATGTTTCTGTATGGCAAGTCTATCGTGGCACCGAACAAGAATACCTATCACATCCGCAATTGGCAGAGCCCGTTAAGCGCTCACACAATTTTATTGAATCTATGTTGTGGTGTTATTGCAATGGTATTTTATTAAATAATACGATTCTTGATATTGTCAGCAAAAATTTCAGCATACAACTTTCACAGTTACAACAATTGCACCAATCTTTAAAACAATGGTTACCCTTGCCATTAGCAAAACCACCACATGAATTGTTTACACAAAATGCACACCCTACTCGTATTATGTTGTTGTTTAATGTTGGTGTGGAGCCGCAATCCGAGTTGTTAAAAAAAGGCATGCAAATGCTTAGTAACCAGCGCGATGCGTTTGGTTACAGTGGGCTCAAAGAAAATTTGGTGGTAACGGCCGACATTATACAAAGTAATAGTTGGGGCGAAGTTATTTGTCGCCACTTTGACAATGATGCATTGTTAAATTGTTTATTGCATTATTTACGGTTAATTCCGCCGCATAAAAACACCACATTACCTGAATTAACCATTCACTGTTTTAGCGTAGGGCAAGCTACTATTATCGAGCAGCGTGTAACCTATTTGTGGCACGCCATTATTAATTGTTTTTATAAAAAACATCTTAACGATAATGCGCGATTTATTTTTGAAATGGCCGATGAATATTTTTTATTACAATTTATTCAACAGCAACCACAAATATCTCGCTTTAAGCATTATGAAAAGTTACTGGAAAAATTGAGTGCGCCGCAACAAGATGTAAGTACGGTTGTAATCGATAACCTTGCTTTAAAAGACACGACATTGCGCTTAATATATGAAGCTGTAACTCGTGCAGAAGTCTATCTCTTTTATAAACTTGATGGCCATATGGCTCATGTCAGCATAGTGGATCACAAAGGCTCCTTGTTTACTAAAAGCTATCCGTTATTAAATGCACAAACACTGCTGCGCCCACTTTATCGGTTTATGCGCGCTGCTATTGAACGCCAATTGCGGACGCATGAAATCAATGCCGACTCGCCACGTTATTTTAAAGCACTGCAAAACATTAACATCTATGAAATTATGGCTGATTCAAAACAAAAATACACACATCTACAACTTCGTGATGTTGAGCAGGATCTTAGCCAGCTGCCGTTTATCAATATTTTCGCAATCGCCGAGCCGGTTAATAATATGCGATTGCGATTTACTATTTTTTGCGAAGGAAAAGAATTTTCTGAATTACAGTATGGCGACAACCTATATGCAGAAGTCGCGCGTTATATTCTCAGTTATAGGCAATCAGGCGAAACTTATCCTTGCTACATAACTGATCTGGATTTATCACTTTGCCGCGATTTTGTCGCACCGCACACTGGCATACAGTTGATTCACTATTTACAAATAAAAGATGAACTTGAGCAGAAATTAAATTCTGCGTTGCAGGATTTATAAATTGCTTGGTATTAAATTGAGTGGGTTATATAGTGGGCGCTGTATAACAAGCGGTATATAGTTGGCGCTATTTAATAAACTGTTATGCAATATGAGCAGAACCATTAATAAATGTTTTGTGGGTTATCTAAGTTGGGCTTTAATATGGAATATACAAAAGAATTAGCTGAAACCTATATTGGTAAGCGTGTAATTGTAAGCATTAGAAACATTGACGAAAATAATGTAGAAACTCATTCTGGTTTATGGGGCAGAATTGATTCTGTTTATGAGGACGGAATGTTATTGAAAATAGAAGGTGGTAGTGAAGAAAAGTTCTGGATGTTACCACCAGAATTTAGCTGGTTGGAACCTGCACAACATAAATTCTATCAAATGGAAGGTGCAGAAGCTGTGGTTGAAAACGTGGATTTTGAGGCATATTTTGTTACAGCCAATGCCGTAGAATCTCTTAACTAATATTGTTAAATCATTAACCATTTTAAATAAGTTCAGTTTAAAATATTAAATGCATAACAAGTCGTTGCAGCACCACTTCGGCGCTACGCGCCTACGTTGGACAGTTTTTAAGTCGCGGTTTTATGGTTTTGCTGCGCAAAAGTATTCCATAAAACCACAACTTAAAAACTGCCGCTGAACTCGGCGTTAGAAGGTAAAAATGAATAGAAATAGTAAAACATCAATCATTATTGCCATGCTGAGTATGTCGTCTTTATCATATGCAGTATCTTCGGAAGAAGAACTGATACAAAAGTCGTTCCTCGTTGTTAGTGCGTTAGAATGCTCGGTACTTACAGAAGACGAAAAAGAACATGAGCGTTTGTTTATGCTCGGTTATAACAATGCTAAACAATTTTATGAAGCAGTAAGATCAGATCCAGCTATATATCCAAAAATAAAACAGAAAGTCCCAATGATCTTACTGGAATCAGGAGGCCCTACAACTGATTTTATAATTGGCTATGTTTATGCAGGGTTAAGCTCTGATATATATAAAAAGCTTGGTTCTGAAACCAATCTTTGGAAAGCTTTAAAGTCTAATATGTATAGAGAGAAAAATTGTCTGTTAATTAAGTAGGCTTCAATAAATAATTAAAGTACGTTGAAAATAATATTCTAACAAGTCGTTGCAGCTCGCACACTTCGTGTGCTGGACAGTTTTTAAGCCGCAGTTTCATGGTTTTGCTACGCAAAAATATTCCACAAAACTACAACTTAAAAACCACCGCTTAATCTTTACTGAGCTTGCAACTTAGCCAATTTAGCTTTGGCGCTTTCTGCACCATCACCGCCGCCTTGAATCACTTGTTGATAGTAAGCTGCTGCGGCACTGGGGTTGCCCTTAGCAAGTGCGATATCGCCGAGTTGTTCGGTTGCCATTTGAGTTGGCAATAAACGTTGGCTTGAAACTAAATCACGCTCCGCCAAATTCGTATTTCCCAACTCTTTATAAGCCATACCACGATAAATATAAGGGCGGAAGAAATTAGGGTTAGTTTGGATAGATTTATCAAGCGCGGTTACGGCTTCCTGATTTTTATCTTGTTGCAATAAAAGTTTACCTTTCATTTCCCAGAATAAATTTTCTTTGGGTTGTTGTTCAATTGCGCTATCCACCAAACTTAATGCTTTGTCGTATTGTTTATCTTTAGCGGCTTTCATTGAGTCTTCATAATTTTTGTAAGCGTTTTTATCGTGTTTAACTTGCGCTAATGCACGTTGAAAGGCTTCTTTGTTGTGTGCTCCGCCGTTTGGGTATTTAGCAACTTCGGTGCGGTTTGCCACTACGCGATCACGTGATGGTGGATGGCTTGCGAACAGGCCATCAATAAAACCTGCGTCTTGTTTATCAAACATGCGCACAAATAATTCTTGTAGTTCAACGGCGCCTTGCGGATCGTATCCAGCTTTTACCATGTACTTGATGCCATATTTGTCCGCTTCAGATTCATGATCGCGAGAATATTTAGAATTCCATGCGTTAGCGCCCACACCTAAAGCACCTACGGCGAGCACAGCATATTCTGGTTTTTTGCTGGCAATGGCGACACCCGCCAATACCGCACCGGCACCAATCAACACTTGCTGGGTTTTAGCGCTGGCACCGTGACGTGCGGCGGCGTGAACAATTTCGTGCCCGAGTACGGCGGCTAATTGCGATTCATCTTCTAAATAGACGAGCAGCCCACGGTTGATGGCCAATTTACCACCGGGCATTGCCCAGGCATTGGGGACATCATTATTGAGTACCACAAATTCATAGGGGAGATTGGGAACATCGCTCACCGCGGCAAGCTTGCGCCCTACCATATTCACATAGGCCGTCAGCTCTTTATCGACCACATATTGGCCACCTTGCGATTGCTGGCTGGGCACATAATTTTGCGTACCGGCGGCAATATCCTGTGCTGTTGAATCTATCATCAGCTGTTTTTGGCCGGTCACGGGATTTACAGCGCATCCCACAAGGCTCGCGGCTATAACCAAACCACTGAATAAACGAAATAGGTGTTTCATGCTTCCTCCAATATGAGCGATTTATCTAGGATATAATGCCACACAAATTTACCGTACAAGAGATGTGATGATGAAAGCCTTGCAAGTGATAGAACTTTTCGCCGGAATGGGCCCTAAAGGCCAGCCAATTGTTGAGAAGCTTCAGGTTCGTGAATTAGAGGATGGCAAAATGCAGTTGGTTCAATCGCCTGCGTTTGTTAAAGGCCTCGCCAGCGGCGATGTTATTAAATGCGATTCACCCAAACAAGAGTTTGAAATTATCCAACACAGCGGTAATTTAAGCGTGCGTGTTTTCAGCCGCGACGACATTACTCCCCTGCTTGACTTGCTCACACCAGAATTAGAAAAACTCGGCGGTGAATTGGATATAGAAACGCCGCGCATGTTGGTTTACTCCATACACGTCAGTTGCGGTTTCAACACAATTGAAACCATATTAAATCAATATATTGGTAAAGATGGCGCAAGCGGCTGGATGTACGGCAATGTTTACGATCCTATCGATGGCCAAACGCCGTTGGGTTGGTGGCAGGATATTTTAAAACCCGAATAATTCTTGCGTTATTACTTTCCCGTTACTCCATCGCCTGAAACAGATTTTGTATGCTCTTACTTATTTCTCCAGCCAAAACCCTGGACTTTGAAACTCCCGCGATCACCACAGAATTTTCTCAACCGGATTTTCTCAAACAATCGCGCCATTTGATTAAAGAGTTGCGCAGTTTATCGCCAGTGGATATTTCGACCTTGATGAGCATTAGCGACAAACTGGGCGAATTAAATTTTCATCGCTTCGCGGAATGGAAAACCCCGTTTACTGAAAAAAATGCCAAACAAGCGCTTTTTGCGTTTCAAGGCGATGTTTACACCGGTATGGCAGCGGAAAACTTTTCGCAAGACGATCTTCAATTTGCACAACAGCATTTGCGGATTTTATCGGGATTATATGGTTTATTGCGCCCACTGGACTTGATGCAGGCTTATCGCTTGGAGATGGGCACACGTTTTAGCAATTCACGCGGTAAAAATTTGTATGAGTTTTGGAGCGATTCAATTACTCAGGCGATTAATGCGCAATTGGCGGTATTGAAATCAACGATTGTCATAAATCTTGCGTCTAATGAGTATTTCGGTGCCGTAAAGCCTGCATTATTAAATGCAGAAATTATTACACCTATCTTTAAAGACCAAAAAAATGGTCAATATAAAATCATTAGTTTCTTTGCAAAAAAAGCGCGCGGGTTGATGAGCGCGTACATTATTCAACATCGAATTACTGATCCCGAAGCCATTAAAAAATTTAATGTGGCCGGTTATATTTTTAATGCTGCATTATCGAGTGAGCGAAATTGGGTCTTCACGCGAAATGAATCAATATAAATGCACCATAATGTTAAATTTTCTAAAAAAAATCCTTTATATTCTAAAAACATTGGCTAAGCTACATTAAGTAAAGAAATGATTCTTAGAATTTGATTGCATTCAATCTTTTAGAAATTTACAGTTCGGGTGTAAGAACCATAAGTTCAAACGTGATTTTAAATAGTTAACTATTCATACATAAAATCACAGCCTGACATATTTTACGCATTCCCAAAAAGGACGGTTATGACCGTAAGCAATCATTTTATTCTTCACGCCGTAGAAAGTATGACAAGTGTTGTACCTATTTCTTACCGACGTATTTTTAATGGTTATGGGATTTATCATAATGGCGTGCAATTTGCCATTATCGTCAATGATCACTTGTATTTTCGTGCTGATGATCTGTCGCGTAATTTATATGTGGCGAAGAAGATGTCTGCTTTCCAACCCAATGCCGTTACCATGGGTGAGACAAGCTTTTTTCAATTGCCCGATGAAGTACTGACGAATCCTTCTGAGTTGGTTCACTGGATGCGTATTGCGGTTGAAGCGGCACAAAATGCTTACACCGTTGAAGACGAAGAAGCCTTAACCGAAACTCTCATTCGTCACCGCTACACCCGCTAATTTTCGCCATTTACGCAAACCTGACTAGGCTGCTATTAAAGCTTCGGGTTTGTGTTCTGCCTGTTTCTGACTTTGTCCGCTATCCAAAACACCATCAAACTAAAAAACCAGCAGAAAAAAGCCGACCAGAGTTGGTGTGAAAGATAATGCTGGCCGCGAATCACTTGCGTCAGCCCTAAGAAATTCCCATAGACTAATGCAACCGCCAGGCTTATGCAGGCGGCGCGTTTCATTCCTAGAAAATAAAAGCCAAAAAAACAGGCCTCAAAAATAAACCCGGTAATCGAGTGCCCGCCCGGCCAGCACTGCCCGCCATTGGGCGCAAAGGTGGGAAAAGGCTCTTTAATAGCTGATAAGGGGATAGCTTCTGTACCGCCATAGGCTTGAACTTTGATCGGGCAATACACAGAAGAATTACGTTTTAAGTGGCCGATCATTTCGCTGGAAAATACAAGCGCAAGAATTGTTAGCCAAAGCGCAGCTCGGGTGCTTTTGGGTAAAGCATTTAACCAATAACGAATTTTTATAATCGCCGATATTGTTGTAAAGCCACTAAACAATTTTTTCCAATGCGCGTTAGGGATTTTTTCCAGCCATGTGGTAATAGGAATTAATAAAATAGCCAAGCTAATCATGCCAATAACAACAGTGCCTGATATAACTTTAGGAAAGCGATGAAACCAAAATTCGTAAGTGTCAGAGCCTGCAAATGGAAATCCACCGGGCTGCTGTGCTAAAAATCCGGTGAGTTGCTTATCAATATCGAAGGCATAAAAAACAGCAATAATGATTGAGAAAATAATTAGCGGTACAACAATGAGACGAGCCCACATAAATTTTACACGTGTTGATGTTTGCATAAAATTTATGTGTGAATTCATTATTGATTTGCTGCCTCTATTTCTTCGCTAATCATTAACCAATTTTCTTCTGCGGTTTCCAATTCTTGTTGTATTTTTGCTTGGTCGAGTAGCAGTTGTTGTAAATTGGCTTTATTTTTATCGTCGTAGATACTGCTATCGCCAAGTTGAGTTTCAATATCGCTCATTTTGGCTTGCAGCTTTTCCATTTGGCTTTCAAGATTTTTTAATTTATTGGTGAGCGGTTTTAATTGCTGACGCTGCGCTGCTGATTGTTGGCGTTGCGCTTTTTTATCGACTTTGTTTTCATTGTCTGAGGTAAAATTTTCTTCTACAGTCGTTTGAGCCTGACGCTGTTGCAGTAGCCATTTGTAATAATCATCCAAATCGCCATCAAACTCGCTAACTTTACCATTGGCGACTAATAAAAATTCATTCACCGTGTTGCGCAATAAATGGCGATCATGCGAGACAATAATCACGGCACCTTCAAATTCTTGTAGCGCCATTGTCAGTGCATGGCGCATTTCTAAATCTAAATGGTTGGTGGGTTCGTCGAGTAATAATACATTCGGCTTTTCCCACGCGATAATCGCTAACGCCAAGCGTGCTTTTTCGCCGCCAGAAAAATGGGTGATAGGTTCAAACGCGCGAGCGCCGTGAAAATCAAAACTGCCGAGGAAGTCGCGAATTTCTTGCTCGCGTGCATTGGGCGATAAACGTTGAATATGCAACGCAGCCGACGCATTGATATCGAGTGCTTCTAATTGATGTTGCGCAAAATAACCAAGCTTAAAATGCTCGCCGTTAGTACGTTCGCCAGCCAATAAAGGCAATGAACCCGCCAGTGTTTTTACCAAACTGGATTTACCTGCACCGTTGGGTCCGAGTAAACCTATGCGTGTTTCCGCACGAATCGCCAGTTCTACTTTTTCTAAAATGCGTTTTTCACCGTAACCAATATCGGCGCGGGCAATATGCACTAAAGGCACTGACATTTTCTCTGAGCATTTGAAGGTAAATGTAAACGGTGAATCCACATGCGCCGCGGAAATTTTTTCCATCCGCTCTAATTCTTTAATACGACTTTGCGCTTGGCGCGCTTTAGTAGCAGAAGCGCGAAAGCGGCGAATATAACTTTCAACGTGGGCAATGCGCTCTTGTTGTTTTTCAAAAGTCGCTTGCTGCTGCGCGAGTTTTTCTGCACGCTGGCGTTCAAATGATGAATAGTTGCCGCTGTAAATATCGAGTTTTTGTTGTTCGATATTTACAATACGGTCGACAATGTTGTCGAGAAAATCGCGGTCGTGCGAAATAATAATCAGTGTGCCGGCGTAGCGTTTAAGCCACTCTTCCAGCCACAGCGTTGCATCTAAATCCAAGTGGTTAGTCGGCTCATCGAGCAACAATAAATCGGAAGGACACATCAATGCTTGCGCGAGATTTAAACGAATGCGCCAGCCGCCGGAAAAATCTGTAACTGGGCGAGCATCGTCGCCTTTCAAAAACCCTAAACCATTTAATAACGTTTGCGCGCGCGAGGGTGCTGAATACGCGTGAATGTTTTCCATTTCACCGTAGAGTTTGGCCAGCTTATCGCCGTCATGCTCATGCGCAATGGCCTGTTCAAGGCGACGCAATTCGTTATCGCCATCCAGCACATAATCCAGTGCGCTGCGGCTGGTGTGGCCAACCTCTTGCGCCATGTGCGCCACGCGCCATTGTTTAGGGATATCCAAGGTGCCAGTATCGCTGGCAAGTTTGCCGAGCAGCATTTGAAACAGCGTGGATTTTCCGCTGCCATTGGCGCCAATCAAGCCAATTTTTTGGCCTGGATAAATGGTAAGGTCGGCGGATTCCAATAAAAATTTGGTGCCGCGCTGTAGTGAGATATTTTGTAATTGAATCATGGCGCGCATTCTAGCAGACTTAACGCTAATTCTTCCTCTCTGGATTTACTGTGACGACACCTATATTCACTTCGCTGTGGGATTTTTCATTGGCGCATTATGCCAAGCCATTAGTGGCCGACACTTGCCTGCAATTACAAGATAGCTATGGCATAAATGTGAATGTATTGCTGTGGACATTATGGTTGGAAAACCACAACAAGTTGCTTACGCAAGAGAAGTTGCAGCTTGCATTGGACGCTATCGCATTATGGGATGTGAATTATGTTCAACCTTTGCGTCAACTAAGGCGCAAGATGAAGCAGGATTTTGCAGATAATTTAGTGCAGGTTGCCGATGTGCGCGATCAGATTAAACACGCTGAATTACTGGCAGAGAAACAAGAGCAACAATGGCTGGATAATGTGGCGCAGGGTTGGCCAGAAAGCTCCAGCGGAAACCTTACAGGTAAAAACTTATCCTTGTACTTGCAACATTTTCAGGTACCGCTGGCCGTGATCGAAATGCTACCTAGGCAGCTCACATTTTCTGTCTGTGAATGAGTGTGCCCTATCAGGATTCAATACTTTCTCGGTTTACTGCTGCACTGCTATCCACAACTGCTTCAATATTAGTAACAGTTCCTCCACCACTTTCTGGCACAGAAGCATTTAAGGCAGATGCGGGTGCAGTTAAAGGTGTGTTTGTAATCGCCGCTTTTTTAGCGCGTGGTTTTGGTGGTGCTTTTTGAATAGGTTTTGCTGCTGCCTTCACCGCTACTGTTTTTACCAAGGGAGCGGTTACTAATGCAGCCGTTTTTTTAGCGGGGGTCGCTACAGGTTTGCGTGTAGTGTTTGCATCAAGCTGATCCTTGGCTTTTTCGTAGGCTGCTAGTTTCTTCGCTGCTTTTTTGGTTTTTTTCCCCAATTTCTTCTCTATTTTTTTTGCCGTTTTGGTTGCAATTTTTCTTTCTTTTTGTAGCAGGGCAAGCGTCTCTTCAATGCGAACAACGGATTCAGTATGATTTGCTAATGCCGTTTTTGCTGTTGCCAAGCGCGCTTCAGCCGCCGGTGTTGTTGCAGGCTTAGCCAACAAGGTATCGACTTTGTTTTGCGCGATAGCGACGGCTTTTTGAGCGCTTGCTAAGGCTCTTTCTGCTGTTAGTAATTGCTGCGCACGGGTTTTATCCAAGGCGGCACTGACTTTCGCAATTTGTTTTTCAATATCAGCAATAACGAGTGAAGTGGTATTCATGAATGTCATCCTCTAGCATCAACGTGCAAAAAGTGAAGCGTGGCGGTGTAATTCTGTTTAGTGTAATCCTGCCACCTGCAAAAAAGTATTTCAGTTCTATGACACACTTAATGTGAGTAGTTTTTTACCCTTGCAAGCAAAATCAAAGTGAACTATTGATATTTGTGGATGTCTGAGGCGACTGGAATCAACCAAATGAACGACTTTTTGCGTCAAATCCTGATTTAAAAGGACAAAATAGCGCACAACTTTTGTTATTTGGTATACCATTAGCGCCCGTTAGGGTAGTCAAATTGGTGGATTTCCGCTGGTTTACCCATTACAAAGCTTGGCGACACGTAAGCCAAACACTCCTTCAAAAATTGATACCAATCTAGGATGCAAAATGATTAATAAACATTTAATGGTTGTTGGTTTAGTTGCTTCGGCTGCTTTAGTTGCAGGCTGTAAAGAAGATGCTAAAAAACAAGATGACAACGCAAAGATCGCTACACTTGAACAAAAAGTTAGCTATATCATTGGTCAAAACATGGCTAAAAGCCTGCAACAAAATGGCGTTACTTTAGAGTCAGACGCATTTTTGTTAGCCGTTAGCGATGTTAAAGCGGGCACTCCATCGCGCATTTCTGAAGAAGAAACTAAGAAATCCATGGAAGAGATGCAACAAAAAGTAAGTGCTAAGAAAGAAGAAGAAACCAAGAAGCTAAGCGAAACTAATGCTGCTGAAGGCAAAAAATTCCTTGAAGAAAACAAGGCTAAAGAAGGCGTTCAAGTTACTGCTAGCGGCTTGCAATATAAAGTGATCACTGCAGGTAACGGCGTTAAGCCAAAAGCAACTGACACTGTAAGCGTTCACTATGTTGGTAAATTGGTTAACGGTACTGAATTTGATAGTTCACGTAAACACGGTGACCAACCAGTATCATTCCCAGTGAATGGTGTAATCCCAGGCTGGACTGAAGCACTTCAATTGATGCCACAAGGTTCTAAGTGGGAATTGTACATCCCTTCAGATTTGGCTTACGGCCCAGGTGGTAGCGGCCCAATTCCAGCAGCAGCGACTTTAATTTTTGAAGTTGAATTGTTGGATGTTAAAGCAGCAGCTGCAGAAGCTGAAGCTAAGCCAGAAGCCAAACCAGCGGCTAAAGCTAAGAAGTAATTAGCAGTAAAAAATACGCCATAAAAAAACCCCGCATTGCGGGGTTTTTTTATGGCTATTGTTTTATGGCCAAGCCGATTTTTAATTTTTATCGCTGGGTGCATTGTTGTGAATATGGTTTTCGCTCTGTTTCATAAGGTTACATTATCTTTTTCATTGAGCGATTTTTTATCTTTTTTGATCTTCAATTGTTCAAAGTGTGAACATTTTGGCATTGCGTTTTATATCAACTGTTAGGATCCGACCAAATAATAATAATTGTTAACGCACGCTTCCTTAATATCTCGTATTAAATTGCGATTAATAAATAAACCTTTCTTTACAGCATCGATAAAAATAATTTTTTGCATTACCTATTATGGATATTTAAGGAGTTTTGTTATGCATCATCCATCACGGAGTGGAATGAATGCTCGGCTATCCGCGCATTTACATCGCCCATTTTACAAATTTATGTGTGTGTTATTAATCGCTGCGTTAACTGGCTGTGGTGGTGGTGGTGGCACTAAAACGTCAGGTTCATCATCCGTTCAAACCAGTACTGGTAAAGAACATTCGGCGTTGAGTAGCCGCCAGAGCAGTTCAAGATCGATTTCATCGCTAGAAACATCATCGCTAGGAACTTCATCGATAGTAGCGTCGTCATCCAGTATTGCATCTGCCAGTAATGGTTCTAGTCGTTCATCTGTTCAAAGCAGTAACTCTGCTTCTAGTAACACTAGTAATAAGAGCAGTACTTCGTCTTCATTTTTATCTACATCATCAAGCGTGAGCTCTCTTACTAAATCTTCAATACCTAGTTCATCGTCATCCACTGAGCGCTCGTCATCGTCCTCTTCAGTTGAAGTAATTGCCAGTTTGGAAATTGCGCCAAATATTGTGACTATGAAGTCCGGTGTGAGTCAGCAACTGGTAGCCGTTGGCAAATCTACTAATGGTGCTTTGCAAAATATGTTTGGCAAGGTTACATGGCGCTTAGTGAGCAGCAGTGATGTAGCCAGTATTAATTCATCAGGTTTAGTGAAGCGTCTGAAAGATGGTGATATTGAAGTAGAAGCGAGTGCGCAAGGAAAAAGTACACGTTTAAAAATTTCTAGTGCGACTCAGGATATAACGCTGTCTTATGACAATAGCACCACCAAGTGGGCGAAGATTAATGCTCATATTTGGACGGTTGCCGCGAATGGAGCGTTAACTAATCTCACCGGTAACTGGCCTGGTAAAGCTATGACCATTACCAATGAAAATAATATTTGGACTTACCCAGCTATTCCTGCTGCGCAATTTAGTAATGCAACACTTCATGTCATTTTTAATAATGGTGCTGGTGGAAATGGTAATCAAACAGATGATGATCATTCAGTGGTAACTGAATCCGCAACTTATAAAGATGCTGTATGGACACCAACGGCAGCTAACACGACATCTGCACAAGTATCTGTGATTGGAGGCGGGATTGATGCCGGAGGTGTTTTGTTTAAAGCTGGTACCGTGTTGACCGTTAATCCCACAACGGCGACTAATTTTACTGTGTGGAGCGGTGCATCAGCGGCGTATATTTTTACTGACCCAACAAAAGCAACAGCGCAGTTGGTGGTGCCGAGTGGTGTTTCGTCTATGGCATTACAAGCTTTATTTAAAGGTATTGATGATCCTTTTAAATCAGCGCGTGCTAAGTATGCAACAGAGTGTTCAACGTGCCATGGTCCTAATGGAACTGGAGGGCCAGGTGGTGCATTGAATAATTTGCCCACTAGCGGCCGTTATACGGTAGCTAATTTGGCATCAGTGATTAGTGCGACTATGCCGAAAACGGCGATCGGTACTTGCACAGGAAATGCGGAAGGAAGTTGCGCTTACGATATTGCTAATATGATCATGCAGAATAAATGGCTTGATCCAAGTATTTGTATCGGTGATAGCTGTGCGGTTAATAAACTTGCTCTTGATAAACGTAGATTACGATTATTAACACGCGAAGAATATTTAAATAGTGTGCGTGATATTTTTTCGCCTGTGAGTATTGATGCATCGGTTATATCGGCTATTCCCAGCGACGGAACCGTACGTAATTTTGATACGTCATCCTTTTTAACACTAAATTATGATCGCACATCCGGTTATCAAATGGCGGCAGAATCTATCGCTAAGCAAGTGCTTTCTTCTGCGTCATTTTTTAGTTTAACCAGTAATTGTGGTTCAACGCCGAGTTGCGTTGTTACCGCTCTCGGTAAAAAAATCTTTCGCCGCCCGTTAACGCAAGTAGAAATAGATCGTTACAAAAATCTTTATGATGCAACGGATGCAGGTAAAGCTGTTATTCAAAGTATGTTGATATCGCCTAAATTTTTGTACCGTTCTGAGGTGGGAACTTTAGATAATTCGACCAACTTATATCGTTTGTCTAATTATGAAACCGCTACGCTTTTATCTTATAGTTTTTGGGCAAGTACACCGGATGATGCACTGTTAGCGGCAGCAGAGGCTGCAACAAATGCTAATAGTCGTATCGATATCAAAGCGCAAGTGAATCGCATGTTGTTAGATGTAAAAGCAGAGCGCGGTCTGCGTCGTTTTGCTAAAGGTTGGTTGTTAAATAATAAATATGGTTATAGTTCTTTAACGAGCCCAACGTTGCCAGCATCGTTTGATGAAGAGTCGATTCGTTTTGTTACTGAATCTATTAAAGCAGATTTGCCATTTAGTAAAATGCTTACGGCAGATTACACCTATGTTAATCCTGAGCTGGCGAAGTATTACGAGATGTCATCAGTTGCATCGGGTTGGGAGAAGCGCTCGTTTGCCGATGCGGATCCACGTAAAGGCACAGGTATTTTGGGGCACGGTAGTTTTCTTGCAACTCGTGTAACAAATATTGATAACCCATCACCGATCAAACGTGGTTTGTTTGTGCGCGAGTCTTTGTTGTGCCAAGAGCTACCTCCTCCACAAAAAGCAGGTTTTGTAATTGCGCGATTACCTGAAGATACTAATCGTATAGCAACGGCTAGACACACCAGTGATTTAGGTTGTGCGAGTTGCCATCAATTTCTTGATGGTATTGGTTTTGGCCTTGAGAGTTTTGGCAGCGATGCGAAATACCGATCACAAGAAAAATTATCCAATGGCGAATGGAAACCTATTAATGCATTGGGTTCGATTAAAAGTCTCGATTCTGCAGAAACAAAAGTTGATCCCCTGAGCAAAGAGATAACCTATGGAACGGTACCAGAGTTAGCAAAACTTATTGCAGACAGTAGCCAAGCATCGGCTTGTTACTCGCGTCAGTTTTATCGTTACATCGTGGGTCGCACAGAGCTGGAATCTGATGAAGCAATCATTCCTGCGTACAGCGCGAAAATGAGAGCAGGCGGCGGTATGCGAGAAATGCTTATAGAGCTGGCATCAAGCCCTAGTTTTGTTTTACGTCGCGAATAATAAAGGAGTAAAAAATGACAGATATTAATGATCAATCCCGTCGTAAGTTTTTAAAAGATGCGGTTAAAGCCGGCGCTATGTTGCCCTTTGCAACGCAATTGCTCAGCCAGAATGTGCAAGCCGCAAGTGCAGCGTATGATAATGTACTTTTTATTTATCATCCCAATGGTTTATGGCAGCAACACTGGGGACCTAGTTTTGTAGGCTCTATTCCGAATACTCAAGATGAATTAAGTTTTGGTTTAGGTGAATTGAAAACCTGGCATCAAAATATGATCGTATTAAAAAATATTTATTTAAATATTCAAACCGGTGGTGGAGAAGGCGGAGAAGGTGGTGGCCATTTAAATGCATTAGCAGGTTTGCTGACGGGTGATTATCGCAATGATAATTTACCGAGTATCGATCATTTAATTGCTGAAAAATTACCAGGCAATAAAGGTGTATTAAGTTTGGGTGCGCGAACGGGCACGAAGGCAGAACAAATTGTGTCTAAACCCAGAGGTGTTAGTTTTGGCAATCGGCAACCACCTAATTGTGACCCGATGGATGTTGGGCTTAAATTAACGGCAAGATGTAAACCGGTGCAGGGAAACCCTTTGCAAACAAAAGTGTATGACACTGCACTTGCCGATTTGGAAGATTTGCCTCTGCTGGATACTGACAATCAATATAAATTGACAGAGCACCGCAGCGCGCTCACAACCTTGCAAAAAAATCAGTCGGCGGGTCAGCTCAATACGCCCTTTAATCCTAAAAACGTCAAAGAGCTTATGGCTCAGGATCAAAACTTCAGCTCAGGTAATGGCACTGTAAAGGAGTTAATTCAGGTATTTCCTGACGTATGTAAAGCACAGATTGATAATGCGATTGCAGCTTTTGCTAACAATTTGTACAACGTAGCAACATTACAATTATCGGCATGTAATGGCGAAGAGCGTACCATGTACAGCTTTGATGAGTGCTATAACATGATGAAGTTAGCGCGAGCTAGAAATGCCGGTACTAGTAATGTTATTGAGCGACCCGCTAATTATCACCACGGCGATTTTTTGAGTCATGGCCCGTCGCATGATGGCGCAAATTGTTCTTTTCAAGGGCAAGTTCGCTGGCATTTTTCTTTAGTAAAATATGCATTGGATCGATTGAAAGAAGAAAATATGCTGGATAAAACCTTGGTAGTGATGTGTAGCGAAGAAGGCGCAAAAGAAGGCAGTGACCCGCATGCGGTGCCCTACGGTGGTATGGTTGTAGCAGGAGGAAATAATCGCGGCTTGCAGATGGGGCGAGTTATTGATTGCGGGTCAACATTTGATAATGGCACACATAAATTACTGGGTGATATTGCTCGTTTAATGGGTGTTCAGCTAACCGACGGGCCTTGGAAAAGTGGCATCATTTCATGATAATTTTTTGCATGCTCTGAAATAAAAAACGACCGCATTGCGGTCGTTTTTTATTTCAGAAACCTGAATCGATTTAAGTTTAGCTCACTAAATCTTTGTGTGATGTATGTAAAACAGAAATCATACGGTCTTCAGTGGCAAAACGAATTTCCAATGTTTGGCCTAGTTCAGATAGATCATTGTCTAGCGTGTTTAAATCGTCGGTTTCAAGATATTTATCATTAAAATCGAGCAACTTTTCAGTGGTTCTATCAATAGTAGTAAAAAGTTTGGAGGCTTCCTGTAACGCCTCATCATCATCAAACTCACGGCCTTCTTTAATCAGTTGATCATAAATTTCAAAATGACCTGCTGATACATAGTCGACTAAAATTTGGCAGAGCGAGCGAAGTTTTTCGCCGCGGAATTCAGAATCTTTAGCATTTTGGCCAAGGCCGCTGAGTGTGCAATATTGCACAATCATGTCCTGGCGTTCATGGAGCCAGCGATCGACGATCTCGTTTACCCCACCCCAACGTTCTTTAGCGTTTTGACAGTTTTCTAACATTCTTATTATTCCTAATAACGACTAGTTCAGCTTATAAGTACGTAAGTTATCACAAAACACTAAGATGAGAATAGCGGCAATCGCTAATTCCCCGCCCCGCCCTTTTTACGTAGTACTTGAAAAACATTAATGAGCGCCAAGCCGATAAAGGCGATAAGTGTCCAGGCTGGAATACTGAGGCCTAGTATTTTATCGATGTGAGCGCAGGTGCCATCGCCTTGTAGCAGCATTTTTAACGCATCCAGAAAAGGGAAAACTTCAAACATATAAGCAAGGCCAGGGCCGCAAGCGGGTACTTGATCAGCGGGTAGGCTCTGTAACCATAATTGATGTTGGGCAAAATAGGCGCCACCAAGAGCTGCTGCTATCCCGGCAATAGCGTAAATGCGTTGGCCTGTCGGTGCTGGATTGTGAATAAATGCAATTAGCGCCAGCACACCTACTACATCAATAAAAGCGCGTTGGGTAATACATAGCGGACATGGATTTAATTTCATCACGTGTTCCAGATAAACGCCCACGAGGATTAAAAAGACGCAACCCAGAAAAATAATAAGGTTTGTTTTACGAACAGAAGGGCACATAGCATTTCCTTAAATGAAATAAACATCTATGGTAAGCAAAAATGCCCTCAAAGAGCCAGACGTTTCCGACAAATCGTCTATGCTGTAACAAGGTATCGTCTTTTAATGATTGATTTGGTTGGGATGTAGAAAGTCATGAGCATGGGTTATGTACGTAAAATTACTTTATTAATGGTAGCGTTCAGCGTAATGCTGTCGACACCATTCGCTTTTGCCAACAGTGGTGGCGGAGAAAAATTTATAGACGGCGTTAATTATTTGCCGATAAAACCTGCGTTAGTAGTGAATTACGGTGGTAGTGGCAAAGTGAAATATATCAAAGCCGATATTTCATTGCGGGTTGAAGATATGCACTCTGCTGAAGAAGTTTCCCATCATATGCCGTTAATCCGCGATACATTAATTATGCTTCTCAGCAGCATGACAGATGAGCAAGTCGGTAGCGGTGAAGGGAAAGAATTGTTGCGCGAAGAAGCTCTAACCAGAATCAATGAATCGATAGAAGCGCAACTGAATCCGGGGCATGAAGAGAAAGGCAAGAAAAAATCTGAACACAGTAAGTCTGAGCATGAAGAAGATGCACATGCAGCAGACGATCATGCGAAAAGCGAACGTAGCAATAAGAAACAACATGCTAGCGCATCAGTAGCCCATGGGCCGGTATCAGATGTGTTGTTTGATAATTTGGTGGTGCAGAAGTAATTTGATCCTTGTCAGTAAGGGGTGTTTTCACCCCGTTCTCTTTTATCAGCCGCAATTACAGCTACGATACTGCGCATAATAATTTTCTAAATAATCATCAAACGCGATCTGTGGTGATGCTTCTAGTTGGTGTTGCGCGGCTAGTGATATCTTGGCTTCTTGTTCAAACAGTGCAGATTTTTCAGTGTTCAGTGGCTGCTGTGAAAAATACAGGCGGTGTTGTTCTGCGAGTGCGAGTGTGTGCTCAAAAAAACTTTTTCCTTGATGCTGCAAATCGGCTAGCACGCGCGCTGAAGGTGTGAGTGCGGGATCGCTAACTTTTTTGTACTGCGCTGAAACAGCTTGTTGGTGATTGTTGTCGCCTTTGGCTTGGTCGAGTAACTTTGCGCATTCTAAGCTTGCATCGAGTATTTCAGTTGCCCAGTCTTGTAATGAAATATCCTGTTGCTTACGACGTAATGTGAGTTTGGGATCGCGACCGAAATATACAATTCGTTTTTGATTTTCTTGTCCTTCGGCATATTCTTCATCGGATGTTTGCGGGCTATCGCTCAGCAAGCAGTAAAGCAAAAATGCATCGAGCACATGAATTTGTTCTGCGTTAATGCCAAGCGGTTCGTAAGGATTCAAGTCCACGCAGCGCACTTCTACATATTCTACGCCGCGCAATCGCAAAGCTTGTAATGCGGTTTCGCCTGAATGTGTGGTGCGTTTTGGGCGAATGCTGCTGTAAAACTCGTTTTCGATTTGCAGCAAGCTGGTGTTGAGCTGATGATAATTGCCGTGGCTATCTTTTGTGCCGAAGCTTTCATATTCAGGGTGCGATTGTGTAATGGCACCGCAAAGGGTTTTTAAGTAGGTATTAACGTTGTTGTAGCACACGAATAATTCTTGTTGCGCATCACTTTGGTAGCCCAAATCACCCATGCGCAAAGAGGTCGCGAAAGGTAAGCCTTGCGTGCGTGGATCGTTATTGATGGCGTCTAAGCGATGAAGGCGGCCTTCCACAAAACTATCGCTTACGGCAGGAGATGCGCCGAAAAGGTAGATAAGTAGCCAGAAATAGCGGCGAAAATTGCGGATTAAGGCAAAATATCGCTCAGTTTTGAAATCTTGCAATGATTGGGTATCGCCATCCTGTTTTTGTAGCTCGCGCCAAAAATCATCGGGCATGGAGAAGTTGTAGTGGATCCCAGCGATGGTTTGCATGCTACGGCCGTAACGGTGACCTAAACCAATGCGATAAATAGTTTTCATCATGCCGCTGTTGGCGTTGCCATAACGTGCAACGGGGATATCGTCATCGACGGGTAAATCGCATGGCATGCTTGCAGGCCACAAGCGCTCACCATTTTTGTCGAGTTGTTGGTAGGTAAAACGATGAATATCGTCTAATTGTTGCAAAAGTGCATCGATGTTGTCGAGCGGGTCCGTAATAAACTCAAGTAAGGCTTCGCTGTAATCAGTGGTGATATGAGGGTGCTTAAGCGCGGAACCAAGGCTTGTTGGATGGCCAGTTTGCGCCAGTTTGCCTTTTGGCGTGATGCGCAAACTCTCTTTTTCCAAGCCGCGCAAAATCCCCTTAAAGGTTGCATTTGCGGGTGCTTGTGCAAAGGCGCTGAGATGCGCCTGCCAAATAGCCGATGGTGTTGGCAAAATCTTATCCTCTTGGTTCCTTAGCAGGCTCGCAGGAATTGATGGCGAATCTGGATCGTGATTTTAGATCAGTGGTTTTTGAGTATCTTCTGATTCTGCTAATGGATCTTCACTAAACTCGATGATTTCTACACCCTCATCGTCGTCATGCTCATCGTCTTCTTCGCTATCGATATCGGCAGTTTCTGCTGCGAATAAATCAATAATCGCCTCAGGTATATCGGAGTTTTTAGCTGCCTTGGGCGCTTTGGGTAAAGGCGCAGGCATGATGGCGATATCTATTATAGGCAAGCCTTTTTCATCCAGTTCACAAGCGATGATTTTGACGCGCTGTTTGTAATCCTTGGAGCTGATTTCAACCATTTGGTTGATGGCTTCATCTTTATGGATAGTTTTAAACAGGCTGTTAGCATCATAACCGTCCAGCCACTCTTTGTTTTTGCCAAAAAAGTGGTTGTCGTGATTTTGCAGTATAAAAGTCTGGGTCATAACAGGGGTCTACTCGTTAGTGGCCTGAAAACGCTGCAGAGCGTATGAGTATCCAGGGTAAAAGTCCAGGCGCGGGAAGCGCAGCTGGCAGAATTGTTGGGGCGAAACAGGCTAACTTCAAGGGGCATTCAAATTTGGAGTTCAGGGTTTTTAAAAAATTGGTTATTTTTTAGCAAATTTGGATTTCGCTTCCTATACTTCAAATCCAAATGTTCCTCAGAGCAACTTCTATGAAAAATTTACTTCAGCAAGGGTTATTGTCGGCGTTGGTTATCAGTATTACCGCATGTGGTGGTGGGTCATCTCACACAAAACCTGTTTCGACAACGACTTCATCGGTAGCCACTACTCAAGCAGTGTAACTTCTTCTTCCGTATCGAGTGTGGCCTCGACCGTTTACACAGTAAGCGTGGATGTGCCTACGTCTTTTAGCACTCAAACAGCAGCAGCGACCTTTCCGCAAAAGCTTGGCCAGTTCTTTATCGCCAGTGCCTCTGCCGATGAAGTTACGACCTTAACCGCCGCCAATTTTGCGGTAGCAATTGTAGATTTGGCTGGTACGGTGCTGGAAAGAGTGCCACTTGCCAATAGCGATATTAGCAAAAACAGTGATGGCAGTTGGTCTCTTACCGTACCTGGCAAACCACGCTTGGATTGCATCATTGTTGCAGATGTCACCAAGCCAATTGAGTTGGCTGTTAACGCTAATATTAATCAGGACGGTTTTGTGTTTGCCCCAACAACCGCTGAAAGTGTTGATATCGATGTAGGCTCAACCGCTGCATTCAAAAACTTTATTGAGGAGCTTGGCGGTTCAGGAACGTTTGAAAGTAAGAGTATTGATCCGCAAGATACTCTGCAAATAAAAGCGGTAGAAAATCTCGTCAACAACATCCAAGTCGTAGTCGCGGATCAAGCGCTTACCGGTTATAGCAATGTATCGGAAGCCTTGGCAGCTATTAAATCTACCGTTACTGACACCGTTAAGCAGGAAGTTGAGAACGTTAAAAAACCTGCTGATGGTACGGCGGTTACACTTATCCGTGATGAAGGCGGGTTGTTTTGGTTTGAAGGAAATGATTTTAACGAGATAGCTTACGGCGGAATATCCGGTACCGAAGAAGCAATTGGTTACGTTTTTGATGGCCAAAAGTTTGTTGAAAATACTGAAGAAGATCCATCAAATCGCTTGGTGCTTAGCAGCGAGGGTTGGGTAGCCGCTTCCGATAAATCTAAAGTCTCTACTTTTAATGAAGATGGTACCGTGACGCTTCAGGATTCGTCTGCGGATGGAAGTAAGGAAACTGCTGGCGTTACGCAAGTATTTGATCTTGCCGGGCGCAATGTCAGTGCATATTTAGCCGCAAATTACACAACAGCGCTGTTGGGTAAATTGGCTAATCCTGAAACAATTTTCGCTGCAGGAGCCAAGGGCTACCGCGTAAAAATCACGAATCCTGTAACAACTTATTGGATATTTACTCAGTCAGGTAACGAGGATGGCACTTGTCCTTGGAATCCAAACCTGAATGCCAGCAACACTGGCGGTAACTGCAATTTAGTGATGTTATATGGCGCACAAGACGGCAGTACTGCAGCGCCCTCAGGCATAACTGCACTATTTTCGGCAGATGTGGAGCCTGGCGCAACAGGTTTTGTCGGTGTCAATATACCTAGCGAATCAGTCAATGGAATGCTTGTAGTGCAACTTCTTGATAACGCGGCAAAAACGGAACGTTTCTATTTGCAGTCCTGGACTTCTGGTTCTCTCCAGTTGTTAGGTACGGGTGCATGGACTGATTTAACCTTGCCGATTCTCAAGGAGAACGCTCGGGTTGTTCATATTCAGATCCCCAAAGAAATTGCTGCTGCGGTTAAAAATGGCACCACCACCACTAGTACCAATAGTAGTTCTAAGTCTGCTACCAGTGATGGCAATAAATCAGCGAATAGCGAGAGTGCTAAGTCAGCCAGCAGTACCAAGACGGCCAATAGCGAAGTTGCTAAATCCGCCAGTAGTGAAGGTACTAAGTCTGCTACCAGCGATGGTAATAAGTCAGCTAATAGCGAAAGCGCCAAGTCAGCGAGCAGTGTCAAATCGGCCAGCAGTGCGAATGCTAATACAGGCAAAGGCGAAGATGCTAAGTCAGGCTCTGGCAAGAACGAGCTGACTGATTACTATATTGTTCAGCAGGCGGGCTATTTACGTCAGCTTTATGTAGAGGCGGAAGGTGTTCATACAGAGGACGCAGCTGCAGTGTTTAATGGTGAGGCTCGCACGAATATTCTTGCCGCGCTTGACTACACTCGTCCACCAACTCTGTTGCCAACGGCGACTATTGAGGTAAATGGTAATGCTGCTGATTGGGCTGATGTAGTTCCTGCTATCGTGGATCCAGTCGGCGATCAAAAGGGCGGCAACACCAGCACCGATTTAACTCAGGTTTCCATCGCCAGAAGCGGTGATAAGATTGCATTACTGATGAAAGTGGCTGGCAACTTTGCTTTCCCTTACGCGCCAGACCGGGACTATTCCAATTATGAAGTTGCGATTCACTTCTTCAGTAACGTCAATTGTTTAGGGGACAGCGGCGGTTATGTGATAGCCAACAACTTCACCAGTAAAGCTGGCGACAACACTCATAAACTGGATTACTACCTTAACGATTCGACCACCGAGCCTAGGGACACCACCGTTGCAAGTGTTGAGCACGTGTTGGAAACCAGCTTTTTCTTTGACTATTTACCGTCAAATAAAGGCGATTATGTGGCATTAACGGCGGCGATCCATTCTTTTGTTGGCAGCCAAGCCATGGATCACGATCTTAGTGGCAAGCAGTCAACCTGTTATAAGATCCGTTAAGTCTTCGTAATAAAAAAACGTTTAAAGCCGATGCAGTCAGCTGCATCGGCTTTTTTATGGGCGTTGTTTATTGCCCGACGAACGGTATTTATCAGCTTATACATTTTCTGTCCGCAGGATTTTTTGACCTATACTTAATTTCCAATGTTTTATCTGCCCTATTTTCTGGGTAGCAGGAAAGTTTATGAAAAACCTACTTCAACACTGTTTACTCCTGGTTGGCATATTGGCAATTACGGCGTGCGGTGGGGGTGGTTCAGGTGGCGGTTCCAAACCCCCTGATGTAGTCAGCTCTACGCCTTTATCCTCATCTTCTAGTAGCTCGGTTGCTGTTGTGAGTAGCTCAGCTATTTCTGTGGAAAGTAGTTCGGCAGCGTCATCTGTTGCGAGTAGCGCGGCCGCCATAAGTCGGCCTCCGGGTGAGGTTACGGTGACCTATTCTGTTACTGTCGATGTGCCCTCTTCCTTTTTGACGCAAGCTGCAGAAGCTGCGAGTACAACATTAAATGCGAGTCGCTTTGCGGTTATCGTCGTCGATCTTGCCGGTAATATCCTGCAAAATGTTCCTTTGTATGATGGGGAGGTCGTTCTGAATAATGATGGCTCTTGGTCTGTCAGCTTTCCCTCCAGCCCCCGTTTGGATTATTTAATTGTTGTGGATATTAACAAGCCTATTCAAGTGACTGTGGGCGGCAATATTCGTCAAAATGATCTAGTTTATGCACCAATTACGCGTAATGTCGTCGATATCGATGTTGGTTCAACGGCGGCCTACAGTAATTTTCTTGAAGAGCTGGGCGGCACAGGTACGTTTGCCAGCAAAAATTTTGATCCGACTAATACAGCCAATATCAATCTTGTTGAAGAGTTGGTGAATGGCGTGCAGGAAATTGTTGCAGAGAAAAGCCTATCGCAATTCAGCAGTGTGACGAATGCCTTGACCTCATTGAATACAGAAATTTCCGCTGTGGTTACGCAAGAGGTGATGAATATTGATCATGCTGTTGCAGGCACAGCGGTAAGTTTGATTCGTGACGAAGGTGGCATGTATACCTATCAAGCGTTTGATGATGGTTCGTCGTTGGATATTAATTACGATGCGTTAATCGGCACGGCGGATCTTGCCAGTTATCACTACAACGGCTCCGCATTTGTGCCGGCTACTACAACGGCAGTCGAACAAGATCTTGTATTGAGTGCGAGTGGCTGGGCAACACCGGGCAATGGTACCAAGGTGACAGCCTATAACGATGATGGCTCGGTGATAACCACATTAATTAATGCTGAAGGTGTAAGAATAAAACTTGAAGCTGAACAAGTATTTGATTTGGCGGGTCGCAATATCCACGATTTTTTACAAGCCGATGCCGATACTCAAGGTGTGACTGTGGATACCACTAAAACTTTTGATGCTGGATCTAAGGGTTACCGCATTAAAGCCAGCTTTCTCGACACCATGTACGTTGTACCGCTAGATGCAGCGACAGAATCAGCCGGTGTTTGCGATACCACCGATAAAAATGATGGCGTCGCAGCGGCAACATTAGGTGGCAATTGTAATGCCTTAGGATTGTGGGGTGCGAATCAGGTATACACAGGCACTGCAGCCAGCTTGGCAAATATTTTTTCTGCCGATCTAACACCGGATGAAGAAGGCTTTACCGCAATTACGCTGTTTGATCCCGTCGTTGTGCAGCTGCTAAATGACTCCGCTAAAACGGCACGTTTTTATATTCAAACGGCGATCACAGCAGATTCCGAAACGGCGCAAACTATTTTAATTGGCACTGGCACTTGGTCAAATGTGGTGTTGCCTTATTTGACGGAAGACGCCACGGCGATTCGCGTGCAAATGACAAACCCGCTGGAAGATATTAATTATTTGCTGCCCGATTTACAGTATCTATTAGTGAAGCAAGCAGGCTTTGTGCGTTTGGGGTTTGGTATTGATCCCAGTGTGGATGTTGAAACCAGTTTTAATCATCTTGCCAATACCAGCATTCTTAATGCGTTAACACAAGGCAATGTGATATCGGCATCACCATCACCATCACCCTCGCTCTCATCCTTGCCAAGCCATTCCATTTTGCGTCAAACGAAGATGCGTTATTTGCAGTGAATTAATGTACGTTAATGCGTGTGCGCCTTAAAACAAAAAGCCGATACAGAAATGCTGCATCGGCTTTTTTATTGGATATGTATTATTGAGTATCTGTTTAGCGCGATCTTAAGTTGAAGTTGTTAAACCGGTGTTGCAATCGTTCCATTAAAAATTGGATTGAACGCTGTGAGTTTGTCGAGCATGGTGCTGTTGCCGAGTCCAGTGTTGGGGAAAAGTGTTTTGAAATTTCCCTGTTGGCCGTGCAGTGCCATGTAATTCAGGATCACGGTTTCGACCAGCAAGTTAACGTTATTGCCCGCAGGGCTTGATGCGGTTTCAACATCGCCGCTCGCGCGCATGTAACCAATTTGTTGGTGAAGTTGTTGTGCGCTGGTGATAGTGGTTGGGTCTGAGCTGGTGCCGTCCATTAATACGGGGCGTTTGGTGGGATTGTAAACAAGGAAAAAAGCCGAGCCGGTTTGCTGATCGTCGCCAGTCCACACGCCTTTGCCACGCCCCATTACACTATTGTCGACCATGCCGTTGCTAAACACTGAGCCATCGCTGAACACGTAAATCATAATCGGCATACCTTTGCGCGCAGCGTATTCAAGGCAAGCGCCGATACATCTGCCGGCGCGTTCGTCGCGCTGTTCGCCGGTGGAGCGGTCGCCGGTGTGGTAATCAAAACCACCCATTTGCACCGTGCCCGCCCCTGCATAACCATTCACAACGAGTTTCATTACCGATGCAGTTTTGCGAAATTCGCTATCGTCATCAAACTCGGCAAAACTAAAAATGCCGTTGCTGCCGACAATTGCAGAATCGGCGATAGGATCAATCGCCGAAGGATCGCCAAAGCGCGCAGCGAGGTCTGCACTTTTTACATAACCGCAGCGCATCATTTCTTTCAGTGCGGCATCGCGAGTAGTGCCAGGTGTTACGCTGCTGAGTTTTTTATCGCTGATGCGATAGGTGGATTCCATCACGGCGACTGTGTCTTCCTGGCTCATCAAGCTGACCAAATCGCCTACATCCACCAAGCCTGTTACATCGTTAGGGTTGTCAATTTTGGTGGGGCGAACTTCCAGATTAATCATGCTCGCTGGCGACATAGAATTGCCGCCAGAGTCGCTATTGCGCGAGCCAATCAGCGCGAGCAAAGAGCCGTTCGCACCGGCTTTGTTGATGCCGTACATAGGGTTGTGAGGGTTATTGCCCGTATCGTTTTCCGAGCGCGCGGCAATCACTGCACCATTCGTTTTGGTGGCAGTTGTTGCATTAATTTTGGCTTTGATACCGCGCAACAAAGCACTGTCACTGTGAAAGGCAAGGCCGAGGGATTGATCGACAAAATTAGTGGTGGCAGACGCTGGAGTCATATCCGTAGGTAAGCCTTGCTTGTTGTAACCCGCCGCACTCAGTAAATCCAGCTGGCCGCCCTTTTGCCCAATCAACACGTTGGAGCCTGCGATATTCGCACCCCCAGATAAATCAAAACAGATAAACGGAATCTTGCCCGCCCCTTGAGAAGCAATGCCGCAGGCTGCACGTTTTGCCGCAATATCAGTAGAAAGTGCGACTTCTGCGCCGAACGCACGCGAACTTCCAAGAAAACTCATCAACGAGCCGCCAATTACAGTACCAACTCCAGCTTTAAAGCCTTGCGAGATAAGCTCACGTCGCGTCACTGGTCGCGGGTGATCATTCAGCAGCAGCGGTGCGTCTGGATGAAGAGGAGCTTTGTATTTGGCCATGTTCTTACCTGCTTGATTAAGTGCTAAAGCTTCGATTCATAATCCATGCTTTTATGAAGTATACGCACTATAAAAATGTTACTGGTTTTGCCACTCTTGTAAAAAATGATATGGCTGCCCTGTGGAAACTTTCGGTAGCCTTCGCGTATTTGGTTGCATTCAATCCCTATGCTGGTTGTTTTTCCAAGAAGTTGAAACGCATCGTCAAGCTGTTGTAGATACAAGTTTCGTTGCTGCTTGCCCCATCGGTTCTCTGTAAAACGCGCAATAGAGCGCAAATCATTTTTGGCTTCGTTACTGATTTCAAACAATTTCATTTGTTGTCTGTTTCATCCATTTCGGCAATAAAGTCCTGAAGATTGTAATTGGCGACACCGCTGTCTTCGCCTTGAGCCAGCATCTGGCGAAGAGCTTGTAGCTTGCCTTCGGAATCCTCTAGCAATCTCAATCCGGCGCGAACGACTTCGCTGGCCGAGCCATAGCGACCGGATTCAAGTTGATGGCTGATAAATGCATCAAAATGGTTGCCAAGGGTAATGCTCGTATTTTTTGCCATCATTCATCTCCTCTAAAAGTACCAATATATAATATATGTCGGTACTTTTATTAATGCAACAACATCACTGCACTGCCCATCGTTGCTGCACAGGCAGCTTTTACCGTGGTGAGCGTACGGTCAGATGAGCAGCTGTTGTTGCCAGCGCATTGGGTCATTACATCAATGAGCGAATTTAATTCTGCGCGCAAATCGGCTGGGTCGGCTTGGTTATTGAGTTTTGCAGCCGCTTGAATGCCCGTTTGGCCAACTTCATACGCTAGCAAATGTTTTAACAGCGGTTCAATAATTTGGCTGCGGCCTGTGGTGTCAAATGCTGTGGCGGCAGGTGCGGCAAAGTTAAAGCCTGCAAAATAAGTATCGCGCAATGCATTTGCAGCACTCGAGTTGCCGACTAACGCGTTGCAATATGCCACGCTTAGCTGGGTGATACCCATTTGCTGCGCTGCGAGGAAGCCGTCAAGATTGGCGAGAGTTGGCAGTTGTTGCTGCACTTTCGCGTAAGTTGCTGCCACAGCGGTGTTGGTTTTGGGGATGCCAGTCAACGCAGATAAGGTTGCGTTGATTTCGGCAAACGTATGCAAGCCAATCAAAGGTTGGTCGGTGATATCCGCAGGCGTTGCTGTGGGTGGCGATGCAGGTACCACGCGGTTGTAGCTGTTGCTGCCGATTTGGTCGAAAGTGACAAAGAACTGGTCTGTTTCAGGCCCACCTTTAAGTTCAACAACGGTGCCTAGTGATGAAAGTGCCTGGCGGCCATTAACCATTTTGCTGGAATTGATGGTTGTATCCAAATTCGCAAACACTTGTCCTGTCGGCGCTTCTTCGCCATTGATGCCGACGCGAATGCCTTTTAGGGCGATGTCGGTATTAATAGGAGTGCCCGCTAAATTGGTGAAGAAAGGGTTGGCGAACAGGTAACCATAATCGTCAAACTGCTGTACTTCAAACACCACATAACTGCTGGGGGTGCCGATAAGGCTGGAAACATTAAACAGCAGTAAGTACTTGGCGCCCACGCCCACTTTGTAGTTAGCGTTGATGTCGGCAGCGCTCATGGCGCGTTTGTGAATTCCCAAAAAGCGGATGCTACCTTGCCAAAGGCCAGTCACGCCGCCAACTTCATTACCCAAGGCGAGTGCATAATCAGGGCTCCAGTCTTTCAATATTGCTCCCTTGTCGGGATCAACATCGCCGGTAAACTCACCGTTTACATACACGCGGCGACCGTTGGTTTGGTCAAAGGTCACGACTATATGTTGCAGGGTTGCTTGCAAGCGTTTGTCGTTATCGGCGGTGTGCAATTCTTTCAAGCCGTTAGCATCACTTTTGTTGGTGCGATTGAGAAAGCTGTAGTTGTATTCATATTGTCCGAGTGTGAAGTTACGTTCGCTGGCGCTTGCCGAATAGCTAACGATGCGCGCGGGATTATTGTCGTTGGTGCCTTGAGTGACGTTGTCGGGAATGATCCACGCCTCAATACTGTACTCGCCGGAACCTGCCAATAAATCGTAAAACTTACGGCTAGTTGTGGTGGTCGCCTGCGCGCGGCCATTGTCTTTAATCTTGATTCCCCAGGCACTGCTCCAGGCCACATTGCCGATAATGTTCAAGTTGGCCGCTGGCTCTACGCCGCTGGTGTCGTAAGCGACTGTGCCTTTGCCGGATTTGAATTCGTATTTGGCAATAAGGTTTGTGTCTACGCGGCCGCCGCTGGTGAGCACAAATGCATCGCTCAAGCTCACGGTTTTACTGATGATCAATGCAGGGTTAACGGCAACAGCGGGAATACTATTGGCGAACTCGATAATTTTATCTTCCATGGTTTGCGCGTTGGCGGTGCAATCGCTCCAGCAATTGTGGAAATCAGTACGCAAGCGTTGCACAAAGCGCGAGGCGGATGGTGTATCCAAACGCATTTTGGTTTTTGCGGCATCGTAAGCCACGGCGATATCACTACTGGCAAAGTAAGGCTGTTGTTTGGTCAGCGAACTTTCAGAATGGCAGCGCGAGCAGTATTGAGTCAATAAAGGATAAACCGTCGTTGCAAAACCACTGTTGCTGGTGGGAAAGCTTTTGCTGTTTTCGACATTCTTTTCCGGCGGCGCTTTCAGCTCGATGGTGTTGGTAGTGGTCGCTGAGTTGCCCGCCCAAGCGGTGATGTAGGTGGTAATAATATCGCCGCAAGCTACAGCATCTTTCAGCCAGCAGTTATGGCCCTTGCTGACTTTATCCACAATATGCGATTCAGCAGGCGCGGCAAGTTTTACTAAGCCATTGCTAATCACAGCTTCATAAGCGAGGTTGATATCATCGGCGCGCGCAAAATTAGGCGCTTGGCCTGTTGCAGTATGGCAACCACCGCAGCGATCTTCGCGGGCGAGATTCACCCACAGGTTATTTTGAAATTTGAGTACATCTTCATTAGCTGCAGGTTTTTGGCCTTTATAGGTAAAAGAATCACCCGTGCCGCCAGTGCTGGTATCGGGATTGGTCGTGTTTTTCGCGCCGCTGCCGGAACCGCATCCCGCCAACAATAAGCTGAGCGATAATACCGCCGGAACAATCAGCGTTGCCTGTAACGGGTGATGAAAAAAGCGAGTCAAGTTCATCTTAATTACCCTTACAGTAATCAGCAGTGTCAATAAACACTTGCTTTAATTTGTAGCCATTTGCGGCAAAGTCAGCAGTAATCGTCGCAATTTCGCTGCGATCGGCGGCATCCGCAGGTTTGCGAAGGCAAACATGTTTAAAGACTTTTTCCACTTGGCAGCTGGCAAAGGCTTGGCTGTAAGCGAGTTCCATTCCCAAGCTTTTTGCGCCTGAACCTTTGCCCGGCAAATTAGTATCCCAGCCGAGGTTCGCGTTAATCCCCGCTCGCCAGTAGTTTTGCCAATCGTCATTGGTGGTGACATAACCGTAAGGAAAGGTGGTGCTATTAATACGGTATTTTTTCTCCACACGGCTTTCGGTTGCGGGGTCGGTTATGCCAGTGGTGTTGTAGTGAATACTGCCGCTCAAACCATCGGGATCGGCTGTTTCATCAAACTCATAATCGTAATAGGCGAAAGCTTTCGCCATCGGGTCCATACCGCTGTGGCAGCCGATACACCCATTCAAAAACACGCGGCTATCACCACCGGGGCTGCGGCTTACATCTTGGCGAATAAAATCGGGGATGCGTGTCGTATCGTGCACTTGTTCAAGGTCGCGGCACATGTGGTTTATCAGTGTAAAGCGGAACATAGCGCGGTTAGTCCCCGCTTTAAAAAATGCAGCGGCCGCGGCGCGGCTGGTAATCACACCTACCGTTGCATCAGCGGGTAAACCGTTAAGGGAGGATTGTGTGCGACGCACCAGGTTATCTTTTAAACCTATGCCCTGAGTTTCAATCGCCGCGTAATGATTGTTGTTGCCGTTGGAATACGCAGGCAAACCCAAATTAGGGTTGGCGATATAAAGCACATCGTCATAAAGCACTTTACGAAAATCTTCATCATCGCGCACAAGGCCAATCACCGTTGCAGTGTAATCATTCAAGGGCGCAAACACAGTTTGGTCGCGGTTAGTCCAAGGCGTCACCATGTTCTTTAATACAACACTGTAAAAAGATTCATTCTGCATCGCTAAATTAACAGCGCTGGCTTTGTCGTTTGCTTCAAGAAAAGCCGTCATCTGTAATAGCACCGCTTCACTTGGCGGAACACCCGCCACGCGGTTATGAATTTGTAGTGCTTGTTCGCGCGGCCCAGCAAATGCAGCAGCACTCAGTAAACTGGTACTGATCAGCAAAGCGGAAAATCCCACCCGCAAGCCGGACGTTAAGGCGTTAGTGATAGTCAATAAAGTCACAGCGACTCCCGAAAATAAAGTATCAGTAAGTGCATCATTGGTTGAAAGTCTAGCAGTCATATTTTTAAAAGCTGGCGATAGTAACCCAAACGGCTCCAACTTGTGGCCGAGTAGCAAACCGCGCTGACGACTTAATCACAGAAACAGAAATTAGTTATTTGGTTGGCGGTTAAAGTTGCGTGCGATAGGTTTTTGCTTTTAAACGGTGGGGACAATCTTTATAGTCGGTGGTTAGGGTTTTAGTGGATTGAAATAGATGAGTAAACAGCTGCAAAAATATGATGGTCCCGTATTCGGAATTACCAATAGCCTAGAGTTGTTTCAAAAACTGAAACATGATTCATTAAATTTGCGCAAAAACTGGCATTCTTATGATGCGTTTAATTTTTTGGTTACATCTTGGCATTTGTTTTATGACTGGAAAAACAGTGATCCGCGCAATGCATTGTCTAGGGAAAAGCGTGATAAAAATAAATTACCGAAAGAAATGAATCTCGTTCTAGATATAGTGAGAGATTTTGCGAATGGGAGTAAACACTTTAAATTAGATGAAAAATCTGAGAATAAACGCCGAGTTGATGAGGTTCATGTTGGAGATGAGGCTGGTTTGTATGAATATTTCTTTCATGAAAATTTACTTGCGGTAACTGTAGATGAACATTGGTATTTTAGCATTCGAGTTTTGCACAACATTGTCATGAGCTATTTTGATTGGGTATTTGATGATGGTATACCAGTAAAACAATTCCCTGATGCAGTAAAAGAGACAATTTTGTATTGCAATATAGCCAATCGAGAAACGGGAGAGCCTCCTGAAATTTGGCTGTTGAACGCAGATAATTAATTTTTCTACTATAGGGAATAGAATATGGATAATTTAAAAATAAACAAAAGGAAAAGTTTCATTGGTGTTAGTTGCATAACCGCTATAGCTATTGGTTGTGGAGTTGGCATTGCAATAGATGATGTCGCACTTGTTATTGGGATTGCGATAGCAATGTGGGTTGCTATATGTGCAAGTCAGAAGAAAAAACAGAATAGTGCGAAAAATAAATTGGATTAGATAAGATCTAAGTTGTTTTTTTATTAATCTGTCGTGTTGGAAAAATATTTACAAAGGAGTATATGGTGAAGACGATTAAATTTAATGAGTTATGGAAAAACTATCCTAGTGAGCATCCATGCAATAAAGAGTTTACAGATCAGTGTGCAATCAAAATGGGAGTTGCCCTGACAAAAGTAGGCGTGGATACAACTAAGTTAGTGCCAGCGAACAGACATTGTTGGTTTCATAAAAATAGCGAAGGCCATATATTGGCGGCTGATGAATTAGCTTCTGGTCTTAAAAAAACAAAATTAAGTGGCATTAGTTCTGCTATTGAAGTTACGGGAATTAATTTTAAAGCAAGACTTGCTGGCCAAAAAGGAATTGTCTTCTTTGAAGATTATTGGTTGCGTGCTACAGACAATCCAGGAAAGCCAACTGGAGACCATATTGATTTATGGAATGGTTCTCGTCTTTCAGATTGGTCTTCTTGGGTTCGTATTCAGTTTGGCCTTGTAATACCAGATGTGTGGTCTGATCTTGAGAAAGCCAAAAAAATTCTCTTTTGGAAAGTTGAAGAATGAAAAAAATACTATATCCAATTCTTGGCGCTGTGCTTTTAGGTGGTATATGCATTGCCTTCGCATGGGTATTGGGTGCCTTATTCGGTCCGCTATATCAAGGCGAAGAAGAATCAACGCGGAATTTTAAGATTTTTCTTTATGTGTTTTTTGCTTGTGTTCTGGGTGGTGGAATTTCAGGATATTTCTTTGCAAAAAGAATGTAGGATTTGTATAACGGATTTTACTGTTTGTGGTTTATACATACAGAAATGATAAGACAAAACGCAGAATGAAAGAAAATAGCGAGAGCCAGAACGCTTATGACGCGATGCTTTCATTCGTGTTCGACTTCTGCTGAACTATTTCTAGTAGCCGCTGCCTAGAATGTGCAGAAATAAAGAAAGTAGAGTATTGGCTATTGGTTTTATGGTGGTTAAGAAATATGCTTAGCAATCTGCTGATTTAAAAATAACGTTTAATAAAATTTACATTACTTTTTCATATCTTGGAGACGCTACCAATGGCTCGTGTTACTACCTATCTGAATTTTCCGCGTTCTGCGGAAGAAGCGTTTCTGTTTTATAAGTCAGTATTTAAAACCGAGTTTTCGGCGCCATTTTTTCGTTTTAAAGATATTCCTTCAGACCCTGATCAGCCAGCAATTGTTGAAGCGGATCAAAATCTTATAGTGCATGTTGCCTTGCCGATTTTGGGTGGCCATGTGTTGATGGGGACTGATGCGCCAGAATCTATGGGCTTTACGGTGACCACGGGCAACAATATTAATATCAACCTTGAGCCAGATACGCGCGAAGAAACCGAGCGTTTGTTTAATGCGCTTGCGGTAGGCGGCACCATTGAAATGCCGTTGCAGGATATGTTTTGGGGTGCGTATTTTGGCAATCTTGTCGATAAGTTTGGTATTCGTTGGATGTTTAATTGCGCCAGCGAAAGTTGATGTGATGTTGTGAGGTTAACCATACAATCGCAGGACGTCGACTGTATGGGTGCGATCTATACGGCGCGGGCGTAATCGCCTGCGAAATAAAAATAAAGTGTTTAGTTGCAGTCAGTCACAAATTACTAAAAAATCATGCAGAGATGAGCGCCACAGAGCGTTTTTTAGTGTGTCTCGCCAGTAGAGCCTAAGCAATGGGCTATTCTTTTAACACATCGCCTTTTGGGCAACACATCGCTCTTGGATAACACGCCTAGCGGTTTATCAAGCTGCTCATTGGGCTATTAACTAATTAGGTAAATGGGTATGAGGTTCGCGCAGATGACAGGTCTCATCCAGCCAATTTTTTCTACAAAGCAGCGGCTGATGAAGCGCGCGATTCTGGCTGTGAGTTTGTTGTCGCTTTTTTCGTGTGGTGGTGGCTCAAGTGGCAGTAATGGCGGCGGGCAAAAGCCTGATCCTGTTGTTGTAGATTTTCCTATCGCTTATGTCGAGCGCCCTATTCCGCTCGATAAAGATGACAAGCCTGTTTATCCCGATTTGTTGGACCCCATCGCGTTTAATCCCGGCGCAAAACTTCTGTTAAAAGATCGCGCGACTGTGCAAGCGGCCACTATCAATATTACCGATAGCGCGTTTGCAGAAGGCGCGCTTTACGATGTGAAAGATATTGCGACGAATGCTGCAGGTAATCGCTTAATTTTTTCGATGCGCGCGCCGCAACTAAAAAATGTACAAGATAAAGATCAGCCTACGTGGAATATTTGGGAGTACAACCTCAAAACTAAAGTGCTGCGTCGCATTATTACTTCCGACATAGTCGCTGAAGCGGGGCAAGATATAAGCCCGCAGTATTTACCTTCCGGCGATATTGTATTTAGCTCCACGCGACAAACGCGTAGCAAAGCGGTGTTGTTGGATGATGGCAAACCACAATTTTCTGCTCAGGAAGAAAGTGGCAAGATGGCCGCGTTTGCATTGCATGTGATGAAAGATGATGGCACAGATATTCAGCAAATCACCTACAACCAAAGCCATGATTTACAGCCCACCGTTTTACAAAATGGCCGCATTTTATTTACGCGCTGGGATCAACTGAGTCACAACAATCTTAGTTTCTACACTGTGAATCCTGATGGCACTCAGCTTGAACGCAGTTACGGATTTTTAAGTTTGAATCCCACTCCGGCGAATGATCCTGAAAATCGTTTGTTCAAGCCGCAAGAATTACCCGATGGCCGCATGGCCGCCATTCTTAAACCTGATGCTGCTCTGTTGGGTGGTGAAATGGTGACGGTAGATGCGCAACATTTTTTTGAAAATGATTTAACAATTCCGGCGGGCGGTAATGCAACACCTGCGGCGCAAAATCCGATTTCTGTATTGTCGGTAAATATCCATGTAGGCACAGACGCTGCGCCAGAGTTTTCCCAGCACGGACGTTTTTCTGCGCTCTCGCCTTTATATGATGGTACTAATCGTTTGCTTGTGAGTTGGAGTGAATGTCGTTTGCTCGCACCTGTAACGAATAAATTAGTGGCTTGCACTGATGCATGGTTGGCAACTGCCGGTGTAAAAGAAGCACCACCGCTTTACGGCATTTGGATTTTTAATGTCGCCACACAAACACAACAGCCTGTTGTGCTTGCGGAGGAAGGCAAAGTATTAACAGAACCTGTTGCGGTTGGTGTGCATACAGCAGCAATTTATCATCAACCAAATATTGATACTGATTTAGCAAAAGAAAGTGTGGGCTTGTTACGTATTCGCAGTGTGTACGATATGGATGGCACTTTTTCTGCGTATGGTGTGAGCGGCGCGCCTGCAAGTATTAGTGCGATGGCGCAAGCAGCGGCAGAATTGCGACCTGCGCGATTTGTGCGTTTTATAAAAGCAGTTTCAATTCCCGATAAAGAAACACGCAACGCACTAGGTGCAACAACCTACGGCGATTTGTTTAACCAATTTAGCGGACGCAAAGAAATATTAGGTTACGCACCGGTCGAACCCGATGGTTCTGTGCAAGCCAAAGTGCCTGCGGATGTTGCGTTCACATTGGAAATTCTCGATAAAGACGGCAAGCGCATTAGCGCAACGCACAACAATTGGTTGCAACTTCGCCCGGGTGAAGTGCGCGAATGTAATGGTTGCCATAATACGAATAATAAAACATCGGGACATGGCCGCTCCGATGCCGAACTCGCATCGCTCAATGCTGGTGCAACAACCAGCGGTGCACAATTTCCCGGCACGATTCGTTTTGATAATTTAGGCACACCTGATCCCGCGGTGATGGGTGAAACCATGGCGGAGTTTGCCGCGCGCACAACCTATTGCGGTACCGCGGGTGATGCAACTACTTGTGCTGTGTTTAGCAATAAATCCAAAGGCACAAACTTACGTGCACCTAGTGTCGATTTACTGTTTGATGATGAATGGACAGATACGAATGTGCGCGCGAAAAGCCCAAGCTTTGCCTACCGCTATAAAGATTTGCTTCCCAATCCAACCTCATTTTCTGATTTGCGTGCACCGACTACAGAAGCCTGCGCGGATGATGGTGGTTGGTCGAGCTTGTGTCGCATCACCATCAATTACGAACAACATGTTCAACATATATGGGAGCGCACACGCATCGTAAATAGCGTGGATCGTCAATGTTCATCGTGCCATACGGCGGTCGATGGCGCGGGCAATCAAAAAGTGCCTGATGGCCAATTAAATTTAGGTCGCGCAAAAAATGCAGCTAATCAGCCGATGCTTTCTTATAATCAGCTGCTCGATACACGCAACAAACAAATCCTGAACGATGGTGGTACGCTAACCACACAAATTCCCGTGTGCGAATTTGTAGTAGATAATGATGAGATTCCAGAGTGCGTGGTCACGCTGGATGCCAATAATATTCCAACTTGTGCGGGCGTAACCGATTGCCAATTTGAACCAGATCCAACCATTGGTGCACCGGAAGGCAAATTATTGATTGATACTGTGAGCGGAAATCCAATACCCTTAATGATCAATATTGACTTGATGGCGCCCATGAGTCGCGGTGGTGCGCGAGCCAGTGCGAAATTCTTCAGCACCTTTACACAGTTTGATGCCACGGAACAAACCGTGGATCATCGCGGGTTTCTTAATGATAGCGAATTAAAACTATTGTCAGAATGGCTGGATACTCGCGCAAATTATTACAACAATCCGTTTGATACGGTCGAAGCTAATTAAAACAACGCTAACTAAAAAACTAACTAAAACAAAAACCAACAAGAAGAGCTACTGTTGAGCGACTTAACGCAACGATTACAAAAGCTAGTACGAAGAAGCAAATCGCTATTGGGTTTGCTGTTGTTACTTGTCAGTTTTTCAGCCATCGCCGATGAACCGTTGCAAGTGACCGTGAACGATGCATTTATAAATGTGCATAATGGTGCTGGTCGCGGCTACCCTATTTTTCACGTGGTTGAGCGCGGCGAAGTTATCACCTTGCTTAAAATGCATACTGATTGGATCAAAATAGAAACCGCGCGCGGCATTACCGGCTGGATTAAGCGCAGCGATATTTTTTTAACGCTGAGCCCCAATGGTAATGTGCCGGAATTTATGGACACGAAACGCGACGATTATTTGGTCGATCGTTTTGAAGTCGGCTCAGCATTTGGCGATTTTGATGGTGCCGATTCTTTTCATCTTAATCTTGGCTATCGCTTTACTAAAAATTTATCCGCTGAGTTGCGAGCATCGCAAAATACCGGCGAGTTTGCTGATAGCCAAATCATCGCTTTTGCGATTTTGCATCAAGCATTTCCAGAATGGCGCATTTCTCCTTTTATTGGTTTGGGTGCGGGCACCATCAAAACGATGCCTGGTTCAACGCTCGTACAAACCGAAGATCGCAGCGATAATTTGTTGCAAGCCAACATAGGCGTGTACGCCCACATAACCAGTCGATTTTTTGTGCGCGCAGAGTTCACAAACGATTACATTCTCACTAGCCGTAATACCAATGAAGAGGTTAACGAATGGAAAGTCGGTTTCAGCGTATTTTTCTAATCGCATCACTGTTTGGAATTTTATTTTCCTTTACTATTCCGGCGCTTGCTGCTGGATCAAGTGGTGATGGCCCCAGCGATGATGGAGAGCTAGGAAAAATCATTACGCCCGATATTGAACGTCGCACGATCAAAGAAGCGGATTTGGATAATGAAGATTTTGAGTTCGGATTGTTTTACGGTCTCCTTGCGATAGAAGATTTTGGCGCCAATGAAGTGCAAGGCGTAACGTTTGCCTATCACATCACTGAAAACTTTTTTACTGAAGCCGCTTATGGTTTAAGCACGCTTCAAAAAACAAGTTATGAATTGTTGAGCGGCGGTGTGCAGTTATTGACCGATGATGAGCGCAATCTCAGTTATTACAATCTAGCGCTTGGTTACAATGTATTGCCTGGGCAAGTGTATATTTCTGATAAGTGGCATTTTGACACCAATATTTATTTTATCGCGGGTGCCGGCAACACGCACTTCGCGGATAAAAATTATTTCACCTATAACCTAGGTGGTGGTTTGCGATTTTATGCCACCGATTCAATATCGATGGATTTAAGTATGCGTAATTACACGTTTACTCACGAGTTGTTTGGTATCAGTAAACATACCAATAATTTAGAAGGCCGGTTTGGTTTATCAGTTTATTTTTAGTAAAGCGTAATGCTTAATTTATGGTTTAAGGTTGAGGTTAATATGTTGTTTGGATCTGTAATTAAAAAATCGGCGATAGCGTTGTTTGGGTTGGTTGCCACTATGATGTTTAGTGTTGGCGCTCAAGCCGCAGCACCAACACCAGCGCCGGACTTCACCTTAAAAAGCGAAAAGGGCGACAATATTCGCCTTGCCGAACAACGTGGCAAAGTGGTCATGCTAAATTTTTGGGCATCCTGGTGTGGTCCATGCCGCCAAGAAATGCCTTTGCTTGATGGCATCTCTAAAAAATATTCAAAAATGGGTTTTGTATTGTTGGGCATCAATGTTGAAGAAGATAATACCGATGCTAAAAAAATGTTAAAAAATCTCGGCATCAGCTTTCCCATTTTATTCGACACTGGCAATAAGCTAAGCGTGCTGTACAACCTTGATGCAATGCCTACTAGTGTCATGATCGATAAGAAAGGCAAAATTCGTTACATCGATCGCGGTTATAGCCCTGGCGATGAAAAGAAATACGTTGATCAAATTCAGGAGCTGATCCGCGAATGATCCTACAACGATTCGCTATCAGCGTATTGTTAATCAGCTCGCTTACCGCGTGCGGATCGCTTAAGCCGATCAAGCCGTGGGTAAAACCTTATGAACGACAAAATATTGCGGATCCGATTATGAGTTTTAATCGCGATCCAGTAGCGGATTCGTATTTACTTCACGTGCGCGATGCGCGTGAAGGTGCGAGCGGAGCGGATGGTGGTGTAGGAGGCGGTTGTGGTTGTAATTAATCGGTTACAAAACATAATTACTTCGAGCCAATTTTCTGCATTCGGTTTTTCATATTTTGTTTCGTTTTTGGTCATTTCATCTCTTCTTGTTTCTTTATCTTCTTTCGCAACCGTATTGCCTGATGAGCGCGTTGATGTGCTCGAGCATAGTTACGATGGCGGTGGTATTAAAGTAAATGGGCCATCTGTTTTAGTCAGAAAAAATATTGGCAGCGCAGTATCAGTTTCCGCAAATTATTATATTGATATGGTGAGTAGTGCATCGATTGATGTACTTGCATCGGCCAGCCGCTACAGCGAAAAGCGCACAGAGAAATCCTTAGGTCTTGATTATATTCACGATCGCACCACCATGAGTTTGGGTTACACCACCAGCGATGAAAATGATTACCAAGCAAAAACGTATAGCTTGGGTATTGCGCAATCTTTTTTTGGCGATTTAACAACGCTTGGTTTTGGCCTTACGCTTGGGCAAGATGTTGTTGGCCGCAATATCAAGGGTGAGCCTGATCCCACCTTTCATTTAGATAAAGAGCGTCATAAATATACGATTAGTCTTTCACAAATTTTGACAAAAAATTTGATTGCAGATGTAAGTATTGATTCAAGCTCGGATCAATGTATTAATCCGCAAGAAGGCGACAGTTGCCTTAATAATCCTTACCGTCAAGTGCGTTATGTATCGGCAACAGGTTTAGGATTTCAATCAGAAAAATATCCATTAACACACAACACTGATGCTATAGGTTTACGCGCGATTTATCACTTACCATTTCGCGCCAGCATTCGCGGCGATCTGCGCAAGTTTTCCGATAGTTGGGGTGTAGAATCTAAAAATGCCGAACTTCGCTATACGCAAGAAGTGTATAAAGATGTATTGGTAGAAGTAAAATATCGCATCTATGATCAAACCGCAGCGGATTTTTACAGTGATTTATTTCCCTATAAAGATGCACAAACGTTTCTCGCGCGCGACAAAGAATTAAGCCCGTTTTCAGATAAAAGTATAGGCTTAGGTGTTACCTACAAAATGCCTTGGGGTTTACCTGGCATCGAAAAAAGCACAGCCAATTTTTATTGGGATCACATGCAGTTTGACTATGATGATTTCCGCGATTACAACGGGTTCACCTATAATAAGACTACGAATATTTATCTAGCGGGTAAAGAACCTCTTTATAGTTTTGATGCAGACGTGATTCGCTTTTACCTATCTTTCTGGTTTTAATTTCCCGTTTTTCCTCCCGGCTCTTCCCCGGTTTTGCTTTCTAATGAACTAATTTGTAATTTGGATGGTCACTTGATAGTTGGCAGGTTCATCCAATATACGTTTGCATGCGTAAATGATGTAGATAGAAAAGACGACTATCAAAATAATCATTGAGGTATTAACGTGAAAAACATTCTTATTTTATGCGGAGTTATTATCATGGGTTTACTTACAGAATCTGCCGCCGCTGCATGCCCTGATTATTTGCAGGGCGAATATCGCAAACTACATTCCAATGAAAACATAAACTTGTGTTCATTGGTTGAAAACAAAACGGTGTTGATTGTGAATACTGCCAGCCATTGTGGCTTTACATCGCAGTTCAAAGGTTTGGAAGCGTTAAACAAAACCTATAAAGATAAAGGCTTAGTGATCATTGGTTTTGCCAGCGATGATTTTAAACAGGAAGATAAAGACGAAGAAAAAGCGGCGGGAATTTGCTTTCTCAATTTTGGTGTCACCTTCACTATGCTGGCGCCCACTCATGTTCGTGGTGATGAAGCGAACGATCTTTTTAAATATCTTGGCCGCGAATCTGGGGCACCAAAATGGAATTTCAATAAATATCTTCTCGGGAAAGACGGCAAGGTTATTGAACATTTTGGCAGCATGACAGGGCCGGATTCCGATAAGCTCAAAAAGGCGATTGAAAAATCACTCGCGCAATAGTAGACGTTTTATATTCACATGATATTCTCACCATTATTCGTAGACGTTAAAAAATAATTTTTTCTAGGAAGTAATCATGCCTGAACGATTAAAGGACGCCGCAAAGCGTTTAGAAAACTGGATTAAAAACGATGCAGTGCCACTGTGGCTATCGCGCGGAATAGATGCGAAAACCGGCGCACACTATGAGCGCTTATTGGCGAGTGGTGCGGTGGATCTTGAGTCGAGCGTGCGCGTGCGCGTGCAAGCACGTCAGGCATTCTTTTTTACGGTTGCAGCTGATCGCGGCTGGTGTGATCAAGGTCAACAAGTCGCACAACAATTATTATCGTTTGTGCAAAAAAATGCTGCGCATCCAACGGCAGGTGGCGGCTACACTCATTTGATGGATAAGCAGTTCAAGCTTGTCGATACAAAACAAGATCTTTATGACCATGCATTTTTTATTTTAGCAAATGCGTGGATGTATCGTGCCTTTGGCGATAAAGCTGCACTGGTCGAAGCTGAAAAAATTGTCGCACATTTGGATGAACATTTTGGCTCAGCCTGTGGCGGCTGGATTGAAGGCGATTATGATTATCCTTGTCGCCGACAAAATCCGCACATGCATTTGTTTGAAGCCTTTCTTGCGCTTTACGATGCAACCAATGATGCAAAATGGCTGGCGCGTGTCGGCGAATTATTTGCACTGTTTCAAACGCGGTTTTTTGATGCTGAGCAAAACGTATTGTTTGAATTTTTTGATGAAAATTTAAATCGCTGTAGTGACGCAAAAGGCGATGTGGTTGAGCCTGGCCACATGATGGAGTGGGTGTGGTTATTGGATTGGTATAGCCGTCGCAGCGGGCGCCCTGTTACGCAATACACTCGCGCGCTTTATGAAAAAGGTTTATTGATCGGCATGGATAAGTCGGGGCTTTTATTTGATGCTGTAGCACCAGATGGCCGTGTTATTGATGCAAGAAAACGTTGTTGGGGAATTACTGAACTTATCAAAGCCAGTTTAGTGCAGATACGCGAAGGCAATCCAAAAGCAGAAGTCATCGCGATTAAAGCGGTGAACGATTTGTTTGACTATTATCTCTGCGCATCAACACCTGGAGCTTATGTAGACCAGCGCGGTGCAAAAGATGAAGTGGTTGTCGATGTGGCGCCAGCAAGTACGTTGTATCACTTAATTGTGGCGGCGATGGAGCTGAGAGATCACTGCGATGGAGTTTATAGTTAATCGCGTAATCTAGTTGTTATAGCGAATAAAATTATCTGCCCATGCGGTGAAGCCTGGGCAGAATATTTTTAAATATTAAGGCGCAGGGCAAAAAGTTTCAAAGTGATTAACTTTGTAATTACGGCCATGGTTATTGTCTGTGTAAGTTACGCCAGCAACGGTGTAAGCAATGTAGTATTGAATGTTTGGCAAGCTAGTGCAATCAAACGCAGGAATGCTTGTTATAAATCCCCAGCTTTCAGCGGCAGCTGTATCCATCGCACCAAATTTTGCAGATGTTACTTTGGTGGTCACCCAGTTATCTAAACTGTATACAATGTTAACTTTTTTATCGCGCGCAATATTTTTAAGAATCACTGAGCCTTGGAATTGATCAATCACAGCTTTCACAGGCGTGTCGCTTGGAAATAAATTAACAGTGTTTAGTTTATTAAAAGCATTGGTGCCGCCAAGATTGTAATTTTTAGTGCTGTTGTTATCCCAAAACGTTTGACCATTTACTTTATATTGAATCGCAAATTGTACGGTGGCTGGAAATATATTGTTTAACACAATTTTAAAATCCCAGGTTTCTTTGCCGTTGCCAATTTGTGCATCGTAAGTTGCTTTTTGTGTTTGCCACCCGCCGGTACCTGTGTTGTACCACACCCACACTTCTTTATTGCGCGCTATATTTTTTACTTCAATCTCACCAAACACGTTGAAGCATGATGGGCAACGGCCAGCACCTGGGCTTGCATCTCGTTCAAGTGATGCAAAACCTAATTTCACTTCATCGGCAGCAAATGCGGTATTAAATGAAGCCATTGCAGCAATGGCAGTAGCGGCTAACGCTAGTTTACGAAGCATATTCATCTTAATAGTGTTCCTTGTAGGGTTTTTGGTGTAAATCGTAGATGGCGAGAACATCTACACCCTATTGATCGTTGGGGGGTTAATCATAATTGGGTGTTGGATGATTTCTGTACCAGAATATCAGGAATTAGAATAATGAAAAGAGAAATTTGATGTTTTGGTTATGCTAATGATTGGTTTATGGAGAGTGAGAGCCTCTACTCTATTTGTCCTAGAGTAGAGGTTTCATAAGGCGGGTTTACAGTAACGAATAGCTTTTTATCAATGACTTTTATGGATAATGGTGAAGCGGATTAGCGAGTTGCACCCATAAAGCGAGTTACTTTGTAGTTGCGACCATGGTTGTTATCCCAGTAGGTTACGCCAGCCACCGTGTAAGAAAGCGCGTATTCAATAGTGGGCAATGCATCAGAAAAGAACAATGGAATATCGGTTGTAAATTCCCACGTCTCAGCCAATGAGCCATCAACCGCTTTAAAGGTTAATAGTTTTTCATTGGTGGTTGCCCAGTTATCCAGCGTGTAAACAACTTTTACTTGCTTTTGAAAGGCAATATTTTTAACTACAACTTCACCGTGTAATTTATCAAACATAGCGAATACGGTATTGGTAGGGAATACATTAACGGTTTTCAGCACGTTAAATGCCGCTGGGGTGCCCAAGGTATAATTTTGGTTGCTGTTATTGTCCCAGTAAGCGATGCCATTAACTTTGTACTGAATGGCCAGCTGAACGTTCGCGGGCGATATAAAACCCAAGCTAACTGAAAAGTCCCACGTTTCCTTGTTGTTGCCAAGTTGTGCATCGTACGTGGCTTTTGCGGTTTTCCATCCGCCAACGCCCGTGTTATACCAAATCCAAACCTCTTTTGCGTAAGCGATATTTTTTACTTCCACTTCGCCGACTAGCTCGTAGCAGCTTGGGCAGTTGCCCGCAGAAAAATTGGTATCGCGTTGGAGCGATCCAAATGCTAGTTTGACTTCGTCGGCAGCAAAAGCACCTGCGCTAACAGTTAAAGTGATAAGGGCGGCAGCCATCATGGCAAGTTTACGGAACATCTGTTGAACTCCTAAAATACAGTAAATTGTGTTGATGAAAGATGGTTAAAAAATTTGCGGCTTAGCGCAAGTTTGAATAAAGCAGCCTTTCGACATGCTATTAGCAAGTAGTGTGCCAGCAAGCTTGAGAGTGTGACGTGGTGCACACTATTGGGAATTGTGACAAAAATAATTCAGCACTTTTGGGGTAAAAGTGTAAAAAATATCGTCACTTTTTGAGGGTTAAATATAAAAGTGAGTAAGACTGTAACTTAAGGGAGGTTTTTCCGTAGTCGCGCATAATAGAAGCCATCGTGGCCATCAATATGGGGGAGTAATTGGCGGCCATAAGGTTGGGCGATGCCCCATTCGGGAGTCAAGTCGTCGCAAATTGCATCTGAATGTCGATTCAAAAACGCTTCAATCACCTGTGTGTTTTCTTTAGGCATGATTGAGCAGGTGGCGTAGAGCAAAATGCCGCCCGGTTTAAGAAGTGGCCACAGGCTTTTTAAGAGTTGGTGCTGCAGTGCGCCGAGCTTGTCCAGCTCTTCGGAGGTGCGCAGAACTTTGATGTCGGGATGGCGGCGAATGATGCCAGTTGCCGAACAGGGGGCATCGAGCAAAATGCGATCGAAGGTTTCGCCATCCCACCAGTCTTTAGGTTTTGTTCCGTCGCCGCAAAGAATTTTGGCTTCCACGCCGAGGCGAGATAGGTTTTCGCGCACGCGACCAAGGCGACGCTCGTCGGCATCAAGGGCGGTAACGTGTAGGTTGGGCTCTAGTTCCAGTATGTGGCCTGTTTTTCCGCCAGGAGCGCAACAGGCATCCAATACCCGCAAGTTGGGCGACAATTGCAGCAAATCGCCGCTCAATTGTGCTGCTTCATCCTGTACGCTAATTTTGCCTTCGTCGAATAAAGGTAGTTTGCGTGGGTCGCACGCTTGTTCAAGCGTGATGCCATAAGGGCTGAACGCTGTGGCTTTTGCGGCAATATCCAGGGTTTCCAGCTTTGCCAAATAATCATTGCGGCTAATGCTGTGCGTATTTAGTCGCAGAGTAAATGGCGGATGGCTGTTATTGGCGGAGACAAGTTCGTCAAATTGCGTCGGCCATTGTTTGTGCAGCATGCCTTGCATCCACGCCGGGTGATTGCTTTGAAAGGCAAGGTTTTCTGCAAGAAGTTTATCTAACTTGCTTTTATCACGCAGGAATTTGCGTAGAACGCCGTTGATCAGGGTGGTTGCCCAGGGTTTTTTAAGTGTGCGTGCTACTTCCACTGTTTCGCCCAGTGCGGCATGATCGGGGATGCGTGTATGAAGTAATTGATAGAGGCCAAGCAACAGTAATGCTTGAATGTCACTATCTTTTGCGCGCAGTGGTTTGTCCACTAAGCATTCTACGTAAGCGCTTAATTGCGGATGAAAACGACAGGTGCCAAAACAGAGTTCTTGCAGTAATGGGCGGTCTTTTTCGGCGATTTTGGGCTGAAAAGTGGGTAAAAGGCTGGAAAGTGAGCCTTTGCCATTGAGGATTTGGCTCATAATCTGCGCCGCCGCGGCGCGGACGCTTAACACGGTAGCTCCAGTTGATCGCCAACGTTAAAGAGATCGGGATGTCCGCGTAGTAATTCGCCGACGTTCAATGCTTTTTTGCCTGGTAATTGCAACATTTCGAGGATTAATTGGCCTTCTTTGCAGGCAATCCATAGTCCGTCAGCGCCAACTTTGGTGATGCTGCCAAAGGGGGCATTACTGTTGATGTTGCTACTGCTGGCTGCCCAGACGCGAATGCGCGCATCGTCACCTGCGCCTAACGCTTTGGTGTGGGCAACAGGAAATGGGTTGAAGGCGCGCACTTTGCGCTCCAGTTCAATAGCCGATAAATTCCAGTTGAGTGCTGCTTCTTCTTTGCTGAGCTTGGGGGCGTAATTGCTCAGGCTATCGTCTTGTTTAATGGGTTGAGCGATGCCGGTTTGGATTTGATCGAGTGCTTCAAGTAGCGCGGGAGTGCCAATCGTTAAGAGTCGATCATGCAAAATTCCGCCGGTATCTGTCGCTAAAATCGGGCATATGGTTTTAATAAGCATATCACCTGTATCTAGCCCGACGTCCATTTGCATAATAGTCACGCCGGTTTCACGGTCGCCCGCTTCTATCGCACGTTGGATGGGTGCAGCACCGCGCCAACGTGGAAGAATTGATGCGTGGACGTTAATGCAGCCAAGGCGCGGTGCGTCTAATACGGCTTTAGGTAGGATCAAGCCGTAGGCCACCACCACCATAATGTCGGCATTGAGTGCAGCCAGTTCGGCGCGCGCTTCGTCCGTTTTGAAGTTGAGCGGTTGATAAACAGGAATATTATTGGCGAGAGCAACTTCTTTCACGGGGCTGGCGCTGAGTTTTTTGCCGCGACCTGCGGGGCGATCCGGCTGCGAATAAACGACGATGACTTGATGGCGACTGCTTAAAAGCGCTTTCAGGTGTTCAGCGGCAAATTCAGGTGTGCCCGCAAAAATAATGCGTAAGCCGGATGCTGCGTGTGATTGAGTCATTGAATAATCTTATGTTGAAGCGAAAAGAAAAAAGCGTGTGTTGATTCGCCTATTGTTCGGCTTCGTCTTCTTTGTGTTTTTTCTCAAGCTTCTTGCGAATGCGTGAGCGCTTTAGCGGAGAAATATAATCCACAAATAGTTTGCCATTCAGGTGATCCAGCTCGTGTTGGATGCATACTGCGAGCAAACCTGTAGGTTGAATAGTGAATGATTTTCCGTTGCGATCCAGCGCAGTAACGCTGATGTGTTCGGGGCGCACAACGGTTTCGTAAAACCCGGGAACCGATAGGCAGCCTTCATCATATTCGTGAAGCTGTTCATCTAATACGCTAATTTTCGGATTAATAAATACCATTGGCTGGGATTTATCTTCACTTACGTCTATAACTACAATACGCTGGTGAACGTTGACTTGTGAGGCGGCTAAGCCCACGCCCGGCGCTTCGTACATGGTGTCAAACATGTCGTCGATCAATTGGCGAATGCTGTCATCCACCGTTACAACAGGTTTGGCAACGGTGCGAAGGCGAGGATCTGGAAATTCTAAAATAGTTAATATAGCCATAGTCTTGTGACAAACTTCTAGTAAAAAGATAATATCCGCTGCTAACATGATGATCGTACAGGATTTAATCTGTATCTAGCAGCCGCTTAGCGATTAATAAGCTATTATAACGCCTATCTGGCTCATGGCCGAATAAAACAGGATCGGTTTTTATGAAAAAAATAATGATTACGTTTGTGGCTGCGGCCTTGTTTAGTTTATCGGCTTGGGCCGAAGATGCACGTTTACGAGCTGGGCATCCTGATGAATATACCGTTAAAAAAGGCGATACCCTCTGGGATATTTCCGCGACCTTTTTGAGCAAGCCTTGGAAGTGGCCAGAAATTTGGCATGCTAACCCGCAAATCGATAATCCACATTTAATTTACCCCGGCGATCTTATCAGATTGGTTTATGTTGATGGTCAGCCGCGTCTCATTTCCGAGCGCACGCTTAAATTATCAGGCGGTGATGCGAAATTAAGCCCAAGCATTCGCGTGCAACAAAACGACGAAGCTATTACGGCAATTCCGTTGGATAAGATTAATAGTTTTCTCTCGCACAGCAAAATAGTCGATTCGGTTAGCGTATTAGAAGCCGCGCCCTACTTGGTAGCCGGTCCGCAAAAACGCATCGTTGTGGGTGCGGGTGATTCTGCTTATGCGCGCGGTAAATTTGTGGATGACCTTACCAACTATGGTGTTTATCGTAAAGGTGAAGCCTATTTTGATCCATCTACCAAAGAGCTGTTAGGTGTTCAGGCGCTGGGTGTTGGTTCAGTTAATATTCGTTCGTTGGAAGGCGATATTGCGACTGTCGATGTAACTCGCGCGAATGAAGAAATTCGCATCGGCGACCGTTTGTTGCCAGGCGAAGAGCGTGCAATGGAATCGATTTTTTATCCTAGCTCTCCTGAAAATGAAATCAAAGGCACTATTATTGCGGTTGAAGGTGGCGTTTCTATGGTGGGTAAATTTAACGTCGTTATGGTCAACAAAGGTGAGCGCGATGCCTTGAAAGTGGGCAATGTGTTGGCCATTTATAAAAAGGGCGAAGTTGTTTCAGATCGCGTTTCTGGCGGTAAAGTAACTCTGCCTGATGAGCGTGCTGGCTTGATGATGGTGTTCCGCACCTTCAATAAAATGAGTTATGCTTTGGTGCTTGAAGCTGATCGCCAATTAGCAGTGGGCGATAAAGCACTTAACCCGTAATACACGTAAGTTGATAAACTAAATTTTAAAAGATTCAGAGTGGCGCATGATGCGCCACTCGTTTTACACAAGGACATTATTATGGCTATGCAAGACCCTCGTTTTCTTCCCCTTGTTTTACACCGTCTACCCGAAGTTGGCCCCGTTACCTACAGCTGTTTGATCGAACATTTTGGCTCGGCCGAATCGGTATTGTCACAATCACGGCATCAACTTGAACCGTTGCTAAAGCCTTCAACCCTGCAAGCGATTGTCGATTTTCAGCACAATCAAGAGGCGTCGTCGATTGCGCAGCAAGTGCTTAAGGATTTGGAGTGGCTGGATGCGCAGCCCAATGCTCACGTGCTTAAGCTGGGTGATGCGGAATACCCTGCACTTTTGAGCCAAACCCCCAAGCCGCCTCCGATTTTATTTGTACGTGGTGACCTTGCCTGTTTAAATCTGCCGCAGCTTGCGATTGTCGGTAGCCGTAACCCCAGTGGTGGCGGTGCTGAAAATGCGCATCGTTTTGCGCAGTATTTGGCGGCTAATGGTTTTGCTATTACCAGTGGTCTTGCCTTGGGAGTGGATGCGGCGGCACACGAAGGTGCATTGATGGCACAAGGTAAAACAGTGGCAGTGATGGGCACTGGCATCGATAAAATTTACCCTGCGCGGCATCGCAGCTTGGCGCAAACGATTGTGGAGGCTGGCGGAGCTTTAGTGAGTGAGTTCCCGCTCGGCACTGGCGCGCAGGCAGCTCATTTCCCGCAGCGCAATCGCATTATTAGCGGTTTGAGTTGGGGTGTATTGGTAGTTGAGGCGGCGATTCAAAGTGGTTCGTTAATTACCGCGAAAGCGGCGCTGCAACAAAACCGTGAAGTGTTTGCGATTCCCGGTTCTATTCACAATCCGCTGGCGCGCGGTTGCCATCAACTCATTCGCCAAGGTGCGACTCTGGTGGAAACCGCTGCGGATATTGTTGAGCAGCTAGACGGCATGCTCAGCTATCAGCGCCAGGCGCTTGTACAATCGCAACGAAAGCGAACGTTAAAATCAAAGATTACTATTATTGCCAATAATGTCGACATAATGCCTGCAAAGTTAGAGCAAGATATTACGGGGTTATCGCTTGGCGAACAGCAACTTATCAAGGCGATGGGGTTTGATCCAGTCACTATCGACGAATTAATTGAGCGCACTGATGGCTCGGTAGGTTCGTTGATGGCGCAGTTGGTCGGCTTGGAAATTAAAGGTTTTGTGCAGCAGATTGGCGCGGGATATCAGCGTGTATAAGCTAAGTTTTTTGACCGCGCCAGCGCCTTCCGGTAGATTGCAGGTTCATTCTGTTAAAAGCGTTCTGTATTTATGAATTCATGGTCACTGAATCCCCGTATTCAATATGCCGCCAAGCAACTCTGGCAAGGTGGCGTTGTAGCTTATCCCACAGAAGCTGTGTGGGGGCTGGGTTGTAATCCATTTAGTGAGCATGCGGTGTTGAGCTTGCTGGAGCTGAAAAATCGCCCGATAGAAAAAGGGCTGATTTTGTTGGCGGCCGATATCCATCAATTCGACCCGTTTATTTCTCACCTTAATGACTTGCAGCGTCAGCGTTTGAAAAATACTTGGCCAGGCCCTGTGACTTGGTTAGTGCCAGCGAATGAATTGATCCCTAAGTGGATCTCTGGCAAGTACGACACAGTCGCTCTGCGCGTCACTGACCACCCTGTCGCCGCTGGCCTCAGTCGTGCCTTTGGTGCGCCTATCGTTTCTACCTCTTGCAATCCTGACGGCCTTCCGCCTGCACGCACAGCGTTTAAAGTGCGCCAGTACTTTGGTGATGCGCTGGGTACTATCACGTCGGGTACCGTGGGCAAGCGCCAGCAGCCTTCGGAAATACGCGATTTGCTCACAGGTGAGATCCAGCGACCGGGGTAAAGTTAGTTGGCGATCAACTTTAGCTAAAGTGTTGCAAATGTAAAATTTCCCCTCGCCCACGCCTGCGGTTAGAATAGCCGCCCCCATCTTCTCGATTGGTTAAGGAATCTTTATGAACAATGTCGGCCCCAATAAAGCAGCTGTTAAAGCTTACTTGTTAGGATTGCAGGATCGTATTTGTAATGCCCTTGCTGCAGAAGATGGCGGTGCGGGTTTTGTGGAGGATTCGTGGCTGCGCGAAGAAGGTGGCGGCGGTCGCACGCGAGTACTTGCGAATGGTACTGTGATCGAAAAAGGCGGCGTTAATTTTTCGCATGTTTACGGTACGCAAATGCCAGCATCGGCAACGGCGCATCGTCCGGAATTAGCGGGTCGCGCATTTGAAGCTATGGGGGTGTCGTTGGTAATTCACCCCCACAATCCTTATGTTCCCACCAGTCATGCCAATGTACGGTTTTTTATCGCCGAAAAGGAAGGCGCTGAGCCGGTATGGTGGTTTGGTGGCGGTTACGATTTAACGCCCTATTACGGCAACGAAGCTGATTGTGTGCATTGGCATCAAACCGCGAAAGACGCTTGCGAGCCATTTGGTGACGATATTTTTCCTCGTTTTAAAACCTGGTGCGATGAGTATTTCTTTTTAAAGCATCGCAACGAATCGCGCGGTGTGGGTGGATTATTTTTCGATGATTTTAATGAGCAAGGTTTTGAGCATAGCTTTGCACTAATGCGCGCGATAGGTGACAGTTATGTGCCTGCTTATCAGCCCATAGTCGCCGCGCGCAAAAATACGCCTTACGGTGAGCGCGAGCGCAATTTCCAACTGTATCGCCGCGGGCGCTACGTAGAATTTAATTTGGTTTATGATCGCGGCACGCTGTTTGGTTTGCAAACTGGCGGTCGTACGGAATCGATTTTAATGTCTCTCCCGCCGTTGGTGCGTTGGGAGTATGACTATCAACCAAAACCCGGTTCTGCGGAAGCTGCATTGACTGAAACGTTTTTACCGCATCGCGATTGGGTGTGATATTTCGGTAACAACAATAATCATAAAATAATAAACAGATGTAGCGCGAAAAATCGGACGTAAAATGACAGATCAATATGCAGTATTTGGCAACCCCATAAATCACAGTAAGTCCCCTAATATTCATCGCCAGTTTGCTGAGCAGACTGGGCAGGATATGCATTACTCCAAACAGCTGGTCAATGAAGGCGATTTTGTTCGCAGTGCGGAGGAGTTTTTTGCACAGGGTGGCAAGGGTTTAAATATTACCGTTCCTTTTAAGTTGGATGCGTTTAAATTTTCCCGTGTGATTACAGCGCGAGCTCATCGCGCCGGTGCGGTAAATACGCTCGCGCTACAAAACGATGGCAGTATTCTTGGCGATAATACCGATGGTATAGGTATGGTGCATGACATGCACAACCTAGGTTGGGAGATAGCCAACAAACGTATTTTGGTGTTGGGCGCAGGCGGTGCGGTGCGTGGGGTTTTGCAGCCGTTGTTGGCTGAGCATCCACAGCAAATTGTGGTGGCTAATCGTACCCTGTCTAAAGCGCAAGAGTTGGAAATACAGTTTCACGATTTGGGCAATATTCAAGCCTGTGGTTTTGAAAACTTGGATGGCCAGCAGTTTGATATTGTTATCAACGGAACCTCGGCGAGTTTGAGTGGAGATTTGCCGCCATTGCCTGAGTATCTTTTGGCGAACAACGCCTGCTGCTACGACATGATGTATGGCGCAGAACCAACCGTGTTTATGAATTGGGCTATTCAGCATGGAGCCCAATGCGTGGCAGATGGTTTGGGGATGTTGGTCGGTCAGGCAGCAGAAGCTTTTTATGTGTGGCGACATATTCGCCCGGAAGTGCTCCCTGTTATTACCGCTATGCGCCATCAGCTCAATGATAAAAGGTAACAAAGATAATCAGAGTGCAGATTTCGGATAATAAAAAAGGGCGCTTAGCGCCCTTTTCTGTTTTCTGTGCCGATTTGCGATTAGTGCTTGCGACGGCGCAAAGCGGTTAAACCGATTAAACCTAACGCTAGCAGAATCACTGCATTTGGCTCAGGTACTTTAATAGGCTTAACAGACGTTTTTACGATTTCATTTTTCAAAAAATTGAATTCGTTACCGTGATTTTGAATGCCGTACGACAGATTGATAATAGAAAGATCAATATCCGATGCATTGATATCGGATTGCTGTGAAAATGTGTTGTACACAGTTTCTGTCAGTAATTCAGGATTGGCTAAATCAAGGTCTATTGGGGCTGCAACCGCACTGCCAACCAATCCCAGGCTGGTAATCAATGCGAAAGAAATACGTTTTACGAGTAACATTTTGGGTTCCTATAAGATAAAAATGACTGCGGGCAGCATGCAAGCATATATTATGCCAACTTCTTGCACCCTTTGCGGTTGGCGCATTTGCCCGCATGATTAAAATTTAAGCAAGACACATATGTAAGGAAATTCGACACTGTTACTACCATATTACACACTTTTCTTTGCTGCATTATTGGCGGCGACATTTTTGCCCTTTTCTTCCGAGGTTTTGCTGGCGGCTTTGTTTGCGCAGCACTATTCCGTCTGGGGTTTGTGGGCAGCTGCTACGTTTGGTAATTGTTTGGGCTCGGTATTTAACGCTTATGTTGGTCGCCAGTGCTTGCGCTGGCAGGATCGGCGATGGTTTCCCTTCAAAGCGGATAAGCTTGCTCGTGCGCAACATTGGTTTCAGCGTTTTGGGGTGTATTCATTGTTGTTGGCATGGGTGCCGTTAGTGGGCGACCCGCTCACATTTGTGGCGGGCATGATGCGGGTAAAATGGCTGCCTTTTGTGGTTCTCGTCGCTATCGGTAAAGGCTTGCGTTATGCCGTTGTGATTGCGGTTATGGCGCAGGTTTAAGTTGCTTGCGGCCTTTTTTACTGCCCTATTTGCTGTTTAATACTTCCAGCTCAGCAATATGGTTGTCTTTCAGTTTTACATAATTGCTCGCGGAATATTTAAAAAAGGCTTTTTCACTGTCGGTTAGCGGGCGCGCTTGTTTGCAGGGCGATCCTATATATAAAAACCCGCTTTCCAAACGCTTGCCGGGAGGTACCAAAGTCCCTGCGCCTATCACCACGTCATTTTCTACGATGGCGCCATCTAATATCGTCGAGCCTATTCCCACCAGTACGCGGCTGCCAATGGTGCAGCCATGTAAATTAACCGAGTGGCCAACAGTCACGTCATCGCCAATGCTGAGTGGATATCCTCCCGGATTAAATTCGCTGGCGTGGGTAATGTGTAATACCGAGCTATCTTGAATACTGGTGCGTGCGCCTATACGTATATGATGCATATCGCCGCGAACAATGGTGTATGGCCATATTGAAGAATCGTCGCCGATGATCACATCGCCAATCACCACCGCGGTGGGGTCAACATACACTCGCGCGCCCATTTGTGGAGTGTGAGTTTGGTAGCGGCGAATACTTAATGGGTTTTGGTTATGTTTCATAAAAGCACCTGAAGGTTTGAGCGTGTATGATAAGCAAACGTAAAAATTCTGGAGATTTGAATGAGCCTGTCTGTCGCTAATCCACTGTTAGAAACTCACATTCTACCGCCTTTTTCCTCGATAACAGCGGAACACGTTGAGCCAGCTATTAGCGAATTAATTGCGCAAAATCGCACGCACTTGCAACAAGTGCTAGCCAGCATTGCTGCATCTTCACAAGCGCCCACATGGAGCAGCTTGGTAGCGCCTTTGGAAGCGCAAGGCGATAAGTTGGATCAAGCTTGGGCACCAATTAGCCATTTAAATTCCGTGTGTAATAGCGATGAAATGCGTAACGCCTATACGGCCAGTATTGCGTTGTTAACTGAATTCAATACTGAAATGAGTCAGAACGATGCGTTATACAAAGCTTATCAAGCCCTTGCACAAAGCGAAAATTACACACTATTAAGTCAAGCACAAAAACAAGCGATTGATAATGCTTTGCGCGACTTTCGTTTAGGCGGTGTTGCCCTAAACGAGCAAGACAAAAAACGTTACGGCGAGATTCAGCAGCGTTTATCAGAATTATCCACGGAGTTTTCCAACCATGTGTTGGATGCAACGCAAGCATGGTACAAACATTTTACGGATGTTTCTGTATTAGCAGGATTGCCAGAATCTGCACTGGCGCAAGCTGCTCAAGCGGCGCAAAAAAAATCGCTCACCGGTTATGTGATCACGCTGGATTTCCCCTCGTATTTTGCGGTGATGATGTACGCCGATAATCGTGCGCTTCGCGAAGAAATTTATACCGCGTATGTCACGCGTGCTTCCGCTGAATCTAAAAAAATACGCGATGACCACACGGTAGAAGTTATTGCTGAATTTGATAACACTGCGATCATTGCCGAGACGCTTGCGCTGCGTCATAAATTGGCAGTATTGCTTGGCTTCAAACATTACGCCGAGCGTTCGCTTGCAACAAAAATGGCGCAAAGTCCTGCGCAAGTTCTCGATTTTTTACAACAGCTCGCCAAAAAATCCAAACCTTATGCTGAACGCGATTACGCCGAGTTGTGCGCGTTCGCCGCTGCGCAAGGTTGTAATGAATTGCAAGCCTGGGATATGACGTTTTACAGCGAAAAATTGCGCGTTGAAAAATATTCAGTATCGCAAGAAGAGTTGCGTGTGTATTTTCCTGCAGAAAAAGTGATTGCGGGAATGTTTGATATTGTGCAGCGATTGTTTGCGATTCGTGTTGAGCAAGTTAAAGAATTTGATACTTATCATCCTGAAGTTCGTTTTTATCGCATCTATAAAAATAACGAACATATCGCCAGTTTTTATTTGGATTTATTTGCGCGCGAAGCAAAACGCGGCGGTGCTTGGATGGCAGATGCACGCGTGCGTCGCAAAACAGAAACAGGGCTTCAATTACCGGTCGCGTTTTTAACCTGCAATTTTACGCCGCCAGTAGGTGATACGCCTTCGCTGTTAACGCACGATGAAGTAACAACGTTGTTTCATGAGTTTGGTCACGGCTTGCATCACATGCTCACACAAATTGATGTTGCAGCAGTGAGTGGCATTAATGGTGTTGCGTGGGATGCGGTGGAATTGCCAAGTCAATTTTTAGAAAACTGGTGTTGGGAACCGGAAGCAATTCCGTTAATTTCACAGCACTATCAAACCGGTGCCGCATTGCCTAAGGCGCTACTCGATAAAATGTTAGCGGCAAAAAATTTCCAATCCGGTTTGCAAATGTTGCGACAAATAGAATTCTCTTTGTTTGATTTTCGTTTGCATGCGGAATATACCTTGAGTAATCCTCTTTCTGCGCGCGATGTGTTACAGCAAGTGCGCAATGAAGTTTCTGTGGTGCAGCCACCAGTATTTAATCGTTTCGAAAATAGTTTCAGTCATATTTTTGCTGGCGGTTATGCGGCGGGTTATTACAGCTATAAATGGGCGGAAGTATTATCGGCAGATGCATTTTCGCGCTTTGAAGAAGAAGGCATTTTTAATGTCGAAACGGGCGCAAGTTTTCTGCAAAATATTTTGCAGCAAGGCGGCAGTCAGGCGCCTATGCAATTGTTTACAAAATTTCGCGGGCGCGAACCACAAATTGATGCGTTGCTGCGTCACTCTGGTATTGAGGTGGCGGCTTAATGGCATATAGTGTTAAGCGTCGTTTTGTCGCGGGTGCAGTTTGCCCGCGCTGTTCAGGCATGGATAAGTTGGTTGTTTATAATGAAGAGGGAAAAGATTATCGCGAGTGTGTTAGCTGCGGCTTTAAAGAAGAGATGCGATTAAATATTGCAGCGAGCGAATTGAATACACGTGTCAATCACCATGACGATAAAAGCCATGATGATGTGCAAGTGGTTACGATTTTACCGTTGGATAATTCTCGCGACTAGTACAATTATCCGCGTGGTGTAATTATTAATGTCGCGATCAGTGCGTAGTCATGCGCGCTTCGTGATGATTAAAATCCAGCACTATGGCTAAATTTTCCGTCAAGCAAGGCCAGCGTTGTAATTCTTGCGACCAACCGCGATTTTTATGCGTGGCAATATATTGATTAAATTTGTTGCCGGAAAAACTGTATTGATCCAACAATAATTCTGCTGAAAATAATACTGCCTGATCTAATTCATTCGCAAAGGGTTCGCCAATTAATTCGTGAGCAATTACGTTGGCGCGAGTCATATCCATAGGTGCAAGTGGAATGCCGCAGAAACCAATAAAGCGATCATTAATTTCTTCTAAAAAGCGATGCGCAAGATAAGACTCATCCAGCAGTGCTTCGAGTTGGCTGTGGCTGCCGATAATATCGGGAGGCGTTAAAAAATAATCGCTGGCGATATCAAGCAGTGGTGACACGTCGTCATAAATGCCAGCTTCGTGAGACATTTGTGTAATGGCATCAATAAATTCAGGAACCTGGCTGATATAGCGAACAATAAAGCGCGCTAATAAATCTGCCGCTTCTTTGGGGGGCAGCTTGATGGCGTCATGCAATTGATTGACTCGCTCGGACAGCATGTGCGTCAGTTGTGATGACACACAGTCGTGTTGCTTGGCATCAAGAATCAGGTTGCGAATTTGGGTAATTTTTGCGTTCATTATCACTCTAACAGCATGTGAATTTGTTTATCCGCATTCATAGATAAACATTCATTAGGATTTATTTAAAGGTAAACCATTGGGGCGTATTCGCAAGTCAGGATTAAGACCAAGTTTGGATAAAAAAGTGCGCCGTCTGCGATAACTAAAATTGCTTTGTGTATAAGGTGTGAATAACGTGTTGGCAGGCTGTTAACGCCCCGGTACAAAAAATGTCCGGGGCGAGAGGGCGTTTTTGGTGCTTTTTGTTTAGAAGGAAAAGGACAATTTTAAGCGGAGGCTATCATCAAAGTCGCCAGTGAAATATTGTTGAAATTGCAGGTCAAGATCAAAACTATTAAAGCTGTGGCCAACCCCTAAAATTCCATAAAATCCGCCATCTACATCGATTTTTTGCGAATCACAGTCGCTGCAAAATGCCACGCTTCTTTCTGAGCCAAATACGTGACTAACACCGCCGTGAGCGATGAAATAATTCATATTGTCTTCACCAAAGCGAACTTTAGGGCCAAATTCAGCAAATATCAGCATGGCGCTTGCGTCAGAGGATTTGTAGCCATCAGTGGTATTCTGGACGAAGGAGTTATTATCGTCATAAGAGATAAAGTCCAAGCCCATGGTAAAAGTAAAATCACTGTTGTTGCTGTAGCGCTCAGCAGCAAAGCCAAATAGGGTGGCCGAATCTTCAATATATTGTTGGTCGGCTACTGTTGAATCTATATTCAGCGTACCGATTTCGCCTGACCAATTCCAACCACTAAAATCGTTGTTTGCAGCGGAGGCCATTGCAGTCAAAGGGCTGCAAAGCAAGCTTAATAAAGTGATATTGCGCAGGTTTTTGTAAGAAGTGGGGTTTTTAATAGGCATATTGCTCATCCATAATGTTGTGGTTGTTTGTGGCCGCTAACGCGGTCGTTAGCCCATGTTAATGGCTCACTTTAACGGCTCTCAAATAGTACTAAAATAGCACTAAATAGGCGGGCGACAATGTAGCTTATTTATAGTCTTGTCACCATAACCAACATTGCGTGAATTAATCACGCTAAGCCTATATAATTCGCGCTCACTTACCGCCCAGCCCTTTTCTGAGGCGTTTTGGCCTGATGGAGCTCTGCATGTCTGACCCTATTGCTTCTTGTAACCCTATTGCTGTGTGTAACAGAGTTGCCCAAGTTGCCCGCAACACTCTCGAAACTAAAATCAACGTTAGCCTTAATCTGGATGGCGCTGGTAAAGGCGTGTTCAACACAGGTGTGCCTTTTCTTGAGCACATGATGGATCAAATCGCTCGCCACGGCATGATTGATCTCGATATAACCTGCGAAGGCGATATTCACATTGATGACCACCACTCTGTGGAAGATATCGGCATCACCATCGGCCAAGCCATCGCCAAAGCAGTTGGTGATAAAAAAGGTATTCGTCGTTACGGTCACGCCTATGTGCCGCTTGATGAAGCTTTGTCGCGTGTGGTGATCGATTTTTCTGGTCGTCCAGGTTTGGTCATGCAGATCCCGTTTACGCAAAAACGCATTGGTCAGTTTGATACCGAATTGTTTTGGGAGTTTTTCCAGGGCTTTGTAAACCATGCTGGCGTGACGTTGCACATCGACAATTTGCGCGGCCATAACGCCCATCACCAAATTGAAACTGTATTTAAAGCATTTGGTCGTGCGTTGCGTATGGCGCTTGAGCTTGATCCGCGTATGGAAGGCATAATGCCTTCTACAAAAGGTAGTCTCTAAGTAATGACTCAGGCTGTAAAAAATAAACAGACAGTTGCTGTTATCGACTACGGCATGGGCAACCTTCACTCGGTTGCCAGCGCGCTGAGCTATGTCGCGCCTGAGCAGAATGTTGTTGTGACGTCCGATCCTGCCGTAGTCGCTGCTGCTGATCGCGTAGTGTTTCCCGGTGTGGGCGCGATCCGCGATTGCATGGCCGAAATCAAACGCTTGGGTTTTGATAAATTGCTGCGCGAGCAAATCGCTACCGGTAAGCCTGTGCTTGGTATTTGCGTGGGCATGCAGGCGTTGATGGATCACAGCGAAGAAAATAACGGTGTCGATTGCATCGGCATTTTGCCCGGAAAAGTACGCTTCTTCGGCGAACATCACAAAGATGCAGCAGGAAATCACTTAAAAGTGCCGCATATGGGCTGGAATCAGGTTCATCACAATGACCACCCGCTTTGGGCGGACATTGCGCAGGACAGCCGCTTCTACTTCGTGCACAGTTTTTACATATTGGCCGAAGATACAAGCCTGATCGCCGCAACTTGCGACTATGGTTTGCAATTTCATGCAGCGCTGACTCGCGGCAATCTATTTGCAGTACAGTTCCATCCAGAGAAGAGCCATACCGCGGGCTTGCAGTTGCTTAAGAATTTTTTACAGTGGGATGGTAAGGCGTAAGCCCTGCATTCATCGCCGCACGATTTAAAGACATCATCGAGATTTATACATGCTTATTATCCCCGCCATTGATTTAAAAGACGGCCAATGTGTACGTTTACGCCAAGGTTTGATGGACGATTCCACAGTTTTCTCCGATGATCCCGTCGCGATGGCGGCACAATGGGTGCAACAAGGTTGCCGTCGTTTGCACCTTGTCGACTTAAATGGCGCTTTTGAAGGTAAGCCTGTGAATGGCGGTGTTGTAACGGCTATCGCTAAAGCGTTTCCCAAGTTGCCTATCCAAATTGGTGGCGGTATTCGCAGCGCGGAAACCATTGAGTATTACCTCAATGCCGGTGTGGAATATTTGATTATTGGTACAAAAGCGGTAAAAGAGCCGCAGTTTGTGACTGATATGTGCAAACAATTTCCCGGGCACATTATTGTTGGTCTCGATGCTAAAGATGGTTGGGTTGCTACTGACGGTTGGGCGGAAGTGTCCAATGTACAGGCGTCTGAGCTTGCAAAACGCTTTGAGCAGGACGGCGTTAGTAGTATTGTTTACACCGATATCGCCCGCGACGGCATGATGCAAGGTGTGAATGTACAGGCGACAGTTGCTATGGCGCAGGCGTCGAGCATCCCGATTATTGCCTCTGGCGGCGTGACCAATATGGACGATATTATTGCGCTGCATGCTGAGGCTCATAAAGGCATTTGTGGTGCAATTACTGGCCGTGCGATTTACGAAGGCACCTTGACGATGGCGGAAGCGCAGGCTTATTGCGATAGTCATTAATCTGCGAATAAATTTATTCAATGGGTAAATAGCTGTACCGATGTTCTTAATTAATTGATGGGGTGTGTATGGCGACAATTCATTTTATTGGTGGTGAGAAGGGCGGTGTCGGTAAGTCAGTGGTAGCGCGCTTGTTAGCGCAATACATGATCGATCAAAAAATCCCTTTTATTGGTTTTGATACAGATAGGTCGCACGGTGCTTTATTGCGTTATTACAGCGATTTTGCCTCTCCTACGATTATTGATAACTACCAAAGCCTTGATGCGATTGTTGAGCTCGCCGCTGAAAACCCCGACACGCGCATTTTGGTTGATCTTGCGGCGCAAACACATCATCCGCTGGCGAATTGGATTGAAGAATCCGGTGTTATTGAGCTGGCCGAAGAATTAGGCATTTCGATTTGTTATTGGAATGTGATGGATTCAGGCAAAGATTCAGTCGATCTTCTGGGAAAACTACTCGATCAGTACGGCTCGCGTTTAAATTATGTGTTAGTGCTCAATCAATTGCGCGATGATAATTTTACAATTCTCAATGCGTCCGGGTTTAAGAGCCGCGCACTGGAATTGGGTGCAAAAGTTATCCCCTTGAAGCGCTTACATGCGCCTGTCATGACAAAAATAGATGGCAACAGCTACAGCTTTTGGGCCGCACTTAACAAAGATACACACAGTACCAATGCATTGAGTTTATTGGAGCGGCAGCGCGTTAAAATGTGGCTGCAAAACGCCTATAAAGACATTGGCTCTCTCGCTATTTAATAATCGATACGCATGAATTAGGGTTTTTGGAAAATCTATGGCACTCGCAAAACGAATTATCCCCTGCCTCGATGTAGATAATGGCCGCGTAGTAAAAGGCGTGCAGTTTTTGGATATCCGCGATGCGGGTGATCCTGTGGAAATTGCCAAGCGTTACAACCTGGAAGGTGCGGATGAGATTACGTTTCTCGATATCACCGCCACCCATGAAGGCCGCGATACCACTGTTCATACCGTAGAAAAAATTGCCAGCGAAGTGTTTATCCCGCTCACCGTGGGTGGTGGTATTCGCACGGTGGAAGATATTCGCACCATGCTTAATGCCGGTGCCGATAAAGTGGGCATCAATTCTGCTGCTGTGTTTAATCCTGATTTTGTAAAAGCGGCGTCTGATCGTTTTGGTGCTCAATGCATTGTAGTTGCGATTGATGCCAAAAAAGTCAGCTTGGAAGGTGAAGAGCCGCGCTGGGAAATTTTCACTCACGGTGGCCGTAAGCCAACGGGAATCAATGCTGTGGAGTGGGCAATTCGTATGGCCGAATACGGTGCGGGCGAGATTCTGCTAACCAGTATGGATGGCGACGGTACTAAAAAAGGTTATGACTTGGGCGTGACTCGCGCGATTAGCGATGCCGTTGCCGTGCCCGTAATTGCCTCTGGCGGTGTTGGCAACTTGCAACATTTAGTGGATGGCGTAACCGAAGGCCGTGCAGATGCGGTGTTGGCGGCGAGCATTTTTCACTTTCGCGAATACACTGTGCCGCAGGCAAAAGCGTTTATGCGTGAGCGCGGTATCGAAGTTCGTCTTTAACGATTGTAGTTATTGCAGCTATTTACAGTTATCGCAAAATGTATAAATAAAAAAGGCGCTTGGCGATTAACCAAGCGCCTTTTTTAATACTTGTCTGTTTATTAATGCTCGTGTGGCGGCTTACTGCGATTAATTTACGCGGTAGAGTTTGAGAACTTCTAGGATTTTAGGTTCAGATTCATCGATAAAACCAATAAATTCGCCTACGCCAAGCTCAGCATCTTTGGGTAAATCAAACGGGCCAATTTGAACACCCTCGCGAGTTGTGTAATACCAATAATTGTCTTTTTGTAAAAAGCGTTCGCTGCGAGCAGGTATAGAGCCTTGTTCGCCTGTGCGATTGAGTGATGGCATATCCAGTTCCTCCTAAATATTATCTGCGGTATAAGAATAATTCCAAAACGCTGATTTGTCGAAAAAATGTACTTAATTAATAGTCTGCATTATCTAGCATCAAAACATCAAAAAGTATTGATGCGACGATACTCTGAAATTGAATGGATGTAGGTGCTGTAAACCACGCAAACAGTGGTGGCGCAGGACAATCGCTAACGGTTTCTAGTATGACGCTGTCATTGATTGTTGGTTCATTAAGTAAGTGATTACTCATTATTGCATTGGGAAGTAATTGCGAGACAAACACCAGTTGGATGTTGTGTTGCTGAAGCAAAGGTTGAATGTTTTCCAGCACGCTTATGGTTGATGAATAAGGATGGCCAATAGCGATAGCCAAGCCATGCTGTTTGGCGAGGGCGAAAGCCGTAAAAAGTTGGCGAGTAACGGCGCTGATGCTAGGGTCATCATCTAAAAAAACATCGCGTTTTATACTAGGAATATTGTGAGCTCGTGCGGTGTCGAGTGCGACCGTAAGCGCACTGGTACGGCTATCTACAAAATAGAGCCCGCGACTTTTCAGTTCTTCCATTACCCAATTCATCGGAATCGCCTCTTGGGTTAAGCGGCTTCCCATGTGATTGTTCATGCCTTTAATAAAAGGCACATTATTGAGATCGTTGCGCAATGTGGCAGTTAACGTTTCTCTGCTCATCCCGCTGTAAAGTCCACCTCGCCCCAACGGTAAATTACTGAGATTACTCATGGGTGTATGCAGCATTAATTCTTTATTGTAGTTGTGCGCTAAATGCGCGCTGCTGGAGCCATAAGGTGTAAAGGGTAAGATCGATAGGGTGAACGCACCGGGTAAGCGAGCGGCGCGCTCACTGAGTGTTTTATTGTAACCAATATCGTCGATGATAATGGCAAGGCGGTTTTTGCGAATGCGGTCAATATTATCGGCTGCGTTGCTGGTATGGCTCCAGCACATCACGAGCGCTAGCCATACCCACACTCTTTTCATCAGCGCGATTGTTCCGCTGCAGATGAACTTGATTGATTAATTGGGTTTGATGGCGCGCTGCTGTCATTACTCTCGTTGGCAGTGGGTTGGCCAAGAATATGTGAACCTTTGAGAAGGTTAACGGCATCGAGCACCTGGTTGTCTTTCAAAATATCGTCGCTGACAACTTGCTCGCGTTCGCGATCTTTTGTATTTACTTCATGGCCATCTTTGCTGGGAATATGGCCTGATAAATCTGCCTCTGAAAGAGCGGCTTTATTTTCGGTGGCGACATTGGTTTTTTGTAAGCGTACGTCTGGTTCTATTCCTTTAGCCTGAATGGAGCGGCCATTGGGGGTGTAATAAAGTGCAGTGGTAAGTTTGATGGCGCGATCTTCAGTGATGGGAATTACCGATTGCACGGAGCCTTTACCAAAGCTGCGTGTGCCCATAATTACCGCGCGTTTTTGATCTTGCAACGCACCCGCGAGAATTTCTGATGCAGATGCCGAGCCGCTATTGATGAGCACCACTAAAGGCAAGCCATTGGTAACATCGCCTGGCGTTGCGGAATAATTAACGCTGCTATTTTCCATTCGACCTTGTGTGTAAACAATCAAACCACTTTCTAAAAATGCATCGGCTACTTCAACAGAAGCTTGTAATACACCGCCTGGATTATTGCGCAAATCTAAAATTAATCCTTTGGTTTTGGGGCGTTGTTTAAGTGTTTCACGCACGCGAGTCACAAACTCTTTTCCTGTGGTCACCTGAAATTGCGCAATGCGAATATACAAATAATCATCCGCCAAGGGCTTAACGCTGATGCTTTGCACGTGAATAAGATCGCGATAGACAATGATTTCGATTGGCTCATCAATACCTTTGCGCTGAACGCTGACTTTAATGGAGCTATCTTTAGGGCCACGCAAAATACGCGCAGCATCGCTGAGCGTTTTTCCTTTCATGGATTGATCGTCAAGCCGCACAATAATATCGCCAGGTTTAATGCCGGCTTTCAGTGCGGGCGAACCATCTAATGGCGCGATGACTTTTATATAGCCTTCATCCATGCTGACTTCCATTCCTACACCGCTAAACTCACCGCTTGTACTCGCTTGCAGTTCGGCATAAGCCTCTTTATCGAGATAAGCAGAATGTGGATCGAGTTCGGCAATCATCCCTTTGATGGCGTACTCAAGTAATTTTGCATCGCTAACTTCTTCGACATAACCATTACGCACATGATCGTACACGCGAGTAAATGTACGCAGCTCTTCAAGTGGAAGAAGCCCTTCGTCCTGTGGATTTTTTTTCTTGTCAGGCGCCGCTAACGCTGGCAATGAGATGCTCGCGCACGTCGCTAACACGCATAAATTTTTAAGTGCAGCGCGAGGAATAAAAAAGCACAGCATCAACATCTCCAACATGCGCATAGAGCGCCAATAAATTATTGTATAAATATTTTTTAGTGTTTAATTTGTAGCTTGTTGTTTTAATTGCACGTTATTTAATTGCGAATTTTTTATAGCTGCGTATTTTTATAGGCATATGATTTTATAAATACGTATTTTTTATAATTACGCGCGCGCTAACCAAATCGTGGGGTCAATGGCTTTGCCTTCAAAACGAATTTCAAAATATAAACCATTTTCATTTTGGCCGCCGCTATTACCCACGCTCGCAATTGCTTCTCCTGCTTTAACCGGATCACCTGCTTTTTTGAGCAAGTGTTGATTGTGAGCGTACAGCGTTAAATAACCTTCGCCATGATCGACAATCACCAATAAACCTTGCCCGCGAAAATAATCGGCAAATACAACACGGCCATAATGTACGGCGACAACTTGTTGGCCTGAATTGGCATTAATTAAAATACCATTCCATTGCAATTGACCTTCAACTTGACTGCTGCCAAAACTGTGGCCAATACGACCTTGAGCTGGCCACGGTAAACGACCTTTGCGGCTACTGAATTTTTCACCCGAATTAGGTAGCGGAACATAACTTGGCGCTGCTGCTAAACTGGTGGTTGCACGTGCTACTTTTTGCAATAAGCTTTGCAATTGACGGCGATCTTCCATCATGTCTTGTAGTTCACGATCTTTACTTGAAATGGTAGTGTTAATTTTAGCGAGCGTTTGTTTGCGCTGCGCTTGTGCGGACAACAGTTCCTGTTGCTCTTTATCTAATTGTTCTTTTACGTTGCGTAACTGTTCGGTTTTTTGTGCAATCTCTGGCTCAAGTACGGTTAATTGTCCAATGGTATCAAGATAGCTTTTCATTTTTTCAGCATGAGCAGCCATAAAATAGCTGTGGTATTTCATCATGCGTGAAATGCGTTCAGGTGATTCCTGATTTAAAAATACTTTAAATTGCGGTTGTTGGCCTAGCTCATAAGCGGCGCGCACTTGTTCTGCAGCTTGTTTTTGTTGCTTTTCTCTGGCGCGTTGTAAATCATCACGGTCTTTGTGAAGATTATTGATTTGTTTATTCTGATCGTTAATATCTTCCTGTATTTTTTCAATTTTCTTTTGCACTTCGCCCATTTGCACTTCATTCTTTTGCAAATCTTGTTGTACATTGGAACGTGTGCCTTGTACTTTTTTTAATTCGCCTTGCAACTCAGTAATATCTTTTTGCAACTTTTCCATATCCGTTTTTTCATCAGAAAAAACGGAAGGAGAAATTAATAATGTCACAGAAAAAAATAATCTGAGCAATAATCGATTACATAATAGTGTACGAGGGAGCATAGATTTTCCAATGAGGGTGTTCATCAGTTGTAGGATGGGTATTGTTGTGCTCCACCCATCCTACAAAACGAATTTATTAATTCGTGAGCGTTATTAAATTGCGACCTGTCATTTCGGCAGGTTGTGGTACATTCATTAAGTGCAACATTGTTGGTGCAACATCCGCCAATGAGCCACCTGGTGCAATAGTGCCTTTACGTGAACTGCAGAAAATTAATGGCACAGGTAATGTTGAGTGTTGAGTATTGGCTTGGCCGGTTTCTTCATCAAACATTTCTTCAACGTTGCCGTGGTCGGCAGTAATTAAGGCTTCACCGCCAACTTTTTCTACCGCTGCTAATACACGACCTAAACAAATATCAATCGCTTCAACCGCTTTAGTTGCCGCTTCCATAAGCCCGGAGTGGCCGACCATATCGCAGTTAGCGTAGTTGCAAATAATTGCATCGTATTTGCCAGACTCAATCGCTTCCACTAATTTATCGGTCACAATTGGCGCGTTCATTTCAGGTTGCAAATCGTAAGTGGCAACTTGTGGTGATGGTACAAGAATGCGATCTTCACCTTTGTATACAACTTCATTGCCGCTGTTAAAAAAGAACGTTACATGCGCGTACTTTTCTGTTTCGGCAATACGCAATTGTGTTTTTCCGAGTTGCGCAATGTAATCGCCAAAAGAGTTGGTTAAATCTTCTGGTGGATAAGCAATAGGTGCTTTGATGCTGGAAGCGTATTCTGTCGTTTGTACAAAATGAGCAATTTCTGGATGCAGCTCGCGCTCAAAGCCAGTAAAGTTTTCGTCGATTAACGCATGTGTAATTTCGCGCGCGCGATCCGGGCGGAAGTTCATAAAAATGACAGAGTCGCCATCGTTGATGGTTGCGACTTCTTCATCTTCTGCGCAGATAACCGTGGCTTTTACAAACTCATCATTTTCGCCGCGCTCATAAGCTGCTTTTAAACCATCAACGGCAGTAAGCGCATCAAATTCTGCATCGCCGGTCACCATCACATCGTAAGCTTGCTTCACGCGATCCCAACGGTTGTCGCGATCGAGCGCAAAGTAACGGCCAACAATAGAAGCCACACGGCCTACACCTAGCTCTTTAAAAAGAGCTTCTGCTTTTTGTAATGAAGATTCCGCACTGCGTGGCGCGCAATCGCGACCATCTAAAAAGGCGTGTAAGTAAATTTCTTTTGCGCCACGTTGCGCAGCCATTTTCATCATGGCGTAAATGTGATCTTGATGGCTATGAACACCACCTTCTGATAATAAACCAATAATATGAACAGCTTTGCCACTCGCAATTGCGCTATCAATTGCATTTACATAAACGGGATTAGTAAAAAAATCGCCATCAGCAATCGACTTATTAATGCGCGTAAAACTTTGATACACAACACGGCCTGCGCCGAGTGTCATGTGTCCTACTTCGGAGTTACCCATTTGGCCTTCCGGCAAACCTACTGCGAGGCCAGAGGTTTCAATCAGGCTTTTGGGGTTGTTGGCCCACAACTTATCAAATACAGGCTTATGAGCGGCAGCAATTGCGTTGTATTTGGTTTTTTCAGAATAGCCGAAGCCATCAAGAATTAAGAGAACAACAGGTTTTTTAAATGTGGTCATAGAATTCGCTTCCATTACAGGAATAAACACAGGAATAAAAAAGGGCGATAACGTGGAGGCTATTCTAACGGGTTATTGGAAGCATCTCTAGCAATGCTCCCAATAGCGTTGCTTTAGCCCTGCAATAAGACCAATGTTAAGCCTATTGCGGCAGGTATCGCCTGGATAAACAGAATTTTGAATTTGGCGGTGAAGCCGCCATATAGCCCAGCAATCAGAATGCAGCCAAGAAAGAATATTTTAATGTGAGTGCCGGCGCTGCCTACATACAACCCCCACATTAATCCCGCCGCTAAAAACCCGTTATAGAGCCCTTGATTGGCGGCTAATATTTTAGATTCTGCTGCCTTTTCTGGTGTATGACCAAAGGCTTTCATGCCTGCGGGTTTGTCCCATAAAAACATTTCTAATATCAAAATATACACATGCACCAACGCAATGAGCGCGATAAAAAAGGTAGATAAAATGTTTAGAAAATTCATAATGTACTCTTCCTGTAGATTTTATGGCTGTAGATTGTATGAGATGTCCAACAACATTAATCTGGATGATAGTGTTATGTTTTGGGTTTTGCGATAAAGGCCAGCCAGCAATATCCGACAATAGCAGATACTACAGAGCCCGCTAAAACGCCGAGTCGATCATTTAATAATTGATCGCTTGCGACATGTTCAAACGCCAGCGAGGCAATAAATAAGCTCATAGTAAAGCCAACGCCACACAAAATGGCAACGCCATATAATTGCGAATAACTAATATCGTCCGGTAACTTGCCAATGCGTAACTTAATGGCAACCCATGTAAACAGCATGACGCCTATTTGTTTACCTAAAAATAAGCCCATCAAAATACCTAAAGGAATTCCGCCGAATAAATCATTCAATGACAAGCCCAATAATGACAAGCCGGCGTTGGCAAATGCAAACAAAGGCAGCACCACAAAATTAATCGGCGTATGTAAATCTTTTTCCAGTTTTTGTAAGGGATGCTGTAAAACACCTTCGGAGTCTTTGCCTTGCAATGGAATAAACATCGCTATGGCCACACCGGCTAAAGTGGCATGTACACCGGATTTTAATAAGCTTACCCATACGATGAGCCCCACTAATAAATAAGCACTAATAGTGACGATGCCTTTACGATTCATCCACCATAACATTATCAACCCAATGGCTGCGCCAGTTAATGCGGCCATGGAAAGGTTGGCGGTATAGAACAGCGCAATGATAATAATTGCCCCAACGTCATCAAATATTGCGAGTGACACTAAAAATATTTTTAAGCTGGTGGGAATGCGTGAACCTAATAAGCTCAATATTCCTAGCGCGAAAGCAATATCTGTTGCCGTAGGGATTGCCCAGCCCTGTAAAGCGAGTGGATTGTCACGGTTAATAAAAACATAAATTAAAGCAGGTACGACCATACCGCCAAGTGCAGCACAGGCAGGCAACATAATTTTTGAAGCTTGGTTCAAGTGGCCAATTAATATTTCGCGTTTTAATTCCAAACCAATCAGCAAAAAAAACAATGCCATCAGGCCATCGTTAATCCATAACAGTAAAGGTTTGGCAATAGAAAAATTGCCAATAGCAACAATCACAGGTGTTGCGAGTAGTTGGGTGTAAAGAGCATGTAGCGGTGTGTTGGCGGCAATTAAAGCCATAATCATGGCGATGATTAATAAAATACCGCTGGCGGATTCATGATGAAAAAAACGTTTAAGAGTTTGTTGCATGAGTCCACCTAAGTTCCGTTATGGATTAAGCCAAGGCCTTTTGCCGTCCTTGCGTGCGGGAGGCATTTTTTTGATTTCGTTTTCAATCCAGTTTTTTACATATTCCGTAAGTTCTTTACGATCTTTTCCTTCAGTGATAATAGGTTCGCTGATTACTACAGTGATAGTGCCAGGATATTTTAAAAATTGTTTGTGCGGCCAGCACTCAGCGGCATTGTGTGCAATAGCAACTATGGGTACGCCTGCACTGACCGCGATGTCGGCACCACTGCGCGCATAATTACCTACATTGCCTAGTGGAATTCGCGTGCCTTCAGGAAAAATTAATAAATTAATGCCTTGTTTAATGCGTTCAATGCCTTTGTTTTTGACATCTTTTAATGCCTGAATTGGATTGCTGCGATCAATCGCGATTGAGCGAATGCTTGCTAATCCCCAACCAAAAAAAGGAATGCGCAATAATTCTTTTTTAAGAATGGTGCTCACAGGGCCAAAATAATATTGCAAAAACATAGTTTCCCAGGTGCTTTGGTGTTTAGACAAAACAACGCAGGGATATTTATCTTTATGTCGTACACCAATAATCGTAAAACGAATTCCGCAGCAAACACGCAGCCAGAACATTACAAAGCGATTCCAGCAGGTCACAATGCGCCAGCGCCACGAGTAAGGCATGATCGGCCAAATAATAACAGCCACAAGCCCGGCAATTATGCCTGTAATGGCATGCCCTAATAAAAATAAGAAACTGCGAAAATAAAGCACATTAATTCCTGTGGTATTTATTAAATAATTTACATGTTGTTGGCGATAATAAAATCTGCCATTGCCGCCAAATTTTCAAACACGTGAACATCATTCGCTTGCACAATAGGTGAATCAGTTTGTAGGGTCGTGTTGGCAAGCTGCTCAAGTGTTTTCAAGCCATTGCCAGTTTTAACAAGTGCAGGTTTGCAACCTTTGATTTTGGCCGCTTGTAAGTCGCGCAAGCTATCGCCTACAAAATAAAATCCTTCCGCTGATGTATTAAATTCCGCTTCAATCGCATCGAGTAAACCCGGTAAAGGTTTACGGCATTTACATTTGTCTTCAGGAGCGTGTGGACAATAAAAAATCGCAGCGAGTTCCGCGCCCTGCTCTTCAATCAAACCCGTCAGCTTTTCATGGATAGCTTCAAGATCATCAAGATCAAATTTGTCACGCGCCAAGCCGGATTGATTGGTGGCGACTACAATAGTAAAGCCCGCTTTATATAAACGCGCAATAGCATCAATGCTGCCATCAATCGGTACGCATTCGTCAGCAGATTTTACGAAGTCGGGGCGTTCAATGTTAATCACGCCATCGCGGTCGAGAATTACCAGTTTCATTAATTGACTCAAATATAGTATTTGTTAAATAACGGCTGTCGCTGGAGAAATACAGTAAAGTCGTATCAAGTTATCAGTCGACCAAAATGCATTTTTCTTAATAAGATAATCGCAATAATTGAAGTTAACGTGGTCAGCGTAATAGTTACGATAATGTCAATAATTAAATTGCTGATCAATATATTGGTATACTTTTGAATAAAATATAAAACAAAAGGGTGTACTAGGTACATCCCTAAAGCCAGCTCTGATAACAGCTTCATAGCAGGTGTCGATGCTACGTTGGCTTTATAACGAGAAAAGACCAGGAATACAATTGCAGGCAAAACAAAAGAAAATATACTGCCAGCGCCTAAAATCAAGTTATCTTTAATTATACCTTCCCGTACGGCTACATAATTTAACAGGGTGGCAATTGACAATAATATAAAATAAGTTGTTAACAAGAAACGGTTAGATAAATTGATCTCTTTACTATTATTTCCTATGTAATAACCTGCAATAAAATAGACAAGGTTTAAGGCAAAAGAGTTATACCACTCAATACCGCTAGGTGTAATAGCCGCTTTCACAAAAGACAAGGAGTTAAATAGCATGTAGCAACAACAGATGATAAAAACAATTTTAAGATCTGCTAACGTTATTTTCTCTGCTTTGATCCATTTGTTAATAAATGGAGTTACAGCAATTAACCAAATAAACATTGATAAATACCACAAGTGATAATATGTTTTTCCAGATAGGAACAAACCTATAGTAAGCTCCCACATTAAATCTTTTAAGGAATTATCGAAAAAAAAATAATTAAACAATGAATAAAAAATTGACCAAAATAGTAAAGCGGGAATGAGGCGCTTTGCTTTTGATACGTAGAATTTCCTGGTGTCAATGTCACGCCCTAGAATGACATACCCTGAGATCATCACAAAAATCGGAACACCCCACGACATCGATATTGACATAAATATATTGATGATCTGCCAATCAAAAGTGGGGATCTGTCCATAGGATACCCAGCTAGCTACGCATGTATGGATACTAATTACCAAAACACCTGATAAAAATCTTAAAAGATCAATCCAATACGCACGCATAATAAAATCCAATTTGACTAATTTTAAAGTGATACATTACTTTTCCGGTTATACGTTTAAAATAAATGGCATAGATTCAAGCGCTTTTATTTTTAACCGTCGTCTGCATAAAACTATATATCACTTACAAAAATTTCTGTTGCTTGTACAAATTGAAAATAATTTTATTATTTGTAAAATGTATTAATTTTTCGCCGGCACTAAATAAGAAATATCTGCCACTTCTAAAAACAATCCGCGCAATTGTTGCAATAATGCTAAACGATTTTTCTGCAATGCAGCGTCTTCACACATCACCATTACGCTATCAAAAAATGCATCAACAGGTTGTTGTAAATCTGCTAGTGCAGCCAACGCTTTGGTGTATTCACGTTTAGCAAATAATGGCGTAACCAATTCGGCTTTGCCACTGATGGCTCTTGCTAGATTTTTTTCTGCGTCTTCTTGTAGTAAATCAGAATGCACTACGGCGTTTGTTGAAGCGTTCTGTTTGCTCAAAATATTAGATACACGTTTGTTAGCCGCCGCTAATGCTTGCGCCTGAGGTAATTTGCTGAAGTCATATACAGCAAGTACACGTTGGTTAATATCCAGCGGCTGCGATAATTGCTTTGCATTAACCGATTGGAAAACTTCCGCAGGAATATTCGCATCTTCATAAAAAGCACGGAAGCGGTCGAGCATATAGCCAAGCACTTGCTCTACTAGCTCATCGCCAACCGTTAATTTGTTGTGTTGATTTTTAGCGAAGGTTAATAGCTCACGCAAATCCAACGGTAGATTTTTTTCCACCAAAATACGTAGTACGGCAATGCTGGCACGACGCAATGCAAATGGGTCTTTTGAGCCTGTTGGCTGTTGGCCAATACCAAAAATACCCGTGATGGTATCCAAGCGATCCGCTAGCGCAATAATTGCACCCGTAGTTGTTGCGGGTAATTGGTCGCCTGCAAAGCGCGGCAAATATTGTTCATTCATCGCTGCAGCAACGTCAGTGTTTTCGCCATCGTTTAATGCGTAGTAATAACCAGCGATACCTTGCATATTGTCAAATTCGCCCACCATGTTGGTGACCAAATCGGATTTACACAAAAGGCCTGCGCGCTCTGCTAACTTTTCATCGGCGTTAAGTTGCGTAGCAATCACTTTCGCCAATTTTGCAACGCGTTCAGTTTTTTCATAAACAGTGCCAAGTTGCGCTTGAAAGACGATTGTTTTTAAACGTTCGCGCAAAGACTCAAGCGTGGTTTTTTTATCGGTTTCAAAAAAGAAAGCCGCATCGGAAAGACGCGGACGAATCACGCGCTCGTTGCCGTCGATAATTTGCGATGGATCTTTGCTTGCAATATTCGCTACAGTGATGAAGTTAGGCATCAGTTTGCCATTGCTATCAACCACGTGAAAATATTTTTGGTGTTCTTTCATAGAGGCAATCAATGCTTCAGCAGGCACTTGCAAAAAGCGCTGTTCGAATTTTCCAGTGAGTGCAACCGGCCATTCAACCAGAGCAGTTACTTCATCTAGAAGATCAGCATCAATAACTGCAACGCCACCAATTTTTTTTGCTTCGGCATTGACTTGTTGTTGAATTAAATTTTTACGCTCTTCACGATCAGCCAATACAAAACCTGTATTTTTAAGTGCGCTTAGATAATCGCTAGCTTGAACTAATTCAATTGTATCGTTGTAATGAAAGCGATGGCCACGAGTGGTGCGGCCAGCTTGCAAGCCGAGTACGCTTGCGTTTACAACATCTTTACCAAATAACATGACAAGCCAATGCGCAGGGCGAACAAATTCTTCGCGCTTTGCGCCCCACTTCATGCGTTTGGCAATCGGTAGTTTTGCGAAAGCATCGTTAACGATTGTTTCCAAGAGCTCAACGGTTTTTTTGCCTTGCTGTGAAATGCGTGCTACTAGTTTTTCGGCTTTACCATCGCTTTCTGCTTTTAATTCTGACGCGGCGATACCATTTTTTTCGGCGAACGCTATAGCAGCTTTAGTTGGTTTACCTTCCGCATCAAACGCGATAGCGGCTGGCGGGCCCCACACTACTAATTCTTTGGAAGGAGTTTCGCTTGCCAGATTTTCAATCAGCACAGCCATGCGACGTGGCGCTGCAAATGATTTGATTGCCGAGAAAGATAATTCTTCAGCTTTTAAACTCGCCTCAATATTTTCTTGCAGTGCAGCAATTAATGTTTTTAACGCTTTAGGTGGTAATTCTTCTGTGCCGAGTTCTAGTAAAAAGTCAGTCATTATTTTGCTCCCTCTACTGCAGAGCTTTCAGTGGCGGAAAGAATTTGTTGGCGTAATGCTTCTGGCGCAAGCGGGAAGCCAAGTTCTTTGCGTTTATCGTAATAGGCTTGTGCAACGGCGCGCGATAAGGTGCGCACACGCAAAATAAAACGTTGGCGCTCAGTCACAGAGATCGCATGGCGTGCATCCAGCAAGTTGAATGCATGTGAGGCTTTCATCACCAATTCATAAGCAGGTAACGGCAAATTTTTTGCCATTAAGCGCTGGCTTTCTTTTTCGTAGAAATCGAAAGCGTTAAATAAAAACTCTGTATCAGCTTCTTCAAAGTTGTAAGTGGATTGCTCTACTTCATTTTGGTGGAATACATCGCCGTAGGTAACTTTGTCGCCGTTGGGATTAACCGTCCACACCAAATCAAAAATCGAATCCACGCCTTGCAAGTACATCGCGATACGTTCAATACCGTAGGTGATTTCGCCGGTGACAGGGAAACATTCCAACCCGCCAACTTGTTGGAAATAAGTGAACTGCGTTACTTCCATACCGTTCAGCCACACTTCCCAGCCTAAACCCCAGGCGCCGAGAGTGGGTGATTCCCAGTTGTCCTCTACAAAACGAATGTCATGTACGAGAGTGTCTATACCAAGTTCGCGCAGCGAGCCTAAGTACAAATCCTGAATATTGTCAGGAGATGGTTTGAGTGCCACCTGAAATTGGTAGTAATGCTGTAAGCGGTTAGGGTTTTCGCCGTAACGGCCATCTTTAGGGCGACGGCATGGCTGCACATAAGCGGCATTCCATGTTTCCGGGCCAATCGCACGTAGGAATGTAGCGGGGTGGAATGTGCCTGCACCAACTTCTAGATCCAGCGGTTGCAATATCACGCAACCTTGGCGCGCCCAATATTCCTGTAAAGCCAAAATAAGGCCTTGAAACGTACTTACGTCGGTTTTTTTCTGGGTGTCAGACACGGTAGACCGGCCTCCAATACATAAAGAGTGTGAAGTCTCAGGGACTAAAGATAAAAGTGAGGGCGATTATAGCCAGACTAGGCTGGCATTGGTACGTCTTAGATTCTGTTAAAGGCGCTTTTCGGGTAAGCTTTGCGCAAATTAAATTAATAACAATCACTGTTTTGATCCTCATTGAGTCGTTTCCGCATGAAAAACATTATTGTCCCCTTTATTTTTAAAACCTTGGGGCTGCTGCCTTTGCCTGGATCACGTGCCGTGGGTTGGTTAATCGGGAGCCTGGCATGGCTTGCAAAGGGACGCAATTATCGAATGACCCAGAAAAATTTGATGATGTGTTTTCCGGATTTAACGAAAAATGAGATTGAGTCTTTAACGCGTGAAAGTTTGATTGAAACTTGCCGCACGGCGAGTGAAGCAGGTGCTATTTGGCGTAATTCTTGGGATTGGTTGAAAGCACGGATAGTTGCGGTTGAGGGCGAAGATATCCTGCGCGCGGAATTGGCCAAAGGTAAAGGGTTGTTGGTATTGGCTCCTCATTTGGGCAATTGGGAAGTCGTTGCCCCCTACCTTGCCAGCATTGCTCCGTTGACCGCCATGTATCAGCCCTTTCCTATTGCTGCATTGGATAAATTAATTTTATCCGGACGCACTAAAAATAATATCAGCATGGCGCCAACAAATCGCAAAGGTGTGAGCATGTTGTTGAAAGCTTTGCAGAAAGGAACCATTGTCGGCGTTTTGCCAGATCAAGTTCCAGCGCGAGATGCGGGTGGCGAGTTGGTGAATTTTTTTGGTCGCCCCGCAATGACAATGAGTTTAGTCAGTTCATTAATCAATCGCACGCAATGCCGAGTAGTCGCTGTATTTGCAAAACGAGTTTCTGGTGGATTTAAATTAATTACAATTCCTGCCGATGAAAAAATTTATAGCGATGATCCGCTCGAATCATTGCAAGGTATGAATTTAAGTGTAGAAGCCTGTGTACGTTTAGCTCCCGCCCAATATCAATGGGAATATAATCGCTTTCGTTGGGTGCCGGAGCATTTGAAGTAATTATCTAAGAGTTGAGATGGTTTTTATGCAACCTTAAAAAAGGCTCGCTGTTTTCACAGAGAGCCTTTTTTTATTTACAGGAATTAATATATTAACTTGCAGGCAAGTATTTTTTGAGGAATGTTTCCATGGCTTCAAACGTTTGTTTCCGATCTTGCAATGTATCTAAATGATGACTACCGCCATCTAGTTCGATGTATTGATACACCTTGTGCTGGCTTTTTAATTCATCGGCCATGATACGGCTTTGTTCAACGGGTACGCTGGCATCTTTGCTGCCGTGAATTAATAAAATTGGGATTTGGATTTTATCAACCATATTAATAGGCGATGTGTTTTTTAGTTGATCCATATCGTTGCCTAATTGTTCCCGCATTGTATTTTTATTGCCTGTATAGCGAGATATTCCGCGTAATTTTTTAATGTCTGAAATGCCAGCAAAGCTTATGGCGCACTTGAATAGATCGGGTGTTTTTGTTGCTCCCATAAGTGCGGCATAACCACCATAACTTGCGCCAACGATACACATTTTTTGTGGATCGGCAATTTTTTTGCTTATTAGAAATTGTGCCGCATCTTCCAAATCATCTTGCATGGCAAGACCCATCGAGGCAACCGCTTTAATCATAAACTCATGACCACGACCTGACGATCCGCGGAAGTTAGGCTGAAAAACGGCATAGCCACGGTTTGTAAGAAAAGAAGAAAAACTATCAAAGCCAGCCCCATCTTCTGCCATAGGGCCACCATGGGGTAATATAATTGTAGCAATGGGTTTGTCTTTATTATTTTTAGGACGTGATAAATATCCATCTAGCTCTAAACCGTCACGTGCTTTGTAGTTGAGCAATTCTTTCTTAACTAAAACATCATCAGTAAGATTAGGGAATGGTGCAGCTACAGCGACAAGTTGCTTGGTGTCACGATTACCGTAATAAATTGTTCCAGGGGAAATTCCATCGGTAGAAAAAAGCGTATATTTGCGGCCATCATCACTTAGGCTGGTAATATAATTGCTGGCGCCAGGGAGTGCTTTATTTAATCCTAGCTGAAATTTTTTATAGTCATTTTGCCAAAAAATACTTTTATCTTCGCCGTCATTATAATAAATACCTACTACATCGTTAAGCTCCTTTGAATAGATAAGGTCGCCTTCAATATCTCTCTTTTCATCACTTAAAATAAGCTCTTTGGGATAACCTTCTTTTGATAAATCTACTTTAAATAAAGCTTGGCGGCCATTGTGATCCGCCAGCATATACATCTCAGCTGGATTTTTACCGAAACCTAAAACAGAAATTTCTGGCTCATCAAGCACAACATATTCCCATGCTGTAACCCACTTATTGGTTGTTGGGTCCAGAACACGAATAGATACTTTTCGGTCATCGTCGTTATAACCACTGCCTGCTCTTGCAATGCCTTGAGCATCTAACACCCACTGTGAAATTCGAGAATCTGCCTTTTTAACGAGTGATGCTTTTGCAGAATTAATATTTACTTTATAAACGCCTGGTCGTCCCTGAATTTCAAGATCTATACCCATATAAACATTATTTTGATCATTAGGTACGCTTCCTAAAACTTTATCTTGGAATTGACCTGGTTGAATTCCACCGTAAGTTGTAGCGCCATTGTAAACTGGCGGTTTAACCATATTGATCATAGTAGAGGCTTTTTTAGCATCCATAGAAATCAGGCGTGTTTCATAAAAGCTAACACCTGGAACATCCTCATTCATAATGTAGCGAAGACTAACGAGAATTCGATCGTTATTAGCCCATCTTATCCAATTGAATTTAAATTTTTTGTTGTCGGTTTTTGCAGGATAAAACGATTCACCAGTATTCATATTAATAGTGACAATGGCTGTTGTATCTTCAATATTTTTTAATGCAACGATGAAATTTCCATCGGGTGAAACCTGTGCATTGCGCATACTCTGCATTTGATAAAAATCAGACGCGGGTAATGGCTTGGCGGCATCGTTAGCTGTTGATTCTTCTGTAAAAGCGCTATTTACGGTTAAGAGCAATGAACTGGTTGAAAGTATTAAGAGAAGTTTAATTAAGGGAGCTTTCATAAATATCCTTTTATTCATAGTAATGGTAGAGTCGGATTGGTTTTTTTGACGTTCAAAGTATTGCGAGGATAGGTAGTTGCGTCAAGTTTTTTATAGGAAAACCTAAAATATTGCAATTGAGTTAGCATATTGCACTGGCTCATAACATATATAACAGCGGATTACCTTTCTATGCGTGGCATGCCCCGATCAGAACCCATCGCACAAAAAAATGGTGCCGATGTTAGCGTTAATATAAAACAAACATTTGCTTATTTGTGGCCGTATCTTTGGGATTTTAAAGGCCATGTGATATTTGCCATTGTTGCGCTTATTGGTGCGAAAGCCGCAACTTTGTTAATGCCTTGGGCGTTAAAGCATATTGTGGATTCTGTTGATCGCAGTTTGCATCCGGAAATGTATTTGCCCATTTTGTTTTTATTATTTTATGGTGCATTGCGTTTTGGGAGTGTTTTTTTTGGTGAGATTCGCGATGCGTTATTTAGCCGTGTAACTGAGCATGCTATGCGCAAAGTAGGATTGCGTGTATTTAAGCACTTGCATTCATTAGAGTTGGCTTTTCATTTGGATCGTGCGACGGGTGGTATTAGTCGCGATATTGAGCGCGGTACTAGCGGCATTAGTTTTTTGATGCGCTTTTTAATGTTTAATATTGTTCCTACGCTATTTGAAATTTTGATGGTTGCAGCAATATTTGCGTTTGCTTTTTCTATTTGGTATGCGGTTATTACTATTGTTGCGGTTGCTATTTATATAGCTTTTACCATTATTACCACAGAATGGCGCAATCGTTTTGTACGTGAAGCTAATCAAGCTGACTCTTCTACCAATACTCGCGCTATTGATAGCTTGTTAAATTATGAAACGGTAAAGTATTTTAATAATGAACAATATGAAGCCGATACCTATGATAAGTTTTTAGCAAATTGGGAAACGGCAAAATTAAAAAATCGTATGTCGTTACTAACACTTAATTCTGGCCAGGCCTTTATTATTGCGTTAGCGATGACAGTTATGATGGTTATGGCTGCAAATAGCGTAATCGCGCAAAAAATGACATTGGGCAGTTTGGTGATGATTAATGCCTATATGATTCAACTTTTTATCCCGCTCAATTTTTTAGGTTTTGTGTATCGCGAAATTCGCCGAGCCTTGACCGATATTGAAAATATGCTCGCTTTATTAAAGCGAGAGGCCAGCATTAAAGATATCCCACAAGCGCAAGACCTAAACGTAAGCCAAGGCGAGATCAATTGGCGAAATGTAAATTTTTCATACAATAGCGAACGTCCTATTTTATTTGATTTAAATTTACATATTGCTGCTGGTAGTAAAGTTGCTATCGTTGGTTCATCTGGTGCAGGTAAAAGCACGATTGCGCGTTTGCTGTATCGTTTTTATGACATTAATAGCGGTACTGTTGAAATTGATGGGCAATCTATTCAGTCGGTGACGCAAGAAAGCCTACGTCGCGCTATTGCAATAGTGCCGCAGGACACTGTGTTATTTAACACCACGATTCGTGAAAATATTGCGTATGGAAATCCATTAGCAAATGAAGAAGCTATTGATCGTGCGATTAAAATGGCTCATCTGGAGCAATTTATTAACAGCTTGCCTCATGGTGATAAAACATTAGTCGGCGAGCGCGGCTTAAAAGTGTCGGGTGGAGAAAAGCAGCGGATTGCGATTGCTCGTGTACTATTAAAAAATGCGCCCATTTTGATTTTTGATGAAGCTACATCGGCGCTCGATTCAAAATCTGAAGCCGCTATTCTTGATGCTATGCGCGATGTAGCGACAGGCCGAACAACGCTGGTTATCGCGCATCGTTTATCGACTGTTGTTGATGCAGATAAAATTGTGGTGCTGGAGCACGGACGTATTGTTGAGCAAGGCAGCCACGGTGAACTTTTGTTGCAAAAAGGACAATACGCCAATATGTGGATGTTGCAGCAGCAAGAGGAATAAATTCGCCATCTCTATCTGCTATATGCATGTGCTGTTAATTTTGGTTCTATTTTGCAATAAGAACCAAAATGGCGCGTGCGCAATTCTTGCTGCACCAAATAACAAAAAACTATGGCGTTGAAATGTTATTTGATAATACTACTTTGTTTAAAGCAGCACCATTTCTGCCACTTTTCATGTCAATTCCCTTATTTTCTACCATTTTAAATGCTTGGCATGACTTTCGCTAAATCGCAGTATTGATTTTAATTTTATTCCGCATTTATTTTCTTTCTGCTTAATTAACAGCTGCGGCATAGTTAAAAACCTCTGTAGTTAAAAACTTTATAGGTGGTTTATGGCAAGCAAGTTTTTTAAACGTTTAAATTTCAACGATGGTTTAAATTTTAATTATGGAAAGTACCGCGGTGTTTTAGCATCGGTTGCGCTTTTTATCCTGCTTGATGCGTCTGTAATGATTTTAAATTTTTATGTGTCATTTGAAATCGCAGATGATGCGGTTGGTGTTAACTTGGCGGGGCGTCAACGGATGTTGTCGCAGCGAATGGCAAAATCACTCTATGCTATTAATAGCGAAGTACCCGGTTCAGACAATTTTAAAGCTGCAGTTGCTGAGTTAAAAGCCAGTAAAAATTTATTCGATGAAACATTAATTGCATTTAGTCATGGCGGCCTTACGCACAGCGCTGATAAGGATATGGTAATGCTAAAGGCTGTGAAAACAGATGAGGCAAAATTGCTTTTAAAAAATGCTACAGATATTTGGGTGCCTTATAAATCCATGGTGGATAAGTTCTTAATGGACGTAGAAAAAAATAATGAGAAGAGTGAGTACCTTTCAGTGGCGCTTGAACAAGCCAAAAAACAAAATCTTGTATTGTTGGGGTTAATGAATAAGTTAACCATTAATCTGGAGCATGTCGCCGCCTCAAAAGCAACCACCCTGCGCATTATACAAACCGTTGGCATAACGCTGGCTATTATTAACTTCTTATTTATTATGTTGCACTTTTTTCGGCAGCTGCGTGATAGTGATGACATTATTGAACGTGCTCGTAAAGAAACCACTGAAATTTTACAAACGGTCAATGAAGGTTTGTTTTTGGTGGATGAAAATATGCTGATAGGCGATCAATACTCGAAAAAATTATCGGATATATTGGGCACAAAAGATATTGCTGGGCAATCCTTTCAAGTGCTTGTAGGCAATATGATCAATCAGCGCGATGCAGAAACAGCCAAAGGTTTTATCGAGTTATTATTTGATAAAAAAATAAAAGCAAAATTAATTGCAGATTTGAATCCACTTAACTTGGTTGAAGTTAATATTGCCCATGGAAGTGGCGGGTTTTTATCTAAATATTTGCAATTCAGCTTTTCTCGTGCATACCAAGGTTCCCATATTTCTCATGTGTTGGTGACAGTGGTAGATGTTACTGAAAAAGTGCAATTAGAGAAATCGCTACAAGAAAGCCGTAATCATAATGAATCGCAAGTAGAAATGTTAACGAGTCTATTGCATGCCCATCCGTCTTTGTTGCAAGAATTTATTCGCGGCAGCTATGAGTGCTTTAATCGAATTAATAATATTCTTCGTCAGCCCGATAAAAGCAGTCACTCCATTAAAGAAAAGGCTACGGAAATTTTCAGAGAGATTCATAATTTTAAAGGCGAATCTGCATCGCTAAAATTGGAGTATTTTGAGCGGCAAGCTCATGCTATTGAAGACACTATTGTGGAATTACAAAACTTGCCAGACGTAACAGGCAATGATTATTTGGGTATTGCTGTACAACTTGAAGCACTAATTAGTTATACGCAGCAAGTTGAACAATTAACAAAAAAATTATCACTGTTTGGTAATCAGTTTGCGCAGCCGCCTGCTGTGGCCAACTCCAACTCCAACTTTGCAACTGAGAAACAAGTAGCCGTTGGTCGTTTTCAAGATGGCTGGTTAAATTTGTCAGATTATGTGCAGCATGTTGCGCATCGTAATGGCAAGTTAGTGAACCTGGTTACCAGTGGCATTAATGAACTTGAGTTATTACCTGAATATAATCAGAAAGTAAGAGAAATTTGTATTCAACTTTTACGTAATGCGGTAGTTCATGGTATTGAAAGTCCGCGTGACCGCGAACTAAGCGAAAAACCATTGATTGGACGGATTGATTTACGTGTCGCACGAGTTTCTCATAATGAGATGGAGCTCATCGTAATGGATGATGGTGCAGGTTTGGATTACGATGCAATTCGTGAAAAAGCTTTGCAGTCTGGACGTTGGGCAGAAAACGAAATAGACGCGTGGGATAATAAACGTCTTATGGCTTTAATTTTTCACGAAGGTTTTTCAACAGCAAAAGATATTTCGGCGGACGCTGGGCGTGGTGTAGGTATGGATTCAGTAATGAGTCATATTCTTGAATATCGTGGGAAAATTTCTGTATCAAGTCGACGTGGTCGTCATTGTCGTTTTGTCATTACGCTTCCTATTATTAGCGCTAAACAAATTGCTGCGTAATGGTTGTGTTGTCGATAGCAGTTGCGATACGCAGGAGAAAGTATGTTGTCGCTCATGATTGTAGATGACTCTACTATTATTCGTCGTAAAATCGAACGTTGTAATGATGCAAAAAAATTCCAGGTAGTTGCTGTCGCTGCTAATGGTGTTGAAGCAATAGAATGTTTTTTGGCAACGCGCCCCCATGTTGTGACAATGGATTTAACCATGCCGGAAATGGATGGTATTGAGTGTATCCAGAAATTAATTGCATTAGATCCTCATGTGCGTATTTTGGTGGTTTCAGCGCTTTCAGATAAAGCGACGGGTATTGCCGCGTTAAAAAAAGGCGCGCGTGGATTTTTATGCAAACCTTTTACTGATCAACAATTAATTGATGCGTTAGTTGAGCTAACAGAGGATCAATATGTCTGAAGAGACGTTACAAGTATTTATAGATGGCGCAATACGTTTTTTTGAACATACTAGCGATAAAGAAGTAAAAGTAGGTACGCCCTATTTGGTTGAAAATAATAGCCCAGCAGCTTATGACTTAACGGGTATTATCGGAATTTCTGGCCCCTATCGTGGCTGCGTTTATTTTACAGCGCCACGAATATTGCTTAAGCATTTATTACTCAGCATTGGTGAAACGGATACGCGCAGTGAAAATTTATTTGATTTGGTTGGAGAGGTTGCCAATACTATTTCTGGGAATGCGCGTAGCATTTTTGGCCATGAATTTCTGATTTCAGTACCCATTATGCTGGAAGGCGCGCCGAGCCATATTCATTTACCTAAAAATTTACGCTCTTATGTAATTCCTATTTATTGGAAGGCTTATCATGCGGCGGTTGTGATTTGTTTGGAGGCTTAGGTTGCGTCTCGTTTATTGATTAAAATCGGTATTGATAAAGAGCTCTTCAACTTTGCTGCGAGCCCATGGCGTTTTGCGTAAAAATGTCAGGCTGGATTTAATGGTAGGGTTTGCTTGAAAGCATCGAATGGTAATCTGTGATCCAAGTCCATCCCATCCATAATGATCAACAAGTTTTGTCAAAATCTGTTCAAGTGTTATTCCGTGTAACGGATTATTTTTTTGTGTGCTCATGATGTTTTGTCTATCTATAAGGGTGCTGCAGTTAGAGTTAATGTAAAGGGTTGCGTTATTATCTTTTTTTCCTGTGCTTCAAATCCTGCACTTTAAAAACAAAAAACTTGCCGATTTTTCAATGGGCAAGTTTTTAAGTGGCGGTGTATTTATTGCTGAAGTTCAATATCGTAATCAATAATAACCGGCATGTGACTTGAGAATTGCTGGGTTTTATAGATGGCCGCATATTCTACTTTTGAGCCAATATTATTTGAGACTACCTGGAAATCTGTACGCCAACCCTCGCCTTCGCCCTTCACTCCGCTAGGCCACCAGCTGTATTCATCGCTATCGCGATTGACGCGGCGGAATGCGTCCACATAACCGAGTTGGTTAAAGAGCTGGCCTAGCCATTGACGTTCATGAGGCAAAAAGCCAGAGTTGTGTTGATTTTCGGCGCTATTGGTAACATCGCGAGCGGTATGTGCCATCGACCAATTACCACAAAAAATATACTCGCGACGCTTGCGGGTGATTTTGTCTAAATGAGCTTGGAAATCGTCGAAGAATTTAATTTTAACTTCTTGAGACTCAAGTTCCGACGTGGCGCTCGGGGCAAGCAACGTGCCTATGCTCAGTTGTTCGTAGTCAACTTGTAGGTAGCGGCCTTCCATATCTACGCCCGAGGCAAAGCCTAAACCGTAAATAAGCGCTTTTGGTTGAACCCTTGTATAAATAGCGACACCATTATAGTGTTTGGTGCCGGAATCAAAAAAATAGGCAAAATAACCGTCGAGTTGAAACTCCGGCTTTTCAATTTCGCGCTCTAATGCGCGAAGATCTTGAAGACAAATTAAGTCTGCATCTTGATTTGCGAGCCACTCAAACAGGCCGCGCTGCGTCGCTTGAAAAATTCCATCGACGCTCAGACTGATAACTCTCATGTTAGCCCCTTGATTGCGGACTGTGTATGATACCCAAGCTTGATCAAAATATGTTACCCGCGTTTCAAAAAGTTACATTTTTTGCGTTTTTGTGGGGAAGTTGTTAGAAAGAAAGCGACTAAATACTCAAAATGAGCGGCGTGGGGCTGAGTGCTCTATAAAATCTTATTCTTAACTCTCTCAAATCTAGTTCATAAATAGGAAGTTTGCATGCAAAAGTACCAGCACGATTTCATTCAGCTGGCGATTCAACACCAAGCTTTGTGCTTTGGTGAGTTTACGCTTAAATCTGGCCGTACCAGCCCCTACTTTTTTAATGCGGGTCGGTTTCAAACCGGTAGTGCATTAACTCAACTTGGGCGGTATTACGCAGCCGCTATTACTGCGTCCAATGTTAAATTTGATATGGTATTTGGCCCCGCTTATAAAGGCATCCCCCTCGCGGCAGCGACGGCGATTGCCCTGGCTGACCAATACCAGCAAGATCTTCCCTATTGCTATAACCGCAAAGAAGCTAAAGACCATGGCGAAGGCGGCACATTAGTGGGCGCACCTTTGCAGGGCAAAGTACTCATTGTTGATGACGTGATTACGGCGGGAACTGCAGTGCGTGAAGTAATGTCTATAATCAAAACCGCCTCTGCACAACCGGCGGCAGTACTGATTGGTTTAAATCGTCAAGAAAAGGGGCAAGGTGAGTTATCTGCTATTCAGGAGGTTGAGCAAACTTTCGGTGTGCCAGTGGTCAGTATTATTAATTTAAATCATATTATTGCTTATCTTGAAAGTCAGAACGATCAGCAACACATGGTTGAATCTATTAAAGCTTATCGCGCAACTTATGGTGTGGATTTACCTTAACAATACAAATCTTACATTTGTTGTCATACTTGTTAACATATCTTTTTGAATGAATTTGTAGCTTATGAAAAATCGATTAAACATGTTTTTGCAAGCCGTGTTAATAAGTTGCACTGGTATGGCTGCAAGTGCGGCACAGACAGATTCAAAAGCAGGCGGTAAAGTATTTTACCGCTATAGCAATGAGCAAGGCACAAAAGTTATTGCGCAAACAATTCCTCCCCAATATGTTCGTGCTGGGTATGAAATTATAACGGTCAGTGGCGAAGTTATTAAAACCATTGCTCCATCTCCAAGTGAAGCAGATTTACAGCGAGTTAATAAAGAAAAAGCAGATGCTCGTGAGCAAGCCAGAGCAGATTTGCAGCTGCATAGAAGTTATAGCAATGTGAGTGATATCGATGCCGCCAAGGCTAGAAATTTGTTGGAGCTCAATAATAACATCAATATCTTGCAAGCTAATTTGGTGAGTGTGAAATCGCAATTGAAAGATCAGGAAGCGCATGCTGCTGCTATGGAGCGCGGTGGCCGTAAGACATCTGATGAGGTTTTGAATAATATTAAAACACTGCGCTCAGAAGAAAAGGATGTTGCCTTGCAGATTAATCAGCGACAAACTGAACTGAAAGAAGCCGCTGATAAATACGATCAAGATAAAAAAAGGTTTATTGAGATTAGCAAGCCAGAAGAGAAGCAGGATCAAGGCAAGCAGAGCCAAGGCAAGCAAGATCAAGCAAAAACGCCAAAATAGAACAATTTAAAGCCATAAAAAAACCGGATAGTTCCGGTTTTTTTATGGCTGATGAAATCCAGTGTTTATAAACCCAATGCTTATAAATGTAAGTGCCTATAACAAGCTTGGCGCTATGATATGCCACTGTGTTAACCAATTTGCTGTCGGCAATCGACGAAATTCACTGCGGACAAATTGTGTAATACATCCATCCACATAAGCCATAAGCAAATGAGTCGTCGTCGCAGCGGGTGCAGGCGCATACAGCCCATCACGCATATCGGATTCACCTAAGACTTGCTTCAGTTGTATTTCGATACGGTCAAAAAAATGTGCAATACGTTGGCGCAGCCGTTCAGTTTCACCGGTAAGTGCATCGCCGATAAGCAGGCGCGAAAGCCCTGGATTTTTTTCTGCAAAAGAAAGCAGCAGTAATACAATTTTTTCACAGCGAATAAGCGTTATCTTTTCTTCAGCAAGGATAATGGTAATAGCCGAAAAAATAGTTTCCTCGATAGATTCAATTAAGCCTTCAAACATTTTTGTTTTGCTGGGAAAGTGGCGATACAAGGCTGCTTCAGAAACGCCCACGATTTTTGCGAGCGCAGCTGTGGTGATTCGTTCCCCTGGGTTGTCTTCCAACATTTTCGCAAGCGCCGCCAAAATTTGCTGGCGCCGTGGAATTTTAGTGGTTGTTCTAGACAATGAATAAAACCTCAGGAAACGATTTTTTACGCGATGTAATGAGTTGAATTATTTTTTATTTTTGTTGGTGATTAATGTGCCCACACCAGCATCGGTAAAAATTTCAAGTAATACAGCATGATCAACACGGCCATCAACAATATGAGCGCTGGTAACACCGCCTTTTACAGCATCCAATGCACAAGCAATTTTGGGTAACATTCCGCCATAGATAGTACCGTCAGCAATTAAACCGTCCACTTGGGCGGTACTTAAGCCTGTTAGTACATTACCTTGCTTGTCTTGTAGGCCGGCAACGTTGGTGAGTAGCATGAGTTTTTCTGCACGCAATACTTCAGCAATTTTTCCGGCGACCAAGTCGGCATTAATGTTGTAAGAAGCTCCATCATCGCCAACACCAATCGGTGCAATTACGGGAATAAAATCACTGTTAACGAGCATATTAATAACAGCAGTGTTAACGCCAGACACTTCACCTACGTGACCTATATCGATAATTTCAGGTACGAGCATTTCTGGTGTTTTATGTGTGATTGTTAATTTGCGCGCACGAAGTAGTTGGCCATCTTTACCGGTTAATCCAATCGCTTGGCCGCCGTTGCTGTTGATAAGGCTGACGATTTGTTTGTTAACGGTTCCCCCGAGTACCATTTCAACGATATCCATGGTCGCGCTATCGGTTACGCGCATACCATTTTTAAATTCTGATTTAATATTTAATTTTTTTAGGAGATCATCAATTTGTGGGCCGCCACCATGAACTACTACAGGGTTCATGCCGACCAGTTTCATCAATACAATATCGCGCGCAAAACTGTTTTGTAGTGCCTCATCAATCATGGCGTTTCCGCCAAATTTTACAACAATGGTTTTGCCAGTGAAGCGTTGAATATAGGGCAGTGCTTCGGTTAATACATTGGCGACATTCATCGCCGAATCACGACTGAGAGACATAAAATTTCCTGATGTTAATAAAAATATTTTTCTACAATTAAAAATTAAGTGTGAGTGTGCTATCTATTTTTAAAATCTGATGCTTAAAAATTTGTTTGATTGTTTCTAATGCGTCTTCAGTTTCTGCTTCAAAGCGCAATGTGAGTGCAGGCGATGTATTGGAAGCACGCACTAAACCCCAGCCTTTGCTGTAGTCAACGCGAATGCCATCAATCGTGACAATATTACCATTCTGGAAATCGCCTTGTTCACTCAATTTTCTCATAAATTCAAATTTATCTATGTCTGGTATGGCAATTTTAATTTCTGGCGTTGTGATGAGTTGTGGAAAGCCTTCAAAAATATCATCGATATTTTGATCGCGTAACGTAATAATTTCCAGCAGGCGTGCCATGGCATATATGCCGTCATCAAAACCATACCAGCGATCCTTAATAAAAATATGGCCCGAATATTCTCCGCCAATGATGGCACCCGTTTCAATCATTTTGGCTTTCATGGGCGAGTGGCCTGTTTTCCACATAATCGGACGGCCACCATAACCGCTAATAACTTGATTGAGTTGGCGCGAACATTTAACGTCAAACAATACATCTGCGCCAGGGTTTCGCGCTAACACATCTTTTGCGAACAACATTAATAAACGATCTGGCCAAATAATATTACCTTTAGGTGTGACAACCACTAAGCGATCACCATCACCATCAAACGCAACGCCAATATCAGCTTTCACATCTTGTACTTTTGCAATTAATGCGTGGAGATTTTTTTCTTGTGTAGGGTCTGGATCATGATTGGGAAAGTTGCCATCCAAATCACAAAATAGCTGCGTCACATTGCAGCCAAGTTCTTCAAATAATTGGGGTGCAACAATGCCGGTAACAGCATTGCCTGCGTCAATAACAATAGATAAATTGCTGGCGAGTGCGACATCTGAAAAAATGCGTTCGATATAGTGCGGAATAATTTCGCGGAAGCTTTCTGTTCCCTGCCCTTGATGCATACGTTTTGTAAGAATACGTGTGCGTAATTTCATCACCGCTTCATCGGCCAGCGTGTTGTTATTAATAACAATTTTAAAGCCATTGTACTCTTTAGGGTTATGGCTTGCCGTTACCATAATGCCGCTGCGAATATTATTGAAATGATAAGTGGCAAAATACATAACAGGCGTTGGTACAACACCGATATTAATAACGTTACATCCGCTTTGCAAAACCCCTTTAATTAACGCACTGGTTAATTCCTGGCTATGAATGCGAGCATCTTGTGCAATGATTAAGTGTTGTTCGCCTTGATCCAACGCTTCACTACCCACGGCTTGGCCAATTTTTTCAGCGAGCGCGGTGGTTAGGTCTGCTCCCACTATGCCGCGAATATCGTAAGAACGAAAAATAGAAGCAGGTATTTCGTGATCATTGAGCGTTGTATCAGCTGCTTGTTTTTTCTTGCGTGTATCACCTAAACCTAAAATGTCTTCGTCTTCATCAAATACAGCTACATCTAAAATATCCTGTTTTTGATAAAGCGTGCTAGGTGCTACGGCTTCTTGTGTTGATGCTGGTGTGGCGCTGCTCGCATTGGCAACGCTAGGCGCAAGCTGTTCTTCGGTTTCTTTTTCGTATTTAGCAAACAGATGACTCGAAATTAATGCTAATAATAAGCTGAGCGCCGTACTGCAACCAATTGCTAGCATCCATAGCGTTGGTGGTTCTGTCGCAAGCTCTATCAAATGAGTAGACGCTGTAAATTTAACTTGCCAGTTGCTATTGGGTATTGTTTTTACATGGCTATTGCTCGAATTCCCTGCACCGTATTGAATAATGTTTTGTGCCCCGGAGTTGGAAAATTTTTGCTGTAAAATACTTTCGCCGAGCTCTTTGTCAGCAGAGGTAAATTGTTTTATCAGCGCTTGAGTGTTCAATGACAGCATCAATGTGCCTAGTGCAGGCTGTTTGTCATCTGCCGCGACGGGGCTTACGAAATGGACAAGCCAGTTATTGTTGATGAGTGCGCCTTCTGGAAGATGTGGTTCACGATTTTCGGCGCGGCGAATTAAATCCAATTCGGCAAAGCGAATAGGCACAGCGCTATCATTATCAACATCCGCTTCGCCTGCAATAAATATTCTAAAGTCGACTGGCTCATCAAATTGCGGCGAAAACGCATTGGTAATTGAGGAAAACGAATCTTTATCTTTTGCTTCGATCGTTTCAATAAAGTTGGTGAGGTGCGCTAATTTGTCGAGTTTTTCTTGGTTGGATTGTAGAAATGCGCTGACGTTGCTAATCCGTGAGTTGATTTCATTATCAATCAGTTGGTCTGCATTTTTTTGCGTGGCATCGGTAACCATGATGCCATAGAGAAAATAACCACCAATAATATTAATAACAAGTGCTACGCCAAGTAATATAAAGAGTAAGCGTTGTTGTGCGGCAGCCTTGCGCTTCGCTTTTTCTTGCGCACGTTGTGCAGCACGCGAGCCTGTTGCTGCCCCTGAAGATTTTGCAGTAGGTTTTTTAATGATAGTTGGAATTTGTTTATCGAGATCTTTCACAATGTCCCCAGATGCGTTATTCGCGATGCAGTTTCATCGCCACAATTTTAATAAGCTCATGCGCGAGTTGATGTTTGCTGCGCTGAGAGATATCCATACGTTGTTGTTGATCAATAACGGTTACAGCATTTTCATCGCTGTTGAAGCCTATGCCATTAATGCTGATATTGTTGGCAATAATTAAATCCAGATTTTTACGTTGTAATTTTTGTTGCGCGTATTCCAGTAAATTTTCACTTTCAGCGGCAAATCCGACAGTAAACGGTTTGTTTTCCAGTTTAGCAATCGTCGCTACGATATCTGGATTTTTTACCAGTGTAATCGTTAACGAATCTTCATCTGTTTTTTTCATTTTCTGCGCAGACACCTGTGCGGCGCGGTAGTCTGCAACGGCGGCGGCCGCAATAAATACATCGCAATCAGTGGCGTGCGCCAAGCTGGCTTGCAGCATCTCTTCTGCAGTAGTGACTGAAATAGTTTCCACTCGTTCAGGTGCTGCTAAAGAAGTGGGGCCGGAAATTAAAACCGTTTTTGCACCTGCTTCCATCGCTGCTTGCGCCAGGGCATAGCCCATTTTGCCTGAGCTGTGGTTGCTAATATAGCGTACGGGGTCGATGGCTTCACGGGTTGGCCCAGCAGTGATGACCACTTTTTTGCCAGCCAATAATCCGCTTTGAAATAAACCTGCGGTGGCGTCGACGAGATCCAGTGGCTCTAGCATGCGACCTGGACCAATATCACCACAGGCTTGGCCGCCATCGGCTGGGCCAAAAATATGAATTTTACGCGCGAGTAAAGTTTGCAGGTTTGCTTGTGTGCTGGCGTTTTTCCACATGCCTTGATTCATCGCTGGTGCAATAGCGATGGGTGCCGCGGTGGCTAAGCAAATAGTAGTGAGAAGATCATTGCCATGACCTTGTGTTAGACGCGCCATAAAGTCTGCACTTGCCGGTGCGATTAAAACAACATCTGCCCAGCGCGCCAATTGAATGTGCCCCATGCCCGCTTCAGCGGCTGGATCAAGCAATGCGGTATGAACCGGGTTACCAGACAGTGCTTGTAGCGTGAGCGGCGTAATGAATTCTTGCGCTGCCGCTGTCATAACAACATGAACGCTCGCCCCCGCATCTTGCAGGCGGCGCACAAGGTCAGCACTTTTATAGGCTGCAATACCACCGGTGATGCCAAGTACAATTTGCTTATTGGAGAGCGAATTCATTCTCACGCCTTAAGTGGATGTTTAGGGTTATTCAGACACGTCTACATGTTTGCATACATAACGTATGTGCAAATTGTAGCGCAATGTGACTGAGTGCTAACTGGGAAAGCGCACAAACTCGCTATTAATGCCTTAAAAACACAAAAAAACTTGACGTATAAACTAACAAATATCATTCTGTGCGGGTATTTTATCCAGCAGTCGCTGCGATAATAAGTAGTAATTCATCAGACACGGAGAGTCTTATGTCGATAGCCCACTGGCCTGCAGCCGAACGCCCCCGCGAAAAATTGCTAACACTTGGCCCCAAAGCCTTGTCGGATGCTGAACTCCTTGCCATTTTTTTACGTACTGGCTGTGCCGGTAAATCAGCTGTCGATCTTGCCCGCGAACTTTTACAACAATATGGTGGTTTGCGCCCGCTTTTAGAAGCCAGCCAAACCGATTTTTGTCGTGGCTTGGGGCTGGGTTCGGCGAAATATGCGCAGTTGCAAGCGGTGCTCGAAATGGCACGCCGGCATTTATCGGCCAGTATGAAAGAAGGCGATGTGCTGACGAGCCCGGATTTAGTGCGCTCATACTTGAGTGCACAATTGCGGCATCAACCTCATGAAATATTTGCGGTGTTATTTCTGGATAGCCAGCATCGGCTGATTGCCTATGATGAAATCTTTTTTGGCACCATAGATGGCGCAAGTGTTTATCCGCGTGAAGTCGTTAAAAAAGCTCTTTCACATAATGCAGCAGCAGCGATTTTGGCGCATAATCACCCTTCTGGTATCGCTGAGCCTAGCCAATCTGATCGACGAATTACACAAAGGTTACAAGAAGCGTTAGATCTCGTGGGTGTGCGAGTTATTGATCACATGGTGGTTGGTGATAAAGAGGTAATATCGTTCGCGGAGCGCGGTTTGCTCTAGGTCTTGGGGCTGAGTCGTCATTTTTGTGGATAAATTCAGTTTTTTTGACCAAAAAAACAGCTAGTCGTTGCTATTGGAGGGCTGTTTTGGTATAAAACGCGGCTCTCTGCGGCAGGGTTGTTTAGGCACCCCCAGTTTGTGTCTGCTTAGCGCACTTTTTAACCAAGCGAATCGCAACAGTTAAAAAGGTTAGCGTAAACAACCCCACTAAAACCGCTTTTAGGAAAGAACAAGCTGCTTACAACAATGCTCTAGGCTGGTTGTTAATCTGCTTTACGGCTATAACCCAGCGCTTCCAGCTTAGCGCGCTGATTTTTAATGAGGCAATAGAATGTCTAAGGTATGTCAAGTTACGGGTAAGCGTCCAATTACCGGTAACAATGTTTCTCACGCAAAAAACCACACCAAGCGTCGTTTTTTGCCAAACCTGCAATCCCATCGTTTTTGGGTAGAAGCTGAAAAGCGTTTTGTTTCTTTGCGTGTAACCCCAAAAGGTATGCGTACAATCGACAAGCGTGGCATCGATGTAGTATTGGCTGAAATCCGCGCTCGCGGCGAAAAAGTTTAATTAGGAGCAAAGCGTCATGCGCGATAAAATTCGTCTTAACTCAAGCGCCGGTACTGGTCATTTCTACACGACTGACAAGAACAAGCGCACCATGCCAGAAAAAATGGAAATCAAAAAATTTGATCCAGTTGTTCGTAAGCATGTAGTTTACAAAGAAGGCAAAATTAAATAATTGCGATTGCAACTATTTGCCCAGCCATAAGAAACCCAGCATTGCTGGGTTTTTTTATTTTGGATGTTGCAAAGTAAGCAACATCGCCAGACTCATCTAAACTGTGATTTACAATGCCCTTTTGAAGATACAGTTTATGAGCGACGTTCGCGGTTTAACGGCTTGGATGAGAATATTGGCAAATCAGGACTTGCCTACATTAAGCTCAGTCGTAAAAGATATTTGCGCACTCAGTGACAATGATGAGTGCCGCACGGATGATCTCACTAAAATTATCTTACGCGATGCAGATTTAACGTCTAAAGTCCTAAAAATTTCCAACTCCATTCACTATAACCGCTCATTTACACCCATTCGTACCGTATCGCGCGCTATTGTCCAGCTGGGATTTAACAACCTTAAAAGTATTACCTTGGCAACTACGCTGATTGATGCCTTTTTACAGGGCAAGCCCAAAGAGCAGTTGATTCAATGTTTGGCGAAGTCCTTTCATGCGGCAGTACAGGCTAAAGCGCTGGTTCCTTATCTCAATGCGGAGCATCAAGAGCAGGTTTTTATCGCTGCCCTGCTGCGCAATATCGGTGAGCTGGCTTTATTGTCGTCTGGTCGTGAAGCTGTGGAAAAGTTTGTCATTGCCCGCGATTTGTACCCTGAAAATGAGCAAGCGATTTCTCAGGAATATCTGGGTGTTGATATCAGTTTGATAAACAAACAGCTCACCAAGGATTGGGCGTTAGAGGAGTTAACGCGTGATGCGACGGACAATAACTCACACAACAATATGTCGCGAGCGATCAATATTGGTAATGAGTTGAGTAAATATATCCACAAAGGGATGAGTTCGCTCGAAATGGGGCGGATGTACACTCAGGTCGCGCAGTTGTGTGACATCTCAGTAGAGGCTGCCAAAAAACAGGTGGCGCAAATGGCGGAAGAGGCGGCTGTTATTGCGAAAGGTTACGGCGCCGAAATGCTGTTATCAGCAATGCCCAATGCGGGTGAAGAAGATACAGTTGCAGTCGAGTCTCCGCCTACAGGATATGCTTTACAGCAACATCTCAACCAAATTTTGAGGTTTATGTTTGAGGGCGGTGATTTATCTAAAATCATGCAATATTCTGTAAATGCGTTACACGAAGGGTCCGGCATAGCGCGCGTTACTATTGCTATGTTGGATTATAAATCCAAGTGTATGGATGTACGTTATATTTCTGGTAAAGGCACCAGTGTGTGGCGGGAACACGTCAGTATTGAATTAGATAAATTGCATAAAGGCGAGTTGCTGCATGATTTTTTACGGGCGCAGCATCCTACGTGGTATCAGCCAGCACAGGGCATAAAGATGGTGGGTGCACTGGATGCGTTGACGACTAAGGGCGACATTATGCTTGCGCCTTTGAAAATTGATAAGCGTTTAATCGCAATTCTATATGCCGATAATGCGGGTGGTATTTTAAGCCCACGTCAATATGAAGACTTTCAGCTTATCGCGAATCAATTAAATTTATACCTTCGTGTGAATGCTATGCAACCAAAGTCGCCATAGCTATTGATGATTGATGTAAAAATAAAAAATCCGATGGATAAAACTTATCGGATTTTCTCCTGTCTCACTGCTACACAACACCTATCAAAAAATAAATAAGATCATCTCAGCCATTATCTGATTATCCGTATCGGCTATGTACGCTGAAGTACATACAGCATTTGTCATCTCTGATTGAATCCCCTTATTATAAATCGACATTTATTGCTAATTCCTCGGTTGAAAACCCCGATAGAAATATTTCATTGTTCTAAGAGCTGGCATCATGAATTTATATGGCGAAGAAGCTAAGCGGCAGGGATTTTGTATTCCTTTGCATGCGTTGCGTGGGCTGGCAGCTATTGTCGTGTTATTTGCTCATGTGCGCGAAAGGCTTGATGAAGCATTTCCTGACGTTTCCTTCATTAATGTTTTTAATGGTAGTGCAGCAGTTATATTTTTTTACGTTTTAAGTGGGCTTGTTGTTGGTGCTTCTTTGGCAAAAGTAGGCGTCTCTTATAAGTCTACAGCGATTTTTTTTCATCGTCGTTTTTTCAGAATAATGCCGCTGATGTTTGTTACCGTTACTCTGGGCGGGCTTTATCTTTTGTATATAGATCCCCATATGAAATACTCGCTCATTCCTAAAGAGTATGGGGATTTCACCTTATTAAAATTTTTAACAAGTTATGTGGGCTATTCATTAAAACCAAATCCGCCCATATGGTCGATATTTGTTGAGCTTGTTGCTTCATTATTAATTCCCTTGATGATTTTATCCGGAAATAAAATTACTAATATGATTTTAGTGTTTGTTGGATGCATAGCGTTATCGATTATTCCGATAAACTTTCATCATCATTGGAATTTTTACATGATTTGTTTTTATCTCGGATTAACCATTCTTGTATGGGGAAAATGGTTTGCAGAACGTTTATCGCATTTATCGAATACAGCATTTTGGTTGATTGTAGCTATGTTATTTGTGGCTTTTTATGTCACTAGGCGAGTCACTGATGCAGGGTTTGGCGACTTATGGATTGTCTATTGGGAAACTGCATTTGTTGTACCTCTAGTCGCAATGATTTATTACATGCCAGAACGTTTTTCGTGGTTATCTTCAAAAGTATTTACATTTCTTGGTGATATTTCTTTCAGCTTGTATCTCACGCATTTTGTATTATTAGTTGTATTGCTGAATATCACGACATCATTTTTTGGCAATACTATTTTCGCAGCAGTTTTATTTTGCCTTAGTAGCGTGGTCTGTGCCTTAATGCTTGCATTGATTTCTTACCGTAAAATTGAGGTGAAGGGAATAAAGCTTGGCAAAAATATCGGCAAACAATGTAAGCCTGCTGCAGAGCTTTCTTGAGATTATTTTCGTCGCGTAGAATTTAATGGAAGGAAAGAAAATGGATATTTTTATGCGGCGTGGCGTTTTAGATAAGATCTCATTCATGTTTTGTAAATAAAATCGGTTTGCTTATTTGCACTGCATTTGCTCGTGTGTGCCCTAATATTTATCGAATATCAGTGTAGGCAGACAGTTTTTCCTGCAATAAATTGAGTATTAGTAAGCATTCCCTGTGGTTTCTTCGGTTTAATCGACAAAATGCCCTATTGTTGCGCAAGAATGAAGCTTAATTTCTCGCTGGCACATTGCCTGCATCAATTTTACATAACAGATGTCATGCAACTCAAACAATGACTCTTTAGCAAAGCTGCAATTATGAATCTATATACTGAAGAAGCCCGCCGTCGGGGATTTTCGATGCCGCTCCATGCTTTGCGTGGTGTAGCTGCAATCATCGTATTATTAGGTCATATCCAATCAAGAGCGGATAAAGCTTTTCTCGATTTTATGTTTACACGTATTTTTAATGGTAGCGCCGTCGTTGTGTTTTTTTATGTATTGAGTGGATTGGTAGTGGGCGCCTCATTGGCAAAAGTGGGAATATCCTATTCATCCGTAACTGTATTTTTTCATCGCCGCATTTTTAGAATTATGCCGTTGATGTTTGTCACGGTCACTATCGGTGGGCTCTATCTTTTATATATAGATCCACATATGAAATATCCGCTAAACCCCAAAGAGTATGGTGAATTTGGTTTATTAAAATTCGTCGCCAGTTATGTTGGCTATTCACTAAAACCAAACGTGCCAATATGGTCGATATTTGTTGAGTTGGTTGCGTCATTATTAATTCCGTTAATGATTCTTTCCGGTAATAAAAAACGTAATATCATTTTCGCGTTGATCGGGTGTATTCTTTTGTCGTTAATTCCTGTGGAATTCCATCATCGTTGGAATTTTTACATGATTAGCTTTTATCTTGGTTTGACTGTACTTGTATGGGGGCGTTGGTTTGCAGAGCGTTTGGCTGGATTATCCAACAGCGTATTTTGGTTAATAGTAGCCATGCTGCTGGTGTCTTTTTACGTGGCAAGGTTAATTACTGATGCCGGGTTTGGTGATTTATGGATTGTGTATTGGGAAACCGCATTTATTACGCCATTTGTTGCGATGGTTTACTACATGCCTGAACGCTTTTCATTTCTCTCTTCAAAAATTCTTACATTTTTTGGCGATATTTCTTTTAGTTTATATCTAAGCCATTTTGTATTTTTGGCAGCGCTGTTGAATGTGATAGTCGCAGTTTTTGGTACGACTGGAATTGCGCTCACATTATTTTATGTAGGAAGCATAGTGTGCTCGTTATTAATTGCAGTGGTTTCTTACTATCATATTGAATTGAAGGGAATGAAACTTGGCGAAAATCTTAGGCGACAATTTAAACCTATTCAGGAAGTTTCTTAAAAAATTGTTTAGCAGCCAGGATCAATCTGTGCAGATAGGCGTGAAGGTAATAATTCATAAATAAAAAGGCCGATAAGCATGACTTATCGGCCTTTTTATTTATGCGGTGAAACTATCTTTGCGTGCCGCAGTACAGATATTAAATCACCATAATGCCATCGGCTTCAATCAGTGATGCACGCGGCAATTGATTAATACCAATGGCAGCGCGTGCAGGATACGGTGAGGTGAAATATTGGCTCATCACATCGTTCACAATCGGGAAGTTAGCTAAATCCGTCAGATAAATATTTAATTTTACAATGTGCTGCAAATCGCCATCAGCGGCGAGGCAAACTGCACGTAAATTCTTAAATACTTGATGCGCCTGGGCGGCAAAATCGCCATCAACCAACTGCATCGTAATGGGGTCAAGCGGAATTTGGCCAGACAAATACACCGTATTGTTGACTTTTACTGCCTGTGAATAGGTGCCTATGGCGGCAGGTGCGTTGTCGCTGTGAATAATGGCTTTATTAGTCATGAATAACCTATAGAAATGTAATAGAAGAACAGACACGTAAAAGAGTTAAACGTGAGAGAAAATACCAGCCTAGACAGTGTATTAAAACCCTGCAAATGTTATCGAGTGGGATTAAAATGTTAAAGACTGCCGATCCGGATCAATTAGCGATATTATAACCACCTCTATGATGCCCTCAAGCATTCATTTCTGGTTCATTTTATCGTCTTATAGTGACACTACCCGATTATCATTCGCGCCGAGTGCGTTTAGTACGATTATCACACAGGATTACCATGAAACACGCTAAAGCTTTTATCGCCCCTTTATTGTTCTCAGCATGTGCCTCAATGCTTGTGCAGGCTCCGGCTTTTGCCCAAGAAAAACAAGCTAGCTTCGTCAGTGATTTTGATGGGGAGAGCCTAAAATGGGCATTGGTGTATGGCGCTGAGTTAAGCGCTGAGCAAGCGCATTCTGGCACTAGTGCTCTCAAGATTGAAAGCGAAGCGTCCATTCGCACTAAAACCATGATTACTGAATCGGGTACGTTGGAGCTGTGGATTCGCGGTTCAGCACCTGTCACCAGTTACAAAATCAAAGTATTGGTGAATGCTTCTTTGAGCAACGATGCCGGTTGGACCCAGGTTGGTATGATTGAAGCGAGCAATGGTGATACCGAATATCATGCTAAGCGAGTGTCTATTGATGATCCGGGTAAAAAATATATACGTTTGGATATCGAATCGATTAACGGCGTTATTAATATCGATGATATTTCTGTCGACACTATTTTATTAAGTACAGCACTGCAAAAAAATCAGCAAGTGGTTATGGATCAATTGCTCAGTAAATTGCGTGAAGATAATACTTACCAAATGCAAGTTGATGCCTTGCGCGTTTTAGGTAACAGCTATACATCGCAATTAGAAGTACAACGTCAACTGATTGAATATGCCAACGGTATTTATTCAACCACATCGTTAGTGTTGGCAACATCTGAACGCAGCAAAATGGCCAACCCTTTGGCGTACAGCACGTTCAAAAAAGTTATTGATGATATGAAAAAAGTATCATCGCCGATTCAAAAAACGCGGCTTGAATCATTGGTGCGCCCTTTTGGCGATATTGCCACAGCATCATTGAATGTTGTTACTGCTGGCGCGTTTACGGCCTTTTCGGAACCGTTCAAATCTATTATTGCTACAACGTTTGAAAAATCGTCTTATGAAAATGCAGATCTTAGTAAAGATGCGAAAAAGTTTGCTGAAAAAAATGGTTTGGCAACCTATGAAACGGCCGAAAAGTTTTTAGGTGAGCTGGAAAAAGAATTAAACACGGTAAATATTTTGGATAGAGATTTGCTAGCGATTCAAAATGATGTGGATAAATTCCGTAAAGATTTAAGTAAACATTTGAAGGAGTATTTAATTTATGGAGGGCAGGATCGCATGCAAGAAAACTTTAATCGTGTGATGAGTAAAGATGATCAAATTCGCGCGGCAGCGTTAAAGGATGTTGGCGATGGCTTTGCTAAACAAGCAGAAGCTTTGCAAACGCGTTCAAACTCAAATGCGCAATTGGTGCAATTTATGTTGAAAGCTACGGATAATATTGATGCGTTGCAGGAATACAAAGAGCGCTTCAATCTAATTACATCGGCAATGATTACCTATTACGATAAGTTTGATCATTCTATTGCGCCGGATCAAAACCCCTTTACCAATGCAGAAGATCGTAAGTCGTGGGAAATGCACGCGGTGAAAACCCGTGAGTATGTACAAAAATCCAAAGAAGCGTTTAAGAAAGCCTATTTGTAATTGATTCACGCTTACTCGTAAAAGCAACATAAAAAAGGCCTGTATTGCAGGCCTTTTTTATTGATAAATATATTGAGATTGTCTATTGCGGATTTAAATGGAATACACAGGTAAACACGCTGCCTTTGTCGACTTCACTGCTAATTTTTAATTCTCCCTCATGACGCATGAGCACGTGCTTCACTATCGCTAAGCCAAGGCCGGTGCCGCCTGTGCTGCTGTTGCGGCTGGCATCAACGCGGTAAAAGCGTTCGGTAAGGCGCGGTATATGTTTATCTTCAATGCCGGGGCCATTATCGGTAACAGAAAAATAAATATGTTTCGCATCTTTCCATAAGCGCAAATCAATAATGCCATTGTTGGGTGTGTACTTAACTGCATTGATGGCGAGATTTGAAAAAGCACTGTGCAATTCTTTTTCATTGGCGAGCATAGTAATAGGCGATTCGCAATGAAGCGTAATGGTTTGCTTTTTGTCGTTACCCAAGGCTTCCGCTTCATTTTTAATAGATATGAGTAACGGCTCCAGTGCGATTTGTTTTTGGTTGTGTCCCATTTCTGTTGTTTCAAGGCGTGACAACATAATGAGGTCATTTACCAGCAATGTCATGCGATGCGCTTGTTGTTGCATTTGTTGTAAAGGTTTTACCCAGGCAGGATGCGTGTTGTTATCACTTAAGGTTTCTACATAACCATTAATTACCGTGAGTGGTGTGCGCATTTCGTGCGATACGTTGGCAACAAAATCTTGGCGCATACATTCAAGGCTGTGCAGCTGCGTGACATCGCGAATAACAATCAAGCGCTCATTTTGGCCAAAGCGTGTAATTTGAAATTGTAAGTGTTTGGCACTGTGGCGTGGCGAAGGCAGCTCCAAAGGTTCGCTATAATCGCCTGCATCAAAATAGTTAACAAATTTTGGATGGCGAATAAAATTAATAACAGATTGGCCTTGGTCTGAAGTATGGAAACCAATCAAGCGATGCGCAGCAGGGTTCCAAAAATCTAAATGGCCGCGCCAATCGAGAATAATAATTCCGTCTTTAAGCGCAGAAGTGATTTCTTGAATGCGTTTGATAACAGCCTGGAGATTTTGTGTTTCTATGTTTTGGTGGCGTTGCAGATGAAAAATATTGTCAAAAATTGCACCCCAAATGCCTTTCGCTTCCGGTGGTTCATCTTTAGGGTTGAGTAGCCAAACATTAAGGCGATGCATTTGGCGGAGCATAATAATAATGTAAATACTGGCGCCGACAAATAACGCCCAGCCCAATTTACTTGTGATTAACCCGACACAAAAACAAACAAATAAAATAATAATCAAACGCCGAAGTTCGGCTTTAAAACCGTGCAGCAATGTAAAAACCTCTTTTTATTGTAATTGCCTTATCGCGTGGCTGACTAAAACCTAAATACGTTTTAGGCTTCTGCTTTTGTTGAGAAGCGGTAGCCAGTACCGCGCACAGTTTGCACAAGATTTTCGTGGCCATCAATTGTCAGCGCTTTGCGCAAACGACGAATATGAACATCGACAGTGCGCTCTTCTACGTACACATTACCGCCCCATACATGATCGAGCAACTGGCCGCGAGTATAGGCGCGTTCTTGATGCGTGAGAAAAAATTCCAACATGCGATATTCGGTTGGGCCCATGTCGACCGATGTATCGTTGATGGTAACGCGGTGACTTGAAGGATCAAGGCATAAACCCTGAACAATAATGGGCGCGCCCGAAACGCTGGATTCTGTGCGGCGTAAAACGGCTTTTAAGCGCGCCACTAATTCACGTGGAGAAAAGGGTTTGGTGATGTAATCATCTGCGCCAACTTCTAACCCTTGAATTTTATTGTCTTCTTCACCTTTAGCGGTGAGCATAATAATGGGAATTGAGCTGGTGACTTCGTCGCGTTTAAGGCGTCGGGCGAGTTCGATACCACTGGTACCTGGCATCATCCAATCGAGCAAAATTAAATTGGGTTTGTGATCGATAATGATGGAGTGAGCTTCTTGAGCATTGCTCGCTTCAAGGCAATTGTATTCTGCCATTTCTAGTGCTACCCGCAACATATCGCGAATAGAGGCTTCATCATCAACAATTAAAATTTTACGACCGCTCATATACCTGCCTGCTAACTCGTTCACTGGTGTCTTAACACTTTTATTACGGTGCCATTAAATAAAGAGTTTGTTACAGATTGGTGACAAGTTGAACAATTTCCGAGTATTTATGTCATAAAACCTTAAATAAGTAAAAAGGTATCCACATTTTTTTGTACCTGTGAATATTTTACCCTCTTTAAGCAAGCCCCTTATTTGAGCGCCGCATCAGCTGCGATACCTGCAAACACCGCTGCACCCACCCAATGGTTGTTCAAAAAAGCTTTGAAGCAATCGCCGGGTCTGTAATCGCGAATGAGTAACTGCTGATAACAAAATAAAGCCGCAACGACTACAAGGCTGAGATAGTAATAAAGCCCCAGATTAAAACGCGGGCCAATCAGCACCAGCGTAAACAGCACCATTATCTGTAGTGCGCCAGTGATAACGCGGTCTTGATCGCCGAATAAAATGGCGGTGGATTTCACGCCAATTTTAACATCGTCGTCGCGATCAACCATGGCGTAAAACGTATCGTAAACCACAGTCCATAGCACTACGGCGATGTAAAGCAGGCCTACGTCTTGTGTTAATTTGCCAGCTTGTGCAGCAAACGCCATCGGCACACTCCACGCAAAGGCTGCTCCTAGAACGACCTGTGGCAAATGGGTGTGGCGTTTCATAAAAGGATAAATAAAGGCGAGTACCAAGCCAACCACAGACAGCTTGATAGTGAAAGGATCCGTCAGTAGCACCAAGCCAAAGGCAATAAGGCAAAGCACCACAAACACGATCAAGGCTTCTTTGCTGCTTACTGCACCTGTCGCCAATGGTCGGCCTTGGGTGCGATGCACTTTGCCATCAAAGTTGCGGTCCGCATAATCGTTAATCACGCAACCTGCCGAACGCATCACTATCACGCCCAATGTAAAAATCACCAGCAAGTCCACGCGCGGCATGCCTTTCGCGGCGAGCCATAGCGCCCAGAGTGTTGGCCACAGCAATAATAAAATACCGATAGGTTTATCAAGTCGCATCAACTTGATGTAGTTAATTACCGGATGACTTTTATGGGTTGGTTGCGCGCGTGTAGATTTTTTCGGTTGTTGACTGGCTGCTGCTGTTTTGGCCTCAGATGATTTTCGCGGATGAATTCCGGTCTGGTGTTTGGCTGACGCGTGTTTTTTGCCGTGACCATGTCCCTGAATGTGGCTATGACCTAGTGTGTGAGGTTGAACAGTATTGACTGTACTTGCCGCAGGGGCGCTGGCGGTTGTGGCGCTTTCAGTGACGGGATTGGGTGTGCTTTGTGGTGGTATATTGTTGGAGCTCGTCATAATCATGCGGCCTTGTCAGTCGAACGGGTCAAATCAGAAAAACGAATAAAATCGGGTAAGAATACTTCACTTACCAGCAAGGGTTTGCCATCAACATAAAAAATCGAACGTCGCCCCCACACAGGTGTATCGCCTATCAGCTCGGCAGGTACATAGCCATGATGGCGATTAATTAAAGCAAGGGCAATGGGGCTGCGTGTTAAGTGCGGCTGGCTAAATAAAAATGCGCCAAGCGGGCGACTGCCCTGTTTACGCAGATGGCGCAATTTACCGGTAAGGCTGCTAAGTGGCAGCACACTGCGAGCGAACACCCAGGGTTGGTTGTGCCCCATCAGCACGACTTCGCGGATCAAGCTCAGGCTATGCGGGGCAATGCCCAGCGCTACTGCTTCGGAGCGGCTGGCGCGAGCATAGGTTTGGCGTACGACTCGCACGTGAAAATTGCCGTGGCTTAACGCCATTAATTTAGCGGTAAGCGAACCTTTATCCAGCAGCCACGGGCGCAAACCCCTATTCGATGCTAGATTAGGGGCCGGTGCTAGATTGGTGGGCAGCCTACTAATGAGTCGCTTAAGGTTGCTAAACCAGCGCAATTCGCGCTGCAAAGGTAAAAAGCTGGGCAAGATAAAAAAACTCTAGGCTAAAGTGGACAGAAGCTGGCATTCTAGCAGCCCACATTTGAGGGATGGCAGCGATATGCTAACGCAGTATGCCAAAACCGTAACCTCACGACATTAATAACTATCATAAGAGACACACGACCATGAATAAATCCGATTTAGTTACCGCCGTAGCGGCACAGGCTGATTTAACCAAAGATAAAGCCGATGCAGCAGTATCAGCCGTTATCGAGCAAATCACCAACGCACTTAGCCGCGATGAATCTGTAGCCTTGGTAGGCTTTGGCAGCTTCAACCAAAGCCACCGCGCCGCCCGTACTGGCCGCAACCCACAAACTGGCGCTGCCATCGAAATTTCTGCTAGCAACAGCGTGAATTTTAAAGCCGGGAAGGCATTAAAAGATGCAGTAAATAGTTAATATATAGTTTGTAATATCTGCACACTGCGAAGCCTGAAGTTTTTTGGGCTTCTGCAAAAAATCCTCGCTTCGTTTCTCGTCATTTTCTCCAATATAAAATCGCATAGAATTTTTTATTTTTATTGTATTGCTTTAGTTTCATTCTCGATAAAAAGACTGTTACATGAATTCTAGATGTACTCCACAATACCTGGTTGCGTTGTTGTTTTTCTTGTGAGCCACCGTTCTGTGGCGCATTGCTTCACGAATGCGCCCTACGTACTCATTCACCAAAATAAAGGAGTGTAAGTAGCCCTATTTATTAATATGATAATAAAAATTGGTTTGATTATTTTACTCTTACCCCTACCCCAGCTTTCAAATTCGCGAGGAGATCAAAAATTGAGTGCGCAGCGTGATATAAATGAATCTATGGTTGTTAGATTGTATTTGTGAGCTTTCGCTGAGCCAGAAACAAGCTGTTGGCGATCAGGGAAAATTCCGTAGCCTGACAAAAGTGCATACCATGACATGGGTTGATAATAACGATCCATCTTCCTCTTAAGTAAGAGAGCAGAAATATCATCACCATTTATCCACGCTTGCATAACTGCACTGAGATTGTCAGACAATTTTCCATGCTGGCGGTTATCTCGCCAATAATCTGTGTCGTTGCGAGAATTACAAACATAATGAGCGACTATATAATCCCTCACCCCCTCAAAGCGATCATTAATGCGCACATTAAATTTTTCCTGATTGATGCTAGTGAAATCACCTAATTCCCATGCATCAATAAAACCTTGCACGGTTTCCTGAACAATATGCAAAGCTGTTGCTTCTAATGGTTCTATAAAACCTTGCGATAAACCAACGGCCACACAATTTTTTTCCCAATGCTTTTCTATGCGCCCGACATTCATTTTTAAATGCCGTGCAGCAATATCACTATCTAACATTCCCAGCTTCGCACGCAGTTCGGTTTCAGCTTGATCGGCACTGCAGTACGCTGAGCTATAAACGTATCCATTACCTTTGCGGTTAGTGAGAGGGATCTCCCATGCCCAGCCAAACTTCAATGCGGAAGAAATGGTATGTGAATTAATGTCATTGGTTTGTGGTGAAGGCATTGCCACGGCAGAGTCATTGAATAAATTTTCTGCAAATTTTTTAAAGGGAACCTGCAAAGCCTTTTGAATAAGTAGCCCTGTAAAACCAGAGCAGTCCACAAATAAATCTGCTTCGAATATTTCTCCTACTTCTGTTTGCACGCTAGCAATATCACCATTTGAGTGATGGTTTATTTTTTCAACCTTTGCTTGTATGTGTCGTACGTTTAATAATTTTGCTTTGTCACGTAAAAATTTCCCAAGTAATCCTGAATCAAAATGATAGCCATAGCCAATTTTGAAAGGAAAATTATCAGTGGGAATAGGTGATTGCTTTTTTTCGGCAAGACTTGCACTTAAATAAAAACGATTAGGATGAGCATACACATCAACGAATTTACGGCGTACATCGCAATTATAAAAAAAGGCAGGTTGCGTATGCAGATCTACATCAGATTCGAATGGATGAAAATAACTTTCATAGCCTGGTTTGGTTGACCAATTATTAAAAGTGATACCGTTTTTGTAGGTTGCATTGCAAGCTGGCATCCATTCAGATTCAGTGATATTTAAAAAATCAAAAAATGATTTCAATTGTGGTGTGGAGCCCTCACCCACGCCAATGATACCTATTTCTGGTGATTCAAGTAACGCAATATCAAACCCACGTTCCTTCCAGCAAGCTGCCATCAGATTTGCAGTCATCCATCCAGCAGTTCCACCACCGACAATGAGAATTTTTTTATTATTTATTTGAGACGATGTCATACTGAAAACCTAATAATTTTTTATAAATAAACTAAATTGACTTTTCCAAGATTGCGCAATTAACATATTAGCCATTTTATATTGAGAATTTTGTTTTAACCCGCGGCTTAAATATTTTTAGATTCAGAGAAACGTCGAGACTTGAGAACGTTTACGCTTTTCCCATTAACAGATTTTCTTTTGTTGGCTTTTCACGCAAGCTACGGTGACTATAAAAACGTGCTAATGCAACCCTGTTGATTATTATAAGATAACTGGGGGTCGTAATGCTCACGAGTATGGTGAGCTTAAGTAGGCCTCATACTACTCTTACCCTAATTTCCCCTCGGGTAAAAAATTGATTTACAGTATGTTATTTTGTACATCATGGTGTCGTTAAAATAGCAATAACAATAGCATTTATGTTTTTACGTTTCCATTTTTTGTCGCGTAATAACCACGTGAATGTCGGTTTTGTAGAGCAATATCTGCTATACATTATAGTGGGTCTAGCTCAGGGGGTATCATGCCTACTGCTATTTTCATTGTTAATAATTAAATGTTATTAACCGCGCCACTCTTACCAATAAATCATTTTACATCGTATTTTAACCATTCCGTTTTTAAGCGATATCAGATCAAGAAAGGACTTATGAATAGAGCTATATTGTTTAGGCGTTTAATTCTTATCACATGTGCTGCGATGAGCTGTAGTGCTGCGCTTGCAACGCCATCAGATCAAGATTTGCTTTCGTTGTCATTGGAAGAGTTGTTGCAGTTAGACGTTAATCCGCGACAACCGTATCGAGGTGATACGCCACTGGAAACGCTTCCGCAGGCGGTGGAGCTTGTGACGGATAAGTTTATACAAAACGTAGGTATTTCCACATTTCAGAACGCTTTGGACTTTACCAATGATGTTGTGCGCCAGAATAGTTTTGGTAATACATGGGATAGTTTTGCCATCCGTGGTTTTACTGGCGACGAGAATCTGCCGGGTGGATATTTTGTAAATGGTTTTAGTGCTGGTCGTGGGTTTAGTGGTTTACGAGACATTTCGAATATTCAAACAATTGAAGTATTAAAGGGCGCTGGAGCGGCGCTCTATGGTCGTAATGAACCGGGAGGCACGATTAATATTGTCAGTAAAAAACCAAAGTTTGAACCTGAGGGATATGTGCAGGTATCGGCAGCGGATTACGATACGCAGCGATTAGAAGGCGATTACACTTCAGCCGTCACAACCAGTCTCGCTTTGCGAATAAATGGTGCCTATGAAGAAGGTGCGAGTTTTCGCGATACAGTAGAAACAAAAAAATTCAGTTTAAATCCGTCGCTATTATTTCGATTTTCAGAGCAGGCGCATGTGACGTATGAGTTGGAAATTCTGGATCAAGAAATACCGTTTGATCGCGGCATTGTTGTTCTTGATAACAATTTTAAAAATGTTGTCATTAACCGTTTTTATGGGGAGCCAGATGATGGTCCTCTGAAAATTGCAGCGACCGGGCATCAATTGACTTATGAACAGAGCCTTAGTTCGCAATGGCATTTACTCGCGGGATTAGGGTATCGACATTCTTCTCTTGAGGGGTATTCGACGGAGCCGGAATTATCGAAAAGTCGACAATTATTGTTTATTGATGGGCATACCTTAAATCGCCAGCGACGATATCGCGATTTTGATGCTACAGATTTTTCGGTCAGGCTTGAGCTGAGTGGAGAATTTCAATTAGGAGGGCTGGTAAACCATCTATTGCTAGGCGTGGATAATTATCAGTATGAACTCAACCAAATTCAAAACCTCTGGCGAGTTCATCCTGGCGACACGACTTACGCAGTGAATTTACAGGCGCCCATGTATGGTCAAACTCCTCCTGTATTGCAGCCATTTTGGGATCTGCAGGAGCAGCAGCATGCAACTGGTGGGTATCTCCAGAATCAGATCGATTTAAACGAGCACTGGAAGCTGTTGGCAGGGTTTCGATGCGACAAACTTTATCAGGATAATAAAAATTTTCTTGGTAATTCTGCAATACATCAGGATAACGATAAAACTACACCTCACGTTGGGGTTGTATACGAAGTGTCAAAACAATCCTCCATATATATTAATTATTCCGAAGGTTTTCGCCCCAATTCTGGTTCAACTGCGGGTGGCGATGCCTTTGAGCCTGAGAGCAGCCAATCCTACGAAATTGGGAGTCGCTTCAGTTCTTTTGACGATACCATTAAGAGTTCTATTGCATTTTTTAGAGCGGAAAAATCGAATATTTTAACCTCGGATCCAGTTAACTCTGGTTATTCGTTAGCGTTGGGTAAAGCGAGTAGTCAAGGAGTAGAGCTTAATATCGATGCAGCTCTGACTGATGACACAACGGTTTCTTTTGCTTACGCCTATGTTGATGCGCATACTTCTAACGACATGATTAATCCAGATTGGAGTGTGTTAATCCCAAAAGGCAGTCGCTTGATTAATATACCTAGGAACAAAGCCAATCTTGTGCTTCGAAATAACCTGAATATTTTTCAGCACAATGGCAATGTGGGGTTTGCAATTAATTATATCGGTGACCGTATGGGAGAAACGATAGCGCCTGATTATAGCTTGCCACGTTATACCACTGTGCGATTGTTCGGCACAGTGGATATTGCTGATAAGCTTCAGTTAAGTTTGAATGTTGATAACGTATTTAATAAAGAATATTTCGTAAACTCATATTCAGCACTCTGGACTCAGCCAGGTAGCCCGCGCACAGTTAGTTTGGCTGTGCGATATGGAATATAAATAACATCTATTAAGAAATATGAAATGTATTTTCAAACACTTTGAAAACAAGTGCGATAACAGTTGCGTAGATAATCACCTTTACTCCAGGTTTATAATATTTTATTGGTGAGGGTAAATTTTCCACAGCGTTTTCAAGTATTAACCTGAAGTCAGATCTATAGTATTTTAGGGGAAGCATTACGGCGTAATGAGGATATTTAATATAAATAAAGGTGCTTAAACGAACGATAAGGGCAATGTAGCCGAGAGGAAGAATAAGGAGAATGTAAAAAGGTTTCTGTTCGCTTAAGTTGTCTGCGCAATCTCCCAAAAACTCTTCGAACATAAAATAGAACTTAGCTGCGTAATACATTAAATGCGGTATCGAAAACAAAATAATAGAGAAGAAAAAATATAAGATAAAAGGAGCGGAAGTTATAATTATTAGGAATTGATAAATTCCGCCTTCCTTAATAAATACCCCAAATTCATTCATAATAAATATTGCTATGTTTAAATATAGGGTGGCAATAAGAAAGTTGATAATAAATAGTTTATGAATTCTTTCACCCTGAAAGAAAAATGTCGGCAAGATTATAAATAAGAAGAACAAGGATTTTTGTATGAAGGGGTCGATGCTTATGCCAAGAAGCGTGCCGATGTGCGAAAAAATAAATTGCCGAGCCAAATTGTAATGTTTTATAGCTTCGCCTAAATAAAGGCCTAGGTCGAGGTTATCTCCAAATAGCCCCAAAAATCCTAGCGCCGCAAGAAGTAAGCTTGGCTGTTTTGCTAAAAAAGACTTATCCATGTGGTTACACTTATTAAGTAGTCGTGTGTGACTAAATAATACGCTTTATAGAATTATTTACCAGTATCGGTAACGTTCAGTTTAAATCAGCGCGAATATGTAGTGCGTAGGTTGGGGTAAGCTTGCTCCCCCCCAATATGTCTGAGTTATTAAATATTATCGTTCTTGTTGATTTTTATTGTTGTGGGTGTTTGTTCTTGTTGGGGTGCAGCGTTCGCAAGCTCACGCTTTACCCGCAACCTACGATTAAAATTACTTCGCCATTTGTGCACGTAACTTCTCTTCTTGCTCGCGTAATTCTGGAGTGAATTCTTCGCCGAAGTCTTCCATTTCAAACAGTGGGCGAATGTCGATATCGGAATCTTCCATCATTGGGTTTGGGCAGCGCTTCACCCACTCAATCGCCTCTTCCATCGATTTAACTTGCCATAACCAGTAACCGGCAATCAGTTCTTTGGTTTCTGTAAACGGGCCATCGGTTACTGTGCGTTTATTTCCAGAAAAATGTACACGCACTGCTTTTGAGCTTGGGTGTAATCCCTCGCCTGCGAGCATAATGCCTGCTTTAACCAATTCTTCGTTGTAGTTGCCCATTGCCTCTAATAATTCTTTGCTGGGCATAATTCCCGCTTCTGAGCTTGCGCTAGCTTTTACCATTACCATGACTTTCATTGGAAATCCTCCCGGTGAGTGATGATCTATTTAACAGGTTGTTGATTGCATATTTTTTAACTTCACTAATTAGTCGATTGGTAAAATACAAATTCGACAAAACTAATCAATTTTTTTCATTTATCTTAGTGAATAGCAACTGAGAGGCGCTTGCAATAGTAAGTGAGTGGGTTGATGTCATCCAGCTCTTGATTGTTATTGATGGCGGCTTGAATACCACATGATAAGCTTAAACGATTGTTGGTAAGCATTCGCTGTGTTCATGGTGTTAAGAGGCCGGAAAAGTAAGATGGTTCGAGATCCTAAAGAAATTTCCGCTGGCATCCAAAGCCTTGTGTTGCCTATTGGTGTGATTATTGGTGGTGTTTTTGAGTGTGTGTGAAATAGGGTATAGGCTTGTACTCCCGAGCCTGGCTTTTATCTTGTGCAAGCTCAGGTGCTTTATGGTTCTGCCAGTTTGAAACTGCATTAGGCGCACAAAAAAATACGTAATAAGATAAAATTTCTTATCTGAAATATTTAAGAGTTAGCTTTATGGAACAACATCAATCCCTATTACACGCTATTTATTATTTATTGGCTGCAACGATTGCCGTGCCTATTTTTCGTAAATGGGGTTTGGGGGCAATTCTTGGTTATCTTGTCGCCGGTGCGGTAATTGGCCCGCAAGCGCTGGGATTAATTTACGAAACACAATCAGCTATGCACTTATCCGAATTAGGTGTGGTGATGTTGTTGTTTGTGATTGGGCTTGAATTAAATCCAGAGCAATTGTGGAAAATGCGCGGTGAAGTGGGGTTTCTTGGTGGTGCGCAATTGTTATTAACGGCGCTGCTGATTGGTGGCGTGCTGAAATTAGGTTTTGATTTAAGTATTCAGCAAAGTATTTTAATTGGTTTAACCTTAGCGTTGTCCTCCACTGCATTTGCGGTGCCCTTGATGGAGGAGCATAAGTTAATGGGTTTGCCTTTGGGGCGAAAAGGTTTTTCGATTCTGTTGTTGCAAGATTTGGCAGTGATTCCGATTTTGTTATTACTCGCAAATTGGGCGCCAGAGGCGGCAACAAAAACTCATCTGGTTCCTTGGTGGATGGGTGTATTAACGGTGATTGTAGTGATACTGCTTGGCCCCTGGATATTTAACCCGTTACTTAAACTTGCCGCAAAATATGGCAGCCGCGAAATTTTAACCGCGGCGGGTTTGTTGATTGTGTTGGGCGTTTCTTTGCTGATACAAACTGTTGATTTCTCCATGAGTATGGGCGCTTTTCTTGCCGGTATTTTGTTGGCGCAATCTAATTTTCGTCATCAGCTTGCGGCGGATATAGAACCGTTTAAAGGTTTGCTGCTGGGTTTATTTTTTATCGCGGTAGGCATGTCACTCAATTTACAATTATTGTTTGAACATCCCTTGATGGTAGTGATGCTTGCGCTCGCGTTGATGGTTATAAAGATCGCCGTGGTTGCGTTCGTATTGCGTTGTCGCAAAGGTCGCGCAAAAGATGGTGTGTTGTTGGGAATTATGCTGGCACAAGGCGGTGAATTTGCGTTTGTGGTGATGGCATCGGCGATGGAAATTGGTTTTGTTTCTGATGTCATTGCCAACTATACAGTGTTAGTAGTGGGCCTATCTATGGCGTTTACCGGGCCGATGGTATTAATTTATCAGCGTATTATCGATCGCAGAACATTGCAAAGCAAAGCCTTGGAAGAAGTCAACAAAGCACAGGAAACCCTGCAGCAGTTAGAGCAAGCGGGTGATGCAAAAGCGGAAGTGATAGTCGCAGGCTTTGGTCGCTTTGGGCAAATCATTGGTCGTATTCTTACGGCGAATAATATTCCCTATAACGCGTTGGATAAAAATTCTGATCACATTGAATTTTTAAAGCAATACGGTGTGCAGAGTTATTATGGTGATGCGGCGCGAATGGAGTTGCTAGAGGCTGCGGGAATTCGTGAGGCCAAAGTATTGGTAGTTGCTGTTGATGAGATTGATGACTCACTTAATATTGTGAAATTAGTGCGTGAACGTTTTCCGCATATTGCTTTGATTGTGCGCGCTCGCGATCGCTACCACGTATATCAGTTGGTGAAGCTCGGTGTACAAAACCCCATTCGCGAAATTTATGAATCCAGCCTTGATGCTGCCAAGCGTACGCTACTTGAAATTGGTTTCACTGAGGGTCAAGCGATTGCGAATATTAATATCTTCCGCGAGCACGATGAAGAAATGCTGCAGAAAGCTGCATTGGTTAGTGATGATGAGGCGGCGCTGGTTAAAATTGTCAGTCAAAGTCGCAAAGAACTCAAACAACTGTTTACGCAAGATGCGGAGATATAGATTTTTACTTCGTCATCCTCACGTGGTTGGGGCTAGCTTTTATCTTATTTTAGTGTGAGAAATTAACGATATGACTCAAAAAAATTGCAAACAAGAAGCCGGGGCAATGATTCCCGTTATTGATCGCAATCGCTGCGAGGGAAAAGCGGATTGCGTTGCAGTTTGTCCTGTTGCTGTTTTTGCAGTGGAAACCTTGCCAAAACCTGAGCGAAAAAATTTAAATGTTCGCGGGAAAATGAAAGGTTTTTTTCACGGCTGGCAACAGGCGATATTGGTAAACCCTGACGCATGTGAAGCTTGTGGGTTGTGTGTGCAATCGTGCCCTGAAAAGGCGATTACTTTAGTGAAGCGCCGTAATGTATAGATTTCACTCACAATTTAAGAAATTCGATATTGCTCTTTGTGCAGGGTTAACATTTTTTGGTAAGTTTTATTATTTTTGGCTTTTTGCCACACTTCATAAAATATAGCGGCACTTTCCGCTTTGATTGCATCTTCGTCCTTTGGTAACTGCGTACGCCCATGAGCACCGCTTTGCGATTTTTTATCATCAGGTACTGGGCCATCATATTTCTTACCGCTTTTATGATTGGCATAACGACGACTGCGTGTATAACCCATTTGCAAAAACTTGCGTGCCATATCCATCCCCACAAAATCTTTTTCGCTTTTGTAGTGCAAAAAAAGTGTGTAGATTTTTGCAGATGATTCTTTTGCTATCGCTGGCGTTTTAAATTTCCAGAAAGGAAGTATTTCACTTTTGTAAGGCTCAACTAATAATACGCCTTGTTCGCCAATGCCAGTTCGATATAGTTCAGGCTGGTCGCGCAGGTTTAGATTTTTGTAATCGAGCGAATAATCGAATTTTGCAAGCGCCATAAATTGTTCTTCTCGATTTTATTGTGTGGAAAAAATTAAAAACTCAGCAATTTTAGATTGCGCAAGCTTAATCGTAACTTTGGTTGTAGTGTATAAAGTAAATATTAAAATGAATGATTTCTGTGTGGCACCGAACGAGCCGATGTGCATTTTTTCTAATACATAAGAATGATCATATAATTTTATTGTCGCCTCATGACACTTTAATTTAAAAAAATAATCGAGTAAGCTGCCTAGGATCTTTTTTAATAGGAGCTTTCTTAATAGGAACTTTTTTAAATTATTTAATTTCAATCAATGGGTGAATAATGGCGTTATATAAAAATGAAGTAGGCCCTGCAAAATCATCTTTATTGTATGTGTGGTCAGAAACTAAAGGTGGGGCGAGCAAACGAAAAGCGGTTATCTCTGCGCATGGCGGTGCAGCAAGTTCTACAGGAATGGCAGGTGCACCCTCTTCTACATTAATTTTTTATTCTCCGCATGGTCATATTTTAAATGACCCATCGTTAGAAGCCATTCTTGCAGGCACTGTGATGCCCTATGGTGATGCAATAAATTCTAAAGCTTCACCCGATTATGAACTTGCCAAATACACAGATACTACGGGTAAAGTTAAACACAATAAAGCGGGCGAAACTTACGCAACAGTAGCGGGACTTGATAGTCGTTTTGCATCTGCGCATAAAACTTACTCTGACCAAGTGAGTATGTTGGCGGAGATGGTCACTGCAGAAGGGGGCGATCAGTATTTTGGTTCGTTTGTGCAGTCATCAAATCTTGAGCGTATGTATAAGAGTTTGCCGATGGATATTATTACTATCCGCAATCGTTTTTGGCACAGCTCGCCAAAGTTATCAGATGTGCTTAGGTTGTTGGGGCAGTACGGTTATCATTACGATGAAATTCATTGTAATTTTTGCAGAGGTGGTGGTTCTGGGCACTCGCCAGCGAGAGTGGATTTAACTAAGTAATTTTCACTCTGTTATCTCGCTCTCTATTAAGTGTGAGAGCGAGATATTTTATTTATCAATCGTTAAATATTTGAAAATATTTATTCATCAAACCAATGACGTACTGCATCTGGTAATGCGACGGATTTTCCCGTTTTAGTATCCACCCACACGATTTTTGAATAGCCTTCGCTGCAAGGATTTTGTTGATCGCTGCTGGTGTAAACTTTGTAGGTTGCCATAAAACTTGAGCGGCCAGGGTCGGAAATAAATACATCAATACGTAAAGTGTCGGGATGAAATACGGGTCGAAAAAAAGTTGCGCCGATAGTGACGACCACGGGATAACTTTCGCCTCGAATGGGTACGCCTTTATCTAACATCCACTGAAAACGTGTTTCTTCAAAATAGCGAAAATAAAGCGTGTTGTTAACGTGGCCGAAGGCATCCATGTCGCCCCAGCGCACAGGAATTTTGCACGAGTAAAAAGGAATGCTATTTTCGTTTGTGCTGTCAGTTGTGGCCATAAAAGTCTCCTTATGATTTTGCGGTGAAGCTGACATTCAATGTGCCTAATTCGGCGTAATGAATATCGATGTTTGTGTTAAGCGGTAATTCGATAACGCCTGCAAATGAACCGGTAATAACAGCCTGTCCTGCGATGATGCCTTGCCCTTGTGTGCGTAAAAATTCTACCAGCCAGTAAAGCGGTGCGCGCGGGTGAATGTTGGGATGGCGCGCTTGATGTTTGCTTCGTTCGCCATTGGCACAGTCTACGGTAATGTCAAATTCACTCGCTGCTTTTGCGTGTTCGGAATTTATTTCCGGGCCAATAAATAATCCTTGATTGACTAATCCATCCGCGAGCATTTCTGGAAAGCTACAACTTTTAGGATCAGCATAACGGCTGTTGATTAATTCTAACGCGATATGTGTGCGTACAATCGCAGCATCGACGTCAGCAGTTGTGTAAGGCTCTGCGCGTGCAGGTAAATCTTTTCCAAAAAAGAAAGCAAATTCAGGTTCTATTCTTGCTCTGTTTTCTTTTGGCCAGACTGCTACTGGTGCGATTGAATTTATCGTGCGCGTGTAAATCGGCGCGGCAACAATTTTATCGGGCGATGGTAATCCGCATTTCCATGCGCCGATAGAATCGTCCATAGTGTCGCACCAGTATTCGCTGACGGCGTTTTGAATTGCAAGTGCGCTATTAATGTCGGTGGGGCGATAATTTTCTGCTAAGCGTTCGCCTTGGCTGCCGTCGATGCGACGTGCAACTAAAATCTGTGCGGCTTGTTGAGCTGAGTTGGGCATTGGGCTCTCAATGTTTTTTGATGTGTTGTCTAAAACACAAAACCCCTTAAAAAGGGGTTTTGTGGGTATTACATAATGACGCACTTATTGCATTAGTGATGTGGCATTAATTCATTCGCAATATGCATCAAATCGCTGCTGGATTCCAGAATATTTAACACAGCTTGTTGTGCTTTTTCTGGATCAAGATGTAAATCTGCAAAAACCTGTGCAGGAATTTCAAGTTTTGGCCCTTGACCAATATTGTTTTGCAACAATAAATTTTGCGCCACAAAAATTAATTTTGCGTAATTGGCAAACTCACCTTGGTAGTGTGGATTGTTTTGATGGCGAAGACCAATCACCACTTCTTCCGGCATGGACCACAGTGACATTAATGTACTGGCAAGTTGTTCGCGAGTAACGCCGATCAAGTGACGTTCAATCGCTTGGTGAGCTACGTGAGGATTCGCATCTGCCATGTCGCAGTAAGAGCGGAAATAAGGTGGAAATACTTCGGCCAAAATTAAATAACCAAAATTGTGTAACAGCCCGCACAGATACGCCATGCCGAAACTGGGGCGATGATCACGAGGAATAGCAGTGACTAAACTTTCAATCGTGGCTGCCATGTAAATAGATTGTTGCCAGTAAGGCATGGTGCCGTGCGGGCCATGTTTAGGCACGGTTAGTGTTTTACCAAGCGCTAAACCTAACGCAAGATTCAACACCATATCAAAACCCAGCACGCGCACAATTGCATCGTGAATCGATTTAATTTTGCCGGGTGCTGAGTAATAAGGTGATGCTGCCCAACTCACAACTTGCGCAGCTAAGCTTGGATCAGTTTCAACAATTTGTGCGAGATCGCTAATGTCAGCGTTTGGGTTTACACGCAGTTTAATAATGCGGTGCGCTGTGTCAGATAGCGGTGGCAATTCTAGAGTTTCTTCAAGGCGTTGCTTAATACGCAATTGCGTAAAGTTGCGCACTGAACTGAGAATTTGATCTTCATCGCTTGTGTCTTTATTTTCTGCTTCAAGTTGTGAAAGCGGTACAGAAATATCACAAACGATTGCGTCAGATAAAATGCTTTGGAATTCGGCGCGGTCAATACGAACTAATTGATCTTCATTGCCTGAATCGAGCAGTAGTTCTGTACGTTCAAGAAGTTGTTTATCTACTAGGGTGAGTAAGCCTGCGAGTTTTGGTAATGCGGGTATTGAATCTAATTTGTGGCTTTCGCAAAATTTGCGAATGTCTGCAATGCTGGTGGCTTTAAGTTCGCGGCCTAATCGGAGATTTACGGCTTTAAGATCAAGCAGTCGGTCTGCGGCGATAATCACCTGAACTCGGCCTTGAGAGTCTTGTAAGATTAACGATTTTGCCGCACTCATATCGCGTAGATGTTGGTCGTGCCACATCAATCGCTTGTTATCATCATTAAACGGCGTAGTGGCTATGTCGTAAGCAACATTTTGATTTTGAAGAATAGCTTGGACGCTAGTAGGGACTGGCACGGCCTACTCCTTTAATGTGAGCTGTTGATGATATGTCGTTTGGTTACACTCGTTTATTCAGCATAGCTGAGAATTTTAAACTTGCAGGTAAACATTGTTATTGCCTAGCCAGCGTTGAATAATTTTGTCGCACAGTTCCGGGTATTGGCTTACCAGTAATTCCGCGGCGCGTTTTACCGGGGGGAGCAAATCGGCATCGCGCAGCAAATCGGCAATTTTGAATTGCATCTCTCCGGTTTGACGAGTGCCCAACACTTCGCCCGGCCCGCGCAATTGCAAATCCTGTTCGGCGATATAAAAGCCGTCGGTACTTTCTCGCATAACACGCAAGCGTTCTTTGCTGTGATGGGATAATGGCAAACTGTAAAGCAGCACGCAATGACTCGCGGCCGCACCGCGCCCTACTCGCCCACGCAGTTGATGTAATTGCGCCAAGCCCAACCGCTCGGGGTTTTCAATGACCATTAAGCTTGCATTGGGAACATCTACCCCTACTTCAATGACTGTGGTGGCGACCAATAATTCCAATTCGTTTGCTTTAAAAGCGGTCATGATCGCTTCTTTTTCGGCGGATTTTAAACGGCCATGAATCAAACCAATGCGCAAATGCGGTAACGCCAACGCCAAGGTTTCAGCAGTTGCTTGCGCGGCTTGCGCTTCTAATGCTTCGGACTCTTCAATTAACGTGCAAACCCAATAAGCCTGTCGCCCTTCTTCGCAACCGAGCCTTACGCGTTCTATCACTTCTTCGCGGCGTTTGTCGCTAATCACAACTGTCGTGATAGGAGTGCGGCCAGGGGGAAGTTCGTCAATAACCGAGCAATCCAAATCCGCATAGGCGCTCATCGCCAAGGTGCGGGGGATCGGCGTTGCGGTCATAATGAGCTGATGCGGCCGCAATGAGTTATTTTGCTCATTTGCCGAAGATGTGCCTTTATTGGAGAGTGATAGGCGCTGATGCACGCCAAATCGATGTTGTTCATCAATAATAATCAAACCCAAATCGGCAAATTCAACGGCTTCTTGAAACAGTGCATGGGTTCCCACAATCACTTGCGCTTCGCCGCTCGCAATCGCCGCCAATTGTTGACGGCGCTCGCTCGCTTTTAGCTTGCCGGTTAACCAGCCTACTTTAATGCCCAAGGGTTCCAGCCATTTGCTGAAATTGAGGCGATGTTGTTCTGCCAGAATTTCCGTGGGCGCCATAATTGCCGCTTGTTTACCGCTGGCAACGGCGGCCAGTGCCGCAAGAGCAGACACTACGGTTTTACCAGAACCTACATCGCCCTGAATTAAACGCAGCATAGGTAAGGGTTTTGCCAAATCGTCGGCGATTTCCGCTGTGACTCGCGCCTGTGCGGCAGTCAGTCTGAACGGTAGATTGTTAAGAAACGCTTCCTGCAAACCAGAATGCATCGGCAATGGTATAGCGCCATTAGCTTGGGCTTTACGTCGCAACAATAGCAGGCTCAAGTGATGGGCAAGCAACTCTTCAAACGCCAAGCGCTGCTGAAATGGATGCGTTCCTTCTATTAATAGCTGTGTATTGGCCGTTATCGGTGGCTGGTGCAAAAAACGCAAAGCGTCTGCCAGTGAACTTTGGTGCAACTGCTGGCGAATTTTTTCCGGCAATAACTCTGAAAGCGCGTATTTATCCAGCCATGTCAGTGTTTGTAGCGCGAGCGAGCGCAGCCGTGCCTGCGTTAAACCTTCAGTCGCGGGGTAAATAGAGGTAAGGCATTGCTCTAAAGGCAAAGGGGCTGCTTCATCTAATAGTTCATATTCGGGGTGATAGAGCTCCAGCCCAGCAGATCCGCGCCGCGTGTCGCCTAAAACCCTTAAATGAGTTCCAGTCGTGAGTTTTTGTTTTTGCCCCGCATTAAAATGATAAAACCTCAGTGTGATATTGCCGGTACCGTCCTGCAAGCGCACCACCATGCTACGACGCTTGCCAAACACAATATCGCACCCACGAATTTCGCCTTCAATCACCGCATACACATTCGGTTGTAAGGCGCCGATGGGCGTAACGCGAGTGCGATCCATATAGCGTAAGGGCAAATGAAACAACACATCCTGCAAGCTCAATAGCCCAATCTTCGCTAATTTTTCAGCAAGATTTGCCCCAACACCTTTCAGGGCGGTGACGGAGATTTGGTCGAGGGTTTGGGTCATGACGTTATTTTTATGTACGGAATGTGATGCATTAAATGCAGGTTAATAAGGAGTGTACCGCAATAAAGGGAATGATTGGTTTGAAAATTTTAGGCCATTAATCGTTTGCCGTTGCAGGATTTCAAGTCATGTGAGGCGGCGATTAAGTGATGACCAGTGCTATCGAATAGCTCAGGCATAGACTTTTTTATCGAACACGTGGTGCTGTGCTGGCTTTACATGCAGGCATTACAAGGTAGGCATCCTTTGAGGTGCATACGTTAGGTTGGCCGATTTTCACATCATTGTAAGGTAACACTATGAACTCACCATTCTTCTTAGGATTTAGGAAAAGTATTGGTCATCGCGCTGGTTTGTGGCGATTCTTTAAGGCTTATATATTTGGGCTCATGTCGCTGTTTACATTTGCTACCGAGGCAATAGCTGCATCATCTTCAAGCTCTTCGAGTGCGCCTGCGACAACGGTTATTTATTTCAAAAACACCACGAATTTTGCAACACCTTATATTCATTACTTCAGTGTGATACCAACGCGTACAAGCAGTACGTGGCCTGGGGTCAAGATGACAAGTGTCAACGGTGTGGTGAATGGCGGTTGGTACAAATATGAATTGGCAGCACCTGCCATTACCTCCGCTGGTATTGTTTTTAGCAACAACAGTGCGTCAAAAACAGCTGACCTGACGGTTACCCTCCCAAACAATTGCTACAACGGCACAACCTGGCAGACCGCAGCAGCCTGTGGTGTGCCTGTAGCAAGTTCGAGTTCGTCGCTGAAGAGCTCAAGTTCATCCAGCAGTAGCCTTGTTGCAAGTTCAGTGGCAAGTTCGGTTGTGAGTAGTGCCGTGTCTAGTTCATCTGTTGCGAGCTCTGTGTCTAGTGCAGTTGTTAGCAGCAGTATTGCTTCAAGTGCGCTAAGCTCATCGACTTCTTCCTTCACTGCGTCATCCGTTTCAAGTTTGTCTGCTACCGCTACTGCCATCTATTTCAAAAACACCGCGAATTTTGCCACTCCCTACATTCATTACTTCAAAACAGTACCTACTCGTACGAGCAGTACCTGGCCCGGTATTAAAATGACGAGTATTAATGGCGTGGTGAATGGTGGTTGGTATAAATATGAATTGGCGGCACCCGCCATCACCTCCAGCGGTATTATTTTCAGCAATAACAGTGCGTCAAAAACCGCTGACCTAACGGTTACGCCGCCGAATGTTTGCTACAACGGCACAACTTGGCAAACGCTGGCAGCCTGTGGTGCGCCTGTGACAAGTTCAAGTTCGTCAGTGAAGAGCCTAAGCTCAAGCTCATCCAGCAGTAGTCTTGCTGCAAGTTCAGTCGCAAGTTCAGTTGCGAGTAGTGTGATTTCTAGTTCATCTGTTGCGAGCTCTGTGTCTAGTGCAGTTGTTAGCAGCAGCGTTGCTTCAAGTTCGAGCAATGTGGCGGTTAATTCAAGCAGTGTGGCTGCAAGCTCAAGTAGTGTCGATACTGCTGCCACAACGGTTATCTATTATAAAAATAACGCTAATTTTGCGGTGCCTTACCTCCATTATTTTAAAACAGTACCCGCTCGTACCAGCAGTACCTGGCCTGGCGTCAAGATGACGAGTATTAATGGTGTGGTGAATGGCGGCTGGTATAAATATGAATTGGCGGCACCGGCTTTAACGTCTAGCGGGATTATTTTCAGCAATAACAGTGCGTCAAAAACGGCCGACCTCACCTATACGCCACCTAAAAATTGCTATAACGGAACAATCTGGCAAACGGCGGCAGCCTGTGGTGCTCCTACTGTTACCGCTAATGCAGGTATCGATCGCAAAGTGAGTACCAATACTCGCCAAGTGTTGTCGGCAGTGGGAAGTACAGGTAACTATGTTTCAGCCTCTTGGACTAGCCCCGCCTGGGCTGGTGCTTTAAACGGCACGCAAGTAGTTACGCCACCTTTAGCACTCCCGGGCACTTATACCGTGACGCTGACATTGACGACGGCAGAAAACAGTACCTTTACCGATACCATGGTCTTGACTGTGGTGACGTCATTTCAGGGTTTACCTGAGCGCCCCTTGTTAGAAACACCATTAAAATTCCCTCTGACCGGCTCGATCTCAACCGGTGCCTATCGTTTTGTAAAAGCCTTCCCCAATTTGGATGCAGTTTTCCCGTCGCCCGTACAAATTTTATCAGACGGCCTCAATAGTAATTTGCTGTATGTGGTCGACAAAGTCGGCACCGTATCCGTGTTCCCCAATTCAGAGGCGGTTAGCACGGCGGAAATACGTACGGTATTAGACATCAGCCCGGTGGTACGCAACAGCCATGAAATGGGATTGTTGAGCATGGCATTTGACCCAGGGTTTGCCAGCAATGGGTTTATTTATGTGTATTACGTGTATGGCACTACGGATGCGCCAGGGGTTTCAGGTACCGCGTCTGAGGACACGATTTTAGAGCGCTGGACGGTTAACAGCCCCACCAATCCAACAGGTGTTTTACCTAATTCTCGAGTGGAAATTTTGCGTGTTCCACAAATAGGCCCGGATCATAAAGCGGGCATGATGCATTTCCATCCGACTGAGGGCTATTTGTATTTAGGTACCGGCGATGGTGGCTATGGCAATAGTGCGTTTCCACAAGTGCCTGTCGCAAGCGATAAACGCACCAATAATAGTGGCCAGGATACGACTACCTTGCGCGGTAAAATGCTTCGTATTCAAATCTTGGCAACGCCCGGCCCGGATGGCAAATATTACGCGATTCCAGCGGATAACCCTTTTGTTGGCAATGCGGCGTTTAAGCCAGAAATTTACTCTTATGGTCATCGCAATGCGTGGCGTTGGGAGTTTGATACGGCAGCACCTTACACACTCTGGCAAGCAGAAGTAGGCCAGAAGGATTTCGAAGAAGTTAACATTATTTTGAAAGGTAAAAATTACGGTTGGCCTGTCTGTGAAGGCACCATGAATCGCGGTCTGTTAGGCGGCACGTCGGTGACGGCTGCTAAAAGCTGCACAAAGGATTATCAGCCCCCGGTTGAAACGGAAACTAACTCTGAAGGTGTTGCCATTATTGGCGGATTTGTCTATCGCGGTACCGCTCTGCCAGGGTTAACCGGTAAATATATTTTTGGTGATTATAAAAGCAAGCGTATTTATGGCATGGTCATGAACCAAGCCAAAGCTTTAGTCTCTGATGCTTTCCCGCAAAACCCAGTCGCTTTTGGTACGGATATGTCGGGCAATAGCCTCTTCATTGCCAGTTACGGTGTTGAATATGCGGCGCTGGGTGCGACCTCGGCCATCTATAAAATGGTGGATGACACTGTAGTCGCAGCTGTTATACCGCCAAAATTATCAGCCACAGGCTTGTTTGCGGATCTTGCGTCCCTTACGCCATCGGCGGGTGTAATTGAGTATTCTGTTAATACGGCTGGTTGGTTTGATGGTGCAAGTGCACGGCATTTTATGTCGATCCCGAATGACAAAAAAATCGCCTTTGACCCAGCCACATTATGGAACCTACCGGTAGGCAGTGTGCTGGTAAAACATTTGAGTGTTGCGGCGGAGGGCAATCCCAATAAGCCTTTCACGACCTCAGTTTTATTCCTGCAAGCAGATGGAAAATGGCAGGCGGCGAATTACCGATGGAACGCATTGGGTACGGATGCGGATCTTGTCACAACTTCGTCGCTCGTGGACGATAATGGCTTGATTAATCGCCAGCGCGCGGTGCAAGCGCCTTCAGATTGCGGCACTTGTCACTCGGGCAGCGGTAGTAAAAATCCTTTGGCGGTGACAACTCGTCAGCTCAACGGCGCCTTTAATTATTCAGGCGTGCCGGTAAATCAACTGACGGTATTTAATAATATCGGCCTGTTCAGCACCACCATCGCTGCAGCGGCAAGTTACACACGTTTTGCAGCACCCACCGATACCTCGGCAAGTTTGGATTTGCGCGCGCGCTCCTATTTGCACACCAACTGTTCGCATTGCCATTCCAATAGTGCGTTTATGGATATGCGTTTCGATACCCCGCTTGACGCTATGCGTTTGGTGAGTGTGAGTGGGCGGATACAGCCTTTCGATCATGCCAATAGTTTGGTTTATATTTACCAAACCACGGATAACACGCGTATGCCGAGGGGATCGCTTTATACCAACCCCGATGCTGACAAGCTCTTTACGGATTGGATTGATGCGAAAGATGCCGTGCAAACTGGTGTGAAATTAAGTGGCGTACCGCCCACCATGGCGATTGGTTCAAGTGTCACCCTGACGTTGAATAATCTGTTCGACAATGGATTCATAGTTCCTTCCAGCGCGCCTATAACCTGGGACAGCAGTAACACTACCGCCATCACTGTGTCGACTGAAACGACGAATAATGCGGCGGTGACTGCGCTTATGGAAGGGTCGGCCACTATAACGGCATCGATAAATGGTTTTAGTGATTCTGCGCCTATTACTGTTATCCCCTCGGTCAATCCTGTTACGGCATTACAGATTGTTGGCCCTGCAAATCTCAAAATGATCACTGGCGATACACAACAATTAGCCGTTGTGGCAACGACCACCGGTGCCTTAACCAGTGCGACGAATGTGGCTATTTGGTCGAGCAGTAATCCAAACGTTGCGACTGTATCTTCTACGGGCTTGGTAACCTGTGGAATCACGGCGGGTGCTACAACGATTACAGCTACCTATAGCGGTATTGCCGTTACTTATACCTTGACCGGTCTGGGTGCTGGCCAATATGTGTATTTCAAAAAGCCATCCACATGGGTATCGCCCACGGCTTATATCACGACCAATTCTGGTGGAGTCAGTATCAATCGCAATGGGGTTGCGCCGGGCACGCCTATGACTGATATAGCAACACAGTATGGTGCTAACTGGTTCCGCGTTGCTATTCCAAAAGATTGGGCCAATTTAGTAGGTGCTACCAACATAGTGTTTAGTGATGATGGTGCTAACCCAACAGAGGAATTAACTGTTAACCAAAGCCTGCCTTCATGGTTCGACAATGGTTGGCTAAGTGATGCTCCTCTGGGTACGGCTGCAATTTTAGGAGCGCAGGTTCAGGTGGGTAAAGGACAGGTGACTGTATCAGGCGGCGTTAACCAAAGTGGCAAACTCTTTACGCCGGGTACTTTGGTTGATATCACGGCAGACCCTGCTGGGCCAGGCATGAAGTTCGTCCATTGGGAAGGTACAGGTGTCCCCTATTTGCTAAGCGCTAACTCGCCCGCCACTAAAATGGTGGTAGGCAATGGCTTGTCTTACACTTTGCTTGCGGTGTTTGACACAGTAACTGATGCCCACGTTGCCGGTCGTCAACATTATCAAGAGTTGGGATGCGCTGTTTGTCACGGCGCTACGGGTGCTGGCGGTACTGCGCCCTCGTTGCTGGACGTTTCTACTAAGTATGATGCGACCACATTGGCTTCCTATATTTCGCTCAATATGCCGAAGGGTAATCCGGGTTCTTGTACTGGAGCTTGCGCCTCAAGTATTGCGGGAATGCTGATGAACAATGCCTATGCCGCACCTGCTGGTATCTGTGACGCAAGCAGCCTGACGGACATGGTTCCGCAACCACGTGGTTTCCGTCTGCTATCGACTTTGGAATACAACAATTCCATCCGCGATTTGTTGGGGTTGTCGACCAATGTGGATGTAACCTCCGGCCGTATTCCTGTGGACCTTCCTGTGAATGGTTTTAGAACGGATGCCAATGTCGTGTTCACCGATGACTTCGCAAAAGGTTATGTGTTAGCGGCTGAAGCCGTTGCGGGTATGGTCAGCAATAAATACAACCTGGCGCCGATGTGCAGCAACGTAACCTGTTTTGTGCAGACTTTTGGTAAACGTGCTTTCCGTCGTCCACTGACTACGGCGGAAGTAACGTCTTTGGTTGCAGTACAAGCGGCGCAAGGCGATCTCGCTTTATTAACGTCGATATTCTCATCGCCTTCCCTGCTTTACCGCTCGGAAGTGGGGGTGAGTGACGGCCAAGGTTATTACCAATTAACCCCCTATGAAATTGCGAGCTTGTTGTCCTACACCTATTGGGCAACGACGCCGGACGCCGATTTGCTGGCGGCGGCGGATAATGGCTTGCTGTCGACTCCTGAACAGATCGCGGCGAAAGTTACGCAAATGCTGCAAGACTCCAAAGCCAAAGTGGCATTTGAGCGATTTATTACGGGCTGGTTAGATCTTGATAAAGACATCAGTAGTGCAGCGCTGAGCCCAAGTCTTAAGGCAGACATGAAGGCAGAAACGATTGAGTTTGTAAAACGCACGGTGTTCGAAGGCGGTACTTACAACACGTTGTTGACGGCTAATTACAGCTACATGACACAACAATTGGCAACGCATTACGGCCTGGCTTGGCCGGGCGGCACGGGCATGCAGCGCGTAGAGTACACCGGTGCCAACAACAGTGCGCGTCGCGGTATTCTCGGTCACGCGGGTATTTTAGCCTTGCAGTCAGCCTCTGAAAAAACCCATCCGGTGAAGCGAGGGCTGTTTGTTCGCCGCAGCTTGCTCTGTCAGGATTTTCCACCGCCACCGTTGGGCGCCGCTTTATCCGTACAGGTAGATCCAACCTTAACGGTAAGAGAGCGCTTTGAAAATTCGCACGTAAAAGAAAGCTGCAAAGCCTGCCATCAATATATCGATGGCGTAGGTTTTGGTTTGGAAAACTACAACGCAAGTGGTCTCTATGTCACTACCGAAACAACCGATGATGGCTCCGTGAAGCCCATCAATTCGGCGGGTTATATCGGCAGTTTAAATTCAGCGGAAACTTATTTGTCTGAAACAGAACCTGTCATCACTTACCAAGGGCTAGATGAGTTGTCTGCGCTGATTGCAGGAAGTGCAAACGGCAAAGCTTGCTATGCACGTCAGTGGTATCGCTACACGCGAGGTCAGCGCGAAGGCTTATCTGATAGCTGCACCTTGCAAGTATCCGGTGCGAATTTTAAAGCCGCACCAAACGCCACTATGTTGGATTTGATGGTGCAGTTTACACAAACTAAAAACTACAGCTTACGTAAGTAATAAGGAGGACATCAGGATGAACTTATTAAAAAATACCATGCAGCGTCGCGACTTCCTCCGCAATATTGCGAAGCTAGGAATGACCACGGCGTTCACCAGCCAATTTATGCTTTCTGAAAACGTGTTTGCAATTACCAATACTGCAAAACGATTTGTGATGGTGTATTACCCTAATGGTTGTGTGCGAGATAAATGGCATTCTTATCCAACAGGCACGCTCGGCAGCAATAGTTTTGATACCAGCCCGCTGGGTGCGTTAAATAATTATGTTAATAAAATTGTCGCTTTCAAAAATATCAGTTTTGCTGGGCAGGGCGGTAGCTCAGGGCATCCTGAGGCTTGTAACGCTATATTTTCTGGTGGTATAGCAAATAGCACAACTTTCGACGTATCTATCGGTGAATCCCTTGGTGGCAAGCTCACAAAAAATATGCACGTGGGTGTGTGGTCGAGTAAAGCAAAAGGCACAGAATATATGCCGTTCACCAATAAAAATGGCAACAAAATATCGGTAAATGATGATCCACAACAAGTGTATGACAACTTGCTCGCCGATGTTGTTAGAACCACAATCCCTAATGGGGGTGTTGATCCCGATGTAGCGCGCCGCACAAAAGTGCTTGAAAGTTTGCATGCTAATCTCGACATACTTAGATCCTATCCCTTGAATGTCCAACAGCAAGGAAAATTATTAAGTCACGAAGAAGCGCTGAATTATTATGAAAATGTTTTAACGAACACAATTGAAGTGGGCTCAGGATTTAATCGCCCTCTGCTCGGCATGACCAACGTTGACGCAGACGCAGAAGATATTGCTAAATCGCAAATGCGCAATATCGCTATGGCATTTCAAGCCAATATTACGCGCACGGCAACGTTCCAATTTATGAGTGCGCAAGACGAATCGTTAAAAATTAATTTCCCCAGTATTCGTCCTTATATGGGTGATTTTGGTTCAGGCGCGAAATTAGAGTTCAACGAAAATCGCAGCCACGTTAGCTCTCACAATGAATCCAGTTTGTTCGATGCACAAACGCGTTGGTACAACACTATGGTGGCCTATTTATTGGATGAACTCGCAGGCAGACCAGACCCAGCTTACGGTGGAACTTTGCTGGATAACACCTTGATTCTCGTAATGTCAGAAATGGGCGGCGGTAATCACCAACAAGAAAATCCAGGTATCTATATTGCGGGTGGCGGTGGCTCTATAACAACCGGCAAAGCGATTGATGCAAGAAATGCAGGCATGTCAAATTTATACTTGGATATCTCCAAAGCCTTCGGCTTAAATTGGAGCCGCTACGGCAATAGTAATGGCGGGATTTCTGGGTTTTTGTAATCCGTTAATTGTTTGCAATTTGTTTGTGTAAAACCAGTTGGGTGGCGATTCCCAACTGGTTTATTTGTTTAACGTATTAATTAAGTTTATTGCGTTTCTTATTGAAAATAAAATTAGCGCACGCAAACAGCGCTGACAAGCCTAGAAGTAGCGTGTCAATTGCTCCCCCGCCTGAGTAGTTTTGTGTTTTTTTTAATTTTCAGCCGTCGGTTTCGCCTGTGGTTGCAATATGTGTAGCAATAACTTTTACATTGAGTGATAAAGGTAATCGTAATCGTTGTGGATCGGCGAGTTCACCTCTTGTTTGTGAAATGATTTTTCCATGCCAGTGTGCGTTAATAGCGGCATATCGAGTTCAACCATTTTTTGGTGGAAAGGAATAATCGCTGGGTCGGCAAGGTCGATATACATAATAGAAGGCATCTTGGCTTTCTATTCATTGCCATGAGTAAACTGTCCTAACGGAAATGTAATGCCAAGCCACGCACCCGGCGATGCCTTTGAAATGCTGGTTCTAATGGTGATGCCAATACCCGCATAACGCCCCACAGCTAAATTCACCTCAACTGGAATTGAAAGACCACTAACATCTTCTTCATCGCAACGGTATTGCGTGGAAAAAAAAGAAGATTGCACCACACAATTTTTTTCTTTTGAGCCATTTATATATCCCAATCCAAAACCAAAATCGGCATATAAATATCGAGTGTTTGCACGATAAAATCGCAATACACTAATTTCAGAAAGATCCCTATTTATCCTTCTATCCTCACTCTTAATTGTGTAACTGTCAGAAAAAGGGAGAAAGGAATTATCTTTTTCATAAACGGTAGAGCTTATCGCCCATCCTTTATTATCCGTCGCTGTTTTGAATGATAATTCTCCCAACACTCCAATCGTTGGGGTTGCCGAAACCCAGAGTTGCTCACCTAAAATATCGCAGAAAGCCGCAGAAGAAATTAATGGTGTTATACAAATTAACGATAGGAATCTCGCTTTAATACTCATTGAATACTTGCCTTTTTTATTTATTGTTAGGTTGAGTAACTTATGGCTGGAACCATAAGCAGCCTGATCCTATCAACAATCCATACCATAATTTGATAACCAGTTCTAAATATTTTTATTTATTGTAAAAAAATTCCTGTGAAGATTGCAGTCTGTGCGTAAAGGCAGGTCCTGAAAAAGTGGTTAGTTTGATTCGTGTGATGCGCGATTAAATAATTAGAAAGGATATTTACAAAGAGAATGCAATCGCGGCTGAGACGCGAGAAAACCAATTTTTGCGCTAAAATAATATGAACAATAAAACGCTAACAGTACACACCAAATCATTAGAAAGTGTAAGTAAATCCGCATATAGCATAATCCTCTAAATCTAATTTTAATATCTTCACCTGAACCCAGTAGAGAAACCTCATGGCAAAACAATCAACATGCATGCCCTAAACCTAATGGCAAAAGCACACCAACACCTTCGGTGAGCCCTTCGATTTACATTGGCATAAAATTAAAATTCTCCTTCATTACACAACGCTACCCAGCAACACAAAAATATATTTGGCCGTGGTAATGGCGGTGCGCAATTGGCGTTATGGATTGTTTGAGCCGTTGTTGCGTAAATAATTAAATTTTTCTGCTATTTGATATCGCGTACTTCTCCCTCCTCCATCTAGTTTTTGTAAGCATTTTTTTTCGACTAAATCTGCTAAATGTCGCGTGGCGGTGGCTTTACTAACCTGCGTTACTTTTTGGTATTGACCGGCGCTGATGCCATTTTGAAACCCCTTTTCTCCGCCATCCAGCAAGCGATTTAATACTTTTTGCTGTTCTTTTGATAAAGCGGCGGAGTGAAATTCTTGCCAAAACCGCCGTTTATGTAAAACACTTTGAATGTTGTTGAGCGATTCGGTTAGCGCAGCATCCAGTGTTTGAAAAAACCATATTGCCCATGCGGTAATGTCGAGATTGGCGGATTGGCTTTCTTCTAGGATTGTATAATAGTCGGCTCGCTTTTCTAAAATAGCGGCTGATACAGAGTAGAGTCGCACGGATTGTGAATCAGCTTGGGTTAATGCTAAATCGGTAATCGTGCGAGCGATGCGACCATTACCATCGTCGAAAGGATGTAGGGTGATAAACCAAAAATGAGCGATAGCGGCGCGCAAAAAAGGATCGAGAGTTGAGTCATTGCGGCTGTTGTTAAACCATGTAATAAAAGTGTCGAGTTGCGTTTCAAGGCCTTGACGTGGCGGTGCTTCAAAATGAACCTTGGGTTTATCGATTCGTCCGGAAACAACTTGCATGGGCTCATTGCCGCGCAGCTGACCAACACGAATATTAGTTAAGCGGTTTTCTGATACAGGAAATAACCATCTGTGCCATTGAAACAAGCGTGCAAGCGAAAGCGGCAAATCCCAATGGTTGACTGCATCCATCATGATATCTGCCAGCCCTTCAGTGCGCGCAGTAGTTGGGTAGAGAAGTTGGTCGTCATCCGTTTCTACCCCTAGGCGCTTGCCAAGAGATGAGCGTACCGAGGCTAGATTAAGCGCTTCACCTTCGATAGCGGAAGACGTAATAATATTTTGCAGCAAAACATCTAATGCTGCCGCTGGCGTTAATCCGACACTAAGGGTTGAGCCTTGAAGCAATCCTTGTTTTGCATGTAATGCTCGCAGCAAAGGCGATAGGGTTTCAGATTGGCAGTGAAAGTGTGGCCAGCCGAGTTGTTGCCATATCCAACGATTAGGTGGGGTGTAGTTGATCATAAAGTGCCTGTGGGTTTTACTGAGTCGAATGAACTATATATTCGGCTCACTGTATGAGTTGAATAATAGCTCTAATCGGCTCATCAGGCAAATTAGTTGCAAAAGAAGAGTGTGTATTTACTGCCGCGCCAACTGAATCGATTTTCGCAGCGCATCAATCGCTTTATGTCGTGGAAAACTTGCTCGCCATGCAAGCGCGACTGTGCGGCTGGGTGCGGGTGATTTGAAGGGGCGGGTGACGAGCAGGTTGGAGCTGTAGATATTACTGATGGCTGCGGATTCTGGCAGGATCGTAATACCTAAACCAGAAGCGACCATGTGGCGTAATGTTTCGAGCGAGCTGCCTTCGGCGGCTGTGCGTACATTATTGCTGGATGCTTCGCCAGAATGTTGAATGCTTGGACAAGTGGTGAGTACTTGATCGCGAAAGCAATGGCCTTCACCGAGCAATAACATTTTTTGATCGCTGAGTTCAGCGGGGTCGATTTCCGTTTTTGCGGTGAGCGGATGATTGTGAGGCATGAGTACGACAAAGTTTTCGTCGTAAAGTGGTTGTGTGACCACGTCAGGTTCGCTAAAGGGTAAAGCGATAATAATGACATCCAATTCGCCGTTGCGTAATTTTTTGCGCAGGTTATGGGTGTAGCCATCTTCCACATAAAGCGGCATTTTGCTCGCCAAGGTTTGCAGATGCGGGATAAACTGCGGCAGCAAATAAGGGCCGATGGTAAAAATGGCGCCGACGGCGAGCGGGCTGCTGAGTTGATCTTTACCGGCATCGGCCATGTCTTTAATGGTGGCGGTTTGCTCCAGTACTAAATTGGCTTGAGCGACAATTTGTTCGCCAAGCGGTGTTGGTTGAACGCGGGATTTGGTGCGTTCAAATAAGGCGATACCAAGTTCGTCTTCCAGTTTTTTTACGGCGATGCTGAGCGTTGGCTGGCTGACAAAACAGCGTTCGGCGGCACGACCAAAATGTTGCTCTTGCGCGAGCGTTACTATGTAGCGGAGTTCGGTGAGAGTCATGACGGTGCCCCTTAATCAAAACCTATTTATCCAAAGGTAAACCATTTCAATGACGCTGAATAGCCAAAGTCTATCAAAAGAACAAGTTTTAATAGTTGGTTGTGGGGATATCGGCGAAAGGTTCGCAAAAGCGCTGCCTGCAGATCTTTATAGCGTTACCGGTTTGCGTAGAACGCCGCCGCAAGACAACACTTATTTGCACTATAAAGCCTGCAATGTGACTCATGGCGATGAGTTGAATGCGGTGATTCAGCAAGGCGCTTTCGATGTGATTATGGTTAGCATGACGCCGACTGAGCGCAGCGATGCAGGTTATGAGCTCGCTTATGTGCAAACCTGCAAGCATCTGGTTGCTGCACTGAATGCGCATCATCACACACCACGGTTGGTGTTGTTTATTTCCAGTACGGCTGTTTATGGGCAAGATGATAATGCCGTTGTTGATGAAAGCTCCCCTACGCTGCCCGATAGCTTTAGTGGCAAGCGTTTGCTAGAAGCTGAAAGATGTCTGCAAAATAGCGATTTTAACAGCGTAATTCTGCGTTTTAGCGGCATTTATGGTCCTGGTCGTAACCGCATGATTGAGTTGGTCAGGCAGGGGCGAGCTAGTTTGTCGCCGCATATCACCAATCGTATTCATGCAGATGATGGTGCAGCTGCTTTGGCATATTTGGTGGAGTTATCTCGCAAAAGTGTGCCGCTTGATCCTGTTTATCTCGTTACTGATAACGCACCTGTACCTATGGCAGACGTTACGACTTGGTTGGCGCAACAGATGAATATTGCCCATTTTGCAGGCTTAGCTGGCGATGCGGAGCGCGGCAATAAGCGTTGCAGCAATAAGCGCTTGCTGGCGACGGGATTTACGCTGCGCTATCCCGATTATGTTGCAGGCTACACGGCCATGTTAAAGGCAGAATAATCCGTCATTCTGTGGCTTCCATTAATAGCCGACTTTCAGGATTGACGTTATACTCGCCGCTTAATGACTTCTCCCAATGGGATTATTAAGGCTGATTTCCATGAAAAAAGTGTTTATCTGGATGGTGTTGGGCGCTTGGCTAGTCGGTATGGGCTTGGCTGGTTGTGGTCAAACCGGCCCGCTCTATTTGCCTAAGTCTACGCAGTCTTCATCTGGTGCGGTGACCAAAAAAACAGAAGTGAAATCGCAATCGTCTTCGTCTGCGGCATCGTCTTCATTTATTTCATCATTTAATAATCCTAACCCTATTGCCCCACCGACGGCGCTCTTGGCTCCGGCAACTAAATCTATTGCTGGCCCAGCACCAGCCACAAAACCTACCCATTAATTGTTTAAAAAGATTGAGTGTTTTATGCAACATTTTGAAGAGCGCGACGGCGAGCTTTATGTCGAAGATTTACCGCTTAGAGCAGTAGCAGAACAGTTTGGCACACCGACTTACGTTTACAGCCGCGCTGCATTTACTCAGCATTACCTTAATTACGCACAAGCATTGGGCTCACATCCAGGCATGATTTGCTATGCGATTAAAGCAAACTCTAATGTGGCGATTTTAAATTTATTAGCTAAATTAGGTGCGGGGTTTGATATTGTTTCTGGCGGTGAGCTTGAGCGTGTGTTGCTCGCAGGCGGTAAGCCAGAGCGCATTGTTTTTTCCGGCGTAGGTAAAACACCAGCCGAAATGGCGCGCGCTTTGGATGTCGGTATTTTTTGTTTCAATGTCGAATCAGAAGCTGAGTTGGAATTGTTGGCGCAAGTCGCGGCAGAAAAAGGCAAAGTTGCGCACATATCACTGCGTGTAAATCCTGATGTAGACGCGAATACACATCCTTATATTTCTACCGGATTAAAAGAAAATAAATTTGGTATCAGCATTGATCGCGCGCAAGCGGTTTATCAGCGTGCAAGTCAATTGCCTAGTCTTGCCATTAAGGGTTTGGATTGCCATATCGGTTCGCAGCTAACCCAGCTCACGCCATTTTTGGATGCGCTTGATCGCTTGCTGGCGTTGATTGATAAATTATCTGCAGCAGGAATTACTATTTCGCATTTAGATTTAGGTGGCGGTTTGGGTGTAACCTATCGCGATGAAACACCGCCAGCGGTGTCAACCTACATGGCTGCGATTAAAGAAAAGTTAGGTGATCGCCCGTTAAGTTTAATGTTTGAACCCGGTCGTTCTATTTCCGCGAATGCCGGTGTACTCTTAACGCAAGTGATGTTTTTAAAACCGACAGAACACAAAAATTTTGCGATTATTGATGCGGCGATGAATGACAATATTCGCCCGTCACTGTATCAAGCTTGGCAAGATATTCGCCCGCTTAAACCGCGCGAGTCAGTAACAAAAGAATGGGATCTTGTTGGTCCTATTTGTGAAACCGGCGACTTCCTCGGTAAAGGCCGAGCATTGGCAATTGAGCCGGGCGATTATTTAGCGGTGATGTCTGCCGGTGCTTATGGTTTTAGTATGAGCTCCAACTACAACACTCGCGGCCGCGCTGCAGAGATTGTAGTGGACGGCGACCAAATGCATTTGGTGCGCGCGCGCGAAACCTTTGACGATATGGTTCGTGGCGAAGCCATTTTGCCGGAATAAATAAAGTACAAAAAAAGAAGACAAAAAGAGTATAAAAATGCGCTTACGTTTTAGCAAAATGCACGGTCTTGGAAATGATTTCATCGTCATCGATGGTATCAGCCAAAACGTGCGTTTAACGCCAGAAAAAATTCGCCAGCTATCCGATCGCCATTTTGGTATTGGGTGCGACCAACTTTTATTGGTAGAACATCCAGAAAATCCTGATATGGATTTTCGTTATCGCATTTTTAATTGCGATGGTAGCGAAGTTGAAAACTGCGGCAATGGCGCACGTTGTTTTGCGGTGTTTGTGCGTGAGCGTAGATTGACGGGTAAAAGCAAAATCAATGTGGAAACGGCAGGCGGTAATATAGAACTTAATATTGTTGCTAATGGAGAGGTGAGCGTCAATATGGGGTTGCCCCGTTTGACACCGTCAGAAATTCCATTTGTGGCGGATAGTAAAGCGGTTACATATTCTGTGGATGTCGCTGGCCAATTACTGGATATTTCAGCCGTATCCATGGGCAACCCGCATGCGGTTACTGTTGTTGAAAATGTTAAAAGCGCACCGGTAGAAACACTTGGCCCACAAATAGAACATCACCCACGTTTTCCGCAGCGAGTAAACGCGGGTTTTATGCAAATTGTTTCAAATAGCGAAATTGATTTGCGTGTGTATGAACGCAGCGCAGGTGAAACGCTTGCGTGTGGCACTGGCGCCTGCGCCGCTGTTGTCGCAGGCCGTTTGCGCCAGTTATTAAATGAAAATGTAAAAGTTAATTTGCCCGGCGGAAGTTTACACATCAGTTGGGCTGGTGAAGGTCATCCCGTTATTATGACGGGTCCCGCAACAACCGTTTTTCACGGACAGGTGAATATATAGCCATGACAGATAATAAAAATACAAAGACTTTAGCTGACCCACTCGATCCAGAACAGGTTGCAGCATTCCTTCAGGAAAATTTACATTTTTTTGATTCGCATCAAGATTTATTAACAGAGCTGCATCTCCCGCACGAAAGCGGTAGTGCGGTGTCGTTAATTGAAAGACAAGTTGCTGTGTTGCGTGAGCGCAATATGGATATGCGTCATCGCCTCAGCAAATTATTGGACAATGCGCGTGAAAACGATAAGTTGTTTGATAAAACCAAGCGTCTCGTATTAACGCTAATTGAAGGTCAGGATCTTGGCGATATTATCGATGCCCTGTATTACTGCTTCGATAAAGAATTCGGTATTCAATTCACCTCGCTGTATTTGTTTGGCAACGTCAATAAAATTCCAAGCAGTCAGGCGCATGTAATCAGTTTGGCGGATGCGCGTGAGCAAGTAGGCGGTTTGCTTAAAAATAATCGCGCTACCTGTGGCAGCCTTGGCGAAAAAGAAATGCAATTTCTCTTCGGCAAGTTCGCCGATGAAATTGGTTCAGTCGCTACAGTACCTTTAATCCACGGTAGCGTATTCGGCATACTCGCCATCGGCAACCGCGATCCACATTATTATCGCTCAAGCATGGGTACATTATTCTTAGGCTACATTGCAGAAGTATTGAATCGTATATTGCCAAAGCATTTACCGCGATAAATTACGTTATGTAGGTTGGGCAGCAATGCCCAACTCGAACTTAATCATACTGGCATTTAAAATGAATAATGAAACCATTGAAAAAACAGTTTCACTTTTCAGCCAAGAATTAACGTCATTCATTGTTTATTTAACGACAGAAAAACAACTCTCCATTCACACCCAAACCAATTACAAGCGCGATTTAGAAAAATTCACAGAATATTGCACTGTAAATTCGTTAACCCAGCTCGATAAAATTACTCCGCAACATATTCGCCAAATGGTGGCAAATTTTCATCGCAAAGGTCTGGGCGGAAAAAGTTTGTCGCGGTGGTTGTCGGCGATGCGTAGTTTTTTTGAATTTGCTATTCGTCATGGTTGGGCAAAAAATAATCCTGCTGATGCTATTCAAGCGCCCAAGTCGCCAAAAAAATTACCTAAAACGTTGGATGTCGATCAAGCCGCACAATTTGTCTCTGTCGATGGCGATTCAACGCTTGCGCTGCGCGATCACGCCTTGTTTGAATTAATGTACTCATCGGGTTTGCGTTTAGCAGAAGCTGTTGGTTTGGATATTCTCGATGTGGATCTTCAGGATGCGTTAGTAACCGTAACCGGTAAAGGCAACAAAACCCGTATTTTACCTATTGGCAGTCAAGCAATTGCTGCGATTAAAGCCTGGCTGCCACAGCGAAAATTATTGTTAAAAATAGAAAATTCCGCGTTGTTTATTACGCAAAAAGGCACGCGTATGACGCATCGCGCTGTGCAATTACGCATGCAACAGCTCAGCATAAAACAAGGTATGGATACGCCAGTGCATCCGCATATGTTGCGACATTCTTTTGCCAGCCATATGTTGGAATCCAGCAGTGATTTGCGTTTGGTGCAAGAAATGTTGGGTCACGCCAATATTTCCACCACCCAGATATACACACATTTAGATTTTCAACATCTCGCAAAAGTGTATGATAGTGCTCATCCAAGAGCGCAGCGCCAGAAAAAAAATTCAGAAGAATAAAGTACACTTTATGTCTCACTACCCTGTTAATACATCAGCCACACAAACATCAGCGCCACAAATCCCACAAAAAAATCCAACTGGTCTTAACATCGCGTTACTCGGCTATCGCAGCCATCCGCATGTGGGTGGTCAAGGTATTTATATTCACTATTTGAGTAAAGCGTTGGTCGAGCTGGGCCACAATGTTGATGTTATTTCTGGGCCGCCTTACCCCGAATTGGATTCGCGAGTACAGTTAATTAAATTGCCAAGTTTGGATTTGTACGCGGTAAAACATCCAGCGCGCGCACTGCGTTTTAAACATTTATTGTCCTTTACCGATTTTTACGAATGGTGGAGTAAAGTAAGTGGCAGCTTTGCTGAGCCATATACATTCGGTCGGCGTTTGGTGAAATATTTTAAACAGCATAAGCCCGCTTACGATATTGTTCATGATAATCAAAGTTTATGTTATGGCTTGCTGCAGTTGCAGAAAAAAAATTACACAGTTGTAGCGACAGTTCATCACCCTATTACTCGTGATCGCGATTTAGCGTTAGATGCTGCAAAAGGTTGGGGGCATCGTTGGTTAATCAAGCGCTGGTATAGTTTTCTAACTATGCAGAAAAAAGTTGTGCAGCAGCTCGCGTATATCACCACAGTTTCCAAACAATCGCAGCGCGATATTGCCGATGCTTTTCAATGTCCTGCAGAAAAAATTCATGTGATTCCTAATGGTATAGATACGGATATTTTTACGCCTTTAATAGATATTCCACATAATCCCTGGCGAATAATTACTACAGCATCGTCGGATCAACCGATTAAAGGTTTAAGTATTTTATTGCAGGCACTTGCTCGTGTTCGCAGCGAATTTCCTCAGGTTAAATTGGTTGTTATCGGTAAATTAAAAGAAGGTGGCGTCACTGAATCTGAGTTAAAAAAACTGCAGTTGGAATCTTGTGTTGAATTTATATCCGGCATCAGCACTGAGCAACTAGTAAAACAATATGCTATTGCAAAATTTGCCGTAGTGCCTTCGCTCTATGAAGGTTTTGGTTTGCCGGCAGGTGAAGCGCTTGCCTGTGGCGTGCCTTTAATTTGTAGCGATGGCGGTGCATTGCCGGAAGTGGTGGGTGATGCAGCATATAAAGTAAAGGCTGGCGATGTGGGTGATATGGCTAATGCTTTGCGCGCATTATTATCTAACGATGAACTTTGTACGCAGCTCAGTATTGCTGGTCGCCAGCATAGCTTGCAACATTTGTCGTGGCCGATTGTGGCTGAGCAACTCATCGCCTATTATCGTGTTTGTATTTCTTCAGCAAAAAAATCCAATGCTAACGATTAATTTTAAAGATATTCTATTGAATGCTGGCGACATTGTGCTCGATCTCGGCTGCGGCGAAGGTCGTCATGTTATCAATGCGTATTTGCATGGCGATGTGTTAGCGCTGGGTGTGGATCTATCCTTACGCGATTTAAGCACTGCAAAACAACGCTTTGCGCCTTTTGCGCAAGATGGCGATAAAAACTTTTGCTTACAGCAAGCTGACGCAACTCGCTTGCCGTTTGCTGATGAAAGCATCGATAAAATTATTTGCAGTGAAGTGTTAGAGCATATTGAAAACTACCAAGGTGTTTTGCGTGAAATAAATCGCGTGTTAAAACCAAATGGCATCTTGGCAGTTTCCGTACCGCGTGCATGGCCAGAGCGAATTTGTTGGTGGTTGAGTGCGGCTTATCATCAAGTGGAAGGCGGGCATATTCGAATTTTTAACGGGCGAAAATTGCGCCAAGAGATTGAAAGTTTACAATTACAATTTACGAAGCGACATTGGGCTCATGCATTACATTCCCCCTTCTGGTGGTTAAAATGTTTATGGTGGAAAACACAGGATGAGTCGCGCATTATTAAACTTTATCATCGTTTGTTAGTGTGGGATTTAATGCAGAGGCCATGGCTTACGCAAACATTGGAAAAATTCTTAAACCCATTGTTAGGAAAAAGCGTGGTGATGTATTTTAAAAAACCTGCACAATCCGTTCAATATTCAAGTTAGGAAAACCTTGCATGAAAAATCTATTGCTAACAAAAGGATTTTTCCCTGAAAACTTATTGCGCCCCACAGCAAATTATATTTTGCAAACACAGTTGGCGAATGGCTGCATTCCGTGGTTTCAAAATGGTAAAGCTGATCCGTGGGATCATATTGAAGCTGCAATGGGCTTAACGGTTGCTGGTGAGTATGCGGCTGCTAAAAAAGCTTACACATGGTTAGCACAAGAGCAGTTGGCGGACGGAAGTTGGTGGGCAAATTATCTACCTGCGGAAAGCAATGATGTTGTTGATAAAGATCATCGCGAAACTAATTTTATTGCGTACATCGCAACTGGTGTTTGGCATTATTTTTTAGTGACTGGTGATCGTGCGTTTTTACAAGAATTTTTTCCGGTAGTGCGTAAAGCAATTGATTTTATCGTGCGTTATCAATCGCCAACGGGTGAAATTTATTGGGCGGTTGCAGAAGATGGCAGCGCAAAAAAAGATGCATTGGTAACTGCGTGTGCTTCTATTTATAAAAGTATCGAATGCGCAATTTTAATTGTCCGCGAATTACATGAAGATTGTGATGGCTGGTTAGACGCTTATTTTCGTTTAGGTAAAACCTTGCGTTACCATCCTGAATGTTTTGATCGTACATGGGAAAGCAAGGCACGTTTCTCAATGGATTGGTTTTATCCTGTGTTAACGGGTGTTGTGCAAGGCGCGACAGCGAGTCAGCGAATCGAATCGCGTTGGGCAACGTTTGTTGAAAATAATATTGGCTGCCGTTGCGTAAGCGATGAGCCTTGGGTAACAGTTGCGGAATCTTGCGAGCTAACCTTGGCATTGTTAGCGGCCAACGAGCACTCTAAAGCTTTAACACTTTTTAGTTGGCTGCATCAATTTATGGATACAGATGGCGGCTATTGGACAGGCTATAATTTTCGCGATGATGTAATTTGGCCAAAAGAAAAAACGACCTGGACAGCAGGTGTTGTATTGCTAGCCGCTGATGCATTAACGCAACATACACGCGCCGCTAATTTATTTATTCAACACCAAGATTTGGTGCTGTGGCCAGAACAGGTTGAGGCTTAATATTTTGGGCAGAGTTATTTAAAATAAAAAAGGTGGGCAATGCCCACCTTTTTTATTTTAAATATTTGTTTCTTGTATGAATTAATACATCTTCCCGCGATTATGGCGATCATCATCCTGAATCGTTAACGCATCGGCGGCATTGCTTAAATAGACTGCATCGGATTCTGAACTGAGTTTAATCATTAAACGTAGATCGTTAGGTGCATCGGCATGTAGCAATGCATCTTCATAAGTGACATCGCCTCTGTCATAGAGTGCGTAAAGCGCCTGATCAAATGTTTGCATGCCGAGTTCGGTGGATTTTTTCATCAGCTCTTTCAGCTCGCTAACTTCACCTTTGCGAATTAAATCTTGCGCGAGCGGAGTATTAATTAAAATTTCCATCGCGGCACGGCGGCCTTGGCCATCCGGTGTGGGAATTAATTGCTGCGCAACAATCGCTTTTAGGTTGAGCGATAAGTCCATCCACAATTGACGGTGACGATCCGCCGGGAAAAAGTGAATGATGCGATCAAGTGCTTGGTTAGCGTTGTTTGCGTGGAGTGTACATAAACAAAGGTGGCCCGTTTCCGCGAAGGCAATCGCGTGATCCATCGTTTCGCGCGAACGCACCTCACCAATCAAAATAACATCGGGTGCTTGACGCAATGTATTTTTGAGCGCGGTTTCAAATGAATCTGTATCAATACCCACTTCGCGCTGCGTAATAATGCAGCCTTCGTGTTTATGAATAAATTCAATTGGATCTTCGATAGAAATAATATGGCCTTTACTGTTGCGATTGCGATGGCCAATCATCGCCGCGAGAGATGTTGATTTACCCGTTCCGGTTGCGCCCACAAAAATAATTAAGCCACGCTTTGTCATCGCCAATTGTTTAATACTGGATGGCAAACCGAGATCATCAATTTTGGGAATGTTGGTTTCAATGCGGCGTAACACCATGCCCGCCAAGTTGCGCTGATAAAAAGCACTGGCACGAAAGCGACCAATACCGCGCGCGCTTACCGCGAAATTTAATTCTTTTTTCTCGATAAATTCTTCGCGTTGTTTTTCATTCATTACGCTCAGTACAATCTCGCGGGCTTTTTCTGGTGCGAGCGGTGTAGTGGTCGCGGGCATCACTTGTCCGTGTATTTTCATGGATGGCGGAACGCCAGCTGTGATGAATAAGTCGGATGCGCCTTTTTCCACCATCATTGTTAATAAACGTTCGAAATCCATAAAATGTTCCTGCGACTGAATATGTTTAAAAAATTATTTTTACGTTTTTAAAAGTTTTCTGGCATTCTTGCTTTGAGACGCGCATTTTCACGGCTGATAACATGACGTGCAACCATGTCTGCCAAGCATTGATCCATTGTCTGCATGCCGAGCGCTGCACCGGTTTGAATGGCCGAATACATTTGTGCCACTTTATCTTCACGAATAAGGTTACGAATTGCTGAAGTACCGCGCATAATTTCATGTGCCGCAACGCGACCGCCGCCGTTTTTCTTCATCAATGTTTGCGAGATAACCGCTTGTAAAGATTCCGACAACATCGAGCGCACCATAGATTTTTCATTGGCCGGGAACACGTCGACAATACGGTCAATCGTTTTTGCCGCAGAGGTGGTGTGCAATGTGCCGAATACCAAGTGGCCAGTTTCTGCTGCGGTTAATGCGAGGCGAATGGTTTCCAAATCGCGCATCTCGCCTACCAAAATAATATCCGGATCTTCACGCAACGCGGAGCGCAATGCTTCGTTAAAGCCGTGAGTATCGCGATGAACTTCACGTTGGTTGATCAAACATTTTTTGGATTCGTGTACGAATTCGATGGGGTCTTCAATTGTTAAAATATGTTCGTATTTATTATCGTTGATGTAATCAATCATCGCTGCCAATGTGGTGGATTTACCAGAACCCGTTGGCCCTGTCACAAGCACTAAACCGCGTGGTACGGCGCAGATGTCGCGAAACACATTGCCCATGCCCAAATCTTCCATCGTTAATACTTTGGAGGGAATGGTACGAAATACCGCACCTGCGCCGCGATTTTGGTTAAACGCATTCACACGAAAACGCGCAACACCCGGTACTTCAAACGAAAAGTCAGTTTCCAGAAATTCTTCGTAGTCCTTACGCTGCTTGTCATTCATAATGTCGTAAATCAAGCTGTGAACTTGCTTGTGATCCATCGGCGGCAAGTTAATACGGCGTACGTCACCATCGACGCGGATCATGGGCGGCAAACCCGCCGAAAGATGCAAGTCCGAAGCGCCTTGTTTGGCGCTAAACGCTAAGAGTTCAGTAATATCCATAGAGCTACCTTTTTTATTCTGTTTGGCGACTTATTTACGTTCGATGAATTTGCCGCCAAGCGTTTCATTGTTTGCGGGATTTATTTACATAACTATGCACACGATAGACGACAAACTGACGAAAGTCACCGAGCGTATTCAACAAGCAGCCTTGGCAGCGGGACGAAATCCTCAAACTGTGCGCTTGGTAGCGGTTAGCAAAACACAATCTGCTGATGCTGTCGCTGAAGCTTACGCCTGTGGTCAGCGTCGCTTTGGTGAAAACTATTTGCAAGAGGCTGTGGAAAAACACGCTGCACTCCTTCATTTAAAGGATATTGAATGGCATTTTATCGGACCCATTCAATCTAACAAAACTCGCCCTATCGCGGAAAATTTTGCCTGGGTACATAGTATAGACCGAGAAAAAATTGCTCGACGTTTGAGTGAGCAGCGCCCTGCTGATTTACGCCCGCTGCAGGTGTGTTTACAAGTCAATATTGACGATGAATCTACCAAGTCTGGCGTTAGCTTGGAAGAATTACCTGCATTGGCGCATGCCATAAGCCAGTTGCCTCGATTACAATTGCGCGGATTGATGACTATCCCGTCGCCGACGAATGATACCGCTCAACAGCGTGTTGCGTTCAGCAAGTTGCGTTTAGCCTTAGTGAACTTGCAGGCGCAAGGTATTGCAGGATTGGATACGCTATCCATGGGAATGTCTGGCGATATGGAGGCGGCTATTGCGGAAGGCGCGACCTTGGTTCGCGTCGGCACCGACATATTTGGTGCGCGTTCATAACATAAGAATTTTATTTTTACTTTTTAAGGATTCAACATGTCCAACCCTAAGATTGCCTTTATCGGCGCAGGTAATATGGCCAAGGCTATTATTGGCGGTTTGCTCGCGGAAGGCTTTAGTGCAAAGAGCATCAGCGCCAGTGGCCCGCGTTTGGAATCCCTGAATAAGGTGTCTGAACAATATGGCATCGCTGTAAGTACCGACAACGCACAGACCGCCGCCACAGCAGATGTAATCATATTAGCCGTTAAACCGCAAATGCTCAAAGAGGTCGCGTTAGGTTTAGCGGGTTCACTTGCGCATAAGCCGCTGATTATTTCGGTAGCGGCGGGTATCACCACGGCAAGTTTGGCGTCATGGTTGGGTGCAGATCAAGCAATTGTTCGTTGTATGCCAAACACCCCTTCGCAACTGCGAGAAGGCGCCAGCGGTTTGTTTGCCAACGCTAATACTAGCTCAGCGCAAAAGGCGCAGGCAGATGCGATACTGCGTGCAGTAGGCGTGGTGCAATGGTTGGATGACGAAGCGTTGATAAACACAGTGACGGCTGTGTCAGGTTCTGGCCCCGCGTATTTCTTTTTGGCAATGGAGGCTATGATTGATGCTGGAGTTGCCCAGGGATTATCGCGTGAGTGCGCCAGCGAGCTGACCTTGCAAACCGCACTTGGCGCCGCCATCTTAGCCAAGCACAGCGATGTCGATGTGGCAGAGTTGCGCCGCCGCGTGACATCGCCCAACGGCACTACCGAGCAAGCAATTAAATCCTTTGAAAATGATGGAATTCGCGCTATGTTCAGCCGCGCTATGAAGGCTTGTGCGGACAGAGCCGTCGCGTTGTCGGAAAGTTTGGGTAAATAACCTGCAGCGCCCTTTCATTTTATTTACTGTTTTTGTTCAAGAGAAAGAGATAAGACTATGCAAACATTGGCTCAGATTGCCATCTACATCATCAGTTCCCTCGGCTCTCTCTATGTGAGTTTGGTGCTGTTACGATTTTTGTGTCAGTTGATGCGGACTGATTATTACAACCCGATTAACAAAGCACTTATAAAATACACTAACCCAGTATTGATACCGGTGCGTAAAATTATTCCTGGATTTTTCGGAGCAGATTTTGCTGCGCTTTTTCTTGCCATTATTTTGCAAATGCTGATCTTGCTAGTAATAATTTTTCTTAAAGGTTATTCCTTGGGTAATCTACTGGTGTTGTTACCTTGGGCAATAGTAAGCTTGTTTGCGCTTTTACTTAATTTTTATTTTATAGGATTTATTATTGTTATCATTGCCAGCTGGATTGCGCCTTACAGCAATCATCCGGGACTTAGTCTCCTACGGCAATTGCTAGAGCCGTTAATGGCTCCCTTTAGAAAAATAGTACCGCCAATGGGTGGCTTGGATTTATCATCTATAATTTTTTTCCTGGCATTGCAAATCCTGCGACACTATATATTTCCTTTAATTATCTCGGTTGCGCAGATGCCTACCGATTTACTTTTTTTAATTTAGCCAAGCTTGTCACTGCATTACTCATGGCAGGGGAAGGATTTAATCCTTCGCTGCCATCTGCAACCAAAAGCATCTAGCGATGAAATTGTTGGTATTCATGGCGACCGCTTAAAACTGCGCATTACCGCTCCGCCTATCGATGGCAAAGCCAACGAACACATCGTTAAATGGCTTAGTAAGTTATTTGGCGTTCCTAAAAGCGATATCGAGATTCTGCAAGGCGAATTAGGTCGACAAAAGACGCTTAGAATCCGTTCGCCTAAAATTCTCCCTGAAGGCGCCGAAATTAGCATATAAAAAAGAAGCCGCATCACAGTTTGTCGCTTATTTCATTATTTCTGCTTCTCATCTCTAGCTAACTCATCTAAATTCTGTTCAAATTGGCGCATAAAGTTGCTTTTGTGCTAATCTTATTTTAGCACCTCATCTTTCTAATAATGATCTACAACCGCCTCACATGCAGTACTGAGCGAGGAGTTCAGAATGAGTAGCGATACAGTTCCACCCCATCTAACCCAAGCTAATAGTTGGAAGCGTTTGCTCAATGAACGTTTGCAGTGTTTTAGTGATTGGGATGATCGTTATCAAGTTCTCAGCAGTATTTCTCAAAGTGTGTTGTATAAGGCGCGACAGCAACTGCGCACCGACAGCTTTCATATTGCCAATGTCGGCAGCACCCATGAAATGATCGTGACTACGCATGACAGTTTGCTGCAACGTTTAGCGGAATGCGAAAGTGAAATAACAGCCCTTCAAGGCAATGCCCCTCAAGAAGTCAGCAGTGCGATAAAGCATGCGCGCAGTCAAATTCGCGATTTGGTTGAACAATATAATAAACAGGTTCGTTCGCTAGAGACCAGCCGTGCGTTATTGCAATCGCAACGTACCGCATTGTTAGCGCCTATTAGTTCCAGCGTATTAAAACGACAAGTGGATGACGCATTAGAGCAAAGTAAAAAAACTTTCTTTATTGGTCGTATTGTCGATAGTTTTTTTGAAGATGTTGATAACAACATCCGTCATCTTGAGCGCGAAATTGAACGTGTGAATGGCGTATTAACGTCTATTTATGAGCGCTCTGGCAGCGATCAGCGCAACAGTGATTCGTTACAGTCTAAATTGCTGAACATTAGCAAACAGTGCGGTCAGCTTAATGTGTTGCGTAAACGCACATCTGAGTTTGATTTCTCCTTGGCAAGCTTATTTACGCGCAAAAACGTACGTATGAATCGTTTTATTACGACGCTGGTAGTAGATGTGCGCAATATCTATTTGGAATTAAATCAATATATTGATGAGAGTATTAAAGAAGCGATTGCATCATTACTGCAAAATAGCCAATACCAAAAAGAAATCATTGAAAATCACAAGCATCGTCTTGCACAGTTAGAAAAAGAAGGCCAAGGCACTAATGGAAAGGCTGCTGAAGTACATGCAGGCATGGTTCATTTACAAGCGGCTTTGAAAGCATTAGAGCCACTTTATAAAGATATTCTTAATGCACAACAAACATCCGATGCCAAAACCAATCTTGCTGAAGTCGTGCAAGGGCAGGTAGTTTCTTTAGATGATGTGCGACAAGCTGTTTCTGGTAACTAACGTTTGAATTAATACTGCATCGTTTAGCGCGATATTGGCTAGGGAGTGGCCATGCGTTTATCGCGCTGTTTTTTCTGCACCGATTTATCCTTTCTTTTTATCCTTTTTTTAACCTTTGTTATTATCCTTTGTGGTTAGCTTTTCTTCGCATTTTAATCGCCGCGCTCACACATAACTTGCAGCTCTTGATGGGTCTCTTTAGACTGACGCCCTATTACAAGCTATGCTTGCTCCAGATTATTATGTTCAAGCAAAATTGCATCAACGATGCTATTGCGGTTAAAAGAGAATCTCATGCCAAACGCGCTACCTGCTGATTCAGTGGGCATTGTCACACCAAACATTTTATCGTTTAGCGAGCCATTATTATTGGCTTGCGGAAAAACGCTGGATAATTATCAGATCGTCTACGAAACCTATGGTCAGCTTAATGCCAACCACAGCAATGCAATACTGATTTGCCATGCGCTTTCTGGCCATCATCATGCCGCTGGCTATCACAGCGTGGACGACAAGCGCCCAGGTTGGTGGGACGCGTATATTGGCCCCGGCAAACCTATCGATACTAATAAATTTTTTGTCGTTGCATTAAATAATATTGGCGGCTGTCACGGTTCTACTGGCCCGAAAAGTATCAATCCAGAAACCGGTAAACCCTGGGGCGCAGATTTCCCAAAGCTGCGTGTGCGCGATTGGGTGCACAGTCAAGCACGCCTTGCTGATGCATTAGGTATTCATACTTGGGCGGCCGTTATTGGTGGCAGCCTTGGCGGTATGCAAGCAATGCGGTGGACGTTGGAATATCCTGAGCGTGTGCGTCATTGTGTGGTGATTGCCTCGGCATTAAAGCTGAGCGCGCAAAATATTGCATTTAATGAAACGGCGCGACAGGCAATTGTGAGCGATCCTAATTTTCGCGATGGCCGTTACTTGGAAGAAAATACATTGCCGCGCGATGGTTTGGCAGTAGCGCGTATGATTGGCCACATCACGTATCTTTCTGATTATGCGATGGGCGAAAAATTTGGCCGTGATTTACGCAGTGGTAGTTTTGAATTAGGTAACAATACGGATGTGCAATTTCAAATTGAAAGTTACTTGCACTATCAAGGCGACAGCTTTGCGAATAGTTTTGATGCCAATAGTTATTTGTTAATTACCAAAGCGCTTGATTATTTTGATTTGGCGCGCGAGTACGATGACGATGCCGTTGAAGCATTTAAACATGCGAGCGCAAAATTTTTAGTCATATCATTCAGTACAGATTGGCGCTTCGCACCAGAGCGCTCGCATGAAATTGTCGCCGCGTTAATTGGCGCGAATAAAGCGGTTACTTACTCAGAGATTGAATCCAAGTTTGGCCATGATGCATTTCTCTTGCCCGATGAGCGCTACCAGCAAGTATTCGCGCGCTATCTTGATGGAGTTAGCAAATCATGCGTATAGATTTAAATGAAATTCAACATTGGATTAAACAAAGCAGTCGCATTCTCGATTTAGGCTGCGGTGATGGCACTTTGCTAAAATTTCTTATTGATACTAAACATGTTGAAGGTTACGGTTTAGAAATTGACGCCGAACAAATCAATTTATGCATTGATAAAGGTTTAAATGTCATCGAGCAAAATTTAGATCGTGGGCTTGGTAATTTTAGCGATAATAGTTTTGATACAGTATTGATGACTCAGGCGCTACAAACGTTGCACTTTCCACATAAAGTATTGGATGAAATGTTACGTGTCGGCAAAGAATGCATTGTCACCTTTCCTAATTTCGGTCATTGGAAAGCGCGTTATTATTTGGCAACACATGGTCGTATGCCCGTGTCAGATTTGCTGCCCTACGAATGGTACAACACACCAAACATACACTTTTGTACCTTCAAAGATTTTGAAGTCCTTTGTCGCGAGAAAAATATAAAAGTGATTAATCGCCAAGTGGTCAATGAAGCTTCCGGGCAATTATTAAAAGATGTCATGCCTAATTTGTTTGGCGAGACGGCGATTTATCATTTAAGTAAATAAATGGTTTTGTAGGATGGGGTGACGCTGTCGATTTTTTGAAGCTGCACCCATCAATTATTTTCTGGGAGAAAAACATGATTCGTTTATTGCATATAATTGTTTTATCGTTGTTTTCAATTGCATCTTTCGCTCAAATCGATCAGCCAAAAGAAATTCAAACATTTCAAAGTTTTGGTGCGTACACGGTTCATTACACCGTGTTTAACAGCAAGCAAATTCCACCGGAAGTGGCAGATATTTATAAGCTGACGCGCAGTAAAGACATGGTGTATGTAAATATCAGCCTGACTAAAACTGAAAATGGGGTAACCAGCTTGGGTTTGCCTGCTGAAGTGAAAGTCAAAGCTACCAATTTGATGCAGCAAAGCAAAACGCTTGAGTTTAAAGAAATCAAAGAGCCGGAAGCAACTTATTATCTCGCTCCATTTCGTCATACCAATGAAGAAGATATACGTTTTGATGTAAGTGTTTTGCCTGGTGGAGAGGCTAAGCCTTTAACCGTTAGCTTTACACGCAGGTTGTATACTGAAAATTAATGAGAAATAAAAAAGCCCTGCAATTGCAGGGCTTTTTTATTTCTCGAGAACGGCTTGTATTATTCTGCTGGAACTAAGCCCAAATTTTTTACGATCTGAGCAGTAGGTTCGGTTTGGTTCATGGTATAAAAATGCAAACCGGGCGCTTCATTTTCTAATAGTACTTCGCACAATTCTGTAATCAAATCTACTCCGAAAGCTTTTAAGCTTACGTCATCATCGCCGTAGTTTTCTAGTGCTTTGCGCAGCCAGCGTGGAATTTCTGCACCACAAGAATCAGAAAATCGCGTTAGGTTGCGATAATTTATGATGGGCATAATGCCGGGATAAATCGGTTGGCTGATTCCCGCTTTATGGCATTGTTCCATAAAATAAAAATAGGAATCTGGATTAAAAAAGTATTGCGTGATGCCGCTGTTAGCGCCCGCATCAAACTTACCTTTTAAATAATGTACATCATCCGCATAGCTATTCGCTTGTGGGTGGATTTCTGGATAGGCTGCAACTTCTAAATGAAAGTGATCGCCAAAGTGTTTGCGAATAAACGCAACCAATTGGTTTGCATACACTAATTGATGCGAGCCACCTATGCCAGAAGGAACATCACCGCGCAATGCTACGATGCGATCAACGCCCGCTGCTTTGTATTCATTTAGCAATTGTAAAATGGCTTCTTCTTTCTCGCTACCAAATGATAAGTGTGGCGCTACGGCTATGCCATCTTGTTTAAATTGGGTAATTAAGCCTTTGGTGTTGTCGCGTGTTGAACCGCCTGCACCATAGGTTACTGAAAAAAAATCAGGCTCAAATTCATTAAGTTGATCGCGTACTTTTAATAGTTTTTCTTTTCCTTCCGGTGTTTTAGGTGGAAAGAATTCAAAACTTAAACGCGGTTGAGAGTCGGTCATGTTTGGTTTCCTGTAGGTTGGGCAGCAATGCCCAACGTTTCGTAATCGTGTTGGGCATTGCTGCCCAACCTACGGAAAAATTAATATTTATATGTTTCTGGTTTAAATGGACCCTCAACGGCATAGCCAATATATTCAGCTTGCTGTGTAGTTAGTTTGGTCATCACGCCGCCAAAACCTTCCACCATATCTTTTGCAACTTCTTCGTCTAATTTTTTCGGCAGCACGCGAACATATAAATGTTCTGCTTTTTGTGCAGCAGGTAAATCAGCAAATTTACGTTCGTACAAATACATTTGTGCGAGTACTTGGTTTGCGAAAGAGCCATCCATAATGCGCGATGGGTGACCGGTAGCATTGCCTAGGTTTACCAAGCGGCCTTCTGACAACAAAATCAAATGATCGTTAGTTGTTTTGTCACGATAAATTTTATGCACTTGTGGTTTAACTTCTTCCCACTCCCAATTTTTGCGCATAAATGCTGTATCGATTTCGCTATCAAAGTGGCCGATGTTACATACTACAGCGCTGCGTTTTAATGCGCGCAACATAGCGGAGTCGCACACATTTACGTTGCCGGTTGTGGTGACAACTAAATCGGTTGTGCCGAGAACAATGTGATTAATATCTTCAAATTTTCCGGTGTTAATGCCGTCGTTGTAAGGCGACACAACTTCGTAACCGTCCATACAAGCTTGCATTGCACAGATTGGATCGATTTCGGTAACTTTTACAATCATACCTTCTTGACGCAATGATGCCGCAGAACCTTTACCCACATCGCCGTAACCAATTACGAGTGCTTTTTTACCAGCGAGCAAATGATCGGTGCCGCGTTTGATGGCATCGTTCAAGCTGTGACGGCAACCATATTTGTTGTCGTTTTTACTTTTGGTAACTGCATCGTTTACGTTGATAGCGGGTACTTTTAATTGACCTTTTTTCAACATATCTAACAAGCGATGTACGCCTGTGGTTGTCTCTTCTGAAATGCCGTGCATGATGTCGAGCATTTGTGGATACTTTTCGTGAACGATTTGCGTTACATCGCCACCATCATCAAGAATCATATTCGCAGCCCATGGCTTGCCATCCTTGTTGATGGTTTGCTCAATGCACCACCAAAATTCTTCTTCAGTTTCACCTTTCCATGCAAACACTGGAATACCAACAGCGGCGATTGCAGCGGCAGCGTGATCTTGCGTTGAGAAAATATTGCACGATGACCAACGCACTTCTGCGCCTAAGTCGATTAGTGTTTCAATCAACACGGCGGTTTGAATGGTCATGTGAATGCAGCCGATAATTTTGGCGTTTGCTAAAGGGCGGCTGGCTTTATATTTACGGCGCAACGCCATTAGTGCAGGCATTTCACCTTCGGCAATATCAATTTCTTTGCGGCCCCAGTTGGCATCAATCGCAAATTGCTCAGGGGTTTTTGCTGCAACTTTATAGTCTGTGAAGCTCATAATGAATTCCTAAAGTAAATTTGAATTTAGTGCGTAGGTTGGGCAGCAATGCCCAACACAATTCGCGAAAATAAAATTCGTGCAATTAAAGCGCTTTTTTCAATGCTTCTGCTTTATCAGTTTTTTCCCATGTGAAATCAGGAAGCTCGCGACCAAAATGTCCGTAAGCTGCTGTTTGACGATAGATTGGACGTTTCAAATCGAGCATTTGAATTAAACCGCGTGGGCGTAAATCAAAATGTTCGCGGATCAAATTAATAATTTCTGCGTCTGATAATTTTCCTGTGCCGAATGCATTGACAGAAATTGACGTAGGTTCAGCAACACCAATTGCATAGCTCACTTGAATTTCCAAACGATCAGCAATGCCCGCGGCAACAAGATTTTTTGCCACATAGCGGCCTGCGTATGCGGCAGAGCGATCTACTTTTGATGGGTCTTTACCTGAAAATGCACCACCACCGTGACGTGCCATGCCGCCGTAAGTGTCCACAATAATTTTGCGGCCTGTTAAACCACAATCACCTACTGGGCCGCCGATAATAAATTGGCCGGTTGGGTTAATGTGATATTGCGTATCTTTGTGCAACCATTCTGCTGGCAATACATGATCAATAACCAGTTCGCGAATCGCTTCATGAATTTCCGATTGTTTTACATTGGGGCTGTGTTGCGTTGATAGTACAACCGCATCTACCGCAACAGGTTTGCCATTTTCATAGCGCAACGTTACTTGGCTTTTTGCGTCAGGGCGCAGCCAAGGTAGTACACCGCTTTTACGCAATTGCGCTTGTTTTTCTACCAAGCGATGCGCGTAAAAAATCGGTGCTGGCATTAGCACGGCAGTTTCATTGGTGGCATAGCCAAACATTAAACCTTGGTCGCCTGCTCCCAAATCTTTATCGTTTGCTTCATCAACGCCCATGGCGATATCTGCAGATTGTTTACCAATCGCATTCAATACTGCGCAAGATGCGCCATCAAAACCAACATCGCTGGAGTTGTAACCGATATCTAAAATTACCTGGCGAATTAAATCTTCCAGATCAATGTAGGTTGAAGTGCGCACTTCACCAGCGACAATCGCCATACCAGTTTTTACCAAGGTTTCTACGGCTACGCGTGCATTTGGATCATCTTTTAAAATTGCATCCAGTACGGCGTCAGAAATTTGGTCGGCCATTTTATCGGGGTGGCCTTCGGATACAGATTCGGAGGTAAAGACGGAATATTCAGACATGATTGTTTCCTTTGTAAAAGTTTAAAGATAAAAATGTTAACGCAAAATTAAATTATTTTAAAAAATCAAAAACTAGCTGGTTTTAAAAATTGACGTAATTGAATTTGGAATCCGTTGCGCAATGCAAAATAAACGCTACGGCCTTCTTCTAATCCTGCTGCTTGTGCCCAGCGTGAAAAATCTTGTGGTTCAAAACCTTGCCATAGATCGCCACAGGTATCGCGCGCCCAGGTTTGTTCGTGGCGACACAAATCGCAAATTAACAGTGCACCTTTTGGCGCGAGTGCTTTGCTTAAATCGTGAAAAATATCGGCGGGCGATGGCGTGTGGTGAAGGACCATATTAACCACAATGCAATCGACCAACACTTTATGTTCAACCAAACTGTGTGTGTCGCCGTGAATAAATTCTATATGATGCAATTTTTTTTCTTTCGCAAACGCGCGCGCTTTTTCAAGCATGTTGGCGGCGTTGTCGAGCGCAATCACTTGTTTAAAATGTTGTGCGAGTATTGCCAAAAATTCGCCTTCACCGGGGCCGACTTCCAGTGCAAGTGTGGCATCGCGCAGTGGTGTATTGAGTAGCAATTGCGTCATTTGTTCCGCGTAAACGGGATAGCTGGCAATAAGATCTTGCTGCTCGCGAAATTTGTGCGCGTTTTCAGCAAAAAATTGTTGCGACGCTGCGCTGCGCTCTACTTCAAGTTCGAGCAATTGTTGTTGCACATCGCTGCTTATCGGCAATTGGTCGAGGCTGTTAAACAGTGCTTGCTGTAAATTTGCTAGCGCATGGTCTGGGGCAAAATAGGCTCGACGATAAAAAATACTGTTGCCTTCGCGACGAGTGGTGAGCAGCCCAGCGTTGGTGAGAACTTTTAGGTGATGGCTCATGCCCGATTGCTTAGTCGCAAAAATACGGCATAGCTCAAGCACGCCAAAAGAGTCCTGCGCCAGTACGCGCAGAATATCCAGCCGAAATGTATCCCCTGCTGCCTTAAGAAGATTGGGCAGTGATATAAGGGGCGTATCGGCCTGCTCCACTATATCGGTTAACAGTGGAGGTGCGGGCTTGGCGACAATTTCTAGTGCAAGGGTATCGTTCATAGGCTTGCAGTCTAGCAGCCCTAAACATCTATATCAAAATATTTCGATATAGATTTAGATATTTTTATCTCAACTTGTAGTATCAATTATTACTTGAAGCATGCCTTGAACATTAATTTCGCGGGTATTGATGACTCTTTTCTTTACCCCTGCGTCTAGCTGAGCGAGAATGCGCCCCTATTTGCTTGATAATCTGTTAGCCAATAGGGGGGATTTTTGCCCTTTATCGCCTGATTTTTCTAATAAATTGCCTAATGAAAGCTACCTAAATTCAGCTATCAATTCTTAAGGAGCGTCGTTCGATGCCATCTCGTACTCAATTGGCTAACGCCATCCGCGTCCTATCTATGGATGCCGTTCAAAAAGCTAACTCTGGTCACCCAGGCGCACCTATGGGTATGGCTGATATTGCTGAAGTGCTGTGGAATGACTTTTTAAAGCACAATCCAACCAACCCGGATTGGGCCGATCGCGATCGTTTTGTGTTGTCGAACGGTCACGGCTCTATGTTGATTTACTCGGTGTTGCACCTCACCGGCTATGACGTATCAATTGGCGATATTAAACAGTTCCGTCAATTGAATTCTAAAACGCCAGGGCATCCTGAACGTGGTTATACACCCGGTGTGGAAACGACCACTGGCCCGCTTGGTCAAGGCATTGCTAATGCGGTGGGTATGGCAATCGCCGAAAAAACACTGGCCGCACAATTCAATCGTGAAGGCCATGACGTTGTTAATCATTACACGTACTGCTTCCTCGGCGATGGCTGCATGATGGAAGGCGTATCGCACGAAGCCTGTTCATTGGCTGGTACCTTAGGGTTGGGCAAATTAATCGCGTTTTACGATGACAACGGCATCTCCATTGATGGTCACGTAGAAGGCTGGTTCACTGATAATACTCCGCAACGTTTCGAAGCTTACGGTTGGCATGTTATCCCTGCTGTGAATGGCCACGACTCAGCTGCTGTGAAAGCGGCTATTGAAGCTGCTCGCGCAGAAACAGGTAAGCCAACATTGATCTGTTGCAAAACTACCATTGGTTTTGGTTCTCCAAACAAACAAGGTTCACATGATTCTCACGGCTCGCCGCTCGGTGTTGATGAAGTTGCGCTAGTGCGTAAAACCTTAGGCTGGGAAGAGCCAGCTTTTGTTATACCTGCCGATATTTATGCCGGTTGGGATGCAAAAGCCAAAGGCGCTGCCGCTGAACAAGCTTGGGCAGATAAATTCGCTGCTTATAATGCTGCGTACCCAGAGCTAGCGGTTGAATTTGAGCGTCGCGTAATAAAAGGCGAATTGCCAACGGAGTTTGCCGCAAAAGCGACAGCGTTTATCGCCGAAAGCCAAGCCAAAGCCGAAAAAATTGCCAGCCGTAAAGCTTCACAAAATTCTATTGCTGCGTTTGGTGCAATCCTTCCTGAGTTGTTGGGCGGTTCTGCGGATTTGGCTGGTTCAAATCTTACTTTGTGGAGCGGCTCCAAAGGTATAACCGCAAATGATGCAAGCGGTAACTACATTTATTACGGCGTGCGTGAATTTGGTATGAGCGCCATCATGAATGGTATTTCTGCTCACGGCGGATTTATCGCTTACGGTGCAACCTTCCTGATGTTCCAACAATATGCGGCGAACGCTGTGCGTATGTCGGCGTTAATGAAGTTACAAAATATTTTTGTTTACACTCATGACTCAATTGGTCAGGGTGAAGATGGCCCAACGCATCAACCGATTGAAGTTCTTGCAACGTTACGCATGACGCCGAATCTTGATACATGGCGCCCAGCTGATGCTGCTGAATCTGCCGCAGCATGGAAGGCTGCTATTGAACGCAAAACTGGCCCAGCCGCATTAGTGTTCAGCCGTCAAAATCTGGATACGTTCTCTCGTACACCTGCACAAGTTGCGAACATTGCGCGCGGTGGTTATGTGTTGGTTGATTCGGTGGGCGAACCAGATGCAATTCTTATTGCCACGGGTTCAGAGCTTGGTGTAACTGTAAAAGCGGCAGAAGTGTTAAAAGCAAATGGTCACAATGTGCGTGTTGTTTCTATGCCATCAACGTCTGTGTTTGATCGCCAGGATGCACTCTACAAAGAATCTGTATTACCACTCAGTGTATTGTCGCGTATCGCCGTAGAAACTGCGCACGTGGATTATTGGATGAAATATGTAGGGCTTGATGGTCGCGTAGTCGGAATGACTACCTTTGGTGAATCTGCACCGGGACCTGTGTTGCTTGAGCACTTTGGTTTTACGGTGGATAACATCGTTAGTGTCGCTGAAGAATTGTTAGAAGATTAATTTGATTGAGCAAACGCCCGACATAAGTCGGGTGTTTTGTTAACGCATTTCGGTTTTAATTCGGAGTAAAAACATGACTGTAAAATTAATGAAAGATCAAAATCTGGCGGGCAAGCGTGTATTAATTCGCCAGGATTTAAACGTTCCACTTGAAGGCGGCCGCATCACGAGCGCTGTGCGCATTGATGCTTCTATTCCTACCATTAAAGCTGCACTTGCTGCTGGTGCAAAAGTGATGGTGATGTCGCACCTTGGTCGCCCGGACGAAGGCGTTTACGAAGAAGTTTCTTCGCTCGCGCCTGTTGCAAAATATCTCAGCGAAAAATTAGGCCGCGATGTACCACTTGTTAAAAACTGGGTAGACGGTTTTGACATGCAAGGTGATTTAGTGTTGCTTGAAAATGTTCGCTTCAATGTTGGCGAAGGCAAAAACACTGACGAACTTTCCAAAAAAATGGCTGCACTTTGCGATGTGTTTGTAATGGATGCATTCGGTACCGCGCACCGCGCACAAGCATCCACTCACGGCGTTGCTAAATTTGCACCTATCGCCTGTGCTGGCCCATTGCTTTCAGCTGAATTGGAAGCGCTTGCAAAAGTTCTTGATAAGCCAGCTCGCCCATTGGTGGCAATTGTTGGTGGTTCAAAAGTATCTACTAAGTTGAGCGTGTTAGATGCCTTGTCAAAAATCGCCGACATTCTTGTTGTGGGCGGCGGGATTTCAAATACATTTGTTGCTGCTGCTGGCAATGAAGTAGGCAACTCACTTTACGAAAAAGATTTAATTCCTGAAGCACAACGCCTTTGCAAAACCACAGAAGTTGTTTTCGCAACAGACATGCGTGTAACCAAAGAAGGTTTTAAATCATGGAACCACAACTCAGTGTGCACGGTTAAAAAACCAAGCGAAATTGCAGCTGACGAAGAAATTATCGACTACGGCCCAGAAACCGCAGCACGTGTTTCTGAAATTATCAAAAATGCAAAAACTATTTTATGGAATGGCCCTGTCGGCGTATTTGAATTCGACGCTTTTGCAAAAGGCACCGAAGCGATTTCTCGCGCAATCGCAGACAGCGCCGCATTTTCTGTAGCAGGCGGCGGCGATACATTAGCCGCAATCGACAAATGGAATCTCGCTGACAAAATTTCTTACGTCTCAACCGGCGGCGGCGCTTTCCTTGAATTCGTAGAAGGAAAAGTATTGCCAGCAGTTGCGATTTTGGAAGAGCGTGCGAAGGGTTAATTAAGTCGTTGTCGTTTTTTATAAAAGCACCTCAGTGAAAGCTCGGGTGCTTTTTTTATAAATGTTATAGGTGTTTTTGGTATGGAAAATAAAAAAATACTTGTTCTCGGTGGTTATGGTAATTTTGGTAAGCGCATTTGTGAATCCTTAGCAAAACAAGCTGGTATTTGTTTGCTAATTGCTGGCCGTAATCTGGAAAAAGCAGAACAGCTTTGTCAAAAACTGCGTGAGGGAAAATCCATCGCAGAATTAAAGCCTCTAGCGTTAGATATTTTCGGCCATGATTTTCCGCAGCAATTAAAAATATTAAGCCCTTTTTTAGTTATTCATACTAGCGGCCCCTTTCAAGGGCAAAATTATCGTGTGCCGCAAGCCTGTATTGATGCGAGTAGCCACTATATTGATTTAGCCGATGATCGTCGTTTTGTGTGTGATATTTCAAGTCTTGATAGTCAGGCTAAAGCCAAAAAATTATTGATAGTTAGTGGTGTGAGTTCAGTGCCCGGTTTATCGTCTACTGTAATCGATCATTTTAGGCATGAATTTTCACGCATTGATTCACTCGATATTGCTATAGCTCCAGGAAACAGAGCTGAGCGCGGAGAAGCAACTGTTAAAGCTATTCTTTCCTATACTGGTCATGCGATCAAAGTATTTGAGCATGGTAAGTGGATTAACAAAATTGGTTGGATGTCGCCACGTAAAATAGATTTCGGTAAAATGGTTGGTAAACGCCTGCTGGCAAATGTTGATGTGCCAGATTTAGAATTATTTCCTTCGCGTTATACATCTGTGAAAACCGTAAACTTTCAAGCAGGTTTGGAAATGCCATTTTTGCATTGGACAATGGTCGGCATGGCATGGTTGGCAAAAATAGGTTTGGTAAAAACGTGGGCGCCTTTAGTAAAACCGATTGTGGCAGTCAGTAATTGGTTTATTACATTAGGTTCAGATGTTGGCGGCATGATGATAAAAATTGATGGAGTTGATGCGAATAAAACGCCTAAAGAAATTCTTTGGCGCTTAACTGCTGAGCATGGCGTAGGGCCATATATTCCAACACTTTCTGCAATCATTCTTGCGCAGCAATTAATTCAAGATAAGCCTGTTAGCTTTGGGGCAACTGCGTGCTTAGGTTTGTATTCGCTTGCGGATTTTGATGCGCTTGCAAAGCATTGGGGTATTTATCATCAAACTTTTTTAAATGGTGTTGAGGTTATAAATGGATAATTATTTGTTGTTGAAATATATCCATATTCTCTGCGCTTTTGTGCTGGGAGGTACGGGTGCAGGTATTGCATTTTTTATGTTAATGGCGAGCCGTACTAAAAATATTGCAGTTATCGCATCAACAGCGCGACATGTTGTATTAGCTGATTGGATTTTTACAACACCTGCCGTTATCGGTCAATTCATAACGGGGGTGTTATTGATGCAGCGATTACAATACAGTTTTACAGCACCTTGGTTTATATCTGTTATCAGTTTATTTGTATTTGTCGGCTGTTGTTGGGTGCCAGTTGTTTTTATTCAGTATCAATTAAAACAACTGGCGGAAAACGCTGAAAAAACAAATGAATTAAGTGAGGACTTTTATCGCGCTATGCGATGGTGGACTATATTAGGTGTGCCTGCTTTCATTGGAATTTTAATCATGTTGTGGTTGATGGTGTTTAAACCATTACCGATTATTTAAAAATGAATATTTCTTATCGAATTCAATTAATGTGTCGATGCTGCCTAAGTTTTTTGTGGCTGTTTACTGCAATGACTTCATTTTGGTGGGGGCGTAACATTGGTTATGATGTGTTAGCACAACAAAATATTCATGGCGCACTAGCAGATGCGTGCATTAATGCGGGTAGCTTTTTAGATATGGTTATTGGAATATGGGCCTTAACCACGTATGAACTTAAGTGGTGTTACAGAATACAAATAGCAGTAATTGTAAGTTACAGTATTTTACTTTCCATCGTAGAGCCTTCTTATTGGCTCCATCCTTTTGGGCCGCTTACAAAAAATTTACCGATTCTGGCCTTGTTGTTTGTATTGCTACAAACAACAAGCGCTACTTCTGACAATCCACACAATACACCGTAGTTCTATCTCCCATCCTCACTTCTTTTAATGCTTTGCCGCATTGTCCGCAAGGCTGGCCGCCGCGACCGTAGACTAATAGTTGTTGTTGGAAGTATCCCGGTTTGCCGTCGCCGCCGACAAAATCGCGCAGGGTTGTGCCACCTTGGTCGATGGAGCGTTTTAAGACGAATTTGATTAATCGCACTAAATCTTCGCAGTTAGTTCGCGTGAGGGAACCAGCTTTGCGGATGGGTTTTATACGAGCCATGAAAAGGGATTCGTTGGCGTAGATGTTGCCGACGCCGACGACTATGTGGCTGTCCATGACGAATTGTTTTACAGCTTGGGTGCGCTTGCGGCTGCGCTCATACAAGTAGTCTGCGGTGAATGCTTCGGTGAGTGGTTCAGGGCCGAGTTTGCTGAGTAATGAGTGTTCTTCGGTGTTGCCTTCTATCCATAGCAGGCAACCAAAGCGGCGCGGGTCATGGTAGCGCAGGGCCATGTTGCCAAATACCCAGTCAAAATGGTCGTGGATGTTAGGGGTAGATTTTGCATCGACAATACGTAGGTTGCCGGACATGCCGAGGTGAATCAGCGCGTGGCCATTGGCGAATTTAAACAGTAGATATTTTCCGCGTCGCGAAATGTTGAGTAATTGTTGATTTACAAGTAGTTGCGGCAGCTCTACAGGAATTGGCCAGCGGAGATTGGGACGGCGAATAATAACGTCGGTGACGGACTTTTTAACAATATGAGGTGCAATGCCGCGCAGGGTGGTTTCGACTTCTGGTAGTTCTGGCATGGGTTCCTGTAAGTAACAATTTAGTAAATAACAATCTAGGTCATGGTTTATTGATTTGTCTTGGGCGTTTTAGTGACAAATTGCGTCATTTTTAAACAAAATTAAGTCTCAGTGCTCAATAAATACACAATTTATTGGTGCGAATTTACGGCTGAATTTGCCAAGTGCTCTGTTTGACTGGCATTTTTCTTCTTGGCTTGGATATTGCTCTTTTGATTAGACAGCGTGTTAAGCAATAAGTATTGAAACATCATATAACAGTAACGAGCTTTTTTTGGAGTAATCATGAGCCAATTATTAAGATTTATTGTAGTTGTAATGGCTGCATGGGGGGCTGCTATCTCTGTAATGGCTGCACCTGTGGTCAGTCTATCTGATATTGGCAAAGTGAATACGTCAGCAGCAGGGGCGACAATTGTAGATTTCAATTCTGGCTGCGGTTATGCGACCTGCAGCGGGGATTATAAAATAGTGAGCGGCAGTGCATCCGGCTTGTACGCCCAACCTTTGGGGGTTAATTCGCCCTATTTGACGGTACCGAATCCGTCAGTGACTACCCATACTGCGGAATTTGGTTTAGGTACTACGGCTAATTATTTTGGTTTGTTCTGGGGTTCTATCGACGATTACAACAGCATCAGTTTCTATCGCAATAACGTTCAGGTGGCGAACTTTAGTGGCACGGATATAGTGGGCCAATTTGCTAACGGCAATCAGATGAGTTACGCATCAAACCGTTACATCAACTTTGATTTTGGCAATGATATGTATGACACCGTGAGATTAAGCAGCAGCGGTTTTGCGTTTGAAAGCGACAACCATGCTTACGTAAAATCTACATTTGTGCCTGAGCCGGTTAATTTAGTGTTGATGGGGCTGGGTGTATTTGGTTTATTTGCGGCGCGTAGAATGCAACGTTTATAGTTTATTGGTTTATAGTTGGCGTGAATGATTTGAAACCCGCTTCGGCGGGTTTTTTTATGAAAGTTTTATGGATTTAAAGATTCGTTGCTGGTCTGTTTGCCAGCCAGCCTTCTAAAATCAGGCGAGCAGCGATTGAGTCTACGGGATTGTTTTTGTAGTCGCGTGAACCGCCACGGCTTATGACTTCGCCTTTTGCTTCAAAGCTGCTGAGTCGTTCATCCACCATTTCCACTTTTACGCCGAAGCGGCCATGTAAGCGGTTGGCAAATTTACGGGCGCGGGTGCTGAGTTCGCTTTCGCTATCGTCCATATTAAGCGGTAAGCCGACTAATACTAAATCCGGTTTCCATTCGCTGAGAACTTTTTCCACCTGAAGCCAATCTGGCACGCCATCTTTGGCTTTGAGTGCTGCAAGCGAGTTCGCAGTGCCGCTGATAGTTTGGCCGCAGGCGATACCAATATTTTTGGTGCCGTAGTCAAAAGCGAGAAGGGTTTTAATCATGGTAAATTTTTTTGCACGATGAAGAGCAAGCTCAAGCGGTTAAGCGTGGCCTGCTGTATTGGAGATTAAACTTACGTTGATGCCCAGTGCTAATGCTGCCACTGTCCAGCGCTGTTCAAACGGGGTGTTAAAAATAATATTTTTATCGGCAGGTACGGTGAGCCAAGAGTTGGCAGCGATTTCGGCTTCAAGCTGGCCTTTTTCCCAGCCTGCGTAACCAAGAGCGATGAGATAGGGGGTTGGACCTTGGCCTTCGGCAATCGCGTCAATCACATCGCGTGAAGCGGTGATGCTGATGTCGTCAGAAACTTTAATGGTTGAGTGCCATTGCGTATCGCTGCTGTGCAACACAAAGCCGCGTTCAACTTGCACGGGGCCACCGGCGACGATGGTTTTGTCGCCCTGCTGTGCTTGATCGTTTAAATTCATTTGCGTGAAAATTTCGCTTAACGCCATGGGCATTGGGTTGTTGATGACAATCCCCATCGCGCCATGCTCGTTGTGTTCGCAAATATAGGTGACGCTTTGCGCGAATGAAGTGTCCTCCATGCTTGGCATCGCAATCAAAAAGTGATCGCACAAACTGCCTGGCACGAGATCGGTAGTATCTATGTCGTAGTTCAGTTTATCAGTCATGCATTGAGTATTGGGTCATTCCGAAGGGAACACAAGTAGACATTGTAAAAATATACAAATTAATGCGCGCTGGTGCTGATACCTGTCATTTCAAATCGCCATGTGCGAATGATTTGCAGGCGATCTGATTGTCGGCGAATTTCGGGAGGGAACTCGGTAAAGGGCGCCGATAAGCGCACAATTTGACGTGCAGAGTCGTCGAGGATACGTTTTCCTGACGATTGTAAAATATCTATTTGGTAAATGGAGCCATCCGGATTGATAACTACCGATAAACGTAAGCTGCCACTGATGTGCTGATTGATTGCTTCCTGCGGATAATTGTTTTTACCGACGCGCTCAATTTTTTCGCCCCAATCATGTAAATATTTGGCGTCGAAAGATTCTTTTGCAGATACCGATGTGAGTGTACGAATGCGTGGGCGCTTTGCATATTCCTGGCGCTGTTTATCGATCTTGGCCTGCAAGCTGGCGATTTCAGAATTGATGTGTGATTGATCTTCTACCAAGCCATCTGTTTTTTGTTGTTCGTCGCGGAGGTTTGGGTCTTTCTTCAGAGTTGTTTTGGTTTTACTTTCACCCTTAGTGGAAATAATTTCCTGATCTTTTTGTTCATTGGGTGATGCGGCAGCAACTTGTGCGACAGGGTTCACATCACGTACTTGTGTGTCCGCAAACTCTGCTTGGCGCTCTGTGGTGAGTTGGCGCGCTTTTTCTTCAGTGCCGCTGGCTTCTTGATTATGTTGCGCTAGAAAGTCAGCTTTTTCTGGTGCTTTTTGTGCTTTGTGCGTCGCCAATGTTATTTCCATGGTCTGCGAACCAAGGCTGGGTTTTGGTGCTTTAAAACCAATTCCCAAAATAACAAAAGCGTGCAGGGCGAGCGCTACAAATATGGTAAAGCTTAGGCGGTCACTCGCATTAACGTGTGTGCCCTCGCCTTGCTCAAGATGTAACTCTGGACGCATTACTTTTTATCCGATCGCTGGCTAATACGAGCTTCAATTGCATCCATTAAGCGTGTGCCTATTTGTGTGTCGTAGGCTTTATCAATTTCGCGCGCACAGGTTGGGCTGGTGACGTTAATTTCGGTTAAATATTTTCCGATGACATCCAACCCAACAAACAGTAAACCTTTTTCTTTGAGCGTGGGCGCGACTTGTTCGACGATCCAGTAATCTTGTTCGGTGAGTGGTTGCGCAATACCGGTTCCGCCAGCGGCAAGATTGCCTCGTGTTTCACCTTTTGCGGGTACACGTGCCAAGCAATAAGGAACAGGTTCGCCATCGATCACCAAAATGCGTTTGTCGCCTTCGCTAATTTCAGGAATGTAACGCTGTGCCATGATGGTTTGCGTGCCATGGTTTGTTAATGTTTCGAGAATCACGCCGATGTTAGGATCATCCTGACGGCAGCGGAAAATACTACTGCCGCCCATTCCATCTAATGGTTTGTAAATAACGTCGTGATGTTCTTGGTGAAACGCGCGCAATCGTGCGTTGTCGCGGCTGACCAACACGGGAGGGCAACATTGTGGGAATTGCGTTGCAAATACTTTTTCATTGCAGTCACGCAAACTGCGCGGATCGTTTACTACCAGCGTGCCTTGTTTTTGCGCAGCTTCAAGAATGTAAGTGCTGTAAATAAATTCGTTATCGAAAGGTGGATCTTTGCGCATTAAAATGACGTGTAAATCAGCAAGTGCGCGATCCTCGCGCAAGCCAAGGTTATACCAATCATTTGGGTCGCTGGAAACACTAAGGTGGCGCATGCTGGCGCGCGCTTCCCCTTGCAGCAAATAGAGATCTTGTTGCTCCATATAATGCAGAGACCAGCCACGTTTTTGTGCCGCTAATAGCAGTGCGAGCGTAGTGTCTTTGTGAAATTTAATGTCGGTAATCGGATCCATGACTACGCCAAGAGACAGGAGCATAGGTTTTCTCTTTATCATTATGTTGAAGTTGTTGCTACATAGCCTAAAGTTAAGTCCTATGGAGCGTTAAAGCAAGCGCATCATACAACGTTAAGTAGTGCATAAGTTGCTATAAAAAATCAACGTTATGAACTGTTTCTTATATATTCAAGCAGTTATGGCTAAACCTTAAAAACTATGTTAAAAGTTGTCGTTGCCTATAATGACACTTAAATTTATTTAAATGCGCCATCAACGCTTATTTCGCTGCGTCAATTTTTTCTATTCGCGTAAATAACTGTATCTGGCAAGAGCCGCACTCACAAAGACGCAAAACAAAAGTAAAGGTCAGTCAGTATGGATGTAAGTTTAGAAAGTCTGAAAGTTATGGTGATCGACGATAGTAAAACCATTCGTCGCACTGCCGAAACACTTTTGCAAAAAGCCGGATGTATGGTCATTACCGCTATCGATGGTTTTGATGCGCTGGCAAAAATAGCGGATACACGCCCTGATATTATTTTTGTCGATATTATGATGCCGCGACTCGATGGTTATCAAACGTGTTCTCTCATAAAAAATAATAGTGAATTTAAATTGATCCCCGTGATTATGCTGTCGAGTAAAGACGGTCTGTTTGATAAAGCCAAAGGTCGCATTGTTGGTTCTGATCAATATCTCACCAAACCGTTCAGCAAAACCGAATTGCTCGATGCTATTACAAAGCATGTTAAGCATCTCAAGATTTCTTAAAAGGGCTTAGGTTTTCCAGAAAACGGCCACTTTATAATAATGTTCATTTGGAGCTGCTATGGCCCGCGTATTAATTGTTGATGACTCGCCAACAGAGACTCACAAGCTCAAAACCATGCTAGAAAAAAATGGTCATATTGTGTTGGCAGCAGAAAATGGAGAAGCAGGTGTTGCGCTTGCGTTAAAAGAGCGCCCTGATGTTGTGTTGATGGATATAGTGATGCCTGGGTTGAACGGTTTTCAAGCGACGCGTCAATTGTCGAAGTTACCGGAAACCGCCAATATCCCTGTGATTATTGTTACCACAAAAGATCAACAAACTGATCGAGTGTGGGGCATGCGCCAAGGCGCGAAAGCGTATTTATCAAAACCGATTACGTTGGATGTATTAATCTCCACTATGGCTGAGGTTATGTAGTAAACGTTATGGTTGTCGCGTGAGCAAAAGCACCTCAATGATCCTAAAGATGTGATGCACTTCCAATAACCATAAACATAACGATAAGCACGACTCACAAAATGTTGCACTGTAGGTTAGCGTTAACAGAAGATGCTGATCTCGGTTGGAAGGATATTGTTATGTCAGAACCCCAAGCGGCTTTTCAAGCGCTGCTCAATTTAGCAGAAAGTAGTCGAGTAACTGCACGCGGTTTGCCTGCACAAGCTGATATTCGCCCGTTGTGGAGCGGAATTGGTTTCTCATTGATGGGTAATAATTTTGTTGCGCCCATCGGCGAAGTGTCAGAAATGTTACAGATTCCCAATTACACACATTTGCCCGGCGTGCAGCCTTGGGTAAAAGGCGTCGCTAATGTGCGTGGGCGTCTTCTGCCTTTATTTGATTTGGCGGCATTTTTTGGTGATCGTTTAACGGGTAGTCGCAAGCATCGCCGTATATTGATTTTGGAAACAGAAACTCTGTATTCGGGTTTGATGGTGGATAGAGTTTTTGGGATGCAGCATTTCCCTATGGATGAGTACAACGAACAAGCGGGATCTGTACCGGACAACATAGCGCCTTTTGTTACAGGTAGTTATCCGGCAGGTGGGCAGCAGTGGTCATTGTTTCGCCCGGCGTTATTGGCGGACGATCCGCGGTTCATTAATGCCGCAAAAAGTTAATGCCGCAAAAAGTTAACAACAATTTGGGTTTTTCACCCTCGATTAACAATAAAACCTAGAATCGATTAGGAGCATCAGATGAAATTAGAAAACAAAGGCTTCATGGCGGCATTCAAAGCAAACCCTCGGATTGCTTTCGCTGTTGTTTTGCTTGCCCTGTCGTTGATAGGTGTGATTGGCTCTTATATTGTTGTATCGAAAGATGCCAATGCCGATCAGCGCAATCTGCAGCAACTCGCCGAATTGCGTGTGCAAGCTTATCAGCTCACATTGCTCGCACGCGATGCGACATCAGGCAGTGAAAAAGCATTTAATGATTTGGCGCTCGTATTAAAAAATATGGATGCCGTGTTAACTAAGTTGCGTGCAAGTGATGACGAAGCGAGTGCATCGTTGAAGAAAAAACTTAATACCTATAACACTATTTGGGGTGGCGTTAAAAATAATGCACAGGCAATTTCTACCAACAAAGATTTGATTGTTAACTTGAACAGCGTAGGCCGTTATTTGAATGATAACTTGCCGAGTTTGCAAGCTGAGCATAGTAATGTGGTAGAGATTTTGTTGGACGCGCATGCGCCTAGCGATCAAGTATCAGAAGCGCAAAAACAATCATGGCGTGCAGAGCGTATCGGTCGTAACGTGGATAAAATGTTGCGCGGTGATGCAGATGCTAATACAGCCGCGAGTCAATTCAACAGCGATGCCAATCTTTACAGTCGCGTTTTACAAGGCATGAAAGACGGCGATGCCTCGCTGCACGTTACTCGTATTGGCGACCCTAATGCACGTGCTAGCGTAGAAAAAATTAATAAAATTTTTAGTAATGTAAACAAGTCTGTAAAAGAAATGTTTGAAGGCTCTGCAACCTTGTTTCTTGCGCGTCAAGCGAGTGATGCGCTGTTAACCGGCACACCACAATTGTTGGATGCATTAACGAAAGTACAAGATGAAATTGCTGGCCAAGCAAAAACGCGTGCAATTAATAACAATTTAATTTTGGTGTTGTTGGCTGTTGCATTAGCGGCCATTGGATTTATTGGTATCACATTATTCATGGGTACTCGCAAACGTTTGGATGATACCGCTGATACCAACGAGCGCAACCAAACTGCAATTTTGCGTTTGCTTGATGAGCTTGCCGATCTCGCGGATGGTGACCTCACTACAACGGCAACCGTAACCGAAGACTTCACCGGCGCAATTGCGGACTCTATTAATTTTACTATCGACCAGCTTCGTATTTTGGTTGCGCGAATTAACGAAACCGCGGTAAACGTTTCTGCTGCTGCACAGGCAACACAGCAAACTGCATTGCATCTTGCGGAAGCATCTGAACATCAAGCGCAAGAAATTGCCGGTGCATCTGCAGCAGTAAATGAAATGGCGGTGACGATTGATCAGGTATCGGCAAATGCTGCGGAATCGGCAACGGTAGCAGAGCGTGCGGTATCTATCGCTGGCAACGGCGCTAAAGTGGTACAAAATACTATTCACGGAATGGATACTATTCGTGAACAGATTCAAGATACCTCTAAGCGTATTAAACGTCTCGGTGAGTCGTCACAAGAGATTGGTGATATCGTAAGTTTGATTAATGACATTGCCGACCAAACCAACATCCTCGCACTTAACGCTGCGATTCAAGCATCGATGGCCGGTGATGCAGGTCGCGGCTTCGCGGTGGTAGCGGATGAAGTTCAACGTCTTGCGGAACGTTCTGCGGCGGCGACTAAACAAATTGAAGCTCTCGTAAGAACGATTCAGAACGATACCAACGAAGCAGTAATTTCGATGGAACAAACAACCTCTGAAGTAGTGCGCGGTGCGCGCCTTGCGCAAGATGCGGGTGTGGCACTGGGTGAAATTGAAAACGTATCAAGTAGCTTGGCGGAATTGATTCAAAATATTTCGAATGCGGCACGTCAACAAGCATCATCTGCTGGCCACATTTCCAACACGATGAATGTTATTCAAGAAATTACCACGCAAACATCGGCGGGTACTTCGGCGACTGCTGAATCGATTGGTAACCTTGCAGAGATGGCGCTTGATCTGCGTGAATCGGTAGCCGGTTTTAAACTGCCAGAAGCTGGAATTTCAGGTAAGTCACCTATTGCGAAGTCTGCGAATGGCAATAGCAAAATAGGTGCTCAGGAATCCAGTTTGGTGGATGGCGATATATATCCTCAATCACAACACGCAAAAGCGTAATTCACATTCAATGCTTACCATACAAAGGTAAGCATTGAATGTATTGCTTATTTAAGGTCGCCAGGTTTTGTTGTTATTGCACAGATTGAAGTTGTCGCCATTGTTGGCCACCTTCAATTTATCAGCCGCTTACCTCCTCATTAATGCGTGCCTGTTTTTCGGACTTAATTAATGCGTAGACATTTGATGCTAGCAGTTGCACTGGTAAAGCCGTTTTGCGCGATGAGCGAAAATAACAAGAGGAAAGCTCTGCATGGCAGATAATCGTAATTTTGCAGCGTTGGACTGGCTAATCCATGAGATTAGCGAAACCCTACAAGAAGCGCAGCAAGCCCTCGAAGCCTATGTCGAAAATTCGGAAGAAGTTGTAAAGCTTCGTTCCTGTTTAACCTATATCCATCAAGTACACGGCAGTTTACAAATGATGGAATTCTTTGGCGCAGCCATGCTCGCCGATGAAATGGAACGACTCACGTATGCGATGATTCAAGGCGCGGTATCCAATGTTGGTGAAGCGCAAGAAGTATTAATGCGTGGAATTTTGCAATTCCCTAATTATCTTGAACAAGTCAAATTTTCTCGCAATGATAATCCTCTCGTCATATTGCCTCTGCTTAATGACTTGCGCGCGGTGCGCGGTGAAAGTTTATTAACAGACACTAAATTATTTGTTCCCAATCTCGCGCCTGCCAAAAAAATTATTGGTACTCGTTCGGCAGCGGCGCTGGATAATGTTCAGTTTCAATCTATGGCCCTCAAGCTGCGTCAAATGTTTCAGTATGCGGCAGCAGGTTTTATTCGCGCGGTAAGCGCTGAAGAAAATCTTTCTTATTTGCAAAAAGTATTTGTTCGCTTGCACAAGTTAACGCAAGGCACTGCGCGTCAGCCATTGTGGGATATTTGTTTGGCATTGGCAGAAGCGTTGGAAACAGATGTGCTTGAGATGAGTGCATCGGTAAAAAATTTGCTGCGTCAGTTAGACAAAGAAATAAAAATTCTTGCAGTCTATGGCGTTAAGTCATTGGACACTTATACCAATGACGAGCTAATTAAAAATTTATTGTATTACGTTGCTCGCGCGGGGAAAAACACTCTCTACTTTAAAGAAGATTCACAATTACAACGAATCTATGAAGCCTATCATTTGGCGGATGCGTTAATTGAAGGTCATTCATCAGGTAATGATCAATCGAGCCTGTTGTCGGCGCCCGATACGGAAGCGATGCGCTCGGTGATTGAGGCGCTCAAAACCGAATTGGAAATGGTCAAGCTTGCACTCGATGAATGCATCACCGATGAATATGCGCAACAGCGACTAGTTGAAGTGGTGCCGGTCATTAAACGTATCGCCGATACTATGGCAGTTTTAGGTTTGGGGCCATTGCGTAAACGTGTGTTAGAACAAGGCGTTGCCTTAGAGCAAATGGCGAATGCAACCAGCGCACTTTCACACGATGAGCTGATGGCTGCAGCAAGTAATATTATCGCGTTGGAAAATGATCTTGAATGGCTTACGCAAACACAGGCGCAACAGCCAAATAACAAACCTCAACAACGTGAAGCTGAAATACCGAATGAAAATGATGTGACATTGGCGCGCGCAAAAGAATCGGTATTGCGCGAATCTCGTCATGGATTAGAGCGAGCTAAAAATGCAATTGTTGAATACATTGCGTCGCAATGGGATCGCAAACATTTGCAAGATGTGCCCGCTACCTTACGCGAAATTCGTGGTGGCCTGGGCATCATACCTTTGCCTGATGCGGCACGAATTATAGATGCGTGCGCTAGCTATATTGAAGAACAATTACTCGCACAAGAATTTACACCGCAATGGTCAAAGCTCGATTCCTTGGCTGATGCGATTGCCAGCGTTGAATATTATTTAGAACGATTGGGTGGTGGTGCAAGTCAAGAAGAAAACGAAATACTGCTAACGGTTGCCGAAGAAAGTGTTGCTTTGCTTGGTTATGGCGTTGTGACGTTGCATCATACAGCGGGTGCTGATGAAATTTTTGCTAGACCTAATGTCAACACGCAACGTTATAGAAGTGATGAAGCGGATGAACAGCCAACAGCAGACATTGTTGAAGCGGAAGAAGCACATTTAGCAGCAGCCTATCAATCAGCGTTACAAGTAGAGTCGATTGAAGATGTGTCGGCTATGGTCGCCATTTCTGAAGCGGCAGCAAAAGCGCGTGCGCAAACTGCGGATGAAATTGCTGACGCAATGGCGGCGCAGGATGATGACTCGTTTACTGATAATAACGATATGGTTATTGAACCGATCAGTGAAATTGAAGATGCTTCTTTAGCTGCAGTGGCAGAAGAAGAAAAATCTCTTATCGTTAATCATGCTGATGATGACGATGCAATTGACGATGAAATTATTGAAATTTTCGTTGAAGAGGCCGGCGAAGTATTAGAAGCAATCGGTGAGTACTTCCCGCGTTGGGCGCAAGATTTTGATGACACAAAATCGCTCACAGAATTCCGCCGCGCGTTCCACACCTTAAAAGGTAGTGGCAGAATGGTGGGCGCTACAGATTTGGGTAAATTAGGTTGGGCAATAGAAAATATGCTCAATCGCGTGCTTGACCATACGATTATGCCAAGCCAAGTTCACGTGACTATGATTGAAAAAGTGCGTGAAATATTACCGGCAATGATTGAAGCATTTGGTAAGCATCAGGAAAATCCTCATCTCTCTTTAATTGATTCCTATTGTGAAATGGCAGATTCTCTGGCGCACGGTGTTGTGCCAGAAGAGCTATCAACTCTGCAAAAATTTATTAAAGAAGATAAGGGCGGAAAAGATTTACGTTATCAGCGCGCTGAAACTCTCGCGGATGTTCAAAATACTCCTGTGGCATCAACTTCATTGCCACAAGATATTTATGCCACTCAAGATGACAGCGTCAGTCAAGATGATGGTGTCGATGATGAAGAAGAGCAGTTGTGGGATATTTTTGCCGGTGAGGCATTAACCCATTTGCAAGTTGTAGAAGAGTTTATTGCGCACATGGAGGCAGAAGCGCCTTGTTATGAGGTGCTGAGTGATGACGTGCAACGAGCATTGCATACCCTCAAGGGTAGCGCTTATATGGCAGCTATTACTCACATCGCAGAATTAGTCGCGCCGCTGGAAAAGTTCGCTAAAGATTTGCGTAGTTATCAAGTCGTTGTGACTGATGATATTTTGCAATTATTGCGCGACGCTGTTCTTTATACGCATGCGGGCTTACATCAAATTGGTGAGCGAGAAATAGTTAATATTCCCGAGCTCCAGCAATTTGTCGCTCGTGTAAATGATTTACATAATATCCATGTTGAACCATTGGCCACTCAGCATGCGATGGATGAAACTGCCCCATCTACGGTAGATCCCAAAATTCTCTCCATATTTATGACGGAGGAATTAAATCTATTATTGGATGCAGATGTAGTTATTGATCAATGGCAACAAAATCCAAGCAATGTTGATACTTTGCAGCCATTATTGAATGAAGTTCGTCAATTGACACGCGGCGCGCGTCTTGCGGGCTTGCCAATGTTAGAAGCATTGAGCGATACCATGGAGCATTTGTATGTGCATATAGTTGCACAACATTTACCTTGCTCTAATTCTTTGTGCGATACATTAAACAAATCTCATGTCGCACTTCTCGATATGATGGATACTATTGCGGCGGGGCAAAATTTATCATCCGCACCTGCTGAAATTCAAACTGCATTAACGGAATGGATTACGCAGGCAGATGCCAACTCAACATTTATCAAAGAAACTTCTGTTGTTGAAAGTGAAAATAAAAGTGAAGATGAAAGTAAAAACGACAGCGAGCATATAGATGCTGATGTAGAAAATATTTCTGCATCCGTGCAGGAATATTTGTCGCATGATCTTGTGCTTGAGCATGATGAAGCAGATAACTTATCTGTAGAGCATGAATCGAAAGAAGCATTTATTAGTGAGTCAGTTGAAGCCGAAGAACTTAACATCGTAGATGAAATAACTCTTGATGAAGAATCATTAGTAGACGATGTTGCAGTTGATGCTGTTGATGTAAATGTTGAGATTGCATCCGCTCCTTCAAGTGATCACGAAGAATCAATAGTAGAATCCAGTGAGCTTGAAGCTGTTGATGTTGATATTAATGTTGAAGGAAGTGCGAGTGAAGCCGAGCCTAAACACACGCATTTCTTATCAACAAGCCATGATGATGACGAAGATTTTGATCCAGAAATTATCGAAATTTTTATAGAAGAAGCGCTCGAGTTACTCGAAGACATAGAGCGTGCTTTACATAATTGGCAAGAAGATCTCAGCGATCCGCAACCTGCAGAAGAATTAAAACGTTACTTGCATACATTTAAAGGCGGCGCGCGGTTGGCGGGCTTGCCAATATTGGGTGATATATCACATGACTTTGAGTCTGTGTTAATTGAGATGGAGCATCACACTGATATTAATCAGGCACTTTTTGCCAAATTTAATGATTTCCAAGATCGCTTGCAGCAAGGCGTTGAAGTAACACGCGCGCAATTGTCTGCGGATTATGTAGCGGAAGAATCTGCGCAAAATAAACAACGTAGTGAGCAATCAAAACCAAGTAAGCAAAACGAAAAAGTATCCGCATCGCAAACAGTAACGCCACAGAAAACGCTGTCTGCACCAATGCCAGCATTGGTTGATAATAACTACAATGCTCCTCTTGATTTCAATATGATTGGTAACAAACCCAATGTACTGACGTTTGCACCTAGAACAAAACCAGCTGCTGCACCTTTACCGCAAATACCGGGCAATGAGTTTGGTGGGTTGCGTCAGGCTCATGGTGGGTCTACACAGTCGCAGCATTTAGCCGCGCGCCGCACCGGCCCGCAAGAAGTTATCAAAGTTCCTGCACAACTTTTGGAAGAGTTAGTTAACCTCGCGGGTGAAACGTCTATTTCGCGTGGACGTATGCAGCAACAAGTGATGGATATGAGCGGTGCCATCGGTGAAATGGATTCAACCATTCAACGCTTGCAAGAACAGTTGCGTCGTCTCGATATTGAAACAGAAGCGCAAGTTGCTTTCCGTCAGGAAAAAATGGCGCAGCATGAAGATTTTGATCCGTTAGAAATGGATCGTTATTCGCAATTACAACAGCTGTCGCGTTCGCTGATGGAATCTGCATCAGACTTGATGGATTTAAAATATACCCTCGCCGATAAAACGCGCGATGCTGAAACATTATTGTTGCAACAATCACGCATCAATACCGATTTGCAAGAAGGCCTAATGCGTTCACGCATGGTACCTTTTTCGCGGCTTGTTCCGCGTTTGCGCCGTATTGTGCGTCAAGCAGCAGTAGAGTTAGGCAAAGAAGTAAATTTTGAATTGGATAATGTTGAAGGTGAATTAGACCGCAGTGTGTTGGAGCGTATGGTTGCGCCTTTGGAGCACATGTTGCGTAATGCGGTTGACCACGGTATTGAATCAGCGGATGAGCGTGCCGCAGCGGGCAAGCCTGCGATGGGGCGTATTACATTAAGCCTCAGCCGCGAAGGTGGCGATGTAATGTTGCGCCTTTCCGATGATGGGCACGGTATTAATTTGCAACGCGTGCGTGAAAAAGCAATTGAGCGCGGTTTAATTTCAGAAGAAGCTAATCTAAGCGATCAGGATTTAATGCAATTTATTTTGCATGCCGGATTCAGTACTGCAGATAAAGTTACGCAAATTTCTGGCCGCGGTGTCGGTATGGATGTGGTGCACTCCGAAATTAAACAGCTCGGTGGCGCCATGTTTATCGATTCACGTTCGGGCGAAGGTACAGAATTTATTATTCGTCTGCCGTTCACTGTGTCAGTTAACCGCGCGCTGATGGTTCAAATTGGCGATGATCTTTATGCAATTCCACTTAACACCATTGAAGGTATTGTGCGTGTTAGCCCATTCGAGTTGGAACATTATTATCAAGATAAAACCGCGCGCTTTGATTATGCCGGCGAAAATTATTTAGTCCGTTATTTAGGCGCTATGTTGGAAAGTGGTGTGAATCCTAAATTGGAAGGGCAAATATTGCCGTTGCCCGTTGTTCTTGTACGCAGTGCAGAAGTTACGGTCGCATTACAAGTGGATCGCTTGTTAGGTAGCCGCGAAATTGTGGTAAAAACCTTGGGCGCGCAGTTCAGTGCAGTGCAAGGTGTATCCGGCGCAACAGTAATGGGCGATGGTAGTGTTGTGGTTATTCTTGATGTGCTTGCACTTATTCGAGAACAGCTCGCGTTGGGCATTGGCCAGTCAGTATTGCTCGAACCCTATAAGTTCCAGCCCATGGTTGAAGAAGAAAGTATCGATAAAACCATTATGGTTGTCGATGACTCGGTAACTGTACGCAAGGTAACAACTCGCTTCCTTGAGCGTGAAGGTTATCGTGTTATCACTGCAAAAGATGGCGTGGAAGCATTGCAGTTATTGCAAGATCGACTTCCCGATGTAATGTTGCTCGATATTGAAATGCCGCGTATGGATGGCTTTGAAGTTGCTAAAAATATGCGTACTAGCTCACGCCTGAAGGACGTGCCAATCATTATGATTACGTCCCGCACAGGCGATAAGCATCGTCAGCGTGCGTTGGATCTTGGTGTGAATAAATACATGGGCAAACCTTATCAAGAAGATTTGTTGCTTGCGAATATTCAAGAATTGATGAAAAAGCCAATGAGGTAGTGTTGCATTTGCACATATTGTTAATCATGTGTAATAAGGCGAGTAGCGTGCACAACAAAAAAACGTAACGCGTGCAACAAAAAAAGCAATTAGAGGTCTTTATGGAAGCAACAAGCATCATTGAACAAAATAGCATGCAAGAAGTTGCGAGCTTACTGATACCGTTGCATGGGGAAAGCATGCTGTTGCCTAACGTTACCGTGGCAGAAATTATTCCCAAGTCTGATTTTCAAATCGTACAAGATGCGCCTTTATGGTATCTCGGAAATTGTCAGTGGCGCGAATTGATTGTGCCTTTGTTGTCGTTAGAAGCATTGAATGGTGATGAAGCTCCGCGCTTGCACACACGTTCGCGTTTTGCAGTTTTAAACACCACCGGTGTGCATGAACATTTACCCTTTATTGCATTGCTCACACAAGGTTTGCCGAGATTGGCGCGAGTGAGTGCAGATGAAATCAGTGAGCGTGAAGACACGGAAAAACGTCCCTACGACCTTATGCATGTGTCCTGGGCTGGTGAACAAGCCGTTATCCCTAACATTAATGCAATTGAACACACTTTTTTGGAGTATTTACACAGCAATGATTAATTTCACACAATTCAAATCACCAAACCTTTTTTCTTTGTCAGCGATTATTTTGAGCGGGCTATTGTTACAAGCTTGTGGTGGGCAGCGCGATGAGCCGTTTAATGGGAGCACGTCGAGTAGTAGTGCATCGTCTATTGAAACTACAAATCTAAAAATTGGAAATTTCCCCTCAGGTACTGATAGCATCACGTTTCAGCGAAGGGAAATACATGAAGACGAATTTAAAAGCGTATGGAAGCTATATACAAATCAAGATCCAAGTGAGGCTATTTTAAATAAAGCAGATTTTACAAAAGGGCAAGTTGTGCTGGTTGATCTTGGTAGAACAACTATATGTGATCCTAAATCTGCACTTGATAATTTTGCCGTTTATCAAAAGGCTACTGGAAAATTACGTGTTGTTTTAACCTACAAAAGAGCTGATGGTGTAGCTGCTTCATCGTCATCTAGTAGTTCTTCAGAGTCGAGTTCAAGCTCAAGTAGCTCTTCAAATTCTTCTAGCTCAAGTAGTTCATCCGTGGCAGATTGTGGTAACGCAAACATTGCTCAAAATTATTATTTTTATTACATAAAGTCTCTTGATCAAATATATTATGATGAGACTCCTAAGTAGTAATTTTCTCTGCCCTCATGTTTTTCATGAGGGCTATCCTTTTTTTAAAATCTTTCTATAAATACTGCACCAAACAAATCACCGTTACAGATGCGATTTTTTTGCTTCGGCTGTAAGTTGACTACAAGCACTATAACTTTTAATGAATTATAGATCTTATCAATTAAAAGCGATTCCAGCTGTTGGCGACGTTGGATTTAAATTGTCCGCCGCATGCAACGCTATTCCCTGCGCCATCACCCGTTTTAACGCAAGTAGTGGCCAAGCTGCCGCAAGCAGCTTTGTTTCCAGTGCCAGTGCCTGTTGTTATGCAAGTTGTAGCCTGGCCGCCACATGCCGCATCATTGCCTGCCCCAGTGCCAGTGATTACGCATGTTGTTGCCATGCCACCACAAGCGGCTTTATTGCCAGCGCCAGTGCCCGTTATGACACACCGTGTTGCCATGCCACCGCAGGCTACTTCATTGCCAGCACCAGTACCCGTCATAATGCAATCTGAAGCCCCTGTTTTCTGGTCCGCCAGCGATGTTACAGAAAATGAAACGCTAACTATTATTGCAATCATCAATAAAATATTTTTCATCTTGTATCCTTAATGTATGTAGTGTGAAAAAATCATTGAAGATACACAGCTTGTATTTCACACAAGCCACTAGCATCGACAGTGCTATATAGGGTGATGCCTTTTTCTGCCATTTTGGCGGCTAAGAGTGTACTTAGGAAGCTATCGTAATTCGGTTTAAATCGTGATGCATAAGCCCAATTGGTTCCGTTACCACACAAGGCTGGTGTTCCTTCAAAAAGAAGTCGTAAGTCGCCCTCCCTAATTTCCACTCGTAATATTTTGCCTGCTGTAGCTACCCAAGTATCTGCTTTTGCAGTACATATGATGGTAAAGAAGGCTAATACAAACATAAAACTTTTTGCTATTTTCATGATTTTCTCCATAACGACGCTAAAAACATTTTAGCTATCCTGCTAATTACAAAATGTATTCGAATATTAATATAGGTTTTAGTAATTTCAATTAAAGCCCATGACGCCTCCATAAATAAGTTCATGTTAACTAATATGATTAATTAACCTTTTTTAAAAAGCAGGGCAACTTACTGTAGCGCTTAGTTTTAAACCAATATAATCATTTCTAGTATATTGAGTCCAAATCATGACTTCTTTATTGGGGAACGTATCAGGGTCGTATTCAAATGTGTAACTTCGCGGAGAAATATTGCTGCTGGGAAATTCAAACGCGCTTAACAATTGGGCGCCAGATGGCAAGTTTATGATTGAGAGTGCATTATTAAAGGGGTTGAAGTTAAGCATGCCATTTATGCCTGGATTTCCCGATGTGGTTTTAGCAACGACTAACTCATACAAGGATGATCTTGAGTCAATGCTTGATAAATTGATTGTTACCCTTCCTTTTCCGTCAGCTAATTTGATGGTGTTGACGGGAGTGAACCAAGTCGTTGTGCCATTGCTATTCTTAGTTGATTGTGGATAACCATTGTAAGTGTAAGAAGACGAGCTTTTGCACAACTCAGGAATCTTATTGCTATTTTGAAAACTAGTTGCCGCAACGGCAACCCAAGGTCTGCTGGAATCGCCGGTAGATTCTAAAGCAATGGCATAAAATGTTGATAGTGGATTTTTGCTTGCATCAACGACTAGCGCATCTGTTGTGATTGTGCCGCCAGCACGAATAAAAACACTTCTGCACGAATCTACTTTTGTCCTAACGTTGTCTGATGCTGTTGATACGTCGTAATAAAATTCAAGGCAGCCACTAAAGTCATAGTTTGATAAGTTTTGCACGCTCCAGCGTGAACGCTGACCGTTTACAGGGGCTTCGGTTACTTTTAATCTGTACCTGAAAAAATAATTTAATAGCCCCGTGCTGTAGCCAACTGCACGGGGCACTAAAATTTTTGCTCTTTCTTCGAGGTTAAAATTGTTTACAGTAAAACTATTTGAAACACCTGCTTTTGTAAATGTATGTGCTAATCGTTCGGAAAATACAGAATAGGTTGCCATCCTTGATATATCCACATTCATTTGCGGTGATGGTAGTTGGTTATCTTTGGCATGTATGCCGATGAATGTCATTTTGTAATCTTTAAAGTTTGCTAAAGACGTTGATGCAATATTCGGGAGCAATGTCGATAGCAATACGGTGTTTTCATAAGTTTCTGTTTTGCTGCCTGATGGGAATGGTAAATCAGCTCTTGCTGGTAGCAATACATCCAATAATTTTGCACCTGCTGTGTAAGATTTAAATTTGTAAGCTGTATCTGTAGAAATAAAATTGCGGCTAGAAAAATCGGCCATGCCTTTTAAATCGCTGGTTGTCCAAAAGTCGCGGGGAATGCTAGCTAAACCATTCGCGAAATTAGCCGGTATAGGGTAGCCGCCTAAATAAATTTTTGTTGTATTCCAAGGCCCTTCCCAACTCCTGAGGCCTTCGCAAGGTACTGATTTACCATTCTCAATTATATTTGTAGTAAATGCACTGCATGACACCATTGAGTCAGTGAGTTCTTCATACACGCTTTTATCATCTTCAATTGCATTAATGGTAAAATCACAAAAAGTTGCATCACAATGCATATCTAGCCGTGTGTGTTCTGGTTGCGCCATGTCTTCAACATGGTGCATTACATTCCCTAGCGTTTGAAACATTTTGCCAAAACCTAAACTTCTTTGATTTTCAAATGTTCCAGAAAATGCCTGATAAAAATAAAATTGCGCATCGCTATAAGAAAAGTTTTGCATCGCAATATTCTTTTGGCTGCTGCTTGTGCTTACGCCCTCTAACGCCCAATCGGGGGATGTATAATTTTCTACAGTAAACAGCCATGATAAATCTAATTTTGTATTGTTTTGTGGGTTAAAAAAGTGACTAAATGCGCGGCGATTGGGTAATGGCGTATCATCATTTTCATCTTCTGCATCGGCGCCGTAACCTAATAAATATATTGAAGTTTCTATGACTCCTGAGGTTTTGTGGCCATCAACATTATCTTTATGAACCTGCATTTTTTGATAAAGAAATTTTTCTGTTGGAGTTCTATTCCAATCATGCCAAAGATCAGTTCCACCTAAAGCGGATTGCGTTCCGGCAAATTTCGTCATCATTACATGCAAGGGTTGTCTGTACGCCATTGCATTGGTGGATGATAAGATCGTTGTAATTAAAATAATAAATTTTAAATGTTTCACTTGCTAGATCCCTTGCTGCGTGATTTTCTTGCGTTGGCGAGTATTTCTACTGCTCCCGGACAAGAAGTATTTTTTTTATACATTGGATTTAAAAACCAAGGATTTGACATTGGATAAAGTTCGAAATGGTTGTCTGGGTGTGAGCGATAATAAGATTCTATTTCTTCAACTTGTTTGTCGGCTTCTAACATAAGTAAAATAACTTTTTTCCAGTAACAATCCTCCGAAATATTTGGGATTAAGATATCGATGTCCATCATCGATTTTGATTTTTCTTCTAAAGTTCCGGTGAAGGGTTTAATGTCTATATTAGGAAATTTAATTGTTCCATCCATGCGGCTAGTATGTCTGGGTAAGTAGCCGTATTTGTAAATCAAAAATTGGGCGGGAGGATAAAGATCCAATTTCGCAAAAAATCGCGGTAAAAATTTCATTTTAAAACCAGGTATGGTGTATTTACCTTGTTTATCAGTCACAACTTCTTGAACTTCAAAGAGCTCTGAATTTCGGTTATGGAATCCGGGGCTTTCGGAATACCATTCAGCTACTACCACAGCGCCTTCAACAGGTTGGCCTGTAGTTGTATCGGTAATAACACCGGAAATGGGTGCGGCGCTATAAAAATGTGTATAAATTCTGTAACCCATAAATAATATAAATAAAACGCCAAAAAATTGGTATCCAGATTTTTTCATAGGTTTTATACCTTCCAATTGCTATTTGAATGTTTAATAAATTGTAGCGTTTTCTGAAATGTAAGAACTCCGTTTAGGGTTTTAATCCAATCAGTCCAAAGATCAGTTCCACCTAAAGCGGATTGCGTTCCTGCAAACTTTGTCATCATTACATGCAAGGGTTGTCTGTACGCCATTGCATTGGTGGATGATAAGATCGCTGTAATTAAAATAATAAATTTTAAATGTTTCACTTGCCAAATTCCTTGTTGCGTAATTTTCTTGCCTTGGTGAGTATCTCTACGGCTCCTGGGCAATAATGATTTTTATTTTCTATACGGAATATCGTAGGTTTTAAAAACCACGGTTCTGGGATTTCATATAATCTAGCATCAATTTCTGGATGTGAGCGAAAATAAGGCTCCATCTCTTCAATTTGTTTGTCAATTTCCATGGCGAGTAAAATGGTTTTTTTCCAATCGCAACTTTCATAAATGTTTGGAAGTAACATTTCAATATCCATCATCGATTTTGATTTTTCTTCTAAGGTTCCTGTGAATGGTTTAATGTCTATATTAGGAAACTTGACTGTGCCGTCCATGCGGCTAGTGTGTCTCGGTAAATAGCCGTATTTGTAAATCAAAAATTTGGTGGGAGGATAAAAATCCAGTTTTGCAAAAAGACGCGGCAAAAATTTCATTTTAAAGCCGGGAATGGTGTATTTGCCTTGTTTATCAGTCACAACTTCTTGAACTTCAAAGAGCTCTGAATTTCGGTTATGGAATCCAGGGCTTTCAGAGTACCATTCAGCTACTACCACAGCGCCTTCAACAGGCTGGCCTGTAGTTGCATCGGTAATAACACCGGAAATGGGTGCGGCGCTATAAAAATGTGTATAAATTCTGTAACCCATGAATAATATAAATACAACGCCAAAAAATTGGTATCCAGATTTTTTCATAGGTTTTATACCTTCCAATTGCTATTTGAATGTTTAATATATTGTAGAGTTTTCTGATAGAGAAACTTTTCTGCTGAATTTCGGCTCCAATCAGTCCAAAGTTCATTTCTACCTAGTACAGATTGCTGGCCTGCAAACTCTGTCATCATCGAGTGTAGGGGTTGTTTATAAGCCATTGCATCGCAAGACAATATTATGCTGTAAAAAAAGGTGAAATATTTCAAAGACTTCATTGGCTTGATACCTTGTTGCGTATTTTCCGTGCATTGGTAATGGTTTCTATAGCGCCAGGACATGAGGTGTTTTCAATATGCTCATATTCTGAAAACCAAGGTTTTAGCTGTTTTGTGGATTGAGAGTGACTTGCTACGTATCTTTCTAGCTCCTCAACTTGTTTATCGGCTTCGAGTACAAGAAGAATTCTCTCTTTCCAATAACAACCCTCTGTAATAGTTGGAATCATATGTAAAAAATCATTAATAAATTTTGATTTTTCTTCCGGTGTTCCTAGGAACTGTTTAATTTCTATATTCGGGAATTTCCGAGCGCCTTCGGCAGGGCTAGTGCCTTCGGCAGAGCTAGTGTTTCTGGGTAAATAGCCATATTTGTAAATTACAATTTCCGGTGAATTACGGGCTATATCTGCGAATATTCTCCATAAAAATTTCATTTTAAAACCGGGGATAACATACCTACCTTGCTTATCCGTTAATGTTTCTTGAGTTTCAAATAGCTCTGTACTTTTGCTATGGTACTCTGAACGTTCAGAAATCCAATCAGCTAAAACTACAGTACCTTCAACGGGCTGGCCTGTAGTCGCATCAGTGATAACGCCTGATATTGGAGGGGCGCTGTAAAAATGTGAATAAATGGTGTAGCCCATGAATAATAAAAATACAGAGCCAAAAAATTTGTGTGATTTTTTCATAGTTCTGATACCTTCCAATCGCCATTTGAATTTTTAACGAACTTAATGGTGTGAACGTAATTGCTGCCGTCGTCACCTTTTTTGGTGACTAAATAAATGGCTGTTGTTTCTGTAACAAATAAAGGCGCTATTTCACCTAATTGATTACCTACGTCAGATAGCTGAGCTCCTAAAGCATCAAATATTTGATTATATTTATTTAGTACGGAGGAATCGAATCGATCTGTTAATGCACTTCTATTATTGTTTTTAATTGCATTGGCGACATCGCCCCACAGTAATCGTATGGCGGCGTCACTATCAGTTACGGGTTTGGGTTTTAGTGTGAAGGAGTTTGGGCCGCTAACGGTATTGTTGGGACCCCAACCATTTCCATATGAAGTGACAAGAAACCAGTAGTAGGTTGTATTTTGTGTTAATGAAGTTGCAATGTCGCCGCTTAGGGTTCTCCAATTTGTGCCACCGTTCCAACATGTTGATATTGTCGCGTTATTGCTTTCATCGTAAATAGCAATTGCACTTGATTGTGAGTAAGTAGGTTTTGTTTGTAGCACTACATGATATGAATGCCATACAGCCCAATCAGGGCCGGTAGAGCTACCACGAGTCCAATTAAAACAAGGATTTTGGCTTGTCGACAAATCAACAATAGCGCCATTAGTGGGGGTCACTAAAGTTGGCAGCACGCGAACAACTGGCGGGGCACTACTTGCTTGTGCAGAGCTGCTCGCGATGACTGGGTCATTATTTAATGCGAGTTTTACCCAGTTTCCCTGAATAGTAAATTTTAGTAGTTGGCCGCCCAATTGAAAATCTAAACTAAAAGGAATGCTTTTATTGCTAAAGGCAAAAGCCCAATCATCTGTTTCGTTATTGTGTACTATTTTAGGCAAAGCTGGAGCCGTTTGTTGAGCCGTTATAAACTGAATAAGCACAGATCGGTCTTGCGGTGTTGCTCCCCGCAATAGCACGACTTGCTTTGATTGATAACCCGTATTCCAAGCAAAATAATCATTATTCACTGTAGCTAAGCGCAATGACTTTAGTAGTGTCTGCTGACTAAATACATCAATATTGAACGCTATTGCTTCACTATAACCCAAGCCTTTGCCTAAGCTTTTTATTACGAAATTAGGGGTGGGGTTTGTAGGGCGAACGATAATGGGAGTAGCAATACGGCTGTGCAGCAATACAATATAAGGCTTATTTTTATGTTCAAAATAATAATCGCTAAAGCCGTCGTTATTTATATCACCGATATAAATATTGTAGTTGTTAACATCAATGCTTGCTGCATTAACAAGCTGACTTGCTGCCAATAATGCAATAAATGAGGCTAGCAAGAGCCAAGTTTGACGTAGCATAATTCCCCCAAGCCTAGGCCTGATTGATGAGTAAATATCTTAGAAATGTTTATTTTTAGCGGATTAATACAGATGCGCAAACCGGCATAGGAAACATCCATTAAAAATCCTTTTATGTTCATATCGGCGGAGTCTAAATACCTAATTTGACAAAGTCAAACAAAAATTCACGAGTGAAATCTACTTGGCTCTTGCATGCATTTTTTGTAAATGAAGATTTTATTTAAAAATCCCCCCACAAATACTGCACCAAACTAATCGCCGCAACAGGCGCTGTTTCTGTTCGCAATACTCGCGGGCCAAGTGTTAATGGTGAGAATTGTTGTGCAATTGCTTGTGTGATTTCTGTTTCGCTTAATCCGCCTTCTGGGCCAATTAATAGCGCTACGCTGTTAGTTTTTTTATCCTGTGGTAATCCTTTGTTGTCGCGGTGATGCAGCACAAATTTTAAATCCGCATCGCACTGCGCAACCCATTCGCTAAATAAAATCGGTTCGCATAATTCTGGTAATAAATTACGTTGGCATTGTTCGCATGCGCTGATAATGGTTTGCTGCCAGTGGCCGATTTTTTTATCGGCGCGTTCGCCACCTAATTTTACTTCTGTGCGTTCTGTAATGAGCGGCGTAATTTTTGTTACGCCAAGCTCGGTTGCTTTTTGCAAAACCCAATCCATGCGGTCGCCGCGGGATACGCCAATGGCTAATTCTAATTGTAAAGATGATTGACGATTGTCAGTATTAAAATCAGAAAGGTTAATGCTGACTGTTTTTTTGCTAATCGCTTCAATCGTTGCAGAATATTCCCCGCCCGTCCCATTAAATAAAATTAACTCGCGACCAACTTGCATACGCAACACTTTACTTAAGTGATGCGATGGCGCTTCTTCCAAATCGATAGTGGAATTTGTAGCTAATGCTTGCGTGGTGAAAATTCGTGGAATGCGCATAGTATTTTTGACGGAAGTGTTGAAAGAAAATTAATGGCTGCGCGCAATAATATATTCTGACAACGCACGTAAATAATTGGCATTGCTGTCAAAACTTGCGATAGCTGCCAAGGCTTGTTGATGTAGTTCTTGCGCTTTTGCGCGTGCTGCATCCAAACCCAACAGCGCAACATAGGTCGGTTTGTTGCGTGCTATATCGGCGCCTTGTTGTTTGCCCAGCGTTTGCGTATCGGCAGTCACATCCAGAATGTCATCTTGCACTTGAAAGGCAAGGCCGATGGCTGCCGCGTAAGTATCGAGCGCAGCTAACTGTGATTCGCTGGCATTGAGTGCGGTTGCTCCCATGCTCACGCTCGCGCGAATCAGCGCACCGGTTTTATGGCGATGCATGGTTTCCAGCTGCGCAAGGTTTAGGTATTGGTCGACAGCAGCCAAATCAATGGCTTGGCCGAGCACCATGCCTTTAGCGCCGGATGCATGAGCCAACTGTTTAATAAGTGCGAGTTGTGTTGTCGCACTGACATTCTCGGCATCGCAGAGCAGCTCAAAGGCGAACGTTTGTAGCGCATCGCCAGCGAGTATCGCGGTCGCCTCATCATAGGCGATATGGCAAGTAGGTTTGCCACGGCGCAAATCATCGTCGTCCATGGCCGGTAAATCATCGTGGACAAGGCTGTAGGAGTGAAGGCTTTCCAGTGCACAAGCCACGCGGTTAAGCAGAGGTTTGTGCGTCTCAAATGCGTTTGCATTAATGGCTAGGGCGCTTGCATAGGCAAGGGTTGGGCGCACACGTTTGCCGCCATTGAATAGGCTATAGCGCATAGCGGCGCGCAGTTGTGTGGCGTCGGCAGTATTCGCTGTTAGTGGTAAAAATACATCTAGAGCGTTATCGACATCGGAATGACATTGCTGAATAAACGCGGCAAAGGGTGCATTCATTGATCATCGTCCACATCAAAGTCGCTTAACTGAATCTGTCCCTGTTGTTCTTGCAATAGGGTGACTTGTTGCTCAGCTTCGGCAAGGCGGGTTTGGCATTCACGGGTTAATTGGATGCCAGTGGAAAAGGCCTGGAGCGATTGTTCCAAGGTCAAATCGCCCTGTTCCATCTTATTCACAAGGGCTTCAAGAGCGTTTAGCGATTGCTCAAAATCTACAGCTTTCTTTTTAGCGGCCATGTTTCTCTCGGTAAATATGGAAATAAAGGCAATTATAAACCTGCGATGAATCCTTGGCGAACTTAATGAGTGCTCGCTTTTTGATCGGCCTTGTACGACATCTCTTACAAGGATTACGGATATACGCCACTAGAGCTCAGCATCTTCTTACACAATAATGCTGTAGCTTATGGCAAGGGCACTAGGATTGTGTTGCTTGAGCCGACTTTGGTCAGTTCAGGTTAATCATAAGCGTCCTGTAAGGGAAACCCACTGCACCCCCCTGCAGTGGGTTTTTTTATGCATACTCGATTGCGCGAATCACTTCCAAAAAGTCTTCGCCAAAACGTTCCAACTTACTTTGCCCTACACCAGTGATTGTCAGCAATTGTTCTGAGGTTAATGGCCGGAATGCCAGCATCTCGCGCAGTGTTGCATCGTGAAAAATAACGTAGGGCGGCACGCCGTGCTCTTCCGCAAGGCGTTTGCGACAGCTGCGCAATGCATTCCACAGCGGCTGATCTTCTGTATCCACCACCACGCCTTGTTTACGTGCGACTGCCGCTGCGGCCGTTTTAATATCGCGACGCAATTGAATAGTTTCTTCACCGCGTAAAATCGCACGGCACGAATCATTTAATACCAAACCGCCATAAGCTTGTGCATCAACATCTAATAAACCGCGCGCGACCAGTTGACGAAAAATAGATTTCCATTCGTCCGCTGTTAAATGTTTTCCAATGCCGTAAGTTGATAATTGTTGATGGCCGAATGAATTTATTTTTTCATTTTGGCTGCCGCGCAATACATCAATCACATGCCCTGCACCAAAACGTTGACCCGTGCGATATACACAAGAAAGTGCCATGCGCACAGGCTCGGTTGCATCCCAAGTTTGTGCGGGCGTTAAACAGCAATCGCAATTGCCACAGGCTTCTGTAAGTGTATCGCCAAAATAACGCAGCAATGTTTGGCGGCGACAAGTAGTAATTTCACATAAACCCAACATCGCATTTAAGCGTTGTTGCTCGTTGCGTTTAAATTCTTCGTTACCTTCTGAGTTAGACATCATCTGGCGAAGCTTTACAACATCTTCTAAACCGTATAGCAATAATGTTGTTGCAGGTTCACCATCGCGACCTGCACGGCCAGTTTCTTGGTAGTAAGCTTCAATACTTTTTGGCAAATCCAAATGCGCCACAAAACGCACATCGGGCTTATCTATACCCATACCAAAGGCGATAGTCGCCACCATAATAATTTGGTCTTCACGCAAAAAATGACTTTGATTTTTTTGCCGCACTTGCGGTGTTAATCCAGCGTGATACGGCAATGCATTAAAACCTTCTGCGCTCAACCACTCCGCCGTTTGATCAACTTTGTTGCGCGATAAGCAATAAACAATACCAGAATGATTTGCATGCTCGTCGCGCAAGAATCGCAAGAGCTGAACTTTCGGTGTATTTTTTTGCTGGATGCGATATTGAATGTTGGGACGATCAAAACCATTCACAAATTGCTGTGCGTTTTCCAATTGCAATCGCGTAATAATTTCTTCGCGAGTGCGCACATCCGCAGTTGCCGTTAATGCAATGCGTGGCACCTGCGGAAATTCGCGATGCAACATGTCCAGCTTTAAATAATCCGCGCGAAAATCGTGCCCCCATTGCGAAACACAATGCGCTTCATCAATTGCAAATAATGCAATTTTTGCGTGGTGCAGCATTTCAATCGTGCGTGACTGGATCAAGCGTTCAGGCGCAACGTACAGCATATCCAGCTCGCCGTTTTGCATCGCCAATTCCGTTTGCCGAACTTCTTGCGCCGTCATGCTCGAATTTAAAAATCCTGCGCGTACACCAAGCTCATGTAATGCACTTACTTGATCTTGCATCAACGCAATCAACGGCGAAACCACAATGCCCACACCATCGCGCACCAGCGAAGGTATTTGATAGCACAGCGATTTGCCTCCCCCTGTCGGCATAAGCACCAACGCATCATCGCCCGCGACCAACGCAGCAATAACCGCTTCCTGCGGCCCACGGAAATCGTGGTAACCGAAAACGTCTTTGAGGATTGAATGGGGAGTTTTGTTCATGGCGCGAGTATACAGGGCGAAGGCTATATGTGGCAGGGTAAGTTGTTTCCGTCAAACGATAAATATAAGTATTTAAAGGTGTTTCTGGTTAAAAATGATCAATCTCGGTATCCTTTGTTGGGTAGGATAAGCATTACTTCATTTTCATATTGAAATCGCATAGTTTTTAGATGTGAGTAGTATAATTTATTTGTTAGTCGCTCAGGTTATGCCCCGTCTCCTCTACATTTGGCGCTCATCCATGCAACCCCAATCCGATCCCTTTATCGTCCCGCCTTGCTACGATGAAATAAAAATATTGTTTCAAGATGAGCATTTGTTGTTGATTAATAAGCCAAGTGGTTTATTGAGTTTGTCGGGGAAGCATCCGTTAAATAAAGACTCTGTGCATTTTCGATTGGTGCAGGATTTTCCGGCGGCGACGTTGTTGCATCGGTTGGATTTTGGTACTTCAGGGATAATGATTGTTGCGTTGAATAAACGTATTAATGGGTTGATTGGCAAACAATTTCAAGAGGGTGGCGTGAGTAAAACGTACACCGCTGTGTTGCATGGGCATGTGCTGGATGATAAAGGGTTTATCGAATTTCCTATTGCGAAGGATGTTGATAATTTTCCGCTGCAAAAAATTTGCTATGAATTGGGTAAAAAAGCCTTAACGAATTTTGAAGTGATTGAACGTTTGGATAATCCGCCGCGTACAAGAGTTTTATTTTCGCCAGTGTCGGGGCGTACGCATCAATTGCGAATTCACAGCCGTGAAATTGGCCATCCGATTTTGGGTTGCGATTTATATGCGACGGATGAAGCGTTTTTTATGGCGAATCGTTTGATGTTGCATGCGACTACAATTGAGTTTATTCACCCTGTATCCAGTGAAAAAATAAAAGGGATGTGCGCTTCGCCATTTTAATTAACTAAACGCTAATGCACCAACGCAAGCGATAATTAACGCGATGCTTACCCAACCCGCAATGATGGATTTTTTAGTTAATCTGGCGTCACCCATTATTTCTGAATTTTGTGCAAGTAATAAAAGTGCGATGACATGCAGTGGCAAAATAATCGCGTTGACAACTTGGCTGGTATAAATCAGTGGAATTAACGGCAAGCCAGGAAGCGAAACAATACTTGCGGCTGCCACTGTCAAAACAACAAACGCCGCATAAAAAAATTGAAAATGTTTTGAATCTAAATCCAGTGATGCGGGCGCACCAATTCCTTCGGCAATTGAGTAAGCGGTTGCGAGAGGAACAATAGCGGCAGCTAACAGCGATGCACCTAATAATCCCACACCAAACAGCAATGTTGAAAAAGATCCCGCTAAAGGTTTTAGTGCGGCGGCAGCATCGCTTGCATCATTAATGTGAATTCCATTTTTATGTAAAGTCGCTGCGCAAGCAACGGCGATGGCGATGGCGATGATGCCGGTAAGCACTGATCCAATAACAACATCGACACGTTCCCACCGTAAATTTGCGACGGTAATTTTTTTATCAACCGCATAGGATTGAATAAACGCTAAGCCCCAAGGTGCTAGTGTGGTGCCGAGTGTAGCGGCAATTGCAATCCAACCGATGTGATCGGTTGGCATGTGCGGAATGACGGAGTTGTGCAACACTTGCGACCAATCGGGCGACGCAAGAATTCCATCAATAATATAAAGCGCAAGTGTTGCAGAAATAATTAATAAAATTCGTTCTACGCGATGAAAAGAGCCAAGTACAACCAGAGACGAAATTAATATCGCTGCGATAGGCACGCTGATCCATGAGGGCACGCCAATTAATCCCATGGCTGCCGAAATGCCAGCATACTCGGCGCAGATGGTTCCAAAATTTGCAAAGAGTAAACCTATAACGGCAAAGTATCCCCAAGTATGTCCCCAGCGTTCGCGAATCACGGCAACAAATCCTTTGCCGGTTGCGGCGGCAATGCGCACTGCGATTAAATGAAATTGAATTAATAAAATAGTCGATGCAGGAATAATCCATAAAAGTCGATAACCGTGATCCGTTCCCAGTACCGAGTAGGTGGTAATGCCAGCAGGATCATCATCCGATAATCCTGCCAGTAATCCAGGGCCAAGCACTGCTAAAAAAGCGGCGAGTGCACTAAGCCCTGAAGTGCGAAATCGCATAAATTGCGCAGCAACGCCACGTTTGTGATGTGCAATTCCATGAGGAGCGTGCTTGTGTATATGTAAAAAACGTTGCACAGTGAAACCTTTTTTAATGTTGAAATTTATTTTTTATCCATTAAATTTTTTAATTGTTCAAATGGATTATAGGTAGCGGGAGCGATTTCTTTTGCTTTCGTTGAACCATAAAGTATGTGTTCATGAAATTTTGTATGCTCGTTATCGTGACAGTAGAGGCACAATAATTCCCAGTTGCTGCCGTCGGCAGGATTGTTATCGTGGTTGTGATCGCGATGGTGAACGGTGAGTTCGCGGATATTTTTTGAGTTGAATTCCCGTGCGCAGCGCCCGCAGATCCACGGATACATTTTTAACGCTTTTTCGCGATAGCCTTGTTCTTTTTGTAAGTAGTTTGCACTGGGTTTGTTGGTTGACATGTTGGCGCCTGCTTAATGTGTCTTTACGCGTTTTTTATTTTAGTCGCAATATAATTACAGTTACGCATATTCATGTGTAATTTGGTAGTTTTATCGGCGGTTCATTACTTTCTTTTTTGATAATCCGGCAGTGCCGCAACTCGCCATAAATACCAAGCTGCAATTGTGCGATAGGGGCTGCAGGCTAATCCGGCTTGCTGCATGGTTTTGCGATTGGGCAAGACGTCGAGGGATTTTAAAAAGCGGTAACCTTCGCGCACACCGAGGTCGTTGATGGGAAAAATATCGATGCGTTCCAGCGTGTAAATGAGCAGCATTTCTACCGTCCAGCGGCCAATGCCAGGGAGTGAAACTAAACGCTCGATAAGCTCTTCGTCAGACATGCTATCGGCGATAATTCGGCTGGGTATCAGGCCGCTGAGTGCTCCCGTCGCTATGGCTTTAAGCGTGAGGATTTTGCGCCCCGAGAAACCGCAGCTGCGGAGTTGCTGTTCATCTATCGCAATTAATTGCTCGGGTGTTGGGAAGTTATTTTGATAGAGTGTGAGCAAGCGGCCGAGTATGGCTTCGGCGGCGCGGGCGTGAAGTTGTTGATAGGCAACGGCTCTGACTAATGCCTCGTAGGGTTCGCGTTCAGGTTTGGGGATGTGGGTACATGCGCCTACTGCTGCGACGAGACGTGCCCAGTCGGCGTCTATTCCTGCGAGATATTCACTGGCGGTATTGTATTTACTGTCGCTGTACATTTTGTTGTCCTGCAGCTATTACGTCCTGAAACTATTACATATTGACGAACGCTCTAGGCTAACAAGTTGTTGGCGTGCCTGCACTCCGTTTTACGTTGTCGTTTATTAGTAAGAATTTAATTTGAACGCAAGATTCGGAGTGCAGATATTTTTCTATGGCAATATAGTTGTCAGAAGTTACGCAATATTTCAAACCTGAGCGCCCTATTCGTTATGAAGCATATATCTTCGACTGCATCCCCTAATACCACAACTGCAGATAAGGCAACCGCAAATGAATTGCGCGGCAAACCTAATCAATCGAGTGCTGCCGATATCTATGCCGAAAAAATTACGCAAGCTTGTCGATTGCTTGAGAGCAGCGAAGCAGCGCCCAGTTTGGCAGAGCTGGCGAGTGCGGTGGGTTTGAGTAAAGATTATTTTCAGCGCGTTTTTAAACGAGTGATGGGATTAACGCCAAAAGCGTATGCGAAGGCTCAGCGCGCACAAAAGTTGCGTGATCAATTGGCGGATGGCAGTTCAGTGACGGACGCTATTTTTGCGGCGGGCTACAATGCCAATAGCCGTTTTTATGCGGAATCAAATGAGGTGTTAGGCATGACGGCCAGTTCTTATCGCAGCGGTGGTGTTAATGCGGAGATTCGTTTTGCGGTGGGCGAATGTTCGCTCGGTGCTATTTTGGTGGCGCAAACAGAGCGTGGTATTTGCGCTATTTTGATGGGCGATGAGCCTGAGCCTTTGGTTGAAGATTTACAAAATCGTTTTCCTAAAGCGCATCTTATTGGCGGTGATAGTGCGTTTGAAAAATTGGTTGCTGAAGTGATTGGTTTTGTTGAAGCGCCTAGGCTTGGCTTGAATTTGCCATTGGATATTCGTGGCACCGCATTTCAGCAGCGTGTGTGGCAAGCACTGTGTGAAATTCCTGCGGGCACTACGGCGAGTTACACCGAGATCGCCAATCGTATCGGTGCGCCCAAAGCATTTCGCGCAGTGGCGCTTGCTTGTGCGGCGAACGCAATTGCCGTGGCGATTCCCTGTCATCGCGTGGTGCGAAATGATGGTGGCTTGTCGGGTTATCGTTGGGGTGTGGAGCGCAAGCGAACGCTGTTGGATAATGAATCCAAACAAGCTGCTGCTCAATCAAAAAAATCTGATATTAAAAAATAGTAAAAATGACATTCGATTTATTCGCAAATGATCAACCACAATGGCGCGAAGATATTTGCGATGGTGCGGTTGTGTTACGTGGTTTTGCATTAGATGTTGAAACCGTTTTTCTTGATGACATTCATAAAATAATTGCAGTTGCTCCTTTGCAAAAAATGTTTACACCGAGTGGTTTGCCAATGTCGGTCGCAACCACAAGTTGTGGCGATGCAGGTTGGGTTAGCGATAAGTATGGTTATCGTTATTCAAAGAGAAATCGACAATCATCATGGCCTGCTCTTCCCGATAGTTTTTTGCAGATTGCACAGCGTGCTGCAAGTGATGCGGGATACGAGAATTTTTTGCCGGATTCGTGTTTAATTAATTGCTATCAAGTTGGTGCAAAAATGTCGTTGCATCAAGATAAAAATGAAAAAGATTTTACGCAGCCGATTGTTTCAGTATCGCTCGGTTTGCCGGCAACATTTTTATTTGGTGGAATGCAGCGTAGCGATAAAACAATTCGTGTTCCGTTGGTTCATGGCGATGTTGTGGTGTGGGGCGGGCCTGCACGTTTGCGTTTTCACGGTGTATTGCCAATCAAAGCGGGCGTTCATCCTTTGCTGGGCGAACAGCGAATTAATTTAACATTTCGCAAAGCGCTTTAATGTCTGAGTGTGAACTGCAAACATAAAAAAACCCAGCACATGGCTGGGTTTTTTTACATCAATTCAAAACGTCTGAATTAACGAGTTTGCTTTTTAGTTACTGCTGTAGATACTGAACCTACTACGCGACGGTTTTCTTCGCGGCCAGTAGCAGTTTTGTTGTCGGCAACTGGAGTTGATTCACCGAAACCAACTGCTTTAACACGATCAGCACCAATGTTGAACTTGGTGATCAGAACTTGTTTAACAGCTTCAGCACGTTTTTGTGACAACGTTTTGTTGTAAGCATCAGAACCAACGCTGTCAGTGTGACCTTCAACAGTTACTTCAGTGTTAGCGTATTGGTTCATGAACTTAGCCAAGTTACCGATATCGTCTAAGTATTCAGGCTTAACAACATCTTTAGCATTATCAAACTTAACAGCAAGTTTAATTGCAACAGTTTCAGTCAATTCCATTGGGCAACCAACAGCGTCAACTTTGTATTGTTTTGCAGTGCCTGGGCATTTGTCTTTTGAATCAAATACGCCGTCGCCATCGCTATCTACTTCTGCTACAACAACTGGAGCTGGTGCTACAACAACTGGTGCTGCTTTAACGGGAGCGTGACCAAACAAATAGCTGATGCCTGCGTTTACTGCTAGGTCAGTGTAGTTTTCATCAAGGCTGTTAAATGCACGGATGTCAGTACGGAATTCCCAGTTACCACCGAGGCTGCGTTTTACACCAGCGCCCAAGTTAACCAAAGTGTCACGAGCTGAATCAGCATCGTTTTCCAATTTTTGATCGCCCACACCGAAGGCAACAAACGGACGCCACAAGCTTGTAGTATCGATGTTGTAAAGTGCATCAAGACGGTATTGTTTGCCGTCGATATCACCTACGGTATTGTTAGTGTCGGTGTTCCAAGTATCAAAGCTGCTAGCAACTGCTTCGATAGTCCAGTTGTTATTTACAACATAACCTAAACCCAAGTTTACAACTGAGCTGTCGTGTCTTGGTTCTTCAAAAAAATCACGGCCGCCGCCAACTTGAACTTCAAAAGTGTGGTTATGTGCCATCGCGCTTGTTGAAAGTAAAGTAGCAATTACAGCGGATAGAATTTTTGTTTGTTTTTTCATGTGTAAAGTCCGTAAAAGTAGTATGACTAGTTAGTAATTTGATCATCCGTATACTGCAACTCGGTGATCTTCAATTAAAAAGAATTGGCTTAATGCCAGTTATATTGCCAGTAAAGGCAACGCACAATCTCCCTTTGAGTTTTTATTATCGGGGGCGCTACCTTAACAAAATATTAACAAGCTTGAAACAACAAATCCCATACTCCATGGCCTAATTTCTCGCCGCGTTTTTCAAACTTGGTGAGGGGGCGGTAATCTGGGCGTTCTGCATAATCGCCTTGGCTCAGTGTGTTAGTGAAGTTTGGCGCGGCATTCATAACGTCAAGCATGTGTTCAGCATAAGCTTGCCAGTCTGTCGCCATGTGAAAGACGCCACCCGCTTTAAGTTTGGGGTGGATGTTCTGCACAAAGGTAGGCTGAAGCAGGCGACGTTTGTTGTGTTTTTTCTTGTGCCAAGGGTCAGGGAAGTACAGTTGCAGGCGATCAATACAAGCATTTGGAATGCAGTCTTCAAGCACATCCATGGCATCGGCCATATACACGCGTAGATTCTTTATCCCCTCTTTTCCTGCATTGTTAATTAATTTTCCTACCCCGGGCGGATGTACCTCGATGCCGATAAAATCTTTTTCTGGCTCGTTACGCGCCATTTCCAGCAGTGAATCGCCCATACCAAAACCGATTTCCAATACCAGCGGCGCGGTGCGACCAAAGATCGTCTGTGGGTCAATGGCGCCTTTGTAGAGGCTTAAGCCATAGATTGGCCACCATGTTTCGAAAGCGCTTTTTTGCCCGGAGGTAATGCGCCCTGCGCGAATCACAAAACTGCGGATGGATTTGGGTTTAAATTCGGGCTTAATAAGAAACCCTTCCTCGCCTTCTTCGGGGGAGGAGATAAATTCAAGAGAGTCGGACATAGATACCAAGGTAGAGGCTAAAAGTGGTTAAGGTCAGAAAATATCAGCGGCGATAGGCATGAACCGCAAGTGCCGCCCAGCCTACTAAAAAGCTCAGGCCGCCAAAAGGCGTGATTATACCTAATACGTGCGGCGCACCTAGCGCTAAGGCGTACAAACTGCCCGAAAAAAGAACGCTACCTATCACAAAAGCTATACCGCTTAGTTTTAACATTGTTAACGATGTCGATTGTGGCTGCTGCGCCAACAGCACAGAAATGACTAACAGTGCGAGCGCGTGATACATCTGGTAATCCACACCGGTATGAAATGTAGCGAGCGATTCAATACTGAGATGCTGCTTTAATCCATGAGCGGCAAACGCGCCCAAGGCGACAGCGGTAAATCCACTCACGGCGGCGAAGATTAATAGGAATCGTTGCATGATATTTAAGTGATCGAGAAAATGAAAAAGCCGCGCATTGCGCGGCTTTCAGGGTTGATACTCGTTAGAAGTTTAGGCTTCCAGCATCATCGTTTTAACTTTGTTCATGGCATTTTTTTCGAGCTGACGAATACGCTCCGCAGAAATACCATATTCAGCCGCCAAATCGTGCAGCGTAGCTTTGTCGTCATTTAACCAGCGGCGTTGCAGAATCGCGCGGCTGCGGTCATCCAGTTTCATCATGGCTGATTCTAAACCGGTTACGTTGGACTCTTCCCAGTTGGATTCTTCTAAACGTACTGCTGGGTCGTAACGGTTATCTTCCAGATAATGCGATGGTGCTACGTAAGCGTCATCTTCATCATCTTCGCCTGCATCAAAACCTGCGTCATAAGAAGCTAAACGGCCTTCCATTTCGCGGACTTGCTTGATATCCACACCTAAATCTTGCGCTACAGCAGCAGCTTCATCGTTGCTTAACCATGCCAAGCGCTTTTTCGCACTGCGCAAATTAAAGAACAATTTGCGTTGTGCTTTGGTGGTGGCGATTTTAACAATGCGCCAGTTTTTTAAGATAAATTCGTGAATTTCAGCTTTGATCCAATGCACTGCAAAGGATACCAAACGCACGCCTTTCTCGGGATTAAAGCGTTTTACTGCTTTCATCAGGCCGACATTACCTTCTTGCACTAAATCGCCCAGCGGTAAGCCGTAGCCATTGTAAGAGCGAGCGATATGCACCACAAAGCGCAGGTGAGCCATAACGAGCTTACGCGCAGCATCGAGGTTGCCATTGAAATACAGGTCATTTGCCAGTTGCTGCTCTTGTTCTACGGTGAGAATAGAGAAATTGCTAACGGCTTGAACATAGGCATTCAGGTTTGCGCCGGGGGCGAGTACGCCAATCGGTTGCAGGCTGGTGTTTACGTTCATTGAATGTAGCTCCTTAAAATTCGTGTTTCGAGTGTAGCACTTGTTATTTTAGAGTGCTACGACCACAAAAGTTCCACAAGTGATGCTTGTCATGCATTTTAAGGAAATTATAGAGCGGTGAAAAGACAGAATCCTTACAAAACAAAAACATACAGTATTTTTAGCTAAAAATGCCTAGTACTGTATGTTTTTGTTGTTTAGATCTTCAATCGTTTAATGTTAATGGTTTGCTAGGCAGAAACCGATAAGTTGCTAACACTGCTTGCATCATCGTTGGCGGCACTTGCGCTGCTGCCATAGGTTTGCACCAATTGCATAATCTGCTTGGCAATTTTGTCACTAAACCCTGACTTTTCAGTGTTGCTAGTATCCGCAGTTGCACTAGATTCATCGGTGCTTAATTGATCAAGTAGATAGGCCAGTGCTTCTTTAGCGCTAACCGTTCCATCGCCATTGGTGTCTGCAGGATCAGTACTATCGCTGCTGCTGGATTCCGCCGTGGTATCCCCGCTTCCACCTGCTGGAGCTCCGCCGGGCGGTGGTGGAGGTGGTGCGCTTCCGCTAGGTCCACCGGGACCATTAGCACCACTCGGGCCGCCCATTTCCTCGCCCGTAGATTTTGCATAAGTCATGGCTTCATCGCGGGTGACTTTGCCATTGCCATCGCTATCGGCTTTGTCAAAATTATCTGCAATGTTGCTCATAAACGTTGAGCGTTTGCTATCGGTTTCGCTGGTGTCTTGTGCCATTTGCACCAGTTCATCTTTGGTAAAGCCTTTGTCTTCTCCAGATCCTGAAGATTGCCCTTTTCCGCCGCCTTGAACACGCATTTTGGCGGCCATGTTTTCGACTTGATCCATCAAGGTTTGCAGCGAACTGCTCATTTCTTGCTTGGTGATTTTGCCATCGCCATCGCTATCCATCTTTGCAAATAAATCATCTGCGCTGGTGGATGATCCGGTGGCTTTACCGGATGCAGACGTTAAGGCTGTCTGCAGTTCACTTTTATCGACAAAGCCTTGCTGTTTGGTGTCGAGCTTTTCAAAAAGCTTATCCACCAACGACGAGGTGTCGGATTTCTGCGTGTTTTTTACGCTGGAATAACTCGCCAGCGATGAACACGAAACACTGCTAATACTACTCATAGCAATCTCCGCAACAGGTTTAACATTATTAAGTCTTTTTTGCCGTAACGCGTGCTAAAAAACTTAACCCTAAGTAGCCGGCCAAATATGAGGCTGGCATACCTGCTCAGCAAACTGTCGGCCACGGGCAGTGAAACTGCAAATCAAAACCGCATGATTCATAGTGTTTGCGCACTTGTTGAACATTGTTTGCTTAATTGGCGGTTAAATGATGAGCAAGAGAAATTGTGCAAAATTTTATTGAAAATGTTCGATATCAATCGATGTGCTTAGCGCGATGTTTTTTGGGGGTGTGATTGATAAATACGAAGTGAGAAAAATAAAGATGAGGTAAAAAATAGGCGCTGCGGAAAATCTATGCCGTTGATAATATATGGTTGCGGCAACAGATAACCGCCACAAAAAATGCACAGGAATTTTTGTGGCGTATTGCGGAAAATTTTATTGGAGATTTAACGTGGTTGAATATTATATAAATGGCGAACTACAGCAATCACTGCGCCCAATAAGCCGGTGACGCCCGCTAATAATACAAGCTGGATACTGCCAAAAAATCCTAAACCTTGTAAGCGAAAATTACTTTGATAAAGGTTCGCGAGTTGCGCAGTGGTTGCTGACATCCACATAAAACCTATGCCCAAAACAAGCAATGCGAGCAAGCCGCCACCAATGCCGTACCAGAGCCCGGTATATAAAAAAGGACGTGCGACATAAGCATCGGTTCCTCCCACTAGTTTTACTACCAAAATCTCATCGCGGCGATTTTCAATCGATAAGCGAATCGTATTGCCGATTACCAGCAGTACACCTAGTGCGAGCAATCCGCCCAAACCAAATACCAGTTTTTTACCGAGCATCATCAACATTTGCAAGCGTTTTACCCATTGCATATCGAGGCGAACATCCGCCACCGATGGATCTGCCACCAGTGATTGTTCGAGCGATGTTATCGCTGTGTCCGAGGAGTTTTGCAGGCGCGGTGTAACCAATAAAGTACCGGGTAAAGGGTTTTTATCGAGGTTATCCACCACTTCACCTAAACCGGATTGCGCTTTGAATTCTGCCAAGCCTTGTGCGGGCGATACATAAACCACTTTGGCGATGTCGGAGCGAGCGGCAATGCGGCTGCGTAACGCTTCGGCTTTGATATCGCTAACATCGGGGCGTAAAAACACTGATATCTGGCTAGAGCCTTCCCAGTTTTCACCCAATTGTTGCACATTGGCAAAGGCGATATACAAGGTTGCAGGCAGTGCTACGGCAATCGCAATGACTAACCACGTCATCAGGCTTTGGAAAGGGGTATCGAGCATTCGCATTAAACTGTCGATAGCTGACGTGCTGTGGTGAGCTACATACGCATCAAACTTGTCCGTTAAGCGAACTTTACTTTGTACCGCTCCAGAGTGTTGGCGAGCTGGTTCTGGCTCTGGTGCGCGCATCTGAGGGCGAGAGGTTGCGCTCGCGCCGCGGTTATTACTAACCGAAGGCCGTGGACGGCTGCCAGTAACAGAGGGACGATTTGGTTTCACCAGAGAACTCCATCATGTACAAGTTTGCCTTCAACAAGGCCAAGAATACGTTTATTCATGCGTTTTAATAGTTCAACATCATGGCTTGCGATCATGATCGTGACACCAACTTCGTTGAATTGACGAAATAACGTCATGATTTCCTCGGATAATTCCGGATCGAGGTTGCCTGTTGGTTCATCTGCTAACAGCATAGTCGGTTTGTTAACCACGGCGCGAGCGATGCCGACGCGTTGTTGTTCACCGCCCGACAAAACAATAGGGTTTAACCGCTCTTTTTCGAGCAAGCTCACTTTATCCAGCGCAGCGCGCACACGGCGGCCAATTTCGTGGTGCGGTAAGCCTGCGATTTGCAGCGGTAACGCAACGTTATCAAATACAGTGCGATCAAATAACAGTTGGTGATTTTGAAATACCACGCCGATATTGCGGCGATAATGCGGTATTTGACTGGAAGACATCTGGCCGAGATCGCGGCCATCAACGATGATTTGGCCGTTGCTGGGGCGTTCCATCAGCATAATCAGCTTCATCAGCGTACTTTTACCGGCGCCAGAGTGGCCGGTCAAAAACAACATTTCGCCAGGCTCTACATCAAAAGTGATGCGCGACAGGGCGTCAAAACCGCTGTCGTAACGTTTGCTGACGTTATTAAAACGTATCACGACTACTCCTCAGTATTAAACAGGGCGGCAATAAAAGGTTCGGCAGCAAAAGGTTGCAAGTCATCAATGCCCTCGCCTACACCAATAAATCGTACTGGCAGGCCAAACTTTTTACTCAGGGCAAAAATCACCCCGCCTTTAGCGGTGCCATCAAGTTTGGTTAATACCAATCCGGTGACGCCCGCGGCTTCAATAAATTGTTGTGCTTGATTCACCGCATTTTGGCCGGTGCCCGCATCCAATACTAATAACACTTCATCGGGTGCGGAGGCATCGAGTTTGCTCATCACGCGTTTTACTTTGGAGAGCTCATCCATCAAATGATTTTTATTGTGCAAACGGCCTGCGGTATCGGCGATCACAACATCTATACCGCGCGATTGCGCCGCTTGCAATGCATCAAAAATAACTGACGCAGAATCAGCACCAGAATGTTGAGCGATTACCGGAACATTATTGCGCTCGCCCCAAATTTGTAATTGTTCTACTGCTGCTGCACGAAAGGTATCTCCCGCGGCGAGCATGACTTTTTTACCCTCATTTTGCAGGCGTTTTGCGAGTTTGCCGATGGTAGTGGTTTTACCCACACCATTCACGCCCACCACTAAAATCACATAAGGTTTTTTGCTGCCGCTGATAACAAGAGGTTTTTCGACAGGGCGCAATAGCGCAGCAAGTTGCTCGCGCAGCGCAGCATAAAGTGCATCAGAATCGGTGAGTTGTTTGCGTGCTACTGCTTTAGTGAGGTTATCGATAATTTCAGTCGTTGCATCCAAGCCAACATCGGCAACTAAGAGCTGCGATTCCAATTCTTCAAATAATTCATCATCAATAGTTTTGCGACCGAGCAATAAACTTCCTAAACCCTGCGCAAAATTGCTGCTGGTACGGCTTAAGCCTTGTTTGATTCGCGCAAAAAGCCCGAGTTTAGCGGGTTGCTCAGTTTCTACTTTGGTTTCTACTGTGCTTTCTTTTGTGGGGGCTTTTGGGGTGTCTGTTTTAAGTGCTTCGGTAACTAAAACTGTATTGACCGGCGCTTCATGTACAGGTGAGGCGATAATCGCAGGTTCTGCCTTAACGGGAGCATCGACAACCTGAGCTTGTGAAGCTTCGCTTGGTGTAGGCTCAACTTTAGGCGCGGATTTTTTAAAAAACTTAGAAAACATAGATAATTAGATTCGTGATAAGTAATGTTGTTATAAATAATTAGGATTTTAATGATCGATAATGGCGCTGTGATTCATAAACCAAAATAAAGGGTGTTTCCCGATAGGCGCGAAGTCGCTATGCTATCACTTCTTAAGCAAATATTGAGCATAATCCTTGACACCTTCGCGACCATCGCCCAAAAGTTCTCCGCGCCCGCCATTAAACGGTACAGGCCAGCTGCGCATTATTGGCGGTAGTTGGCGCGGCCGCAAGCTCAGCTTCCCCGATGTGGAAGGTTTGCGCCCTACTGGTGACCGCGTGCGCGAGACATTGTTCAATTGGTTAGCGCCAGAAATTCAAAAAGCACGCTGTTTAGATGTGTTTGCGGGTTCGGGAGCGTTAGGGTTGGAAGCCTTGTCGCGCGGTGCAGGTTTGGGGGTGCTCATCGAGCGCGATGCCAAAGCCACCGCGCAATTGCGCATTAACCTGCAAGTGCTTAAAGCTGACAATGGCAGAGTTATTCACGACGATGCCTTGAGTATGTTGCGTCGGGGAAATTCAGAAGAGCCTTATCATATTATTTTTATCGACCCACCCTTCAGTTTAAATTTGTGGCAAGCGGTTATCGATGCGTTGGAAATGGGAAATTGGTTGGCTGACGATGCCACCATTTATATTGAATCCGGTCGTGAATCTGTTTATCAGCCGCCCATCAATTGGCAACTTCATCGCGAAAAACACGCAGGGCAAGTTTGCTATCGTCTTTTTTACCGCGAAAAATAATTGCTGTAAAAAAATAAAAACGCGTTAAAAATAAAAGTACTTCAGAAAAAAATTTACTTCAAAAAAATAAATGTACTTCAGAAAAACAAAGGGCGCGGTGGAATCCACTCGCGCCCTTAATCTCACACTATTTTAGTCGTTCTGATTATTGCTCACTAATATTTATTTACTCACAACATCAACAAAATCGCTGTACAAACCATCTTTATCAAACGCTGCTATTTGGAATACATAATTGCCTTCTAGCCACGCAAAATTGTAAGTATTCGTCCAGGCATCATTGATAGAAATATAAGTGAAGTTAGCATCAGTCGCTAATTTATAGCGAATTTCGTAGCCTGCAATTTCAGTGATATCCAACACCGTGCCATTTTGACGCAGTTTCGGCGCAATCCAGCCCATGCTTACAGGGCCGGTGACTTGCGATGTTACAACACCGCTCGTACTAGTGGTGCTAGGTGTTGACGATGATGAACTGGAAAAGCTTGCTGTCGACGATGAGCTTGAGCTGATTGTAGTTGCTGGTTTAGATGATGAACTGACGGATGAAGTAGTTACGCTTCCACCACCTGCTGTGCCACCACTTGCGGTACCACCAGTAGCGGTAGAACTATCAACATTTTTGATGCTAAACCAGTTGAGATTGAATCCTCCTGTAATGGCAGTTATCCCGAAATAATGAACACCAGCAGTTAATGAAATAGTGCGAGTAATCGTGCTCCAGTTTTGCCATCCACCAGTGTAAGGAACAGAAACGGTATCGTAAGGTACTGTGCCGCCAGCTTCTAGCAACGAGAAACTACCGCCGCCATTCAAGCTCGCAACACGATAACTCACAGTATAGTTTCCTGATACCGGTACATTGACTGCGGTGCCTGCATACACAAGCCAATCGCCAGCATCAATGTTGCCCGTGTCTTGCCCTCCGCCCACATCTGTTGTTGGTTCGTTGTAAACACCACTCATGCCAGAATAATTTTCAGTTTGAATGGTCACATCCAATGGTGCTGCAACACTTTCAATTTTGAACCAATTGACATTGAACCCGCCAGTAATAGCAGCGATATCAAATGCATGAGTGCCCGCCGTTAACGTAACAGTACGCTCTACCGTTACCCAATTTTGCCATCCACCTGTACTAGGTACAGAAACAGTATCGTATGAAGCCCCCGTCGCGGACTCTTTGAATGAAAAGCTACCACCACCGTTGAGGCTTGCTACACGATAAGAAATTTTATACGTGCCCGTGGTTGGAATGCTGACGCTAGTGCCTGAATAAGACATCCAGTCATTGGTATCAATGTTTCCTGTATCTTGTCCGCCGCCGACATCAGCTGTTGCTTCGTTGTAAACACCGCTCATGGTTGTGTAGTTTTCTGCTTCAATTGTTTTCGAAAATGCAGCAGTAGATGGTGCGCTACTAGACGAGCTTGAAGAAGCAATAGGTGTAGACGATGAGCTCGAAGAAACCGCTGCTTTAGACGATGATGAGCTTGATACAACAACAGGTGCAGTTGATGAGCTAGATGAAGAAGCAGCTTTGGAAGACGAGCTTGAAGGCACGACGACAGGTGCAGTCGATGAGCTCGAAGAAACTACTGGTGTAGCAGATGAACTTGCTACGGCTGCGGGTGTAGAAGACGCGCTCGAAGAAGCTGTTCCTGCTGCAGCCCCAGCACTTTCGATTTTAAACCAGTTAACATTAAAACCACCGGAAGCCGCTTTAATATTAAATGAATGTGTGCCTGCGCTCAGTGTGATGGTGCGCTCTACGGTAACCCATGTTTGCCAGCCGCCAGTAACGGGCACGGTTACTGTATCCAATGTGGCACTGGTTGCGGACTCTTGCAGCAACAAGCTACCACCAGCACTTAAACTTGCAACACGATAAGAAATTTTATACGTGCCTGTAGCAGGAATATTAACGGTGGTTCCCGAGAAAGACATCCAGTCGCCGGTATTAATGTTGCCAGTATCTTGCCCTCCGCCAACATCGGTAGTTGCTTCGTTATAAACGCCACTCATTGATGTGTAATTTTCAGCTTGAATAGTTTGTGAAAATGCAGGCGCCGCGCTTGAGGATGAACTTGCTACAGGTGCAGGTGCTGCACTGGATGCTACTGCCGCAACTGATGCGGCTTTTGAAGATGAACTTGAAGCAACAGCAGGTGCAGACGATGAGCTTGAAGAAACTGCGGCCTTAGAAGAAGAGCTTGAAGATACTGCTGCTTTAGACGAGCTGGATGATGATGACGAGCTACTAGCTACTTTCTCAATTTGAAACCAGTTTACGTTAAAACCGCCACTTAATGCATTGATCTCAAAATTATGTACACCTGCAGGAAGAGTTACTGTGCGTGTAATAGTTGTCCAATTTTGCCAGCCGCCAGTGCTTGGCACCGAAACGCTATCGTATGATTTACCAGCGCCTGCTTCACGCAGTTCCAGTTTGCCACCACCACTTAAGCTGGCAACACGATAAGTAATCTTATAACTACCTGTAGCAGGAATATTAATGGATGTATTTTTATAGGACATCCAATCATTGGTATTGATGTTACCTGTATCTTGTCCGCCGCCCACATCAGTGGTGGGTTCATTGTAAACACCACTCATAGCTGAATAGCTTTCTGCTTCAATTTTAGTCGGTAACGCAACCGTTGCCGCTACTGCTTGGTAGCTGACAGTCATAAGAGGGGCGCAGAGTGACATGGCCAATGTGACTTTTCTGACAACAGATTGCCAGCCAAGGCCGCGCTTCAATTGCATGTTATCAATAAAGCCTAACTCGATTAAAACTTCACCAAGTGGGGCAATGCTGGCTTGAGCGTCCATATCGTGAGGGGCAAGGTGTTGGCGTCGTTTTTTTTGTTCGCCTATGGCAATGTTCAGTTGTTCGGGGGTGATTAAACCTTTACTGATTAAAATATCCCCTAGGCGATTTTTAGTTTGCGTGGCCATTGTTTGGTACCCTCAAAATTAACGCTAATAAATGACAAAAAAATAAAACTTTCTAAGCAACAAAATGCTTCGAGAAGCAAGCAAAGAGCTTACTTAAGACTAGGAGAGAATTAAAAAAAGGGAGGTAAAAAAGAGGCGCTGGATACAGTATTTTGAAATAGAAATTAGCGTTTTATATTCTTTTTTCTGTATGTGAACTGCATCACTGGGGCTAAAGATTGAATAAGCATTACAACGCCTATTTTCACTAGATTGATGCATATGTAAAAGTCATGTTTTGTGATTATTGCGTAAATTGTTTACCATGCCGCCCACACTCACTCATCAAACAATGAGATAACTCATGCGCAAAGTGGTTTACCCAGGCACATTTGATCCCATCACCAATGGTCATATTGATTTAGTCGAGCGCGCTTGCCGATTATTTGATCGTGTAGTTGTTGCGGTTGCGGCTAGCAATCGTAAAAATCCCTTATTCACCCTGGATGAGCGCGTAGCCTTGGCTCGCGAAACATTAACGCATTTGCCCAATGTTGAAGTCTGTGGCTTTGATATTTTGCTGGTAGATTTTGTACGGCAACAGAATGCTCAGGCAGTATTGCGGGGTTTGCGAGCGGTATCGGATTTTGAGTACGAATTTCAATTGGCGAATATGAATCGCGCATTAGCTCCGGATATGGAGAGCCTATTTCTTACGCCGGCAGAGCATCTCTCTTATATTTCATCATCGATTGTGCGTGAAATTGCAGTGCTGGGCGGCGATATTGGCAAGTTTGTAGCGCAGCCAGTGGAGTACGCACTGAAAGAGAAATTCAGCCGTTCTTAGTGAGCGGAGTTGGTTTAGGTTTAATAAGGGAAAGTAGGGATAGCCGTTGATTGGCAACGGCAGTGCAATATTACTTTAGCTGTTCAAGTTATTGTTGTGCTGGGGCTGATTGTTATTCTGGCGGCCCCCTTTGCTGCGCAACCAGTTTAATACGGCGTGGCGGCTATCGAGCATATCGCGATATGTTTGTAGCATGATGGCATTAGGCATTTTCTGGCGCTCGAGAATCCGCAGTCGTTCAGATAAAAAAGCAATGTCATTTTCAACGGTAACTGCTACATCCTCACTATTGAGTTCCACGTCACCAATGCTTAGTCTCGTCATAATCAAGCTTCCTAATGATTCCTTTTATCGTTTTAAAGGATTATCCATACCTTTTTTATTAATAAATAGACGTTCCTAACCATCTGCGTTGTGAGACATCTCTTACAAAACGGGTCTTACAAAGACAGCTCCTATAAAACTGTTTTACAGCGGCTGTTTTTTGCACAAAGTCACAATAAATAAGCCTGTAGCCGCCAGTACAATCGAGGGCCCTGCTGGGCTATCCCAATAATAGGACGCCATTAAGCCCAAACTAACGGCGGCACAACCGAGCAAACTGGCGACTATTGCCATAGTTTCAGGTGTGTGAGTAAGGCGACGGCTGGCGGCGGCGGGAATAATAAGCAGTGCGGTAATAAGCAGCACACCGACGACTTTCATAGCAATAGCAATCACAAGCGCCATTAATAGCATCAATGCAGTACGCACTTTAGTGACGGGTACGCCTTCAACTTCTGCCAGTTCTTCATGAACCGTAATCGCTAGCAGCGGCCGCCAAAGCCAAGCGATAGCCGCAATTACGCCGAGTGAAATAAGCCAAATCGTAATTACATCCATCCGGTTTACAGAGAGAATATCGCCGAATAAATAAGCCAGTAAATCAATCCGCGTTCCACTAAACAGGCTGACACACACAAGCCCAAGGGCGAGCGTTGAGTGCGATAAAATCCCCAGTAACGTATCTGTGGCAAGAAAGCGGTTGTGTTGCAGTGCGACGAGTATCAACGCGAGCAGCAAGCAGCCAATAGCAACTGCCAGATTAAGATTAATGCCCAGCAACAAGCCAAACGTAATCCCTAATAGCGCTGAATGAGCAAGCGTATCGCCAAAGTAGGCCATGCGGCGCCAGACCGCAAAAGCGCCGAGTGGCCCCGCAACCAGCGCAACAGCAACGCCAGCCAGCAATGCGTAAAGGAGAAAATCAGGCATGGTGATGATGCTCGCAGGAATCTTTACAGCCAACGCCACCAGTAATCACGTTACCGTGAGCGTCGTGTTGGTGATCGTGGTGATGAGTATAAAGCGCAACTTGAGACTGTTTGCCCTGCTCGCCAAACAGCGCGAGATAAGCAGGGTCGTTGGTCACTTGCTCAGGATGGCCGTGGCAACACACGTGCTGATTGAGGCAAATAACCGTATCCGTTGTCGCCATCACCAGATGTAAATCGTGGGAAACCAGTAAAACACCGCAATTGCGTATTTTACGAATATGGTTGATCAGCGCATAAAGTGCCGCTTGCCCGCTGACATCCACGCCTTGCACCGGTTCATCCAATACCAGTAATTGCGGATCGCGTAATAACGCACGCGCGAGTAAAACGCGCTGAGTTTCGCCGCCAGAAAGCAATTGCATTGGTGTTTTGATCAACTTTTCGATGCCGGTTAGTTGCATGATGTCGGCCAAATCCGCCCGCGGTTTGCCACCTAGTGTGAGAAATCGTTCTACGGAAAGTGGCAAGCTGGGTTCAAGGTGGAGCTTTTGCGGCATGTAGCCAATGCGCAAATCGGCGCGACGTTCAATTTTGCCTTCATTGATTGGGATAAGCCCTAATACGCTGCGTACTAGTGTAGTTTTGCCGGCGCCATTAGGGCCAATCAAGGTAACGATTTTGCCTTCTTCCAGCGTTAAATCGGCACTTTTCAGCAAGTGGCGTCCATTGCGTATTACTCCAACAGCGTGCGCCTGAATGAGCGGTTGAGCGGTAATATTAGTCATGGCGCACCTGCGTATTATCCGCTTGGCAAACCGAACAGAGCCCACAAATCTCCACGGAATGACTGATAATGCTAAAGCCCGCATCCTTTGCGCATGCCGATAGGCTTTGATTGAGTGATGGATTATCCAATTCCACTGCGACACCACAGTCTTGGCAAATTAAAAAGTGACTTTGGTGTTTTTGCGTCGGCGATGGACAACCCACAAACGCGTTCAGGCTATTAATGCGATGGATTAATCCCTCCTCCAACAAAAATTCCAGCGCGCGATACACCGTCGGCGGCGCGACTCGACGGGTAGACGCCAGCGCCAGCATTTCCATCAATGTGTAGGCGCCAAGCGGTTTGTGGCTTTGCCAAATCAAGCCTAATACTTGCTCGCGCAAAGCTGTTAAACGCACGCCGCGGTCGCTGCATAATTGGCGCGCAGCCGTCAGTGCATCGCTAATGCAATGCGTGTGATTGTGGTGGCTACAGGCGATAGGAGCAGTTGCTTGATTCATAAGTCACTCTGCGAGGATATATACTCGCTATGTTACACTATAACCTTTCTATTAAAACTATTTCCAATAGGGCGAGCAAACACAGTGAAGGCAAAAATCTTAGGTTTGGCAGGCTGCATCCTTTTCATGGCTGCGGCGAATGTGCAGGCGAAGCTGGTTGTTCTTTCTAGTATTAAACCGCTTACATTGATTGCGCAGGAAATAGTTGGCGATACAGCTGAAACGGACACGCTATTGCCCATCACCGCTTCTCCGCATGATTATCCACTCAAAGCATCGGATCACACTCGCCTGCAAAAAGCGAATGTGATCCTTTGGGTTGGCCCTGAGCTTGAGAGTTTTTTGCAAAAGCCCATCAGCAATGTGCCTAGTGAGCGAGTTATTACTGCTTACAGTCTTGTGGGTTTGAATTGGCCTGCGGATGAGCATCAATCTACGCAGGCACATCACCATGAGCGTGATCCTCACCTGTGGCTTGATCCGCGTAATGCGGTTGTGGTTGCGCGCGCACTAAACGATAAATTAGCTCAAATCGATCCTGCCAATAAGGCTAAGTTCGATACTAACTTGCAGTTATTTGTTGTCAAAATGTCACAGTTAGATAAAAAATTGACGGAAATATTAAAACCATTGGCTGGGCGTGGCTTTGCGGTTTATCACGAAGGTTATGGGCATTTTGTCAGCCATTATGGGCTGCATCAGCTCGATTACGTGACTTTTACACCTGAGCAGCGCCCTGGTGCAAAACATTTACAGGAGCTTAGGGCAGTTTTATCCAAAGAAGGGAAATGTTTGTTCTTGGAGCCCTATAACGAGCAACAATCGGTACGCGATTTGGCTGTAGAGCTGAACTTGCACGCAGGAGTGTTGGATGCATTGGGTAGTCAGAGCGTGAATACTTATTCGCAATTATTGGAAAATATGACGGGTGCGTTTACTGCTTGTTTGGGCGGGCGTGGCTAGTTCTTTCTGAGCGGGTAGCTAGTAGGCGAATTTTAGATAAAAAAATGCCCCGAACTCCCATAACAAAAATCATGGAAAAATCACGGGGCCAACACAGGGTAAAACACAAGGTACAACGTAAACAACAACACTAACAAAATCTACGCAGGCACTAAAAGCTGCGCTAATCAACTCGCCACAGTAAACACTGGGCAAGCTGTTAAAAATTTATAGGCATTTTCCGTAACGCGTTTTGATCAACATGTTTGCTGGCTCGCATTATCGAGCTTCACATGTGAACAAAACCTGAATGATCCTAAAAAACTGTTTTAACTCTTTCTGATTCTAAGCCGCCGCAAACGCGGTGGATTAAAACTTAACGTTTACAGCAGCTTCTTTTGCAACTTGCTCTGGTAATTCAGCAGCGATTTTTGCGCTTAACAAACGACCAAAAAATTTCACTTCTTTGTCGGTGTCAGTAGCAAAACTGTCTTCTTTCACTGCTTGCACGCTAACAACCGTGTTGCCAGTGTCAGCAGAAGCCAATGTTAATAATTGCTCAGATTTAACATCGCCAGCAAAAACAGGCGAGGCCAACAGTACAGCGACTAAAGCTAAAGATGATTTTTTCATTTCCTAATACTCCTCATGGGGTGATTTTTGTTACCGAAGTAATTGTGTTACCTCTTGTTACACATAGTAACACCATATTTGAATTTGTCTAATTTTTTGTATGATTTTTTTACAATAAAATAGCTATATCTATATAAATCAAAGATATATACATCTTGAGTGTTTTTGGTGCGGTAACAGGCGCCAAAATTATCGGTAACACATGATTTGTAACAATCTGGTGTTAGCGAAAAGTGTAGATATTTGGCTGGTATGGAGGGCAGATAGGCGCTTTTTTGTGGAGACGGTCCGTGAGTGTGCAAAAGTCTCAAATATAAGGTTTGTGCGACATTGACTATTGTGCAAACTAATTGCGACACACAAAATCACATTTGTTATTTTAATTTACTATTGGAAGGTGATTTTTTATGAATATCAGATATGTACTGCTCTCTGTTTTGCTTTTTATGTGTGCCAATGCTCACGCTGAATGGTTTTTGCGTGGCACTCAAAATGGGTGGGCGGCCACACAAATGGCTGTTGGTGGTACTAATACTATGCAGGTAAGCAATGTTGTTTTTACTTCTGCGGGCAGTATTAAGTTTGATCGTTTTGGTAATTGGAAAGAAAATTATGGCGTTGGGGGAAGAGGAGGCTCAAATATTCCAGTTGCGGCAGGCACATGGAATATCAAGTTTTTTACCGATACTAAGAATTGGAAAATAACGGCAGCGTCTGTTGCTAGTTCCTCTAAAAAATCAAGCAGCTCATCGGTAAAGTCATCCAGCTTTGCATCTTCTGTAAAGTCGTCATCCAAAAGTTCAGTGATGACGGTATCGTCTTCTGTTAAATCTTCAATTAAGTCTAGTTCTGTATCTGTTAGTTCTTCAAAAAGTGCTATTTCGATTTCTTCAAAAGGGTTGTCAAGCAGATCTTCGTCGTCAATTGGGTCTGTGATTGCATCTTCAAGTCTTATTAAGTCTTCACAATCATTCAGTAGTTCGTTTGCAGTGTCATCTTCTTCTAATAACTCTTCTAGTGCGGATGCCGGTTTGCAATCTCCTGTTGGTCTTGTACTTGATACTGCGCATAATCGTATTTTACTGATGGATCTTTGGTTTGATGTTGTGAGCGCTATTGATTTAACAAGCGGGGTGCGTACGGTATTGTCTGAGAGAGGCCTTATTGATAATCATGTTGGTCAAATGATGAAATCCCATTCGATGACTATTGATAGTGTGCATAACCGCCTTTTAGTGGCGGATGATGATTTACAAGCGGTAATCGCTATTGATTTAACGAGCGGTTTGCGCACGGTGCTATCAAGCAATACATTCCCAAGTGAGGTGAATGCTTTCATTTCTCCGGCTGATATTGTTCTTGATGGGGCGAATAATCGGGCTTTGGTGGCTGATTCGGGGTTGTCGGCAATAATTGCTGTGGACTTAACTAGTGGTGAGCGCTCTATTTTGTCTGATAATAGTAAATCTACTCAGGTGGATGTTCGTCTTTTTGCTCCAGGGGCTCTAGCTCTTGATAGTGTTCATAATCGGGTCTTGGTGAGTGATTTGTCTCCTCATGGTTTCACACCCATCTTGATTGCTGTGGATTTAACAAGTGGTGCACGCACTTTGCTGGTAGAGACTTTGAATGAAGTGGAGGGGTTTCAGATTAATGGAGATATTGCGTTTGATGAAGCAAATCATAGGGTCTTGCTAGTGGATTCAAACCTTGATGCTGTTATAGCTTTTGATTTGATCACGGGCGTGCGCGCAATATTTTCTGGTAACGGTATTCCCGATGCTATGAATAACCTAAATACACCTACTGGAATCGCAATCGATAGTCCGAATAATCGTGCTTTGGTGGCGGATTTCCGTCTTAATGCAGTGGTTTCTGTGGATTTAGTAACTGGGGAAAGAACTATTTTCGCAAAATAATTTTTATAGCGTAAGCGTAAAAAAATGGTACGAAAAAGCCAAGCACGGAATTAGAGTGCTTGGCTTTTTTGCTTTATCACCCCTGCTTTTGGTGTATTCTGCTGCGCTATATCTGTTGCCTCTTTAAGTGACTCCCTAAAAAATATTGGAAAGAAATCTCATCATGGCTATTTCTGCTTCTGCGAATAATGTTTCTCCCTCCGCACCTTTAATTTTGGTCGATGGTTCTTCTTATTTGTACCGCGCTTATCATGCGCTGCCACCTCTCACCAACTCCAAGGGTAATCCGACTGGTGCGGTGAAGGGGGTGATTAATATGATGCGTCGGTTGATTAAGGATTATCCGCGCAGTCAAATTGCCGTGATTTTTGATGCTAAGGGCAAAACATTTCGCGATGAAATATTTGCTGAGTACAAAGCCAATCGCCCGCCCATGCCTGATGATTTGCGGCCGCAAGTTCAGCCTATTTTTGACATAGTCCAGGCGATGGGTTTGCCGTTGTTTGTTGTCGATAATGTTGAGGCGGATGATGTAATCGGCACGCTTGCGCACCAAGCGACCGCGTTAAAACAGGATGTCATTATCTCAACCGGCGATAAAGACATGGCGCAATTGGTTAACGAGCATGTCAGCCTTGTGAACACCATGACGGATAGTTTTTTAGATGTCCCCGGCATGACTGCCAAATATGGTTTTGGGCCAGAGTTGATGATTGATTATCTGGCATTGATGGGTGATAAAGTTGATAACATTCCTGGCGTCCCGGGAGTGGGCGAAAAAACGGCGTTGGGTTTGATTCAGGGTATTGGTGGTTTGGATGCTATTTACGCTGATGTGGAAAAAGTACGCGATTTGGATTTTCGCGGCGCAAAAAAAATGCCGGAAAAACTGATCGAGCATCGTGAGATGGCTTATCTATCTTACCGATTAGCAACCATTAAAATCGATGTGGAGCTTGAGTTTACGCCGGATAATATTCATATCGCTGCGCCGGATAATCAGCGTTTGCGTGAACTCTTTGAGCATTTGGAATTTAAAGGTTGGGTAAAGGATTTAGAGCAGGATTCGGTCTCAACTTTTGCCTCCTCTTTAGCGACGACGTCAACTAGTTCTGTTATTGAAAACACGATTACTACAGAACAAGCTCCTGTCATTGCTTCGCCCTCTCCCGCAGAAAAACATTACACCATTATCACTGAGCAATCGGTGTTGGATGCGTGGATCGCCAAACTCGCAGCGGCCGAATTATTTGCGTTTGATACCGAAACCACCAGTTTAAATATTATGGATGCGCGCATCGTGGGGGTGAGTTTTGCAATTAACGCTGGCGTTGCGGCGTATGTGCCTTGCGGCCACGATTACATGGGCGCGCCGGAACAGTTGCCGATTGAATCAGTGTTGGCGCAATTGAAGCCGCTGTTGGAAGATTCGAAAAAATTAAAAGTGGGGCAAAATTTAAAATACGATCGCAGTGTGTTGCTCAATTACGGCGTAGAGCTGCGCGGTATTGCGTTCGATACCATGTTGGAATCTTACGTGCTTAACTCCATCGGTAGTCGCCACAATATGGATGATTTAGCACTGAAATATTTAGATTACACCACGGTGACTTTCACAGAGCTGGCAGGCAAAGGCGCCAAGCAACTCACGTTTAATCAATTGCCTGTCGAAAGCGCAGGCGATTATGCGGCGGAAGATGCGGATATTACATTGCGTTTACATCAAGTGATTTGGCCAGAGCTCGCAAAAATAAAAAGTTTGGTGAGTGTGTTTAATGAAATAGAAATGCCACTGGTTTCAGTGCTGTCTAATATTGAACGCAATGGTGCGTTGGTCGATGCAAAATTGTTAGGCCAACAAAGTATAGAGTTGGGTGAACGTTTAACGCAGCTTGAGCGCAAAGCTTATGAAATTGCAGGGCAAGAATTTAATTTAAGTTCGCCTAAACAGTTAGGTGTAATTTTATTTGAACAACAAAAACTACCCGTTATCAAAAAAACGCCGACAGGTGCGCCTTCGACTGCTGAAGAAGTGTTGCAAGAATTAGCGCTGGATTATCCATTACCAAAAGTGCTGATGGAATATCGCGGTTTAGCAAAATTAAAATCAACTTACACTGATAAGTTGCCGCAAATGATTAATCCAAAAACCAATCGCATTCATACCAGTTATCACCAAGCGGTTGCCGCGACAGGGCGATTGTCATCGCAAGATCCCAATTTGCAAAATATTCCCATTAAAACGGCGGAAGGTCGCCGTATTCGTCAGGCATTTATCGCTGCAAAAGGTTATAAATTAGTTGCTGCGGATTATTCGCAAATTGAATTGCGAATCATGGCGCACCTTTCAAATGATGAAGGCTTGTTAAGTGCGTTTGCGCAAGGTTTGGATGTTCATCGTGCAACGGCCGCAGAAGTATTTGGTGTTGCGGTGGATGCGGTGACAACTGAAATGCGCCGTAGTGCGAAAGCGATTAACTTTGGTTTGATTTACGGCATGTCTGCATTTGGTCTTGCGAAACAATTACATGTTGGTCGCAATGAAGCGCAGCAATATATCGACCGTTATTTTGAGCGCTACCCTGGTGTGCAGCGCTACATGAACGAAATTCGCGCGCAGGCGCATGAGCAAGGTTTTGTTGAAACAATTTTTGGTCGTCGTTTGTATTTGCCTGATATCAATGCCAAAAATAAAAATTTACAAATGGCTGCCGAGCGCACTGCAATTAACGCACCTATGCAAGGCACAGCGGCAGACATTATCAAGAAAGCGATGATTTCGGTAGAAGGCTGGTTGGATGCAAGTGGGTTGGATGCAAAAATCATTATGCAAGTACACGATGAATTAGTGCTTGAAGTTGCAGAAGCGCAGATCGAAAAAGTGTGCGAAGGTTTAATCGCTCGCATGTCCGCAGCCGCAACGTTAAAAGTCCCGCTCTTGGTTGAGGCCGGTGTGGGTAATAATTGGGATGAGGCGCATTGATGAATTTTTTTGGTTTAATTGGCTGTGTATTTTTTTTCGCAATACAATTTGCTCACGCTGATGCTCGAGTTGGCGGCGAATACTCTTTAACGGAGGATTCGCTTGAACATACAAATGTTAAACATGGAAAACTTGAAGGGCCGTTTGAATTTCGCAGCAATATTATTCCTAATACAGTAAGACGTTATTGGATTTATGTTCCTGCAAATTATTCCAAAAAAAATCCGCCGAATTTGTTGGTGTTTCACGATGGTCAGCGCGCCATTAGTCCGCAAGGTGCATTTCATGTTCCCACTGTGTTGGATAATTTAATTCAGAAGCGTGAAATCCCATCGACATTGGGGGTATTTATTACGCCGGGAAATTTAAGTGAACATTATCCTGATGATTTAGGTTTACAAAATCCCAATAATCGTATGGCAGAATATGATGCGTTGAGTGATGTTTATTCGCGTATGCTGATTGATGAATTGTTGCCGCTGGTCGCAAAAAAATATCGCTTTAGCGATAACCCTAATCAAAGAATTATCGGTGGTAGTAGTAGCGGTGCTATTGCTGCGTTTACGGTGGCGTGGAATAGACCAGATGCATTTCGCAATGTGATCAGCATGATTGGCAGTTACACATCTATTGGTTATCAACCTGCAACAGATAATAAATTGGTGCAGCTTGGCGGTGATGTTTATCCAACACTTATTCGCAAAAATCCAATTCGTCCGCTGCGAATTTTTTTACAAGACGGCAGTAATGATATTAACAACGAACACGGCGATTGGTTTTTAGCAAATCAACAAATGCTATCGGCATTGCGGTGGGCAAACGCGAATGCAGATACTCAAGGCATTGCGGGTGCACGTTATGACATCAATTATGTGTGGGGCGATGGCGGGCATTCTGATCAGCATGGCGGGGTTTTACTGCCAGATATGTTGCGCTGGATATGGCGTGATGAGAGAAATAGTAAGCACTGAGATATTTTTTATAATTTCTATGAACTTATCCTACAGGGCTTAGTCATAGTTTTGTGTGTTTTACTTTTCATGTGTTTACTCCTCCCTAATGGCATATTGCCAGCTAAGCGTTAAAAAATATGCAAAGCTACCCCGACCTTGGTTGGGGTTTTTTTTAATTATAAATCAGGGTTTTATCTCAGTAGAGAGTAATCAGCGGGCGTTGTTGTTCGAGGATTAAATTAAAAACAATGAACTTTTTGGAGAAGTGCAGTCTTAACTTTTAGCTTTCTTTAGTTAATCGCAGAATGGTTGATCATTGAATGCTAACTCCAATTTGATACTACCCCAAGAGTGTCAAATTTTGCCGGTGATGTTTCATCACCGGCTTTTTTATTTCCCTTCCGTTTATTTCTCTTTTGTTACAGTTTCTATTGTTGCGTCTTGCTTCGCGTTTGGCATTAACCATTCTTGAAGTTTAATTTTGAGAGTATCTACGCCTGTATTTTTAAGCGAAGAAAATGTTTGCGCGCTTACTAAATCACTTAGTCCTGCATTTTTCATTTCTTTTTTGACGTCTAATAATACGCTGCCCGCATTGCCTCGGCTTAACTTATCGGCTTTGGTTAAGAGGATGTGCACGGGCATTTCTACCTCCGCCGCCCAATTGAGCATGGTGGTATCAAATTCTTGTAGTGGATGACGGATATCCATTAACAGCACTAAACCGGCAAGGCATTTACGGCTGTGTAAATATTCCGATAGATAACGCTGCCATTGTTCTTTCATTTCGCGTGACACTTTTGCGTAACCGTAACCGGGTAAATCCACTAAACGCTGGCTTGTGCTAAGGTCAAAGAAGTTGATTAGTTGCGTACGTCCTGGCGTTTTACTGGTGCGCGCCAGCTTGCCATTGTTGGTCAGGGCATTGATGGCGCTGGACTTTCCGGCGTTGGATCTGCCCGCAAAAGCAACTTCAACACCTTCTTCAGGTGGACATTCGCGGATACTGGGGGCGCTTTGGGTAAAAACGGCCTTGTTGAAATTGATTTCAGTGGTCATAAAACCCTTCAAAATGGTGTGTTATTAGTTTGATGGTATATAATGCAGCACGCCCTTTGAGGATTAATGCGCGCCTAAATAATACGTTTAGGAATATGGACGGCATTGTACCTGATGCCCGACCCTAAGCGAATGAAAGGTTGCACACATCATAATTGAGATAACAGGTTGGCCAATGAAACATATCGTAAAGCATGCTCTTTTTTCACTCGGCCTTGTATTAGGCTTTCAAGTGACTATCGCCCAAGCAACGGCAGTTAGTTTAGTGGGCGATGCCAAAGCCGGTGCTACAAAAGCCGCTGTGTGTGGTGCTTGTCATGGTATGGATGGCAACAGTGCTGCGCCAAACTTTCCTAAATTAGCCGGCCAGGGTTCACGTTATTTGCTAAAGCAAATTCACGACATTAAAGCCTGGGATGCGGAAACCAATCCCGCTAAAAAAGCGGCGACTGGCCGTACTGTATTAGAAATGACGGGGATTTTGACAAACTTAAGTGAGCAAGATGTCGCTGATATCGCCGCTTATTTTTCTGCCCAAAATACGCAATTGAGCGGTTCCAAAAAAATGGAAGTGCAAGTTAACTCTGGTATCAAAGTAGATGCGATGGAGTTGGGCGCAAAAGTGTACCGTAGCGGCAATTTGGCGAATGGTGTTCCAGCGTGTACTGGTTGCCATGGCCCAGATGGTAAAGGCAATTTTGCTGCAGGCTTCCCGCGTTTGAGTGGCCAACATCCTGACTACATTGAAAAACAATTAACCAACTTCCGTGCAGGTAATCGTACGAATGATGGCGATACTATGACCATGCGTTCTGTTGCTGAAAAACTTAGCGATGCAGAAATTAAAGCAGTGGCAAATTTTATTGGCGGTTTGAATTAATAAAATCAACACTATGAAAGAGGCGGCTTAGGTCGCCTTTTTTATTGATAGTTTTTATTGATTGTTCAGCTACTATGCTTGAGGCCAACATAGTTTCTGGGAACCAAATTTTATTTTTACACTCATAACAACAACCCTTTTTAATCGATAGACGGAGTTAATTGATGCGTATTCTTGTCGCTCTTGCCAGTGTTCTTTTTTCATTTGCCGCTTTTGCAGCAGATACCACCCCAACAGCAGATCAAACTACTTTTACTGAAGGTAAAGAATATGTGGTTCTTACTGAGCCAGTAAGGCCTGCAGACCCGAGCAAAATTGAAGTGTCTGAAGTGTTTGCCTATACCTGCCCACACTGTATGCACTTTGAGCCGTTGGTTGAAGCTTGGATTAAAAAACAACAGCCCGATGTTAACCTGGTGCAAATTCACACCATGTGGTCTCCTCAAATGGAGCCCTATCAACGTGGCTATTACACGGTCGTTACCTTAAAAGTAAAAGATAAAGTGCAATTAGCCGTATTCGATGCAGTGCATACAAAACACATCGAGCTTTCAAATGCACAAGCGTGGGCAGACTTTTTGGCAACTTATGGTGTTGATAAGAAAGCTGTGTTGAGCACATACGATTCTTTCGGCGTAACTAGCCAAATCAAACAAGCAGACGCACGTACTCGCGGTTACAAAATTACGGGTACGCCAGAGTTAGTGATTGATGGTAAATATCGTATCAGTTCAACCACAGCCGGTGGCCATGAAGGCATGCTTAAAGTGGCGCAATACTTAGTCGATAAAATACGTGCAGAGCGCGCGCATCACTAATTTATTATTGCATACCGCGGTTTAGTCCCCTAAACGCCCAAGTTAACCTAACTTGGGCGTTTTTGTTTCTATCCATCAGATGGCTATCACATGGCCATTATCTGCCCTTCATATTTGCCAAGTCTGGCTATACTCAAATACAAAACAAGTATCCTTGAGCAGACGACAATAGGCATGACAAACAAAATAGACGATAGAGATTCTTCGCGGCACGATAAACAGGCGCATACTCTCACCCAGCAAGAAAACCTGCTTTTGGTAAGGCAAGAAATCTTAACGCGTGTGTTAATGCGGATTAGTTTATATGTGGATGGTCAAGACGCTGGTTTGGATAGCGTTTTGAAATTATTGCGTGACTCTTTACAAGAAATATCGCATCGCGATATTAATCGTATTCTTGAACGTTTTGATCAAGCTGAGCCGCACATTAAGCAGCGCCGTGAAGACAATGTGCAAATAGTTCACGATGCATTGTTGGCTACCGTTCATTCTTTGCAAACATTTCCATTATCGTGGTCTCTCAAAAAATCTATCGAGAAATTTGTAGTGGATGCATCGCAGAGCAGCAAAAAAGCACATTTCTATCCTTTATTGTTGCAGCAGTTGGCGGAGATTCAACAGCAGGCTATTAATGAAATTAAACAGGCAAAAGTAGGTTTGTGGGGAAAACTAATTGGCGCTCATCAAAACGGGGAAGCGCAAACCATAGATGATAGTGTGGCGCATTGGATAAATGGCTTGAATATGACGTTGAGTTCAGCTGCGAATTTCCCACAGATGAAAGAGCAATTGAAGTCGCATCTCGATAATATTCAACAAACATTTAATCATTATCAAGAAGCTGCCAGCGCGCATATTCGAACAGGAAAAATTGATGGCGTCGCTGCGGCGCACGTTACAAAAAGTATGCATGATGCTCTTACTGGGCTTCCTAATCGCGAGTATTACATGGAGCGTTCAACGCATGAATATCATCGTTGGAAACGATATGGCAGGCCTTTAAGTATTGCGGTTATTGAAATCGATAATTTTCAAAAAACGCAAGATGAGTATGGGCATCAAGCAACTGACAAAGTATTAAAAATTATCGGTGGCTCTATTGCAAAACGTTTACGTGATGTGGATTTTTTTTGCAGATTCGATGGCGAAAAATTTGTGGCGTTGCTGCCAGAAACAACATTAGATGGAGCCAAGATAGTTCTTGAAAAAATTCGCTCGTCAATTGCACGTGCATCTTTTAATTATCAAAATGAGGCAATTGCAATAACACTTTCAGTTGGCACAACAGATTTTAAAAAAGGTGATGAGCTCGGCGCTGCCTTTATGCGTGCCGATGAGCTTCTCTTTACTGCAAAAATGGATGGTATGAATTGTATCCGTTTCGGGTAGGTACAATTAATAATTCCCCCATAAAAAAAGAGGAGCAAGCTCCTCTTTTTTACACATCGTGTTTACACGTGAGAATAAATTATTCTTCTTGAGTTCTAGCGCGGAAGCGAACTACACCCAACAAAAATAATCCTAACAAAAATAATCCTAAAAGATTTGGTTCTGGCACTGTAACCGGTGGAAGATCAATTGTTGATGTTACACCTTCAAATAAAAACACATTGTCATTAAAGTCGCCATCACCGCCGCCCCAAATATCTTCAAAACCTACGAGATATTTATTATCGCCAAGGTTAAGTACTTTTGTGTGGATTTTCCCATCGTTCCAGTTTTTAGCATCTTTGTTATTAGCTGCTTGGCCGCTAAAAAAGTAATTGGTGTTTGCGTAATTGATATTGTCCGCCGCGTAATTTAAAACCAATGCTTGCAAACCGAATATAAGATTATCGCCTGCGGTTAAGCCAGAAATTTCACGCGATTGGCCAAGGTTAGTTGGTGTGCAGGTGTTGCCTGCTTTTGCTTCTGCGTAAGTGCAGCCGCCACGGGTTTCAAACAGGGTGTTGCTGCTGTTAACCGGATTGAATGTGCCTAGGTTGTTAGTGCCACCACTGTTGTAAACGGGGTTCCAAAAATTAGCAGTATTTAAGGTTGCTGAACCTGCTTGAGCCAAGAAGAGGAATGAATCACGTGCGGCGCCAGTGCCTAAAAAAGTTGCGCGTACCGTTGATGATGTTGCTATCAAGCCAGCACCATTTTGATCTTGCATGGGGGCATTTTTGAAATCAGCCAAAATGCTAGCGTTGATGTTGAATTCTGAATCGCCATTATTGATGGTGTAGCGAGAAAACCACTCGTTGGTTCCAGGAGTTGCGCCTGGTGTTTTAATAATTTGCGAGTCAGCCGTAGCGCCTGTCCAGCCACTGCCGTTGGTGCTAGCATCAAATAAATTACTAACGGTAAAAGCTTGAGTTGTCGATGTTAGCAATAACAGACTTAACGCGATTAACTTGGTTTTCATCGTAACGCCCCGATCAGTAAACAAAAGTGTTTGTTGTCCTTCATATTGCTGATTTATTAATCATTAATATGCTGAAAATGAATTTCTTATAGCGATTTATAATCTTTTGCGAATAACTACTCTCTGTTTTTACAGCAATTGGCTATATTGTGGAAAGAGTAGCACTCAAAGCTAAATGATGCAATTGGCGACAAATAGGTTATTTTGTAATCGTGATGCAGGTCTAAAATCTGCACTTTGGTGATGAGCTAGCTTGCAAAGTTGTAAAGCTGGGGTAGGTCAGACTATTGGTGTAATGAATCATGGCTTTTTTGTCGAGGATGTCTTGAGTACACTGCATAGTATTTCTTCTTATGTGATCCCGTTATGCCGTCATTAATTCCTACCAATATCATTACTGGATTTCTCGGCGTGGGTAAAACCACGGCTATTACGTATTTGTTAAACCATAAGCCGGTTGATGAGGTTTGGGCGGTGTTGGTCAATGAGTTTGGTGAGATTGGTATTGATGGCGCTATGCTCAAACCCCTAAATGCTCACGTGCGTGAAGTTCCGGGTGGCTGTATTTGCTGTGTGGCGGGCTTACCCATGAAAGTTGCGTTGAATATGATGATTGCGACTACTAAGCCGGATCGCATTATTATTGAGCCGACAGGCTTAGGGCATCCAGAAGATATTATTAAGACGTTGACGGGCGAGTATTACGATAGCGTGCTGGATGTGCGGGCAACTATCACCTTGATCGACCCACGTAAGCTGAACGATAGCCGTTATACCGAGAATGCGACTTTTCAGGATCAGCTGGCGGTTGCAGATGTCTTGGTGGCTAATAAAACCGATGTATGTGGTGAGCAAGAGCGCATTGCTTTTGATGATTTACTCAGCCATTCTTCGTCATCAAAACAGGCAAACGGCTGGGTGGTGCAAGGGCAGTTGGAGTTTTCGTGGTTGGATTTACCGCGCAAAGCTATTTCTTCCGATAATTCGCAACCACAAAAATCTAGAAATCGCTTAAGCCCCCAGCGCGAGCTTTATAATGCGGCGATTACCTTGCCGGATGGAAAAGACTTTATTCGCCGGGAAAACCAGGCTGACGGGTTTTACAGTTGTGGTTGGCTATTTAATCCCAATATCCAATTTGATTTTAATCAGCTGTTTGGCTGGCTGACAGGTTTGAGTGTATTGCGCGCGAAAGCAGTGATGAATACTCAAGAAGGAATCTATATTTTTAATGCAGAAAATGGAGTGCTAAGCGTGAATCAATTGGGTGTACAAGGAGGCGATGAGATTCTTGATAGTCGGCTGGAAGTTATTGACGATAAGTCCATTGCTGCCGATGTCTTCGAAAAAGAATTATTGTCCACAATCGCTGTCACTAGCAGCTCAATCTAGTGTCTCATCCTGAAGAGAAATTCTCCCGAATTATGCGTAATAGTCTATCGTTAAGGTAGGCTTGAGGCTGTTCGGATTAAGCATAATTTAATAAAAAGAGAGGTTTGTTTATGTTGTTATTGTCCCTGATTGCAATTTGGGCCGTGATTGTCCTGCTAACTTATCAGCAGGTTGCGCTGTCGGCGGGTTCGGCGATAGTGGTAATCGCATGGTTGGTGTTGGGGGCAGTGGAACATCGTTTATTGTCTCTTTGGTTGTTGGTTCCATTGATTGCTATCATTTTGGTGCTGAATGTTGGCGCATTGCGCCGAGCGTTTTTGACCAAGCCGGTGTTCCATCTTCTTAAGAAAACCATGCCGAGCATGAGCGTCACCGAGCGTGAAGCCTTGGAGTCCGGCACTACGTGGTGGGAAAAAGAGCTGTTTAGCGGCAAGCCCAACTGGAATGAATTTGCACAAATTAGCCTGCCGCAACTCAGCACTGAAGAGCAGTCTTTTTTAGATAACGAAGTTAGCCAGCTCTGCAATTTGCTGGATGAGTGGGACATTCAACACAACCGCAAAGATTTATCGCCAGAAGCTTGGCAATTCCTGAAAGATAAAGGCTTTTTTGGTTTGATCATCCCCAAAGAATTTGGCGGACACGATTTCAGTGCCTATGCGCAAAGCCGCGTTATGAGCAAAATCGCCAGCCGTTCTGGTACCGCTGCGGTGACGGCGATGGTGCCAAACTCGCTTGGCCCTGGCGAATTGTTAATGAAGTACGGTACCGAAGAGCAAAAACAACATTGGTTGCCCGGTTTGGCGAAGGGTACTGAGATCCCTTGTTTTGGTTTGACTGGCCCTGAAGCGGGTTCTGATGCGGGCTCAATTCCTGATACCGGTATCGTTTGTAAGGGGATGCATGAAGGTAAAGAAGTTATAGGTTTGCGTTTGAACTTTAGTAAACGTTGGATCACTCTCGCTCCTGTGGCGACGGTTGTTGGTTTGGCATTTAAGCTGCACGATCCAGAAGGCTTGCTCGGCAATCCCGACAAAAAAGAATACGGCATCACCTGTGCGTTAATTCCTGCAAAGCATCCAGGTATGGAAATTGGTCAACGCCATAATCCAGGCTCGCCATTTATGAATGGCCCTGTGTTTGGTACAGATGTATTTATTCCGGTGGATTGGATTATTGGTGGCGCCGCTATGGCCGGTAAAGGCTGGCGCATGCTGATTGAATGTTTGGGTGCGGGTCGTGGTGTTTCTTTGCCAGCATTATCGACCGCCAGTTCAGAAGTTAATTATCGTTTGGTGGGTGCATACTCGCGCATTCGTCGCCAGTTCAATACTGAAGTGGGTAAGTTTGAAGGTGTACAAGAAGCGACGGCATCAATTGCTGGTAGTGCGTATACCTTGGAAGCGTTGCGCCAACTTGTCACTAAAGGTTTGGAAACCGGTGCGCCCGCAGTGATGACGGCGATGGCAAAATACCATGCGACTGAAATTATGCGTAAATCCGTTGAGAACTCAATGGATATCGTTGGCGGACGCGCAATTCAGCAAGGGCCAAGAAACTTTCTTGTTCACTCTTATCACAGTGTTCCTGTTGCTATTACCGTTGAAGGTGCAAATATTTTAACGCGTTCGTTAATGATTTTTGGTCAAGGTGCGATGCGTTGTCATCCCTATTTGTTCCAGGAAATGTTGGCGATGGAAGATACGGATCACGATCGCGCAATTAAAACGTTTGATAAACTTTTTACGGCGCACTTGGGTCACGTATTTAGTAATTTTATACGCACAAAAATTCTCGGCCTCACGCGTGGATATTTCAGTAGTGTGCCTGCCAACGCCGATGATTTTAGCAAGCGTTGGTATCAGCGTATTAATTTGTTGAGTGCATCTTTTGCGACTATGTCTGATGTTGCTTTAGCGGTATTAGGTGGAAATTTAAAGCGTCGTGAACTTTTGTCGGCGCGTTTGGGTGATGTGCATAGCCAATTATTTATTGCCTGTGCGATTTTAAAATATCACTCTGCACATCCTCGTACAGTGGCAGAAGATATCCATGCAGAATATGCCGTAAATTTAGCGCTCTACAAAGCACAAGACGCATTAAGTGAATTTGCTAAAAACTTTCCTGTGGGTTGGGTTAGCAAACTTATTAAATGTCTCACGCTGATTTGGGGTGAAATCGTTTGGAAGCCTAGCGATGAGTTGGTGCGCAAGTTGGGCGATTTAATTATGGAAGACAACCCAGTACGCCAACAGCTTGCGCAATACGTGTTTGTATCGCATGATCCACAAGATGCTGCAGGCCGTGTAGAAAGCACCTTCCAAATGTTGTTGGCACTTGGGCCGCTCTGGAGTGTTTATTTAAAAGCGCAGCACAAATTAAGCGGTGCAAACATTGCAGAAAAATTACAAGATGCGGTTAGTAAAAATATTATTCAACCGCAAGATGTAAATCGTTTATTGGAATACGATGCGCGTCGCTTTGATTGTATTCTTACGGATGCATTTGATAAGTTGTAAATATTATTGTTCAGCAAAAATCCCCAGTGCTAAAACACTGGGGATTTTTTTTGCTTTTTTAAACAGACAAAAATGCGACAGTAAAAATGGAGGGTTCAAATATAAACTATAAATGCGTATTTATGTGACGAAATAAATCATGTGCTTATTCCTTGACCGCATAAAATTTGATCGTTTAACAGGGAATCATAAAAAAATAATCTAGAGGAAAACTGCTTGCTTTTTAATCTCTAGGCTAAGCTTTAAAAGTAACCACCAATATAGGTGCGCACATTTTTAAAGGAGTGTTTTTATGAAAAAGCAAGCAGCCGCCGTTGGTGTTGGTATTAATCTATGCCCTACAGATCAATTACGTAGCAAGTTGTTAGGTGAAATAGCAGAGTATGAGCGCCAACAATCGCAACTCAAAAATAATGGAACACATGTTAATTTCACAATGATCCAAACTTATAAAGAGTTAATTGCAGCGCGTAAAGAAATGTTAAAACATTTGCCCGTTACGTTGTAAAAAGCATACTTCGTAAAGAGCGTGCGTTGTTAAGCATGATTGTTGATTTAATTTTAACCGATGCTGAGGTATAGTTAGGACAATTAATAACTCGCCAAAGGAGACGCCTCTGAAAAAGGAAAATCCAAGACTTTTTAAACAACCTTGACCCAACAGAAAGGAAATATAATGCTATTGCGTACATTATTAATTGGCCTAATCATAACTTTTACTGGTTGCGCCCAGCAAATGACTCATGAAGAGTTTAACAGCATTAAAAAAGTCGCTGTTATCACTAGAATTAAAGATGAACTCTATTTTTACAATCGCGGCCTTACTATTTTTGAAAATAAAGCAATAAATGCAAACATTTCAGATTGGAAACTTAGCAACTACTTAACGAAACGAATTATCACTGACGCGCATGAAAATGCTCCTTCCATTGAATTTATTCAAGTACCTTATGAATTTAAAAACCGACAATTATCTGTCGAAGATAAGAATATTTTGGTTGAAAAATTAAAAGCAGAGGGATTTGACACCATGATAGGTATTGGTAACGCAGGTATATATTCAGCTAGTGGTGGCGGCTACTATCTGGTGCCACCAGAAATTGGCGGATTTATTTTCTACACTACATCAGTTTTTGGGAACGATTTAAGAAATCAAATATGCCCTCAGTTTAGCTTGGAAGTATTTCGTTTATCTGATATGAAATTACTTTCAAACAGTAGTAATAATATGCGGTATCCAGAACCCATAAAAACTGTAGAGGCCAAACCATTTGACCTCTACACCGACAACGAGAAATCAATTATCAAGACGGAGCTAGAAAAAAATATTGATGACAGCGCCAAAGAAGTCGTGAAAAATATTTTTACTATCAAACAATCAGAATAGTGTAATACAGGGCACGGAGCAGATATTTTTTGATAAACCCATATAATGATGCGGTTTTTATAATATTTACTCGGTCAATTACATACAAAAAGGCGGCCAATTAGACCGCCTTCTTCACTTAATATACTTCCTACAAACACTCTGCATTCGATCTAACAAATCTATCAATGTAGCAACTGCTTTTCCAGGCAATTTACGATCTTGAATAATATTACCTAGCAGGCATTCCATTAAAAAACTTGCTCTTTCAGCCGAGCCGCATTGTTTTGTATTTCGTTAGCTTTGATGAGATACCCGATACATTCCAGATGCGTACCATCCGGAGCGAGTATGTCGATGTGTTCTGATTGATAGAAATAATACTGCTGGGGGTCGAGATTGATAATGCAATTGCCGGATTTATTGAGGTGTTGTGACGCTGAGGATTTAAAAAATGTTCGATTTTTGTCCATAAAATATGTCCCACAGTTTGGATGTTAAACCACCTCCACTGGGTCAGAATTCATGGAGGTGACTGGACGGGGTTCTGACCACCGGCTCCAAACCAACACCGGCCCACCCGAAGGTGGCCCCGCCCAGCCACCATAACGAGGGTGTGACTGTACGAGGACACAAAACACGCAAGCGCGTCTTGTGCCGATTTGGAGTAAAGGAGGTTTTTGGCGAAGGAGTAAAATCTGATGTCCCAATCCCTATTTACTGTTTACAACTTCAGTTGACCTACAAAATTGCAGGGTCTGTGTGTGCTATCGAGCTGCTCTGCAATAATCTTTTCCCAGGCAGTTGTGCAGGCGCCAGTTGATCCGGGTAAACAGAAAATTAATGTACGATTGGAAAATCCTGCCGTGGCGCGTGACTGAATGGTCGACGTGCCGATTTCTTCATAGGAAATTTGACGAAATAATTCGCCAAAACCTACCACAGTTTTATCAAACAAAGGTGTGACAGCTTCTACGGTGCTGTCTCGCCCCGCAAAACCAGTGCCGCCGGTAATTAAAATAACCTGCGCTTGTGCATCGACAATCCACTGCGAAATTACAGCGCGAATTTGGTAGATATCATCAACCACTAAACTTCGATCATGTAATTTATGACCTGCTTCGAGCAGTAAATCTTGTAGCTTTTGGCCCGAAGTATCAGTGTCGAAATTGCGTGTATCGGAAACGGTAAGTACGCAAATATTGAGCGGTTCAAATGTTTGTTGTGATGACATACAAAACTCTTATAAAAAATAGTAAGTAGTAAATAATGACTAGCCACCAGTCATATTCATAAAGCGCAAAATTTGCGGTTCATCGGCTAGGTTAAAATTATGCTTTTCTGGTTTATGTTCAATCGCATTTAATAGCGTTTGTTTTAATTGTACGGCAGGGTTGTCAGATGTTCGCATCGCCTCACGTAAATCTGCACTGTTTTCTTGCCCTAAACATAAAATTAATTTCCCCGTGGCGGTAACGCGTACACGGTTACAACTGCTGCAAAAATTTTCTGAGTGTGGTGAGATAAAACCAATACGTGAATTGTATCCGGCGGTTTTCCAATAACTTGCGGGGCCACCACTGGAATGATTAATCGGCGTTAATGAAAAGTGCGGATTAATTTTTTTACGCAACTCAGCGCTACTAACAAATTCTGCAGCGCGGCCGTGATCGTCGATTCGTCCTAAAGGCATTTCTTCAATAAAACTAATATCCAAGCCTTCATTCAATGCAAACTTCACCAAGTCAGGTACTTCGTCCGCATTAAAATGCTTGAGGGCAACGCAATTGAGTTTGATGGACGTAAATCCCGCTTGTTGCGCGGCTTTAATCCCGGTTAATACCTGATTGATGTCACCAACGCGGGTGAGCTCTTTGAAGCGTGTGGGATTAAGGCTATCAAGGCTAATATTGATACGATGCAGCCCAGCATCTTTGAGTGCCTGTGCATAGCGAGCGAGGTGAGTGCCATTGGTGGTCAGGCACAGCTCAGGAGCTTGTGGTAGCTGTCCAAGCTGTTCCATAAGCTCAATAATCCCGCCGCGAATCAAAGGTTCCCCGCCGGTAATACGCAATTTGGTCACGCCTAACTCGCATAGGGTTTGGCCCAGCAATACCAGCTCTTCTATAGATAGCACTTCGCTGCGCGGCAGAAAGGTCATGTCTTCCGCCATGCAATATACACAGCGCAAGTCACAGCGATCGGTAACTGAGAGGCGCACATAGGTAATGGCGCGGCCAAAGCTATCAATAAGCTGGGGTTGGCTCGTAGTTAGCAGGGCTGGCTGTTGACTGGCGATGAGTTCGGGCATAACAGATGTCACTGGTGGCAATGAACTTACATTATAGAGCTGTCGATTGATGCTTAGGTTGCAAGAATTCTATGCAGTCCAGCATTCTTTATCGAAATATGTTTCTTTAGTGTCGCACTATTCGAGCCAATTTTCTTCTGTCTATTCTCGGCGCCACCCAAAAGGATGCTCTATTGTTGGGATTTTATTGTTTTTCGGTATGTTTTTCTTGTGTGCCGCTATAGATTTTATATTTCTCTTCTCTTCTTTCTGGCGCTTATCAAGCTGGAACCACCAATAAAATCAAAAACGCACCTAAATAAAACACAGTGCACCATCTTTTTGATCCATATAAACGCAAAAATGATTTTTTAAATTTGTGCTATTTGCATTGTTGTGGAGCGTTGTTGCACCAAATAAAAACATTGCTGTCTTTTGTGCCTTCATTGATGCACGTTATTGTTTTTGCATGAAGCTTTGTTGTGCTGCATTAACACCATGAAAATAAAGGTTTTATTTTTTTGCTTTCGATGTTTTTTGAGATTGGCATTGTCCTTGCTCAAGCCATAGTAAGCAAGTTCACAATGCGAAACTGCAAGGTGCAAATGATGAAACACACAGTGACTAATACAGAAACCTCCACTCCGTTAAATGGCCGAGTGCATGATCAACACAAAGCGCGTGCGTCACGTACCGGCAAAGTATGGTTGGTAGGTGCAGGTCCAGGCGATGCAGATTTGCTCACTGTAAAAGCGCTGCGTGCAATTAATTCTGCGGACATTATTTTCTATGATCAATTGGTCAGTGAAGAGATTTGTGCACTGTTTCCAAAAAATACACCAGCGCTCTATGTCGGTAAAGTAAAAAATAATCACAGTATTCCACAAGAAGATTTAAACCAACTGCTCGTTAATCAAGCGCAATTAGGTTTGAACGTATGTCGTATCAAAGGCGGTGATCCTTTTGTGTTTGGTCGCGGCGGTGAGGAATTGTTAGAGCTGCGTAAAGCGGGTGTTGAAGCTGAAGTTGTTCCCGGTATTACTTCTGCATCTGGTTGCAGCACTTATGCCGATATTCCTTTAACGCATCGCGGGTTATCTCAAGGTTGTACTTTTGTAACTGGCCATGCGGAAAAAAGTTTGGATGTGAATTGGAGTGGGCTTGCGCAATTGAATCACACCTTAGTGTTTTATATGGGCTTAACCCGCTCTGGCGAAATTTCTGAAAAATTATTGGCGGGTGGTTTGGCGGCGGATACTCCTGTAGCGATTATTGAAAATGGATGCCGTAAAAATCAGCGCGATATTATTTCTGATGTGGCGAATTTTGCTGAAGTTGTTGTGCGTGAAAAAGTGCAATCACCTGCATTAATCATTGTCGGCCAAGTCGTAAAAATGAAAGAACAGTTACAAGTTGAAGTCTGGGTAAACGAGCTTCAATCTATGTCAGCTTAGTCGGATTACGTTGGTATGAATCGGCTTAAATATTTTACATTTATAAATTTAGTTTAAATTAAAAGCGTTTTAAACGTGAGGCAATTATGAAGAAGCGTATTGTTGTAGTCGGTAACGGAATGGTGGGTCACAAATTTATTGATAATTTGGTGAATCATGCCGATGCTGAAAATTATCATGTGATTACTTTTTCAGAAGAGCCGCGCTTGGCCTATGATCGTGTGCAATTATCAAAATATTTCTCCGGTTCAACTGCTGAAGATTTAATGCTAACGAGTGAAGATTATTACAACGAAAAATCTGTAGAATTTATCTTGAAAGATAAAGTGGTGGATTTGGATTTGGAAAATAAAGAAGTGATCACTGCTTCTGGTCGTCGTGAAGGTTACGACAAATTAATTCTTGCTACGGGTTCATTCCCGTTTGTTCCGCCCATTCCTGGCAATAGCGGTGAGCACTGTTTGGTGTACCGCACTATTGAAGATTTGGAAGCAATTACTAATTCTGCAAAACAAAGCAAAGTTGGTGTAGTGGTTGGTGGTGGTTTGTTAGGTTTGGAAGCTGCTGCTGCATTAAAAGCTGCAGGTCTTGAAACTCACGTAGTTGAATTCGCACCGCGCTTGATGGCTGTTCAATTAGATGAAGGCGGCGGTAAATTATTGCGCCGTAAAATTGAATCCATCGGTGTAAGAGTTCACACACAAAAAGCAACAACAGAAATTGTTGCGGGTACTGAAGCACGCTACCGCATGAATTTTGCTGATGGCAGCCATTTAGAAACCGATATGATTTTGTTCTCTGCTGGTATTCGTCCGCAAGACGAACTTGCTCGCAAGTGCGGTATAGCGGTGGGTGAGCGTGGCGGTATTGTGGTTGATAACAATTGCCAAACCAGTGTTAAAGAAGTTTATTCAATCGGTGAGTCTGCTTTGTGGCAAAACCGTATTTACGGTTTGGTTGCGCCTGGTTATCACATGGCGAAAGTGGCTGTGTCGCACATCACTGGTGGCAGTGAAGAATTTACCGGTGCAGATATGAGCACCAAATTAAAATTGTTGGGGGTTGATGTTGCGTCTGTTGGCGATGCTCACGGTAACACTCCAGGTTCATTAAGTTATACCTACAGCAATGATGTAGAAGAAGTTTACAAGCGCATTATTGTTTCTGCTGACAATACAAAATTGTTGGGCGCTGTATTAGTGGGCGATGTAGAAGCTTACGGCGTGTTGCAACAAATGTGCGTTAACGGTATGGATTTGCCGGAAGATCCAAACGGTTTGATTCTGCCCTCTGTTGATGGCGCGGGTTCAGCAATGGGCGTTGATGCGTTGCCAGAAACTGCACAAATTTGTTCATGTATGGATGTCAGCAAAGGCGCAATTTGTTGTGCAGTGCAAAACGGTGCAACCACCATGAGTGCTATTAAGGATGTAACCAAAGCGTCAACCTCATGCGGCGGTTGTACTGCACTCGTTAAACAAGTTATGGATTCTGAGCTAGTAAAACTCGGTGTAGAAGTTAGCAATAATATTTGTGAGCACTTCCCGCATTCACGTAAAGAATTGGCGGATATTGTTCGCATCAAAAAAATTAAATCATTCGACGAATTGTTGGATGATCATGGTCACGGTTTAGGTTGCGATATTTGTAAGCCAGCAGTTGCATCAATTCTTGCGTCTTTTTGGAATGAGTATGTATTGGATGATAAGCACATTGGCTTGCAAGATACTAACGATATTTTCTTGGGCAATATGCAAAAAGATGGCACCTACTCAATTGTGCCACGCGTAGCCGGTGGCGAAATTACACCAGAGAAATTAATTGTTCTCGGCCAAGTCGCAAAAGATTACAAACTCTATACAAAAATTACTGGTGGCCAACGTATCGATTTATTTGGTGCGCAGTTACATCAGTTACCGGAAATTTGGAAAATATTAGTTGAAGCAGGTTTTGAAACTGGTCACGCGTATGGCAAATCGTTACGTACCGTTAAATCGTGCGTAGGTAGTACTTGGTGTCGTTATGGTGTGCTTGATTCTGTCGGTATGGCGATCACTTTGGAGAACCGTTACAAAGGTGTACGTGCACCGCACAAAATTAAATTTGGTGTGTCTGGTTGTACTCGTGAATGTGCTGAAGCGCAATCAAAAGATTTCGGTGTGATTGCAACAGAAAGCGGCTGGAATTTATTTGTGTGCGGAAACGGCGGTATGCGCCCGCGTCATGCGGATTTGTTTGCGCAAGGTTTGGATGATGCAACGCTGATTAAATATATCGACCGTGTAATGATGTTCTACATTCGCTCTGCTGATCGCTTGCAACGTACTTCTGTGTGGCTGGAAAATATGGACGGCGGCTTGGCGTATCTTAAGAAAGTAGTGATTGACGATAAGCTTGGTATTGCTGATGAGTTGGAGGTGCAAATGCAAGCCAATATCGATCAATACCAGTGTGAGTGGAAAACTACGATTGAGAGCCCGGAGCGCTTGAAACGTTTCAAACACTTTATCAACTCTGATAAGCGCGATGACAACTTGGCGTATGTGTTGGAGCGTGGACAAATTCGCCCAGCATTTAAAGATGAGCGCATCAACAACACTATTGAATTGGTTGAGTTGGTAGATTAATTATTGAAAGCTCTGTCGTCATGCTGCGCTTGCGTGTGGATGACGAGAATGAAAATTATTTTTTGCGAGAAGCTATGATGAGTGAAAAAATCTGGATTAGTGTGTGTGAATATCAAGACTTGTTACCTGACACCGGCCTTTGTGCTCTGGTAAATAAAGAGCAAGTTGCTTTGTTTAATTCACGCCGTTTAAATGAAGTGTTTGCGGTTTCTAATTACGATCCTGTTGGCGAGGCGAATGTGCTTTCGCGTGGGATTCTAGGATCTATTGGTGATGAAATTGTTGTTGCGTCACCATTGTATAAGCAGCATTTTAATTTGCGTACTGGTGAATGTTTGGAAAAGCCAGAGCACAATATCAAGGTTTACCCTGTGCGTGTTGAAGATGGTTTGGTGCAGGTTCAAGTGTAAGTGTTTGTTCGTGTGTTAATGTTAGTGTAGTAAATGTAGTAAGTTTTGTGTGTAACTCTGTTCTTCTTCGGCTGCTTCATGAGTCGTTTTATGGGTAGCCTTTTGGCTACCCTTTTTTATGTTTTTTAGTTAAAAGCTAATGCCGGTGCTGATATAGATTGAACCTAATTCAGCTTTTGTTTCTCCAATTTCGCCAAATTGCTGAAAAGTAAATCCTGCGCCTAGCAATAGATGTTTTCCAATTTCAAATCCGCCTTCAAGGCTAACTTCTAGCATTCCTTCCCAATCATTTAGGTTTGGATTGTTAAATGTAAATTTTCCTGCGCCAATTCCGATTGCGCCAACACAGTAAGTGTTGAGATATCTATTTTCTTCGCTATTACCTGCTAGTGCAAAACCTATCGCTGTGGTTTCAACCGTTGTATCGGGAGTGTCGGTATGCAGTGTGGTGATATTGCGTTGAGCGGAGATGTACATAATTGAGTAGATGGCTCGTACGCTGTAGCTGCGCTGAAAGCGCATATCGTATTTTTCAAATTTATAATCATCCGTGTCATAAGGCATCTCATCTTTGTCAGCATTTATGCCGCCGTAAGATGAGCGTTGAATTTCGATAATATTGATCTGATCAGCACCTGCGTTTGTGCTTAGAAGTATTAAGCTGATCAGTGTTAGAAAAATCCGCATAGAAAATCTCTGTTTGAGTAACCCATCGCTGTTGATGTTATTTTTACTGTTATGTTATTTTTACTGTTATGTTATTTGGGCTGCTACTTGGATTGTTGTTTTGCGAGTGAGCGTTTTTTCTTCCATCGCCAGAAAGCGATTAGCGCTATCGCTGCACCCAGTACAATTTGGCTGTAAAGAAACCATTGCTGTTGTTGAGCGTTTAGTGAATCACTCCAGTGTGTGAATGCAGCGTAAATTATGGGGACAAGATAAATCGTTATCAGTGTCATAACGATAGCAACGCTGGCGGCAATAAGTCTGATTTTTAGCATAGTTGTTTAGTAGTAAGTGAAAAGTGCATCAGCTTAGTGGTTGGTGGCTGCGAAGGCAATCCTGACATTCTGCTTTATCTTGAAGCTTTGTCCTGTTTATTTGCCCAAAAATAAGGAATATTAAAAATAGTAAATGCGCCATTTGAATTCTTTTTTGCGCACTCGCATCTATTTTGTGCACCACAGAAATGCATTTTATATTTTGTGAAATGACGGAATTACTATGTTTGGCCGTGAATATTTTGATATTGCGCACAGGATAAAGGTTAATACGTGTATTTGATGGGAATTCGCTAATTCAATTGGCAAATGAGTAGTCAATGGCATAGCGCTTGCAAAAACAGAACTAATCTGGAGTTTTGTATTTATGCTCGTAAACCCTACTAAAACTGTTTCAACTGTCTGCCCTTATTGCGGTGTGGGTTGTGGCATGTTGATTGAGTCCGATGGCAAAAAGGTTATCAAGGTTACTGGCGATAAAAATCATCCTACTAACTTTGGACGCTTGTGCACCAAAGGTTCAAGCAGTGCGCTGGCGTTGCGCGATTCTGGTCGTATGGAAGCGGCGTTCGTGCGCCCTGATCGCACCGCGCAATCTGTGCAAACGCCAATGGACGATGCCATCAAAATCACCGCAAAACGTTTAAAAGCTATTTTGGATGAGCATGGTCCAGATGCGTTGTCGTTTTACGTTTCCGGTCAGATGTCAATCGAGTCGCAATATTTAGTGAACAAGCTCGCTAAGGGTTTTGTGCGCACTAACAATATCGAATCCAACTCACGTTTATGTATGGCGAGTGCGGGTGCCGGCTACAAGTTATCGCTGGGGTCGGATGCACCACCGGGTTCCTATCAAGATTTTGAGCACACCGATTTATTCTTTGTGATTGGCGCTAACATGGCCGATTGCCACCCCATTTTGTATTTGCGCATGATGGATCGCGTAAAAGCAGGTGCGAAATTGATTGTGGTTGATCCGCGCCGCACGCTTACCGCAGAAAAGTCTGATTTGTTTATGCAGATTAAGTCCGGCACTGATTTGGCGCTGCTCAACGGTTTGCTGCATTTATTGGTTGTAAATGGTCACACTGATCCTGAGTTTATTGCCCAATTCACCCAAGGCTGGGATGTTATGCCAGCGTTTTTGGCGGATTACACACCTGAAAAAGTCGCGGCGATTACGGGCATTGCCGAAGATGATATTCGTGCAACGGCGCACATGATCGGTGAGGCTAAAGAATTTATGACCTGCTGGACAATGGGTCTTAATCAAAGCACCCACGGTACCTGGAATACCAACGCTATCTGCAACTTGCATTTGGCCACGGGAAAAATCTGTCGTACAGGTAGCGGGCCCTTTTCGCTGACTGGTCAGCCTAATGCCATGGGCGGCCGCGAAATGGGTTATATGGGTCCGGGTTTGCCCGGCCAGCGCACACTGCTTTCCGAACCTGATCGCGTGTTTATTGAAGATATGTGGGGCATTGAGCGCGGCAGTATTAGTACCAAAGTCGGCAAAGGCACTGTGGATATGTTTGAACGCATGGCGGCGGGCGAGATTAAAGCTTGTTGGGTGATTTGCACGAATCCTGTTGCCAGCGTACCTAATCGTAAAATTGTGATTGATGCGTTACAAAAAGCCGAACTTGTTATCGCTCAAGATGCTTTTCTTGATACTGAAACCAATCGCTACGCTGACATACTTCTGCCCGGTGCACTGTGGGCAGAAGCGGAAGGCGTGATGATCAATTCCGAACGCAATCTTACCTTGATGCAAGAGGCACTTAATCCGCCCGGTGAGGCGTTGCCTGATTGGCAAATCGTCGCCAGAGTTGCGTGTGAAATGGGTTACGCCGAGGGTTTTAGTTTTAATTCTGCAGAAGAAGTGTTTGAAGAAATCAAGCGTAGCTACAACCCAAAAACCGGTTACGATTTGCGTGGTGTTAGTTATGATCGCTTACGTGAAACGTCTATTCAATGGCCTTGTGCTAGCGAACAAGCAAGTGATCGCAATCCAATTCGTTACATCAACAATGGCGTTAGTCAAACGGTAAAAATTCATGCGGATGGCAGTAAGCCTGAATTTTTATTTGCGACCGAATCTGGCAAGGCTAATTTTTTCGCGCGCCCGCATGTGGATGCAGTTGAAATGCCTGATGGCGATTTTCCGTTTATTTTCAATACGGGTCGTTTGCAGCACCAATGGCATACCATGACCAAAACCGGAAAGATTGCTACGCTGAATAAATTAAATCCATCGCCGTTTGTAGAAATTCATCCAGAAGATGCTGCCGAGTTAGGCATTAACAACAAAGACAAAGTAGAAGTGCGCTCGCGCCGTGGTTATGCGATTTTGCCTGCCGTGGTAACGGATCGCGTATTGCCTGGCGCTTGTTTTGCGCCCTTCCATTGGAATGATATTTACGGCGAAAATCTCACGGTTAACGCCGTCACTAGCGATGCGGTTGATGCTATTTCGCAACAACCAGAATTAAAAGTGTGCGCTGTAACACTTAAGCGTGTAGACGTGTTTGCAGATGATTCAAACAGCACAATAACACAACATTCAAACTCTTCAGCGTCGCAATCGACAAGCTTGGCTTTCTCGGCGCTGAGCGAGGAAACCAGTATGACTTTGATTGACACCTTCGCTATGACGCTCGGTTTAAAAGCCGTGGTGGCGCCTGAACTTTCTGTGGATGAGCGCAGTTATTTGAGCGGCTACATTAGCGGTTTGCAAGCCAGCGCCAAACACATCAGCGCGGTTCCTACTTTGCCGCAAGACTGTCCTGTAAGCACTGCTAATCGTATTTACGTAAATGGTTTGCTTGCCGGGCTTTTTAGTCGCACACTTCCTATAGGTGTCAGTGCGAATGACGTTAGCAATAAACCGTCACTCAGTATTTTGTGGGCATCGCAAACTGGCAATGCTGAAGCGCTCGCGGAAAAATTTGCCGCGCAATTGAATGTCCAAGGTTGGGCGGTAAATTGTCAGGCGATGGATGATTACAGCTTTGAAAAAATCAGTAGCGATCAACACATATTATTTATCACCAGTACTTTTGGTGATGGCGATGCACCCGACAATGGCAATGGTTTTTGGAGCCAATTAAATAGCGATGCTGCACCGCAACTCGCGCACTTACATTTTTCTGTGCTTGCTTTAGGTGACTCCAATTACGGTCAGTTCTGTGGTCACGGCAAAAATTTATTTGCGCGTTTACAAGCACTCGGCGCAAAAGCACTTGCTGAGCGCGTAGATTGCGATACGGATTTTGAGGCTCCATCAAACGAATGGTTTGTTAAGCTAAATGAATCTCTTAATGCGCATTTACCTAATGAAAACACATCCGGTATGACGCAAATTACCAGTACCAAAAAAGTGGAAGAAGGATTTAGTAAAACTAATCCCTACCCTGCGCGCTTAATTATCAATGAGCGCTTGAACAGCGGTAGTGCGGCGAAAGATACTCGTCAATTTGGTTTTGATTTAGGCTCGTCAGGCATTCAATATGAAGCGGGCGATGCGCTAGGTGTGTGGCCGCAAAATTGTCCTGAATTAGTAAATGAATTAGAAGTTGCTCTTAATTTAAACCAACAAGCGCCAGTGGTTGTGGATGCCAATGAAAAACCATTGCGCGAAGCACTACAAAATAATTTTGAAATTTGTCGCCCTAGCCTGGAAGCATTGCAGCTGATTGCGCAGCGCTCTGGTAGTAAAGAATTAAACACGTTGTTGCAAGCGGATAAAAAAGCAGAGTTGCAAGATTGGCTTTATGGTCGTCAGCTGGTCGATATTATTCATGAATTTCCTATTCGTTGCAGTGTAGAAGAATTGATGAGTGTATTAAAACGCATTCAACCGCGTTTATATTCTATTGCATCAAGTTCAAAAGAATTTCCTACGCAAGTTCACCTCACAGTTTCTGCCGTTCGTTATGAAAGATTTTTTAACGGCAAAAAAATTCGCAAAGGCGTTAGCTCGACCTTTTTGGCAGATCGCGCTGATGGCGTAGATATTCCCGTTTTTATTCAGACAAGCAAACACTTTCGCGTACCGAGCGATGGATCTCGTCCAATTATTATGGTTGGCCCGGGTACTGGCGTTGCACCTTTCCGCGGTTTTTTACAAGAGCGCCGCACGCGTGGTGATAGCGGAAAAAATTGGTTATTCTTTGGTGAGCAACATGCTGCTACTGATTTTTATTATCGCGAAGAGCTTGAGAAATTCCAGCAGCAAAAAATTCTCACCGATTTAAGCCTCGCTTTCTCGCGCGATCAGCAACAAAAAATTTATGTGCAAGATCGCATGCGTGAAGACGGCGAAAAAATCTGGCAATGGATAGAGCGCGAAGGCGGTTATTTTTATGTTTGCGGTGATGCCAGCAGAATGGCAAAAGACGTGGACAGTGCTCTGCGCGATATCATCCAACATTACGGACAATTCGACGAAGCTGAAACGGCAAACTACATGCGCAAACTTAATATGGATAAACGTTACGTCAGGGATGTTTATTAGTGATCTGTATTTGAGTTTAGTGCCTAACCCTGTCAGCAAATCCTTTTGACCAGGGGTTTGTTCTTTATCTGTCATCAGATTTTGAATTCTGGTGGACGTTTTCAGTTCAACTCTGTAGGGTGCGCAACGGCTTGGGCGGAGGCTTATAGCTGAAAACTGCGCCGCAATAACTTTAAATTCTAAACCTTCCCTTGAATAATCAGACGACTGGTCATATATTGTAATCATGAGCAAACGCGAACTTAAAAAAGATTATCTGCTTGAGGCAGGCATTAAGGTGATGGCCACCCGTGGCTATAACGGCACCAGCATTCAGGATATTGTCGATGCTGCTGACGTACCTAAGGGTTCCTTTTATACCTACTTCAAAAGCAAAGAAGATTTTGCCATCGCCGCGATGGAGATGGTGGCTGAAGAGCGCATACAAACCAGTAAACGCCTGATAAATGACCGCAAAATCGCACCGATTCCACGTTTGGTACAGTTTTTTGAGATTGGCGTGCCTGGCTGCGAATCGAATCTGAATGGGGGTTGTTTCATTGGCAATATGTGCCAGGAGATGTCTGATTCCAGTGAAGCGATTCGCTTGAAAGTGCGTCAGATGATGCGCAATAAAACGCAAATGATAGAAGATTTATTGGAAGAAGCACGATTGGATGGCAGCCTGAAAAATACACTCTCAACAAGTTTACTCGCTGAGTTTTTATTTAATGCGTGGGAAGGCACCCTGATGCGAATGAAAGCATCTAAATCCCGTGAGCCTTTGGATGCTTTTTTAACGGCATTGCCTAGCATGCTCGGCAATTAAGGCGGTAGTTTGGGATCCCACTAGCGTTTAGCTCCGCGCTAAGCTTAGTTATATAACGTATTGACGGCGGCCTAGTACCGCCTTATTTTTGGTTCAAACTAAAGACGACTGGTCATATTTGGTGTCGATATGAATATTTCATTGGTACAGGATCTAACGCTTAACTCGGATGTTGTTAATGGCAACCATGTCGCAGTTAATCGTGTAATAGGCAATAACGTTGAGCCAACAAAATCGTTTGTAAGCTTGTTGTCGTTACAGGCTATTTTTCTGCAAATTTTTGCAATAAGTATTTTGCTTGCGTGTGCAAATTTTGCAAACGCTGATGACTCCACTTATCTTGCCGATCAACCACAATCTGAATGGATGCAATTGGCGTCTTTAATTGATGATGAAAAGCGTCCTACCTTTATTTCCGGAAGAAAAATTTCCGAAAGAAAAAAAATTAAAAGCAGCTGGGCATTTGCATTTGATAATGATTTGTTGGCCCCGGGACATCGCGATCGCGATTACACTTATGGCATGAATTTAACGTATTCGGGAACAAATGCTAGCGATGCGAGCATCTCATTAAAAATTCCACTCGCGTCGATTGATGAGTGGTTGGGTATTGAAAACATGCCTACCACATCGCAAAACAATTATAGTGTTGAAACAGGTTTATTTGGCTTTACGCCTAAAGATATTCAGCAACAGCAAATTAATCGTAGCGATAGGCCTTATGCAAGTCTTGTTTATTTATCAAGTTCCCATGAACAAATTGATACAGACAATAATGTAGCTTGGAAAACAACATTAGTGATTGGTGCGCTTGGGTTGGGTGTTGTGGGTGATTTGCAAAACACAGCGCATGAAATTGTTTCGGGGAAAGAAGCGCGCGGTTGGGATCATGAAGTCAGTGATGGTGGCGAATTAACAGCACGTTATGCAATTGCAAGGCAGCAGTATTTGCAAAGTTTTTCTGATTCGATTGAATTGAAAAGTACAGTGCAAGCCTCCGTTGGTTATTTAACAGAAGCCAGTTGGAGCTTGAGCGCTCGTGATGGAAAAATTATTAGCCCATGGGCAAGTTTTAATCCAGATTTAATTAGCTATGGTGAAAAATCTACTTACAGCAACAATATTGTATCAAGCAATGAGCATTATTTTTGGGCTGGTGTGACGTTGAAGGCGCGTTTTTATAATGCATTTTTGCAAGGACAAATGCGCGATAGCGATTTAACCTATTCCTATAATGATCTTCGCCCGATTATCGCCGAAGGTTGGGTTGGTTACACCTATGCGTTTAAACAAGGTTACAGAGTGAGTTACGTTTTACGCGCGCAGTCTTCGGAAATAAAACATGGCGATGGTAATCGTAGTGTGGTCTGGGGCGGATTAATTTTTGCGAAGACGATTTAATCAATAATCAGTTTTAATTCTTTCTGGCGAATGCGAAATTTGTTTTCCTTTTTCTTGGTAATGGTGAAAAAGGAAAACAATATTTTATCGTTTGCGAAAAATACTATTGTTTTATCAGTGCAATTAACTGATCCAAAGCAGCGCCCCATCCTTCATGAAATCCCATTGCGTTATGTTTCTGGCAGCTGTCTTCGTCGCCGTGAATAACGGTAGCGGTGTATTTTGTGCCTTGCGGATGTTCTTCGAGTGAAATAATTGCAGTAAAAGCGAATCCATCTTTGTCGATTACCGCTGGGCGGAATCCGGGAAGAAGTGTATTGGTCCACACGAGTTTTTTGTTTTCAATGACTTCAAGGTAGCAGCCTACGTTAGGAAATTCCTGCCCTTCTGGTGAGCGCATCACCGTGCTAAACAGTCCGCCGACGCGTAAATCAATTTTGCAATCAGTCGTGACCCAAGGCGAAGGTGTAAACCATTTTTTTATCAATTCAGGTTGAGTCCACCCTTGCCAAATACGTTCTTTGGTAACGGGAACAATTCTTTCAAATACAAGGTCAAGTGTTGGTTCTGGTTGATAGGTCGATTGAGACATTCTTATTGTCCTCTATAGTAGCGGAGGTGTTGTTGAGATTTTTAAAGGTACCATTCTATGTGATGGAGTGCGAGTGAATAAATAAGTTCATTGCATATCGCGATTAATTAATTCGTTCATTGCGCCAGCTTTATTTAATTCATCAATGGCGGCATCCATTCGTATGATAAAATCTTGTTTGTAGGGAAGTGTATTGCTTGAGCAGTAACTGATGTAGGCATTTTCATTTGAGAGTACAAAGGTTTCGTTGAGTGTAAAGTTTGACATGCGAGATTCTTTTTTAGATTTTATTTTTAATTGATGGGCAGAGTATTGCACTGAGGCACGATCATTTGCGTAGCAATCAATTTTTTTATCTGCCAAGCGCTCAATGTTAATGTTGTTGCCTTTTCCTTCTTTTAATATGATTTTTCCTTGTTTTGCTGCGTCTTGTAATGTACTCGATAAAAAATAACCAAGATTGATGCCAATCGTTAAGCCTACAAAATCATCGGGAAATTTTTCGTGTGGTTTTTTCATAATCTCATCGCTACAAAAAAGCACAATCGTTTCTTGATGAAATGGTACTGAATAGGTTTGGATGTAGGTGCGTTCTTTGTGGCGATAGGGAGGGAATAGCCCGAATATAGAATTATCTTTTAAATACAATAAGCCTCTTCTCCATGGAATGGGGGCGAGTTCAATGTCGTAATCGGGGGCTAGTTTTGTGGCGGCCTGTTTAATGAAGTCGACATAGATGCCTTTGAATTGGCCATTTTCCACGTAAGAGTATGGCGCGTAATCATCATCGCCGTAGAGGGTGATTTTTTCAGTTGCAATGGCCGCCACAGAAACGCATGTAAAAAAAGCGATGATTGCACATGTCGTTAACGTTCTCATGATGTTAGCTCCATAATACATATCATGGAAATGCCTACTCAGCTTAGGAGTTTTGCGCACGTAACGCTAATGAAGTGATAGTGATATTTTTAAGTGAGCTAATTAGTTTTTATTGCGCTGAATTCTAATCACAAAACTCAACAAACGAATGCGGCGCATAATGTTGGCAAGGTGAACGCGATTGCGAATGCCAATGCATAAGCTAATCACGCTATTGTGTGCATCGCGTTCTTGTACATTTATGTGCTCAATGCTGGCACCTTGTTCGTTAATGCGCGTGGCAAGTGTTGCGATAATGCCACGTTCACTTTCTACTTCTACGCGAACATCAACCAAGAATTCGCCAGTAACATTTGCGGCCCAATTCACTTGGCTAATTTTGTCTGGGCTATTGCGAACCTCAGCCATATTGCGACAAGTGTCTTGGTGAATAACAAGACCTTTGCCGGAGCTGATGTGGCCAATAATCGGATCGCCGGGAATGGGGCGACAGCAGCGCGCAAAACTAATCATTAATCCTTCAGCAGAATCGATGGTGATTGGCAGGTTTGCATTGCTTGGGTGTGTTTTAATATCCGCTTCAGGTTTGAGCAATTTAGCGACCGTGATTGCGACGCGATTGCCAAGGCCAATTTCTTCCAACAATGAATCCATGGAATCTAATTTTACTTCCAATAATAACTTGTCACGCTGTTCATCCGTAAGCTGTTCAAATTCCATTTGCAGATCGTTAAACGCTTTGGTTAGTAAACGTCGCCCTAAAGAAATTGATTGGCTGTGACGTTGGCCTTTTAGAAAGTGGCGAATCGCACTGCGCGCTTTTCCTGATACCGTAAAGTTGAGCCAGTTAGGATTAGGCTGCGCGCCTTGTGCCGTCATGATGGTAACTTTTTGGCCGCTTAATAATGGTTGCGATAGCGGCGCTAAGCGGCCGTTGATACGGCATGCAACACAGGCATTGCCAACATCGGTATGTACCGCATAAGCAAAATCAACCGCGGTAGCACCCGTCGGTAATTCAACAATTTTTCCTTTGGGTGTAAATACATAAACTTCGTCAGGGAAGAGATCGATTTTTACGTTTTCAATAAATTCGAGAGAATCACCCGCGTGTTGTTGCATTTCCAGTAAACCTTTCACCCACAAGCGCGCGCGATTGTGGCTGGCGTTGACGGTGTCATCACTACTGGATTTATATAAAAAGTGTGCAGCGATTCCGCTGTTGGCCATCTCATCCATTTCTTTGGTGCGAATTTGCACTTCAATCGGCACGCCGTGCATGCCAACCAAAACGGTGTGTAAAGATTGATAGCCATTTGCTTTGGGGATTGCGATGTAATCTTTAAACTCACCTGCTACAGGTTTATAAAGATTATGCATAACGCCGAGCGCGCGATAACAAGTGTCGACGCTATCCACTATAATGCGGAAGGCATACACATCCATAATTTCTTTGAAAAACTTTTTCTTGGTGCGCATTTTTTCGTAAATGCTGAACAAATGTTTTTCGCGGCCAATCACAATCGCCGTTAAATTTTCACTGGCAAGGCGCTTTTCTAAAGCCGCTTGAATTTGTTCGACCAACTCTTTGCGATTACCACGCGCGCTTTTTAATGCGGCTTGCAAGCGTGTGGCACGTAGCGGGTGCATCGAATAAAAACCGCGATCTTCCAATTCCAAACGTACATCGTTCATTCCTAAGCGATGCGCGATGGGGGCATAAATTTCTAACGTTTCTTTTGCAATGCGACGTTTTTTGTCGGGCGGCATAGCGCCGAGTGTGCGCATGTTGTGTAAGCGGTCGGCGAGTTTTACCAAAATAACGCGTAAGTCTTTGGCCATCGCTAGCGCCATTTTCTGAAAGTTTTCAGCTTGTTTTTCGGCGTGGGATTCAAACTCAATCTGCGTCAGCTTACTAACACCATCGACCAAATCGGCGACCGATTCGCCAAATTGTTTTGCGATCGCTTTTTTGCTGATGCCGGTATCTTCAATCACATCGTGCAACATCGCGGCCATCAAGCTTTGATGGTCCATATGCATAGTGGCGAGAATATCGGCAACAGCAAGAGGGTGGGTAATATAGGCTTCGCCGCTGCGACGTTTTTGACCGTCGTGGGCTTGTTCGGCATAAAAGTAAGCGCGGCGCACCAAATTAATTTGAGGCGTTTCCAGATAAGACGAAAGCCGATGGCTTAAGGCTTCAATGGTTTGCAATGCGGCGCTCCAGAAATTTCAACTAAGACCTATTATGAACACTAAATCGCAAATGTATTTTTTTCAAGCGATAGCTGATTAATTCGCTCTATAGTGGCTATAGAGATGAAAAAGATAAAACAGCCACCGAAAAATAAGGCCATCAAAGATGGCCTTATTGAGTAATCTTATTGCACGGATAGGCCGTGCATTGGGATTAAATTTCGTTGTCGTATACGCGCTCAGGCTTAGGCTGCGGCAGGGTATCTTTTTCTAACAGAATGCTTGCATCAATAAAGCCTTCTTCAATTTCACGCAAGGCGATAACTGTTGGTTTATCATTTTCTGGCGCAACATGGGGTTCTTTACCGCCAATCGCCAATTGACGAGCGCGCTTGCTGCTCACCATAACCAATTCAAAACGGTTATCCACTTTAGACAGACAATCTTCAACAGTAATACGTGCCATAACTAACTACTCAAAAAAGGGGTTGCTTAAAAGGTGCCTATTATGCGCTACATGAGGCAGGGCTGCCAACCTCGCCGCTTACGAAACAGTCACATTAAGCCAGTAATTCTTGAAGAAGATGGGTATGTTTCTCCACTTGGCGTGCCAAACGCAGGTGCTGGCTAGTAATAAGTGCCTGAAACTGTGCCAATGCTGTGGTGAAGTCATCGTTAACAATCAGATAATCTGCCTCAACATAGTGGGACATTTCACTGATCGCTTCGCTCATACGAAGATCAATAACGCCAGAATCATCTTGCCCGCGACCTGTTAAGCGCTGGCGCAAACACGCCAATGATGGCGGCAAAATGAATAGACTAATCGTGCCGGGTATTAATTTGCGTACTTGTTGGGCGCCCTGCCAATCGATTTCCAAAATAACGTCTATACCTTGCTTGAGAGTATCCATAACCCATTGTTGCGAGGTGCCGTAAAGATTGTTAAAAACACGTGCTGACTCCAAAAAGGCGCTTGCTTCCAGCATCTTTTCAAAGGTCGCATGGTCGATAAAATGATAATTAACACCGTCGATTTCACCCGGGCGTTTAGGGCGCGTCGTGTGCGAAACGGATACACAAACTTCAGGATTGGATTTTACCAGCGCCGATACCAAGCTGGTTTTGCCGGCGCCAGAGGGAGCAGAAACTGTATAAAGTGTACCGAGACTTGCCATGAGAACGCCTTTGCGTTGAAGAATACAAAATCGAATTATGGCATAGTAGCTTTTATTTGCCAGCCAATGCGACTTAACAATCCGATAATCTCCAGAGATATGCTACGCCCTATGACTCAAACTCTTACGCTCCAGCAAGCCGCGCAACGCCTGAACGTTCGCCCAAAAACTATCCATGAATTCGTCGCCAAAAAACGCCTGAGTTTTGTTGGCAATGAATTGTTAGATGCTGACGAAGTTGAAAAGCTCGCGCTCTTGATGGATAAGTTGCGTACTAATGGGATTGCGACCTTGGTGAATATATCAGAGCGAGATTTGTAGTGTGTTCATAAATTTGTATTGTTCATGATTCATGAACATGCTATTTTTGGTGAACAAATGGTCGCTAGAGTTGCTCGAAGTGCTGAATCCATCAGAATCTAAGATCTTAACGCAAGCGCTGCTCGCTCTTAAGGGGGAGGCTGGGCTAGATTTTGCTTTGGGGGGGCAGCTACCCGTCGATAGCGAGGCGGATTGTTTAATACTAACGCCTACACAAGCCATAGCGGTTGAAATTAAGCGAAACATTAGGCCAGCGCACCTTGGTGCAATTATTCAGCGCATCAAAAAGCTACAGCCTATAGGGTTGTTAGTTGCCGACTACATAAACCCCAATATTGCCAAAACGTTGAAAGATAATGATGTTCAATACATGGATGCTTGCGGCAATATCTATTTAAATTTACCCCCGATATACGTCAACATTACCGGTCAAAAACCTGCATTAGAAACAAAAAAAGAAACCAATAAAGCATTTGATATCAGCGGGCTAAAACTTATCTATGGCTTCCTATGCGATAAAAGCTTAGTGAGCGCGAGCTACCGTGAAATAGCAGAACAAACAGGTATTGCACTCGGAGCTGTGGGTACAGTCTTAAATGGTCTTATAGATGCTGGCTATTTGATAGATCAGGGGAAAGCCGGTAAGCGTCAGCTTATCAATTGTCGTAAATTATTAGATCGTTGGGTAGAAGCTTATCCTGAAAAATTAAAGCCAAAATTATTGGTCGGTGAATTTGTCAGCGATGATTCCAATTGGTGGAAAAAAATTGAAATTGAAAAATTTGGTGCTTACTGGGGTGGTGAAACTGCCGCTACAAAATATACAGATTATCTAAAGCCACAGGTCACTACTGTTTACTTACCGGAGCGTGCGGGAAACAAACTTCTTGCAGCTGCACGCTTACGCAAAGTACATAATTCATTTGAAGATGCTGTTGGATTAGTGAAAATATATCGCCCCTTTTGGCCAGAACAGCATACCGATAGCAAACAGTATTCTTATCTAAGAAAAGATGCCGTTCATCCCATTCTTATTTATGCCGACTTAATTGCCACAGCGGACAGCCGCAATCTCGAACCCGCAAGGATGTTATATGACAGCACCATTGCTGAATATATCGGGGAAGATTGATCCCGCGTTAGTGGAAGTTTGCGCAACAGTTGCAGCGTGTGCTGCGCAGTTGCAAGTACCTTACTTGGTTGTGGGTGCTTCGGCGCGCGATATGGTTTTACATTATGGCTATGGAGCCAAAGTACAACGAGCCACAGCCGATATAGACTTTGCATTACAGGTTCCCTCATGGGATGCCTTTGCGACTTTAAGAAAAGAATTAATAGCAAACAACTTTTCCGAAACCAATACCGCCCACCGATTAATAGGGGCCAATAATTGGCCTATTGACATAGTTCCGTTTGGCGGCGTAGCAGATGAAAACGCTAACATTCAATGGCCGCCATCTGGTGACACAGTAATGAATGTGCTCGGTTTTCAGGAAGCATTGAATAACGCAAATACCGTTCGTCTTAGCGATACGCCCATACTTGATGTACCCGTCGCCTCACCAGAGGGAATGACAATACTCAAGCTCATCGCGTGGACTGATCGCGCTACTGACTTGCGTAAAAAAGATGCCAAGGATATCGCGTATCTACTCACAACTTACGAAAATATTCCCGCTGTTTCAGATCAGCTTTATCGCGAAGAAACACTGATGGAACTCTATGGTTGGGATATAACCTTAGCGAGTGCTCATCAACTAGGCATAAATGCAAAACAAATTACTTTGCCACAAACCAATGTTGTTATTACAAACTTATTGAACAATCAGCACCCCAGATTAAAACTGGAGCGCTTAATAAATGAAATGAGTGAAAATGCCGCTCACCAATACGCCCGCAATGAAGCGCTTATAAATGCTTTTAGCACAGGCCTCTTGGCTTAAACCATTAATGTTCACGCTCTACTCACGTATTAGGCTTTATTAAATTATGAACAAACAACAACTCGCCGCCAAAATCTGGGAATCCGCCAACCAGATGCGCTCCAAAATTGAAGCGAATGAATATAAAGACTACATACTCGGTTTTATTTTTTACAAATACCTTAGCGACCAACTGGTGCAGTTTGTCACCAAAGAAGGAATGAGCAACGACGATATTCAAGCCTTGAATGAAAGCGATGCCGACACAGTAGAGTTTGTGCAAAGCAACTTAGGTTACTTTATTGCTTACGACAACTTATTTTCGACTTGGATAGACCCTAAATCCGACTTTGACGAATCCAACGTGCGCGATGCACTCTCGGCATTTAGCCGGCTTATCCATAAAGATCACAAGAAATTATTTGAAGGTATTTTCACCACGTTGGAAACTGGCTTAAGCAAACTCGGTGAAAGCTCAGGCAAACGTACCAAAGCGATTAGTGATTTACTGCACCTGATTAAAAGCATCCCCATGAACAGTAACCAAGGGTACGACGTGCTGGGTTACATTTATGAATACTTAATTGAAAAATTTGCCGCCAATGCCGGCAAAAAAGCCGGTGAGTTTTATACCCCGCACGAAGTCTCTGTGCTCATGTCGCTCATCATCGCCCATGAACTAAAAAACAAAGACACCATTAGAATCTATGACCCCACCAGCGGCTCAGGCTCCTTGCTGATCAACATTGGTAATGCCGTAGAGCAATATGCCAAAACCAAAGACAGCATTGAATATTACGCGCAAGAGTTAAAGGCCAACACCTACAACCTAACGCGCATGAACCTCATTATGCGCGGCATTAAAGCCGCCAACATTAAAACCCGCAACGGCGACACGCTAGAAGAAGATTGGCCCTATTTTGATGAAAGCGATCCACTCGGCACTTACCAAGCCCTGTATGTGGATGCCGTAGTCTCCAACCCGCCTTACTCACAACAATGGGACCCGAGCTTCAAAGAGAGCGACCCACGCTACTCACGTTTTGGTTTGGCGCCAAAAACCAAAGCGGATTTTGCGTTTTTATTGCACGACCTTTACCACCTAAAACCCGATGGCATTATGACCATTGTATTGCCGCACGGCGTGTTGTTCCGTGGCGGTGAAGAGGGGCAAATTCGCAAGCAGTTAATCGAAAGCGACCACATTGATGCCATTATCGGTTTGCCCGCCAACATCTTTTTTGGCACCGGTATTCCTACCGTTATTTTGGTACTCAAACAAAAACGTAAAAATAACGACGTGTTAATTGTGGATGCCTCCAAACACTTTTTGAAAGAAGGCAAAAACAACAAGCTGCAAGCCTCAGACATTAAGCGCATTGTGGATGCGGTGATTAACCGCGAAAGCCACCCAAAATTTTCGCAAATGGTAGAGAAGAAAACTATTCGAGAGCAGGGCTACAACCTCAATATTCCGCGCTATGTGGATTCTTCCCCTGCCGCCGAAAGCTGGGACTTACACGCAACTATGTTGGGCGGAATTCCCAACAACGAAATTGCTGAATTACAACATTACTGGCAAGCATTACCACAATTACACGCTGCGCTGTTTAAATCGAAATCAGCCGCTTACAGTGAATTAGCCACTGAAAAAAGTGCCGTGAACGCCACCATTACCCGGCACCCGCAAGTGGTGGCGTTTATTAATAACTACAACAACGCCTTCACGGGTTTTGATGAACATTTAAATACAACCCTAATCGAAAGCTGGGCAACCCTTAACCGCAACCAACAAGAAGCACAATTAAGTGAAGAACTCTTTACCCGCTTAGCACCCATTGCGCTGATAGATAAATACCAAGCCTACCAACACCTGAGCAACCAATGGCAAACCATCAGTGCCGATTTGGAAATGATGCAAACCGAAGGCTTTGCCTCCACCCAACAAGTTGACCCGAATATGGTCATAAAAAAGAAAGACGGCAAAGACGTAGAAGTACAAGAAGGCTGGAAAGGCCACATACTGCCGTTTGATTTAGTGCAAACAACGCATTTAAGTGATGACTTGGCGGCACTCGCTAACCAAGAAAATCGCGTGGCAGAAATCGCTTCATTGCTAGAAGAAATTCTGGAATCCCTAAGCGAAGAAGAAAAAGAACAAGACACCGTAAAAGAAAGCAAAGACGGTTTTGCAAATGCAGAAGTCAACAAAGCCGCTAAAGCCTTTTTAAAGGAGCAAAAAGACACCAAAACCCAATTTGCCGCCGAAAGCTATGAGGCAAAACTTATTCGCGTCAGCGAATTAATAGAAGAAGAAAAAGACCTGAAAAAAACCGTAAAAGAAGCGGCCACGGCGCTGCACCTAAAAACCAAAACCACCATAGAAAATTTAACGGACGAGCAAGTGAATGAATTGCTGCACCTGAAATGGATTGCCCCGCTGTGCAATGAATTAGCGGCCATGCCAAACAGCGTAATCACCCAGCTCACCACCCAAGTACAAGCTCTTGCCGATAAATACGCCGTGACTTATTCTCAAGTCGCGAATGACATTAAAAACACCGAGCAAGAATTGGCGGAAATGTTAGGCGAACTCACAGGTAATGAGTTTGATATGCAGGGTTTGGCGGAATTGAAGAAATTATTAATGCTGAGTGATGAATGATGAGTGTAAAAGAAAACAAAAATTCAGAATTTAGCATTCATAATTCAGAATTTATTGTTCCTGAGGTTCGTTTTAAAGGGTTTAATGGAGATTGGGAGGAATATCCACTCTCAACATTTATAAGCTCACTAGACGCAGGTGTAAGCGTGAACTCTGGAGATAGACCTGCTAACGAAAGCGAATTTGGCATACTAAAAACAAGTTGCGTAACTAACGGATTTTTTGAGCCGAACGAGAATAAAGTTGTATTTAAAGCGGAAGAAATAAACCGCCTAAAAGAGCCTGTGCTAGAAAATACGATCATCATTAGCAGAATGAATACACCTGCATTAGTAGGTGCCAATGCGTATATTAGCCAAGGTTTTGCGAATTATTTCTTGCCTGACAGGCTTTGGGCTGCAAAGCCAACAGCTATAGGAGACTTAAAGTTTATAGCCTACATATTAGGCTCATATAAAGGACGACTAGCTCTTTCTGACTTGGCTACGGGCACCTCAGGCTCAATGAAAAACATTTCAAAGCCATCCGTCCTTCGATTAACGTTTCGTGTGCCCCGAGATCAAGAACAAACCCAAATCGGCAACTATTTCCAAAAACTCGACAACCTAATCAACCAACACCAACAAAAGCACGACAAGCTCAGCAGCATTAAAAAAGCCATGCTGGAAAAAATGTTCCCCAAACAAGGCGAAACTGTTCCCGAAATTCGGTTTAAGGGGTTTAGTGAGGAGTGGCGAGAAACTGATTTAGCTGGTGCTTGTTCAAATTTTCAGAGTGGGAAATTCATAAAAGCGGAGGATATTAAAGAAAATGGAGCCTACCCAGTATACGGTGGTAATGGATTACGTGGCTTTTGCTCGGCATATAACCACGAAGGCATCTATGCATTAATTGGCAGACAAGGGGCACTTTGCGGAAATATGAATATTTCGCATGGCAAAGCATTTTTTACTGAGCATGCTATTGCTGTCCAAGCAAATAAAGATTGCGATACTCTTTTTCTTTTTTACAAGTTAGGAACAATGAATCTTGGCCAATATTCTGGGCAGTCTGCCCAGCCCGGGCTTTCGGTGACTAATCTTATTAAATTAATAATTTTCGTTCCCGAATATAGGGAACAAACCAAAATCGGCAACTACTTCCAAAAACTCGATACCCTAATCAACCAACACCAACAACAAATCACTAAACTCAATAACATCAAGCAAGCCTGCTTGAGCAAAATGTTTGTGTAGCAGGGAGCCATAATGACCACCTTTAAAACTGAAGCGGAATTTGAACAAGCTTTTATTGACGTACTTACCCAAAAAGGTTGGGAGCCTGAAGTTTTAAAACATAAAACCGAAGCCGAGTTACTGCAAAACTGGGCCAATATTTTATTTGAAAATAACAAACAAAAAGATCGCTTAAACGGTGTGCCGCTCACCAGCAGCGAAATGCAGCAAATTATTGAGCAAATAAAAGAACTTAAAACGCCGCTTAAATTAAACGGTTTTATTAACGGCAAAACCGTCGCCATTAAACGCGACAACCCTGCGGATGCGCTGCATTACGGCAAAGAAGTCAGCCTAAAAATTTATGACCGCCAAGAAATAGCCGCAGGCCAAAGCCGTTACCAAATTGTGCAGCAACCCAAATTTGAACGCGGCAGCCCACTACGAAATGACCGCCGTGGCGACGTGCTCTTATTAATTAATGGTATGCCCGTTATTCATGTAGAGCTAAAACGCAGCGGCATACCCGTAAGCCAAGCTGTAAACCAAGTAGAAAAATACAGCAAAGAAGGCATTTTTAGCGGGCTGTTTTCGCTCATCCAAATCTTTGTAGCCATGCAGCCAGAGGAAACCAAATACTTTGCCAACCCCGGTGCGGATGGCAAATTTAACCCAGACTACCAATTCAACTGGGCGGATTTTAATAACGAACCCATCAACCACTGGAAAGCCATCGCCTCTACGCTTTTGTCTATTCCTATGGCGCATCAACTCATTGGTTTTTACACAGTCGCGGACGATACCGACGGCGTGCTTAAAGTCATGCGCAGTTACCAGTATTACGCCGCTAACGCCATCTCCGATAAGGTAGCTAAAACCAATTGGCAACAATTGGGCAGTGCGAACAACAAAGATCGCCTTGGCGGTTATGTGTGGCACACCACGGGTTCTGGTAAAACCATGACCAGTTTTAAATCGGCGCAATTAATTGCTCAATCAAAAGATGCCGATAAAGTTATTTTTTTAATGGATCGCATTGAGTTAGGTACTCAATCTCTTGCGGAATACCGCAACTTTGCAAATGATGGCGAAGATGTACAAGCCACCGAAAATACCGATGTATTAGTCACCAAATTAAAAAGTAATAATCCCGCTGATACTTTAATTGTTAGCTCCATTCAAAAAATGAGTAATATTTTTGAAGCGGTCAACGATGAAGGAACCGCAACACCCATATCTACAAATACAGCAGATATTGAAAAAATTCGCGCCAAGCGTTTGGTCTTTATTGTGGACGAAGCCCACCGCTCCACCTTTGGCGATATGCTAATTACCATTAAGCGTACGTTTCCCCGCGCCTTATTTTTTGGTTTTACCGGCACACCCATTCAAGAAAAAAACGAAAAAAACGGCAACACCACCAGCACCGTATTTGGTAACGAGTTACACCGCTACAGCATTGCCGATGGTATTCGCGATGGCAACGTACTGGGCTTTGACCCTTACAAAGTTTGCACCTTTCGTGATAAAGACTTGCGCGAAGCGGTTGCCTTAGAACAAGCCAAAGCCGATTCCGTCAGTGACGCCATGAGCGATCCAGCCAAAAAGAAAAAATTTAATTATTTTATGAATGATGTGGCTATGGCAGGCCATAAAGACCCCACAGGTCAGTACGTTAAAGGCATAGAAGACTATGTCCCCAAAGAACAATATCTAACCGACACCCACCAAGAAAAAGTGGTGGAAGATATTCTGCAAAGTTGGGATGTGCTCAGCCAAGCCTATAAGTTTCACGCCATTTTAGCCACCAACAGTATTGCCGAAGCGATTGATTATTACCGCCGTTTAAAAGCCGCCAAACCCGAACTTAAAATATCGGCCTTGTTTGACCCAAACATTGATAACGATGGCGGTGGTGAACGTGGTCCAACCTTTAAAGGCGATGGTTTAGAAGAAATTATGGCCGACTACAACGCGCGCTATGGCCAAGATTTTGATTTTGCAAAACACGCACAATTCAAAAAGGATTTAGCCGCACGCCTTGCCCACAAAAAACCTTACGAGCGCATCCACACAGAACCCGCAAAGCAGTTGGATTTACTCATTGTGGTAGACCAAATGCTCACCGGGTTTGACTCTAAATGGCTTAATACCCTGTATTTAGACAAGGTGATTAAATACCAAAATATTATTCAAGCCTTCTCGCGCACCAACCGCTTATTTGGCCCAGACAAGCCCCACGGCACCATTCGCTATTACCGTTATCCCCATACGATGGAACAGCATATTAAAGATGCGGTAAAACTTTATTCGGGCGACAGACCCATCGGCTTATTTGTAGACCGCCTTGAAAGTAATCTTGAAGCCATGAATACGCTGTTCGCAGATATCACCGAATTATTTACACATGCAGGGGTGCCAGATTTTGAAAAACTCCCTGACGATATGGAGGCTTGTGCAAAATTTGCTGATTTATTTAAAACCTTTAATCAGCACTTAGAGGCCGCCAAAGTACAAGGTTTAGATTGGGCTAAACTCAGCTATACCTTTGGTGAAAATAATGAGCGTGAGGTACTGCTTGCCCTTAATGAACAAACTTATTTAGGGCTAGCACTCCGCTATAAAGAACTAGCAGGCAAAGGTAGTGGCGGTGGAAGCGGCGGCGATGTGCCTTTTGATATTAGCGGCCACCTCACCGAAATAGATACCGGCAAAATCGACGCCGATTACATGAATAGTCGCTTTGAAAAATATTTAAAAGAGCTGAATCAACACCAAGACCCAGCGAGCATTGAACTAACGCTTAACGAACTACACAAGTCTTTTTCATCGCTCACGCAAATCGAACAAAAATACGCCCGACTATTTTTGCATGATTTACAGCGTGGCGATGCGCAATTAATTGCAGGTCACAGCTTTAGAGACTACATCAACAGCTACAAAAATAACGCCGAAAATGCTCAACTCAACGTCGTGGTTAACGCCTTAGGTTTAGATAAAAGCCTGCTAACGGCGTTGCTCAACGACAATGTTAGTGATAAGAACATCAACAACTTTGGTCGTTTTGACGCATTAAAAGAAACGGTGAATAAAGAAAAAGCCAAAGCCTACTTTGAGAAACTAGACGCTACAAGCATACCGCCTTTTAAGCTGAATATGCGGATTGATAAGTTTTTAAAGCAATTTATATTTGCACAAGTTGACGATCTCTTGGCTGATAACGCAACAGACTTAATTGACTAGGAAAAAATATTACGTTTTAAGTATGTTGTGAAGCCAAGGATCGGCAGCATTGCTACGATAAATCTACTCAATATTCTGCACCTGCTCTCGCATCTGCTCGATCAGCACTTTTAACTCCACCGCCGCTTGCGTTGTTTCGCTGACAATGCTTTTTGACGAAAGTGTATTCGCTTCGCGATTTAATTCTTGCATTAAAAAATCTAAACGGCGGCCGAGGGATTCATCTTGTTTCAGGCTGCGTTTTACTTCGATGACGTGAGTGTCGAGGCGATCGAGTTCTTCGTCGACGTCGGCTTTTTGTGCGAGTAAAACAATTTCTTGTTCAAGGCGATCTGGATCTAAATCGATTTGCAGTGCTGCTAATTTTGCGTGCAGTTTGTCGCGTTGTGTTTGCAAAATTTCTGGCAAGCGTGCGCGAACGGCGACAACTTGTGCAGAGACGGAATCCAATCTGTGTAAAATTAATTGTTCAAGTTCATTGCCTTCGCGCGTGCGATGTTCGATTAAACCTTCCAATGCAGAATGAAATAGTTCCAGCACGGCAGCTTGCATGGCATCGCGATCGAGTTCTTGTTTTTGAAGCACGCCTGGCCATCTGAGTATGTCTAGTGGATTTACCAGTGAGGCGTCGTCGGCTAATAATTCATTAATGCGCTGTGCGGCTTTGGTGAGTTGCGCCACGCGTTTAAAGTTAATCCCTAATTCGGTTTCACCTTCCTGCTCCCATTGAATGGCGAGGCTGGCTTCTACTTTGCCGCGCTGTAAGGCTTTGCGCATAGCATCGCGCAGTTGTGGTTCTATTTCGCGGAAATCTTCCGGCAAGCGAAAACTTGGTTCTAAATAGCGGTGGTTTACGCTGCGAATTTCCCACACGGCGGTTCCCCAAGGGAGTTTGACTTCACGGCGAGCAAATCCAGTCATACTGCGTGGCATAGAAAGTTCCTTTAATGGTTGATGTAAAATTAGCGGTGAATCGCTGGGCGAGAGCTGGTAGAGTTCGCGCTTATTAATGACATTCAATGATATTCGTTAAAACGCGGATGGTAGCACACAGCTGGCCATCGTTCATTTTCAGTAATAAGGATTCCTTTATGCAACGCCCAAGTGGTAGAAACCCTGATCAACTTCGTGATATTCGCATTACTCGTCGTTACACAAAACACGCCGAAGGTTCGGTGTTGGTGGAATTTGGCGATACCAAAGTGATTTGTACGGCCAGTGTGGTCAATGGCGTGCCGAGCTTTTTGCGTGGCCAAGGTCAAGGCTGGGTGACTGCAGAATACGGTATGTTGCCGCGCTCAACAGGTTCGCGTATGGATCGCGAAGCTGCGCGTGGCAAACAAACGGGCCGCACCGTGGAAATCCAGCGTTTGATTGGCCGCTCATTGCGTGCAGCAATTGATATGACAGCGCTCGGTGAAAATACTATCAATATTGATTGCGATGTTATTCAAGCTGACGGCGGTACGCGCACTGCATCGATTACAGGTGCTTGGGTTGCATTGGCCGATGCGATTGCGCATTTAAAAGCAAACGGGAAAGTAACTGGCGAACCGCTGAAGCGTGCGATTGCATCTGTGTCTGTTGGTATTTATCAGGGCGTGCCAGTGTTGGATTTGGACTATCCCGAAGATTCATCCGCTGATACTGATATGAACGTCGTGCTCGGTGATGACGGCGGTATTATTGAAATTCAAGGCACAGCAGAAGCAGAACCTTTTTCAGAAGATGAATTTGCAGCTATGTTAAAGCTTGCGAAAAAAGGTATTGCTGAGTTACACGCGCTGCAACAAGTTGCGCTTAGCGGAAAATAATTTTTTACGATACAGATCATATACAAATACAAAATCATCTCCATATAAATCGCACTCTACTCTTAACTTATTAATAGCGGGGTGCGATTTATGCTATTCACAAAAATGTCACAAGATTACTACCTGCCTGTCATAAAATTTTGTAAACATTAGCACACGCAAACGTATGGATTATTCCTATGACTGTTTCCAGTGCTGTGCTCTCTAGAAATATAATGCTTCCGCACAATGCGCAGTTGCAACCTCGCCCAGCAACCCCGCTGATTAACGCTCGCACCATTTGGATTTCTGATATTCATTTAGGTTATCGCGATTGCCAAGCGGATTATCTGTTAGATTTTCTCAGCCATATTCATTGCGATACCTTGTATTTGGTGGGCGACATTGTTGATCTCTGGTCACTCAAGCGCCGCTTCTGTTGGCCGCAAAAACATTATCAAGTTATGCTCAAATTTTATGAGCTTGCCGCACGCGGCGTTCGCGTTATTTATGTGCCGGGAAATCACGATGAGCCTATTCGTCGTTTTTGTGGCCAATTGTTTGGCCCTATTGAAATTGCGCTCGAACATGAATACACCACCGCGGATGGCAAAAAATTATTAATTATGCATGGTGATGCGATGGATGCGTACATTAATCATGGATGGCTTACGCAATTGCTGGGCGATCATGGCTATGATTTTTTATTGTTTATTAATCGCTGGGCAAATCGTTTTAGAAAATGGATGGGCCGCCCTTATTTTTCGCTCGCTGGTTTAATTAAAAGTAATATCAAAGGTGCAAAAGCCGCAATTGAAACGTATCAGCAAGCGTGTTTGGCGGAAGCAAAGCGTCGCGGTTACGATGGTGTGATTTGCGGGCATATCCACTCCCCTGCTTTATTCGAACAGGATGGATTGCGTTACGCGAATACGGGTGACTGGATTGAAAGTTGCAGTGCGTTAGTAGAAGATCATCAAGGAAAAATGCGCTTGTTGCATTATACGGATCAATTGCAATGGCAAGATGAAGTGTGCGCAGAAACGTTGATGAGCGATCAACGTACAAATTAATAAAAATTATTCTGCAGTATAAGTTTCCAATACTCTGTTCAAAAAACGACGGCCTAAATCGGTTGTGCGCAAGCGATGGTTGATATTTTCCACCAACCCTTTTTGTGTAAGCTCTTGCCAATGCGGTTCTAGCGCGCTGAGCGCTAAACCTGTGCGTTGTGAAAAGTAATTTTCAGGTGCTCCTTCGTTTAAACGTAAAGCATTCATTAAAAACTCTAACGGTAAAGCGTTGGGCGATAATAATTCGCCGCCGCCTGCATAAGCGTTTTGATGGCCGTGAACATGTGCTGTGATTTTTTGTGAACTTTCTAAATAGTGTTTTGGTAATCGCGTTTTCCACAGGCGTAGAATTTCCTGCTGTTCTGGCAATGTAATTTTTCCGTGGGCGCCGGCCCCGATTCCTAAATAATCCCCAAATTCCCAATAATTAATATTGTGACGTGCGCGCTGATTGTTTTTGGCGTAAGCAGAGATTTCGTATTGGCGATATCCTGCATGTGCAAGCTGCTCGAATCCTGCATCTTGAATGTCCACTAAAATATCTTCTTCAGGAAGTATCGGTGGCGCGCTATAAAAATGGGTGTTTTGTTCAATGGTAAGTTGATACCACGACAAATGTTCTGGCGAAAGTGCAATTGCTTGCGCAAGATCTGCTTGAGCATCCGCGAGTGTTTGTTGTGGCAGACCGTGCATTAAATCGAGATTAATATTATCGAAGCCCGCTTTGCGAGCTACATCGGCTGCGCGCAACGCTTCATTGCGATCATGCACTCGCCCCAACGCTTTTAATTGCACATCGTTAAAGCTTTGAATGCCTATTGATAAGCGATTAACGCCCGCCGCGCGAAAGCCGGAAAATTTTTCTTGTTCGAAAGTGCCGGGATTTGCCTCCAATGTGATTTCTATATCAGGCTCAAAACCGATAATAGCTTCTGCATCTTGCAGAATAGTTGCAATCGCTTTTGCAGAAAAAATACTGGGTGTGCCGCCGCCAAAAAAAATGCTGGTCAGTTTGCGGCCTTGTGCTAGTGTTTTGTCGAATAATAAATCTTCGCGTAGTGCTGCTACATAATCAGCTTCTGGAATGTCATCTTTCGCTTGATGCGAATTAAAATCGCAATACGGGCATTTGCGAATGCACCAAGGAATATGAATATAAAGCGATAGTGGCGGCAATATCAGTGACATGTAAAATGCTCAGTAGCTGGGTCTAAAAATGGGTATAAAATTATTTGTCGATTGTTGGTAAGTTATTGGCAGATTATTGGTAGATAGTACCGTTATGTTTTAACCAGCCTGCAAGATGTCGCCCACTGGGATCGCGATGTGTCCAGTGCACGACGCCACCTTTTTTGTTCCATTCATATTCGCCATAAAATTCAATGGTGTCGCCTTCTTTTAAGTCCGGAATCCGTTTAGCAATATCAATATTGTGCGCGATTAAAATGGTGATGTTGGCATTTATGCGCACAATAAATTTTTGGTGGCGGCTACCTTGCGTATCATCTGGTAAAATTTTCTCTATCTTTCCATGATCTTTGAGTTGTACATTTTGTCGATGATTAATGTAGGCATTTTCAATGCTGGCTTGATCATCAAATGTTTGTCTGGATTCAACATGTATTGATAATGCACACAGCACAAAAAACAAAACGCGGAAAAATATTAATCCTTTCATGGTTATTGCTCGATACGTAACTGTTTTATTTTGTCTAAAAGTCCGCTCATGGCTTTGCCGCGATGACTGATGCGATTTTTTTCAGCTTTGTCTAATTCAGCCGATGCGCAATTGTGCGTAGGTACAAAAAATAACGGATCGTAACCAAAACCATTTTCGCCGCGCGGTTCGGTGAGAATAATTCCCTCCCAGGTGCCGTGGCATAAAATCGGAGTTGGGTCTTCAGCATGACGCATAAACGCGAGCACGGCATGGTAGCGAGCTGTGCGTTTTTCGCTGGGCACGTTGGCCAATTCTGTGAGCAATTTTTGATTGTTGCTTTCGTCACTGGCGTTCTCGCCAGAATAACGCGCAGAGTAAACGCCGGGGCGACCATGCAGTGCATCCACTTCAATACCTGAGTCATCAGCAATCGCGGGTAGTCCTGTTTGTTGGCAGGCGTGACGCGCTTTGATAATCGCATTCTCTACAAAGGTAGTGCCGGTTTCGTCGGCATTGCTAACATTGAAATCCGATTGTGGCAGCACTTCAAATCCACAACTGGCGAGCAATTGCTGGAATTCGCGAAGCTTGCCCGCATTACCACTGGCGATGACTATTTTTTGCATAAACCTAAAATCCAAGACGACAACAAGATGACAAGAATGCCTATTCTGACATAACTCAGGCACAGCTCAGGCATAGGATTATGAAAGTTATTGCTAATCGGGGCGATGATTTACGCTAGGCAATCCCTCGTTGTGCGCCTACAATACTCGTTTTTCTGTAGACGATAGCGCCTAATGTTCAACGAGATCCCCACCAGCCGCCCTGCAACCCCGCTCTTGGATAGCATTGATTCCCCTGCCGACTTGCGCCTGCTGGATGAGAAGCAATTGCCCCAACTTGCGGATGAGTTGCGCGCGTTTTTGCTGTTTAGTGTTGGGCAAACCGGTGGCCATTTTGGCGCTGGCTTAGGTGTGGTTGAGCTGACTATTGCGTTGCATTACGTCTACAACACCCCTGAAGACCGTTTGGTGTGGGATGTTGGCCACCAAACCTATCCTCACAAAATCCTTACCTCGCGCCGCGAACGCATGAATTCTATTCGTCAGCGCAACGGCTTGTCTGGGTTCCCCAAGCGCGATGAAAGTGAGTACGACACCTTTGGTGTTGGCCACTCCAGTACATCTATCAGTGCTGCGCAAGGCATGGCGCTCGGTGCTCACATGGCTGGCAGCGATCGCAAGTGCGCTGCGATTATTGGCGATGGCGCTATGACGGCGGGTATGGCGTTTGAAGCGCTTAATCATGCCGCGCATACCGAAACCGATATGTTGGTGATCCTCAATGACAACAACATGTCCATTTCGCCGAATGTCGGTGGATTGTCGACTTACCTTTCCAAAATTTGGGCGAGCAAGTTTTACAACTCTCTGCGCGAAGGCAGTAAGCAAGTGCTAGAGAAGATTCCACCTGCTTGGGAATTTGCGCGTCGCACGGAAGAGCACTTCAAAGGCTTTTGGTCTCCTGGCACTCTGTTTGAAGAGATGGGTTTTAATTATGTCGGGCCGATTAGTGGTCATGACTTTAGCGATTTGATTCGTTGTCTGCGCAATCTTCGCGATATCAAAGGCCCCAAACTGCTGCATATTATTACCAAAAAAGGTAAAGGTTTTGAGCCTGCAGAGTTAGATCCGGTTGGCTATCATGCGCTGAATAAAATCGAGCCTAAAAATCTTGGCGAATCATCCAGTGCGCCAGCTGTTAAAAAAGGTAAAAAATTCCAGCAAGTATTTGGCGATTGGTTGTGCGATATGGCCGCGCAAGATAAACGTTTGGTTGGCATTACACCGGCGATGTGTGAAGGCTCAGGGATGGTAGATTTTGCTACTGAATATCCTGCACGTTTTTACGATGTCGCCATCGCTGAGCAACACGCCGTGACGCTGGCAGCAGGTATGGCTTGCGAAGGGCAAAAACCGGTTGTTGCTATTTATTCTACTTTTTTACAGCGCGCTTACGATCAGTTGATTCACGATGTTGCATTGCAAAATCTTGATGTGACTTTTGCAATTGATCGCGCAGGTTTAGTGGGTGAAGACGGCTCTACTCATGCGGGTAGTTTTGATCTCAGCTTTTTGCGTTGTATCCCCAATATGTTGATCGCCGCACCTAGCGATGAAAATGAATGTCGCCAGTTGCTTTATACCGCTTACCAATATGAAGGCCCCGCTGCTGTGCGTTATCCGCGCGGAACAGGTACTGGTATCGCGATTGAAAAAACAATGACGGCATTGCCAATTGGTAAAGGTGTTGTAAAAAAATCTGGTGAGAAAGTCGCACTCTTATGTTTTGGAACTTTACTGACTAACGCGCACATTGTTGCCGATAAACTCAACGCAAGTTTATGCGATATGCGTTTTGTAAAACCGTTAGACGCTGAATTAATTGAACAAATGGCGCAGAGCCACAGTCTAATCGTCACATTGGAAGAAAATGCTATTGCGGGTGGTGCAGGTTCAGCGGTGAGTGAATATTTATCCAGTAAAGGTTATGTAGTGCCAATGCTGCATTTGGGATTGAATGACACGTTTGTCGATCACGCGAAACATAGCCAGCAATTGGTTGAGCAAGGATTGGATGCTATTGCAATTGAAGCGGCAATTGTAAAACGATTGGATTTATTAGCATCAAAATAAAAAATCTCCTCTCATTTTCATCGTCAAAATGAAAATGAGAGGTATATAGCTTAGTCTTTTTTATACGTAATTTTCTTCTTCCCTGCTTCACAACTGCCAATCACTTTTTGATCTTTCACGTCTTCTGTTTTTACGATGTCCAGTGTGTAATTTTTTACGCTTTTTGCATCAAGCTTTGCGACAATTTCGCTTTTTAATTCTTCGCAGGCTTTTTCGGCGAAGGCTGGTGCAACAATAAAACTAAGGGCGAGCAACGCAATTATCTTCTTCATGGTAAAGCTCCTTGATGATCTTGATAATGAAATAAAACACAATAATTATTGAACATACAGTTCGTAGGGGATCATCGCTTGTACGGTGGTATCGCGCAAGCCATCTTCTAATAAATAAAGTTTGTAGTCTTCGGTAAAGCGAGTGCTAGGAAGAGTCGTTGGCGATGCGCCTAATATTTGTGGCGGCGGCTGTAATAGTTCTTTGCGTACAACTGCTGGGCCTCCTTCTAATGTTTGTCCTGTGCGTAGATGAACTGCCAAGTGAATGCGATAAAGCTCTGCATTCGGGAGCTCAATCATAATTTCCCCCATACTTTGTTCCATCGATATCCATTTGCTTTTGTCTTTAGACGGATAGTGAAACTCCATGCCGTTTACATAAGTAATTATTTGCAAATCCATTGCGGGGTTTTCGGGAAATAATTGAATGTTTTTCAGCTTCATAAACACGCATCCATCAATGTCGGTAGTGATTGGCATTGGAGGATTTTTTTTGTGAGCCGATAGCTCAATTTTTATGATGGCACCAATAATACCTATTACCACTACGCCAAGAATTGCGGCGGCAATGGGATAGGTATTAATGAATGAATTCAGTATTTCCACGAGTACTCCTCGTTGCATTGCCCATTAACACTACAAACAGTTTTTTATTCAGGCAACTGACATTTACAGGCGGTTTACCAAGGCAATTTGTCGCCGTTGGAATGCCAAAATCCTCCGGAGGTTGCCAGCGTAAGTTCGGTAATGCGTTGGCTTAATCGCTTGGCGGATTCTTCCGCTGAAATGTCACCGCCAAAGTTCACCATCGCCGTTTGAACATAACCAGGATGAAGTATAGCTACTGCAATGCCACGCGGTTTTAAATCAATGCTCAATGACGTGGCTGCGGCATTAAGGGCAGCTTTGGACATGCGATAACCATAATAACCCCCAGAGCTATTGTCGGCGATGGAGCCCATGCGACTGGTGATGAAGGCGATCTTGCTATTGTCAGCCAGCAGGTTCAGTAGTGTTTCAGTGATGCGAATGGGCGCTTCGGCATTGACCAAAAATTGCTCTGTGATATTTGCCGTATTAAGCTGGCCTAAACTATCGCTTTTTAGAATACCAGCGTTGTTGATGAGCAGATCAATACGATACTTCGCTAATAATTGGGGAAGCTGCTTAATGGAGGCGGCATTGGTCACATCAATGTCCGCAATAACAATTGCTCCGCTGGCGGTTAGTTCTGGCGATGCTTTACGGCAAAGTCCGATGACTTGCCAACCTTGTGCTATATATTCTCTACACAACGCTAAACCAATACCGCGATTAGCACCTGTGATGACGGCTGTTTTCATAACGATGGCCCTTCCTTCTCTATATTTTGGGTTTGTGAGTGAAACAAATGGCTATCGTAGAGCATAGCTTGGGTTTGCGATTATGGCGGTGCTTTGCATTAACAGTGTGATCTTTCCCAAGAAAACACCTACAAGATTTTATGTTAATTGCGCCTAGGCGCAGAAACGGGCAAAATCCGCCCGCCGTTTGCACATTTTGTGCGTACTATCCACTATTCTAATAAGTAAATGATCATGCTAAAAAAACTACAGCCACACATGGGTTACCTTTACCCGCTGATCTTATTGATCTGCTCCTTTGCTATTTATTTTACTTACTATGGCAGCCCGCGAAACATGTTTTGGGATGAAAATTACCACATCCCTTCGGCACAAAAACATATTGATCATGTGATGTATATGGAGCCACATCCTCCCCTTGGCAAAATGCTGATGGGATTGTCTGAAGTTGTGTTTGGCAATAATGGAAAAATTGATAAGCATACGTTTGATGAAACTGATTATCTCAAAGATACTCCACCAGAAATGAATTTCACCGGATTCCGTTGGCCATCAGTTGTGCTGATGTCGTTTTCGGTTTTATTTTTTTACGGCATTCTGCGACGAATTACTAAAAATCCATTAATCGCCTTTGCATTTAGTACTCTTATTATCTTTGATAATGCTCTCGTAGTTCATGTAAGAGCCGCTATGTTGGAAGGAATTCAATTATTTTTTGTGCTGGCAGCGCTTTATTATTTCGTGCGAAGTGTTACGAGTGGCAAGGCCATTGCGTTAAAAAATTACATCATATTAGGCGTGCTTGTCGGTTTGGTTGTTAGCGTAAAAATTAATGGCACCATTTTGTTGTTGTTGTTTGTGATGCTGTTTGGTGTTGATCAATGGAACAACATCAAAAAATTTAATCCTCTCGCCTTATTTCAACGATTGATTGTCGCAGCCCCTGCTGGTGCCGGTCCTGTCGCGTTGGTTTTTTTAGCGGTATTTTATGTGCACATTGGGATGGGTACTAAAATCATTCCTGAGCACACCTACAAGGCGTCGCCACAATATTTAGAAGCTATTCGCGAAGGCAATACCTGGAGCCCAAGCACATTTGTTACTGCATTTGCAGACAATATGCGTTACATGAGTGAGTATGCCGATGGCGTGCCTAAGCTTGATGAATGTAAAGCTGATGAAAATGGTAGTTTTGCACTTGATTGGGTGTTAGGTAAAAAAACCATTAAATATCGCAGCGACTCCAACACTGTCGATGGCAAAACAACAACGCGTTACATCACTATTATTGCAAATCCAGTAGTATGGTTCAGCGCATTAATTGGCATTTTATTTAGTGTTGGCCTTATCATGAGTAAATTTGTCTATGGTCAGCAGGAAAAAGATACGCCGCTATTTTATTGGATATGTGCATTCACATCGCTTTATTTGGCTTACATGATTGCGATTTTGCAAATCGAGCGTGTTATGTATCTTTACCATTATCTAATCCCACTGACTTTTGCACTTATCAATGCGGCGCTTATGTTTAGTTATATTTATCGTGAAGATATTATTAACAATAATAAGCACATGTGGATTAATTTGGGTATTTTTATTACTCTTGTTATTGCCGTGTTTGCATTTTTTGCTCCGCTAACTTATGGCTTGCCGCTGACAGAAGATCAATTCGAGTTGCGTAACTGGTTTAGCTTCTGGAAATTACAGGTGGTATGATAATGAATAAGTTATTTTTCAATAAAAATATAGTGCTTTCAGCAATATTGGTTGTGGTTGTCGGCGCTATTTTAAATAAAATTATTCCACCACACGTTGATCATGTTTTTAGTGTGGTGCTCAGTAAAAATAAAACTGGCATTACGGATATTCATCAAGTGCGTGATATTGAACTCACTAAAACGGTGATGATTGATCGCATTGACCTCACGGAAAAAAGTCGTTTTCGCCATCCAAAATTGGGTGATATTGGTTTTGGGAATGACTTTTTTGCGGACATAGAGGCACCGTTCACCGTTCATATTGCGGGGGATTATATTTTTTATCTTGGTAGTGACGATGGCTTTACATTTAGTGTTGATGGCAAACAAATCTGTGAGTGGACGCATGATCGCCCGCTAACAACTGACTCTTGCCATATTCGTTTAAAAGAAGGCGAGCACAACTTTAAGCTGACCTACTTCCAAGGTTTTGGTAATTCTGGCTTGATTATGAGCTACTCCAATACCACCAGTAATTCGCAATATGTAGCAGGACAAAATTCGAAGTTCATAAGCTTTTAATTAAATTCTTCGCTATTTTTCTAAGGGCCTGTGATCGACTCTGTTCACAGGCCCTTATTTTTAGGAAAAAATATTGTGCTCCTGTTCACATCTGGCTATTAAAATTGATTATCTATTCCGATTTTGAATATTGATTGTTGCTTGTATTGAGAGCGGCGCGTTAAATTGCATTATCCGTGTCGTTATTAATCGAAATAATCCTATGAAAATCAAATATCTCTTTATCACTTTACTGCTTACCCTTTGCGCTAATGTGCAGGCGGAATGGTTTTTACGCGGCACCCATAATAATTGGGCCGCTGCTCAAATGGCTGCAGGTGGCACTAATACCATGCAGCTTACTAACGTTGTTTTTGCTGCAGCGGGCAATATTAAATTTGATCGTTTTGGCGATTGGAAAGAAAGTTATGGTGTTGGTGGTAAAGGCGGTACCAATATCGCTGTTGCTGCGGGTACGTGGAATATTAAGTTTTTTACTGATACAAAAAACTGGAGTATTACCCGTGCGGCGACTTCTTCTTCAAAGGCAAGCTCTAAGGCAAGTTCAACTGCAATCACTTCATCAAAAGCTAGCTTTTCTAAAATTAGCTCATCTTCTGCTCTTGCCTCCAGCACATCAAAAACAAGCTCTTCTGCATCGAGTATTGCAGGAACCAAATATCACTTGCGCGGGACCCACAATGGCTGGGCTGAAGGAGATTTGTTTGTAGCCGTTGCGGGTTCGACAACCAATATGGAAATTTGCCGCAACTTTCTGACAACGGCGACTATTACTCAGCCTCGCTTTAGAGTTGATCCGAACGGTGGTTGGGGTGCGGATGCATTCCCTGCTGCTGATGTGGCAGCCAGTGGTTGGACAAAAATAATCATTAATCGCAGCACTAAAACAATTGTCAGTACGACAAAAGGAATGGGTGCCAATTGTACGGCGGCATCATCAGTTTCCAGCAGTTCAAAATCATCTGTAAGCTCTAAATCCAGTTCTAAATCCAGCAGTTCTAAATCCAGTATAAAATCGAGCAGCTCGTCAAAAAGCTCATCTTCTGCCAGTTCGGTAGGTGATGATTTCCGTGCGCGCACCATGTATTTCATGTTTGTTGACCGTTTTGCGAATGGCAATACCAACAACGATAACGGCAATAATTCCAAAGCAACCTCAACCGTAAAAGCAACCGGCGGCGCTACAGACTGGGTTAAGTATTGGGGCGGTGATATAGAGGGTATAATTTCTAAGCTTGATTATCTGCAGTCCTTGGGTGTGACGGCCATTTGGGTAACGCCACTAATGGACAACGTTGATACTGGTTCAAATGCGGGTTATCACGGATATTGGGCCAAAGATTTTTATGAGGTTGATGAGCACTTGGGCAACTGGGCGTTGGTCGATGAATTAAATGCGCAAATGGAAGCTCGCGGCATGAAGTTGGTGCTGGATATTGCGCTTAATCACTCAAACCGTGATAGCGATGGCACGTTGCTAAAAGAAGGTGGTTTCATCACTGATTTTGCTAGCGGTAAAGGTATTTGGTATCACGATAATGGTGAAGTTACTGACTGTGGCGATGCTGACCCACTGACAATCTGCTTAGACGAGTGGAACGATATGTGGAAAGTCCGCAACAAAAGCCTGCGTGGCTTGGCGGACTTTAATCATGGCACTAACGCTAATAGCCTCGCCGATGACTATTTAATTGGTGCAGCGCTAAAGTGGATGGATCACGGTGTAGATGCCTTCCGTATCGATGCCATTAAGCATATTGAGCCCAACTTTATTAATCGTTTTACCGCTGCCGTCCGCGCTAAAAAGCCGGATACCTATATTTTTGGTGAGTGGTATGGTGCGGGTGCTAACAATGCTCAATCGATGACTTTTTTAAATGAGCGCCGTGGCTCCGAGTTGCTGGATTTCACTATGCGCAGCAACATCGAAGACACGATTGCTGGCAATCAAACCATGTTCAGGTTAAACAGCTATATAAACTCACGCCCTACCGCTATGAACGGCAAAGAAGATTTGCAGCCGATATTTCTCGATAACCATGATGCAACACGAACAAGTGTTTACCTGCAATCTACGGGAGCAACCAATCGTGGCACCGGCAAAGGCATGAGTAAAACATTTGCTGATGCGCGCGAGTACGTTGGCATGGCGTTAGTGATGACGTTGCCAGGTATCCCCACCATTTATTACGGCACAGAACAAAATACTACGTGGTTTGAAACGAATGTCGATGGATTGATTGGTGACAACCCTTACAACCGTGAACAAATGCCATCGTTCAATCAAACTACGCCTATTTATACAATGATTGGTGCGCTTTCGAAGTTGCGTAAAGACAGTATCGCCATTCAACGCGGTACCTATACATCACGTTATATTACTAATGATATTTTGGTGTTCCAGCGTCAAGAAGGCACTGATTGTGCGATTGTTGCCCTTAATCGCGGCGACAAAACAACAATTACTGTTCCGAAGCTGTGTTTGGCGAACGGCGCCTACACCAACAAAATCGGTTCTGATGTTGTAAATGTTTCCAGCGGAACAGCAACATTCACTTTGTCGCAGAATGAAGTGGTGGTTTTACGTAAGTAATTATATTAATTTTTTTGAAATATTTTCGATTATTGATTTAAGCTTCGTTCGGTTAGTGTGCTGGTCAATTTAATTAAAAAAACATTATGGAAATAAGGGATCTCATGAATATTAAACATTTACTCATAGCAATGTTATTGTCTGTGTGTGCAAACGCTCATGCTGAGTGGTTTTTGCGAGGCACCCACAATAGCTGGGCAGCAACACAAATGACTGCTGGTGGCACAAACACCATGCAGGTTAATAATGTTGTGTTTAAATCTGCAGGTAGTATTAAGTTTGATCGATTCGGTGATTGGAAAGAAAATTACGGCGTTGGTGGTAAAAATGGTACTAATATTCCAGTTGCTGCGGGGACGTGGAATATCAAGTTTTTTACCGATACGAAAAATTGGAAAATTACAGCCGTTGCACCGTCATCTGTTTCAAGCTCTAGTGCATCCAAGGCAAGCAGCTCGATAAAAAGTAGCAGTTCCTCAACAAAAACATCCAGCTCAGTAGCTTCTGTGGCTACATCAATAAAAAGCTCGGTTGCTGCATCTTCGAAATCATCAGCCAAATCTTCTTTGGTTGCATCCTCCACTCAGTCATTTATAAATTCATCTAGTTCGATTCAAAGTTCGGTGGCCATTTCATCAGAAGGTTTATCTAGCGCGCCGTTTATTAGTAGTTCTGCTGCATCGTCAACAACAAGCAGCATATCTAATGTTATTAATTTTTCTGAGCCTGGATCAATCGCACTTGATTCTGCACATAACAGGATTTTGGTGTTGGATATTGGGCTTAATGCTGTCCTTGCTATAGATATAAGCAGTGGTGAACGTACGATACTATCTGTCGGCAACAAACCTAATGAGATCAACCTATTTGGAGCAAACAGTATTGTGCTCGATATAGTTAATAATCGTGCATTAGTAACAGAGTTTAATCCTGCTAGGATAATTGCAGTTGATTTGGCTGATGGTGCGCTGAGTTTATTAACTGGAGATGCTGCTCTGGATTCTAGTTATCTACGTTGCCCTGATGGTGTGGCGCTTGATGCTATGAATAATCGTATATTGGTTACTGATTGGTGTCTGCTTGCGGTAGTTGCTGTTGATTTGACGACTGGTGCGCAGACTCTAGTATCTGATTCATCCGATGGATCAAATAGTCTTTTAAATAGTCCAACAGATATTGCAGTAGATGTTATACATAATCGCGCTTTGGTGGTAAGTAATAGTGGTAATTTCGTAAGTGCAGTTGATTTAACTACAGGGGCATCTACATCGTTTGCTAGTTTCAATTCTACTTTTGGTTTTGTGAGTCCTGCGGGAATTGCAGTTGATCCTGCGCGCAATCGTGCCTTGGTTGTAGGTGTAGGTTCTCGGGAGATAATAACCATAGATTTAACTAGTGGTGCTCTTGGGGTGATGCCGAATCCAGATGTTAACTCTATCCAGTTTGGTACATTGACAAGCATTACGCTTGATGCTTTTAATAATCGAGCATTGTTAGTTGATGTATTTCATCAGGCTGTTTTTAGTGAAGATTTAACTACAGGTAAGCATGAGGTGCTCTCATCGAATAGTTCGATTTTTCTTGATTTCCCATCTTCCCCATCGCCACCATCGTCAAGTAGCAGCTCAGTGTCGAGTAAAAAATCATCGGCCAGTAGTGTTGCGATGGTATCGTCAATAGCTAGCTCTTCTTTACGCTCATCTAATGCATCATCGACAACTTTTTCTAGCTCACCAACAATTGTTTATCATCTGCGTGGTACGCAAACAAATCCGAGATTTATTGAAGGCGATTTATTTTCTCCTGTTGCTGGCTCAACAACAAATTTTGAAATTTGTCGCAACTTAGGTGCGGGTACTGCAACAAGCCCTGCACGCTTTAAAGTAGATCCAAACGGTGGTTGGGGTGATAGTTTTCCCGCCGCTGATTTACCCGCGAAAGGTTGGGTTCATATAGTTATTAATGGCTCTGAGAAAAAGATTTTGTCCGTGACTGAAAACATGGCGGCTAATTGTGGTGTTGTGTTTTCAAACCCAAGCAGCGTATCAAACAGCTCTGTAAAAAGCTCAGTAAATTCTAGTTTTGTTGCGAGCTCTTTACGGGCAAATTCATCTTCATCATCTGTTAGTAGTTTATCTATAGGTGCAGTTGATTTTGCTTTACCTTCTAATATCGAATTAGATGCAACACATAATCGTGCATTAGTGGTAGATATTGATTTGAATGCGGTGGTTGCAGTTGATTTGGTGAGTGGTGTTCGCTCTATACTTTCTAGCAACAATGTCCCGAACGCAGCGAATAGTTTTCTTTTGCCAGTAGGCATAGCTCTTGATTTTTCACATAACCGTGCTTTAGTCGTGAGCAATAATAGTCAGGCTATCATCGCTGTAGATTTGATTACTGGTGAGCGAACAGTTTTGTCTAACAATAGTACTCCAAACTCTCTCAATAGTTTCTCTGAGCCTTGGAGCATAGCTTTGGATGCTGCTCACAACCGTGCGTTGGTATTAGATATATTGCAGAATAGTTTGGCAGTTATAGCCGTCGATTTAAGTACGGGTGTACGTACTATTTTGTCGAGTAACAGTGTGCCAAATACAACGAATAAATTTAATCGACCGACTGGTATTGCAATTGATGAAGCACATAATCGTGCCTTGGTGACAGAGGGGGATGCTAATAGAGTGATTGCTGTAAATCTCACTACGGGAGTGCGTACATTATTATCCCCTGCTCCTTCAGGTTTTGAGCTTAATCAAGCATTCCCAATTGGTGTAGTGATCGATGCTACCCACAATCGTGCTTTAATGGCGGATCTTGTTCTTCAGGCTGTAATTGCTGTGGACTTAACTACGGGTGCTCGCAGTATCCTATCAAGCAATAACATACCCAATGCGGATAATAAATTTTCTTTCCCGGAAACCTTAACACTTGATACAGATCGCAATCGTGTTTTAGTCGTTGATAGTGATCTTCAAGCAGTAATTGCTGTCGATTTGATGACAGGTGTGCGTACTATTTTGAGCCAGAACCTTCCATTTGATCTTCTTTAGTGGGCGGTTGATCATAAAACTCTTATGAGTCATCAGTTTCGGCTCATATAGCTAACTCAGGTTGACTGTATTGTTAAGCTGCATTAAAGCTTCTAGATGATTAAATAACGGTTTGATCATGCAGCATGAGCACAAATAAAAAAGCGACCTTATTGGTCGCTTTTTTTCATCTCTTTCTCGGTCAATAACATCTCTGACCTTTTTCTAGCACTAGGGCAGGTTAATTGAGGAAAATTTGTGCTTTTGTTCGCAATCTGTAATTAAAACCCTGTAGATATTCAAATAGTGAATATTGCATGTTGCACAAATTTTGATTGTCGCGTTAAATTGTGTTTCCTATTACGTTACTAAACGAAACAATATTATGAAAATCAAATATCTGTTAATAGCCTCTTTACTATCTCTTTGTGCAAATGCTCATGCTGAGTGGTTTTTGCGCGGAACCCAGAATGGATGGGGTAATACACAAATGGCTGCTGGTGGTACTAACACTATGCAATTAACGAGTGTTGTGTTCACGTCGGCGGGCAACATAAAGTTTGATCGCTTTGGCGATTGGAAAGAAAGTTATGGTGTTGGAGGCCTTAACGGCACCAATATCCCAGTGGCGGCAGGTACATGGACCATCAAATTTTTTACCGATACTAAAAAGTGGAGTATTACTGCCGCAGCGGCATCTTCCTCGGTCGTTAGTTCTTCAAGGGCGAGCTCCTCTGTAATCAGCTCATCTAAAGCTAGCTCAGTAGTTGGTTCTTCAAAATCGAGCTCATCGGTGGCCAGCTCTTCAAAGGCCAGTTCATCAGTAAAATCAAGCTCATCAGTGGTTAGCTCCTCTAAAGCAAGCTCGGCTGTATCGAGTGTTGCCGGAACTAAATATCATTTGCGCGGCACCCACAACGCTTGGGCTGAAGGCGATTTATTTACTGATGTTCCTGGTTCCACAACAGATTTGATTATCTGTCGTAACTTCTTACCTGCTACAGGTGGTGCACGCTTTAAAGTAGATCCAAATGGTGGTTGGGGTGATGCATTTCCTGCGGCCGATGTGGCTGCGAGCGGTTGGACTAAGATTTTAATTAATCGCAGTACTAAAACAATTAAGAGTACCACCACTAAGCTTGCTGAAAATTGCGGTGTTGCAGTTTCAAGTTCGAGTAGTGCTGTATCAAGCAGTTCTACAAAAAGTTCAGTTGCTTCAAGTTCTGTCGTCAGCTCTTCCGTTGCCGCCAGTTCAACGGCAAGCTCGGATGTTGCTAGCTCAGCCGTGAGTTCTGAAGTTGCGAGCTCGTCTGTTAGTAGCAGTTCAGTAGAAAGCTCTTCTGTTGCAAGCTCTTCTGAGAGTAGTTCTGCAATAAGTTCTTCAAGTGCTAGTTCTGTACCAAGCTCATCAAGTAGCAGCTCGGTTGTTAGTTCATCTAGCATCTCATCTAGCAGTTCAATTGCAAGTTCTTCAAGCAGTGTACCTGTAAGCTCTTCGAGTAAGAGCTCATCAATAGCATCTTCTAGCAGCTCTTCAAAAAGTTCTTCCAGTGCTCCGGTTGCAGATGATTTCCGTGCGCGTACAACCTATTTTATGTTCGTAGACCGTTTTGCCAATGGCAATACCAACAATGACAAAGGTAATAATCCAGCCACAGCATCAACGCAAAGAGCTAGCGGTAACTTTAGCGAGTGGATGAAATATTTTGGTGGTGATATCGCCGGTATTATTTCTAAACTTGATTACCTGCAATCATTAGGTATCACGGCGATTTGGGTTACCCCATTAGTAGATAACATTGATGCTACTGGAACTGTTTTAGGTGTTCCAACTCAATACGGCGCTTTCCATGGTTATTGGGGCAGAGACTTCTATGAAGTTGATGAGCACTTGGGTGATTGGGCAATTGTCGATGAGCTGAGTGCTCAGATGAAAGCTCGCGGAATGAAGTTGATTTTGGATATCGCTTTAAATCATTCCAATGCGATGGACTCTTTTGAATTTGGTCGTTTATTGAAAGAAGGTGCATTTGTCACTGACTTCGCAAGTGGCAAGGGTACTTGGTACCATAACAATGGCGCTATTGCCGATTGTGGTGATCAAAATCTAAATACAACCTGTAATGATGAGTGGAATATTACGTGGAATATTCGCAATAAAACCTTGTACACCTTGTCTGATTTTGTTCAGGGAACAACACAAAATAGCGCGGCGGATAATTATCTTATTGGTGCTGCACTTAAATGGATGGATCATGGTGTAGATGGCTTCCGTATCGATGCAATCAAGCACATTGAGCCAAGCTTTGTGAATCGCTTCTCTGCCGCTGTGCGTGCGAAAAAGCCAGACGCTTATATTTTTGGTGAATGGTATGGCGCTGGTGCTAACAACGATGCGTCAATGACATTCCTTAATGAAAGACATGGCTCGGAGTTGCTGGACTTCAATCTGCGTGACAATATTGAAAACACAATTGCGGGCAGTGAAACCATGACTGACTTGAGTAATCACATTATGTCGCGTCCAGGAAAAATGAATGGCAACGAAGATTTACAGCCTATTTTCCTAGATAACCATGATATGACACGTACTAGCGTGTACTTACAAACTACGGCTAATACGAGTCATGGTAATGGTAAAGGCATGAGTAAATCGTTTGCTGATGCTCGCCAAAATCTGGGCATGGCATTAATCATGACATTGCCGGGCATCCCTACCATTTATTATGGCTCTGAGCAAAATACAACCTGGTTTACTACAAACAATAAAGGCGCTATCGGTGATGACCCGTACAACCGTGAGCCAATGCCATCATTCAGCGAAACTACACCAGCGTTTAAAATGATCAGTGCGTTGGCAAATTTACGTAAAGAAAGCATTGCCGTTCAACGTGGTGTTTACTCTCAACGTTGGGTAAATAGTGATGTATTGGTGTTCCAGCGCCAGGAAGGTAGTGATTGTGCTGTGATTGCGGTTAACCGCGGTGCGCAAACGACGATTACTGTAAACAACCTCTGCTTGGCTAACGCTGCTTATACAAGCAAAGTGGGTAGCGATGTTGTAAACATTTCGTCAGGTTCAGGTACATTTACCTTGTCGCAAAATGAAGTGGTAGTTCTTCATTAATCGTGTTTATTGCTAACTCTAAAAGGGTGCCTTTGGGCACCCTTTTTTTATACGAGATATCTCTTCAAGATATATTCGCTAATCATGGAAAGATAAATTTTTGTGCCCAAAAAGGCGCCGCCTCTACTTATTCTATAAAGGAATAATAAATTAGATTGACAGTGAATTAAAAAAAGATTTAGATGCCGCTTTTTTGAGCGTTAATGGTTAGGATTCTGCCGTGTGCTATGGCAGGTTGAAGATTTAATATTTAGTCAAAATTCAATAGGACAATCATGGAAAACATCAGTATGTACTCACTTCGGGCTTTATCCGTTTTATCGCTCACTGTAATACTCAGTGCTTGCGGTGGCGGTAGTGGCAGTAAAACCGTACCCACCAGTAAGGATCCAATTCCTTCATCGTCATCATCATCGAAGGCTTCATCAAAATCATCAGCGAAGTCATCATCAAAAAGCTCTGCTAAATCTAGCAGTGTTGTTAGTTCATCAAGTACAACAGCAATAAGTAGTGCGGCACCAACTGAAGCCCCACCGTCTAGCTCATCTGAGGCAAGTTCAGCTGCCGATAGTAGCTCTAGTGTTGAAACGAGTTCAGTGGCTCCGGTTGCATCCTCCTCAGCTCCAGCTAGTTCATCTATTGCATCTAGCAGCTCGTCTAAAGTATCAAGCAGTTCAGTTTTATCAAGTAGCTCGGTTTTAAGCAGCTCATCTATCGCTTCAAGCAGTTCCTCTGTTTCTAGCTTTAGTAGTTCATCAACTGCATCAAGCGTAGCTGTAAGTATTTATCACCTTCGTGGTACCTTCAATAATTGGGTTCCAGGCTTCTTTATGGCTCCTACGGCTACGAAAGATGTTTATGAAAGCTGTGTGAACTTTACTGCTGCTACTGGTAATAGCTTCAAAGTAGATGCAAGCGGTAATTGGACTGCCGGTAGTTTCTATCCTGCAGGTGGATCTGAGACAAATGTTGCAGTTAAAACTGGCTGGGTTAAAGTATCGTTTGATAGTTCAACGAAGAAAATAACGCATAATGATGAGTTGCCTGCTAATTGTGGTGCGTCGTCTAGCTCTATTTCAAGCTCAAGTTCTAGCAAGAGCTCTTCATCAAGCAGCTCCGCGTCAGATATTTCTATTTCAAGCTCAAGCAAAAGTTTTTCGTCAAGTAGTTTTAGCTCAAGCTCGATCAAGAGTTCTTCATCAAGCAGTTCTGTTGTGATCTCTAGCTCAAGCAGCAGTTCATTATCTTCATCTTCAAAATCTTCATCATCAAGTTCGGTTGCAGCGGTTGCTCATGATTTCCGTACGCGCACTGCTTACTATGTAATGCTTGACCGTTTTGAGAATGGCGACAAAACAAATGATGCTGGTGTTTCTACTGCTCCTGCTGTAGATCCAGTTGAATGGAAAAAGTATTGGGGTGGTGATATTGATGGATTGATCTCTAAACTTGATTACTTAAAATCTTTAGGTGTGAATGCTGTTGTTGTGAGTTCATTGGTGGATAACACCGCCTTGGGATATCACGGCTTCTGGGGTCGCGATTTCTATGCCGTGGATGAGCATGTGGCTAAAAACTTAGCGAAAGTGAAAGAGCTTGATAAAGCTATGGAAGATCGCGGCATGAAGTTGGTAATGGAGATCACCCTTAACAATTCAAGCAACGAAGCTCCTGCTGGTGAATTGCTGAAGGCTGGCCAACCTGTTGTTGGTGTTGATACCTTAGCGAATGGACAGGCGAATAATTGGTATCACGACACTGGATCTATCGGTGTAGATGGTTGTGCAACTAAAGTTCTGTGTGATGCAGAATGGTATGACGCAGCAAAATATTTGACCAAAAGTGTATCGGGTCGTCCTGATTTCATTCAAGGTAAAACAGTAAATAGTCCTGCTGATGAATACTTAATTGGTGCTGCAAAAATGTGGATGGATAACGGTGTAGATGGTTTCCGTATTCATTCAACTAAATTCATCGAGCCAAGCTTTGTTGAGCGTTTTTCTGCCGCTGTGCGTGAAAAGAATGCAGATGCTTACATTTTTGGTGATTGGCCAGAAACTGCAGGTGATATTCCATTAGCGAAAGCATTTGTTACTGCTCCACATGGCGTTGAGTTAATGGATATTGATTTACGTGACCATCTCGAAGCTGCTATTGCTGGCGACCAAACAATGACTGAGTTAAGTAGCTTCATTAAAACACGTCAAACCGACTTGGGTGATAAAGCTAATGTGCAAGCCATTTATTTGGATAGCTATGCCGAGTCACGTACCAGTGTTGTGTTGCGTGCAAAAACAACTGAAAAGACTAGTCGTGGTGCAGGCAAGGCAATGAGTAAGGTTCAAGCTGAAGCTCGTCAAAACGTGGGCGTGGCAATGCTGTTGACTTTACCGGGTGTTCCAGTGATTTATTATGGTACAGAGGCTAATGTTGCTACATTTACTGCGAACACAGCTAATGAAGTAGGCGGTGATCCATTTAACCGTGAAAAAATTGATTTTACTGCAACTAAGAAACCGGCATTTGACATGATTAAGGCGTTGTCTGAGCTCCGTAGTTCAAGTAAAGCAATTCAAGAAGGTGTTTATGATGAGCGTTGGGTAACTAAAACCGGCGTTGGCGCTGGTGATGTATTAGTTTATCAACGTAAAGCAGCTGATGGTTCTTGTGCTGTAGTGGCGATTAATCGCGGTGTAGCAATGACTACTTCGATTTCAGTTAAAAAACTTTGCTTAACAGCGGGTGTTTATACTGATGTATTGAGTGCAGCCACATTGAATGTTTCTGCTGACACTGTAAATGTTGGTAGTGGGACTGCGGATATCACCTTGAAAGAAAACCAAGTGATGGTATTTCACTAATCGATAGTCTTATCGATGAAATAAAAAGGGCGCCCTAGGGCGCCCTTTTTATTTGTCGCAAATAAGCAAGGCTTTTCGAAAGGGTATGTGTGGGGCGTTATAAAAGCGTCGCTTATATTCAAAAATGATCTTTAAGCTCTCGGGGCTTGTGCCGATAGCCTGATATAGCCTCACTCTATTTTGCGGATGCGCAAAGGTACATTATGAATATTTCCTCATTACCTCCAGTGTCATCAACCCCCTCGTTGAATGCAATATCGAATGATATTGCTCAATCGCAATCTAAAGATATTACTACCGTGCGTTCGCTTGCCTTGGGCGATAAGAGCAAGGGTGGGCCGGATGTCTTTCAGGATGGGTTGGCAGAGCGTCGTCAGGCGGCATTAAGTTTGGTAAATCAAACCTTAACTGCCGCATACGAAAAGATGAGCTCTCGCAGCAAGGCTGGTGTGGAAGCCTATGAGAATGTTGAACCGTTAACAGCGACCAAAGTGGCAACTAATATCCTTGGGTTTATTGAACGACGTTTGCAGATGGATGTTGCGGACGGTGCAACTCAAGAACAGCTTCAGTCGCGTTTAGAGGCGGGATTGTCAGGCTTTAAGAAAGGTTTTGCTGAGGCTAGCGAACAATTGAAAGCCTTGAGTATGTTATCGCCTGAGATTGAGGCAGATATTGGTCAAACTAATGATTTAGTGCTTAAAGGTATTGATGATCTACGTTCTAAATTTATTAAAACGGTCGATCAACCCGCTGTAACTACACCTGAATCAGATAAAGTTGCTGCCGTCCAAAGTACACCAGTTCAAAGTGCGCCAGTTCAATCTGTACCGACGCAATCAGTTCCTGATCAGTCTGCTGTTAAGCAAGTTGTGAAATCTACCGCTACTGAAAAGCCGGGGGCGGGCTTGCAATTGCCTACAGTATTATCTTCAGGGGTTAGTGCTAGCCTGCAAAATCATGGTAATTATGATTATGCCAGCGCAAGCCAGTTTAGTTTTCAATTGACCACCGCTGAAGGCGATAAAGTCACTATTAGAGCTTCGGCCAGTATGGGAGTGAGTGGCGGAAAATCTGGCGATGCTGGTGTCAGTTCTAGCCAATCCATGTCATTTTCTGTGGAAGGTGATTTAAGTCAAAGTGAGCTTAAAGCTATTAATGATTTACTTGGCCATGTAAATGACCTCGCCGAGCAGTTCTTCTCTGGCAATTTGGATAATGCATTTGATCAAGCCGTTAATTTGGGTTATGACGAATCACAAATTGGTAGTTTTGCATTAGATCTAGTGCAGGTTGATATTCAGCAAGTGCCTGATGTTCCTGATACCGCTGCTACGCCTGTAAATGCAGTGCCTGAGCAAAGTGACACTGGGTTAATATCCCTGTCAGATCAACTCTTTCCTGTGGGAAGTTTTGTAAAACGCTTATTGGAAGCGCTTGATCTTCCTCCCAACTTTAATGATCCGAAGGGGTTGGTGACAGATGTGAGTGAAAAAATGGTTGGCAAAGATGATGCGAGTGCTGTGCAAGCTACTCGTTTTAGTGATTTTGTGAAGAAGATTTTTGCACTTGATTTAACGCAGAATACTGGCGGCGCGGCTGATACAAGCCCCAAAAATTAATCACTAGTCAGTATTTTTCGGCTAGAGTTAATAATAAGGCTACAACGATGTGGATGATTTATGTATCTTTCTGATGGAATGGCTTGTAGTCTTGATGTGCAATACAACATTTCTTATTGATGGAGAGTTATCATGAGCAAAGCACAAGACAGTAAAAAAGAGGCAAAAAAACCTGCTGCGAAGACCATGAAAGAAAAGCATGACGCGAAGAAAGCCAAAAAAGCTGAAAAATCTCGTTTAGAGTTGTAGCAGTTAAAAAATGTAAAAGTACACATTTTATGAATTGAAAAATCTAGTTATCATTAACTAGCATTAATAAAAAATGGCGCAATGATAAAAACATTGCGCCATTTTTTTTGGTTTTTTGGTTGTGCTTTGTATCGTGTGTTTTATGCATCCATGCATCTGTTGTGAATTATATTTCTGGGTCAATTTCTACGCAGTCAACAAAATAACCTTTCTTGCCATCGACTTCTCGTTTCACTAAGCCGTGAACGTCTGTTTCAAAGCCTGGGAATTTTTCATTGAAATCGCGTGCAAATTTCAAATAATCCACGATGGTTTTGTTGAAACGTTCGCCAGGAATTAACAATGGAATGCCGGGTGGATACGGCGTTAACAAAATCGATGTAATACGGCCTTCAAGTTCGTCGATAGGCACACGTTCAATTTTTCGATGTGCCATCATCGCAAATGCATCGGATGGTTTCATCGCCGGTTGCATATCGGACAAATACATTTCTGTCGTTAAACGCGCAACATCATAGGCTTTGTAAGTTTCGTGAATTTGTTGGCACAAATCGCGCAAACCCATGCGTTCATAGCGCGGATTTGCCGCTGCAAATTCTGGAAGAATACGCCACATAGGTTGGTTTTTATCGTAGTCATCTTTGAATTGTTGCAGCGCTGTCAGCAATGTATTCCAACGGCCTTTGGTGATGCCGATGGTAAACATAATGAAGAAAGAATACAGACCGCATTTTTCAATGATAACGCCATTTTCGGCGAGATATTTTGTAACGATGGACGCAGGAATTCCTGTTTCGCTGAAGTCGCCATTAACAGATAGGCCTGGGTTAACAATGGTGGCTTTGATTGGGTCGAGCATATTAAAGCCCGGCGCAAGTTTACCAAAACCGTGCCAATTATCTTCACTGCGCAAAACCCAATCGTCGCGATCGCCGATGCCATCTTCAGAAAATTCTTCTGGTCCCCATACTTGGAACCACCAATCTTGGCCCCATTCGGCATCCACTTTTTTCATGGCGCGGCGGAAATCCAGCGCTTCTAAAATAGATTCTTCTACGAGGGCTTTGCCGCCGGGTGCTTCCATCATTGCTGCTGCGATATCACATGAGGCGATGATCGAATATTGCGGCGACGTTGAGGTGTGCATCAAATAAGCTTCGTTAAATGCATCTTGATCTAATTTAACGGATTGGGATTCTCGCACCAAAATTTGTGATGCTTGCGAAATACCAGCGAGCAATTTGTGCGTTGATTGCGTAGAAAAAATCATCGACTCTTTTGCGCGCGGACGATCTTTGCCAATTGCATGCATGTCTTTGTAGAAGTCATGGAATGTTGCGTGCGGCAACCAAGCTTCATCGAAATGCAGTGTGTCAATTTGGCCGTCGAGCATTTCACGCAAGGTTTCAACGTTATACAAAACACCATCATAGGTTGATTGTGTAATCGTCAAAATGCGTGGCTTTTTATTTTTAGCTTCACGCGCAAAAGGGTTAGCTTCAATTTTTCGTTGAATACTTTCCAGCGTAAATTCTTTGAGCGGAATTGGCCCGATGATGCCGAGGTGATTGCGTGTCGGCATTAAGAAAACAGGAATCGCGCCGCACATAATAATCGAGTGCAGAATGGATTTATGACAGTTGCGATCAACCACAACAATATCGCCCGGCGCAACGGTTGAGTGCCATACCATTTTGTTAGAAGTAGATGTACCGTTGGTGACGAAGTAGCAATGATCTGCGTTAAAAATACGCGCAGCGTTGCGCTCAGATGCCGCGACGGGGCCGGTGTGATCGAGCAATTGACCAAGCTCTTCTACCGCGTTACAAACGTCGGCGCGCAACATATTTTCGCCAAAAAATTGGTGAAACATTTGGCCAATAGGTGATTTCAAAAATGCTACGCCACCAGAGTGGCCGGGGCAGTGCCATGAATAAGAGCCATCGTTAGCATAGTGCACCAGCGCGCGGAAAAATGGCGGTGCAAGGCCATCAAGATATGATTTCGCTTCGCGGATAATATGGCGCGCTACGAATTCCGGGGTGTCTTCAAACATATGAATGAAGCCGTGCAGTTCGCGCAAAATATCATTGGGGATATGGCGCGATGTGCGGGTTTCACCGTAGAGGTAAATTGGGATGTCGGCGTTTTTGTAGCGAATCTCTTCCACAAACGCACGTAGCGATTTGAGTGCGTGGTCGGTTTCTTCCCGTGAGCCTGCACCGAATTCTTCATCGTCAATCGAGAGGATAAACGCCGAGGCACGCGATTGCTGTTGCGCAAATTGCGAAAGGTCGCCGTAGCTAGTAACGCCGAGGACTTCCATTCCCTCTTTTTCCATTGCATCAGCCAAAGCGCGGATGCCAAGGCCGGAGGTGTTTTCAGAGCGGAAATCTTCGTCGATGATGACAATAGGAAAACGGAATTTCATTGTGGTCTCCAAATAGAGTTAAACCAGAAAATACACCAGTAGTGTGTGGCTGCCCTTCTTGTAAAAGTGCTTCATTGGGGCAGCCTTCGCACACCGGAAAAATCGTGAAGCGGATTTTCGCAGAATTAAGCGAAATGTGGGGAAAAAATAACGCCTAATCGTTAGCTTGGAACGAATTAATCTAGAAAATTGGGATTAAGTAACCCCTAATCAAGGCTTTGGGGCATTGATTAGGAGTTTTGGTCGCATAAACACCAGTTTAGCGGAGCTCTTTGGCGAGTTGATTACAAGGTTTTCAAATATTCGAGTAGCGCAAGAGCACCTTCTTTGTCATCTGACCAATCGAGTTTAAACGTTTTGCCATCTTGCTGAATATTTTTATCGTGGCCTTTGTTGCTCAAACCTGCGGTAAGTGTGGTATCCAATACATAGCCTTCGTTGTTGGTGGAGGCAACTTTTGGATCCCATGAAAACCCTACGAATTTTTTATCGTAATCCAGGCGGCTTTTAATAAAGGTTGCGGGGCGCTCATTGGGAATTAGCAAATGATACAGCGTGGGCACTGAGCCATTGTGCAAATAAGGCGCTTGCGCCCATAGGCCAACGAGTGGCAATGCGTTGTAGCCATCGTGCAGTTTGGGTGGAGTCATCGCCAAAGCTTTCTTGCCCTCGAGAGAAACGCCTTTGTATTGCGCACAGGGTTTTACTTCTTTGCCGTACATGATGACGGTTGTGGAGGGATTACAGACATCGGTAAAGCCGCTAATCGCTCCGAGGGTTACAAAGGTTCCAGCGATATTCGCGCGCCCCATATCCGTGCCCATATTGCGATAGGCTTTTCCATTGTGTGGTTGATGACAGGCTGCGCAATTATCCGCAAATAACGTTTGGCCTTTTTTGGCGAGTGCAATGTCAACATCAAATGGATAAACGCTGGCTGGCATTTTGTCGAGGATTTCTTCTGCAAATGCTGAGACACGAATGTCTACATTTTCAAAACCAATAGTTAATTGCGCAGCAATATTTTTATACATTGGCAACGGAATATGTCCATTCCATTGGCCGCCACCGTTGATTAACTCTTTTTGTTTTTCATCCCACAATGGATCGTGAGTGTTTTGTTCCCACACGGCCATAATATCGGTAAGGCCATGACTAGGTGGTAGTGCTAGTGAAGCAAAAGGTTTTGTGATTGGATTTTTTTTCAAATTCGCATTGGCTTTTACAGTGTTAAAACCGATAGCGTCTTCAGTGCCAGGTAAACCATCAAGCAGTAAAGATTCTCCGCCTTTGTAATATTTAGCTACAAATTTTTTCCAGCCTTCGTATTCATTGATATGGTGTGACAAAAATTGTGGAATAGTAATATCAGCAGTTTTCTTGAACAGATCAATTTGTGCTTGCTCGTAAGCGGCATCAAATTGACGGCCTTCATGGCTGTAATTTTTATAAAAGAACGTAGGATTGCTTGCGTGAGCTTGGTCGAGCGCGGCAAAGATTTTTTCACGAACTATTGCAATACGTTTAGTGGGATCAGTTTCGTTACCGAATATTTTTTCAATGGATTGCACTACGCGTTTACGATAGCCGACAACATTAAACTCGCTATTTATTCCACCATCCAAATAATAAAATTTTTGATCGTCCAAGCGCGCACGGCCAATATGACAGGCGCCGCAGCCGAAAGAGGCATAATCAATGTTACCTTGAATGTCGTCGCGCGATAAGCCGCTAAAGCCCATGCCGCGCGGCATCGGGGAGTCAAGGTTGCGCTCATCGCGGAATAAACCCATTACACTTAAAAAGTCATCGCCCTCGCCCCAATATTCGGGGGCGAGAATGGGCAATAATTTTAAAATAATATAAGGAATGCCATCAGTTTCACTTTCGCCAAAATTGGCAAAGCGATCATAAGCTGTTGAGTGGTCGGCAATGTGCTTATCGCGCGCAGCCATTTTCTCTTGTTTATAGCTTTCCCAATCATCAGGAACATTTTTTACAAAAGGAGTGCCTGTGGGCGCTTCTAGTTGTTTGCCAAAACCACCGCTCGCCGCATATAAGAAAATTCCAGCGGCAATAAGTAACAAACTAATGAGGGCAATAAAAATCTTTTTCATTGAGAAACTTTCCTTAATGGTCGACAACCTATTTTATTTTTATTAATAGGTTGCCGCCCCGATTACTTGTACTTTTTACGTGTTGTTCGGGGCTGATTTTAATGGTTATTGGTGGCGGGTGATTTATTGCCAAGCCAATACGTACGATTCAGGGAATGGGCCATTTTTATAATCAATTGCGCCTATGCTATGTATGTTAGGCAATAGCAGTACTTGGCGAATCATTTCGGGGATCATTTCCATTCCGATATATTTTCCTAAGCAATCGTGTGGGCCAAAACCAAAATTAAAGTTGTGGTAAAAATTTCGATCTGGAATAAATTCATCCGGGTTATCGTAAGCGAAGGGGTCAAACATAGCGGATTGCGTCAGCACTAATACGTTGGTGCGAGCAGGAATGCTGGTCGCGTAATCAGTGCCTTTTGCCAATGTGTATTCTTGCGATGTTTGGCGGAACATGTAGGGGCTGATAGGCACAAAGCGTAATGCTTCCCATACTAAATTATCAAACGCTTTTGTATCTGTTGCTTGAGCTGCGATTTTTGCTTTTGCTAATAATTCAGGTTGCTTTAAAAAAAACTCCATCACTTGCGCAGTGGCTTGTGATGTGGTTTCAATAGAGCCAATTAATAAGCCGCCAGCGTTTACGCCCACGCGCACTAAATCAAATTCCACCTGCTCGGCAAAGCTGGTGCGTAGCATGCGGGAAAATACATCATCTTTGGGTATAGGTACTTTTTTGCCAACTATTTTATAACCTATGCCTTTTAAAATTCGCCAGCCAATCAATAATAAATTTTTAGTTTGATCCAGTTTTACCATTGCCAATTTTTCAAGCAGTATCTTGGCAACATAGGAGCCTAATTTTTTAGTGACATCAGCATGGCTGTTTAAAATGCGCTGAGTTAACTCTGGAGAATTTAAATCAAACGGTTGGTTATGGAAAACATCATATTGGTTCCAAAAAGACCATTCGATTAAATCTTTTTTGTCTACATTATCCAAACCAAAATATTCTTGTACGAGAATTGCTGGCACCATACGGCAATAATTATTAACGATATCAATGCTGCCATTTGCATTTGCTAATATTTCGCGGCTAGCTTTTTCAATCAACGTACGAATGCGCGGTAAATCATTGCGATTTAGCATGCCTTGCATCAATGATTTTTCACGGTAGTGAATAGCATCGTCATCGTGCGCCATTAAATAGCCGGGGTCGGTAGCGGTAACGCCCATTTTGGGTTTGTATAAATCGACGGTAAAAATTTTAGGCATTTGCAGCATGTCGATAGCATCAGTATAACGGCTCACCAGCACACATTCTGGCGTTACTAATATAGGGCGTTGTTCGCGTAATTGTTTAAAGAAAGGTAGCGGTTCCGTCATCATCCATTTGCGTACCAAGGGATATTTATCGGCCGCAGCTGCGCTGTCGTATTCGGCAAGATAATCTTTTTTGTTTTGGCCTTGTGTTTCGCTCATGTGTCCCGCTCCTATAGGAATTTAAAATGTTTTTGACGACAAAATAATAACGCGCTAATAAACCCCCACCCTAACATATTGAAAGGTTGATATGTAGTCTGAGGTGGAGGCTTGGAATGTTATAAATCTAAAATAAGTTTTTCGCTATTCGCACGTGAGACACAAATGCAGATCATGCCATTAGCGCGTGAAGCCTCATCTAATACTGTGTCGCGGTGATCAGCTTCACCTTCAATAATTTTGACAGCGCAAGTGCCGCATTCGCCAACACAACAATCAAAATCAACATTTACGCCTGCATCACGTATGGCAGCGAGTAACGGTTGAGTTGCATCGACATGAATTAATTTATTGGATCGTATTAATTCTAAAATAACGGGTTTTTCGTTTTCATTTTGTTTTGTGCTAGACGCTTCGCTGTGAATGCGATCTTTTGAAATGCCCAGCGAGCTTGCAGCATTATAGGTCGCTTCTATTAATGCTTGCGGCCCACAAGCATAAATCATAGCGTTGTGTGCTGCTTCAGAAAGTAATTTTATGACGTCTAAACGCTTGCCTTCATCTGCGGGGTAGGCAAAATAATTATGTTGAAATTCATTACTTAGAAAATCATTAAAAGCCATTTCTTTGCGGCTGCGACCTGCGTAATGCAATTGAAAACGACGACCACGACGTGCAAGTGTTTGTGCCATAGGCTTAATGGGCGTGATGCCAATGCCACCAGCAATCAATACTGTTGGGCTGGTGTCGGCATGTAATGGGAAGTGATTGCTAGGCGGTTCACATGTGAATTGTAAATTCATTGTAAAAAAATCTTGAATGGCGCTGTATCCATCCTCATCTGCTTGTACTGCTATTTCATAAGTGTCGCGTTGAGCTGGGTTTGAGCAAATAGAGTAATAGCGAAATTCAGTTGTAGTATCTTCTCGAATTATAGGAATCTTTAAATGTGCACCTGCAGCGATTAGCGGTAGATCTTGCCCATTTGCATCTCGTAATTCATAGGCGCGGATACGTGGCGTCAATTGACGGATACTGCTGATTATTAAAGATATCATTCCATCCCCTATCTTTATCGCAAATAAGACAATATTGGCTTCGTAACGTTAATGCTGAACAAATAAGCATAGATTAAAAAGTTGGATCCAATGCTGTGTTGTATTTGTGTTTTGACAAATTCATTTTTTGTTGGGCATTAATGTTTAGTTGGAAAAATCCACATCGTAATTATAAAGTAATTTCAAAAAAAGCTAGTATCGCAAAAAGCTATAAAAATGTCATTCTAATCAACATGATTATCTGTCGATGGAAATTATGAATAAAGCGATAGATGACTCTTTTTGAATTGAACGTAGATGTGTGTCACGATTGCAATCTTGTGTATTTTCGTTGTCATCAGGTTCGCAGGATTTTTAACTCAGAGCGTCTTCATTCGTTATTTATCTAACATTCAAAAGAGGTTACTTATTTATTAGTCAGTCTTATGTAGAGCATTAATTGAATTAAGCTTGTTTTGATTTTTGGCTATTAGGGAAATGCAGTTGTATGCATAAAGAAAAATCCGCTTTTTCTCGGAATATTTGGTTAACGGTAGTACTCTTCGGTGCGCTGGTGGCCGTATTTATTTTTTATGTGGTTGCAGAAAAGCGCGTTGATCGCGCGAATGATGTGCGCTATCAATCCTTATTGTTGACTGATGAGCTTCGGCAATCATCAAATGATCTCACCTATATGGCACGTAGTTATGTCGTAAATGGTAATCCTTTCTATAAAAAATATTATCAGGGTATTTTGGATATTCGCGACGGTAAAAAAGCTCGTACCAATAATATGAATAATATTTATTGGGAGCTTGCGTCTGCGAATAAACAATTAACTTCTTCTGCTGAAGCACCAGCAGTTCCGTTACTTGAAATGATTCGTCAGTTAGGTGTTACCGAGCAAGAACTGACAAGGCTGGTGCAAGCTAAAACCAGTTCTGACATGGTCGCGATTACTGAATTGAGGGCTATGTCACTTGCGGAGTTCGCAGGTTCAGGCGCAGCGGAAAAGCGCGCAGCAGCTTTAAATCTATTGTTTGACGCTCAATACAATTTATCCAAAGCAGCGATTTTGAAACCGCTTAACGAATTTTCTGAGATGGTGAATGCTCGGACATTTGATAATGTTCAATCGGCAGAAGCGCTCGCAACTCGAGTGAGATGGATTTTAATAGTGTTTGGTTTGAGTCTGATGTTTATGTTATGGCGTACGAGTCAGGCATTGCGTACTACCTTGGGTGCTACTGTAGATACGATTTATGAACACATTGCGAATATAGGCAGTGGCAATTTTTCGTCGCCAATTCCTGTTAACGCGTCGATGAAAAATACGGTGTTGAGTTGGCTGGCACAAACGCAAAAAAATCTGAAGGCCGCATCTGACTCTCATCATGCAATGGAAACGTCACTGCGAGACAGTGAAGCGCGCTATCGTCAAATAGTTGTAACTGCTGAAGAGGGTATTTGGGCGATTGATGCTAATGCCAATACATCGTTTGTTAACCCTAAAATGGCAATGATACTGGGCTATACAGAAGAAGAAATGTTAGGTCGTCCTGTGACTGATTTTATGGATGAAGCTGGAAGGGAAATAACAGAAAAAAATATTGAACGTCGTCGCCAAGGAATTGCCGAGCAACATGATTTTAAATTTCTGCATAAAGATGGTTCTGAGCGTTGGTGTCAGTTAGCGACTAGTCCTATTCACGATGAAAATAATCAATATGCTGGTGCTTTGGCAATGGCTACGGATATCACAGCGCGCCGACAAACAGAATCAGCATTGCAAGAAGCCTATCGTTATACGCAAGCTATTTTGGATAATATGGCTGATGGCGTAATTACTTTTAATGCAGAAGGCGATATCGAATCATACAATACGGCAGCGCATACTATTTTTGGTTATTCATTTGACGAAATTGTTGATGCAAATATTGCTATGTTAATTGCTGAAAAACATGGTGAGCAAGTGTGTTGTAATTTTGAAAAAATGATTGAATCTGAAACCAAGCAATTGGATGCGGAAGGCAAGCGTAAAGATGGCAGCATATTTCCAATTAGTGTGTCTGTATCTCTATTGCCGCGTTCTGGGCGAATTATTTATGTCGGTGTGATTCGCGATATCACGCGTGAACGCCAACATATCGAAGAAGTATATAGGTTAGCATTTTTTGATCCTTTAACAGAATTACCTAATCGTCGTTTGGTGTTGGATCGGCTTGAGCAGGCAATATTAACGGCGTCGCGCACGGGCCAGTATGGTGCACTGATGTTCCTCGATCTAGATCATTTCAAGCAGTTGAACGATACGCTGGGTCATGATGTTGGTGATGAATTGTTGCAGCAAGTTGGTGGACGCTTGCAATCCTGCGTGCGGGATTGCGATACAGTAGCGCGCATGGGCGGCGATGAATTTGTTGTTTTGCTTGAAGCATTAAGTACTCATCCTATTGATGCTGCTGCACAAACTAAGGCGGTTGCCAATAAAATATTACAGGTGTTGGGGCAGCCTTACCATTTATGCGAACACAGTTATGTCAGTACACCGAGTATTGGCATCGTTATCTTTCTTGATCACATTGAAAGCACAGAAGAGTTATGTAAAAAAGCTGATGTGGCTATGTATCAAGCTAAAGCTGTGGGGCGTAATACGATTCGTTTTTTTGATCCCGCTATGCAGGCAGCGTTATCCATTCGTGTTGAATTGGAATCCAACATGCGTCGGGCTTTAGGACAAAATGAATTTATTCTTCATTATCAAATTCAAGTTGATGGCCAAGGTGTTCCAACGGGTGTGGAAGCGCTAGTGCGTTGGAATCACTCTGTTCATGGCATGGTGTCACCTGCAGCGTTTATTCCCATGGCGGAAGAAACCGGTATGATTTTGCCGATTGGCAAATGGGTATTAGAGGCTGCTTGCAAACAGTTAGTCGAGTGGGCAGAACAACCTGCAAGGGCTCATTGGACTATGGCGGTTAATATTAGCGCTTTACAACTTGTGCGCTCTGATTTTGTAGAAACTTTAAAAAACGTATTGCGTACAACGGGTGCGAAACCAGGGCATCTCAAGCTTGAGTTAACCGAGGCAATGTTAGTTAGCGATATCGATGATGTTATTATTAAAATGAATGCACTGAAAGAATTGGGTGTGTCTTTTTCTCTGGATAATTTTGGTACAGGGTATTCTTCGTTGGCTTACCTTAAACGTTTGCCGCTTGACCAACTCAAAATAGATCAATCATTCGTGCATGATCTTATGACGAACAATAACGATGAAGCCATCGCACGTTCAGTAGTGACTCTCGGGCATAATTTGGGTTTGAAAGTTATTGCGGAGGGGGTTGAAACTGCTGAGCAGCGAGACTTTCTTGCTCAGATGGGTTGTGATGCTTACCAAGGTTATTATTTTGGCCATCCCGTGCCCACTGCTGATTTACAGTCAGTGATTAATAATATCCCGTGCACGTTGAGCTAGTTATGACGTAAACTTTTTATAGTAATAATTCTGCGATAAAGATCATTTAAAGAGATGTAGACGATGTACGCTGAAAATTTTAAGTTAGACGATTATCTCCACCGTGTCGGATACAACAATACTCCCGCCTGCAATTTACAAACCTTGATAGAGTTAATACGCGCACAATTATTTTCTGTTCCATTTGAAAATCTTGATGTGCAGGCTGGTAAAATTGTTTCTATGGTGCCGGAAGATATTGTAGAAAAAATTGTTTATCACCCTCGTGGCGGTTACTGCTATGAAGTAAATGGTTTGTTTGCGATGGCTTTAACGGCGTTAGGTTTTGAGTATACATTGATTGGCGCACGCCCTATGTTCTATCCGTTGCGCCGCCCTAAAACTCACATGGTGCTAGCGGTAAAGGTAGAGGGGCAGTTATGGTTGTGTGATGTAGGGTTTGGCAGCTTTGGTATTCGTGCCCCGCTTTCTTTACATAGCATTAATCAAATCATTCAGCAGGATGATGATTTTTTCAGGCTTGTTAGAGATGGAGAAAATAATTTTATTATGCAAGCGTTGGTTGATGATCAGTGGGAAAATCAATATGGATTTGATTTGTATCCCCATGAATGGATAGATTTTTTTCCTGCTAATTTTTTAAATTCACGGCATCCCGATACGATTTTCGTGCAGAAACTCTTGGTTGTAAAACACGATGAACGTGGGAGAAAAATTTTATTGGGCAATCGCTTAAAGGTGATTGAAAAAGGCGTGGCGACTATAAAGCAGTTATCTGATAGTGAAGTCGCAGAATTATTAACCGTGGATTTTGGCTTGGTACAATAATTTTCTTTGTGTCCAGCTAATAAAAAATCCCATCCAGATTTGGTCTGGATGGGATTTTTTAATTCTGGTGCTTGTTTTATTTAACTAACACAACGGCACTTTGCGCTGGCACATTTACAGTAATTGCGCCTGAACCATTGCTGGTAAATATTGTTGTTGATGTTGGTAATCGCTGTGTAAATGCAGCATTGTTAGCGCCTGTATTTACTGTCAGATTTTGTGCGCTGAGCGATAAATTAATTAATACCGCAGCTACATTGCTGCCACTAGTGCGTGTAAATATCAAATGGCTGTTGCCAGAGCCGGATTGCAAACTTAGTGTGCCTGTACCTAAAATCGGATAGTTTTTGCGAACGTTATAGAGCGCGCGATAATGATTTAATAGCGAGCTTGCTTGATTATCTTCTGCTGCAACATTAAACGTAGCAACGTTTGCGGATAATGCGCGATAAGGCGCTGCCGTACTAAAGCCTGCATTGGTGGTGTTGGATGTCCAGCTCATTGGAATACGCCACGCAGCATCATTCAGCGTGTTATTAGCTTCACTAGATATACCGTTGGCCATACCTACTTCTTCACCATAGTACGCAAATGGTGTGCTCGATGTCAGCAGTGTAATTGCAGCTGCTACTTTAGAATCTCCCAAATTATTACCACTCAATTCCGAAATTGGGCGAGGGCCTGCAAAAGAATCATGGTTCGCTAAAATCAATGGCATAGTTGCTTTGGTTGCTGAATTGAATAGGCTGACTAATGATGAGTTGAGTGTATGACCTGTCGCTGAATTTTTAATGGCAGTTTGATAGCCAAAAGCAAATGCATTAATACATGATGTAGCGACAGCATACGCAGCTGGTGCATCGGGCGCTTCGCAAATCATGTAGCGATTGTTGTAACTGTTAATAACAGTTTGGGCCTGCAGCAGCAGTGGATGATTTTGCGGTTGATTGTTCCAGGCATTAGCACCATTTTCAATTAACACTCCCGCTGCATCAAACCGAAAGCCATCAACACCTTTGTTTAACCAAAACCGCAAATTGTTAAGATGATAGTCAATCACTGTCTGATTTTTTAAATTAAAATCTGGCAGGCTTGAACCAAAAGCGCCGTAATAATAACCTATGGCTCCAGAGTGCCATGCAGTTCCCCAAGCATTCCAGCCAGGGTTTGTAGAGCTAAAAATAAACCAATCGCGTTTGCTGTTATTGGCTGCGCTAGAGGCATCCACGAACAAAAGATTCGCTTTCGAGCTGTGATTCATCACGTAATCTAAAATCACACCAATGCCGCGGCTATGTGCTTCGCTAATGAGAGTGTCAAAATCTGCCATGGTGCCGTAGTCGGGTTCGATATCGCGATAATCGACAACGCCATAACCATGGTCATGATCGCTGCTTTTCATAATAGGCATTAACCAAATACCCGTAACACCTAAACTTTGCAGGTAATCCAATTTACTAATAAGACCTTGCAAATCGCCTTTTCCGTCGCCATCAGAATCCTTGTACGAACGTACAAAAATCTCCATAAAGCCGGCACTTTTATTCCAGCCGACCGGTAAGGTGCTGGCAGTATTTGTGGGAGTAACTGTCGATAAATCGAGTGCTGCCGACATGTTGCCAATATTCGCAACGGCGGCTTCTGCTGCGGCAAGTGTGAAGAAGGGTGTGTCGTTATCTTGCACTATCCAGACTTCAGGTCCGAAGCTATTAGGAATAAATTTAATATCTCCCGTTTGGCTATTATCTTTGTGGACTATAAAGTTAAAAGACACCGCTGGGTTTGTTAGCGGAATAACAGCAGTGTTCCAGCCATTCACAACACCCTGGTCAAATGCACGTGGCGATGCCCATGTAGCAGTGGCCAGTGTTGCTGACGAAACAGCGCTACCCCATAAATATAAGCCCCAACCTGAATAATCTGCAGCAGCTCTTTTGTAGTGAATAGTCATAGAAGTTATCACCCCGAAAGATGAACTTGCTGTAGACGATGACGAGCTAATAGCAGACGAGCTTGCCGTTAAGGAAGAGCTTTGCGCTGATGAGCTTGTAATAGACGATTGCAGGCTGGAGCTGGAAGATAGAGAGCTTTTACGTGAAGACGATAATGAGCTTGCTACAGATGATGTGGCTTTGGACGATGAGGCAACGCTTTTTGAGCTTATCGCTGAGCTGACAGCAGCACTGCTATTGGTAGATGGCGTGCTTCCCCCTCCTCCTCCACAAGCGGCTAATGCTGTTGTAAGTAGCGTGATCCACACAATGCTGTGTAGCTTCATCATAAATTTACTCATTGGTTATTACCTTGCTGTTTAATGGCTTTCATTATTCGATGTTTTAGCTCGACTCCGACGTTTTATACGACACCTGAAAGTCACATCTGTTGCAAACGTGTATTGTGAAGTCGCGTATTGCGGTTGTGCGAGAGGTGTTGAATGCGTCACTCTGGTTACTTAGATGCAAGTAGATGCAAGTAGATGCAAGATCATGATTTCGCATCGTTAATAGCATGTTTGCAATAATACTCTATGTGCCACGATGAAAAGTATTGAGGCGTCACAATGTGGAGGGCTTTTGGCGTCTAATGCAGGGGTGCTTTTTATTTTCATCACTAGAAATCGAATAAAAAAATCTATTTAATTTCCAATGTAATGGTTATGCGCGCACGTCTCATTTGGTAAGCGCCATTGTGCATAATTATTCAATGATGAATGCAGGGAGTTTTGGTGAAGTGCATAATTGAAAACCTATACTATGCTTTATATCGTCATGGCTTGCGTTAGTTCATGTTTTTGGCTATCTATAAAAAATAAGAAGGCGAACAGGCCGGCAATTGACGAGGGATAAAATCTAAATAGCTATGTTGAATTCTAATCTTACCGCCAGTGTTTACATCATCGACGATGACAGCATTACTCTGGATTTAATGCGTGGTTTGATTCAACCTATTGGCGTCGAATTGTTGTGCTTTGAAAGTGCGGAAACGTTTTTGGCAAATTACAGCCCGCGGCCTTGTGAATGTGTTGTTTCAGATATGCGGATGCCTGGTATTAGCGGTTTGCAGCTACATAAAAAATTGCAGCTATCCCATCCAATCCCTCCCCCGTTAATTATTGTGACTGGTTATGCTGAAGTCAGTGCGGCCGTTGAAGCTATGAAACAAGGCGCTTATGATTTTGTTGAAAAGCCAATTAATGGCCATCAGTTTCTTGAAAAAATCCAAGCGGCATTAACGCTTAGCCGAAGTCTCCATCGACAACGATTACAGCAGTCTGCACGTTTGGCGCGTTTGTCTTTGTTGACGCCAAAAGAGCAGGAAATTCTGGAGTTGGTATTAAGCGGTATGTCGAGTAAGGACATTGCCAATCAACTTACCTTGAGTGTTCGCACTATTGAAAATCACCGTGCACACTTAATGGAAAAGTTGCGCGTCAGTTCGGCGATAGAATTGGTGCGTGATTTTATGTTGCCAGAAGTACAATCTCGGCAATAATTTTTTGCTTTTTAAAATGCTTTTGCAAAAATTCTCAATATTTCTTTCGTGCAATTCAACATCTGCTTGTAATATGGGTGTTTACCCCTTTTATTTTTGAGTAATTCTACTCTAACCGCATTTCCTATCCTGAACCACACTGTTATTCAACTGATCGATATTGTGATTTCTATCTTTTGACGGATAACTGTTATGAAAATTTTTTTACTCACGCGCGCGCTCATCACGCTGATAACTTTGCTCAATGCTGCTGCTTTACTTTGGTGGGCACCGAATCTGTTAATAGCACTACCTTTGGTTGTTGTAGTGAGCGGAGTATTAGATTGGTTGAGTCGGACGCCTAATTCTAATAATCAGCAGGAACAAGAAGTTGTGTTGTTATCGCAAAATTTGCAAAACAATTTGAGTGAATTACAACACGAGCCAATTGCTATTCCACCTCTCGATGATTGGTTGGCAGCATACACGGCTACTTACTCAACTATTTATTCAACTACGAAGCAACAACAAGAGCAACAACAAGAGCAACAACAGGTGCATTCTCGTAAAGATGTTTCTATGCGGCCTGCGGTTAGTGAAGCTGCTGTTTCTTAATGAAGGTGTGGAGTTGGCTATGAACAAATTTGCAAGCACTGTTGGCGAGTCAGCCGCTCCACGCCGAGCTTCGGAAAATTTTAGAGCATCCACTATTTCAGGTGCAGGTGAGATCCGCAGCATGACGATGGATATTAGCAAAGTAGCATTCGATCAAATTCGCGATTATGTTTATCGTACGGCTGGAATCAATATCGGCGCTGATAAAAGTGCAATGGTTGTAGGACGTTTATGGCGGCGCTTGGAAATTTCTAAGTGTGTCGATTATGAAGCTTATCTAACATTTGTGAGTAGCGCTGAAGGAATTAATGAGCGTCATTACATGTTGGATTTATTGACTACCAATGAAACGTATTTTTTTCGTGAGCCGGCACACTTTGATTTTTTGCGCCATAAAATTATTCAGCCGGTAAGTCGCCATAAAATAAAAGTGTGGTGTGGGGCATCTTCTACGGGTGAGGAGCCTTACAGTCTTGCGATGGTGTTGCAAGAGGCTCTTGGCGATCATGGATGGGATTTGCTGGCAACTGATATTTCTCATACGGTGTTGGCTCATGCTCGTGCTGGTATTTATCGCACCGAGCGATTGGACTGTATGCCAGAGCATTATCTTAAGAATTTTTGTTTGCGCGGTGTTAATGAATTTTCTGGAAAAATGGCTATTGCTAAATCATTGGTTAGCAATGTTCGTTTTGATCATCATAATTTGTTGCAGCCTTTAGCAACAACGGAAATGTTTGATGTGGTTTTTTTACGTAATGTACTTATTTATTTTGATCAGCCTACTAAACAAAAAGTGATTGAGCATATTTTGCAGCGCCTCCGTCCCGGTGGATGGTTGATTGTAGGTCACTGTGAATCGATTCAAGGTTTTAAAAATGAGATGTCACTTGTTACACCGTCTATTTATCGAAAACTGAATGCGACATCTACCACCTCAACATCTACTGCAGAGGCATCACTAGCATGATCACAGTAATGATTGTAGACAGCTCTGCTGTTGTGCGTTCGGTGCTGCAGGAAATGTTGCAAAGCTCGCCCGATATTCACGTCATTGCAACAGCTCCAGATGCTTCTGTTGCGTTATCAAAAATGCATTGCGAGTGGCCCGATGTTGTTATTGCTGATATTGAAATGCCGCGCGTGGTTGGTATTGCGTTTGTTAAACAAATTATGGAGCAGCGCCCTACGCCAATAGTGGTGTGTTCATCATTAACAGAGGCTGGCTCTAAGTCGGCGTTTCAAGCGATAGAGGCTGGAGCATTTTGCATTATTGCAAAACCAACGATAAATATTACGGATTTTTTGCGCATACGGCGCGATGAAATTATTAATACGGTTCGTGCGGCGGCGCTAGCAAATATGCATGGCCACATCACAAGGCAGAAGAAAAGTGTGCCACGTGAATTGCAGGCAGTGTCTACGCGCGTAATGGCTATGGGGCGGCCTGTCGATAGAGTTATTGCTATTGGTATTTCTGCGGGTGGCACGCAGGCTCTGGAGCATGTATTAACGCGTTTACCCGCAGATACTCATGGATTAGTGATTGTTCAACATATGCCGGCAGAACTTACACGTCAGTTTACCAATCGCTTGAATAAACGTTGTCAGCTGGAAATAAAAGAAGCTGAAGATGGTGATTGTATTCGACCTGGTCGCGCGTTAATTGTGTCCAATGATCGACGTATACGAGTGAAACAATCAGGTACGAAATACTGTGTAGAAGTTTTTGATGAGCCGATGCTTTTATGTCATCGCTCTTCAACAGATATGTTATTCAGTTCGCTGGCTGATACAGCGGGTGCTAATGCACTGGGTATTGTCATGACAGGTATGGGCGATGATGGTGCTCAAGGTTTAAAAGAGTTATTTGATTGCGGAGCGCAAACCGCTGCACAAGATGAAGCCACAAGTGTGGTTTATGGAATGCCAAAAGAAGCCGTAAAATTACGTGCAGTTCAACATGTGGTGAGTCTGTATGATTTTCCTGAATACATCTGTCAATTCAGCCGTTAATGTACCGCTGCACCCACGTATTGTGGAGCAGGGTGTATTGATAGTTGATGATAGCCGTTTGCAACGTAAGAGTGCTGAGCAGTGCCTTATCTCTTTTGGTGTAGAGCATCTCTATGAAGCGGAAAATGGGCAGGAGGCCTTGGCACTATTAAAAAGTTTACGCATTCCACCTGCAGTGATGTTGTTGGATTTGGAAATGCCAGTGTTGGATGGCATTGAAGTATTGCAACATCTCGCTACGGAAAATTACAAGCCGGCCATTATTCTTGTCAGTAGTTCAGATGAGGTATTAATTTCTGCGGTGGCTGCTATGGCAGAGGCATTGCATTTGCCGATTTTAGGCGCGTTTCGTAAGCCGGTATATCCGGCAATTTTAGCTGGTGCATTGGCAAGTTTTGATCAAATCGAACCTGTACATACACATCTTATTTTACCTTCTACGGATATTTGTGTTGAGCGTTTAACATCGGCAATTAATAGCAATCTTATAGTACCGTTTTATCAGCCAAAAATTGAATTGCAGTCACCAGGGTTAGCGGGTGTGGAAGTGTTGGCGCGTTGGAATGATGATGGTGGCAAGGCAATATCTCCTGAGCAATTTATTCCTCTTGCGGAAGAAAATAATTTAATTTGTGCATTAACGATGTCTATTCTTGATCAGGTATTAGATGACATGGTTCAGTGGAGCGCACAGGGTTTGTTGTTGCCTGTTGCCATTAATTTGTCCGCTATGTCGTTGGCGGATTCTTCTTTTGCAAACGCTATTATTCAACGTGTAGCGGATAAAGGAGTTCCTGCGCGACAAATAACGTTTGAAGTGACTGAGAGTGCATTGGTTATTGATTTGCCCTCTGCTCTTGCAACCATTAGTAGGCTACGCTTGAAAGGCTTTGGGTGTTCTATTGATGACTATGGCACCGGTTTTTCATCCATGCAGCAACTGTCACGGTTTCCATTTTCAGAATTAAAAATTGATCGTTCGTTTGTAAAAGATGCACCTACACGACAGCATGTGCGCAATATATTAGGGTCAGCTATCGATATGGGGCGACGTCTCGGTATAGCAACAGTTGCTGAAGGCGTTGAAACGGTGGACGAGTTACACTTATTAAAAAGTCTTGGCTGTAAACAAGCGCAAGGTTTTTTGTTGGCTCGGCCAATGCCTGGTAGCGATGTTATTCGCTGGGTTGAACAAGAATTAGAAACTACACTGAGATTATGCCAACACTAAAATCCACCGCCGTTTCGCAACAGCTTCTATCATTTTGGGCTAACCCTGTCATTGTGTTGGCCGCGTTGGCTATTGTGGTGTTATTGGCAATTAGTGCTGTTGCGCTAGAAAAAACATATATCAGCCAAAAATCTGTTATTCAAACCAATCTTGAAACCTCGTTAAATGCCTACTCAGAATTAGTTAATGTTTGGCGGCGCCAAAATATCAGTGCTATTCAAGTGCTGGCAGAGTCGGCGCAAGGTAAAGTTATTCTCACACAATTAATGCGGGACCAAGGGCGGGATCCAAAAACACGTCAGGCTCTGCGTGATTGGTTATATCCTATTTTGTTGGTAATGGGATTTGATGGATTTTCAGTAATCAATCACGATCGTATATTACTGGCGGCAAGCAGCGAACAATATCGCGGTAAACCTGTTCAGTTACCTGAAACAATGGAGGTGCTGGATAAGGCCTTAGCGCATCAGCCTGCCATTTCTCGCCCTGTAGCGGCGCCCTTTCCGATTGATGGGCCGCGTGGCTCGCAACCGATTGGCTCAATCATGCAAAATATGTGCGTTGCACTTGAGCCAGAGAATGCTCCGTCGGGATATTTTTGTTTGCGTTTTAATTCACAATCCAGTTTTTTCCCTCTTTTTCTAAAAGGGCGTTCAGGTGTTTCCGGTGAGATTTACGCTATAGATCATGCCGGGCGTTTTATGACACCGGCTCGCTTCCCTCTTGTCAATTCTTCATCAGGCAAAGGTATTAAACAAAATACATCACTGAATGATCGTTTTGTAAATTTGCCGTTGGCATTAACGGCTGGCCAACCGGTGCTCACCGAAATGGCTCATGCATTAACAAAAGAGCAAACCATTTTTCAAAAAATTGGCTATCCGGATTATCGAGGCGTAGCGGTTGCGGGTGCGGGGCGTTGGTTTGACGAAATGGAAATAGGCATTATTGTTGAACAAGATATTGACGAGGCTTTTGCGCCTTATTTTGTTTCGCGCAAAATAATTACGGGGTTGGTTTTTAGTGCAATTGCGTTAATTTTATTGTTGGCAATCAGTTCATTAATAAATCGTCGCAAGCTTGAAATTCGCGAAGGGCGGTTTCGTTCATTGTTAACGAATTTACCTGTGCCTGTTTACATGCGTTCAATGGAAGGTACCATCATCGTAGTGAACCCCGCATTTTGCGATTTGGTGCAAATTCAAAGGGATGATCTTTTAGGTGATCAAATTGAATCGCTACCTATTTCACGTTGGCTCAAACCTTTATTTGTTGAGTCTGATACAAGCTTTTTGGATGACAGTACAATTGAGTTGCGTGATCCCAGTGGCAACCCTAAATATTATCGCGCGGTGCGTTTTCCGGTTACTTACAAATCTGGTCAGGAGCAGCAGGCGTTTGCTAGTGTATTGGTTGATATAACGGAGCGTATTATCGCTAACCAACGCTTGGCTGATATCAATCAGCATCTCGAATATTTGGTGAATGAGCGTACCAACGAATTAATTATTGCGAAAGATGAAGCGCTTGCGGCATCAAAAGCTAAAGCAGATTTTCTTGCTAATATGAGTCACGAAATTCGCACGCCGCTCAATGCCATTATTGGCCTTGCTCATGTAGTTCTCGCCGGGGAACTTGATCATAAGCAGCGTGGTTTTCTGGAAAAAATGCGCGGTTCTGGTGAGCATTTATTAAATGTGATTAACGACATTTTAAATTTTTCGCGAATGGAAGTTGGAAAATTACAACTGGATAATATTGAGTTTTCGTTGGAAGAAGTTATCGACAATGCAGTGGGTTTACTTTGGAATAGAGCCGATGCAAAAGGCATAGAGTTGCTTGTTCAAATAGCGCCAGGAGTAACCCCACTCTTAATGGGCGACCCTTTACGCTTGGGGCAAATTATTATCAACTTTACGGCTAATGCCGTGAAGTTTACCACGGCTGGCAGCGTTACTATTCGTATTCAACAATTGGCCGAAAAAAATCAATTTGTAGATTTATTATTTGAAGTAGAAGATACCGGGATAGGCATTGATGCAGAGAAAGTTAAAACATTGTTTCAGCCTTTTCATCAAGTTGATAATTCCAGTACGCGTCGCTTTGAAGGCACTGGACTTGGTTTAGCTATTTGCAAAAATCTCGCCGAATTAATGGGCGCACGTATTGAAGTTACTAGCACACCTGATGTTGGCAGCTGCTTCAAATTGTTTATTCGCTTCTCTAAAAGTATCAATCAATTATCGGTGAACAAACCTTTAAAAGTTGTATCGCCAGCGTTGCCTGTTGCTCAGCTTAATGCTGCTGTACTGGTAGTGGAAGATAATCCGCTCAATCAGGAAATTATTCAGTTTATGCTGGAGTCTTTCGGTTGTGTTGTCACCTGTGTAAGTTCAGGTATTGAAGCATTGGCTGCATTTAAAGTCGCTCAATATGCAATAGTGCTAATGGATATTCAGTTGCCATGCATGGATGGTGTAGAAACTATGATACAAATTCGGCAGTTACCCTATGGTTCAACAACGCCAATTATCGCGTTGACTGCTAATGTGTTGCCTGGAGATAAAGAAAGATATCTTTCCTCGGGAATGGATGGCTATATTTCTAAGCCTATCAATCCTGAAGAGTTACACAAAGTGCTTGTTCACTGGTTAAAAGAATCACAAACTAAACCTGTTGTAGCTACGTTAAAATCTTACGATGAATTAAATGCAGGCGGTATTAACACGCAACAAGCTCTGCATAATCTAATGCAAAATCATGATCTTTATCAGCGATTGTTGTGGCGGTTTGCAAATGAGCGCGCTAATTTTTCGGATGAATTTGAAAAACTATTAACAGCTGGTGAAATAGGTAATGCACTGAATCAAGTTCATTCCTTAAAATCATTGGCGGAAAGTTTAGGTATGGCCAGTCTCGGAGTGGCCGCCGCTGAGGCTGAGCAACAATGCCGGCATGATAATGTTGACAACCAAACACTTAAAACATTGAGAGAGCAAATGCAGTTGCATCTTGAAGTGGTGAAGCAATGGTTAGTGTGCAATCCGATGGTAAAAAGCTAATGGCAATTTTTTGTTGTATGTTTTTTATTGCGCTGTAATCACTTTCCAGAAATATCCAGTAACAACAAAAAAGAAGATCCATGAAGTGCTCAGCAATAACCACGGCAAACGAGACGGTTTTGGGTTAATAAGGGGTGAGGATGTTGGTGCTGCTTGAATTTGTGATATTTGAGTCGATAATTGTTTTACTTTTTTAGCGCGCTTATCTAGGTCGCGTGTTTTCTCACTCTGCTGACGTAAAAACTGTTCTATTCCACGCTGAATTCCATTCGCAATTGCCGTCGTATCCGCTTTGGTTTGCCCATCAATTTTTATGCTGTTGGCAATTTTTAAGGCTTCAGCGCGAGTGTCGCGCACAGCTTTTTTATTTTTTGGTTTTGCGGGGGTTTGGTTCATGGTGATGTGTTTTTCTCAAAAAATGAAAGGCGAAACGGTTTTTTGGATAGTTGTTTTTTGAGGGGAAAATGGCGCACCCGACAGGAGTCGAACCTGTGACCAACGGCTTCGGAAGCCGCTACTCTATCCAACTGAGCTACGGATGCTGAAATTTTTATACTACATAACGGTTGTGAACTTTAGCAGCGCTATGCACTGCACGCTACTCCTTTCGTTTCGCTCAAGTCCGGCCCAACAACTACGTTGTCGTGCGTTCAGCTGCGCACAAAGCGGCGCTTTGTAAACACTTGCTTCACCCAACTGAGCTACGGATGTGTGAACTAGCATTTTGAGGGCGCGATTCTACTTGTCTGCGCCCATCTCGTCTATGTTGAAAATACTCGATACTAAAACTTCTAAGATTATTTTACGGCGTTGTCGATTGCCAAGTCTTGAATGTTTAGTGTTTTACTTACGTCTGCTGAGCCCAAGCTTTGGCTGATAGTGCCAAATTGGAAGTCGCCAATCATGCGCTCAAGGCGCGGTAGGCAGCGCTTGAGGTTGGTGTAGTGGCGAAAATTACTGAACCAACTGGCGTTGGGTACGCGCGGTTGATCTGGGTCGACTTCCCAAGGATGCAGATAAAAAATTTGTGGTTTAGTTTGGTTGCGGCTGGCACGTTCAAACAGCCAGCGCGACAGCGCGTAAGGATATTGGCGAAAGTAACCGCCACCTGCTGCTGGTATAGATTGCCCCAATACTTTTGCAGTAGTGAGTGGGAATTCCGTTAAAACCGCACCGCTAGTGGTGATGATTTTGTAGGGTTCTTCTGGGCTGCCAGGAATACCGTAGTTGTCGTGGCGCGTTGGGAAAATACTGGAATCCCATGTGAAGCCCAAGTCTGCCAAGGTATCTAGCGCCCACAGTGATTTGCGGGTGATGGAATAGCTGGCAGCGCGATAACCAATCACCGGCATTTGTCCTAAGTCTTCCAGTATCTGTTTTGATTTTGCGGTTTCTTCGCGGAAAACCTGTTGATCTTGTTTGTAAATTAATTGGTGGCTGTAACCGTGCGAGGCAATTTCGTGACCTTGGGCGCGAATGGTTTTTACCAGCTCGGGATAGCGTTCTGCAACCCAGCCTAAAATGAAAAAGGTAATTTTAATATTGGCATCATCAAACAGTTGCAACAGTTTGTGAGTGTTGGCTTCTACACGCGATGGCCATGCATCCCACTCAGCTGGATTGATAGCTTTATTGAATGCGGCGACGTGGTAGTAATCTTCCACATCGACAGTCATTGCGTGAGTGACAGTTTGATTTTTCATAAGTCAGATGCCAACAGTTTGCAGAATATTAAAAGAAGATAGCGTCATATTTTTATCTTCTTTGGGTTTTATATTTTTGTACCTGGTTTTTATATTTTGTAATAGTCGCGATACCACTTTACAAACTTTTCAACGCCGACCTCAACACTGGTATCGGGTTTGTAATTAACATCTTTGATCAGTGCATTTACATCGGCATAAGTATCGGGCACATCACCCGGCTGCATCGGTAGTAAATTCTTCACTGCTTTTTTGCCGAGACATTGCTCTAGGGTTTCAATAAAACGCAACAGTTCTACCGGATTGTTACTGCCGATATTGTAAATGCGATAGGGTGCTGTTGATGTTGCGGGGTCAGGATTTTCGCCGCTCCACTCTGAATTTGGTTGTGCTACTTGATCAAGTGTACGAATCACACCTTCAACAATATCGTCGACGTAAGTGAAATCGCGGCGATGATTGCCGTAATTAAACACATCAATCGATTCGCCCGCCAAAATTTTCTTGGTAAACAAAATGGGTGCCATGTCGGGGCGACCCCACGGGCCATACACGGTAAAAAAGCGTAAGCCTGTGGTGGGAATATTAAATAAATGGCTGTACGTGTGCGCCATTAATTCGTTAGCTTTTTTGGTGGCGGCGTACATGCTGACCGGATGATCGACATTGTGTTGCGTTGAAAAAGGCATTGCCGTATTGGCGCCATATACGGAGCTGCTTGATGCATAGACTAAATGCTCGGTGCCGAAATAACGGCAGGCTTCGAGAATATTCAGAAAGCCAGTGATGTTTGAGTCTATATAAGCTTGCGGATTTTCCAATGAATAACGCACGCCCGCTTGCGCAGCAAGATTCACCACGCGATTGGGTTTGTGGGTTTTAAAGATATTATCGACGGCTGCCTTATCTTCCAAATTACAGCGAATATCCGTAAAGCCACTGTTGGGCGTTAAAAGCGCAAGGCGATCTTTTTTGAGTTGGATGTCATAGTAATTGTTGAGGTTATCTATGCCGATAACCTCATCGCCGCGCGCAAGAAGGCGTTGAGCTAACGCAGCACCAATAAAGCCCGCTGTGCCTGTGACTAAAACTCTCATGGTTATCCTTTATATATATGGCACTACTGTGTATTGGCGCTTATGTTGGTCTTTATTTGTTGTGCGATTAAAGTCGCGCATCAACGTCATTTTTGGGAAGTACATGCTTCACATCAAAGAGGACGTTGTTGGGTTTGCCGAGGGCGCGTATGCCGGTGGCGCCCATTTGGCGGAACTTGTCGTGACCAACACAAATGATAATCGCATCGTAAGTGCCCAATGCTGGCTCTTCAATAAGGCTTAATCCATATTCATGTTGCGCTTCAGCAGGGTCAGCCCAGGGGTCATAAATATCAACATGGATGTTGTAGGTTTCTAGCTCTTTAATGATGTCTACTACGCCGGTGTTGCGAAGATCTGGGCAGTTTTCTTTAAAGGTTAAGCCCATGATGAGAACTTTTGAGTCTACGACATGTGCTTTGCGCTTGGTCATCATTTTAATAACAGAGTCGGCGACAAATGCCCCCATGCTGTTGTTAACACGACGGCCGGACAAAATAACTTCTGGGTAATAGCCCACTTGTTGTGCTTTGTGGGTAAGGTAATAAGGGTCAACACTGATGCAGTGCCCGCCAACAAGGCCTGGACGAAATGGCAAGAAGTTCCACTTGGAGCCAGCAGCTTCGAGTACTTCGAGCGTATCAATACCAAGTTTGTTGAAAATCAGTGCCAGTTCATTAACCAGAGCAATGTTTAGGTCGCGTTGAGTGTTTTCAATAACTTTTGCTGCTTCGGCGACTTTGATACTGCTCGCTTTATGGGTGCCAACCACAACAATTTTGCGGTACAGTTGATCAACATAGTCAGCTACTTCTGGTGTAGAGCCAGAGGTGATTTTGATGATGTTGTGAACGCGGCGTTCTTTGTCGCCCGGGTTTATACGCTCAGGGCTGTAGCCTGCGTAGAAATCTTTGTTAAATGTGAAGCCAGAAATTTTCTCGATGATCGGAATGCAGACTTCTTCCGTGCAGCCGGGGTACACGGTAGATTCGTAAATCACAATTGCATTTTTGCCGATCACGCGACCCAGCAATTCAGAGGCTTTTTCAAGAGGAGTTAAGTCCGGTGAATTGCTTGAGTTGATGGGCGTAGGAACCGTGACTATATAAATGTCAGCATTTTTAATATCTGCTTCATTGGTGCTATAGCTCAATTGAGTCGCTTCGGCGAGCTCAGCAGCATTTAGCTCAAGGGTGTGATCTATTCCTTTAAGTAAAGCATCGACGCGAGGTTGATTAATATCAAAACCGATAGTCGTTGTTTTTTTGCCGAATTCTACGGCGAGTGGTAGGCCAACATAGCCTAAGCCGATAATACAAATCGTTGGATTGCTGGCAAACATGCGCTAATTCCTTAAGGGTTGATAAAATCTGACGGTCGCTAAGCTATCACAAGTGTAGTGATAATTCGAAAAAAACACATAGAAATTGGCACGCTTTAACAAAATTGTGTGTGTAAATAACCATATGACAGAATTGCGGCCTTGAAGGTCGAGTATTTGTCATAAACCTGTCTATAATGACGGCCTAACTATTCTTTTTATGTGGTCTCTTACTATCTTTAATTGTTAACCATTGCAGGAATTTGCTTTGCCATATATTCGTCTCAATAAGCATTATGTGCACCTCCCCTACTTATTTTTAGGTATCACAGAAGCCGTTATGCTTGGCTTGGCTGTTTGGCTGGCACAAAGCTTGTCAGTTATGCTATCTGACGCAAATCATATATGGTCTGCTGATGGTGAAATTAAATGGCCATCGCTCATTGTTTTTGCGACAATTTTTAGTTGCTGTACGCTGTCCATGGGGGTGTATACCGCCTTGGTGAGAGAAGGTTTTTCCAGTATGGTGCTGCGCACGCTGGTCAGCTTTTTTCTATTGGGTAGCTTGTGTTTGATGATCATTAACTGGGTGTTTGGCGATGAGTTAATCGGTCAGCGCGTTGGTTTTTGGGCGGTTATTATTGCCACTATCTTGGTGCTTATTGTTCGTTGCATTTTTGTTAGGGTTGTTGATACTGCAAAGCTAAAGCGTCGTGTGGTGATTTATGGCGCAGGCGTGCGCGCGAAAAAGTTGCTTGAAGATCTTGAGCCAAATCGTGCAAGTTTAGGTGTAGAGATTGTAGGTTGCATTGCTAGCCCTAATGATGAAGTGGTGGTGGACGCTAAACTGATTTTGGCTGAGCCTAAGGAATGGCTAACATTTGTGAAAAAACTGCATATTTCAGAAATCATTATCACACCTGATGAACGCCGCCATCGCAATGGCGATATATTCCCCTTAAGCCAATTTCTGGACTGTAAGCTGGCCGGTGTTCCCTCTTGCGACGGTTTAAGTTTTTATGAGCGTGAACTGGGCAAAATTGATATTAGTCTTTTGCAACCTAGTTGGATGTTGTTTTCCGATGGTTTCAAATACAGTAATCGCGGAATGATTGCGAAAAGGTTGTTCGATCTTCTGTTGGCGTCACTGTTTTTTATGGTGTTATGGCCATTTATGTTGCTGACTGCTATCGCTGTTAAATTGGAAAGTCCTGGTGCCATTCTTTATCATCAGGTTCGTGTTGGCCACAATGGCAAAACGTTTCGTATTTATAAATTTAGAAGCATGCGGCAAGATGCTGAAAAAGCCGGTCAAGCGATTTGGGCGCAAAAAAATGATGCGCGGGTCACTCGCGTTGGCGCTTTTATTCGCAATACGCGATTGGATGAATTGCCCCAGCTGTACAATGTGTTTGCGGGTCACATGAGCTTTGTGGGGCCGCGCCCTGAACGCCCTGAGTTTGTGACCGATTTGGGCAAGCAAATTCCTTTTTACGATACTCGTCACAAAGTAAAACCGGGGTTGATGGGCTGGGCGCAGTTGAAATACCCCTATGGTGCTTCAGTTGAAGATGCCAAAAACAAACTTCAATATGATCTCTATTACACTAAGAATCACAGTTTTTTAATGGATATTCTCATTATGATTCAAACGGTAGAGATTATTTTATTAGGTAAAGGGGTGCATTAACGGTGCATTCCCCTGTAATCTAAAAGATTGATCTAAACCATTGCACCTCGAATATTGCACCTAAAAAATTGATGCTTAAAACAGACAAAGGAGAAAACATGAAAAATCTATTTAGCCTTGTGCACGTGTTAATAGCGCTCGTATTTCTAGCATCCTGCAGTAGCAATCAAGTAGAAGCACCGCCCATGGCTGATGCAGGCATGGCGCCAGAGTATCGTATTGGTGTGGGTGATTCGCTCGAAATTAATGTATGGCGTAATCCGGAATTATCTCGCGCAGTTCAGGTCAGACCTGATGGAAAAATATCTATGCCGTTGATTGGTGATGTTGCGGCGGCTGACTTAACCACGGTGCAATTATCGCAAAGCATCACAACTATTTTGTCGAGCTATGTAAAAAGCCCTCAAGTGGCAGTTATTGTCGGCAGCTCAAGTAGTTCAGATTTTCAGCGTCGTGTGCGTGTGACGGGGGCGGTAAAAAGTCCACAATCATTGGCGTACCGAGATGGTATGACGGTGTTGGACTTGGTGCTGATGGCTGGTGGCCCTAGCGAATTTGCAGCGGCCAACAAAGCGAAGTTGTATCGCAAGGTTAATGGCGAAATTAAGGTCTACCCTATAAAACTCGATGACCTTATTAACAGTGGTGAAGTTGAAACTAACTACACTTTGCAGCCCTCCGATATTGTGACTGTTCCTGAGCGTTCTTTTTAAGTTTGCGTTTACATTTACGTTTTAATGTTTGAATACGTTTTTCAAATAATAATACATGGTCAATCATAGAGAGTATTCATGGATACAGGTTATCTAAGCGATATGCTGATAGCGCTCAAAGCGGAACTTATAAGGTTCCGCTTTTGGTGTGTATTATTATTTTTAGGCGTGTCCTATGCAATATTGGGTTTAGGTTTGGTGTGGCCAAAACACTTTACAACCAGTGCTGTGCTGTTTGCTGATGAAACTAATATCATCGAACCTTTACTAAAAGGTAGTGCTGAAGTTACTAAAATCGATCGCTCTGAACAGGCCAGTGAAATTATTTACACACGAGCCATTATGATGGCTTCTGCAAAAAGTGCTGGTCTTATTAAAGACGGTATGACCGAAGAACAGCAAGATGCTGTTATGCGCCAAGTACGCAATGGTGTGAATGTCCAAAAAGAACGAAATAACAATCATTTTGTGGTGCGTTACACCGCTAAAAATCCTGATCTTTCTTTTGAAACGTTGAATGCTATTGTGAATGTTTTTATCGCCAATGCTGCGCGAAAAAAGCGTGACGAAAGCGTCGGTGCCTACAACTTTATTGATTCCCAAGTTCAAATCTACAAAAAACAATTAGAGTTGGCCGAGGGGAAATTAAAAGAATTTAAATCGGGAAATACGGATGGTACCGAAGAGGGGGTCAGCAATCGTATTGCCGCGTTACGCCAAGAAATTGAATCCTTAAAAATAACCAGTGAAGAAACCCAATCGCGTGTTAATAGTATTAGGCAACAGCTTGGGACTGAAGGTCAGTACCTTCATGCCAAGGGGCAAGTTGATGAATTAAAGCAGCGTCGCCAAGTCTTGAATGGGCAATTGGAGCAGCTTCTGTTGAGTTATCAGGAAGGCTACCCAGATATTATTTCATTGCGTGCTCAAATTTCAGAGATTGATGCGGCAATGGCCAAGCTGCAATCTTCGGGTAATATTTATGGCAGTTCAGATAAAGTAGAAAACCCGCTTTACGAAGAGCTGCGCAAGCAGCTTTCAGAGGCAGATGTTGAACTTCGCGCGCAAACTCGTCGATTGGAGTCATTAAAAGAATTACAAAAAGAAGAGGTCGAGCGTCTTCAGCGCATTGCGCAAAATCAAGCTCAGCTTTCAGAATTAACTCGCGATAATGATGTGACGCGTAAGGCCTATGAAGAAATGTTGGAGAATAGGGAAAAAGCCCGTATTTCTATGACATTGGATATCGAAGGGCAAGGCGTTACTTACCGTATTCAAGAGCCGGCATCGTTTCCATTGAGCCCATCTGGATTGCATTTTATACACTTCGCTATTATTGGTCCTATTTTGGGATTGCTGTTACCCATAGCATTGCTGATTGCCTATGTAGTGCTCGACCCACATTTGCGCTCCTCCAGAATTTTGCAACAGCAGTTGCCGGCGGATATTGAAATTATTGGCGTTATTCCACATTTTAATTCTCCTATTGGCGAACGTTTACTGAAAAAAGATATGCTTTTTATTCTCGGGATGTCACTGGCAGCAATGATTTGTTATGTGGCTATTTCTGTTTTTTGGCAGCTATCTCAAGGCTAAAGTCTCTTTATAAAGGCTAATGATTCATGGATAAAGGCACAGAAAATAACTCCAATCGTTCAATGGACGATTTCGACGATTTTGTCGAAACGAGCCATGAATTATTAAAAAATGCGGTAAAGGATCATCAAAATCAGGGCAAAATAAAAAATATGGCGCTCCAGACTCTGTGGGCTCAGGATGAGTTTTACGAGAAGAAAATTATTTTTTCGGGAATGCGCCAGCGTGAACTATTAAATGCATATAGGGAAGTTAGAGTCAGGTTATTGGAGCGTAGCCAAACAGATAATATGGTTGTGATTGTCTCATCCGTAGCTAGAACGGCTACTTCAAATGATTTTAGTTTTAATTTGGCCGCGACTTTTGCGCTGGATCAACACAAAACTGCTCTGTTTGTTGACTGTAATCCCTACAACTCTAGTGCAGAGAAATATTTAGTATCTGACATGGGCTTGGGGCTTACTCAATATCTCACGGACTATTCTGTACCGCTTGAGCAAATTATTTATTCCACGGGGATTGAGCGTTTACGCGTGATTCCGTCTGGCGGCGCCAGCGAATCGGCAGCAGAGATTTTTAACTCTGAACGTATGCAAATATTTGTATCTGAAATTAAAGAGCGTTATCCCGACCGATTTATCGTTTTAGATGCTCCGTCTGTGCAGCATTCAACAGAAGCGAGAATTTTAGCGCGGTATTGTGATCATGCGTTGTTGCTCGTGCCTTTTGGCAAAGCAGTTACTGATGATGTCCTTGCTGCCGTTGATGCGGTAGGCAAAGAAAAATTTGCAGGGCTTGTATTTAACAATTAATTAATGTCATTTAGAGATTCAAAATGGACACCAAACATCTATCGCGCATGTTGGTCCGCATATTGGGCTATTTTGTTTCTGGGGTAATGATCTGTATATCGTCTCAGGTTCTCGCTAATCCTTTTTATGGCTCTGTGTCGGCGATGTCGGGTGTTTCTGATAATGGCCTTAAAACGGCAGAGGACACCATTAGTGAACGGCAGGATCAATATGGTCTGAGTGTGGGAGGTGATTGGGTTAACTCGTTGCTTGCTTTCAATATGGGATACGACGCAACAAAACAAACCTATTCTGAAGACACTCAAGAAGGAAAAAGCTTTCTTAATGGTAATTCCTCATTGATGATTGGCAAAGATAATCAGCCTGCCAATCTGTTTCTTCAGCATTCTCGCACTACGCTTTTGAGTGCCCCCGATAGTGTAAACCTGACTCAAAATCAGGATGAGAAAGATGTTTTCTCGGCAAAGCCAACCCTAAGGCAGCGATTATCTTCTGTCGATAATGTGTTGTTAAATGGCGAATACACACGTATAAATTACATCGAAAATGATATTAAAGATTCAACTAGAGAAGGTGGATCTTTAGTATTGGATCATAAATTTTCTCTGCTTGATAACATACAGCTTTCTGCACAACAAACCGCTATTGATTTCAAACGCTCACCCGATGCCAATTACACTTACCGTTCTGCTGCACTGACTTACAATGCACGATTGCGTAAACTTTCTTACAGCATTAAAGCTGGTTCTAATCAAACATCGCCAGATGTTGGTAAAGAGTACAGCAGCCCGTCATATGGATTAGATGTCAGATTTGATTCCGGTGGTCAGGTGTTGTCATTCAATGCTAATAGAGAGTTAACCGATACTTCGGCAGGTGGTGGCAATGTGCTACCCAAAAGTGATTTGCCAACCAGCGATGGCGGCACGGGCGCGAACCTTGATCAAATTGAAAGAACAACGTATGGCGTTGCTTGGAATACTTTTTTGATCTGTCAAAACTGCTCGTTTTCGATAGGCGCGACGCAAACAAAAGATGATTATCTCAATATGAATGAGAGTGCTAAAGAACAGAGTTGGAATGCCGGTTTTAGTTATGCTTTATCGAGAGCCTCTAAAGTATCTTTGCAGTTTGCGGGGGGAGATCATACTTACACACAAGCCACTCTTGGTAGTGATTATAAAATTCAAACGGCTCGAATTGAATATGCGTATCAAGTTAATAAGGACGTTGGTGTGAATTGTGTTCTAAGAAAAGAAAAACGTGACGGTGATTCTGCCGCGCAAACGTATACTGAATCTTATGCTGGCGCTGGCGTGAATTATAAATTTTAGCAGTGTCGCAGTCGTGTGAATTTTGTTCGTTTCAGTCTACAGTTTTTATAGGTGTGAATAATAGATTTTCTTCCAATATCACGCAGATGTTTTTATTACGGCTTATCTATAATTGTGCCGCATAAATATGTCTGACAAGTAAAATATAAAACGGATCGTTTCATGAAAATAGCGTCTCAAATTTTTATTTTGATGTTGATGTTGGCCTGCTTTTCTTGCCGTGATAATCAGCAAGAAAAAATAGCTGATTTACAACGCCATCAAAATTCCGCAAGAATCTATCAAGAGCAAGGTCAATTAAAAGCGGCAATTCTTGAAGCCAAAAAAATGATTCAAATTGATCCCAATAGTTCGTTGGGCTACTTGCAGGCAGCAAAAATTTATAATCAGATTGGAGCTTATAGCGCCACTCAAAAACTACTAGAAAGCCTGGTAAAAAAAATGCCTGATGTGGCAACAGAGCTTGCAGAGTCTTATTTGGGTAATAAAAAATATCGCACAGCGCTAAATACATTGTCGGAACACCCCGCCACAAAAAGTAGTAGTGAAGATATGCAGCGTCAGGCGCGTATTGCCGCGATGGCCAATTTTTATTTGGGTGAGAATGAAGCATACACAAAATCACTTAATCAATTCACCGAGCTTGGCGGTGATTCAGTCGAACGACAATACATCGAAGCAAATGTATTGCTCTCTCAGGGGCAACCTGTAGAAGCGCAAAAAATTCTCAAAAGTATATTGGAATCTAAGCCGGAAAATGAAAAGGCTTTAATACTTTTAGGTGCTGCGTACGCTGTTACGCAAGAATTTGATAAAGCAGAGGCGCACCTTACCAAAGCATTAGGCTTGCTACCCAATACCGATATCATGAGTGCGGAACGTGTAAAAGTGTTGTCGCAATTAACGGAAGTGTTGATTAATCAGGGGCGCTCCAGTGAAGCCTATGTGTATCAAAAAATATTGGCTGAGGCTAATCCTGAGAGTAATGCGGCTCAGCAGCGGTTTAACGATGCAATTAAATTTTATCAGGATGGAAAGTTTGCTGAAGCTGAAGCAATTCTTAAAGAATTGCGCGAGCAGTTTCCAAAAGATAAAAACTCAGCCACATTGTTGGGGATGATTGAATTCCAAAAAGGCGAAAATGAAAAAGCATCAAGTTTATTTGATGAATTTATTGATACAGAAACATCATCGCCAACGGTTATTCAGGCGGCTGCATTGGTTAAATATCGCAAAAACCAAGTAGATGAAGCATTGCAGTTACTTAAACAAGCGGCGGAAAGCCAGCCAGGAAATGCTGTGATTTTAGCAACCTATGGTTTGGCACTTTTAGATCATGATAGCAAAAGTAAAGAAGGCGCGGTTGCGCTAGAAAAAAGCTTGGCGATCAACCCTGCGCAACAACGGTTGAGATTAGCGCTTGCAAAACAGCACATGGCGCTTGGGCAAGTGGATCAAGGGTTGGCTCAATTGCGCAAAGCTTACCAAGAAGTTCCGTTAGATGTGATGTTGCAAGAGGCGTATCTGAAAGCGTTGTTTGCAAATGGCCAACCTGAGCTGGTGAAAAAAGAAGTCGATGAATTTAAAGCAAAGTTTCCTGATAATGCCCGTGGCTCTTTTGTGGAAGGCTGGTATTACATGGAAGAAAAAAATTATGCCGCTGCTGAAAAAGCATTTGAAAAATCTTTATCCATGCCCAATAACACTGAAAAGAAATTGTCTTACACTGGATTGGCTCAATTGTATGAAATTCAAAATCAGCCGCAGAAATCCATTGCTGCATGGCAACATGCAATAGAAGCTGATCCAACCGTCTCCGCTTCTTATGGGCGCTGGTTAAATCAAATGTGGGCAAATAATAAAAAAGAGCAGGCATTTACTTACTTGCTGGATATTGAAAACAAAAACCCTACGCTGTGGCAGCCTTCCGTAGTGTTGGCACAGCTTTATGCTAACGGCAAACAATGGTCAGATGCAGAAAAGCATGCGGAATATGCGCTGACACGAAGTGGTTCATCTGATGAAGTGAAAAAAGTTGCTGCTACTATTTATCAGTTGCAGGGTACAGATTTTAAAGCCAAGGGTAACTTGAATGACGCGCGACGTTATCTGATGAAAGCTGTTAAGTTGTTTCCCGATAATCCGGATTATTTGGCGAGTGTAATTGAGATAGAAATTGCTGCTCATAATATTGATGAAGCGCAAAAGCTTTTAAATGAATATCCGCAAAATGAAAATAATATCAATGTTCGCCAGTTTTTTCAGGGCTCGATTCGCTTTGCTGAAAATAAGCCGGATGAAGGTATAAAACTATTTCTTGACTCATGGAAGTCAAAGCCAACAGAAGTTGTTGCATTGGCTATTTCTGAGGTCTATGAAAAAAGTAATCAGCAAGAAAATTTAGATAAGTTTATTGATGATTGGATACAAAAATTACCTAAGAGTGCAAAGGCAACTATGTTTAAAGCTTTGCAGGCGCAGAAGTTAAAGCAGGATGATGTGGCTATAAAATGGTATGAAAAAACGATTGAGTTATCGCCTACTATGGCAGTTGCATTGAATAATCTTGCATGGGCTTATTATTTACAAAAAGATGAGCGAGCAGTCAGTATTGCTAAGAGAGCTTATGAGGCTGCACCTAATTCCGCATCAGTTTTGGATACCTATGGATGGATCCTTGCTGAGCGAGGTGATTTGACGTTGGGTATTGAAATGCTATCTCGCGCAGCATCTTTGGCTGGCGATAATGCTGATATCAAGAATCATCTTAAAGAAGCAAAATCGAAAGTGCATTAGATTTTGTTTGATAATTATGTGTTTGTGCAGGGTTATGAGTTGTAAGTAATGATTTATGGCACTGTTTTTTTTATTGTACTGCATGATCGTAAAATTAATAAATATTGGAATATTTTGTAAATGGAGAGCTCGTTTTTATCAGTCGATCGTCCAGGTCTTTTTAGGTCGCAAGCATGGTTGCTGGCGTGGCTAAAGGCATGGGCAGATCATCCTGAGGTTCATTTTTTTGATAAGCATACACTTGTTGATATGAATGAATCTTCGTTGCGCGAGCTTAACCTGCACTCACGTATTTTCAACATTAATGAGCCGTTGTTTAGTTTTTTTCCTGTGTTAAGCGCATATCCCTTCGGTGTGTCTTCTAAGCGTACGCCTAGTATTCGTAGTGAATACTTTCAATTTGGTGGTGATCATTCTCATAATGCCAATATTTGCATGGATTATTTTAACGATGCTTTAACTGCTAAGTGGGATAGATTAATTTTTCCTGATGTGCTGGTTGATTCTGCAGACTATAAAAACATAGTTGCTGCTGCACGGTTACAAAAACTATCTGTTGTAAAAGGCACCAATGAGCATACTTATGGCGTGAATGTAAAATCATCCGACTTTCAAAGCTATGTAAAAGAGTTGGGAAAAAATACAAGATTAAAACTGTTTAATTCTCGTAAACGACTTGAACAGTATGGTGAAGTAAAAGTTGAAAATATTTGGCCAGATCGCGAACGTTTTTTTAATTTATTAAATACCTTTCATTCATCGCGATGGGGTAAACCTTGTTATCGTGGCCGCAATGAGGTTTTTATTAATACCTTGTTAGATGAGTTGCCCGGAATCGGCGCAAAAATTGATTTTTCCGTGATGACAATTGATGATGTGCCGGTATCAGTAGCGTTTGATATTTTTTTAAATGGACGTATTTATAATCTGCAGTCTGGTTACACGGAAGACTTTGCAAAAGGTATAGCTTTAGGTACTTTACATTTGGGTTATCAAATAGAAGCAGCTTTTGATAACAATGATGTTGAGTATTATGATTTGATGGCAGGGCGCGGGAAAAATAGCAACTATAAAAAATCGTTATCCAATGGTCACGCTGAGTTTGTTACACTTATCTTGGTGCGTAATCGTATTTTAAGTCTTGCTTATAGAGTTAACGCGCGAATTAAAAAGACGATCTATACATTGGCTGAGCTTGGTATTTTTTCATTCGCTGAATTTTGTTTTTAAGGGATATTCTTAATAATTTGTGGCCCGATTATTTTTGTTAGCCATATAGGCATCAGCTTCCACATAAAAATAAAAATTTTGAACTTTGGATTATCTGGATTTAGTTCTGGCTTTTCGGTTTCATTTGCCAATAGATAATACCAGTGATGTTGATATGGCTTGGCTCCCCATTGTTTTTTAAATTTAAATGTCCCTGCCCCCATGGTCGAACGACCAAAATCAAAAAACCTATAACCTTCTGTAATCGCATATGACAGTATGCGTCTATACATCCACATGTTTGCATTTTTTGCGTTTGCACTTTGAATTGTGGATGCCCAAGGGATTTCCAGTGTCATATCATTGCCCACTAAAAACCCCGTAGATACAGGTTTGTGATTCATATACACAACGAGAATTGAAGATTTTATGTCGGGCGCGCATAAAATATTTTCAAACCATGTTTTGCTATAAACCGGTGTGCCAAGGTCGCGCATATTACGTGAAAACACTTTATAGAAATCATCGAGTAGATCGAGTTTGCCTACTTTGTAAGTGGGGGTATGTTCTTCTGCTTTTTTATATTGCGCGCGGACTTTTGTGCCTAATTGTTTTTCAAGTGCATCATCGGTTGCGGGCAGCTCGAGTACCATAGATACTTTTTTGTCGAGAGAGTTGTCTGATAGTCCATCTTGCATGGTTCTAATTTCTATGTGTGAAAGTTGTTGCTCCATACATAGTGTTTGTGTTTTTTGAATAAGTGCTTTTGCGATATCAATATAGTTTGAAATAACGCCGCCGTAATTGACGAATGGTATTGATACTGCAAATTTCCCAAAAATTTTGCTGGAAAAAAAAGTAAGTGGAATGCCACCCAAAATATTCTGGTTTTGATCGAGTGCTACAAGAATGCTGCTGTTATGCCCAAAGGATTTTTTAATCACGTCAAGCCAAATGCTGTGGTGATAGCTTGTAGAGGGTTGTTGCTTTAAAAAAGTATCCCACTGTTTAAATTCTGCTGGATTTAGCGTTTTAAAAGTGAATGGCTTCGCCCAAATCGTTTCTATATTAATTGTTGTAAACGGCGAGACGTTTGTTGTGCTGCTTTCAGTTTTGATGTCTGCAATGGCAGGATGTTCGAGTTCTTTTATTGTTGCTTCAATGGATTTAATGCGGCCGGATACTTCTTGCATTGTTATAAGCAGAGCTTGATAGTCGTCAGATGCTTTATCAGTAAATTTAAATTTACTGGCGACTTCACCTTTGTTGGCTTTTTCTATTTTTAGTTGCTTATAGAGTGCGGCAATATCCGATTTCATAAATGTCTGTATGTGAAAGAGTGAGTTTGAACAAGGCTGTGCATGTATTTGGGTGCGCAGATAAAAAATATCTTTAGCTAAGTCTGCCTCTCATGGCTTCAAACCAGGATGCATATCGCACGAAACGCGAAAAGGATATTGGAAATCCATGACGGCGAATATTGTAAAGATCTTGCCTGATGAGGCTGTTGGTTGTGTTGCTTGGGTTGGCACTTACGGCCGCTACATAGCCAAGCTTTTTAACCAGTTCGGCGTGCTTGGCTGAATAATCTTGCGCAGTTCCTGATGGATAGCAGAATACTTGCGACGGTGACTTTATTTCGGCACTTAGGCGAGCCTTCGCATGAATCAGTTCATTTTCAACTTCTTCCATGGTGAGAGAGCTAAAAACCCGATGGCTGCAGGCGTGAGAGCCAATCGTTAAGCCAAGGCTTTCATAGTGACGAAGTGCATCCCAATTTGTGGGTTTGTAAATATCAGTGGCAGCAGCAGGAGTGCTAACGTTTAGTTCTTTGGATACGGTTTCAATAAATCCATCCAATTCTTGGCTAGATAAATTTTTTGCGTATTTTACGAGAGCTCTTCTGGTTTTTAATTTATTTTCTAGCGATTCAAAATTCAGCTCAAAAATTTTCCCTTTATAGGACATGATGCCGGATGGACGCTGTGTGTTCCATACAATATGAGACAGCCTGCTATCCCACGGCCAATCTACACCATCGACAAAATTAGTTAACACAAATATGGTGGGTTTCGCACCATATTTAAGTAGTACGGGGACTAATTCTTGAACTTGATCATCAAAACCGTCGTCTAATGTAAAGCAAAGGGTGGGGCGATCCGGTTTAATATTATTAAGGGCGTTGTGAACAACTTCATCAAGAGATGCAAAATGGTAATTATTATTTGTGGCATAGATAAGGCATTGTTCAAGCAGTGCGGGTGATAATCCCTGATAAGAACCATCTTTGGCCACGGATCTATGAATCATAAATATAGTGACGTAATGGCCGATCAATTTATTGATCAGCTTATCTAGGGGTTTAAAACCCAGCACATACGTTAACAGTTTATCCATGCAAATCGTCCATATCGTTGAGATTAAAGCCAGCCTGACAATCTTGCACCAAACAGCTTCCTGCTGTTGCTGACTTGGTCGTGCATACCTACGCGGGTCAGCTCATGATTGATGCAGCTATCTGCTTTGTTAATGCCTCGTTTTGTTGTGACAGCGGCTGAATAGTTTTGTTGAACAAGTTCAAGCGCTCGAGGGCTGTAGTCACCGTTGGGAAAGCAAAATAAATCTACCGTTGATGATAGTCTATTTTCAATAATTTTTTTACTATCAATAATTTCGTGAATCATTTCATCATCACCAAGTGCATTGGTGAGGCGTTTATGATTGCAAGTATGTGATCCAATACTCACTAATTCTGACTGCTGCATTGTTAACAGTTGTTCCCAGCTCATAAGCGCATTCGGTAAGTCAAAATCTAATAATGATCGCCATGCAATATCGTTAAGCGCTGTGAAAATATCTAGATCGGAAAATTGCTTTAAGTGTGAAATGTACACGGCGGCATATTCTCTGTCGATTGGCTTTGTAACTGCTGGTAAGGACTGAAAAACCTTTGCAAAAATAGGATGCTGTTTCATGGTATGAGGAATATCGGTATTGCCCAGTAACAGCGCCATGATGATATTGGGCCAAAATTGAAAATCAGTGCCTATTTTTTCCGCTACTGCAAATAACGTGGTGGGTATTTTTTCGGCTTGGATGATGGGAAATGCATTTTCGTAATTGTCAGCCCAGCCATCGTCAAATGTGATGGCGCAGGCTTTGCGCGGCAATGGCAAGTTTTGCTGTTGTAGTTTTACCCATTCCGATAGGTCAACAACATCAAAGTGACGTTTTACTTCGCGCATGTGCATAGCAAAAGTCTCTGGCGTCACCATCATGCCGGGCTCTTCCAAGCCAAAGCGCCGATCAGTGCTGGGCAATACACGGTGATACATCAATACCCATAGTTTTGGTATGGATGATACTTGTCTATGCGGGCCTACATAAGATGCCACAGTCGCAGCTGTAGATTTTATAACATGCTTCAGTGCAGCTTTCATGAGGGGCTTTTCCCTAAAATTTGGCGAATGTAAGTTTTGAATTCGTAGAGCGCAGGTTGTAGATCACTGAATCGATCTACCTCGTGCTTGGTATTGAATAGATCCGGTGTGAGAAACTGAAGGATGCGCAAGCATTTAGAGTTGATGGAGTAATTAGACTTTATATACAAATAAAGGCTGTCAAAATCACCCAATAGCCAGCGCAGGCGTTGCCCAATGTTATATTGGTCGGATTTTTGTACGCCAAGGCCTAATTCGTTACTGACCATCAATGCAGGAAAGTCCACGCCGGAGTCTATGGCGAGTTGCAACGAACCCCAAAAGCGGGTGTTGACCTCCATTAAATAAGGCGTTCCATCGGGTGCGACGCGAAACTCTACCATTGCCACACCGTGCCAATTCGCTGCCGCCAACAGTTTTTCTGCATAGTGTTTAAGAGTAGGATCCACCGGTGCGCTTTCGCTGAGAACACTAATACCGCCTTGAGGAGGCTTTTCGCGCAGTCGTTTATGAGCAAAAAAAGTTACTGGTTTGCCATGATCATATAAGCAAAATATTCCTGCGCCGTTACCGGGGATGAACTCTTGAACCATAAATGGATAGTCTTGTAGATAGGGTTCAGAGTGTAATGCTTTATCCAAATCGGCAGGTGTGTGGATAATTTTAACGTTGGTCGCAATCCACACTGAGGGTGTGAATATTTTCGATAGGCATGGCTTGAGCACAAAAGGATAGTTGATGTTAGCCTGTTTGAGTTCGGCAGCAGAGTTCAGCCATTGTGTGGCGGGGATAGGGATATCCAAGCTCTGCGCGAGCTTCATTAAATTGCCTTTATCTGCCAGTTGCAGCACGTTTTCATAGGAGCTAAATGCAAGGCGAACCTTGGGCAGTTTTCCCATATTCATCAGCAATAATTGACTGGTGACTTCGGTTACGGGAATAACCAGTGCGAACTCAATCTCATTGCTGAGTTTTTCCAGCCAGCTTATATAGTCTTGCGGAGCGGTAATAGGATTGGGGCTAGTAAAAAATTGCGTTGAGTAGCGTGAACAGCCAGCGAGCGCTTGGGAGGATGCCTCGGCAGTAAAAACGCGTATATCGGGTAGTTTTCCTAGAGATCGAGTGACGGCCAGAGCGCTACGCTGTGCCGCATCTAGCACTAAAACTTGTCGAATCATTGTTTTTTGCCCAAGCTGTTCGGTCAAATTGCAAATTCATTGCAATCACCTATAGTTTTCTAAGTTAGTAATCTGTATCAGTGCATCATAGCGGATAAAAACGTTAATTTCATATCAGAGCGTCCGCTGTTCAGCAATTCATCATTATCAATTGCTGAGTAGAGTTTGAGGGCCGTCATATTTTTCTTTTTTATACTAAAAAATATCTAAATCGTTACAGGCCTGAGTATTGTGCGACAGGCTTGTTTCAGGTGGTGTCGTTTTGCTGAAATTTGTCGTTTAATGTTTTGTTAAGGTTTTGTTGGGCACTTTTTCATAGAATACTGCCTCAGCTAGGCTGGAAATATTGGTTTTTTTAGAGCTTTAATGATGGTCTTGTGAGCGGTATACCTATTGTGAAAAAAGAGATGTGTATAATCATTGTTTCTCGAAACTAGCAGTTATCCGTTAATACGGTTATATAAAATTATCAGTAATAATTGGATGGGCAGGCAAAGTGCGGATAATAAAGCACAACAGGAAAGGCGAATGACTGGAAAATCACAATGTATTCTGCATGCCATTGATACCACTGGGCCTGGTGGTGCGGAAACCGTTTTTTTAGATCTGGTGCAGCGGCTAACTGTCAGCGGGTACAACAACTATGCGATTATCAAAGGTTCGGGCTGGGTGGAAGATCAATTAAAGCGTAGAGGTGTGCCTTACTATATCGTAAAGCCCCATGGTTTTTTGTCGATAAAATATTATCTTCAGTTATTCAAACTTCTTCGCAGCAATAATACTCGTTTAATTCATGCTCACCTTTTAGGTTCAACGTTAACCTACTCAATTCTTAGCTTTTTTTTACGAATCCCTGTTGTTGCAACACTTCATGGTCGAGTTGACGTGAACCCTAATGAGCGGTTTGTCGCCATTAAAAATCTCATAATGAAGTATGGTGTCAGTGCGTTAATTGCGGTGAGCCGTGATTTGGCGAGTTATATTGCAGAACGGAAACTCTTCAATAAAAACCATATTCAAGTTATTTACAATGGTATCGATGAATCGCGTTACGGGAAAAATAATAGTAAAGAATTGCGTGAATTATTAAATATTCCTGATGATGCATTGCTTGTTGGGTGTTTAGGTAATGTGCGCCCGGCAAAGAGCTATGATGTGTTGATTGCGGCAGCGGCTACTTTGATTCATGAAAAAAAGCAAAACATACACTTTATTGTGGCGGGCCATAAAAAACCGGAGCTCATGAAAAAGCTCGACGAATTAATGGTAAAACACGCTGTAGTGAATCGTGTGCATTTTATTGGTTTTCATGAAGACACAGCGCGCTATTTAGGTCAGTTGGATTTTTTTGCGCTCTCATCATCATCAGAAGGTTTTTCCATCGCGACGATTGAAGCCATGGCGACAGGATTACCCGTAGTGGCAACGCGTTGCGGTGGCCCTCAAGAAATACTTGAACATAATGTCACTGGGTTGCTAGTCGAGATTAATGATCCACAAGCACTTGCAGATCAGTTGTTGCAGTTAATTCAGCATCACTCCGATGGTCAGCGTATCGCTAGCGCAGGAAAGGCGCATGCAATATCCATGTTTTCATTTGCATCCATGATTGATGCCTATCGGAAAGTGTATGTACAATATTTGTGATGGTTATGTATGACCTTTAAAAAACGTAACATTCAAAGTGCCAGGGGCAGTCAACGCGCGATGTTTACACAATACATAAAAAATCATTTTGGCTCAAAGCGCGGTTTGCTTCGTGCCTATGTTGGCGGTGCGGCTCGTTATTTGGGGCGCTATAAGCAATTTGCTCAAATAGATTTTAGCAAGGTCAATCGCCTGGTGTTTATCTGTAATGGCAATATTTGCCGCAGCCCACTCGGGGAGGCGGTCGCCAAAATGCATGGCGTAGATTCAATATCTTATGGTTTAGATACTCGTGGTGGAGATCATGCTGATCCTCGCGCGATAGCCTTTGGCGCGAACAAACAAGTTTTATTTGGTCATCATAAAACACGAAAAATTAACGAGTACAAACCTATGCCTGGCGATCTACTCGTGGGGATGGAGCCAAGACATACTTCACAGCTAATTCTACTTTATGGTAATAAAGTACAAATTACGCTGATGGGACTATGGTTAAAAAGACCTACCGCATACCTGCATGATCCTTACAATACCAATGTCATATTCTTTAACCATTGCGAATCTATGGTTGAGCAGGCTACCACCGCATTGGTAGCAAAGGTTAAAGAGAAAAAATGATTCCAAGGGTTGAAAAGAAGGCAGAAGTAATTGAAGATTTCTATGCCTTCAGAGTTGGCGCTATGTGGCGCTACTTCAAAAGCCAGCACTATTCTTTCTGGATGATTTGTTGTTATTTATTCTTCGAATTTGTTAGACCCCAATCAATATTTCCACAATTAGATATTCTGCCTTATGCGCAATTGTTCTTATTGGGTGCGCTTGTGGGGTCCTTTGCGGATCCAACCGTTAAGTGGGTGTCTTCCCTTGGCAATAAATTAATTATTTTCTTTTTTATCACTCTCGTGATTTCTATCTTTACGGCAATTTATCCTGAAGTCTCCAAAAAGCATTTTATGGATTTTTTTGGCTGGTTCATCATTTATTTCTTAGTCATAAATATCGTTAATACCAAAGAGCGCTTTTATTTGTTTTTGATGGTATTCCTTGTGGCTTCAGCCAAAATTGCGTTTGGAACATCCAAGGCATGGATTTCCAGAGGCTTTGCATATGCTGGCTGGGGGCTAATGGGGCCGCCGGGATTCTTTCAAAACTCGGGTGAGCTGGCAATTCTTATGCTAATGCTTTTCCCCTTGGCCTTTTATATGTATCAAGGTTTAAAAGACAAAATAAAACCGTGGGAAAAATGGCTGCTGGTGCTGTTTTGGGTTAGCCCCATTCTGACGATTTTGGGAGCTAGTAGCCGCGGCTCGCAAATTGGGTTGGTGGTGCAATTGATTATAATGTTTAGGAAAAGTTTGTTCAGGCCTAAAGCGTTAATTGGTGTAGTGGTGCTTTGTACGAGCTTGTTTTATTTATTGCCTGAAGAGCAAAAACAACGATTTCAAAATACCGGCGATGATAAAACATCTCAGCAGCGAATTTTATATTGGCAGCACGGCTGGGAGATGATGAAAGAATACCCGGTGGTGGGGGTGGGGTTTTTCAATTTTGTCCCCTACTATGAGCGGCATTTCCCTCAGGATATGTTGTATGACGCGGCGCAATTACCCCACAATATTTTTATTCAAGTAGGTACAGACGCAGGATTTTTAGCAACCTTCCTGTTTGGTTCAATTATTTTACATTGCTTGATTAATGCCGTATTAATAGTGAAAGATAAGGATAATGAGCATCTGATACGATTGATGGGCGCAGGATTAGGCTGTGGCGTGCTTGGTTTTTTTATCGCTGGGCAATTTGTAACTGTGGGGTATTACCCATTTTTGTGGATACATTTTGCGTTTATTGTGGCATTAAAAAACATATGCGTGCAGCGAAAAAATGCCAGCTTAAGAAAAGGATAGTTAGTTTGAGAAAAATACTTAGTTAGGATTTCTCGCGCAACACTTATTTAAGTGTGTAATTTACAGTGCTACTCTTTGAAATTGAGATAATTAATGAATAGTAACAAACTTGACTCTTTAACATGGCTTCGTGGTTTTGCTGCTTTTTTTGTTATTCTCAATCATGTGATTCTTGTATCTAGAGCACAATATACACCCCAAGATGAAACTCCCTATCTAGTGCCATTTGATTTTTTCAATATTGGCATGTTTGCGGTGTATCTGTTTTTTGCATTAAGTGGCTGCACCTTAACTATTAGCCATGCAAAAAAAATCAATACATTTTCTGATTTTATTCCATTTTATATAAAAAGGTTTTTCCGAATATGGCCTGCATTTGCAGTGTCCATGGTTATCTATCTTTTATATATTGAAGTTTTTAAAGTTTTATATGTTTCTGACAAAAACCTATGGGTTGCTGAGTTTCTTAAAGAGTACACAATTAAGGATGTATTTGGCTATTTATCTTTAACGTTCAATATTACCGGCCCACGCGGATTGTTTAATGGCCCTTATTGGTCACTTCCTGTTGAGTTTCAATATTATTTACTACTTCCTTTTGCGCTAATTTTAATGAAAAATCGCTGGACTAATTTCCTTGTACCATTGATTTTTGGTGTTGTTTTATATGTAATCTATTGTGGAAAATTAATTGTATTCGATAGAAATGATGTTTTCAAAATGGGCTTCGCCTTTTTTGGTGGGGTGTTGATTGCGAAATACTACACGTATATTTCTTATAAAATCCCTCTATTATTAACTACAGCGATATTCTTGGTAACGTCATTTGTAATGGGCTTATTGGCTAATAGATTTGTCGAGCTACCTGATTCTATTCCGATTATTAACGATGGATCTAATATATATGGCATTTGCTCTGTTTTGATCGTTGGTTTGGCATTAATTACAAAACCTATAGAAAATCCTGGGCGCTTTCTCAATTTCCTTACATTTTATGGTGAAATATCCTATAGCACCTATTTGTTTCATATGATGTTTATTGGTGCTGCTGGATTAATAATCAGCTATTGTGGTATCCATAGCTACATGAATAAACTGATTTTCAGCCTATTTTTTACGTTGATAGGAAGCTATTTTTTCTCGGTGGCCACATATTATTTTATTGAAAAGCCATCGATAGATTTTGGCGCTCGTTTAGTAAAAAAATAAATTGCCAAAAAATGCCATCATGCTCTTGGTAAATATAAGGTGCGTTCTTCGATCTGGGCTCTTTATTGGAGTTGTATGGATATGAAAAAAACAAAAGTGCTATTTATTGATGAGGGTTTATCTTTTGGTGGATCATTTATTGTTGCAGCGCGCTTGGCTGCCAATCTTGATAAAGATAAGTACGATTCTTTTATAGTATCAGCAACGAGCCTTGACGATATTCGTCATCATGTCTCTGCAAATGTGAAATTATTTTATATTAGGAAGCAGGTCACGTATAAACATAGGATCGAATTCTATGGAAAAATTGATTTTTTGAATGCTAATAATACTTTTCAAGGTGTTTTAAGAAAGCTTTTTATTTATTCATTTTCTGCTCTTGAGTCCATAGCGAATACAATTTATTTTTTTAGGCTTTGCAGTTTAATCATTAAGCATAAGATTGATATTGTGCATGGCAATAATGCAAGAGAAGCTATTAGTTGTGCCAGATTGTTAGGTCGCAAGATTGTTTGGCATATTCACGGTGATGGGCGATATAGTGCTGGAGAAGTATCGAAATACTTTGGTCTGGCAGAACGATATATTTCAATTTCGAACTATAGTACCAAAAATGCAATTGCATCGGGCCTGGATTCTAAAAAAATTATTACGATACATAATCCAACAGCTGATGCTTCGCCACGTATTTCACCTGAAAAAAAGGCTGAAATGTTGCGACAGTGGGGTATACCCAAAGGTTCGTTAATCGTAGGGATTTTTGGTCGTTTAGTTGAATGGAAGGGGCAGCTAGAGTTTCTTGCCGCGTCGAAAATTGTGATTGAAAAAGGGCATGATGTTTATTTATTGTTGGTAGGTAGTGATGGTGAGAATTTCGGTGGTTATACTGCCAAGTTAAAGGCGTTTGCGGATAATCAAATTGGAAAAGACCGCGTTAAGTTTATCGGTTATGTAAAAAACACGGATGATTTTTACCAGTTGTGTGATCTTGTAGTTCACGCATCCATTGAGCCAGAACCTTTCGGTTTGGTAATTATTGAAGCTATGAAAAATGGTGTTGCAATAATTGCTTCAAACAAAGGCGCAGGCACGGAATTGGTTGTTGATGGCAAGACGGGTTTGATCGCAGATCCTACAAACCCACAAGTGCTGGCATCCGCCATGTTAACGTTAATTGAAAATCCAACGCTTAGACTTGAATGTGCCGATGCAGCAAAAAAATATGTTGATGAAAATATGAGTCCTCAGCATTACGGCAAGAAAGTGGAAAGTATTTATAGCGATATAATGTTGACCTAGCTATGAATCAGCTTCTTTTTCCTCAATGCTATTACGCGGCAACAGCTAAAAATTAAATAAGCTAAAAAATTAAATGGAAGTGTGTTGTTATGAAATATAAGTTGCTCTGTGCGCTAAATGATTTTTGGTATTCCTGCGCCAGAATTATAAGCTCATTTATACTTGCTAATCTTGCGATTTTTTTTGCGCTTATTGGTCAAAAACAAAGAGCGTTAAAATGCATTCTGGCATCGTTTAGATTCGGTCGAGGTGGGGCATCAGTTAACTCTTTGCGAAAAATGATGGGTGCGGACTCATCCATGAGTAAAATGGTTAGTTGGGGTGTAGAGCTTAATGAAGCAGCTGCTAGATCGATAATTATTAAGTGGCCGACTTATAATAATGGCGTTGTCTGCAAGGGATTAATTGTCATTACATTTACTAAGACGTTTTCATATTTTTTAAGACGCATAGATTTAGAGGCAATGAGCAATCATTTCATATTTGTATTAGAGCCGAGTTGGTCTGGATATGCTGATCCAGACATATTAGGTTTTGTGGGTCGCTTAAATAATGTGTTAATAGAATCTTCAGCTGTTGAGGATAGAGCTTTTTTAAACTGCTTTCCTGAAACTTTTATTCCAGTCAGTTTTGGTGCCAGTGATTGGGTTGATATTGATATTTTTCAATCGCTCAATGTCGAAAAAAAATATGACTCAATTTATATAGCCAACACAAATCCCATTAAAAGAGTAAAAAGATACCTTGATGCGATTAAAAATATAGTGGCTGCGGGTAATGAGGCTTATGTTGGTTGCTTGGTCTGCGCTGCATGGGGTGGAGCGGAAAAACTGATATTAGAAATGGTTAAGGATTACGACTTAAAAAATAATATAGTCTTAAAGTTTTCATTGAGTCGAGAGGAAGTTATTGAAAGCTTGAATCAAAGTAAAGTGAATATTTTGTTGTCCTATAAAGAAGGTAGCAATAGAAGTTTGTTTGAAGCTATCTTTTGTAATATCCCGGTTATTTGTTTGAGTGAAAATGTTGGTGTTAATAAGGGGTATATCAATGAGTTCACGGGGCTTTTAATTCCAAACGAAGATTTGGAAAGTTCCTTGTTGTGGATCAAAGATAACTACACACAGTTTAGCCCGCGAGATTGGGCTTTAAAAAATATTTCTCCTGAGGCTACAACAGAAAAACTACATCAATTAATCGTTAATCGATTCAATATAAAAAATAATGATTTAATGAGCGATATCTATATAAAAACTAATAATCCTGAGGTTTCTTACTTTAGGCGACATTATTTGGATCATAAAAAATATAGTAGGGAAATATTAACGCTGTTCGATGTAAGCTCGGGTGATAAGTCTATAGATTATTCTGTTGCAATAAATTCTGCACATGCTCAATTTTGTAAGGATGACTTAGTTACTATTAAGGTTAGAGAAAACGATATACTCTAATCTTCGCATTTAATATTCCAAAGAGTAAGTTAGCGGGTATTCTGCAACACCAATTTTTAGGCTTATAACTGTTAAATCTAGTATTGCTATTCGTGTGTATATCACAATAGGCATCTTATTGTGGAACATGCTCACAAAATTCTAACATATAGCTAAGCTGACTTTGGGCGGGAGAATCTTATGCTATGCTTTCTTTTAATTGATAGTTCTTGGATGCTGTCTTAACTTGATTGTGGGGTGAGTAATGAAAAGTAGAGTAATTTTTTCTGTTGCAGTTTTGTTATCTAGTAATTTTGCTTTTGCTGGTCTCAGTTTCACAGAATCATTTAATGGTTATGCGGAGGGTTCAAAGGCTAGCGCAAATAATACTAATAAAGCTGCAGCCCCTGTGTTATGGACAGAAGAAGCCTATACCCAAATAGTCAGTTATGCGAACGCAAAAACTTATAAGGGTCTTGAATCTGTACCCGTGGTAAAAAATAGTAAAATCACAACTGATTCGATAGCAAGAGCAGGTACTGGTGAGTCAATGTTGTTATTCAAATATGCGGCTGGTATTGAATCTTGGTCTGAGCAAAGATTTGAAATTAATCAGGCGGTGCTTGGCAAAAAAGGTGTTCAGGATTTTTGGCTTCAATATGATGTATATATTCCAAGTAACTATAAGCTGCACGATGCAAATCCAACCAGCGGCAACTATGTGGGTGGTGGGCATAAGGTTTTGACACTTTTTGCCGATGCTTATTCTTACCCCAATACAACTCTAATTTTAGGAGAAGTTTTCTTTAGAAAGACGAAAACTGGCGCGGCAGGAGATGATGGCAGTGGATACAACGATGGGACATTATCAACATATAAAAATGGCGAGAGAATTTATACATATTTCCCCGCTGACGATAATAGAATAATTAAGTGGATGGATGCGTTGACTGATCTTGGAACTTGGCAGCGCAGAACCTTACATTTTAAAATGCCGACATCAGAGACATCAAAAGATGGCATGTTAGAAGTTTGGTTGAAACGTGCGAATGGCACCATCATGAAAGTTATTGATCGTAAGAATGAGACATTTTATGGGTACAATCAAAACTATATCAATGCTGGCTATCTAAATGGTTGGAACAATGATGGTTTTGAAAGTGAAACCTTTATGTTGGTTGATAATGTAATCATGTCGGATGACGTAAGTGCAGTTGATCCTTCAGCGATTTTCTTAGGTTCTAAAAGTATGCCGCCAGATGCAAAGTTAATATTGGGATCAAATTAATATAGTGTCGTTTTTTTAGTTGGAAGTGTGTTTAGGTACGTTATTTTGAAAAAAGTATTATGGATTAATCATTTCGTTCCCTTCCCGCCAAAAGGAGGTTTGCTAATTCGGACTAATGGCTTGTTGGCGGGAGTTGGGCTCGAGCATAAAATATATTTACTGGCAATGATTCAGCCCAGATTATTCAAATCCTATTTTTCTAATGCCCAAGAAGGAATAGAGAAATGCAAAAAGGCGTTGGGGGGGATTGTTACCGAACAAGAGTTTATCCCTTTTGAAGCTGAAAATTATGGCATGGGGCGGTTGCTTCCTTTAGTGCAATCGCTCTTTTCTGTATCTGCCTATTCTGTTGTCTGGCTCAGGAACAAACAGTTAAAGCAACGTATCCGTGAGCTATTGGCCAGCGAACATTTTGATGTAATTCATCTGGATACTATGGAGCTTATTGAAAGCCTTCCGCCAACCAATGTACCTATAGTGATCAATCACCATAACGCCGAGCATGAAATGCTTCTCCGGCGCGCCGCTAAAGAATCCAGTTTATTAAAGAAAATATTATTTCGTTTTGAAGCTTTGAAGTTGGCGAAGTTTTATCGAAAAAATATGCATAAGGCTGCGTTACATTTAGCCTGTTCAAAAGAAGATATTCTCTCCCTCACAAAGTTTTCACCATCATCGCGCTTTGAGCTGGTTCCCAATGGGGTGCCCGTAGGTGATACGCCTTTGCCCAGTAGATCGAAAAAATTATTATTTGTCGGCGGGCTTGATTGGTATCCTAACAGGGATGCGATAGAGGTTTTTCTGGAGTCGGCCTGGCCATTGATTAGCGAAACAATACCCGATATTAGTTTGGAAATTATTGGTAAAAATCCCTCTGAAAAAATCCTGCAATTGGCAAAAAAATATTCCAATGTCGCTGTGCTTGGCTTTGTCGATGATATTTCTTTGAATTATAAAAATGTTTTGGCTTTTATCTGCCCATTGCGCGATGGCGGCGGCACAAAACTGAAAGTTATCGATGCTATGGCCAATAGATTGCCAGTTATTGGTAGTGATATCGCGTTTGAAGGAATCGCTGTGAGCCATCTCGAAAATGGTTTAGTGGCAAATAATATCGATGAAATTATCAGCTGTATTAATGTTCTCAAAAGCGATAGTACTTCCTGGGATAGAATTTCTAGTGGCGCATATTCATTAGTTAAAAAGCAGTATGATGTCAGCGCCATTGCCAAAAAATATGCTGGAATTCTTCAGTCTGTGTAACGCCGCTATCGTGCTATAAAACTCTTAATGGAAGATTAAAAATTTTATAGCTCAGATTTTACTACTCTCATCTTTCCTGATTTTTCCCTTTCAAGTGTTTCGCAAAATACAAATTCGCATTTCATTGCGGGGTCAATTTTATTATGGATTTGTGTTTCTATAATACTTTTGAGTTCATCCGTCCAATATTTGCTGCGAATGATTTTAATTTTTAGTTGGTCTACCTGTGTTTGTATAATCTGGAACTGACTGAACGCGGAATTTTTTTGCTGTATATCTTCAAAAATATAAATCAATGCTTCAGGATGGATGGATCGTCCGCTGGGTGTTTGAATAATGTCATAAGCGCGGCCATGAATGCCTTTCAGTATGGGCAGTGTGCGGCCACATTTACAGGGCTCATTGGATATGGTTGCAAAGTCGCCCAAGCGGTAGCGAATTAACGGTGTTGCGTAGTTGAAGTAATCCGTCACTACGACTTCGCCAGTGGTGCAAGCTTCGCCATTGTCATTAATAATTTCGACTAACATATTGTCGGATACAACATGCAAGTTTCCATACTCACATTCGTGAGCAATTGAACCTACTTCACCACAGCCATACTCATTAAATACTTTGACTCCCCAGGCTGACATTATTTTTTGCCTGTCTGCTTCAGTTAATACTTCAGAGGTTGTAATAATGGATTTTACAGAGGCTATGGGTTTAAGATTTTGCGCAGAGATAAAGTCAGAAAATGTTTTGATGACGCTGACGTAGCCATAGAGATAAGCGGGCTGGTATTTCGTTAATTGCCGATAATACTGATGCAAACTTTCTTCGGTCAAATTAAAAGCGGATACTCGGCATCTGTTTGCGGCGAAGTCAATCAGGCGCGCTTTAATGGAGTTTTTAAGGTTGTGTGGTACGCCCCAGAATCTGGCTTGCTTGTCTCCAATATTTACACCGGCCCAATTGTATGAGCGCCAGGTCGCGACTCGCTCGCGTGCTAAGGCATCGGCATTTTTATAGAGTTTCACTGGCTCACCGGTTGATCCGCCGGTTGTTTTTGTCGATGCATTTTTGGCTAAAGGTGTTTTTAGTGAATCTATATTTTTGATTAGTGTCTGTTTGGTTGTGAAAGGAACTTTATTAAAATTATCATACAATTCTTGCGGCGATGAATTGCCCAGTAATTGTTTGTAGTAAGGTGAATTGCTGCTGGCAAAACTGAGTAAGTCTGTCAGACTTTTTTTAGTGATTGCATCGGATGCCGCTTTATCTAGCCATTGGAACTCATTAGAGGGGCGAATATATTTATAGAGATATTCGCCATTCAACATGGTAATGGGATAGTAAAGAAAGTATTTCGATAGCAATGCATTCATGGTTTATTCCGGGCTGTATATTGGCCGTGATTTTGTAGTACAAGTAAATTTTCGTAAAGGTAATATGTATGTTGAATCTACAATAAATTAACCCATAAATCCTTTATCCATCAGCTCCTGAAAATGCTTGTTGGATTGCATAAGTTCAGAGTAAGAGCCTTGTGCTAAAATCGCGCCAGCTTCGACAATACATATTTTGTCAGATAATTTAATCGCTGCAGGGCGATGGGATATTACAACAGTTAACACATCTTTTTTCAGTTTGTCCAATAGCGTCATAAGGTCAAATTCAGATTCAATATCGAGCGCACTGGTAGGCTCATCCAAAATAAGAATTTTGTTGTCTCTGTAAAGTGCACGGGCAATGCCGATCCTCTGTCTTTGTCCGCCACTCAATAATTTTCCATCTTGGCCAAGATTGGTATCAATTTTTAGCGGAAGTTTTTCGACAAACTCCATGGCATTGGCTTGATGCAGTGCTCTTGTTGCTTTTTCAATATCGATATGTTGTTTTTCAATACCGAAGGCGACGTTGGCGATAACCGTATCATCTAAAATAAAAATATGTTGCGGTACATAGCCAATACTATGCTGGTAATTGTTCATGGTTTGGTTGGTAAGAAGTTTTCCATCGACACTAATGCTGCCTGATAAGGGTTGCAGTAAGCCGAGCATAATATCTGCCAATGTAGATTTTCCTGAACCTGATGGCCCTGCAATTGTATTGAGTTGGCCTTTATTAAATTCAACATTAACGCCATTGAGTACAGGATCTTTTGCGGTTGGATATTTGTAGCAAATATCTTGTAGTTTAATTTGCTCAATAACGGCGAGTGGCTCGACGACTTGATCATCTTCTTTCACTTTGTATTCGTGAAGTTGCTCTTTTAATTCTGCGGCAACACCGCCGTTAGCACTCATGCTGGCAGCGGATTTATATATTTGCTGCATGGTGGGTAGTAATTTGTAACCGGCAAGAGCGTACACGCTCAGAATGGCCACAACGCTGCCGTCATTGCCTTTTGCTAGTAATAAAATAATCGCAAATACAAGAATTGCACCGAATGAAATAGCTTCGATTGCAAATTTCGGAATGTCTCCCGCCAATACAATAAATGCGGAGGAATTCAGCCCTGAAAAATTTGTTTTCTTGTAAATGTTGGAATATTTCTTTTCTAGAGTGTTCAGTTTTATATCTTTAATTCCAATAAAGGATTCAGAAAGAATGGATTGGATTGCTTCCGATTTTTCAGTGAGAACTCTGCCGTGGGCAATAAGGGATTTTTTTATAATCCAGTAAGTCACTGTGTAAGCTCCGCCTATAATTAACGCTGAAGCGGCGGCAATAACCGGATTGAGAAAAATAAGACCCACTAGAATAATAATCGCGATAAACGCATTGCTACAAAGTAGCAGGTAGGGGTGTAATACCATGTACACAAAGCGTGGTGCTTCTTGAGCGATCGTTGCGATCAGCTGTGTATAGTTGGTGCTTTTGTGAAAAAGGTAATCTCTATTTAAAAAACTGTTATAGAGTTTGTATTGTAAATCGCTGCCGATGGAAATGGAAAATTTTAACAGCAACCATAGAGTAAGTGCTGACACACCGTTAGATATAAAAATCATGCTAACTGATAATATCGCAAACGCAATAATAAATTCCTGATCGCTGCTGACTGCTAAGATGTTGTATAAAAATTTTAGCAATGGGCTGCTATGAATTGACTCGGGATTTGAAATTATTCCTATAAAAGGTGCAATGCTAGCTACACCTACTACTTGCACAATGGCTGAAAAAATAAAAAATATTTGCAGTAGTAGCATCCTTGAGCGCTGCTCTTTAGTGAGCAATTTAAAGATATTGCGAATAATTTGAATAATATACATCTGGAAATCCTGTTGCGTGCTAAGTCTATTAGTGGGTTATGCCGCCAAAGTCTTGGCTGTATGGCTCACATGGTTTTGCGAATAAGTTCGGAAAATTTGTTGATTTGAGTTTCGATTGAAAATAGTGTCTCTGCTCTGCGCCGCGATTTCGAAGAAAATTCGGTGGCTAGTTCTGGTTGTGATGCCAGTATTTTAATATGTTGGGCAAGTGCTTTGTAATCACCTGGTGGAATCAGGAAGCCATTTTTTTTGTCTTCAATGGTTTCTGAAAGCCCTTGCAAATTAGATACAATCAATGGCAGGCCTGAAGCCATCATTTCAATGCTGGACATGGTAAATGAATCCCAGCCAGTTGAAGCAATAGTGCCTATATGTGAGCCACGCATTAATTCGGGGATGTCTGATCTGTAGCCTGCGAAAGTCACATGGCTTTCGGCTTTGGTATTTTTCAATAATTGTTGATAGCTATCCGCCTCATTATTTTTATTACCGCAAATAACAAAATGTATATCGCTAAAGCCCAAGGTTTCCACTAAATAAATGGCGGCCTGAGCAATCACCCTTACGCCTTTTCGCTCTTCCATATGGCCTGAGTAAAACACAATTTTTCGGTTGTCAGCTATATTCAGTGCGTTGTGGGTGTAGTTCTCGCGATTGTAATTTGGGAAAAATTTTTGAGTGTCAACGCCCAAATAAATAATATCAGTCGCGCTTGTTGCTATGCCTCTGCCGTGGGTTGCAGTTTTGCGCATGGCTTCGGATTCAAAGATAAATGTATCTGGTTTGTTTGTAGTTAACAGGCATTCCAGTTTTTTTAAGGCTAATTTAATGCCGCTATTCAGGCCGCTGATGCTGGCGCCCCAGTAGGAGATAATCTGTTTTATGCCTGCACGCTTCAGTGTAGCTATCACAGGAGATGGAAAGCCGAGGTCAAATGCCAGCACCGTCACAATATTATTATTTTTAATTAGAGTGGCTAATTCAGGGTGTGAACTTTTGTCGCCATAATTACATTCAATAATGTTGGGATTGTTTTTTGTGGTAGTAGTTTTGTAGGACCAAAATATATGATCGGTAGAAAATCCCGCCTGTTTGGCTGCCGCCGAAAATACATGCTCCAGTGATGCTATGGCATAACCGGTATTTTCTTCGCAATGAATCATAATCAATATGGATTTTTTGCTCACGTCGACGTTATCCACAGTTTAATAAAAGTTAGATGTTTTAATGTACTTAGATAGTAGTAATAGTATTTGGGTTTTTTGCCTGTTAGCCAGTAGCGTACACAGAGTGCAGAGGATTTTGCCAGAATAATAAGGCTATCGAAAAGCGCTCTGAGTGGGCGGCCAAGAATAGTTTTTTTCGCCATAATTTTTGCAATGTGATGTGCAGAGTAAGCGCCATCCACAAATTGCTTTTTAATGTTTTCGGCTAAATATTCCCTGTCTTTTAATCTGTGGCCAACTGGTGCATCGGGGAAATAAAGAATATGTTTTTTCTCTGCAACCATTCTGCGGTAAAGCAGCGTTTCTTCACCGGCAATCAGTTTTGAGCCATTTCTGCCGAGTGCTGGATCAAAGCCGCCAAGTTCTAGAATCAATGCTTTTTTCATGCAAAAGTTTTTTCCGTAAAACTCTCTGTGGATATCGGTTACCTTAATGGGTTGGTTGCCGTAATCCACGCCGACAAAACAGGGGATGTATTCTGGTAAAAACCACCAAGGTTTTTCTTTATCCCAAATAATATTAATTCTACTGTAGAGGCAGTCGGGTTGATTGCGTTCAATTTGTTGGAGGTAGTCATTCAGCCAGTGTGAAGGTATATCGGCATCATCGTCAGTAAATAAAATATATTCACCTCGTGCGTTGGCAACACCGGTATTGCGAGCATGCGATAAACCTTGGCGGCTTTCAAAAATATAAGTACTGGCTATGGTCGAGCTCTGGGTGAAATCAAGACACACTTTTTTAGTGTGATCCGGCGAATTATTATCGACAATAATAATTTCTACGTTATCTTTAAGTGACGTTGTTTGCGCAGCTAATTGCTGCAGCGTAATTGCCAATGAATCGGCATTGTTATAAGTGCATATGACTACGCTGATAATGGGCGATTGATTCATGCGCTAGCTCTAGTAGATAAATGCATTTACAGGTGTGTGGCTAATATTAAAATATTCATGTTAATTATTTTTGCCTAAGAACAGCGATAAATAATTATCCACCATAACATTAACGGTATACGCATTTGCGCGAGCGATACAATCTTCGTTATTGAGTGTATCCAATTTTTTATAAGCGTCGACTATTTGATCTGCAGTATCAGCAAAAAATCCTGTTTTACCTATCAAGACGGTTTCGCCTGTGCCGCCTTTGCCTGTGGTAATGATGGGCGCGCCTGCGGCCATGGCTTCAATCACGGATAAGCCAAAAGGCTCTGTGTATTGCGTCATGTATATCATCGCTTTGCACTTGCAGTAATACTCAAATAATTCATTGTATGTGAGCTCGCCGAGATATTTTACGGCGCTATCGTGAATAATGGTCTCAGCAAATGCTTTGTCGTTGAGGGGGCCAGCTAAAACTAAAGAAATGCCCAGTTTTTTACAGGCATTTAGGGCGATATCCACACCTTTGTCTTTTGTGATTCTTCCAGCAAAGAATAAATAATCTTCTCTTGATGTGTTTGGTGTCTTGTTAAAAAGCAATTTTTCGCCATGCGGAATAACAATGCCCGGTTTGCCGATTTCATTTTTTAAATGTTGTGATGGATAGATAATATTTTTTTGCATGCCGGCGTCCACCCAATGGGCGACTTCATAAAAATTGGCTTTTAACCAGTTAAAAATACCGAGACGTTTTCTTAAAAAACGATAATGATCTGCATGATTAAAAACAACCACATCACCTTTTTTTAAATTGGCTTGCAACATGCGTTTTACATTTTCAAGGTGTTCAGGCGAATTTGGCACGCCGCCTTCTTTGATGTGAAGCGATGGTTCAGCCAGTGTTTGGCAGTGCTCAACACCGGGAATATCTAATTTGCCGGGCGAGTAGCATTTAACCTGCGCGCCGCGTTCAACCAAGCCTTCACACAGATGCGCTATCACAAGTTCAATACCACCGTAGCGTAAAGGTGGTACAGGATTACAGCTGAGCGAAATAACATGAATACAATTTTTTTGGATGTTAAATGATGTTGTAAACATTGTATGAGGTTTCGAAAATTGATTGATTATGCGTTTAAGGAAAAATGTTCGTTAAACACTGTATGTTGAGTAATCTTTAATTCAAAGCATGTTGTACAGCTTCAGTGTATCTTTCACATTTTGTTCGGCGCTATAAGATGGATGCAGGTTAACGCTGGTATCGCCTAAGGCAAGTATTGCACCTATTGTTTTTGCATAACCTTCTGGTGAATGATCAGAAACCAGAAGTTGCGGATAATCTCGCAAAATATCTTTTAGTCCACCTGTGTCATGTGCAATTAGTGGTGTCCCTAATGCCATGGCTTCAAGTGCGGTCATGGGTGTGCCTTCGTGGTCTGAGCACATGACAATGACATCCAGTGATTTGATGCATGATGCCATATCCTTCCTGTGTCCGTGAAACTGAATGTGTTCACTTAATCCCAATTGCTGCGCTTTGGCTTCCATCGTGGCTTTTAAATTACCGTCGCCAATGACATGAAATCTTAACAGCTGATGTGATGGTAATTGGTGTATTAGAAGTGTAGCTGCATCTAGAAAAATATCGACGCGTTTAACGGGTTCAATGCGGCCAACAATACCTATATGCATATGTTGAGGATAGTGAGTGCGAAAATCCGCTTCTGTTGCTTGCGCCAAGAGATTGGCTTGGTTGACACCGTTGCGAATGATATGGATTTTCTTGGTAGGGAATATTGTGGCAAGTTTGAGGGCGAGTTCTTCAGAGACAGCAATAACAGCCTGTTGAACGTGGCGCCCTACGAAATTATCGAGCCAAACTTGGATCCTTTGCTTGCCTTGAGGGGCAAATTCAGGTGCTCCGTGAGTTGTGCGAAGCGATTTTGCACGTTTGCCTCTGAAAATAGCTGCCCAGCAGTTGGCAATGCTGCCGAAGATATTTTCTTTCTGGCGATGTGTATGAAGTATATCGGGTTCAAATTCACGGATAATACGGCTGAATTCACGAATAATATCTACACTACTCAATTCGGATTCCGGCACTATAGTGACGGCGATGCTAAGTGCTTCTAATCGTTGCGATAGCTCACCGTTATTTAACACAATGACATGCAGTTGAACGTTTGACTGTAGTTGTTGCAGTAGCGTGAATGCTTGTACTTCGGCGCCCGCCCACAGATCCCCAGAAATAATGTGCATTACTCGCAGTGGTCGGTTTAGAATTGCCATTTTGTCACGAGTCCTTAGCTAATGTACTTAACTGCATATTTAGGGTTGAGAATATTAACGGTTCCTATGTGTCAGTAAAAGGGGCAGCAGTAAAAGGGGCGTTTGGAAGCTGGGCGTTAGAAACACATATTGAGGATTTAACATGTTGACGTTTTTGTTTTGGCTGTTGGCGCTTGCGGCTGTGTACAGTTATTTTTTGTATCCTTTAGTACTGAAGGCAGTGGCTAGTCTGCGTGGTGTTCGCCATGTGATGCCATTGGATGCAGCAGCTCCTGTCTTTATGACGGTGATTGTGACGGCTTACAATGAAGAGCGTCGTATTCGCGAAAAAATTGAAAATACCTTGGCGATTCATTTTGATCCTTCGCGATTGGAGTTAATTGTTGCATCGGATTGTTCCGAAGATACGACAGATGCCATCGTAAGTGAGTATGCAGATCGCGGCGTTCGTTTGGTGCGTGCCGCAGAACGTCTAGGAAAAGAAAATGCACAGTTGACGGCTATCAAACAAGCCAAAGGCGATGTGTTGGTGTTTTCCGATGTGGCCACTCAAATTCCGGAAGATTCTTTGCTGAAATTGGAGCGTTATTTTACGGATCCTTCCATTGGTGCTGTGTCGAGCGAAGATCGCTTTGTCAGCAAAGATGGCAGCGTAGCGGGCGAAGGTGCTTACGTAAAATATGAAATGTGGCTGCGTAAACAGGAGTCACAATTAGCAGGATTGGTCGGGCTGAGTGGTTCTTTTTTTGCGGCCAGAAAAGAAATTTGTCAGGAGTGGGATATTCATTCCCCCAGTGATTTTAATACCGCATTGAATGCAAAAAAAGCCGGGCTTCGCGCTGTGAGCGCGCCGGATGTATTGGGTTTTTATCAGGATTTGTCAGACCCAAGCAAAGAATATCAACGCAAAATTCGCACGGTGATTAGAGGTATGACGGGGCTTTCTCGTCATAAAGAAGTGATGAATATTAGTCAGCATGGTTTATTTGCGATACAAGTTATTTCCCATAAATTAATGCGCTGGTTGGCTCCCTGGTTTTTTATTGCGTTGTTTGTGGTGTCTGCATTGGTTGCGCATAAAGGTTTTATTTATGCTCTTGCGTTCATTGGGCAAATTGCATTTTACGGTGCTGCATTGGCTGCGCAATTTTTGCCAAACTTGCGTGAGATCGGCCCCATTAAATTAATTTATTTTTTTGTGCAAGTGAATGTTGCGTTGCTGGATGCAGCCGTTAAGTTTCTTGCCGGCCAGAGAATGACAACATGGAAACCCTCTGCGCGTTAATTCGCGGTGATTTAGCCCCTGCGGGAAATAAGATTTCGCTCTCCTGTGATCTGGATGCATTTGCGTATCCTGTGGATGGCTATCACGCATCCTGGGTCGATTCAGGTACGTCGGCATTAGCATTGGCAATTGCAGATGCTAAGCGAAAAGCGCCACACATAAAAAATCCTAACGTGATTATTCCGGGGTATTGCTGCCCGGATTTGGTGGCCGCCGCAGTCTATGCTGGGGTGCGTCCTCTTGCTGTGGATATTGGTGACGCTGATGCTAGCTATGATTTAGCTGCGCTTAAGGCGGCGATAAATGAAAATACCATTGCGGTTATTGCCGTAAATTTTTTAGGGATTGAAGAGCGACTGGCAGATATTCGTGCACTCTTAGCGAATACCACGATTAAGTTAATTGAAGATAATGCTCAATGGTTTCCTGCAAGTTCACATGAGCATAAATTTTTATCAGATTATGTATTGTTTACCTTTGGGCGCGGTAAACCGTTGAGCTTATTGGGGGGGGGCGTTTTGTTCTCCCGCGAAAGCATTATCGTATCTGATTTAATACAATCCGTAGAAAGTGATTCTGCTCATGACCTGAAGCAGCATGGAAAGCTAATGGCCTACAACCTGTTATTAAATCCCCATTTTTATTGTTATTTGAATCGTGCACCGTTTTTAAAATTGGGTGAGACTCAATATCATGAGCTCACGGAAATTTCTGCGTTGGATTCGTATCGGAAAGCGTTGTTTGTATCCAATTTAGTGTTGCATACATCGCGTAATAAAAATGTTGAATACGCCTATGATGGTGTATGCGCTGAGCGTCAGCGATTAGTATCTATCAATATGGATCGTAGAATGCATCTGCTGCGTTACCCACTACTATGCGCAACTAATCATGAGCGGGATTTATTGCTTCGTAAATTAAATGCGACAGGGCTTGGTGCAACAGCGATGTATCAGCGTGCGATTGCAGATATTCCGGGTGTAATAGATTTAATTGATGTGGCGGGAGATTTGAAAAATGCGCGCCATTTTGCGAGTTGCTTTTTAACTTTGCCCACGCATGAATATGTTTCTGCAAAACACATTCAGCGCATTAAAAATATTTTGAACTAAAAACATATTAAGCAAATGGTTGCGATCAGCGATTGTTGAGCTTATTTTGCTGCCAATCCTCTGCAACGATTTTTAGCGCTGCCATTTCTTCTGTGCAATCCATTTTACATTTAGCTTGGATTGTCACCACACCAAAAAAGTTTTCACCCAGTAATTTTGCTTTTAGCTGAAATAATTTTGCGATTCTGTAAGAGCCTGTGGTGCTGTTTCCGACATTGAATTGTTGCAACATAGCAACGTGTTGCGATGAGTTAAGGTTTTTCAACGTTGTAATATCAAAATGCTCAAGTTTAGTGAGTTCTTCTGGTGGTGTTGTAACCAGCCATTCCTCCTTGTTGAATAAGCTTTCGATGTAGGGAACTAATTTTTCTGTTGCTGATGTCGGTGTAAACGTTGCTAAATCAATTTCGATCGTAGTCCCATTAACATTTAAATAACGTGACGATATTTCTGTATTATCGGGAAAATCAATAGTAATGTCGCCCACGGGTGACGCAGGAGCACTCGCCAATGTTAATCCCTTAAGAGTCAGTGGATTGCTGGATATAGGCGTATGAGTGGCAGTGAATAAGAGTGCTGGGCCTATGATTAAAAATAGTGTTGGAATGAGCGGTTTGCATGTTGGTATTTTTATATGAAGGGTAATTTCTTTGCGAATAATAGGAGCCCAATAAATGGCCGGTAGAAGAATGGCAGCAAATAGTATCCAGCCAAATGTTTCGTGATCGTGCATCAAACTGCTTTGCATGTTGGTGTAATAACCAATCAGGACAAGTGAAAAAATACGAATCCAATTGGTGAGTAAACCGAGTGCTGCTGCGGTTATCAGTGCAATGATACTTTGACGAATGTTGTAGCCATTCAGCAGGCTGATAATGTATCCCAGCAATAAAGAAATAGTGAGGTAACGTAAACCAGAACAACCATCGGCAATTACAATTCTACCGCTTGGTATTAAAATGGTATTGCCTTCTATCATCGCAGTGAGATGTACGGAGTCTACTAACATACCGACAGTGAAGCTGCTGAGCTTAACCAACAAATCATTTATTTCTGCCCAAATGGGCACCACAAAAAATAATAAACCGATAAGTGGTAGTAATTGAAATGCAGTCACGATAGAAAAGCTGGTTGCTAAATAAAGTGTGAGTGCAACAATCAACAATAATGCACTGGCAATTTCGATATTAATACTTTGAAAGAGATACCAGGAGAACGATGTTAAGCCCAATAAGGCACACAATAGCCAAAAAATGGGGGCTGCGTCTCTTGATTGTTTTGTGGGTGCAATTCGCCAAATGAAACCGATTAGAATGATGAGTGTAGGTATGCTATGACCTAGATCTTGATTCCATTTAAACCATCGTGGTAAAAGTGCTGCAATAGACGGAAACAATAAGCATCCAACAACTGCCAATAAACCTGTGATGTAAAGATTGGTTTGTTTCTCTTTTAGTTTTTGTAACAAATCCATAGACCATGAGTGCCTGAAAAAGATTGATACTGCTATAAAAAAAGCGAAAAGGCAATTTACTGGGGTTGTAAATTGCCTTTTATCTACGTAGTTGATGATGATGGATAGGGCGCTCCTTGCCCACCTTTGATGCAGAAAAACTTAATTGGATGAGATCGGGGCAAAATTACTGTAAAGCCCTTGTGTGTCATATACCGCAATTTCAAACTGTAAGCCTAGGATTGACAGAGGAAATTTATACTTGGTAATAGCATTTCCTGGAATAGTAATATAAATATAACTAGTAGCATTCGTGGCTTTGTAACGAATTTGATAGCCTGCAATTTCATCAAGGTTAAGGTAGCTTCCGTTTTCACGTGCTGTTGGTGGCGACCATTGGATGGTGGCGCCTAACAATCCAGCGGCACTGATAGAGCTACTAGCCTTACTGCTACTAACCACGGAGCTGCTTGCCTTACTGCTACTGATGGCAGAACTACTTGCTTTGCTACTAGAGCTGCTCGCCTTGCTGCTGCTAACGGCAGAGCTGCTTGCTTTGCTACTACTAGTGACAGTGCTACTAGATTTACTACTAACGCTACTTGGTTTGCTGCTTGCAGTAGAGCTGTTGATTTTACTGCTAACTGAGCTGCTGGATGCAACGCTAATCGTGCTGCTTGCTTTACTACTGCTAGTAACTTTTGTGCTTGAGCTCTTAGAAATGGCAGAGATGCTGGCTACAGAGCTGGTGATAGTTGACGCAGAGCGGTTGATTGTTCCAGAAAGGCTTGTGTCAGGAGTATTTATACCTGAACTACTTGAGCTATATGTTGGGTTCTTAACAGAACTGCTCGATAGGGTGATGTTAGTATTCGATAAGCTTGAGGCTGCGATAGAAGAGCTATCCGTTTCCTGATCTGTGCTTTCTTCGTCGTCAACAGAATCACTCTCTTCGTCAATGGCGCTTTCGTCATCGATAGCTGAGCTGTTTTCTTCTGCTGTGATAGAGCTATTAGTGGTTGATTTAGTTTCTTCAGTAGACGGTAATCCACTTGCTGCGCCACCACCGCAGGCAGTGAGCATGGCTGATACAAGCATCAGAGCGCTGACTGTTTTTATGCAGTTAAGAGTTGATCGTAGCATCTATACACCTAATTATTCTGGGTACTGGTCTTTTGTCCGAGCCGAGCCTGCATGAGCGGGCTTTTCCTTTTAGTTAGTTATTGTTTTAGCAGCTCTTTCATAAGGCAGTGAGCGATCTTATTAGTATTTGTCGATTTAGCGAATGAATGGACAAAAACTGTGATAAACCGGTTGCTTAATATGCGTTGTAACTATTCAAAATGAGTATATGTGATTTCTTTTAGCTAGAAAGGCTTTGGCCTCTTCTGGCACATAGATCTTCATGTTTTTGATAAGCAAGTCTATTAATATTTTAACTAGTCGTTTTCGGTATCAGTTGTAACAATAATATTGGGTAGCACGGTATCAAATTTTTTCACTAGGTCGTAAAACGTAGGGCGGGTTATGCCCAACAATTTTGCAGCTGCGGAAATGTTGTTATCGGTCATACTAAGTGCGCGCAGAATAGCATTTTTTTCCGCTTCGTAACGTACGTGGCGTAAGTTGAGAGACAGATCGCCGGCTTCGGCCAATCCTAAATCCTCCCGTGTTACATATTTACCATCGGCCATAATGACGGCGCGTTTTATTTTGTTTTCCATTTCGCGAATATTGCCCGGCCAGCTGTAGTCTTCAATGGCTTCAATGGCGTCGGGAGTAAATCCGGTAATATGTTGATCGTGTTCTTTGCAGAATTTGTTTTTGAAATGGCGTGCCAGAAGCACTTTGTCACCCTGCCGTACGCGTAGCGGTGGGATTTCTATGGTCATTTCGCAAATACGATAAAATAAATCCTCGCGAAAAGTACCCTCATTAACCATTTTCTGCAAGTTTTTATTGGTTGCGCAAATGACACGGACATCGACGGCAATTTCATTTCTGCCGCCAACACGCTCAATAATTCGCTCTTGTAAAAAACGTAATAGTTTGGCTTGCAAATTCAGTGGCATATCGCCAATTTCATCGAGAAATAACGTGCCTTCATTTGCAGTTTCTATTTTGCCAATCGTGAGTTTATTTGCGCCAGTAAAGGCACCTTTTTCGTAGCCAAATAATTCACTTTCAATCAAATTTTCTGGTACTGCTGCGCAGTTGATGGCAATAAAGCGTTTACTTTTGCGCGGGCTGAGTTGATGAATGCCGCGAGCCATGACTTCTTTGCCGGTACCGCTTTCGCCCAACAATGTGCAGGTGACAGTTGTCGGTGATATTTTTTCTAACTGCCGACAAATTTTTAGCATTTCCGGTGAGTTGGTAATCAGGCCTTCCAGTGGCGTATGTAGCGTGACAGACAGGCGACGGTTTTCAGATTCCAATTCAAAAATATGAAATGCGCGCTGAACAATGAGGTCAAGCGTGTTGGCGTCGACAGGTTTTTGATAAAAATCGTAAGCACCCATACCGACTGCACGAATTGCATTTTCGTGATCGGTTTTTCCGGTCATCACAATAATTTTGCTGCCGGGAGAAATGCGCAAAATATCTTGAATGCATTTAAAGCCTTCATCAACGCCATCTTCATCGGGCGGTAAGCCTAAATCTTGAATAATTACCGAGGGTTCATGCAGGCGCAATGCGGCAATAGCGTCGGAACGCTTTTCAGCAAAAATGGTTTCGTATTGTTCAAAGTGCCAGCGTAGTTGGTTCTGCAGCCCGCGGTCATCTTCAATAATCAGAAGAATAGGTTTTTGTGTGTGGTTTTTATTCATTCAGATTAATTGGTCCATTTGTTCAAGGGGAGTGATATGGAGATCGTGGTGCCTTTGTTGACAGCACTTGCCACATTCAGTGTTCCGCCTAATTCGCTAATGTATTCGCGTGATAGATAAACACCAATGCCCATACCTTTACCTGATTTGGTGGTGTCGAAGGGTTTAAACAGGCGATTGTGAACAAAATCCCAATCCATACCTGAACCGCTATCTGCAATGGTAATGACCGCCCAGCTCTGTTGGATGGCGAGTGTAACATGAACTTCGCCGCCTGCTGCGGTTGCTTCTTGAGCGTTTTTAATAAAGTTTATGAGCGTCATTGTTAAGCGAACATGATCCGCGTCAATGCTGCGCTTTGTTTTTTCGATATTGGCGATGAGTGTTGGTTGGTTCTGATGGCACTTGCGGATCGCATACTCTACCACCTCAGTAATGTTTAAACGTTTGACTAAATCTGCTTCATCGCGGCGCAATTTTTTGAGTAAATTGTTCATGCGATCAACCGAGTTGCTGATGGTTTTAATCGCATCTTCTACAAACGCCGGATTGTCTTTGTGCTTTTCGGCATTTTTTACCATTAACGCTTGTTGAGCAATCAAATTGTTTAAATCGTGAATAATAAATGCTACTAATTTGTTGTAAGTGTCGAATTGTCGACCTACAGCGAGTTGTTCTGCTTGTTGATGTCGTCTGAGATAACTTGCCAGCTGACGGCCGATGGTTTTAAGTAGATCAAGATCTTCCCATGTTAGTGTTGTGTCGTCTTGTGGACTGGTTAATGCAATAAAGCCTACTAATTCTTCGCCGACAATCAGTGGGAAAATTAACCAAAGATTGGGAAAACTGCGCGCCCAATCCGGCAATAAATTATTATTCTGGCCAATGGCTTCATTGTCGCCTGCCTTTGGAAAGTAAACCCATTCCGACTCTAATAGCGTGCGACAAAAAGGGCTGTTGGCATGTTCTTCATGTAAATCGATAGCGTTGGATGCGTTGAGTTGATACACCGGCTCGTAATAGCCTTGTTTTAATAACCACATGGCGCCGCCAGGAGCATGGGTAATTGAAGCAGCTGCAAAAAATGCACGTGCATTGACTTCACTACTTTCGGCGGGTTGCGCAAGATAGTTGATGACGCGCAACCATTCGCTGCGATAGTCGTATTTATGGCGAAATAAATGCTTATTAATCAGTACCGATAAGTGTAAGCGAATGCTGCTCGACATAAACACCGTTGCAATTAATAACACTGCCGATATGAGTACAAAGCTATAAATGACAGTACCCCAGTGGCCTCCATACAGGCGAACATAGTAGCCACCCAAAGACAGCAGTGTAATTAAAACGCCTATTCCAATTAGTGATGTCGTGTAAAACGCAATGGGGCGAGAAATATTAAAATTGGCATTTTGAGGTGAGTGATGCAATGGGATTAGCGCCCCTAATGCCATAAATAAACAAGTGACCATCGAAACCGCTGCGCGTGATTGCCACAGCATAGAGTCAACGTCTCTGAAAATAATGTTGTAGGTAAAAAGATAAACATCAAAAATAAAAATAGCGCCCAAATTCATGCAGAGTAATTTTATCTGACGATCATTGATGGCAATAAAACGATAAAGCTGTTCAATGCTAACCAACCCTATTACTGACAGTGCCAATGCAAATACCGGGGTTAGCAAATACAAGTTGCTATGGGTAAAGAGTGTGGCAAATAGTACTAAGCCTGTGACAGGCAATGGGCCGTAAAAAAGTAATCGCAAGCTGTGCGGCAAACGCTGCGGCTTGCTGTGGTGGCGCAGGGTAATGGCAATCGCGATTACCCATGCGTTAAAATGCAAGCACTCGGCAAGCAGTAACCAGTTAGAGGCGATGATATTGTGATGAAGCCCAACCGCAATGGCACTTAATAAAGCCGTATGTATTGCCGCCGCGAGTGCAAATGCAAAGCCGCGCTGCTGGCGCAAAAATTGATAAAAATAAGTTGCCGTTAGCAATCCTGCCACTATCGCAGCGCTTAAATAGGCGGTAAAAGTAACGCTGGCATATTCCATAAACGGGAAAAACTCTCATTTATTATTTCGTGCAGCATAACATTGGCTTTGGATAGATCAATAACAGGTAATCAATAAATCGTTATTCTTCTTGCGTGAGGGCGATATACTTAACCAACATTAACGGATACTTTTGGCTATAATGGGATAAGTCGCACTCTCATCGAAAGCGCAAAAAAGAATCAACATGAAACATGTGAAGAGTCAATATTGAGGAAACAGCCGTGAGCCAAATGAAAAAATTAGTAGGATTATTAGTGGTTGCCAGTTTGGCGGCTATTTCTAGCGTTACCTACAGCGAAACAAAAACAGCGGATACCGTTAAAGAGCGCATCGCGCCTGTAGGTAAAAGTTGTATGTCTGGCGAAACCTGTGCTGCCGCGCCAGCTGCACCAGCAGGCAGTGGCCCAAAATCTGGTAAAGATGTTTTTGGTAGCGTATGCACCACGTGTCACAGCACAGGCTTGATGGGTTCGCCAAAGTTTGGCAATGCTGCTGATTGGGCGCCACGCGCTGCAAAAGGTTTGGATACTCTGTATACGCATGCATTAGGTGGTTTTAACAATATGCCAGCAAAAGGCACTTGTGCATCCTGCAGCGATGATGAAATCAAAGCTGCTGTAAAATATATGGTAGAAAGCAGTAAATAAACAGCGTGCTTAACGTAGCTACAACTTACAAGCTACAAACAAGTAGCTATGTTAAGCGCAATAAAAAACGGCCAGTAGCGAAAAGCACTGGCCGTTTTTTATTGCGTTTTTTTAAATTTTTAATGTCGAACGTAAAAAATCAATCAATCAAACAAATTCAATAAACTTGAAATTGTTTCGGCACCTTTGGCGGTATTTTTTTCTGGCGTGGTTACGCCGAAGCCTTCGCGTTCTACATCTTCTGCAGGCAGTTCATCTAAAAAGCGGCTGGGGGTGGTTTCACTGAGTTCGCCAAATTGTTTGCGTTTGCCTGCGAGCGTCATGGTGAGTGTGCGTTGTGCACGAGTAATTCCCACGTAGGTTAAGCGGCGCTCTTCTTCGATATTGTTTTCATCAATACTGTTGCGATGTGGCAGTAAATCTTCTTCCATTCCCACCATAAATACATGGGGAAATTCCAAGCCTTTGGATGCGTGTAATGTCATTAATTGTACTTGATCGCTCAAGTCTTCTTCTTCCTGTCGCTCCATTAAATCGCGCAGTACCAATTTAGCAATTGCATCTTGAATACGTTTTTCGCCTTCATCGTCATCATCGGCTGTTTTATCTAAACTTTTTTGCAACGACTCTACTAAATAAAATACATTTTCTATACGCTTTTCAGCGGCTTTGCTGCTTGGCGAATTTTGGTGCAGCCAGCCCACGTAATCTATATCGTCAATCATTTCACGCACGGCGGCGATAGGATCACCGCTGGCGCAATTGCGATTCACTTGTTGCAGCCAGTGATAAAAACGAATCAGGCGCGAGAGATTTTTTTCGGGGATACGGCTTTGTAATCCCACTTCATCAATCGCGGCAAATAAACTGATATGACGCTCACTGGCATAACTACCGAGCGCTTCGAGTGTGCTGGTGCCGATTTGGCGGCGCGGTGTGTTAATCACGCGCAAAAATGCATTGTCATCGTCTGGGTTAACCAATAAGCGCAAATAACCCATCACATCTTTAATTTCGGTTTTAGCAAAAAACGAAGAGCCGCCGCTAATTTTGTAAGGGATTTGGTGATGCTGTAATTTCATTTCCAGCAATCGCGACTGATGGTTGCCGCGATAGAGCACTGCGTAATCTAAATATTTATTTTGCTTGCGCATGCGTTGCGTCAAAATTTCTGTCGCGATGCGCTCCGCTTCAGCATCTTCATTCGCACAGCGCAACACACGGATGGGATCGCCCAATCCCATTTCACTCCACAGTGCCTTATCAAATTCGTGTGGATTGTTGGCGATTAAATGGTTGGCAACGCGCAGAATGCGGCTGGTGGAGCGATAGTTTTGCTCCAGCTTAATAACACGCAATTGCGGATAATCTTTTTTCAGTAGCAGCATGTTTTCGGGGCGAGCGCCGCGCCATGCGTAAATCGACTGATCGTCATCGCCTACGACGGTAAGTGACGCGCGGCTGCCGACTAATAATTGTACTAATAAGTATTGGCTGGAGTTGGTGTCTTGATATTCGTCCACAAGCAAGTAGCGAATTTTGCGTTGCCAGCGTTCTAAAATATCGCTGTGTTGTTGAAATAAGTTTACGGGAATTAAAATCAAATCATCAAAGTCGACGGCATTGTAAGCACGCAACGCTTGATTATACTGGGCGTACACCAGTGCGATGGTTTGTTCTGCTGGGCTTTGCGCCAGCTCCAACGCGCGCTTGGGCGTTACCAAATCATTTTTCCAGTTGGATATCTGATTTTGTACTAGATTTAGATGATCTTTATCGAGATCGCCGTCTTTCATCATCAGCTCTTTTAAAAGCGAGCGTGCATCTTCGGCATCAAAAATGGAAAAGCCCGGTTTAAAGCCCAGGCTTTTGTATTCGCGACGAATAATATTCAGGCCGAGGTTGTGAAAGGTGGAGACGGTCAAACCCTTGGCGGCACTGCCGCGCAACAAACTGCTGACGCGCTCTTTCATTTCGCGTGCGGCTTTGTTGGTGAACGTGAGGGCGGCAATGTGACGCGCAGGCATATCGCATTCTTGTATCAAGTAGGCGATTTTGCGCGTAATCACACTGGTTTTACCGCTGCCCGCGCCAGCAAGTACTAAACAAGGGCCGTCTATATAAAGAACGGCTTCTTTTTGGCGGGCGTTAAGTTGTGTCACAAGGCCTCGATGATGATAAGTCTACTAAGACCCTTATTGTAACAAGAAGCGGATGGCGCTGTATTGCCTGTTGTCTTTATAACAGTAGCTTGTAAAAATACGCCAACTGTCGTGGTTTGTTATATAGGGAGAAATATTATGTATTCTCCACAATGCACAGTGTAAAGTCGGTATATAGTTAAGTTAAGTCCACGGCAATATCATGGCAATTCTCTTGCGATGAGTGTGTGGTAGGTGGGTTATTGAGGCGGGGAATGGAAAGCGCTACCAAAATTTTGTTCATTGACCGCGAGTATGGCGAGTATCTGCTGATTGCCGATATTCTGTCACAAATACGCCATGTGAATTACGAGCTGGTTTGGTGGAACCAGTTAGAGACTGCTTTGCCTCAAATTTTGTCCAATGCCTATGATGTGGTGCTGCTCGATTTTTTCTGGGGCGAGCTAAGTGTCCGCGATTTATTAAATGCCGCTAAGGTTCAAGCTAACGCTACACCTATTGTGGTGATGACGGATGAAATGGAATTGGAAGTCGACCGCGATGTTATTCGCGCGGGTGCGGCTGACTATCTTATTAAAGGTCAAATTAGTAATCAGTTATTAGAGCGCACCTTGCGTTACGCCATCGAGCGTAAACAAACTGAACAATATCTTGCGCGTTTAGCACATTACGATCAGCTCACTGATATCCCTAACCGTATTTTATTTCGCGACCGTTTGGAGCATGCGCTCAATTTAGCAACGCGCGATAAAACCACGTTCGCGTTAATGTTTATTGACCTTAACGGTTTCAAACAAGTGAACGATAATTTCGGTCACGATGTTGGTGATGGCATTATTCGTGTGTGCGCAGAACGTTTAAGTCTCTGCTTGCGCCGAAGCGATTTGGTGGCACGCATGGGTGGCGATGAATTTACGTTGTTGTTATCGCACATCGAAAGTAATACAGACGTAGCGCGCATCGCTGAAAAAATTATTACATTAATTTCTGAGCCTGCAGAAATTAATGGTTACGAAGTTGTTGTCGGTTGCAGTATCGGTATTGCAGTTTATCCGCAAGGTGGACGCGATGCGGAAAGCTTGCTTAAAAATGCCGATATGGCGATGTACAAAGCCAAGCAAGAAGAAGGCAGTAGTTATTGCTTCTTTACTGATGCTATGAATAAAAATGTACGCAAACAATTACGCCTTGAAGCGAATTTGCGTAAAGCACTTAAGAAAGGCCAATTCTTTTTGCAATATCAGCCACGTGTTGATTTGAAAACTAATCAAATTGTTGCGGTTGAATCTTTGTTGCGTTGGGAAAGCCCAGACAGCGGCGTGATGAATGCGGCGGAATTTATTGCGGTCGCAGAAGATACTGGTTTAATTATCGCCATAGGTTATTGGGCAATTCGCCAAGCCTGTGAAGATTTGAAAAAAATCCACGCTATGTTTGGTCACGGTTTAGTGATGTCAATTAATCTTTCCATGCGTCAATTCAAAGATGATCGGTTGGTGCAGGAAATAACGGCTATTTTTGAAGAGTTGGATATTCAGGCCGGCGATGTCGAATTAGAGCTTGCTGAATCATCGCTGATGGAAAACATGGAGTTGGTGCGTTTGTGCATGCGTCCGTTAGCGATGTTCGGCGTTAACTTTGCGCTGGATAATTTCGGCATGGGCAATTCATCTTTTCTACATTTGCAACGTTTGCCAATCACCACCGTTAAATTATCATCAAAATTAATGACTGAGTTGCAGCGCAGTGCGAGTGATCGTCGCTTGATTGATGCGATGATTACACTCGTGCACAACTTGGGCAAAATTGTTGTTGCTGACGGCATCGAAACAGAAGAGCAAAAAACATGGCTGGAAGAAGCTGGTTGCGATCAGATGCAAGGTTACTATCTTGCATCGCCGCAAATACTCTCTGACTTGTGCGAAACGCTGAGGGAATTTGAGCGTCGCAATAACGACACACCAAAACTATTGTCGATCTAGAGTTCTATAGCTTAACGCTTCACTAATTTCTTCTGTCCCCGGCTGTTCTTTTTCATGCATATCCGCGAGCGTGCGTGCAACTTTTAATACGCGATGATAGGCGCGTGTTGAAAGCCCCATTTTATTAATGGCATGTTCAAGCAGTGCTTTGTCGCCATCACTTAACAAACACATTTTTTCTAATTCCGGTGCGCTCAATAGATGATTAGCTTTGCCTTGTCGTTGCAACTGACGCATGCGCGCTTGTTCAACACGTGTGCGAATAGTGTGGCTGTTATCGCCCACACTTTTGTTATGCAATTCTCCTTGTTTTAGTGCGAGCACAGGAACATGTAAATCGCCTAATTATACGAATTAATTATATGTGGTTTTTACGGGGGTGGTTATAAATTTAGTTGTCTATTCATTGGCTTAGCCGATATTCTATCCCCGCGAAAAAGCCCCCACATTTTTTGATACATCCCAATTTTGCATCTGATTATGAAGTTCCTCATAATCCTGAGTGCTATGGCTTCCTAGCAAAGTTAACCTCCAATATAACCTGGGTACATGTTCTATCAATTTACAAAATAGTTACTCCGTACCCAAGTCGCGTTCGCTTTTCATACGGTGGAAAATTTGCGCTGGTTCAAGCTGTAGAGCGGCGGAAATTTGAAACACTTTTGATAGCGTAATGTTGCTTTTCCCCCGTTCAATGTTTCCCATATAACCTCTATCCACTCCGGCAAGATCTGCAAATGCCTCTTGAGATAGCCCTTTCTCTTTACGGAGCTGCCTAACAACTCTACCGAATTCTATTAGATTAATGTCGTTCATAATTCCAGCTTAAAAAACTAGAACTATCCGGCGACATTGCTTATTATTCCACGCGATATGTTTCCACGGCATATATTACCACGGTGTATATTCTACATTTTAGTCATTCATTACGCGCCTTTACCGACCAAATCTGAAAATAAGGCCTCATTTGTGAAAGTGATTCAAAAAGAGTTTAATCAAGAGGTACTTCTGATCTCTCTAGCCTTATGTTTTAAGGATGCGGAACGAGCATTGCCAGTTGAACAGATAGTTTCAAGAGCATTTACTCCAAATGATCGTTACTCAAAGATGTGGATCCATGAATTGCTTCTAGCGGCCAAAATAAATTGTAGGGCTATTCCACCTGTTTCAGCATCTATGAATGAGAGTCCGTTGCAACTTATATCCGTGTCGCGCCCAGGGCCAGTTTCTCTCCCGTTGCATCAATTTATAGCTGAAAGGGTACGATACCTAAAGCATGAAATGGGGAGCAACCATGATTGTTCAGGCTATCTGGAAGGACTGAATCTTGATCTCATGGCTTGTGAGTGTATTCAATATGTAAGTTATTTTGCACTTCGGGAAAATCTGAAAGTTGTCAATTGCTCTCCCAATGAACTGCCTCTTCATTTGCTATTGCAAGAAAATAGGCGAGACCAAGTGTTTATGCTGCTTTGGAGGGCAATCAAAAAATACGCAGAGATAAACTCAGGTGCGAAAATGGAAGTCTCGTTTTCAGATTTAGTTCAACTGGCATTTGAATACAATTCAATTTACCAAGAGAAAGGATCGACCATCGATTCATACGCTTGGCCTAAACAGCTCGGATTGTCGAAGATGGCATACATTGTTCGTTTATTAAAAAAAGATAGCGCCGCTGTCGTCGAAAAGTAAATTGCGTTACCTGTGTTTAGTTCAGCGCAACGCCTGTAAAACGGGATCTCCGAACAGGCGAAACCCTTTAAATATCTATGTTCCATTCTAATTTTATAAAAACATCAATTTAGGGTGAAAGCCAGCATTCACGCGACTCAGCACTGATTTTGAAAATTTCTAGGGGTTTTCTGCGAGTGGTAAGGCATATGGTATTCCAGTAGCAAAGCTCGTGATAGTAGTTAGGAGGCTCAGAATCAGTATGCCATTTTTGACAGGCAAATAAATGCGGAGGAATTGCAGTGAAAACAGAAGGTAAATTGTCTGACTGGTTTGAAACAGGTTCAGAGGGCAGCTTCTGGATACTCGAAGAAAACGGCGTCGCCGGTATGGCAGGAGTGCACTTCATAAAAAAAGGGGATCATCTTAAAATCATATCTGTGTCTGGACAGATTGTTTTCGAAGGAGTTATAGAGCCGGATTCTGTGGTCTCTGATACGGCGGAAATAATCTATCGCAATCAACCTACATCGTGTGGGCGCTGGATTCATTGGTATCAAAAAGGCTTTGATCCGGATTTGTGGGGCTCCTATTTTTTTCTGAAGCTTATAGCGGGGTCTTGATAAGGTCCGACGATAACGAATCGTAACTGTACAGTGGTTGCTTCTTTTTCCTAGGCTTCCGACTTAATTTGGGCCATTCCTTTTACTGGGCGAATTACGAGCAGCGCCTGCTAATCTTGTTTTGGCCGGCTTTTATACGTTGATTAGGTGAGCCCCCAACATGTCGATTGCGCTGTGACTATTTAGCCGCTGGCGATGTTTGTAGAACTCCCCCAAGCCATGTTAATACCTTCTTACCCCAATCATCCGGCAAATAGTCATCCAAGACGCCAGGTAAGCTCCCAGAGTAGCGGAATATGGTTTCTCCGGAGTTCAGTGGTAGTTGAATAGGATCAAATGGGAATGCGGCTGCATGACCAAGATAATCAGCTGTATAGCGAAACCCCACTCTGTGTGGATTTCCGTTGATTTCTTCAATAGCACATTCTGCAGCGTGGATTAATCCCATGAAAGGGGAGTTGAGATAAAGATCGTAGGTGGCATTAGTCATCAAACATGCTCTCTTCGAGTTCGAATAAAGCATCAAATCCCTTACCCAAGCCCAGTACATTTGCAGCTTCGCGATAACTGGATATCGATACGCTTAAATCGCCTTTTTCCATTTTTTGAAGTGTTGCTCTAGCAACCCCAATACGAATTGAAAAAGCCTTCATGTCGTCTTTGGGGAAAACTTTCTTACGCGCTCTTTTTAACTTTTCACCCAGTCTGTTATCGAATTCCATACAGATACCATAATAATAGTAAAATAAGCGATTTTTAGTCAAATATACCATTATTATAGTATTGAGATTGTTGTTCGACGGGTGGTACTAGTAGAAATCCTACGAATCTTATATATATTTTAATATCCCACGCTCAAATGTTTATGGCGAACATGTAGGTTTCAACGGATCCCCATGGCGCTTCGCCTTGATTGCTCTGTCAATATTTACACGCTTAAATTCGATAACCCAAAACCCACAAAACTGCGACTTAAAAACTGTCCAGCCACGAAGTGGCTTGTTAGGTGTACTGGTCAAGCAATCAGTCCCATCTTTTTCCACATCACTCTGGTGATTTTTTGCTTTTTCGTATACTTCGCTCCCGTGTAATCCCCCAAGGGTTCACTGCCACTGCGCTTTCAGCCAATAGATTTCGCCGTGAATAATGCAAGAAATAAAGCCCCCGTGGTCTACGCTAATGATCGTCCTCAGCAATCTGCATTGTTTTGACAGATCCCACCACTTTTACCGAATAACCTGTGGGCAGTAAGATTAAAAGCGGTACAAACTTATAGGCCTTCCCAAATTCATGCTAGCTGTAATGGCGTGCAATTGACTTTCCCTCTAATAGCGACTTAACTCGAATAACTTGTTTAAAAGTTAACGGAGCTTTTGCCGCGGGAAAGCGTATGACGGAAAATGGAAATCGGAAGTTGGCTGTTCTAATTGATGCAGATAACGCCCAAACATCTATTTGTACAGAGCTTCTCGCGGAGATAGCGAAATTTGGTATTGCAAGTATTAAACGGGCTTATGGTGATTGGACCACTCCCAATCTAAAAGGCTGGAAGGAACACCTACATAAGCATGCTATCCAACCGATTCAGCAATTTAGTTATACCGCTGGAAAAAACTCCACTGACTCCTCACTCATTATCGATGCAATGGATTTATTGCATATCGGCCATTTAGACGGCCTTTGCTTAATCTCATCCGATAGTGACTTCACATGTCTCGCCACTCGACTTCGAGAGTCTGGGCTAATGGTCTACGGTTTTGGCGAACAGAAAACTCCTGAACCTTTCATATCCGCCTGCGACAAGTTTGTTTTCACAGAAATTTTAAGGTCCATAGAACTGACAACATCTGAAACTCGAGATGAGTCCGAAAATGCTGAACTAAAAACCATAGTTTTGGCAGCAGTGGACGCTTTGTCGAAAGAGGACGGATGGGCTTCGCTTTCTCTAGTCGGCGGTTACAATGTGAAAAACAATCCGTCATTCGATCCTCGGAATTACGGTTATCCCAAACTTGGAAAACTTATAAAGTCATTGAGTTATTTGGAACTTGAAGAGCGGCCTTATAAAGAAGATTCATTAAATTTTAATATCTATATTCGCGCTAAAGCTCTAAATAAAAAAATAATAGTTACAACGAAAAAATTAAGCGGGAAGTAAATCACTTTAGATGACCATGCCAGCTTTGTGCCCAAAGCAGACGGTCAAAGTTTTACTTTCTTAGACCTGCCGTTAAGTAAAAGCAGACCTCCCGACACAAACACTGCAATAGCCACAAACCAAAAAGCCGCATCAACTGAGCCGGTGAAATGCGCAGCAACCCCTAAACCCAATGCGCCAATACCGTAGCCCAAGTCGCGCCAGAAACGATAAATACCAATAGCAGTACCTCGCCATTCCGGTGGTGTTTGGTCTGCGATAGCAGCGGATAAATTGGGATAAAGTAGTGCCATACCAAACCCACTTACCGCAGCGGAAATTGACCACCACATAACACCATCATTTAGCATCATCATGGCTACACCTGCACCGCAAATCCACATGCCTGCGACATTGGGAATTAGTCGGCCAATATGGTCAGATAACTTTCCGGTAAATAATTGCGAGAAACCCCACACCAAGCCGTAAATTCCAGTGATCCAACCCATATTGGTTAAGCTAACGCCGCGTTGGTAAAGGAATATTGGATAGAAAACCCAGACAAGTGCATCAACAAATTTTTCTACCAAGCCTGCCTGACAAATCGCCATCAGCGATTTATTTTTCCATGTCATCAACCAAAATATTTCGCGCGTAGTTGGAAGTGTTTTTTCAGTATGTGTTTCAATGATCGGCGAGTGCAAATGAATCCACGGGCGCGTGTCTTTTATCCAAAATAGTGAAATAAATAATGCACTAAAAATAGTGCTCAACCCAAAAATTAAAATGCCTAGACGTGTACCTATTGTGTTGGCAAGGTAAGCGGTAATTACTCCGGCTAATGCCAAACCCACATAGCCAGCAAATTCATTTAATCCTAAGGTTAAACCACGTTGATCGCGTCGCGTAAGATCGAGCTGCGAGGTTTGTGTCATAGACCACGTTAGGCCTTGGTTTACGCCAAGCAAAAGCGTTGCGGCTACAATCCAATTCCATGACGGTGCGATATAAATTAAAACTGGAATGGGGATAGCGAATAACCAACCCAATACCAGCACACGTTGTCTGCCAATTTTTTCTGAAAGACGACCAGCGACAAAATTAAGTGTGCCTTTTACAAAACCAAAACCGACCACAAACGCCGTGAGCAACATAAAAGAATTACGTGGTACACCAAATTCAGTTTCGGCAAGTGCGGGCAATGCGGTGCGCATCATGCCGATGGTGAAACCCACCAGCATGACTTGCAAAAGTTGATGTAGAAATTGGCTGAAATTTGCTTTGATGCCGAGCGTGAAAGTGGGTTGATTATTCATAATTATGCGCGTGTATTTGCGGCAACTATTTTGTCCATATCCGTTGGGCGTGGCGGGATATTATTGATCAGTTGTTCGATAAATGCGTTCTTATCCAAACTGAGTGCTGCATTCCAACGTTTCTCAAAAGCTAAAGTGGATGATGGTTTTCCCGATAAGCCCGCACCGCAAGCGCTACCTGCTTGGTGACCGGGAAATATTTCTAATTCATTAGGCAGCGTTAAGAGCTTGCTGTGAATACTGTCGTAAAGTATGCCTGCCATTTCTTGTTCTCGGCCTGCTAAATCAGGGCGACCAGTCGCGCCTACAAATAGCGTATCGCCAGTAATGACAAACCAAGGTTCATCACCACGGCGTTTGTCGGTAACCAGTAAACAAATACTTTCCTGCGTATGCCCCGGTGTATGCAGCACTTTTACCACTACATTACCGACATCCAATAGTTGGTCATCGCGCAAAGGTTCTATCGCAAAATTCAATAGGCTTTGGGCGGATTCATGAAGTGCATAAGGCACACCCAATACCTCGGCGAGTGCGCGCCCACCTGAGTAGTGATCAGCATGGATATGGGTATCAATCACGTACTGGATTTTGACATTCGCTTTTTCTGCTTCATCTATAAACCAGCGTTCATCACCAGCGACCACATCAACAGCAATTGCCTTACTTTTACCAGCACAGCCAAAAAAGTAAGAAAGGCTGGCGTCTTTTGCGTGTAGTTGTTTGAAAAACATAATTATCCCCTTAAAACACCAATACTTTATCGGCCCACTCAGTCCATTCGGCTAACTGCGCCAAGCTACCGCGTGTGCTGCCTTCAGCGAGTTCTGCATCGCTCATACCGCGCGCATCCATACAGGAGTGACAAGCTGACACTTTTCCCGCTTGTGATATCACCTTGCCCAGCATAGCTTCGGCATTGTAAAAACCTTCGGGCACTTTTTGATGGTTGTGCGCTGTGGTTACCGCATCACCCATTAAAAACACGCGAACCTCGTTACTGGATTCCTTACCTAACGCCCCCGCTAAACGCAAAGCGTTGTAGGTGCGCTCGCCACCATAAGGTGCGTCATTGAGTACAAACAGTGTTTTCATGAACTGGCTCCAAATCATATCAATCTAGTAATTGCTAGATTGATTTAATCATTTGATACCTATCACTATCAATTGGATTAAAATTTATTCACTGTATACTGAACAATCTATGATTTTATGGACTATTACCATGACTAGTGATGCGCGCGTCATCAAAGACAACCTTTACGAGCAAGTCGCCAGAATGGGTAAGGTCTTTGCCAGCCCCAAGCGTTTGGAGCTGATAGAGCTGCTATGTCAGAGCGAGAAAACGGTGGAGGTGCTGGCTCAGCAAGCGGCCATTAGCATGAAATTAGCCAGTTCTCACTTACGTGAATTGCGTGAAGCGAATGTAGTGGCGACAGAGCGTCAGGGGAAAAATATTGTCTACCGCCTAGCGGATAAAGCTGTCGCTCAAGTGTGGGTACATTTACATTTGCTCGCAGAAAGTCGTTTGGTCGAACTGCAATCTGCACTGCAAAAAATCTCTGCTGCACCCGATGATTTGGTGCCGAGTGACCGCGAATCTTTGTTGAAAATGGCTCGACGAGGTGAAGTGGTCGTGCTTGATGTTCGCCCGACAGAAGAATATTTGAGCGCTCATTTGCCCTTCGCGCGTTCTATACCTTTGGCAGAATTACGTATACGTTTGGATGAGTTACCGAAAGATCGCCCAGTGGTTGCTTATTGCCGTGGGCCTTATTGTTTAATGGCGAAGGACGCCGTGGAATTATTGCGCGCAGCGGGGCTCCAATCAGTGCATTTACGCGATGGTGTTGCTGAGTGGAGTTTGGCAGTAGGTACTTAAGCTGCCTTCCACCCCGCCACAATAATCCCCATACCCAATAGCGCTACACCTGCACCTACCCAATCGTAAGCGGATAGTTTTATTCCATCCACAAAATGTAACCAAAGCAATGCAGTTGCGACGTAAACACCACCGTAAGCGGCATAAACTCGGCCACTGGCGGCTGGGTGTAAGGTGAGCAACCAAACGAACATGGCAAGGCTTGCGGCGGCAGGAAGTAACAGCCAAATGGAACCTTCTTTACGCAGCCAAAGATAAGGCAAAAAGCAGCCAATAATTTCCGCCAATGCGGTGACGAAAAACAATAATGTGGTTTTAAGCATGAATAACCTTAATTAGAATCTTAAACGGTGGATAACGCATCCACGATAGTACAATCCGGTGCTTTAGCGCCAAGGCAACAACTCTGGCAGCTTTTAGCCATGACTAACAATGAATCTTTGATGCGTTGCAGCTCGGCCATTTTTTCATTGATGGTCAGTAAGTTGGTTTCCACTAGCGTCAATGCTTCACTGCAAGATCGTTCGGTATTCTCAGAAAGACTTAGTAGCTCGCGGGTTTTATCCAAATTAAAGCCAAGGCTTCGTGCTTTTAAAATAAACCCCAAACGTTTCTGATGAGCGCTGTTGTACAGGCGATGGCCGCCACTGGAGCGTTGAGGTTCGTGTAATAACCCTAATTTCTCATAGTAACGAATAGTTTCAATATGGCATCCCGTTTCGCGCGATAGCACCCCAATACCAAACATCCGGATCTCCTTTTTAAAAAAATGCTTGCATCTGTAGCTACTACAGATTTTATCCTGAAGATGGTCGCAACTAAACCTAATTTATTCAGGAGCTTTTTATGAATACCCATAAATCAAAAATCGCGATGCTCATTACTGCAATTGCATGTGTAGGCTGCTGCGCCATTCCCCTTTATTCCATTGTCGTTGGTGCATCTAGTATTGGTGTGATATCCACTTTGATAAGCGATAAAAATCGAGAAGTGCTCATTTGCCTATTGCCATTGCTGCTCATTGCAATAGACTATTATATTTACCGACGCCTTAATCGAAAATCTTGCTGTACTTCACCTACAGATGAATGCGGCAATACTCAATGTGCTAGCAAGAACAATACGCCTTAAATAAAAGTATATTATTTCACTCATAAAAGCCGTCATTTTATCATCATCACCATGAGCTTTTTTTATCGATATGTTCGCTCTCTTGGTGATTGTGTTTCTTGGCTGTTGAATGGACTACTCTGTAAAGATCAATTAAAAATAAACCAAGCAAAAACACCAGGATAAACACGACCGCAGGTGCAGATTTAACTACATTTTTTTTAGGAGGTTTCATTACTGCTTTTCTTTTAGAAGATCTCATAATGCAATCTCAATGTTCTTTCCTTGGGTGCGCAACCAATAATTAAAACCGCATCCGCTGAATTCTGACTGCGTTTAATATTGATAAAAGTGCTACTCCTACATCCGCGAAAACGGCTTCCCACATAGTGGCGAGGCCGCCTGCGCCAAGAATTAATACGATAATTTTTACAGCGAATGCTAGCGTAATATTTTGCCAAACAATTTTTTTGGTTTGCTTGCCGATATTAATAGCCATAGCGATTTTGCTGGGTTTGTCATCCTGGATAACCACGTCGGCAGTTTCGATGGTCGCATCGCTACCTAAACCACCCATGGCGATACCAACGTCACTCAGCGCCACTACAGGGGCGTCGTTAACGCCATCACCGACAAATGTTAGCGTTTCATTTTTTGATTTGGCTTCTTCTACTTTTTTAACTTTATCTTCCGGTAGCAGATCACCAAATGCATTGGTAATACCTAATTTTTCTGCAACAAATTTCACAACAGAACTTTTATCGCCACTTAACATAGTAATTTTTATACCCATGCTTTTTAGTGCGTCAACAGTCGTTTGTGCATCCTCTTTTATGCTGTCCGCGATAGTGAGGTAGCCTGCAAATTTTTTATCGTAAGCAACGGCTATCACGGTATAAACAATGGAATTTGGATCGATATCGTAGGTAATGTTGAATTTGTCAAGTAGCTTGAAATTGCCCACCAGTAATTCTTTACCGTTTACTTCAGCTTTAAGTCCGTGGCCAGATATCTCTTCAACATTTTTTAGTTCAATACTGCTATCAATATCACCGACAAAATTATGAATGGCGGTCGCTACAGGATGTGTGCTTTGGCTTTCTAATTTGTTCACCAATTTCAGGATTTCATCTTTGCTGACATCAGGTTTAAATATGACATCCTGAACTTTGAAAACGCCTTCGGTCATAGTGCCGGTTTTATCCATCACCACATGCTGAATCGTGGCGATGGTATCCAGAAAATTACTGCCTTTAAATAAAATTCCGTTTTTACTCGCAGCACCTATGCCACCAAAATATCCCAGCGGAATGCTTATCACTAAGGCGCAGGGGCAAGAGATAACGAGAAAAATTAACGCGCGGTACAGCCATTGACTGAATAGGTATTCGTCAAAAAAAAAGTAAGGTAATAAACAAATCGCAAGTGCGAGGGCAACAACAATGGGCGTGTATATTTTTGCAAATTTTCTGATAAATAACTCGGTAGGTGCTTTTTGTGCAGAGGCGTTTTGTACCAACTCTAAAATTTTAGACAGCTTACTGTCGGTGTAAGCTGTCGTTACTTTCACTTGAGATACGGTATTTAAATTGATCATACCCGCTAAAACAATTTCTCCCTTTGTTTTGGTGTCAGGTTTGCTTTCGCCGGTAAGTGCAGCAGTATTGAACGATGCAGTCTCCGATAACAGCTCGCCATCTAGTCCTAGTTTCTCACCTGCTTTGAGTTGGATAACATCACCGATGTTGACCGATTCAGCTTTGCGCGTGACTGCTTGGTTATTTTGCAGAATAGTCACTTCATCCGGGCGTTGATCGAGCAATGTTTTGATATTCAACTTTGCACGCTTAACTGCCATCATCTGAAAGACTTCGCCAACCGAATAGAACAACATCACGGCGACGCCTTCAGGATATTGCCCGATAGCAAAGGCTCCAAGGGTTGCAATACTCATCAACAAAAACTCTGAAAATAGTTCGCCATTGCGAATACTTTCAACAGCTTCTTTTAAAACAGGAAGGCCAACGGGAAAATAAGCCGCCACGTACCAGCTAATGCGCAACCAGCCGCTAAACCATGATTGCGGAAAATAGTTATCAATGGCTATTGCAACGATCAATGCGACAAAACTAGTGGCGGGCAACAAAAACATCTTAAACATATTGGCTTCGCCGCCAGAATGGTCGTGCTCATCATGGTCTGCATGTTCATCGGTGGCGCAGCAGCTTGATGTTGTAGCGCTGGTTTTTATCGGTGCATTGGCGAATTGATTGATCTTCTCTTCTTCGGTGCAACAAAGCTGTTTTCCTTGTGCATCATAACGGTGTTGATGTTCCATAAAATTTCTCAACTGAGCCTTTGCAATGAACGCTTGATAATGGGGGCACATCACAACGCGATATTAAGGCCATGTTCTACGGGTTGGTTTTGTGGATTTTTTTCAACATGAAATGCCAATTTAATAATACTTCCTGGCGGTGCTGTTATACCCAAGGGGGCATAGAATCGCACGCCTGTTTTTGACCATTCATGATTGCCATTGATAGGGGTTTTATAATGCGCAATGGTCTCACCAAGTAACTTACCATCTGGCGAATAAATGGCAATGTCGATATGACCTGATTCACGTACAGGCGATTTGGGTTTATGAAATAAACTCCCCTGAAGTTGAGTGCTGCCATTTTTTTCTTGTGTGGTTAAAAATGTAAATTTAACGTGCTCGGTATCAGGATAAATAACTTGATACTTGTACTGTGATTGCACGCTAGTGCAGGCGTTTAAGCAGATGATGCAAAACATGGCGAACAAAATAGTTGTTTTCATGGTTAAGCTCCAATGGATAAAAATTTACTAACACGTTTTAAACATAACTGAATATTGGAGCCAATGCTTACAGCGCTGGCTCACAAAAACTTACGTCAATACATTATTTTTTTGCTTCCTCAAATAAGATCTGCGGCCATAACAATTTTGCATCCAGCAAGAGTTGAAAATAGCTTTGTAAGGCTTCAGCCCGTGCCTGCAATTCTTCTTCACCTGCCGCTGCCGCTTGTTGCCTACCCAGCAATAATGTTTGCAAATCTTGCTCGCCCAAACTGTAGGCTTTTGTTAGCAAGCGTGCATTTTCTTGCATGGTGGTTGAGGTGGTATTCGCCAGTTGCCAGCGTTCAAAACTGCCGACGGCATCGCTATAGGCTCCGCGTGCACGGCCTAACAATTCACGCTGGGTTAAATCCAGATTGTCTTGCGCAAGATTGGCTTCTGCGAGTTGTTTGCGATGCGTCAAACTGCGTTTCTGCCCTGGCACTGGCATGCTGATACGTACACCTACCAGCTGCTCATTGCCGTAGGCTTCGCGGCCAGTGAAGACACCGATAGTGGGATCAGGAATGCGGTCTTGGCTGGTGCGATCAGCACCGGCTTTGGCGCTAGCTTGCTCGGCTTGGGCGATGGCAAGTTCATCGCTCGCGGCCATTATCCGCTCTTGCCACCAATAGCTATCTTGCGGCACAGGGAAAGGATCAGGTAATGCGGCTTGGGCGCCTGTGGTAGAGGGCGTCACTGGATAGCGCGCTGACAATTGCGACCATGCATGATTGGCGGTGGTTTGAGCACTGCTGACTTTACGGCGAACATCCGCTAGATCCGCAGTGGCTAAACGCTCATCCATCGCCGCGGCATCACCGCTTTTAACGCGCTTGGCCACCGCATTGGCATTGGTTTCAGCGGCTTGTTGCTGCTGTTGTAGCAGTGCCAAAACACCGCGTGTTTCCAGCCACCCGAGGTAGCTAGTGATAAGGCCTTCAGCGGCTTCACGGCGTGCAAGATTGTATTGCGCACTGGCGTTACCCATGGTGGCTTCGGCGATACGCTGGTCTGCCGCGTATTTACCGGGCAAGCGTACCGTGCGTTCCAGTTCTAGATTCCATTCATTGGAACGCTTATCGATGCCCTCATAAGTCCTTTTTTGATGGGTGTAGCCTGCTGTCCATTCATAGGGTGACGTGCGGGTTAAGCCCGCTTCGGCCTCTACACTCGCACGCAGGTTTTGTGCGCGGCGTGCCGCTGGATCTTGCGCCAGCCAATCGAAGGCTTGGGCTTCCTTGATTAACTCCGGTACAGGGACATTATTTATGGCGACATTACTTACAGCGATAGAATCCTCCGCAAAGGTGATGGTGGATAGCAAACATAAACTTAAAACAGTCAAAAATTTCATTAGCAACAATTTCATTAGAGAGAACCCTCTTGTAGCACTGGGGTTAGCCAAAAGCGCAGACCGGAACCGGGGAATAACTGCTTCAAATCATTCAGCAGTGGATCGGTTTTGTCGGCATCCAATAAGACTTGAATCAACACGGCATCCGCGCGCCCCAAAACTTGTTCGGTCGCATCCAGATCCGCAAGATGTCCGCCGTGGCTGGCGCAGGCTTGGCTGGTAAATGTTTGGGTGTGTGGACTGAGTAATAGCTGATCCAGCACTTTTTCTTCCAGCTCGGGCGAACCGAGTAGTGATAAGCAAACCTTAGTCATGGTGAACCCCTGTAGGATGGCCTGCGGCAAATGCAAAGCGCGCGTAAAGCATGGGTAAAATGATGAGGGTTAACGCGGTGGCCGTAATCAAGCCGCCGATCACCACAATGGCGAGTGGTCGCTGAATTTCAGAACCTGGGCCACTGGCAAACAGCAGCGGGATTAACCCGAAGGCAGTAATTGCGGCGGTCATCATCACTGGGCGAAAGCGCCGCTTCGCACCTTCACGAATGACTTGCGCGAGCGGCAGACCTTCGCTGTGCAGTTGATTGAAATAACTCACCATCACCACGCCGTTAAGCACAGCAATACCCAGCAAGGCGATAAAGCCTACCGAAGCCGGTACCGATAAATATTCACCGCTGAGCCAGAGCGCAAAAATGCCGCCCACCAGTGCAAAGGGAATATTGCTAAATACCAGCAAAGCTTGGCGTACCGAACGGAAGCTGGAAAACAGCAGAATAAAAATTAGAATCAATGCGAGTGGCGTGACCAATCCCAAACGTGCAGCGGCGCGCTGTTGGTTTTCAAATTGGCCGCCGTAGCTCACGCGATAACCGTCTGGAAGTTTTACCTTTGCCGCAACCTTCTGTTTGGTTTCCTCTACAAAACCGACTAAATCACGACCGGTGACATTGGCGATGACTACGCTGTAACGGCTACCCAATTCACGCTCGATTTTGACTGGCCCTGCAACTCGCTCCAAATGCGCGACGCTGGCGAGTGGAATCGCTTCGCCTGCCGGTGTGCTGATACGCAGGTTGGCAAAATCACCCGGTGAGGTGCGAATATTTTCGGCTCCGCGAATTTGAATCGGAAAGCGGCGATTGCCTTCAATGACGGTACCGGCTTCAATGCCCTGAATTTGCATGCGCAGCGCTTCCTGGACTTCCTCAACTGACAAACCAAACCGACCAGCGGCGAGGCGATCCACGATAACTTGCATGTATTGCACGCCGTCGTTTACGACTGTGTAAACGTCTTGATTGCCTTCGACAGTTTTAGTCACTTCAGCGATTTGATCCGCTAAATCATTCAGCGTTTTTAGATCAGAACCAAAGACTTTGATCGCTAAATCACCGCGCACGCCGATAATCATTTCGGATACGCGCATTTCAATAGGCATAGTAAAGCTGTAGGCAATCCCAGGTAACTCATTGAGGGTTTTACGCAGTTCATCCAGCAAAGCTTCCTTGTTTTCCGCCTTCCATTCTTTGCGCGGCTTGAGGATTAAAAAGGTATCGGTTTGATTTAAGCCCATGGGATCAAGGCCGATTTCATCCGAACCAGCGCGGGCGACCATGCCAATCACGTCCGGCACGTTTTTTAGAATGGCTTGATGGACTTTTAAATCCAAGGCAGCGCTTTCTTCCAAACTTATCGAGGGTAATTTTTCAATACCAACAATAATGTCGCCTTCATCCATCGTGGGCATAAAAGCCTTTCCGGTGAAGGGATAAAGCACTATTGCTGCCAGCACCAATAGACCTGCACCGATAAACACCAGCTTTTGCTTAATCAAAGCTTTTTCCAGCAAAGGCATATACCACTGCAATAATTTGCGCGGTAACCAGGGTTCTTCATGCGGCACAGAGGTTAAGAGGTAGGAGGCAATAACGGGAATAACCGTAAGCGACAGAATCAATGAACAGGCCAGCGCGAATACAATGGTCACAGCCACGGGCACGAAGAATTTTCCTTCCATGCCCTGTAAGGTGAGTAGCGGTAAAAATACAGTGATGATGACGATAATACCGGTTGTTACTGGTGCAGCAACTTCGCGCACCGCGCGGTAGATGACATGAAGTCTTGGTAGTTTGCCTTTGCTTGTGTCATGCGCCATGTGTTGCACCACGTTTTCAACTACTACCACGGCAGCATCTACCAACATACCTATGGCAATCGCCAAGCCGCCCAGACTCATTAAGTTGGCCGACATGCCGACGCTGTGCATGAGGATAAAAGTGGCTAATGCAGACAAGGGTAAAATCAATGCAACCGTGACAGCAGCGCGAACATTGCCCAAAAATACGCCCAATAAAATCAGTACCAGCACAATGGCTTCACCGAGCGCAGAGGCTACGGTTCCAACGGCTTTATCCACCAAGGAGGCGCGGTCGTAAAACACATCCAAGCTGGTGCCCTTGGGTAAGCCCGGTTGTATTTCAGCAATTTTCTTTTTTACACCCGCAACAACCTCTCGTGCATTGGCACCGGCAAGCCCCAACACCAAACCTTCAACAGCTTCACCTTTGCCGCTTTCGGTAACCACGCCATTGCGCGTCATTTCACCAATACGGACTTCGGCAATATCGGAGAGACGAATGGGTGTTTGGTCTTTGCGACCAATAACGATATTGCGTAGGTCATTCAAGTCTTTGATATTGCCTTCACTGCGCACTAGCAGCACTTCGCCACCTTCACGTAAGCGCCCGGCACCGTCATTGCGGTTGTTGGCTTCAATACTGGCCTTGAGCGAATCCAGCGTAATACCGGCGGCGCTCATGCGCACTGTGTCGGGAATCACTTCATAACTGCGGGTGACACCGCCCAGCACATTCACATCCGCCACGCCTACCACTGTGCGTAACGCTGGGCGAATCACCCAATCGAGTAAGGCTTTGCGTTCCATCAAACTCATGGAGGGATTCACCACCGTGAACTGAAACATTTCACCGAGCGGTGTGGTGATGGGAGCCATGCCGCCTTCGATATTGCTCGGCAAATCGCCTTGAATACCGGATAGACGTTCAGACACTTGCTGGCGCGCCCAATAAATATCGGTGCCATCTTTAAACGTGAGGGTAATATCGACAATGCCGTACTTAACGGTGGTGCGCAGCATCTCCTGTTTCGGGATGCCGAGCATTTCAGTTTCGATGGGAACGGCGACGCGGTTTTCGATTTCTTCCGGCGTCATACCGGGAACTTTTAGGATGATTTTAACTTGCGTGCTAGCAACATCGGGAAAGGCGTCGATGGGTAACTGTCGAAACGAGTACCAACCAAAACCCATCAGCAAGCTGGTGAGAATCAGAATAAACGCGCGTTGTGCGAGGGCGAATTGAACGAGGTTTTTAATCATTATTCTTCCTCCATCCCGCCCATACCCAGCCATGCGGCTTTGAGTGCGATAACGCTGGTGCTAGCAATGCGATCACCTGCGGCAAACTCACCACGGATTTGCGCGCGCTGCCCTGCGGAACTCAAAACTTCTACAGGCGTAGCGATAAAGGCATCTTTGCGACGAATAAACACATAGGTTTTATCGTCATCGCGTGCGAGGGCAGCTAAGGGAATATCCCACGCATTAGCGGCTACCACCGGTAACTCGGCCTGCACGAACTCACCCGGATGTGTTCCATCAGTACCTTTGCTAATCACACCGCGTAACAAGCGTGTTTGAGTACCATTGGTCAGCGGGCTAACACTCAGCACCTTGGCTTCAAGGCCATTGGCGAGATGGATACTGGAGCCAGTCTTCCAGCTAGTCGTGAGTTGGCTGGGGATTTGAATATCCACCCAAAGGGTGTCCATACGCACAATGCGCAGCAGCAAGGCAGCTTCTGCAACGCGCATACCCGGTTTAATCGTGACATCCACCACCACACCATTCGTAGGCGCGGTGAGCGTGATTTGGTTGCTGACTTTGCCGGTCGCAATGATCTGGTCAACTGCACCTTGGCTTAGGCCCACGAGCATCAACGCTGAGCGCGCTTGATTCAAACCAGCAGCCGTTTCTTGCGCAGTGGCTTGGGTTTCGCGTAAACGGCGTTGAGCAATAAAACCATCTGCAAAGAGTTCGTTATCGCGTGCAAGCGCATCTTTGGCGAGCTGGGCGCGGTTTGCCGCTTCCAATGCAGCCAATTGCAATTGACCCAATTCTGGGCTGTTTAATACCAGCAGCGGTGAATTTGTGCGCACGGTTTGGCCTTCACTGACCAACACCTGATCAATCACGCTATTGGCAGCAGCAGTCACACTGCGTTCTTGTTGCGGTGGCAACACAATCTGCCCCGGAAAACTAGAAGTTCCCGCCGTAAGTTTCTTATCAAGGGTTATTAACTCAACCCCCAAACTTTTCATTTGAATATCGGTAAATGCAAATTGGGATGGGTGCTCTTCCGCTAAAACGGAGACAGATAACAAGCTTGATGCACAGACAAAAGCAGTAGCTAAGCCGCTACGGCGTAGAGAAAAAATCATGGAAACCTCAGGCAATTCTTAATCAAAGATGGCCGCGCAGCCGCTACTTACATCACAATAAAAAATGAATAAAAAATACCAACGCGCGGCAGAAGCCGTGAGTGAAACTCGGGAGGAAAAATAATAGAAATAGTCGCCCGCAAGACATCACCCAAACAGCAATACCTAAAACAGTGAGTTAAGCGATAATAGCGGGAGGTGCACGAAGTGGCGGACGTAAGTTAGTTACGGTCAGCCAAGAGGATGGTGTTTTAGATATAGCGTATTCAGTGCTGCGAGAGATTGGCCACAGTGCCAATACTAGGAAAGCAGCAAACAGGAACGGCATGTCGAGATCGAACAATTTTACGAGAGTTGAGCTGAGCGGTTTGTTATCGTAATCTTTGTGGCCACTGTCGTTATGATTTTCATCATCAGCGTCCACCAAATCAAAATGCACAGACATCGGAGGTTCTTTGCCATCGAAGCAATAATGCCCATGCATACCACCGAGACTGACTATCAGCCAGATCAGTAGAATTGCATAGGAGATATTGGGACGCTTGGCAATCATAGTTGCACTGAAATTCCTGTTATTCGCGTTCTGGCACGTTGGCTGACGTTCGTGTGTTGAAATAGTAGCCCACTATCGCTGCTAACGCGATGATGATTTGCGCCGCGATAGATTCCAGCGTAGGAAATATGCCCAACACTGATAATCGTGGAATGGGTAATGAATGAATGTTCAATATACCGGCTTCTTGTAAACCCGCGATTCCCTTGCCAATTAAAATCACTGCTAATACAGCGACCAATACGGAGCTGACAGAGAAGAACTGGCTAATAGGCAGCCGTTTACTAAAGCGTAGCATCCAAACGGCAATAATTAACAATATAACAAGGCCAACACCTAATCCTGCCACTATGGCTATGTGATTACCGTCTTGCCAAAGAGCGGCGTAGAACAGAATAGTTTCAAAGACTTCGCGATAAACAGCGATAAACGACAAACTGAACAGCGCAAGCGTGGAGCGCTTTTGGGTAGTGTTTGATAATTTTGCGTTGAAATATTCTTGCCACCGCCCTGCAACACTTTTGCGATGCATCCACATGCCTACACCGAGCAATACTATCGCAGCGAAGAGTGATGATATGCCTTCGGTTAATTCACGGCTGGCACCACTGACACCAATAAAATATGTCGCCACAAGCCAGGTAACTACGCCCGCTGCCAATGCACCTAACCAGCCTGCATGCACATAACGTGTTTGCTCAGCGCGTGCTGTTTTTTCCAGAAAAGCCAACATGGCAACAACCATCAGCAAAGCTTCTAAACCTTCACGCAGTAATATGGTCAAGCTGCCGGTAAAACTGGTGGTGGCATCGGCTTCTGAAAGCGACAGCAATTCGTCGCCCTTATCAAAAATGGCATTGATTGCCTGCGCTTGATCGGCAAGTTCAGTCTCTGGCGCGCCCTCGGTGATAAGCGTGCGATACCGTCCCATCGCTGTTTCAATTTGCGTACGAATTTCTCCATCGCGAGTGGCAATGGTGGGTTCTAATGGCTCAACGCCATCCAGGTAGGCAGACAGTGCCAAGTCGCGGGCCTGCTCATGATTTCCAGCGCGATATGCATTTAAACTCTTTTCAAGACGTTGACGCGCTAAAGAGAGATTATTGCCAGTTTTCTGGATCAAGACTTCAGGATGGGCTCGTAGATACGCCAGCACGGGTTTGCCATTGTCACCACCAATTCGGTTTGCAAGATCCAACTCGGTAATATTTGCCAGTGCATTAATATCGGGGACGGCATTTGTTAAATCAGGCTGCTTTTTCCACACGGCTTCACCGGCATCGCGGTCTGCTTGAGAATAGCTAAACTGGCCAACATAAAACGCCAATGCCCAACGATCAGTTTCTGGCAAAGCGCGAAAGCTGACCATCGGTGTTCCTTCGATACCCTGGGTGATAATTTGTTGTAGGGCAAAAGTGCTGCGCTGAGCAGCGCGAGTTGCATTGGCAAAGGCGATGGGCGGTGTTTCTAATTGCGCGGCAGCTGGGCCATCACCGTGACCGTTAGCACCGTGGCAAACCATGCAATTTTCTTGATACAGGGTTTTCGCACGCGCTAGATCTATCGTTGCTGGTGGCTGGCTCTTAACAGGGTAAACCGTGAGTATATGTGCTGCCAGACCACGTGCAGAACTCGCCACTACAGCAGGAGTATCGCGCGCGGCGATATGGGCAATCAGTGCATCTGCCTCAGCGAGTAGCGCAGGTTGTTGTTCATGACTGGATAGTGCTGCGATTTTGGCACGTGCAGTTTTAGAAAATTCCTGCATCTCTGCATATTCGCTGGCCGCTACTATCTCGCCATCCTTTACCGCGCCAGCATAATCAACAGACAGGTAATCCAATATCTGCCATACCTGACGCACATCATTTTCATTAGGTTGGTCATTCGCCATTGCGAATGATGAAAGACATAAACTCAAGGCAAGTAAAGCACGGCTAATAAGGGACACAGGAATTCTCGTTCAAAATAATAGGTAGATAAAAACGCTTATCAATGTTTTAAGGATTAATGACAACCATCGCTGCATGATGGCTTTTGAGCAGCAACTAGCTCTTGTTTGGCTTCACGTAGAATCATGCGAGCTCCACGTAAGATCACTAGCACTATCACTGCGCCAATGACGATATCTGGCCAGCGCATATCCAACCACCAAACCAATGCACCACTCAAAATGACCCCCGCGTTGGCGATGACATCGTTAGTCGAAAAAATCCAGCTAGCACGCATGTGTACTTCGCCATCTTTATGTTTTTGGATTAACAGTAAACAGATCACGTTAGCAATCAGCGCTACCGAACCCATACCCATCATGAGCACTGAAACAGGTTCGCTGCCTTGGACTATGCGCCGCACGATATCAACCAAAATTAGGGCTGCCAGTAGTATTTGAAAGTATCCACTTACGGTCGCTGCGTGTGCCTTATCCGTAATAGCGCGACCTACGGCGTAAAGACCAATACCGTAAACAATGGCATCCGCCAACATGTCCAGAGAGTCGGCGATTAACGCTGTAGACTGAGCAACCCAACCAACACCAAACTCAACCACAAACATCAGTGCATTAATTCCCAAAAGCCAATACAGCACCTGCTTTTGGGAATTGTTGGTAATTTCTATCTCGCAACCACAATCACTCATGTCATTTCTCTACTTGCCAAACGGACTTGATATGAGCACTATAAACCCTATAGTAACCATAGAGTCAATGAGAAAAGTTATCATGAAGATTGGACAACTTTCCGCCTTAACGGACATTTCAATTCAGACGATTCGTTTTTACGAAAAGGAAGGTTTGTTGGAGGTTGCATCGAGAGGCGATAACAATTATCGCCTTTATGATGATGCGGCTCAGAGACAGCTTTTATTCATCAAACATTGCCGCAACCTGGGGTTGGCTCTGGATGAAGTGCGAGTGCTCTTGGAGGTGAAAACCACTCCCGAAGCCGGTTGCAGTGAGGTGAATGCCATCGTCGATACCCATATCCAGGAAGTGGACGCTCGCCTACAGGAGCTGAGTAATTTGCGAAGGCAATTGGCAGCACTACGCACGAAATGCCACTCAGACCAGTCGGCGAAAGACTGTGGCATTTTGCGGGAATTATCCGAGGCTTAGATGGGCGAATACGCGCAACTATTTCTCAAACGAGAGATAGAGCAGAACACCATTGTCTTTGCGTGATGGGCCAACCCCGATAGGGAAACTTAAACCCGATACCATTTGCCAGCCTGAGGCGTAGTTTTTAGCCATCCGAAAACCTGGATTGATGAAGGCTGCATCGTCCCACGCTTTCGAGCCGTCCGGCTGAACCGCTTGCGCGTTATTGCGGACGTATTCGACCATCCAGTTAAAGGTTTCAGATTGAAGATAGATAAGGCTTGCCCCATAGAAGTAGGCATTCAAATCGGCTTTCGCGCCAGAGGCTTCTTTGGCGTTGGGCGTGTAGGTTCCACCCAAATTCCAATGGCTGATCCATTTTTCCGATAAGACCACGCTTAAGGGCAAATTGAACTGGTAGCCCGTAGCACCATTGCCCAAGCCTTTTTTGTAATCGCCGGTGGGCAGAATCAACGAAAGGCGCGGCGCAAACGCAACAGTGTCATTCGCGACGACTTGATAGCGGTAATTAAGCCCAATATCGCCTAGGCCAGTTTCCGATTTATCGTCCTTTACATGGCCAATAGGCAGTGTGTAGGAGACTTGGTGTGTCTGGTTGGGAAATGGAATTTCCTGTGTAAACGTGTAAAGCCATTCTTTGGTTTTATGCGAATACTGGTAAGCCTGAATATACTGAATAACACCTTCTTCTTGATTGTATGCCTCTTCAATCAGGAAGGAATTATCTTCAATTTTTTGTACTTCGTCCGACCACGCGCAGGTGCTGCACGCGAGTGTCGCAAACAAACATAAACGAGAGAAAGTGGATGGCTGAAAGAGTGATTGAGTCATGGTAAATTCCATCTAAGTGAACCTTGCAACATACTCAAGCCTAGCACAGGAATTTTACATGGCGATCAAATGTATAAATCGCCATGCGTGTGACTTTAATTCCTTCGTTGCCTTAACAATAAATACGCCGCAGGCAAGACAAACAGCGATAGCAAAGGCGCAGTCAACATGCCACCAATCATGGGCGCGGCTATCCGACTCATCACTTCTGAACCTGTACCGCTGCCGAGAAAAATAGGCAGTAGTCCTGCCACAATTACCGCAACCGTCATAGCTTTTGGGCGAATCCTCAGGGCTGCACCCTCTTGAATAGCGGTATTCAAATCGGAGTCTTGGGTGGTGTGATTGTCAATACGATGCTGCCAAGCTTGTTTGAGATAGAGCAGCATAATTACCCCAAATTCTGCTGATACACCCGCAAGTGCAATAAAGCCAACACCGGTCGCAATCGACAAGTTGTAATCCATCAAATACAGCAGCCAGACTCCGCCAGTGAGTGCAAATGGCAGTGTGACCATAATCAGTAAAGCTTCATCGAAGCGTTTAAACGCGAGATACAACAACACGAAAATAATCGCGAGTGTTGCGGGCACTACCCATTGCAACCGAGCATTGGCGCGTTGCATAAATTCGAATTGGCCTGAGTAACTAATGCTCACACCAGTGGGGAGTTTTACCTTGCTTGATACCGCTTCGCGAAGAGCGGCCACAGTTGATGCCAGATCACGACCGCGTACATCGATATATACCCAACCGCTTGGCCGTGCGTTTTCGCTTTTGAGCATGGTCGGCCCATCGTTGATTGCGATAGTGGCAATGCTGCCTAACGTAATCTGACTACCCAGCGGCGTGATGATGGGTAAATTGCGTAGCTTTTCGATGCTATCTCGCCATTCTCGCGGGTAACGGACATTGATAGGAAAGCGTGCGCGGCCATCCACAACTTCACCAATATTTTCGCCACCAATCAAACTACTCACCACAGATTGCGCTTGCGTAATGCTTAAGCCGTAGCGCGCTAATGCTGCGCGATTCAATTGAATATCCACATAGCGTCCGCCGTTTAATTGCTCGGCAATTGCGGACGAAATGCCGCCAACTGTTTTGGCAGTTTGCGCAATTTGTTGTGCGACCTGATCTATTTCGGTGAGGTTATTGCCAGCTACTTTTACACCTATCGGACTTTTAATTCCGGTGGCCAACATATCGATGCGATTGCGAATTGGTGGAATCCAAATATTTGCGAGCCCCGGAACTTTTACTTTGGAATCTAACTCGGTCATTAATTTTTCGACCGTCATACCGGCTCGCCATTGTTCGCGCGGTTTGAATTGCACGGTGGTTTCAAACATTTCCAAGGGGGCAGGATCGGTTGCGCTATTGCTGCGCCCGGCCTTACCAAAAACACGCGCAACTTCCGGCACTGTTTTAATTAAACGATCTGTTTGCTGTAAAAGTTTGCTCGCGTTTTGCGCGGTAAGGCCCGGTAAAGCACTCGGCATATAAAGCACATCACCTTCATCAAGCTGGGGCAAAAATTCGCCACCTAAATGGCTAATCGGCCACGCCGTAGTGAGCAACAAACAGCTTGCAATAATTAACGTGAGTTTCGGTTTGCGAAGCACTTTTGCTAGCAATGGTTGATAAAAATTTATTAACCAACGACTCACAGGATTATGTTTTTCTTGCGGAATTTTTCCACGAATCCAGTAGCCCATAAGCACAGGAATTAGCGTGATAGACAAGCCAGCGGCAGCGGCCATTGCATAAGTTTTGGTGAATGCCAACGGCCCAAATAAACGGCCTTCTTGTGCTTCCAGAGTGAACACCGGAATAAATGATAGCGTGATAATCAGCAGCGAAAAAAACAATGCAGGCCCAACCTCAACAGCTGCTTCAGTAATCACTTGCCAGCGAGTTTCGCCCTGAAGCTTTTCGTTGGGATGTTGATGTTCCCACGCTTCAATATGTTTGTGTGCATTTTCGATCATCACAATCGCCGCATCCACCATCGCGCCTATGGCAATTGCAATTCCACCGAGCGACATGATATTCGCATTAACACCTTGATAATGCATGACGATAAACGCAACAAGCATTCCTAAAGGCAGCGAAATAATAGCGACTAATGATGAGCGTAAATGCCACAGGAAAAGCCCGCATACCAATCCCACGACTAAAAATTCTTCCAACAGTTTGTGGCTTAAATTCTCCACGGCACGATCAATTAATTGGCTGCGATCATAAGTGGTTATCACCTCAACACCGGGCGGCAAACTCGCTTTTAATTGCTTCAGTTTTATTTTCACCGCCGCGATAGTTTCGCGTGCATTGCCACCTGAGCGCATGATGACTACGCCACCAGCCACTTCACCTTCACCATCCAACTCGGTCACACCGCGCCGCATCTCTGGGCCGATTTGCATAAAGGCAACATCGCCTAAGGTAATGGGCACGCCATCGACTAATTTGATCACTACGGCCTTAAAGTCATTGAGCGTTTTAAGATAACCCGTTGCGCGCACCATAAATTCGGCTTCGCCCAATTCCATCACGCCACCACCGGTTTCCTGATTGGCTTGGCTGAGTGCGGTAATAACCTCTTGGTGGCTGAGCTTCAAGCTCGCAAGCTTCACTGGATCAAGCACCACCTGATATTGCTTAACCATACCGCCAATCGCCGCGACTTCGGCCACATTGTGCAGCGGCGCAAGCTCAAAGCGCATAAACCAATCTTGTAAGGCGCGCAGTTGTGAGAGGTCGTGTTTGCCGGCTCTGTCGATTAATGCGTACTGGAAAATCCAACCTACGCCTGTGGCATCTGGCCCCAATGCGGGCTTGGCATTGGCGGGTAATTGCGATTGAATTTGGCTTAAATATTCGAGTACGCGCGAGCGCGCCCAATACACATCCGTTCCATCGTCAAACAGGATATACACGTAGCTATCACCAAACATGGAGTAGCCGCGAACGGTTTTTGCGCCGGGTACTGACAGCATTTTGCTGGCGAGCGGATAAGTGACCTGGTTTTCGACCAACTGCGGCGCTTGGCCGGGAAAGCTGGTGCGCACGATGACTTGTACATCGGAAAGATCCGGTAATGCATCAATAGGTGTGGTTTTAACTGTCCATATACCCCAGCCAGCAATCAAACATGCACCGAGTAAAACTAGTAAGCGATTGCTGACTGACCAGCGAATTAAGCGTGCAATCATGGCTGCATCTCCATCGCAGATTCAGGTTCTATGCCCATGAGGGACGCTTCTGAATCCAGCAGGAATTGACCACTGATCACTACGTCCTGACCCTCTTTAAGGCCTTGAGTAATAACGGTTTGGTCGCCGATTTCTTGCCCTAGGCTGACAATGACTGGGCGAAAATGGTTCGCGGTATCCGCCACCATAACCAGTGAGCGTTTGCCGGTACGAATTACCGCCTCGGTCGGCACTAACAAACCCATATCAGATTGATTACCACTAAGGACTACGTGGCCACTGGTACCGGGCTTCAAGATGCCATTCGGATTGGGCAATACAACACGGGCTGTGATGGTTCGAGTTGCATCATTCACGGCAGGCAAGAGTGATTCAATCTTCCCAACTATAGGTGTTGCGTTGGCGTTAGCCGCATAAAAGATGGCTGCATCGCCCACATGTAAACTTGAGGCTTCCGCTTCGGGAATCGCCACATCCAACCACAAAGAGTCAATGCTGGTAATGCGAGCGAGCGTCTGGCCGCTGGCTAATGACATGCCGGTTTTAATTTCCAACGATTCGATAACACCATTGATCGGTGCAGTGATGGTGACTCGCGTTTCCGGTTTACGAGTTTCTTCGACTTTTGCAATCAAGTTGTCTGGCATACCCAACAGCCGCAGGCGAGTACGAAGGGTTTCTAGCAAACGCGGGCTGTTGATTGTCTTTGATGCCAATAATTCATTTTGCGTATTAAGCCATTCAGGAACGTAAAAAGTCGCAATCGGCTGACCGGCAGTGACTCGATCACCGGGCGCTAAGGGCCACGCTTTTTCCACAAAACCGCCAGCACGCAACTGGATAATGGCTTGGTTGCGCTCGTTAAAACGCAGGGTTCCGGGCAAATCATGCTGCGGGTGCAGCGGCATGCGCATCACCTTAGCTTTGCGCATACCCAGATTTTGTACCTGAGCCGAATCAACCTGAAGCGTGTTCATGGCCGCGCCGGACTCCGTATATTTGGGCACCAGTTCCATATCCATAAACGGTGATTTGCCCGGCTTATCAAAATGCTGGGCAGGCTCCATAGGGTCGTACCAATAGAGCGCTTTGGCTGTTGCGTCAGGCTTTTTTTGCCCCGCAACACCCATTGATTCTGGTTTGGTATTGGGAACAATCAGCTGCTTACCAACAATACTAATGGCGACACCAAGACCGATACCCAAAGCGAGTACGCCCAGCATACGAGGCTGTAAAAAAGAGGAAGACATAATAAAACTCCATAAATGAAAGATACGAAAAAGCCACATCCGCTAACCGAAGTTAGACAGACGTTATCGCAGCAATCAGGAGTTCGTAGGGGGACGCCACACCGAGGTAGGATCGAATAAACCCAGTGCGGGCGTATTCAGAGTTACATGAAGGCTTGAATCGGAAGAGAAGTTAAAAGCGGTTGTTATGGGTGTAAATAATTGGCAACTAACATTGCAGCCGTGGCAGCTTTGCATCTGCTGGCAATCCATCGTTTTGTTTGATTCATCACAACAATCTGGAGCTGCTTTGTTGGTAGATACATCAGTAGCCATTGCCGATTTTGCCGGACAGGTTTGCGCAGACAAAAACGTACTGGCCGCCACTTGTAGTGGTAGCAAAAAACTTAGCAGCAGTGTGATGAATATCGTGTATCGACGCATATTGTTAGCTTAACCTACTTTGAACATAAAAATGCTGCCATCTAATGATTCATATCAATACCAATGATGATAGTGATAATTCCGGTGACTAATAAAATGATTGCACCCACACACATCTCAATCGCGATGGCGCGCGATAATCGTGTGGAAAATCCCGATTGCATTAACCGTGGGACGGTGAGCCATTTATTACTGGCGGCAAGGAATAACAAACTACTTACCAGCGCTAACTTAAGAAGCAAGCCGCGCCCGTAAGGTGTGAAAAATAAGGTGTTGAAATCTTTCAGTAGCATCGCGGCCATGAAAATTCCGCAGGCAACCAGCGCACCCACAATGACGGCTGCTATTTGGCCAAAGCGCTCCATCGAGCGTTGAATTTCAGGAAGATCATCTGTACGACTTACTCGCCAAAGTGGATAGAGTGATCCCATCCATAAGGACATGGCCAACACGTGCAAAGAAATGGCGACTTTACCGAGCAGAGGTTGCTCCGCGAAATGCCCCACTTGTGAGAAGGCAGCAAGCAAACTGAGCCCGCCCGACAACATCAACGCTTTTAGTAAAACGCTATTCGTTTTCTGTGTTTTCAGTAACCACCCTGTAGCAGCTCCAATCAGTAAAAATCCACTCAACTGTAAGGCTACTGAGGTACCCACGGAGGCTTGCCACAAAATGGCCATCATGTCGGTATTCAACATGCCTTTGAGTCCCTGATCGGACAATGCGCCGACCTGAATCCCAAAGCCAATCAGCGTAGCGATTATTCCCGCCACACATCCCCAGAAGGTATACCGGCGAATGGCCGTTGCAGATTCTCGGTGTCGCACTAGCAACACCGAGGCAAAGAGTCCGCCTATGGCACAAGCCACACTCGCATAAAGTGTAATTCTGCTCAGTAGGGTGAACAGCGCCCATAGGCTAAGACTCATCATTTGTCGTGTCCTGTGTGATCCATGTTCATACCGTCATGGCCTTTCATATCATCGTGCTTCATATCGTCTTTTTTCATGCCTTTCATAGGGCTTACCATGAAGGCAAACTCGCCATTCATGTTATGTCCGTCTTTGCCCATGGCTGTCCAATTCACAACATAGTGGCCATTCTCAAGTTTGGGCAATGGAAATTTATGCGTTTCAACCAAGGTGCTGCTGGCTTTGAAATTAAGATCAATGGCCGTGCCTTTCATTTTGTCGGTCAAGGTTAATTTCATCAGCATGACGGGGTTTTCAAATTCCAGCACCAATTCGGGCGGGGCTGCTTCAACCATGGCGTTAGCCGCCGGAATCGACTTTTCAAGTCCGGCGTGTGCGAGCGCATTGCTGGCAAAACATAAGACCACCAGTGATAACAACAGGTGGCGAAGCATAGAAATGGTGCGGTGAGTGATGTTCATAATGATTTTCCTGTAGTGAATTAAAAAACGTAGATGAATAACGAGTTACATCATCGAGTGTGCCTAAAACCAAACACGCAACCCCACAACTAACTCTGTGTCGCTAACAGCCTCTCCTTGGTTTTTTACAAACTCGGCAGTATTGCCGAAGTTTTTGTTCCAATTGATACCCACATAAGGTGCAAACTCGCGCCGGATTTCATAGCGCAAACGCAAGCCCGCTTTAACATCGGATAAGCCTGACCCAGTGCCGGTTTCTACATCGTTTTGGCCATACAGGTTTATTTCTATGTTGGGTGTAAGGATCAAACGCTGGGTAAATAACAGCTCATACTCAGCCGAAAAGCGCGCTGCAATGCGATCGGACTCGCCGACAAATAACGCGGTATCCACATCGAACCAGTAAGGGGCTAAACCTTGTAGACCGATTACGCCCCAGTCACGTGTGGGTGTTGGTTTTAGGTCGTGGCGCACACCGATTTGTGCGTCCCAAAAAGGTGCTATCGCATGGCTGTATAAAGCTTGTATCTCGGCATCCTGAGTCTTGGCATCACGCCGCTCCACATCGGTTTTGAGCCAAAGTTTATTCAGGTCTTTGCCAATCCATAGTTGCCCCTCCAGTACAGTCGGATTAGAACCATCGCCATCGCGTAGCTCCAATTGGTCAAGCATGACGCGGGTTAATATCGGGTCATCATTCTCATGACTGTAGGCATTAAGGCTTAGCAACGACGCTGGTAATAACAGCGTTATCAGGCTTTTTTTCCAGATAGTTTTTTTCATCGTCATCTCCTATACCACCTTAACCGTGCGCATCATGCCGAGCATGTGGTAGAGCAAATGGCAGTGATAGGCCCAATGGCCTTTGGCATCGGCGGTCAACAAGTAACTGATTTTTGCGCCGGGTTGCACGATAATGGTGTGTTTGCGCGGGATGTAATCAGGGTCGCCCGTTTCCAACTCACTCCACATGCCGTGCAGGTGAATTGGGTGTGTCATCATGGTGTCGTTGACCAGGATGATGCGCACTCGCTCGTTGTATTTCAGTTCAAGGGGCGCGGCATCCATAAAGCTAATGCCGTTGAGCGACCACATGTACCGACGCATATTGCCGGTGAGGTGCAATTCGATTTCACGGGTGGGTTCGCGCTTGTCGCGCGTGGGGTGTAATCCGCGAATATCGGCATAGGTCAACACCTTGCGGCCATGTAATGTTTGGTGCTCGCGCAAACCGATGCCGGGGTCAGCCAGCCCACTTTGTGGAGCCATTGCATGGCTGTCTACGTGCGCACCAAACTCACTTTTAGGATGTGTGATTTTTCCGTCGCCATCGAAATTGCTGCCAAACCCAGCCTTGGCCAGCTCAACCGGTTGGCTGTGATCCATAGCTGACATATCCATATCTTTCATGTCCATGCCCTCCATACCACTCATGTCCATACCGGCCATATCGTGGCCGCTGTGATCCATGCCTTTCATGTCCATACTTTTCATATCCATTTTGGTCATATCATGGCCGCTATGATCCATGCTCCCCATATCCATACTTCCCATGTCCATGCTTGACATATCCATGCCCATCTCGCGATGGCCAAGTATGGGTACAGCGTCCATGGCTGGAACGTCGGCGTGTAAACTGGGGCTGGTCGTTAAGGTGCCGCGTGCATAGCCGGTGCGATCAATGCTTTGCGCAAACAGGGTGTAAGCTCGGTCAGCTTCTGGCTCCACAATCACATCGTAAGTTTCAGCCACCGCAATGCGGAATTCATCAACCACAACGGGCTGAATATTTTGGCCATCAGCGGCTACCACGGTCATTTTCAAGCCGGGAATACGCACATCGAAAATGCTCATGGCGGCACCGTTGATAATACGCAAACGCAATTTTTCACCGGGCTTAAATAACCCCAACCAACCATGATCTGGTGTCACGCCATTCATAAGGTAGGTGTAGGTATATCCCGTTACATCTGAAATATCGTTTTGGTTCATGCGCATTTGGTTCCACATCTTGCGCTCGTTCCACGTTTTGACGATGCCCTTGGTTTTCACATCGCCCCACATGTCGCCTACAGTTCGTTCGCGGAAGTTGTAGTAGTCATTCATTTTTTTAAGTTTGGCGTACACATTTTCAGGCGCTTCATCTGACCAGTCTGAAAGTTGCACGATCATTTCGCGGTCATAGGCCACGGGATCTGGATCTTTAGGCTCGATAATGATCGAACCAAGCAGCCCGGTTTGCTCCTGAAAACCGGAGTGGCTGTGGTACCAGTAAGTGCCGTTTTGTTTTACCTCGAACGAATACTCAAAGGTTTCGCCGGGTTTAATACCTGCAAAATCGAACCCCGGTGAACCGTCCATGGTTGATGGCAAGACAATGCCGTGCCAATGAATGGAGCTTTCATGTTTGAGGTTGTTGGTCACGCGCAGTGTTACGCGCTCGCCTTCTTTCCAGCGCAGCGTTGGTCCCGGCAAACCGCCATTGACCGTAGTGGCGATACGTTCGGTACCGGTGAAATTCACCTTTTGGTAGCCAATCTGCAAATCAAAATGGTTGCCGCTCAGCACGGTCGCACCATTGGCCACGGGCAATGAATTAGCCCATGCCGGTTTGGGAAATGGCAGCGCAGTTAGTGCCAATACGGACGAAGCGCCCAGCACAAAGTGGCGACGCGACAAGGCTTTGTTGGCCAACGGTATCGAAACTGCCTGCGCTGGCTTAGTGGAAGTTGGATTCATGACTGCTGAGTCCAATCGGGTGGTTTTCATTGCATACTCCTAGAATTGCTGATTAATACTGGTGATCTGGGCATAGACAGCACTTGAGCCATTCGCCCTGAGCAGAAGTACATCGTAGGGATTAAAGTGATCGCCCATTTCCATCCCAGGGCTGCCCATTGGCATGCCCGGTACCGCAAGGCCAATGGCATCTTTCGGTTTTTCGGTCAGGAAACGTTGAATAACAGCGGCTGGAATATGGCCTTCAAAGACATAGCCATCTTTTGAAACAGCGGTGTGGCAGGATTGATATTTCGGCGCAATGCCGCGCGCGACCTTCTCTTGGTTTAAATCCGCCGGATGGTGAACCGTGGTTTGAATTCCATGGGCTTGCAGGTGTGCAATCCATTTTTCACAGCACATACAGGTGGGGCTTTTAAACACATCCAGAGTGATTGCTTTATTGCTTACGAGGGATGCTTGCGTTGAGCCACTAGCCGCAGGCAGCGCCGCTGCACTGGAAAACTGGCCGATGAAAAGTGCAAAAACAGCACATAAAACCGCAAAGCGATTGAACGAGAGGTGTAAAAACATAACTGCTCCAAGGCGACATTCAGGCTGGTTAAAACCCTAAATAACGAGGAGCAAAGCGGCTCCCGTCAATATCAAGAACTCATAGCAACGCCAAAATTTGGACGTAACTATCCTGTATTAACGGAAAATGGGTGGGCGGTAGAGCGAAGAAACCAACGGCAATGGCTGCACGCTGGTATAGGAATCTATTGCGGTGGAACTCAAAGCTGCAAGGGATACAGCGAAGGCGTTTGTCATACTGATGAGAGAGCAATTACTCAGAGAACAATGTCCCATTGCCTTACAGCAGTCAGCTTTTTGATCACCACTCGAAGGCATCGAATGGTCATTCATCCTGTCCATGGAGCCATCCATGTCCATCATTGAATGATCCATACCGGCCATCATTGCTTGCTCCGAGGATGGCTTGGCCTGACTATTCAACTGGCAAGACATCGCCAACGCCGCTATTGATTGGCTGGTAAAAGCCATCAAAAGCAACGCGACAATGAATTGTTTGTAGCCAGTTAGGCGCATTGGGAATCCGTAGTGGGTAGCGATCTACTAAAGACCGGATGCATAAAGCATAGTTCAATCTGTTCTAGCCCGTCTAGCACTTTACCAAACACTGTTGGTTTTCTAGTGCCCAGTGATTTCTCTTCGTTGCATCTACCCCTGTGTTACACAACGTACAGACCACATGAGAGTAAAGGTAGCTACTACATCCACAATGCAATAAGCATTTCGTTCCATCGGTTTTTTATCAATAAGATTGAATGAGTTGTTCAACGCCAAAAATAGAATGTTCTATTGACCTGTGAGCCACTCATAGCTTTAGAGTGCATTCAATTCATTGCCCAAACGTAGGTTTAACTCTTCAGTTTGATCTCGATCAAGAGGAGATGTATCCGTCGGCGTACATTCAAATAATCAACAAATATTTGGTATGTGTATGCAGGTAGCACAATTGGCGCGTGAATTAAGTGTGTCAGCTGACACTATTCGTTATTACACGCGTATCGGCCTGATTAAGCCCGCACGTAATGCGGAAAATAATTACAAGGAATATCGCGAACAAGATCGCAAACGATTGCAATTTATTCTCAGCGCGCGAAATTTAGGTTTCACACTGAATGATATAAAAGAAATTATTCGTGAGGCCAGTAAAGGCAAGATGGCATGCCCTCTGGTTCGTCAGATTCTCGAAAAAAGATTACAAGAAACCGAACAAAGTTTTAGCCAACAGCGTGCGCTGCGAAAGCATATGAAAAATGCGATGAAAGATTGGAAAAATAAACCAAACCAAGAACCGAGTGGACATGAAATATGCCATTTAATTGAAGGCTTCAATGAATAGTTTTGAGTTTTACTAGAGGGATTAATATGAATGAACATATTGCACATTCAGGCGCATGGGGCGTCGCGCTAATTGTAATCGTGGTGGTCTCGTGGTTTCTATATCGTTATCTCGCACCTAAAACATGGCGAGAATGGGCAAGTGCTGGCGTAGTGCAAGCATTTGTTATTGCGCTGTATGCCGAGATGTACGGTTTTCCGCTCACTATTTATTTACTGGTTCGTTTTTTTGGTATTGATAAAACTAATCTCAATGCGAATCTCTGGTCAACGCTGCTAGGTTACGGTGAGACCGGCATGATGATTTCAATGATTCTTGGATATTTAATTTTGTTCGCCGGAATTGGTTTATTTATGGAGGGATGGCGCGAACTTCATCTGGCTCGTCAGGCACATAAACTGATTACCGATAAATTATATGGTCTAGTGCGACACCCACAATACACTGGGCTTTTCATCGGTGTGTTTGGTGAAGGTGTTGTGCATTGGCCAACTGTTTTTTCCATCGTGTTTTTCCCAGTCATTGTCGTTGCTTATGTTTTATTGGCGCGAAGTGAAGAGCAAAAAATGTTAGATGAATTTGGTGATGAGTATCGCGCTTACCGTCTTCGCGTTCCCGGCTTTATTCCACGTTGGGGACAATGGAAAAATGCATTTGAAATAGGAACACAAAAATGAATCATCACCTCCGAATGCTTATTGGCTGCCTGTTGCCGTTACTGCTAATTTTTGTCTTACCTTTATTTGGTGTGGGCGAAGGGGTATCACTATTTGTGTTTATGATTTTAATGTTCGGTTGTCATTTAATGATGATGGGCGGACACGGTAAGCACGGTCATAGTAAATCTGACAAGGAGATCAATAATGAACAGCATTGATGTAAAAAAATTCGGATTCGCTGTTGGTACAACACTGGCGCTGCTGCATTTAGGTTGTCTATTTGTTATGGCAACGGTAGGTGAAGCAGGAACCATTCTCTTTTTTAACAGCTTGCTTCACGGATTGGATGTCACTCACATCATTCGTATGAATATATCTTTGTTGGAAGCATTGATGGGGTTTGTTGAAGTGTTTGTACTGGGTTGGTTAGCCGGTGCGACTGTGGCGGCCATTTACAATGCAACGCTGAAAAAGTAATTAATGTGTTACGAAGTGAAAAAATATTTCAATGTAATTATCTCATCAACTGATTAGCACACGAATTTTAGAATTGTAAAATTCGTTTAGCCAGTTACTTAAAACGGTCGATCACTCACAGGAATTAATCATGAAAATTATTCGCTCACTTGCTGCTGCAAGTATTTGCATGTTTCTCAGTTCAGCTACTTGGGCTATAGAATCAGATGATCACAGCACGCATCACCCTGATGCAGCCGCCAGTTCTAGCAAAGCGACGAAAGTCGATGCTAAGGCCACGGCAAAAAGCGAGTCAAAAATGCATGACGCTATGGCGCAAGAGTCCATGGAAAAAATGAATAGCCAGATGAAAGTAATGAACGACATGCATGAAAAAATGATGAACTCAAAAACACCTGATGAGCGTAAATCGCTCATGGCTGAACACATGAAGGCGATGCAAGGTGGCATGGCAATGATGGGCAACATGTCAAATCACAGCACGATGAAGGGCGACGAGAAAAGCAAAATGCAAGACGGTATGAAAGGCGATATGGCAACTCATCATAAAATGATGGAAAAACGCATGCAGATGATGGAAACCATGATGCAGATGATGATGGATCGCATGATGCCTTAACCTTGTGGTTCTCTAAGCTCCTACAAATAGACGCGTATCATCGCGTCCTTGTTATTTAATTCTATGAGAAAGAGGCATCAACATGAAAACTGAAACATTAACAGTAACTGGTATGACGTGCGGAGGCTGCTCCAGCAAAGTAGAGCAAGCATTGAAAGCAGTTTCTGGTGTCAATGATGTCGCCGTGTCACTCAAGAACAACGAGGCCACCATACATTACGACGAGCAAGTAACGGCTCCTGATAAGCTCAAATTGGCCATACACGACGCGGGATATGGCGTCGATAGCGATAATGCCACTCAAGGTCAACAAGCGAAGGGTTGTTGTTGCTAAGGGTTCTGAGCAGCACTTTTTGGTTGGCAAGCGAATGAGATATGGATTATGAGCAAAAAATCCGAAGAAGCGGTATCGACTGTACACGCGGTAGCGATGCCACACAAAAGTTACAAGGAAATCCTTCGCAAGTTGCAAGTTGAGTTGGTCAAATTGCAGCGGCACTTTATCAAATGCAATGACAAGATATTGATTATCCTTGAAGGTCGGGATGCTGCCGGAAAAGACGGCACAATCAAGAGGATTGTCCAGCACCTAAGCCCACGTGAAACCCGTGTTGTTGCGCTGGGTAAGCCCTCTGACCGAGATCGTTCATCGTGGTATTTTCAACGCTATGTGCCCCACTTGCCTGCGGCGCAGGAACTCGTGCTCTTTAACCGCAGTTGGTATAACCGTGCTGGCGTCGAGCGGGTCATGGGTTTTTGCAGTGACGATGAGTATGAGGAGTTCATAGGTTCTGTAGCAAACTTCGAGAACATGTTGGTTCGATCAGGAGTGAAGCTGCTCAAATACTATCTTGATATCAGCAAAGCTGAGCAGACACGCCGTTTGAAAGATCGGAAAACAGATCCACTCAAACAATGGAAAATCAGCCCCATTGATGCTCAGGCAATCAAACATTGGAAAGCTTACAGCCTAGCTCGAAATGAAATGCTAGCACGCACCCATAACCCGATGACCCCCTGGACGCTGGTGCGCGCCGACGATAAACATTTAGCGCGGCTTAACATCATCAAAGATGTACTCAGCCGACTTCACTATGACGGTAAAAATAAACGGTTGATCCGTCCAGATCCGCAGATTGTATTTCCTTACGATATTGCAAACCTAGAAAACGGGCAGCTCGCAAAGTAACAAGAGTTTCAAAAAATTATGCCAAACAAAAATAGATAGCAGATAGATGGTTTTGTTTAGGAATCATCAGAACTTATTTTTAACTGGGGCAAGGAATATCATGAAATCTGTATTACCTATTCAACAAGATATGCAAACACCCAGTGAGCATGTACAGCATGCGCATCTGACCACTGAGCCTGACAAACCTCATACTGATCCTGTGTGTGGTATGAAAACAGCGGCTGACCCAACTAAATCAGTTGAAAATTCTGGTGTAACTTACTATTTCTGTAGCCAAAAGTGCATCGAAAAATTCAGTGCAAATCCTCAGCAATATTTACAACCACAAGCCGTTAAAGCAGCGAATAATTCTATCCCCAAAAATACGACTTACACTTGCCCAATGCATCCACAAATTCAGCAAGCTGGCCCCGGTAACTGCCCAATTTGTGGTATGACACTTGAGCCTATGGATGTGACAGCACAAGCAGATGACAGCGAGCTAAAGGATATGACTCGCCGCTTTTGGATTAGTCTTGCGTTGAGCTTGCCATTATTGTTTATCACCATGAGTGAATTTATCCCCGGTCTGAATTTACATCATCGCATTGGCCTCAATATTTTTAATTGGTTGCAAGCTGTACTCGCAACACCCGTGGTCGTCTGGGGTGGCTGGCCATTTTTTTCACGTGGTTGGGCATCCTTCAGAACATGGAATCTCAACATGTTCAGTTTGATTTCACTGGGTACCGGAGCTGCATTTGTGTTCAGTGTTTTTGCACTGTTATTTCCAGCGATGCTGCCAGACACGTTTAAAATGAACGGCATGGCTCCACTTTATTTTGAAGCCGCTGCGGTGATTGTGACTCTAGTGTTAATGGGACAAGTGTTAGAACTACGTGCGCGTTCGCGCACCAATGATGCGATTAAATCATTGCTCGAACTAGCGCCCAATACGGCATTGCGCGTTAAGGCTGATGGCAGCGAAGAAGAAGTTCATCTCGATCAAGTGCAAGTTAACGATGTATTACGTGTTAAACCCGGTGGCAAGGTACCAGTGGATGGCGAAGTCACGGATGGCCATTCCAATATTGATGAATCCATGATTACCGGCGAACCTTTACCTGTTGAGAAAAAACTTGGCGATAAAGTCACTGCGGGTACAGTAAACCAAACCGGTACTTTTTTATTGCGCGCGAATAAAGTCGGTGCTGATACTTTGCTGTCGCGCATCGTGAAAATGGTGAATGACGCAGGTCGTTCACGTGCGCCCATTCAAAAATTAGCGGATCAAGTATCCGGTTGGTTTGTTCCCGCTGTTATGGCAATCGCTGTAATCGCCTTTGCAATTTGGGCAATTTTCGGCCCATCACCCGCATTAGCAAATGGTTTGGTTGCTGCGGTTTCCGTATTAATTATTGCTTGCCCCTGCGCATTAGGATTGGCAACGCCGATTTCAATTATGGTTGGTGTTGGTCGCGGTGCAACGGAAGGCGTATTGATTAAAGATGCAGAAGCCTTAGAGCTAATGGAGAAAGTGGATACGCTTGTCGTCGATAAAACCGGTACGCTTACCGAAGGAAAACCAAAAGTTCAGAGCATTGTCCCTGTAGCCGGAGTTGATGAAAAAGACGTATTAAAATTTGCCGCCAGCCTTGATGCGTTAAGTGAACATCCCTTAGCTGTTGCCATTGTTAATCATGCAAAAGAGAAAAACATTCTGCTGGAAGCCATAGAACAATTTGAGTCTGTTACGGGCAAAGGTGTACGCGGTTTATTAGCAGGCAAAAAAGTATCACTCGGCAATTTGCGCATGATGGAAGATGAAAAAATCGATATTGCCGTGCTCGCAGCTGATGTAGAAAAATTACGCGAACTCGCGCAAACGGTGATGTTTTTAAGCCTTGAAGGAAAATTGGCGGGCATCATCAGCGTTGCTGACCCGATTAAATCGACGTCGCGAGAGGCCATTGAAACCCTGCACGCAGCAGGTATAAAAATTATTGTGCTCACCGGTGATAATGCAACAACCGCTGCTGCTGTTGCAAAACAATTGGGGTTGGATGATTTCAAAGCCGATGTCTTGCCTGAGGATAAATTGAATTATTTAAAAGAGTTGCAAGCGAAGGGTCGCATCGTCGCAATGGCGGGCGACGGTGTAAATGACGCCCCCGCGTTAGCGCAAGCGAACGTGGGAATAGCGATGGGTACGGGAACTGATGTGGCTATGAACAGCGCCCGCATCGTACTCGTCAAAGGGGATTTGCGCGGTATCGCTAAAGCGCGATTGCTTAGCCAGCAGACTATGAAAAATATCCGCCAAAATCTATTCTTCGCATTTATTTACAACTTTGTAGGTGTGCCTATCGCCGCAGGAGTTCTTTATCCTTGGTTTGGTATTTTATTAAGCCCGATGATTGCAAGTGCAGCTATGGCGTTGAGTTCAGTATCTGTTATCGGAAATGCATTACGGTTACGAAATGCATCAAGCTAGATTCATGGACTTTTATTTTACACTTCAGTCTGCTCTGCCATTTCTAAGGCATCATCGACTTCAATGCCCAAATAACGAACCGTACTTTCAATTTTGGTGTGACCGAGCAATAGCTGAATCGCCCGAATATTCTTCGTGCGGCGATAAATTAAGGTGACCTTGGTTCTGCGCATCGAGTGTGTACCGTAATTTGCAGGATCGAGGCCGATTTCCGTGACCCAGTGTCGGACTATGCGCGCGTACTGTCGGGTGGTGATGTGCGGTGAGTTATGGATACGGCTAGGAAAGATGAAATCCGATAATCTAATATCTGCCAATTTTATCCAATCGCTGAGGGAATTGCGTGTTTGCTCAGTAATTTCAAACTGAACCGGGCGATGCGTTTTTTGTTGCATTACCAGCGCCCGCGCTGAAATGATGCCGCTGTGTGAGATATCTGTTAGGCATAGCTTAACGAGATCACAACCTCGCAATTTGCTGTCTATCGCGAGATTAAAAAGCGCAAGTTCTCGTATGCGCTTTGCTAGCTGCAATCTGACTCGAATCGCCCAAATATCCTTAATCTTAAGCGGGAGCTTTTGACCGATTAGCTTGCCTTTATTTCACGGGTCAGCATGTGAGATTGATGTCGTAGTGATCATGTTCAGATCCTCTTGAGGTGACCTCTATAGCGTGCGCTTACTTGGCGAGGGAAGATACAAGAATCAGCAAAGCTGACAGTCTGCTTTGGAATGAAAGGCGAGTTTGAGAAAATAATATTGACCGTCCGGTTATGGCCGAAGGTGTCGAAGCCGAAATTTCCGGCTGAAATTTTTGAGAGTGCGCACTCTGTGCCCGAAGCAGACATAATCATTATCATTTTTCAGTATCTACACGCCTATCACCAAGCTTAGCGCATATAGATAGTAAAATTTTGTCTGACGTTAGTATTGGTGAGTTTAAAATATCATGAGAAGTTTCGGTTTAATCGTTAATGTGTAAATGTTCCTTTGATTAGTCGGTAAATTATCCTGAATGAGGTAGCAATGGCTTTTACAACAGTTACACCTAAAACAGCAGCTCCAGCCACCCCTGATTTATTGTTTAGGGAGTTGCCCAGAAGAAAAATTCCAGACGTACTACCTCATCAGCAATCAATGATGCAGCGTTATGCAGCTGAAGCGGAGGCTGAAAGTGATGTGGCTCTTCAGCTACCCACGGGCAGTGGAAAGACGTTGGTTGGGTTACTAATCGCTGAATGGAGAAGAAGAAAGAACAAAGAAAAGGTGATATATCTCTGCCCAACGAAGCAGTTGGTTCATCAGGTTGTTCATCAAGCAGAGCGAAAATATGGTTTATCAGTTGTTGGATTCACAGGATCTCAAAGAAACTACTCGCCAGCTGACATGGCAAAATACAATCAGATTGACTGTGTTGCAGTAACTACTTATAGCAGCCTTTTCAATACAAACCCTTATTTCTGCGATGCAGATGTCATCATTGTAGATGATGCTCATGCGGCGGAAAACTATGTTGCATCTCTTTGGACGTTAAACATATCTAGGTTCAATCCAAGCCATATCGCGACTTTCGTTAGTTTAGTCAATATATTCAGATCGCATCTCGATCCAATAAGCTATTCGCGACTTGTTGGCGAAGCAGAAAGTTCGGCAGATCATTCTTGGGTTGATAAATTGCCTACACCAGTTTTGTATGAGATCCATGATGAGATATGTGAAGTGCTGGATGCATCGGCTGGTAATAGCGATCTTCAATTTGCTTGGAAAATGCTGCGGGGTAATTTACGTTCATGTCATATCTATTTAACTCCGAGAGAAATCTTTATTCGCCCATTGATTGCGCCCACCTGGACCCATGCTCCATTCAATAATGCGAAGCAGAGAATTTATATGTCTGCGACATTAGGCGCTGGCGGGGACTTAGAGAGACTATTGGGCCGAAAAAAAATACATCGTCTTCCTGTTCCGACGGGTTGGGATTCGCAAGGTGTGGGAAGAAGATTTTTTATGTTTCCCTCGATGTCGCTAAGTTTTGAAGAATCAATTTCGCTTAGGCGAGCACTGATAAGCATGACTCCCCGTAGTCTGGTTTTGGTGCCTAGCGACCATATGGAAAATGAAATCGCTGAGGATGTAAATACAAATGTATCAACACACACGGTTTATTCTGCATCTGATATAGAAGAGTCCAAAGATGAGTTTGTAGCCTCAACTAGTTCAGTGGCGGTTGTTGCCAACCGATATGACGGAATCGATTTCCCCGGAGACGAGTGCCGCCTACTATTTATTGAAGGGCTGCCTCGCGCAGTGAATCCGCAGGAGCGATTTTTGATGACGAGGATGGGAGCTAATGTTTTGTTTAATGAGCGAATACAGACCAGAATTGTCCAAGCAATTGGTAGGTGCACTCGCTCCTTAGAGGATTACTCTGCAGTGGTTGTTACTGGGGAGGAACTTCCTGATTATTTGGCAGACCCTAGAAGACGAGATTATTTTCATCCTGAATTACAAGCTGAGTTATGGTTTGGAGTTGAGCAATCAAAAGATAAGACACCTTCCGATTTTATCGAAAATTATTCTTTGTTTATTGAAAATGGAGATGCTTGGGAGCAAGCAAATCAAATGATTGTAGATCAAAGAAACGTTTCAATCGAAAAAAGCTTTCCCTGCATTGATCAACTCAGTATTTCGGTTAAGGCTGAAATTGAGTATCAAGTTGCGATGTGGAATCAGGATTATGTTGATGCACTTTCAAAAGCTGAATCGGTCATCGGCACATTAGTTGCTCCGGAACTTCGTGGCTATCGGGTTCTGTGGGAATATCTTTCTGGTGCTGCGGCTCAGCTAGCCGCAACGGAAGGAAATTCTTCTTTACTGACGAAGTCAAAAATTCACTACTCCAATGCTAAAGCTGCGGCAAAAGGAATTCCATGGCTTGTTCGATTGAGCGCATCCACTTCTGACGAGATTGCTAAGTCGGATACGGATTTGCAAAATGAAATGGTTATGCTGCAAGTCGAGAGAATTGAGTCTCTCCTAGAAAGCCTCGGGACGACGCACGAACGAAAATATGCCAAGCGCGAGGAAATCATACTTAGCGGATTGATCGGTAAAGGTGATGGGGATCATTTCGAAAATGCACATAAGCTTCTTGGGGAACATTTAGGCTTTGATACAGGAAAGGTAGAGTCTGATGCATCTCCAGACCCATGGTGGCAATCAGGAAATATTTGTTTTGTTTTTGAAGATCACGCTAATGCTGAGACAAGTTCTTCTCTCGATGCCACCAAGGCCCGTCAAGTCGCATCTCATCCGGAATGGATGAAATACAATGTCGAGCGCTGTAAATCAGCGGGCGTTGAAATTTTACCCATTTTGGTATCCCCGGTTTCATCTGCCTTCGAAGGCGCCGCTCCTCATCTTGGGGAAGTGTACCTATGGAAATTGCCAATTTTTCTGTCCTGGGCTACAAGCGCTATGGCAACCATTCGTGAGTTGCGTAAAGATTTCGTTGAACCTGGAGATTTGGCTTGGAGAATGCGCGCTGGTGAAGTAATTCAGTCTAAAGGATTGGATGCGATAAGTTTGTCAAATTTTTTCAAAGCTAATATTGCAAGAAATCTATTGCAGATAAAATAAATGTGCGCCCTGCGTCGGGCAGCAATGCCCGATACCTTAAATAATAACTAAGTTTAGTTGAGATCGAAGCGTAAATTATTTAGTGCTTTTTAATTCTGCACTTTCTGCTAGTTGACCGTGCATCGAACTTCAGTTCTTAGTCGATAAGCGTCTATATAAAAATAACTGGGGATCAGAGTACGTTAATTGAATGTCCACTCTTGGCCGAGGCCGTGTGAAAACTCAAAGTTGATATTAGAAATTTGATAGCAACGCGTCGCTACGTGAATTCTACCAATTTCAATTGTGGCGAATCGGAAATATTTGAATAGAAGCACAAAAAACGCTTAATTTTTGACGATAAAACTTACTTAAAAAAACGATTTTTGAGTTTTCACACAGCCTCGGCCGATACTGTTGAAAAACTCGGTATAAATTTTCTTACGAGAATTCAATTGAAAAATATTTCAATTTCTAGTTGCTATCTGAAGTATGAGAGACTTTCGTAGTGCGAAAGTAATTTTATTCAAATGGAGCACGACAGTTTTTATTTTCTATGCGACTAAAATAATTTTTCAACGGTATCGGCCGATTTCCCAAAAATTAATTCAATGAAACATCTTTATTCTTGGATCGGGCGCTTGGCATAATCCAATCGCCACCAGCAACAACTTCCAGTTTGTCGGCCTCAGATGAAGTTAACAATGAGTTAAAGTCTAATCCAGTAGGTTTTTCAATTTCTCTTACTTTGACTTGATAATTTCGAAAATTTTTACTAAGACTGTTCGTGTTAGGCACTATGAAACCAGTCATAGATCTGGCTTTGGGATCGATCAAAATTTTATAAGTTGCATCAGGAATTGAAACCCTGTCTTTCAATTTTATTCGCGGAGCAGTCGTATAAATTGGGCCGGTAATTACATAGAGCTCACCCCGACGGTTTGCCAGTTCACGAGTAGACTCTTCGAGATCTTTCCATATGTGGCGATTTGATTCCGGTGTTTGAGGTACGGCGTTAGCAAACTGGAATGTAGCAATCATCGCGGCTTCAGAGCTTTTAAAGTCAGCAGCGGGAGCCATATGACCTTTGTCGTAACCTGATTTCGAATAATCGGAGGGCTTTGGCATAGCGCCAGAAGGTATATCTGGATCAGCGATGAAGTCCATACCGTTCCTGTCTGCATCACCTGCCAAGTCACTTTTGACTAGGTGTTCAGAAATCCAGAGTGGCGTGCGTTCGGCCGGATCATAGAATCCGGCATAACCAATACGACAGGTATAGAAAGCACGGCGAAGGATTTTGGGGTCTGATGCCGTAGGATAGCCAAAAACTTGGAACTGTGGACATTGAGTATTTGGCTTACCCTGAGTTACTGAACTACCAGTCGAAATACCAAAGTCAGCTAACTTAACGGGGCCTTTTGCTTGCGCACAGTTGGAAAATAAAAATAAAGAAAGTAGTAAATTGATACAGATTTTGTTCATACGAGTGTCGTGTCCATTTTGTATCGAAGAGCTTTCCAGGTTCTTTTCAGCCTTGAAAGGGGCTGAATAAAACTTACTTGAAGGTGTGCTTAGACCAGTTGTTAACTGCATCACAAAGCCTTATAGTTGGTTTTGATCATTTTTTTGCTATGGAATGCCATGATAATAATCAAGTTCGCACAAGACCGCTACAGTGAGCCTGTAGTGAGAAAATCGCTCTATTGGTGTGATCCAGAAGCCCTGTGGACGCTAGAATCGCGCGAAGGTGACTGGGTTATATCGGCTGAAGAACCTACACCGACCTTCGAAGCATCTCTTCATAAACATCTTAATGACTTCCTGTTACGCGAACGCTTAGACGTTCAAACTCGACCTCTGCGAGAGGAACTGATCAACGCGTCATTGCAGGCGGTGATCCGTAATGTCAGCAAAGCTTGAGCTACTCCCTTTTAATTTTCGCCAGATCCCTAGGCTTGATAAATGGCTATTAGCTGGGCCATCAGGTGCTTTCGCAGTCCTTGATTCCAAGGATCAGTTGGAGGCGATTATTGAGGGAAGTTTCGAGGCAATTCCTACCGAGCAACTGGATGGCTTGATTGCAAAAAGCTTTCTGTCAATTGCCCCTGAAAAAGAGGTGCGGGCCAGGTTAATCGCTTCACAGATGGCTACACAACTGTCGAAAGCAGTTAGTAAGCCGTCATTGTTTATGATTATTCCGTCACTACGCTGTGATCACGATTGTCAGTACTGCCAAGTAAGCAGAGTACCGAAAGATCGCGAAGGCTACGATTTGGATGTTGTGCATATAGAAGGGATACTTAACGTTATAGCCAGCATCGGTAATGAACGAATCAAAATAGAATTTCAGGGCGGCGAACCGTTACTGGCATTTGATTTTATAAAGCGCTTCTACAATCGAGCGTCAGAAATTTTATGTGACGCAGATGTTTCTTATGTTATTTGCACGGCATCTGGTCCGTTGAACGAAAGCATTATTGAATGGGCGAGAGATAAAAAAGTCGATTTTTCAATTTCGTTGGATGGGCCAGAAGATGTTCATATCCACAACCGACCATCGAAATATTTTAATACTCATAAAACCACAGTGGATTCGATTGAAAAAATAAGATCCATACTTGGATACCATCGCGTTAATTGCCTGACCACCATTTCAAAGTATTCGCTGTCTTTTCCTTCGCAAATTGTTAACTCTTACTTCGAGTTAGGGTTTCAAGGGATTTTTTTGCGGCCACTAAGCCCTTTCGGATTTGCTGCCGCGACACAACATCGTATTGGCTACAGCGCAACAGAGTACATGCAATTCTATGAGGTAGCTCTGCGCCATATTATTGAACTCAATCAACATCGGATGTTTGTTGAAGACACTGCACTAGTTCATTTGCGCCGAATTTTTCAGCCCCATAATGCGCACTACATCGATCTACAAAGTCCGGCAGGGTATGTCTTCGGTGCATTGGTATTTAATTATGATGGCAAGGTCTTCGGTTCTGACGAGGCCAGGATGTTGTGGCAGTCAACTAAAACGGATGAGCTTGTGCTAGGCACTGTCAATGATGACGTGAAATCCCTTGTAATGGGCAAAACAACTGAGCGGCTGCTAAGCTCGTCCTTTAACTGGGCTACACCTGGCTGTGACGAGTGTGCCTATCAACCCTATTGCGGATCTGACCCGTTGCACCATTTGGCAACGCAGGGAGATCCGATCGGGAATAAGTCATTTTCATTCTTCTGCCAATATCAGATGGCCATGTTTGACTTGTTATTTACGCTATGGGAAACAGATAAGAATGCTAGGAAGGTATTTCAGGAATGGTTAACCCACTAAGAACAAGCAAGCTTCGATATTCCGGTACTATTTCCGATGGTTTGTACATTGTCGGTGATTCTACTGTCAGCGGACTGCCAGTAGCTCATCTTCCTACCATTGGCGCAGCTAACCCAACGCTGGGCACCTATGACGTGCCGATTAATGGCGAATCAGCACCTATCCAGTGCCCTGAATTATTCCAAGCGTTCAATTCAGGTGATGTCATCTGGGTTGATTCTCGTCAAAAACTTTTTCGAAGCATCCTATCGCGTGGCGCAAACGCCAATACACTTTTAGTTACCGAGCAGTGTGACAACCGGTGTTCATTTTGCTCACAACCGCCAAACGAATTGCCCGATGATGAGTTATACCACCGCGCCACATTAGCCCTTCTTAATTATAAAACTGAAGGATATGTGGGTATATCGGGTGGAGAACCTACGTTAAATCGCCGTGCTTTTTTGTCAATGATGCGGATATTACAATCTAGTAGCAACAAAACGAGATTGCATATTTTGAGTAACGGTCGAAGTTTTTCTGACCTCAACTTTGTTGCAAATCTTAATGAATATATTGAAGGCAGAGAGATTGCGTGGGGTATCCCGCTTTACGGTCATACTCAATCGATTCACGATTCGCTTGTTGGGGTGAAAGGTGCGTTTGTTGAGACCTTGGCAGGGCTTATTAATTTAGCGTCAATTGGCCAAACAATTGAATTAAGAATAATTCCAGTTCAAGACAATCTAAACCATCTACGCAGCCTGATGGAGTTTATTGCTACTTCATTACCGTTCGTTTCTGTCATTTCTGTCATGAACTTGGAGCCAAAGGGTTGGGCGCGAAATAATTACGATGCATTGGTAACGCAGGTTAAGGAGCAATCTTACTGGTTATCGCAAATGATCGAGATTGCCAACACAAGAGGCTTGGCAATTCGGTTATTTAATTATCCCTTGTGTTTGCTTCCAACAGATATTCGTTCGTATGCTTATCAGTCGATTTCTGATTGGAAAAACTATTTTCCAACAGAATGTAATGAGTGTTCTTTAAAAGAAAATTGCGGTGGATTTTTCACCTCCGCGACAGGAAACTTTATTGAAAATGTGGAGCCTTTGATATGGAAAAACTGAAAAGAAATTTTAAACGTCTCGCTGCATTGATTTCAGCTTCTCTTGCAACTGATATTGTTTATGCTGCTGTGGAAGTCGATGATCAAGCTTTTGGCACGAACAAGCAGCCAATAAAAGCGAATGTACTAAATCCATCAGTACCATTTCAATTGGCGGGGCATCGGAGCCATAGCTCGCATTCATCGCATTCATCACACAGTTCTCATCGATCTTCATCTGGTGGCTATGGATCATACGACACCCCAAGCACCACGACCAGTGCAACAGATACGTCTACAACACAGTCTGCACCTAGTTCCAATGTGGCACCTTCAGCTGCATCCAAAACCTACGACAGTAAATCGTTATCGAAAGACACACTGCAAAACACGATTCAACGAGTACAACTTGCACTTACGTATGCAGGCTATTATCAAGGTAGCATTGATGGTGTCATGGGACCCGCAACTAGAGCTGCTATTACTGAATATCGAAAAACAAAATCGCTTAAAACAAGTGAATTTATTGACGCAGAGTTACTAAACTCTCTAGGGATTAAGTTTTCTCAATGAAGGACATCTTCGTGCCCAAAGCGGACGAGGCTAAAAAGATTTTTGTACATTTCTGAGTATAGATAAAGTGCACACGTAGTGATTTTTGGTAATTATGAACGCCCTCTAAAATAATCGTATCTATATAAAGCTGACAACGTGTCCTTACCTTAAAAGTCCTATTAATAATCAAGGAAAATATTATGGCTAGAAAAGTGTTCTTTAGTTTTCACTATGATCGAGATGTCAGACGAGTTGTGCAGATCCGAAATTCTTGGGTAGTCCGGCCAGAGGGCGATGCACAACCATTTCATGACAAGGCAGAATTTGAGGAAGCCAAAAAGCGAGCAGGTGGAATCGAAAAATGGATTGAAGAGCAACTAAAAGGTACGTCTGTTACCGTCGTGCTATTTGGAGCAGAAACCTACGAAAGAGAATGGGTTCAACACGAAATAAAACGCAGTTTTGAGCTTAAAAAAGGAATTCTGGCCATTGATATTCACAATGTGAAGGATCCCCAAAAGGGAACGGATATACAAGGTAAAAATCCACTGGACAATTGGGTGACTGAGCAAGGTAATCGTAAAATCCCATTATCCCAGCTTTATAAAACTTATGATTGGGTACGAGACGATGGGTATAAAAATATGCCTACTTGGATCGAAGCTGCAGCCAAAGCTGCGGGGCGCTAAACGTGAGCCTATATGAATTTGCAATCTTAGGATGTATATCTTCACAAGAGCGGGAAGTCCTTACTAAAACAATAGGAGAGATGGTACAGAAGTTTAACCTGACGCTTGGAAATGATGTGCTAATTCATGACGCGAATAGCATTGCGCAGCGGAACAAACATACAGCTTTTGCCGCAGTTTATTTTGGCGGAGAAGATCGGATAGATATTGAAGCCACACGAACAATTGTAAAGTCTAGCACGCCAATTATTCCTACAGTAAAAGTGGGTGAGAATTTTGGTAATATGATTCCAGACTTTCTCCAATCTACAAACGGGCATTTTCGTCGTAGAGATGATGCAGGAATGTCTGAGCTTGCCGTTATAATGTTGGAGTGTGTTGGATTGCTGCGGCGTCAACGTCGAGTTTTTATTAGCTACCGACGGACTGAATCGCGTGATGCGGCTTTGCAGTTACATGATTTACTAGCAGGCAGAGGTTTCGATGTCTTTCTCGATACCCATGACATTCGTCCTGGCGATCCATTTCAGGACATGTTGTGGCATAGCCTGTGTGATTCGGACGTAATGGTGATGCTTGACACTCCGACTTACTTTGAAAGCCGATGGACAAGAGAAGAAATCGGGCGGGCACGCGCAAAAGAAATTCACGTTTTACGAGTTGTTTGGCCAGGTCATCAACCTACAAAAATGACAGAGCTTTCGGACACATTTTATTTAGAGCCTGCCGATCTGAATAGACCCAATGGCCCGCTTGGCATAGAAGTAGCCGATAATATTTCGCTTAAAATCGAATACTTAAGAAGTTGCAGCATTGCTTCCCGATATATGTCAATTACAGGTCGCCTTAGAGCTGATGCGGAAAGGATAGGTGCAACTATCGAAGGCATTGGAGCACATAGAGCCATTGCCATTCGCTTATTAGACGAACGAATTATTTGGGCTTATCCGGTAGTAGGCATACCTACAGCTGAAACATTGAACGATATCTGTATTAAAGCTCACCATGCAGGGCATGGAGAAATTCCAGTGTTAGTTTATGACGATGTTGGTTTAGGAAAATTCTGGTTAGCTCACTTAAAGTGGCTTGATGAAAACATTAAGGCGGTCCGATCATTGAAAATTAATGGAGCAGGTTATTCTCTAGCTGGATGGGAGCCTTGATTATGAGCGATGCCATTTTTCTTTCTGCCGGAGTTCCAGATCCAAAACGTGGAGCAGTATATGCTGCAACGGCAAATACCGTAGCAATAAATTCTGCTGTTTCTGCTCTCATACACGTTACGATTGGGCGACGTCCTCTAATTTGGGGAGGACACCCAGCCATCACACCCATGATCATGACAATGGCGCAGGCGATTGGAGTCAATTATGGAAGATGGGTCCAACTGTATCAATCTCGATATTTTGAAGATCAGTTTCCTGAGGATAACGATCAATTTCAAAATGTCTTCTACATCGATGCAATCGAAAACGACAGAGAAAAAAGCTTATTTACAATGAGAGAAAGAATGTTTTCAGAGCATGAATTCGCAGCAGCTGTGTTTATTGGTGGAATGGAAGGAATCATTGATGAGTTTGAGCTTTTTAAAAAATTTCAGCCTACAGCCAAAATTATACCAATTACTTCGACGGGCGGAGCAGCTATAGAAGTAGCTAAGCGAAATCAGATTTCAAATGACGATTTCTTAAATGACCTAGATTATGTTTCTTTATTTCATAGATATCTTGAAATCTCAACTCGTGAAGAGCGTTTTATAAATCCAGAGGATCAGCCCTCCATAGTTGAACAGCGTTTCTGGCAACCACCAAAATAATATGGAATGTTAAAAATGACATTTATTCAAGAGTCAGATATGCGCGAGCGAGCGCGTCGTAGGACAAAATCACAAGGGCTAGGTATCACAGATGCCCTTAAGCAAATTGCAAATAAAAAACTTGCACGGTATGACATATTTTTATCCCAAACAATTCGCGATGCAGAAATAGTTTTAGGTGTTGTTGATTTGCTTACAGAGAAAGGATACACAGTTTTTTGTGACTGGCTGGAGGCTCCAGAAATCGATCGAGGAGAAGTTACTCCCGCAAATGCTGCGTTTGTCCGCAAGATGATGAGTTTGAGCGAAACTTTGCTATTCCTCGATACCGAGAATGCAGATCAATCACTTTGGATGTGTTGGGAGCTTGGTTGGTTCGACGGTAATAATGGAAGAGTTGCAGTTCTTCCAGTTCTGATAGATGGAAATAATAATTATCGCAGTCGAGAATTTTTGGGCTTATATCCATATGTTGAACTAGATCAAAATGGCAAGCTTAAAGTGATTCGCCCTATTGTCACTGGACCAACGGGCATTACAATTATAGAAGCACCAAACTATCGAAGCTTTGACAATTGGCGAAAAGATTCAGACCCAATCAACTCAATGATTCCACGCTCATCTGGCGTTTGGCGCCCCCTGGATTAATTATTGTCGCACTAAATTTATTATTAGTAATTGAAATTAATTAAAGGATAAACAATGTTTAGAGGATTCAATCTTACACTGGATCAAAGAGCTTTTGAGCTATCTGGCAGCAGCGCGATCGCTTCTCATAACCGTAATAAAAATTTGACGCGCGCAGCGATTGATAAGTTTTATGAAAACGACGGTAGTTTAAATGGATCAAAAATAATAGCTGATTGGTTTCCAAGTATTAAAGCCGATGTATTTATTTCACACTCTCATTCTGATAGCGCATTAGCAATTCAATTTGCAGGATGGTTAAAAGAGAAATTTGGTATATCGTCATTTATTGACTCTTGTGTGTGGGGTTATTCAGAAGACTTATTGAAAAAGTTGAATGATAAATACTCACTTGGCGCAACAAAGGGAAGTTACGATTACAGTAAAGTTATTCGAGCTGCCGGGCACGTCAACATGATGCTCTCAACGGCACTTACAAAAATGATTTACGATTGTGAAGCAATTGTCTTCATCAATACACCATCCTCCCTTACTGCAAAAGATTATATTCATGGAAGTACGAATTCACCTTGGATTTATTCAGAAATTTTGATGACTAGGTTAGTGCAAAAAAGAACCCCAGAAGAACATCGACAAAACATTTTTGAATCTATATCAAACGAAGTATTAAGTAAGTCAATGAATATTAAATACGATATAGATTTGGATCATTTGTCGAAACTTACTTTTGATAATTTAAAAACTTGGGAAAGCAAGAAAAAGCTAGGGGCTGACGCATTAGATCTACTTTATACGCTTGGTAATTAGATAAACGAAATGAAATTACAACTGCTTCGGTGACATTTACTTATGAAGTCCAGAATCAGCCCAAACGGGGTACATTTTTTCGATCGACTTTCAGGCCTGAATGTCTTGCTAGATGAACTGCGACCAAACAAGGAAGTTTGGTCAACATCCCCTCGCCAAGTATCCATTGCATTAACCAATATTTGCGATCTTCAATGCGCGTACTGCTACGCACCGAAACATAAGGCGTCGCTGCTATGTGAGCAAGTGCTTGGTTGGCTGAAGGAGTTGGATACCGAGGGGAGCCTCGGCGTGGAATTTGGCGGAGGAGAACCCACACTACATCCTGACTTCGTAGACATATGTAAACGGACTGAAGGAGAGACTCAGCTCGCGGTTACATTCACGACTCATGGTCATCGCCTGACGCCACAGCTAATTAGGAGCCTTAAGGGCGCGATCCACTTCGCACGCATTAGCATTGATGGGGTAGATAGTACTTATCAAGAACAGCGCGGCAAGCCTTTCACTAGCTTGCTCCACGGGATGGAATTGATCACAACATTGTCACCTTTCGGTGTCAATGTTGTGATCAACGAGCGCACGGTAAAAGAACTCGACGCGATATGCGCTTATGTTGTAAATCAATTGAGGTTGTGTGCAGGTTTATTTGTTCACCGATTAAAAAGTTTATAATACAACCTAAATGCATGCCGTGTGGCATAGTATCAAGTGACATGGGTGGCACGCTCACTATCCTCAATCACCTTTGAAGTAACGACCATGTCCTCTAAAGCTGAAATTAAATACGTTGTTTTTGACCTGTTCGGTACGCTGGTGAGATTTGGTGGTCAGCATCATCCTTTTCGTCAGCTATTGAAATGGGCTCGTGAGAATGGTCGCCAAGTTCGCGCTGACGATGCGCGAAATGTTATGACCGTTAATGGTGGAGTAAGAGCTATAAGTTCAGCCTTAGGAATCGATCCTCCAGCCGAAATGGTGCAAGAGATTGAGAGGCTAATAAAGATCGAACTTTCAAGCCTCACGCTTTTTACGGATGTGATTCCGACGTTAAATGAACTTACCGCACTCGGAATAAAAATAGGGATATGTTCAAACTTGGCACAGCCCTACGGTGCTGTTATCGACAGCCTCTTGTCCGACCTCGATTTAGACAGGTTTTTAAGCTATGAACTCGGTGCGATTAAGCCTGAGCCGAAAATATTTGAGTCAATTCTGAATCATTATCAATGCGATGCGAGTGAATGTTTATTTATCGGCGATACTCTTGAGGCGGATTACGTGGGCCCAAAATCAGTCGGCATGAACGCGCTACACCTTGTTCGATTTGGGCAAGTTCAGAAACATCAAATAAGCTCATTACACGAGGCGCTGGAGCGGCGCAAAATTATTACCGAAGCGCAACGAGTTTGAGAAACGACATGTTTAAAACGGAAAATTGCATGCAAGCGATTTGAAGACACGTATTTCGACCCATCTGGAATTATCGTTCCATCGCTTTAGAAGCAAGACATCGCCTATTTTTTGGTAGGAAAATTATATATCACGTACGTCACTTTAGAAGATCGTGGCTCGCAGATCAGTTTAAAATGCGATGTTAGGACTCGCGTCAGCCAAAATGAACACGTCGTGGTGGAGGGGTGCTTGTTCCCTAAGTCGAGCGCTTTTTTACCGGATTGGAGTGCTCATTGACGATACCATTGTGGGGGCATGGACGCTCGAAGAGACAGGGTTGGGAAATTTGCCCCAGTTAAAAAAAGCAGATATGTTCCGCTAGGTGTCTGCGCTAAGTCGCTGCATGCGAAATGCTTATGCGACGGCGCGTGACAAATTAACGGAGTTCTTTCTGCGGAGCTGGGAAAAAGTTAGGATATGCCAAGCTTCTGCTTAACTTGAAGCGGTAGTTGATCAAACGTTGACTTAACCAACTCTTCAATGTTTATTTTCTCAGCTTCAGCCAATTGCTTACGCAATTTGGAATTCAGTTTCAGCAATTCGTCTTTGCTGCTTTGTATAGGTCCGCGGGAAGGGCTCTTCTTTGATGCTTCCAGCTTGGCGACCTTGAGTTTGTTTAGCTCCGCATTGATGCCACTCAAGTAATGACCAAACGCCTCAGAATAGGACGATGAATGCATGAGAGTTGAGCGGTGCACTTCGATCACACGCGAGACTTCTGCGGGAGCAATTTGGTACGACGATTTTTTTAAAAACTGGGTTTCCTTGTTATGAGCTTCAATATATTCGATGCGTCTAAGCTTCAGGTGCTCAACGCACTGCCAAGCTGCGAAGCTCTTATTTTGCTTTGACACCCAATTAGGTACCACGTTGATTTCTTCAACTTTGTTAGCGTTATCCTGGAGATATTTCATTATCATTGGGAAGCTTCTCTGTGAAACTTAATTACATCATTTAATTCTGCTAAAGCCATATGACCTGGGTTCAACGATTGAATATGTCGCGCGGCGCTTTTTAATAATTTGAAGGATGGTCCTTTGAAAATGCTCGGCACGATTGGACTACGCAGCACATCCATATGTGACTGAATATGGACTATCACCCAATCAACATTTTCCGACTTCATTAAGGCGTGAACACAATCCATGCACAGCTCGGGAGAGGCATTATGCCTTTGAGGCTCCCCCAGCTCCGCACACTTAGCTTTTGGTCTGGTTCGCTTTTTGAGTAGGCAATAACCCCATGGATTTGCTTTGACGTCGCTAATCTCGGTAGCAGCAATTCGATTGGCAAATTCTGCCTTCTCTTCAAAGCTCATGAGGGTGGTTTTACGCATTATTCTACGAAGCCACTTGCTCATTTGGCCTGCATAATTTTCGCCAGCCTTCATAACGAAATTCTGAACGAGCGAACTTATCACATGGTGTTTGGCGGAAGAGTTAAGCTTTCGGTTATCCTTGTTTCGAACATACGATAACCATTGTGACTGTGAAATATGTTTGAACGAACTTCTTAGCAGCCAGCCTAAATCCCCGTCGAATCTGCGAAGCATTGCTTCCGCGAACATGTGTCTTAGGGCGTGAGGCGTGGGATAGAGCACGCTCTCTAAAAACTCTTTCATAATATCTTTTGTTACTGAAGCGTCCGAGCAATCGCCATCTGACAATCCTTTTATCCACGTTTGAGTTTCTTCGGATAAGAGCGTAGACAATAGAGTGGACCAATCCTCGCGCAAGTTGCCATCCCTGTACTGTTTGAGCCAATCCTTCTTCTCGGAGTTATAAGAGTAAAGGAATGAAAACTCAATAGCTGGCCACTCCCGGCGTGCTCGCTCACATGCGATTCTAAGATTAATGTCAATTGATAAGTTGTCCCACTCATCCGCAGGGCGGAGTTCTAGAAGGCGATGTCTTTCAAAATCTAAGTATTCGCGGAACTGCGCATTATTTGTTGAGTGATTTTCCGCAATCATCTCCCAAATTTTTAAATCGTCGATCAAGATAAAGCCAGGATAATTTTTTACAAAGTGGCCCCAGAGCCCACATACTGACAATTTGACATGAGTGCCAGAATCAAAAATATCCTTACAAACGGCTGTACTATAAAGGCACGGTTCGTCGGTGTGGGAGTCGATCAATATACGCATCCTCTCGCATAGTAATGCTACATAAAAAGTCACGTCCCTTTTTTCCGGTACCGGGCCGTGAGTCTTTGGTATATACCAGTCAACGAAAGTTCGATATGGGAAAGCGTATTGATCTAACTTGTCATTGTTTGGTTCATGAAGCACCGCTGCAAAAGGGAACCCGTACTCACTCCTCCTCCATCCCGTTAGGGCGACAATGGTGGTAAGGCCAGCATCCTCTACCAAGCGCGCTAGTTTTCTCGGCTGGCGATTAAATGCATCGTATGCAGTGTCGGGTTCGAAGATTCCGATGTCGCGATAGAAATTCTTTTTGGGGATTTCTGTTGTATTGTAAAAATATTTTTCTTTCCAAAAGTTCATTAATGAAACGAAGTCTGCAGTTTCGACTGAAGGAATGCAGTTTTTCAAAAGCTCAGGGATCGCGTTGCTACGACCTGTTAGGTAATAAAATATAATGACTCGGAATCGATCTATCTGGTCATGGCTTAGCCGGATTGCGAGCGAAGAGATGAACGTTTCGATACTTTCATCCCTTAGCATCAGCGATAGGAAAAGTTCGCCTCTATAGATCGTTATAAAGTGCTGGTAGACTTCCCGGTGTAGTTTGCACAAAGTGTCTAAACGAATACGGTTATGTTTTAGAAGCTCTCTTTCATGCAGTTCATAAGGTGAAATCCCTTCCAATAAACGCGGGACCACTTTCGATACCGTGGAAGTCGTCAGTCCGCACGATATAGCAAACTCGGGAACCATGTCATAAGTGCAATTGATTGCTGTTGCCAGCGCCACGTGGTCTTCGAAAAAAGTTTTACAATGCTCAACGTAATATTGACCATAGTCCAAGGTAAGTAGATCTAGACTTTCTCCGACCATCCAATCTGGCCCAGTCGTCGAGTTATTGGTTAGTTCAGGTATAAGGGACTTTAGAAGCTTTTCTTGATGCCTGGCGGTAATTGACCAAGAAATCAGTTCAGATGAAAAGGAATTGAATGCAGAACGCCATACAGTTATCGAATACAATGACACAAAGTGTGCATGACTGATTACCTCCTTAGATTGAATGCATCGATTCCCCGTCCAGCGATGTGTAAGGAGAAAAGCGAGTACTTCTTTAAAATTTTGCAATGTTAATTTAACAATGCTCAATTCTAAAAGTGCAGACCAAAAAAGCGCTAGGCCTGCAAGTCGTATCCTCCACTTTGACGATGCAAATTGACTAGCTGCAGCGAGCCAAGCAAGTTTTGTTGCCGTCGTGATATCAAAACCCATGTTATCTGCCCATTGAGGGTTTTGATCAATCATTTCGTCAATTATGGTGAAGTCGATTTCAATTGTAGGGCTATCTCCTATTGAAAACGTCCAAGCCGAGTCGGTAAAGATATTATTTTCGGATCCAGGAAGTGCATCTAGTCTCGACTGACCGATCGTATCCCAATCTTGTTGTGCAACATGGTTGATTGCCTGGTTCATTCAACAGTATCCATTAAGTGGTCGAAAAGGTTTGGAAGGACTTTTTCGAGAATCAAGTATTGTTTCTCCGCCTCCTTTGAATACCGCATCTTTGTGAGCAGTTGGGTCATCCACTCAACTTTTACCAAAAGGGTGCGTTCAACAAAATCGGGTCGGATGCGCGCTAATGTGTCGCAAAATTTTTCCGCTTGTTTGATGTAATGAAAGAAGTAAAGAGCTGTATCCAGCGAATCAATGACGATTAGTTCGTGCCCGCTTTCGGTAACAGGGAATTCGGCAGGGGTAATCGGTAAAATTTTGACGTTCTCTGGTGCCGTGTCTGTTGAGGTTATTAAGCGAGTTCGTAAGGAGAGCTCCAGAGTTTTGCGACGAATAAAGTCAACGGATGGTTGATATACAACATTTTGCAGATCGTGCAACACCGCTCGCGTTATTCGGCCACATCTGTTCACCCAATCCTTGTTTTGGTCTGTTAAGTAATTGTGAAGCTCAGTCGAAGACGTATGAGAGTGATGGTTTATAAGGTCGCCCTGTCGGTATTTATCCGAGCCAGCATGGACTGCGGTCGTTTTGATATGCGCCAACTTGAATAAGTAGTTTGTTTTATCATAGGTGTTACTCGGTCCTTTACGCAGCTGTATTTCACGTATCGCCTGTATTGCTTCCATAAAGATTGGTGATGCGTTGCTTCTCCTGAACTCCCGTTGTAACTCTCCTTGTAGCTCCTCTATGTCCCACAACGATACGAATAGGTGAAACCACGAATTTTTTCCACATGCAGGCAGTTGTTGAGATTTATTTGCCGGATAGTTGAATAACTTCTCAAGTGTTGGAATGGCTGAGATGTACTTGTGAAGTGCTTGTGCTAAGCAATCCGATCCAGCGATTAAATCTGTTTCCTTGACGGACCCAGACCGCCCTTTGAAGTACTTGACCTGTAACATTAACAACCGGCCGTGGTCATTAAGTTCGAGCGCAAAATTGTTGGTTTTTAGTTTTTCAATGTCTGAAGGTTGGATCGCAAGAGAAGCTAATAACCAAGTCGCCAGGCGTTCTTCGAGTTCCATATATGCATCGCCGTATTCTCGGAAAAACAAAGTTGGTTTTCGAAATAACCTTCCTTCCAGGGTTGTTCTAGGGAGGGCGGCGGCGTTGCGACTCTTCAGAAAATTTTCCATGTAACTGCGTCGTCTAGGGGAAACAAGGTCCATAAAGATTGTTTTGGAAAGCACGTCTTTAGGAGCGCCATTTTCATCAAAGGTGCAGACCGATGCTAAAAGAGATCGACCCCATGTATCCCACCAATTGTCGTTGGGTAGCGGATCGAGGCTCATTAGTTTCGTTCCGGTTGGAAGATGTTCGGCCCATTGAGTACGACATCTCAGTAGCCATAACAGAGTAGTTCCTACCGTAACTCGAAAACTCGACATGAGCATGCGTGGACTTTCAAGTTGTAAAAACTTTTGTTCACCCAATATCGACTTTAGTTCAGGTTGATTGAACCAATCCGTGAGCGTGTAACTTTCAGCGGTCTCCTTGGCGATACGACGTGTCAGTCTTAACAAATCATTCAAGTAATTTAGTTCTATGTCGGAAAGATGGTGGCTGTCTAGGCCATGTGATATGACAGTCTTGATGCGCTGTACTGTACTAATCTTGACTCCTACATCATTTTTTCTATACGCGTTGTAGTTGTCGAGGCATTGATACCTTGCGTTAGGTGTGAGCTTTGCATGATTCATCCAGGCAATAAACGGATCTATCAGCAGATAATGATTATTTTGGGTTTTAGGTGAAAGTTCATTGAACCAATCAGATTGAAGCCCACAGGCCAGTGCTCGAAAAATAGCGGTGTGAAATGCGTTTTTTGAGGTAAGTTTAAGGGTTCGCTCACCGGAACGGAGCTTGTAAGTGAATGAATTCGTTGGAGCGGTACCGATGACATTAACATCCTCAACCTCTGCCTCAGAAACCTCGGGGTCATTAAGATTCATTTACCGAGTCTTCCTCCGATTCCAGTTGTAACATTTCGATTCGCATCCGGATATATCTGGTCGTAGTCGCGGGAGCTTGCCCACCCCTAGTAAAAGCATGTCCCAATCGTTTCGCGACGATGATCAGTGCCGAAGATTCAGATCTGGTTTCTCTTCCGTCCGGGCCGGTTACTTCATAGTGAAATAATTCTGTAGCGAACGTGTGGCGCAAGTCATGAAAGCACAGTAATGGGTTAAGGCCTGCTTGATCCGCTCGCTTACGGAACACTCTTGAAGCTTGCTCGTCGCCGATTGCTGTTCCCTTAAATCGACTGTCTGTGCGAAGGAATAATGCATCTGTTTTTTCACTACTTTCACGAGAAATTTTTTTCCGTTCAGTGTCGAAATATCGCTTCATATCTCGCACCAGCTCTCTATCGAAATATATCCACCTCGATTTTTCCCCTTTCGTGTATTTGCCATGTAAGTGATATGGAAATCTTTCAATTTCTTCGTACTGCGGATTATCGATTTTTTCAAATATCTCTTTCAGTCCACCCTTGCCATCCAGCCTCAACCCAACGAGCTCCGAGGTTCGTAACCCAACCTCATATCCCATGCGCATCATGAGTTTCTCTGCCAGCGTTGAGCATGCTGTCAACAACTTGAGTCGATTTTTTCTCGTAACATACTGAACATACGCTTGACGATTGCTAGCTTCAGACAGGCTTTGCTTGGTTTTTCTATGTACTCTGAATTTGATGGTCGGCATCAAATCGATGTAACTCAGCCAATTGAAATAGGCGCTCAATGCGGCTTGGTGAGTTGGAAGGGAGGTTGGCGAGTTTAGCTTGGTCGGAAGAATTGAATTGATATATCGATTAAGAAAACTCTCTGCGCACAATGGGGTTGCATGCACATTTAAGTTTGAAGAAGATTCAAGGTAGTTAAGAAAATCATTAAGTTTATAAATGTAAGAGCGAATTGTGTTATCCGACACGTCTTGTGCGATCAACTCATTCACCAACCCTTTCCGATGGTCCCTGAATGTGCGGGATTCATACACCACACCATTTAGGGCGAGATAAGCGGAATACATGAGCGGCAATAAAATCGGGGAACCAGAGGCGTCTAGGATTACGAAGAGGGGGGTTAGGTTGATACCCTCGTATTGGAATTTTGATAATTTTTTTACTCTTGTTGGCATCGGCCCTTCCTCAATCTACAGGTAGGTTCACCTTACAACAATTCCCCGCAAATTTCATATATTAGATCTTAATAAGGAAAAGATGCGATCAAGCATCGGGCCAGACATGCGGTCGCGATAGCGACGAACTTGATCGACGGTGCAGCGGCAGCGATTATCATTGTTGCCATAATATCCGCACGGGCAAGGGTTCATTGCCGCTACCAACTGAAAGCGCGCAGGAAAACAGACTTGGGCGCGTGCGCGTGAAATTCGAATCTCGCCGCTTTCGAGTGGCTCGCGCAATACTTCTAAAACCGGGCGCGGGAATTCAGGTAGTTCATCTAAAAAAAGTACACCGCAATGTGCGAGTGATATTTCTCCCGGTTTTGGATTGCTGCCTCCACCCACTAATGCAGTTGCGGATGCGGTGTGATGTGGGGCGCGAAATGGTCGCTTGCGCCACGAGTGCGCTTGGGTTTGTGCGGCGACCGAATAAACAGCGGCGACTTCAATCATTTCGCGCTCATCGAGTGCGGGCAAAATTCCCGGCAATCGGCTGGCGAGCATGGTTTTGCCTGTTCCTGGTGGTCCATATAAAAGAATATTGTGGCCACCGCTGGCAGCAATCTCTAACGCACGTTTAGCTTGCGATTGGCCTTTTACATCGAGCATATCCAGTGTGTGTTCAATATCGATAGCTTCTGGTGGGATTGCTTGGTGTAGGTGCTCCCGGTCGTGAAGATGCGCGCAAACCTGCAATAAACTTTGCGCGCCGAACACGCGAATATTGCTGAGAGCTGCTTCGCTGGCGCTTGGTTGGCTGATAATAAGTTCGCGTTGATCATCAGCGCACGCTAGAGCTGTAGGCAGTGCTCCGGTTACGGATCGCAATTCTCCAGATAGCGCAAGCTCACCAATAAACTCATAGCGATGCAAAGCCTGCGTCGGTATTTGTCCTGATGCTGCAAGAATTCCTAGCGCGATTGCCAAATCATAGCGGCCGCCTTCTTTGGGGAGGTCGGCGGGTGCGAGGTTAACGGTGATGCGCCGAGCGGGAAATTCGAGATAACTATTCAAAATCGCGCTGCGGACACGATCTTTACTTTCTTTAACGGCAGTTTCGGGGAGCCCAACTATCGCGAGGCTGGGTAGGCCGCTGGAGATGTGCACCTCAACCGTGACGAGTGGGGCGTTAATACCTAATTTGGCGCGAGTGTAAATAATAGCGAGTGACATGGGCATTCCTTGCAGTGGTGGTGTGATGTCCTTATTGATGTTTCGATCTGGTATTTCGGCGGTGACACTAAAACTTGTGCTGGCCGGAGCGGAATATAAACAACTTGTCGTCGTAATGCAAAAGCAGAGATGTTTTTAGAGAGCTAAACGCCATCGAACCTAAAAAACTTCCGCAATTTTTTTTCTCGACTATTGTTTATTGTTAAGTTGCCGCTCTATTTCGGAGCATCGTAATTCTAGTACTTCAAGTTTGGTGCGAGTACGTTGTAATACTGCTGTTTGCGCATCAAATTCTTCGCGTGTTACCAAGTCAAGGCGCGCTAATGCTGACTGTAAGGTGATTTGTAGTTCCCGTTTTGGGATAAGGCCACTCAATAGCGGCAATGCTTGTTGAAGTTCTTGGCTAAGGCGTTGTGCGAGAGCGCTAATCATGGGGTTGTCCTCTTTATCAGATGTATGCAGTGTAGAGATTCTTCATGAGCGAGTCATTAGTGCGTCTGTGTTTTTATGTTTTTGAATTTGTTTTGCGCGTTAAAACGCCAAAAACCCCAAGTTGGTGCCTGCTGCTCGCGAGCTGGCACTTTTGTGGTGCGAGACACTAATTTCAATACAATTTAATTATGGTTTTATACCCATATCATTTTATATCTATTTGAATTTCATAGGTTATTTTTAATTGGCCTATAAAATGCTAAATCAGCTCTGAATGAAAAGGCGCATCAATTTGTTACTTGATGTACATATTGATCCGGTTTTTGTGGTTTCCACATTAAAAAAAGTAGTATTTACGGTGCTTCCTGCACATCTGTGTACAGGATTTTTGAGGGGTAAGGTAATGAAGTTAATAACAGCAGTTATAAAGCCATTCAAGCTTGATGCGGTGCGTGAAGCGCTGTCCGAAATCGGCGTACATGGTATGACAGTTACTGAAGTAAAAGGTTTTGGTCGTCAGAAGGGGCATTCTGAGTTGTATCGCGGTGCTGAATATGTCGTTGATTTTTTGCCTAAGACAAAAGTAGAAATCGCTGTATCTGAAGCTGAAGTTGATCGTGTGGTAGATGCTATTACCAAAGCGGCAAACAGCAGCAAAATTGGCGATGGCAAAATTTTTGTATCTCCGCTTGAGCAAGTGGTGCGAATTCGTACCGGTGAAACAGGCGAAGAAGCGCTTTAAATAAATAAGAATCCAGGCAGTTGTTTGTAATTGGCTGGTGTTAGATAAATCACTTAGGAGTCTTCCCGTGAAAAAACTTTTTAAATTGGGCTGTAAGCTCGCCCCGCTTGGTCTTGTGGCCTTAATGGCATTTACCAACGTTAGTGTATTTGCTCAAGAAACTGCACCTGCTGTAGCGCCAACAGAAACTGTTACTGAAGCTGCACCGGCTGCTGAGGCACCCACTGAAGCTGCAGCACCTGCTGAAGCTGCTCCAGCTGACGCAGCACCAGTCGCTGCGAAGTTTGAAAAAGGCGATGTTGCGTGGATGATGACTAGTACATTACTAGTGTTGTTCATGGTGTTGCCAGGTTTAGCATTGTTTTACGGCGGTATGGTTCGCTCTAAGAACATGCTGTCTATTTCCATGCAGATTTTCGTTACCTTCTGCTTGATCAGCGTTCTGTGGGCAATCTACGGTTACTCGTTTGCCTTTACGTCAGGCAATGAGTTTATCGGTGGATTTGATCGCCTGTTCCTAAAAGGAATGCTGGATTCTGCGGGTAATTTGTTGCCAGCGGCGACTTTCAGCAAGGGTGTATACATTCCTGAATATCTTTACTGTGTATTCCAAATGACATTTGCTGCGTTGACTCCTTGCTTGATCGTGGGTGCTTTTGCTGAACGTATTAAGTTCTCTGCAGTGTTGTTGTTCATGGTGTTATGGTTCACTTTCTCTTACTTGCCAATCGCACACATGGTGTGGTTCTGGGCGGGTCCAGATGCTTACACAACGGCTGATGCTGCAACTGCTGCAACCGCTGGTGCGGGTATGTTGTTCCAATTGGGTGCTTTGGATTTTGCGGGTGGTACTGTAGTTCATATCAATGCGGGTATCGCTGGTTTGGTGGGTTGCTTGGTACTTGGCAAACGTAAAGGTTTTGGCACTCAATCATTGGCTCCGCACAATGTTCCTTTCACTATGGTTGGTGCTGCGTTCCTGTGGGTAGGTTGGTTCGGCTTCAACGTAGGTTCTAACTTGGAAGCTAACGGCTTTGCTGCACAAGTATTTATCAACACCTTCGTTGCAACTGCTGCTGCTGTATTGGCTTGGACTTTCGGTGAGTGGGTTGTTCGTGGCAAGCCAACTATGTTGGGTGCTGCTTCAGGTGCTATCGCTGGTTTGGTTGCTATTACTCCTGCGTGTGGTTGGGTTGGCCCAATGGGTAGTATCGTTATCGGCTTGATTGGCGGTATCGTTTGTATGTTTGCGGTACTAAAACTAAAAGCAGCGTTGGGTTACGACGATAGCTTGGATGTGTTTGGTGTTCACTGTATCGGCGGTATCATTGGTGCGCTTTTAACGGGTGTTTTCAACAGCCCAGATCTAGGCGGTACAGGTGTTTATGACTACGTTGCTGGTACTTGGGGCTTCGCTGGAATCGCTTCTCAAGTGTTGATTCAAGCTAAAGCAGTAGGTGTTACATTGGTTTGGTCTGGCTTGGTATCGTTCATAGCCTTCAAATTAATCGACATTGTTATCGGTCTACGTGTGACAGAAGAATTCGAAACCGAAGGTTTGGATACTGCTGAGCATGGTGAGCGCGCTTACCATATGTAATGGTTAGTTAGGCTTCAGGAAAGGCTCCTTGTAGTGATGTACAAGGGGCCTTTTTTAACCCTCCGTAACACAAAAGATATGCTGAATGAATTAATCTCTTGTCTCGCCATTAAATAGTGCATGACAAATAGGTGCTTTTCACGAGATCAGCGTGTATCTTAGCGCTCAGGCCGAACAGGCAGCGAACTGTGTTAGGTGTGGCTAAACTTGCGGCACTCAACTCACAAAACAAAATAAACAAAGGAAAACACAATGAAATTGATTACTGCTGTTGTTAAACCTTTTAAGTTAGATGATGTGCGTACAGCGCTTTCAGAAGTTGGTGTACAGGGCATGACAGTTACTGAAGTAAAAGGCTTTGGTCGTCAAAAAGGTCACACTGAATTGTATCGTGGTGCTGAATATGTTGTGGATTTTTTGCCTAAAGTGAAACTGGAGTTGGCGGTTGATGACGCTATGGTTGAGCAGGCAGTTGAAGCAATTAGTAAAGCGGCTCATACAGGCAAAATTGGCGATGGTAAAATTTTTATTACACCGCTAGAAGAAATTATCCGTATTCGTACGGGTGAAACAGGCCCTGAGGCTATTTAGCCCAGCCTGAAAATTGAAGAGCGCACACAGAGTGCGCTTTTTTTTGCTTAAAAGTTATGTTTGTATTTTCTGAAGAGCTTTTTGAAGGGGTTTGCGAAGGTTTCGGCGACACTTCTGAGCAAAAAATAAGCACGAAAAATAGCGAAGAGCAATTTATTTGATACATTAAGTAGCGAGATAAAAAATTTTCTTGCGCAAGTTATTGCGCTGGCGCTGGCGCTCAGTAGAATGCGCGGAAAGGTAATAGCGTAATTTATTTAGGTTATTTTCTTTAATGTTGAAAAAGACTAAAAGTTTTCGGCTTCTGAGATGACGTTTTGTAAACTCTGAGCTATATATAAGGCAGGCAGTTCGCCACTTTATTTGTCGACAGTAATTGTTAAATGAAATACAGGTAAGAAATATGAGTGTAGAACCTACCAACGAAGATGATGACATCGAAGAACCGCTTGATGATGCCGCAGATGAAGATGCCGATGCGGAAGACGAGCTTCTCAGTAGTGATGAGGTAAGTTATTCGTCGGGCAGTAAAGCGGCACCAGTAGAAGCAGTGGAAGATTTTAGCATCGTCTCGCGTCAAAAAATCCGCGATGAGCTAGAAGAGCAGATGGCAGCCTTTTTGGCGCGTGGTGGCAAAATAGCTGAAGTCGCCCCCAATGTAACCGCTGATCCGCCGAAAAAGCCATCACCGGATTACGGTGGTCGTCCCATTTAGTGTATCCAATTGACCCTGTATGACAGGGTCAAATTGTTTAATTCGCTATTGATTGCTATTGATAAAGTCTCATCCAATTCGAACCAATGCATCAGGCAATGATGTGTTGGTTTAGAGCGCTTATTGCTGGATTTTTACCACTTTGTGTGCGTAAAATGCCACGTCTTTGAATCTGTCTCCCTCGCTTAAATTGCTTCTAACATACGTTGTAATCGTTGCTGGGAATGATTGCGCATAAAGACAATGCTGTAGATGTATCCAGAGGCTTCCTTTTACTTTTACTCTGCTTTGGTTCTTTAGAATACCGCTAAAGAAATGCCTGAAGTTGCATTCAAAGTATCCTGGCTTATCTACCACTAATTTGTTTAAACGAATACATTCTATTAACGCGATTAATGTGTATTTGTATTTTAATGATGAAAACGACAGCAGTCTTATAATCGGAGTATTGACGAGTTGAGCGAACTACGCCCTCTACTGATTCTTAAAAATTTGTCTAAGTCCTATGGCAGAAATGTCGTTCTAAATGATTTTAATCTTACGATTTATGATGGTGAATTTTTTACCTTGCTCGGTCCGTCAGGCTGTGGGAAAACGACAGTACTGCGGATGATCGCGGGTTTAGAAAATGCGGATGTCGGAGAAATTCATTTAGCTGGCGACAATATTGCAGCAGTGCCTGCAGAAAAGCGCCCCATCAATACAGTATTTCAAAGTTACGCACTCTTTCCTCATATGAGTGTATTTGACAATGTCGCCTTCGGTTTAAAAATGAGTGGCGTTGCAAAAGACGAGATTAAAGTTCGTGTGTTTGAAGCGCTAGAAATGGTGCGTCTTGGCGATTTTGTAAATCGTAAACCTACGGAGCTTTCCGGCGGACAACAGCAACGCGTTGCGATTGCTCGTGCCGTGGTTAATCGCCCAAAATTATTATTGCTGGATGAGTCTTTGTCAGCTCTCGATTATAAATTGCGCCAGCAAATGCAAGTCGAATTAAAGCGTTTGCAGCGTAAGCTTGGTATCACCTTTGTGTATGTTACGCATGATCAGGAAGAAGCCTTGTCTATGTCTGATCGTGTGGTGGTTATGCACAAAGGTATCGTGCAACAGCTGGGAACTCCGCGCGAAATTTATGAAACGCCCGCGAATTTATTCGTCGCAAAATTTATTGGTGAAATAAATCAGCTCGATGGTGAAATTGTTGCAATTGATGGCAATCACGAATACGAAGTAAAAGTGGAAGGCATGCAATGGACGTTACATGCGGAGCACAATTTCAAAGTGGGCGACAGAGTGAACGTACTTTTGCGCCCGGAAGATTTACGCGTTGAGTACAAAGATGATCCGCATGAAACCCAAGTATTAATGGGGCAAGTTGTAGAGCGAAACTATAAAGGTAAAACGCTGGATTCAATTATTCGTCTGCCCTCCGGCGTAGAATTGTTGACGAGTGAGTTTTTTGATGAAGATGACCCATCATTTGATTACAGCTTGAATCAAACAGTTGCAGTTAAGTGGGTTCCTGGTTGGGAAGTGGTGATGCCCTATGAAACTTCCGTTTAATCAATTCCGTTTTTGGGCGATTGGTTTAGCCAGTGTATGGCTTACGCTGTTTGTATTCATGCCAAATTTATTGGTGGTTATCACCAGTTTTTTAACCCGCGATCCACTTGCAACCGTTAGCCTTCCTGTTAATGGCGATAGTTATTTGCGCACGCTAGATATGTTGTACTTGCAGGTGTTATGGGATTCGCTACGAATGTCGTTCAAGGCCATGGTGCTGTGCTTAGTGGTTGGTTACCCTTTTGCGATGTGCGTGGCTAGGTTGCCGAAAAAATGGCAACCGATAGTTTTGTTTTTAGTGATTTTACCTTTCTGGACAAACTCATTAGTTCGCACCTACGCATTACAATTTTTGTTGGGTAATCAAGGCGTCGTGAATAATGTTTTGGTAGGGCTTGGTATTGTTAAAGAGCCCTTGCAATTAATCTACACCGAATTTTCTGTGATTGTAGGCTTATGCTACATTTTGATTCCCTTCATGATTTTGCCTTTGTATTCCGCGATTGAAAAGTTAGATGAACGTTTGCATCAAGCTGCGCAAGATTTGGGTGCGGGGCCTTGGAATCGTTTTTGGCGAATTACCGTTCCACTTACATCACCCGGTATTATTGCTGGTTGTTTGATGGTGTTATTGCCAGCGATGGGAATGTTTTATATTTCTGATTTGTTGGGCGGCGCGAAAAATTTACTGCTGGGTAATATTATCAAAACGCAATTTTTAGTCACGCGCGATTGGCCGTTTGGTTCTGCCTTAAGTGTTTTGTTGATTGTGCTGTTAGGGTTTATGTTGTGGCTTTATTACAAAGCAGCAAGTTTTGTCAGCAAGCAAGGGGGCATCAATGGCTCGGATTTTTAAAAGCGATTGCCTTATTCGCTGGAGCTACCTTGTCGGCATGTTAGTGATGCTTTATCTGCCTATCGCTGTGCTGATTATCAACTCCTTTAATTCAGCAAAATATGGCAATTACTGGGGTGGATTTACCTGGAAGTGGTACGAAAAATTATTCGCTAATGCAAATCTTATGGATGCTGCTGGGCACTCGGTGCTTATTGCTATTGCGTCTGCCTCTCTTGCTACCGTGATAGGTACACTTGCCGCTGTTGCTTTGCATCGATATCAATTTAAAGGTAAAGCGATTTTATCCTCAATGGTTTTTGTGAGTATGCTAACGCCTGAAATTGTACTGGCAATTGCCTTGCTGATTATTTTTATTTTGGTGGGCGTTCAGTTGGGTTTTTGGTCGTTGCTATTAGCGCACGTCACATTTTGTTTGCCCTTTGTGATTGTTGCTGTGTACTCGCGCTTAAAAGGTTTTGATATGAAAATGCTTGAAGCTGCGCGCGATTTGGGTGCAACAGAAGGCAGAGTATTTATGCAAATCATTTTGCCTTTGGCATTACCTGCAGTAGCGTCTGGATGGCTGCTGAGTTTTACCTTGTCATTGGATGATGTGATTGTCAGTGCGTTTGTCACGGGCCCCAGCTATGAAATTTTACCCCTGAAAATTTATTCGATGGTGCGTGTGGGTGTATCTCCAGAGGTGAATGCAATCTCTACCACCTTATTAGTCGTATCTTTAGTGTTAGTAATTATCTCTCAACTTTTATTGCGAGGAAAAAGTAAATGAAAAAGTGGCTAACCATACTCACTGTATTGCTGATGAGCGCTTGTTCTAAACATGAAGCGCAAGCTCCTGTTGATGCTACTGGTGCGGTTCCTGCTGCAACTGAAGCGGCTACGTCAGGCGAAAAACAAAAATTAGTTATTTATAACTGGACCGAGTATTTACCCGAATCCGTGTTAGAAGGTTTTACTAAAGAAACGGGTATCGAAGTTGAGTACGCTACTTACGAAAGTAATGAAGCTATGTATGCCAAAGTTAAATTATTAGACGGTAAAGGTTACGACATCGTTGTACCTTCAACGTTCTATGTTGAGAAAATGCGCAAAGAAGGTTTGTTGCAACCCATCAACAAAGCGGCATTAAAAAACTATGGCAACATAGATTCGACTGCGATGAATAAGGCGCATGATCCTAACAATGAATTCAGCGTACCTTATTTGTGGGGCACGACGTCTATTGCAGTCAACGGTAAAGATGTTGATGCTAGCAAAATTAAAAAATGGGCTGATTTATGGAGCCCTGAATACAAAGGTAAAATCATGCTGTTAGATGACGTGCGCGATATTTTTTATATCGGTTTGCGCGTGTGTGGTTTTCATGACAATAGTACAAATGAATCTGAAATTAAATGTGCCTATGAAAAGCTGAAAGGCTTAATGCCAAGTGTAAAAGCATTTAATTCTGATTCACCGAAAACGCCATTAATTCAAGGTAATGTGAGTATTGGTGCGGTGTGGAGTGGTGAAGCTTATAAAGCGTCTCAAGAGATGGAAAATTTACAATACATCTATCCAGAAGAGGGGCCTGTAGTGTGGATTGACAGTTTCGTTATTCCTAAGGGCGCTGCTAACGTGGATGCTGCGCATAAATTTATCGACTATGTGTTACGCGCTGAAAGTGGTAAAGCCTGTATTGAAGAGTTGGGCTACCCAGCGCCGAATACAGCTACCTTGCCTTTGTTGGATGAAAAATTGCGCAACAACAAAATTGTATTTCCTAATAAAGAAGATATTGCTAAGGGCAGTATTCACCAAGATATTGGCGATGCCGTTTTAATTTACCAAAAGTACTGGGATCTGCTGAAGGCGGGCCAATAAGGTTCATGCGGAATCGAAAAACGCCAGACATTGCGTTCTGGCGTTTTTTTTGTCGAATCATAACGAGTGGCGCTTAGCTCAAGAGTACAAACCTGATTCTGGTGGTATCATGCAGCCCTAACATGGGTGTTTTACCTGAATAATATTTCTACATTAATGCGATGGTTTTATGTCCTCAGCTAAACAAATTCTGCGTATTGCCACGCGTAAAAGTCTACTTGCCCTTTGGCAGGCTGAGTATGTAAAGGCTGAATTGCTTAAGCACCATCCGCAGCTCACGATTGAGTTGGTGCCTTTAACCAGTCGTGGCGATAAAATTTTAGATGTGCCCTTGGCAAAAGTGGGCGGTAAAGGTTTGTTCGTTAAAGAGCTGGAGCAGGCTTTGTTGGCTAACGAGGCTGATATTGCGGTGCATTCTATGAAAGATGTACCTATGGATTTTCCAGAAGGATTAGGCTTGGCTGTTATTTGTCCGCGTGAAGATGCCCGCGATGCATTTGTGTCGAATACCTTTAAAAGCCTGGATGATTTACCTCATGGCAGTGTGGTAGGTACATCCAGCTTGCGCAGACAATGCCAGTTATTGGCATCGCGTCCGGACTTAACCATAAAGTTTCTGCGTGGCAATGTACAAACACGTTTGCAAAAATTAGATGCCGGTGAGTACGATGCAATTATTCTTGCTGCCGCAGGTTTAATCCGCTTGGGCTTAAAAGAGCGTATAAGTTCTTACATTAGTGTCGAGCAATCATTGCCTGCGGGTGGTCAAGGTGCGGTGGGGATTGAATCTCGTGTTGATGATGTTGCAACCAATGCGCTGCTTACGCCATTGCATCACCTGTTAACATCGCAGCAAGTTGTCGCCGAGCGCGCAATGAATAAACATTTACAAGGCGGATGCCAAGTTCCCATCGCCTGCTACGCTATTCATACCGATAATGGCTTATGGCTCCGAGGCTTGGTTGGCTCTCCTGATGGCGAGCGTATGTTGAGCGATGATATTCGTGGCGATGTAAATGATGGCGAAGCCATGGGTATCGCTCTTGCCAATAGATTATTAGCCGCTGGAGCCGATAAAATTTTGGCCGAGGTTTATCAAACAGCGGAAGAATGATGAGTGACCTTCGCGGTGTGCACATAGTAGTCACTCGCCCACTCGCTCAAGCAGAGCCTTGGGCGCAGCGGCTGATTGAGTTAGGTGCGGCGGTGACTTTGTTGCCACTGATGGAAATCGTACCAGTACAAGATGTGGAAAAAATTCGCGCTATAAAAAATTGTGTATTGGATTTTGATTCCTACAATAAAGCTATATTTGTGAGTCAAAATGCAGTTGAGTATGGTTTTGAATGGTTGGAAAATTATTGGCCGCAATTGCCGATGGGTGTGAGTTTTTTTGCGGTAGGTGAAACAACAGCAAAATTGTTGCAATCTTACGGTGCTAGCGTCACTGACTTGGCGCAAACACAAGATGGAGCAATGACCAGCGAAACCTTGTTACAGTCACCAGATTTGCAACAAGTGGCTGGCGACAAAATACTGATTTTTCGCGGTGTCGGTGGGCGTACCCATTTAGGTGAAACTTTGGTGGCGCGTGGTGCAAAAGTAGATTATTGCGAATTATATGATCGCTGTTTACCGCAGGCGGCATTGGAGCAATTCAAACAATTGTTTCAACATAATTCATCGCTGGATTTACGTAAGACTCTGGATTTAAGTAAGACTTTGGATTTACGTAACACTATAGTCACGTTACATAGCGGCGAAGCATTTTCCAATTTGGCATCGCTGTTAAGTCAGTCAGGTGTAGACAAGCTGAAGTTACAGCAAGAGTTGCAATTATTAGTGCCGAGCGTGCGTGTAGCAGAGCAAGCAACTAGTGCAGGATTTAAAAAAATATTTACCGCGGACAACGCAACAGATGCTTCCATGTTGCAGCGGTTAATGAGCATACATTTAATCTAAAAAAGGTCACACATTGTGAGTGAACAGCAGCATTCAGCGAACGTTAACGATATAGGGCCAATGGCGGCGGCCGCAATTCCACCAGCCGCAACTATTAACAATCCACCAAAAAAATCTCGCACGGGATTGAAGATTGTTATTGTTTTACTATTTTTATTGGCCGCTGCTGTCTCTGTGTTTTTGTGGTTACAGCATAAAGCGTTGGTAAATATGCAAACCAGTTTTGCACTACAAGCTACCGAGAATACTGCTCAACGTCGTGCACTGGAAATGCAAGTGACCGATGCGCTGGCTAAACAGCAGCAACAACTTCAAGGTGATTATACTGAGTTGGCACAACGTCAGGAGAGTACTGCTGCACGCGTACAAGCGCTGACCAATATTACACGCGATGATTGGAAACTAACTGAAGTTAGTTATTTGTTGCGTATGGCTAACCAACGTATCTTGCTAGAGCATGAAACTGGCAATGCTCTAGCGTTGGCAGAATCAGCGAATACAGTATTGTCAGAGTTAGAAAATGCAGATTTATTTCCTGTACGTAAAAAATTAGCGGAAGAAATACAATCGTTAAAAATGGTAACCAAAGTTGATCGCGAAGGTATTTATTTGCAGCTTCTTGCATTAACACAACAAATTGATAGCTTGCCATTAATTGAGCCACTCGTTGAAGACGAAGAAGCGGATGCTGATGCGTCAGAAGAAGTTACAACAACAACGTTTTTGGAAAAAGTTAAAAATCTAGGTTTGCGCACGCTACATAAATTAAGTGGTTATGTGCGGGTGCGTGATCAAGGTCGCCGTGTGGATGCTATTTTGCCACCTGAAGATCAAATGTATTTAAAACAAAATTTGCGTTTGATGCTGGAGCAAGCACAAACTGGTTTATTGCGTGAAGAGCAGCATGTTTATCAGGCGAGCTTGGATAAAGCGCAAAATTGGATTCGTGATTATTATCCGTTGAATGAGCAAGCAGAAATCGTATTGAATGATTTGGAGCAGCTTAAGAAAAATATTGTGCAACAGGCCTTGCCGGATTTTTCTGGCTCTGCATCGTTGATAAAAGACTATATCCAACAAAAAGATAAATTGGTTATCGCACGTCACGGCACGGAGCAAACTAAATGAAGAAAATGATTTTTTTCATCATTTTATTAGTTCTGCTGACGCTCTGGGGTTTTGGTGTGATATTGCCAGATGCCGGTTATTTACTGGTGATTCTGGGCCAAAAAACCGTAGAAACCAGTTTATGGTTTGCATGCTTTGCTGCGTTGGCGATTTGTTTCATTTGGTGGCTGGTGTCGCGTTTTGTTCGTGCAAGCTGGTCATTGGCGCAACGCGTTACCGACTTTTTTGTGTTCGGCAGTACCGAGCGTGCCAGTAAAAGAGCTGCCAGTGGTTTAATTGATTTCTTGTCGGGTGATTGGCTGCAAGCGCGCAAAAAATTATTGCGCACAGCGACCAAAGTAGAGTCACCCTTGGTAAATTATTTGGCGGCCGCACGTTGCAGCTTCGAATTAGGTGATCGCGAAGAAGCGCTTAACATTCTTGAAGATGCGCAAAAGAAATATCCAAGATTTGAAGTGGCGATTGGTTTGGTTCAAGTCAAAATGGAAATGGCGAATGGCCGTTATGATCACGCCAGACAAATCTTATTAGTGCTGCAGCAAAAAGCGCCAAAAAATGCGGTAGTGATTAATAGCTTGCGCGAAATATATGAAATTCGTCAGGACTGGGTTGCCTTGCGTGATATTTTCCCTCAAGTGAAAAAACATAAACTGTGTTCTGTGAGTGAAACGCAGGATATGGAAGCATCAGTCATGATCGGCGAATTAAGATCAGCCGGCGAAGCTGCTTCGCGCGAAGTGCCCCAAGAGCGTTTGGATGTGTTGCGTAAAGCCTGGGGTAAAGTGCCCAGCTATCAACAAAAAATACCACGTGTAGTTGCCGCTTACGCACAAGCGCTTATTGAGCATTTTCATGATCAGGAAGCGGAAGCCGTATTGCGTAAAACCATTAATAGAAGTTGGGATAACACGCTAGTTAATTTTTATGGTGTGTTGCGCGTGAATGATTTAACGCAAGCAATGCGCAACGCTGAAGAGTGGCTAAAAATTCAACCTCACAATCCTGTTTTATTGCGTGCGTTGGGTCGTTTATGTTTGCGCAATCATCTCTGGGGGTTGGCGCGTGATTATTTTCAGCGCAGTTTAACTGCCGAGCAAAATGTTGAAACCTATGCTGAACTTGCACGCTTACTTAATAACTTGGGTGATACGCAAAAAAGTATGGATGCATATCAAGCTGCATTACAATTAAATGTAGCTTCGTTGCCAGATTTACCGCAGCCTACAAAATCTTATTAATTATTAGCATCTACTTTTTTGATAAAAATGAATCAATTAAATCCTAGCATAAAGGAATATTTTTCAGAGAGTTTCAGCGGTCTTAATATATCAGCTCAGAAACTTGATGCACTTGTCTTTGAAGAATGTGAATTTACGGATTGTGATTTTAGTGAGGCTGAATTTTCAAAGTGTAAGTTTGTTGAGTGCAAGTTTATGAATTGCAATCTCAGCGTGATCAATGTTGGTTACAGCCAGTTTAGAACTGTTGAGTTTGATAGTTGTAAAGTAATTGGCGTTAATTGGACAAAAGCTGATTGGCCCCGCGTTAGTTTTTTTAACCTGCTACGTTTTCAGCGCTGCATTCTTAATGATTCATCTTTCTTTGGCCTTAGCTTGGAAGAAATTATCATTCAAGAGTGCAAAGCGCATGATGTTGATTTCAGAAGTTGTAATTTGCGCGAAGCAAATTTGTCATACACGGATTTTAGCAATAGCCTTTTTAATAAAACTAATCTTGCTTCTGCCGATTTTACCGAATCGCTTAATTACGATATAGATATTTATAGCAATGATATTAAGAACGCAAAATTTAGTCGCTATGAGGCAGTTCGATTATTAAATTGCCTTGATATAGAGTTGGTGGATTAAATTTCTAGCCATTGTGTTGCTTCTATCCTTGTCCGCATACATTCTTGTTTATTTAGATGACAGAAGATCATTTCTCGTTAAATTCATTGCAAGCATAGCAATCTGTACGCATAGACAGTAAAATTCATTTTATTTTCCTTAAAGCGTGAATTCTAATGGATGTTTCTTACCTTCTTGATGGCCTCAATACTGCACAGCGTGATGCGGTGTCGGCGCCCGCGTGCAATCAACAAATACTTGCGGGTGCTGGCAGTGGTAAAACCCGTGTGTTGGTGCATCGTATTGCGTGGCTGATTCAGGTGGAGCAGATGTCGCCTTATTCAATTATGGCGGTGACATTTACCAACAAAGCTGCACGCGAAATGCGTAGCCGCCTGGATGAATTGTTTAATGCGACAGGCCAGCCCATCAATTCGCGCGCTATGTGGGTAGGCACTTTTCATGGCCTTGCACATCGCTTATTAAAAGCCCATTGGCAAGATGCAAATTTGCCACAGAATTTTCAAATTTTAGATAGCGATGATCAATTGCGATTGATTAAGCGCGTCTATCAAAATTTAAATATCAGTGATGAAAAATGGCCGCACAAACAAGCGCAGTGGTATATCAATGGCCAAAAAGATGAAGGCTTGCGTCCGCAACATATTCAAGAAACGGGCGACCCTTTTGTGCGTACTATGCTACAAATTTATCGCGCTTATGAAGCCGACTGTCAGCGCGGCGGCATGATTGATTTTGCCGAAATTTTATTGCGTGCCCATGAACTCTGGTTACACAAACCGCATATTCTTGAACACTATCGCAATCGTTTTCCGTTTGTATTGGTTGACGAATTTCAGGATACGAACAGCGTGCAATATGCATGGCTGCGGATGCTTGCCGGTAAAGAATCTTTTGTTACGGCTGTGGGCGATGACGATCAATCTATTTATGGTTGGCGCGGTGCGAAAATTGAAAATATTCAGCGCTTTACACAAGATTTTACTAATGTGCAAACCGTTCGTCTTGAGCAAAATTATCGTTCTACTGGCAATATTTTAAAAGCTGCCAATGGCGTGATCGTCAATAATTATGGTCGCCTCGGTAAGGAGTTGTGGACAGAGGATTCTGAAGGTGAACCAATCTCTTTGTACGCTGCTTACAATGAACAAGATGAAGCGCGTTTTATTGTGGAGCGTATTCAGGATTGGGTGCGCAAAGGTAATCCCAATAATTCCTGTGCAATTTTATATCGCTCAAATGCACAGTCGCGGGTATTGGAAGAAGCGTTATTGCGTGAAGGAATGGCTTACCGCATTTACGGCGGTCAGCGATTTTATGATCGTCTTGAAATTAAAAATGCAATTGCCTACATGCGTTTAATTAGCAATCGTCACGATGATGCTGGTTTTGAGCGCGTGATTAATACGCCTACGCGCGGCATTGGCGGTAAAACAGTTGATGATATTCGCAACTTTGCTCGCGAACAAAATTTTTCTCTTTGGCATGCTGCAGAACAAATGTTGGCGAACCGAGTTTTTGCTGCGCGTGCAGGTGGTGCGGTGCAAGGTTTTTTAAATTTGATTGATACGCTAACAAAAGATAGCGATGAACAAGCGCTTGATTACATTGCACAACAAGTGCTGGATAAAACTGGCTTGTTAGCTTTTCATGAAAATGAAAAAGGCGAAAAAGGGCAAGCTCGTGGTGAAAACTTACAGGAATTAATTACTGCTTGCCGTGCATTTTCACCAGAAGAAAATAGTGATAGCGATGATGAATTATCGCCTTTGCAACAATTTTTAGATACTGCTGCGCTTGATGCTGGTGAAACTCAAGCCGAAGAATTTGAAGATGCAGTTCAATTAATGACATTGCACTCTGCCAAAGGTTTGGAGTTTCCTCTGGTGTTTTTGGCAGGGGTAGAAGAGGGTTTGTTTCCGCACAAAATGTCCGCTGATGATCCTGATCGTTTAGAAGAAGAGCGTCGTTTGTGTTACGTGGGCATAACCCGCGCGATGCAAAAATTATTTATCACCTATGCTGAAACTCGTCGTTTATACGGCAGTGAAACGTTTAATAATGTGTCGCGCTTTGTAAAAGAAATTCCGGCGGCGTGTATTCAAGAAGTTCGCTTAAAAACAGCAGTCACTCGCCCTGTAAGTTTCCAGCGCCCCGCAAGTTATGGCAGTGCACGTAAACAACAATTAAGCGATGTAGGTGATGATACAGGCTTTAATCTTGGCCAACATGTTAAGCACGCTATTTTTGGTGAAGGTGTGATTATACATTTCGAAGGCCAAGGCCCAACTGCCCGTGTGCAAGTGAACTTCAAAAAAGAAGGGAGTAAATGGTTGGTGATGCAGTATGCGAAGTTGGAAGCGATATAGAGTTTGATAATTGTATAAAAAAATAAAGGTCGCGAAAGCGACCTTTATTTTTTTGGAAAGATAGTTTATTTAAAATTAATTAATATGATGATCCATATCGCGTGCTGGTTGTACGCACGATGTAGAGCAAATAACTTTTGCCGGAACACCAGCAACCGTGGTGCGTGGAGCAACATCTTTTAACACAACGCTGCCCGCACCAATTTTTGCGCATTCACCAATTTCAATATTGCCTAGCACTTTCGCGCCCGCACTTATCAGCACGCCGCTGCGTACTTTAGGGTGGCGATCGCCGTGTTCTTTTCCAGTGCCGCCGAGTGTAACGGATTGCATGATGGAAACATTATCTTCCACTACTGCTGTTTCGCCGATAACAATACCAGTGGCGTGATCAAACATAATGCCTTTGCCGATTTTTGCGGCGGGGTGAATGTCTACCGCAAATACGCATGAAATACGATTTTGTAAAAACAGCGCGAGCGAGTTGCGGCCTTGTTGCCACAGCCAATGCGCTACGCGATAAGCTTGTAATGCATGGAAGCCTTTAAAAAATAAAAACGGTGTAACTAATGAGCAGCAAGCAGAATCGCGTTCGCTCACGGCCAATAAATCTGCCCGTACTGCTTGGCTGATAGTGACATCGCCTACGAGTGCTTGCTCAATAACTTCGCGCACCAACATTGCAGGTAATGCTGGGCTGTCTAATTTATTGGCGAGATGAAAGCTGAGTGCGGCTTCAAGAGTGTCGTGATTGAGGATAGTTGCGTATAAAAAGCTGGCAAGTACAGGTTCTTGGTCGGCTTGTTTACGTGTTTGAGTGCGAATAGATTCCCACAGTGCATCCACGGGTAGTGCGGCGATGGGAGTGGGTGTAATTGCGCTCATGGGGTGTCCTCAAAAATCAGTTTTTGCATGATTATGTAAGTCTCACAATCATTGGTGTCCAGTTAGGCCACAGGCTAGCTGGTTTTATTCTACTCTCGATTACCGGTTTGAAAAATACGTTGTTTTTGGCGTTGCCAATCGCGTTCTTTTTCGGTATCGCGTTTATCGTGTTCTTGCTTACCCTTCGCCAAGGCTATTTCACATTTTATCAAATGCTCTTTCCAGTAGAGGGCGGTGGCTACTACGGTATAACCTTTTTGTTGCGATGCTTCTTGAAGTTTAGTTAATTCGCGGCGATTAAGGAGTAATTTGCGTGTGCGTGTGGGGTCAATCACATAGTGAGTGGACACGCTTTGTATAGGGTTAATTTGTGCGCCCAACAGAAAAGCTTCGCCGTTTTTAAAAAATACATAGCAGTCAGTGAGTTGTGTTTTGCCGGCGCGAAGGCTTTTAACTTCCCAGCCGAGCAGTACTAAGCCTGCCTCAAAGCGATCCGATAGTTCGTAATCGAACTTGGCTTTTTTGTTGAGCGCGATAGTGGTGCCGTTATTTGCTTGTTTTTTCTTAGCCATGAATCTGTGCTATCTCCGTTGAGCAGCTGGGCGTTAAACAGCTGGCCATTATACGCAGAAACTAAGATGCTGTATGGCTGTTTGATAACACATCTGCCCATGTCGGTTTTTAGGTCCGATGATGGTGATGGGCTTATCTTACTGACACAATACCGTTACAATCAGCGTCCAATTATTCTGTAGGGGTTTCCCGGTGAAGCGACTTAAACAACATGCCATTTGGGGGCGTCGCGGCAGCTTTATTTTGGCCGCAACGGGCTCAGCGGTTGGCTTGGGCAATATTTGGAAGTTTCCTTACATTGCCGGTGAAAATGGCGGTGCTGCTTTTGTATTGTTGTACTTGGCCTGTGTGCTCTTGGTTGGCCTGCCGATTATGATGGCTGAGATTATGTTGGGCCGTCGTGGCCGCGCCAACCCTATAACCACTATGAACAACATGCGTACAGAGGCCGGTGCTTCGCGCTTTTGGGTAGTTATTGGTTGGCTGGGTGTGCTTTCCGGGTTTTTAATTCTCTCGTACTACACCGTTATTGCGGGCTGGACGTTGGATTACTTTGCTGCTGCGCTGCAAAATAAATTTGCGCGGCTTGATGGCGAAAGCTCCAGTACCCTGTTTGATACTCTGCTCAGCGATCGCCGTCGCTTAGTGCAGTGGCACACGCTATTTATGGCGATGACTGCTTTGGTATTGATGTTTGGTGTCAATAAAGGGCTGGAAACCGTTATCCGCTGGACAATGCCTATTTTGTTTTTGCTGCTGTTTATTTTGCTGGGCTATGCCTATAACACCGGCGAGCTGATGACCAGTGCGCGCTTTTTGTTTAGTTTTAATGTGGACGATTTATCCTGGAATGCTGCGCTTATTGCGTTAGGGCATGCGTTTTTCACCCTGAGTTTGGGGATGGGCGCAATTATGGCGTACGGTGCTTATATGCCAAGCACAGCCGCTATTGGTAAAACCGTGATGATTGTTGCTTTGTTGGATGTGTTGGTTGCACTGATCACGAGTTTATTTGTTTTTGCATTTGTGTTTGCGACACCTGGTATCGAAGCTAGCCAAGGGCCAGGGTTGATTTTTGTAACCTTGCCTGTAGCGTTCGGCTCTATGCCTGCCGGATTATTTGTTGGTTCAGCCTTCTTTTTGATGGTGGTGTTGTCAGCGTGGGTGTCCACAATTTCACTGCTTGAGCCAGCCGTTGCCTATTTGAATGAGCGTTTTGATTTTCACCGTATTAGCGCCTGTTTGATTGTCGCCGGTGCAGCGTGGTTGTTAGGTCTTGGTTCTGTCTTGTCATTTAATGAGTGGTCGGATCAGCAGTTAATTTGGGGCATGAACTTCCGCACTAGCATTGACTTCTTCACTGCAAATATTCTCTTGCCGTTGGGTGGATTATTAATTGCGATTTTTGTTGGCTGGATTATGAAAGCTGAAATTGCCAAGCATGAGTTGCAACAAGATTCGCCGCGTTTGTTCGTGCTGTGGCATTTTGCGTTGCGCTATTTTGCCCCCATCGCTGTATTGATTATTATTGTCAATGGTATATTCCCGCTGGTTACCCGCGTTGTTGCTGAATAACGCGGGAGTATGTTGAATGTCACATTCTGTTAAGCGTTCAGCATTAGTGACTTTTTCGGCACAGCAAATGTTCGATTTAGTGAATGATATTGAAGCTTATCCGCAGTATATGGATGGCTGCACTAATGCAGTCATCTTAAAGCGTGACGGCGATTGGTTGGAAGCGCGATTAGAGCTTAGTAAAGCGGGCGTAACGCAATCGTTTGTAACGCGCAATCATTTGCAAGCACCAGAGCGTATGACTATGGCCTTAGTCGATGGGCCATTTAAACGCTTGGAAGGTTGTTGGCAGTTTACTCCGCTTTCAGTTGATGCCTGTAAAGTAAGTTTTGAATTGGAATTTGAATTACAAAACAAATTATTAGGCATGGCAGTTGGCAAATTATTTGAGTCGGTTGCCAGTAAGCAAGTTGATGCTTTGTGTGAGCGAGCAAAACAGATTTACAAATAGTGTGCATGTTTACGAATAGCAACTTTACGAATAGCAGCAATAAAGAATCAGCGGCTAGGAATTTTTATGGCAGATTTTGATTTAATTACCGTAGAAGTGGCTTACGCTTTACCCTATAAACAAAAAATTATTTCTCTCTTGGTTGAACCGGGTACCACTGCGCTACAAGCCGTTGAGCGCTCGGGTATCGTTAAATATTTTCCTGAAATTGATATGGAGAATTTGAAGCTGGGGATTTTTGGGCAATCATTAGGCACTAAAGGATTGGATTCTGCGAGTAGCCATGTGCTACATGAAGGTGATCGCGTGGAAATCTATCGCCCTTTAATTTCTGACCCGAAAGATGCGCGCCGCAAACGTGCTGAAAAGAGTGCGGGTGAGTCTTAATCATCATTGTGCCGCTTAAGTCATCACGATTATCCCTGTATTAGTACTCCTCTCACCATTCCCGCTGTTTAAATAATCTACACTGAATAAAGAATATTTATCTCATCACGAAATGCTCGTATACGCTCGTATAAAAGCTGTAAGAAGGAAATTGTAATGAAAAAAGCATTAGATCGTATTTTGTATGTAGAGGACGATTTGGATATTCAAGCGATCGCGGTCATGGTGCTTGAATCGATCAGTGATTTTACGGTGGAGGCTTGTTCATCTGGCACTGAGGCGCTTGCTAAAGCGGTGGCTTTTAATCCAGATATGGTGGTGCTGGATGTCATGATGCCAGGTATGGATGGGCCAGAAACATTTGTAGCGTTAAAACAGTTGCCAGAACTAAAAAATACACCCATCGTGTTTATGACAGCAAAAGTACAGCCGCAAGAAGTTCAGGCGTACTTAAATTTAGGTGCAGTGGGTGTAATTGCAAAACCTTTTGATCCTATGACGCTTTCAGATCAGTTACGTGAGATCTGGAGAAAGGCGAGCTAATTATGGATGATGTGTTTATGAGCGGGATTCAGCGATCATGCGCCTAACAAAACGCGATGATAATATTTCATTAGGGTTAAAGTCGATTGGGCTTGCTCGAATTATTTTATTGCTGGTGCTGCTCAGTATCACATTAATTATGTATGTCATCTTGCATGAACAAGAGCGAAAATTTGCACAGGTTGCATTTGACGCGAAAGTTGCTGATCTCGAAAAAACACTTAACCTGCGCATGAAAAACTATGAAGAAATGTTGCTGGGTGTTGCAGGTTTGTATGAGGCGAGTAACTCAGTAGAGCGCGATGAATTTCATGCATATGTGTCACGGCTACATATACTCACTAACTATGTTGGTGTGCTAGGTGTAGGTTACGCGCAATGGATTTTGCCCGAAAATTTAAATGAGCATATTCAAGCTGTGAAAGCGGAAGGATTTCCTGATTTTACTGTTCGTCCTGCAGGTATACGAGATCATTACACATCAATTGATTATATCGAACCATTTGAGGGGCGTAATCTAGCCGCTTTTGGTTACGATATGTATTCGGAAACGGTAAGGCGTACAGCAATGAATCATGCTGTTAGTAACAACTCCACGAGTTTGTCTGCAAAAGTTACATTAGTCCAAGAAAGTGATGTAAATGTTCAGGCGGGTATGCTGATGTATCATCCCGTGTATAAAAAAAATAAACCATTAGAAACTGAAGCGCAAAGATGGGATGCGTTGGACGGTTTTGCTTATAGTCCATTCCGTGTAAATGATCTCATGGCTGCAATTATTAAAGATCGCGATGGAGATATAAATTTCACAATCTACGCTAGCTATAGCGCTGTTCCAGATAAAAAAATCTATAGTTCGATTGCCTCTCGCGATACCTATAATTCTCGCTTCCGTAAAAAAATTCATATGAATTTGTTTGGTCAAGTGTGGACAATAGTAGTTGTGAGTACCGCACAATTTGACACTACAAACAGAAATCATTTTGATGAAATTGTTTTAGTGTTGGGCACAATATCCAGTTTTTTATTATTCTTTTTGTTTTGTGCGATGTCAGCGCAGCGTCAGAGTGCATTATTGTTGGCTCAATCAATGTCAGAAGACGTGCATGAAAAAAATAGACAATTGCAGAGAAGTGAAGAGCGATTCCAATTGGCGCTGGAGTCTTCTGCGATGGGGGTGTGGAGTTGGAATCTTGTTGATAATATTATTCAGTGCGATGCATCAATACATAAGCTTTTTGGCTTGTCTGAGCATGAACCGCTCAATAGCTATAAAAGTTTTTCGCGGCATGTGCATGATGATGATCGCGACCGTGTGTTTCAGGAAATTGCTGATGTAGTAGAAGGGCATAAAAATTACGAAACACAATATCGTGTGGTATGGGAGGATTTAAGTGTTCATCACATTGCATCGCGCGCAAAAATTATTTTTGATGAGCATGATGTTGCGGTTTCTATGATTGGTACTTGCTGGGATATTACAGAAAGTAAACGTTTGGATAAATTAAAAGAAGAGTTTGTTTCCACAGTTAGTCATGAATTACGTACGCCATTAACGGCTATTACAGGTGCGTTAGGTTTGGTCGCCAGTGGCACCTTGGGTGAGTTATCGGCTAAGGCAAAATTAGCGTTAGATATCGCCTATAAAAATGCACAACGATTAAAATTGTTGATTAATGATTTGCTGGATATGGATAAGTTATTAGAGGGTAAATTAGAGTTTCATTGTGAAATACAATATGTATTTTCTTTGATTGAAAGGGCGGTGATAGAGAATCAATCTTATGCCGATCAATTTCATGTGCGGTATGTTATTGAGCCGATAAATCCCACCTATAAAATTTATGTACAAGATGTTCGGTTTTTACAGGTTATGGCTAATTTCTTATCCAATGCCGCAAAATTTTCATCTGCACATACAGATGTCACTATAAGTGTTTCTAAGGTAGATGACTTGATACGTATTTCTGTGTCTGATAAAGGCGTTGGCCTTTCAGATGATGCAAAAAAACATATGTTTGAAAAATTTTATCAGGCGGATTCATCTGATAAGCGTAAAAAAGGTGGTACAGGTTTAGGGTTGTTTATTGCGAAAGAACTTGTTGAACGGATGCATGGCCATGTTGGATTTACATCTGAGCTTGGTGTGGGGAGTACGTTTTATGCTGAGTTCCCGATGGCTATTAATGAGAGATCAGTGGGTAAATAAGCATTGAAGCGATCCATCCTTGGACTAGGTGCTAATATTTAAATCGGTTTTATTTCTGTGATGGTTTGCTATCAGTATTGGTTGGTAGCGGCATATCGCGTCTCGTATCATCTAAATAGCGCTCGGCTTTATCGCCGCTTAACGGTGCTGCGTCTGGGAAGTAATCACCTTCCGTTTTTGTCAGCTTGTCACCTTCAAAATACACCGTAAATAAATATTTGGTGGTGCTGCCATCATCACCGCGTCTAAGGCTGTAATAATAATCCCAACGGTTGTCGTTAAATGTGTCAGGTAATAACGTATTGCCCAATACAAAATGGACTTGGCGCTTATTCATGCCCAATTTGAGCTGGCTGACCATTTCTTTGGTGATGATATGCCCTTGCTGGATGTTAAGTTTGTGTACGCCTGGGAAGAATTTGCAGCTTGCAAGGCTAAGGACACAAAGGGTGACCAGTAAAACACGACTGGCTAATTTCATAAGAGGGCTTCCACTAAATTATTTGAACGCGGATAATACCCGAACCACGGGAATACTGAGAAGGTTTTGGGGGAAAAATGGCAGATGAAAATCAAGAACTGCGCAAAGTAGGACTTAAAGTCACTTTGCCGCGCATTAAAATTTTGCAAATGCTCGAATCTGCTGAGCGTCATCACATGAGCGCTGAAGACGTTTACAAGGCGTTGATGGAGCAGGGCGATGATGTTGGCTTGGCTACGGTATATCGGGTGTTGACGCAATTTGAAACCGCCGGGTTAGTTGTAAGACACAATTTTGATGGTGGGCATTCAGTATTTGAAGTTGCCCGTGGTGAGCACCATGATCACATGGTCGATATAGATAGCGGAAAAGTCATTGAGTTCCATAATGATGAAATCGAAGCGCTACAGCGTAAGATCGCAGCAGATCATGGTTACGAACTAACCGATCACAGTTTAGTGTTGTATGTAAAACCGCTAAAAAGCTAGATATGCTCTAGGGTGGAATGCAGCAGCATCTCACCCTATATTCAGCAGCTTGCTAATATCTCCCGCGCGTGCGCCAAAGATTGTTCGGTCACTTTAGCTCCACCCAGCATTCGTGCAATTTCTGCAACTTTTTCTTCGCCTTCCAACAATTCAAGCGTTGATTCGGCGCCGACTTTGGTGGATTTTTTGCTGACCAATAAATGCTGGTGTCCTTTGCTGGCGACTTGCGCCAAGTGAGTAACGCAAATGACTTGGCCATTGTTGCCGAGTTGTCGTAGCAGTTTTCCTACTACGTCTGCGGTTGCACCACCGATCCCCACATCTACTTCATCAAACACTAATGTTGGTGTTGCCGAGGTTTGCGCGGTAATAACTTGAATCGCCAAGCTGATACGAGAGAGTTCACCTCCAGATGCTACTTTGGCGAGCGGTCGTGGCGTTTGGCCGGGGTTGGTGCTAATTAAAAACTCAATATCTTCTAAGCCATTTGCATTCGCTTTATCAATTAATGGCGTTAGCTGCACTGTGAGCTGGGCATTTTCCATTGCTAGCATTTTGAGTTGTGCGTTTACTTGCTTGGCGAGATTGAGTGCTGCTTTATTGCGTTTAGTGGAGAGTTGCTCCGCTAAAGTTTGGTAGGCTTTTTTGGCCGCTTCAACTTGTTGTGCGAGTTGATCTAATTTTTCATCGCCGCCTTGAAGTTGCTCAAGTTCAGAGCTTAAGCGCGCAATTAATTCCGGTAGTTCTTCGGCTTTGATGCGATGTTTACGCGCGATGTCGTAAATCGCAGTCAGACGTTCTTCAACGTGTTGTAAGCGTTCTGGGTCAAGATTAAAAGTATCAATATGGCGATCAATTTCAGATTGCGCTTCATCGACCTGAATTTGCGCGCTCAATAATAATTGCTCTGCTTCCTGGAGTGCAGCGGATTTTTCTGGCATATCGCGCAGAATGTGTAATGCGCGATGCAAGTTAATGCTTAGGCCGCGTTCTTCATCGCTGCACAGTGCTACAAGTTGTTGGCTGCCATGTAAAATTTCTTCGGCATTGGCAAGGCTGCGCTGTTCGGCTTCGAGTTTTTCTAACTCTCCTGCCTGTAAACCCAATATGTCGAGCTCGTTAACTTGATAGCTTAATAATTGAAAGCGCGCACTGACTTCGGCGGCGTTATCGCGCAGATGCAGATAATGCTGCTGGCGGCTGTGCCATTCATTAAACGCGAGACGAACTTGTTTGGCGGCTTCCGTTTGCCCGGCAAATTCATCCAATAACCGGCGATGAGTGTCTTTCAGTAGTAATGATTGGTGTTCGTGCTGGCTGTGAATATCAATCAGCATTTCACCCATTGTGCGCAGTTGTTGCAGCGTTACTGGCTGGCCATTGATATAGGACTTGGATTTACCGTCGCTGTTGATCACGCGGCGTAGTAAGCACTCCTGCGGTGAGTCAGCTTGCTGCAGGTCATGATTAATCAACCATTCCTGTGCGGGTGCGATAGCAGAGGTATCAAAGGTTGCAGTGATATCTGCTCGCGCTGCGCCGTTGCGCACCTTGTCGCCATCGGCTTTATCTCCAAGCGTTTGACCTAATGCGCCCAATAAGATGGATTTGCCCGCACCGGTTTCGCCAGTAATGGCGGTCATACCGGCTTTCATATCAAGATCGAGACGATCGACGAGAGTGAAGTTTTGGATGCTGAGATGAGTAAGCATGGCGGCTTCCAGAATCGAGGTAGTTATTTTCTGTGTTTTTATACAGTATTTTTGTAGGTTCGGCCAGTAGTTTGCCACAAAAATTGTAATCCATGCTTGAATCCTGTTACCTAAGCCCCATATAGCTTGCACTGATTTGTTTTGCGGCACCGGCCTCAGAACTGGCAACCTGATTTGACAAGCTATAGGAGATCAACGTGTCCCAAGAAGAATATACCGAAACTGAAAAAGCCACTGACGAGAACCAGACGCAAGCTCAAGGTGAGGTGACGATTGAAGGTTTGCAATCGCAATTAGCGACCTTGGCTGCGGCATTTGAATCCGCCAAAGAGCAATCTTTGCGCTCTCAGGCTGATGCGCAAAACGCGCGTCGTCGCGCTGAGCAAGATGTAGAAAAAGCGCACAAGTTCGGTTTGGAAAAAATTGTGAATGATTTATTGCCTGTAGTGGATAATCTTGAGCGCTCGCTGACAGCTATTGATTCAGGTAACGACGCTTTTGCAGCGGTGGTTGAAGGTATTCAATTAACCCACAAGTCGTTTGTGGATGCGCTTGCTCGCCATGGTGTGGTTGCGGTAAATCCACAAGGCGAACCTTTTGATCCGCAATTGCATCAAGCGGTATCGGCTGTGCCAAGCCCGGATGTTGAGCCAAATACGGTTATCAATGTATTCCAAAAAGGCTACACCTTATTTGGCCGTTTGGTGCGCCCTGCAATGGTTGTGGTGTCAAAGTCATAAATCGTTGCGTTAAATAACGACAATTTTTGTAAGGTTTTTTTGCGTGCTGACCTTGAATTACATTTGTCAGCTCCAATATAGATTCCAACGGTTGGTGAAAGTGCAGTGCTCGATGTAGATCGTCGACGATGTAGTGCAAATTAAACCAGTCATTAACATTTCAACGCAATTCAATACGTGAATGCGTTTAGTAACAAAGAAAATTTTAGGAGCATTATCATGGGTAAAATTATCGGCATCGACTTAGGTACTACCAACTCTTGCGTATCCATACTTGAAGGCGGAAAGCCAAAAGTTATTGAAAACGCTGAAGGCGATCGCACAACTCCATCGATTATTGCGTTTACCAACGACAATGAAATTCTTGTTGGTCAATCAGCAAAGCGTCAATCAGTCACTAACCCGCACAATACCTTGTACGCGGTAAAGCGTTTGATCGGTCGTAAATTTAAAGACGACGTAGTGCAAAAAGACATCAAAATGGTGCCGTACAAAATCGTTGCCGCTGATAACGGTGACGCATGGGTAGAAGTAAAAGGCGAGAAGCGTGCGCCCCCACAAATTTCTGCTGAAGTATTGAAGAAAATGAAAAAAACCGCTGAAGATTATCTCGGCGAGCCAGTAACAGAAGCAGTAATTACTGTTCCTGCTTACTTCAATGATTCACAGCGTCAAGCAACAAAAGATGCTGGCCGCATCGCAGGTTTGGATGTAAAACGTATCATTAACGAACCAACAGCAGCAGCGCTTGCTTACGGTTTGGATAAAGGTGTGGGCGATCGCACTATCGCTGTATATGACCTTGGTGGTGGTACTTTCGATATTTCAATTATCGAAATTGCAGACGTTGATGGCGAGCACCAATTCGAAGTGCTTTCAACCAACGGTGATACATTCCTCGGTGGTGAAGACTTCGATATGCGTTTGATCGAGTTCCTCGCAGAAACTTTCAAGAAAGATACTGGCATTGATTTGCATAACGATCCATTGGCATTGCAACGCTTAAAAGAAGCGGCAGAAAAAGCCAAAATCGAATTGTCATCAGCGCAACAAACTGAAGTGAATTTGCCGTACATCACTGCAGATGCATCAGGCCCAAAACACTTGGTAGTAAAACTAACTCGCGCAAAATTGGAATCATTAGTTGAGGACTTAGTCACTCGCTCAATGGAACCAGTAAAAATGGCGATTAAAGATTCTGGTATTGCGTTAAGTGCTATCGACGATATTATTCTTGTTGGTGGTCAAACTCGTATGCCAATGGTGCAAAAAGCGGTTGCGGATTTCTTTGGCAAAGAGCCACGTAAAGACGTAAACCCAGATGAAGCTGTTGCAATTGGTGCTGCGATTCAAGGTTCTGTATTGTCTGGTGATACTACCAACGTATTATTGTTGGATGTAACTCCGTTAACGCTTGGTATCGAAACCATGGGCGGTGTTGCTACATCATTAATCGACAAAAACACCACTATCCCAACCAAAAAATCACAAACATTCTCTACCGCTGAAGATAACCAATCAGCAGTGACAATTCACGTGGTTCAAGGTGAGCGTAAACAAGCATCGCAAAACAAATCACTCGGTCGTTTTGACTTAAGTGATATTCCAGCAGCACAACGCGGTATGCCGCAAATTGAAGTAACATTTGATATCGATGCGAATGGTATTTTGAATGTAAGCGCGAAAGATAAAGCAACTGGCAAAGAGCAATCTATTGTTATTAAAGCGTCTTCTGGTTTGAGTGATGCTGAAATCGAAAAAATGGTAAAAGACGCTGAAGCAAACGCTGATGCAGATCGTAAATTTGCTGAAACAGTTGCTGCGCGCAATACGCTTGATGGTTTGGTTCATGCAACTGAAAAAACAGTGAAAGAAGCCGGCGATAAAGCAACTGATGAAGAAAAATCAGCTATCGATGCTGCATTAACTGACGCGCGCGATGCATTGAAAGCGGATGATCTTGCAAAAATAGAAGCTGCTACAACTAAGCTGACGGAAGCGTCTAGCTCACTTGCGCAAAAACTCTACGCCGAACAACAAGCGGGGGGCGCTCAAGGTGCTGATGCACAATCTGCTGGCGGTTCAAGCAGCAAAGCAGCAGATGATGGCGTAGTAGATGCTGAGTTTGAAGAAGTTAAAGATCAAAAGTAAAAACCAGTAACGAGTAGCAAGCAGCACAAAAGCTACTCGTAAATGCAAAAAAACAAATGCGGGCTTGCCCGCATTTGTCATGTAAGAAGCTAAAGATTTTTTATTTAATTCTGGTCATCAACCTCGTGAAAATGGGGTGGCGATCTAGAAAATTATTTTTTGAGATGTACAAGCATTTCTTTTATCGGTGTAACCATGGCAAAACGTGACTACTATGAAATCCTCGGCGTTGAACGCGGTACGGACGCAGCAGACTTAAAAAAGGCCTATCGTCGCGTCGCGATGAAGTTCCATCCGGATCGTAATCCCGATGACAAATCTGCCGAAGAAAAATTTAAAGAAGCTAACGAAGCATACGAAGTATTATCAGACGAACAAAAACGTGCTGCTTACGATCGTTTTGGTCACGCTGGTGTTGATCAGCAATCAGGTATGGGTGGCGGTGGCGCTAGTAATTTTAGTGATATTTTTGGTGATGTATTCGGCGATATTTTTGGTGGTGGCGGACGCGGTGGGCGCGGTGGTCCAGTTCGTGGATCGGATTTGCGCTACAACCTTGAGCTCACATTAGAAGAAGCCGTAAAAGGCACCAGTACACAAATTAAAGTCCCCACGCTTGTCGGTTGTAAAACCTGCAGTGGTTCAGGTGCAAAACCTGGCAGCAAACCTGTTACTTGTACAACTTGTGGCGGCCACGGACAAGTGCGCATGCAACAAGGCTTTTTTTCTGTTCAACAAACATGTCCCGCATGTCGCGGTCGTGGCACCATTATTTCTGATCCATGCAAACCATGCCATGGTCAAGGCCGCATAGAAGAAACCAAAACGCTACAAGTGAAAGTGCCTGCTGGTGTTGATACTGGTGATCGCATTCGTTTATCGGGTGAAGGTGAGGCCGGTGAAGCGGGTGGGCCAAATGGTGATTTGTACGTGCAAGTGAATGTACGTGAGCACAGTATTTTTAAACGCGAAGGTGCGGATTTATATTGCGAAGTTCCTATGGACTTTGTTGATGCCGCTCTTGGTGGTGAGCTTGAAGTGCCAACATTGGATGGTCGCGTAAAATTAAAAATTCCACCAGAAACACAAACGGGCAAATTATTTAAATTGCGCGGCAAAGGTGTGACACCTGTGCGCGGTGGCGCGCAAGGAGACTTGTTGTGTCGCGTAGTGGTTGAGACGCCAGTTAATTTAACCAATAAACAAAAAGAGTTGTTACGGGATTTCCAAGCGACAATGAAAGGTGGAAAATATTCGCCGAAGCAGTCGAGTTGGTTTGAAGGTGTTAAGAAGTTTTTGAAAGATTAAGTAAGAAAAGAAACAAAAACGGGTTGATCGAGAGATCAACCCGTTTTTTTTCACATATAGAGCGGGAATTTGATGGGTTTGATTGTATTAAATTTTTATGAATGCTAGCCTCTAAGGAGCTCGATAGTCTTGAGCTGTAAATTTAAGGGAATAATGTAAAAGACGACACTGTGGTGCTCTTAAGCCAAACGAGGTATGTGGCATGAAAAGTTGTAGATTGGTAGGTGTATTTTTGTTTTTGTTTTCACAAATGTCTTGGGCTGGGTTAATAACCTTAAAGGGGGATGGTGTAACAGCATATAATTTTCCTAGTTCATCCTTCTCACCAATAACATTTGTTACCAGTTTTTTAGTAGATACTGACACTGCGGATTCTAATGCGGATACTGATCAGGGTTTGTTTCTAAATGCCATTAAAAGTGGTTCTTTGGAATTTAATAATGGCCATAAGTACGATTTGGATATGAGTGTTCCAGATGTGGGTAACGTTAGTACGCGTACTATAAATGCCGACGCCAATGTTTATGCAATGGGCGCGCTTAATTTATATCTGAAATTTGTCGATAGTCTTGGGGATATGTTGACGTTGGGTTTCAGTTCGCATACTAACTTAGGCAATAAAGATGCTGGATTTGTTAATGCCGGTAGCTCATTGCAGGGCTTGCAAAATAGTTTATCGTTTGAAGGGCATGGGCAAATGTGTATAAGTAATTGCAACACTGTCTATGATATCAATACAGACTTTCATACGGTTCCAGTTGCCGCCGTGCCTGAACCACAACCTTTAATGCTTTTGTTGTTAGGTATTTTAGGGATAGTCTTTAAACGTTTTAAAAATAATTTCTCCCGCATTTCTAATTAATAATATATTCTGCATTGTGAGGCGAGATTAATTGATGCGTCTCACAATGAATACAGAACAAAAAATTCCGCAAAAAATTACCTTATTAAATTTATGTTTTAACGTTGATACACTTATTCTGTATTGGTCTCTGCGAAATAATTTTCCCGCTTGTAAGCTGTATCCCTAGTGCCCATAATCAGTTCATTAAAATAATATTGATAGAAATTCATTTGGTTTTCAAGATTCCCATAATTGTTCTGTATGACTTTAGATGATGTGGCGTGGGTTAGTCGGCGTGATGATTTTTCTGTGTTCACGTACTTTTGAGAATAAAAAACTTTTGGAAATAAAAAACAGCGTGATTCAACTAAGGCATTGATGTTTTAGTGTGTTTCATCTTGATTACGATTTTTTATTCGCGATTAAGATGTGTTGTGGTGTGAAGCAGTAATATTGTATGTGATTGTTAAATTTGTATTTATTAATCATTTATGGATGAAGAGGGATTTATGAAAAATTGTATGAAATATGCAGCCCCCCTAATGATGCTTGGGTTTCCAGTATTGCTTTTTGCAGCAAATGTATTGCTATTGAATGCGAAAGACAAAAATAAAAATTTTACTGAAGATTTACCTATAGCAAGTAAAGCGGGTGCGTTCTGTAATCCTGACGCCGATGATGCGTTATCTATTGGTGGTGTATTTCGGGAAGGTAATAAGCTTTATCGTTGTGTGAAAATATTTAATGCTAAATATCAACCTGTTGGTGCTGCTTGGGTTGAAGAAGTGCTTAGTAGGGAGGAGATAAGATTTTCATCAAATTGAAGTGATGATTTATTTTCTATTGGTGGTTTTATAAATAAAAACGGCGCTCCAGATAATCTGTGAGCGCCGTTTTTATATTTGCATACTGTTAATAATTTACTGCCAAGAATAATCTTTTGGTGGATATACATCCATTTCTTGTTCTGGCATATCCGTCCATTCATCTGGAGGCAGTGCAGGAATGCCTGCGGGTGTTTCGAGTGGTGGATGCTCGACAGAAAGTAGATAGCGCAGGTCAGTTAACACTGGGTCTTCCATAGTTTCATCAGGGCTGATGAAGATATGGTGTTTGCGACATTTTTCGCCTAATTCCAAGCTGCTGGAGTAACGAACAATTGGTGCCGCAAAAACTAAACCGGTGAGGATGGGGAGTAACCACCAGAAGAAGATCGGTGCATAAATGAATGTCATGTAACCCCATGCAATTGCAGCAAGAGTTGTCTTCAATGTGCGTGCAAAACTTTCTCCCCACGTGAGCAAGCGACCTTCGCGATCTTGCGCATCCCAATTAACTTTGAAACCGAGCAGAACGGATACAACAAAGTAAGCATGAAATGACATCATAATCGGCGCAATTAATACAGCAAATGCTGTTTCAACTAAAGCGCCACGAATAATCGCTTTGCTGCCGCCGAATTGTTTACGGCGATGTGCCCAAGTCGAGATGATGCCCATCACTTTAGGGAACAGCAGCAGAGTGGTCGTTAGCAAAATCAGAGAGACAATTAATTCTGTTTTTGCGATGGGCCATTCGGGCATATTGAAATGCTCAAACACTTGTGTCACCGCAGGGAAATAATCGTTGCTGTGTAGTGCACGAACGACTGCATCGATAGTACTTAATATCAACATCAATAACCAAATTAATGATGAGATATAGGCCGTGGCGCCCAACAAAAAATGTGAGCGACTGATGGGGTGCAAGCCTGATGCATCTAATATTCCTAAATGCTGAATATTGCCTTGAACCCAGCGTCGATCGCGCGTTGCGTAATCAATGATGTTGCACGGGACTTCTTCGTAGCTGCCTTCCAAATCCGCCAGCAAAAATACATCCCAGCCTGCACGACGTAACATTGCTGCTTCTACGAAGTCATGGCTGAGAATATCGCCGCCAAAAGGGGCTTTGCCTGGCAGTGTGGGTAGACCGCAATGATCAATAAAAGCCTGTACGCGAATGATAGCGTTATGACCCCAATAGTTGGCTGCACCTGTTTGCCAGAACGCTGAACCAGTGGCTAGCATGGGGCTGTAAAGCACTGCGGCGAACTGTACAAAGCGACCAAAAAAAGTGGTTTGGCGAACCGGGATTGGGACGGTTTGAATCAAGCCGCAGCGAGCGTTGGCTTGCATGGTGCGAACCATACGTAACAGGCAAATACCGCTCATCACGCTGTCAGCATCCAATACAATCATGTGCTCGTAGTTTTTACCCCAGCGTTGTAAAAACTCGGCAATGTTGCCCACTTTGCGATGCAGGTTTTTTTCACGACGACGATAGAATGTTTGCTGGCTCAGCGCGCCAATGCGCGATGTGAATTGCTGCCACTGGTCACGTTCACGTTGTGCAATCGTAGGATTGGTTGTGTCACTCAACATATAAAAGTCGAAGTGCGCTATTTCACCTGTTTTTACGAGTGAGCGTAATGTAGCTTCAAAGCCTGCTATGACGCGATGCGTGTCTTCATTATAGATAGGCATTACCACGGCGGTGCGAGTGGTAATGGGCATACTGTCATGATAGAAGGTCGCAAGTGGGCGCAGTGTCATCGGCTCAAGGCGTAGCATTTGCAAAATAAAGCCAAATACACCGCTCCAAAATGCGGTAGAAATCCAGCAGAAGGAAATTGCAAATAGCGCCATGATCACCCCTTCGAGCGCGGTAATCCCGTTAGCACTGAGGATGTCATACATCATGTACAGGCCAGAAAATGCCGTCATCACCGTGAGGATGATGTAGGCAATACGGCGTAAAAGCTCGCCTTGCGGCCTGATGTCATTTTCCGGCAGCAAGTTTCTGTCGATGGGGCCTCGAGGTTTGATGGGGGTATTACTGGATGGCATCGGGGTACCAGACATAACTCCAAACCTCGGTTAGACGCTTATCGCGCAATTTAATGAAAAGACGCATATCCACAACATTGTTGCCATCCGGTTCAACTTTGAAAGATGCGCGATAGGTTTTGCCATCAGGTAATTTGCTGACGTGCAAATCGGTGATTGTGCCTAAGTTTTTTGCTAGGTCAGCAGTTAACACCGCATCAGCTGGAAGTTTATCTAATTCGCCACCGCGGAAATCAACAGCAAATTGGCGTTTGCTTTTTGGTGGTGGGTTACCTTGAGCTGCAGTTGCGCCCCAACCTGTTCTGGTGCGTACAACTTTTGCTACGGTTTGCTCTGGTAGGTCTGCATCAAAGCTGCGTAAGCGATAAATAAATTCACGTGTTTCACCCGCTTTCATTGCTTGATCTGGCACCCAATAAGCCACGATGTTGTCGTTAGCTTCACTATCTGATGGGATCTCAACGAGTTCAACGCGGCCTTTGCCCCAGTCGCCTTCAGGCTTTACCCAAAGACTTGGGCGACGCTCGTAGTTGGCTTCAGTATCCAAATAGTTATTGAAGTCGCGATCACGTTGCAACAAACCAAATCCGAGCGGATTGGTATCGCCTAGTGATGATACGTGCAAGCCGCGGTGGTTAGTTAGTGCGCGCCATACCCATTCACCAGAGGATGTTTGCATTAACAAGCCATCAGAATCGTGCACTTCAGGGCGGAAATCGTCAAAGTGACGTACGCTATTTTCGCCAAACATATGCATGCTGGTTAAAGGCGCAATGCCTACTTTAGTGATGTCTTTACGTGCAAAAATACGTGCCTGAATTTTCATCTCAGTAGGTGAGCCTGGGTAGATGTCAAAGCGATAGGCGCCAGTGACTGATGGGCTATCCAGTAATGCATACATCACCATATGTGTTTCAACAGGAGTAGGCTTCATCATCCAGAATTCACGGAAGACCGGGAACTCTTCACCTTTAGGTTCAGCAGTGTCTACTGCCAATCCGCGTGCGGACAAACCATACGCTTGGCCAGGGCCAACGATGCGGAAATAAGACGCACCCTGAAATACAGCAAACTCATCTTTATATTGATTATTATTCAATGGGTAATGAATGCGGAAACCTGCAAAGCCAATATCTTTTGGCGCTATGCCAGCCAAAGGAGCAGCTTTGCCATCATAGTTAAAGAATTCTTGTTTAAATTGTACGGTTGAATCAGCACCGTTCGTTGCCATGTGCAACACAACTGGTTCTTTATAAAGGAAGCCTGCATGGAATAATTGCAGCTCGAATTTTGATTCGTTGTGCCACAGAGAAGAGTCTGGGCGAAAGCGGATGGAGCGATATTGGTCGTAATCCATTTTCGCTAAGGCTTCAGGAATATGCGTTACTTCAGGCTTGAAGCCGCTTTTGGCCAACAGTTTTGCGCGCGAAGTAATAGTATCAAACAGTGTGGGTTGAGAAGCTTCGCTGGCAGATGTTGGTATGATCGTGGGCTGGGCCGCAAAAGCGCAGCTCGTGGTATAGATAGCCAATAGGCAGCTGGTGGCCAGTGCTATTGACTTGGTATTCGTGCTTATGGCGCGCGCAGCACCATTTAATAGATTACTCATCCGCTTTTCTCCGTACTGGATTATTCACGCAATTACTAACTGATCGGGCAAAATACAGGGTTTGTGACAGATTGGAATCACATTTGGTTGCGTTTCGCACATTGAATGATATAAACATTGGTAACACATCATTCAAAGCCGGCGCATTGTAAACCATACGGGGACAAATATAGCTGTAAAAACAATGCCTTGATAAATATTTTTTGTGCGTTCATTCTAAGCGCCGCTGCTGATTGTCGGTTGATGATTGAAGTCAGCTGTAATATGTGCGCGGTAAATCTGCTGCTACACTTTGAAAATGCCTGTAAATTTTATACTTCTGGAGCGAAGATATTTAATCCATGCTGAACATCAGACGCTATTCTCGCGAAAATCCTATTGCATTTCGTTTGCTAGGGCTGATTGTTGTCAGCAGTTCGCTTATTACATTGCTAGCCATTCTGTTTCAGCTCTACGGTAATTTTCACGATGACGTTTCTGCGCTCGAAAAACGTCTCGACCAAGTGCGCATCAGCACCTTGGCCAGTATCACAAAAAGCTTATGGGGGTTTGATCAGGAGCAGCTCAACATTCAAATTCACAGTGTGATGGATGTGGATGATGTGGTGCAGGTGAGTGTTCTGTGGCGCGATTGGAATGGCGTTGAACAAACTTTATTAGTCAGTAATAACAAATACTCCCAAGCTGAAATTGACGCCAAGCCAAGCCAGTTTTTAATAAAAGAATATCCTCTCACCTATCAAGATGCCAGTACCCCTGAGCAGCGTTTGGGTACGCTAACGGTTACCGCAAGCCTCAGCAGTGTTTACGATAAATTAACTGAGCGTGCATTATTTATTGCTGCTGTGCAGATCGCAAAAACATTGTTGGTCTCGCTATTTATTTTGTGGCTTATTTACACGTTGTTGACGCGACATATGGAAGCAATTGCTATCTATGCGCGAAATATTAATTTAGAAAATCTTACCAAGCCGCTGCAACTTAAACGTTTAAAATCGAATCCTTTACCTGATGAATTGGACAATGTTGTCAGCGCACTCAATCAAATGCGCGAAACCTTGCTCGATGATTTGGATCAGCGCCGTTCTATCGAGTTAGCTTTGTTGGCTGAGCAAGCAGAAAAGCTCGAATCACTTCGTCAAAAAGATGTAGCGGAAGATGCAACGCGCGCGAAGAGCCAATTCCTGGCTACTATGAGCCATGAAATCCGCACGCCGATGAATGGTGTGATTGGCATGCTTGAAATGTTGCGCGATACGCCCCTCAATGAAAATCAACAACATTATATTGATATTATTCATCGCTCAGGTGAAACCCTGCTTGAAATTATTAATGACATTTTGGATTACTCAAAAATAGAAGCAGGAAAAATGCAGCTCGAAATGGCTGAGTTTTCTTTGCAGGATGTTGTTGAGGATTGTTTGCAGCTATTCGGTGCAACGGCGGGAAAATCGCAAATAGAATTGCTAGGTGGTATCAGGCCTGGTGTGCCGTTCAGAGTTAAGGGTGACTCTACGCGGTTACGGCAAATTATTATTAATTTACTCGGTAATGCCTTCAAATTTACCTCGGAAGGTTTTATCAGTTTAGAAGTTGGGTTGGATGTTGCCTCAACCGCAGAAGCACCTAAATTGTTTTTCTCGGTGCAAGATACTGGGATAGGTATAGATCGTGAAGTAAGAGCAAAATTATTTGATTCATTTAATCAGGCCGACGCCTCTACAACGCGCAAATATGGCGGCACCGGATTAGGTTTGGCAATTTGTAAAAGCCTGGTTGAATTAATGGGCGGGCAAGTTGGTGTTTCGAGTGTAAAAAATCAGGGATCAACCTTTTGGTTCACGGCCGAATTTGCAGCAGTAGATAATCTTCCTGTTGAGGCTCCAGAAGAAATTGCATTGACAGCGAAGCTCCACGGTAAAAAATTATTGCTGATTGGTGCGAACCCAAAAATGAGTGAATTTTTGGGCGGGTATTGCCAGTTGTGGGGCGTAACATTAATTTCCATTGCAACAACTAAAATGGCCATGATGGAATTGCTTCATGCATCGCACAGAGGTGAGATGTTTGATTTTGTCGGCATCGATTATGCGTTGCCAGAAATGCAAGGGCTTGAGTTTGTACAGCAGGTTAGAAATAACAGCGAAATTGCATCCGTTCCTCTTTTTGTTTTCTCATCGCACAAAGTATCTCTTGAGCAGTCATTGCTGAGTAGGCTTGCGATTCATTCTATTTTGCGTAAACCTGTTTCTGGCAAAGTATTAAAACAAGAATTGTTGGAATTGCTGGGGATTGAATCTGGCCGACGCACTGAAAAGAAAAGTGTGCCGCCTGTGCTTGATAAATTTGCACGTTTACGCGTATTAGTGGCTGAGGATAATGCGGTCAATCGCATGGTTATTCGCGGTTTGTTGAGTAAATTAAAAATACATCCAGAAATGGTTGAAAATGGTTTGATTGCATTCAATGCCGTATGCACCGCTGCAGAGCCTTACGATTTGGTGTTAATGGATTGTGATATGCCGGAAATGGATGGGTTTGAAGCAACCCGTAGTATCCGTGAATTTGAGCGCAGTAAAGGTTTGCCCGCAACACCTATTATTGCGTTAACCGCGCATGCTTTGCAGGAGCATCGCGATGCGGTGTATGAAAGCGGCATGAATCACTATCTTTCAAAGCCTGTCACCTTGGATGATCTGGTGGGTGCCTTTGAATTAATTGTTCATCCTTCGTAATGGTTCGCACAGTTCGTATCGATAGTTCGCCTAGCTTGGGTTGACTTACTGTGGTGTTGGGCGAATTTTCCTTAATTGTTAACTACTATCGCTACGATTAAATATTTCTTCTTGCGGGACTGCCTTTCAATCCTTATGATGCCAGTCAATGATAAATGTCTACCTCTGGAGCTTACAAAATGAGTAGTGATGCGATTGTTCATGTAACTGACGCCAGCTTTGCTGACGATGTATTGGGTTCTGATATTCCTGTTCTGGTTGATTTTTGGGCAGCTTGGTGCGGTCCATGTAAAATGATCGCTCCTATTTTGGATGATTTGGCCGAGCAATTTGCTGGCAAAATTAAAATTGCCAAAGTTGATGTTGATGCCAATAAAGAAGTTCCAGGTAAGTTCAATATTCGTGGTATTCCAACATTGTTGATCTTCAAAAATGGCCAAGTTGAATCTACTAAAGTAGGTGCTTTATCTAAAGCGCAGTTGGTTGAATTTATTAACAGCGCCGTGTAATTGAAAAAGGGTTGCATCGCATCGTATTATCTTGCAGCAACCCTTTTTTCATCTTTTTTGCATTTTTAGTATTTGTTTTTTTGCACTTGGCTAATTTAACCGCTATACTCAGGCCATTACGTTGTCCACGTTGATCCCGCACAAGGCTCAGCCCCTCGTTGGATAGCTTCAGTTCCTCTTTAGAAACCTCTACTGCTGCTGTGTTCACCCTATCTAGAATGCCTTCAGTTGAGTTTCGATATTAAATAACTAAACCTGCAGCGGCTTACATAACAGAAAAACACGCGACAGATTTTAAAAACAATTTCCAGCCATCCGGCTTACTATCCGCAACAACCATCCACAAAGTCTTACATATGAATCTTACCGACTTAAAAGCAAAATCCATCGAAGCTCTTATTGATATCGCGCGTGAAATGGGGTTAGAAAGTTTAGCTCGCTCTCGTAAACAAGATATCATTTTTAATATTCTCAAGCGTCACGCCAAAGGCGGTGAAGACATTTACGGCGATGGTGTGCTTGAAATCCTCGTTGATGGTTTTGGCTTTTTGCGTTCAGCAGACAGCTCTTATTTAGCGGGCCCTGACGATATTTATGTATCGCCAAGCCAGATCCGACGTTTTAACTTGCGTACAGGCGATACTATTTCTGGGAAAATTCGCCCACCGAAAGAGGGCGAGCGTTACTTTGCATTGTTAAAAGTTAATGAAATTAATTTTGATAAGCCTGAAAGTTCACGCAATAAAATTCTGTTTGAAAACCTCACGCCGCTATTCCCCAACAAACGTTTAGTGCTCGAAGCAGGTAATGGATCTACAGAAGATCTTACCGGCCGCATCATCGATTTAATTGCGCCCATCGGTAAAGGTCAGCGCGGTTTGATCGTAGCGCCACCGAAAGCGGGTAAAACCATCATGATGCAACATATTGCGCAAGCCATTGTGCGCAATAATCCAGAGTGCCATTTAATTGTTTTATTGATTGATGAGCGTCCAGAAGAGGTAACCGAAATGCAGCGCTCTGTGCGCGGGGAAGTCGTTGCCTCTACGTTTGATGAGCCACCATCGCGCCACGTGCAAGTGGCAGAAATGGTAATTGAACGTGCTAAGCGTTTAGTTGAGCACAAAAAAGACGTTATTATTTTGTTGGATTCGGTAACGCGTTTAGCGCGCGCCTATAACACTGTAATTCCATCGTCCGGCAAAGTATTAACCGGTGGTGTGGATGCGCATGCACTTGAACGTCCTAAACGTTTCTTTGGTGCTGCACGTAATATTGAAGAGGGCGGAAGCCTGAGTATCATTGCCACTGCGTTGGTTGATACCGGCTCTAAAATGGATGAAGTTATTTACGAGGAATTTAAAGGAACGGGTAACCTTGAGTTGCACCTTGATCGTAAGATTGCTGAAAAACGTATTTATCCTGCGATTAATTTGCGTCGTTCAGGTACGCGCCGTGAAGAGCTATTAACCAAAGAAGATGAGCTGCAACGTATTTGGATTTTGCGTCGGTTGTTGAACGATATGGAAGATGTTGCTGCAACAGAATTCTTATTGGATAAGTTGAAAGACTACAAAACCAATGATGAATTCTTCCAGTCAATGAAACGTAAATAAGCTGCTCGCCCCTAATCTCTAATGAGCCTCTAGTGGCACTTGGTCTCTAGAGATTAGGGGCTGCCACTAGTGACTCATTATGAAATATAAAGATCTCCGCGATTTTATCGCGCTATTAGAAGCGCGTGGCCAGCTTAAGCGCATCACGCAAGAAATTGATCCCTATCTCGAAATGACAGAAATCTGCGACCGTACATTGCGCGCAGGTGGCCCCGCGTTATTGTTTGAAAATCCCAAAGGTTTTTCCATTCCCGTTTTGGCAAATTTGTTTGGTACTGCTGAACGAGTCGCTTTAGGTATGGGGCAAGAATCGGTTTCGGCATTGCGTGAAGTGGGCAAATTACTCGCGTTTTTAAAAGAGCCTGAGCCCCCAAAAGGCTTTAAAGATGCGTGGGATAAATTGCCCGTGTTTAAGCAGGTCTTAAACATGCAGCCCAAAGTATTAAGCAAAGCCGCGAGCCAAGAAATTGTGCTGGAAGGCGATGCCGTTAATCTTGACTTGCTACCGATTCAAACCTGCTGGCCAGGCGATGTTGGGCCTTTGGTAACTTGGCCTTTGGTGGTAACGCGCGGCCCGCACAAAGAGCGACAAAATCTTGGTATTTACCGCATGCAAAAAATCGGTAAAAACCGATTAATTATGCGTTGGCTTTCACATCGTGGTGGCGCTTTGGATTTTCGCGAATTTCAATTGCAAAATCCAGGGCAAAACTTCCCTGTTGCTGTTGCGCTGGGAGCTGATCCTGCGACGATTCTTGGTGCTGTCACACCTGTACCGGATACTTTATCTGAATATGGATTTGCCGGTTTGTTGCGTGGCGATAAAACCGAAGTTGTAAAATGCATTGGTAGTGATTTGCAAGTGCCGGCGTCTGCTGAATTTATTTTAGAGGGTTTTATTGCGCCGAATGATATGGCTCCTGAAGGTCCATTTGGCGATCACACGGGTTATTATAATGAAGTCGATAATTTCCCTGTATTTACTGTAGAGCGAATTACACATCGTCGCGATCCAATTTATCACAGTACTTATACTGGTCGCCCGCCCGATGAGCCCGCTATTTTAGGGGTTGCACTTAACGAAGTGTTCGTCCCTATTTTGCAAAAACAATTTCCAGAAATTGTCGATTTTTATTTACCGCCAGAAGGTTGCTCCTATCGCATGGCGGTAGTGACTATTAAGAAGCAATATCCTGGTCACGCCAAGCGCGTGATGATGGGTGTGTGGAGTTTTCTGCGACAATTTATGTACACCAAGTTTGTTATTGTCACGGATGATGATGTTGATGCGCGCAATTGGGAGGATGTTATTTGGGCGATGACAACGCGAATGGATCCAGTGCGAGATACGGTAACGATGGAAAATACGCCTATCGATTATTTGGACTTTGCCTCTCCGGTTTCCGGTTTGGGATCAAAAATGGGTTTTGATGCAACCAATAAATGGCCGGGCGAAACGCAACGTGAGTGGGGTGTTCCCATTGAGATGGATGGCGCAGTAAAGCATCGCATTGATGAGTTGTGGGAATCGCTGGGGATTTTTTAATCTATTGTTGGTTTGCTATGTGTATTGAGATTTTGCGGCGATACTGTCACTTGAAATTTTTTTAAGGTATAAAAGCCTGTTTCATTAAAGTCGCTGAGCGAGAGAAGTATTCTCTGAGCGATTTAACTAACATCTAGTATCAGTAATCTAGTGTCTATAATCTAGTATTTATAATTTACTATCTATAAAAAAGGAAGGCAGCCATGAGTGTTGTAAAAGAATTTAAAGAGTTTGCGATGAAGGGCAATGTTGTCGATATGGCAGTCGGTATTATTATCGGTGCTGCGTTCGGCAAAATCGTTACATCGGTGGTGGGTGATGTCATTATGCCGCCGATTGGCTTGCTTATTGGCGGTGTGGATTTTAGCGATCTTGTGCTGACATTGAAGCCAGCAGAAGGTGCTGCGCCAGCGGTTGTGATTGCTTACGGGAAATTTATTCAAACTGTTCTCGATTTCACCATAGTAGCATTTGCTATTTTCAGTATGGTTAAAATCATGAATAAGATAAAAGCGAAAGATGTGCCTGTTGCTGCGCCAACAAAAGAACAGCTACTTTTGACGGAAATTAGAGATTTATTGCGCGATAAAAAGTAGTAAGTGGTCTACTCTGTTTATTAGGCGCGTATTTCATGGTTTGCTGTTGGGTGCAGTAAAACAGTTTTGCTCGTCTATACTGGGAAAAATGAGCAGAAGAAATGAAGGATGGAATATTTTGTCGTGTATGTATTTGTCATAAATGCCTTGGGCGGATTTTATCGTTAGGTATTTTCAAGGCCTTTATGTGCAGCACGTATCATTATTGTTAGATATTGTGAAACGAAAAAAACTATCGGTAGATAGTGGAGTCGTACAGTAGCGCTATCTGACTTGCCATTTTCGCTTTTGTTGAATGTATGGGGTAGAATCGCGCGCCTATAACCATAACTAATGGGATCTACGCACTTTTTTGCCACCCATTGAACCCTCTTAGCGATTTTTCGCTTAGGAATTGAATTAGTTTTATGTCAATTGAACGATTATCCATTAGCCGTTTTGCCTTGCCGCAAAGCAGCGCCGCTTGGGAGCAAAAGCTTGCTCGGGTGTTTGCTTGGCTAGACAAAGTACCTCTCAATCGTTGGCAGTTTTTAGTCCAGCTATTATTAGTGATAAGTTTAAGTTTAAGTTTGGCGCGTCTTTTTTGGTTGGTGTTTCCTAATCCTGCAATTCCTCCTTCCGCTGTAACTACGCCTATTGCCGCTGCACCTGTATCAGCGGGTGGCTCTTCGATTGATATTGCACAATTAAAATCATTATCCGTATTTGGTAAAGTCGCTCCTGTTGTCCAAGCGCCTGTTGCTACGCCTGAAAATCAGGCGGTGGATTCGCATCTCAATTTGATATTGATGGGAATTATTTTTAGTAGCCAAGAGTCTTTGGCGCGTGCAATTATTACTGGCGGCGATGCAACTGAGCTCTATGCGATCGGCAACCCTTTACCAGTAGGTAATGGTGTATCACTGGCTAAAATTATGGAAGATAGGGTTATCATTAATAATAACGGCCAATTCGAATCCCTTTGGCTGTATCAAAATACGCCTAACTCGCAACCTCTAGTGCAATCGAATGGAGTGGCTCCTCGTCCTCAACCTCAACCTCAACTTTCAAGTCCACCTTCAGGTGGCTCGCAAAATTATCCGTCATCGAATACACAGGAGCATTTGCCATCCAGTAATGGCGCAGATGCTGATCGTGGTGTTGCAGAGGTAAGCAAAAATTTATCTGATGTGGTTGCGATGAGTATTTATCGTGAGGGCGGTAAAGTTATTGGCTACAAAATTCGCCCTGGGCGTGATGGTGAAAAATTTAAAGCGTTGGGTTTGCAAACAGATGACATAGTGACATCAGTTAATGGTATGCCATTAACTAACCCCGCCAAGATTATGGAAGTGTATAAAAATATGGGCAATACCAGTTCAGCAAATCTTGAGATTTTGCGCAGTGGTAATGTGATAACAGTTGATGTTGTGCTCCAGTAAAGTGAGGTTGTGCGTGAAAGCAAAATTCGTTAAGAGTGTTCTTGTGCTCGCCATGTTGACTATGGGAGGCAATCTTGTAGCGGCCGAGCCGAAACAGTCTGTGCCTGAAGAAACCTTTACGGTTAACTTTAAAGACACCGATATTGTTGACGTTGTAAAAACGATAAGTGAATACACCGGTAAAACGATTATTGTTGATCCTAAAGTCCGTGGCCCTGTCAAAGTTATATCCAACAAAGCGCTCAATAAAAAAGAGCTGTACGAATTATTTTTGGCGGTGTTGGATATTTATGGTTTTACAGCTGTAGATAATGATGGCGTGGTGCGCATTATTGCTAACCGCGATGCGCGTAGTGCCCCGATTCCTACTGAGCAGCACATTACATCAAAAGACGATGGCTACATTACGCAAATTATTCAGCTGAATAATATCAGTGCATCTAAAGTACTCGCTGCCATTCGTCCATTAGTTCCTCAATATGGTCACCTCACGGCTTATGAACCAAGCAATGCATTAATTATCAGTGATACGCGCGCTAACATTGCACGTATTAATGATTTGATTGCGCAAATGGATAAAGCCGCGGTACTAACGACTGACGTAGTTCAATTGCACTTTGCGCAAGCAACAGATGTTGTGGCTATGATCAATCAATTGGAAAAACCAGATCCAAATCGCGGTGCTACAACATCGCCACCTATCGTGGTTGCCGACAAACGTATTAATGCGGTTATTGTGAGCGGCGATGAAATGTCACGTCAGCGCATTAAAGGCTTAGTGGAAAGTTTGGATCGCCCACAAGCTAAAAACGCTAATCTAAAAGTTATTTATTTAAGTTATGCGAAGGCAGCGGACGTCGCCAAAGTGTTAACAGGAATGCTGCAATCTCAAGGTGGCAAAGCCGCTGAAGGTGCAGCTCCTGGCAGCCAGGCGAGTGTACAAGCTGATGAAAGTACTAACTCAGTGTTGATTACCGCTGATAGTGACACTATGCAATCGCTGAAAGCGGTGGTTGATAGCCTCGATATTCGTCGTGCACAGGTTTTGGTTGAAGCAATTATTGTGGAGGTGTCTGACTCCGACGGTAAAGAGCTCGGTGTTCAATGGATGTATCGCGATCAATCCAAAGGTTTTGGTGGCTCTACCGATGGTAGTGGTTCACTGGCTGGTTTAGCTGCTCCCGCGTTAGATGATTCAGATACGGGCCTTGTGAATTTAGCTACAGCAATATCCAAAACTGCGGGCCAAACTTTTGGTATAGGTCGCCTTGGCAAGACAGGTGATTTCGCCGGCATACTCCATATGTTGCAGCAAAATAGCAGCACCAATGTTCTCTCAACGCCAAACTTATTGACCACGGATAATACGAAAGCATCTATTTCTGTTGGACAAAAAATTCCGTTTAAAACGGGATCTTATTCTGGAACTACCAACGGTACTACCTCGACTGGAATTTCCAGCCCCTTCAATACCATCAATCGTGAATCTGTTGGTGTGAAGCTGGAGGTAACGCCGCATATCAATGAAGGTGATAGCGTTGTTCTTGATATCAAACAAGAAGTATCAGGCATTTCAGATGCAGGTAATGTCGATGGTCCTATTACCGACGAACGTAAAATCGATACGCAAATCTTAACGGCTGATGGCCAAACTGTTGTGCTGGGTGGTTTGATTAAAGATGATGTTCAAGCAGGCTCAACGCGGGTACCTTTTCTAGGTAGTATTCCAGTGTTAGGTCACTTGTTCCGCACGCAAACGAGTAAAAAAGTTAAAACCAATTTGCTTGTATTTATTCGCGCTACCATTATCCGTGATGACAAAATGATGGAAGGTGCAACAGCGCAAAAATATCAAAGTATTCGCAACCTACAAGTTGAAGCTCGCCGTAAAGAAGACAATAAAATAATTCCTGTGTTGCCGGAATGGAAAAATAGTGCGGCTCCAATAACGCCAGATCAACAACCAGCAGCGTTGGAAAGCCAGCCTGCAATAGCGCCGACAACTGATACCCCGGTTCAAGCTCCGCCTATTTCGGGCAAAGGTGAATAAGGGTGACTGTCGTGAATGAAGCTGAGCCCATCGTGATTGATTTGGCTGCGACTACATCAGAAGAAACATCTTCTGCAAAAGTTGCTGCCACTGGGGTTGTAGGCGATGAGGAAGCGCAAACAGAAAGTGTATTGCGTTTACCGTTTGCCTTCGCTTCCACTCATGGTGTGATGCTTGAATCTGTGGGCAGTCGCATTGTGCTTTGCCGCCCTGGCATTACGCTCAACGTGCTTTTGGAATTGCAGCGGTTTTTAGGAGAAGATTTTACTCTTGAAGAAATGCCGGCGGAAGATTTCCAAAAGCGTCTCACCAAAGAATACCAAAGTGGCGATGGTGCCGCGCAACGTGCAGTCGATGACTTGGGCGCTGAGTTTGATTTATCGTCGATGGCTGATGATTTGGCCGAACGTACAGACCTGCTTGCAGGTGATGACGATGCACCGATTATTCGTTTGATTAACGCCGTATTATCGCAAGCAGTGCGCGAGGGCGCATCAGATATTCACTTGGAACCGTTTGAAGATCGCGTATCAGTACGTTTCCGTATTGATGGCGTTTTAAGTGAAGTTTTATCGCCTAAACCTGAATTGGCTCCGGTACTGGTATCGCGTTTAAAAGTAATGGCGCGTTTGGATATTGCTGAAAAGCGTCTGCCACAAGATGGTCGTATTACGGTGCGTCTTGCAGGGCATGCGGTGGATATTCGTGTATCTACTATTCCATCTGCATTTGGTGAGCGCATTGTATTGCGTCTGCTCGATCAATCCGCTGGGCAGCTCAAGCTGGAACAACTTGCAATGCCAGCGGCGGTACAAGATAAGCTGAGCCGCGCATTGCTCAAACCTCACGGTATTATTCTGGTAACCGGGCCGACAGGTTCTGGTAAAACCACCACGCTTTACGCGGGCTTAAGTCATATCAATAGTCGCAGTCGCAATATTTTAACGATTGAAGATCCGGTGGAATATTTGCTTCCCGGTATCGGGCAAACCCAAGTAAACCCTAAAGTTGAAATGACGTTTGCGCGCGGTTTGCGCGCTATTTTGCGTCAGGATCCGGACGTGGTGATGGTGGGTGAAATCCGCGACGGTGAAACTGCTGAAATTGCGATTCAAGCATCATTGACCGGTCACTTGGTGTTATCGACATTGCATACCAATACGGCAATCGGTGCCGTATTGCGTTTGAAAGACATGGGTGTAGAGCCGTTCTTATTGGCCTCGAGTCTTGAGGTTGTTATGGCACAGCGTCTGGTACGTTTGTTATGCGCGCAGTGCAAAGAGTCTTATCTCCCCGTCGAGTCTGAACGCGATAGATTAAAAATTCCTGAAAATACGCCTATCTTCCGTCCTGTTGGCTGTAAGCATTGTAATTATCAAGGGTACCGTGGCCGTAAAGGTATCTACGAATTAATTGAAATCAATGAAAAATTACGCAACCTGATTCATGAGCAGGCCGGCGAACAACAATTGCTTGCCGAAGCGCGTAAGCACAGTGCATCCATCAGTGATGATGGCCGTCAATGCGTATTGGATGGCATCACCAGTATGGAAGAGGTGCTGCGTGTTACTACGCAGCTCTAACGAGTAACCAGCTATGGGCGCATATAGTTACAAGGCACTGAATGAAGCAGGTAAAACCGTCAAAGGTATTTTGGAGGCGGACTCTGAGCGTCACGTTCGTAGCCAGTTGCGTGCGAAAAAACTCAAGCCGCTCGAAGTAGAAAGTGCAAGCAATCAAGTCGAAAAAAACGGTGATGACAGCCTGAATATTAGTGGTTGGCGTCAGCGTTTGGCGAGCCGTTTAAGTGCCCGCGATCTCAGTCTATTCACACGACAATTAGCATCGTTAGTGCAATCGGGTTTACCGTTGGATGAAGCGTTGCACGCGACGGCTAAACAAGCACACAAGCCTCATATCAAACGTATTGTGTTGCAGGTTCGCACCAAAGTATTGGAAGGTTTTAGTTTGGCGCAAGCGTTGGGTGAAAACCCTATTGCGTTTAATGAAATGTATCGCGCATTGGTTCGCGCGGGTGAAAGCTCCGGTTATTTGGCTCCTGTATTAGAGCGTTTGGCCGACTACACCCAAAACAGTCAGCAAATTCAACAGCGCCTGCAAATGGCGATGATTTATCCTTTTGTGTTACTCGCAATCAGTGTGGGCGTTATCATTATTTTGATGGCGTTAGTTGTGCCTAAGTTGGTGGCAGTATTTGCGCATAGTCATCATGAGCTTCCCAGATTAACTCGCATTCTGATTACCTCCAGTGATTTTATTGTGAATTACGGTGCCTATGCATTTGTTGCCATTGTGCTGATGGTTATCGGTATTCGTCGCCTCCTTAAAAAAGAAGCTTACATGCGTGTGTGGCATACCTGGCAATTGCGCTTACCTGTTATTGGCGATTTGGTGCGTCAGGTTAACGCTGCGCGTTTCGCGGCAACACTGAGTTTATTATCGGCAAGTGGCGTGCCTTTATTGCAAGCATTAACAATTGCAGGACAGGTGATGACAAATCGTCTGCTACAGGATTCTTGCGAGCAAGTGGTCAATGCTGTTCGCGAAGGTGGTAGCTTGTCACGCTCTATGGAAAACGCTGGAACCTTCCCTCCGCTACTTGTCCAATTGGTATCCAGTGGCGAAACCAATGGCACTTTGCCGCAGCAATTAGATAATGCGGCGCGAGATCAAGAACGTGAGTTGGAAATGGTATTGGGTATGGCGATGAGTTTGTTAGAACCCATCACCATTTTGTTTATGGGATTTTCTGTGTGCATGATTGTAATGGCAATTCTGCAACCTATTTTCCAATTAAGCCAACTTACCTAATCCTTGCTCTAATCGTAATTTATTTTTTATCATCGAATTTTTAAGGAGTTGTTATGCGTACGTCAATGATGCAAAACCGTCAAAGCGGTTTCAGTTTAATTGAAATCATGGTGGTGGTTATTATTATTGGTTTGTTGGTTGCTATTGTTGCGCCGAATGTGAGTGACTCAGCAGATAAGTCGCGTATTCAAAAAGCCAAAGCCGACTTTAAAAATATTCAAACCGCACTTCAGTTGTACAAACTCGACAACTTTAATTACCCAACAACAGAGCAAGGTTTAGAAGCATTGGTGACCAAGCCATCGCAAGCACCTGTTCCACGTAGTTATAAAAAGAGTGGCTACATTGAGCAGTTACAGCAAGATCCGTGGGGTCGTCCATATTTGTATGAAAGCCCAGCGGAAGGACATGATTACAATATCTACACCTTGGGTGCCGATGGTGTATCCGGTGGTGAAGATCAAAACGCTGATATCAACGTATGGCAACAGCCAGAAAAAGCTGAGTAGTTGACGAGAGAATCGTGAATCGTCAATGCAATGTGAACCGTTTTTCTCAAGGCTTTACCTTGATCGAAATGTTGGCGGTGATCGTTATTATCGGTTTGATAACTGGCATCGTAACATTATCAGTTGATCAGGCTGAATCTGACAGTGGCCCTACCAAAGAAGCGCAAATGTTGCGTCAAGCGATTGATTTTGTCAGCGACCTTGCGGTCCTTAATGGTGAAATTGTTGGAATGTTTGTTGAGCCTAAAGAAGTTGAAGGTTCGGTAGCGAAACAATGGTGCTATCACTGGCAGCGTTTTCGCAGCGGACAATGGGAAGATTTACCGCCGGATACATTGAGTGAACATTGTATGTCGGAAACCATACAAATGGATTTGCTGGTTGAAGGTAAACTGGTTGCCTATGACGCTGATCTGGAAGTTCAACCTCCTGTATTGGTGTGGTCACCTAGCGGCGAAGCGACACCAATCGAAATAACTCTGTTTGAAAATGGCAGTAACGCTGAAAAGAAAGTTATTGTTATCGATATGATGGGCGAAATTCACGGGCCAGAAAAAGAAGGGGATGAAAGTGAAAAACGCTAGCATCTCCGGCAATAAACACTCTGCAGGTTTTACGCTAATTGAAGTGATGATTGCGTTGGCAATTGTAGCCACTGCTCTTCCTGCGTTAATTTTATTGGTGATGGCGCAACTTAATGGCGCTGCCCATATTCGCGAAAAAACCTATGCGATGTGGATTGCAGAAAACGAGCTCACACGACTTAATCTACTTAACAATAAATTATATTTTCCCACCTACAAGTTGCCAGAAAAAGATTCTGGTAGTACGCAAATGATGGGTTTGCAATGGCAGTGGGAAGTAGAAACTAGCCCCAATGAAGAGTTGCCCATACTGATCAAAGTCGATATTGGCATTAAGTTATTAGGTATTGCAGAAGGAAGTGGTTACAACGGAGTGAAAGACACTAGCAGTATTGACCCGATCGCGGTGTTGACGGGGTATATGAGTGAATAAGTCACGGCAACAATTGGGTTTTACCCTGATTGAAATGATTATCGCCGTTGCCATTTCTGCGATAGTGGCCGCTATGGCATATGAGTCTTTGGCCGGTGCCAGTAACAATGCAGTGCGTACTCGCGAAGTGCTCAATCAAATTAATACCTTGGATAAAGCCTGGCAGTTAATTGGGCAAGACATGCGCAATATTTTACCCACAATGGGCACGCAAGTTATTTTTAAAGCGGCAAGCTTAACCACTAAAGGTAAAGATAGTTTTCAACTTATTATGCAATTTGGCCGTCGGGGTTGGATCAATCCTATGGGGCGGATGCGCAGCGATTTGCAACAAGTTAATTATCGTATTGCAGAAGGTAAACTCATTCGCGATTATTTACCGGAGCGTAATAAACCGTTAGAAAATATCGACTTTGAAAAAGAAGCGTTGCATCAAGTGCTGTTGGAAAATGTTACCGATATACAGCTACGTTTTTTATCAACGGGTTACATTCAACAGAATGGTAAAAGCGCGCTTGAAGGCGAAGGCTACAGTAATAATTGGACGCCAACCTGGCCGCCAACGAATGCAACCGGCGATTCTGGTTCTCTTGTCGCATTGGAAATTACGATTGAAGTAGAAGGGGTAGGCCGCAGTGTACGCCTCTATGAATTACCACAATAGTTCTGCACAAACGCGATGCGTTGCTTTCCCGCGCAACGAGCGTGGTGCGGTACTTATTTTGGCGTTGTTGATTGTGGCGTTAGTCGCAGGCTTGGGTATTAAGTTTGCGGGCGATTATCAGTTAGGTTTAGCGCGCGCAGAAGGCCGTTGGCATGGTGCGCAGGCGCGAGCCTATAGTTATAGTGCAGAGGGCGCTGCGCTTAGAATATTATCTCAAGATAATACACCTAATTATGATTCACCGGATGAGGGAACCTGGGCTGCAGAAATACCGGTTGAGGTTGAAGGCGGCGCCCTTTTAATTAGCATCACAGATGCAAACAGCCAATTAAATTTAAATAGTTTGGCGCGCCCATTGGATCCGAATAAATTTCCGCTGGAGGCTGACCGTTACGATCCAGCGCAGCGAATGTTTATTCGCTTGCTACAGCTTTTCCCCGATATAGTACATAGCCCTGATGAGGCGGCGGGAATTTTAGAAGCTGTGGTTGATTGGATAGACGCGGATGATAATCCGTCTGGCAATAATGGCGCGGAAAATAGTTATTATTTAGGATTGGCTGATCCATATCAGCCTGCCAATGTTGGGTTTCGCAGTGTAGAAGAATTGCAAATGGTGCGTGGTATAACGCCGGATTTAATGCGTGCATTGCGACCTTACATTACCGTTTTAAATTCTACGCAAGGCATGAATGTCAATACGATGGAGCCTTTGTTATATCGCTGTATAAATGCGAGTTCAGATTTGAAGCCATTGGATGAAGCAACCGCGAATGCGCTTAAGCCTAAATCAGGTGAGCCTTACAAAGAAAAGGGTGAGTTTGAGGCGGCGCTGAGTAAAGTATTAAGTGTGGCTTCAGGTATTGATAAAGAAAATTTAACTACGGCTACAGATTTATTCTGGCTAAAAACACAAGCAGATATCGGAGATCAACGCCGCACTGCGCGTAGTTTACTAGCGCGTGGTACACCACTGTTTAAAGTGGTTCGTCGTGAAGAAGTGTATTAATCGGTTTTTTTACCGCTATAGTTAGTGATGTTCATCGTGATAAAGAGTATGTAACGATGAAACCAATAAGAAACAAAAAACTAGGGTAGCTTGCAATGTCCCAACAACTCGTTCTCTCCATTAACAACGCTTCGGATTATTTCCGCTGGTGTTGGCTGCAAGATGGACAACCACAATCATCGGCCTCTGGAAATTTAGATGCTTTACGACAAGCCATTGGTGATTTGCATCAACAGGTTTGGTTGTTATTGCCAGGCGTGAAGGTAGTTACTCGCGAGTTGGAATATACCGACAAAGAAAAGAAGCATTTGCGCAATCTTGTGCCGTTTCAATTGGAAGATGCCGTTGTTGGCGATATTGATGATTTACATTTTGCACTTGGCACTGCCGCCAAAGGCAAAGTGATCGTGTCTTACACCGATAAAGATTGGCTGCGTAATATATTTAAGCAGCTGACCGATATAGGTTTAGAAATTACGCGTTGCTGGTCAGCACCTACGTTATTACCTTTATCTGTGCAATCAACTGCTGAAGCTGATGTCGCACACGCAAGCGAACCGCAAGTAGGTGCAAGTGATGGCGATGTTGAATCATTAAATACTCCAGCTACGCCAACGTGGATTGTGGCGTTACAAGAAGGTGCAGTAAATTTACGTTTTAATGAGCAGCAAGCATTTACGCTTCCCAAAGGGCATTTCGGCATTGCGTTGACTATGTTATTACAGGATCAAGGTCTAAGTGAAAACTTACCAAATCTTGTCCTTCGCGCAACGAGTGAAGAAGAGTTAGCAACACTGCAAAGTTTATTGCCGGAAAATGTGGCCGCTCGTGTTCGCTCGCAACATGTTGTCGATGAGTGGGTGTTGGATTTTGAAGGCTCGGCAATTAATTTGTGTCAGGCGGAATTTTCGCAACGTTTGCCTCTTGAGCGCTGGTTTAAAATGTGGCGCGGTGTTGGCATTTTAGCGTTGGTGACTTTGGTAGTTTATGTCGGCGCATTAATATTGCATATCTCCAAGCTCAACAAAGAAAATGTAACGATTCGCCAACAAACAGAAGCGGTATTTCGTACCGTTGTACCTCATGGCCCATCAGATGATCCTGAAAGAAAATTGCGTACTCGCTTAGCGGATATGCAACCTAAAACGCAAACCGGTAGTGTGGTGAATTTGTTGGCAGGTGTGTTGCCTATAATCGCAAATAATCCTGATATCACTGTAAAAATGATTGCATACACTGCTGATAATGGTGAGATGGCGGTTAACTTGCAGGCGCATGCTTTTAGCACAATTGACAGCTTGCAAAAATCGCTTGAAGCGCAAGGTTACAAAGCCGAGTTATTATCCTCGAGCGTACAAGGTGACCTTAATATTGCGCGTTTAAAAATCAGCAAACCGCTGTAGGATTAACCATGAAAAAAATATTGGATTCTATATCCCATTTTAATCGTCGTGAACAAACTATGCTGTTTGCGGGAGCACTTTTAATATTGCTCTATGTGCTGTGGCTTGTGTTGCTCGCACCCTTACAGCACAAACGTGATCGCCTGCTCAATGCAAATATTGCTACTGAGCAAACGCTTGGCCGCGTACAATTACTTGTGAGCCAAATGCAAAATCTCTCGCAACAATCTAATCAATCGGGCGCAGAGGGCGATAATATTAATGGCATCATTAATGCCAGCTTGAATGAAAATGGTTTGTCTATGAGCAACTTTACACCGGGCGGTGGTGGTGAAGTGCGTGTTCGTATAGACAAAGCTAATTCTGAAGCATTGTTGCAATGGCTATTTGATTTGGAAACAAAACATCATATTGCGATTCGCGAACTTAATATCGCTGCGTCAAATGATCCTGGCCAAGTTGCGGTTACTCTTCGCCTCGTTAAACAATAATTATTAGGGTTGTACTAAACATGAGCTATCAAGGTTTTTCATCGCTACCATTTTCATCTTTTGGATGGATTTTTGGTGTGACTAAAAAGTTTTGGATAATCTTGGGTGTCGTGTTGTGGCTCTATTTTGTAATTAGCCATATTCCTGCAGTCTGGGGCGCTTATTTAATGACACGTAGTGGCGATGTCGGAATGACAGGTGTCAGTGGAACTTTGTGGTCGGGTCGCGCAAGCTTAGTGAGTGTCAAAGTAAAGGAAGCTGATTATTCGCTTGGTCAATTATCTTGGACACTAAACCCATTTTCATTGTTACTACTCAAGCCTTGTGCCGATGTAGAAACTGTTATGGATAATCAAAATATTGATGGTCATATTTGTGTTGGTTTTAAAGGCGCGATGGATATTTCCAACGCTAACATTAGTTTTCCTGCAAGGCTAATACAGCCGCAACTGCCGCTGCCTATAGATGGTAAATTTTCATTGCATCTTGATTCTTTAATCCTGAAAAATAGCCAATTAAATAATTTGCAGGGCAAGTTGAGTTGGACTGAAGGCAAAGTGCACAATGGTACAAATTGGATGGATGTTGGTGGCTTTGGTGCTGAACTTGCTGATGATGAAAAATCTGGCATTAGTGCGCATATCTTTGATGTGAATAGTCCTGTGCATGTGGATGTAACCGCTGTGTTTTCATCGCCAACAGGCACATCAATAAAAGGCATGTTGAGTATGTCGGATGCGTTTGCTCAGCAATCTAATGCGAGCGCTTGGCTGTCTATGTTCGCCACGCCCACGTCACCAGATCCTCAAGGTAATTTGCAATACGCCGTTGATATGAACCTCTAAGGAATTGCGTTGAAAAAACTGCTAGCCATAAGCGTGTTGTTAATGGTGTCTTTTCCCGCTCTGGCGGGTTGGCATAGCGACACGCAAGATATTATGGGCACCGTTGTCAGTGTCACGCTCTGGTTAGATGATGATGTTGATACAAATGGTAAAAAAGGTGAACAAGCCATCGCTGCGGTGATGGATGAAATGCACCGCATCGACCAGCAATACAGTCCCTTTATTCCCTCCAGTGAACTTTCTCGCGTTAATGAGCTCGCACCTAAAGCCAGTGCTGATCACCCATTACACATTTCAGCAGAATTGGCGAGCATTATTCAAAAAGCGGATTATTACAGCCGTTTAAGTTCGGGTGCTTTTGACATTACCTTCGCCTCTCTTGCGCGCTATTACGATTATCGCAAAGGCCTAAAGCCTAGTAATGCACAATTTAAAGAATTGCTGCCGCAAATTAATTACACTTTTATTCATTTGGATGCGAAAGCCAATACGGTTTATTTTGATCATCCCAAGGTGTATATCGATTTAGGTGGAATCGCAAAAGGTTTTGCAGTTGATCGCGGTGCAGAAATTTTGAAAAAATTTGGCGTTGTCCATGCCAATATCAGTGCCGGCGGCGACAGCCGCGTAATGGGCGATAAGTTTGGCAAACCTTGGTTGGTGGGTATTAGAAATCCGCGAGCGCAAGATAAAAATGCGGTGGCCATTACACTGCCATTGGAAAATTGTGCCATCTCCACGTCGGGCGATTACGAACGTTTTTTTATCGATAAAGATGGTCAGCGTGTACATCACATTATCAATCCGCGCACAGGCAAGTCTGCGCACGGTGTAATCAGCGTGAGTGTAATTGGGCCTTTAGGATTTGATACTGATCCGCTTACCAAAACAATTTTTATCATGGGGCCCGAAAAAGGTTTGGCGCTCATTGATTCATTGCCCGGTTTTGATGCAGTTGTCATCACTGAAAGTGGAAAAGTTTTATACAGCAAAGGTTTAACGCCACCTTGATCACATTTCTGAGATTGATGGCCCGGTATTCATAACAATAAAAGTAAGTTAGGCTAGGCTTAAATAATCTCGTATATCGCCCGTCCTTCATAACGGCGGCGGTGCACACAATAAAGGCATGCATTTCAAAGTCTGTCGCAAGAATTCACACTTTCACACGAAATGCCTGCCGCGGTTTTCTAAAGTTGCCCCTCAAATAATTCAAAATTCTGGAGCTTGTGCATGTTCACTATGCCAATAAAATTATCCTTGTTTGGCTTACTATTCACGTTATGTGTCTCTGTAATGGCTGATGTGAAGCCCAAAGCACAAGAGTCTGTGCAGCAGCCTTCGGTGACGCCGCAAGTTGAAGAGCTGAAAGAATCTGTGCTGACGCTGAATCGTGATTTACTTATTCTTGAAGAGGAGTTGCTTTATCCTCCGAGCAATCAAGTGGCGATTTATGTATCAATGGATCTTGGGCAATTTTTCAGCCTCGATGCTGTAAAAGTAGAAATTGATAATAAATTGGTCGCCAGTGAGCTGTACACCGACAAACAAGTAAATGCTTTATTTCGCGGTGGCGTGCAGCGTTTATATATGGGCAATTTAAAAGCGGGTGAACATGAAGTTAGTGCGTTTTTTACTGGTCGCGGCCCACAGCAAGATTACAAACGCGGTGCAAAGTTAGTCGTCAATAAAACGCAAAACCCGCTGGTGTTGGAATTAAAAATTATTGACTCCACTGCACAGCTACAGCCTACGTTTGATATAAAAGAATGGAAGTCTGAATAGCGATGACGTGTTTTTTTCTGAAACAATACATGTCTAGATCAGCGGCATCATGGATGGCGTTTGGCATCCTGTTGTGTCATGGTTTTCTCTATAGCAATTATTCTGTTGCGGCAGAAAAACCAAAAAAATCTGTTGCAGATTTACGTTACGGCGTAGCTTTATACCATTATTATCAACAAGATTATCTTGAAGCGCTCAGCGAATTAATGGTTGCTGATGCGCGCGATGGTATTCATGGTCATGGTGATAATCCCATTTTAATTAATGGCGGTATTAGTCTTGCCTTCGGCATGCAAAGTCATGCAGAAAAAATATTTACTCAAGTATTGGAAGATGTTCATCGCCCTCAGTCAGTGCGCGATGCTGCATGGTTTTATTTAGGTAAATTGCAATATGCACGCGCTGATTGGGCGGCTGCGGAGCAAAGCTTTAGTCGTGTAAGTGATGCGTTTAATTCTGACTTACTTGCTGAAATGCGCGCATTGCAAATAAATCTACTGATCAAAAAAAATCAATTCGAGCCGCTGAGTATTAAACAAGTAGAGCAGAAACATCTTGGTAGTTGGTCTGCCTATGCACTTTATAATCTTGGCGCGGCACATGCGCGCGAAGGTGATATGAGATCGGCACAACGTTTTCTACGTGAATTGGAAAACATGCCGGTAGATGATAATAAAAAAAATCGTAGTGAATATTTTACGCTTCTCGATAAAGCCTATACCGCTATTGGTTATAGCCTGCTTCAAGAAAAAAGTTACATTGGTGCCAGTGAAGAATTTAACAAAGTTCGCTTGGAGGGAATTGAATCCAATCAAGCATTATTGGGGTATGGCTGGGCGGCTATGGCGCAGGAAAAATATGCAGAAGCGATTAAATCTTGGCAAGTATTGCAAAAACGCAGTTTGCTGAATCCCGCTGCACAAGAAGCTCTATTGGCTTTACCCTTTGCGTACGAGAAGCTGAATGCTTCGGGTGATGCATTGCGTGAATATGAGCATGCCGAAGAATTATTCGGAACAGAAATTAAGCTTGTACAGGCTATGCGTTCAAGTTTAACTCGCGACGAGTTGATAATCTTGGCTGGCAGTAAGCCTGCAGCAAAAAATGAATTAAAAAATACTGATGCATCAAAATTTACGGCGCAGATTGTCGATGATGGACAAAACTGGTTGAAGATAAACGATATTAGTATTGTTAAAACGCGCTCAATATATTTGCGAGAGCTTTTCGCGCGCAACGAATTTCAAACGCAAGTATTAGATTTGCGTGATTTATTGAAATTACAAAAGTTGCTAAAAGATTGGCAGCCAAAATTAATAGCGTACACCGAGCTGTTACAACAAAAGCAAGCATTGCGGCAGCAGCAAAAAGTGCAGGTGGCTGAGCTGTCCTTAAGCAAGGTAGAAAATGACCTTGAGGAAAAACGTGGCACTTTGTTGGCGCGTTTAACGGCAATAAAAGCCAATAATGATTATATGGCGTTAGCGGATGATGCAACGCGATCAACCTATGGCGCGATTGAACGTTCAGAGACAACCATTCGCCAAATGAAAGCCGCGGGGCAAGATGCCTCTGAATATGATGATCGTTTGCATATTCTTCGCGGTTTATTGCAGTGGCAAGCGGCGCAACAATTTTCTGGTGGTATTGCCGATAATGAAATGGCTATAGATCAAACTGATCAAGCCTTGGCTCGGATTGCTGCAAGTTATCAAAAAATTAAAGACGTGAGTGCAACGGGCTCTGATTTACAGCCGATGTTTTTACGTATTGAACAACAACAGAAAACACTGCAAGATCAATTGCATCAAGTAGATTCTGCAATTGCGGTTCGAGGCGAACAGTTACGCTTACAAGTGGATAAACAATTAGAGGGGCATGAAAAACGTTTAAACCGTTATTTGGCGCAATCGCATTTGGCTGTTGCTCGCTTGTATGACTCCGCGTTACGGAAGCAAGCGCAATGAAAACTCAACAATGGCTTGTTTTCATCGGTGGAATTATTCTTAGCAGTATTCTGTTGAGCGGTTGTCATTTTTTTGGTGGGAGTGAAGGCGGTAAAACAATTTCTGATCTACCTGCGGCCACTATGCCCAATACAAAAAATACAGTGGCGGTGATAGATAGTGCGAAAATTGAAAATAGTTACCGCACAGCATTGGCTTCTGCTGAAGATCCCGTTTTGCGCCAGCAAATTATGTCACGTATTGCCGACTTTGAAATGTCGCGCAGTGAAGAGCAGCAATTGAAAGCAACGGATGCAGGGCATTATTTTGATAAACCTAATGCGCTCTACAGTGAATTAATTGCTATGCAGGAAAAGTCTGGCAATGCTGTTAAAGGCGTAGATATAAATCGCTTGCGCTATAAGCTTGCTAAAGCATTATCAATGGATGGTCGCAATGATGAAGCTGCCAAGGTGCTTGATCATTTAGCTGAGCAGGCACCCGCATCAACCTATATAGCGGAAACACAATTCCGTCGCGCCGAAAAAGCGTTTACGGATGGCGATTATATCGCTGCTGAAAAACACTACAAAAGTGTTGCTGAAGATAAAACAAATCCTTTGCAGCAAAATGCTATTTACATGCAAGGCTGGGCTGAATTTAAACATGGCGATTATGAGCTTGCTGCGCAAACTTTTTCACGGGTTATGGATCAATTGTTAGGTTCAGTTACGCAGCCTGAACAGGTTGGCGCTGCTGTGAAAACATTGTCAGTATCGCAAACCAATATGATGACCGATACCTTGCATGTTATGAGCTTGGCTTTTTCATATCTTGAAGGTGCGCAATCCATAGCTACTTTACAAAAAACGATGGGTGATCGCGCCTATGAACATTTGTATTACGAGCAATTAGGTCAGCTTTACGTAGAGCAAAAACGCTTTAATGATGCAGCTGAAACGTATAAACATTATGTTCAACAAAATCCGCAATCAGATTTAGCACCGCAATTTTCTATCAAAATGATGGATGTTTATGAGCAAGGCGATTTTCCCAGTTTAATTTTGCCTGCTAAACAAGAGTATGTGCAGCATTACGGAATGAATAGTCAGTATTGGGCGCAGCGTAAAGGCGTGATTGGTGCTCAAGCATTAGATTTTTTGCATCAGTCTCTGCAAGAGCTAGCGCAGTATGAACATGCACAAGCGCAGACAGCGAATAATAAAGTCGCAACGAATAATCGAGAGACTAATAATCCAGAAGCAATTGCTGCTTATCATCGTGCCGCAGCGTGGTATCGCGAATTTGTGAGCACCTTTCCGCAAGATCCAAAAAATGCGGAGATGACTTTTTTGTTGGCCGAATCGCTCAACGAATCGGGTGATGCGCAACAGGCAGCGGCAGCTTACGAGCAGGTCGCCTATCAATATAAAGATCCTACACGCGGCGCTGATGCGGCTTATTCTGCATTATTGTTAACGCAGCAACTCGCACGTTATCCAGCATTGCCAGAGCAACAAAAAGCAAGTTGGCAAGAGCGAAAAACACAATCAGCGTTACAGTTTGCACAAACTTATCCTACCGATGTTCGCGTTGCGGCTGTGTTAACACAAGCAGCACAAGAGCTGTTGTTAAAAGGAAAGGTGGCAGAAGCTAGCGCTGTTGCGGAACAAGTTATCAATTTAAAACCACCTGCAGAGCTCGCATTACAATTTAACGCATGGTTGATATTAGGCCATAGCCAGTTTGATGCTAAAAATTATGCAGCTGCAGAAAAAGCCTATTGGCAAGTATTGGCGCTCTTGCCACATTATTTACAAACTGCCGATTCAAAAAAACAAAACATTCCACAAAGTACTCCAACAGTGCAACAAATTCATGAGCGTATTGCTGCGAGTATTTATCAGCAAGCACAAAGCGATTTGGCGCAAGGCCAAAAAGATCAAGCAATTTCCAAGTTATTACGCATTAGTGAAGTTGCGCCCGAAACTGATGTAGCCATTAAAGCGCAGTACGATGCCGGTATATATTTGATCGAACAACAAAAATGGAGTGAAGCTGAAAAGGTATACACAGCGTTTCGCCAGCAATATCCCAAGCATGAACTCGTATCAACAATTCCTGCAAAAATGGTGGTGATTTATCAAAACCAAAGTAAATGGGCTTTGGCTGCAGCTGAATTAAGTTTGATGGAGCGTAGTAGTAATGATCCTGCTATTAAACGTCAATCGCTAGCGTTAGGTGCTGAGCTGTATGAAAAATCCGGCAACAAAACGATGGCGCTTGAGCAGTATCAACGTTATGCCAATGAGTACCCCAAGCCTATTGCAGAGGCGATGGAAGCTGAATTTCATGTGGCGCAATTGTATGGTGAAAATCATGATGCGCAAAAACGTCAATATTGGTTGCAGCGTATTGTTGATAGCGATGCAGCAGCGGGTTCGCAACGTACCGATCGCTCAATTTATTTAGCAGCGTCTGCCGCGAATGAATTGGCAGAGCCAGCTTATAAAGAGTTTACGAGTTTGCCGTTAACTTTGCCGCTTAAACAAAGTTTGCAACGCAAGCGCGCTGCGTTAGATAAAGCGCTTAAAGAGCAAGAAGGAGTTCTTAAGTACGGTGTTGCAGAATTTACAACACAGGCGAGTTTTCGCATCGGTGAAATTTATGCGCAGCTAAGTCGGGATTTATTAAAATCTGAACGGCCTAAAGATTTGGATGCGTTAGCCTTAGAGCAATACGATATTTTATTAGAAGAGCAAGCTTATCCATTTGAAGAAAAAGCAATTCAAATTCATCAAACCAATTCGCAGCGAAGCTGGAAAGGCACGTACGATCCTTGGGTAAAAAATAGTTTTGAGGCATTGGCAAAATTGTTGCCCGCGCGCTACAAAAAATCAGAAACTATTATGGAGGTGAGCAATGAAATTCAATAATGCATTGTCCACTACCCTGTTTTGGGTTGTATTTTCCATTTTGGTATCGTCGTGTGCGTCGAATAAAGAAAAAGCACCTGTTAATGCGGAGCATTCTGAATCGGCTAATAAATCTGTTGCTGCAGTATCTGCATTGCCCGCTGGGCCAATAACACCTAACCCCTATTTGCAAATAAAACCCAATGTAAGTGCTGCCACTGATAGCACCTTTCGTGCTGCGTTGGTTGCTATGCAGCAAAAGCAATGGGTGCAAGCTGAAACATTATTGAGAAAAATTGCTATTGAAAATCCTAAGTTATCAGGTGTGTATGTAAACTTAGGGATTATATGTCGTGCAAAAGGCGACAATATAAAAGCGGCGGAAGAATTTGAGCTGGCAATTAACGCTAATCCACAAAACCTTGATGCCTATAATCAATTGGCAATAGTAAAACGCGAGGCTGGTAAGTTTTCCGATGCTGAAGCGCTTTATCTAAAAGCATTAAATGTGTGGCCGTTTCATAGCGAAAGTCATAAAAATATTGCGATTCTTTATGAGTTATATATGGGGAAGCCAGAGCAGGCGTTGCCGCATTATTTAGCGTATCAGCAATTGTTGCCAGCACCCGATAAACAGGTTGATAGTTGGATTGCAGATTTACAGCGCCGTTTAAATGGTGGCAAAAAAGCCTCGGCAGAAACTGATAAAAATGATCAAGCAACAGAGGTTAAATAAGATGAAATCTATTGTCTGGTCAATCCACGTAATCGCCGTTGCTGTGATGTTGTGTTTTTCTACTTTGGTTTGTGCGCAGGATAGTGATGTAGAGAAGGCTGTATCCAATAAAAAAGTTGCACCGATTGAAACAGCGGAAAATAAAACAAATAAATCAGCTTCTGCAGTTGATAAGCCAGCTAAAAAAATGGTGCAAGAGGCAACCATAAATTTACAAACAACAGTAACGGGTAATCAAGAGCAACCGCGTGTGCTTTATATTTTGCCATGGCAATCTCCTGCTGCTGAAGAGGTTGATTTTGAATCGCTCGAAAATCAACAAAAAGCAGTATTTAGTCATGTGGAGCGCGAAGAACTACGGCGCGAACTGGAATCTGTAGGCGAGTAATGTATTTTTTAAGATGCAATGCATCATAAATGTTTTAATTAATTATTAATGAGGGTGTGGTTATGACTATTGATACAACAATTCGGTTTTTCCAGGATGGAGGCATTTTTATGTTTCCTATTGCGACTATTTTGATTGTGGGTGGGGCTATTGTTATTGAGCGTTTTGTTTTTTTAGCGCATGCAAAGAGAACTAACCGCGAAGTATTTGACCGTATTCTGCCAATGCTACAAAAACGTGATTATCAAGGTGCGCTAAATGTTGGGCGCGATTCTGATGCGCCGGTTGCGCGCATTATCAGTGCAGGTTTACAACGATTGGCGCAATCAGCTCGCCGCGAAGATATTGAATCGGCGATGGAAGAAGGTGTGATGGAAGCGGTACCACGTCTTGAGCGCCGTACGGGTTATTTGGCTACCTTGGCAAATATCGCAACCTTGTTAGGATTGTTAGGAACTATTGCTGGTTTGAGTGCTGCGTTTGGCGCGGTTGCAAATGCAGACGCTGCAGAAAAAGCAGCCATGCTGTCTTCCAGTATTGCTGTGGCGATGAATGCAACAGCCTTTGGTTTGTTTACTGCAATTCCTTTACTGCTTAGCCATTCAATGATTCAAAGTCGCACGATGGAAATTATCGATAGTCTCGAAATGGCGGGTGTGAAATGTTTGAATATCATGACAAATGCGCAAGATGCGGTATCTAGACAGCGTGCTGAGGTCGGCAAACAATAATTGTCGGCTGGAGATAAAATAAATGCGTAGATTATCCAAGCGAAGCGGTGAAGCAGCTGATGTCGATGTAACGTCCTTTATTAATCTGGTGGTCGTATTAATTCCAGTATTATTAATGGGGATGGTGCTCTCGCGTATCACTGTGCTCGATTTAAAATTGCCGGATATTGCCGCCGCTGCAAGTAGTGAACAACAAGAGCCTCCAGCACAAATAGAGTTGGTGGTTCGCCCTGATTATTTTGATATTAATTATCCTGCTGGTATTCGTTTAAAGCGCATCGAAAAAAATACTCATGGTAAATATGATTACGAAACGTTGAGACGTTATTTACAAGAAATAAAACGCCAGCTTGCGGATAAAGGTATTGAAAAACGCGATATTAATTTGTTATCTGAAAAAGACACAGAGTATCAAACGCTTGTTAGTGTTATGGATACGGTCCGTTCCTATAAAACAGTAATCGGTACTTCAGTTGTTAACGCAGAATTATTTCCGGATGTTTCGCTAGGTGATGCGCCTCCTGCAGGTGAACAAACGCAAGCCGTTAGCGCAGAAGGGGTATCGCAATGAAACAATCGCAGCGCGCTAAACGTATGGCAAAACATCGTATGCGTTTAAATTATGTGCCCAAGCTAAATTTGGTTCCACTTATTGACTGCTTTACATTACTGATTTTTTTCTTACTCATTAATTACTCTGCTGAAGTAGAAGTGTTGCATACAGATAAAAGCGTCAAGTTGCCGGTGTCTATTTCAGATGCATCACCAGGCGAAGCTTTGGTGGTTGTGGTTAATGAAAATGACATTGTTGTTCAGGGGCGTCGTATAGGTTCTGTTCAGGACATGATGACTAACGCAGCAACAAAATTCGAACCACTGGAAGCAGAGTTAAAATACTTGGCGAGTAAATCGACTCCATTAGCCGATGCTGATAAAGCAACTGGTCGCCCGATTACTATCTTAGGGGATAAAGCAATTCCCTACGAACAATTGAAAAAAATTATGGCGACCTGTGTAGCAGCAGATTATCGGAAAATTGCGCTGGCAGTAATGCACGTAGAAGCTAGCAATAAAGTTCCTGCGGGAGGTTGATATGACAAAAAACTCCTTGTATGGTTTACAGCTACCTTGGTCGTTTTCTAACGAAGATGCGACATTTAAAAAAATTCTTATCGCGTTGTTAGTTGTCTATTTATTAATTGCATTGCCGGTGGTTTTGATTAAATTGCCTGAACTAACACGTGCAGAAAAAGAACAGCTGCCTCCACAGTTAGCTCGCATCATGTTAGAAAAACAAGAATTGCCACCGCCAAAACCTATTGAACCAGCTAAGGTTGAAGAAGTGAACGTAGATGAAAAAAAACCAGAAGAGAAAAAAATTGAAGAGAAAAAAAGAATAGAAAAGCCTGTTGAAAAAACGTCAGTTACGCTAACAGAAAAACCCATTAAAGATGCTACTCAAAGTAAAGGTGAGGCTGTAGCAAAAGCACGTGAAAAAGCATCCAATAGCGGTTTAATGCAATTCAAAGACGATTTGATGGAGATGCGCGAAACACTAAAAACATCAGCTGTTGAAACAGCTGCGACTAATACAACTACTAATACAGGTGCGGCAGCTCAGGTGGATCGCTCCATGATTACCAGTGGCATCACCAAAGGTAGTGGTGGAATCAATACGGCGGCATTTAGTCGGGACACTGGCGGCACAGCATTATCTGGCCGTGAAACTACGAAAGTAAAAAGTGGTTTAGCTGACGCCGGTAAAAAAGCGGCGGGCGCAACGGCAAGTGGTGGTGGCAACAGCGATGGTGCAGGCGGTGCTGCACGCAGTGAAGAAGAAGTGCGTAAAGTTATGGAGCAGCACAAAGGCGCCATTTTTAATATTTACAATAAAGCCCTGCGTGATGATGCGACTTTGCAAGGCAAAGTGGTTGTTAAAATGGTGATTGATCCTGATGGAAGAGTGGTGGATGCGACCATTGTTTCCAGTGAATTAAAAAGCCCGGAGCTGGAAGCAAAACTACTACAGCGCATTAAATTAATTACATTCTCTGCTGCAAATGTAATGCGTACTACGCTTAATTATTCGTTTGATTTTTTGCCGCAGTAATTGATTTTTAAGCAGAAAAAAAGCGAACTCCAAAAGAGTTCGCTTTTTTATCGCTAGAACAACGTATAAATAAAAGTGGCTAGTGCAGATTGTTGGCTAGCAACTACCAGTGCGCCAAGTAACACCAAAATAATAACAATTGGCAACATCCAGAATTTTTTGCGTACTTTTAAAAACTGCCAGAGGTCTTGTATAAATTCTAACATTAAAATGGGTTCTCCAAATCTTGAGCCGTGAGGCGTTGGGTGCGTACTATTTTATAGGTTTTCGCGTTTGAATCAAATCCAACGTTGTAGCTCAATTTTCCTCGCTTGCGTTGAAGCCAACCTATTGGTGTAAGTAAAACAAAAAATACAACACCCAAAATAATTCGCGTATTAATCCAGCCCAGTATTGCCCCAATTTTCATCCAGCCTTTTTGTACAGGAATCAAACTTGGTGGGTAGATGAATGCTTGCAGTAATAAAATGGCTGCAATTACCAATGGCCAATGCGGCATTGTGCGTGAAAACCCCCAAGGCAACAATCCACAAAAAATAACCACAAATGCAGCTGCCATTGTGTAAGCAAATTCACGTAACGCTTTTGTGGAGTTATCGAGTACGGTTTTCATCAGTCATTTTCTCTTTTTAATCTGGTGCGAATTCTTTCGCTCGAGCTTTTTCAATGGCATTAGTGGGCTGCTGTTGTTTTTCCAGCACTACATTGCCGAGCACCAAGTAATCCATTTCTGTTCGTAAAAAACATTCGTAAGCTTCTTGTGGTGTGCAAACCGGAGGTTCACCGCGCACATTAAATGAAGTGTTAATCAGCAATCCCCAGCCGGTTTCTTTTTTAAAGGCTTGTAATAATTTAGTGAATTCAGGATTTGTTTTTTTGCTAACCGTTTGTACTCGTGCGGAATAATCTACATGAGTAATTGCGGGCAATTGCGATCTTGGTTGTTTTAGTTTTTCAATGCCAAATAAATTATCGATTGTGTCCGCAAGCCGCCACTGCTGCGTTATATCTGCTACCAATAACATGTAAGGGCTGGCGCGATCTAGTTCAAAGTATTGGCTTACCTCTTCTTCAAGTACGGCAGGTGCAAAAGGTCGAAATGATTCGCGATATTTAATCTTTAAATTCATGGTTGACTGCATCGCTGCCGATGCAGGGTTTCCTAATATTGAGCGATTACCTAATGCGCGAGGGCCGAATTCCATGCGACCTTGAAACCAACCGATGACCTTGTCTTCAGCTAACGCTTGAGCGATTTGAGGATATAACTGCTCATCGCTTAAAGCTTGATAAGGTGCATTTATTGTTTGTAAATATTCTTCTATTTTGCTATCGCTAAAGTCTGGGCCTAAATAGCTACCTTGCATAGCATCGTTCACATTGGTAATACGCGGCTGATCAAAATATTGATACCAAGCTTGCAGTGCAGCACCTAATGCACCGCCAGCATCACCAGCTGCTGGCTGAACCCAAATATTGTCGAAAATATTTTTTCGCAGTAGTTCACCGTTGGCCACACAATTTAATGCTACGCCGCCCGCTAAACATAAATCTTTCATTCCGGTTTCTTGCTGTAAGCTTGTTGCTAGTTTAATAACGATTTCTTCAGTGACTTGTTGAATGGAGCGCGCTAAATCCATATCTTTTTGTGTGGGGTTGGTTTCGGGTGATCTGGGGGCGCCACCAAAGAGATTATGAAATTTTGCAGTGGTCATGGTTGCGCCAGTGCTGTAATTAAAATAATCCATATTCAAATGAAAACTACCATCGGCTTTTACATCAATTAAATGATCGTAAATTTCTTGTACGTAAATAGGTTCTCCATAAGGCGCTAAACCCATTAATTTATATTCGCCAGAGTTAACACGAAATCCACAATAATATGTAAAAGCGGAATAAAGTAATCCCAGGGAATGTGGAAATTGAATTTCCCACAATGGCTGCAAGTCATTGTTTTTGCCAATCCATGCGGAACTCGTTGCCCATTCACCAACACCATCAAGACATAACACCGCGGCTTCATTAAATGGGCTTGGATAATAAGCGGATGCGGCGTGGGATTGGTGATGTTCTGTAAAAAGTAATTTGGGTAGCGGTGCTTTTTTATTGCCAATGATTGCACGCAACTCACGGCGCAATAATGTTTTCAGAAATAATTTTTCTTTTAGCCAGATCGGCATTGAGCGTAAAAATGAAACAAAACCACGCGGTGCATGAGCAAGATAGGTTTCCAGTAAGCGTTCGAACTTGAGCATGGGTTTATCGTAAAACACCACTGCATCAAGATCGCCAATACTGCATTGGCCAGCATCCAAACAATAACGTATAGCCTGAGTTGGGAAGTCAGGATCGTGTTTTTTGCGGGTAAATCGCTCCTCTTGTGCTGCTGCGATTATCTTGCCATCGACAACCAATGTTGCAGCACTGTCATGGTAATAAGCTGATATGCCGAGAATACGTTTCATGAAAACCTTAAGGGGACTTATTAATATCAGACTCGCATACTAAAGATGCACGACGCTTGATGCAAACACTGCTTTTCGCTAAGGTGTAGTCCCCTTTCCCGTGGACGATTTAGAATGAAAGCATCAAGCCCCCAAGGTGCACGCAAAACCATTTTTTGGCTGATTCTAGCGTTGATGCCGCTTCTGTTTTTTGCTGTGCTGGAAGTTATGGTGCGTATGATGGGGTTGGGGGCGCATTACCCATTGTTTATTCCAGTTGATAGCCAACCTGGTTATCTTCAGCCTAATCCTAATGTAGTGAAGCGATATTTTTCACGTCCTGAATTGGCTCCCCATGTTAGCCCCGACACCTTATATTTTCATGCTGAAAAGCCGGCAGATAGCCAACGTATTGTAGTATTAGGGGAGTCGAGTGCTGCTGGATTTCCCTATGGTCGTTTTGGATCGCCGTCGGGAATGTTAGAGCAGCGCTTTAAATTTTTATATCCTGAAAAAAATATTGAAGTTATTAACGTAGCAATGGCTGCGATTAACTCTTATACGATTCGTGATTTCACAAAAGAAGTTTTAGCAATAAAGCCAGATATAGTGCTTATTTATGCAGGGCATAATGAATATTTGGGAGTAATGGGTGTGGGCAGTACTTTGGCTGCACGCGATAGCCGATGGAAAACCTTAATGTATATTAGCTTGCGTCATTCGCATTTATTTCAACTTTTTGATTCTGTGATTGCAGGATTTCGAATGGGGGATAAGCCTAATGAAGCAGTCAATGAGCGAACCTTAATGGCCAGAGTGGCAGCCAATAAAAACATCCCTTTTGATTCTCCTGCGTATAAACAAGGCCTGCGTCAATTTGAAGATAATATGAATGATATTGTTACCGCTTATCGTAACGCTAAGGTACCTGTGGTTATAGGTACTTTGGTGAGTAACGAAAGTGATCAACCACCATTTGCGAGCCAAGATCGTGAGGATGAAGTATTAAAGCAACATTTAAAAATAGCGACTGATTTGCGTGAGTCTGGTGATCTGGATGCTGCAAAAAATCAACTTCATCTTTTAATACAAAAATATCCACAATCTGCGGATACTTACTTTGCCTTAGCAAAAACTGAGCAAGCAAAAGAAAATTATACGGTTGCGCGGAAATACTATTTATTGGCAAAAGATTATGATTTGTTGCGTTTTCGTGCGCCTGAAGCAATCAATAGCATTGTAAATAATTTTTCACAAATGTCAGGTGTTTTTATTGCGCAAGTACAGCAAGAGCTCCATGAGAAAAGTGTTAATGGGATTACGGGTTTCGATTTAATTTTGGAGCATTTGCATCCTAATGCGGATGGTTATTTTTGGTTAACAGATGCGTATTTGAAATCAATGACGGCGAATAATTTATTACCATTAGTTACTAATACCATTCCAGTAGAGCAGGTTAAATTATTAATGCCTGTTAGTGATATAGATAAAACTGTCGCCAATTGGACAATTACCAGTTTGCTTTCTGATTATCCATTTTCGGATACGCCAAAAAAGTTTGTATTAGGTGAATTGGCGACGCAAGAAAGTCAGCTCGCTGCAGCTCGTTACACCAAAAAAATTGATTGGCTTACCTCTGTACGGCAATCATTAATGATTTATGAAAATAAAAAAGACGCGCGTGGAGTACAAATAGTTTTGGGCCAGTTAAGTGATGCGTTGCCAATGAATGTTGAAATTGCAGCGGCTGCTGCGCATTCAGCCATGGATTATAATGTGCCGTCACTGATGCTATTTTATAGTTCACGTGGATTGCGAGAAAATTCAAAAAATGAAGATTTACTTATGGTGAAAGCGCATGCACTTTATTTAAGTCAACGCTTGCCAGAAAGTAAAAAATACTTAGAGCAGGTTCTAGTTCAAAACCCTCAGAATCAAATGGCAAAAGCTTTACTCTCAAAGCCTTGGGCTATATCCATTCATTAATTTCGCTAGGTTTTTTCTGATGACATCTAAAAAAAATGATAAGAAAGTTGAAGTGGTTCTTCAAGGTGGGGTTCGTAAAACCATTTTCTGGTTGATACTCGCGTTAATGCCATTTTTGTTTTTTGCTGTGTTGGAAGTTATTTTGCGTCTGTCTAATTTTGGACAAAGTTATCCTTTATTTATTCCAGATTCTTCTCAGCCAGGATTTGATTTAGTTAATCCAGACGTAATTAAGCGTTATTTTCCTAAACCAGATATGGCGCCAGCCGTTAAAATTGAATCGACTTATTTTACACATGAAAAACGCCCGGATGCATTGCGAATTGTCGTGCAAGGCGAGTCGACAGCCGCAGGTTTTCCTTATGGCTTAGGTGCATCACTTGCAGGAATTTTGCAGCAGCGATTACAAAATCAATTTCCTGATCGTTATGTTGAAGTCATTCAAACCGCTATGGCGGCCGTGAACTCTTATACTTTGTTAGATTTTAGTGATGATATTGTCAAAATAAAACCGGATGCTGTTGTTATTTATACGGGGCATAACGAATTTTTAGGTGTGATGGGCGTGGGCTCAGCATATGCGAGCCACAGTCGCGCCATGACGTTATTAATGCTGAGATTAAAAGATGTGCGAATTTATCAAGCTTTACAAAGAATATATAATTGGATAAAGCCTGCACCAATTAGTGCTGCTGATGGAGGTAATCGTACCTTGATGGCAAAAGTGGCACGCGAAAAAAATATTGAAATAGGCTCTGCACTTTACCAGCAAGGGCTTGATCAATTTGCAGGAAATATGGAGATGTTGTTGGCGCGTTATCGCAAGGCAGGTATTCCTGTATATCTAGGTACAATTGCAAGTAATTTACGTAATCACCCGCCATTTAATAGCCCAAATTCAGATCCGGAATTTCAAAAAACAATCGATGATGTTACTGTTAAATTAAGTATGGATATTAATTCAGATGACGCAAAAAATTTAACCGAATCATTATTGAAATCTTTAGGCGAAAAGCACAACGCAATGGCTGCCTATCGCTTGGGGCAGCTATATGATTTGGCGAGTGATTATGAGTCAGCAAAACATTGGTATGTTAACGCGCGAGATTGGGATCAATTGCGTTTTCGTGCGCCGAGTGCAGTGAATGATATCATTAAAAAAATTGCAACCTATGATGGTGTGTATTTGGTGGAGTCGGAAGAGGGCTTGGCAAAACAGTCACCACAAAAAATTATTGGTAAAGAGTTTATGCTTGAACACTTACACCCTAATGTCGATGGATACTTTTGGTTGGGGGATAGTTTTTTTCAGGCGTTATTACAACATTTGGGTATGGAGCCGAAGGTGTCTCGCGTTACGGTAGATATTGCTCGTCAGCAAGTTCCTGTTTTACCCGCTGAAGTTTATACAGCTCAAACCAGCATTGAACGATTATTAGCGGATTACCCCTTTTCAATTCCTTCTCGCGGAATTCGTCAAGTACCCGTCATAGATTGGCATGATCAACTTGGGCGGGACATGATAGAGCACAAAATTAATTGGCTACAGATGTTGCAACAATCAATAAAAAACTATCAGAAAGAAAACAATATCGCGGGTGTAGCTAATGCTGCTGCACTTCTTGCTGATGCTAAACCACAGGATGTCAACATTAATTATTTTGCTGGAACAGCACTTATTCAGGCGCAGCGTTTGGGTGAAGCTATACGTGTATTGCAACGTTGTCTCGAGCATTCTGATAAAAACATTAACGCACATTTGGCGCTTGCGCACGCAAAAATCCTTACGGGAAATTACCAAGAAGGTGAAAAGTTGTTAGATCAGGTTTTGGTTTTAGAGCCAGCTAATCAAACGGCTCTTTCTGTTAAGCACCAGCTTGCTAATTTACATAAGTAACTCTAAGAAAAAGGTTGAGTTGCTTTTTGTCTAGAATGATTATTGCGCCATAGTGATGATATTTGCGCCATTGGGTGATATCCGACCAATTAAATGTGGAAATGTTTCTTTGAATACGTATGCATGTAGTTGTGGGTGCCACGTACAAAACTTACTATCTGACAGTTAATTCTGAGCATGGTGAATCTACCTTTTAGAGTTCTGTAAAAATGAGGATTGATTTTTTACGGACTTGGCTCTGGGGTTATTGCTGTAGTTGATCTTAGTGGGTTGTTTTTCATTTGAGTGATGTGCAGTAGGTAAATTAATCCTATAGGACCAGTTCCTGTAAATTTGAAAATTAATAAAAATAGAAGCAAGTTTTCATAATCAGTTCTTGATCAATAGCAGTCCTACCCGATTTATCCGTACTACAGTTATAAACTTAAAAAATATAAACACAGTGGAGAAATACAATGTTCAACATTAGTAAAAAGCTAGGGCTCTTCGCCTTGGTCTGCACGTTAGCAGGCTTAGTCGGATGTGGTGGAAGTAGCGGTACCGATAAAAAAGCGGCATCAGCGAAATTATGTGGAAGTTTTGAAATCGTTCTTGAGAATGGACAGTGCGGTAAGCCACCAGCGCCCAAACCACTTTGTGAAAATGGCTTGGTGCCTAACAAAACAACAGGTGTGTGTGAAGTTCCAACAACTCCACCGCCCGTATACACTCCAGCAAATGATGAAGTTGTTATTTATGTAAATATTCCAGCAGCTGAAAAGCAATTTGGTAATTACAGTCTTTATTTGTGGCAGGATTGCGGCAATGGCTGGAATTCTGATCAAGCAAATGGTGTTAAGGTTGGAGCAAACTCTGGCTGGACTAACGAATCCTTAAGAGTGTCAAGCTCTACAAGTGGCGACGCTAAATACCCAGAAGATCCTATTTATGGTGCGTACTTTGTTCTTAAAACAAGTAAGGCCGGAGATTGTGGAAATGCAATTATTCGTAACGGACTAACAAAACAAACGAGTGACTTGAAAATAAACATATCGCATACAGGTAGTTTGTATGAGCGTATGTACTTTGTCATCACTGATTTGGATGACATGAAAAATTCAAAATCTAGTGCAACACCTATTTGTATCAATGATATCTGTGCAAAATATGAAACGCCGGCTCTTGCCATTAATGGTGTTAAAGCACATTGGATTGATCCAACGACGATCTTATTAAAAGACACTTTTACAGATGTAAAACTTTATAAAGCTAATTCTACTAAAAAAATAACAGCTGACGCTTCAATCAATGCATACCGCTCTACACAAGAAGCAGGCCTTCAATTGGTAACTGATGCTGATTTGGTTGCTACGTTAGGTACTGCTGCTAATTTGACTCCTGAACAACAAACAAGAGTCCCGCATTTAAGTGCTTATAAGGCTTATAGCATTGCATTGGATCCTGAAATCACTAAGGCATATTTAAAAGGTGATTTGGTTGTAGTGTGGAAGGATAATGCGACATCAAAAATTAACCAAAAAAATCCTGACGGCACCAATGTGTTGGATGCAGATGGCAAGCCTGTAGAGATAACCACTGAGAAGCTTCATTCGGGTACTCGCATACAAAATTCATACTTATTGGATGCGCTTTACACTGGCGATGCTGGAATAGCAGATACAGTTAAGTTGGGTCCTAACTATGATAGTGGTAAGCCTTCTGTTTCTGTGTGGGCGCCTACCGCAACTAATGTTGTGTTGGAGTATGGCACACCTCTGAAAGCTGAAGGTACATTGCCTATGACTGAAGATACCGCAACTGGTATCTGGACTCTTAATGCGTACGACAAAGATAAAGATGGTAAAACAATTGATTTGAATCGTAAGTATTATTTATTTGCTGTGACAGTTTTCAATCCTGTAACTGCAAAGTTTGAAAAATTAGAGACTAGTGATCCAAGCTCGGTCAACTTGTCTGCTAATGGACTTTTCTCGCAATTTGTAAATCTTGGTGAAAATAGTGCTGATTTAAAGCCTAGTGGTTGGGATGATAGTGTTGTTCCAGAAGCCTTGTCACCAGTAGCATCCTCTATTTATGAAGTTCATGTGCGTGATTTTAGTGCTAGCAATGAAGATACCCCTGCTGCACATCGCGGTAAATATTTGGCCTTTACGGATGCTAATTCTGCCCCAGTAAAACACTTGCAAGCATTGCAAGCGAATGGTTTGACTCATGTTCACTTGTTGCCTGTAATGGATGGTGCCAGCATTCCAGAAAACTCAGTTGATCAAGTCAATCTTGATAGTTATGTTCTGGAGATATGCGCGAGAAAAGGTGAGACTGATGGTGGATTGTGCGACTTTAGAGATAAAAGCAATCGTAAAAAAACCATACGCAGTATTCTTGAAGGTTATGACACAAAAACTGCAGATGCACTTGCCGTTGTAAATTTAATGAAGGACTTGGATGCATTTAATTGGAATTATGATCCAGAACATTTCAATGCACCTGAAGGTAGTTATGCAACTGATGCAAATGGTGTGAAGCGTATTGAAGAAATGCGTGAAATGATTATGGCGTTGCACGACATGGGTCTGCGTGTTGTATTTGATGTGGTTTATCCACATATGAATGCCGCTGGTTTAGACACAACTAAGTCTACGTTCCAAAAAATTGTTCCAGGATATTATTTCCGTACTAATGCTGATACAGGTCTTCCTTTGGATCAAAGCGGGCCACAAACGGCTGCAGAGCATCCTATGTATGCTAAGTTCATTTCTGATTCTTTGGTTCAGTGGGCTGAGCAATACAAAGTTGATGGTTTCCGTTTTGACCAATCAGGCAGAATGCCAAAATCTGTGTTGACTAATGCATTAGCTGCTGTACAAGAAGTTGATCCAGATACCTATTTCTATGCGGAAGCTTGGGATGATTCGGCTGAGTTGAATCTGCGCTCAAGTGAAACTCGCTCTAATCAGGTTGGTTTGGTAGGTAGTGGAATAGGTTCATTCAATGACAAATTGCGTGATCCTTTGCAGAAATTTGCTCTAGTAAATGGTGGCAAATTGGATCCAGTTCGTGCCGGTCTTGCTGGGAATCTTAAAGACTTTAGCTTGAAAGCAAAATCAGGTAGCACTATAGCCGGGTCTGATGTAGGTGCTTATGGTGAATATCCTACAGAAAACATCGTTTATGCGGATGTTCATGATAATGAAACCTTGTGGGATTGGATGCAAAAACCAAATGCAGTGCCTGCTGGCACTACATTGGAAAATCGTGCACGCATTCAAAATTTAACGTTATCAGTTCCTGCGCTTAGCCAAGGTGTACCTTTCTTCTTGATGGGTAGTGAAATGCTGCGTTCTAAATCAATGGACGGCAATAGCTACAACTCAGGTGATTGGTTCAATGCGGTTGATTTTAGTATGTCATCTGACTCAACTAATAATTGGAATGTTGGCTTGCCTGTAACTGTTGCTGATGCCGATGCAATCCTTGCTGCAATCATTCAAGTTGGTACAGCACCAAAAGCAGCACTTATGCAAAAGAGCTCTGATGTATTTAATCAGTTCTTAGCTATCAGAAAAAGCAGCCCGTTGTTCAGCTTGAATACTGCTGCAGAAATCAAAGCTCGTGTTGGATTTCATGATGGTGGCATTGCACAAAAAGATAACGTAATCGTTATGAGTATTGATGATGGTTCTGCTCTTGCAGATCTTGATCCTAATTATGATGCAATTGTTGTAGTGTTTAATGGAACTAACAAAACGGTAACTCAAAAAATTATCGGAGCAACAGGTTTTACGTTGCACCCATTACAACAGACTGCTACGGATCCAGATGCCACTGTAGATCCTGTTGCTGCTACATCTAGTTTTGCTGTGGGTGGCGCGGGTGATGAGACAAGAGGTCTATTTACAGTTCCAGCTTATACAACAGCTGTATTTGTTAAGGCTCAAGGTGGTGTTCGTAGTGCGGGGTTAAGTGCAACAGCTACTTCTGCGGCAGTATGGGCGATTCCATATGGCGCTACAGATATCTATTTGCGCGGTACTCTTACATCTACCACAACTCCAGCGCGCGATGGTTGGGCTGTTACTGATTCTGTAAATAAACTTACATATAAAAGCGAAGGCATCTATGAAGCTGTTGTAGCTCTTGAGGCAAGCACTACTCCTTATGAGTTCAAAATCGCGGATGCTAGTTGGGGTGTTTTAAATACTGCCCCACTTAAATCTGATGGAGTGAGCATAACTCTGGGTGAGGCTAAGACTTTTAATCCGGATTCGGGTGACACAGGTAATGCTAAGCTCAAAATCACTGAGACTGGAAGTTACCAATTTACAGTTGATGCGACTAATAAAGTTCACCCTATTCTTACGGTTACCAGATTTGACCCGTTGAATATATATGCTAGTACCCCTCTATATGTTCGTGGTGATGTTATCGCTAATGCTTGGAGTGCGGGTGAGTCAAATAAAATGGAGTATATTGGGTTAGGTAAGTACTCTAAAGCGCTTCCCTTAGATACTAAATCATACTCGTTTAAAATTGCCGATGCTGATTGGACCGCTGGAACAAACTTTGGTGCTGGTGATGTAACTCTTGGTGATGGTTTGACTGATTCAGGCGGTAATATTGGCCTGTCAGCTACATCAGGCACTTATATCTTTACTATCGATACTACAACAAGTCCAAAAACAGTAACTGTGGATAAACAGTAACTATATCGCCTAAGGCCTGCGCTCGTAGAGCGCATGCCTTACTAGCGTCGACAAAATTGTAGATAACAAAAATTAAATGACTAATCGAGATTAAACAGATGAAAAAATTTAACGTAAAACCACTAGGGGCCATAATCTCTAGTTTGGTAATGGCGGCGGCCACGCAATCTGTATATGCACAAGAAGCTGATGCAGGCGCAAAAGATGAACCTGTAGTGGAAGAAATTACAGTGACGGGTTTTGCTAAATCAATCCAGACTGCAATTGAAGTTAAACGTAAAGCAGATACTGTTGTTCAAGCCATTTCTGCAGAAGATATTGGTGGTTTACCTGACAAATCTATTGCGGATTCATTGAGCCGTTTACCTGGTGTGAGTGTGACCCGTTCAAGTGGACAGGCTGGCACTATTCAGGTTCGTGGTATGGGTGAAGGCTTTGTATTCTCAACCATAAATGGCCGTGAACAAGTATCACCAAACGGTACTCGTGCAATGGAGTTTAGTCAGTTTCCTTCGGAATTGATTAGCTCGGTAGAAGTTTACATGTCTCCAAAAGCCTCTCTCATTGAAGGTGGTGTAGCAGGTACGGTAGAGCTGAAAACTGCAAATGCTCTGAAAATGAAAGAGGAGCAAAAATTTCAAGTTGGTGTGCGCGGTAACTTCAATGATAAAGCGGAAGAGCTTTATGGCGTAGATCCAAATGGTAAGCGCTACTCATTTTCGTTCCAAAAGAAATTATTGGATGACACGTTAGGTGTAAGTTTAGGGTATGCGAAGTTGTTGCAACCTAATGCGGCGACTCGTATAGAAAATGACAATTACAAAACGACGCAAGGAAATATTGATGGTAAGCCAGTTTGGGTGCCGGAAAGTTTCTTCTTAAATCAGAAAGGCGGCTTGGATGATCGTGATGGTTATATGGCTGCGATAAACTTTGAGCCAAATGAACATTTAGCACTTGAGGCTGATTTGTTTAATTCGAAGTTTAACTCTCAAAGTGAAACGCGTGGTATTCGTGTTCAGGGTTTCGAAAACTTGAATGGGTACAATGGTACATTGTTTCAAAATCATTATGCGACAGGTGCTACATTTGTCGGTAAGCCAGGTTCTGAAAGCATTGATTTTAAAGTAGAAAACAACAATGAATCTACGGATAATAATCTTTCGTCTTATGGCTTTAATGCTAAATGGACGCAAGACTCATGGTCTGTTGCGGGGGATTTATCGCACTCTGATGCAGATGGACGTTTTGAAAATAATTTAACACGTGCATATTTGTATACAAAAGGAGTGGTTGATCAGGCGCATCCAGATGGTTGGCACCGTTCTGATGATCAGCAAGTGACTATTGGCCTTAATGGAATCAGTTTACCTAATTTTGAGTTGAGTCGTAATTATACTGATTTGACCTCTTTGAGATTGGGGTTGTATGAGGAGTATCCTTATATAAACAAAGATAAAATTGATGCCGCACGTGTTGATGGTAAGTATGAATTTGATGATGTACCTTACATTCAATCTGTTGAAGTAGGTATTCGACATGCTGAAAGAAATCACAAGCAATCTCGTCAAGTGTTTGTTTATGGTGATGGTAGCGGCAATTCTATAAAAACAGACCTTTCCTTGGCGATTACCCCAGATAATTCTGATGTTGTAAATTGGAAAGGGGATTTTGCAGGTTATCCATCGTTTCTGGCTGTCGATGGTAAAACTATCATAGAGCAAGCAGAAGCTGCTGGTTTAGTGCAAATGAGCCCTTATAAGTTCATTAGTTCTGGAGACTACTCAACTACTCCTAATCCTGACGCATATTATGCAAATGGTACGCTTCGTCCTCGAGCTATAGAAGCTGCTGCGCGTTGGGGCGAGGGAAGAAGTTGGTCAATGGAACAGCAGTCTGATATCCAAGAAAATGTGACTACTGCTTATATTATGGCTAACCTCAGTACAGAAGTATTTGATAGAGAGTTAACAGGTAACATTGGTTTGCGTCAGGTTGAAACTGATCAGTCTACTAGACAATTTGTTAATGTGGGTGGTGATGTAAGTAAAGGCGCAGTAACTATATGTGACGGAGTGGGTGATTGCCGGTCTGATTTAGCTATAAAACACATCGGTAAAAAGTATGGTAATACCTTGCCGTCATTGAATTTGAATTATCACGTTACCGATACTGATCAAGTACGCTTTGCGTTAGCGCGTGTGCTTTCTCGAGCGCCTCTTGATAAATTATCAAACTCTAATCAAGGGTCGATAAATATTTCAGATCCTGAGCATCCTAAGTTTGATTATGGTAGTTCAAGCTCGCCTCTGCTAACGCCATTTATCGCGGATCAAGTAGATGTTTCTTTTGAGCATTATATGGAAGAAACAAATGGTTCTTTCTCTATTGCAGCCTATAACCGTAACATTAAATCGTTTATTCAGGATTCTTCTGCTGATAATTTCGATTTCACCAAAATTGGTATCCAGTTGCCTGAAACTGTTCAAGTTACCGTTAACAATCAAGTGGTCACTCGGGCATTAGAGAATGGTAAATATACATTCGCAGTTAATAATGGATCCGGTGGTTATATTAGAGGTTTGGAATTGTCATATACGCAAACCTTTAATTTCTTGCCGACTTACTGGCAAGGTTTAGGTTTTTCAGGAAGTTTATCTAAGGTTCAAAGTGCGATTTCAGTATCAAACCCTTTTAACCCTGAAGATAAAAATGCTAGATTGCCATTTCCTGGATTGGTTGAAGAGTCTGGCAATTTAACTGTTTTCTACAGTTATGAAGGTTTCGAGACTCGTTTATCGACAACGTATCAAGGTTCGTTTGTAGGTGAGGCTCTAAACATTGATCGTAAACCGGTTATTTATGCCGCTGAAACTGTTTTGGATTACCAAGCGAAGTATAAATTTGAGAATGGTGTTGATGTTCTATTCTCAATTGGTAACTTAACAAATGAGCCAAACAGAAGTTATATGCTTGCAGAAGACTTGCCACGTAGATTGAATTGGTTTGGTCGTACGTACACTCTTGGTGCTAACTACACCTTCTAAGAGTAGGCTGAACAAGCAAGTTCAATGCTAGATTAAAAACCGCACATATTGAGTTATGTGCGGTTTTTTCGTTTTGGGTTTGGGGAAGTGTGAGGTATAGCGCGAGTTTTTATATTTTTATTGTCTTCTTGCCAGTAAAAATCATCAGCTACTTTTTCTTGGACATGAATCTGTCATAATGCCATCATCACAATGCATGCAGGTTTTTTTATGTTAGATATGTTTACTGGACTCAGCTTTGCCCTTGGCACTGGTTTATTTTTGGCTTTGGCTTTTGTGTTGGCCTACGAATTTATTAATGGCTTTCATGATACGGCTAACGCTGTCGCTACCGTTATTCACACTAAGGCTATGCCGCCCCATATGGCGGTTGTGGCATCGGGATTGTTTAATTTCTTGGGTGTGATTTTGGGTGGGTTGGGCGTTGCATACGCCATTGTTCACCTGTTGCCAGTGGATTTACTGCTTAATATTACGTCCACCCACGGCATGGTAATGGTGTTTTCTCTTCTTAGTGCTGCCATTTTATGGAACCTTGGCACTTGGTATTTTGGTATCCCGTCCTCGAGTTCACATACATTGATTGGTGCTTTACTGGGGGTTTGCATTGCTAATGCGCTCATTACTGGCATTCCCATTAGTGAAGGTGTAAATGTTAAAAAAGCGACGGACATTATGTTGTCGTTGTTGATATCGCCCACTGTTGGCTTCGTTGTTGCCGCTCTGCTTTTGCTGTTGCTTAAGTGGATTTGGACAGGCCCCAAAATTCATAAAACACCACAAGAGCGCGAAGCAATAGATGGCAAAAAGCATCCGCCTTTTTGGTCTCGTGTAACCTTGATTGCATCGGCGATGGGTGTGAGTTTTGTTCATGGATCTAACGATGGTCAAAAAGGTATTGGCTTAATTATGTTGGTGTTGATTGGATTGGCTCCGGCGCAATTCGTTCTTAATCTTGATAGTTCTACCTATCAAATCGAACGTACTCGCGATGCTGCTTTGCATTTGCAAAGCCTTTATCATGAAAATCAAAAAGATCTCGCGACTATTATTGATATGGATAAGTCCGCGACAGATGTATTGCCGCCAATGTTCAAATGCAAAACCAAAGAAACGATGCTCGCTATAAACACCTTGGGCTCTTTGCTGAATGGTGTAACGCATTACGGTGAACTTGAAATTAATAAGCGTCGTGATGTGCGTCGTTTGCTTCTATGCATTGATGATAGTGCGAAAAAAGTTTCTAAAGTAGATGGTCTTTCTAGTAAAGATAAAGGAGATCTTGATCGGTTGCGTAAAGATCTAACGGTTACGACTGAATATGCTCCAACCTGGGTAATTATTGCGGTTGCATTGGCACTAGGCCTTGGCACTATGACAGGTTGGCGCCGCATAGTGGTTACTGTTGGAGAGAAAATTGGTAAAACAGGAATGACATATTCGCAAGGTATGGCTGCGCAAATTACGGCGGCTTCTGCGATTGGTATCGCCAGTTTAACAGGAATGCCTGTGTCCACTACGCATGTGTTGTCATCTGCTGTTGCGGGTACGATGGTGGCGAATCGTTCGGGCTTGCAATTTAGCACCATCAAAAATATTTTGATGGCATGGGTGTTAACCTTGCCTGCAACTATCGCGCTTTCTGGCGGATTGTTTTATTTGGGAACGTTATTTATAGGTTAATAGTTTTTTGTTAGCTCTAATGAAAAGCCCATAAAAAAACCGAGCGCTAAGCTCGGTTTTTTTATGGGTATGATAATTTACTCTTCCGTCGCATCATCTGTGGGATTGTCTTCAGCATTCGCACGATATTTAAGTTGTAATCCTTTAAGAAAATTTCGCAAAATTTGCGTCTGGCACTCACGATAATGTTTATGATCTGGTCTGCGGAATAGTGCGCTTAATTCATGTTTGCTGATAGGAAATTCAGCTAAATCTAGCGCAGCTAAAATATCCTCATCTTTAAAGTCGAGGGCAATTTTTAATTTTCTAAAAATAATATTGTAATTGATTCGCTCTTCTGGCTCTGGTTGCGGGCCATCTTTTTTGCCGCGATTTTTAACGATTAAACCATTTAAAAAAATGGCTAATTGTTTGTCGCTGAGTTCTTTGAAGGCAGGATCTTCTTCTTTTTTTAGCCAATCGCTAATTTGCTCTCGCGTGACTGCATAATCAGCCAGGTCGAATGTCGCAATCATTTTTGAATCGTTAATATTAAAAATATAGCGAATGCGGCGTAAAATATCGTTATTGGTCACGTGTGTAATCCTGATGAGTGGCGGTGTTTCTGTTTGGCGTAAAGCAATAAAAAAGCCCACAAGATGTGGGCTTTTTTATGTGTCAGCCGAGTATAGTGCTGACGTTATATGGTGGGCCCACCCAGACTTGAACTGGGGACCTGCCGATTATGAGTTATATGCGTAGCTCATATACGTGCTTTTATCACCCTATATGTAAGCAATTATACCATTATAAATCAAATAGTTAATATTTTATCTAGTTAGTTGTGGTCTTGCCTATTTCGATGTGCCTTGCTTACACTAGTGCTTACATATTTAATCATGATTATGATGTGGTCATTTGCGATAGCTGCCTCATTGGGTTTTAAAGTAGGTATTACGGTAAAAGTTACAAATACAAAAATAAAATCTTTATCAATTCCGATTGTAAAAGTCAGGAGTTTTATTGGGATGGTGAAACTCGAGGCTTTGGTGTTCGCACTACATCAGCAGGAGCAAAAAGTTATATTGTTCAAGGGCGAGTTAATGGTAAAACTCGACGATTTACTATTGGCCCATTTGAATTACTATCGTGTGATGAGGCTAGAAGGCGGGCACAGATTACGATAATGATTATCGCCTCACTAATGCCACAGGTATTTATGGTGTTTTGGGTTATACCTATGATGCGGTAGGTAATCGTTTGAGTGAAAAAACTGACAGCGGTACCACACATCTTAATGATACCTATATTTACTCGCCAACCAGTAATCGTCTCACTGGCATTAACAAAACCAGTAACAACGTTGCCAATGGTTCACGTAATTTTTCTTACGATGAAGCGGGTAATCACATTCAAGGCACCACTGACGATAATAAGGCACAAGGCTACACTTACAACAAAGCGAATCGTCTTGAAACTGCAAAAGTAAATAGTGCACTTGTAGGCCTTACGTTTAAACGCGCTTGGTTAACGCGTAAGTAAAACATTTGTGAGCAGTAACAAAGAGCTTTATCAATACGATGAAGCGGGGCAATTGATTGCTGTTGCGGATGCGACAGGCAAAAATGTTCGCGAAGTGCATTAATTTGGCAAATTTATATGCTGGGGCCGTGATGAGTGAAGGTCAAAGTACTTATGATGATGCACAAGTTCAATCTAAAAATAAAAATGACGAATGTGAGAAAAAATAATGGAAATTTTAATGCCACTTACTGTTGTAGCTTTAGTAGCTATTTTTTTAAAGTTGATAAAAAAAATTCCAGATCTCTATATATTATTTATGGTGCCAATTTTTACAAATGTATTTATACATGCTTACGATTATTTTTCACATGGCTATCTTGATCCATTTTGGAAAGTTGCATTGGTTGTTGGTTTTTTTCATCTACATTTACTGTTGGTTTAATGCTATTAGCTTTTTATGTCTTTTTAAAGATAGGTAAAAATAAGAAACAAGAAAAATAGAAATATTAATTTATTTTTTAGTTGTAGGTTAGATAAAAAGCCTCGCAGATTGCTGTGGGGCTTTTTTTATATTAGCTACCATTTGTTGCTTGTTTGGTTTTAAGTAATTTTTTCTTACATATTGTGATTTATGATAAAAGTTTGGTTATTAAGCTTGGGAATAAAAGATCATTATTAAAAAATATACTTTACCTAATTTGGAAAAATTAACAGTTACAATATTGCCTATGAATTGTTTCTATTCATTGAAGGTTTTTTTATGATGCCTTAAAATGGCACGAGCTATTCGTGCCATTTTAAGGCATAACTCCCTTCAGTAAGCTGTTGATTTTTTGCAGTACACACCCTCCACGTTTAATGGTGTGTACTATGCAAAGCAGACCAAAGCGTATTGATTGATGAACTACTGATTTGAAGTACCGCTCGGTACATCTGCAATCCATTTATTGGACATAATCATATTTGCTATGTCATAACCGCAACTACCTGGCGTGGTACCACTGCATAGACCCACATTGCCAAAAGGCATTGTTGTACTGATTTTAGTGGCCAATGTCTCTAATGTATATTTACCAGAGTTATTGAGATTATTTAGTGCCCCACCAAAGCCGCCCGTACCATTTGCACCATGACATGCAACACATTGAGTAGCATACAATGTTCGCGCCGATACGAACGGATCCGGTGCTGCACTTGATGCTGCAACTGAACTATTTGAGCTTGCCGCAACACTTGAAGCACTAGAGCTCATCACACTCGATGGAGCTGATGAAGAGCTGTTAGATGAACTGCTAGTAACACTTGCCACACTGCTACTTAGTGAACTCGATACCGCTGCTGAACTATTTGAGCTTGACATAACACTTGAAGCACTAGAGCTCATTACACTCGATGGAACTGAGGAAGAACTTTTCGATGAGCTACTCACACTACTTGCAACACTGCTGCTCAGTGAACTCGATACCGCTGCTGAACTTTTTGAGCTGGACACAACACTTGATGCACTAGAGCTCATTACACTCGATGGAGCTGAGGAAGAACTTTTCGATGAGCTACTCACACTGCTTGCAACACTGCTGCTTAGTGAACTCGATACCGCTGCTGAACTTTTTGAGCTAGACAGAGCACTTGAAGCACTAGAGCTCATCACACTCGATGGAGCTGAGGAAGAACTTTTCGATGAGCTACTCACACTGCTTGCAACACTGCTGCGTAGTGAACTCGATACCGCTGCTGAACTTTTTGAGCTTGCCGCAACACTTGAGGTACTAGAACTCATCACACTCGATGGAGCTGATGAAGAACTTTTCGATGAGCTGCTCACAACACTAGCAACACTGCTACTTAGTGAACTCGATACCGCTGCTGAACTTTTTGAGCTTGCCGCAACACTTGAAGCACTAGAGCTTATTGCACTCGATGGAACTGATGAAGAATTTTTCGATGAGCTACTCACAACACTTGCAACACTGCTGCTTAGTGAACTCGATACCGCGGCTGAACTTTTTGAGCTGGATGCAACACTTGAAGCACGAGAGCTCATTACACTCGATCGAACTGATGAAGATTTTTTGGATGAGCTACTCACAACACTTGCAGCACTATTACATAGTGAACTCGATACCGCTGCTGAACTTTTTGAGCTGGATATAACACTTGCAGCACTAGAACTTTTTATACTACTAGCGGCATGTGATGAGCTAGATACTGCAGCTCCACACTCAGATGGCCGCTTTGTGGCGGTAATTGCATGAGTTGCAGAATCAAACGTAATATCATAACTATAATTCTGGTTTACAAAATAATTCTGCGATGGATATGCCTCTTGCCAATCAGCTTTATTGGCATTACTTATTTTAAAAGCAGCTTCATTACCAACAAATTTTTGGCAAGTCACAAATAAATTTCCAGCTTTAATCATTGCTGTTTTCCCCCAACCATTAGGTGACCCCCTAAACACCCAACTCTGTTCTTGTGTAGTTGTAATAGGCACCCAAGAACCATCAATATAATTTGCTGACTGAGATATAGATAAATCTGCAGTTTGATCACCAGCAGCATCGTTAAAGACAACCTTAACGGCACCATTGCGAAGATATTTTGCATCAACTATATAAGTCCAAAGACCATTTGTATCTGCGGGTCTACTCATTATGGAGCCAGGAAAACTACCTGCAACTTCAGGTTTTAAATCAGAACCATCAAAAATATAAATATTGACTTGGGGCCATTGGGTTTTACTATTGTCATAACCTAATGTTAGCGCCTGAGTACTCGCACTCAAGAAAAGCGTAAAGAATGAAATAAATGCTACGTTTTTTATTCGCTGATAATTACTCGAACCAAAAAAACTTTCAGATAACTTAATAAGATCAAACAATAGTTTGCCCATATAAACCGCCTCGAATTTCAGTAATGAAAATAAATTATTTTTTTGAAAATATATATTCAATATGAGAGTAATTAGAAGAAAAATATTACTATTATTATTTTTTAACGAATCCTAGCACCGTTATTGGAACCGCATGACGACACCATCACACTTTCAATTAATTTAATAATTTCCCCTTTTGTTCGCCTAAAAATGTGTATCTATATTGCCAATTTTCTTAAAATTTGTTACTCAACTGCACAGCTTCAGTTTTACGCTACACAATTTTTTTGCTAGAACATTAAATAATGGTTTAATAAAGACGTATCAATGCAGTTTTGAGGATTAGAAAATATTGGTTATCAGTCTAGACAGAATTAATTGCTATTTAGAAATAATTTTATATTCACTTACATTCATCACGCTCATTGGATTTTCCTTCAAAGGTGCTATGCGCCCAATATGAATACTTTTTGAAAATATCCTATAGCGATGCAAACATTCTTTATTCCACACTGGGAATCCATCAGATCCATTTCAAAGCATAACTAAGGCACATTGGTGAAATTAATACTAATTCTATGTATGAGAATGCTATATGGAAGGCGATAAGATCATAGATAATATATAGGCAAATAACATGCAATTATATGTTTTAAATTTTTAACTAATTGCTTTATTTGTAGATGTTTTTTTGTTTTGTATTATGCTGGTAACCACACATGTAAGCCCGCAAAATCAAAGTGAGTGACCATAAAATAAATCAGATTTTTTGATTGTGTGATGTATAGCTGTATAGATCAAGAGCATCTACAAATGAATAAGGTTTCTGAGCCTGATTGGTTAAAGAATTATAAGTCCGCACCAAATGCCGTGCAGTCGCAAACGGCATGGAAGAAAGGAATGGAAAGTCCTAATCCTCAAGGTCGACCACGGGGAATTGTGGACAAGCGTACTAAAATAACTCAAGTACTAATGGGCGACGCTCCTGCCATTGCTCGTGTGGTTATCGATGCTGCATTAGCTGGAGATATTCAAGCCGCAGGAATTGTATTATCTCGTGTTGCTCCCACTCTAAAACCTCAATCTGAAACAGTGTCATTTGATTTTGATGCGAAGGCTTCCTTAACTTGTCAGGTGGAATCAATATTACAAGCAATTGCAAATGGAGAAATATCTCCCGATGTAGGAAAACAAATTATTGATGCTGTTGGGGCGCTAGGTGCAATTAAACAGATAGATGAACTAGAGTTGCGTCTTGCAGCTTTAGAGGCGAGAAGAAAATGATTTTTGTAGAATTTGATATTGCTCGATGTTTATAGTTATAAATTTACGATAATTTCGAGAGGAAATCTATGCGTGTTAGTAAAGCGATGTTGAAGCGCCTTGCAAGCGTAGAGCAAAGAGTAGCTGCTTCGCGAATAACTGCGCTATGGCCAAAAATTATGAGTGTTGATGAGTGGTCAGAGCTAGCGCAGTCAACACAAGAAAAACTTTGCCAAGATACATGAGAAGATCATCTGTTGCTTTCGCAGGCTACAGGCGATTAATTAGAAAGTATTATTGCTAGAAATTTCACGTCGGTGTATTGATGGTATTTTTATAAAGAACAAAATTCAGTTGTGGTCACTACGCTAATCCTAAGTCGCTTCTGCACGGCATACGTAATGCTCATGCAGAATTCAACTAATCAAAATGTATGGTTGTAAAAGGTATCCCGCGTTCCAAATCATTGTAATGAAAAGAATACACTTCTAAATCGAGTGTCTACTGGCATTGTAGTCGCCATTCAAGGCGATTATTTCAGGTAACTCACAATTAATGAGAGACGAATTACCGCTGACAGCTGGCACCGTTTTATTGTTTTGAGTTACATAAAACGCATTTGTCCCAATGCCAAAGGAGCCTTCCCATGGCCCTACAAAATCACCTGCACGGACTAAAATCTGAGGTCTGCTGGTAGCATTTGTTTCCACCCATACTAAAACTCGAAATGCTCTGCCGTGGATATATGTGGATTTTTCAGTGTTGTCAGGTGCTACTGACTTATTCCACTGTTTGGTCGTTGGGATTAAATCCAAAAGGGATAGAAGTATTGTGGCGAAAAAATGCAATATTTTGATAACACCTACTACTGAGTGAAAAATTTGCTTTTTTTATCATGGTAACTAATACGCAGACTACACCGGAATATAACTTAAAATTTTTAACAAGAAATTTTCAAGTAGGCCGCTAAGATTTGATCTCTACGCAAAGTAGAGATTTAAACTTAATGCACGTATTGTGAGGTTATTAGGAGCGATGACTTTTGGCGAGAAATAAAAAGCGTGTAAGATAGAAAATGGTGGGCCCACCCAGACTTGAACTGGGGACCTGCCGATTATGAGTCGGATGCTCTAACCAACTGAGCTATAGGCCCTAAATAAAGTGCAATGCAAGTGCGTTGCGAGTTGCGCATTATAGAGAGTTGTTTTGGGTGTGGCTATAGTTTGTCTGTTGTTGGTAGCTATAAAAAATAAAACCCGCGTAAGCGGGCTTTATTGGGTAGATCAAAAATAGATTTAGTACGTCAGTAGTAGATTAATTGTTCGTTTTCAATCTGGTGATTCAATTAATCATCTAGCAACTACTAATCATTTAACAATTACTAGTCATCAAGGAAGCTGCGCAAATGATCTGAGCGCGATGGATGACGTAATTTGCGCAATGCCTTGGCTTCGATTTGACGAATACGCTCACGCGTCACATCAAATTGTTTGCCGACTTCTTCGAGTGTGTGGTCGGTGTTCATGTCGATACCGAAACGCATGCGCAACACTTTAGCTTCGCGAGCGGTAAGGCCTGCAAGTACTTCACGCGTAGCTTCCATCAGGCCTTCAGCGGTCGCTGAATCCACCGGTGATACGATCGTGTTGTCTTCAATAAAGTCGCCCAAGTGCGAATCTTCATCGTCGCCAATCGGTGTTTCCATTGAGATAGGTTCTTTGGCGATTTTCAGCACTTTGCGAACTTTATCTTCTGGCATATCCATGCGGATACCAAGTTCTTCCGGTGTTGGCTCGCGTCCCATTTCTTGCAGCATTTGACGCGACACACGATTAAGTTTGTTAATCGTTTCGATCATATGTACAGGAATACGGATGGTGCGCGCTTGGTCGGCAATCGAACGAGTAATTGCCTGACGAATCCACCAGGTTGCATACGTCGAGAATTTATAGCCGCGACGGTATTCAAATTTATCCACCGCTTTCATCAGGCCGATGTTGCCTTCTTGAATCAAGTCGAGGAATTGCAAGCCGCGATTGGTGTATTTTTTGGCGATAGAAATAACAAGACGCAAGTTAGCTTCTACCATTTCTTTTTTCGCACGACGTGCACGTGCTTCGCCAATCGACATGCGACGGTTAATGTCTTTAATGCTAGTCAAACTTAAGCTGGCGTCGCCTTCAATTTGGATTAGCTGTTGCTGGCTTGCTAATACATCTGCAGCGATTGTATTTAATTTTTCGGCGCTATCGGGATGGGCTTTGATGAGATCATCTAACCATTCTTCGTTAATTTCGTTGCCGGGAAATTCTTTGATAAATGTTTTACGCTGCATTTGGGCTTTGCGAGTGCACAAATCCATGATGGTGCGTTCTTGTTTGCGAACATTATCAAGTGTTTCGCGAGCGACTTTGTAAATTGGGTCAAATTGACGTACTGGCAATTTGAAAAACTTGAACAACTCACCCAGTGCAAATAATTCTTTTTCGGCTTGCTTGCTGCCGTAACCATATTTTGCAAGTGCTTTGTTGGCTTTTTCTTGTTGCTTTTGTAGATCGTCAAAACGTATGCGCGCTTCTTCTGGATCTACACCAGAAACCACTTCCTCTTCTTCAGTGGAAGCATCACCTTCCTCATCGTCATCACCTTTAACTACGGCGACGACAGGAATTTCTTCCAGCTCTTCTGCAATTACGGCAGGTGGTAAATCTTCAACGGGATTGAGCCAGCCAATAACAACTTCAGCTAGGCGGCGCTCTTCTGTGGCAACGAGTGCGTATTCGTTGAGAATTTTTTGTACTGCACCAGGCCAGTAGGCGAGGGCATGCATAAGCTCGCGAATACCTTCTTCGATACGCTTGGCGATAACAATTTCGCCTTCGCGGGTGAGGAGCTCAACAGTACCCATTTCGCGCATGTACATACGCACTGGGTCAGTGGTGCGGCCGGCTTCGGTTTCTACCGCGGCGAGTGCAGCAGCAGCTTCGGCAGCTGCGATTTCGTCTGCGCCTGTGTCGCCATCGGCCATAAGGGTGTCGGCATCGGGTGCGGTTTCATAAACGCGAATCCCCATGTCGTTAATCATTTGAATAATATCTTCGACCTGATCCGGATCGGAAATATCTTCTGGTAAGTGGTCGTTAACCTCAGCGTATGTGAGATAGCCCTGCTCTTTGCCGCGGGCGATTAACTCTTTAATACGAGAATGGTTCTGTTGCGCGTCATCAGACATTAATTGACCCTGTCAAACGTAAGTGAGTAGAAATTCAAAGCGCGGGATTATAACTTAAGTGCGTTGCTCTATTCTAGGTTGAGGACACTCTGTAGCCAAAAGCGTTGCAAATAAAACAACATTAACGGCTATTGTGAGGAAATTACGATATTAATTGGAGGATTGGCTGGGTGATTTGTTACTTAATGCGGCAAGAACGAGTTGGTCGCGCTCTTCTTTGCTGAGTTGGGATAAGTCTGCTGTTTTCAATTTTTCTAAAGAATGCGCCGTTTTCTTTGCGGTTTGTTGGCGTCGCAGGGTTTCCATACAGCCTACAAAAGCAGCTTCAGTATCGTAATCCGCTTTTGCAGGTTTATCTTCACGCGCTAAAGTGAGAGCGTTCGCAGCTTGTAGTAAATCATTGCCGGCAATGGTGGCTAATCTTTCTGTGTCTTCACTACCGTAAAGGCCGCGCCAATAGCCAATCAAATGCGACAGATTGTAGTGTGGGCGCTCATGCAGCACTTTTAGCAATCTACCTAGCATTTGCAGATAAATATCATCTTCTTGCAGCCATAAGTCGTGATCTTGCTCGAGTGCTGCAAGGGTAGGGTGCGTCAATAATAGCGCCAGTGCTTTGTGTGTTGGTGGCATTAAATAGCGGCTATTGGGCGTTGCTTTGTGTTCGTGTTGCCCCATTTCACGTTGATAGGGGCGATGCTGTTCGCGGCCACTGTAATATTCTTCGTAATCCGCCGGTGGAGCGTCTTGAATGTAATAATCTTGCGCACTAGCTGTATTTTGTTCATCGAAAAACGGAGGTGGCTCGATATTGTTTTGCGATGGCAGGTGCGATGGATTTGTCGCAGGGCGTTTAATGGGGTTTGCTGCGATTGTCTGGGGTGCTACAGGAGTCGCTTTTGCTGGGGCGACTGGGGCTGTTTCCGCAAAGCTGATAGGTTCGCTCACTAAATCTTGCAAAATGCTGCGGCTTAAGCCGGTGCGAGTGGCTAGGTTTTCAAACATTAATTCACGGAAAACACCTTTTGGGAGTTTTTCCAATAAAGGCGCTGCGCGTTTACTGAAGGTGGCGCGGCCCTCCATAGTGCGAATATTTAATCCCTCTGCGACGGCATCAAACAAGAAATCTTCGAGGGGGACGGCCATTTCGATCATGCGTTCAAATTTTTCAGGCCCTATTTGGCGCACCAGCGTATCCGGATCTTCGCCATCGGGTAAGAACAGGAATTTTACCGTGCGGCCGTCGGTCATAGTGGTGAGTGAGGCTTCTAGTGCGCGATGTGCGGCGGCACGACCAGCTTTGTCGCCATCAAAGCAAAACACGACTTCATTGGTGTATTTGAACGCGCGATCAAGGTGATCTTCGCCGCAGGCGGTGCCTAAGGTGGCGGCGCCGTAACGAATACCAAATTGCGCAAGACTGACCACATCCATATAGCCTTCAACGACGAGCAATCGCGGTAAATCGCGGTAGGCGAGGCGTGCTTCGTAAAGGCCGTAGAGTTCTTGGCCCTTGTGGAAAATAGGAGTTTCCGGCGAGTTTAGATATTTGGGTTTGTCATCGCCCAGCACGCGACCGCCAAAGCCAATCACCCGCCCGCGGGTATCGCGGATGGGGAACATAATGCGATGGCGAAAGCGGTCGTAGAGCTTTTTTTCCTGCTCTTGATGGATCAGCATGCCGCCTTCGATGAGTAAATGTTTTTCTTCGTCGGTGGTGGCAAGGCTTTTTAGTAGGTTGTCCCAGCCTGGTGGTGCAAAGCCAACGCCGTATTCTTTCGCGGTTTTACCGTCGAGCCCGCGACCTTTTAAATAGTTCACCGCCATATGTTTGCTGGCGTGTTGGCGCAGTTGTGATTGATAAAAGTCGTTGGCTTTTTCAAGCAGGGTGTAGATGCTTTTCTTTTCTTCTTCGCGTTTGATTTGCGCTTCAGTCTGCACTTCGCGCGGAACGTCCAGCCCTACCGTGCGTGCGAGCTGCTCAATGGCTTCGGGAAAGCTTAAGCGCTCGTAATCCATGATAAAGCCGAGAGCATTACCGCTGGCGCCGCAGCCAAAGCAGTAATAGAACTGTTTTTCCGGGCTTACGGTGAAAGATGGGGTTTTTTCATCGTGGAAGGGGCAGCAAGCGCTGTAGTTTTTGCCGGTTTTCTTAAGTTTTACGCGATGGTCTACCACCTCGACGATATCGACGCGGTCGAGCATGTTATCGATAAAGCTTTGTGGGATTAAACCGGCCATAAAAAGTAGTCAAAGGTGAGCGGCTGTGTGTTTTAGGATTCTACGTTATTATTTTGTTGTTCTGGTGCTATTTTATTTCTTGTTTTTGGTTGGATTTAACAAATTTTAGACAGCAAAAAACCGCGATGCATAGTTATGTATCGCGGTTTTCAAGGCATCATTTATGCGCTGTGTTGGGTGATGATTGAGTCGCCACCCAGCTAAAACAGCTCTAAATCAATACAAACGGGTAAACTTTTTAGATTCGCGTTGAACCTTTTTCGCGTGGCGCTTAACAGCTGCAGCAGCGTCACGTTTACGAATAGTGGTTGGCTTCTCGTAGCATTCGCGAGCGCGAACGTCAGCCAAAATACCTGCTTTTTCACAAGCGCGTTTAAAACGACGTAAAGCTACGTCAAATGGTTCGTTTTCTTTAAGTTTTACTGAAGGCATTTTTTGACCTGTACGGTTTAAATTAAATGATGTCTTGAGAATGTGCGGCCCCAATCTTAATAGAGGGTGGCTTCAGGCATCCAAGGGGTGCGAATTCTATACGCTTCTTATTTCTCCTGCAACCTCGGCGGCCAAACTTCTAGCTCTCTTTCGGTGTTGGCTTTATGATAGCGCCCCTGTAAAACGAGAGCGAGCTATGCGAATTTTAGGTTTAGAGACGTCCTGCGATGAAACTGGGGTGGCTGTTTACGACAGCGAACGCGGTTTGTTGGCGCATGCGCTGTATAGTCAGATTGAGCTTCACGCCGAATACGGCGGTGTTGTGCCGGAGCTGGCTTCGCGCGATCACGTGCGCAAAATCCTCCCGCTTATTAATCAGGTGCTCGAAGAGAGCGGCTCTACTTCTCATGATATCGACGGCATCGCCTATACCTCCGGCCCCGGCTTAATTGGTGCACTCATGGTTGGCGCATCCATGGGACGTTCGCTGGCTTATGCGTGGAATGTTCCCGCGATTGGCGTGCATCATATGGAGGGCCATTTGCTGGCGCCCATGTTGGAAGATAATCCCCCGCCATTCCCGTTTGTCGCTTTGTTGGTTTCTGGTGGTCATACGCAATTGGTCAGGGTGGATGCGATTGGCGTTTACGAGTTGCTCGGTGAATCACTTGATGATGCGGCGGGTGAAGCGTTTGATAAAGCGGCAAAAATGCTCGATTTGGATTATCCCGGTGGCCCACAAATCGCCAAACTTGCGGATTCTGGTGTGCAAGGTCGTTTTGTGTTTCCTCGGCCAATGGTGGATCGCCCGGGATTGGATTTTAGTTTCAGTGGGTTAAAAACATTTACACTGACCACTATTGCAAAACATAAATTAGAAAACGGTTTGCCAGATGATCAAACCTGTGCGGATATCGCCTGCGCATTTCAAACTGCTGTGGTGGAAACGCTGGTCATCAAATGTAAGCGTGCGCTTGAGCAAACGGGATTAAAAACCTTGGTGATTGCGGGTGGTGTGTCGGCGAATAAAAAATTGCGTAAGGATTTGGAAATTGCACTCGAAAAAATAAATGCAAAAGTGTTTTACGCGCGCCACGAATTTTGCACTGATAATGGTGCCATGATCGCTTATGCGGGCTGCCAACGTTTACTTGCAGGTCAACAGGAAACGCTTGCTGTGAATGTAAAAGCGCGCTGGCCTCTCAATACGCTCACTCCTCTTTAATCTTTAATTTAAATAGAAAGCAGAATTTTCATGGATATTGTTTACATTCGCGATTTGCGCATCGACACCATCATCGGTATTTATGATTGGGAGCGTCAGGTTAAGCAAACGGTTAGTTTGGATTTGGAAATGGCGACGGATATTCGCCAAGCAGCGGCAACAGATGATATTCAATTTGCGCTTAACTACAAAGAAGTTTCCAAGCGCTTGATTGCCTATGTTGAAAATCGTAATGCGTTGTTGGTGGAAACGCTCGCCGAAGAGATTACCAAAATTATACGCGAAGAATTCAACGTGCCTTGGCTGCGTTTGCGTGTGAGTAAACCTGGTGCAGTGCGTGGTGCGCGTGATGTCGGGTTACTTATTGAGCGCGGTATAAAAATTCATACAGAGCAACCATAATGACAGTTGTCTATTTAAGCCTTGGCAGTAATATACGTCGCCATCAACATATTGTTGCGGGATTGGATGCGCTGAATAATCTATGTGGCGATTTAACTGTTTCATCTGTGTATGAAAGTAAATCGGTTGGTTTTAATGGCAGTAACTTTTTTAATCTCGTCGTGGGGGTGCAAACTGATTTGGCTCTTGCGGATTTATCCGAAGCATTAAAACGCATTGAAGATGATAATGGACGCTTGCGTTCGGGCCCTAAATTTAGCCCGCGAACACTGGATATTGATATTCTCACCTATGGTGATTTTGTCGGCACAGACATAGGGATTGAATTGCCGCGTGCAGAAATCACCAAAAATGCATTTGTGCTTTTGCCCTTGGCTGATATTGCATCAAATGTGTTACATCCAGAATTGAAAATATCCTATTCGCAACTCTGGTCAACCTATGACAAAAATTCACAGTTGTTATGGTCTATTGATTTTGAATGGGCTGGTAAAAAAATATCTTCTGCAAAAAACTAAAGCCATTTTTTATAGGCGACCAAGCCAAATCCGCTAGCAATTACTAGCATGGCTGCTAGTGCATAAAAATAACCATAGCGTGCGTGTAGCTCTGGCATATTGTCAAAGTTCATGCCGTAAATCCCCGCAATAAATGTTAAGGGCACAAAGATTGCCGTAATAACGGTGAGAACTTTCATTGTGTTATTTAGTTGATGTGAGCTAAGTGATAGGTATGCATTAATTAAATCTCCACAAATTTCGTAGTACATAACACATAAGCTATGTAAGCGCTCACAACGTTCGTAAAGATCTTGTAGAGCGTGTTCTATATCCCCGTCTTCATCAATTAAACGTTGCGGAATATCTTGTAATAAGTTTGCTACGAGGCGGTCATGGTAGTTGAAGATACGTTTTAATTTTCGCAAGCGTGATTGGTAGGCGATCAATTCTCGCAGCATGTCATCGCTGGGTTTTTCTTGCATAGCATCTTCAATTTCATTTAGGAATGGTTCAAATTCTAAAATGGAATCTACATAGCAACCTACCGAATAGCGCATTATGCGCGATGCCAACAATCCAGGGCTTATTAATAAATGTTCTGGTTGTGCATGTTCCCAATAATAATTAATGCCGCGCGAATGATGCTGGTGACAGCTAATCAGAATCCTATCGCCTGCAAATAACGCAATGCTCATTTGTTTGAACGTAAGATCTTTTTTGAGTTGACTTAAGCCGCGATACAAAATTAGCGTGTAGTTTTCAAAGGTTTCTGTTTTGGGTGGGTGGCGATAACGTTGAACATCTTCGATTGCTAATTTATGGCAATGAAGCGACTGAAGCATTGATTTTTCATCTTCTGCTTTTTCATTTTCCATATCAATCCAAATATAACTTCCGTTTTCGGATCTCCAGCGTTCAATTAATTCGCTGCTGCCTGTTAGCCATGTGCCATCTTCGGTAAATAATTGAGTGCGTATCATAATAATGAGCTTAAATAGTTAAATTTCTACCGCCATCAACAGCAATAATTTGGCCGTTGATATAAGGCGCATCTTTTATTAAAAATAATACTGTTTTTGCAATATCATTTGGATTGCCGCAGGTTTGCAAGGGTATTTTTTGCAGTAATTTTTCTTTGCTGCTTTCATTCAGCTTATCTTGTTCTGGCCACAAGATGGCGCCTGGTGCGATTCCATTGACTCGTACGTCTGGTGCAAGTTCCTGTGCCAGTGTTTTGGTTAGCATAACATTTGCTGCTTTTGCGATGGAATAAAGGCTATGTTGTTTGAGTGGTTTGTCGGCGTAAATGTCGGCCATATTAATAATACAGCCGTGTGTTTTTTGTAGGGCAGGTGCAAGTATTTGCGCAAGAAAAAATGGCGCTTTAATATTGCTGGCCATAACATCATCCCATTGCGTTTCTGTTGTTTCGCCGATAGGTGTGGGATAAAAGCTAGATGCGTTATTGATAAGCACATCTAATTTCCCCCAAGGTTCTATTGCTTGTAGCGCTAATGATTCTACTTCTTGCATATTGGCTAAATTTGCTTGTACTAAGATGCACGAATTTTTTCGAAACTGATTAAGCTCGTCGACAAGGTGTTTGGCTTCTGCTTCTGAATTACGATAGTGCAATACAATATTATAATTATTCTGGTGTAATAAATGTGCGATTGCCGCGCCAATTCGTTTTGCTCCGCCGGTAATTAACGCTACTGGATTATCCATGTGCAAAAGCCTCTTTGTGACTCGTTAAGGCTAGCAAGCGTAAACGATTTATTTCATCGCCAAATTCTTTTCCTGCAAGCCCTCGTGCGCTCACTTCACCGGTATTAATATTTTGGCAAGCGATAAGTGCCTGTTGGAAATAATCTGCTTGCGGATACTCGCGATCTTCAAAGCCTGTGCGACCGCGAGCATCAGCTTCGCAGCACAGTAAAAATTGTTTGAATCGATTCGGGCGACGAAATGCATCGGTTGATTGCAATGTTTTTAAAACAGTTGCAGGTTTTAATTCAAGTGCGCGATGACAGTGTGTATGCCATTGCGCCACCATCAAAGCTAACTCTTTGTAATCTTTAGGTGCAGCTATGCGATCGCAAAGTTTTTTAACTAACGGAATACTACGATCTTCATGGGCAATATGGCGTGGCCATTCTGGCTGTGGTGTGGTTCCCTTTCCTAAGTCATGCAGTAAAGTTGCAAATCGTATACAGCTTTTTTCATTCAGGTTTTCATTTAAGTGTTCGCTTAATTTTGCTGCTTGCTGCAAGCTCATCAGTGTGTGAATGCCAGTGTCAATTTCAGGGTGGTGTATTGCTGTTTGTGGTACACCAAACAGCGCATCTATTTCAGGAAATAATCTGGCTAAAGCTCCGCAGTCGCGAAGGCTTTGAATAAAAATATCCGGTGATTGTTCTGCTAATGCGCGTTGAGTTTCTTTCCATACACGTTCAGATACCAAGTGATCCACTTCGCCATTGTTTACCATCTCGCGCATAAGCGTGAGGGTTTCATCGGCAATATGAAAACCTAAATGATGATAGCGTGCAGCAAAACGTGCGATGCGCAAAATTCTTACAGGATCTTCTGCAAAAGCATTTGATACATGCCGTAAGATTTTATTTTGCAAATCGGCTTCACCGCCATAAGGGTCAATAATATTGCCCGCTTCATCTTCTGCGATGGCATTAATGGTGAGATCACGTCTAATTAAATCATCTTCAAGCGTAACTTCAGTGCCACAATAAAAACTAAAACCATTGTAGCCTCGCCCTGTTTTTCGTTCAGTGCGTGCTAGGGCGTATTCTTCTTTAGTTTGTGGATGCAAAAAGACAGGAAAATCTTTGCCGACAGCAACAAAACCTTGTTCCTGCATAATTTCAGGCGTTGCACCGACTACTACCCAATCTTTTTCTGTGAAAGGGTAGCCGAGTAATTTGTCGCGCACCGCGCCGCCAACAAGATAGGTTTTCATAGGTTTTATATCGTTCGGAATATTCTGCGAGTATAGGGCATTGTTAAGCATAAAAAAATAATGTGCATTGCGTTGAAAAAAGTGACTGTGGGGTTGTTTGTTGATCAGAATTCATTTAGAGTCAGTCTACTTAGATTTTATACCTATATACTTATTCGAATTAATCATCATGACTCTACATCATTCCGCAAAACGTTCGTTCGCACTACGACCCATTTGGGCCGTCTGTGCATCGTTTTGCGGAATTTGGGATTAAATGAGGAAGTTCTCTTTTTAAAAACAAAGGCCGCAGCATAAAAACTGCGGCCTTTTTGTTTCTACTTAAAAAATCCGCGCTTTTTATCTTGCGACCTTGAATCAGCGTTAACAAAAAACTGTTAACGAATGACAACAAGGAGCAGGCGCATGGCAATTTTAGTTGCATATTTTTTTGTGGTGCTCATATGGGCAACCACTCCTCTAGCCATTCAATGGAGCAGCGATAGTCTTAGCTTTATTGCTGCGGCATTACTGCGCATGACTTTTGCGTTGGCGCTTGGTTTGTTAATTAATCTATTGCTACGCCGCAAGCTTTTTGCTATTTCAAAAGTATGGAAAATTTATGCGGCGGGTGCTATTGGTATTTTTCCTAATATGCCGGTGGTGTATTGGTCTGCGCAATTTATTCCATCGGGGTTAGTCGCCGTTATTTTTGCAATGTCGCCGTTTGTAACGGGGCTAATGACGATGTTATTGCTCAGGCAAAATCCATTTAATCCGCGGCGCTTGCTTGCATTGGTAATGGCATTCGCTGGTTTGATTATTATTTTTTATCAGCAATTACAGTTGAATGATCATGCCGTCTATGGCGTTTTAGGGATTTTACTTTCGTGCTTTTTATTTAGTTTTAGCAGCGTAATGGTTAAAAAAGCGAGCATGCAATTGCATGTTAATACGGATGCATTTAATCAAACCTTGGGCGCATTATTATTTTCATTGCCAGGTTTGTTGTTGGGTTGGTGGTTGTTGGATGGCCATGTTCCCAGTATGGTTTCTACTAAGTCGTGGATTGCTGTCAGCTATTTGGCCACACTGGGATCGTTATTAGGCATCACATTATATTTTTATGTGCTCGCTAATATGTCGGCGACTGCTGTGTCATTAATTACATTGATGACGCCTATATTGGCACTGATGTTAGGTGCTATCGCGGCGCATGAATCATTAAGCTGGCAGATGTGGAGCGGTGCTGGATTAGTAATAATCGCGTTACTAATTTATCTTGATGTTTCAGTACAAGTATTTTTATTTAAAATATTGCGCTCTTCTTCTTGGCGCGAAGATCATCTTCAGGAAATAAAAAATAATTTCATAAAATATAAATGAGATTCTTTGGTGCAAAAAATAGGGTGGTTGTGCAGTGAAATGTTTTGTTTTGGTGCTATGATGATATTGTTAGCTGGTATGCAAGATAGTATTTATATTTTAACTTTTTGAAATATAAGAGAAAAATGAAGTTGGCTTACTATCTGCAAAGCTAGCACCAAGTCGTTGTTGATTGACTCGGCTGATGAAAAATCAAACATAGAAAAATACCCTAGAGGAAATACTCATGAAGATGAAACAAAAGTTAGTTGCTGGTGCTGCAGTTCTTTCTGCATTAGCTGGTTTTACTGCACCTGCTGCTCACGCTGATGTTGCAGCAACAGTTGGCTTATCTAATATGTATTACTGGCGTGGTTTTGATTTGGGCGGCGGCGCAGCAGCTAGCGCAGATTTAAAATATACAGTTGATGGCTTTTATGCTGGTGCATGGACTTCTTCTGGTGATGGCCTCAATGGTACTGAATATGATTTATATTCTGGTTACACATTAACGGCTGGTGATTTTAAGGCTGATTTGAGCGTTGTAAGCTACAACTACTCTACTGCAGCTGTGCCATTAGAGCCGGGCGATTACACTGAAGCAGTTTTGGCTGTAGGTTTTGGTCCAGTTACTGCTACTTATTACAAAAGCATTTCTGCTAAAAAAGGTGCTTTGCAAGACAATAGCTATGCGTACGCAACAATTGCTGTTGTGTTAGATAAGTTTAGCTTGAAGTATGGCGTGCACTCGCAAGATTATGCTGGTAGCGACACATTGGATGGCGTAAGTCATTTGGATGCATCTTATGCATACAACGACAAGTTGAGCTTTACTCTTGGTCAATTGATTGAGAATAATGATTCAGATAATTTCAATAAAGAGCTTAATGTTGTTGTTAGTTTGTCACTTCCAATCGAATAAGTTTTCGTTAATGTAAACTTATGTTCAAAAGGCAAGCTTCGGCTTGCCTTTTGTTTTTTTGTATTAAGTTGTTTTTGCTAGCCAGTCGTTCACTATAAGAATTGTTTCTATGATTCAATAAAGCTTCTTAAATAGCCGCTATACTGTTTGGCTATACAATGGTTTTTATTGGTTAAGGAATTTTTCATGTCATCATCTCTTTCTGCGTCTGCTTCCCCTATTCTTGTTACGGGTGGTGCTGGTTTTATTGGCAGCCATGTTTGCGTTGAGCTCATCAATAGCGGTTATTTACCAATTGTTGTCGATAATCTTTGTAACAGCAAAGAGGAATCGCTCAATCGTGTGAAGCAGATTACAGGCGTGAAGCCAGTGTTCTATCAGGTAGATATCAATGATAAGGATGCAATGCGTAAAGTATTTGCTGCGCACTCTATTGAAGCAGTGATGCATTTTGCTGGGCTTAAAGCGGTAGGCGAGTCCAATCAAATTCCTATGAAGTATTATCGCTACAATGTGGCGGGAACACTTTCACTCACTGAAGTGATGGAAGAGTTTAACGTATGGAAGTTAATTTTTAGTTCATCGGCCACGGTGTATGGTGATCCGGTTAGCGTGCCTATTGATGAAAGTTTTGCGACTTCTGCAACCAATCCTTATGGTCGTAGTAAATTAATTGTTGAAGAAATATTGCAAGATATGGCTAAAGCCCCAGGCAACCAATGGAATATCAGTTTGTTGCGTTATTTTAATCCGGTTGGCGCTCATGACAGTGGTTTGATCGGCGAAGATCCAGCGGGTATTCCCAATAATTTATTGCCTTATATTGCACAAGTAGCGATTGGTAAGTTATCTCAGCTTGGTGTGTTTGGTAATGATTATGACACTGTGGATGGAACGGGTGTTCGCGATTACATTCATGTTGTTGATTTGGCCGTTGGGCATGTTGCTGCGTTGCAGGCATTAAATAAAATTGGGAATGGTTGCCGGGCCTATAATTTAGGAACGGGGAATGGCTATTCTGTATTGCAAATGGTGAAAGCATTTGAAGATGCAAGTGGCCGCAAGGTATCGTATAAGATTCTTGCGCGTCGTGAAGGTGATATTGCGAGTTGTTATGCAAAAGCTGATAAAGCGAAAGCTGATTTAGGTTGGAGTGCGAAGTTTGGTCTTGAGCGAATGATGAAAGATGCATGGCGCTGGCAAGAAAAAAATCCCAATGGATATAAAGTGTAGTAAGTTCAGAGTTTGAATTTACATTTCTATTTTATAGAAAACGAAAATAAAAAAATCCGATCATTTTTGTGATCGGATTTTTTTATGTCAGAAGAACATGATTAAACTTTTATTTCTTAGGTGCCGAGCGGCAATTGAATTTGAAATTTTGCGCCGCCCAGTTGAGATTGTTGAATATGCAATTCCCCTGCATAGCTATGAATGATATCCACAGCAACGGCTAAACCAATCCCTTGGCCAGGTTGCGAGCTATCTAGACGCTGTCCTCGTTCTAAAATGCGCGCTTGTTCTTCTGTTGGAATGCCTGCACCATCATCTTCAATAATAATTAGTAAGTGTTTTTCATGTTGAATAATACTGCTCAGTTTTACCTGTGTTTTTCCATATTTAAAGGCGTTTTCAATAATGTTGCCGAGTAGCTCCATCAGATCTTGTTCGTCGCCTGCAAATACAGAGTGATCCGTAAGTGTGCATTGAACATTGATATTTTTATCAGCATACACTTTTTGTAGTGCACTGAGTAAACGTTGAACAATTGGTTCAACGGGTGTGCGTTGATAAGTGCCTTGTTGTTGACTTGAAACGGCTCGTTGCAATTGATAGCTCACCACTTGATTCATGCGTGTAACTTGCTCTGCGGTTAATTGCTGTAACTCTTTATCGCTTGATGTTTGGCTGAGTTTGGCTTGCATGACCGCGAGTGGTGTTTTCAAGCTGTGTGCAAGATCGCTCAAACTATTGCGATAGCGTTGGCGAAGTGCTTGTTCGCGTGCGAGAACTTGATTGAGGTTATCAACAATATCTTGTAGCTCATCTGGATGTGTTCCTTGAATGTTGCTGGTGTCTCCGCTTTGCATGGCATTAAGTGCGATCGCCAATTTTTTTAATGGGTTTAAGCCCCAGCGTAAAATGGTGGTTTGTGCGAGCAATAATAAAATACAGACGGCACCAAGCCACTGCCACAGTTGACGACGATATGCCGTTTTTTGATCAAGAAATTCATCGCTGTTATGAACAACTACGAAGCGAAATGGAAACTCTCGGCTTTTAGAGTCTTCCCAAATAACATCATAGTGTGCGACAAAAGAATTATCATCATGAAGCACAATGTTTGTTTCAGCCATGGGCCCATTTTTGAATTTTGGTGATACTTTATCGTATGAGGGGGCGGTTTGCAGTGCAGCAGAATTGGAGTGCCAGATAAGTTCTTTTTTATCGTTGTAAATGTAAGCATACAGCCCGGAGTCAATACGTTCAAATTCTGTATCGATTAATGTGGCGGGCATTTGCAGTTTATTTTTATCACTTTTTTTCAGCGGTTTTTGCGGCAATTCGGCCGCGCTGAATAATAAATAAATATGGCTGCGTAAGCGTGCTTTTTCGGCTTCAATTAAATTGGCTTGGAATGCTTGATCGAGAAAAAATCCTGTAACACCTAAAAATACAGGAAGTAGCAACAGCGAGGCAAAAAATAAACGCGCCGTTATCGACGAGAATTTTTTGCTGAGTGTGGGGTTATTGATTAAAAAATTTCGCAATTTATTGTTTGTCTAAATTAAAGCGATAACCCAAGCCGCGTGATGTAGTGATGACATTTAAGCTGCCATCTGGATCGAGTTTTTTACGTAATCGTCCAATAAATACTTCAATTACATTGCTGTCGCGGTCGTAATCCTGCGCGTACAAATGTTCTGTCAATTCTGTTTTTGAAATATTTTTACCGGCATTTAAGGCTAAATAAGTAAGCGTATTGTATTCATAGCTGGTGAGTTCAATTTCTTGCTCATCGCGATGCACTCGGCGGGCACTGGTGTCTATCGCAATTGGGCCGTAACGCAAGGTTGGCGTTGCGTGGCCACTGGCGCGGCGAAGTAGGGCATGTAAGCGCGCACGTAATTCTTCGGGGTGAAAAGGCTTAGTGAGGTAGTCATCAGCACCCGCTTCAAGGCCTTCAACTTTATCTTGCCAATTGCCGCGTGCGGTTAGAATTAAGATGGGAAAGTTGCGTGATTTTGCGCGGAGTTGTTTAATTAATTGTGTGCCATCAAGTAATGGCAAACCTAAGTCGATAATGGCTAAATCGTAATCGTATTCGCTGCCTAAAAATAAACCTTCTCGGCCATCGGCAGCGCTATCGCAGGCGTATTTTTCGCTTTCAACTAATTGTACTATTTGTTCGCGCAGAGCTTTTTCATCTTCAACCACTAATAAACGCATGGCAATGAATCCTTGTTGGTTTTTCTGGGTGTGAGGCTATTCGACAACTGTGCCATTATTGGCGTCGATATTGATTGTTTTTATACGGCCATTTTTTTGTAGCACTTTAACACCATAAAGGGTTTTGTTTTCGTCCTGAAATTGGCGTACGTTCATCACTTTTCCCTCAACGTGTTGTTGCGCACGTAATGCTGCATCGGTGGCCGAAATAGCGGGTTCCTCAATGTCAGCATCGTCAGCTGGCGAAGCGATCATCTCTTGCGCAGGAGTTGCTTGCGAACTCGTTGGCTCGCTGCTAAATAAATCTTTTTTGGCAAATGCATGCTGTGCTGTTAGTGCTAGCGTGATGGCGAGCACTAACGGCAACAAAAAGGTAAAAGTTGGGCGGATAGTTTTAATCGTTGCTATTTTGATTGTTGCTACTTTCATTGTTGGTAGTGGCGACATGGTTTACCCCCGCAAATTCTGGTGAACACTATCGCTGCGTATAAAAACAAATTCAAGTTTAAGAAACATTCAATCAGAATTAGTTGTTAGCGATAGTGAGTATTAATCTCTGTACCCTGAGCGAATATTGACATCAACCGCGATTCTGTCACCAGGATGGCGATCAGTGCGAGTTTGATAAATTCGGCCTAAATAGCTGTAACTTACATCATAGCCGACTAAACGTTGTTCGTATTCAGTACGGTAATGCGTGTTACAGACTTCTTCATCTCTGTAGCGCACAACACGACTTTTGTTAGCATCATTGCCGATGGATGCACCAATTAGACCGCCCACAGCAGTTGCGCCGCCGCGACCATTACCTAATTCGTGGCCAATCGCTGCGCCCACCAAACCACCTACCACTGTACCAGCAAATGAATCACCGCCTCTGCGGCTTTCCTGTGCGTAGGTTTCAACATGACAAGAGTCGCGAGGAACATCAATCGCGACACGTTGATAAATAGGGCGAGCACTTAAAACTCGGCCGTAATCGTCATAGCGTTGGCGCTCATAACCATAGTTTTCTCGACCATAGTTTTCGCGCTCATAATATCTAACCTGCGTATAACGATAACCATCATCATAGTCACGATGCTGGTGTCTATGGTCGGCAAAGGCGCTGCTAGCGACCAACATGCTGATACTTACACCTAGCAGAGCGGGAATGAATGATGTGTTTTTCATGATGATATCCTCGAATTTATCGCGGCATTAACAACGCAAAACTGCGTCGGTATGTGCAGATTACGTCCATGAAGCTGAATCGAGGCTGAAAAGAATAAAGTTTGTTGCGACGGCTACAGATAAATAGATCGTTTAACCCCCCAAAATACACATCTAATCAGGGTATAATTGCCGCCTTATTTTATTTTGGTAATGGGTTTTTGGGCTATGGCAGATGTTTTGAATGTTAAAGACTACATGGCTGAGCTTGGCCGCAACGCACGTGCGGCAGCGCGGGTAATTGCGGCTGCCCCCACTGCTGTGAAAAATCAGGCTTTATTGGCGATTGCGGATGCACTTAATAACTCGCGCATTATATTGGTTTCTGAGAATCAAAAAGACGTAGCAGCGGCTAAGGCCAATGGTTTGGATGCCGCTATGATTGACCGTTTGGTGGTCAAGCCTGCCACTATTGATGCGATGATTGAAGGTTTGCGTCAAGTTGCCGGGTTGCCAGATCCTTGTGGCGCCATTACCGATATGAGCTATCGTCCATCGGGTATTCAAGTGGGAAAAATGCGTGTGCCGCTCGGGGTGGTTGGTATTATTTATGAATCGCGCCCTAATGTGACCATCGATGCCGCTAGCCTGTGTTTGAAGTCCGGTAATGCTGCAATTTTGCGTGGCGGTAGTGAATCTATTCATTCTAATCGCGCTATTGCTGCGTGTTTGCAAGAAGGCCTGAAGGTAGCTGGTTTGCCTGCAACAGTGGTGCAAGTGGTGGCAACAACAGATCGCACGGCGGTGGGCGAATTGATCACTATGCCGCAATTTGTGGATGTGATTGTTCCTCGCGGCGGTAAAGGCTTGATTGAACGCATTAGCAACGATGCCAAGGTTCCTGTGATTAAGCATCTCGATGGGATTTGCCATGTGTATATCGATGGCAAAGCTGATCTTGAGAAAGCATTCAATATTGCACTCAATGCCAAGACTCATCGCTACGGTGTCTGCAATGCGATGGAAACCTTGTTGGTGGATGAGCTGGTCGCCGCAAACGTTCTTCCACGCTTAGCGGTAGCCTATAACGATAAAGGTGTAGAGCTGCGTGGTTGTGAAAAAACGCGAGCACTCATTACCGCTAATGTGGCCACAGAAGAAGATTGGGCGACGGAATATCTGGCAGAAGTGTTGTCCATAAAAATAGTGTCTGGATTGGATGAAGCAATGGATCACATCGCTCGTTACAGTTCGCAGCATACTGAAGCGATTGTAACGGAAGATTACACACGCGCGCGCCGTTTTATTAATGAAGTGGATTCCAGTTCGGTGATGGTCAATGCCTCCACACGTTTTGCCGATGGTTTTGAATACGGTTTGGGTGCTGAAATTGGTATTTCCACCGATAAAATTCATGCGCGTGGCCCTGTTGGGCTTGAAGGTTTGACCTCGCAAAAATGGATTGTGTTTGGCGATGGTCATATTCGTCAATAAACCATACTTCTTAACAACATAGGTGCCTGTAAATAATATGCGCAAAAAAATCGGTATTTTCGGCGGCACCTTTGATCCCGTTCATATTGGGCATTTGCGTTTAGCGTTGGAGCTAAAACAGCAATTAGGTTTGGATGAAATGCGTTTGGTTCCTTGTCGGAAACCGCCGCATCGTGATGCACCGCAAGCGAGTAGTATTCAGCGAGCGGAAATGTTGAGTATCGCATTGCAAGGCTGCCCGGAATTGCAGTTAGATACGCGCGAGTTACAGCGCGATAAGCCTTCATATACTTACGACACGCTGCTTGAACTGCGTGCGGAATTAGGTGAGGAAGTGAGCTTAGTGTTGTGTATGGGTGAGGATGCTTTTGCAGGATTATCGACGTGGTATTGCTGGCAAGAGTTAATTCATCTTGCACATATGGTGGTCATTTCTCGCCCGGGATGGAATCTGGTTGAATTTGGTGAGGTGCGCGATTTGCTACACAAGCATCAACGCGATGCAAACGTTTTAGATTACGCGCGGGCTGAGGCCATTGTGTTGCAGTCACTGCGTTTGTTGCCGATTTCGGCTACGGAGATTCGCGCACAAATTCATGCAGGAAAATCGGCACAGTTTTTAATGCCAGAGGGGGTATGGAAGTACATAACGGAACATAATTTATATCGTTGATTGATGTGGCGAACTGAATGCAACGATTGAATGAAGAAATTGATTGATAGCAACATTTTTATATTTTTAAAACTTATAGGTAACTGAATGTCTGATTTAAACCAAGCAATTATCAACGCCCTTGAAAATCTCAAAGGTAAAAATATCGTCACGATAGATGTGCACGAACTTACCGATGTGATGGATACGTTGATTATCGCCAGCGGTACTTCAAACCGTCATACCCGTTCATTGGCCGAAAATTTGGTGATGGAAACCAAACAACAAGGTTTCCGCTCAATGGGTATAGAAGGTTTGGATTCCGGTGATTGGGTGCTCGTCGATTTTGGCGATACCGTGGTGCATGTGATGCAGCAGGAAACTCGCGATTATTATGAGTTGGAAAAACTCTGGTCAATGAAGCCGGCCAATCGCGAAAATCAAGACAAGCAAAAATAGGTTCGCGAGCTTTATCATGCGCATTCGTATTATTGCTGTGGGCACTAAAATGCCTGACTGGGTAGAGCAGGGCTACGCTGAATATGCCAAGCGGATGCCGCGTGAGTGCGTGGTTGAGATGCTGGAATTACCGCTTGCGCAGCGCACCAAAAATACCGATATTGCAAAAGCCATGGAAAAAGAAGGCGAGGCCATGTTGGCCGCTATCGGGAAAGGCGAGCAAGTAATCGCGCTGGATGTAAAAGGTAAGCCGTGGAGTACTGAGCAGTTGGCAGACAATATGGCGAGCTGGAAAATGAGCGGCACTAACTATTGTTTGCTGATAGGTGGCCCGGATGGTTTAGCGCCAGCGTGTTTGGCAATGGCATCGGCTACATGGTCGTTGTCGCCACTCACATTGCCTCATCCCTTAGTGCGTATTGTGGTGATTGAACAGCTTTATCGTGCCTGTACTATTTTACAAAATCATCCCTACCATAAATAAAAAATAAATAAGAAACATACATACATAAAAATCTGTTTGAGTCCTGAATCGCATGTTTGAGAATCAACATTTCAAAGATCATCAAAAAGAAGCGCAGTTGTTTCGTGTTCGCTTGGGAGTGATGGTGTGCGTTATGTTGTCGTTGTTTGGCGTATTGATTTATCGTTATTACGATTTGCAGGTAGTAAACACGCTTGATTATGTTACTCAATCCGAACACAACCGTGTTCATGTGGAACCAATCCCCCCTACGCGTGGACTAATTTACGATGCTAATGGTGATGTGCTGGCCGATAACCGCCCAAGCTATACATTAGCGATCATTATCAATAAAAATTACGACCTTGATGCAACCTTAGCGTTGCTTAAAACGCTGGTAGAAATTACACCGGCGGATTTAGAAAAATTCTACAAACTTAAGAAGCAACAACTTCATCCGCTTGAAGCTATTCCTTTACGTTACCGGTTAACGGAAGAAGAAATTGCGCGCTTGGCTGTGAATGAATATCGCCTTGAAGGCGTACAAGTGGATGCAGAGTTGGTGCGCGATTATCCCTATGGCGATTTGTTCGCGCATACAGTGGGCTATGTGAGCCGCATTAGTGAAAATGATGTTGAAAAGTTTTCAGAGGAACAATTGCTTCGCTACAACGGTACTCATGCTATCGGGAAAATTGGTATAGAGAGTAGCTATGAAGATCAATTGTTGGGTGAGGTAGGCAGTCAAAACGTAGAGACTAATGCACGTGGCCGTGTGCAACGTGTATTGGATCGTGTTGATCCTCGCCAAGGCAAAAATATCACGTTGAATATTGATTTAAAGCTGCAGCAACAAGCCGCGAATATTATGGCAGGGCGCCGCGGGGCTGTAGTGGCGTTGAATGTGAAAACGGGCGGTGTATTGGCGGCTATCAGCAACCCCGGTTTTGATCCTAATTTATTTGTGACTGGAATTGGTTACAACGATTATAAAAATTTAAACGAATCATTAGACACGCCGTTGTTGAATCGTATTGTTCAAGGCCAGTTTCCATCGGGCTCGACGGTTAAGCCGATGATTGGGTTAGGTGGATTGCATTTAGGGTTTACAAATACCACTCGCACTATTAGCGATCCTGGTTATTTTATGTTGCCGGGCAATAGTTATCGCTGGCGCGACTGGACGTTAAAAGTATTTGGTGGTGGTCATGGTGTGGTGAATTTGCGCAAAGCGATTTCAGAATCCTGCGATACTTATTTTTATGAATTAGGTTCGCGTATGGGGGTCGATAATCTTCACGATTTCGGTGCGCATTTTGGTTTGGGTGGTCGCACGGGTATTGATATTCCCAATGAGCGAACCGGTGTTTGGCCTTCAAAAGATTGGAAGAAAGCAAAAAAGAAACAGCCGTGGTATCCCGGCGACAGCGTTAACATGGCAATTGGTCAAGGTTATGTAGCTGTTACACCAATACAATTAGCCGTTATGGTGTCAACAATTGCGAGTCGTGGTGACCGTTATCGCCCGCAATTAGTAAAAGCCATTGATGGTGTTGTACAGCCGCCTATTCTTGAGGATCACATCGAGATTAAAAAAGAATACTGGGATGCTGTGTTCGAAGGTATGCAAGATGTTATTTATACCCCCGGTGGTACGCTGCAGCGTTATAAGTTGTGGCAGGGTGCGGATTATCGTATAGCCGGTAAATCGGGTACGGCGTCGGTGGTAGGTATCGCGCAGGGTGCGAAATATAATGCATCGGCTTTAAACTCTGTGCATCGCGATCACGTTTGGTTTATTGGTTTTGCACCTGCTGATGATCCGCAAATCGCAATTTCAATTTTGTTGGAAAACGATGACCATATTTCTGAGAACCCAAGCCTGCTCGCGCGCACTATGTTTGATGCGTATCTGCGCGGTTTTTATCGCGCGCCAGGCGAGCCGGTACATGGATTCCCTGTGCCTAATGGAAAGCAGCCGGTAGTGGCACCAAAGCCAGTTGTAGATGAAAGTGAATCACCTGATGTTGATGCAACCCCAGATGATATTAAAACTCCAGGTACAGGCAATGAATAGAGTGATTGCTATGTCGATAACGTTTTTAAGGCTGCATGTTTATGGGTAGCCAAGATTTTCAACGGCGCATGCATGCTGATGGCGTGGGCTTTCGTCGTCGCGACAGATTTGCGCAGCGTTTTCATATTGATTATTTATTGCTGTTCTTGTTGATGGGTATTTGCTGCTTTGGCATGGTCGTACTTTACAGTGCGAGTGGAAGCAGCATTCAAACCATGCAAAAGCAGGGTACTTTTTTTCTCATTGCCTATGGTGCGATGTTTGTTATCGCGCAAATCCCCGTTGATTTTATGCGGCGTGCGGCACCTTGGTTATTTGCATTGGGAGTAGTGCTGTTAGTGTTGGTGTTAGCAGTGGGAATTGGTGCGAAAGGTGCGCAGCGATGGTTGGGTGTGGGCGGTATTCGCTTTCAACCTTCAGAAGTTATGAAGGTCGCCATGCCATTAATGATTGCTGCTTTCTTAAGTCGACAAGTCTTGCCGCCACGCTTTTTGCATATTGTGATAACGCTGATGTTAATCGCTGTACCTACGGCGCTAATTATCAAACAGCCTGATTTAGGTACCGCTATTTTGGTGTTGGTATCGGGGATGGTGGTTTTGTTTTATGCGGGCTTGCAGTGGTGGTATATCGCATTTGTTGCGGGTGCTTTTGGAGCAAGTCTCTGGCCTGTGTGGCATTTTATGCTTCACGATTATCAGCAAAAACGTATCTTGATGTTGTTAAATCCAGAGAGTGATCCACTCGGTGCGGGATGGAATATTATCCAATCAAAAACTGCAATCGGTTCAGGCGGGCTGCACGGTAAAGGTTGGCTGGAGGGCACGCAATCGCGTTTGGATTTTTTACCGGAAGGGCATACGGATTTTATTATCGCCGTGATGTCAGAAGAGTTTGGGCTGATTGGTGTGCTGTTGTTGTTAGCCGCTTATATTTTGGTGATTGCGCGTTGCATGTTTATCGCCGTAAATGCGCAAGATACCTTTGGCCGTTTGCTGGCGGCGAGTATTGCCACCACATTTTTTGTGTATGTATTTGTGAATATGGGGATGGTGGCCGGCATGCTACCTGTGGTTGGAGTACCATTGCCATTTATTAGTCAAGGTGGAACGGCGATAGTGGTGTTGATGTCAGGGTTTGGTATTTTAATGGCCATATCTACTGAGCAAAAAAGGGTTATGAACCCGTAATAATTGAGTATGAATATTGTGTCGATAAGTGAATTAAAACATTGGTTTCAAACGACCCTGAGCCTTACTGCGTTATGTGCGCTCGTCAGTGCGTCAACGTGTATGGCAGATTATCGTCAGCATCCAGAAGCACAAAAGTTCATTGATGAGATGGTCACTAAAAATGGATTCAAGCGTGCAGAGTTAGAGCAATGGCTTGCGAAGGCAGAAAAGAAGCAAGCTATTCTTGATGCAATTTCTCGCCCGGCAGAACAATCTAAAACCTGGAAAGAATATCGTCCTATTTTTATGATGCCGGTGCGCATTGAAAATGGTGTGAAGTTCTGGCGTGACAATCGCGAATATTTAACGCGTGCTGAAAAAGAGTTTGGTGTTCCTGCGGAAGTTATCGTCTCCATTATTGGCGTTGAAACAAATTACGGGCGCAATACAGGCAACTATAATGTGATTGATGCGCTTTCAACGCTCGCGTTTGATTATCCGCCACGCGCACCTTTTTTCCGTTCGGAATTAGAAAATTATTTTCTGTTGATGCGCGAACAAAAACATAATCCTATTGAATTCAAAGGCTCTTATGCCGGTGCGATGGGCTATGGTCAATTTATGCCATCCAGTTATCGTAAGTGGGCGATAGACTACAGCGGTGATGGTTTTACGGATATTTGGAAAAGCCCCGAAGATGCGATTGGCAGCGTGGCTAATTATTTTAAACAGCATGGTTGGCAAACTGGTGAGCAAGTAACTGTCGGCGCACACCTCACTGGTGATATACCGGCTAGCCAATTTAATACCATTATTTCGCCGGAAGTCACGGTTGATGAATGGCGTCAGCGCGGTATTAATCCTATTGCGTGGATTCCGCCCACAACTAAAGTTATCGCTATTCAATTTGACGGCAATAATGGTTTGGAATACTGGTTTGGGTTACAAAATTTTTATGTGATCACACGCTACAACCGTAGCCCCATGTATGCCATGGCAGTGTATCAATTGAGTCAATCCATTAAATTGGCGATGGAGAAAGAATAGTGTTTGTGGTGTTGCGATATGGTTTTTTATTGTTATTGATCGCCTTGATCAATGCGTGTTCGCATACACCAGAGAGCGATTCAAATTCATCGTCGGCTGAAAAGTCACCGTCAGGAAAGCGCTACATTGGTAAAGATCGCGATTGGGGCCCTGGCGAAGAAATTGATATGTCGCATGTGCCAGATGCTACGCCGCGTTATGAAACACGCACCATTGCAGGTAATAAAAACCCCTACACCGTATTGGGAAAAACCTACGTATTGATGGATGACGAGCGCGGCTATAAAGCGCGCGGTAAAGCATCCTGGTACGGCTATAAATTTAATGGTGAGCAGACCTCTAACGGCGATCTTTACGATATGTTTAGCATGACGGCGGCACATAAAACATTGCCGATTCCTTCGTATGTTCGCGTAACTAATATAGAAAATAATAAAAGTGTTGTTGTGCGTGTAAATGATCGAGGTCCCTTTCATGAGGACCGGATTATTGATTTAAGTTACGCTGCAGCGCAACGTCTTGGTATCACCAAAGTAGGTACTGGTGATGTGGAGGTGGAAGCATTGGTGCCGGTCGATGATCCGCGTCCACCTTTACGTGCTACTAACAAATCATGGGCGTTAAATAAAAACACTACTATAAATAAAAGCAGTAATGTAAATAAACCTGCGGTTAGTGCGGCGGAACAACCGATACAAGCGACAACCTACTCGCCAGAAATTACATCGCACGTAGGTGGCGCATATTTGCAAATTGCTGCGTTCGGTGTTGAAGCATCCGCCAAACAATTTGCGAGTCAGGTAGGTTCTAAACTTAGTTATCCTGTTGTTATTAGTGCAGTAGACAATCCACAAAAATTATATCGTGTCCGTGTTGGGCCGTTTGAAAGTGCGCAAAAGTTAGAACAAGCGCGCGATCAATTACAAAAAATTAATGTTTTACAGTCTCATGTCGTCTATTGATGCATTTTATCATTCAAACAGCGCGTTTTATGGTTTAAGCAATGCTACAATCTCAGCTAATTTTTAATCGCCATTGTTCTATTTTGAAGTGACTTCTTATTATGTTGAATACTTTTCGTTTTTTATCTCAATCTGTGCGTTTTATTAAAACACCATTAAGTGTGGTGCTTGTTGCTATTAGTTTAACTGGCCCTGTGTTTGCACAACAATCCACAACGCCTACGTTAGGGCAAGCTACCTCTGCTCCCGCGCAGGGTCAGGCTGCGGCGCCGCAACAAGCTGCTGCGATTCCTGATGCCCCAGAGATTGCAGCAAATGGTTACATCGTTATTGATGCTGATACAGGCACAGTGCTTGCTGAAAAAAATTCAGATCAACGTTTGCCTCCTGCCAGCTTGACCAAAATTATGTCGAGTTATTTGGTTGTCGATGAAATTGAGCGCGGCCGAATTACAGAAAACAGTATGGTTAACATCAGTGTGAAAGCCTGGAAAATGGGCGGTTCTCGCATGTATGTTAAAGAAAGTACTCAGGTGTCGGTGATAGATTTATTGCGCGGTGTTATTGTTCAATCGGGTAATGACGCTACTGTTGCCTTGGCAGAATATGTTGGCGGCAACGAGGACGCATTCGTCGATATGATGAACAAGCGCGCAGCTATTTTGGGCATGAAAAATACGCATTTTGTTAACTCTTCAGGTATGCCAGATCCTGAGCACTATTCAACAGCTCGCGATCTTTCTTTAGTGGCTCGTGCGGTTATTAATGATCACCCGTCGCATTATGGTTTGTATGCTGAAAAAGTATTTTTCTACAATAATATTCGCCAGCCAAATCGCAATTTATTGTTGTATCGCGATCCTACCGTTGATGGTTTAAAAACGGGCCACACTGAAGAGGCAGGTTTTTGTTTGGTGTCATCTTCCAAGCGTGAAAATACACGTTTGATTACTGTTGTGATGGGTACTAAAAGTGATGAGGCGCGTGCAGCAGAAACTCAAAAATTATTGGCTTATGGTTTCCGCTATTATGAAACAGCCGATGTTTATAAAGCTAATACTCTTATCACCAAGGCGCGGGTCTGGTCTGGTAAGGCTCCAGAAGTATCATTGGGCTTAACCAAAGATATACGTTTAACCATACCTCGTGGTCGTCAAGATGCATTAAAAGCAACGGTACAGGTACAGGAAAATATCAAAGCACCTATTGCAGTGGGACAGGTATTGGGTAGCCTTTCAGTTGAGCTTGACGGAAAAGTAGTTAGCAATCAGCCTTTGGTGGCACAAGAGGCTGTTGAGCAAGCTAGTTTTATGGCTCGTTTGTGGGATAGTTTTAAACTCTTCTTACGTAATTTGTTCAGTTAATTGATGTATATGGGGGCTTAGGCCCCCATTTGTTTTGGAGCTACCATGTCTGAACAACAACCCCCTAAAATTGAATTTCCCTGTGAAGATTACCCGATCAAAGTATTGGGTGATGCCGATCATGAAATGCATACTTATGTCCTGGAAATTATGGAGCGCCACGCTCCTGGATTTGATCAAACACGCATTACCATCAACGAGTCCAGCAAAGGTCGTTATCAATCTTTAACGGTATGGATTACCGCTACAGGTGAACAGCAATTGCGTGCGATTAACGAAGATTTACGTATCAGTAAAAAAATTAAAATGGTGATGTAGCGTGTCTGAGTTGCATGAATCAGCTGTAGCAAGTTCGCGCTTGCTTGAAGTGACTGATTTTGCCGTTCAGTCCTATGAAAAGGTCTGGGCGGCGATGACCGCTTTCACTAATCAGCGCACGCCAGAAGACAATGACAAACTTTGGTTGGTGCAGCATCCACCCGTTTTTACGCAAGGGCAGGCTGGTAAAGCCGAGCATTTGCTAGTTCCAGGCGATATTCCTGTCATTCAAACTGACCGTGGCGGTCAAGTAACCTATCATGGACCAGGGCAATTAGTGGCTTATCCTCTGTTGGATTTGCGCCGCCTGAAAATGGGGGTGCGCGATCTAGTCACCGCTATTGAAAGTACTATCGTCGCGACTCTCGCTCATTACGATATAGAGGCATACCCCAAAGCAGATGCTCCGGGTGTGTATGTGAACGGCGATAAAATTGCCTCATTGGGTTTACGAGTGCGTCGCGGCTGTAGTTTTCATGGGCTAAGTCTGAATGTTGCGATGGATTTATCCCCCTTTTTGCGAATCAATCCCTGTGGTTATCAAGGCTTGGCGATGACGCAAATGCATGACTTGTTGAGTACGCGGATTAATATTATTGATGTACAACAACAACTGGTTCAACAATTCGCGCAGAAATTGGGCTACGAAACCTGTACAATAGCCCCCACTTTTTAAAGCAATCCACATATAGCCCACAAGGCTTGCGTTTCGCAGAGAATTACCATGTCTGATCTAACTCCACCATCTGCCCCAATGTCTGTTACTCCGGTTTCTGTCGTGCCAGAGCTGCAACCAGTAAAGCGCACCGAGCGTCATAAGCAGGGCGAAAAGCTGCGCGATGCGGATAAAGTTGAGCGTATCCCTGTAAAAGTTATCGCCAGTGACCGCGCTGAGATTCAGCGCAAACCCGATTGGATTCGTGTGCGTATTCCTGCTTCGCCAGAAGTGGAACGCATCAAAAGTATTCTGCGTAAAAATAAATTGTCATCGGTGTGTGAAGAGGCAAACTGTCCAAATCTCGGCGAGTGTTTTAGCGGCGGTACAGCAACGTTTATGATTATGGGCGATATCTGCACTCGTCGCTGTCCGTTCTGCGATGTTGGCCACGGCAAACCTAATCCGCTCGATGAAAATGAACCGCGCAAACTCGCAGAAGCAATTGCAGAAATGCGTTTGAAATATGTTGTCATCACCTCAGTAGATCGTGATGATTTACGTGATGGTGGCGCACAACATTTTGCCGATTGTATTCGCGAGGCACGCGAGTTCAGCCCAAATTTACAAGTTGAAGTTCTTGTACCTGATTTCCGTGGCCGTATGGATATCGCATTGGATATTTTAGAAAAAGAAGCGCCCGATGTTTTCAATCACAACATGGAAACCGTTTCACGTTTATATCGCCAAGCGCGTCCGGGTGCTAATTACGAATGGTCGCTTGAGTTGCTTAAACAATACAAAGCGCGTCGCCCGGATGTATTAACCAAATCAGGTTTGATGGTTGGATTGGGTGAAACCAAAGAAGAAATTATTGAAGTAATGCAGCACATGCGCGATCACGATATCGATATGCTTACCATCGGCCAATATTTGCAGCCATCAAAAGATCACTTGCCAGTAGCGCGTTACGTACATCCAGATGAGTTTGCTGAATACACTAAGCTCGCCGATGAAATGGGTTTTAAGCATGCCGCTTGTGGTCCGCTAGTACGCTCAAGTTATCATGCCGATAAACAAGCGCATGGCGAAGAAGTAAAGTGGTTTGGCGATACTGTAAAAGCGTAACGTCTATTTTTAAAAGCTTAGCGCTTATTTTAAATAAACAGAAAAATCTATTAATACAACAGCGCCGTTACATACGGCGCAATTTTGTGGCCATGTCCTAGTGTCAAAAAAACCAGAAATAAAAGTTCATCTGCTGCAAGCCGCGCCAAAACATTTTGCGCAGGTGGCTGCTTGGCATCATCAGGAATGCGAGCGCCAAGGCTTGCAGTCAACATTAGCAACGCGCCAACAACGATTGCTTTTGCATGTTCAAGAAGATGTGATTCCAAAAACGATTATTCTTTCTCAAGGCCGACAACTTATCGGTTGCGTAAGTTTGGTGAATTACACCTATCGCACCGACAGTAGCGTACTTATCCCCAAAAATTCTGCACCTGTGTGGTTAAGTAATTTATTTGTGGTTGAAGAAATGCGCCATCAAGGTTTTGGGAATTTACTGATAGAAGCTGCAAAAAAATACGCAATTGATATTGGTGCTGCTGAGCTATGGCTCTCCGCCGCAGAATATACTGATTACTATCAAAAGCGCGGCTGGGAAATATCGCGCCGTGCTCGCTTGGGCGGGCGCCAAGTGAATGTAATGCAGATTCAGTTACAGCCTGTAGTTGCTTTGCGGATGATTAGTTAAAGGATTATTTTTTTAAGAAGTTTCGAGCCAGTGGCCTTTCTATAAAGCGATAGGTATTTTGATCTAACGCTTCTGCAAATTTTATTTTGGCTTGTGCCGTTTGGTCGTTGTATAGATCTTTGTAACCGCTATAAAAATAATATTCGGTTTTTTCGCAGCTGTTGTGTGCCATCTTTTTTAGTGCGTCTGCGCTGATGTTGTCCGTCCAATAATTCAGTAGTGATTCCTCCCATTTATTATTAAACGTTATTTTGTTTTGTGTCAGCCATGGCTGTTGCTGGGATTGCTGGGCAATGATGTCACTTTTTATTAAATCGTAGACCGTAAAAGAGTTGTGAGTTTTTACATAAGCTGAAAAGCCATTGGCTGCTTTTTCCCAGTCACCAAGATTCATATTAATTTCGTGATAGCTTGTTTCGCTAGTCGCCAAGCCTTTGTTAAGCGCAAGTTCAAGCAGTGCGTTAGCATTTTTTGTGTATCCAAGTATCGAATAATCTTGAGCGGTTATGCTAAGTGTTGTGCTGGTTGGATTGAGTTCTAAAGCGATGCTTGATTCATTTAAACCAAGAAGATTTTGATGTTGATCTAGAAGTGAGCCGGATAAATTGTAATGTAGTTCTTGGTTGTCGGGTGCGAGCGGGATTGCTAGTTTGTAATATTTTGTTGCATTGGCAATATCTTTAGGGTTTTCATAGCTGCAGTTATTAACATTCGCACGTTTTTCGTAAGTGAGCGCAATGGCTTTATAGAGTTCTGCTGAGTCAGTAATATTTTCTGCTCCTAATTTTAGTGTAGCTATTGCTAAAGTAAAGTAATGATCTTCCGTATAAATTTTGGCGAGCTGAATATAGGCGCTGTCATTTTTTGGTTGTTCTTGAATAGCTTGCAACAAAATTTCACGTAGCATTTGATGGTTGGGTTGATGTTGTGTGTCTTGTTTTATAGCGGTTGCAATAAATTTAGCTAATGATGGTGGGTTCATGGTTTCTTGAACTGATTCTGGCATTTGCAGGAAATAGTCTTTTGCTGTTTGAAATGCGTTTGCATTGCGGTCGTGTAATGTGTCGTCGTAATAAATGTTATAGAGTGCGCCAATCACTGCTAGATTGCCTGGTACAAGTAATAAAGTTTCACTAAAGTAATTTTTCGCTAGATTGTATTCGGCCATGTTTTGTGTGGCTTGTGCGTGTTTTAGGTGCGCGTACGCGAGATCGTATAACGGTTCGGGAGCATTACTATTTTCTTCGGATTTTTTAATGAGTATTGCAATTGCAGGGGATGAGTTAATTTTTTTGGATTCTTGCAGTAATACTGTAATGTTATTGATGATTTTTTGCTTTGTTGTGTTTGCTTGTGTTGTGCTTGCGTCTAAGCTGCTTGGTGTTGTACTGCTGCAGCTTGTTAGTAGCAGTAGCGCAGTAAAAATACTGAGTAATAATGTCACAATGTATTTTCCTTTCTTGTTAAAGTCTAAAGTTAAAGCCTAAAATTAACCAATGATTTTGCATGTTAAATTCTATGTCTAGATTAAAGTGCAAAACCTAATTCTTCTGCTTTTACAAAAGACTTTTCAGATTCATAGAGAAGATTGTTGTATCCCTGTGCTAAACCGAGAAGGTAATAGGCTTCGCCATTTTTAGGTTCAATTTTTGTGGCTTGTGTGGCTGCAGTAAGTGCTTTTTCATAAGCCCCCTTTTTGATGTATAGCTTTGCAATACTGATAAAGTTTTCTGCTTTGCCGCTAGCTGCTGCAGTTTGGTTCAGTTTATTGAGTTCAGCTGTTGTTTTATCATAGCTATAAGTGATCGACCAATCATTGCTATCTAGTAGTTGTTGGACTAGATCGTAATATTGTGGGTATTCTTTTGGTGTTGTTTGGAAAGATTTAAATAGAATACGTTGCTCAATAATGTAATTTCCATTTTCTTCGTGACCTTTTTGGGTAAGCGAAAAGTAGGGGTTATCAAAGTTTTGTCCTTGGCTATTTACCGTAACAATGTATTCCGGGCTTGGTTGTGGGAATACTAAACGTGTAGATAATATGTAGCCTGGATCATTAGCAAAATCTTGTACACGGTCCTGTGGCTTATGTAGATCGCGCAAGTCAGAAAACAAACCAATAAGCTGTGTAATGTTAAATGCGTAATTGATTTTTTCTTTATTATTGCTTGAATTATTTTTGGTTGTGAAGTGACCATTCAGGGTAAAGCGCTGCCACATGCTGTCTGCATTATTAGCGTTGAGCTGAGTGATGTCGGCAAATGGATAAATACGGCTCATCATGTCGCGAAAATTTTTATCGCGCTCGCGAGAGTACTGCCACATGCCGCGTAAGCGTTGTTCAAACATTCCGCCAAATGTCATATTAAAACTAGCTTCTGTTTTATCACCATTAAATTTATCGAATGAAATATCTAAGTGCGCAAAATGTTCTGCTGCTGGCAATGATTTAATTGTGACTATGTTTTGTGTTGCAGTGTTAACGATAAGCGCGGGTTGACCTTCCAATCCCAGAGAGAAACCTGGGAATAGCGTGGTATCGCCGCTGGTATCTAGCCATGTTTCTTGTAAATTTTCTTGTGCGGGGATATGTACAATCATGTGGTCAAAGTTAACGCTGGTGATTGACATATCAGGAATGCCGCGTGAGCGCGTCACCAATAATGCTGGATCAGCATTGATGCCCAATTTTCGCAGCATGGTAACTGCAAGTGTCGTCTGATCTTTACAGTCGCCATAGCCATTGCTCAACACTTCAAATGCATTATGAGGTTCGTAACCGCCTCTGCCAGCGTGAGCAAATACGTAGCGAACTTTTTGTTGCAGTGTTTGATAGACGGCTTTTACTTTATCTTCAGGTGTGATGGCGGTTTTTGTGATGTCTTTGATTAAGGTATTCAGATTCGCATCGGTGAGCAAATGCGGCGTAACTAATTTGTTAGACCAGTCTGCAACTTGGTTCCATGATCCCATAGTACTAACGCGGATTTGTGCTGCACGGGCTTGATCGCGCGGCATATTTTCTTGCAGGGCAACACTTGGGAGATTTTTTGCTTTCCAGGTGATGATTTGAAGGTTGTTTTTTTCTTGCTGTGTTTTTGTTATGCCGAATTCATTACTTTTGCTGAAGTCATTGCTGTAAAAAATAAAGTTCTTGGGTGCGTTAATGGTTAGCTCGGTATTGGCGACTGGATCTGAACGTGAGCCTTGGTTGGCTGCGCGATCTTCCCACCAATTTAAACTAAAGCTATCAAACCATTGGTTGCTGATAATTTTTTTGGTATCTGTGTAGCGATATTGAAATTCAATAACAGAACCTTTGCGTACATTAGGTAATGAAAATAAAAGTTCTTTACGGTCGTGATAAAAGTTTTCATCGGTAGGGCTTTGTATCTGCGTTGCATCAGCTTTGATGCTATCCATCTGTCCTTCTGGTGTGCGAACGTTAGCAAACTCTAGCGTTATATCTTCATAGAAACTGTTGAATGAAATACTGATTTGACTATAGTCGCGTACTGCTTCATCGCTGTTAATATAAACCGCAACATAAGATGTTGCGTGACTGAAGTAGTTCTCATCGATGTCGATCTTGGTGCTGCGCTGAATAATTTCAGCTTCGGTTTTGGGGTCGTGTTTAAATTGCTTGAGAAGGATAGGTAAGGGCGCTGCTATGCGTTGTGTACTAGTATCCTCAGCGATAGCAAGCTGAGTAAAACAAAGTAATGACATTAAAAAAAGTATGATGAATTGATTCATTCTTGTTAAGTTGTTAGTGCTCATCCCGTAGTCCCCATTACTTTGTTAATGCGTTATTTGCTTAGTAATACCTTGCTTACAATGTTTTTTGCAGTGGCGATAACCTCGAGCATACTCGTACTAATGTCGATGGTATGTACATCGATTTCGCTTTCTGGGTTTTCAAGGCTATCAAATTGACTTGTCAGTAAATGCGGTGCCATAAAGTGGCCTTTGCGCTTATTGATGCGCTCTTGAATAACGTCTTGTTTTCCACTCAGAAATAAAACGATAGTTCGCAAACCTGCTTTACGTAGTTCGTTGCGATGCTTTTGTTTTAGTCCAGAAAAGGCCAGTACGGAGTGTTGGTTATTGATCGCATTGTTTTCAAGATGCTGTTTGATGGCAGCAACCCACGGAGTACGGTTTTCATCGGTAAGAGGTATGCCATTTGCCATCAGCGCTTTTGATTCGGCGCTATGGAAATCATCGGCATCTAAAAGTGTGTAGTCATAGTGTTCAGCAAGCGCTTGAGCCAGTGTGGATTTACCACAGCCTGAAACACCCATCACGATAATGAGATGAGTGCTCGCGTTTGAATTTGATACTGTTTTGCTCAAGGTGATTTCTCACTTATGTTTAAAAAAGTAAATAATATTACGCTGGATCTTGTACACCACCAAATGCGGCGTGAAGTGCGCTGATAAAGTTTTTCAATTCGCCGGACATAATCGCAAAATCGGCATCGAATTGTTCTGCTTTGCTTTCTGGGTTGCGATCGTTCGCTTTTTCACTAATCACATCTTCAAACTTTACGCGTTTTACGGCGAGTTGATCGTCGATGATGCAGCTAATCGATTCTTTCCAGACCAATGCCAGTTTACTGACAAACATGCCGCTATTAATGTGATTCAGAACTTCAGTTGCACTTAAATCTTGTTTTTTGCAGCGAATTACGCGGCCATCTTTACCAGCTTGTAATTCGCACTCTTCGCCTAGTTCAAATTCTGTAGGTACATTGCCTGTTTGTAGCCAGTGAGTCATTACTTGCGTGGGTAAGTTTTTCGCAGTAATCGGTATGCAACGCAAACTGCCGAGAGCTTCACGCAATTTGCTAAGTAAATCTTCTGCGCGTTTGGCAGAGGATGAATTGACGATAATTAATTGTTCTTGTGGTGCTATGTAGGCAAAGTCGAGCGATGATTTTGCAAAAGCTTTTGGTAGCAGCGAAAAAATAATTTCATCTTTTAATGTTTGACGCTCTTTGCGACCAACACTGCGTGATTCTGCTTCGCTGATGGCGAGCGCTTTTTCTTCTAGTTGTTCATTGATAACGGATGAGGGCAGGATTTTTTCTTGTTTTTTTGCACAAATCATCACATAGCCATTAGTGGTATGAATGTATTCGCTGCCGTGACGTCCGAGCGGTGGTACAAAACCATAACGTAGCAAGTCTAAGCTGCCGCAAGGATTAAAACAAAAAGCCTCTAATGCGTTGTTGAGTTCTTCAGGTGTGTGTGACCATTGTTCGGTAAGGCGATAAAGACGAAGGTTTTTAAACCACATGAAACTTTCCAAAGCGCAGAGCGCAAAATAACGAGATAAATCTAAACATGAATCGCGGTTTATATTTTTTAAAATGTACTTTTAATAAATACATTTTTATAAGCCGCGATCAATAACGCGAAGGAATGAATTAACAATCAATTAACCAACGATATCAATTAATTCCACATCAAAAATTAATGCTGCAAAGGGAGCAATACTTGCGCCAGCGCCGCGCTCGCCGTAAGCGAGTTCGTGTGGAATGTATAAACGCCATTTGGAACCTACGGGCATCAACTGCAATGCTTCTGTCCAGCCGGCGATAACGCCGTTTACGGGGAAATCAATTGGTTGGCCGCGAGTAACTGAGCTGTCAAAAACAGTACCGTCAATGAGGGTGCCGTGGTAGTGAGTTTTTACGCGTGATGTGGCAGTTGGAATTGCGCCAGTACCTTGAGTAATCACTTCGTATTGCAAGCCAGATTCAGTAACGGTGATACCTTCTTTTTTTGCATTTTCTTTCAAAAACAATTCGCCTTCTAAGGCTTTGAGCCCCGCTTTGGCAATTTCTTTTTCTTGCATTAGTGTGCCGACGATACGGAAAGCTTCTTCAAGTTCTGCGCGCGGCACTTGGCTTTCTTTACCATTCAATGCATCTATTACACCTTGAGCAACGGCAGCGGCATCAACACCATCAAATGGATTGGACGCGAGTTGTTCGCCCATTTGGCGACCAACGCCGTAGCTGACGCGTAGTTCAGTTGTGTTGTATTTATCAGACATAAAAGGTTCTCTACTTGAGCATTAAAAGGCCGCGCAGTCTATCAGATTGGGAGGCACTTTTATCCTCCTTCTCATTTGATTTGCGATATCAGTCTATGGTTAATAATTAAAATTCGTGAATAAAAATTTCCCAAAAAGCGAGAAAGAGTGCAGCGAGGAGTGGGCCTATGGCAAAACCATTGATGCCGAATAAACTAATGCCACCTAAGGTGGAAAGTAGCACCAGATAATCCGGCAATTGGGTATCCCTTCCTACCAAGATGGGGCGTAAAACATTGTCTATGGTTGAAATAATGCCTACGCCAATGCCTGTCAGAATGAGTGCAGATGTAGTGTCGCCGCTAGCAGTGAGGTAGATCGCAATAGGCACCCAAATGAGTGCTGATCCTACGGACGGTATAAGCGATGCAAATGCCATAAGCACGCCCAGCAATAATGCTCCATGAACTCCGAGGCTCCATAAGGTGACTCCACCAATAAGGCCTTGAATCATAGCGATCACAATGTTTCCTTTGATTGTCGCGCGAGTTACTTCGGTGAAAACGGCAAATAACGTGCGTTCACGGGTATCACCCAAGGGAAGTGCGCGAACCAGTAGCTCTATTAATTTGTTTCCATCGCGCAGCATAAAGAAGGCGATATAGAGCATAAGTGCAAGGCTAAGCAGGAAGTTAAAGGCATTTTGGCCTATCGTGAATGTATTTTGTGCGAGAAATTTACCACTCGCCATAGCCGCATTGACGGCATCGGTTTTGATATTGTTGAGGTCAAAACCAAGCTTCAGCAGTAGGTTGCTGGCACCGGGAAATCTATTACGAATTAATTCTATATAGTGACCTGGGTTGATTTCGCCGGACTGTAGCTTGCCGTACATTGTCACACCCTCATCAATAACCGAACTAACAACAACCATTAGCGGTAAGATCACGACCACGATGCAGAGTAGTAAGGTAGTGATTGCTGTAATGTTGGGATATGTGGGCCAGCGTTTTAATAGCAGTTTTTGCACGGGGGAAAAAATAATAGCAATAGCGCAAGCCCAAAAGATAGCACCAAAAAAAGGCTTTAATAGCCACATGAAGCCGCAGGAGACGAGCAATAACAGGAGCAAAAAGGTACGAGTTTCTAATTTGTCATGCATGAAGCAATCCTTAAATACGTTATCGATGGTTGGCAGTTGCCGCTAGGTTTTACATCGTCTTACGAGACTATACGGTAGCCACTGGCAAGTGTCATCTGCCAGCCCTGTGCTAATCTTATTATGTGAGAAATCGTTTTTTTGACTAGGAGTGTTTCTCTATTACATCCCTTCATCACCGCCTATTCGGTGTGTAGTTTATGACGCTAATTTGGTTACGTATTATTGTACTGCTATGCAGTTGCGTGAGCGTCATGACGTTGGCTGAGGCCAGCCCTTATGTTGTCGAAGTTCGCGCCGTGTCGCCTGATCGCGTTGATAACTACTATGCGATATTGCTGAAAATGGTATTAGCGGCCAGCAAAAAGCCTAATGAAACCATTGATATTCGTTTTTCGGATCGCCAATTTACACAAGCGCGTTGGATCGCTGAAGTGCAATCTGGACACCTGAATGAGGTCATGTGGACAACCACATCGAAAGAGCGAGAGCAATTATTGCGTCCTATTCGTATTCCTCTTTTTAAAGGGCTTTTGGGTAAGCGTATATTAGTAATCCGTCGTCAAGACCAAGCGATTTTTGCTAAAGTTAACACAAAAGAGGATTTAGCTCTGTTAGTTGCCGGACAAAATGCCCATTGGTCCGATACGGAGATTTTAAAGGCTAATGGTATGTTGGTGACTATGGGTGGCGGTAAAGAAAACCTCTATAAAATGCTACAGGCGGGGCGCTTTGATTATTTTCCTCGCGGGGTAAGTGAAATAGCATCTGAGGCCTCTTTTCTTGAGGGGACGGATCTTATGATAGAGGAGCATTTAATGCTCTCTTACACGATGCCCATTTATTTTTTCGTTAATAAGGACAATACGGAGCTAGCTGAACGTTTGGAAAAAGGTTTGCGTCTTATGTTAAAAAATGGCGAATTTGATGAGTATTTTTACAGCCATCCTCGTATTAAAGTGGGAATAGCAGAGTTAAAAAAACATAAACGTAAAATTATTGAATTAGATAATCCCTTCCTGCCCGATGAAACCCCCATCAATCATCCTGATTATTGGCTTGATGTCACTAAATATTGAGCATATAGCGATATATTCCAATTTGTAGTAAAAAAACTTAAATCAGAACAAGAAAATCATCCAACTAAATGTTAATCTTGGTGCCAACAGTACTGTAAACAGCTGTTCTGTGTTTAGCGGAATTTATAGTTACATGTCGCGTAACTCACAAGATTGCCATTTACCAGTGCAAAAAACGGTGATTGATTCATATGGTTTTAGTATTATGACTCACATTTACATTCATTCGCTTATGCTTTTTTCCCGAATGATTTTATTGTCGGGAATGCTTGGCGCTGCCTTTGTTCATGCAGAAACTCGCCATTATCCCGTTGATATTCAAATTATTGGGCCAGAAAGGAGTGAGGAATACTCCCCAAGTTTGCTAAGAATTATTTTAAATGCGAGTAAGGCACCGGATGAAGTCATCGATTTCAGCTATACAGATCGCCATTTTTCACAGGCGCGTTGGTTGGCTGAAGTGGAAAATAGCAATGTAAATGCACCTGTATGGGCTGTTACCACAAAAGAGCGCGAACAATTGTTGCGTCCTATCCGTGTGCCTATGTTTAAAGGGTTAATAGGATGGCGTGTCTTGATGATTCGCAAAGAAGATCAATACAAGTTTAGTAGCATTAACAGTGTAAAAGATTTGGCAAAGTTGAAAGCGGGGCAGGGCATCCGTTGGCCGGACTCCGAGATTCTGGAAGCAAATGGTTTGCCCGTTATTCTAGGGGCGGGCACTGAAAACTTGTATAAAATGCTGAAGGCTAAGCGTTTTGATTATTTTCCGCGCGGCATACACGAGCTTACTCCGGACAGTCGCTATATTCATGCTAATGACGTAGTGGAAGAGCAAGAGCTTTTGCTGGTTTATCCATCAGCTGCGTACTTTTTCGTCAACAAAAAAAATACTGAGTTGGCAGAACGCATACAAAAAGGTTGGGATATTATTTTAAAAAATGGGGAGTTTGAGAAGTTTTTTTTCAACCATCCACAAATCATTTCTGCGCTAGAAGATTTGAAAAGGCATAGACGAAAAATCATTCGGTTAGATAACCCCCTGCTTCCCGATGAAACACCTTTAGGTCAACCTGAATATTGGTTAGATCTTTCCAACTATCAATTCTAATATTTATATTCCTCACCTAGTGTTTTAAAAAACTTTGCGCCAGAACAAGAAAATTACTCAATACAATGCTAATCTAAATGACAATTATTGTATCGGGCTGCAGTATTGTCTCTTCATGTTGGGTAATGCACGATATTATCGTCTAGCATTCTAGTAACGACATGATTCCATCTTCTTTGATTTCTATTTATCACCTGTGTACTTGATACCTCATGAGCTTATTGTTGACCCGCTTGTTTTTTCTTATCACGCTTAGTGTTGCCAGTACTCTGGTACAGGCTGCGACTGATGTGCATCATTATGTTGTTGATATTCAAATATTAGAACCTGAACGACAAGTTGAATATTGCCCTACTTTGCTTAAAATGATTTTGAATGCGAGTAAGGCGCCAAATGAGGTTATCGATTTTAATTATAATGACCGTCGTTTTTCTCAAGCGCGTTGGTTTGCAGAAGTGCAGCGCAATACCAGTAACAATGTTATATGGACAGTTACAACAAAAGAACGAGAAGAACTATTGCGTCCTATTCGTATACCCGTTTTTAAAGGATTGTTAGGGCAGCGTATTTTGGTGATCCGCAAAGAAGATCAGGCAAAATTTAGCAAAGTAAAAACGCTACAAGATTTGACTGCTTTTAGGGCAGGACAGGGAATCCATTGGCCGGATACCGATATCATGATTGCCAATGGTTTGCCTGTGACTGTGGGGGCTGGTGCTGAAAACTTATATAAAATGCTAAAGGTTAAGCGTTTCGATTATTTCCCTCGCGGCATACTTGAGCTAATGCCAGAGGCGGAGCATATTAAGGAAAATTACGTCACTGCTGAGGAAGATCTTTTACTGTCCTATCCATCGGCGATGTATTTTTTCGTTAACAAAAAAAATACTGAGTTGGCAGAGCGTATAGAAAAAGGTTGGGCAGTTATTTTAAAGAATGGTGAATTCGATAAGTTCTTTTACAGCCATCCCCGTGTTGTTGAGGCGATAGAAGAGCTGAAGAAACATAAGCGACGTATCATTAAATTGGAAAATCCTTACTTACCCGCAGAAACTCCGCTAGATCACCCAGAATATTGGTTGGATGTTTCGAAATATTGATATCGCCTCGTGGCGCGTACGCTGCGGGAGAATAATTATTTTGGTTGCTCGGCTGCATCACAGCTTTTTGCTGTAGTGCAGCTATTGCTACCATTAGCACTACCACATCCGCCGCAGCCCGATGATTTTTTCTTACCGATAGGCAGCCATTGTCGCAATACAAAATAAGCGGCGGCGAGAACGCAAATACCTACAATAATTTCTTGCCACATAACGTCCCCCTTGAGCATATTGATCTTAAGCCTAAGAGTAATCTTTAACTTAAGAGTAGAGCAATTTGATATGTTGCCCAAGCCGCAAAATAGGCCAATGCAAATAAATAGACAGCAAAAAATGTTGTTGCTTTTGCCGAGTTGGTTTCGCGGCGCACTACAGCAATAGTGGAAATACACTGTGGTGCATAAACAAACCATGCAAGATAAGCTAGCGCGATGGGCAGGTTCCAGCTGTGAGACAAGGCTGCACCTAACGCAGTATCAGCATTATCACCACTCACTGCATATACAGTCGCCAGGGCGCTGACAGCTACTTCGCGTGCGCCCATTGCGGGAATAAGTGCAATACACATTTGCCAGCTAAACCCGAGAGGTGCAAATAAAGGCTGCATCAATGCACCGAGTTGGCCGGCAAAACTATATTCAATGGCAGGGCGAACGGCATCCACAGGTGCATTAGGATAAGTGCACAAAAACCAAATTAAAATCGACAGCGATAAAATAATGGTTCCCACTCGACGTAGAAAAATCCACACGCGTTCACGCAGCCCCATGAATAAATGATAGGCCATTGGCCAACGATAGCTGGGTAATTCAAGCAACAACGGGAATTCTTCTCGCGCCTGATTGCGACGCATTATCCACGCGACAATTGCAGCGCTAACCACGCCGGCAAGATAAAGCGCAAATAAGGTTAAGCCTTGTTGATTGAAAATTCCCCATACTGTTTTTTGCGGAATAAATGCGCCGATAATCAGGGCATAAACAGGCAATCTCGCTGAGCATGTCATCAGTGGCGCAATCATGATGGTAATAAAACGCTCGCGCGGATCAGAGATTGTGCGTGTAGACATGATTCCCGGAACCGCACAGGCAAAGCTCGAGAGGAGAGGAATAAATGAGCGACCAGAAATGCCCAGCCCGCGCATAGGGCGATCAAGTAGGAATGCAGCACGCGTTAAATAACCCGTATCTTCCAGTAGTAAAATAAAGAAAAACAAAATAATGATTTGCGGTAAAAACACAACAACGCCGCCGACACCTGCAATCAAGCCTTCGACGATAAAGTTTTTCAAAATGCCATCAGGTAGGGTATTGCCAATCCATCCGCCCAAACCAGCAAAACCTGCATCAATTAAATCTGCAATTGGTGTGGCCCAAGCAAAAACGGCGTTGAAAATAATTAATAAAATACTAAATAGTACGAGTAAGCCCAATGCTGGGTGCATGACTACTGCATCTAAGCGATTCTGCCAGCGGGGGAATTCATTGGGCTGAATAACATTGGTCGCAACTATGGTTTCAATCTTTTGATAAAGCTCTTCAATGGAGTCATCGCGGCTGAGTTCGGCAATACTGCTTAGTGCTAAGCCTTGGGTTTCTGGATCCAGAGGCTTGCTGGCGTAATCGGCCAGTATTTTGCGCAGTTCATCTACGCCTTGGCGGTTAACGGCAACAGTTTCGATAACAGGGATACCAATATCGCGCGCTAATCCGGCAGTGTTGATGCTAATTCCACGAGCAGTTGCAGCATCAATTTGATTGAGCGCTACAATCATCGGGCGATTTAGTGTTTTGAGCTCCATCACCAAGCGTAAGCCAAGGCGTAAATTAGTAGCGTCAATGACGGCAATAAGTACATCTGGTCGCGCTTCGCCAGCGATTGAACCAAGGATCATATCGCGGGCAACTTGCTCGTCAGGAGAGGTAACGAACAGGCTGTATGTGCCGGGTAAATCTAGAATCTCAGCGGGGTGTGGTAAGCCTGTTAGCGCACCAGAGCGACGCTCAACAGTGACGCCAGGGTAATTGGCAACTTTTGCACGAGCACCGGTTAAACGGTTAAATAAGGAGGTTTTGCCGCAATTGGGGTTGCCAATCAACGCAAAGCGAATGGCGGATGACATTAGTGACTACCTATTAATTCCACACCAATTTTGGCCGCTTCAGCGCGGCGTAGAGCAAACTTGGTACCGTTCACCTGTACCGCAAGTGGATCACTGCCTAACAAACCAAAACCAATGACTTTGAGCAAAGCGCCCGGTAAAAACCCCAATTCTTTTAGGCGCAAGGTAACTCGGTCATCTTGAGTGCCAAATAAAGGCTGTTGTAGCAGATTAACCACGCGCAGCTCAGCGCCTTTACGGCACTGATCCAGACGCAACTTCGACACAGTTGTATCGAGCATTGCTGAGATCGGGGTGTTAATGGCTGCGTTCATTGGTAATAAGCTCCAAATGCAAATGAGATTAATTACTAAACAGATTAAACCATTTATGGGTAAGTCGCAAATGGGAATACTTCTTTTTTGCAAGGAATGCGATGTTCATCGTCTATTCAGGCCAGGTTGCGCAGACTCCACTGGAGCTGGGCGAAGCTTTCCCCCATAATTCGTGTAAGTTGTTAAGTGCCGCTATTATTTTCAGGAGTCTGTATGAGTTTTGCCCCACGCCGTTCTAACACCATCATTATTAAATTGGCTGTTGTTGCTGTGGCCGCCGCTGCAATTTTTGCGGTGGGTTATTACATGGTGAAAGATGAGGTTAAGCCCACAGGTTTACGTAACCTGCCAACAGCTGTAGTCGACCAGCCGATAGTAACTGCAGAACCAACAAAAGCTGTCGCAAAACCAGTTTATGATGAACCGGTACCTCTACCAAACCCTGAGCCTTTGCCTGCCCTGAATCAAAGTGATGTTGCGGTCGTTGCGGCGTTGCAAGGTTTAAATGTGGATGGTTTGTTGCAGTTGGTTATTTCTGAAGAGATTTTGCGTAAATTTGTGCGCGCGGTTGATGGCGTTGAGGAAGGAAAATTAATTACTGAATATCGGCCTATTACTTCTCCTCAAGGTGCTCTTGGCGTAGATTCTTTTCATGTCAATGTAGCAGGCGGTGAGCTTGGCGAAGTGCAAGATGTTGAGCAATTTCGGATGAGTGAACAAAACTATAAACGCTATGATATATATGTGAATGTATTATCGATGCTCAATACAGATGCAGTGGTTGCTATGTATAAGCGTTTTTATTTATTGTTGAATCAAGCTTATCAAGAAATGGGTTTAACAAAAGGTAATTTTCATTCTGTATTAATTCGCGCGATTGATAATCTTCTCGCCGCACCGGATGCTACTAACGATATGATTTTGGTACGTCCAAAAGTCTATTATGAGTTTGCCGATCCTGCATTGGAAAAACTCCCTGCTACGCAAAAACTCATGATACGTATGGGGCCGCAACATGAACAGCGCGTTAAAACATCGTTGAGAAGTTTGCGTGCGAAGCTTATACAAAAATAGCAGATTGTGATGTATTAATTTTTATTGTTACCAAGACATAATAATTTTAAAGAGTGCGCAACATGTCAAAACCATTATCATCAGAATTATTTTTAGGGATTGATGGCGGCGGTACAAAATGTTGCGCATTGATTGTAAATGCCCAAGGCGAAACACTTGGAAAAGGATTAGGTGGTTCTGCAAATGCCTATCAAAATTTACATCAGACACAGTTATCTATTATTGATGCAACAACCATGGCATTGCAGAATGCAAGTTTGCCAGAAACAAGGATGCATGACTTAATCGCTGGTGTTGGTGTGGCTGGCGTAAATGTGCCGAGTGTTTTTATCGCCATGAATCAATGGCAACATCCTTTCAAAAAAATGTATCTCACCACAGATTTGCACATCGCTTGTTTGGGCGCCCATAAGGGAGCTGAAGGGGCCGTTATTATTGCGGGCACTGGTTCTTGTGGTTATTCCTTCGTTAATAACAAAGCGACAATACTTGGCGGCCATGGTTTTTTATTGGGGGATAACGGTAGTGGTGCCTGGATGGGGGTGGAGGCTGTAAAAGCGGTATTGCTCGCTCAGGATCATGTGGGCCAGCAAACACTGATGAGCCAAATGTTGTGCAAATATTTACAGACGAGTAGCGCGCACATTGTTGATAGGCTAAGCGCAGCAACTTCTGGTGATTATGCAAAAATCTCTCGTTTTGTTTTTGAAGCTGCGCAGCAGAATGATGAAGTTGCGATAAATATTATTCGCGAGGGCGCGCAGTATATTGATGCAATTGCAGAAAAACTATGGGAAACAAAACCTGAGCGCATGTCTCTTTTGGGTGGTTTGGCTAATTATATAACACCTTGGTTAAATCCAACGATTGCAGCGAAACTATCAGTGCCACTTGCGCAGCCAGAAATGGGCGCTGTTTTGTTTGCGATGAAACAGTAATTTTTGTTAGTTATTTTCTGCTCCATCAATCCAGCTGCGCAGCAATGTAAAATTTTCATCAATTAAAATCATACTTGCGTTATAGCCAGGTTTAATTTTCCCTTGTGTGTCGGAAATGTCCATCATTGTTGCGGGATAGAGGCTTGCCATACGAATGGCTTCGTCGAGATCTATGTCTACTTTTTCGATAGTATTTTTTACTGCAGCGAGCATATTTAAATCAGAGCCTGCGAGTGTGCCATTAGCAGTGGTAAGGCGGCCATTGTCGCAGTGAATTAATTCACCATTGAGCATAAATGATTTTTCAGTTGCACCTACGCTTGGCATTGCATCGGTTACTAATACCATTTTTTCTTTTTCTTTTGCCGTGTGAGCAATTTTTAAGGTGGCGGGATGTACGTGATATCCGTCGACAATAATACCGCACCACGAATGTTGATCTTCTAATGCAGCACCGACCATGCCGGGTTCGCGACTCGTCAGTGGAGTCATTGCATTGAATAAATGAGTGAAGCTACTTAAGCCTGCGGCCAGTGCAATGTTAGTTTGTTCATAAGAGGCAGCGCTGTGACCTGCGGATACTACAACGCCTGCATTGACTAAACGTCTAATCATTTCGGGGGTGGTAAGTTCTGGCGCAATAGTAATTAATGTCTTGCCGACTTTTAACGACGTTAATAATTGAAACGCGGCTTCATCAATTGTTTTAAATTTTGCAGCGTTGTGTACACCTTTGCGTTCAGGATTTAAAAAAGGCCCTTCTAAGTGAATACCTAATACGCCTGGGACTTTTTCTGCTATTGCTTGCGCAACGGCGGCGATGGCTTGTTTAACTATGTCTAGATCATCGCTAATTAAGGTGGGATAAAACCCCGTGGTGCCAAATTGACGATGTGCTGCGCCGATGATGCGTAATGTTTCAATGGTGGGTGCATCATTAAATAAAACACCGCCACCACCGTTGACTTGCGTGTCAATTAATCCTGGAATTAAGCGTTGGCCTTGCAGATCAATAACCTGATCAATGTCATCTGGTAAATTATTGTCATCGCACAGGGCAACAATTTTTTCATTGTTGATAATAACAGCATGTTGCGACAGCCAATGTTCACCGGTAAATAATGTGGCGTTGATAAGTGCAGTGGTCATTTAATTGTCTCTGTGATGTTTTTTGGTGCTGCTTTATTTTTTATTCATCGCGGCTAATTGCTCTGCGGTGGCTGGCGTTTGGTGTTGTTGTTTCCATTCTTCGTAAGGCATCCCATAAATACGTTCGCGAGCATCTTCGTAATCCAGGGCAATACCTTGTTCATTAGCCGCAGCGACATACCATTTACTTAAACAGTTGCGGCAAAAGCCTGCAAGATTCATCAGCTCAATATTTTGCACATCTTTGCGGCTGTCGAGGTGTGCAATTAAGCGTTTTAATACCGCTGCTTCAAGTGACGTTTGTGTTGATGAATTTAATTCAGAAATTTTCATAATGATTGGTGCGCCATTGTGTAAGTATTTGATGGATGCAGGTATAAATAAAAATAGAGAATATTGATAGTGAGAAAATTATTTTATTGTTGGTGAATAATTGAACGATTCTTGCCGAATCAATTGCGCGACACCAATTTAATTCAGTTTAACGTATGAATTCATTTTTTTACGCTTGAACCTCAAACGATACAACCTATACTCAAAACGAATCATAGCCTTATAAGCTTTAGTTAGGGGAGTTGTGCGTGAATATCATTCTTGGAATTATTGTTGTCCTAGGCTGCGTTACCGGCGGATTTGTGCTGGCCGGTGGGCAGATTATGGCACTGTTTCAACCTTTGGAAGTGTTGATTATCTGCGGTGCATCGCTCGGTGCGATGATTAGCGGTAATCCTCTGTCGGTATCCATTGGTGTGGTTAAATCTGCCGGTGCGCTTTTGACCCCATCTAGATATAAAAAGGATCTCTACCTAGATTTGTTGACCATGCTTTACGATATTTTCAACAAAACTCGCCGTGAAGGTTTAATGGCTATTGAAGGTGATATTGAAGAGCCGGAGTCGAGCCCGATTTTTTCAAGCTACCCAACTATTTTAAAAGATCATCATGCAATTGAATTTATCTGTGATTATTTGCGTATTATGGTGGCGGGCAATATGGCTCCTCACGAATTGGAAGCGTTGATTGACCAGGAGCTGGAAGGGCACCATCAGGAGCAGGCGTTAATTCCCGGCGCGATTACCAGTGCGGCCGACGGCCTACCGGGCTTTGGTATTGTTGCTGCGGTTCTCGGTATTGTAATTACCATGGGCAGTTTGGGTGGGCCGCCAGCGGAGTTGGGCCATCACGTAGCTGCGGCACTGGTGGGAACTCTCTTGGGTATTTTGTTTGCTTACGGGTTTATTGCGCCATTTGCTACCTATCTTAATCATAAAAACCGCGATGAAGCGCATTTTTACGCCTGCATTAAAGCGTGTTTGGTGGCTTCCATGAATGGAGTTCCACCGCAAATTGCGGTGGAGTTTGGCCGTAAGATTCTCTACCACAGTGTCCGCCCCAGCTTTAAAGAGTTGGAAGAACAATATCGTGCGAAAAGATAAGGGTGCTGAGTAATGGAGAAGGGTGCTCAGCAGTCAATCATCATTATCAAGAAAAAGGGGCACGGTCACGGCCATCACGGCGGTGCCTGGAAAGTGGCCTTGGCGGATTTTATGACTGCCATGATGGCCTTCTTCCTTTTGCTGTGGCTGTTGGGCAGCACCTCGAAAGAAGAGCAAAAAGCGATTTCCGGTTATTTTACTGATCCGGGCAGTGAATATGCGATAGGTGAAGGTGGTGCGAATCCTGGTTTGATTAATATGGAGCAGCCACAAAAGGAATCGCACTCTGAAGATCCGATTGTTATTAATCAAAACGACAAAGAGAATACGCAAGAAAATACGCAAGCTTCAACGACAATGACAGAAGATGCGTTAAAGAAAGAACTGGAGCGTCTTGAGAGAGAGAAGCTCGAAGAATTACAGAAAAAAATGCAAGATCAAATTGATCATGATCAGGTTTTCCAAGAGATTAAAGATCAAATTCTGATTGATTTCACCGCTTTGGGTTTGCGAATTCAAATTGTGGATAAAGATAAGCGTCCCATGTTTGATTCGGGTAGTGCGCACTTAAAAAATTATTCAGATGCAGTACTGAAAGCATTGGGGCCATTGTTAAATAACGTGCCGAATAAAATCAGTGTGACAGGCCATACCGATTCCACGCCTTATGGTATGGGTGCTGCGTATACTAACTGGGAGCTTTCTGCGGATCGTGCAAACTCTGCGCGTCGCGCATTGACGGCAGGCGGTTACCCTGAAGAAAAAATGGCTACAGTACAAGGTATGGGTTCTGCTGCACCATTTTTGAAGGATGATACTAGTGCGCCGATTAACCGTCGTATTGCTATTATCGTGTTGAAAAAAGCGGTTGCGGATGCGTTGACGAATGGTGGTAACAGTGGGATTGATAGCAGCAACATCATACCCTCGCCAAACTCACGGGTAGAACCTGCCGCTTCTAAATCTGCGCCGGTTGTTGAAAAAGAGCCACCAGTACACATCATGACCCAACAGGAGGTCGATGAGGCAACAGATAGAAAATAGTTATTTATGCAAATACAAGGATGTATTTTGCGTTGCCAGGAAGCCTGAGTAAAAATCTTGTAAGAAACCTGTGTCCAACCCCTGCTATTTTTTTAAATATGTTTTAATGTCGTTATCCTCTTGTTTGTCTCCTTTTTTGATTATAATTCCGTCTTCTTAATTATAATTTCGTATTGTTTGTTTCTTGAATTTTCCTCGTATTTGAATTGTTGCCTTTCTATGGATAAAACCCTTCATGCCACGCTAACCGAAGGCTCGGTTTCCCATCACTTAAAAGTGATGGCAATACCTATGGTGTGGGGGTTGTTGGCAACTATGTCGATGAGTGCAATTGAAGCTTTTTTTATTGCAAAAGTAGGACGTACATCGTTAGCTGCATTTAGTTTTACCTTTCCCATTATTATGGTGTTAACCAGTTTAGGTATCGGCTTGGGTGCGGGAGCTTCATCTGCGGTAGCGCGCGCAATTGGCGAAGGCAATCATCAGTTGGCGAGGCGTTTGGCCACAGATGCTATGAGCCTGACTTTTATTATCGCCGTCGTTTTTTGCGTATTAGGTTGGTTTACATTAGAACCGCTGTTTTTATTTTTAGGCGCAACGCCTGATCTTATTCCTCTCATTCGTCAATACATGGCTATATGGTATTTCAGTGCGCCTTGTTTGATGATCCCTATGGTAAGCCTTGCTGCATTGCGCGCGATGGGTTTAAGTCAAATACAAGGTTATTTGATGAGTGCTGCAGCGCTGTTTAATGTGTTGCTCGATCCTATTTTAATTTTTGGATTTGGTCCTGTGCCTGCGCTTGGCTTGCAAGGTGCAGCGATAGCAACATTGATAACACGTATTTGTATGTTAATTGTGGCGATATATATTTTGCGCTGGCGAGTACATATGTTGGTAAACCCCATTGTTGAATGGATTCACCTGCGCGCGTCATGGAAAATTATTGTCTATGTTGGCATTCCTGCAATGTGTGCAAACGTCATTATTCCTTTTGCGAGCGCATTGATTATAAAAATGGTGGCTCATTATGGTACGGATGACGTTGCAGGTTTAGGGATTGCGATGCGTATTGAGCCTTTAATGCTTATTGTATTTTATGCATTGTCAGGTGTTATTGGCCCGTTCTTTGGTCAGAATAAAGGTGCAGGAAAGTTCGAGCGCCTCAATGAAGCCGTCGTTGTACTTGTGCGTTTTAGTATGGTGTTTGGATTGGTACTCGCAGTATTACTTTGGTTTTTTGGTGAGGCTATTGTGAGTTTGTTTGGTGGACATCGCGATGTGGCTGTTATCGCGGCAAGTTACTTTGCTATTGCGCCCATCAGCTACGGCGCGTACGGCATTGTGATGTCTGTTAATGCAGCATTTAATGGTTTGGGGCGCCCGTGGCCTGCGATGATGTTATCGGCTGGGCGAGTTTTGTTTATCTATTTGCCCTTGGCCTATGCTTGCCAATTGATCTGGCAAGTGCAGGGTGTATTCATTGCCACGGCCGCCACGAATATAATTATTGGCGTGTGGGCTTGGTGGTGGATTCGCCACTATCTTCAGCAATTACCCACTTTACCTGATCAACACCTCAAAGGCTGACTAGGCTATAATCACTGCCTTTTTAGCGACGCACTTATTTGCTCGCGCTTTTATCCGTTTTTTACTTTTATTCGTCTCTCTTTTAGTTACTAACTAGTTACAAACCTACTCTTATGATCAATATAAATACCGAATTAGCCAAACGTCGCACTTTCGCCATTATTTCCCATCCGGATGCCGGTAAAACCACAGTGACTGAAAAGCTGCTGCTGTGGGGGAATGCAATTCAATTGGCGGGTTCCGTAAAAGGTAAACGCGGCCCTCATGCAAAATCCGATTGGATGTCGATGGAGCAAGAGCGTGGTATTTCGGTGACATCATCGGTGATGCAATTCCCCTACAAAGGCCGCATCGTCAACCTACTTGATACTCCCGGACACGAAGACTTTTCGGAAGATACTTATCGCACGCTCACTGCAGTAGATTCTGTATTGATGATGATTGACGGTGCGAAAGGTGTTGAAGATCGCACCATTAAACTGATGGAAGTGTGCCGTTTACGCGATACGCCTATTTTATCGTTTATCAATAAAATGGATCGCGAAAGTCGCAGTGCGGTTGAGTTGCTTGACGAGATTGAAAACGTATTAAAAATTTCTGCCGCACCCATTAATTGGCCTTTGGGAAGCGGTAAAGATTTTGTCGGCGTTTACAATTTTTACACCGATATTATTCACGTGTATCAGCAAGGTATGGGGCACACAATTCCCGATGACATTCAAATTAAAGGTTTGGATAGCGACGAAGCAACTAAATTACTCGGTTTTTATGCCAAGGATATTCGCGAAGAAATTGATTTTGTCCGCGGCGCTACCAATACATTTGATCTTGAAGAATATTTAGCGGGGCGTATGACCCCAGTATTTTTTGGCACCGCACTAGGCAACTTTGGTGTGCGTGAAATGCTGGATGGTTTCGTCGAATGGGCGCCAACTCCGCTCAGTCGAGAATCGAATGTTCGTGTCGTTGAAGCAAATGAAGAAAAATTTAGTGGGTTTATTTTTAAGATTCAAGCCAATATGGACCCAAAGCATCGCGATCGTATTGCATTTATGCGAGTGTGCTCTGGTGTATACCAGCAGGGCATGAAAATGAAACATGTGCGCCTGGGTAAAGAAATAAAAATTGCTGATGCCGTTACTTTTATGGCTGGAGATCGCAGTGCAGTTGAAGAAGCATTAGCGGGCGATATTATTGGTTTGCATAATCATGGCACCATTCAAATTGGCGATACCTTTACGGAAGGTGAAAATTTAAAATTCACCGGTATTCCGCATTTTGCACCAGAACTGTTTCGTCGTATTCGTTTAAAAGATCCACTCAAAATGAAGCAGCTGCAAAAAGGTTTGCAGCAGCTTTCAGAAGAAGGGTCCACGCAAGTGTTTTTTCCAATCCACAATAACGATATTGTCGTGGGTGCCGTGGGCGTTTTGCAGTTTGAAGTGGTTGCATATCGCTTAAAAGATGAATACAAAGTGGAAGCTATTTACGAGCCTATCAACGTAACTACAGCGCGTTGGTGTGAATGTAATGATGCAAAAAAACTGGAAGAATTCAATCGTAAGTGTATTGAGAACCTAGCGCTTGATGGCGGCGGCCACTTAACCTATTTGGCACCTTCACGCGTTAATTTATCGCTTACTCAAGAGCGTCATCCTGACGTTGTTTTCAGAGCAACTCGAGAGCACTAATACGAATGTAGTAGCGAAAGGCCGGCTGTTTTTTCGCTACTACTTTTTCTGATACTATTTTTTTATTTCTATTTTGTTCAGTTCTATTTGGTTTTAGCCACTACAAAGTTTATCGGTACGGTAAATTCAAAGGTTTTCCCTTCAAGCGTGTCAGGCATTGCTGGAAATGGTGTTGATTTTTTAATTGCCTCCAGTGCTGCCTGATTCAGTAATGCATATTGCGAGCCTTGCACAAAACGTGAGGCTATCATCTTCCCTTGTCGATTAATCACTACTGCAATTCGTAAGCTGTCGCTTTGGCCAAGTTCGTAGGCGCGCGATGGGTACTGTGTGTTGGCGCGAATTTTTTTCAGCAAGCTTGAAATATAAAACTGACGCGCCAATACGTTTTGTGCAGTAAGCGCTGGTGTTGACTCGTCTTCATCCTCATCGCCTACGGCTTTGGCCGTTTCTTGATTTGAGATTTGGGTTGGAGTTTGAGTTGACGCTTTGCTTGAGGATTCGTTTTTTGTATTTGGGTTTGCATTGGTTGTTAATGTTGTTGCTACATTATTGGGTTTGATTTCTACTTTGTCAGTTGTTGGTATTTTAGCGGTAGCAGCGTGTTTGGATGTTTCGATAGATGGCGCAGAAGAGGCGCTATTGCTACTAGACTTTTTATTATCTGCAATTACAGCTGAGGGTTTGGCTTTCATCCAGTCAGCAATTTCTTGTGAGCGCATTGAGGTAGGGTGGATATTATCAAAACGGTTTTTTAAATCCGTATTCACTTGTCCCGCTTTTAATATTCCATTTTTATAATCTGTAGATAAGGGGACTGTGCCAATCCATGTGCGCAGCAGCATATCAAAAAATTCTTCGCTGGGAATATTGCCGAGAAGTATGTTATTGAGGGTAATATCGACGCCTTTTTTTTGTTCGTAACTAATTACAATATCATCATTTTGTACTAGACGACCTTTGAAAAAGTTATCAAACATAACCATATTGTCAGCTTGCGCTGTTAGCGATCTAGGATCGTTGTTAATAGACATGCTTTCAATCCACATGCGACTAAAGCGACGAATAGTCATGCCTTGTGGTGATACAATTTTTAATTCCATGCGCATCGACTTGGCGCTGCTAAACGCTCCCGCCTTTTCGCTGAGACTGCTTGAGTAAAAAGCACCAATAAATTGTTCTTTAGCAAATTCCGAATGAATAGCAATGCCATTTAGTAATGGCTCTGGAGTTTGAGCCAATGAGCAGAGTGACATGAGTGAAAGCATAAGGCCAAAGCATATGCGAAGTATTATGTGCATGGCGTGTTACTCTTATTATAATAAAGAATTGGGTACAGTTTTGAGCCCACTTCCTCTAAAACACTTACCTACGTATTTTGAAGTATAATATAAAAATAGTAATTAACGCGCCTTGTTCCATAAAAGCTCGTTGAATTTGTGACGTATTCGTTACCCATAAAAAAATAAAGTGAGGAAATGGTAACTTAGTGAAATAAGGGCTATTTTTATCATAGCGATGTCATTTTTCAGTACATGCTTTTTCTTACTGGTGGGTGATATGGATACAGAGCGGAGAGCTGTATGGAAATGAAACCTTTGTCGAAACTGTCTCGCGATTATGTAGAGCAGCTATTGACGGTTATTCCCTTGTTCAAGCTGGTGAAGCAGCAAGATGCGGAGCAATATGAATTGCTACTGCAGGCTTCGCATGTTTTCACCTATGAGCCTAATGAAGTCGTATTACGGCGTGGTGACAATGATTCATGGTTGTATTTTTTATTGAAAGGCCGTTTAGCCGTTTATATAGAAGATTCCCAAAAAGCTGAGCTAGTGAATTATGTGACACCAGGGGAAGTATTTGGCGATTTATCACAGTTGGTGGGGCAACCGCGAACAGCTACTGTAAAAGCAGAGCCCAATTTTCGTGAATCTATGGTGTTAGCAATGGATGCGAGCATTTTTAGTGATATCGATTCAATGGGCGCTATTAACGTAAAGACCAAGCTTGCTTACTATAGAAGTGTTGTGCACAACTTACGTTGGAAGTTGGAAGTGTATCGTTCCCAGCATCTTCAGCATGTACTGGCTAACAAGCACCGTAAAGTAAAGTTATATAGCGGTACAAAAGATACTACAGAAGAGCTTCATGCACTTTATACGCAAGCACAGACCTTAGCGCGCTTATTGCTTGAGTGGAATTACGAATTTGGGGCATTACCCCCAGATTTTTCTCCTGTGCCGGATGATTAAGTTAATAACAATGATTCAAAAAATGGTAGGCGTATCAATAGCAACGAATGTAGCGGTGGATTTATAGTAAATCATCAAGTGAAATAGAATGTGATGCTGAGAGAATAAGTTGTTTAGAGGGTAGGCTGAAATAAAATCATGCTTTGCAAATTTCAGTGACACTTTTTTGAAAGTATATTGTTTTGAGGTCTGTATAGGGTGTGAGAATGTAGCGGTTAGTGTGTTGCTATAATTTGATTTTGCGGATAAATAAGTTAATTAAACAAAAAGGACGCCAATTGGCGTCCTTTTTGTTTAGCGCGCTAATAATTACGCAGCTGGTGTTGCAGCAACAGCTGGAGCTTTCTTAGCTGGAGCCTTTTTCTTAGCTGGAGCTTTTTTAGCTACTGTTTTTTTGGCTGGCGCTTTTTTAGCTACTGCTTTCTTAGCTGGGGCTTTTTTAGCCGCTGCTTTTTTGGCTGGAGCTTTTTTAGCAGCTGCTTTCTTAGCTGGAGCTTTTTTAGCTACTGCTTTTTTGGCTGGAGCTTTTTTAGCAGCTGCTTTCTTAGCTGGAGCTTTCTTGGTGGCTTTTTTAGCTTTAGCAGCAGCTTTTTTAGCGGCAGCTTTAGCTCTCAACGCAGCTTTTTTCTCAGCGGCTTTGGTTCTCATGGCAGCTTTTTTAGCAGCTACTTTAGCTTTAGCGGCAGATTTCTTAGCAGCTACTTTAGCTTTAGCGGCAGCTTTCTTAGCAGCTACTTTAGCTTTAGCAGCAGCTTTTTTATCAGTAGCTTTTTGACGCTTAGAGGCAGCAGCTTCTGCTTTAGCAACAGCTTTATCGTGTGCAGACGCTAATTTGTTAGCTGCTTTAATAGCGGCGACGTTTTTCTTGGCAACTGCAACAGCTTTTTTAGCTGCATCAGCGTCTTTTTTGGCGCTAGCAACAGCAGCTTTAGCAGCAGCAGTTACTTTAGCAGTGCCTGCACCTTTCTTTTTAGCAGCAGCAGCATATTTGCTTTGAGCAGCTTTCAATGCAGAAGTTGCTTTTGCAGCATCTTTAGTTAAACCAGCAATAGCTTTTTGTGCGTCACTAGCTTGGGTTGCACGAGCTTTGGTTAATTGAGATTTCAATTGAGCAAGTTGCTGTTCTAAACCTGCTACTGAGTCAACGGCAGTTTGTTTGCGTGCGGCCATGGTGTGCTTCCTGTAAGTGTTTTTCGAATAGACGAAAATGGATTAATAAATTACTACATGTATACGTTAAAACTTTATTGAGAAAATTCAAGTTTTTTAAACGTTTTTTTGCAAAAAAATGCAATTATTTTTGATTATTTGTCAATTTTAATCTTATTGAGAGTTTTTCTGTGTCAAAAAGTAAAGAATTGAACCTTTGCTGCTATCTAAATTTTTTAATTTTTAATGTTCGCATTCATCTATTTTTTACAAATTTCGACCATTGAAAAACCAAATCATGGTTCATTTTTCTTTTTGAGAAGACGTTTTGGACTCGATGAAATAGTTTGAAGATGAACGCAATTTCAATTTTAAATTTATTTTTTCAACTTTTGAGTGTGCCTTAATTTCTCTTTTGGGACTCATTTGTATCAAATACATTCCCTTTGGCATCACTCTATTTTCTATTTTTGTCTAAATTATTCGTAAAAATATTTTGCAATAAATAAAAAACTTAAGAATTATTGATAATGTTGTTGTATGTATATACAGTATTTGAGTTGTTAATCTTTTTTGAATGGAAATGTTACGGTGAGAAAAATCATTCATTGCGATGCAGATTGTTTTTTTGCAGCAGTTGAGATGCGCGATGATCCCTCTTTGCGCTTTCGTCCCATTGCGGTGGGCGGCCACAGCAATCAACGAGGTGTAATTTCAACGTGTAATTATGAGGCGCGTCATTACGGTGTGCACTCTGCAATGTCATCAGCCGTTGCGATGAGGTTATGTCCTGATTTAATTATTCTGCCGCATCGCATGGATGCTTACAGAGCTGCATCACTACAAATGCGTCATATATTTTATGAATATACTGATCTGGTGGAGCCGTTATCGTTGGATGAAGCTTTTTTGGATGTTAGTGATAGCGAACATTGCCGTGGCAGTGCTACTTATATTGCAGAGTCTATTCGCCAACGTATTTACGATGAGGTAAAGATAAGCGTATCTGCCGGTGTCGCACCTAATAAATTTTTAGCGAAGATCGCGAGTGATTGGAGAAAGCCTAATGGTTTGTTCGTTATCACACCTAATGAGGTTGATAACTTTGTACAGCAGCTTCCTGTTACCAAAATATTTGGGGTGGGAAAGGCTACTGCTGCGCGTTTAGCGAACCTTAATATTAGATGCTGTGCTGATTTGCAGAAGTTAACGGTATTTGAATTAAAACAGCATTTTGGTCAACTTGGTGTGCGTTTATATGAGTTATGTCGCGGTCAAGATAATCGTGAAGTAAGTGTTGGGCGTCGACGAAAATCACTGAGTGTTGAGCATACCTACCCGCAAGATTTACCCCATTTAAATAGCTGTTTGAGTCGCTTGCCAGAGTTAATGCAAGAGCTTGCGCGTCGTTTGCGGCGCTTAGAGGCGGACTATCGGATTGTAAAGATTTTTGTAAAGATTAAATTCGCTGATTTTACGACAACAACTATAGAGCGCAGCGGCTCTGTAGTGGCGTTAGCTGAATTTCAACCTTTGTGCCTTGAAGCTTACATGCGACAAGCTGCTCCTGTTCGTTTGCTGGGTGTTGGTGTGAAATTTGTGGATTTACGTGAGGATCAATCTTTTTATCAATTGGATTTGTTTGCATGAGTGGATGGGTGTGGAAGGATCGCTGCTATTCAATAATGAATAGCAGCGAGAAGTTTGATTGATATGCAGTAATGAGTGTGAGTTAAGTGCTATTTAATTAAATAGTATCGTAAGTGTGGCGAACATGAGTAGGTTTTTGATAATGCTTTGCTCTGTGGGAGCTGAAGTGGTCGTGTAGAGTATCTTTCATCAGTTTTGGGAATTCAGTTTGATTTACACAAATCAGATGCCTGTGATCGCCTGCTTCCATGTATATCACTTCATTGTTAATTAGCTCCTCATCCCATATCACATCAATCCCATAAGCTTTACCTAATGGCGGTACTGCACCTTCTTCGCAGTCTTTAAAAAGCTCTACGACTTCTTCTTCATCGGCTAGATGCATATGTCGGTCAAAAATTTGGTTGAGGGTATGGCGGAGTATTTTATGGCTGGAGGGTAGTACGCAAAGGGTGTAGTGAAAATCTTCATCGCGGAGTAACACACCTTTGGCTAAAGATTGATTCTCTATGAGTGCTACTTTAGCGGTGTTAAAAGAGCCTTCGGCGTATTCGTGTTCCAATAATGAAAATTTAATGTGATTGTTTTTTAAATATTTTTCTATGGTTATAGCAACACCCATAATGCAGTACTCCAAAATGGCGAATCTAAAATAACGATGAGTTGAGATTCCGTTGACATTTTTAAGTATAGAAAACGATTTGCAGGCTGGGAAGATGATTTTTGTAGCTTAATAACAAAAGCTAGATGATTTAGTTATGGAGTGATTTGTAGGTTTTATGTAGAAAGGGGCGACTTAAAATATAACGGCCGCATTAAGCGGCCGTTATATTTTAAGCAAAATGATTGTGCGTGATGAAATTATTTAGCCAGTTTTTGGCGTACCGAAGCTAACTTCACACAGGTTACAAACACTTTCATTGCTTCAACAACTTCTGGTACGGTCGGAACAGAAGGTGCAATGCGAATATTGCGATCTTCTGGATCTTTTCCGTAGGGGTAGGTCGCACCCGCTGGCGTTAATTTAACACCTGCTTCTGCTGCCAAACGAACCGTTTCTTTTGCGCAATTGCTGCGAGTATCAAACGACACAAAATAACCACCAACGGGTTTTTCCCATGCGCCTAAATCAGTGCCGTTAAATGCGCTTGAAAGCGCGCTCAATACAGCATCAAAGCGTGGGTTTAATAACGCAGCATGTTTTTTCATGTGCGCGGTGAGCGCAGCGCGATCAGGTAAGAATCGTGTATGGCGAATTTGGTTCACTTTGTCTGGGCCAATTGTCGCTGCACCTAGCGCTTTTTTGAAGCCTGCTAAGTTGCTGTTGCTTGCGGCCAAGAATGCTACGCCTGCACCTGCTTGAGTGATTTTTGACGTGGACGCAAATTGAATGACGGAGTCTTCAGTACCGTTACGGCGACAGGCTTCCGTAATGCTCGCCAATTGTGGCGCATTATCAACAAGGTCATGAACTGAATAAGCGTTATCCCAAAATACACGAAAGTTTGCGCTGGCAATCAGGCCGAGTTTAGCGATACGCTCAACAGTGTCGTTGCTGTACACAACGCCCGTTGGGTTTGAGTATTTAGGTACGCACCACAAACCTTTAACCGATTTGTCAGCTTTGATGAGCGCTTCAACGGCATCCATATCAGGGCCGGTTGAGGCCATAGGCACGGTGATCATCTTGATGCCAAGCTGTTCGCAGATGGTGAAGTGACGATCATAGCCAGGAACTGGGCAAATGAATTTTACATCTGCTTCGTTTTTCCATGCGCTAGCAGCATCTTTCAGGCCGAATAAGTGAGCAGTTAATGCTGTTTGGAACATCAGCGTTAAGCTGCTGCTTCCGCCCACTAATACATTGGCAGCATCGACGCCCATAATGTTCGCGCCGAGTTGCTTTGCTTCGGGTAAGCCATCAAGGCCGCCGTAATTGCGAGTGTCGGTGCCATCAGCAGCAATATAATTGCCTTTAAGGATGCCATCGAGAGCATCAGACAAGTCGAGTTGATCAGCAGAGGGTTTGCCGCGCGTCAAATCGAGGTTTAATTTTTTGCCAAGGATAGCGTGGTAGTCAGCTGACAGTTGGCTTTCCCATTGACGCAATTGTTCCGGGGTTGCTTGATCCAGTTGCAAGGTGATTTACCTCAATAGTTAGTGAGCAAAAGTAGTAGGGGGATTTCGGCGCGCATTATACCAAATTCTGGCTACATATCGGCAAATAAATCCTTAAATTGCGCTGGTTAAAAATGGTGGGATGGGGCAATCCAGCGAATCCGCAATTGCGCGAAATAACTCCGCTTCATCGGTGGTGATTTTGCCATCTTGCAATACGCATTGACTGAGGGCTTTGAGCAATTTCGGTTTTTGTAGTGGTTTTAAATTATTTAAGCGTGTAACCGCTTGGTTAAGATCCGTCAACGTGTAATCTGTTTGCAGCAGTATTTGTATTTCATCAAATCCAATAATGGTTTTGCTGCTATTAAATGCATATTGCGCTTCTTCTATGGATGAAGTTCCTGCGTGGGCAATGGCAGATAATAAGATACTAGCTTCTTTTTGTAATTGCGATAAATCTGCCAAGCGTTTAGGTGTGGTATGCGGCTCAAGGTTGTGAATCAATATGCGATAGAAAGACCATTCCAATAAATTCACATGATTATCAGCCCGAATAATGGTGGTTAGTGCATCTTTGAAGCGCTGATATTGTTGTGGCGACAATTGTTTAAGCGTCGGCAAGCTGAGTTCTATTATAGGGAGGCGTAAAGAGGCTTCTAATGAGCTTGCGGGCATAGCGGATTTTTTTAAAGACGTTATTTCATCTGCGTTAAAAATATTGGCAAGTAAGAGCCATTGCTGTTCTTGTTGCTGAATATTTTTATCCAGTAGTAGGCCTAACATCAATGCTTGTGCATCCCATGCATTATGAGCAGCGTCATGCATTGCTCCATTTATAGCGTTTATCGTTTGTTGTGCATAATTAATATGAGCTGTTGTGGGTTGAGCAATAGTGTCTAGAACTTGCTCTGCATTAAAAACAAATTCAATCGGGGCAAGTGTTGGATAGACTGCTTCTGTTCTTTGTCTCTCATACACATCCGCCTTAAATTGACTGACATCTATTATCGGATAATCTCCACTCCAATAAGGTTCAATGCGTTTGATGCGCTCTTTCAGTGGGGGATGTGTTGCCATTAATTGTAAGAAGCTGTTGTTGAGGCCTTGGCTAAAATACATGTGGCTAAATTCAGCGGCATTATTGTGGTGTAATTGCGATCCAAATGGATAACCACCAATTTTTTTAAGGGCTCCAGCAATACCTTCTGGGTTACGTGTAAATTTTACAGCAGAGGCATCAGCTAAAAATTCGCGTTGGCGACTAACGGCAGATTTAATGAGATTGCCAAAAAAAGTGCCGGTGTAACCAATCACAATCAATCCCATGCCAATACCTAGGATGGCAAATGGTGATTTGTTTCTGCTAGATGTGAACGCCACGCGATTATTGTTACTGCGAACTAAAAATGTACCAATTAACCCCAATAGTAAAATACCGTTGAGCAATGCAACCAAGCGCATATTTAATTTCATGTCGCCATGAAATATATGGCTGAATTCATGCGCGATAACACCTTGAAGCTCGTCGCGATTGAGTAATTGTATGCAGCCGCGAGTGATGCCGATAACCGCATCTTGCGGTGTATGGCCGGCAGCAAATGCATTAATAGCATCATCATCCAAAATATAAACCGGTGGAACCGATGTGCCGGAGGCGATAGCCATTTCTTCTACGACATTAAGAATCTTGCGTTCGTCTGCATTAGCGGTGCTGAGATTAATCAAGCGCCCGCCCATCGCTTCAGCCACGGTGCGGCCACCACTGGATAGTTCGAATAATTTGTAAAGGCTACCTAAAAAAATCACACCACAAACCGTCAAGCTAATACCAATAAACATATTCAAGCTCATGGCATGTGTAATGCCTTGCCAAACACTAGGTTCACTGATCATTGAAGCATTATGTTTGTCATTGCTGAGATAAATAGCGGTAGCAAAAAGAAGAGTAGTAATCACTACTAAAGAAATGACGGCAAAACACAATAAAAAAACCAGACGTTTAGTGTTGCGATGCGCAAGATCTTGTTGTTCAAAAAAATTCATAGAGACTCTGCTTGCTGAGGAGTAGAAACAGATAAAAGGCAATCAATGCTAGATCTATTGCGCCTTTTCTTTGCATATTGTGTTTTACATGCAGTGTGAATTACAGGAAGGCGCGAATATCTACACTTTTTAGATGTTATTTATTTAAAACTCACTTTGGGTGCATTTTGAATATCTTTGGTGTCTTCAAATTTTAATAAGGTCGCATTTTGTTTATGTCCAAAGGATGCGGCAAAAAACATTGGCGGGAAACTTTGTTTGTAAGTGTTATATGAAGTGACCGCATCGTTAAATGCTTGTCGTGCAAAAGACACTTTATTTTCTGTGCTGGTTAGTTCTTCTGAAATTTGCATCATATTTTGCGATGCTTTTAATTCTGGGTAAGCTTCCATCACAACACTTAAGCGACCCATCGCATTAGTCAGTACGCTTTCTGCACTCGCCAATTCTTGTATTGCTGCTGCGCTGCCGGGCGCTGATACAGCGGCTTTTAAATTGGAGCTTGCTTGATTGCGCGCACTAATAACGGCTTCCAGTGTTTCGCGCTCATGCGACAAATAACCTTTGGCTGTTTCTACCAAATTAGGGATTAAGTCGTATCGGCGTTTTAATTGCACTTCAATTTGTGAAAAAGCATTTTCATAACGGTTTTTCAGTGCCACCAATTGGTTGAAGATACCTATGATGTAAAAGATGAAGGCTGCAATAAGAACAATTATAACGATAAAACTAATCATGTTTTAGTCCTTTTATAAGGTGCAATTTTTTATAAGGTGCGAGTTTTTGGTTTGGCTTTTTAATAGGTGGTTAAAATTTTCTATTTTCGTGAGCGCGAAATAATTTTTTATTAATCAATATATTCAAATACTTTTACTACTTTTTCAACATCGCTGGTATGGCTGACCATATTCACAATGCGATCAGCTTCGGCGTGAGTGACCATTCCCATTAAATAGACGACTTTCATTTCGGTTACGAAGTGTACGCGGCTGCTTTTGGTTTGGTCGTCAGCGAGCAATTGGGTTTTTATTTTTGTGCTAATCCATGTGTCAACACTGCGTGCGGAAAAATCTGTTGCGTTGGCGACAACTAATTCATTGTGAACTTCGCGTACAGGGTTTAGTTTGTAAACCGTTTCTGCTGCGAGATTACGTAATTCGTCGCTAGGCACTTGGCCTGTGAGCAATACCAAGCCGTTGTAACTGTCGATATTAATATGCGCATGTTCCAGTTGGGGATCCGCTTTTTTAATATTTACGCGAGCGATAGTTTCGATTTCGCTGTCGTTAACTTTTGCACCAAAAGTACGTTCATTGGCTTTCATTTCCAGTGGTTTACTGGTGGTAACATGAAGTACTTCTGAACAGCCTGTCATAAGTAAACTGGCGGCAAGTAATAATCGTAATGTTAAATTTTGCATGTGCATTGTTGAATCTCACTTGTGAGGTATTAGTAATAGTATTTGCTATCTAGTGCGAAGCGTGCCCAAAAAGCTCTTGATCAATAAGATCGCATAAGCAAAAAAGTGTAAGCAAGTGTACTTCATGGATACGGTGTTTGGCAGATACAGGCACGCGAAGTTCAATATCTCGTGCATCTAATATTGAAGCAGCATCGCCACCATCGCGACCGGTAAGGGCAATAACGCGTATATCACGATCGTGTGCGGCGCTGATGGCTTGTAATAAATTACTGGAATGGCCAGTTGTAGTCAGCAATAGAAGAATGTCGCCCGCTTGCCCTAATGTGCGAATTTGTTTGGCGAAAACATCATGGTTTGTGCCAGCGCTGACAATATCTGTACCTAACGTTACGGCAGGTAAGCTGGGGCGCTCTTGATCGATACCATTCATTAAGTTGGAGGTAAAAATCTGCGCGTGAGCGGCAGAAATCCCATTGCCACAGGTAAGCACTTTTTTCTCATTCAGTAACGCTGCAACAATGTATTGGCTCGCTTGCGCAATTAATGGCGCAAGTGATTCACCTGCGTGCATTTTGGCTTCAATACTTTCGTGAAATAAGGTGATAACTCTTTGTTCCATAGCGACGGCTTCAATAATCTTTCAATAGTTAATAAGCAGAAAAAGCGTTTTTAATCCATTCAGGATTGCTGTGATCATCGCTAAAGGCGATAACATCAAAGCGGCAGTTGGCTTTTTCGGTAAGTTGATGTTCTTGTAAATAATACTGGGCGGTTTTGATGATCTTTTTTTGTTTGCTGATAGTAACGCTTTCGGCGGCATTGGCAAATTGACGATGGCTACGCAAACGCACCTCTACAAAAATAATATCCTCGCCTTGTGCCATGATTAAGTCAATTTCACCTTGTTTGGTGCGATAGTTTCTGTCGCGTGTGATTAAGCCTTGTTGTTGTAAATAATGCTCAGCGCGAGCTTCGGCATCAGCCCCTTTGTTTGCGTTCTTGGGAGGCGTTGGTGGTGGCGATGTGCCGCAGCGCTTAAAAAACATTATTTAATCGCCTTGCCTATTTTCATTGTCATCTACAACAGTTGCCATAGGTACCGCTAAGCCTTCTTGAAATTTCGCCCAGACTTGTTCGCGCTCGATGCGGCCATCGGCTAATAAATGCAGTGAGCCTGTTGCGCCGTAAAGTCGCATCTGTGATGCTTGTTGTAGTTGCGGTAAGCGGGCATATAAATGAAAAGCATCGGCGCCTAATGCATGTAAACGGCTATAAACGGCAGATGATTTTGTGTGTTGTGCTATGGCTTGTTTTTCAGGGTTATTATCATCGAATAACCAGGGAATGGTGTTAAAGACAACGCCGTTTAAGTCGTCATTGTTTGCTGCATCGGCTTCGCCAGAATAAATTGCACTGGTTGCGTAAATAGGAATATTACTCGCGTAATGAAATGCAAAGGTTGGTTTTATTTGGCGGCCTTGGCTTGGCGTAACTGGCATAAAAATCATATCAATATCGCTGCGGCGGCGCGCTGTAAATTCAAATTTTGTGCCTAATTGTTGTTTGAGCAATGTCATCCGCGCAGTGCTGTCATCAATTAATAAAGTGTGGCGAATATCGTCCGAGAAACTTTCCTGATCGATAAAAACAGTTTTGCTTACAATAGTGCCGCCTAATTTTTGCCATTCATCCGCAAAGGCTTGTGCGCTGCGTTCGCTCAGTTCTTGTTTTGGTGCAACGATCATTGCGCGTTGATATCCCTCTTGGATACCTTGTCGCGCCACTTGCCGCGCTTCATCTTCTACTGCTAATCCAAATTGATAAAAGTTGGGAATTGTAGGCGCTGTTGTAGCGTTCGATTGTACATAATTGAGCGATAATAACGGCACTGAAAATGAACCAATGTGGCTCACTTGATTGACATCTTCTTTATCCAATGGGCCGATAATAATATCAGCACCTTCAGCAAGTGCTTGTTGGTAGGCTGCTACAACGCCTTTACTGGTGTCGTATTGATGAATAATAGGCGCTTGGCGCTGAGCGGTAGACGCTGATGGCTTAATAATCATTTGTGGCGATGCATTAATAGCCTGCTCAGATGTATTGCCGGATTGTGTTGTAGATTGTGGGTTAATAGATTGCGGATTAATAGACTGATAGTAAGCTGCAAAAAAACCATCTCTCACAGCTTCGCCTGCTTCAGCAAGGCGACCTTGTAACGGTAGAAGCAGAGCGATGCTTTTAGGTTGTTGATTAATTAATGTTTGCAGCAAACTTAAATCTTTTGGCAAGTTACCGTTGGCAGGATGGTTTTTCCATTGCTTCAGCCATTGGCTCAATTGCGCTTGCTGACCTTCTAAATCTTGCGTGTTATTTTTGGTCAGCGCTGCCAAGCTGTACCAGCCTTGCGTAATACCATTACCACCGCGAGCGGCGTTAACTTGCAAATCTGCAAGTGGAATCCCCATCAATGTATGCCACAAAGCTTCTTGATTGGTGTTAGTTGCTGCGTTACTCGTTAATATTGCTGAAAGGCTAATGCGCTCACTCACCGAGTCTGACAATTGACCTGTGCGCTCAAATGCTTGGGCGCGGGCTTCACGTAAACGCGCTTCTTGCTCTGGCTCAAGTGCATTTAATTGTCGTTCAAGGCGATGGTTGGTTAGAATGCGTCGCGCCGATTCAACATTGCCATCGTTAAGCTCAAGCTGCGCCATTATTTCGCTGTAAGTTGCAAAGCTGGATTCTGACAATTTGTCTGCATTGAATTCATTAACAAGGTTGCGCGCTTTATCCGGTTTGCCTTGTTTAACGTAGAGTTGCGCGGCTTGCAGCAATAAATCTTCACGCGCAGGCGATTTTTTTTGCTGCGCTTGCGCGATTAAATCGTTAGGTGTTAACGCTGTTGCAGGCATTTTTTTGGCTTGTTGGTTTGTAAACGGCTGAGCACCATCCGGCTTGATATTAACATTGCTGCCACAGCCGCTTACTGCAAGGGAAAGCATCGCAATCAGCGTACAATTCATTGGCCGGTTTAGCATCGTCTACAACTCCTAACACACAAAAATGAGAATAACCTATGGCAAACATCACAGCGCAAAATGCCCCACCACAAGCGGCAGCTGCGACGGGCATACTTTACGTGGTTGCCACGCCAATAGGTAATTTGGCCGACATGGTACCGCGAGCAATAGAAACACTACAAACTGTAGCCGTTATTGCTGCAGAAGATACCCGCCACAGTGCTCGTTTACTTTCGCATTTTGACATAAAAACCCCTGCTATCGCTTATCACGACCACAGCGATGAGCAGCGTACCGACAATTTAATCAACCGTTTGTTGGCGGGCGAACATGTGGCGCTTATTTCAGATGCTGGAACGCCTCTTGTATCAGACCCAGGCTACCGCCTTGTGCGCAAAGCGCGCGAGCAGGGCATCACCGTCGTCCCTATCCCTGGCGCCTGTGCCATGATCGCTGCTTTAAGCGCTGCGGGCTTACCCTCAGACCGCTTTGCCTTTGAAGGGTTTCTACCCGCAAAAGAAGTGGCGCGTCGCACGCAATTGGAATCCGTCGCCAACGACCCGCGCACTCTGATTTTTTACGAAGCACCACATCGTATTTTAGAAACATTACAAGATATGGCAACGGTATTTGGCGCTGATCGCGAAGTAGTAATGGCTCGCGAACTCACCAAAACATTTGAAACCATTAAAGGCGATAAAGTTGCCGCATTAGCAGAATGGGTCGCGGCAGACACCAACCAACAGCGCGGTGAAATCGTGTTACTCGTGCAGGGCATCAGCAAAGCCGACAGTGCCGAAATGACACCAGAGCATGAGCGCATTATGAAGGTATTATTAGAAGAGCTACCCGTAAAACAAGCCGCTGCAATGGGCGCAAAAATCACAGGTCTAAAGAAAAATTATTTGTATCAATGGGCATTGGAGCGGGAGTAAAATTTATCTGTTTCAACAACAAAGAAATGAGATAGATATGAGCGAAAAAATAAATGAAGACGCATTGATGGCATTAAAAATTGCGTTTAGTTATATGCCAAAAGCAATTGAGGTAACTAAATATGACTATGGTGATCGTTACCAAATCGTGCTTCAGCATATTGAAACTGTCAAAGAGATTTTGCTTATCAATGATGTAGATCCTGAAGAAGTTTATGGTGATATTGATCCTGACAATACACCTAATTCGAGCTATTGATACTGCGGAGATTTCAACGTAAATAATAGGCTGCATGGAGTTAAGCATTATGGAAAAATCAAAAAACCGCTTTGAAAGAGTTATCTTAAAAATAAAAAATAATAAAGTCGTTACCATTGTTATTTTTATTGGAACGATTGTCGTTGGTATATCCACGTTCACCAATGCTGCTAGAAATCTTCTGGATTTATTTGTTGTCGAAAATCGACCTGCCATCAATGGTGAGTGGAAAGCAGACGTTACTTACGATTGGCCAAATGCGCTGTACGCCGAAACATTTACGCTTTCTGGCGACGGTAACAATGTGTATGGTATTGCATCGTTTTTGGGTGTGGGGCGCGGCATTCTTGAAGGTGTGACACAAGGTAATGAAGTTTTATTCATCACCAACTCGCAAGAAGGCAGTGATTCGCCTCAGCATCAGGTACATCGTTATCGCGGAAAAATCATCTCTGATGAAATATGGTTTGTGATGCAAACTGAAGGTGGTTTTTCTGAACATGTTCCCATTAAGTTTGTGGCGCGCAGAGTATCGAGCAATCTCGCAGAATAAGTGAGATTGAGAGGTGTTCAAGTTCGATTCAGTTTCAGTGTGATTTAATGTGCTTGAGTGATTTGTGGCAAAAAGAATACATGATTGTTATTTATTCAATCATTGGAAATATGCGTAGGTGCTTGGGTAAGCTGTACTAAGCTGTTTGGGGTAGTAATTTATAATTATTTTTACAGGAATACATGTTATGCGTAAAAAATTATTGATACTAAGCAGTATTGTATTACTGCAAGCGGCGCCAAGTGTAATGGCGGGGGATCTTGGGATCAACGTTATTTTGTCGGGTGAAGTTTCTCCTGGCGTTTATGGGCAAGTTGAGCTTGGTAATGCTCCTCGCCCTGCGCTTGTTTATGAGCGACCAAGAATTATTACTGTCGACAGAAGATATGTGCACGCACAGCCTGTTTATTTGCACGTTCCTCCTGGTCATGCCAAACATTGGGATAAGCATTGTCGGGAGTATCATGCTTGTGGGCGCGAAGTGTATTTTGTGAGAAGTAGAGAATATGAGCCTGACTATCATCGTGACGAGCGCGTCGATCACGATAGTTATCATGAGGATGATCGCGATCATGGGGATCATGATAATCACGGAAATGGTCACGGTCACGGCAAGAACAAACATTGATTGCGTTTTAGTTATGTTGTCCTGAAGTAATATTTTTATAAATTTATTTCAGGTAATAAAAACAAACAGCCAAAAACAAAAAAACCGCGATAGTGTTGCTATCGCGGTTTTTTCTAAAACGATTAACGTATTAGAAGCGTACAGTGCCTTGTATGGATATGCTTCTTGGTTGATCATAAAATGCATAGAAAGCAGTACCTAAGCCTCTAGGTTCAGCGGTGCTTCTGGTGAGAATAGTTGCTAGAGGCAAACCATTGGCGTAAGTCACAATGCCTTCATCGGTGAGATTTTTACCAATTAATGCTAGTTCCCACATGTCGTCTACTCCTGCTAATGCTATGCGTGCATTAAGCTTGAAGTAGGATGATTGTTCCATGCTTGGCTCAAGGTCTGGGGTAGTGAAATATTTTCCACTATAAATGACATCAAGTGTATTGGTGAGCTTGAAACCATTTTCAAAATTAATGCCGTAATCCCAGCCCACATTGCCCTGAACCTTAGGTACAAATTCGCGAGTTTTACCTGAGTGATTACAGAAACCACTTGAGTTTGGTGTTTGATAGAAAGAGCATGGTCCATTAGGGAACTTAGTGTATTCAAAGTCGATATATGAAGCTCCGCCGCGCATCAACACATCATCAGTGATGGCCCAACGACTGTCTACTTCAAGACCTTGTACAACTGCTTCGCCAGCATTGGTTACAATAAAACTTATTCCGCCATCAAACTGACTGGTTTGCATATTGGTAAATTCAGAGCGGAATGCTGCAAGGTTTAATTCAACAGCACCATCGGCCAATAAAAACTTACCGCCGATTTCATAGTTTTTAACTTTTTCGTCTTTAAATGCCCATGTGCCATTGGTATCTCTGCCATTAACGGTATTTATATCTTGATATTTACCGTCTAGTTCAGTGGGGGCAGAGTTGGAGCGCACGTCGAAGCCGCCAGATTTAAAACCAGTGGTGAAGCTGGCATATATTCTGTCTGTTTTATTTAGATCGCGTTGCACAGTGATTTGAGGAGTGAAGCTGGACTCATCATAATTACCGTTAATATTGTGAGGGTCGACTTTGAATTTAACCCATTGCTCATCGTACTCATTGATAACAGTCGAGAACGGTATAGCTTCACCTGTAGCTTTTACATGATACTGATTACGGCTAGCATCTTTCTTTTCTGTGTTGAAACGACCGCCCAATATTAAACGGTTGCTATCATCAATATTCCACGTTGCCTGTGCAAATGCTGCGTAGAGGCTGGTATCTTGATCAAAGTCGCGTTGAGTCGAAGCACCCAGCAGTAATGGCGAGATGGCTTTAGCAATAACAATACTATTCGTTGGTACATGTACGCTGTCGTGGAAGCCAAGATTGCTGCCTTGATAGAAAACTCCCGCTAGCCAGCTAACAGTTTGCTTTTCAGAAGATGCAAGGCGAAATTCTTGACTTGTTTGTCTGTAGTCTTCATTGGACAAAATGTCGAAAATAGGTAATCCCGTAAAATCACAATCGCACAGTTCTTCGTAAGCGTAAGCGTTATAACCTGTCACCGAGGTCAGCTTCATATCGCCAATGTCGTGTTCTGCGGTTAGGGTTACATTGGTTGTGTCGTTGTTGCTGTAGTCACCATTAGATTGGCGTAACTGATTTTCAGTGGTATCGAGTTGATATTGACCGAGCGTAAAAAGCTCCAATGCTGAGAAGTATGGATTCGGATTGGTTGAGCTTTTGCTGAGTGGATGAATTGCCTCAATATTGCGCCCTTTACTATCAAACGAACCGTCTTCCATTTTTAAAGTGACGTCCCACGTATCCGTAGGTTTCCACTCTAATGTCGCACGAACGACGCGATCTTTATCGGCTGCTTCATCGCGATCAAGCGTTGTATTTTCGATAAAGCCATCAGAGGTTCTGCTCATGATCGCCATGCGGCCACCAACGGTATCGCTGATGGGGCCTGACAATACTAAACGTGCATCTTTTTCACCATATTCTGGTTCGTACAATGCAGTGAAGCTGCCTTCTAATTTATCGCCTGGTTTTGCAGTAATAATGCTGATTGCACCTGCGGTACTGTTTTTACCAAACAAAATACTTTGTGGGCCGCGCAATACTTCTATTCGCTCAATATCCAAAAACGGTGCGCGTGCTAATTGCGCACGACCATAATGAATGCCATCCACAAACTCTGCAGTAGATTGCTCGAAACCTTGGTTTACGCCCGAGCTAATACCACGAATCGCAATGTTGGTGCCTATACCGGTTTGGGTCATATTAAAGCTTGGGATGTAATCAGAGAGGCCTTGGGCGCTGGTAATACCGCTTTTTTCCAGTTTATCGCCACTAATGGTGCTGATTGAAATAGGTACATCTTCTAATTTTTGCACTCTTTTTTGTGCAGTAACCACAATTTCATCAAGTACAGGAGTATCGGCAACAGCGAGAGAAATACTGGTGCAGCTGGCAATGGCAATGGCAAGTAAGCTGAGTTTGGGGTGCTTCACGGGGCGAGCTCCTTCGTAATGGTTATTGTTGAGAGCAGAACAGGTCGAAATTTATAGGTCGCCATTATTAACGCATAGCATCAAAAAATTCTAGCAAGTGCGAAATTTTGACGCCAATTTATAGTGTTTTTTTACAGTTCTAGTTATAAGGTTGTACTTATTGCAGGTAAATGACGTGAAAAGCCTAAGCTCTTGCTAACAAAACAAGAAACTGTATTTTTATATCGCGAAGGCTAAACATTTTCTGCTAGTGATATCGCTTGTGCTTTTACCCTCTGGGCGGTAGTGTGCGCGCCGGAGTTGGCTAGACAATCGCTCTGATGTTAACTGCGCAATTCTTTCGAGTGTTGTGCGGTGCATTGGGGAGGAAAGTCCGGGCTCCATAGGGTAGAGCGCCAGGTAACGCCTGGGAGGTGTGAGCCTACGGAAAGTGCAACAGAAAGCAAACCGCCTACGTTCAAGGTGCCTGATCGCTTTTAGTGTGAGGGCAAACCAGAACCGGTAAGGGTGAAAGGGTGCGGTAAGAGCGCACCGCGCGGCTGGTAACAGTCCGTGGCACGGTAAACCCCGCTCGGAGCAAGACCAAATAGGAACCCATTGGTGCGACCCGCATCGGGTTCGGGTAGGTTGCTTGAGGTATGTGGTGACGCATATCCCAGATGAATGATTGTCCACGACAGAACCCGGCTTATCGGCTAACTCCACCTAATTTCTGTCAATAAAAAAGGCCTTGAATCGAAAGAGTTCAAGGCCTTTTTTATTTATCACAATGTTTTTTACTAAAGCATATTGCGATAAGGTTCGGGTACTTGGTTTTTGAACTGGTTTTTTTCATCTGTAGGAACTGTTTGCAAGCCTGCTTTGAATGCTTCTAGAGCTTTTGCATCATCGTGCATTTCAATATAAATACTTCCCAAACGGAAATAGCCATCAGCTGCTTTGTCAGGCCATTTTTTATTGCGTAATTCTAATGACTGAATAGCTAATGGCCAATCATGTGTTTTTAACCCTAAGGCATAACCGGATTGCGTAAGCGCAAAATCATAATCGTTGTTAGTAAAATAGTTGACGAGCAATTTTTTCGCTTGTTCGTCTTTATTTAACTTGTTTAGCAAATTTACTTCTAAAACTCGCATACTGTTTTCATTTGTATGTATTTCCAGTGCGCGTTGTGTTGCAGCTAATGCACTAGGATATTGCCCAAGTTGAGTGTATCCACGAGCAATATTGGCCCAGAGTAATGGTTCGTTGGGTCGTGATTTTACGGCAGTTTCCCATATCCATACAGCATCTTTCCAATTACCCACAGTGGCTAGCTTTTCTGCCACTAAAGTAGTGAGCTTGTTGTAATGAGGAGTAATGGAAATGGCATCATGCATTTTTGAAATTAATAATGCTTGATCTTTGCTTGGTAGTTCTTGTTTTGTCTCATGTAGTTTTTTTGCAGCATTTCCAAAATGAATTGCTTGCACGATATTGTATTCCACTAGTGCTGCCTGTTGGGTAATGTATCCAGCAAGCAGGGTTGCACAAAGTAATAAAATAAGTGCGATATTCGATAATGTGGGGCTCCAGTGAATTACAGTAAAAAAAGCTTTATTGATTATTAAGCGTGCATCTGATGATGTAAGCAAGCCTAAGCTTATTGCAAATAGAGCGCCTGTTGATGCCAGATGCCAACAAAAACCAGTGTTACTGACAATAAGTAACGCTAATATACTAGTTAGTGTAAAAGCTCGTAGAATGGCTTCTTGAGAAAAGGAGTTTTGTAACTGCCATGTTTTATTCGCGGCTATTATCAAGTAGGCAAATAAAACTGCTAAAAAAATACCTCCTGTCAACAATCCATATTCACTGAGTAGCTGCAAATATTCGTTGTGCGGATAGTCATCTATTTCTAAAAATTCATCTCCTGTTTTATATCGTGGTATTTGCACTTCCCAAGCGCCTGCTCCAACACCGGCAAATGGATGGGTTTGTATTATTCGAGTTGTGGGCATCCACATTGCAGTTCGTCTTGAGAATGAACCTTCGGTGTATTCTTTGGTTTTGGTGAGAGTTGTTGTGCGCGCGAAACTAAATTCTAAGGCAGTGGTACCTTTTCGTATCGTTGCATTGTTGCTAGGTAGTGATCCCATACTTGCCACGCCAGCAATTAACAGTAATACCGCTATTCTTTTGGACGTTTGTTTCCATGTGGAGAATGCGAGATGTTGGTGATATTTTACTAAAATTAATAGTAGCACTGGAATTATTACTATCATGGCAAATAAGGCAGAGCGAGTTCCTGTCATCATGAGTGCGACGATATTTAATGCAACCGATAATGAGATCAATCCAATCCAGCGTGATTGGCGCATTGTCGTTAAGGCCCATATCGAAAATGGCAAAGCGCAGACCAAATATTCTGCGAAAAAATTGCGATTAACAAATGTAGATGCAGGGCTCGCAAATTGTGGGAAAAGAGAGAAGTCAAACCAAAACTGCAATGCTGCCCACACGGATGCCACTACAGCACCGCCATGAATTCCCCACACCAATAGTGGCATATTTTCTTTTGTTAATGTATTCAGACATAACCACAATATCAGAGCAAAGATAAACCACCGAATCGCTTCGACTGTTGCTAGGTAGGTATGCGACCATTCCATACTGCCGAGTGCATATACCATTAGCAGAATAGGCAGCCACACCACACTATGCATTTGTAAAGTTGTGGTGTGTTGCCGATGTTGCCAAAAAAATACTAAAGCAGAAGCTAAGGCGCCGAAAGCAACTATCGCGGACTTGAATGTGTCCGGTAGCAATAGTTCGCTGGGAACTCCTAATGCAGGAACCAAAAACATCATTCCACTCAGAATTGTCGCAGGCATATTGATGTTATGGGTTTTAGTAGCTTGAGGTATCTCTGTATTGTTTTGCGTCTGCATGTATTGGGTGAACTCTTATTGAAAGTATATTTAAGGTACTTCTAATATTGTTATAGTCGATCTGCGTATGCATGCTGATTTTTTTGGATATGTAGTATTCATATCCGATGTGACTTTTGGATTGCTACCCATATCTTTATTAAAATTATGAGAGAGTGCGTTGGAGTATAGGCGTCATATTCTGCCAAAATCAAATTGGCGTGTTTTTTTTGCTGTGTTTTTTGGTAGTATTTTTCTGGATATTGCATAAAAAAGGCCTTGAGTCGTAACAACTCAAGGTCTTTTTATTTTTGATGTGGTTGAATTTTACAACCAGCCCATGGGTAAAAATAATAAAAACCCATCGGCAAATAAAATAATGCCTGCCAAGCCTACCGGTAGCCCCAAAAACCAGACTTCTTTGCGTTTAAGTAAACCGCCAATGGATGACAAAACAATTGCGATTTGTAAAAAGATAACCGCTAACCCAAGTGGTTTGCTGTGAAGCTGGGCTTCATCGCGATTTTTTTCTAAATTGCGGGCGGCTTGTTCAATGCCATTTTTTTCAGTTGCATACTTTTGAAGTTTTTCGTTGGCGTCTGCTAATGCCTTTTCGATTTTTTCTTTTGCTTCGGTATTGGTTGTATTTGGCAGTACATCTAGTTGTAAATCGAGATTTTCTTTCTGAATGCGATACAAGCTTTCGCGGATGCTTTTGGCTTGATAGTAAGCCCATTGATCAGAAGCTTGGGCCTGAAATACGACGCTTTTTGAGGAAAAGCCGCCACCTTTAAATGTGGATAGGGTGGCAAGGGCTGCAAAAATAACGGTGGTGAAAGCTAGGTAATTAATCCAGTTTTCTTTTTTCTCGATATTTGGTTTTTCGGTGCTGGCGGTACTCATGGATTTCCTCTGTAAAACGATTGTTGGGAAGCCTCACATAAAAGGCTCTCTACGACAATGCGGTTTATCAGCGGTTCCATGTAGTGATTACTTACGCTTTAAATCCTTTGCCGACAACATACACTTCGCGTGAGCGTGCACGTGATGAATCGGGTTTGCGGATAACAACTTTTTCAAAACTGGTTTTTACTTCTTTTACATACTCATCGTAGCCTTCGCCGTGAAAAACTTTGGCGACGAAATTACCTTTGGGTTTTAATACCTGACGAGCCATATCCAAGGCGAGTTCAACAAGATACATCGATGATGCTTGGTCAACTGCATCTACGCCGCTGATGTTGGGTGCCATATCAGAAATCACCAAGTCTGCTTGCGCACCACCAAGAAGATCCATGATTTGATTAAACACAGCTTCTTCGGTGAAGTCGCCTTGAATAAAGTCGACGTCTTCCACTGAGTCCATTGGTAAAATATCCGATGCGATAACTCTACCTTTTGCGCCGACCAAGCGCCCTGCAATTTGTGACCAGCTGCCGGGCGCAGAACCTAAATCTACCACTAACATTCCTGGGCGAATCAGTTTGTCTTTTTCGTTTAGCTCAATAAGTTTGTAGGCAGCGCGCGCGCGATAGCCGTCAATTTGCGCTTGCTTAACGTAGGGGTCGTTGACGTGTTCTTCCAGCCAACGGTTGCTGCTTTTGGAGCGAGCCATGAGGTCACCAAGGGGATGCGATGAATATGTCGCCAGTATCTCACAGCCCGCCCATGACAGCCAGAAACCAGCGGAGTACAATGCGCGTCTTATCTCTAGACCACCATTTACCTTTGCCGGAGTCACCGGCCAGGAACCGCTATGATTCGTATCACCGAACTTGCTTTACCACTTGATCATCCCGCCGACGCCTTGTCCAAAGCCATTGTGGCGCGACTTGATATTCAAGAGTCAGACTTGATTGATTTCACCCTATTTAAGCGCAGCTACGATGCGCGCAAAAAGAACAGTGAGATTAAATTTATCTATATCGTCGACGTGAATGTGCGTAATCAAGATCAGGTATTGGAACGTTTCGCAGATGATCATCACATCAATCCAACCCCAGATACCCATTATTATCCTGTAGCTCAGGCGCCGGCAGATTTAACTGAACGCCCAGTGATTATTGGGTTTGGTCCGTGTGGCTTGTATGCAGCGCTTATTTTGGCGCAGATGGGCTTTAAGCCGATTGTGCTTGAGCGCGGCAAAGATGTTCGCAGTCGCACAAAAGATACCTGGGCGCTGTGGCGTAACAAAGTGCTGTCGCCAGAATCTAACGTGCAGTTTGGTGAGGGTGGTGCGGGTTTGTTTTCTGATGGCAAACTGTACAGTCAAATCAAAGACCCCAAATTTTATGGCCGTAAAGTGATGCATGAATTTGTCCGTGCGGGCGCGCCGGACGAAATTATGTTTGTCAGCAAACCGCATATCGGCACTTTCCGTTTAACGGGTGTTGTGGCCACTATGCGCGAAGAAATTAAAGCGCTGGGTGGCGAAGTCCGCTTTGAAAGCAGAGTGACAGATTTGCAGATTGAAAATGATCGTGTCGTGGGAGTCACTCTGGCGAATGGCGAAGAAATTCGCAGCCGTTACGTGGTGATGGCACTTGGTCATAGCTCGCGCGATACCTTCCGTATGCTGCACAGTCGCGGTGTTTATGTGGAGGCAAAACCGTTTGCGATCGGTTTTAGGATCGAACATCCACAGCCATTAATCGACACTGCACGCCTCGGTAAATACGCTGGTCATCCAGATTTGGGATCAGCTGATTATAAGCTTGTCTATCACGCTAAAAATGGTCGCGCGGTTTACAGCTTTTGTATGTGCCCCGGCGGAACTGTGGTTGCAGCTACCTCTGAACCTGGGCGCGTTGTCACCAACGGCATGAGCCAATATTCACGCAATGAACGCAATGCTAACGCGGGCATAGTGGTGGGGATTAGTCCCGACGAAGATTTCCCCGGTGGGCCTTTGGCGGGAATCGAGCTGCAAGAAAAACTTGAATCTCATGCTTACGTACTTGGCGGCAGTGATTACTGTGCACCCGGGCAATTAGTGGGCGATTTTATTCGTCGCAAAGCATCAACCAAGCTTGGTGATGTTGAGCCGTCCTATAAGCCTGGCGTTTTACTTGGCGATTTAGCGCCATCACTTCCTAGCTATGCTATTGACGCGATTCGCGAAGCTTTGCCGGAATTCGGTAAGCAAATTCGCGGTTTTGATCGTGCTGATGCGGTGCTTACGGGAATTGAAACCCGTACATCATCTCCAGTTCGAATTAAACGTGATAATGACACCCTACAAAGCATTAATACGCGCGGTTTGTATCCCGCTGGTGAAGGCGCGGGTTATGCGGGTGGAATTTTGTCTGCCGGAGTTGATGGCATTAAAGTCGCGGAAGCGGTGGCAAAAGCGATGCTCGCTGATTTGCAGGACAAATAGGCATGATCTTAAAAATCGACGATATTAAAAAGCTTCATCAAAAAAAATACCGTGAAGAGTTCGGCCATTTTTTAGTGGAAGGCGAGCATTTGGTGTTGGAGCTGCAAAAGGCTGCGCAGCACAATGAAATCTTGCGCAATTGCGAATTATTTGTCACAGAAAATTTTGCAGATTGGCAAAGCGATTTTGCAAAAAATATTGTTAGCGAAAAGCAAATGGCGCAGCTATCGGACACCAAATCTCCGCAAGGAATTATTGCTGTTGCCCCTTTATTGGGTGCTCAAAAACGTAGTGTGAAGCACAAGTATAAACGTGCAATTTACCTGCATGAAGTACAAGATCCCGGCAATTTAGGCACTATTTTGCGCACACTTGCGTGGTTTGGAAACTTCCGCTGTTTGCTCAGCCCAAACTCTGTCGATCCTTTTAACCCGAAAGTAGTTCGCTCCAGTATGGGCGCTATTTTTCATGTGCCAATCGAGCTGGATGTTTCGTTCGACGAATTAAAAAATCGCTTTCAAAATATCGCTTGTTTGGATATGCAAGGTAATAGCTTAAGTTCGCCGACGTTTAAAGAATTTGACTGTTATTTGTTTGGCAATGAAGCACGCGGAGTTCCGCGGGAACAGTTGGCAGCAGTCGATGCAAAACCATTTACCATTGTGGGGTCTGGCGCAATTGAGTCGCTGAATTTGGCGTCTGCGGTCAATATGTGTGTTTATGAATTGAATCGCTAGTTCGCATTTTGCTGATATGCCTGGCTGTTTTTTCAGCATTTTTTACGACAAGGGGTTGTCAGGGTGAATGTTAATCTGTAGCCTCTCGCTCCGCACTCTTGTTCTTTGCTTGGAGTTCGCTGTTTTTCTGCTTCATAAAGTTGTCATTACCTCGCTCTATAGTACTGTTCGTCATAGTTAACCTTCCTTTTAATTCAAAATAATTCAAAACTTAATGTATTACTTTAAGTTTGTTTTCTATTGTCTTGAATTTCTTAATAAAGTCATTTCTCGCTTGTCGCTTCATCCTGCTACTTCCTGTTTTTTACCCTCCTTTTCGCGTTTTTTCCCATGTTTTTCTACGGTTTTCTGCAATTGCTTGCTTGACTTTGCGTTGTCGCGATTTATAGTGAGCACTGTGGAAAAAAGTGGGTTTTAGTGGTTTTTTGTGGAAAATAAATTCAATAAAGTGGTGAAAAGTGTTTACAGGTAGTTATTCCATCAGCATGGACCCCAAAGGTCGCATGGCGATACCAACGCGAATTCGCGATGCGTTGATGGAATCCTGTGGCGGTCGTTTGGTGGTTACAGCACATACCGAAGATCGCTGCTTGTTGGTTTACCCGGAGCCTGAATGGCTGACACTACTGCCGCAAATTGAAGCTTTACCCAGCTTTAACAAAGTTTCCCAGCGCGTTAAGCGCATTTTGATTGGATATGCGAGCACATTGGATATTGATGCCAATGGTCGCGTGCTAGTACCGCCAACCCTGCGTGAATATGCCAACCTCGATAAAAAGATGATGTTGGTGGGGCAGGGTAAAAAGCTGGAGTTGTGGAGTGAAGAGAGTTGGCTGGCGCTGTTGAATGAGCCAGCTGATGACGAGATTCCCAGCGAAATGCTATCGCTTTCGCTTTAGGGGTAAATCGTGACTCAACAGAAACACATCACAGTGCTTTTGCAAGAAGCAGTTGACGCATTAGTGGTGAGCAAGTCTGGTTTTTACGTTGATGGAACCTTTGGACGCGGTGGTCATAGCGCTTTGGTGCTTGAACAGCTAACGAGCGAAGGTCGCCTGTTAGCGATTGATAAAGATCTCGCGGCAATTACTGTTGCCAATCAGCGTTTTGCTGATGATTCCCGTTTTGAAATTGCACACAGCTCTTTTGCGGAGTTGGCTGAGCTCATTGAATCTCGCGGCATGGTTGGCAAGGTTGATGGCGTATTGCTGGATTTAGGTGTGTCGTCACCTCAGTTGGATGAAGCGGATCGCGGTTTTAGTTTTCAAAACGATGGTCCATTGGATATGCGTATGGATCAAACCCGCGGCCAAAGCGCGGCTGATTGGGTTAACAATGCGGCTGAAGACGATATCGTTTGGGTGCTGAAAGAATATGGCGAAGAACGTTTTGCCAGGCGCATGGCTCGCGCGATTATCGCAGAGCGCAAAACTAAGCCATTTACCCGTACCGGGCATTTGGCCGAAGTGATTAAAGAAGCAAATCCAGCGTGGGAAAAGGGTAAGCATCCTGCGACTCGTGCGTTCCAAGCAATTCGTATTCAAGTGAATAGCGAATTAACGGATTTGGATGCGGTATTGGAGCAAGCGTTAAAAGTATTGGCAATTGGCGGTCGTTTAGTCGTTATCAGTTTTCACTCGCTGGAAGATCGCATAGTGAAACGATTTATTCGTCGTCAGGAGCAAGGCGATCAAGTGCCGATAGGCGTGCCGATTCGCGATGAGCAACTGAATAAACGGATGCGATCTTGTGGTAAAGCAGCGAAAGCGAGCGATACAGAAGTAGATGCAAATGTTCGATCGCGCAGCGCCATTATGCGAGTTGCAGAAAAAATATCGTAAGTTTTAACGCACAAATTTTTATTACTAAGAACCACATTTTTTCTAAAACAAAATCGACAATTTCCTAAAACCAATAATTTCCTAAAAATAGAATCGACGCAATAAGGGGCACCATGAGCCAAGTTCATACACGTAAAGCTGCAAAAATAGCGCCTTGGGCGTTATTAGCGGTGGTGTGTGTTTGGATTCTGGTTATAGCATCGGCATTGGGTGTTGTGGCTTCTACGCAAGAAGTTCGTCGCGATGTTAATCAGCTGGAAACTCTGCGCCGTCAAGCTGCTCAATTACAGGTTGAGTGGGGTCAATATTTATTGGAAGAAAGTACGTGGGCTGCGTACAGCCGTGTTGAAGGAATTGCAACGCAAGAATTAAATATGTTGGCACCTACCTCTGAGCGAGTGGTGATGGTGACTGGCGATGAATAAAATCCCTCCCAATTCTGCTCCGCATTCTAAAAAAACAAACCCGCTAAAAGTTGCACGGTGGCGCTTTTACAGTGTGATTGGTGTTATGGGTTTGTTGGCGTTCGTGCTTATTGGTCATGTCGCTAGTTTGCAAGTATTGCCCAACGCCGATAAAGGTTTTGAATTTTTACAAATTCAAGGCGAGTCGCGCACCTTGCGCACAGAAACTATTCCTGCGTATCGCGGTGTTATTACTGATCGCAACGGTGAGCCGTTAGCGGTGAGTACGCCAGTTGCTACGTTATGGGCAAATCCAAAAGTATTACTGCAATCGCCACAACGTTTTGGTGAGTTGGCACAGGCATTGGGTGTTAACAAAGCAGAATTGGTTTCGCGTTTGAATCGCTACACCAACAAAGAATTTATGTATTTACAACGTCAAATGTCACCGGATGCTGCGCAAAAAATTATGGCGCTGGAAATTCCGGGTGTGAATAATCAAACCGAATACCATCGCTATTATCCTGCGGCTGACGTGGCTGCACACATTGTTGGCATGACAGATGTTGATGATCGCGGTCAAGAAGGTATGGAGCTGGCTTACGATGCATGGTTGAGCGGTGAAAATGGTTCAAAGCAAGTTTTAAAAGATTTGAAAGGTCGCACCGTTAAAGAATTGCAACTGAATAAAGCAGCGCGCTCAGGGCAAAATCTTACGTTAAGTATTGATTTGCGTTTGCAATATCTCGCTTATCGTGAATTGAAAAAAGCAGTTGAAGATAGTCAAGCGCTTGCAGGTTCATTGGTTATTCTCGATGTTGAAACCGGTGAAGTGCTCGCTGTTACTAATTATCCTTCGTATAACCCCAATGATCGCTCGCGTGCGAAAGGCCCTAACTTACGCAATCGTGCGATTACCGATGTGTATGAGCCAGGTTCAACAGTTAAACCTTTGGCAATTTTGGCTGCACTTGAATCAGGTAAATTTAAACCTGACGATATCATTGATACAGCGCCAGGGTATTTAGTAGTTGGCAATAAAACAGTGAAAGATCACCAAAATTATGGAGCCTTGGATTTGTCCATGGTGATTGCAAAATCCAGCAACATTGCGATGTCAAAAATTGCATTAAAGTTGGATGCAAATGACATGGGCAGCATGTATTCGCGTTTAGGTATTGGTCAGCAAATTGGAACTGGGTTTCCTGGTGAGGCACCGGGGCATGTTCCAACACTTAAGCCGGGTCAGTTGATTGAGCGCGCCAACGTTTCTTATGGCTATGCAATGAACTTAACAGTGTTGCAAGCAGTGCAAGCGTATTCGGTAATTGCAACGGGCGGTATTAAGCGTCCTATTTCATTGTTGCGTGTAGATAATCCAAAGCCTGGCGAAAAAATTGTTAATAAATTATTTACCGACGAAGTAAAAACCATGTTGACTCGCGTGGTCAGTGCAGAAGGTACGGGTAGGCGTGCACGTGCAATCTCTTATTCGGTTGCAGGTAAAACAGGTACTGCATTTAAATCAGTTAATGGCCGTTATACGAATAAACAAATTTCATCTTTTGCGGGTATGGCGCCGGTTGAAAACCCTCGCATAGTGGCAATGGTTGTTATTGATGAGCCGCAAGGTGTTGGCATCATGGCAAATGGCGGTATTGTTGCTGCGCCTGCATTTTCAAAAATTGCAGAAGATGCTTTACGTATGTTGCAAGTGCCACCAGATAGTATGGTGTTGAATACATCGGATGAAAAAATAGCAGTAGCGCACGACAAGATTGAAAGTGAAAAATTACAAGCTGCGTCACGTCAAGATCAAGATGAGGCATTGCCATTATGATGCCTCATCAATTGCGCCATATCACCTGCTCACTGCAACAATTGCTACCACAAATACAATTGGATGCTGCTGCGCAGACCAATGTTTCAGGTTTATGTTTAGATACGCGCAAGCTGGTAGCTGAAGATATTTTTGTTGCATTAGTGGGTGAAAAAGTAGATGGCCGTCAATTCATTGCGGCAGCCATTGAAGCTGGAGCATCTGCTGTTTTAGTTGAAGCTGATAAGCAATGGCAGGGTATTCGCTGGATGGGCTCGGTGCCGATCGTTGCTGTAGAAAAATTGGCGCAACAAGTGAGTGAAATTGCGGGTCGTTTTTATCAGCATCCTAGTAAGCATTGCCGTTTAATTGGTGTGACAGGCACTAACGGCAAAACAACTTGTAGTTTATTGATTAGTCAGCTTGCGGCAATGTTGCAAAAGCGTGCAGGTGTAGTGGGTACTTTAGGGTTTGGGTTATTAGACTCGACACTCATTGCGCCTCTTTCACAACAAATTTCTTCCGTGCAATCAACTGGTCTAACAACACCTGATCCTATCAGTTTGCAAAAAATTCTCGCAGAGTTAGTGGATCAAAAAGCAATAACGGTTGCTATTGAGGTGTCTTCGCACAGTTTGGTGCTAGATCGCGTAACGGCATTGCAATTTGATACCGCGATTTTTACCAATTTAACGCAAGATCATTTAGATTTTCATGGTGATTTTTCTCATTATGGTAAAGCTAAAGAATTACTGTTGGCTATGCCAAAACTGAAGCATGCCATTGTTAATTATGATGATGCTTGGGCAAAAAAATTACTGCAAAAAATCCCTGCTGGTGTGAATGCGATTAGTTTTTCTGTACAGGATTCGGCAGCTGATATTTATTTGAGTGATATTTCATTGTCCGCATCAGGTGCGCAAGCCCGTTTGCATTCGCCTTGGGGTGAGGCTGATTTTGTATCTCCTTTTATTGGAAAATTTAATCTCAGTAATTTATTAGCTGTTATCGCCAGTATGTGCGTTGATAATTTTTCATTACAAGATGTGTTGGCTGTTGTTCCGCAGTTGCAAGCTGCTCCGGGGCGTATGCAATCTGTTGTGCTTGATGCAAGCAATCAAGATATTCATGTGATTGTTGATTTTGCACATTCTCCTGATGCATTGGAAAATACTTTATTGGCTATTCGCGAGCATACAAAATCACGTGTCTGGACTGTATTTGGTTGCGGCGGTGATCGCGATAAAACCAAGCGCCCTTTGATGGGTCGAATTGCTGAAAAACACAGCGAGTATGTGATCATCACTAATGATAATCCTCGTGCAGAAGATCCTTCTGCAATTGCTGCGGATATTATTCGCGGTTTGCATAATCCTAATGGTTGTTTGGTGATTGCTGATCGCGCTAAAGCGATTGATTTTGCTGTGCAGCAAGCCAAAGTGGATGACGTTATTGTCATTGCAGGTAAAGGTCACGAGGATTATCAAGTTTTTGCAGAACAAACTTTACCGTTTAGTGATGTTCGCCAAGCACGTTTGGCGTTGCAACGTCGTTTGGTTAAGCGCGATGCAGAGCAGGAGCCAACAATATGATTGCTCCTATGTCTCTTGTTCAGGTTGAAGAATTTTGCCGTGCATCACTTAATGCTGTGTTGCATAACGGTAATGCAAGCTTCACGTGTGTAAATACAGATACTCGCACTTTAGTGGCGGGTGAATTATTTGTTGCGCTGCGTGGAGAAAATTTTGATGCACATAATTTTTTAAGCCATGCAGCAGACAAGCATGTGTGTGGTTTGGTGGTAGAAAAATTTGATCCTAGTATTACATTGCCGCAATTGGTGGTGAGCGATACTTTATTGGCGTTAGGTCAGATTGCAGCGTTAAATCGTTCAGCATTTACCGGAAAATTATTAGCGATCACTGGCAGCAGTGGTAAAACAACCGTTAAAACCATGCTTGCAGATATTCTGCATGAGTGTGGTGAAGTGCTAGCGACCAAAGGAAATTTTAATAATCACATAGGTGTTCCTCTCACATTGTTGCAGTTACAGGCGCAGCATCAATATGCCGTTATTGAAATGGGCGCAAGTGCCATTGGTGAGATTGAGTATTTATGTTCGCTCGCTAAGCCGTTAGTGAGTATGGTTAATAATGTGATGCCAGCACACATTCAAGGTTTTGGTTCAATTGATGGTGTTGCTAAAGCAAAAGGTGAAATTTATAAGCAGCTTCCTGAAAATGGTACTGCGGTTGTTAATCTTGATGAGCATTATGCATCGCAATGGCTGCCACAAATCAACGTTAATGTTGTGACAGTATCTCTTGCAGATGCAGGTGCAAACTGTTTTGCAAAAAACATTGTGTTTGGATCTGATTACGTCGAATTTACGTTAGTTATTCAGCAGCAAGAAACCTCTATTTATATTAATGCCTTGGGTGAGCACAGTGTGCGAAATGCATTAATGGCTGCAGCAATGGCATTTGCTGTGGGCGCATCTGTTTCGCAAATCAAAAACGGTTTAGAAAATTTCGCACCAGTGAGTGGGCGTATGAGCCGTCATGTTGGTGTGAATAGCGCACTTGTTATTGATGATAGTTATAACGCAAACCCAGGTTCAGTACGTGCTGCCATTGATGTGCTTGCGGCCAAACAAGGCCAGCGTATTTTGGTGTTAGGCGATTTAGCTGAATTGGGTGATGACGCAGCTGGATTGCACGCTGCTTTAGGTGCGTATGCAAAATATAAAATCGATAAATTGTTTACGTTAGGTGTGTTGAGTCGTCATGCAAGTGAAGCGTTTGGTGATGCAGGAAGTGCATTAAATTTCACATCGCGTGAGGCATTAATCGAACAATTAAAAAAAGTAGCAACACCTAATACCACACTATTAATCAAAGGCTCGCGTAGCGCCAAAATGGATTTAGTTGTTAACGCATTATGTAGTCTGCAAGAATCTGGAGATCATCATTAATGTTATTTTGGCTGGCAGAACAATTAAAAGAACATATCCACGGCTTTGCTGTTTTCCAGTATTTAACCTTGCGCGCTATTTTGGGTGTGTTAACAGCGTTAGGGATTTCGTTGTTATTAGGTCCTTGGTTTATTCGTCGGCTAGCAGAATTAAAGATTGGTCAATCAGTGCGTACTGATGGCCCACAAACGCATTTAACAAAATCAGGCACCCCAACAATGGGCGGTGCATTAATTTTGATTGCGATTTTTGCAAGCACCTTATTATGGTCAGATTTAAATAATCGCTATGTGTGGGTGGTGATGATTGTAACGGCAGTATTTGGTGCTGTGGGTTGGGTAGATGATTATCGCAAAGTGGCTAAAAAGGATTCACGTGGTTTGCCGGCGCGTTGGAAATACTTTTGGCAGTCCATCGCGGGTTTTGGTGCAGCAATATTTTTGTACTACACCGCTTCTACGCCAGCAGAAACACAATTGTTTATTCCTTTCTTTAAAAATGTCGCACTTGAGTTAGGTCTTTTTTATATTTTGTTTACCTATTTAGTCATTGTAGGTACCAGTAATGCAGTAAATCTTACCGATGGTTTGGATGGCTTAGCCATTATGCCTTGTGTGATGGTGGCAGGAGCATTGGCATTGATTTCGTGGATTGTAGGGAACATAAAATTTTCTGAATATTTACATGTTGCTTATGTGCCGGGCGCGGGAGAGTTGGTTGTTTTTTGCTGCGCAATGGTAGGTGCTGGGTTAGGTTTTTTATGGTTTAACACTTACCCCGCTATGGTGTTTATGGGGGATGTAGGTGCACTTGCTTTAGGTGCAGCGTTGGGTGTGATTGCCGTTATTGTTCGTCACGAAGTGGTGTTGTTTATTATGGGTGGAATTTTTGTGCTCGAAACAGTTTCCGTTATTTTGCAGGTGGCTTCATTTAAGTTAACAGGCAAGCGCATTTTTCGTATGGCACCGATTCATCATCACTTTGAGTTGAAAGGCTGGCCAGAACCGCGTGTGATTGTTCGTTTTTGGATTATCACCTTAATGTTGGTGTTAATTGGTTTGGCAACATTAAAAATTCGTTAATTATTTTTATCGTACACTTTTAAAGAGAAAAAACTGTGACACAAATGATTGCTACTAATCGCATTAAAGCTGTTATCGGAGCCGGTATTACCGGTTTATCGGTAGCGCGTTTTCTTGCGCAGCAAAAGCAAGCATTTGTATTGCTCGATACACGCCAGTCGCCCCCACATCTTGAAGCCATTAAAAATGAATTTCCTGATGTGCAATTGGAACTGGGCGAATTAAATCCTGAAACGTTGTTGCATTGCGAAGAGATTATTTTAAGCCCTGGCATTGCTATGGATACACCTGCAATCGCTGCTGCAAAAAATGCTGGTATTCCTGTTGTTGGTGATATTGAAATTTTTGGGCGCTATGCCAAAGCACCGATAGTGGCGATTACCGGTTCTAATGCAAAAAGTACTGTCACTACGTTAGTGGGTGAAATGGCTGCGCAAGCAGGTATTAAAGTTGCAGTGGGCGGTAATCTTGGTACGCCTGCACTTGAATTATTGAGTGATGACGTTGAGCTTTATGTGATGGAGCTTTCCAGCTTTCAATTGGAAACGGTAACCAAGCTGAACGCTAAAGTAGCCACAATTTTAAATATTAGCCCAGATCATTTGGATCGCTATAGCGATATGCGCGCTTATATATTAGCGAAGTTGCGTGTGTATTTTGGGGCAGAAAACATTGTTGTTAATCGTAACGATATTCTTACGCATCCGCCATTAAGTGCAAATGCCAAACCTATTTATTTTGGTGGTAAAGCGGACTTCGGTAGCTTTGGTGTTATTGAAGAGAATGATGAAATTTATCTTGCGCAAAATTTACAACCATTAATGCCGGCGCGCGAATTAAAAATTAGCGGTAAGCATAATGTTGATAATGCATTGGCTGCACTAGCATTGGGTCATGCAGCTGGCATTCCGATGGCGGCAATGATTCAAACCTTAAAAACATTCCGTGGTTTGCCGCATCGCTGTGAATTTGTTGCCAATATTAACGGTGTAGATTTTTACAACGATTCTAAAGGAACCAATATCGGTGCAACGGTTGCTGCCATTTCAGGTTTAGCGCGTAACCCCGCACAACTTATTGTTATTGCTGGCGGTGAAGGTAAGGGGCAGGATTTCAGAGAGTTGAAACCTGCCTTAAAGAAAAACGCTTGCCGCTTGGTATTGATTGGTCGCGATGCACCCCTCATTGCAAAAGCAGTTAGCGATGTAGTTGACATCGATTTTGCAAATTCAATGATAGATGCTGTTGCTAAAGGATTCTCTCAAGCGAAATCAGGTGATGCTGTGTTGCTATCGCCTGCCTGCGCCAGTTTTGACATGTTTAAAAATTATGAAGATCGCGGCGAGAAATTTTGCGCTGCTGTGCAGGAGTTGAATGCATCATGCTGATATCAACTCCATCAAGCAATCTTACTTTAGGTCAACGTATTGACTGGCCATTGTTATGTTTATGGTTCGCACTTTTATCAGTGGGTTTGATAATGGTGTCATCTGCTTCGATTTCATTTTCTGCTGCATCAGCCTATACCCACAACGATGGCTGGTATTTCGCCAAGCGCCATGGAACTTATGCGTTAATGGGATTAGTGCTTGCTGCTTTTGTTGCTGGTGTGCCGATGAGCTGGTGGCAAAAATATGCGGGTCATTTTTTAATTTTTACGTTGTGTATGTTAGTCATCGTATTAATTCCTGGCATAGGTCGTCGTGTGAATGGCAGCCAGCGCTGGCTTAATTTTGGCATTATTGCAGTGCAAGTATCGGAAGTTGCAAAAGTGTGTGCAGTGATATTTTTTGCAAGTTTTTTTTCGCGCCGTTACCAAGAGTTGCATTTTGGTTGGCAGGGTTTTTTAAAGCCGCTGGCCATTATGGGTGTATTTGTTTTTTTATTATTGTTAGAGCCAGATTTCGGTAGCTCGGTAGTGCTTAGCGTTACAGTAATATCAATGATGTTTATTGCTGGTGTAAGAGTATGGCATTTCTTGTTGCTTATTATTATTGGTGTAGCTGGGTTGGCGTCGGTGGCAATTCTGTCGCCATACCGTATGCAACGCTTGGTGACTTATTTAGACCCTTGGGCTGATCAGTTTAAAAGTGGATATCAGTTAACACAATCACTCATCGGTTTCGGTCGTGGCGAGTGGACAGGTTTGGGATTGGGAAATAGTTTGCAGAAATTATTTTTCTTGCCTGAAGCTCACACAGATTTTATTTTTGCCATTATCGCCGAAGAGTTTGGATTGATTGGCGCAACGGTTGTGATTGGATTGTTTGTGGCGCTCATTGTGCGCATCATTATGGTTGCCAAAAATAATTTAGCGCATGGAAAAATGTTTGTTGCACTGGCAACCTTTGGTGTGGCGATTCTTTTTAGCTTTCAAGTTTTTGTAAATGTCGGTGTTTCTTCAGGCCTGTTGCCGACAAAAGGGTTAACGCTTCCGTTTATTAGTTATGGCGGCAGTAGTTTGTTGATTTGTTGTGTGTTGATGGCGTTTGTATTGCGCGCGCAGTGGGAAGTGTTTGGTTTAGATAATTCAGACGATACACCGGCTGTAGATGGCTGGGCAAAAAAAACTGTCTCTGAAAAATCTACTGCAAAAAAACCATTGTCCATGAATGAACGTGGCACACGCAAAGCAGTGAGGTTATAAAGAAAATGATAAATAACACTCACACAATAACAATGATGATTATGGCGGGCGGCACTGGCGGACATGTATTTCCTGCGTTAGCAGTTGCAGATGCATTGCGTCAACAAGGTGTGGATGTTGAGTGGCTAGGTACAGGGCGTGGTATTGAAAATACAGTAGTGCCTGCGGCAAATATTCCATTACATCATTTGCGTGTTGAAGGTGTACGAGGAAAAAGCTTTATAGGTTTATTAAAAGCGCCTTTTTTAATTTTAGTGGCGATTGTTCAAGCGATAGCAGTATTCAAAAAAGTAAAACCAGATGCGGTGATTGGTTTTGGTGGTTTTGCATCTGGCCCAGGTGGTATTGCAGCAAAATTATTGGGTAAACCATTAATCATCCATGAACAAAATGCTGTTGCAGGTACAACCAATCGTTTGTTAGCGCGATTTGCTAATCGTCAATTGTTGGCTTTTGAAACGGTGAATATTAATAGTGCAAGCGCGGATGCAACAATCGTAGGTAACCCAGTGCGAAGCGCAATTGCCAATATAGAAGATTATTCGGCACGTTACACTCGCCGCGCAGAGCAGCAAGAGCCGATTCACTTATTAGTGTTGGGTGGCAGCTTGGGCGCAAAAGCGATTAACGAATTAGTGCCAGCAGCTTTGTCGCAGATACCAACAAATGTGCGCCCGACTGTATGGCATCAAGCGGGTAAAAATCATATTGAAGCTACTATCGCGTTGTATATGCAACATCAAGTCAATGCAAAAGTGGATGCGTTTGTTGAAGATATGGCAGCAGCTTACGCGTGGGCTGATGTGATTATTTGTCGCGCTGGTGCGTTAACCGTTTCTGAATTAATGACAGCAGGTGTTGCTGCGTTGTTGATTCCATTGCCCAGCGCTATTGATGATCATCAAACATATAACGCGGCAATCTTAACGCGTGCAAATGCAGGCATTGCGATTGCGCAAAAAGAATTAAGTGCAGATAAATTAACTGCATTGTTATTAACCGAACTGTCAGATCGCCGTGTTTTAGAAATAATGGCGAAAAATGCTCGTCAGCTTGCATTACCGCAAGCGGCAAAAACAGTTGCAGATATTTGTGTGGAGAGTGCCCGTGGATAAAGCCATAGGTTTGAAAAAAGTGCCGTTTTCTGAATCACCTTTTTATGAGGTGCCGGAGATGCGCCGTATTCGTCGTATCCATTTTATTGGTATCGGCGGGGCGGGCATGAGTGGCATTGCTGAAGTACTTATCAACCAAGGTTATGAAATTTCTGGTTCAGATATTAAAGCATCAAGTGTAACGGAGCGTTTGAAAAGCAAAGGTGCCATTATTTTTATTGGACATGCAGCTGAAAATGTTGCTGGTGCAAATGTAGTGGTAAATTCCAGTGCGGTGAATAATACCAATCCTGAAATTATTCATGCGCGTGAATTGCGGATTCCAATCGTGCGTCGTGCAGAAATGTTGGCTGAACTGATGCGCTATCGTCACGGTATTGCAGTCGCTGGTACTCACGGTAAAACCACAACGACAAGTTTATTGGCATCGGTCTTAGCTGCTGCAAAACAAGACCCCACATTTATTATTGGTGGCTTAGTAAATAGTACAGGCACCAATGCGCAATTAGGTGCAAGCCGTTATTTGGTTGCCGAAGCGGATGAAAGCGATGCGTCGTTTTTACATTTACAACCGATGGTGGCGATTGTTACCAATATCGATGCTGATCACATGGAAACCTATGGTGGCGATTTTTCAAAGTTGAAAAAAACCTTCGTAGAGTTTTTACATAATTTACCGTTTTACGGTTTGGCAGTGTTGTGCGGTGATGATCCTGTTATTCGCGACATCATGCCTGATGTTGCGCGCCCGATGCTGACCTATGGCTTTAATGACGATAATGATTTCCGTGCGATTAATATCAAGCAATCAAAAATGAAATCTGAATTTGATGTGATTCGCCCTGGCCATGAAAAGCCCTTGCATATCAGCATTAATATTCCTGGTGTTCATAACATCTTAAATGCAACGGCTGTAATTGCAGTTGCAACGGATGAAGGTTTTTGTGATGAAGCTATTCAGCAAGGCTTGGAAAACTTTCAAGGTGTTGGCCGTCGTTTTCAAGTGTACGGTAATTTCCCGGTAGGTAGTGGCGATGCAATGTTGGTGGATGATTACGGCCATCACCCACGCGAAGTTGCTGCTGTTATTAAAGCGATTCGCGATGGTTGGCCAGAGCGCCGTTTAGTGATGTGTTATCAACCGCATCGTTACACTCGCACGCGTGATTTGTATGAAGATTTTGTCGATGTTTTATCGACAGTAGATGCGTTGGTATTGTTGGAGGTTTATAGCGCAGGTGAAGATTCAATTCCCGGTGCTGATAGCCGTCACCTTTGCCGCAGTATTCGCGCACGCGGTGTTATTGAACCGATTTTTGTTGAAAATGTTGACGGTGTTCCGGCGATTATTAAAGATTTGGTACGTGCCGGTGACATAGTGCTAACACAAGGCGCAGGCAATGTGGGTGTGTTATCCCCTGAATTAGCAAAACGTAACTTGCAGTAGAGGCTTAAGAAAAATGCAACCCGTAAAATTACCGATTGACCAGCATTTTAAACAACAACTTGGCCGCGTTGGCGTGTTGTTGGGCGGGCAATCATCTGAACGTGAAGTGTCATTACAAAGTGGTGCTGCTGTCGTTGCTGCATTAGTTGAAGCTGGTGTTGATCATGTTGCGATTGATGTAGGCGCAACTGCAATCGCGGATATTCAGGCAGCAAAAATTGATCGCGCTTTTCTCGCACTTCATGGTGCCGGTGGCGAAGATGGTCGTATTCAGGCCGTGCTCGAATTTTTACATATTCCTTTTACGGGGAGTGGCGTACAAGCGTCTGCGTTAGGAATGGATAAATTGCGCACTAAACAATTATGGCGCGGCATAGGTTTATCAACACCAGATTTTGCGATTTTACAGCCAGATAATAATTGGCAAAAAGTATTGGCGGATTTGGGTGGCGAAGTCATGGTCAAGCCTGCCAATGAAGGTTCAAGTATTGGTATGGCGCGCGTTAAAAACGCACAAGATTTGGAAGCCGCTTACAAAGCCGCTGCGCAATACGACGGCAGTGTTATCGCAGAGCGTTTAATTGTTGGCAGTGAATTCACGGTAGCGATTTTAGATGGTGAAGCGTTGCCTCCTATCAAATTGGAAACTGATCATACGTTTTATGATTACAACGCAAAATATATTGCCAATGACACGCGTTACATTTGTCCTTGTGGTTTAACGCCAGAAAAAGAACAAGAATTAAAAACATTAGCGTTGGCTGCATTTAAGTCTGTGGGCTGTGAAGGCTGGGGGCGCGTTGATGTTATGGCAGATAAATCGCTTAACTTTTATTTGCTGGAAGTGAATACAGCGCCAGGTATGACAAGCCATAGTTTGGTGCCGATGGCGGCGAAAGTTAATGGTTTAAGTTTCAGCGAATTAGTACTCACGATTTTGAAGTGTAGTTTGTGATTTTAATGAAGAATAAGCCGCCAAAAAACGAGCGCAGTATTCCTACCGATAGAGTAGTTGGCGCCAATCGTTTGTTTGAGCGTGATGTGTTGTTGAATGATGGGCCACGCAAAGAGCCACGTGTGCGCTCGTCAATTATTGGCGACAAAAAACTAACGGCGCGCGACGCAGTTGGTAGTCGTCAAAATACTGACAAAAGTACACATGTAGCGCGCGGTGTAACGGTAAAGCGCTCAGATGGAGCATCGCGTGCAATTCGCAGTGCTGAAAAAACAAATCGTGGCGCGGAAAAAACAAAACGTGTGTTGTTGGATGATCCGATTTCCGCACGTGATGAGAAAAATTTACGCCGTGAGCGCGGCTACGGAAAAGTTTCTCCGCAGGGGAATGTGAGTGCGGAGCAAGATGCTCCTACAAAAATTTCGCTGAAGTTGATTTATCGCAGTGTGGGTTTGGTGTTGTTATTAACGTTCTTTGCTGGCATCGCTTACTTTGCAGCAGATCCATTAACGAAGTTGTTAGAAAAGCCATTAAAAAGTGTTGCGGTGGAAGGGCAGTTTCAATTTTTATCAAAAGATCGCGCGATGGAATTAATTAACGCAGAAATTGATGGCGATTTTTTACAGTTAAATTTGAATCGTTTAAAAAATGTACTGCAGGCTGATCCATGGATTGAGCATGTGACACTCACTCGTCGTTGGCCCGATACGTTAGTGGTAAAAATTACAGAACAAAAACCGATTGCACGTTGGGATGCAAATGGTTTTTTAAATCAGCGCGGAGAAATCATTCGCGTGAATGAAACTGACAAGCTTATAGGCCTTCCTTGGCTGCAAGGAAATGAAATAAATGCGCGTGAAATTATGCAGCAGTATCAAGATTTATCGACGCTTTTACGATCGCGTGGACTCGAATTAATTGCATTAAAGTGCGATAACAAAAAAAGTTGGCGAATAACGTTAAAAAATGATGTAGAAATTGCAATTGGACGTGAACAAGTGATGGAAAAATTGCACAGATTTGTTACTGTATACGATAATTTTTTGGGCAGTGTTTGGAGTGATGTAAAAGCGATAGATGTGAGGTACACAAATGGTGTATCAGTTCGCTGGGTACCAGACTCTGTGATGGCAAAAAAATATTTAAAACCTGATCTCGCAGCTGTTAAAACGAGCGTTTTAAAACATTGACGCCGAACTAAGAAGTAAGACGTTAAGTAAATTGGTGAATACCGCCAAATAAAAAGTTAAGACGCCGAACAAAAATAAATTGAACAGCACCGAGCTGGTGTGGAAATGAGGTAGTAAATGGCAAACGTTAGTGACAACAAAATGATTGTAGGCCTGGATATAGGCACATCCAAGGTTGTGGCTATCGTCGGTTCAATTACGCCAGAAGGCTTATTGGAAATTGTTGGGATTGGCTCGCACCGCTCAACTGGTTTAAAAAAAGGCGTTGTGGTTAATATTGAATCAACTGTGTTGTCAATTCAGCGCGCAATTGAAGAAGCTGAGTTGATGGCGGGTTGCCAAATTCATTCTGTGTACGCGGGCATCGCTGGCAGCCACATTCGCAGTTTGAATTCACACGGTATTGTCGCGATTCGCGATCGCGAAGTGTTTGCGCAAGATTTGGAGCGAGTGATTGATGCGGCACAAGCGGTCGCAATTCCCGCTGATCAAAAAATACTCCACATTCTGCCGCAAGAATTTTTGATTGATGAGCAGGATGGCGTGAAAGAGCCACTCGGTATGTCCGGTGTGCGTCTTGAAGCAAAAGTACATTTAGTAACCTGCGCTGTTAACGCTGCGCAAAATATTGAGAAATGTATTCGCCGCTGTGGCCTGGAAGTTGAAGATATTATTTTAGAGCAGTTGGCATCCAGCTATGCAGTGCTCACTGACGATGAAAAAGAATTAGGCGTTTGTGTTGTTGATATTGGTGGTGGCACAACGGATATCGCAATTTTTAAAGACGGTGCGATTCGCCACACCGGTGTGATCCCGATTGCTGGCGATCAAGTGACTAACGATATCGCGATGGCGTTGCGCACACCAACGCCCAATGCGGAAGAAATAAAAATTAAATATGCGTGCGCACTGGCGAAGTTAACCAGTCCCGATGAAACCATAAAAGTACCGAGCGTAGGTGATCGCCAGCCACGTGACTTGTCTCGACAAGCATTGGCGGAAGTTGTTGAGCCACGTTATGACGAATTATTTACCCTGGTGCAATCCGAATTGCGCCGCAGTGGTTACGAAGATTTGATCGCGGCGGGCATAGTGCTCACCGGCGGTACAGCGAAAATGGAAGGGGTGGTGGAATTGGCGGAGGAGATTTTCCATATGCCGGTGCGTTTGGGAGCGCCGCAAGGTGTTCGCGGATTGTCAGATATTGTGAACAATCCGATTTATTCGACTGCTGTAGGTTTATTGATCTATGCAATGAAACAGCAACATCAAGATGCTGGGCGTTCGACTCATAACAATAAAGACGCTCAGGGTTCGCTGTTTGGCAGGCTCAAAAAACTGTTTCAGAGTAATTTTTAATCATTTTTTATTTTTTTCATTTTTGTTCAAGGGAAAAGGGGTGTGGCCATGTTTGAATTAGTAGATAGTATTCATCAAAGCGCTGTAATCAAAGTCATCGGTGTAGGCGGTGGTGGTGGTAACGCGGTTAAGCACATGATTGCAAATAAGGTAGAAGGCGTTGAGTTCATCTGCGCTAATACTGATGCACAGGCGCTGAAAGATATTGATGCGCGTACTGTTTTGCAATTGGGCAGCACTATGACCAAAGGTCTGGGTGCTGGTGCAAATCCTGATGTGGGTCGTCAGGCTGCTATGGAAGATCGTGATCGCATCGCTGAAGTATTGCGCGGTTCCGATATGGTGTTTATCGCTGCAGGTATGGGCGGTGGTACTGGTACGGGCGCTGCGCCTGTTATTGCTGAAGTTGCTCGCGAGATGGGCATCTTAACCGTAGCAGTTGTCACCAAGCCGTTTCCTTTTGAAGGCCGTAAGCGCATGACTATTGCGGATGCGGGTATTCAAGAGTTGAGCGAGCGTGTTGACTCTTTGATTACTATTCCTAATGAAAAACTACTCTCTGTTCTTGGTAAGCAAACATCTTTGTTGGATGCTTTTAAAGCGGCTAACAACGTATTGTTGGGTGCTGTTCAAGGTATTGCGGATCTGATTATTCGCCCAGGTATGGTTAACGTTGACTTTGCTGACGTTCGTACTGTTATGTCTGAAATGGGCATGGCAATGATGGGTACAGGCCGTGCGACTGGTGAAAACCGTGCACGTGAAGCGGCTGAAATGGCAATTCGCAGCCCATTGCTAGAAGATGTTAACTTGCAAGGTGCTCGCGGTATTTTGGTTAACATCACTGCTGGTATCGATTTGTCTCTTGGTGAATACTCAGAAGTAGGTAGTATCATTGAAGAGTTTGCATCAGGCGACGCTACTGTTGTGGTGGGTACTGTAATCGATCCAGAAATGACCAACGAGTTGCGTGTAACCGTTGTTGCGACTGGTTTGTTAGGTGTTGCCAAAGCAGTTGCTGCCCCAGCGCCAAAAGAAACTCGTCAGGCGCCGACCAAAGTTGTTATCGACAACACTCGTCGCAGCGCTGGTCAAGTTGACTACAGTTCATTGGATCGCCCTGTGCATTTGCGTGCTAATAGTTCTTCAGCTGTTGCTGCAGCGCCATTGGCTGATAAAGATCTAGAATATCTTGATATTCCAGCATTTTTACGTCGCCAAGCGGACTAATTGACTGATTTTTAGTCGATGATAAGCATTTTCAATGGGCGCGATTGGCTACCACAACTAGTATAGCGCCTGTTGAATTGCTAACATGCCCCCTGTTTATGCAGTAGCTACATTAATAAAGCTGCTGTCATCTGGAATGCGCTTTGTTGAAAAGGGCTGATTGGTATTTTTTGCTTTGCTCAAAGCGTTATTCTGTTATTAATAGGGTTAATCCTGATGATTAGACAACGAACACTCAAGAATGCCATTCGTGCAACTGGTGTGGGTCTTCATACGGGTCAAAAAATCCATTTAACCCTTCTCCCTGGCGAAATCGATTCGGGCATTATTTTCCGTCGCGTTGATTTATCTCCCCCTGTTGAAATTCGCGCAATTGCAGACAACGTCGGCGAGACAACGCTATCAACCTGTCTAATGAACGGTGATGTGCGTGTTTCTACGGTTGAACATTTGTTGTCTGCGATGGCAGGTTTGGGTATCGATAATGCTGTTATCGAACTGAATGCTCCAGAAGTTCCTATTATGGATGGCAGTGCTGGCCCTTTTGTATTTTTGCTACAATCGGCGGGAATTCAGGAGCAGCGCGCACTCAAAAAGTTTGTATGTATTAAAAAAGAAGTGACATTAAAAGATGGCGATAAAGTTGCCAGCTTTTTACCTTTCGATGGTTTTAAAGTCACCTTTTCTATCGCATTCGATTTGCCGGTATTTCAAGGCAGAACGTTGGAAACCTCGGTCGATCTTTCTAGTGCTTCCTTTATTAAGGAAATTAGCCGCGCCCGTACGTTTGGGTTCATGCACGAAATTGAATATTTACGCTCCAAGGGCTTGGCTCGTGGCGGCAGTATGGATAATGCGATAGTGGTCGATGAATACCGCATCCTTAATGAAGAAGGCTTGCGCTACGAAGACGAATTTGTAAAACACAAAGTGCTTGATGCTATCGGTGATTTATACCTGCTTGGTAGCAGCTTAATTGGTGAGTTTCGCGCTCATAAATCCGGCCATGCACTTAACAACAAAGTATTGCGTCAGTTAATGGCGCAGAAAGATGCTTGGGAGTTTGTCACTTTCGATGAGGAAATGGTGGCACCCATATCTTTTGCCAGAGCTATTTCGGCGCTCTAATCACTCTCTCATATAGCTTTGCGAGTGATAGGATTGTGCGAGTATTGCCATTTTTTGTTGGAAATTCCCTCCTTACTATGAGATATTTCGCCCTCGGCCATGAATAGCGTGGTTAAGAAGCGTTTATTTATTCTGCGTTTCCCGTTAAAAAAATTGCAACTTATTGATTTTTATAGATTATTTTTTTGATCGTATGGGTCAATAATCAGTGGCTACTACTATAGCTCTATAGCTCGTTCACAAGATCATAGATTTTTACTACTGCTTAATGAAAATTATTATCGTCAATTCAAAACATGGACATACTCGCAGTCTCAGCCTTGGTGGTTGGACTCGTGCGTTTTTGTCTGTCTGTTTATTGGGGATTCCGGCGGCTGTCGGTGCATGGGGTTATAGCTGGCTTGTTAATATCGATAACAAAGATGTGTTCAATGCCGATGCTTCTGGTACATGGGGAAGTCTAGCCGAGCAACAAGCCAATCTTGAGCAATCTCGTCAAAAATCAGAAAGTCAGGTAGTTGCGCTCACGGCAAAAGTGGCTGAGTTGCAAACACGGTTAGTACGGTTAGATGCTGTTGGTGAGCGCCTCACTAAAGTTGCCAAGTTAGACAAGGGCGAATTTAATTTTACTCAGCCTCCCGGTTTAGGTGGGCCGCTCAACGTAAGCGAAACTGACAATATAAGAGTTGGCGAGTTTTTTACTGCGCTGAATGAGTTATCGCAACATATACAAAATCGCGAACAGCAGTTTAAAACACTTGATTCAATCCTTCTGACGCGAACGTATGATTCAGAAGCGTTGTTTGATATTTTGCCGGTTGAAAATGGCTTTATGTCGTCAACGTTTGGGTATAGGTCTGACCCCTTTAACGGCAAGTCTGAATTTCATTCCGGGATTGATTTTACAGCGCCTATTGGCACTTCAATAACGGCAGTTGCTGCTGGTGTAGTTACGCTCTCTGCACTTAGTAAAGATTACGGCAACATGATTGAAATCAATCATGGTTCGAGTTTTGAAAGCCGTTACGCGCACAACAAACTCAACCTCGTTAATGTTGGCGATGTTGTTAAAAAAGGTCAGGTCATCGCTTACGTGGGCTCCACAGGCAGATCGACTGCGCCGCATGTTCACTTTGAAGTCTACAAAAATGGTCGTGTTGTTGACCCCGCTACATATCTTCATATTACCAACCGATAATTCCCTCTCAGGCTAACTAGCCCAATTATTTTTTAAGTGTGCTTGTACTGCAGGCAGGCTTAGGTAATTTTCCATTTCCGTATGACTATTTATTGGTAGATAAAATGTTTAACAAAATAATGAAATCCCTTTTTGGCTCAAAGAATGAGCGCGAACTTAAACGTATGGGGAAAACGGTTGCCACCATTAATGCGCTTGAGCCTAGTATGCAAGCGTTGACGGACGAACAATTAAAAGCAAAAACACAAGAGTTTCGCGATCGCTACACAAAAGGCGAAACGCTGGATCAGCTTTTACCAGAAGCATTTGCTACTGTGCGAGAAGCAAGTCGCCGTGTTATGAACATGCGACATTTTGATGTTCAGTTAATGGGCGGTATGACATTGCACGCTGGCTGCATTTCTGAAATGCGTACCGGTGAAGGTAAAACATTAGTGTCTACCTTACCAAGTTATCTTCATGCGTTAACCGGAGCGGGTGTACATATTGTAACGGTAAACGATTATCTCGCCAGCCGCGATGCAAACTGGATGCGTCCGGTTTATGAATTTCTTGGCATGAGTGTCGGCGTTATTTTGTCTATGCAGCATCCTGAAGTAAAACGCGCTGCTTACAATGCTGATGTTACTTACGGTACAAACAATGAGTATGGCTTTGATTATTTGCGCGATAACATGGCGTTAAATAAAGCCGACAAAGTGCAACGCGCATTAAATTTTGCGGTTATCGATGAAGTGGATTCGATTTTAATCGATGAAGCGCGTACACCTTTGGTTATTTCCGGCGCTACCGAAAATAGCTCAGAGCTGTACAAAAAAATGCATTTGCTGGTCAGCAATTTGAAACAGCAAATTGATAACGGTGAAGATGGCGACAAAAAAGTTATTACTACGCCAGGTGATTTTGTTGTTGATGAAAAATCGCGTCAAGTTGAGTTAACGGAAGATGGTCACCAACATGTCGAAGAAATGTTGGTGCGTGCTGGATTATTAAAGGAAGATGAAAATCTTTATGCAGCAAACAATTTAACACTTTTACATCATGTTGGTTCAGCGTTAAAAGCGCGGGCATTATTTCATTGCGATGTTGAATATATTGTACAAGAAGGGCAGGTTGTGTTGGTGGATGAACACACTGGCCGTACCATGCAAGGTCGCCGTTTAAGTGAAGGTTTACATCAAGCGATTGAAGCAAAAGAAGGCGTAGCAATTCAAAGCGAAAGCCAAACTTTAGCATCAACAACTTTCCAGAATTATTTCCGTTTGTATCCCGTGTTGTCAGGTATGACAGGTACTGCTGATACAGAAGCTTACGAATTTAAAGAAATTTATGGCTTGAATGTGGTGGTGATTCCTACCAATCGTCCTAAACAACGTATCGATATGAACGATTATGTATTTTTGTCGGTAGAAGAAAAATACCAAGCCATTGTTAATGATATTAAAACCTATCAAGAAAAAAATGCACCTATTTTGGTGGGTACAGCGTCGATTGAAACCTCGGAAGAAATGTCACGTCGTTTGACAAAAGCAGGCATTAAGCATCAAGTATTAAATGCTAAGTTCCACGCACAGGAAGCAGAAATTATTGCGCAAGCGGGGCGCCCGGGTACTGTCACTATCGCAACCAATATGGCTGGTCGTGGTACCGATATCGTGTTGGGTGGCCGTTGGGAATCGGATGTTGAAAAATTAACAAATCCAACTCCAGAACAAATTGCGGAAATCAAAGAAGAGTGGAAAAAACGCAATGCAACGGTATTGGCTGCAGGCGGTTTACATATTGTTGGTACAGAGCGTCACGAATCGCGCCGTATCGACAACCAATTGCGTGGCCGTTCCGGCCGTCAAGGTGATCCGGGTTTAACACGTTTTTATTTGTCGCTCGAAGACAATCTAATGCGTATTTTTGCATCTGATCGCGTGCGTAATTTTATGCAAGCATTGGGTATGGAAAAAGGCGAAGCGATTGAACATCGCATGGTAAACAATGCCATCGAAAAAGCGCAGCGCAAAGTAGAAGGTCGCAACTTTGATATTCGTAAGCAATTGCTTGAATTTGATGATGTGGCAAACGAACAACGCCAAATTATTTATCAACAGCGCAACGAGTTATTAGATGCTGAAAATATTCGCGACACCATTAATGCTATTCGTGTTGATGTGGTTGAAGATATGTTGTCGACCTATATTCCGCTTAACTCAATCGAAGATCAGTGGGATATTCCCGGTCTGGAAAAACAAATTGAGATGGATTTTGGTTTACAACTTCCTATTGCAAAATGGTTGGCTGAAGATACACATTTGCATGAAGAAACGTTGCGTCAAAAAATAGTAGCTGATATTCAAACTGCGTACGATGCAAAATGTGAACGCATTGGCGAGATATTGTTTGAAATTGAAAAGCAAATCATGTTGCAAGTATTGGATAACTCCTGGAAAGATCAGCTTGCCAGTATGGATCATTTGCGCCAAGGCATTAATTTGCGCTCTTATGCACAAAAAAATCCAAAGCAAGAATACAAGCGCGAATCATTTGAATTATTCCAAAGTATGTTGAATAGCGTGAAGCGCGAAGTGGTGCATCTTATGGCGCGTGTTGAGCCCATTACTCGCGAACAAATGGAAGCGATGGAGTTGCAGCGCCGTGAAGAATTAGCGCGTCAAAAAATGCAATTGCAACATGAAGAATTGGCTGCACTAGGTGAAGAGCCGCAAGCCGCACCTCAGCCGTCGCAACCAAAAATTACACCTGTTGTGCGTGAAGGCCGCAAAGTAGGGCGTAATGATCCTTGCCCTTGTGGTTCAGGTAAAAAATTCAAAAGTTGTCATGGTCAATTTGAATCCTAACATTAAAATGTTAATTCACGTTATTTAGTTTTCTGTTTTCATACTTGCTTAAATTTGTGTAGGTTATTTTTATGGCTGTCGGTGAATACCCCTTTCCAATCATGCACCCTGTTAAAGGTGTAAAATTAACGGCTGTCTGCGCAGGCATTAAAAAAGTTAATCGCCGCGATGTGGTTTTATTTGAATTAGCAGAAGGCAGCAATGTTGCCGGTGTATTCACTAAAAATGCATTTTGCGCAGCACCTGTAACGGTGTGTAGAGAGCATTTGGCGGCTGCACCCATTCGTTACTTGGTCATTAATTCTGGTAACGCTAATGCATGTACTGGTGAGCAAGGTTTACTTGATGCCAAAGCAACTTGTGCTGCAATTGCGCAAGCAAAAGGTGTGAGGCAAGAGCAAGTATTACCGTTTTCAACTGGTGTTATTGGCGAGCCATTACCTGTTGCAAAAATTATTGCTGTTATTCCTGAAGCGTTACAAAAAGCCAACGAAAATGGTTGGGATGATGCAGGCGCAGGTATCATGACAACGGATACCCGCGCGAAAGGTTTTAGTGAACAATTTGACTATCAAGGTAAAACCATTACCGTAAATGGCATCGCGAAAGGCGCGGGCATGATTAAACCTAATATGGCAACCATGTTGGGTTACATTGCAACTGATGCAAAAATTTCACAGCCATTGTTGCAACAACTTGCCCGTGAAGCTGCGGATAAATCTTTCAATCGCATCACGATTGATGGTGATACCTCTACTAACGATTCTTGTATTTTGATTGCATCCGGTCAGGTTGATTTACCAGAAATTACACAGGCTTCCGGTGAGCTTTATGAAAAACTGCGCGCAACTATTTTGGCTGCGCATATTCATCTAGCAAAAAGTATTGTCAGTGATGGTGAAGGCGCAACTAAATTTGTCACCGTTGCTGTCAGCGGCGGTGCAAATCGTGATGAGTGTTTAGATGTTGGTTACGCCGTTGCGCATTCGCCGTTAATTAAAACGGCATTGTTTGCATCAGATCCAAATTGGGGTCGTATTGTTGCCGCGATTGGATATGCAGGTGTAGAAAATCTTGATGCCACTAAAGTGCGTGTGCATTTGAATGATGTATTGATTGTTGAAAATGGCGGTCGTGCAGCAAGTTACACTGAAGCTCAAGGTCAAGCGGTAATGAGTGGTGCAAATATCGCGATTAATATTAATTTGGGTCGCGGTGATTTTGCAGAAACCATCTGGACAACGGATCTCTCTTACGAATACGTTCGCATCAATGCGGACTACAGATCTTAATTAGATCTTAATTTTTGCATTCTTAAAAGTATTGTAAGAGAGTTTTATGTCGTCACGCGTAGTTCACGTAGCTGTAGGCGTTATTGTCGATAAGAATGAAAGCATTCTTATCGCTAAGCGCGCCGATACGGCTCATCAAGGAGGTTTGTGGGAATTTCCCGGCGGCAAGGTTGAGCAAGGTGAAAATATATTCGCCGCGCTCAAACGTGAACTACAAGAAGAATTAGCGATAGAAATAACAGCAACACAACCGTTGATAAAAATTCGCCACGATTACGGCGATAAGATTGTGTTGCTGGATGTTCACAAAGTAACAGAATTTAACGGTGAACCTAAAGGCAATGAAGGGCAGCCTATTCAATGGGTCGCGCCACAGCAATTACATCAATACGAATTCCCCGCTGCAAATCGTCCGATTATCACTGCAATCCAATTACCGCAGAAATTACTAATTACCGGTCAGTTTTCTTCAGTACAAGATTTTTTTGCACGCATAGAGCATGCATTGAGCTTTGGTATTCGTTTGGTTCAATTACGTGTGAGTGACACTGCGACAATCTCAGAATTGGTTGATGGCACAGCGCAGCTATGTAAACAATATTCAGCGCAGTTGCAGGTCAATGCATCGCCAGATTTATTTGCAACGCTTGCAAAAAATAATATTGGTTTGCATCTCAATTCAACTAATCTGTTGCAATGCCATTCGCGGCCTGTAGGGAAAGATATTTTATTAAGCTCATCCTGCCATGATGAATTTGAAATTGCTCACGCGCAAAAAATCGGTGTAGATTTTATTTGCCTCTCTCCTGTGCTCGCAACAAATTCGCATCCCAATCAAAAAGGAATGGGGTGGGATGCATTTGCACAACGAGTTGAAAATATTACTATTCCAGTTTTTGCATTGGGGGGAATGAAAGAGATTGATTTGCCGCAAGCGGTCGCTTCAGGCGCGCAGGGAATTGCTGGAATTAGTGAGTGGTGGAGTTAGCGTAAAAATATGTCGTCGTAGGTTGTGCAGCCATGCCCAACATTTCGAGTGCTTGATATTTCTGTTGGGCATTGCTGCCCAACCTACAACGTTAATCCATTAGGTCAGATTAGTCGTGATTCTCTTCAGAATTAATATCTAACGAGCTGCCTGCAATGCGGTTGCTCTCGCTTGCCCATTCACCTAAATCAATCAAACGACAGCGATCGCTGCAAAAAGGGCGCTCAGGGAAAGCATCCGTCCAGAAAATTATTTTTTTACAGGTGGGGCAATTAAGTTTGATCGGTTCTGAGTTGTTTGAATCGAGTAAGTCAGTCATGTTGTTCTGCTAGTGTTAAATACATTATGTGTAGTTGATTTACTTGTTGATCAAGTTCTTCAAGGTTTCCGTTGTTGCGAATTATATCATCTGCTTTTGCACAACGTTCAGTGCGTGACATCTGCGTCGCCATAATGGCTTTTATTTGCTCGGAATTGTTTTTGTCGCGTGCGCTTGCACGAGCAAGTTGTAAATCTTCGCTGGCATCAATCACTACTATACGATTGGTTAATGTGTGCTGTGTAGTTTCTAATAATAACGGCGAGCTTAGAATTACGTAGGCACTTTTTGCTGCTTGCAGTTGCTGAATGGTTTGCTCGCGAATGATTGGATGCAATAAATTTTCCAACCATTTTTTTTGTTCTGGCTCTGAAAAAATAATAGAGCGTAATTGCGCGCGGTTGAGTGTTCCATCCGCGCTAAGAATAGTTTCACCAAAATGTTTTTTTATACTTTGCAATGCAGGGCGATTAGGTTCAACAACTTCTCGGGCGACAATATCGGCATCAACAACTTGAATACCTAAGGCCTCAAATCGGCGCGACACTTCAGATTTGCCACTGCCGATTCCGCCCGTCAAACCCACCACAAACATATTAACGGCCAGCGGTGATATACATGAGGTATGCGTGGTTAATATCATGCCCCCACATAAGTGCAATCCAGCCTGCTATCGCTAAGTAAGGGCCAAAAGGAATAGGAATATTTCTATCGCGGCCACGAATAACAATCATGCTAATACCAATCACCGCACCTACGAGAGACGACAGCAGAATAATCTGCAACAACATTTGCCAGCCAAGCCATGCCCCCAATGCGGCGAGCAATTTAAAATCGCCATAGCCCATGCCTTCTTTGCCAGTTAATATTTTAAATAACCAATACACAGCCCAGAGCGAAAAATATCCCGCAATTGCGCCCCACAGTGCGCTATCGAGTGAAGTAAACAGCCCAAAATAGTTTGCAATAAGCCCAAGCCATAAGAGCGGCAAAGTAATATTGTCAGGCAATAGTTTTGTGTCGACATCAATCATAGTAAGTGCGATTAAACACCAGGTAAAAACCAAACAAGCAAAACCTGCGTAAGTAAAACCAAAGCTGTAAATTGCAATAACAGAAAGAATACCAGTTGCTAATTCAATAATTGGGTAGCGCAATGAGATTGGCGATTTGCAGGCAGAACATTTACCGCGCAAAAATAAATAACTCACCACAGGAATATTCTCCCATGGTTTTATTGCGTGACCACAATGTGGACATGTTGAGTTTGGAGTAACTAAATTAAATTTAGTTGTTTTTGCAGGCTTTGCAGACGCTGCAATATTATCTTCACCTAAAAAATCCACACATTGCTCGCGCCATTCGTGTTCGAGCATTTTAGGTACGCGATAAATAACAACATTTAAAAAGCTGCCAACTAATAAGCCAACAACTCCTGCGGTGATAAGGCCAACAATCGGATATAACGCTATTATTTTTAGAAATTCTGCCATGTTAAACCACGTTGCCTAATTGGAATATTGGTAGGTACATCGCGATCAACAGCCCACCTACAAGAACACCCAATACAGACATAATGATTGGCTCTAATAATGATGTTAATGTATCAACCATATTATCAACGGCATCTTCATAATAATTAGCCACTTTATCCAGCATCTCATCCAATGCACCAGACTCTTCACCGATGGCCGACATTTGAATTAGTAATGTGGGGAATAATCCTGGCATTTTCAATGCAACATTTAATTGAATACCCGTAGATACATTTTCGCGAACTTTAATAATGGCATCTTCGTAAATTTTGTTACCAGAAGCACCCGCTACAGAGGTGAGTGCATCAATTAACGGTACACCAGCAGCAAATGTTGTCGATAAGGTGCGAGCAAAGCGAGCCATAACAGATAAATAAAGTATCTGGCCTATAATCGGTATTTTTAACATGTACTTATCAACGATATACGCAAATTTTGGTGAGCGACGAATAGCTGCTTTGAGTGCAAAAATACCTCCACCAATACCAAGTAATGCATAGAACCAGTAGGCTTGTGCAAGCTCGGAAAGATAAAGAACAAACAACGTAAATGCAGGTAGTTTTGCACCAAAGCTACCGAATGTTTCGGCGAACTGAGGTACAACTTTTATCAAGAGAATTGCTGTAACAAGAATAGCAACTATAACAACAGCGATAGGGTAGCTAAGCGCTTTCTTAATTTTGGCCTTTAGTTTTTCGGATTTTTCTTTATAGGTAGCAATACGATCAAGCATGGTTTCCAATGCACCTGCTTGTTCACCTGCTTCTACGAGGCTGCAAAATAGATCATCAAAATATTTTGGGTGTTGGCGTAGCGATGCACCAAAGCCGCCACCTGCTGCAACGCTATCTCTAATGTTTAATACTAATTTGCGCAAATTAGCATTTTCCAATCCCTCTGCCACAATATCAAATGCTTGCACTAAGGGGACGCCCGCTTTCATCATGGTCGCCATTTGGCGTGAAAAAACGGCAATGTCAGCAGGCTTAATTGATTTGCCACCCTCACCAAATAATGGTTTGGATTTTTTGTTAATTGATTTTACTGATATCCCTTGTTTGTACAATTGTGCCTTCGCTAGCGCTGGGCTGGTACTGTTGATTTCCCCTTGTAATTTATTACCTCTTTTATCAACACCTTTATAAGAATAGGTTGTTGATACAGCACTTGGTTTTATGCCGGTTGTTTTTTGACTGGTTACGCTGGCCATAGGTTAATCCTTGGTGACACGATTAGCCTCTTCGAGGCTGGTTAACCCCATTGCCACTTTGCGCAATGCGGAGATACGTAAATTATTAAACCCTGCTTCTTTTGCGGCGCGTCCTATTTGTAAAGAGTTGCCGCCTTCCATAATAATATTGGCAATAGTAGGCGTGATACGAACAACTTCATAAACGCCCAAACGGCCTTTATAGCCACCATTACAATGATCACAGCCAACCGGATGAAACAGCTGGAAGTCGCCACGTGGGATTCCAATTTCATCAAACCCTTCTTCAGTCAGAATAGCAGGAGGAATATCAGTTGCTGGTTTTTTACATTGTGGGCACAAGCGACGCGCCAAACGCTGAGCAATAATTAAGCTCACGCTCGTTGCAATATTGAATGCAGGTACGCCCATGTTCATTAAACGGGTTAGTGTTTCTGGTGCACTATTGGTATGAAGTGTTGATAACACCAGGTGGCCTGTTTGCGCCGCTTTAATCGCAATTTCTGCAGTTTCAAGGTCACGAATTTCACCTACCATGATGATGTCCGGGTCTTGACGTAAAAAAGAGCGCAAAGCCTCCGCGAAGTTAAGCCCAATCTTGTTATGCATTTGTACTTGGTTAATACCTTCAAGGTTAATTTCCACTGGATCTTCTGCAGTGGAGATATTTAACTCAGAGGTATTAAGAATATTTAAACCGGTATAAAGCGAAACGGTTTTACCGCTACCCGTTGGGCCGGTAACCAAAATCATGCCTTGCGATTGCGATAATGCATCCAAATAAAGTTGTTTTTGAAAATCTTCATAGCCGAGTGCATCAATCCCCAGTTTTGCTGCACCTGCATCCAAAATACGCAACACCACTTTTTCGCCAAATAATGTTGGCAACGTATTCACACGAAAATCGATAGCGCGGGTTTTGGATACTTTTAACTTGATTCGACCATCTTGCGGCATCCTGCGCTCAGAAATATCCATTTGCGACATCACTTTTAAGCGCGCTGCCATACGTCCACCTAAGTTAACGGGTGGTTTAGCAACTTCATGCAAAATACCATCGGTACGGAAGCGAACGCGGTAAGATTTTTCGTAAGGCTCAAAGTGAATATCCGATGCACCGCCCTTGATGGCGTCTAATAATACTTTATTAATATATTTAACAATGGGTGCTTCATCTGCTTCAGAAGTTGCATCATCCTGCTTGGTATTATCATCCGTTGTTTGAACATCCAGCGCGTCTAAATCTGTATCTTCAATTTCACCTAAAGCATCATTTAACGCATCTTGTGCGGTAAAAAACTTATCTAATGCAACTGCAAGTTTATCGGCTTCAACTAAGATAGCATCGGTAATCAGGCCGCTATGAAATTTAATTTCATCAAGAGCGTGTAAGTCAGTAGGGTCGGCAATGGCCAAAAATAAGCGAGTGCCGCGCCTCATAATCGGTAATGCGTGATGCTTACGTATTAATTTCGCATCAACTAATTTGTCTGGGATGTTATCGCGGTCAAGAGCATCTAAATCAAATAAAGGAGTACCGAACTCTTCTGAAGCGACACGCGCGATAGTAAATGCATCCAGCATTGCATTGCTTACTAAATGCTGAACAAAAGGTGTTTTATCTTTAGCGGCTTGGGTAAGTGCTTTGCGAGCTGTATCGGGATCCAGTAAGTTGTCCGCCACAAGGCGGCGCGCAAGACCATTTAAATGGGTGGGGCTATTCATGCATGGAATTCCTACTGAATCATCGGCAAATCAATCATTGGTTTTTTATTATATTAACTGCTGTAAAGAATAGCTTAACTTTAAACGATAATTGACTGTAGTTTCTACATTAATATGCCAGTTAGTAGGTTTGTGATGGTGTTCTATTTAAGTAATTAGTTAGGGGGCAAAAAATAAAAGCTGTGATGTGACCAAAAATGTCACTTAATGAAAGTATTTGTCATTTTTGCTAAGAATTATTCAGATATGGTGGTGACTATTTTATTTTGGTTTGTTGTTATTTTTGACGACATGGTGTTGATAAGTGCGCCAATGCTGATATTTAATGTACAGATGCTTTTACAAAATAATAAAAAATACGACAGATGATCTGCACGAAAAAATATGGCATACCACTTGCTTTAATCATTCTGAGTTGAGTGTTTAGCAACGACTACTACTAAAATTACGGAGCTCTACCATGAAACAAACAATGCAAAAAGGTTTTACCTTAATTGAATTGATGATCGTAATCGCGATCATTGGTATTTTGGCAGCAGTAGCTGTTCCTCAATATCAAATCTACTCTGTGCGTGCAACGGCAACTTCGCAAGCTATTGCGGCTATTAGGCCTGCTCAGATTGCTGTTTCAGAATTTGCTGCTCAGAATTCAAGAGTGCCCACTGGACCAGAATTTATTGCTGCGACAGGTTCTGATCCTGCTGGAACTAGCTATGCATCTGGTATGGTTGCATCAGTGGCATATGCCACAACAGTTGCTAATAGATGTTCTCTAACAGTTACCTTTATTCCAAAAGGTACTGGTACTCCACAAGTGTCTGATGATCTTGGTGGTAAAACTTTCATTGTTACTGGCGTGGTGAATGCTGCAGGTGCTACAGAGTTTGGGGTTGATCCTACTAGTGTTGCTACTGCTGGTGTCTTGGAAGCTAAATTCCGTCCTAAAATGCCAACAGTTGCTCCTTAATAGTTAATACAGTAATTGTAAAAACCCAGCCAAGCGCTGGGTTTTTTTATGCCTAAAATTTATGGTTGAGTTTGCATCGCACTATTAATCCGCATCGATAAATCCACCGCTTTACAATATTTGGTTAATCTGCAAAGTGAAATAAAATTTACGCCTGTTGCTGCAATTACCTTTAATGTTTGTTAGGTGGCGTTATCTGATGCTTCGAGTTTTGCTTTGTCTTGATGATGGGGTGTTGGTTTTCGCTTCATGGGTGATGTTGTGTATCGATAATATCTGAAAAAGCCAACAAGCTTTGTTTAGGTTGATGGCGTAAGTTTTCGTTGATGTGCGGGATAAAAACAAAAAAGCCCCGCAGATTGCTGCGGGGCTTGGGTAGTGCTTTTTTAATTTAAAAGGAAGTCATTAGGAGTAAATCGCTACCACATGTTTAGTTCCTGGCGTGTTTTATAGCTTTAAATTTTTACGATACATATAAACTCTAATTAGCAGCAATATTATTGGCATTAATATACTGCCTGCTAGCAATAGAATACTTATAGGCGAAGCTGCATGAAGTGCTTCAGGAAAATTCTTGATGAAAGTTACTGGAAATAACAATGCTAGCAGAGCTAGCATTGTAGTAAGAAGTAAAAATATAGTTACTATTTTCTCTAAGCTACTATTCTTTTTTTTCCCTAAAATAAAAATAACAGCTATCCCAATAAAGAAAATTACAGTTTCCGTAAAAAATGCAAGATAGCTAATAGTGAAACCTAACTCCATAAATCACCCCACTCTATTGAGTGCATGAACATGTGTTGCCATTTAGTGCATCTTGAATTTGATCAATTGTTTGCTTCATTAAAGCAGGTGTTAATGCATCAATATTTTCTTCAGTATGAAAATTATTACCATGTTCTAAAATCTGAGTTGGATTACCAAATGGATTCCAAACTTGCCATCCCGCATGAGCAGGAGATGTGGAGTCCATAATCGGATGAAGAGCCTGCCCAAGTGAAACATATGCCATTTTACGCACTTTTGAAGTCGGTGAGTTTTTCCATTCATTGTACAGGTTTAGATGTTTATTTATAAAATCACAAGCTTTTTCTTTGGCGTCTCCAATGGATTGCCCAGGATCACGCATTGAGTGCATGAAAGAGGTAGGTCCAAACTGATTTTTTAATGCATCAACATTTGCACTGCCTTGTTGGATGGCAATCAATAAGTCTGGCGTTAACCCAGGAAATGCATTCGTAATAATGGTGTTATGAGCATCTGTACTCCATAGGCCAAATGGGTCAATTCTATTAATTGAATTTCCACCCACATAAGCATAAGTATTAATTCCACCATTCAATCCAATCGGATCACTTTCAATGTAACGGCCTAAGCTAGGATCATAATCCCTAAAATAGTTGTAGTACAAACCTGTTTCTGGATCGAGCGATTGCCCCGGGAATCTCGAGTATAACTCGATGCTATTCGTTTGCCCCGGTTGCAATTTTCCGAACGGTTGGTAGTCTGCCATGAATACTACAGCTTGGTTTTTATCCGTCATCACTTGTGGTGTTCCTAAGTGATCGGTGTGAACAAAATACAATGTGGTGATTGGTGTGCCTGTACTGCTTGAGCTAGAGCTGCTCGAACTGGAGCTGCTTGAACTCGATTTGCTACTACTACTTGTTGCCGCGTTAGAACTCGAACTGGATTTACTGCTGCTCGTTGTACTGCTTGAACTTGTGGTTGCTGCGCTGCTCGCGGTGATGATGGCAGTGATATCTACCTTGTCCACATTCGGCCCACTTTGTCCGTTGGTTTTTAAACTTAACGTGTGACTACCTGCTGTGAGCGGAACAGTAATCGCTGTTGTGTTTGCCCATGTAGTCCAGCTTGCGGTGAAGGGAAAACTGAAGGTGCCTTTTGCTACGCCATCGACTAATAACGTGAGCGGACGATCTACCGTGGTGCCACTCAGCGCGTAACGTACCGTAAAGGTGTAATTTGCACTGCTGACAATAGTAAGTGGCCAGTTGACTTGTCCTTCACCGTTGTAGTCAATGAATCCTGATCCTGTAAAACCCGCAAAACCTGAACCAACAGTGTGACTGCCAACAATAGTCGCGGTGGCCTCATCACGCACAATTGGTGCGATAGATGATGCGCTACTGCTAGCGCCACCAACAGCTCCACTCATTGCGCCACCAGAAGCAGCAACAGGAGTGATAATTACTTTATCAATATTCGGCCCACTTTGGCCGTTGGTTTTTAAACTTAATGTGTGACTACCTGCAGTGAGTGCGACAGTGATAGTTGCGGTGTTTGCCCAAGTGCTCCAGCTTGCAGTGAATGGAAAACTGAAGGTGCCTTTTGCTACACCATCCACTAGCAACGTAAGTGGGCGATCTACCGTAGTGCCACTCAACGCATAACGTGCTGATAGGGTATAGCTTGCACCGGTAGCAACATTGAATGACCATTTGGCTTCGCCTTCACCGGTGTAATCGATAAAGCCTGAGCCCGTAAAACCTGCAAACCCTGAGCTAACGCCATGGCTGCCAACAAAACTCACTGTTGCTTCATCCAAGGTAATGGGCGCAATACTCGCGGTACTGCTACTACTTTTGGAGCTGCTTGAGCTTGAAAGGCTGCTGCTTTTTGAGCTACTAGAACTGCTGGAGCTTGAAGAGTTACTGCTAATACTGCTGCTTGTTGCTGCGCTAACGTTAACAAAACCAACTAATTGTGTGCCGTTGTAAATATATTCGCGAACATTTTTTCCTGCGGCATCCGCAACTGCAATCAATTGGCCTGCTTCATCGTACTGATAAAGTTCTTTGTTGCCATTTGCGAATGTTTTACTCACACGTTGACCGAGTGCGTTGTAGGCATAAGTGCCAGCAAGTGCGCTTGCGACTTTTGCAGTTTCAAGGCGGCTGGCTTTATTGTAGGTGTAATCCTGTACTTTGTTATCGTCAGTAGTGCCTTGAATGCGATTGCCTGCTGCATCGTAACTAAAACTACGCGAACCGTTTGCAATATTGTTGCTGGTTTTATTAATACTGGTGAGGCGATTACTGGTGGGCGAATAAATATACGTATCGTTCAGGTGTGTTGCGCCGTTATCAGTTTTTTCAGTCAGGCGATTACCCACCTCATCATAGGTATAACCCAATGCACCATAAATACCTGTCGCGTTAGTGAGGCGATTAAGTGGATCGTAAATAAAGTTTTGGTTTTTACTGCTGGCAACTAAATCACTGATGTTGGTGATGTTATCCACCGGATCATAGCCGTAACCGCGATTGAGAATACCGCCCACTTGAATACCCGTGAGGCGATAATCATTATCGTAACTCGCGTTGTGATTCAAACCATTACCAAAGGTGTAATTGTTCGCGGGGCCGAACGGTAAATAACTAATTCCCGTCACAACATTTTGCTCCGTCGCTGTTGCATTTAGTTTCGTTGTGACTGACTGCACACGGCCTGCGCTATCGCGCAAGTAATTCACCATACGACCTGAAGGGTAGGTAATGCTGGTGAGATTATTGGCGGCGTCATAGCCATAAGACGTCACAAACGTAATGCCATTCACCGCAGCACGTTTCATTTTAATCAGGCCAGCTTCATTATATTTGTACGTAGTAATTGCGATGGAATTTGTCACGCTGGTCATGCGGCCTACACCGTAATTAGCACCCCATACTCCTGATGTTGTATCGTCATAACCGTATGTAACATTTTCATTTGATGCCGCAGGATAACTTACTGACTTCAGACGGTTTAATGCATCATAAATATAATTCACCACAATGCCGCGTGCATCGGTTGCGCTTTTACGATTGCCTACATCATCGTAGGTGAATGCGGTTGTACCTGTGTCTGGACTGACTTGGGATATAAGGTTTCCCAAGCCGTCATAATTATAGGTAGTGATATTACCGCGAGCATCTATTACTGATTTAATGCGATCTTGTGAATCGTAAGTAAATTGCGTTTCTTTTAACTGTGGATCAATAATTTTGGCAACACGATTTAACGCATCGTAATTTTGTTGTGTTTGGCTATTACGCCCATCCGTAATTTTAATAGCATTATCATTAGCATCGTATTGTTGCTTGGTGTTTTGATTGTTATTCCCTGTTACTGCCATTACACGGCTTAACTCATCGTAAGCGCGACTAACAGAATATTTAATAACGCCAGAACTACTTTTGATAATTTCTTGGGTGCGATTACCTGCCGCATCTACTATGTATTCAATGCGCTCACCTATCGAATTTTTTATTGCGGTTAAGCGCCGGGCATCATCGTATTCATAACCTAATTGAACACCATTAGGCAATGTCATACTGATCACACTTCCTACTGCATCATAACCATAGCTGGTTTTGCGATTCAAAGTACTATCGGTAGGATGTTTAAGCGTGGAAGATAATAACCACCCTCGATCATCATAGGTGAATTCTGTAACAACACCATTCACATCAGTTATTGATAAAGGATGTCCCACTCCATCATAAGCGGTGTATCTAATGATATGACCAAGCGGATTGGTGATAGTGGCACGATTGCCAGCAGCATCGTAGGTGTAAGTAGTGATGTCATTCACATCAGTGCGAGCGCCATCTTCAGTGAGAATTTGGCCTTGAGCATTGTAGGTATAGCTTATAGATTTATCCGCAAACACATAGCAACTTGAAAGAACCGCCATCGCACATAAGAGGGATTTATTCATTAGTAATTTCATCATTAAATTCCTTTTAAGGTGTTGCACGAGTGGTTTGATTTGTAAGTAAACCATTTGCATCGTAAGTATAAGTGGTCTCTTTATCTGCTTCTGTGACTTTTGTTTTTAGGTTCAGTGAAGGGTGCCACTCAGTAGTGGTAGTTTTTGAGACCGAAGTGCCAGTTGCCTCCACTCGCAATACTTCACGATTTTGAGAATCGTATTCCTTGTGAGTTTTTACGCCATTTTTTGTTTCGTTGGCGATATTTCCAGAGCCATCATATTCATAACTAGCCTCACTTTTTAGGCAAGTTGCTGTTGGCTCTCCTGTTACACGTTTTAGCCTCTTCACTCCATTAAAATCAGCAAACTCATAAGTTGCTTTTTTACCCAAAGCATTAGTCACTACGCGAATTAAATCACTGACATAATTTACGTTTACACCATCAACGCCACCAGCTAACCCACTATAAATAGCACGCCCCTGAGTATCGTAATTGAAATGCGCATAAAGCTTTCGCGTATTACTGGAAACACTCGTAACATCATAAATGTCGGTAATAGAAACAGGCCATGTAACATCGTTGTACTCGAAATCCCGAGCTGTCTCTGAAGAGATAGAGTAAGGGTTGCTGTAACGAGTGAGCAAATAATAAATTCTAGCAACACCAGTAAAAGATTTATTCCAAACAAAATCAACTGTACGGCCAGCATTATCAATCACTTTTACGGGGTAGTTTTTTACAAGCCTATCTTGCATATCTGACAGGCTGTCATCCTTTGCCGTATATGAAAAATTTAATTCTGCTCCCTGTGAGTGCTTTATTTTACTTATGCTTGAGCCGTCAGCAGTGTATTCCAGATCATGAGAAACTCCATTCGGGAAAATAATTTTGCGTAACTTTCCTGCATCATCAAATATCTTTTGATTTTCTTGAGTGGATATTCTGTAGCCCGCGTAACCAAACTCACTAACCGTTAAAGGTGATAAGTGGAAAGAACCATAAACTGCAGATGTGCCTGTGCTTGAAAAGATAATATCTTCACCATCACTTCTTAACCAAGAGGTAGTTCCATCGACATTAAATTGGAGTGCTTCTTCGTAGTTGTGTCGCCAGTATCTGTACCAACTAGCTCTGTATTGGTTTTGGATTGGATTGGTAGGTTTTAGCAAAAAATCCAATGTGTAACTGTTGCGAAATTCTTCTGTTGATAGTGGTGTCATTGTAGCAGCCAAGAATCTCGAAATTGCAGTACGATAAATAATTGCTGCACCAGCAGATTGGTTATTTGTTCGATTATTGTAGTAGTACGTTAATTTTATGGGAAAGGTTGATCCAACACTAATAATTTCTTCAGCTCTATACTTTTCCCCACGAAACACATTGATAGGATTAGCTGTTATAGTGTTACATGTTTTAATGTTTGGTTTTTCTGTGCAGCGCTTAAGTGTGGCATCCCATGCTTGACCTGTTTCGCAATAAGCATCGCATCGTCCAAATCCTTGATTGTAAACAAATGGCGGAGGACATGAAATTTTGAGTGGCCCAACCGCGACATACCCACTTTGGGTACCACTTGGGAGGTAGTCACAATTGGCAAAGCAGATCAATGTATCGGGGAAACTTAGACGAGGTTGGGTTATACCATTCCAAGCGCAATGATTAGATGACAATTCACTAATGAGTTGAGTGCATGCTTGACTACGCTCAGCCCAACTTCCCTGGGGGCCAGGGCCTCGGACATTCGAATTGAAGGGAATGCTTGCCTCAACCCACCACGCAAAAACTGTTGCTGGCTGAACAATTAGTAAACCAATAACAATCAGTAAATACTTCCTAAACATAAAACCTCCTGAATACTCCATAAAACTACTAACCCTTCTTAACGATTTATTTAATTGAATAATTTGTTACAGCTTCTAAAACGAAGATACATATGGCGCACAAAATTGCATGATTTTTGTAGACACACAAGGCGTCCAGCCTGAAACTGAGATGTGCGTTTATTATTTTTCGCCTCACATCCAAACTGCAGGCAGCTTGATGGCGAAAAAACAATGAAAGAGATGTTCGCAGGAGCGGTGATTTGTAATGAGGGGGAATTTGATCATAAGTAGCATCCTGCTGTATTGGAATCTATTGTGTAAGATTCACATAAAACGAAAACTCACATAAAAATAATAAATTCACAAGTGTTTAGTTTTTTAATAAAGGAAGTTAATAGCGCTTTTTGTGGTTGTGTGAAGTGGTTATCACAAATACATCCTTGCTTACCTATAAAAAATCCTTTTAATTTTTCTCATGAATCGTCTGTGCTGTATCAATCCGCATCGACAAATCCACTGCTTTGCAATGTTTAGTTAGTCCGCCAATCGAAATGAAATCCACGCTGGTTGCTGCAATGGCTAACAAGGTTTGTTGGGTCGTATTGCTTTATTTTTGCAAAATGGAACTTATGGTTATCAAAAATACAAATTATGGTAATGCTAAGTTCCATTATTTTTCTTTACCTTTATCAAGCTGATCACTATAATTATCATATTTGGCTTAATTGGTAAGTATAATGTCCACAGAAAGGCCTGATCAGAAGCGTAGCGCGGTTGTATTCCCCAAAAACCAGCAAGTTCTTGCGCAGTTGGGTGAGAATATCAAGCTCGCTCGAAAGCGCCGAAACTATACACAATCGCTGATTTCCGAGCGTACAGGATTAAGTCGCTTAACCATTCGTAAGATTGAAAATGGGGATGCCAAGGTATCTTTAGGTCATTATGTTGCCGTTCTTAGTGTGCTTGGGCTAGTAGAGGACTTGGCGAAAGTGGCTAGTGATGATGAGCTTGGACGAAAGCTGCAAGATATAAAGTTGATGAGTAAGTAAAAATGAATACGGAAATCTATGTATTTGCTGATTGGGAAGATTTTGCTACGCCCATTTTGGTGGGTACCTTGCGCTCAGCTGTCAGTAAAAATAAAGAACACTTCAGTTTTAGCTACGATAGCGCGTGGCTACAATCTTCAACTGCCCAAAAAATCGATCCTGAGCTGGAACTTTATTCTGGCGAACAGCACAGTGCAGATGCCAATAACTTCAGAAGTTTTCTGGATTCCTGCCCGGATCGTTGGGGTAGGCTTTTAATGAAGCGTCGAGAAGTTATTACTGCTCGTCAAGAGAGTCGGCGTCCCCGTGTGTTTAGTGAGGGTGATTATCTACTCGGTGTGCATGATCTTTATCGCCAGGGAGCTCTGAGGTTTAAAAAAACGTTGAATGGTGAATTTCTCGATAACGACGAGCGCTTGGCAGCACCTCCGATTTCTTCTCTCAGGGATCTTGAGCATGCTGCTAAGCAAATTGAAGAAAGTGATAGCGATGATCCGGAATATATAAAGTGGTTGTACATGTTGATGTCTCCTGGCTCCTCCCTCGGTGGTGCAAGGCCAAAGGCTTGCGTGATTGATGAATTCAATCATTTGTGGATTGCTAAATTTCCGAGTCAACATGATGATCATGATATAGCTGCTTGGGAATATCTTGCATATCAGCTTGCGATAAGCGCCGGTATTCACATGGCACCATGTCGAATTGAAAAACTTAATAGCCATCATCACACGTTTCTAACGCAGCGATTTGATCGTACAGATACAAGTCGATTACATTTCACATCTGCGATGACACAACTTGGTTACTATGATGGTGATTACAATGCTAGTTATCTGGAATTAGCTCAGTTTCTTACTGATCATGGCTCCAATACTAAAAAAGATTTAGCACAGTTGTGGCGCCGTATCGTTTTTAACATTGCTATTTCCAATACAGATGATCATTTGAGAAATCACGGTTTTATCTACCATAAAGGAGGCTGGGTACTTTCACCTGCGTATGATGTTAATCCAGTAACTCCTGCGAATGGATTACATTTAAACATTACCGATGATGATAATAGTTTGAGCTATGATTTGGCGATGGAGGTGATGGATTTTTTTCAGCTAGATAAAACTACGGCAGAAACCATAAAGGACGAAGTGTTGGCTAGTGTAGGTCAATGGGAAAAAGTAGCAACAAACATTGGTATTAGCCGCAATGAGCAACAATTGATGGCGCCTGCATTTAATATATGATTTTCAAAAATATTTTGAAGTTAGATCGTTTTACCATGAAATGACAACGCGGCCCAGTTAAGAAAAGATTATTTTCCAGTATTAATCCGCATCGACAAATCCACCGCTTTACAGTGTTTGGTTAATCCTCCAATCGAAATAAAATCTACGCCGGTTGCGGCAATAGCTAATAAAGTTTGTTCGGTGACATTGCCGGAGGCTTCGAGTTTTGCTTTGCCGTTGTTGTTGGAAACAGCGGTGCGCATATCGTCGAGGGTGAAGTTGTCGAGCATAATAATATCTGCGCCGGCTGCGAGTGCTTGTGCTAATTCATTTAAATTTTCAACTTCGACTTCCACGGGTTTGCTCGGTGCGATTTTGTGTGCGCTGCTCACCGCATTTGCGATACTGCCGCAGGCGGCGATGTGATTTTCTTTAATGAGAAATGCATCGTACAAACCGATGCGATGGTTGTGGCAACCGCCGCAGGCGACAGCGTATTTTTGCGCGTCGCGTAAACCGGGTAATGTTTTGCGTGTGTCTAGTAATTTTACGCTGGTGTGTGCGACTCGTTGCGCATAGTCGTGACTAATAGTAGCGGTGCCCGATAATGTTTGTACAAAGTTAAGTGCTGCGCGTTCGCCAGTGAGTAGGCTGCGTGCGCTGCCGCTTAACGTGAATAAAATTGCATTGGCTTTTACGGGTTGACCATCGTCAACAAACCATTCGATGCGAACATTCGAATCCAGCTGTGCAAAAACTTCTGTCACCCAATCGCGACCACAAAAAATGCACTCTTCGCGGGTGATTACCGTTGCGGTTGCTTGCTGTTCGGCGGGGATGAGTAGGGCAGTGATGTCGCCAGAACCGATGTCTTCTTGTAAAGCGGCTTTAACGTTATTTATGATGCTATCGGCAAGGTATGGAATTCGTTGGGCAAATAAAGGATTCATGTCGATTCTTTGTGTTTAAATTGATTTTGAGTGGGCGAGTGTGGCACTAAAATAAATAATAGTTGGTGCGCATCATACCCGATAGTATTTTATGGGTAATCGTAAATTGTTTTAGGTTTCACTTTATTTATTGCCAAAGTAGGTAGATTTATAGCGCCTGGTTACGCTTTTTATAATAAAACGTGTGAAATCGTATAAGAAAATGGTCAAAATATTACTAATTGTGATATGTCTCTCGCATTCACTATTTGTCGCGTCTATATTCATAGGCGTGGCTATACTTGAAGTACAAAAATCTCTTTATGGTATGCAACATGTTAGATCAGCCCCGCTCTCAACCAAATAATGTCGTGCAGTTGAGCCCTGATGGTACTTCTGGAGGGCCTGCTCCCGTGATATTGACGCGCTTACCAGCCACCATGCATTCATTGCGCGATAAAGCGCGCCAACAGTTACAAGGTTTGTTGCGCGATCTGTTTGATAAAGTGGATGATGCAATGTTTGAGTTGGCTGATAAAGCCACTAATAATCAGGATCAAAATATTTATTTTGAATCCATGCGTGAAGTGCGTTTAGGCCGCAAGGCGTTGGAAGCCGCTTTTTTTCGCAGCATTGATATTCGTTTTGCGCAGTTGTTTGATCACACCGCTTACCGCAATGAGGTTACTGGCCCTAATCCCGATAAAGAATTTTCGCTTGATGATTTAACGCTGGTTAAAAATGATGATCTTGAGGAGATAGTTGCGATTGAGGCGATGATTAATAAAGCCAATGAACAATTTGCAGAGCTCATTCAGCATTTAACCTTGCGCATTGATCATTTGGTGCCGATCAAAGTGTACCAAAAAAATAATCCGTTAGGTGTTGATGTTATTTGCCATGCCTTTAACGATGCTGCGAGAAATTTACATATCGATGTAAAAGCAAAGCTGGTGTTGTTTAAATTATTCGACAACATGGTGATGACAAAACTAGGCGATATTTTTCAAGCGCTTAATCAATTGTTGATTGAAGCGAATATTATGCCTTCATTGAAATCAGGTTCACGCCCCCCTAAGCGTCCATCAACAACATCTGCAACAGAATATTATGGTGCCGGTATTTCTGCAGAATATTCTGATACCCCTTCTGCTTCAGGTGATGCGCAGAATTTTGGCGGTTCATCAGGCTCTAATTTTTCTAACGGTGTTGGATTTAATAACGGTGTTGGCCAAAATAGCTATGGCTCATCAAATTATGATGAGCAAACTAATCAAGTGTTGCATAGCTTGCGTGGGTTATTAAATTCTCGTGGAGGTGTTGCACCCATACCACGCAATATGGGGCAAGAAGTTGCAAGTCACGACTTGGTGAGAATGTTGTCTTTTGCACAACATCAACATGGCGCTAATCAGCATGGTGGTAATGGTGGAGTTTCCTATTCTGGTGTTGCGCCAGCGCCACTGAATATTCGGGAGTTGTTACAAAATTTATTATTAAATTCTGCGCCAGATCAGCAGCCACAACAAATTAATCAAGTTGACGATGATGTGATCAATCTTGTTAGCATGATGTTTGAATTTATTCTGGATGATCGCAATTTAGCAGCGCCGATGAAAGCATTGATTGGCCGCTTGCAAATACCTATGGTTAAAGTTGCGATTGCCGATAAATCTTTTTTTAGCAAAGGCGGACATCCTGCGCGTCGCTTACTCAATGAAATGGCTATGGCGGCTTTGGGATGGCAAGAAACTAGCGAGGAGAATCAGCGCAAAGATAGTTTGTACAATAAGATGGAATCTGTGGTGCAAACTATTTTGTCGGATTTTGAATCCGATATGAATATCTTTAGTAACTTGCTAAGGGATTTTCGTGAATTTCTCGAGAAAGATAAGCGCCGCGCAAAAATTTTAGAGCAGCGCACCGTTGATGCTGAGGCAGGAATTGCAAAATCTGATCGCGCTCGCGCGCAAGTTGAAACCGTATTGAATCGCGTTATTGCCGGACACATATTGCCTACAGCAGCACAAAAATTATTGCTTGATGCATGGGGCAGTGTGTTGTTTATTACAGCCCTAAAACAAGGTGTTGAAAGCGAAGAGTGGCAATCTGCCATTAGAACTGCACAACAAGTAGTGTGGAGTTTAACGGCGCCTATGACGAAAGAGAACCGTCAAGGGTTGTTAAAACTTGTTCCTGATTTGTTACAAAAATTGCGTCAGGGTTTGGATGATATTTCCTATAGTTCATATGAAGCTGCGCAATTATTTAAGCAATTAGAAGTTCTGCATTTGGCTCGATTGAAAGTCACTACAAGCAATAATCAGAATGCAGAGTTACCTGTCAAATCATTATTTGAAAATAATTTGGGCGCTGTAGAGTCACCACTAGCCAAGATAGGTGTAGAGCCAATAGAGTCGGCAGTGCATATTGATAGAAATGTTAGCGAAGAAATTGTTAGTGTCGCTGCTGTTGAATCATTTACAGAAACTGTTACGGATGTTGATACATCGCTAGAGTCTCTTGAAACTATTGCAATAGAAACGGTAGAGGAATCGAACCTTGCCGAGGTTGCAGTAGAAGAGACGCTTCCTGAAGGCGATCAACATTTGGCGTTGGTGGGTAATATCACCCAAGGCAGTTGGTTTGAAATGCAAAGTGATGATGGTCAAAAATTCCGCTGCCGTTTAGCGGCGATTATTCGTTCAAGCGGTAAATATATATTTGTAAATCGCTCAGGAATGAAAGTTGCGGAAGAGACGCGCATGACCTTGGCGCTGGCGCTTAAATCTGGCCGCTTGCGCTTGTTGGATGACGGCATGTTGTTCGATCGAGCATTAGAAGCTGTTATTAGTAATCTCCGCACTAATCGTTAATTTTATGTAAGCTCGCACTTAATGGTGCAAACCGCTTTCTCAAGGTTTATCATGCCCGCTTACATAAATAAGCGGGTGTTTCTGTGATATCGAGCGAAGGTTGGTTAGACGCGGCAGCGCATTGCCCATCCCCTAATTTTAATTCGCGCCCTAACGGGCAAGAAATAAGTCTGCTCGTTATTCATAATATCAGCCTGCCTCCCGGCGAGTTTGGCACTGGCTGCGTTAATGATTTTTTCTGCAATCAGTTAGACTCCTCTCTCCATCCCTATTTTGAAACTATCGCTGAGCTTAGAGTATCGGCGCATTTATTTATTGATCGCACGGGGAAGGTTACGCAGTTTGTACCTTTTGCTGCACGCGCATGGCATGCAGGAGCTTCGGTATTTAATGGAATTGAAAACTGCAACGATTACAGTATTGGGATTGAGTTGGAAGGTTGCGATAATATTGCTTACACTGACGCACAATACAAAGCATTAACTGATGTAACTCGCCAGTTGTTGGCGACTTACCCTGCTATTACCCACGAACATATTGTTGGCCATTGCGATATTGCGCCGGGGCGAAAAACAGATCCTGGCGAAGCATTTGATTGGGCGCATTTTCATTTTTTACTCACGCGTGAGTAGCGAGTAGTTATTATGATTTTTTTGAGTTTAATTGCAGTATTAGCCATTGTTCACTTCACAACTTTTGGCGCTATCATTCAGAAGGATGCATGGTTTATCGGTTTGATTAATAAATTGCGTGCATTGCCTGCTGTTTCTTCTGCGCCTTTATTGCCAATGATATTGGCTTTGGCAATTCCGCTCGTGCTTTTAGTATTCTGCATGCTGGTGGTTTTGCATTATGGGTTGTCGCTGTATTTATTTTTCATTTACGTACCTGTGTTGTTGTATAGCTTGGGGCGCGGTAATTTTGTGGCGGATGTTAATCATTATATTGATACTGCAACGCGTGGTGATTCTGTTCTTGCCAGTAAGCTTGTCGATGATATGTGCGGCCATGTTGACATGGGGCGCGATAGCCGCGAGATTTCTGGAGGCCGTGATATCAACGATTGGAAAGCATTGCATACGCAAGCCCTGAAAATTATTAGTTACCGTGGTTTTGAGCGCACGTTTGCGGTGTTATTTTGGTTTGTAATTGCGGGCCCGGTGGGCGCACTGTTGTATCGTTTAAGTGTTATTTATCGCGAGCAAACAGTACTTCATTCTTCTGCCGCCATTATGGCTGAAAAATGGTTGTGGCTAATTGAATTGCCTGCTGTACGTTTGATGGGTTTAACCTGGGCGTTTGTCGGTAATTTTGATAGTTGCCCATGGCGTGAGAGTTTGTTGGATACACAAAATTCATCTATCACTATTTTAAATAATAGTTTGCGCGGTGCGTTAAGTGCGCCGACCGATGTGTATATTTCTGAAACAGTGACTGTTGCAACTGCAAAAACAGATGCAGAGGAACTTGCAGAGACTGCTGAAATTATTGAGCATAATGAAGAGGCGCAAGCTGTTATTGAAGACTTGGTGGGTATAACGCTGAGCCCGCAAGCTGAGCCGGCGTATTCATTTGCCCTCGTGAAATCCAGTGTGCCGTTGTATTCGCGTTCTTTATTGTTTTATGTTGGCGTGATTGCATTTGCTACGTTGTTTATTTAAAAAGTATTTTTCCACATTATATTTTTATATTGAAAAAGTTATTGAGGTTTAGTTATGCCATCATTTGATATTGTTTCAGAAGTTGATAAACATGCACTTACCAATGCAGTCGATCAGGCCGGTAAGGTGATAATTAGTCGCTATGATTTCAAAGGTGTTGATGCTAAGTTTGATCGTAAAGAATATGAAATCACAATGATTGCTGACAATGATTATCAGCTTGATGCTATGTTAGATTCTTTACGAAGTGCGCTGCACAAAAATGGTATCGGAGTTTCTTGCTTGGACGTTAAGCCCGTTAAAACTGCCGGCAAGCAAGTTAAGAAAGATATTGTTGTGCGCACTGGCTTGGAATCTGAGCTTGCGAAAAAAATTGTTAAAATGATCAAAGACGAAAAAATGAAAGTACAAGCATCTATTCAGGGTGAGCAAGTACGTATTACCGGTAAGAAGCGCGATGACTTGCAAGAATGTATGGCCATGTTGCGCGCATCAGATATCGAAATGCCGTTGCAGTACACCAATTTCCGCGACTAATGTATTAACGTAGGTTGGGCAGCAATGCCCAACGTGATTTAGTGTCTACCGGTATCTGTGTAAAAAAGGGAAGATGATTCTTGCAGGTAATGTTGGGCATTGCTGCCCAACCTACGTGGGCGTGTTATCCAGCTTCTTCCAGAGCCACGCTAATAATAAAAGTGTTGGAACAACAGACAGCGTGCTCAATATAAAAAATGTTTGATAGCTCGTTGCTTCCACAATATAACCAGACACACCTCCAATAAATTTCCCCGGTAAATTCGCGAGCGAAACCAGCAATGCATATTGCGTTGCAGTGAAGTTACGATCTGTGAGGCCGGACATAAATGCGACTAACACAACACCCGCAAAACCTTGAGCAAGATTATCAGCGCTGATAGCGACAAAAAATGCCCAGGCTTCCGAAGGGTGAATTGCCATTAATAAAAAAGCGAGGTTAGATACTGAAACTGTGATCGTCGCAATGACGAGCATTGGTTTAATCTTAAACGCTGCAACACACATTCCACCCAAAAACGCTCCCGCAATACCAATCCATACACCGTAGAGTTTTGAGATTGTGGCTATATCTGCCTTGGTGTAACCCGAGTCTAAATAAAATGGCCCAGCCAATACGCCAATCATTTGATCGGGTAATTTAAATAAACCGACAAAGGCTAATAGTGCTAAAGCGAGCAGCACGCCGTTGCGCGAAAAAAATTCCTGGAAGGGTTTAATAAAAGCATCGCGGATACGAATTTCACGAATCGTTAGTGTGTTTGCGGCTGGTTCTTTTGATAGCAGTGCCGCCGCTAAAGGTAATAACATGCATGCTGCCATTGCTAAATAAGCATTCGTCCAACCAACAAGTTCAGCTAAATACAGTGCGATAGCGCCTGATAAAATTAATGCGATGCGATAGCCCAAAATATAAGTGGCCGCGAGTGCTGCTTGCGATTTTACGGGTGCGATTTCAATACGGTAAGCGTCCACCACAATATCTTGCGTTGCGCCTGCAAAAGCTACAAGCCCAGCCAACGCAACAAAAAGAATGAGTGATGATTCGGGTTTGAATAGCGCCATTGCAATGAGCGCAATAATAAGAATAACTTGGGAGAGTATTAACCAACCTTTGCGGCGACCTAAAAAAGGTAATGGATAGCGATCAATCAACGGCGCCCATAAAAATTTGAGTACGTAAAAAAAACTGGCGTAACTCACTAAACCAATTGCGCTGAGCGCTACTCCAGTATCGCGTAACCATGTGGATAGTGTGCCGCCCACTAATAGAAACGGAAGCCCGGAACCAAAACCAAAAAAAAGAAGTGTTAAGGCAGAAGGTGTGGCGAATGCTCTTTGAATGCCTCTCCAGCCTTTATAGTTATTATTATCTTCTGTCGTTGGCGTGCTTGTTGTCATAAGTGTTTCTATGTAAGTTTTAAGGTTTAGTGATTGTAACCGTAAATCGACAATTTAATTTTTTCATTTACAAATTCAATGCCTTCATTAAGCAAACGAAACTTTTGTTCGCAATAAGCCTCTGATCCAACCGGTAGTGAAATTTTGCCTTGTGCGTTTATCACTCGGTGCCAAGGTAGTTGGCTGCCTTCAGGTAATTCGCACATTAATCTTCCGACCATGCGTGCGCCATTGGGCATGCCTGCGAGTTTCGCCAGGTTGCCATAAGTAATGACTTTGCCTTTCGGGATTTGCGAGAGGACAAGATAAATCGCTGTGATGCGTTCCTGCTTTTGTTGATTGTGCATTCTGCTTCTCAGTTTGCTAATAAGCGTTCAGTGGTAGAATAGCGCAATAGTTTTTTGAGGTGTTCGATATGCGTATGGGTATAGTCTGGTTTTTCTTGATGGTGTTTGCCGAGATTTGGTCGATCATCAAAGTAAGTCATCATATCGGTGCTTTGGCGACATTGGTATTGTTGGTGGCGGGTTTTATTTTTGGTCTGCAGTTGATGCGTAGCCAAGGTATTAATGCGTTGATGCAAAGCTCGCAAAATGTACAGCTTGGTGAGTCGCCATTAGTGCCACTTGCTCATGGTATCGTGAAAGCATTGGCAGGCATTTTGTTGATTATCCCGGGCTTTATCAGTGACATTGTTGCGTTGATTATTTTACTGCCATTTGTACGCAAAGGTTTTGCTGGTTATTTAGCCAAAAAAGGCCAGTTTCAGGGTTTTGCAGCAGGTGGATTTAGTAAAAATGGTTTCGGTGGTGTTTTTGGCGCCAATGGGTTTGGGCGTCAAAGTGCTAATGATGATTTTGCCAATGGCAATGTATACGAACACAAAGGCCCTGCTAAGCGAGTGGATGAAGAGTCACCTACTGGCCGCATTTTAGAGCATGAGCCTGATAAAAAAGATTAAGTCGCTTTTTTTGATATTTTTTTCTCCTTCCTGTTGAAATCACCAATCCAAACCCCACATACAGGGCACTGTTCTATTCACGGCTTAGTGTTTGGGCATTAAGTCGTCAAGCAGTGATCTTAAAGTTTTCAAGATCATTGTTATATCCATCGTCTCGAGGCTTGGCCTCGTATTTGTTAATTATCCTTGAGAGGAGATTTGTGTTCATGAAAATTCGTCCGTTACACGATCGCGTTGTAGTTCGTCGCAAAGAAGAAGAAAGCAAAACTGCTGGCGGCATTATTTTGTCTGGCGGCGCAAAAGAGAAGCCAAACCAAGGTGAAGTACTTGCAGTAGGCAATGGCCGTGTATTGGCGAGCGGTGAATTGCGTGCTTTGGATGTGAAAGTAGGTGATGTTGTAGTGTTCGGTAAATATGCCGGCAGCGACACAATTACTATTGATGGTGAAGAATTGGTGATTCTTAACGAATCCGACATCAAAGCTGTTTTGGTGTAATTCAACCGATTGAACTCTATAACGTTTTATAAAGTTCTATGAATTTTCTCTGAGCCCACATGGGTTCCCGTGTTAACAAAAGTTTGCAGGAATAGAAATTATGTCAGCTAAAGAAGTTAAATTTGGTGATAGTGCACGTCAACGTATGTTGGTAGGTGTAAATATTTTGGCCGATGCTGTAAAAGCAACACTAGGCCCAAAAGGTCGCAACGTTGTATTGGAAAAATCTTACGGTGCGCCAACCGTGACTAAAGACGGTGTTTCAGTTGCAAAAGAAATCAGCTTGAAAGATAAGTTTGAGAACATGGGCGCACAAATGTTGAAAGAAGTTGCTTCACGCGCGTCTGATGATGCTGGTGATGGTACTACTACTGCAACCGTTCTCGCACAAGCTATCGTAAACGAAGGTTTAAAATCTGTTGCGGCAGGTATGAACCCAATGGATTTAAAGCGTGGAATCGACAAAGCAATCATTGCAGCTGTTGCTCATGTTAAATCTATTTCTCAACCATGTACCGACAGCAAGTCAATCGCACAAGTAGGCAGTATCTCTGCCAACAGCGATACTTCTGTGGGCGATTTGATTGCTCAAGCAATGGATAAAGTCGGTAAAGAAGGCGTTATCACTGTTGAAGAAGGCACCAGCCTCGACAACGAGTTGGACGTTGTAGAAGGTATGCAATTCGACCGCGGTTACTTGTCTCCTTACTTCATCAACAACCAAGACAGCATGAGCGTTGAACACGATCATCCGTTCATTTTGTTGGTTGATAAGAAAATTTCTAATATTCGCGAATTGCTTCCAGTATTGGAAGGCGTAGCCAAATCAGGCAAGCCATTGATTATTGTTGCAGAAGACGTTGAAGGCGAAGCTTTGGCGACGTTGGTTGTGAACAATATTCGCGGCATCGTAAAAGTTGCTGCATGTAAGGCTCCAGGTTTTGGTGATCGTCGTAAAGCAATGTTGCAAGACATCGCTGTATTGACTGGCGCTACTGTAATTTCTGAAGAAGTAGGTTTGGAGCTTGAGTCTGCCACTATCGAGCATTTAGGTACTGCTAAGCGCGTAACCTTAAACAAAGAAAACACCGTTATTGTTGATGGTGCTGGTAAGGCTGACGAGATTCAAACTCGCGTTGCTCAAATCCGCGTACAAATCGAAGAAACTACTTCTGATTATGATCGTGAAAAACTGCAAGAGCGCGTTGCTAAATTGGCTGGTGGTGTTGCTGTTATTAAAGTTGGCGCTGCTACCGAAATGGAAATGAAAGAGAAGAAAGCTCGTGTTGAAGATGCTCTGCACGCAACTCGTGCTGCGGTAGAAGAGGGTGTGGTTCCTGGCGGTGGTACTGCGTTGTTGCGCGCTGTTGAAGCTATCAAAGATTTGAAAGGCGACAACGAAGATCAAAATGCGGGTATCGCAATTGCACGTCGCGCAATGGAAGCTCCTTTGCGTCAAATCGTTGCTAACGCAGGTGACGAGCCATCAGTAGTTGCTGACAAAGTTAAACAAGGTACTGGCAACTTTGGTTACAACGCAGCGACTGGTGTTTACGGCGACATGATTGAAATGGGTATTCTTGATCCAGCTAAAGTAACTCGCTCTGCATTGCAGGCGGCAGGTTCAATTGCTGGTTTGATGATCACCACTGAAGCGATGGTTGCTGATCTTCCAGAAGATAAAGCACCTGCTGGTCATGGCCACGATATGGGTGGCATGGGCGGCGGTATGGGTGGCATGGGCGGTTTCTAATCGCGCATTAAAAAAGCGGCTCTAGTAGCCGCTTTTTGTTTTATACGCTACTCTCTCACTCCTTATCTCAATGTAGTTTTCAATAAACAGTCAAATTTCCAGGAGAATCCTCATGGCTTTCGAACTACCGGCATTACCCTACGCAAAAGACGCATTGGTACCTCACATTTCTGCTGAGACCTTAGAATTTCACCACGGTAAGCACCACAAAACTTATGTTGATAAGTTAAACGGTTTGGTTCCTGGCACTGAATTCGAAGGTAAAAGCTTGGAAGCGGTTGTTAAGTCTTCATCTGGCCCAGTATTCAACAACGCTGCGCAAATTTGGAACCATACATTTTACTGGCATTGCTTGAGCCCAAATGGCGGCGGTTCTGCAACGGGCGCTGTGGCGGATGCAATCAACAAAGCTTTTGGTTCTTTCGACAAGTTCAAAGAAGATTTCACTAACTCAGCGATCAATAACTTTGGTTCAAGCTGGACGTGGTTAGTGAAAAAAGCTGATGGTTCTGTAGCAATCGTAAACACCAGCAACGCAGCAACGCCATTGACTGATGCTTCTGTTACACCAATTCTGACTGTGGATTTGTGGGAACACGCTTACTATATCGATTACCGCAATGCTCGCCCAACGTATATGAACGCCTTCTGGGCGTTGGTGAATTGGGAATTTGTGAACGCAAATTTTGCTAAGTAATTGCTAATCCGATCTATACTGCGAGTTAATCGTGGTTGGTCGTCAAAACGGGTCTTTATTGACCCGTTTTTTTTAATTCCCTATAACGGGCGAAATATATTAGTTCTTTGTTTGTGGCGATGGCTGCGATAAAATGTAGCTAGAAAAACTCTATTCAATTCAGATCCTATTTCATTCAGGTGATTTTCAATGGAACGCAGAGAACCCACATTATCCGGCGGCAATAACAATGGTCGCGAAGAGCCAGTCAGCCGTCGCTCATCGTCTACTTATGATGATTCAAGATCTGCACGCACAGCTCACGCGCCAGAGCGAAGTTCGGGCTCGGGGCCTTTGCCTGCGATTGCATTAGTTATTGCCTTGCTGGGTGTTGCAGGCGCTGGTTTTTTAGGTCTGAAACTCACAGAAGCTCAAGCTGCTTTGATGAAGGCTGATGGTCGAATCACACAATTAGAAAATCAATTAAATGTTACGTCAACTGAATCGACAGCAACTGTAGGTTCATTGCAAGTTAAATTAATTTCTGTCGATACTGAAGTCAAAAAGTTGTGGGAAGTTTCTCGCAAAACGGTGGCGGATAATACAGATAAATTTAATGGCATTAGCAAATCGCTAGATGTTAATAAAAAAGATATCACTGAAGTAAAAAATAGTGAGAGTTCATTAAAGCAAGATACTCTCGCACAAAAAGCAAGCTTGGATGAAGTAGTTGCCCGTTTAGAGGCGCAAGAGAAAGCGTTGGTCGATCAGCGTAAGCGCATTCAAGATGTGTCCGCTAGTGTAACGGCGGCACTGAGTCAGGTAAAAAGTGCAGAAGGTTTAGTGGGGCGTATTACCTCCGCTGAAGAAGCGATTGATGCAATTGACGATAACCGTCGTACTATCAACCGCGATTTAGCGCAGATTAAACAAACGATGGGTATTAAATAAATATTTAAATAGATTGCTCAATACAAGTTTATTTTTATATTTATAAATGTTGTATTGAGTAATTTTTAAAATGAGAGGGTTAAATCCCCATTTCAAAAGAGAGCTGACATGCCTACTGTAATCCGCCAGCAAGACCTTATCGACAGTGTGGCCGATGCGCTGCAATTTATATCCTATTATCACCCCGTAGATTTTATTCAAGCAGTACACCAAGCCTACGAGCGCGAAGAAAACAAAGCCGCCAAAGATGCTATGGCGCAAATTCTGATTAACTCGCGCATGTGTGCCATGGGGCATCGCCCGATCTGTCAGGACACCGGCATTGTGACCGTGTTTGTCACAGTGGGAATGGATGTGCAATGGGATGCACAAATGAGCGTCACCGATATGATCAATGAAGGTGTGCGCCGCGCTTATCTAAACCCTGACAATGTATTGCGTGCATCAATTTTGGCTGACCCAGATGGCGCGCGTAAAAATACGGGCGACAATACTCCTGCAATTATTCATTACAACATTGTTCCTGGTAATACGGTCGATGTGCATGTCGCCGCCAAAGGTGGTGGATCTGAAGCCAAAAGTAAATTTGCAATGTTGAATCCATCTGATTCGGTTGTCGATTGGGTGTTGGAGCAAGTGCCTAAAATGGGTGCAGGTTGGTGCCCTCCGGGAATGCTTGGTATTGGCATTGGCGGCACGGCAGAAAAAGCGATGCAGCTTGCTAAAGAAGCTTTGCTGGAGCCGGTAGACATTCAAGAATTACAAGCGCGTGGGGCAAGTAACCGTGCAGAAGAATTGCGTATTGAGCTTTATGACAAAGTAAATCGTTTAGGAATTGGTGCGCAAGGCTTGGGCGGTTTAACCACGGTTCTCGATGTAAAAATTAAAGACTATCCAACACACGCTGCCAATAAACCCATTGCAATGATCCCCAATTGTGCAGCGACTCGTCATGCACATTTTGTGCTGGATGGTTCAGGCCCAAGTTTCCAAACTCCGCCATCGCTAAATGATTGGCCAGAAATTAGCTGGGATATTGGCGACAGTGTGCGCCGTGTAAATTTGGATACGATTACACCTGCGGAAGTTCAAACATGGAAATCGGGCGAGACAATTTTGTTGTCAGGAAAAATGCTGACTGGCCGCGATGCTGCTCATAAAAAAATGACTGATCTTTTAGCGAAAGGTGAGCCATTGCCTGTTGATATGAAAGGCCGTTTTATTTATTACGTGGGCCCTGTGGATCCTGTGCGCGATGAAGTGGTTGGCCCAGCTGGTCCAACAACGGCAACACGCATGGATAAATTTACTCGCACCATGCTCGAAAAAACGGGCTTACTCGGCATGATCGGAAAATCCGAACGTGGGCAATTGGCAATTGATGCGATTCGCGACAATAAATCAGTGTATTTGATGGCAGTGGGTGGTGCTGCTTATTTGGTGGCGCAAGCGATTAAATCTGCAAAAGTACTCGGTTTTCCTGAGTTGGGAATGGAAGCAATTTACGAGTTCGACGTGAAGGATATGCCTGTTACTGTTGCGGTCGATTCTAGTGGTGAGTCGGTGCATATTACCGGCCCTAAAATTTGGAAGGCTAAAATTGAAGAGCAGGAACTTGCTCTGAAATAAAAAGTATATAAGGAAATCCTTCAAAACATAAAAAACCGGAAGTGTATTAGCCGGTTTTTTATGTTTGTAATTTTGGGCGTTAAATAGCGTTAAGTAGCATTCCAAAACATTAGCTGCTAGGCTTCAAGTGAGCCGCTTCGATCATTCTATCCCTTAAAATTTTCTTAACTTGTAAAAGGAATATGCCATGAATGGCGTAGACACTATCACAATTCCTAAACGATTTGATTACAGTATAAGTGCTGAATTTAATGCAGCATTTGTGTCCTTATTGGATAAGGTTGCAAGTGATGGCAAGTTAGTTAAATTGGATTGTAGCAAAATGGAATATATTGATAGTGCGGGTATTGGGCTAATAGTGATGTCATACAAAAAGGCCCAGCAAGTCGGTGCAAAAATAATAATGATTAATGTTCAAGGGGCAGTAAAAGAGACTTTAGCGTTAGCGAATGTGCAAAAGTTAATTGAGATTAATTAAGGAAATAAGGTTAAATCATGTCGATTGTTGAAGTTACCCCCACTTTTTTTGAACGTGTTTGATAATGGTAAGCAATGTGAGTTTCGAGCGGCCTAGAGTTCTCGTTGTTGATGATGATGCTCACCTGAGTTTGCTGCTAAGTAGTTTTTTGGAAGAAAAAGGATTTGATGTTGTATCTGCAGGTGGTGTGGCGGATGCCAAACATATATTGCAGTTGCATGATTCGCTGGATTTAATGCTGCTTGATTATCAATTGAATGACGGCGTAGGTATGGATTTGCTCACGTCGGATGTGGTTGCTGCTTATCGTAAGCCTTTGCCTGTGATTATGATCAGCGCTAATGAATCGCCTGATTTTTTAGCAGAATGTTTTGCTGGTGGAGTTAATGATTACATTATCAAGCCAGTGAATTTATCGCTGTTGGCATTAAAAGTTGATGCATTAATAAAAACAATAAAAATGCAGCAAGTGATTGAACAGCAAAATACTGAGTTGGAGCAGTTTAAGCGTGATGTCGAACGTGAAGAGCAGATTGCTAAATCCACCTACAAATACCTTCTTGGCCAATACTCAACTCTTTATGATGGTATTGATGTATGGCTAAAATCTTTTGCTGCATTTAGTGGGGATATCACGCTCGCAAAAAAATCACCTAATGGCAGTTTGTATTTTATGTTGGCGGATGCAACAGGCCATGGCTTGTCTGCTGCGATTACTATTATGCCTGTGTTGGCTATTTTTAATAGTATGGTGCGTAAAGGATTTCATGTGCAGCAAATTGTAGCTGAGTTGAATCGTGAATTGGTTAGCAATACGCCAGTGGAACGTTTTGTTGCTGCAAGTGTATTTGAAATTAACCCAAGCAAAGGAAAAATAAATATATGGAATGGCGGTATGCCAAGTGTGTATTGGGTAGATAAGGGAAGCGTTGTGCACGAATGTAAATCAAGGCATATGGCTTTAGGTATTTTAGAGTGTGATATGTTTGATGCTAGTATCGAAACAATAGATTTGCCTAGTGAGGGATTTTTATTTACTTATACGGATGGCTTAAGCGAACAAGAAAATGAAAATGAAGTGCCATTTTCTACGTCGAAAGTGCTAGAGGTTATAGCGCAGCAGCCAAAGGATTTATTAAGCGCATTGGCAACCGAATTAAAAATACATGTGGGTGTGGAAGAGTATGATGATGATGTTTCAATGTGTTTTATTGATCCAAAACGTGTATTCAGTATGTAGCGTATATTCAATGATATAAATAGCCCCTTCTTTTAGCATTGCTCCACTCGTATTTCTTTGTAATAAAATCTTGTAATTAAATTCTTTTCTGCCGAATTATTCTGTATCGTTTGTCTGCTCCGTATCATTTTGTATGGCTTCTAACAGTGAAAATAATTGTTGGATATTGCTACTAATTTTATGTGAAAGCTCAGTGTTAAATGTAAAGTTTTGCATGTTATGTTTAATAAGAGGCCTCAAGGTTTCTTCTAGATTTCGCGCCGATTTGCTTAATGTGGAAAAACCAAAGGTTCCGCTTGTGCCGATGAGTGTATGTACATTTCTATGTAATATAGTAATGGTTTCTATTGAATGTTTGGTTTTTAATGCGCTCCAGCCATCATGAATATCGGCTAGTTTCTGAGGGAGCAGTGCAGTATATTCAGCTTTTAGTTTGGAGAATTTTTGTTCAAATGTTATTTTTTCTGCGGCCATTTTTATCCCCAGACTCAATTAATGATTAATAAGATTGTTGAACAACGGTAACTCAAAATAAAAGCTACTACCTTTTCCTGTGGTTGATGTGAAGCCTATATTGCCTCCCATTTTTTGAATTAGTTCTTTGCTAATGGCAAGCCCCAAACCACTTCCGCTTTTTTCTCGTCCGTTCGAATTGTCTGCTGACGTGAAACGTTGAAATATGTTGTGTTTAAATTTTTCTGGTATCCCTTCGCCATAATCAGTAACGGTTACTCTTGCAAATTTTCCTTGAGTATTAATGGTCACGTCAATTGTGCTGTCAGGCGGCGAAAATTTTTCAGCATTTGATAATAGATTTGACAGTACTTGATGGATTCTTCTTGCGTCGCCGTAAATTAGTAATTTTTTTGCAGTGTTATGGAGTTGTAATTTTATATTATTTTTTTCGGCATAGACTTGATTGCTTACTAACGCTTTGCTGACTATTTCTACTATGCAGTGCGGAGCAATATCCATTTCCATTTTGTTGGCAATCAGTGTGTCTATATCCAATAAATCATTGGTGAGATTTTGCAAGCGCATGCTGTTTTGCAGGGCGATGGTAATTAATTTTTGTTGCTGTTCCGTATTGTTATTAAGTATATTGCTATTGAGTATGCCGAGCGCTCCTGCAATAGAGGTTAACGGCGTGCGCAACTCATGACTTAAAGTAGAAATAAACTGATTTTTCAATTCTTCATTGCGTTTACTCTCACTCATGTCGCGTACAACACTAATAATAAGGGGTTCCCCTTCAATTAATATTGTTGATGTGGCAAGAGTGATAGGGAATTTTTTACCATTTCGGCGAATCCCAATTTGGTCTTGCCCCTCAATAATCATATCGGCTCGAGTATTTACATAGTTTGTTTCGCTGTGCTCACTATTCGCGGTGTGCTGTGGTTGCGGTATCAAACGATGAATACTGGTGCTGATAACTTCTTCTGCTCGATAACCAAAAATCATTTCTGCCGCATGGTTAAATGATTTAATAATACCGTGTTTGTCGATGGTGATAATTGCATCAAACACTTCATCTAAAATAGCTTGTGTATGTTTAGCGCTGTTATGCAACTGTATTTCGTAAAGTTTTTGTTGTCTGTTGTGTGCAATTGCATCAAAAAATTGTGCAAGTGTGGCGATAACGGGCTTGATAAATTCCATTAAATTTTCATCGTAGCCATTAGGTTTATTGGCTATGCCTAAGAGCGCAACTTGCCTTGTACCAATAAAAATCGGCGCTCCTAAAAATGCCGATAGCGGAGGATGATTGCTAGGCATGCCCCCTTCACGAATATCTTTATTGGGGGCGTTACTAATGATAGGTTTGCCATGCAATGTGGCGGCAGCGAAAGGAATGTTTTTTATGGTAATAATGGGTGTTGATTTGTCAGGTGTTAATGTGTCGTGCTGTTGATAAAAGTGCGTAAGTTGATCGTCAGTAGAGATATTGCTGACGGCGTGTAGTTGTAATTCGGTATCTTGATCGTCACCTATAACTTCGCCAATAAAACCAAATTTGCTACCCGTGAGTTCGAGGGTGTCTTGCAATAGAGACATCAATACATTGTTGATGTTTGCATCTTTAATAAATAAAGATTTTGCCTGACTAATCGATTTGTTAATTTTTTGTTGCTCAATGCGCTCTTTACTCCAGGTTAAGAGGCGCATATTTTTTTCATGTTGATCTTTCAGATGTTGGCGCGCGCGCGCAGCAGCGGATACTACAAAAGTTAGATAAATGATTGACATGATGCCCATTGGAATTGCAATGGGGCCATGCTCCAGAAACAGGCGAATAGTAAGAGGGAAAATTGCGAGCCCAACAAATCCAATCGCTGTACCTTTATCAAAAGCTAATGTTGTGAATGAGCCGCTTGATACTCCTGCAATCGTGTAGGCAAGCAATGCTTGATAGCTGGGGTTGTAATTGGCAAACATTAAAAAGGCAGTGCTTCCCCAAGCTGCGCCGGCAAGCCATGCGCCTGCACGAAAAATAGCTAACCAAGAGGCCGGGTTTAGCATGTACGCATTTTGTCGCCAAAAAAACCAGGATATTATGCGCAAAAAAATGGCGATGAAAATAAGTATATTCCAGGTAATTAAGGCTCCGTGTCCAATAATATTCCAATGTGAAACGCTGAGAATAAGAACGAGAGCAAGAGTTCCCGCAGTTGATAATGGCAGGCCTTCATAAAGCGAGCGAGCTTTAAACGCCTCTAATGTAACATCGGGCAAGATGGGGAGTTCAAGTTCCTGATGTTGTTGAGTGTTTATTTCCATATCAATCAGCAATGAGTTTATAGGAGAGAATTCAGCATCACGTAAGGCTCATGATCTATGAGTACTGAATGTTGAATATGTAATTGTTTCACTGCCAATATGTTAGAGGCGAGTGTTGGCAGTGCACTGTTTCTAAATAGGTGTTAGCAAAGTATAGACTAAGGTTGTATTAGTAATGCACTCTTTGAGCGCATTGAATGAATATCTACTTATGTTTTGGGTGCGAATTGTTCATAGCGTATATTAGCTTGAATCAATACAGGCGATAGTGCTCAGGAATTTGTTCAAGGGCATCAATCGGATCGCGCAGCTTGTGTAAAATACCGTCGTGAATATCGTAAATCCAGCCGTGAATACTTAACTCCTGACCTCGCGCCCATGCATTTTGTACGATGTTGCTGCGCGCAATGTTATCGACTTGTTGCAAGACATTTAATTCACAGAGACGATTAAGTCTTTCGTTTGGATCATCAAGTTCGTTCATTAAATCTTCATTGTTATAATAAACGTCACGAATATTGCGAAGCCAATAATCAATCAATCCTAATTTATTATTTTCCAGTGCGGCTTTAACGCCACCGCATCCATAATGGCCTGTAACCATCACATGTTTTACTTTTAAAAATTCAACGGCGTAATTAAGTACCGTCATACAATTAAGGTCAGTATGAATAACAATGTTGGCAACGTTGCGATGAACAAAAAGTTCACCGGGTGCTAGATCAACAATTTGGTTGGCGGGGACGCGGCTATCAGAGCAGCCAATCCACAAATATTCTGGTGTTTGTTGTTTGGCGAGTGTTGAAAAATACTCGGGATCTTTTTTCTTGATATCGTCTGCCCATTTAATATTGCTGGCAAATAGGCTTTCTAAATCGCTCATATGTGGCCTCTAAATCAGTGTATTTAACAATGTGTCTAGGTCATTTTATAGGTGCCTAGTATAGGGGAAAGTGCTTTAGAAGTGTTAAATTGCACACCTATGTGAAATGACGTAGTTAAGTGACTTATCCAATTCGTAAAATAGATTCACCTAATAGCAAGGCTCATGAAAACATGTCGATGACATCTGGAAATATCAACACACTCTATTGGCATGATTACGAGACTTGGGGTGAGGTGCCTGCACAGGATCGGCCTTCGCAATTTGCTGGTATCCGCACGGATGAGGATCTTAATATCATCGGTGAGCCTTTGATGATTTATTGTCGTCCCGCGCCAGATTGGCTACCGAAGCCAGAGGCCTGTTTGGTTACGGGTTTATTGCCACAGGTGGCGCTTGAAAAAGGTTTGCCTGAAGTTGATTTTGTAGCAAAAATCATTGCCGAGTTGGGTGCGCCTGGTACATGTGGCGTGGGTTATAACTCAATTCGTTTTGACGATGAAGTCACTCGTTATGCGCTTTACCGCAATTTTTATGACCCTTATGAACGTGAGTGGAAGTTTGGTAATTCACGCTGGGATATTATCGATGTGGTGCGCATGACGCGCGCGCTGCGCCCAGAAGGTATTGAATGGCCAAATTACGATGATGGTCGCCCGTGTTTTAAATTGGAGATGTTAACGGCGGCGAATGGTCTTGCTCACGAAGCGGCGCATGATGCGCTGTCCGATGTTTACGCTACCATTGCCATGGCCAAGCTTATAAAAACCAAGCATCCCAAGCTTTACGATTATGCTTATCGTTTACGCGACAAGCGCTTCGCAGGCAGCATGATTGATATTGCCGGCCATAAACCTTTGCTGCATATTTCTTCTCGTTTTCCAAGTGAGCAGGGCAATGCTGCGTTGGTATTGCCTTTGGCGCTTCATCCTAGCAATAAAAATTCTGTTATTGCTTACAACTTGAGTTGTAGCCCTAAGGATTTATTGAGTTTATCAGTGGAAGAATTACGGTTGCGTTTGTTTACCAAAACCGAAGACTTACCAAAAGATGTAGAACGCTTGGCGCTTAAAGAAATCCATCTGAATAAAACGCCTATGTTATTGCCAGCGAATATGTTGGATGATAAAACCGCAGAGCGATTGAAAATTAACAAAGCGTTGTGCGAAACACATTGGCAGCAATTGTCCAGTTTGAGTCAGGTTGAAAGTAATTACCTTCAGCAAACACTTTATGCGCTTTACAGTGAACAATCTTTTGCCGAGAAGACTGATCCTGAGCAAATGTTGTACAGTGGTTTTTTTGATGATCAAGATAAAAAACTGATGACGCAAGTTCGTCGCGCTTCGCCTGAAGAGTTGGCGCAAAAAACATTTAATTTTAAGGATTCACGGCTCACGGAGATGTTATTTCGCTATCGTGCGCGTAACTTTCCGCATAGCTTGAGCGATATCGAGTGCCAACAGTGGCGAGTATTTTGTCAGCGGCGACTAACAGATATTTCGGCGGGGGCGAGTATCGTAATGGATGATCTCTATGCGCGAATAGCAGCATTAATAGAGTTACCGGAAACAACAGCTGCTCAAAAAATACTCTTACAGCAATTGCAGGAGTATGCCGTCGGTCTGCAGGATGCATAATTAATACGATTATCCGTTATAAGAGTGTGGGAATTTTATTGGCTAGCGGGTACAATCCCGCGCCCAACTAGCCCTAGCTTCGAGCGGCGCGCTGGTTTGCAGAATTTATCAGTGGGAGAATCCAATGTCATCTATTAAGAAAGTAGTCCTGGCCTATTCTGGCGGCTTGGATACCTCAGTTATCGTTAAGTGGTTACAAGAAAACTACAACTGTGAAGTCGTTACCTTCACCGCTGATATTGGTCAGGGCGAAGAAGTAGAACCTGCTCGCGCCAAAGCCCAAGCCTTGGGCGTTAAACAAATTTACATTGATGATTTACGCGAAGAATTTGTTCGCGATTTCGTATTTCCTATGTTCCGTGCTAACACCATCTATGAAGGTGAATATTTGCTCGGAACCTCTATTGCACGTCCATTGATCGCCAAGCGTTTGATTGAAATCGCGAATGAAGTAGGTGCCGATGCTATTTCTCATGGCGCTACCGGCAAAGGTAATGATCAAGTACGTTTCGAATTGGGTGCTTATGCGCTTAAGCCTGGTATCAAAGTAATCGCTCCTTGGCGCGAATGGGATTTAACCTCGCGTGAGACTTTAATGGCTTATTGCGAGAAGAACAATATCCCCGTTGATTACGCGAAAAACAAAAAGAAATCACCTTATTCAATGGACGCTAACTTGCTGCACATTTCTTATGAAGGTGGCGTGTTAGAGAACCCTTGGACTGAAGCTGAAGATGATATGTGGCGTTGGAGTGTATCTCCAGAGCGCGCTCCAGATGCGGCAACTTACATCGATTTAACTTACGAGAAAGGCGATGTTGTTGCGATTAACGGCGAAAAAATGTCCCCAGCCACTATTCTCACTTATTTGAACAAAGTGGGTGGCGAAAATGGTGTTGGTCGTTTGGATATCGTTGAAAACCGTTATGTTGGCATGAAGTCACGTGGTTGCTATGAAACTCCTGGCGGCACAATCATGTTGCGCGCACATCGTGCTATCGAATCCATTACTCTTGATCGTGAAGTTGCGCATTTGAAAGACAGCTTAATGCCTAAGTATGCCGAGATGATTTATAACGGTTACTGGTGGAGCCCTGAGCGTAAAATGATGCAGGCAATGATCGATGAATCGCAACATTACGTAAACGGTGATGTGCGCGTTAAATTGTACAAAGGTGCAGTTCACGTTGTGGGTCGTCGCTCTGCAGATAGTTTGTTCGATGAAAAAGTAGCAACGTTTGAAGATGATGCTGGCGCTTACAATCAAAAAGATGCAGAAGGTTTTATTAAGCTTAATGCATTGCGTATGCGTATTGCGGCGAATAAAGGCCGTATTTATAACTAGCATTAACTGAAATAGTATTAACCGAGGTAAAAAGTAAAAACTTGCCCTACACTGTTTTACTATTGTGGTGTTTTGCGAGTTTTTACTAAATTTTTTCATTAATCGTGTAATTTAGGAATGTCCTATGGGTAGTCATGCGACTGTTGCTGGTGCGCCACCGGTATACGACTTCGATATAGTGCGCAAGTTTTCTATTATGGCCGTGGTTTGGGGCATAGCAGGCATGGGGATGGGATTGTTCATCGCCTCTGAACTGGTGTGGCCGGGCTTAAATGATCTGTTTCAGCCATTTACCCATTTTGGTCGTCTTCGCCCGCTGCACACCAATCTGGTAATTTTTGCGTTTGGTGGTTGTGCGTTAATGGCGACATCTTTTTATGTTGTGCAGCGCACTTGTCAGGCCGCCCTGTTTGGTGGCTGGTTGGTACCTTTCACATTTTGGGGGTGGCAAGCGGTTATCCTCGGTGCCATATTTACTCTTCCATTGGGTTACACCAGTGCGAAAGAATATGCTGAGCTTGAATGGCCGATTGATATTTTGCTAGCGCTGGTTTGGGTAAGTTATGCCATTGTATTTTTTGGCACCATCGTTAAGCGTCGCACCTCACACATCTATGTTGCTAACTGGTTCTACGGTGGTTTTATTGTCACTGTTGCCGTGTTGCATATTGTTAACTCTGCCGAAATTCCGGTAACTATGTGGAAATCCTATTCTGCTTATGCCGGTGCTGCCGATGCAATGGTGCAATGGTGGTATGGCCACAATGCGGTTGGTTTCTTCTTAACGGCTGGCTTCTTGGGGATGATGTACTACTTCGTGCCTAAGCAGGCGGGTCGTCCTGTTTACTCGTATCAATTGTCGATTGTTCACTTTTGGGCATTGATTTCTTTGTACATTTGGGCTGGTTCGCATCACTTGCACTACTCAGCATTGCCAGATTGGACTCAGTCTTTAGGTATGGTGATGTCGTTGATTCTGTTGGCGCCAAGCTGGGGTGGGATGATCAACGGTATTATGACCTTGTCTGGCGCGTGGCATAAATTGCGCACCGATCCTATTTTACGTTTCCTCGTTGTGGCCTTGTCTTTCTACGGAATGTCTACCTTTGAAGGTCCAATGATGGCGATCAAAACAGTTAACGCTTTGTCTCACGATACCGATTGGACTGTGGGCCACGTTCACTCAGGTGCTCTTGGTTGGGTTGCGATGATTTCTATCGGCGCGCTCTATCATATGTTTCCAATCGTGTATGGCCGCAAAGAAATGTACAGCATTAAGTTGATTAACATTCACTTCTGGTTGGCGACTATCGGTACCGTTTTGTATGTATGCGCGATGTGGGTAAACGGCATTATGCAGGGCATGATGTGGCGCAGCTTTAACAAAGACGGCACTTTAACCTATAGCTTTATTGAATCAGTTCAATTTAGTCATTATGGTTATTTAGTGCGCGCAATCGGTGGAGCTTTCTTCGTGTCGGGTATGTTGTTAATGGCATATAACACCTATCGTACTGCTAAGGCGGCAGGAACAGAACAAGTCACTGATGCAAGCGCTCACGCTGCTCAGGCCATCATATAAGAGTAGGGGAGTGCCATGAAAGGTCATGATATTGTTGAACAAAATATAGGTTTGATGACAATTCTTGCAGTCATCGCTATTAGTTTTGGTGGATTAGTAGAAATTGTTCCACAGTTTTTCTTAAAAGAAACTACAACACCAATTGAGGGTTTAAAGCCTCTACCTGCTGTAGTGTTGGAAGGTCGCGATATTTATATTCGCGAAGGCTGTCACGTATGTCACACTCAAATGATTCGCCCATTGCGTGCAGAAGTTGAACGTTATGGACATTATTCGGTGGCGGGTGAATCTGTGTATGAGCATCCATTCTTGTGGGGTTCAAAACGTACAGGCCCGGATTTGGCGCGTGTAGGTAAACGTTATTCAGATGACTGGCAAAAAGCGCATTTGTTTAATCCGCGCAGTGTTGTGCCTGAATCGATTATGCCTGCGTTCCCTTGGCTGTATAACAACAAGCTGGACGGGAAACACACCGAAGACAAAATGCGCGCATTGAAAAAGGTGGGCGTCCCCTATACTGAAGAAGATATGGCGGGAGCGGCGACAGCAGTTAAAGGCGTAACTGAAATGGATGCGCTCGTTGCTTATCTGCAACAGTTAGGCACTTTGCTTACCGAGAAGCGTTAATAATGGACGTTGGCACATTAGGCGCAATTTCAACGGTATTGGTGACGATTGCCTTTTTTGGCGTGTGCTACTGGGCGTTTTCGCCCAAGCTTAAAAAACGCTTTGAAGACGATGCAAAGTTACCTTTTGCCGATGATTTAGAAGAAAACAAGCAGACAGATCATCATCAGCCAGATGATGAAAAGGGCGGAAAAATATGAGTACATTTTGGAGTTGTTGGATTGTTGGTTTAACCCTCACCAACCTTGCATTATTATTTTGGTTGTTGATGGCAAACCGCAAGCGCGCTGTAGTTGTTGATCAAAGTGGAGAAGTAAAAACCACTGGCCACGTTTATGATGGCATTGAGGAATTTGATAATCCTCTGCCGCGTTGGTGGTTTTACCTGTTCCTAGCGACCTTTATTTTTGCAGGCGCTTATCTTGTGATATATCCAGGATTAGGTACTTACAAAGGCGTGAGCTTTTGGAAAGATGGTGGGACTTGGACTGCTACCACTCAATTGCAAGACGAGCAGTCCCAAGCTCAAGTGCAATATGATGCAACCTTTGGCGAATTTGCAAAAACACCTATTGAAGAGTTAGCAAAAAATCCGCTTGCGATGAAAATGGGTTACCGCGTGTTTGTTAACAACTGTGCTGTGTGCCACGGTTCAGATGCTGGCGGTAACTTTGGTTTCCCTAATTTGTCCGACAAAGATTGGTTGTATGGCGGCAGCCCAGAACGTATCAAAGAAACCATCACCAAAGGGCGCCAAGGTGCTATGCCAGTATGGGGGCCAATTCTTGGTGAAACCAATATTGCCAATGTAACGGAATTTGTACTTAAACGCGCTGGCCGTGAGCACGATGAAGCCAAAGCTGAATTGGGTGCGGAAGTTTTTGCACAAAATTGTTTAGCGTGCCATGGTGCTGATGGTAAAGGTAACCAGTTAGTGGGTGCGCCTAACCTGACTGATAATATTTGGTTGTACGGTGGTGAGCCGCAAGAAATTCGTCAAACTATCCGTAATGGTCGTGCTGGTGTTATGCCTGCTCATGAAAACACCTTAAAGGCTGAGCGTATCCACTTACTTGCGGCTTATGTTTACAGTTTGTCGCAAGACGAAGCAGCCAAGTAATTTAAGTAAGATAGATTTTTCGAGCAGCACCGTTAATCGGTGCTCGCTTCACTTCAGCAATCTACTTTGATTGCTTTCTAGTAATTGACCTAGCCGTTAATCCCTATCGCGTGAATGAGGTAATTGTTCGTGAGCGAAAAGCCTGATACATCCAAATCGGAAGCTCAATTTACGGAAATTCGCTACATCAATTTATACGAAGCTGATGAAAAAGTTTACATTCGCCGTATTACCGGTTTTTATCAACGTCTGCGCCGCTACACCAGTCTCCCTTTAATATTTGGTTTTTTGCTGATGCCTTGGCTGGTTATTGATGGCCGCCCTGCTATGTTGTTCGATTTAACGGAACATCAATTTCATATTTTATGGATTACCTTTCGCCCGCAAGATGGAATTTATCTGGCGTGGTTATTAATTATTGCGGCCTTTTTGTTGTTTACCGTAACTGTGATGGTTGGGCGAGTATGGTGTGGGTTTACTTGTCCGCAAACCGTATGGACGCAAATGTTTATCTGGGCAGAATTAGTCTGCGAAGGCGACCGCAATAAGCGCATTAAATTAGATGCGCAAAAATGGAGCTTTGAAAAATTTCTGCGTAAAGCTGCCAAGCAAAGTATCTGGATCGCTATTTCATTAGTCACCTCACTCACTTTCGTCGGTTATTTCACGCCAGTCCGTGAATTACTTAGCGATTTTTTCACGTTTCATTTAGAACTTGTTGTGGCCTTTTGGGTCATGTTATTTGCTGTTGCTACTTATATGAATGCGGGCTTTTTGCGCGAGCAAGTCTGCAAATACATGTGTCCTTATGCACGCTTCCAATCGGTGATGTACGATCAGGACACGCTGACCGTGTTCTACAACAAAGAGCGCGGCGAAAAGCGCGGCCCACGTAAAATTGGCGATGATTATAAAGCGCAAGGCTTGGGCGATTGCATAGATTGCTCCTGGTGTGTGCAAGTGTGCCCTGTCAATATTGATATTCGTGAAGGCTTGCAAGCTGAATGTATAGATTGCGGTTTATGCGTTGATGCATGCAACAGCGTGATGGAAAAAATGAATTATCCTTTGGGGCTTATTAGTTTTACAACCGAAGGAGCTGCCGGTAAAAGCAAAGTGAAATTGTTCCGCCCACGTGTGTTGGCCTATGGTTTTATGTTGTTGGTGATGATTGGATTGTTTGCTAATTCAATCGCACACCGTGTTCCATTAACGGTAGATGTTCAGCGTGATCGCGGTATGCAAATGTATCGTGTGGTTGATGATAATATTCAAAATGTGTACACGCTTAGCATTAACAATATGGATCGTCAGGATCATGTTTATGATATTCACGTTTCAGGGAAATTTGCTTTTGAAGTGCAAGGCTATAAAGCTCCACCGTTAGAAGAAGGCGAAATTCTGAATGTTCCTGTGCGGGTTGTTGTAAAGCGCAGCGAGTTAAAAGGTGAGAAAAATACCATTACAATCACCTTGGTCGCGCGCGATCACCCTGAAATTCAAGCATCGCATGACGCTATATTTATTGGCCCAGACCATTAAAAAATTCTTTTTATTATGAATAACCGTAGGTGATACAAACATGAATCCAGCAGTTGAACTAATATTGCCTTGGTATCGCCAATTTTGGTTTTGGTTTGTATTTGGCCCATTGATTTTTATTATTGTATTGTGTGTATTTACAGTATCGCTCGCCTTTCGTTATTCAGATGACGTTGTTACTGATAACTACTACAAAGATGGTTTGATGATTAATCAAACACTGAAGCAAGATGAGCGTGCGCTAGCACTTGGCTTAACCGCAACTGTTAAGTTTGATACGGCTGCGGGTGAGGTGTTTGTTTCCATGCATCATGGAAAAGATTTACCAAAACAAATTACCTTGTTTATGGATCACCCCGTTAAAAAAACCAAAGACCAATATGTTGTACTGCAACAAATGGCAGATGGTGAATATCGCGCAGACTTAACGTCACCGCCAGAATTTTCCTGGTATTTAGTGTTGGTGCCAGAAGTTGATGTAAGTAAGCGCACTAAAGCCGAATGGTTATTAAGTGGCGATATTAATTTTGCAAAATCATCGGAAGCTATTTTGCAGCCGCGTGTTAAATAATTCCTATGGTGGATGTCATATCCATGTCTTTATCCGCTGATCATTCGTTGATGCCTATCAATAAGCTGTGCGATTGCTATCACTGCGGGTTGCCTGTGCCAAAAAATGCAGATTATCCAGTGATGATCGAAGGGCAGGTGCAACCTATGTGTTGTGTTGGTTGTCAGGCAGTTGCTATGGCGATTATCGATGGCGGGCTAGAAAACTTTTACCGTTATCGTTCAGAAGCCGAAAACCGTACTCAAATTACCTCACCTCGTGATCTATTAAAATCATCCGTCGATTGGGAAATTTATAATTTACCGGATGTGCAAAGTGAATTTGTCACTGACTATGATGAAAATTATAAACAAGCTAATTTGTTGCTTGAAGGTATTTCCTGTGCTGCCTGTAGTTGGTTAATTGAAACACACCTTAAAAAAAATCCCGCTGTAAAAATTATTCACATCAATATTAGTACGCATCGTTGTTCGGTGGTATGGTCGCCTGCGATAGCACCTTTAAGTGAGTTGTTACAATCACTTGAAAAAATAGGCTACAAACCTCGCCCCGCAACGGACGATCAACAGCAAGAGTTTATCAAAAAAGAAAATCGCATTGCTTTGTTTCGTCTTGGTGTTGCTGGTTTTGGCATGATGCAATCCATGATGGTTGCCGTGGGTATTTATACGGGTGCTACAGATTCCTGGTTAGATATTCTGCGTTGGCTAAGTATGTTGGCTGCGACGCCTGTTGTATTTTTTTCGTCGATTCCTTTTTTTAAAGCGGCTTGGAAAAGTATTCAAAGCCGTCAGTTAACCATGGATGTGCCTGTAGCACTTGCGATTGGTTTGGCTTATCTCGCCAGTGCGTGGGCAACTATTACGGGGGGCGGCGAAGTTTATTTCGAATCTGTATCCATGTTTGCATTCTTTTTGTTGCTTGGGCGTCATATTGAGCAGCGTGCGCGGCATCGTAACCGTTTAGCCTTTGGTAATCTCGCACAATTAATGCCGCTCACCGCTTGCTGTGTTACGCAGCAAGATGAGCAGGAGTGCTTGCAGAATATTCCGCTCAGAACACTCGCGTTAAATGATGTGGTGTTAGTGAGAGATGGCGATACTTTTCCCTGCGATGGCGTAGTGATTAGCGGTGAAAGTGAAGTTGTTGAAGCGCTAATCACTGGCGAGTCTATTCCTATTTATAAAAAAATGGGCGATAAAGTGATTGCCGGCACGCTTAATGGGCATAGTGCTTTGCGTATTAGAGTGACTGCAATTGGTAGCGCTACGCAGCTTTCTGGTATTGAGCGTTTGGCAACACAGGCTGCGAATGAAAAACCAAAACAAGTTGTAATGGCCGATAAAATTGCACGGTTTTTTGTTGCACGGTTATTAGTAATTTGCAGCGGTGTGTTTTTGTTTTGGTGGTTTAAAGATTCAAGCCGCGCCTTATGGATTACACTTTCGGTGTTGGTTGTGACGTGCCCATGTGCGCTTGCATTAGCAATGCCTGCGGCACTTTCTGCGGCAACGGCAAACTTACGGCAGCGCGGATTCTTAGTGGCGCGCGGCCATGTTATTGAAATGTTGGCGCAGGTTACCCGTGTTATTTTTGATAAAACAGGAACGCTCACAGAAGGCAATTTTGAGATAACTACAGTGCTTCTTGGCGGCAAAAAAACTCGCGAAGATGTTTTAGCCATTGCTGCTGCGCTTGAAGCTGATTCTAATCACCCAGTAGCGCAGGCATTTGTTGCCTATCGTCATAAATATACTGCAACACATATAAAGCAAATTACCGCTGCGGGTATAGAAGGTTGTGTTGACGATGAAATTTTTCGCTTGGGCACACCAGAGTTTACGAATGAAATTATCATATCAGGGCATAAAAATATCAGTTGTCCTGATGATAAAAAGCTGTGGTTGTTTTTAAGTAACTCCCAAGGGGTAGTTGCCTGGTTTGGTTTGGAAGATAAAATTCGTGAAAATGCGCAACAGGCTATTTCAGAGTTGCAAGCGATGGGCGTTGCAGTGGAATTGTTAAGTGGTGATCAATCATCCACTGTAAAAAATCTGGCGGAACAATTAGGTATTCCGAATTTCACCGCGGGTGCAAAGCCAGATGACAAGTTAGCGCGGCTAAGCATTGCACAATTGTCTGGTGATAAAGTACTAATGATTGGTGATGGCATTAATGATGTGCCAGTGCTTGCGGGTGCGGATATTTCTGTTGCTATGGCGTCAGCATCAGATTTAGCACAAACTCGCGCCGACAGTGTTTTGCTTAATAATCATCTCGTATTGTTGCCGCAAGCTATTGTTATTGCCAAGCGCACTCGCGCGATCATAAAACAAAATTTACTGTTTTCACTAAGCTATAATCTCTTAGCGTTGCCACTTGCGGCAAGTGGGCATGTTCCACCTTGGGCTGCTGCAATTGGTATGACAACAAGCTCCTTGATTGTGGTGCTTAATGCATTGCGATTGAATCGTTAATGCATATGTTGTTTTTGTACGGTATGAAAAAAGTAAATTGTCCCCGATGTTAAACCGTTTATTTTAAAAGAGTTGATGCATGGAAAGTCTTTACTTTCTTATTCCTTTTGCGCTTGTTTTTATCGTTATCGCGGTAAAGGTTTTATTTTGGGCAATTAACAGTGGTCAGTACGATAACCTTGATACTGAAGCGCATCGCATTTTATTTGATGACGAAAAAACAAAGTCCGACACCTCAGAATTAACATCAACAACGTCTTCATCTGCTTCTGAGCAGTCCACATTAGATTCACCAGATTCCGAGAAACACCAACATGAATGATTGGGTTATTTTTTTGCCAATGTTAATCATGGGGTTGGTGAGTAGTGGGCATTGTATTGGCATGTGCGGCGGCATCATGGGTGCGTTAACGATGGCAATTCCTGCTGAAGCTGCGCATAAACGTTGGGGGATTTTGTTGGCTTACAATGTAGGTCGCATTGCTAGTTATAGCCTGATGGGATTTTTGGTGGGATTGTTTGCACAGCAGCTCGTGAATATTGGTGGCGGTAGTGTGTTGCGTATTGTGGCCGGGTTACTGCTAATCAGTATGGGATTATATTTAGCAAATTGGTGGCGCGGATTAACGTATTTAGAAACATTAGGTCGTTATCTTTGGGTTTATATCCAACCATTGGGTAAACATTTATTGCCCGTAAATACTCTTAGCAAAGCATTACTCTTGGGCGCTCTTTGGGGTTGGTTGCCCTGCGGCCTTATTTATTCTGCGCTAGCGTTAGCTATGACACAGACAGCATCTTTGGCTGCAGGCTCAATGTTAGCGTTTGGCATTGGTACTTTGCCAGCAGTGTTGGCAGCTGGTGTGATATCGCAGCAGCTTGCGCGCGTACTGCAACAGCGTCAAATACGTATTGGATTATCACTTCTCATAATTCTATACGGATTATGGACTGTTTACGGCGGGCTAGGAGGGCATTCACATCACCATTCAGTTGAGCCTTCAGGTCAGCAGCCTGATCATTCCATGATGCATCATGATCATGGCGGTTAGTATTATTAATCTAGTCTCAATAGGTTTGGCTGTTCTCATCCAGCCTGTTATTTGGTGAGCCTGCGTCTAACATGTTAATCTGCGCGATTGATTATTTAATGTATGCCTTTTATGTAAATGTTTATGTAGTTATTGGAGATTAATTAATTATTTATGATGTATTCAGGGGTGATAAGTGTGATGCGATTGTCTTGGTGGGCGAGTGTAATATTTGCTTGCTTAGGATGTGTGGCAGCATCAGTTTATGCTCAAGAGCAAGACGCTGTTGTTTCTGATGCGGCTTCCGCCACTTCAAATACTCCTGCTGAAACGATTGATAATGCTGTTGAATGTAAAAATTACGCAAAGTTGTATCAGGATGTTGCGTTGGATAAAACATCTCGTATCGACAATCTATTATTTGAAGGCCTTGAAGGAAAAACTATTCACAGTATCGTGTTTAAAACTGTCGATATTTTTGATGAAGATAATCCTAAAGAAAATAACAGACTTTATTTGTTTCTAAACAAACTCCATGTCAATACAAAATCTTATGTTGTGGAATCGCAATTGCTATTTCATGTTGGCGATAAGATTAATGCCGACGATATTCACGAGTCAGAGCGTATTCTGCGCACGCGGAAATATTTTACCAATGCATATGTGTTGCCAGAGTCAGTGTGCGGCGACGAAGTAAATTTATTAGTAGTAACACAAGATTCATGGGCTTTGGAGCCACAATTTGCGTTTAGTCGTCAATCAGGTGATAACCAAACTGGATTTGGTATCAGTGACGGTAATATATTAGGCTCTGGAAATGCGCTGACTATTGCTTACTCAGAAAATGAGCAGCGCAATGGTGTTGGCTATGATTTTAGTAATCCGCATTTTTTAAATAGGCAAATTGATTTGCGTCTTTACTATGAGGACACCAATGATGGGCGTAACAGCGTTGTTGATATTGCGCGCCCTTTTTACGCATTGGATACACCTTGGGCTACAGGTATACGCTTAGAAGATGTATCTTTAATTGAAATTATTCGTTCTCGCGGAGAGGTCGTCAATAAGTTTCGTCATCAAGCATTGTTAAATGAAATATTTATAGGTAAAGCCACGGAAGTTAATAATAATTTCACGCAGCGTTGGTTGATTGGTTTTTCTAACGAAGAACAAAAGTTTTACACCACGGATGAAACAACAGACGAAGGTATTCCTGTTCACGATAAAGCTGCTTATCCTTGGGTTGAGTATCAATATCTGGAGAATAAATTTGGTGTATACAAAAACGTTAATCAAATTCAACGCCCGGAAGATATCGCCTTAGGCCAAAATTTTTCATTTCGTTTGGGGGTTGGTGGTAAACGATTTGATAATCCTGATGATGTTGTTCGTTTTAAAGGTGAATATGTCAATATTAGGGATGTTAATGACGTTCATATTTTTGAGTACTCTTTTGCAATTGATGGCCGCCAACATTTGCAAATCAGTGATCTTGATCCTGTTGTGATCAGTACCTATATGTCGTACAACTATTTTCAGGATGAAAAAAATCGTTGGTATTCTCGTGTTAGTTATGATGTAGGTCAGGATCTTTCGCGGCAACAAGAGTTAACAGTGGGGGATGTCACTGGTTTGCGCGGTTATCCAACAGATTATTTTCGTGGTAAAAAGCGTTATGTATTTACGCTTGAACGCCGTTATTTTTCTGACATCCATATTTTTAATTTGTTGCGAATGGGTGGCGTAGTTTATTTTGATGCCGGTAAAGCATGGGGGTTGGAGGGCGATCCCTATTCGCCACTATTAAGTGATGTTGGCATTGGCTTGCGTTTTAGTTCTACAAAAGTTCGTATTGGCAATGTTGTTCATATTGATGTTGCTATGCCGACATCTGCTAAATCAGGCATTAGTAAATATCAATTAACCATTGGTGCTGAGAAAAAGTTTTAACGGCACTTAAGTAGTATTGATTCGTGATTGCAAAGCTATTTGTTATGGCATAAAAGTTATTATGGCTAGAAAGTTATTATGTCTACTAAGTCCCTTCTTGAATTGTATTTCGATAATCGCTTTGTGTGCGAACTTCCCGCAGATGCTATTTCTGAAAACTATCGTCGCCAAGTAACAGGTGCTTGTTACTCTTTTGTAAATCCTACGCCAGTTCGTGCGCCGCAATTAGTCTGCGCTGCAAATGCAGTGGCCGATCTCTTTGACTTATCATCAAACGAATTAACCACGAATTTATTCGCGGATATTTTTTCCGGCAATAAAATGTTAGAGGGTATGCAGCCACACGCCTGTTGCTATGGTGGCCATCAATTTGGTCAGTGGGCAGGGCAGTTAGGTGATGGTCGTGCGATTAATTTGGGTGAAGTTAAAAACGCTCAAGGAAAACATTGGACATTGCAATTAAAAGGCGCTGGACCAACACCTTATTCAAGAACTGCAGATGGTTTGGCCGTATTGCGTTCGTCAGTGCGAGAATTTTTGTGCAGTGAGGCGATGTTTCATTTAGGGGTTCCTACTACGCGCGCGCTTAGTTTGGTACTCACGGGTGAACAAGTTCGCCGCGATATGTTTTATGATGGCAATGCGCAATTAGAGCCTGGTGCTGTCGTGTGCCGCGTTGCTCCTAGTTTTACTCGATTTGGCAATTTTGAAATTCTTGCCGCGCGCAATGATATTGCTTTGTTAAAAAAATTAGTCGATTTTACAATTCGCACTGATTTTCCTAATCTCATTGATGCTAATCCTGGCGAACTAAACGCTACTATTTATTTATCGTGGTTTGAAGAGGTTTGCAAACTCACTGCACAGATGATTGCACATTGGATGCGAGTGGGTTTTGTTCACGGCGTAATGAATACCGACAACATGTCCATTCTGGGTTTAACCATTGACTATGGCCCTTATGGTTGGCTGGAAGGTTATGAGCCAGATTGGACGCCCAATACGACGGATGCTCAAGGTCGCCGTTATCGTTTTATTAATCAACCACAAATTGCATTATGGAACTTAACACAGCTGGCTAATGCAATTTATCCGTTGATTGATGCTGTCGAACCTTTGCAGAAAGCGCTAGAGGTTTATCGTATGGCTTATGCTAATCAATGGCAAAACGATATGCAGAATAAATTGGGTTTACTGGATTTTAAAGAAAGTGATGTTGAATTAATTGATGAGCTACATGAAGTATTGCAAATCGTAGAAACGGATATGACTATTTTTTATCGTTTGCTTGCAAATTTTGATGCTCAAGTGGATGTTGAAAATGATGAGCGTAGCGATCAAGATTTAATAGCGGTAATCACTCCTGCATATTATGAAAATCCTACTACAGATGCCATCGTAAAAATGGCCAATTGGTTGCGTTTGTATCGCGTTCGGCTGAGAGCTGATTATATTTTATTTGCTGATGGTAATATTCAGCGAAAAAAACGTATGGATTCTGTAAATCCAAAATACGTATTGCGTAACTATATGGCGCAGCAGGCGATTGATAAAGCGACCGCTGGGGATTATTCAGAAGTCCAAAATCTCTTGGTATTGTTACAATCTCCCTATGATGAGCAGCCCGAAAATGAACATTATTTTTCGCGACGCCCAGAGTGGGCGCGAAATAAAGCAGGTTGTTCTATGTTGTCTTGTAGCTCGTAGTTGTCTTGTAGTTTGTAACATGTATATTTTTTAATATTGGTAATGTAATTATTTTATTTTTAAAACAGGTTTTTGTATGGTTGGAAAAATTATTGGTGGCATTCTCGGCGCGTTGTTTTTGCACAACATCTGGGGTATTGCCATCGGCGCTCTATTGGGACATTTGTTGGTTGATTCACGTGCGCGTACAGCTTCTATACCTCGTGAAGAGTTAATGAAAATACAAGAAGTATTTTTCAAAACCGTATTTATGTTGCTGGGTTATATCGCTAAAGCGGATGGCCATATTTCGGAGGTGGAAATTAAACTGACGGAAGCCTATATGGAAAAAATGGGCTTAACATCAGAGCATAAACGCGAAGCAATTCGTTTATTTAAAGTGGGCGCATCTACTGATTTTAATGCGCAAGAACAACTTCGTGAATTTATGGCTGTTGCGCAACGGAGCCCTAATTTACGTCAGATGATGTTGGTCTACATCGTTAATCTGGCCATGGCTGACGGTGTATTGGATGATGCCGAAGTCAATATTCTGCGTGATATTGCAGAAACCTTAGGTTTTTCACGTACTGCTTTTGATCAATTACTTCATATGATTGGTGCGCAAAATTCATTTGCGGATAACCATCAAGCGCGAGCAAATGATTTAGAAATGGCTTACGAAGCATTAGGTGTGACTGCAGATATGAGTGATGCTGATATCAAGAAAGCCTATCGCAAACTGATGAGTCAATATCATCCCGATAAACTCATGGGACAAGGTTTGCCTGATGATATGGTAAAAGCCGCTACGGAGCGTTCACAAGAAATTCAAGCTGCGTATGATCTTATTAAGAAATCGCGCGCTTAATGGTTTTAAAAATAGTATTTACAATTAACGATCTTGAAAAAAGCCACCGCACCCGTTGAGGCAAGCACAGTGGCAAAGTCCATTTTTTTAATCGCTTACATCTATAGTGATTATTAATGGCTAAAAACATGCCGCTATTGATTGGCGGCAAAGTCTATAATTTTATTGCCTCGTGCCAGGGTATTACTTTCTTTGCTGGGCTCTTCGCTATGTGAAATAAAAGGAAGGAGAAGCTCTTCAGGCTTGCCTTTGCAGGCCTTAGCTAATGGTTCACGACGCTGAGCTAGCAACAGCCCAATGGCTTCGCTGTGTTTTTCATCAATCCCCTCAATTTGGCTTTCAATTAGCTGCGTGATATTAGCTGCCAATTCCAAATACTTGTCGTGCTCTTCAGCGAGTTTTTTATCTTCAAACATGCGTCCGTCTCTATCACATTGCCAAACGGCTATTACTGCCATGGTATTACCCCGTCGATTAACTGTTTTTATATACAGTATTCTTGCGGCGAGAGATTGTCAACTGTTTTTGGGTGATGTGAGTTATTTCCTACTTTATAAAAAGTGGGTGGCGGGTGCGATTGAAAAGTGTGGATATATCTCGATATTGAAACTTAATGGGCGTATATACCCCTAATGAGCCCGGCGAACCTTCTTTTCTCTTCACAATGTACGGTGTAATTGTCATAATCCACCGTTGTTTTTCGCCACAGGTTTGTCTTGCTACGTAAGCGCATCGGTGGTCTTGTCTGTATCTATTCCTCTCTGTTTGGATGCTATCCGCGTGTGGCGCGGCTATTAATGTAAAACGGTTGTACCCTCTGCGCGGCAGCGGCAGCCTTGGCTAACCAAAAGTGCGTCATTTGGTGGCTATTATGGCGAGAGTGACTTACATATTTCTTGTTTTTGTCGCCCTAGATTTATTACAACATCGCGCAACAAAAAACATTTTTTGATAACTTTTATTAGCTGAATACTATGAAACTATTACGTCGTCTTTTTCAAAAAACACCACCTAAAATTGCTACTATCGATGAGCAAATTCAAGGCCTCGCACTTCAGTCAAATGATCAACTAATTAGTGTTGCTATTAGTAGCGGCGATGACATGTTACGTGAAGCTGCGATTGCAAAGTTAAATTATGGCAGTGAGTTGCTTGGTTTAACAAAAAGCACTAATAGCGCGCGTATTCAAATGGCAGCGCGCAAGCGCGTAGGGCAATTGCTTGATGATAAAACCTTAACGATTGCTCAGTTGAGTCAGGATGTTCCTAAGCAATTAGAGTTGATGGCTGTTGTTAGTTATTCAACAGATGCTAGCTTGGAAGTACTATCGAAAATTACCAGTACATTACTGTTGCTTCAATTGGCATGTGAAGCAAATACCACACAAATTCGCCAAGCGGCTGCTGCAAAAATTACAGAGCGTGACCAACTTGAGCAGATTGCGAAAACTGCGCAAGCTAAAGATAAAAATGTGTATAAATTAGTTAAAGCGAGATTGGATGTTTTTAAAGCGCATGATGCAAAAATAGCGGAGTTGGAAGCTGCAGCTCAAGCTATCTGTGCGAAATTAGAAAAGCATTCAAAATTAGATGCTGACACTCTATTCAAAGCCAGACTTTCTGTGTTGCAACAAGAGTGGGTTGCGTTAAGTGATGCAGCTTCTGAGGAAACGGTTAATCGCTATCAAGCTGCTGTTGCTGCATGTAAAGAAAAACTTGCGGCACAAGCCGATGCCATTGCTCAAGAAGAAGAAAGGGTTGCTCTTGATCAGCAGGCATTAGCGTTAGCTAAAGCAGCAGTTGAAAATGCAAAAACATTTATGGCTGAAATTTATTCAGTGTCACATGCTGATGAGCTGCTGGAAATAAATTACGAGCATAAATTGCAAGAATTGGCACAGGCTATCCGTTTGGCTGCAAATCGTAATTTGCCCATGGAAGCGTTAAATAAAGAATTTGAATCGCGCAAAAAACAAGTTCTGAATTTAGTCGAGCAAGTAAAAACATCTGGCACCTTAACGCAACTTACCGAGCAATTACAAAATCCTGAAAATAGTGATGTGGCGCAAACTGCTAAACAAAAACTGTCTCAATTGTTAAAGGGGGCGCAGGAATTTTCTGCGGAACACTGTCCTGCCGTCGTCACTAATGCACAGCAAACATTAAATAATTGGATAAAAGAGCGTAGCGCTATTGAGCAGTCGGCGAAAAATACACTTCGCGAATTTAGTGAGTTAACGCGTAAAGGCCTCTGGGCTGCCGAGCAAGGTTTTGTTCGTAAGGCGCGTGCGATTCAAAAAGAGCTCAACGAAAAGCGCCAGCAATTTTCTGATTTGCCAAAAGGTATGCAAGCAAAATTTGAAGAGTTTGAGCAACAGATTAGTAAGCTGGGCGATTGGCATGAGTTTGTTGTGACACCTAAAAAAGAAGCCTTGATTGTGCAAATGCAACAGTTGATTGGCAGTGCAATCGCACCGGATACTCTAGCAACCAAAATTCATGAATTGCAAGATAGCTGGAAAGAAGTCAGCAAAGGTGGTCAGCAACAAGACGAAACCTTGTGGCAGCAATTCCATCAAGCGTCAGAACAGGCATTTGCACCATGCAAAGAGTTCTTTGATGCACAAGCTGCTGAGCGTGAAAAAAATCTCGCTAAGCGTCAGGATATGGTTAACCAATTGCAGGGTTACTTATCCAGTTATGACTGGAATAGTGCTGATTGGCCGAGCGTAGAAAAAACGCTGAAAGTTGCGCGTCAAGAATGGCAACTTTATTGGCCTGTGCCGCGTAAAGCCGGTAATGAATTGCAACAAACATTTGAAACATTAATGGAACAATTGTTTGGAAAAATCACTACAGAATATGAAAATAATAAAATAGCTAAACAACAGCTTATTGAAAAAGCACAAGCATTGCTGGAGTCGACTGATACACGTGCAGCAATAGATGCTACGAAAAAAATGCAAGCGGAATGGAAGGCTATCGGTAAAAGCTGGTACAAAGAAGATCAACAATTGTGGCAAGATTTTCGCCAGCATTGCGATGCAATTTTTGCGCGCCGCAATCAAGAAATGGAAGCCGCAAATAGTCAGCGTCAGGCGATACAGCAACAAGCAGAAGCTTTATTAGCTAAGCTCGATGGTATTTTAGCGCTTGATCTTGCTGCTATTAATGCAGCTAAAGCTGATATCGACACGATTAAAAATGATTTTTTTGCATTGGAGTTGCCACGTGATTCTGCGAATGCATTGAATGCTAAGCTTAATACTACACTTGCTGCGATTGCGACCAAAGTTGATCAAGAGCGTAATAAAGCAGAAGTGCAAAGTTGGAAAGATATGTTTAATGTCTGCAATGCTATCCGTGAGTTTGAACTGGCGATTATTGCGGAAAAACCAGAAGCCACATTGGCAACACAAAAAGAATCATTAGCGGCATTAATTGCCAGTACACCTCGCTGGCCAACAGGAAGTTCATCTATTGTTCAGCAACGTTTTGCGAAAGCTGAAAACATCACGGCGCAAGATCAAACCAAAAATACAGAGTTATTGCGTACGCTAACTATTCGTGCTGAAATTTTGGCAGGGAAAGAATCGCCTGAACAAGATAAAGCATTGCGTATGAGTTATCAGGTACAACAAATGCAGCAAGCATTTGGTAGTCGCGATAGCAGTTTTGAACCCTTGGTTATGGAATGGATTGCGTTGGGTGGGGTTGCTGCAGAACTGTACGTTCAACTTTTGGGTCGTTTTGATGCTTGTCGTGAAGCCGGCGTAAAAAAATAAGTTAGGTGTGCTGTAGGTTTTTTAAATAATGCCCATCATTGTTGATGGGCATTTAGTTTATAGGTAAAGATTTCTTCCGTGTTAATATGCATGTCATCGCGTACAACACATATATTGATTTGATTATTCATAAGTTATTGATAGGTTATTCATGAAAAAGACGTTTAAGCTTCATATCGAAGGTAAAAATAGCGACCGCGTATTGGATGCTATTAAGCATGAAGTGCGTAAATACGTAAAGCGTGAGCGCAATAAAGCATTGCCGGGTGGTGTGGATTACTGGGATTTTGATTGTAAATTTGGTTTAACTGAGGCTGATGCAGAAGTTGTCCATCTGGCCGAGCTTAACAAAAAAATGGACGAAGCTTCTCTCGCTGGTAGCCAAGAATTTTATGTTGAAATTCTTGCTGCACATGGTGTTCGTCAAAAGCGTCCATCGAACTATATTATGGATGATGAAGAGTGATTTAATCAAAAATTCTCGCACAAAAAAGCCGCTAACGAGTTGTCGCTAGCGGCTTTTTTGTTTTATATGTTTGTTGTTCGGAGTTTTATTATTTCACGGTAAACTCTGCGAAAAGACGATCGTCTAAATTCAGTTTAAGCTTATCTCCGGAGTTTAATTTCCCTACGCCTTCTGGTGTGCCAGTAAAAATCAAATCACCTTCTGTTAAGCCAAAAACATTGCTTATGTAATGAATAAGATTTGGAATATTAAACAACATTAAGTTTGTGTCGCCTCGCTGTTTTATTTCACCATTTTGTTGCAGTGTAAACAAACAGTTTTCTGGATGTTGTAATTCGCTATGGGCGATAAATTGAGAAACGCAAGCTGCGCCTTTAAAGCCTTTGGCAAGTGTCCAAGGGTGGCCTTTGGTTTTTGCTTGGGTTTGAATGTCGCGTGCGGTTAGATCCAACCCAATGCCATAGCCGGCTATATGATTCCACGCATCTTCTTGCGAAATATTATTGCCGCTCTTACCAATCAAAATAACCAGTTCGGTTTCGTAATGCACATCATTTGAAAATGTGGGTAGTACAATGGGTTTTTCTTCGGTTGAAATAGCGCTGGTGGGTTTAAGAAAAATCATGGGTGTTTCTAAAATAGCGCTATTCATTTCAGCTGCATGCGCTGCATAGTTTCGCCCAACACAAAAAATGTTGGCAACTTTCACCGGAGTATTGTTGGGTCGTAAATAAATGTGAGTCATCTTATTCGCTCTCAATGTTTACAGTATGGTGTGAGTGCCTTATCAGCTAATATTCGTACAATACAATAAAAAAGCCGCTAGCGATAACTCGTTAGCGGCTTTTTATGAGCATGCATAAGCAATTAGGCTTTCTTTACAAATTCCGATTTCAACATCATTTCACCAATGACATCCACTTTGCAGTCAATATTGTGATCGCCATCGACAAGTCGATTAATTTTTGCTTTGGTGCCGATTTTAATAACAGACGACGTGCCTTTCACTTTCAAATCTTTAATCAAAGTAACAATATCACCCTCAACTAATTGATTGCCGTTTGCGTCGCGAATAACCAATACATCATCATCAGTTTCCGCCGCTGCATTCTGATCCCACTCATGCGCACACTCAGGGCAAACCAGCATTGCACCATCTTCATAAGTGTATTCAGAACCGCATTTTGGGCAGGGTGGTAAGCTCATAGATATCGCCTTTATGAATTAAGATATTGCAATGCAAGGGGGCATGCTGGTGGTGAAGTAACATCAACGCGTTCAGCGCACTGAGGGGGTGCAGCATAGCACAAAATGGTTTTTTTCTAAAGATGCTAAAATTGGTTTACATAAAATGTGTGATTGATAATATTGAAATTCTGCGGTGTAATCCCTTTTTGTGTTGCATGCTCAATGTTAAAATGGCGTTGGTTCAATATCTCTTATCCGTCTCTGTAAAAGGAATTCAAATGAAAAAATTTATACTTTCTGCATTTTTCGTATTCACTGCAATGCCATCATTTGCTTTTGATGGTTTTGTGGGTGAGCTTCTGCTGGGTCATTCTGATCAAAAGCTTAATGCATCAGCCAAGTCGGTTTCTAATTCTGATAGTGGAGTCACTAAGAGTGGGCTTGTAATGGATGGCAGTGCGACAAGTTATGGCATTCAAGGCGGCTATCAGTTTAATAACTACTTTGCAGTAGAGCTTGGTTATCAACAGTATGGAGAGTTCACCTCGTTAGTTAATAATTTTGTTCGAGTTACTATTGATACAAGCTCAATTAATTTTGGCGTTAAAGGTATTTTGCCTTTATCTGAAAATTATTCATTGAATGCTAGAATGGGGGTTGCTAATTGGGACTTGAATAATACATCCAGCGTTTATGCTCCAGGCAGCGATATTGATAATATTAAAGGAAATGGCAGTGATATTTATTATGGCATTGGTGCGCAATATAAATTTAACGGAAATTATTTTGTTGGTTTGAATTATTCAGTTTTGACTATGCGCTGGGATACGCGCGAGGATTTTCCGAGTGGGGTTTTCTTGGTTGATTATGAGCACAAAGTGAAAAATATTTATTTTTCGGTAGGCGTATTTTTTTGACCTATGCTTTCCGGCTTTAGCGCAGAAAGCATAGGGTAGAGTTGTTATATATTTACCGCTTCTTAACCCCGGTTTTCCCTGCGCTCGATTTTTTCACGCTTCCTGTTTTTATCCCCGCCTTGTTACTAATCCGATCTTGTTTTGCTTTTGATACTGGTGCTGCAGTTTTCGTTTCAGAGCGTTTGGTGGCGATGCGGGTTTCGCTGGCTTTATTGGTCATTTTTGTTTTTGCGTAGCTTGGTTTTTCTTGCAAAGATTTTATCAGTGGTGCGCGGTCGCCGACTTCATAGCCTTCCATAAAAATGCGTTTGATGCGAGTGCCGATCAACGCTTCAATAGTGGCGAGTGTGTGTTCTTCTTCTCGGCTTACAAACGAAATTGCTGTGCCTTTGTTGCCTGCGCGACCAGTGCGGCCAATGCGATGAACGTAGTCTTCTGCCAGGAAAGGTAAATTGAGGTTGACCACAAAATCCAAGCCTTCAATATCCAATCCACGCGCGGCGACTTCGGTGGCGACTAATACTTGAATTTTATTGTCCTTAAAATCTTGTAGTGCGCGGCGGCGTGCGCCTTGGGTTTTATCGCCGTGACAAACTGCTGCAGAAATGCTGTCATCTTTGAGCGATTTTATAAGTTTATCCGCTTGCTCTTTTGTGCTGGTAAAGGCGAGTACTTGAAACCAATTTTGCTGGCGAATTAATTCATTAAACAATTCGTATTTGCGACGCTCTTCAACAGGGTAGCAAACGTGTTCAACTGTATCGGCAGTGGCATTTTGCTTGGATACCGCAACCGTGACATGGCGATCAAGTAATTGGTTAGCAAGAAGTGTTACAGCATGAGAGATGGTTGCAGAGAACAGCAATGTTTGATGTTTGTTAGTGACACCGCGCAGCAGCGTTTGAATGTCGGTAACAAAACCCATATCGAGCATGCGGTCTGCTTCGTCGAGTACGACAAAGTCTACTTTCGACAAATTCACATTGCACAGTTCTATGTGCTCAAGCAGGCGACCTGGCGTGGCGACCAAAATATCTACACCTGCACGCAGTTTGGTGGCTTGCCCGCTCAGTTTTACGCCGCCATAAACCGCGGTAGTATTTAACGATAAAAACTGGGCGAACTCTTTAAAGTTATTAGCGACCTGTTCAACCAATTCACGGGTGGGTGCAAGTACCAGCACGCGTGGGCTGCAGGCCACGGATTCTTTGGGCGAGTCGACTATTTGTTGCAGTATTGGCAATGCATACGCAGCCGTTTTGCCCGTGCCGGTTTGCGCTGTGGCGAGTAGATCTCGGCCACGGCGGGCGTGTGGAATCGCCTGCTCTTGAATGGGGGTCAGGGTTTTGAAACCACAGGCTTTAATGGCTTGTAATAATTCGGGGGCAAAGCTAAGTGATGCAAAATTCATAATAGATCGACTGAAAAAACCAAAAAATAGGGCGCGCAGTATAGAGGATTGGCGCCTCGGATTGGGAATTATTTTGCTCAAAAAGTGGGCGATGATCGTGGTCAGGTAGTTCTTGAATAGAGAAGTTATGTCGCGTCTATATATATTTTCGCTTCTGTAAAACAGGAACGGCTATACTAACTGGCATATAACACTTCGTAATGAATGCATAGGCTACTTATCCAAATAATGGATTCTGATCAATGTTTCATTGGGTGCTACAACTATAGTCGGGTCAGATTCCAGGGCGATTAACATGTGTGGTATAGCGGGTGTATTGCCTATTAATGGTGCAGTAGAGCGCGAAAAAACCTTAGGTGTGTTAGGTGCTATGGCTGATGCTATCAAGCATCGCGGCCCTGATGCTGATGGTTTTTATATCGATGATCATGTCGGTTTTGCACATCGACGCCTGAGCATTATCGATCTTGCCGGTGGTGCCCAGCCTATGCAAACGCCAGATGGTGATTTGTGCGTAACCTTTAATGGCGAAATCTTTAACTTTATTGAGCTGCGTGCACAGCTAATAGAAAAAGGTTATCGCTTTGTTAGCCAGTCTGATACCGAAGTTATTCTGCACCTCTATCGCGAATATGGGCTGTCATTTCCCTCCTATTTAAACGGCCAATTTGCTATAGGTTTGTGGGACAAGCGCGAGCAAACACTTATTTTGGTGCGCGACCGAGTGGGTATCTGCCCACTTTATTATTTTTCAAATCAGAATATTTTTACGTTTGCGTCAGAAATCAAAGCATTAATTCCTGCACTGCCGCACAAGTTAGAAATTGATCCGCAAGCCTTGAATGATATTTTCACTGGCTGGACGTGCGTTCCTCCAGCGACTATTTTTAAAGATATATTGCAGCTTGAGCCGGGCGCTATTTTGACTGTGAATCCGCAGGGCACAATAACGCACAGCCAATATTGGGATCTAGAGTTTCCCTGTAGTCTTGATGAATATGATCACCGTTCAGAATCGGTATTGGTCGAAGAATTGCATGAACGATTGTTAGAAGCAACAAAACTTCGCTTGCGCTCAGATGTACCGGTGGGGGCTTATTTGTCCGGCGGTTTGGATTCGTCGGTATTGGTTGCGTTGATGCATACACAAACCAATGCGCAACTCAGAACATTTTCGTTAGGGTTTGCTGATACTGCGTTGGATGAAACTTCATTTCAAAATACAGTGGTGAATTATCTTGGTACCGATCATTCGCGAGTAGAAATTAATTATCAGCAAATTGCAGAACAGTTGGTCAATACTATTTGGCATACGGAGTCACCCATATTGCGTACGGCTCCGGCTCCGATGGGAATGTTATCTAAACTGGTGCGTGATCAGAATTATCGTGTGGTGCTCACAGGTGAAGGCGCAGACGAAGTGTTGGGCGGATACGATATTTTTAAAGAAGCAAAAGTGCGGCAATTCTGGGCAAAAAATCCGGATTCGCGTTTTCGGCCGTTATTGTTAAGCCGTTTGTATCCTTACATGGATTTACCTAAAGGCGATGCGGCGTTGTATTTGAAAAAATTCTTTGGTGTGGGTTTGGAATCGCCAGATTTGTTGTGGCATTCACATTTGCCGCGTTGGCAAGCTACCAGCAAAGCGAAACTTTTTTTCAGCGCTGATTTTTCTGCACAGCAGCATGATCAATACGAAGCGAAAATCGCAAATTTATTTCCGGAACAAGCAAAAGCATGGCATCCATTTCACAGGGCGCAATATTTGGAAATTAAAACATTAATGTCCGGTTATTTGCTGACTTCGCAAGGCGATAGAATGTTAGCGCGCAATTCGGTTGAAGGTCGTTTTCCTTTTCTTGATCATACCTTAATCGAGTTTGCGAATCGTCTGCCACCAAAAGTAAAAATGAAAGCCATGAAAGAAAAAAATCTTCTGCGAAAAATGGCAACGCGTTATTTGCCTCCAGAGATTAGTCAGCGACACAAGCAGCCCTATCGTGCACCCAATGTGTCGGCAAGCCAGGATGCATTGTTTGGTGGCGCACTGAATGATTATCTAACAGATGATAACCTTGCTAAAACAGGTTTGTTTGATGCAAAAAAGGTGGCATTTCTGCTTAAAAAAGCACGCAGTGGTAAACCTATTAATACTGCAGAGTCGCAAGCACTCACTGGAATTTTAACTACACAAATTTTACATCAACAATTTTGTTAAGTAATAGGATTTGGAAACAATGAATAAAGATAGCATTCGCCAGCAGCTGCGTAGTTTTATTTTGGAAAACTATTTGTTTACTGATGATCAGTCTGCATTGAGTGATGACAGTTCTTTTTTGGATGGGGGTATTCTCGATTCGATGGGAATTTTGGAGTTAATTGATTATCTTGATGAAACTTTTTCTATCAAAGTTGAAGGTGATGAACTTATTCCTGATAATTTAGATTCTATCAATAACCTTATGGCATTTATTGGTTCAAAATCACAGGCCTAGTTATGGAAATTCGTCGCCTTCTCTCCGATAGTTTGACGCTTGCCTACCAGCAGCACCCACAAAAAGTGGCCGCTGTTGCGGGCAACATGCAATACAGCTACGAAACGCTTTATCAGCAAAGCCAAGCTATAGCGGCTTATTTGCAAAGCCGTGGGTTGCAGCGTGGAGATAGAGTGGCGATTTTCATGGAAAATACATGGTCAATTTTACCAAGCTTATATGGCGTGCTATATGCGGGCGGCGTTTTTTTGGTGGTGAATCATTTAACCAAAACACATAAGCTGGAATATATACTTCGCGATAGCGGTGCAAAATTCTTATTATCCGATGCACCTGTCGCTAAACAATTTTTACCAGCCGCAAACGCCGTCGAAACACTACAAGAAATTATTTATGACGGCAAAGATTTGTCAGATACTGAGCTCCTGCAAAATTATTCAAAACCGTTGGTGCAGCTGATCAGTGTTCTGGATGCTGCGTCGCAGAAAAATGTGACAGTAAAATCACCTGCCATTAATAAAGACCTTGCCGCATTAATTTATACATCAGGTAGTACGGGTGATCCGAAAGGCGTGATGATGACTCATGCCAATATGGTATTCACCTCAGACAGCTTGATTGATTATTTACGATTGGATGCCGATGCAAAAATTATTTGCTTTTTACCCTTGGCATTTGATTATGGTCTTTATCAAATATTAATGACGGTGCGTTTAGGTACATGTTTGGTGATTAGTAAATCCTTTGCGTTTCCAAGTGTAGTGTTCAATGAAATAGCGGAAAATAATGCGACGGTATTTCCTGGTGTGCCTACGGTTTATTCCACGCTCATTGGTCTGCATCAAAAATCGCCTTTATGTTTCCCCAGTATTACTCGCGTTACCAATACGGCTGCTGCATTGCCGCCGGAATATGTTCCGTTGCTTAAAAAAATTTTCCCCAATGCGCTTATTTATAAAATGTATGGCCTCACTGAGTGCAAACGCGTGAGCTATCTTGAGCCTGAAGACGCAGAGCGTTATCCCAATTCTGTTGGCAAGGCGATTCCTGGTACAGAAGTATTTTTGTTGGATGAAAATCGCCAACCAGTTGCCGCCAATCAAATCGGCACACTCTATGTGCGCGGGTCGCACGTAATGCAAGGCTATTGGAATAAACCTGCCGAAACACAAAAAATGTTGGTGAATGATCTTTGTCCCAACGAGAGTGTGCTGTGCGCGCAAGATCAGTTTGTGATGGATGAACATGGTTATTTATATTTTCGTGGTCGTGTTGATGACATTATTAAATCGCGCGGCGAAAAAGTAAGCCCGGTTGAAGTAGAGAATGTGTTGTACAGTTTTGAAGGTATTCGTGAAGCGGCAGTGATTGGTGTACCTGATCTCCTTGAGGGGGAATCTATTAAAGCGTTTGTGTCACTTGATGCTGGCATGACTGTGGACCCTAAAAAAATTCGCCAACATTGCATGGCAAATTTAGAAAGTTTTATGGTGCCGCGTGAGGTGGTGATTTTGGAATCCCTGCCTAAAACCGATTCTAATAAAATCAGTAAAAAGGAGTTGCGTTAAGTGCAAGCTGTTTTCCCGGCATTGTTAGCTTTCTTGCAGAATCAGTTAAATGTTTTGCCAGATAAAAGCGAAGAAAGTGCAGAGTTAACGCTGCGCGCATTGTGGTTGTGCGCTCAAGGTGCTCCTGCGTCGACTGTAATGACTGAAAAAACTGCTTTGCATGATTTAACTGAAGGTCAATATGCGCACTTGGAAAAGTTAATTGCTCAGCGTGTTAGTGGCGTGCCTTTGGCGCATATTACTGAGCGTCAATCATTTATGGGGTTGGAATTACGTTCAACACCCGATGCGTTAATTCCTCGTCGCGAAACTGAAATTTTAGGTAATTTAGCTTTGCGTTGTTTGCAAGAAGAAAGTTCTGTGGCGCAGCCTTTGGTGTTGGATGTGTGTACTGGCTCCGGCAATATTGCCCTTGCGGTTGCGAGCCATTGTATTTCTACGCAGGTATTCGGTTCTGATCTATCTGAAAAGGCAGTTGCGTTGGCGATTGAAAATAGTGAACGTTTGGCGTTAACGGATAGAGTTAAGTTTCGCAGTGGCGATTTGCTTGAACCTTTTCGTGATGCGCAATTTTTAGGGAATGTGGATTTACTTATTTGTAATCCGCCTTACATTATTGCTACCAATGTGAAAAAAATGCCGAAAGAAATTTCTGAGCATGAGCCGGAAATGGCATTTGATGGCGGCCCTTTGGGGATCGCTATTATTGAACGAACGATTCGTGATGCCGTTGCATTTTTAAAAGATCATGCATGGCTATGCTTGGAGGTTGGCGCAGGGCAAGGCCCGTTTATTGAAAAGCGCATCCGTAAATCCGGTTTTTATGATCTGGTAGAAACATCAAGTGATATTCATGGCGTTGTGCGCGCACTTCGTTGCAGAAAAATAGCTGCATCATAATTTTATAAAGAGAAATTTTTATGTCCTATAGTTTGGATGCCATTAAAAATGCCATGATGTTTGATGCTGATGCAGAGGTTAATCGCATTTGCCAAAGTATTCGCGATTTGCTCAGAACAAAAATAAACAGACGTGGATTAGTTATTGGTATTTCCGGCGGCGTAGATAGTGCGGTGTCTGCTGCATTGTGCGTAAAAGCACTCGGACCAAAAAAAGTTTTTGGTTTATTAATGCCAGAGCAAGATTCGGCAGCAGGTACTACGCCTTTAGGTGAGCTGGTTGCAAAACAATTAGGCATTCAGTATGAGATTAAAAACATATCGTCCACGCTAATTGCTATTGGCTGCTATGACTGGCGAGATAAAGCAATTCGAAGCGTGTTTCCTGATTATGATGGAAGTTGGAAAAATAAAATTGTCATCGAAGGCGGCATGGAAGGAAAAGTTAATCACTTCAAGTTAGTAGTTGAAAAGCCAAATGGTGAATTGCAAAGCGAAGTGCTGCCCTTAAACGAATATCTCACAATTGTTGCGGCAACAAATTTTAAACAGCGCGTGCGCAAAACAACAGAATATTTCCATGCTGAACGCTTAAATTACGCGGTAATAGGTACACCTAATCGCTTGGAGTACGATCAAGGTTTTTTTGTGAAAGGTGGTGATGGTCTTGCTGATATTAAGCCCATTGCGCACTTATATAAAACACAAGTCTATACATTGGCTCGACATTTGGGGTTGCCGGAAGAAATTTGTACCGCAGTCCCGTCTACCGATACTTATAGTTTACAGCAGGGGCAAGATGAGTTTTATTTTGCATTGCCCTACCAAATGATGGATTTGGCACTGTGGGGTTATAACAATTCTGTACCAGCTGCAAATATTGCGGACGCCTTAAACATTTCTGCTGAAAAAATTACGTATGCTTACAAAGACATCGAAAACAAACGAAAAACAACCCGCTATCTCCATATGCCCGCCCAAGTGTTGGCTGCATTGGAAGTGGGGTACTCGGATTAGTATAAAAGGAAGGGCGCTATGACAGCCACAATTCTGAAAGGTGCAAGGTTGGCTGGTGTTGCAAGTGCAGTACCTTCCATAGAGTTTGATAATGTGCGCGATACGCAGCAGTTTGATCAAACCGAAGTGAAAAAAGTGGTTGCATTGGCAGGTGTAAAAGCCAGGCGCGTTACGAGTGGCAGTTTGTGTACGTCTGATTTGTGTTTGGCAGCTGCGCAAGATTTACTGGCGGGATTGCAGTGGTCGCCAGATTCTATTGATGTGCTTATTTTTGTTACTCAATCGCCTGATTATTTTTTGCCGGGATCAAGCAGTCTTATGCATCGTGATCTTGGGTTGGATCGTCATTGTGCAGTGTTTGATGTAGGGTTGGGTTGCTCTGGATATCCATATGGATTGTGGTTGGCAAACATGATGATCCAGACCGGCGCAGCCAAACGCATATTGCTATTGCACGGTGATACCCCTAGTTTATTTACCGACAAAAATGATAGATCGACTTATCTTTTGTTTGGTGATGGTGGTACCGCGAGTGCTATAGAGGCATCAGCTACAGGAGCTGAGTGGGGTTTTTGTCTGCACAGCGATGGCTCAGGTTGTAATGATTTGATTATTCCTGGCGGTGGCTTTCGCAATCCAAAACCCGAAAATGAGCGCGACTACTGCTTGTATATGAATGGCCCTAATTTATTTAACTTCACCGTGACTCGTCTACCAGAGTTAATAGAAGAGACCTTGGAATTGATGAGTTGTGGTGTTGAGGGCACAGATTTGTTCTTTTTTCATCAGTCTAACCAATTTATTATGAAACATATTGCTAAAAAATGTGGGTTAACGGCTGAAAAGACACCTATCATTTTAGATAAGTTCGGCAATATCGGCGGTGCATCCATCCCGCTGACGATCACGCAGTATCTTGCGGAGCTGAAAAAAGATCCATCTACTTTTAAATCGCCCATTAAAGCTATGCTGTTGGGTTATGGGGTAGGGTTATCCTGGGGATCTGCTTTTATTGAAATCGACCCAGATATTTTTTACAGTCATAGAGATGTTGACGAAAAGCCTGCATAAGTTATTTGTAATAAAAGTAAGTGAAAGCAAACAAAAGTAAGTATGAAAAACGCAAACAGTAAAACTCAAGTAGTAGAAAGAGTAAAATGAAATGTCGAGCAGTAAAGAGCCTATTAGTATTACAGATTTATTAGCATTAATTGAACAGCAGTTAAATGCAGAGCCAAATACTATCACCATAGACATGCAGCTAGCCGACATTAAAGGCTGGGATTCCATGGGTGTGTTGCTATTAATGGCTGAGTTAGATGATCGCTTAGGCATCACCTTAGAGTCTGATGTGTTGGCGAATTTAAAAAGTGTAAAAGATGTAGTTAATGCTGTAAAAACTGCAGGACTTTTAACTGATTAATATGACTCAAACGTTTGAAAAAATATCTAAAGTATTGGCGACTTCATTAAATATCAGTGCTGAAGAATTAACACACTCATTTAATCGTGCCACTAAAACAGATATTCCTGCCGTCTGTGAGTTAATGCGCCTTGGTTTTGGAGATGTTGAGAATTTAAAAGCACCGGTTATTGCATGGCGATATTTTGATTTTTCTTCTCATGAGTCAGATATTTTTGTGCTGCGTTATCAGGGCAATATTATTGCCGCTGTCGGTGCTGAGCCAATAACAGTTACTGTTGATGGCACTGAATTTCAAGGTATTAGAGCGGGCGATATTGTAGTTCATCCTGAGCATGGGCGGCGCGGTATTGGTGCTTGGATGAATCTGTATTTGCAGAATCATTTTTCCATTGTAATGGCCATGGGCTCAAATGAAAATTCCACGACTATGGTGCGTCGAATTTATAAGCCAATGAACTGTCGCAATCATTTGAAAATATTATTTTCGACTAAGCGTTATCTTGAATTTAAAGGTTGGTCGCCTGTAATCATTAAAACAATAACCCTCCTGACTATTTTGCCTCTCGCACTTATCCGTTTTTTATTTTTTAAAATGCTTCCGAGTGGTTATCACGTAGAAGTGGCCGATAATACTGATAATTTACATACTTTTTTTAACAATCCTAAATATCACCCTCGACATATTAATATGGTGGCACGTTCCGTTGAATATTGTCGCTGGCGCTATGATTTAAATCCTAAATCTGATTTTAAAATTTTTGAAATGCACAAGAGAAATCATCTTGTGGGATATGCGGTCGTCAAAAAAAATGGTCATGAAAAACATGATGACTGGCAACTTATGGATTGGGATGTATTGCCGCATCTTCGCAACAAAAGGCATTTTCGATTTTTGTTTAGTGCAGTTGTTAAGTGGGTTGCCGAACAAAATGCAGAATCATTAAGTGCTATGGTTAGTGATACCTTGTCTCTTGATAGTTTGGTGAGAACTGGTTTTAGTCATAGGGCATTAGAGGATGGTTTTTATTTGTGGGCTAAACCCGATATTACGTCAGCCGCTTTGGATGAAAATCGGTGGTTTTTAGCGTTGTGCGATACAGATGAAGCGCTTTAGTTATGTCGACCGAAAAATCAATTATTCTCTCAAAATCAGACATGCTATCGAAAATTCATGTTTGGCTGTCTGCATGGGATAAACATGACCTCGATAGTGTTATGGCGCTTATGCACGATGAGGTTGTATTTGAAAATTGGACAGGTGTAAGCATTGCAGGAAAACAAGCATTACACAGAGCTTGGACTCCCTGGTTCATGCAGCATGGTAATTTCAAATTTATTTTTGAAGATATTTTTGTTGATGAAAAAGAGCAAAAAGCGCTCTTTCAATGGCGATTAGAGTGGCCTTCATTAGAAAAAACCTATAAAGGAAAACCGGAAATTCGCAGTGGGGTTGATGTGCTGCATTTTCTTGATGGAAAAATATATAAAAAATATTCTTATTCCAAAACTACACTGATCATTGATGGTTCCCCCATAGCTCTTTCTGCTGCTCTGTAAGTATTCAGGGTAACTTAAAACTATTAAATTCAGCGCCATAAATATTAACTGCTACACTTATTTAGTAAGTGTTTTGCTCTGGCATATTCCTTATGCAGAAAATATGCATGACAAGTTTTTTAAATTTTCATCTAAAAACCAGGTGAATAGAAACACGTATAAATGTAAAAAATAGCTAACGTGAAAAATAACTGATGTAAAAAATACAGTGTGAAAAAATAGGTAACTGAATTGATACAAGAAAAAATATTTTCAAATTTACTGAGTGTACTAGCGCAACATTTAAAAGTATTGCCAGATAAAAGCGAAGAAAATGCGCGTAATACGTTGTGTGCTTTATGGCACAAAGCCAGCGGTCAAAGTGTTTCCCCGCTGGGCGCAGAAAAACTTGAGTTGCCATTACTCATTCCGCCACAGCTATCATTGTTGGATGAATTAATCGAAAGCCGATTGTCTGGTGTGCCGCTCGCACATTTAACACAGCGGCAAAATTTTATGGACTTGGAGTTTATTCTTAATGAAGGGCTCTACATTCCTCGCAAAGAAACTGAATTGCTTGCAAAAACAGCGATAACCACGATTACTAATGAATTCCCTGCGGATAAATCAATTACCTTACTTGATTTGTGTACAGGTATTGGCACTGTTGCTTTAGCGGTAGCGCACATCTGCGAGAACTCACGTGTGTTTGGTTCAGATATTTATAAGCCTGCTATTGATGCAGCATTAATTAATACGCAACATTTTGGTTTGCACGAGCGCGCTACGTTTATGCATGCCGATATGTTTGAACCTTTTGATCAGTTGGGTTTAAAAGGTGAAGTTGATGTAATTGTGAGTGCACCACCGTATATTTCATCCGTCAAAGTTAAAGCGTTGGACGATGAAATTGCACAGCATGAGCCAGAAGAAGCTTTTGATGCTGGACCTTTTGGGCTGGATATTTTTAATAAGCTGATAGCAACTGCGCCCGAATATTTGCGTCCCAATAGCTATTTGATTTTTGAATGTGGGTTGGGGCAGGGAGCATTTCTTGCGAAGAGACTTAGGGCTAATAAATCCTATGACGTCGTCACAGAGGTTTGTGACGAGCACGGTAATGTTCGTGTGTTGAAAGCTAAAACCGTTGGTTAATGAATAACGTGATCTTTTAATCATTAGTATTTTTACTTTTTCGTTAATTATAGATTGCCCGCAATTTACGTCATTTTTTAAGTGTAGATATCTGCATATTTTAGTGCAATATAATGTCTGATATTTCCCTCATTGCTGCAATTCCTCCAAAAAACTAGATACAACAGATATTGGTGTGTTAACGAACTGAATTTTTTATTATCCGAACCGATTATGCAATCTCTATTATCTTAATCGCCATGGTGATAAAAATTGTTAACTAAAGAACTAAAGCATTTGCGTGAATCATTCTTTAAAACAGTTTTTAGCCTGCTAGGGCATATAGCGAATTGTGATGGTTATGTTAATCGCCAAGAGATAAAACGTACTCAGGCATACATGGACAAAATGAAGTTAAGCGAACAGTGTAAGCGCGAAGCTATTCAATTATTCAGAATAGGCGCTAGTCCGCAATTTAATATAAAACAACTTTTGGAAGAGTTTGCAGCGGCCGCTCAAAAGACACCAAGCATTATTGAGGTTCTGTTGGTTTATCTTATTGGGTTAGCGCGTATCGATGGATTTCTAGTAGAAAAAGAAATAAAAGTGGTGCGTGAAGTTGCAGCGTGCTTAAAATATTCCAATATTATTTTTGATCATTTGTTAAGAATGGTTGCAGCTCAGGATAGATTTGTTGAACCTGCCGATACCAGTGATTTTAAGTTTACAAAAGAAACATCTTCGGATAAAAAAAATAATTCGAATCAAAGCAGTGATTTCAATCAAAGCGATCAGGCGAATCAAAAAAGCCAATCTAGTAAAAATGAACAGTCTAGCCAAAATGAAAAAGCCAAAAGATCTGACCAGGAGAATTATTTTTCCCGGAGTAAATCTGGCGATGATTTAACCGCGGCCTATGAAGCGTTGGGTGTGGCCCGAGATATTGATGAAGACGCGCTGAAAAAAGCCTATCGAAAACTGGTAAGTCAGTTTCATCCCGACAAATTGCAGGGGCAAGGTTTACCGCCTGAATTAATTAATACTGCTACTGATCGTTTTAAAAAAATACAGGGCGCCTACGATTATATTAAAAAGCATAAAAAATAATCCCTCTCATAGCTACGTTGGTTTTGTTGGCGGGCCTGCTCCATTTCCTGGCTAAGTTGTCTGAATATTTTTTTGGTGGGTATCTTATATAGTTATTCGCTATTATTTGTATTTATATGATTGATTTTTATGTGTTCTGATCTTGTCCTAGTATAAATGCTGAAGCAACAGCATATTTTCACTGGATGTTATGAGGATAAGATGATGGCCAAAACAGCAACCTTCGCGACTTTGCATTTCACTGTAGCCTTTGCGGTTGGCTATGCACTAACGGGCAGCGCGATAGTTGGCGGTACTATAGCGTTAGTTGAGCCTGCAATTAATACGGTCGTATTTTTCTTTCACGAAAAAGCATGGAAGGTTCTGGAGGAAAATAAGCAGGATTTAACCGAGCTATTTGCCAGTAGGGTTTGATAATTGATTAAGCGTGATAACTTCTGCCTTCATTGCTTGTAAGAGCTGGCCATTGGCGTTGATAATGCGCGATCTATTTGTTTCGACAGGATTCACTTGTGTCAGATTTACCCCCTTCAGAACAGCCAGTGGCATTAAAACCAAGAAGTTTACTGCGCGCTAGTTTAATTACCGGTTCTATGACGATGATGTCGCGTGTACTAGGGTTGGCGCGCGATCAGGTCCTGGCGCATTATCTGGGTGCTGGTGGTACGGCGGATGCGTTTTTTCTCGCGTTTAAAATCCCCAATTTTTTCCGTCGTTTATTTTCCGAAGGTGCTTTTTCTCAGGCGTTTGTGCCTGTGCTGTCAGAGTATCGAACAAAAGGCTCGCAAGAAGCGCTCAAGAATCTGGTGGATCGGGTAGCGGGTTGTCTCGGTTCGGCGTTGATTCTGGTCACTATTTTATGTGTTATTGGTGCGCCGGTATTAGCGTTATTGTTTGCACCTGGGTTCTACAGCAATCCTGAAAAATTTGAACTGTTAACCTCGTTAATTCGCATTACCTTCCCTTATTTGATGTTGATTTCCCTTAGTGGCTTTGCCGGCGCCATTCTCAATAGTTACGACCGCTTTGCCATTCCAGCTTTTACGCCGGTATTACTGAATATATGTATGATTTTTGCGGCGTTGATTGCTGCGCCCTGGTTTGATTCACCAGCTTTTGCGCTGGCGTGGAGTGTATTAATTGCCGGTGTGATGTCTTTTGTTTTCCAGCTCCCGTTTTTAAAGCAGCTTCATTTAATGCCTAGGCCTGTTATTGATTGGAAGGATCCGGGTGTCAGGCGCATATTATCGTTAATGGCACCGGCGATTTTTGGTGTGTCGGTCAGCCAAATCAACCTGATGTTGGATTCGATCATCGCATCTTGGTTGCCAGAAGGCAGCGTGAGTTGGCTGTTCTATTCTGATCGCTTGGTAGAGTTACCTTTGGGGATTTTTGCGGTTGCGATTGCGACTGTGATTATGCCGAACCTGTCTCGCTTGCATGCTTCTGCCTCTACCGAAAAATTTAGTCATACGCTGGATTGGGCCATTCGCCTGATTGTACTGATTGCCTTACCTGCCACCCTGGCGCTGGTAATTCTGGCTGAGCCGGTCATTCTCACACTGTTTCAGCATGGTCATTTAACTCTGCACGATGCGCTTATGTCGTCTTATAGTTTGCAATCTTATGTATTAGGGTTGTTAGGGTTCATGTTGATTAAGGTGCTGGCGCCGGGTTATTTCGCCCGCCACGATATGAAAACGCCTGTAAAAATCGGCATGATTGCTATAGCCGCTAACATCGCCATTAAGGCTGTAATTGTGGTGCCGCTAAATATGTACTGGCAAATTGGCCATGTGGGCTTAGCACTTTCAACGGCACTGGCTGCTTATGTGAATGCGGTCTTGCTGTATCGTGGTTTGCATAAACAACAAATCTATATGCCTGCGCCTGATTGGCTAAAAACCTGGTTGCGTTATGGGTTTGCTAATGTGCTTATGGCGGTGACTCTTTTCGTAGGGCTGTATTATTTTAATGGCTGGCATGAATGGGGTATCTGGTCGCGAATTATCCATTTGACAATATTATGCGTAGCTGGTGTTTCGGCTTACCTGTTTGGGCTGGCAATTGCTGGATTTAAGCTAAAAGATTTTCGTGCCCCACAGTAACAGCAGAGGGCGCAGCTCCTGTATACTTCTCGCCCTTTAATTACCGATAAATAGGTAGCGGGAACCCGTGCAGCAAGCGCAACGAGAATTTATTCGCGGTTTACACAATCTTCGTCCAGCCCATTGTGGCTGTGTGGCGACTATTGGCTCATTTGATGGTGTTCATCTTGGGCATCAAGCCATATTGCGCCAGCTGATTGAAACCGCGCGTGCGCAAGGTCTGCCAGCCGTCGCCATTGTATTTGAACCCCAGCCACATGAGTTTTTCTCCGCTGAAAAAGCACCTGCGCGATTAATGCGTCTGCGAGAAAAGTTGCAAGCTTTGTGGGCTGCTGGTGTAGATCGCGTACTCTGTTTGAACTTTAATCACGACTTGCGACAATTATCAGCAGAGCAATTTATCGACCGCGTGCTAGTCCAAGGTTTGGGTATTAAGCATTTAGTGGTTGGCGATGATTTTCGTTTTGGTTGTGACAGGCGTGGTAATTTTGCACTCTTGCAAACCAAAGGCGAAGAGCTAGGTTTTGGTGTTTCCGATACACATACGCTTGAAGTTGGTGGTGAGCGAGTAAGCAGTACACGTATTCGTCAGCTGCTGGAGTCGGGCGACTTTGAACAGGCTGCTCAACTGCTAGGCAAGCCTTACAGCATTCATGGCCGTGTTGTATACGGTAAGCAACTGGGGCGTCAATTGGGCGTACCTACCGCGAACGTAGATTTGCGCCGTTATCGTTCCCCTTTGCATGGTGTATTTGCGGTTACTGCGCGTTTTGTTGATGGAGCTACTAGCTATGGTGTTGCAAATGTTGGTGTTCGTCCAACAGTGAATGGCGATAAAAAACCATTGCTGGAAGTGCATTTATTTAATTTTTCGCGCGATATTTATGGCTCTGTTATTGATGTGGTGTTTCAAAAACATTTGCGTGACGAGAAAAAATTTAATTCGCTTGATGAGTTAAAAGCGCAATTACAAATTGATATTCAACAAGCTAAAACGTTTTTTGCGATACATTAATTTATTGATACCTTAATTTTTCGATTCGATATTTTTTACGACTTAATCTTTTTAAAATTTTAGAAGCTGACTTTTGATCATGACCGACTATAAAGCAACACTTAATTTGCCAGTAACCGAATTTGCCATGAAGGCCAACTTAGCACAGCGCGAGCCGGGTATGCTCAAACAATGGCAATCGGATAACTTGTATCAAAAAATTCGCGCTGCACGTGCAGGCCGCGAGCAATTCATTTTGCACGATGGCCCACCTTACGCGAATGGCGATATTCATATCGGTCACGCCGTTAATAAAATTCTTAAAGATATTATTGTAAAAAGTAAAACCCTTAGTGGTTTTGATTCACCGTATGTTCCGGGTTGGGATTGTCACGGCTTGCCCATTGAGCATAATGTTGAGAAAAAGCTCGGTAAAGCAGGCGATAAAGTTGATGTAAAAACCTTCCGCCAAAAATGCCGCGAATACGCCGCAAAACAAGTTGAAGGGCAGAAAGCCGATTTCGTTCGCTTGGGTGTTCTGGGCGATTGGGATAAGCCTTATCTCACTATGGATTTTAAATTCGAAGCGGACATTATTCGTTCGCTTGGAAAAATTGTAGATAACGGTCACTTGCACAAAGGTTTTAAACCGGTGTATTGGAGTGTGGTCGGTGGTTCTGCATTGGCAGAAGCTGAAGTTGAGTATCAAGATAAAACGTCATTTTCTATCGATGTAAAATTTACGTTTGTTGATCAAGCTGCTGTTGCCAGCAAAATTGAAGAGCTGGATGGTACGGGTCAAATTTCTTTAGTCATATGGACAACCACTCCTTGGACTCTTCCTGCAAACCAAGCAGTTTCTGCGAATGCAGAAGTGGATTATGTTTTGGTGCAAGTCGGTGATTCACGTTTGTTGGTTGCTGAAGCGTTGGTTACCAATGTGCTTGGTCGTGCGCAAGCAGGCGAACACAAAATTGTTGGCCGTGTAAAAGGTGCAGCGCTGGAAAGCTTATTATTGCAGCATCCATTCTACGCTCGTCAAGTTCCCATTTTATTGGGTGATCATGTAACTACTGATGCAGGTACCGGTTTTGTTCATACAGCACCCGATCACGGTGCAGACGACTTTAATGTCGGTGTGAAATACGGTATCGGTACACTCAACTACATCGACGACAATGGCTACTATCGTCTTAATGTAGAAATTTTCGCGGGCGATCACGTTTACAAAGTTGATGAAAAAGTTATCAACTTATTAATCGAAAAAGATGCATTGCTTGCACAAGGTAAAATTACGCACAGTTTCCCACACTGCTGGCGCACTAAAACTCCACTGATTTTCCGTGCGACACCGCAATGGTTTGTCAGCATGAGCAAAAATAATTTACGGGATCAAGTAGCGAAAGCAGTTGATGGTGTGCAATGGGTTCCTGATTGGGGTAAGGCGCGTATTGATGCGATGCTCGCGACATCGCCTGATTGGTGTATTTCTCGTCAGCGCACCTGGGGTGTTCCCATTGCGTTGTTCGTTCATAAAGAAACACAAGAGTTGCATCCAGAAACTGCGCGCTTAATTGAAGCTGTTGCAAAAAAAGTTGAACAAAGTGGAATGGATGCCTGGTTCGATTTGGATGCAAAAGAATTACTTGGCGCTGATGCAGAACATTACAGCAAAGTGACTGACACTTTGGATGTGTGGTTTGATTCGGGTGTAACTCATTACGCCGTTCTAGAGCAGCGCGCTGGTTTGCGTTTTCCTGCAGATTTATATTTAGAAGGTTCAGATCAGCATCGTGGTTGGTTTCAGTCATCGCTGAAAACCTCTATGGCGATGAATGGTGTTCCACCTTACAAAACTGTATTGACTCATGGTTTCGTAGTAGATGCCAAAGGCCTCAAAATGTCGAAATCTATCGGCAACGTCATTCCACCGCAAAAAGTCATGAATGATTTAGGTGCGGATGTATTGCGTTTGTGGGTTGCTGCCACCGATTTCAGTACAGAGATGAGTGTGTCTGACGAAATTTTAAAACGCACCGCAGATTCATATCGTCGTATTCGTAACACTGCGCGTTTTATTTTGTCGAATCTTACCGGTTTTAATCCGGCAACCGATGCGGTTTCAATGGACGATATGTTGCAATTGGATCGCTGGATTGTTGGTCGCACCGCAGAATTGCAACAAGAAATTATCAGTGCTTACAACAGCTATCAATTGCATATTATTTATCAAAAACTTCACAATTTCTGCGTGGTTGAGCTGGGTGGTTTTTATCTCGATATTATTAAAGATCGTCAATACACCACAAAAGCAGATAGTCTTGCGCGTCGCTCAGCGCAAACGGCATTGCAGCATATTATTGAAGCAATGGTGCGTTGGATTGCACCTATTTTGAGTTTCACAGCGGATGAAATGTGGCCAGTCATTGCGGGTGATAGAACGCAATCTGTGTTTGTTGCTGAATGGTATCAATTGCCGGCTGTATCGGCTGATGCATTTGGTAATGAGTATTGGGAATTGATTGCACAAATAAAAGATGCGGTTAACAAAGTGCTCGAAGCAAAACGTGGCACAGGCGAAGTAGGTGGTTCATTAGGTGCAGAAGTTGTTTTGTATTGTGATGAAAATCTACAGCAACAATTGCAAAAACTAGGCAATGAGTTGCGTTTTGTGTTGATCACATCCACAGCTGATATTCAATCGCTTGCTGATGCAAAAGATGCAGTCGCAACCGATGTAAGTGGCTTGCAGGTTTTTGTGAAAAAATCAGAGCACGCAAAATGTGCACGTTGCTGGCATCATCGTGCCGATGTCGGCCGTTTCGTTGCTCACCCAGAATTGTGCGAACGCTGCGTTGAAAACGTAGATGGTAAAGGCGAAACACGTTACTTCGCATAACTTTTTTGTTTTATTGTTTCTGCAGAATAGATATTAGGTTATCTATTCTGCAGTATTGAAATTTCAGGATTATAGATGTTTGCAAAAATTCCACGCCAAGCTTGGTTATGGTATGTAGTCGCGTTGATTGTGATGGTGTTGGATCAATTCAGCAAGCTTTGGGCTTCTAGCAGTCTCGCCTATGGTGAGCGAATGACAATTACGCCTTTTTTTAATTTTACTCTGCTGCACAACCCAGGTGCGGCGTTTAGCTTTTTGAGTAGTGCGGGTGGCTGGCAGCGTTGGTTTTTTATGCTCATAGCCATTGTGGCGAGTATTTTATTGGCTATTTGGATTGCTCGAGTAGTTTTGAAAAGTAAACGCGAGGCATTTGCGCTGGCATTTATTTTGGGCGGTGCGGTTGGAAATTTATATGACCGTATTCAGCTGAGCTATGTTGTCGATTTTATTGTGGTGCATTATCACGATTATTTTTGGCCAGCATTTAACTTGGCAGATGCTGCAATCACGCTCGGCGCTTTTATATTAATTGTAGAAATGTTTTTGACTAAAGAGAAACAAACCAATGCGTAATTTAGCTCTTGGCCCTGGAACTCGCGTAACTATGCATTTTGCATTGCGTTTGCCCGATGGCGAAGTTATTGATTCTAATTTTGAGCGCGATCCTGCCACTTTTACCGTAGGTGATGGTAATTTGCTGCAAGGTTTTGAAAAAGCAATTTATGGTTTGCAAGAAGGCGATCGCAAAACGTTGGTAATTAAACCAGAAGATGGTTTTGGTCAGCGCAACCCTAACAATGTACAAGAAATCGCGCGCAACCAATTTGGTGCTGATATTGAATTGGAAGAAGGTTTAATGTTGTCGTTTGCCGATGCGCAAAAAACAGAGCTGCCAGGTGTGGTAAAACGTTTTAATGATGACGTAGTAACGGTTGATTTTAATCATCCGCTTGCTGGTCACGATATTTTATTTGAAGTGGCGATTTTGAAAATCGAACCCGCTCAAGTTCACTAATATTTTTTGCATTAAATAGGTTCATCAAAATGACGCAAATTAAACTTGCCAACCCTCGCGGTTTTTGTGCTGGCGTTGATCGTGCGATTGATATTGTAAATCGTGCGCTTGATGTGTTTGGTGCGCCTATTTATGTTCGCCATGAAGTTGTCCATAACAAATTTGTTGTGGAGACATTGCGTGATCGTGGAGCTATTTTTGTTGAAGAAATTGACCAAGTTCCCGATGATGTCATTTTGATTTTTAGTGCTCATGGCGTTTCACAAGCGGTTCGCACTCAAGCACAAGATCGTGGCTTACAAGTTTTTGATGCGACTTGCCCATTGGTAACCAAAGTTCATATTGAAGTTGCACGCTACAGTCGCGATGGTTGCGAATGCATTTTGATTGGACATGCGGGGCACCCAGAAGTTGAAGGTACAATGGGGCAGTACGATACAAGTAAAGGCGGAAAAATTTATTTGGTTGAAGATGAGGCGGATGTTGAAGCCTTAGTTGTTAATAATCCTGATGCCTTGGCTTATGTTACGCAAACTACTTTATCGATGGATGATACTGCTAAAGTCATTGATGCGCTCCGTAAAAAATTCCCTAACATACATGGTCCACGCAAAGACGATATTTGTTACGCAACAACAAATCGCCAAGATGCTGTGCGTCAGTTGGCTCTTGAGTGTGATCTGGTGTTAGTGGTTGGCTCACCGAACTCTTCTAATTCTAATCGCTTGCGCGAATTAGCAGAGCGCTGTGGAACACCTGCGTATTTAATTGATGGGCCGGATGATATTAAAGTGGAATGGCTCAATGACAAACAATGTATTGGCATTACCGCAGGCGCTTCAGCTCCCGAAGTATTGGTTAAGCAAGTAATTGAAAAACTAGTAGCTTCTGGTGCAGATGCACCAGAAGAATTGGCAGGAACTCCAGAAACGATGAATTTCTCTCTTCCTAAGGCTCTGCGCGTAGATTCGTAAATACAAAAAATAAAAAGATTTTTATATGCTTCGATAATACGCTGTTCTATTGATGTAATGCCTAAAGCAATACGCTACATTTATCTGCAGTAATTTCATGCATCCTCATTCGCCCACTGCGAGCCAAAATTAATTCATAGCCATTTCCTTTTGTGGTTGGGCAAACTGTGAGTGTGCCCGCTTGAAATGCGCCACCGTCCGCTTTCCCCACAAAACGACTTTCGCCGGTACCTATATAGGAAATGTAGTTTTTTACAGGTCTATTGGATGTGATACGGACATTGTTAACTTTTTCAGTGGATGCTAAAAGCTTTTCGTCTTGATCTAAGGTGCCATTATTGTTTTTATCAATAAAAACGTCCCAGCCATCTTCCCATGTGCCGTGATGTTTCATGGTGGCTCGTGTGTTGGAGAATACAGCTTGAGTGCGAGTTAATTCGACCGATTCAAGTAAGCTTGAGGTAATAGTTTTAACTCTGGTGTTATGGATTTGCGCAGAAAAACTGGGGACACCAATAGTTATTAGCAAAATGACAATAATCAAAGTAATTAAGAGTTCGAGCAGAGTAAAGCCGTGATTGTACATAAACATCCCTCCATGGAAGTTCTTTTTTGGCTATTGCGCTTGCAGGACTATGCGCCACGCATTGCCGTTCATTCATCCTTGTTGACCACATATCTCATCGATACTGGCTGTTCGAGCTCGATGTGATAAGGTTAGTCAATATAATCGCTAGATTTAGCTTCGTCTAGCATTGATCCGATAATCTGTGACTGGTATCAATATGTTTAGAAAACAACATGGATTCACACTTATTGAACTTATGGTAACTCTTGTAGTGCTTGGGATAGTTATAGGGGTTGCGCTGCCAAGCTTTAAGAGCCAAATATTAAGTAACAAAGCAGGAGCATTGAGTGAGGATTTGCTGGAAGCGCTTAATTTTGCTCGCTCCGAGGCCATCAAGCAGGCAAGACCCGCACAAGCAGGTGCTACAGCAAGGTTTATTACTCTGTGTGCGAGTGCTAATGGCACGGCTTGCTCCTCTAACACTTCTGGTTGGGGGGACGGTTTTATTGTTCTGGTGGATTATGCAACAACAGAGGCTACTTCCCCTCCTGTAGCGTCGATAGATGCTGCGCGTCCTCTTACTATTTTAAGGGTGTGGTCAAAACAGGATCCTAAAGCAGCTATTAGTGTTAAGCATGGTGCGAATGCAGGAACGCCTACCTCATTTATTCGTTATACAAGCTCAGGTAAGTTGGCAGCAAGAACAGTACCTGCTAGTGGCGTAAGAATTCTAACAAAAATGAAAGATAAAACAGATACTGATTGCTTACCTAATTCAGCACGACAAATAGATATTGGTGTTGTTGGTATGGTACGTGTTGCGAAAGAGAAGCCAGATTATTGTTGGTAATTGATTGTGAAATTAGAAGAGGCTGTTATGAATATATCTCTACATAAGCATCAACAAGGCGTTGGCTTAATTGAGGTTTTGGTTGCACTTGTAGTGCTTTCAACGGCATTAATGGCATTAGCATTATTGCAGGCTCGTTCATTGCAATTTAATCATGCTTCTTATTTAGAGTCGCAATCCAACGTTTATGCTTACGATATTTTAGAGCGCATTCGAGTTTCTACATTGAATAATACTGCACTTTTAGATTCTTACAAAGATGATAATCTTACCTCAACTGCAAAAACTTCTATTTCAGATGCTACAGCGAAAGCAGATGTTGAAAGTTGGAGGTTGAATAGTATTAAGAATCTTCCTGGGGGCTCAGCAAAAATAGCATGTTCCAGCCTTACAAGAAGATGTGATATCAGTATTACATGGTCTGATTTATCAGGAGTACTAGATCCTAAGACTAACATCATACCAACAATAACATTTCCATACAGTGCAACGCTTTGAGGAATTTGCATGATGCGTAAACAACAAGGGTTATCACTGGTTGAATTAATGATTTCTGTAGCACTTGGTTTGATTTTGATGACGGGTGTAATGAAAATTTTTGTATCAAGTAAAGTTGTATTTGGTACTCAGCAAGGATTATCTCGCATACAAGAAACAGGCCGTTTAGCCATTGATTTTATTGCTCGCGATGTGCGTATGGCGGGATATTATGGCGCCTCACGTAAAAATAATAATCCTTATGCTTTAACAGTAGATCCAGGCATTGTTCCGGTTGGGTTACATGGAAGTTTTGATGTGACAATTATGGGATATGATTCAATTGATGCGCTTTCCAAAATAACAGATCAAGTAAAGGCTCTTGGCACTGTAACTCCAATGCCTGCGGGCACTAATGGCGCTGATACTAGTGTTCTTGTTATTCGCGGAGCAGCTCAGCAAGGTCTTGTAATGACAAAAGCAAATACATCGACCAATGTATTTGCTTACACAACAGCTACCGCTAAAGATGGCTCTAGTTGTGTAGACAGTATTTGTGAAACAACAGCTGCGTCTGGATCTTCTATCGTGGTTGCTACAGATCCTTACAAGGCTTATATCTTTCAGATTAGTGCGGGTGGATTAGCAATAAATACGGCTAATCAGGAGTTGACTGTTACTCATCCTACTGCGTGGGGCGGCGTTCTTACAAACCCTGTTACGATGTTTGGTCTCGGTGCAGAGTTATTGCCTGTCAATACAACAGTTTATTTTATAGCAAAGGGCCAGAGCTTACAGCCGAGCCTATTTCAAAAAATTAATAATAATGATGCTGTTGAGTTGTTAGAAGGTGTTGAGCGGATGCGCGTGACTTATTCATGCACTACCAATACTGCTTATCGTATTGCATCTCTTTTAACTGCGGCTGATTGGGCTGCTGTTCAATCTGTTCGTATAGAGCTCGCGGTCATGAGTATGGAAAATAATGTGGTATCTGACCCGCAGACTTATACCTTTGCAACGGACAAGGCTACTCCAGACACAATAAAAGTGGCAGATACAGACAAAACCGACAGGCGTATGAGGCAAGTCTTTGTGACTACCATAGCACCTCGTAGCCGAATGATTTTGAACTAATTGAGTGTCAGTTTATGAAACCGAATTTCCCAAAATCACCTTCTGCGTTTTATTCACAACAAAAAGGTATGGTGTTGATTGTAGGCCTGGTAATGGTGCTATTGCTTACCATTATCGGCCTTGCTGCTGTGCGTGGTTCTGGTATGCAGGAGATTATGGCGTCAAATATGCGTGATAAAAATATTGCGTTTCAAGCGGCAGAATCTGCTTTGAGGGTTTGCGAAAGGGATATTACTCCAAGTCAGCCATTACCTGATCCAGCTAATTTTGCATGTGGTCTAACAGGTGATTTAAATTCTACTCCGTTAACATCGGTTATTAATAATGAAGCAGGATGGCTAGCGCTGTCTCTGCCTCTAAATACAATGGCGCTTGTGAATGTGGCGAGCCAGCCCAGAGGTGTAATGGAAAAGCTATATTTTGATCGCGTGTCTTATGGCGCAATGCATGGTTCATCTATTGGTGTGCAAGCTGCTCGAAACCAAATTGATTATGACACTTATCGTGTAACGACACAGGGTGTTGGCGCCGCTAATACAACACAAGCTGTACTTCAAACTACTTATACCCGCTAATTTGTCTTGTGGAGAATTTGATCATGTTTATGCAAAAAACTTTCAAGACGGTAACTCGTTCTATTAATCGGTATTGCTCAACAATATTGTTTGGGTTGTCGCTTTCATTTCTGAGCGTGAGCAATGTGCATGCTATACCGGCGCAAGTTCCGCTTTACTTATCGCAAGCGGCGACGCCGATCATGATGCTAAATATGTCCACAGATCATCAGTTGTATTTCAAAGTTTATGATGACTATGGTGATATTACTGATACTAGGCCAACTATTGGTGGTGTTGCTAATCCCAATTATTTAAAAAATGTCGGTGATGGTGTTGCAGATAAAACTTATGTACACGGTTATGACTACTATGGGTATTTCGATAGCAAAAAGTGTTACATCTATAGCACTGCTAACAGTCGATTTGAACCTTCGCGTGTTGTTGATGCATCAGCAAATAATGTTGGTTATTGCAATTACAATAATGGCGCTACTGTGGTCACTAATGAGTGGAGTGGTAATTTTTTAAATTGGGCCACTATGACTCGTATAGACATAGTACGTAAAATTTTATACGGAGGCCTACGACAACCAAGCAAGGATACAAGCACACTTACTGTACTTGAACGAGCGTATTTACCTTCAGATGCCCATGCATTTACTAAATATTACGACGGTGCAGATTTGGCTAAACTAACTCCTCTGTTCACTTCTGGAGTTATACCAACAGGTGTGACTGGTTCTACGGACTCTGGTATTACCTTTTGTAATGTAACGGGTGAAGATGATGGCCAATACTCCCAAACATCTACTAAAGCTCCATTGATTCGTGTAGCCAAAGGTAACTACAGCCTTTGGGCGAGTAGTGAGCGTTGGCAATGCCGTTGGGGCACTGGTTCTGGCAGTGCTTCAACATTGGGTAAAAATGGAAATAAATCTGGCTCTACTCAGATTTATGCTTACGATTATGCGCCGGTTAAAGGTGATACTTCTAAATCTTTAAGTGTTACTGGTCTAAATACTGAGGGTGAGTTCGTTGTTCGTGTGCAGGTTTGTAAAGATGCAACTTTAACGGAGGATAACTGCCGTCAATATCCATCAGCAACATACCGTAATAAACCTGCTGGTTTGTTGCAAATTTACGGTGAAACCAATGAGCTTAATTTTGGCCTGATTACCGGCAGTCATGGCCGCAATAAAGATGGTGGAGTGTTACGTAAAAATGTTGGCAATATTCTTGATGAAGTTAATGCGGATACCGATGGTACTTTTAAATCGGTACCTGCTGGCGGCGGTATTATTAATACTCTCAATCTTTTGCGTATGTTTGGTTATTCATGGAGTATTGGAGATGCTGGCTCGTATAGTAATACAAGTACAGGAGGGGATAGTTGTACTTATGGGTTGTCGGGCTTTCCTAATGGTAATTGCTCAAATTGGGGTAATCCTCAGTCAGAAATTTATTATGAATCTTTACGGTATTTATCTGGGCTTACGGCAACGCCTGCATTTACATGGTCAGGCAATGAAGATAATCATTATATAGCAGGCTTAACACACGCATCATGGACGGCACCTGTAACAAATAATAATTACTGTGCACCACTGAGTATATTGCAATTCAATTCATCCACTAATTCATACGATAGCGGCAGTGATTCTGATTATCCTGGTATAAGTGGTATTGGTTTGGCTGATACAGCTGCTATGGATGCAAAAACTGATGAGGTGGGTGGTTTTGAAGGCATTACCAATACGTTTCGTTTTGTAGGCAAAATTATCGGTGGTACAGGCACAGATGTAGATCAATTGTGTACTGCTAAAAAAATTACAGCGCTCTCTAAGGTGAGTGGTACTTGCCCGGATTCTCCTCGTCTTGAGGGGGGGTACGGTATGGTTGGTTTGGCAAGGTATGCGCGCGATGTTGGTTTAAAAATTAATGGGGTAACAAAATGGATGGACAAAAACAGGTATGGAAATTTTACTAACCCTGTTCGTACCTACGCTGTGGCATTAGCGCCGTCCGTTCCTAAAGTAGAGGTGCCTGTTCCAGGCACAACAACAGGTCAAAAAATTATTATTCAACCTGCGTGCCGTAATATTAGCAATAGTCCCGCAACCAATTGTGCAATTGTGGACTTTAAGGTTGTGGATCAGACATCAAATAAGCTTGATGACAATCCTGATTTCCCTGAGACCAAAAATATATCGGCAAGTTACGGTATTTTGTATGTGAGCTGGGAGGACAGTGAGCAGGGGGGGGATTACGATCAAGATATGTGGGGCGTTATCAAATATGCCATTACGAATTCCAGAGTTTATATTAAAACACAAGTACTTGCTCAGTCATCAACTCAGCCGTTGGGGTTTGGATACATATTAACGGGTACAAAAGACATAGTAAGTGGTAATACAAGTGATGGTTTTCATGTGCATTCAGGTATTTTGAATTTTCAGGATGGTAAAGAATGTTTGAATACCGATAACAATCGTTGTACATGTCGTTTAGGAACTGGCAGTGATACTGCATTTGATATCTGCGCAGGTGGTAGTAATCAACAGAAAGCAGATATCGGAGGTAGAAAGAAAGCTTATGCAGTGGCAGGCTCTGCCACCACCGCATCATTTTTACCGTCTCCGTTGTATTACGCTGCAAAATGGGGTGGTTACGACAGTAAGTTCGAACAACAAAATCTTGCTAATTTAGATACAGCTATTAAAGCGCGTGATCCTAGCGACAGTTTTTTTTATGCAACAGACCCGAGTGCATTGGAGGTTCAGTTAAAAACTGCGTTTGAAAGTATTTCAAAAGATATTAGATCCGCAGGTGGCGTTGCTACAAACAATCCGCGTTTGTCTAATGATGCATTCCTATTTCAAACAAAATTCAACACGTCTGATTGGTCGGGTGAATTACTTGCATTAAAATTTGATACTAATGGTTTACTCTTAAGAGATTCTAAGGGAGATCCTGTAGTTCAAACGTCAACTAAAGACAGCGGAAAAATGCCGATTAATGAGTCGAACCGTACTGTGTACACTAATAAATTAACCCCCTCACCCATATCTAACAGTAGTTATCCTGTGGATGTTGTAAGTCTGTCATGGGCAAATCTTAATTCGGCACAACAAAATGCATTAAGGCTTTCTTCTGAGGCTTCTGATGCTACCTATGCGGTAGCTAAAAAACGAGTCGATTGGCTTTTGGGTAATGCCAAAGATGAACAGTCGGATAGTAATAATGCCGGGGTACTACGTTCGCGTACGAGTGCTGTAGGTGCAAGAAATATATTGGGTGATTTGGTTAACTCTAGCCCCGTATATGTAGGTGCCGATGATTATAATTTTAGTCGCTTGCCCGCCAAAGTGAGCACAGGGCAAACTTATGATGACTTTGTGAAGACTAAAGCAAAATTAACTCCACTTATTTTTGTTGGTTCAAATGATGGAATGGTTCATGCCTTTAATGCATCTTACAAAGATACAAGTGGCAATATACAAACGTCCAATATGTTTAAAGAGCAGTATGCTTATATTCCACAAATCGTTTTTTCGTTGCCTGCAAGTACATTAAGCACTGATACACGATTAGCAAAATTATCCGGTACTGATTACGGTAGAAGTGGTAACCCGCATAAATATATTGTGGATGGTCCTATTGTAACTAGCGATGTATGGATTCCTGACGATGTTAATAATGTTGTTGGCGTTAATAGTACGGGCAAATGGAAAACTATTATTGTGGGCACTTTAGGTGCAGGCGGCAGAGGAATTTATGCGCTGGACATTACTGATAGAGCTAAGCCTGTCGTATTATTTGAATTTACGGATCTTACGTGCAAAGTTGCAGTGACAGATCCCACCACATGCTCGGAGGCTAATAAATATTATCCAAGCCTTGGCTATGTGCTGGGAGCTCCTGTTATTACGCAATTACCGAATAAGCGTTTTGCCGTTATTTTTGGTAATGGCGATACAACCGGTACTGCAGCTACTCAAAAGTCTTCGCTGTTTGTTATTGATATTGCAGCACCGTTCAATCCTGCATTTAGCAAAGTGATTCCAACGGATAATAACGATATTGCAGTTGCGGGTATTGGTTTGTCTGCACCGGAAGTATTGCCAAACTCAATTGGGCAGGGTATGAAAGTTTATGCTGGCGATCTATCTGGTAATTTATGGGCTTTTGATTTGTCGTCTTCTAATCCTGACGACTGGATCAAGACAACAGCACATTATTTATTATTCCAGGCAAAAGATCTCAACAACGTTATTCAACCTATTTTTGCCGCGCCAACAATCGGGTACAACTTAGAGAAGAAAAGTTTGATGGTCTACTTTGGCACAGGGAAGTACTATGAAACTGGGGATAACGTAGCCAATGCAGCTCCGGTTCATAGCCTTTATGCTATTGCAGATATTGGCACAACTGTATTGAAGGGTAGCCTAAAACCAAAAGGAATTGTGACTGGAACTAGCTCAACCACTCCTTCTTTTGCAACGCGCTCAGAGGATTTATCGAAAAAGCCAACATGGAGTACCAATAATGGTTGGTATTTAGATTTACCTAGTACAGGTGAGCGTATCACTACAACGCCTGTTTTAATTGATGATAAAGTTATTTTTCCAACCTTGGTACCTTCCCCTGATGCTTGTGTTGCGGGTGGTAACAACTGGATTATGGAGATGACGGCTACAGGTGTGCTTCCTTACAAAAACAAAACAGTGTTAGATCCCACTTCAAACAAATATAGAAATGGATTGATATTGGGTAATTTGGCTACCGGTAGAAAAGCGGATGGCAACGGTAGTGCATTAGGTTCTACTACGGATGGTGCTATTATCGAAGAGAAAATGAGTTTAGAGCCAGGTACAACTGGTCGCCAATCATGGCGTCAACTGCGTTAACTACTTAGGAGTTCGCCATGAAGAATCGACAATTATTATCTGGCTTTACGTTAATTGAATTACTGATCACACTTGCTATTATTGGAGTGCTAGTGGGTGTAGCAGTGCCATCATATTTTAATAGCGTGAAAAAAACTAATCGCACTGATGCGAAAACTGTTTTAATGAATATGTCTCAGCAGTTGCAGAAATGCTACACGATATATGGGAAATTCAATGATGCGAATTGTGCAGTATATGTGTTGCTTGCGGGTGGAACAGTAAAATCGGATTTAAAATATTATAGTATTGCAATAAATAATGCTAATCCTACAACATTTGTATTGACTGCGTCGGCAGTGGCGGGCACCCCTCAGGCAAAAGATGTAGCTCGATGTCTAAAAATAACTTTAGATCAGTTGGGAAATAAGGGCGATGCGAATGGAGTTCCTCCTCCTGGCGAGTTGTCTCCTTGTTGGTAAATAGGTTTGTACTGCGTAATGTAAAAAGTCCCTCGGGACTTTTTTTATAAGTGTGAATTTATGAGCTGGTTTTGTCTTTGTGTGGATTGTTCAAGTGAATGTATAGGCAAATAAAATAATCTGATAGCGCATTCATCTTCCCGGCTAAAAATTAAACACAAAAACTACACCCATAAAAAAACCGATGTAGAAACCACATCGGTTTTTTATTACTGCTAAGTTTTAAATATTGCTTTAAGGGGCTGCGCAGTTTGGAGCCATATTTTTAGTAACCTTAATATTCTCTGGCTGTGTAAAAGCATCTCTATTGGTAGTAGAACTACTAGGCGCGGTAAAAGTAACAGCCGTCCAGCCGCTTGCAGCGAATGTTGGGAGTGAAGAGTTAGCTTCATTAACTCCATCACCTTGATGATTAACTTGTATCCTGAATCGTGGCCCACCAAAATTATCTCCTTGAGATCCAAAGTCTCGACAGATTTTCCAGATCTGGGAATCACCATCAACTAATTCAAAATAATTGCCAGGCTCCCAAGCAGATCGTACTTCCTCTGGTTTTAGTGTACCTATCAAGCCATAGATGTCAGGAACACAATTTTCCCGCATATTGGTTCGCTTGGTAATTTGTTTGGTTGTATTGTTGAACCCTATTTTTACCCAGCCGGTAGTTACATTTAAATCATTAACAGGAACAGCATCTCCCCAGTCACCATTCGGATCAATTCTAAAACGAGGGCCGCCATTAGCATCTCCAGATTGAAAGTTAATGCATGCCTCATAAGCGTCGGTGGTACCAATTTGCGACATTAGTGTACCTTCAGCCCAACCATTGTTAGTCCCACGTACATGAATTGGTGTAAAAGCTACACCAAGAGTAGGCGGCTGAGAAACTACAACGGTATCTACTGGATATACTTCCCTGACAAACCCACCAACATCTCCAATATTACCGCAATTTTGTTCCCTCTGGATGCCAGCCTCGAATCGATTGAGTTGCCTGTCGTACCTGAAAACTGTCCACCCCGACCCCTTGGGCAAAACAAAATCACCTATGCCAACCATATCAACACCCCAGCCGCCATTTTGATCCAGCCTAACAACAGGGGCTATATTATCATCAGTAAAATGGACACAAAGATCGTAAAAATATTTAGGAAAATGTGGCCTATCTTGTAGCATTAGAATGCCTTCCGCCCATCCATTAAAATTGCCACGAAGATGATAAACGGGTTCAGCAGGAAAAAAGAAATCCTCTGGAGATGCTGAGCTTGATACTGATGAGATTGAAGAGCTAGAAGAAGCCACGCCACAATTTGCAGTTAAATTTTGCTGAACTGAAATGGATTTAGTCGCACTATTAAATAATATTTTTACCCAACCTGGCGTCACCACAAAATCAGCCGCTGGAATACCATCACCCCAACCACCATTTGGATCAACTTTAAAACGAGTACCTGTACCAACAAAATTAACGCAAAGTTCATAGTTGTCTGTTGTACCAATACGATTCATCAATGTGCCTTCAAGCCAACCATTAAAAGTACCGCGTACATGATAAATGCTGGCTGGTGCACTTGAAGCAACTGAAACGCTCGCCACTGATGATTTAACTGATGAGTTAATGACAGATGAACTTGATGCAATAGCACAGTTAGCCGCTAAATTTTGTTGAGTGGTGATAGTTTTAGAAGCACTGTTGAATGATATTTTTACCCAGCCTGCCGTTACAACAAAATCTGCTGCTGGAATACCATCTCCCCAAGCACCGTTAGGATCGATTTTGAAGCGTGGGCCGCCATTAGTGTCGCCACCGACAAAATTAACACAACGTTCATAGTTATCGGTTGTGCCTACACGATTCATCAATGTACCTTCGAGCCACCCATTAAAAGTACCGCGTACATGATAAATACTTGCCGCAGAGCTGGATGCTACTGAAGAGCTAGCAATTGATGACTTGATAGAAGACGAACTTACGATAGAAGAACTGATTGTCGAAGATTTCACAGATGAACTTGCTATAGATGATTTAATAGAAGAGGAGCTGGCAACAATTGAAGATTGCAAAGAAGATGAGTTAGAAATAGAGGCGATAGATGTTGGTGCTCCACAGTTTGCAGCTAAATTCTGCTGTGTCGTAATCGCCTTAGAAACAGCATTGAATGATATTTTTACCCAGCCAGCTGTTACAAGGAAATCTGTTGCGGGAATACCATCACCCCAGCCGCCATTGGGATCAATTTTGAAGCGTGGGCCACCATTGGTATCGCCAGCTGTAAAATTAACACAAAGCTCATAGGTATCAGTTGTACCTGCTCGAGTCATTAATGTTCCTTCAAGCCAACCATTATTAGTGCCGCGAACATGATAAGTTGCCGCTACTGATGGTGCGGCAATACTCCACTTTTTGGTATCAGTGAAGAACTTAATATCCCAAGTCCCTGCAGCAACAGCGATATTAGTGCCACCTGAGCCACCCACACCATAACTTTCTTTCCAGTCGCCAAAGCGATCAAATTTAATATTGCCTGCTGCAGTGAAAACGACTCCTTTTAGCTGCATGGTGTTGGTGCCAGCTCCTGCTGACTGCATTTGTGCCGCTGCCCACGCATTATGCGTGCCGCGCAAAAACCATTCGGCATTGGCGTTAGCGCAGAGGCTAAGTAAAAACACAATTAATAGATATTGATATTTCATCCTGATACTCCTTGGGAGGCTGCTAATTAGGAAATCATATAAGAAACCAAATCTTATAGCATTGCAAGAAAAAGCGTAATTTTCTGGCCGACGCTAGATGAATTGAGTGTTTGACATTGAAGAATGCATTAGGCGAGATTTTTTAAAGGAGTTGTTGATAGTAAATGAATGCGATAAGGGAGTGTGTTGGATATAACTTCCGACTTTCGCGGCGCTGACTGTAATTCTTGAGCTTTGTTTTTTTGCGGCTATTTGGTGGAGTGTTTGCAGGCCAGTGCGAAGTAGAAATTTGTAGATTCGCACCGACTTCATAGGTGGAAATTTATTTTGAATTTTTAGGGGAGAAATTATTCATCATCCAATCCCAGTTTCTGCAAACGATAGCGTAAAGACCTAAAGGTAATGCCAAGTTGTTTTGCTGCTAAGGTTTTATTCCAGCGTACTTGTTCGAGTGCGTGGCATAGAATTTCTTTTTCGACATCTAATAAGTAATCATCTAGTGATGGATATTCTGCGCAGCGGGTAGGGTAATCTGTGCGATAAGTATTTTTGTTTTCAGAGTTATTAACTTCGTTATTTTTGTTGCCTGCTTTTTCCGGCCTGATGAAAATATCAAATGCAGTATCTTCCGTTGATAATTTTAAATCACCTTGATCAATTACATCGTTTTCGCAGAGTGTAAATGCTCGTTCTAAAATGTTTTCCAGTTCGCGTACGTTGCCAGGAAAATAATAATCATTAAGTGCAGTTAACGCAGCCTTTGAAAGTGTGGGCGCAGGTAGTTGTGTATCTTTGGAAATTTTTTCCAGAAAAAAATTGGCGAGAAGAGGAATATCTTCTTGGCGCTGACGCAAGGGGGGTACATTTAATTGAATGACGTTGAGGCGATAAAATAAATCTTGCCGAAAATTTCCATCTTTGACTTCTGTTTCCAGTGATTTGTGAGTGGCGCACAGAATACGCACATCAGTAAGTTGTTCTTCAGCGGCGCCAATGGGACGCACGGATTTTTCCTGAATAACTCGTAATAGTTTTACTTGCATATCCAACGGTAAATCTGCGACTTCATCAAAAAATAATGTACCGCCTTCTGCCGCTTGAAATAAACCTGCTTTATCTTGATGTGCTCCGGTAAAACTGCCTTTTTTATGGCCGAAAAATTCGCTCTCCATTAACTCTCGAGGAATTGCGCCGCAGTTGACAGCAATAAAAGGCTTTGTTGCGCGTGGGCCAAGCTGATGTATTGAGCGTGCTACTAATTCTTTGCCGGAACCAGATTCGCCGCTGATATAAATAGGTGCTTGCGATCGCGCTAACTTTTGAATACTTCGCGTTAATTCTTGAATCGCTTTTGATTGGCCTATGATGAAGCTTTCTGCTGGTAATTTTTCATTCGTAGGTAGCTGACTGGATTGAATAGCAGTGTTGACCAGTTTGCGCAATACGGTTAAGTCGACAGGTTTGGAAATAAAATCAAATGCGCCAGCTTTCATGGATTCAATGGCGGTATCAATACTGCCGTGTGCGGTAATAACGGCGACGGGTAAGCGCGGAAAATTTTGTTGAATGAATTCTACCAATTCTAAACCTTTGCCGTCGGGTAAGTGCATGTCTGTAAGGCAAAGATCGTAAGTTTTTTGCTGTAAAAATTGTTTGGCTTTGGCAATATTTTCTGCGCAATCTGTTGCTAAGTGCATGCGTCCCAGTGTGATGTCCAGTAATTCACGTATATCAGGCTCATCATCAATAATTAAAACGCGTTTGTTGCTCATTCGAATTACTCAGCAGGTAACATTGGTTTATGTTGTGTGGATTAATCGGGCGTGGATTTATGTAGTATTGGTTTGTGTTGTACCAATACCCATGGCTTGATAACAACAGCCCATAATAAAACATCTTGTTCATACCAGTCTTGTGCTTGCGCATCTTTAACTACATCAACTAGTTGAGCATCCATCCATTGTTTAATTTGTGGCGCATTGTCTGCCACAATTTGCGCGGCGACATAGGTTAGATCCAAACTGTTATCCACGGCAATAGCATTACCACTGGCAAAAAAACGTTGTAGCTCATGCCAGCGAATTTGCGCAGTTTCTTGATTGAGTTTATCGCTGAGCTGTTCAGTATTGATTGTAGGGTCAATCATAGTGATATTACGTGTCAGTTGTTGAATAAAAAAGAATATTAATAATAGAGCGCTATTCAACACGGAAACGAGTTGGATGTGAAGATATTTTTGCAAAGAAAGCAATAATTGGAATAAGTTCTCTTCAATTGCTGCTGGTTTATATGAATCAAAAAAAATGCAGAGGGGTTACCTCTGCATTTTTGTTTTCTAACCTACAGCTTATTACTCAGCAGTTTGGATGACGCCCCCAATTACGCGTGGTGGAGTCAGAACTACAGGCATATCACCAATCACCGCATCACCTGTAATGGTTGTGGGTACTGCTTCATCTGGTGGTGTTAATGTTAAGGCACCACATTGTCCAGTTGCATCTTGCATAGTGCCTTCTATCTCACGGGCTTTGATTTTGTATTGATTATTTGCACCCAGTATTACGCCATCTGCAATATTAAATTGAGGTAGTGAGCGACCATTGTCAGATTGCACATAAGGAATGCCCCATAGCTCGCCGTTACCGCCGTAATTTAGCATAACCACTTTACCGTCAAAGGCTCCTGCATCATGGCTACGATCGTTTTCGTCACTATGAGTATATTTAATTTGAATAGGTTTATCGAAAGTTTGAATTACACCTTGTGAATTTTTAATGCTGGTGGTTTGGTTAAAGCTGTTCAAGCCTGTTTCCCATTCGTAAAAAACATCTACTGTATCAGGATTATTGATGTCATTGATATTAGCTAACTTATCAAGCATCTTAGCCGTTATCAAACTACCTGAATGAATGCCCCATGAGTAAGGTGAGTGTGCATCCGTTAAACCTTGCTCAGTAACACCATTGTATTTAACGATTTGGCTGTTTGATGTGCGTACAAGAGCAAGAGCGTTATCGCCAGTATTGCTTATATTGAACGCAATTACGTTTTCAAGACTGCTTGCACGTGGTGAATAAGGCGTATCCCAGCTTTGTAATTCTGTTGCACCCAAGGTTCCAACTGGGCAGCGTTCTACGCAATACAATGATGCTGAGCTACCATCAGCAAATAATTCGTCTGTTGCCGTTTCGCTACCATTAACAAACTCTTGTTTGAAAAACATAAGGAAACTTTGACCAAATTTATATTTAACATTGCCGCCCAATTGTTGGGAATTCATTTGCAATGCTTCATTGTTAGACTCTGTGATTGCTACAGGAGTATCAAGTGGTTGAGTGACAGGACCTTGGTCACCTTGACTATTGCCTGCTGTTTTGTAGAAACCATTAGTTTCCACGCCGTCTGTAGTTGTTAAATATTTCACAATCCAATTTTGAAAACCATGTTGTTGTGCATCAGCACTCCAGTAAGAGAATTCAATTCCTTTTGTATCTACGAGCGATAACCGTTCTACTGTATTTTTGATAAGGCGCCCTGGTGCTTGAACAACTGTGTATGCTGTTGTTTCTTGAGTGCCAGGTGTTTGAGCTTGAATGACTGAGCCATTGCTTAATGTGTTTGGTTTTTCAGTCCATACACCCCAATAACCTATATGTCCGAAGCTATCTACATCACCATTAGCATCGCTGTCGTATTTAAAGCTGAGGCCAGAATTGAGTTCGACGCGCGCGCCTGTGGTGCTGTCGTAAAGGTCATAGCGATTTACTGTTTCATCAAAGGTAGTGCGGCTTAAACAGCTTTCATCGCCAGAATTATCATCATTTGGCATGAAAGGTAAGTTGGTATAAGAGTCTGCAGTTTGCAGTAATACGTTGTTTGAATTAAATGCTAAACCAAAAGCATTACCTCTATCGCCATCTCCGCCACCGCTTTCATGGCTAGATGTTAAGGCTATACCTTCAGTACGATCGGTGCTCATGACTACGCTTGCATTTTTAGATGAGTCGCGTCCGCCACCGCTTTCACTTTCAAATAAAGTAAAGCCAATTTTGTTAGGAATGTCGACGGTTTTAATTTCACCGCCACCCTGTGAATTATTGGCAGTAAATGAATCAAACATTTCATAATTAAAGGTGAAATCGCCAAATGGATTGGTGGCAGTAGCGCCTTTCTTAATGACAGCTTTAAATTTAATGGCTTGTGAGCCATCTCCGCCGCCACCCATTTCAGGCATCCATACTTTAACAACAATTGGCGATGTTAAATCCGTACCGCGCGTCGCATCGACAATTACTTTCATATAGGTTGGAACATTAGCCGCACCCGCTGATTGCGCAGATGCATCACTAGAACCTTCATCCTTAAAGCAGGCTTTCTCATCGGCTAGCGCAAGATAAGGCCCTGCGTTTACAAATTCATTGGCTTTAAATTGGCCGGTAAAACATAAAATACTATTGACTAATTCAATAGGTTTTAACGATTCATTCCATACATGATAACTTTGTGAATCATTGGTGTAATCTGTGCCAGAGTCTGCTCCAGTAGGCGGATTGCTCTCATTGGTAACCACTTCAAGGCTGGCAGGAAGAGTTAATGCAGCTGTCGGCTCAGTATATGCAATGGTGCTTGATGCAGATGAGGAACTGGTTGTTAATGCGCTGCTAGACGTTACGCTGACCGGATCCGTATGACTGCTTGATCCACCACCACAGGCTGTTAATAAGGCTACTGTGCTTACAAGGCTAATTGAATATAAATACTTTGATTGCATTCCGACTACTCCTAAATTTTTCACGACAAAAAAGTGACCGAGTTGTTGATTTCCCAACTGCATAATGGGTGGTAATAAAAACTCATACCAACAACCTTAGAAGTTAATTTTTGGTTTGCAATGTGACACGATGCTCAACGGTAGAAAATGGTGATTTAAAGGACAAATGAAAAATATTCCGTGTTTGCTATAACTTTTTTAATACTTTTTCATCTGGTTGGCAGAATGACGATATTTTTCGGAATAAAAAGATCGTTAAAATGAAGGCTAATGGCATGTAAATATGTAAAGGTTTTATTGTGTGATAAGTAATAGTGCAAAAAATTTTGTGTACATATAAATAAAATATAAAAAATCATGCTATAGAATATTAAGCAATAACAGAAAATAAATGGATAGTGGAATTTTTTGTTTATTGTGCTTTATGAGGTGGTGTCAGAGGTGTGACGATTCATTGCTTGCGCGACTTTTGATTGGGTAGGTTTGCCAAGAGTTCGACAAATAGTATTGCCTGCGAAAATCAGTTTTTGTAAATCCACACCATGCTGAATGCCCAAGCCATTCAGTAAATACACAACATCTTCCGTTGCAACATTGCCAGCAGCACCAACAGCGTAAGGGCAGCCGCCGAGACCTGCAACAGAACTATCCACTACGCTCACGCCCATTTCAAGCGCTGCAAAAATATTCGCGAGAGCTTGGCCGTAAGTATCGTGCATGTGTACAGCAAGTTTGTTGATGGGAATATCTAGAGTGAGAGTTTCTAGTAAATGTTTAATCTGCCCAGCGGTGCCAACACCTATAGTGTCGCCTAATGAAATTTCATAACAGCCCATCGCCAATAATTCTTTAGCGATAGTTGTTACTTTTTTGGCATCAACTTCACCTGAGTAAGGGCAGCCTGCTACGCAAGAAATATAACCACGTACAGGGATTTTTTGTTCTGCAGCTGCACTCATGACTACTTCAAAACGTTTCAGACTTTCGCTGATGCTGCAATTAATATTTTTTTGACTGAATGCTTCTGATGCTGCTGCAAAAATAGCAACTTCATCCGCATGAACAACAACCGCTTTTTCATAACCTTGTAAGTTTGGTATAAGTGCTGCGTAAGTAACTTGAGGTTTGCGTTTGACTGCCAAAAAAACATCGGCGCTATCAGCCATTTGTGGAACCCATTTGGGATTTACAAAACTGCCAGCTTCAATGTAGGTTAAACCTGTATCAACCAGTTGTTCAATTAAAAGAATTTTTGCAGCGGTAGGAATAATTTGCTTTTCGTTTTGCAATCCATCGCGCGGACCGACTTCAACGATGCGAACTTTTGTTGGGAGGTTCATCTTAATCTTCACCCCAGCGTGGCATTAATTCTTGTTCAATGCCTAGCTGATCTAAAATTCGCGCAACAATAAAATCAATTAATTCATTGATGGTTTGCGGTTGCATATAAAAGCCGGGGCTTGCAGGAATAATAACAGCACCTAATTGTGTTAGCTTCAGCATGTTTTCCAAATGAATTGCTGAGTAGGGCGCTTCACGCGGCACAAAAATTAATTGGCGACGCTCTTTTAGTGCAACATCTGCGGCACGTTCAATTAAATTATTACTGGCTCCATGCGCCACCGCGGAAAGTGTGCCGCCGCTAGCAGGGCAAATCACCATTGAACTTGGTGAGCTTGATCCGGATGCTACTGGCGAAAACCAATCGTCTTTCGCTAATAATTGCAATTGCTCTTCATCGGCTTCAAACATCTCATTTAAGAACGTTTGTTGCTCTTCGATAGTTTCTGGCAAATCTAAATCTGTTTCCGTGCGAATCACAACTTCGGCTGCGCTAGAAAGCAGTAAATAAACTTTACAGTCTGCCGCCAGCAAACATTGCAGCAAGCGTAAACCATACTGTGCACCAGATGCGCCTGTGATAGCGAGAGTAATGGAGCGTTGTTTCATGATTTTTCCTTGCTGTAACGTTTAACAAATTATTGGAATATTAAAGTGCATGCTTTTTTAATTGTTCAATTAATTTTTGATGCACGCCACCAAATCCGCCATTGCTCATAATGACAATATGTGTATTGGCTTCGCTTAATGAAATCGCACAGTGAATTAATTCATCCAGGTCGCGGAATAATTTTGCGGGGACTGGACTTTTGTTGACAACTTCATCCATCGCCCAATCTGCATTGGCGGGTTGATACCAAAGTACATCATCGGCGTCGGTGCAGCTTTGGTTGAGGGCATCTTTGTGTACGCCCATCCGCATAGTGTTTGAACGAGGTTCAATAACCGCAATAATTTTTTCAGTGCCGACTTTTGCTCTTAAACCTGCGAGTGTTGTTTTTATGGCTGTGGGGTGATGTGCAAAATCGTCATACACTTTTATGCTGTGAACATCCGCCAAGCATTCCATGCGACGTTTTACGCCGGCAAATTCCGAAAGTGCTTTTGCGCTAACGTCCGGCGTAACGCCTACATGGCGTGCGGCAATCATGGCGGCCAATCCGTTATTCACATTGTGTAAACCAGTTTGCTCCCAATGAACACGTGCGATTTCCGTTCCGTTATGCAACACAATAAATTCAGAGCCATCGGCTGCGATTAATTGGGCTTGCCATTCTGATGATTTTGCGTCATCTGCAAAACCGAATTGTTGTAACGGCGTCCAGCAGCCTTGCGCAATAACCTCAGCGAGAGCGTCATCATTTGCAGGTGAAATAATCAAACCATTGTTGGGAATAGTGCGCACTAAATGATGAAATTGTTTTTGTATCGCGGCAAGGTCGGGGAAAATATCGGCGTGATCAAATTCTAAATTATTTAAAATAACCGTGCGTGCATTGTAGTGAACAAATTTGGAGCGCTTATCAAAAAAGGCGCTGTCATATTCATCAGCTTCCACCACAAAAAAAGGCGTTGAGCCCAGGCGAGCTGATGTAGGAAAATTTTTAGTGACACCGCCAATTAAATAGCCGGGCGCCATACCTGCGTATTCTAAAATCCACGCGAGCATTGAGCTGGTTGTGGTTTTGCCGTGCGTGCCAGCAACTGCTAAAACCCATTTGCCTTGTAATACGTGGTCGCGTAACCACTGTGGGCCTGAGGTGTAGGGAATGCCTTCAGCAAGAACGTATTCAACAGCGGGGTTGCCGCGGCTCATGGCATTGCCTACGACAACAAGGTCTGGTGCGGGTTGTAAATGCACGGGGTCAAAGCCCTGCATAAGTTCTATGCCTGCTTGTTCAAGTTGTGTGCTCATAGGTGGGTAAACGTTGGTGTCGCTACCGGTAACGCGGTGGCCTAATTCTTTTGCCAGTTGCGCGAGGCTGCCCATAAAGGTGCCGCAGACGCCAAGGATGTGAATATGCATGGTAAGCTCATTGTTGTTTTTGATGAAAGCGAGCTTACCATGAAGTGGCTTTGCTGTAATCTCGTGCGAGCTGAGATCCTGTTAAGCAATAAATTATCAGCAGATAAATTGTCTGCTCTAATAGTAAAAATTATAAATAACGCGCACGTTTTGCCGCTTTCATTTTGGTTAAATCGGCGACAAAAAGGCCATCGACGCAGTTGCCAAATTCGGTGTCGACACTGAAGGCGAGTAATTGATAGCCACCATCTTCATAAAGTGCCGCATATTGTTTAAAGAGCACAGGAATCTTATGGCCTTGCGCACTAAATTGATGTTGCAGCATTTCAAAACCTTGTTCGCGGTTTAAGTGTTCAAAGATACGTTGCCAATGAATAACATCCTCTATCTCAATCTCGTGCGGATATTTTCCAGCAGCCAATGTTTCGCCATTGCTGTAATAGCGTTGATAATAAAACACTAGTAGATCGCGTAAGTTTTTTGGATATTGTGCGCTCATACTCACAGGGCCTAATACATAACGGATCTGCGGATTGTGCTTTAAATAGGCGCCTAATCCTTGCCATAAATAATCCAAACTTGCTTTGCCCCAATAGTTTGGGTGAACAAAACTACGGCCTAGCTCCAATGCTTGTTCCAGCATTGGCACTGACTCTGGTTGATAATCAAATAAATCGGCAGTATATAAACCTTTAACGCCTTTTTTGTGCAGAATCGTATTGACTTCTCCTAAGCGATAGGCGCCCGCAATAGTGAGTTTATCTTCATCCCACAAAATCAAATGTTGATAGTAGTGATCGAATTTATCGAGATCGCGACGGCTACCTGTACCTTCGCCCACTTTGCGAAAAGTTTGTTCGCGTAAGCGGCCAATTTCGCGCAATACGGTGGGATGCTTTTGATAGCTGCACATATAAATAGAATGATTGTCGCGAGTACTACCAATTAACTGTGCAGTTTTTAATTCCTTTTTTACAGCGCTACTGTCCTCTGGGTGGGCGATGGTTTTTTCGGTAACAAAAATAGCTTTTTTGCCTTTACCGATTTTATAAAGATGTTTTTTTAAGCGTTTGATTAATGGCTTATCGGCAAGGCTATTGGATTCGAGTGCATGATGGGGGATGACTTCACCAACACGAAATTTAATTTCGGCAGAATGTTTGTTAAACATTTCGTGGGCTAGCAGAGCAGTGGCAAGTGGTTTAAAAATAATGGAGGCGCTGTAAAACAACAGAGAATTTTTTGCAGAAACAAATATAGGTAGTAATGGTGCATTGGCTTTGCGTGCAAAATGTAAGAATCCTGCTTGCCATTTCCTGTCGCGAATTCCTTGTGGACTAGCGCGCGAGACTTCACCTGCAGGAAATACAATGATCGCTTGTTCATTTTCCAGCGCGCTCAGTATATTTTTATAGCTTTGCTTGTAGGCGCTACGAGTCATATTATCGAGCGGTAGTAGTAAGTCGTGCAGCGGTTCAAATGCCATCAGCATATCGTTGGCGATGATTTTTACATCGCGCCGCACTTCACTGATTAAGCGCAATAGTGCCAAGCCATCAAGCGAACCTATGGGGTGGTTGGCGATAATAATGAGACGACCTTGCGAAGGAATATTGTCGCGTTCGCGTTGAGAAATACTGTAACTAAAATTGAAGTAATCGAAAATGCGATCAATAAAATCAATACCGACAATGCCATGGTTTTCACGAAGGAATGCATTGATTTCCTGTTCGCGAGTAAGTTTGCGCAAAATGGATAAGGTGGAGTTACGAATAAGGGGGGATTGCGTTGCAAACCCTGGGAATTTATTGACAACAGATTGTTCGATATCGAGCATGAGTCATAGCCTTGAAGTTTGATTCTCTTCAAGACTATGACTAAACGATGACATCAATGTGATAGAAACGTTACAAATTTGTGACGATATATTTGCGGAAATTAGCGTTAGCGAGCAAAGAGTTGTTCTTCTTGTTTTGCTACATATTCACAATAGGGGGATTTAATATTAATGAGTTTACCAAGCGATGCATCAAATTCTGCATGTTCTTGTAGGGTGCTATCCATCAAGCTTGAGCTAATCAGGATTTCATTTTTAATGGGAGTAAGCTGATTATTTTGTTGTGCGATGAAATCCTTCAGTAAAGATTTTTCAGGTGCTTTGCTATCGACAGAAAGTGGAGTAATGGTCGCCGCCAACTGTAAGCGCGGGCTTGGGTTACGTGCTGCCATGTTTATTAATATTTGCGCGCAGCATACCGCGCGAAAACTGCACTCGTGAAATTCTTCACCAACAAAATCAATCATCAGTGTGTCGCCAACTAATAATTGACGCTGGCCATTATAAAGATTCAATAAATTTTGCAGCTGTGCTTCAAAGCGACGCAACACGATTTCAAAACCTTCGCTATTCAGTTGTTGATAGAGTTTAGCTAGGTTGACGATTTGCAAGCTTAAACGCACTGCAATTTGTGTTGGTGGCAACGGCTTTGCTGGTGTTTCCGGGTTTGTTATTTGTGCTTCTGGAATTGTGGGAAGCTTGTCCACCACGGCATTAACAATGGCATTAGCGCTTGGCAGTTTGTCGCGTAAGGAGAGCCACCATTGACGGTGAATCGACCACCAGATAACCAACAATGCACTTGCGACTGCGATTGCCCAGCATACGAGGAAGAGATCGTCTTGCGGCGTGCGGCGTGGTACTTCGATGCTAACTTCGAGGTAGCCTGCAACATTGTTATGCAGTGCGACGGGAGCAGTGAAGTTATAGCGTTTACCTTGCGATACTTGTTTGGGTTTGTAACCACTTTGTACTAGTAATTTGTTGTCTACATTATGCAGCGTTGCACCTATGACATTAGGGTATTGCGCGACATCTTGTAGGATCGCCTGCAAACTGATCATATCCTGAGTTAAGGTTGCATCTACCGCTTGGCGTGCTGTGCTGGTGGCTAGCAATTGGCCATAACGTTCAATTTCTGCTTGTTGGTTCTTATCGCTGTTATAAAGATAAAAGCCCGCGCCCAGAAAGCCCAATATCAACAATAGGGCTGTGCATAAACTGAGTTGGGGGTAAAGGCGGTAATGGGTAAAAAGTGACATCTAACTCTCAATCAGGTTGATCTATTTAATTTCACAGATTAATTTCACAGACATAAGAAGAAAATCATGAATATGCGAAACAGTTAACAACTATTCTAGCCTAATTTGGCACATAGCTGTAGGTAAGAAAGCAGTTGCTTCATTCGTCTGTAGCGATTAATTAGGCTAGAATGGCGCGCTTTGCGAAAGTATTCTTTATAGATGCATTACTTTATAAAAGCATCACATTGTAAGAGTGTCGGCGAGACTGTGGAGTCATAGTGAATAGTATTTTGTTAATTAACGCTTCAGGCGTGGATAAACCCGGTGTTACACGTGCGATTACCAAGGTATTGGCGCAATACCAGGCTAAAGTGCTCGATATTGGCCAAGCTGTGATCCACGATACGTTGGCACTGGGAATTTTGGTTGATATTCACGTCGACGATAAGCAAAAAATTGCCCTCGAAATGGAAATTCATGAACGCACCGCCCCTTTGGGTATTCAGGTGCGATTTCAAACGATTAGCCGTGATGATTACGCCCAGTGGGTAGATCAGCAGGGGAAAGCCCGCCACATAGTGACTTTGTTAGCGCGTCAGATTACCGCAGAGCAAATTGCTGAGTTAACGGCAATTACCTCTAGAAATGGATTGAACATTGATAATATTAATCGACTTTCCGGGCGTGCTGCGTTAGATCCATCAACTATCGAAACCGAAAATAGTGGTAGTGCATGCGTTGAGTTTTCTGTGCGCGGTACGCCCAATAATGTAGCGGCATTGCGTGCTGATTTTATGGATTTATCCGCACGGATGAATATTGATATTGCCTTCCAGCGCGATTCAGTTTATCGCCGCAACCGTCGCTTGGTGTGTTTCGATATGGATTCCACCCTTATTGAAGCCGAAGTGATTGATGAGTTGGCCAAAGCCGCCGGTGTGGGCGAACAAGTGGCTGAAATTACCGAGCTAGCGATGAGTGGTCAATTGGACTTTAAACAAAGTTTCACTCGCCGTATGGCACTACTTGAAGGTTTGGATGAGTCGGTGCTGGCAGGTATTGCAGAGAATTTGCGCTTAACCGAAGGCGCAGAAAAATTAATCGCATCGCTCAAAAAGCTGGGATACAAAACGGCAATACTGTCTGGCGGATTTAATTACTTTGGGCGCTACCTGCAAAATAAACTCGGCATTGATTACGTTTATGCCAATGAGTTGGATATTGTTGATGGCAAAGTTACCGGGCAAGTGAAAGGCATTGTGGTTGATGGACAACGCAAAGCTGAGTTGCTTGCTATGTTGGCGCAGCAAGAAGGTATTGCACTTGAGCAAGTGATTGCGGTGGGCGATGGTGCAAACGATTTGCCGATGTTAAGTGTGGCGGGTTTAGGTATAGCGTTTCGTGCAAAGCCATTGGTGAAAGCGTCGGCGGAACATGCAATTTCTACTTTGGGGCTAGATGCGATTTTGTATTTGTTAGGATTTAGAGAGCGAGATCAATTGCTTTGATCGGATAAATGTTTTGATAATAAATCACCCATAAAAAAACCGGAGCATGCTCCGGTTTTTTTATGGGTGATAGTGTTATGACTGTGCTGTGATTAGGATTCCATATTGAAATCGTAAGTTAGATTTTGGCTAGGCTCTTGTAAATAATGCCCTTGAATATAATGCGCTCCTGCTTGCCATAATGTTGATAGTACGCTGGCGTTTTCAACAAAAGGCACAATAGTAATTTTATTTTCTGTATGCAGTTGTTCAATCAATTGAATCAATGCCGCTGAGGTTTCATTTTTTTGTTGGATATCATTAGTAAACGAGCCATCAATTTTAACGATGCTTGCCGGTACATGTTTAAGGGTGTTAAACGGCGTTAACGAGCAGCCAAAATTGGTAATCGAAAAATAAGTCTTTAATTTTTCTAAGCCTTCCGCAAAATTTTTGGCCGCATTTAAGTGGTCAGTAACATCAACTTCATCTGCTTGAAAGGTAATGGCATCGGGCGATAATTTTGCCGCTTTAAAGGCAACTGTAAGCCATGGCAACAGAGTTTCATCACACAGCGACTGACAGCCAATATTAACAATCAGTTTAGTTTTATTGCCTTTGCTGCGATGTTGCGACAGCATTTTTATAGATTCTAAAATAACCCAGCGGTCAATTTTAATGCTGGCATTAATGTAACTTGCGGCTTCAAGAAATTTAGAGGGTGATATGGGCTCGCCGGCTTCATTAATCATGCGCAAATAAACTTCGTAGTACTCTTCTTCAGAACCACGCAAGCTAATAATCGGTTGAAACAATAAACGGAAATTATCGTTATCCAATGCGTATTGCACTTCGGCAGCAATATCACGGATGGTATTATCAGCAGTTGGTTCTGATTCAAACAGGCAAGCGTCATTACCTTTTTGCGTGCGTATTTTTTCCATCGCAAGGCGAGCTTGCTCGATCACGATTGTTGCTTTCGTAGAAGTTTCATTGATGATGGAGATACCGATACTGCAAGTAAGCTGTAAGGTTTTCCCCTCAATCTCAATAATGTGCCCTTCAACTAATTTGCAAAGTTGTTGTGCGCGATTAACCGCAGCATCGGCTTTTATGTTGGGAATTAATAGCGTAAAGCTCGCATCGCCAAAGCGTGCCATTGTATCGGTAGCATTAATTTTTTCGCGCAATAATGCAGAGATATCGCTGAGTACTAAATCTGAACCTGCAACACCGAACGTATTGGTAACGCGGTCGGCAAATCCATCCACTTCTATATAAAGCAAGCTGATGGATTGTTGGCCATCAATATTACTGATGGTATTTTCTAACACTTGCATCATGTATTGGCGGTTAAATAAGCCTGTCACTAAGTCTTGCGATTTTATTTGTTTGAGTTGTGCAGCAAGCTCTTCATTGTTGGCTGTATTTTGAATGCGGCTGGCACGAACTAAAAACTGAAAGCACGCTTCTTCGTCATAAGTGTCGTGTGTGACTTCAAGTGTAATCGCTGTTGCTGTGCCGTCGCGCATTACACCAAGAAAGGCGAGTTGACCGGCGCCAGTATCTTCACCTTGTAGTGTGAATTCTTTTAGGAAATGTTTGAGGCGGCTTTGCTCGTTTTCAGCAACCATATCCATGATCGGCATGCATTCTATGTCGTTGCGATTTTCGTAGCCGAATAATTCAGCAAAAGACTCATTGGCGTAAAGATACAATCCATCTTGCACGTAAGCGATGGCATCGCGAGATGAGTCTAATAATTGTTGGCTGCGGCGCTCAGCTTCCACGCAACGGCGATCAGCGGATCGCTTTTCCTGTCGCTCAAGAAGGTTATTAACTTCGCGTTGGATTACTAATAATAAGTGCTGATCGTTATCCAGTTGTACAACATCGACAGCGCCAATTTTCATGCCTTCAACGACCGCGGAAGTCTCCTCGCCGTCGTGCAGTAAAACAACCGGTACATCTTTGTTTAAGCGACGGATATGTTTGATGGCAACGTGAGGCGCGGGGTTGGTTGCTACATCGCTGCCGATGAGTAAATCCCATGTTTGTTCTTGAATGAGTTTTACTAATGCTTCTTCGCTATCAATATGTTGCGCACGAGTCGGCCTGCCGGAATTATGCAGCATGCTAATAAGCCGTTCTGCTTCAGCGTGGGAGTCATTGAGAATGAGTAAACGGATGGTGCCAATCGGTGTCATAAAGGGTCTCTGTGCTGTTATTTTTACCGCCGGTGCGATACGACTACCATGAGTCAGTAAAAAACTATCAGCAATACCAAATGCATCTATAGCAATACTTTGCGCTATCTTACTAAATTATTGCCTTTGCTCAAACTAAAGGATGAATTGCGCGCCTTATTGTTGAGCGACTTGATCTACTCCACACTTTAGTAATTGTGGAGTTCTGTATCTAATAGTTATTGTCGTCGATTTTATTGTTTTGTTCAGTTAGGCATCCCACTCAGGATCAAATAGCAGTGGTTTTTCTGACGGTTGTGGCTCTTTAGGGGCGGGTGGTGTCAGGTATTGAAAAGTGAATTGATTAAATACACCGGTTGCAAAACAGCGGCTGATCAACTGAATATTGTCATCACCTTTATTTGCCTCTACTTGCGTGGCGCGATGGTACATGCGCACTTTGCTTTGTTCGCGAAAAGAAACTGTATTGGTGATTAGCGTTGCAGGCTGATTGAGTGAGCTTGTGGCAGGTATCTCGAGGGCACGTAAAAACTCGGAAATTTCCCCCGATTTTGAAACGAGTGCCACGCCGACAGGTGTTGCGTGCGGCGCCAAAATTTGAATGCCAAGCTGTGTTGCACCTTGGGTTAAGTTAGCCCATCGCACCACACCTAAACTCCAGTAATTGCGAACCGGATCCAATAGGCCAAGTAATTCACCCGCTTTTACTTGATTAGGGATTTCATCGCGCCATTCAAGGCAATAACCGCCAGGGCTAGTGTCGATGAGCGGCACTTCATAAATAGGGTGCGGCTCGCTAGCATCTTGCGCTTCTTTGCTGTCGGGTGGCGTATCCAATTCGTCGAGTGGATCAATCCATTCGTTGCTGCCGTTTTTTTGTTGCGATTGCAGCGCTCGATTTTGAAAAAGAGACTCAATACCTCTATTCATTTGCGGGCGATGGGCGCTATCCAGAAAATCAAAAAAATGCGTTTTACCTGCAAGATGATAATGGATGCTGCTAATCCCCACAGTGACATTCAGTGTGCCAGCGGTGGGTTGGCGGTCAAGATTGCGTAGTGGTAAGAGATCCCATGCTTGAATCAGATGTTGTGTTAGTGCCGGCGATAGTTTGAGTTCGTTAACGCGAGTAGTGTTTTCGCCTGTGTCGTCTGGCGTTTTGTGATTGAGCTCTTCCAGTCTTTTAATAATGTTTTTGGTGTTTAGGACAAGAATGAATGCATGGCCTAATTCTTTAATGCGTGAGCGATAGTTAGGTGCCTCATTGCTAAGAGGTGCTACTGACAGCAAATTGTCTTCGGTGTTTTTACCATCATCTTCGTGAATTTTTGCCAAGTGAGTTAGCGTATTGAGCGCGTCATAAATGGCGGTAATTTCCATTTGGCGCAGCTGATTAGCGCGGCAGCACGCCAGCAATAAAATACGTGTGTAGGCTAATTTGATGGTGTTGCAATTTTGGTGGTGCGCTAGCGTTTCGGGAACAACTTCATCCAGTAAATTAAAGTTGGCGGCAAGTTGATAGAGGCTATTAACGTCAGACCATAGTTTCGCAGGCACAGGTAAATATAATTGATAATAGCGAAACAGCAGTAAGCCCATTCCCATCATGGCGCGGTGCAAACTTAATGCGAGTAAATGTTTTTTGGGGTTCGATTCTTTACAGAGATCGCGAATAGTCACCATATAACCGTTGTTCAGGTGTTTTTGTAAGGCCTGTGCAATGGTCGCCATTTTGATGGCATCTTCCGGCAATATTAAGGGCTGGTTTAAAAAATGTTTGGAGAGGCCTTCAATAATTTGCGTAGTAGGTGCGCGCAGTATTTCTAGAATATTGATGCGATTAGCCGCTGATGTTTGCAGCCAACTGATTTCTGGCAATGCTTTGTAAAGTATCCCACCCACAAATTGGATTTGTGTGAGCGGTAATGATTGTACCCATTTTGCAACACCATCACGGCTGCTATCACAAAAGCTCAAGTTCGCCACACTTTGGGTGGGCGCTTGGAGTTTTTCAAGTAATTGATTAATGGATTGTAGTTGGCTCATAGGGGATAACTGTTATCAAGAAAGTAGTAAATATCTCATCTCACTATAGCCTAGTTCCTCTTGGCTGTACGTGAGAAAGTGTTATTTAAAGCGCCAGCTGATTGTCTAGCGTATACAGGCGTTCCGGTGTTCCTACATCGCTCCATAAACCATGATAAACCTCAGCGCTAATCTGTTGGTTCGCAATGCCATAACGCAACACTTCGCCCAGTGGAAACTTGCGGCGCGCTTGCGGGTATTGGGCGATGAGTTGTGGATGAATCACGCTGAGACCTGCAAATGTATATTTAGGTTGAGCTTCATCATTGGTGAGTAGGCCTTGCGTATTAATCGCAAAATCACCGTTAGGATGAAAGTCGGGATTAGGGACTAAAACCAAATGCGCGTTTACGTTGGTATTGGTATTCAATGAATGTTGGCGAAGTTGTTGAAGTGGATAATCGCTCCATACATCGCCATTGATCAATAAAAAGGGCGCATCGCCTAACAGTGGCATTGCATGCAATAACGCACCTGCCGTTTCTAGCGGTTCTGGTTCTGGCGAGTAGCTCACCTGCAATCCAAAACGGCTGCCGTCGCCGACAAATTCACGGATTTTATCGCCGAGATAGGCGAGGTTGATAATGACTTCGTTAACACCAGCGGCTGCTAGTGCTTCCAAGTGATATTGCAGTAAGGGTTTGCCGCCTGCTTTGAGTAAGGGCTTGGGCAGAGTATCCGTGAGAGGGCGCATGCGCTGACCAAGGCCAGCTGCGAGGATCATTGCTTTCATTGCACATCCCCAGCATGACGATAATCACTGTACCAGGATTGTTGTTCTGCTAATGGCAAGAGCGTAGTTTTGAACCATGCTGTGAACGTTTGAAATTGCGGATAAATTTCTGCAACTTCTAACGTGTAGCGAATAACCAACGGTAAATCATGCAGGTAGTGATGTTTGCCATCGCGCAAATGAAGGCGAGCAAAAATGCCCAATACTTTAATGTGACGTTGCAATCCCATCCAATCAAACCAGCGAAGGAATTCTGCTTCATTAACATTGTCCAACAATCCTGCGGCGATAGCCTGTTGGCGATAGGATAGTGCCCATTGCGTTACTTGATCAGTAGGAAAGCGAACATAACAATCGCGCAGTAGTGATACGAGATCATACGTGCAGGCTCCCCAAAGTGCGCCTTGGAAATCAATAACGCCCAATCCAACGGTTGCGTTATCGGTGTTGCGAAGCAGTAAATTGCGCGAGTGATAATCGCGATGAACCAGCGTTTGTGATTGCTCGAGTGCGCTTTGTTCTAGATCGTTAAACATGCTGTTGAGCATAACGCTTTCGTCTGTTGATAGCGTGTGGCCCAATAATGCAGAACAAAACCATTCATTAAAAATCAGAAGCTCGCGATGTAATAGCGCTTGATCGTAACGTGGAATCAGCGTGCTATTGTCTGGGCATTGTTGTAGGTCAATTAATGTATCGAATGCTTTGCCGTAAAGTGTATTGGCAGAAGTTGTATTAAGGTGACGATGAAGTAACTCATCACCAAAATCTTCCACCAGCAAAAAACCTTGCGCTTCATCGGCTGCAAAAATGTGCGGCGTGCCGACACCATGTTGGCTCAAGTAGCGCGCAAGGGCTACAAATTGACGCGAGTCTTCTGTTTGTGGCGGAGCATCAACAGCGAGCCATTGCGAGGGCGAGGCAAACCGGAAATAGCGACGAAAACCTGCATCACTAGCGATGGGGGTGAGAGTGATCTTTGTAAGTTGCTTGGGCGATATTTGATCGGGCGCTACTTGGTTGGATGATAGTTGTTGCGCAACCCAGTGCGCTAATTGCTGTTCGCGTTCGATAAGGCTAGATGAGTTGATGGCGTAAGCTCCCCATTTGGGACAAATTAGGCTGAGTCAATATAAGTTGAGTGCGCGCGATTCTACCTCAGTTGTCAGTAAACTGGCCAAAGGTTGCAGGGATTAACCGCGAATTAATTCCCTGTATGCTCTGATTACAGTAGAATCGCCGCAAAATTTCAAGAGTCGCTTCTGCATCCACCTGTACTTTGGTGTTTGAACAGCAGGCGCCACTCTTTTCATGCGTTTTAGAGATAGCGGTTAATGGCTTCAATTGTTGAGTTTCCATTGAAACTAAGTGTTGCATACCTGCGTTCTGCGGGGTTGGTGGCTATATTGGCCCTACCAGCAACAGGTACGCTATTGCTCGCACCCAACGTATGGGCTGATGCAACCGAAGATTCTGCTGCAAAACCTGAACTGCTTAGAAAAACAGCCAACCTTTCTGCCACGGAGCTCAAAGATGCGCGTGCGTTGGATTGGGTGCCTATTGAAGAGCTTACCGAAGAGCAAAAGAAGAAAGTTCCGACTGCCTGTTGTGGTGCTTATATTGCGCCCGAGCGCACTGATGCGGATGCTAACTTAGCACCGGATGCGGCATCGTTGCGTGCCTCAACAATGGAATCGCAAACCGAACAGCAAACGCATATCAGCATGAAGGGTAAAGTCATGATTACCCAAGGCAATCGCTCGGTAAGTGCGGATGATGCCAATATCAATCAAGAGACTCGTCAAGCTGAATTGAATGGCAATATTCAATTGCGTGAACCCGGCTTTTTATTTCGTGCAGACAAAGCCACCATAAATATGGATTCGGGTGAAGGGCAGCTTGATAACACGCGCTTCGTACTTTATGAAACTCGCGTGCATGGCACTGCGGATCATCTACAAAAGTTTGGTGACAATATTATCAATCTGGATCACAGCAAAATCAGTAGTTGTGAGCCGGGTGATAATGCGTGGTCTATCGAAGGTTCTGCGATCACACTACATCCTGATGAACATTACGGCACCGCCAAAAATATGCGCATCAATATAAAAGATGTGCCTCTGTTTTATATGCCTTATTCACGCTTTCCTGTTGGCAATGAACGTTTGAGTGGCTTTTTGTTTCCTTCGGTCAGCCCATCCAGAAGCCCGAATGGTGTTGATCTCGATATGGCGCTACCGTTTTATTGGAATATCGCTCCCAATTACGATGCGACTATTACGCCACGTTATATGTCAGGACGCGGTTCGGTATTTGAGCTTGATACGCGCCACATGTCTGAGCTTTTTGATTCGGAGCTAAAAAGCAGCATTATTAATAATGACCGTGGTGGCTACAGCAGCCGTTTAGAAGAAGAAATTAACGCTGGCACTATCACTGAACAACAAGCCTATCCTTATCGTGGTTATGATCGTTGGTCGTATAATTTTTCGCAGAAAGGTGGAAGAGATCAGGCGTGGTCGAGCGAAATTAATTATGCAGACATGAGCGATAGAGATTATTTGCGCGATATGAGCAATGGTGCAGTTGATTCTAATCGCCAAGCTTATATTCGCCAAATGGCCGAGCTTGATTATCATACTGATCATTGGATGATGGGGGTAAAAGCAGATGAGTATCGTCTGTTGACCATCGCTCAATTACCTTACCGTGAATTGCCTCGTGTGCACATGAATGGTAGTTATCTCATTAACGATGCGCCGGGAGAAGATTGGGTATTTCAGTTAAACAATGAATATGTCAATTTCATTAAAAATCGTAACTATGATTTTGATACAGCGTCCAGTGCGGATGCCTATCTCAATACGGTGTATGGCGAGCGCTTTAATACGGACTACCGATTGACGTGGGATAAGACAGTAGCTTGGGGATTCTTTAAGCCGAGCATTGCTGTCAAAAGCCTTAGTTACCAATTAAACGATCAAAATTTGTTAGCCGGTGTTGATAACGCACCTTCTTTTGTGGTTCCTCAAGCAAGTATTGATACAGGGCTTATTTTTGAGCGAAGCACTAGTTTGTTTGGTGATGATTATTTGCAAACATTTGAACCGCGCGCATTTTATTTTTATAGCGCGTACAAAAATCAAGATGCGCTATATGGCTTAACGGCAGCAAGCAATAATAATCTTGTCAACTTTGATACCAGCGAGTTGAATTTTAATTACAACCAATTGTTTCGCACTACCCGTTTTACGGGTGGTGACCGTATAGATGACGCTAATCGATTATCGCTCGCGGTATCCTCAGCATTTGTGTCGCAAGCAACAGGAATAGAGCGTTTGCGCGTTAGTATTGGTGAAATTTTTTATGCGGAAGATCGCAAAATTAATATCTATGATCAAAAACAATTACTCGATCAAGATTTAATTGATGCTAACACTCGGTCTACGTCTGCGCTGGCATTGCAGCTAAGCGGTCAAGTGGACAAAAGTGTCCGCCTAAGTGCAGACGCTGCCTATGATCAACGTGCAGGACACTTGGATAATATCAGTACTGGTTTACATTACATGGATGAGCAATATCGTTTGTTCAATATTTCTTATAGGTATACCCAGCGCCCACTGATTACAAGCCCATCACAACCTATACCGGTTGCAGAGGAATCATTGAATCAAGTTGATACATCGATACTTTGGCCCGTTAATAGTCGCTGGAGTGTTGTTGCACGCACGAATTACGATTTTCACTATGGTGTGGAACTCGATACCTTTGCTGGGTTCGAATACAACGATTGCTGCTATCGCGCTCGCATTATGTGGCGTCGTTGGTTGAATTTTGATTACAGCCCCAACTTCTTAAAAAATGTAACCAACAATGATTATGAAAAAAGTCCTTATCCTTTTATTGAGTTAGAGTTGAAAGGTTTGGGCAGTATGAGTCAACGAATTAGTAGTTTGCTGGATAGGGCTGTGGCCGGTTTTAGTGAGCGCGAAAAAAACTTACGCTAAACACAAGTGAAAACATTATGCGAATATCTGTAAAAAAAATGTATAAATATAAAGCCCAATGGAGCGCGCTAATTGTGGGCTTGCTGTTTCTTGCACAACCTGCCGCTGCGTTGCAGCAAGTGAGCCTTGATCGCGTGGTGGCTATTGTCGATGAAGATGTGGTGCTTGAAAGTGAATTGAATAGTCGTGTGCAATCGGTGTTGTCGCGCCTAAAAGGTCAATACACACAATTACCCGACGAAGCGATTATGCGCAAGCAAGTACTCGATCAATTAGTTCTTGAGCGTATAGAGTTAGGGCTTGCTAATCGCTATGAAGTGAAAGTTGATGATGAAGAAATTAATCAAGCAATTGATCGCATTAAAGAAAAAAGCAAAATGACGCAAGAGCAATTAGTTGCTGACTTGAAACAACAAGGTTTAACGTTTGAAGGATTGCGCAGCCAACTGCACAGTGAAATTACAGTCAATCACTTGCAGCAAGGTATTGTTAGCAGCCGCATTAAAATTAGTCCGCAAGAAATTGATAATTTTTTAGCTTCTAGCGATGGTAAGTTTGCAACCTCACCGGATTATCACATCGGCCATATTTTAATTGCAGTATCGAGTTCAGCTGATGCTGACACTATTGCCGCTGCTGAGAAAAAAGCGAAAGAGATATCGCAAAAACTACAAGGCGGCGCAGACTTTGCGCAAATGGCAATTGCTAATTCAAATGATCAAGCTGCACTGCAAGGCGGTGATATCGGCTGGCGTAAATTGGCGCAATTGCCAGAATTGTTCGGCACTCAATTGGCGACCTTAAAAACAGGTCAAGCTTCCGCGCCTTTCAGAAGTGGTGCTGGTTTTCATATTCTTAAAAATATTGAACAGCGTGGCGGTGGTGCACAGCTTATTGAGCAAACACATGCTCGTCATATTTTAATAAAGCTTTCTGAAATAACCGATGATAATCAAGCGCGAGAAAAACTATTGGCATTGAGTGCGCGTATTGAAAAAGGTGAAGACTTTGCCAAGTTAGCGAAAGACAATTCTGAAGATACAGGCTCTATGTTAAGCGGTGGAGATTTGGGTTGGGCGACGCCAGGCATGTTTACCCCTATATTTGAAGAAACCATGAACAATACGCCTATTGGTAAAGTAAGCCGTCCTTTCAAGAGTCAATTTGGTTGGCATATATTACAAGTGATTGAACGTCGTAAAGAAGATATGAGCGAGCAAATGAAACGCAATCAAGCGCAAAATGTAATTAGATCGCGTCGCTTTGATGAAGAACTGCAATTGTGGCTGACCCAAATTCGTGAAGATGCTTACGTAGAAATTAAAATCTGAATTAGCCACGTATAAACTTAAAGCACAATTGAATAGTTCAATTGTGCTTTATTGTTTTTAGAGTTATTGTTTTTAGATTTATTGTTCCTGGATTTGTTATTTCTAAAATTGTTGTTTTCGGATTTGATTTTTTTGAAGGCGTCAGTCATGACCATACCTTGTTTTCGTATCGCACTAACACCTGGTGAGCCTGCGGGTATCGGCCCAGATCTTGTTGTTACTCTCGCACAAGAAGTGCATGCGCATGAAATTGTCGCGATTGCTGATCCGCAACTATTATCATCGCGAGCACAAGCATTGGGTTTACCGCTACAGTTGCGGCACATTAATCTGGCTGATGCTCCTCGTCCATCTGTTGCGGGTGAGCTTGCTGTATTGCCTGTTCATTTGCATTCGGTTGCGCAAGCTGGTGTGCTTAATGTTAATAACGCTACCTATATTTTAAAAACATTGGATGCGGCGATTGAAGGCTGTCTCAATAAGCATTTTTCTGCATTGGTAACTGGCCCTGTTCATAAAAGTATTATCAATGATGCTGGCATAGCGTTCAGCGGTCACACCGAATATCTCGCTGAAAAAACATCCACTGAAAAAGTGGTGATGATGTTAGCTACTACAGGTTTGCGCGTTGCTTTAGCTACAACGCATTTGCCGCTTAAAGATGTAGCCGCGGCTATTAATGAGCGCGAATTAACGCAAGTTATCACCATTTTACATCACGATTTACAGCAGCAGTTTGGTATTCGTGAGCCGCGAATTTTAGTGTGTGGATTGAATCCGCATGCGGGTGAAGGTGGGCACTTAGGTCGCGAAGAAATCGAGATTATCGAACCCGTATTACATCGCTTGCGCACTCAAGGCATCAACTTAAATGGCCCATTGCCAGCGGATACTTTATTCACACCAAAATATTTGGATCATGCGGATGCCGTGCTGGCGATGTATCACGATCAAGGTTTGCCCGTGTTAAAATTCAAAGGGTTTGGGCAAGCCGTTAATATTACGTTAGGGTTGCCGATTATCCGTACCTCCGTTGATCATGGTACAGCGCTGGACTTAGCGGGAACCGGTAAGGCCGATTTAGGTAGTTTACGCACTGCACTGAGTTATGCGTTAACAATGGTTGAAGCGCGTAACAACATACAAGAAGCCTCTGCATGAAAAAATTTCTGAATGACGAATCGCAGCACAAGGCGCGCAAACGTTTTGGGCAAAACTTTCTTATTGATCACGGTGTTATTCGTGACATCGTTCGCGCTGTGCATCCACAAAAAGATGATGTGATTGTTGAAATTGGCCCTGGTAAAGGTGCCATCACACAATTGTTAGCGGACAGCTGTGAAAATATTAGCGTTATTGAATTAGATCGCGATTTGGTGCCGTGGTTAAAAGTAAAATTTGAAAAGCATCCCAACTTTCAATTGTTTCAGGCGGATGCGTTGCAGTTCGACTTTGCGCAGCTTATTAAAAATGGACAGCCTTTACGCATTGTCGGTAACTTGCCTTACAATATTTCTACACCATTAATTTTCCATCTGTTGACGTACAGTACGAAAGTGCGCGATATGCATTTCATGCTGCAAAAAGAAGTTGTGAAACGCATGGCGGCACAAGCGGGTGATAGCGCTTACGGCCGTTTAGGTATCATGGTGCAATATTATTGTGCTGTGGAAAATTTGTTTGAGGTGCCGCCTACTGCATTCGATCCAGCGCCCAAAGTAGACTCTGCGATTGTTCGTTTAGTGCCACACAAAGAGCTACCTTATCCTGCAACAAATTTTAAAACGCTTGAGCAGCTAGTTAATGTAGCATTTCAGCAGCGACGCAAAACCTTGCGCAATGCTTTAAAACAATTGCTCGATCCTGCTATCATTGAACAGTTACCTATAGATACTTCTGCGCGCGCTGAAGAAATTTCTTTAGCTGAGTTTGTTGCTACCAGTAATTTACTGTATCAAATACAATCGTCTGTAAATACCCCATCTGCTAGTTAAATTATGACTAATAAAATTGAGATTAGTGTTAAAACGACTTATATGGCAGATCAAACTTTGCCACAGCAACGTTATGTTTATGCCTATACCATTACCATCGCTAATCAAGGCGATGAATCAGCACAATTAATTGGCCGCCATTGGGTTATCCGTGATGCGAATGATAATGTGCAAGAAGTGCAAGGGATTGGTGTTGTCGGCGAACAACCTCTAATTTCACCCGGTAATAGTTATACCTATACCAGCGGTGTTGTATTAGAAACGGAAACGGGCATTATGGAAGGCCGCTATCAAATGCGTACCGACACGGGTACCACTTTTGATGCAGATATTCCTGTGTTTGCTTTAGTGCCACCGCACGCTCTTCACTAATTTTTGCCGGTTAATTATCTATGAGTACATATGCCATTGGTGATGTTCAAGGTTGTTTTGAATCGCTCCAATGTTTATTGGAAAAAATTCAATTTGATCCGCAGCAAGATCGCTTATGGTTTGTTGGTGATTTAATTAATCGCGGCCCCGATTCTTTAGCCACATTGCGTTTTTTATATTCATTGCGTGATTCCATAGAGTTTGTGTTGGGGAATCATGATTTACACTTTCTTGCTGTTGCCCATGGTTTGCGCAAGCGAAATCAAAGTGACACGCTAAATGAATTGTTAGCCGCATCTGACAAACAACAATTAGTTGATTGGTTAATGCAAGGCAAATTAATTCACACGGATACGACACTCGGCTTCACCATGGTGCATGCAGGCATTCCACCACAATGGAGTTTGCATGAAGCACAAACTCATGCGCGCGAAGTAGAAGCGTTTTTACAAAGTCGATATGGTGCTGATTTGTTATCCAATATGTATGGAAATTCACCTAGCCGTTGGAAAAATAAGTTAATTGGTCTTGATCGTTTGCGCCTGATTACTAATTATTTTACACGTATGCGTTTTTGTACCGACGAAGGTGAGTTAGAGCTTGAGTCCAAAGATAATATTTCCACTGCGCCGGAAGGGTATGCGCCGTGGTTTTCACATCCAAGTCGCAAAACTCGTGATGATAATATTGTGTTTGGTCACTGGGCTGCTCTTGAAGGCCGCGTGAATACCCCCAATATATTTGCTCTGGATACGGGGTGTGTGTGGGGTGGCGAACTGACTGCATTACGTTTAGATGACAAAGTGCGGTTCAGTTGCAACTGTGCAGGGCATGTATAAAAATCCTGAAATTTTATTCATATTCCATTCAGTTCAAACTGGTAGTGTGTATTCAGCAGCAAACGTGTAGCGTTTGTTGCTTGATTTAAGTGAGCTTTTTTTCATATCGAAAGATAGCTATGTTGGCTTTACAAAGAAAAAGGAAAAACTATGAAACTGAAAATTTTAGTTGCAGCAAGTGCATTATTAGCGTCTGGCGTGTCTATTGCTGATTCTTATCAGTCTGAAGTAGGTGCTATCGCAGTTCGCACTGATATTGATGGTGTAAGCAGTAAAGAAAATGCCTATGGTATATCTGGCGCTTATTATTTCGATGCAGTCAAAACTTCTAATCTTCCACTAGCTGAAGCAGCATTTTTAGGAAAAAATAGTAACGCTCATGCGCAAGCTGTTCGCTCTTCATGGGATGGCGAACATAATAATTTCTATGAACTTGGTGCAGAGTTTTATATCCCAGAAAACTTCCTATATGTTGATGCCGGCGTTTTGCGCGACACAGGCAAAGGCTACACCGATAATGATTGGTACACAGCTGTAGGTATTACACCTATTGATGGCTTGTTAGTTTCTACAAAGTATTATCATGATGATGGCTATGATGCGAACATCAAAGCTAAGTATGTTACTGCTTTGGGGGCTGGCGAGTTTATTAACGTCGAAGCAGAATTTGTAGATGGTGATGATTCTACCTATAAAGCGATTGGCGGCGATTATTATTTTGATAACAGTTTTAGTGTTGGCGGTAAACTTGAAAATGTTTATTCAGATAACGCCTACACTGTACGCACGCGTAAATTTTTCACTGAACAATTCAGTGGCGAATTGTCTTATACCGATGCGCCAAATGGTAATATAATTATGGCTGGCGCAAGCGTAAGATTTTAATATAGTCAGTAAGCTTCGCAATAAAAAAACCACTGCATTTGCAGTGGTTTTTTTATTGTAGAGGTAAAGAAATTTTTTTAAAATTCTCCATCACGCGCCATACGTTCCCGCTCTTTGCGATCTTCCTCTTCTTCTTTTGCGTGTTCAATAATACGCATCATGCTGGCAATATCGGCATCGACATCGCTTGCGGCAAATTCGCCGGTGAGTTTTACATTGGGGTGTAAGCGACCGCGCTCGAATAAATCCCAAATTTCGTCAGCGTAGTGAGTAACTAATAACCCCGGCGCGTATTGGCCGAAATAATTTGTCATGTTACTTACATCGCGGCTGAGCATCATTTTTGCGTTGTTGTTACCGGCGGCATTTACGGCTTGGGGTAAATCGATTACTACTGGGCCGTGTGCATCAATCAAGACGTTAAATTCTGATAAGTCACCGTGAACCAAGCCGGCGCAGAGCATGCGAACAATCTCCATCATCATGCGGCCGTGATAATCCCACGCAACATCGGCATCGAATGCAACATCGTCCAAGCGCGGTGCAGGGTCGCCGTCTTCATCGACGATCAGCTCCATGAGTAGTACGCCATCGACAAACCAGTAAGGCGTCGGTACGCGCACACCGGCTTCGGCGAGGCAATAAAGGGCGTCCACTTCTGCATTGAGCCATGCATCTTCTTGTTCTTTTTGGCCGAATTTTGTGCCTTTGGCCATGGCGCGTGCACGCCGTGAATTTCGCACAGTGCGACCTTCTTGATATTGAACTGCTTGCTTGAAGCTACGTTTGTTGGCCTCTTTGTATACCTTGGCGCAGCGAATCTGGTCATCGCAGCGCACAACAAATACTTGTGCTTCTTTGCCGCTCATCAGCTGAAACAGTACTTCATTAACCAAGCCATCTTCAACTAATGGCGCTAATCGTTTAGGTATTTTCATTGAAACTCGAATGTCATGTTTTAAGGTGTTAATTACGTCTGTGCGATATAGCGTAAAAAGCAATCGGACATTGTATTCAATCAAGCCAATAATGCTACTGATATTGTATTGATTTAGGTTATAGCCTGAACAGATCAAATTGCTGGATGCCATTACGGCTGCCATACTGGTCAGTATAAATTTTAAAACCCGTGTGATGGTCAATAGTACGAGAAATTCTATGTCAGCCCTTATGTGTATCGCTCATCGTGGTGGGCCTTTAGTTAACAATAAACCCCTACCTGAAAACAGTTTAGCAGCTATAGCGCGCGCCTTGGATTTGGGGGTCGATGCTATTGAGATTGATATTTATCACATCGAGGGCGAATTGCTGGTAACTCATGACCGTCGTCTTGGTCGAGTTGTCTCTGGGCAGGGGATCATTACCGATGCATCACTGGCATATTTGCGCGAGCAGCGTTTGGATAATGGTGAGCCATTGCCGACATTGCAGCAAGTGATGGCGTTGGTGGGTGATCGTGCATTGTTGAATATTGAAATTAAAGGCGCGAACTGTGTACCGGCGTTGCGAACAGTAGTGGATGCATTTTGCCATGAACATCAGAAAAGCTATGAACAATATCTGGTATCGAGTTTTGATCACCAGCAATTGTATGAGTGTTTGCAGGTGCTGCCGCAAGTGCGACGCGGCGCATTAATTGAAGGTATTCCTCTCGACTACGCGAAATGCTGCGATGCATTACAGGCTTATTCATTTAACACGCACCTCAGCTTTCTCAGTACTGAACTGCTTGAGGATGCGCGTAAACGTGGTTTACAAAATTGGGTGTATACCGCAAATCATGTAGAAGATTGGACTTGGTTGCATGCCATGGGTGTTGATGCTGTGTTTACAGATAAGCCCGATGAGCTATTAGCGTTTAATCGTTCTATCAAATAAACATTAATTAAACGCTTAAATATTTCTGCACCAGTCCATCATTCAAATTCGCAATTGGCCCAGTGGCTACCACACTGCCTTTTTCCATAATAAAAAAATCATCGGCGACGCGTCGGGCAAAAGGAAGTTTTTGCTCGACGAGTAAAACAGTTAATCCCAGCTCACGATTGAGTTTGCGAATCACATCGCCAATATCACGTACGATGTTGGGTTGAATGCCTTCCGTCGGTTCGTCGAGAATTAATAATTTAGGATCAAGCACTAAAGCACGGCCAATGGCGAGTTGCTGTTGTTGGCCACCAGATAAGTCGCCGCCACGACGATTTTTCATTTCTTTTAACACGGGGAATAATTCGTAAATTTGTGGCGGAATTGTTTTTAACTTGTCGCTGCGTGCTCCGAGTGAAATTTTTAAATTTTCTTCCACCGTCAGTAGCGGGAAAATTTCCCGGCCTTGCGGTACAAAACCAATACCTGCGCGAGCGCGGGCTTCGGTGGAAAGTTTGTTGATGTCTTTCCCGTTGAATTCAATCACACCATCGCGCACCGGTAAAATACCGGTAATGCATTTGAGCAGTGTGGTTTTACCAACGCCGTTACGGCCGATTAAGCAGCCGCAGGTGCCTTGTTTTAAGTGTAAGGATAAATCCCACAAAATATGGCTTTGGCCGTAGTACTGGTTAATATTATTAATCTGTAGCACTGTGATTATTCTCCTAAATACACTTCAATCACTTTCGGATCATTTTGAACCTGATCCATAGTGCCTTCAGTTAATACTGAGCCTTGGTGCAACACTGTCACTTTGCGTGCAATGGAGCGTACAAATTTCATGTCGTGCTCTACGACTATCACGGAGTGTTTTCCTTCCAATGATAATAAAAGCTCGGCGGTTTTTTCAGTCTCTTCACCAGTCATACCCGCAACAGGTTCATCCACTAATAAAACGCGTGGGCTTTGCATTAATAACATACCGATTTCCAACCATTGTTTTTGCCCATGCGAAAGTGCGCCGGCATTTTTGTGGCGTAGTTCAGCGAGACCAATTTGAACAAGAACTTCATCAATATGATATTTTTGTTCGCCAGTAAGTGCTTTTGTCAGCGTCCACCACACGGCTTTATTGGATGCCGTTGCCAACTCCAAATTTTCATAAACAGTAAGCGCTTCAAAAATCGTAGGTTTTTGAAATTTACGACCAATACCACCGCGGGCAATTTGGTGCTCGGATAATTCCAATAAATTAATTTGTCGCCCGAAATATACACTGCCGGAATCAGGTTTTGTTTTTCCTGTTATCACATCCATCATGGTGGTTTTACCTGCGCCATTTGGGCCGATAATGCAGCGTAGTTCTCCATCATCTACATAAAGGTTGAGGTCGTTTAACGCGCGAAAACCATCAAAGCTAACGGTTATCCCTTCAACATATAAAATGGTTTTCTTGCTGGTATCTATGGGCGCGCCAAAGTTATCTATCGCAGTTCCAAAATTGTTTCCAGTATTGTTTTCAGTGTTGTCGCCATCCAGTGCAGTGCTGAAGTTTGGATCTTTTACCGGCAGCGCTTGTTTCGCATGAGCAAGAATATTCATTCTGTAATTACCTCTTTCTTCTCATCTTTTTCTTGTTCAAGAGATTCATGTGCAGACTCTGTTTTCTTTGGGCGATTAAACAATCCAACTAATCCTTTTGGCAATATTAATGTAACCAACACAAATAAAGCACCTAATACAAATAACCAACTTTCAGGGGAAATAGATGTGAAAATAGTTTTACCGTAGTTAACCGAAAATGCACCAACGATCGCACCAAATAAAGTGCCGCGACCTCCAGTCGCAACCCATACCACTAACTCAATCGAGTTGAGTGGAGAAAATTCGCCAGGGTTAATAATGCCCACTTGCGGAACATAAAGAGCGCCAGCGATACCCGCGAGAACAGAAGAGAAAACAAATATCCACAATTTATAAGATTCAACTTTGTATCCACAAAAACGTGTACGGCTTTCGGCATCGCGAATGGAAACTACAATACGGCCAAAACGCGACGTCACAATATAGCGGCAAGCAATATAGGCAATAATAAGCGCGAAGCCAGAGCATAAAAATAATGCGATACGTGTAGTGTCGGCAGTAATGGGGAAGCCGATAATATCTTTAAAGTCAGTTAAGCCATTGTTGCCGCCAAATCCCATTTCATTGCGAAAAAATGCCAGCATTAATGCGTAAGTTAACGCTTGGGTGATAATAGAAAAGTAAACACCGGTAACGCGCGAACGAAATGCCAGCCAGCCAAATACAAATGCGAGCAAACCGGGAACTACCATAACCATCAGCATGGCAAACCAAAAGTGATCAAAGCCAAACCAATACCAAGGTAAATGATCCCAATTTAAAAACACCATAAAATCTGGCAATTCAGCATTGCCATATTGGCCACGATTACCAATTTGACGCATAAGATACATGCCCATCGCATAACCGCCGAGTGAAAAAAATGCGCCTTGTCCCAATGATAAAATTCCGCAGTATCCCCAAATTAAATCAACTGATAACGCAAGCAAGGCATAGCATAAAAATTTTCCTAGGAGCGTTACACTAAACGTTGAAAGGTGCAGGGCAGAGTCTGCGGGAACGGCAAGATTTAAAATAGGTACAATAATCATGGCAAGGACAACTAGCCCCAGCACATAAATTCCACCACGATCATTTAATAGTAAGCGTTTTATTAACATGCAATTCTCTCGGTAACGATTAATCTATCTTCAACCTACCCATCTTTATTCGCGTTCAAAAATTAATCCGCAGCGGCGCGACCTTTTTGGGGAAACAAGCCTTTTGGTTTTTTCTGAATAAATAAAATCAACAATACAAGTACTAGTACTTTCGCCAGCACTGCGCCTGCGTAAGGTTCTAAGAATTTATTAATAATGCCTAAACCCATCGCGCCCACAAGTGTGCCCCACAAATTTCCTACGCCGCCGAACACCACCACCATAAATGAATCAATAATATAAGCTTGGCCAAGATTGGGTCCGACGTTAGTGAGTTGTGAAAGTGCAACGCCTGCAATTCCTGCAATGCCAGAACCTAAGCCGAAAGTAAGAGCATCCACCCAGCTTGCGCGAACACCCACTGCACGAGCCATAGTGCGATTTTGCGAAACGGCGCGAACTTTTAATCCAAGAGACGTTTTTTTAAGAATGGCGAGCAACATAAAAAAGACAGCGATGCCGAACAATAAAATAAAGAGTCGGTTAAAAGTAAGTGATAACACAGGGTTAATAACTAATGAGCCGCTCATCCAATCAGGCAAGCTTACGGCGCGATTTAACGGTGTAAAAATAGTACGTGCAGCTTGCTGTAAAATTAAACTTACACCAAAGGTGGCGAGCAATGTTTCCAGTGGGCGGCCATATAAAAAACGAATAACGCTGCGTTCAATAATAATCCCAACAATTCCTGCGACTATAAATGCAGCTGGAATGGCGATAAATAAACTGTAAGCAAGTTGATGTGGAAATAATTGTTGCACAACCCATGTGGTGTAGGCGCCAATCATCATGAGCTCGCCGTGAGCCATATTAATGACACCCATTACACCGAACGTAATCGCAAGGCCAATGGCGGAAAGTAATAATACAGAGCCTAGGCTTAAACCAAAAAATACATTTTCACCAAAGCGATAGTAGCTGATTTTATTTTCTATAGATTTCAATGCGAAGTCCGCTTCTTTGCGCACTTCTTCGTTGGCATCATTACTGACAATGTCGGTTAATGCACTGCGAGCTTCTGGTTCTAATGAGCCGCGCAAGCTGCGAATAGATTCTTTGCGCACATTTTCATCGTTGCTTTGTAGTCCATAAGTCGCAAGTGCGATGTTAATAGCTGAAATTACTGTGCTGTCTTTTTCAAGAGTGATTTGCTTTTTAAGTAGCGCGGCAGCGTCTTCATCCATCCCATCGCTCATAAAACGTTTAACGGCATCCAAGCGAACTTTCATGTCAGGATGATTTAAATTAAGTTGAGCGAGTAGGCTGCTTAATTGATTGCGTAAGCTGTTGTTAACGGGAATTCTGCTGTAATTAGTGCTTTGCTCTGCTGAAATTTTCGTGCTGGAAAATATTTCCACAAGACTGTCATCTGCTTGACGAATAGCAAGTTTGTTATCAGCGTTCGCGACTAATTTCCCTAGTTGTAATGCAGTAATAATATCGATGCTGCGGCTATCATTCAGTGCCGCTAATTTTTTTAAGGTCTCAGCGCGTTCAGCCAAGCTACCTTGTGGAATTTGTGCGAGAAGTTGTTCAAATGTTTGTGTTGGGGTCTCGCTATCTGCTGTTTGAGAAAAACTACTTTCTATACAACCAAACATCAATAGAGTAATAAGCGTTAAGTGACGTAACGAAAAATAACGGTTTATTAAAATAGAGTTTAGGTTTTCCATTAACACTGTCATAAGTTTTACATCTCTACCTAATTATATTTCTGGTGTTACATCAATCGTCATTCCGGAGGGGGCGGAATGACGATTGATTTTTTTACTATTTATTTATTACTTGTTTCGATTTTCCTGACGCTTATTTAGCGGCAGCACCTAAACATTTTTTGGTTTTGGTATTGTAGTTACCGCACTTCAAGGTAACCCAATCCGATTCCAAATCTTTACTGCCTGGAAGGTAGTCAGACCATGCATCGCCTGGAACAAGATTTGGTGTTTGAGATACGGTAAGGAATTGGCCGTCTTCTTGAATTTCACCAATCAATACAGGTTTAGTGATGTGATGGTTAGGTAACATTTTGCTGATACCGCCAGTCAAGTTAGGTGCTTCAAGGCCAACCATTGCATCAATAACTTTATCGCTGTCAGTGGTGCCTGCTTTCGTAACCGCTTTAACCCACATATTGAAACCAATGTAGTGAGCTTCCATTGGATCGTTGGTTACGCGTTTTGGATTTTTAGTAAATGCTTGCCATTTTTTAATGAACTCAGCATTCGCAGGTGATTTGTCGCTCATGAAATAATTCCATGCCGCCAAGTGACCAACGAGTGGTTTGGTATCAATACCAGAAAGTTCTTCTTCACCGACAGAGAATGCAACAACAGGAATGTCAGTTGCAGTAATTTTTTGGTTTGCTAATTCGCGATAGAAAGGTACGTTTGCATCACCATTGATGGTAGATACCACGGCAGTTTTCTTACCGGTAGAACCAAATTGTTTAATGCTAGAAACAATGTTTTGCCAATCAGAGTGACCGAACGGCGTGTAGTTAACCATGATGTCTTCTTGCTTAACACCTTTCGATTTCAAATAGGCTTCAAGAATTTTGTTGGTTGTACGTGGGTAAACATAGTCAGTACCTGCAAGCACCCAACGTTTAACTTTGCCTTCTTTCATTAAGTAATCAACAGCTGGGATGGCTTGTTGATTTGGTGCAGCACCGGTGTAGAACACGTTGCGCGAAGATTCTTCACCTTCGTATTGAACTGGGTAAAACAAAATACCATTCAGTTCTTCAATAACAGGTAGAACTGATTTACGTGATACTGATGTCCAGCAACCGAAAATAGCAGCCACTTTCTTTTGTTCAATCAGCTCGCGCGTTTTTTCTGCGAATAATGGCCAATTAGATGCTGGGTCTACAACAACCGCTTCCAATTGCTTGCCAAGCAAACCGCCTTTTTTGTTTTGCTCATCAATCAACATGAGCATGGTGTCTTTCAGTGTTGTTTCTGAAATGGCCATAGTGCCCGATAATGAATGCAATACACCTACTTTAATGGTGTCAGCAGCGTATGTACTAAATGATGCGATACTTAAGCCGGCGGCGATACCGAGTGCCCCGACGTGTTTTGCTATTAGTTTTAGCTTCATGGGTGTTCTCCGATTTATTGCTCAGTTGGTTTACTTGCTTCATTTTTTTGAGTATGGATTTACTCGTTTTTGTTACTGCTTTGAGTAATCCCTAAAATTAATTTTCACATAAAAATTGAATTTTTGGGGCTCAGCCTGTTGTATCAACACAGCTTCTATCCTTAACTCTTACGAGTGCGTTGATTTAAAAATGTTAATTGTCTTTTTGTAACTGCTGCGCTTCGTATAGCATGTGCAATGTAATTTTACGTACTTCTGACTTGCTCGCTTCAATATGGGTTTTCAATAATGTTTTTGCATCTTCTGTTCGTCTTTCGATGATAGTGCGCAATATTTTCGCGTGTTCATCATAAGTAGCTTCAATTCGATTTCTCTGTGTAAAATCAATTCGGCGAATGATACGTAAACGTTCAGTAAGATCGTGATGGATACGCGCCATCTCAGTATTGCCTGTTGCTTCTATTAGCTGCTCATGAAAACGCTCATCTAGTGCGCACACTGTTGGGCCATCTTCTAACCGATCTTCTGGTTTTACCAACCAGATACGTTTTAAGTCTTCTAGTCCAGTAGATAACTCCATTTCACATAGTTTTTTTACGGCTGCTAATTCCAATACAATACGAACGTCATACAGTTGTTCAAATTGATTGAAATCAAACGGTTTAACTTGCCAGCCACTACGAAACGATACGTCAACAAAACCTTCTCTTTGTAAACGCGCAAGCGCTTCTCTTACTGGCGTGCGGCTTGCTAGAACTCGTTCGGCAATTTCATTTTCGCTAAATCGATCGCCTGGCAATAAGCGAAATGTAAAAATATCCTGTTTTATTTTTTGGTAAATTCTCTCTGTTAAATTAGTTCGTGGTTCATTGGTTTTTTTCTTTTTGTCATTTTTAATCAGTTTCATAATGGGTTCCGTGGCTAGGTGTTTTTTGTTAATACACTCTTAGCTAATCTCAACGTGTAATAAAAAAAGTCTTCTTCGATTCTGCTTCACGTTGTAGATGTTTGAACCTTTTTACTCTTCAAGTACTACCAATAAATCGCCTGCATTAACTGGTTTTCCAGGTGTGCAGTGAATGGAGGTTACTTTTGCAACTCGGTCGGCGTACACGGAGAATTCCATTTTCATGGCTTCAACAATTAATAGAGGTTGATCGATTTCTACCATTTGTCCTGGCTCCACCAACAATTTCCAAATATTACCGCTGATGTCTGCGGTTACTGCATGACCATCGAACTCAATAGGATTAGTATTGACTTTGGTTTGCAGTGCGGCATCGACTTGAGCTTCTTCATCAGCTTGCCAAAGTGCGACTTCCTTGGTGAATGCAGCATGCTGTTTTGTTTTAAAGTCAGTAATGCTTGCTGCATTTTCTTGTAAGAATTTTTCATGTTCAGCAAGGCTAAAAAAACTTTCTTCAATACGAAGATTTAATTTTCCTTCGCGGAAGGCTTCGCGCTGTGCCGTGAGTTCATCTTCAGTGACTTCGTAATAGTGAACGCGGTCGAAAAATTTCAACAACCAAGGTTCGCCATTACCAAAGTCAGAATTCTTTAAGAATTTATTCCAGATGGGTAGTGTGCGACCAACGAGTTGATAACCGCCAGGTGAATCCATACCGTAAACACACATGTAAACACCGCCAATACCAACGGTGCCTTCTGCTGTGTAAGTTCGTGCAGGATTGTATTTTGAGGTTAATAAACGGTGACGTGGATCAACTGGAACAGCGCAAGGCGCGCCGAGATAAACATCGCCCAATCCGAGAACCATATAGCTGGTTGCAAATAAAATATCTTTAACTTGAGCGACAGAATCCAATCCATTAATGCGACGCATAAATTCGGTGTTGCTTGGTAGCCAGGGTGCTGTATCGCGCACCGATTGGCGGTAACGTGATACCGCATCTAGCGTTGCTGAATCTTCAAAGGCCATTGGCATATGTACAATACGGCTGGGTACTTTAATCTCGCGTGCATCGCCGAGTGTTTCTTCAAGCACTAATAATTGTGTGATTAATGCATGTTGATGAATGATTCTGCTGTCGTAATTAATTTGTAGTGAACGCACACCGGGTGATAGTTCAATAACGCCGTCGATAGGTGCTGCTTTTAATGCTTCCATTAATGCGTGTACGCGCAAACGCAAACTCAATTCCAAAATATTATCGCCGTACTCGAGCAAAATATATTTGTCGCCCGCTTGGCGATAGCTCACTAATGGGCGGCTACCTTGTGCGGGTAGGGCGGCGACAATACACTCAGAAATGGTATCGACAGGTTTTACGACGGGCGCTAGTGTCACTTTTGGTTGTAGGCTTAATGTTTCGATAGCTTTATCAGCTGCTAATTCCAGCGCAAGTGCTGCATCAAAACTCAAATGTTTAAAGCGAATTTTATCACCGGGTTTTACTTGGCCAACTTTCCACAGTTCTGCTTTTACAATCGTTACGGGGCAAACAAAACCGCCAAGGCTTGGGCCATCTTTGGTGAGAATTACCGGCATGTCGCCAGTAAAATTAATGGAGCCAACCGCGTATTCAGTGTCGTGAATATTGGATGGATGCAAACCCGCTTCACCGCCGTCACTGCGAGTCCATGTTGGTTTTGGGCCGTTTAAACGAATGCCTAAACGGTTGGAGTTGTAATGCACTTCCCACGCGGTATCAAAAAACATGGTTATCGCATCTTCAGTGAAAAAATCTGGCGCACCATGTGGGCCATACAGAACACCAATTTCCCATTCGTTGGGATAATCGGGTATTAGGCTCAAGGGTGCAGCGGTAGGGGCAAAAACTGGTGCGGGAGTTGTGCAGGCTGCAATCGCAGGATTACTAATTGGCAACATATCCGTTGCGCGTAATGTACGGCCAGCGTGGCCGCCAAATTGGCCTAGTGCAAACGTAGAGCGACTGCCTAAATAAACGGGAACATCAAAACCATTGCGCACCGCGAGGTAAGATCTGCATCCGGTTTCTGCTTTGCCAACTTCTAATATTTGTCCGGCTTTTACACTGATGGGAGCCCAAAAACTGACTAATTGTCCATCTAATTTTGCGGCAGATTTTGCGCCAGTGAGCGCAATAACGGTATCAGTATGAAAACGTAATTTAGGGCCGATTAATGTAATTTCTAACGCAGCAGAATCACTGTGATTGCCGACGATACGATTTGCTAAACGGAATGCATAATCATCCATAGGGCCTGAGGGTGGAACACCAACGCTCCAGTAACCAACGCGGCCGGGGTAATCTTGAATGCTGGTGTAAGTGCCGGGTTGGATAACTTCTACTACTGGAGCCTTGTATTCAAAGCTGGCCAATTTGTTAGTAGCGACATCACCATTTACAAAAAAATCGACACTGATAATTTGACGCAAGTAATCAAGGTTGGTTGCAATGCCTGCTGCGCGTGTTTCATTTAATGCAATTTTCATTTTATTGATTGCATCAGCACGATCACTGCCATGCACAATAATTTTTGCAATCATGGGGTCGTAATAGGGCGATACTTCTGTGCCGGTTGAAACCCAGGTGTCGATGCGCGCTGATTCTGAAAATACGACATCGGTTAATATGCCGGGTGAGGGTTGGAAATCGCGCACTGGGTCTTCTGCATAAAGGCGTACTTCAATAGCAGCGCCTTTTGGTGTGATTTCTATATCGAGTTTTGGCGGTTCGCCTGCAGCGGTGAGGATCATCCACTCGACTAAGTCGACACCAGTGCATGCTTCTGTGATGGGGTGTTCAACTTGCAAACGCGTGTTTACTTCTAAAAAATAAAACGCGTCGCGTGCGGCATCGTAAATATATTCAATGGTGCCTGCTGAGCGATAGCTAACAGCTTCACCTAAACTTTTTGAGGCGGCTAATAGTTTTTCACGAGTTGCAGGTGGTAAATTGGGTGCGGGTGTTTCTTCGACAACTTTTTGATTGCGACGTTGTAATGAACAATCGCGTTCGCCGAGGGCGAGGACATTGCCATTACCATCGCCAAAGATTTGTACTTCAACGTGTCGTGCGTTATCGACAAATCGCTCAAGAAAAACACCGCTATCGCTAAAAAAGTTTTGTCCTAAACGTTTTACGCTTTCATAAGCGGCAACTAATTCTTCTTCACTGTTGCAACGTGTTAAACCAATGCCACCACCACCAGCGGTGCTTTTTAACATTACGGGATAGCCGAGTTTTGCAGCTGACTCAATGGCTTCTTCTATAGAGCCTAATAAACCTGTGCCGGGCGTAAGCGGCACGCCTGCTTTTTCCGCGATTTCACGCGAAGTATGCTTTAAACCGAATTCGCGAATTTGCGAAGGTGTTGGGCCACAAAAGGCGATGCCCGCCGCTTCACATTGTTCGCAGAATTTTGCATTTTCAGAGAGGAATCCGTAGCCGGGAATAATCGCTTGTGCGCCGGTTTCGCGTGCGGCAGCGAGTATACGATCAACTTGTAAATAACTTTCGGCAGCCGTGTTGCCACCTAAACATACAGCCACATCACATGCAGTAACATGTGCGGAGTTGCGATCAGCATCGGAGTAAACCGCTACTGATTTAACGCCCATCTTTTTCAAGGTTTTCGCAATACGCACTGCGATTTCACCGCGATTTGCAATTAAGACTGTATGAAACATGGTCTTCTCCGATGTTTAATTTTTGTTGGTGCTCGCGTCATTTTTGCAATGAAGTGATATACGCGCGCCATCCACCTAAATGTGTAATATCTCTCGCACCGTTGATGGCTGCGCCTTCACAAATAAAGCCTTTTACGTCGCGGCCATCGTGAAGAGTTAATGTGCCTATACCGAGTGGTGCAGGAATTAACGCTACAAAACTGCCAAAATCTTTTAAGGGTACGTCCCACAATTCCACAATAATTTCTGCACCGTTTGTTTCTGTGCGAATTAATCCCGGCTTGGGAGGTGTGGTGTTAGGTAATGCAAATAAACGGTAATTACTTGATGTGTATGTGCTTTCAACAAACAGTGCTTTGCGTTCTTGTAATTGGCTATTGAGCGGCATACCCGTTAAATGTGCACCCACAACGGCAATGCGCACATAACCTTCGGGCGCACTATTTTTTGCAATTAATGCAGGCGCTTTGCGTTGCGTGATACCTAAATACAAATTGCTATTGGTTTGCCAGGTTTGGCCAAATTTAATTAATGCTGCATCTTGCCAAGCGGGTGCTATTAATGTGATGCCGAAAGGTAATCCATCCGCACGCATAACGGCTGGCAACGCAAGTGCAGAACAGTCAGCGAGATTTACAAAATTGGTGTAAGTGCCAAGTTGACTATTAACCCCAATGGGATCATTCGCAACATCGGCAGTAGTTGGATGACGCGGTGACGTCGGCACTAAAAGCGCATCTACATTGCTCATTAATGTTTGAATTTCTCGCGCTAAATCAGCACGTTTGTATTCAGCAACAAAAGTATCGGTCGCTGAAAAATTTACTGCTTTTTCAACAATGCTACGTACGACATCATTCATGTCATAAGCGTGTTCTTGCATAAACGTTGCAATTGCCGCGTGACGTTCTGCAACCCATGGACCACCGTAAAGTAGTTGTGCGAGCGTAAACATCGGTGTGAAATCAATAGTTACCAACTCCACGCCGAGTGCTAGCATATGATCGAGCGATAATTTCCAGGCTGCTTCAGCTTCTATATCGCCAAACCAATTTGGCGCGGTAGGAATACCAAAGCGCGGCTTGTTAGAAAAATACGTTGCTGGTGCTGGCGCAATACGTGAATAGCCATCCGCTTCGTCAAAACCTTCCATTACTTTTGCCACAGCTTCTGCATCATTTACCGTTAGTGCAAATACAGAAACACAATCCAAGCTGCGACAAGCAGGAACAACACCTTTGGTGCTAAATCGGCCTTTCGTGGGTTTTAACCCAACGATATTGTTAAAGCCAGCAGGTACACGGCCAGAGCCAGCGGTGTCGGTTCCTAGGCTAAAAGGTACTATCCCTTTGGCAACGGTGGTTGCAGAGCCGGAACTTGAGCCTCCAGAAATATAATTAGCCTTAAACGAATTGGGTACTGCACCATAAGGCGAGCGTGTGCCCACAAGGCCCGTCGCAAATTGATCCAAATTCGTTTTGCCAAGCACAATGGCACCGGCTTTTTTCAAGCGTGCAACAGACGTAGCATCTTCTGCAGGTATATAGGTAAATGCTGGGCAAGCGGCAGTAGTTGGAATACCCGCTACATCAATATTATCTTTTACGGCAAAGGGAATACCGAATAATGGTAATGAGGCAGCGTTTTTGGTTGCTTCAAGTGCATCCAATTGCACGTCCAGTTCGGATGCAGATAGCAAGTAAATCCACGCCACATCATTCAGGTTATTTGCGGCCAATTGCTCCCGCAGTGCATGAATGGCAGTGCGCGGGCTTATTTGTCCGCTACCATAAGCTTCACTCCATTCAGAAATAGTCCAGCCAAGCGTAAGAGTCATTATTGTTCCTGCGTCTAAATCTTAAATACCATCTTGAATACAAGATTGCTTTTTTCGGATTTTGCAGTAACTATGCCAAGTAAAAATGAAATGCTAAAAATGGCTCTGAGATAGCTGTTAAAAACAATGAAAATCAATAAGTTAAATAACTTATCAATGCATCATGTTTTTTTAAAAATACAAGATGATGAATGGATATGATGCGCTTAATGTGTGCGTAGAATTTTAAGTATGGTATTGAGATGGTGCGCACTGGCGCCTTGATTCGCATGTGTATTTGATTGCGTAATATCGGCTAATTACGTGTTGATAATGAAAGCGTGTATTTCTCTCAAAGGTATCCGATGTAAACTACGGCTCCACAAAACGGGGTTAGTAAATCCTTAGCGAAAGATGTGTTAATAATTGTCGATTGCTATTAATAGCAATCAATAAAAAGATATTTGGATAATGTTATGGCTATGAATTGGAACCAACTTCTTTGCGCTGAGCGCTTGGGTAATCGCTCGGCAAAACACGAGGAAGGGCGGTCACCTTTCCATTCGGATCATGACAAAATTATTTTTTCGGGTGCATTTCGCAGGCTTGCGCGTAAAACGCAAGTTCACCCTCTTGCGACAAATGATCATATTCATAACCGCATGACCCACAGTTTAGAAGTGGCCTGTGTGGGGCGCACGTTGGGGATTCGTGTTGGGCAAGCGTTGAAAGATAACGGCGATTTGCCACATCATATTTGGCCCACGGATATTGGTGATATCGTGCAAGCCACATGCCTCGCTCATGATATTGGTAACCCACCGTTTGGCCATACGGGTGAAGATGCAATTCGCAATTGGTTTCAAAAAGAGGGCGCAGGTTTTTTACAAAATCTTGCGCCGGATGAGCAGGACGATATCCGTATTTTTGAAGGTAATGCGCAAGGTTTGCGAGTATTAACGACATCGGAATATCACCAGTATCATGAAGGTATGCGTTTGACGTATGCGACATTGGCATCGTCAATGAAATATCCTTGGTGTTCATCGGCGACCTTATTGAATCAGCGGCCTAAAAATAATAAATACGGTGTATTTCAATCTGAGCTTGAATATTTTCATGAAATCGCAAAAAAAACCGGATTAATTGAAAAAGGTGATAACTGGTATTGTCGTCATCCGCTTGTGTATTTAATGGAAGCTGCTGACGATTTTTGTTACGGGATTATTGATTTAGAAGATGGCCTGGAAATGGGTATTCTCAATTGGCAAGAAATCTACGATATTCTTCGCCCTGTAATTGATGATTCTCCACAGCTTGCTGATTTAGAGCGTACGCTAAAAAAAGTGAACGATGGTCGCAAGCCTGCGCTGGTGCGTGGAAAAGTGATTGATGCATTTATTAATGCAGGAACCGCTGCGTTTATTAAGCATCAAGATGCATTTTTGAGTGGTGAAGTAGATGCGGATTTAATTTCACTGTGTGATGAGCGCGTGATGATTGCAGTGCAAGCCGCAAAAGATTTAGCAAAGCGGAAAATATTTAATCATTCTAAGCGTGTTGAATTAGAAATTGGTGCTTATGCCACTATTGCTACGTTGTTGAATGCCATCTGTAGTGCCGTTGATGCTTCATTGGGTGATCCCAAACAAATGACCTATAAAGATAATCGCGTCATGGCTCTTATTGGCGATAATAATTTTCACCCTTGCGTAAGTAACAAAGAAAAAAATTATAAGTATTTAGCGTTAATGGCAGTGATTGATTACATTAGTGGAATGACAGACAACTACGCTACTAACCTTGCCAAACAATTTAATGGTATGGGACAGTCAATTTATTAATAAGTTAATTGTGTGTTAGATAAAATCCCGTTGTATTTTTTATTTCTATTAATAAGTTGTCTATATGCTGTCACAGTTACTTAAGTCTCGAATATTGATGTTGCTATCCTGCTTGTTATTAGTTAGTGCGGTACCTTTTTTCTTTGTAAATATTCCCGCTTCATACGCAACACCACTATTTAGTGCCTTGTGGGATTGTGGGCATATAGTATTTTTTTCAGGATTAGTTTTTGCTCTACATACCTATGTAGATTTTTCTAAGCCGCGTGCGGGGGTTGTCTTATCAATTGCTGTGTTTGTAGTGGGGGGGCTGATTGAAGTTGCTCAGGCGTATACAGGTCGTGATGGTGAGTGGCAGGATTTGTTGCGTGATATGGCAGGTACATGGCTGGGATTATTTTGGTTGCAAAAATCCAGTTATAAAATATGGTTTGGGCGGGTTATCGCTATTATTTTATTGTTCCCTACAGTGCTGCCAGTTTACAAAGCCGCCAAGGCCCAACATTTTGCTACACAGCAATTTCCAGTTATAGCCAATTTTGAAGATGATATCGATTTGCATGGCATTGGTGGCAAGGTTGAACGTAGCAATGTGTTTCGCAGCTCTGGGCAGTATTCATTGAAAGCCCATTTAACGACTAAACAATACTCGAACGTTTCCTTTAATAATTTTTTTAACTCATGGCAAGGTTATGGCTACTTGTTGTTTGATCTTTATAATCCAGATACTCAGCCTTTAGATCTTGTCATTCGTATTGATGATGTACAGCATCAATTAGGTGATAATGCTTACAGTGATCGTTTTAATCAGAAGCTTCATCTCGAGCCTGGCTGGAACGCTATTAAAATACCTATTGATGAAATCCAGCATGCGCCTGCAAAGCGTTTACTGCAGTTAGATGAAATTAAGTCGATTGTAATTTTTGCTATGAAACTGCCTGAAGAGCATGATATCTATCTGGATAATCTCAGGTTGCAATAGCGGTTATATTTTTCAGTATATTTTTTTGTATAATTTTTCAACATGATTTTTCGGCGACCAACTATGCGTTTTTTTTACACATTATTATTTTACCTGTTAACGCCTTTTATTTTGCTGCGGCTTTTATGGCGTTCGGTTGCTGCGCCTGCCTATGCAAAGCGTTGGGCAGAACGATTTGGTTTTTTTGCGCCATTGATTACAACAAAAAAGGTTGTATGGCTGCATACAGTCTCAGTTGGCGAGTTTATTGCGGCTTTGCCTCTTATTCGTAAGCTGCAAGAAAATTCCTCATTGCAATTGGTAATTACCACCACAACTCCCACCGGATCTGAACGCGTGCGCGCTAGTCTTGGCGAAAGTGTTTTTCATGTGTATGCGCCTTATGATTTGCCAGATGTGTTGACGCGCTTTTTAAATCGCACAAAGCCTTCTGTGATGTTAATTATGGAAACTGAGTTGTGGCCAAACACCATTGCCGATTGTGCCAAACGTAATATTCCAACGATTCTAGTTAATGGGCGTATGTCAGCGCGCTCTGCCCACGGCTATGAAAAATTTTCTTTTTTAACTCGCCCTATGTTGCAAAAATTACGCCTCGCTTTGGCACAACATAAAGATGATGCCGCACGCTTAAATCATTTGGGCTTGCCTGCAGCAAACACACAAGTTACTGGCAGCATTAAATTTGATTTAACGTTGAGTGATGAACTGCGCACACAAGCTGCGCAATTAAAACAATTATGGAGCAATGGTGGCGAGCGGATTATCTGGATTGCCGCAAGTACACATCAAGGCGAAGATGAAATTATTTTAGATGCTTATCAGCAATTGCAAGAATCGCTAGAAAAAGAACACAACACTCAAAAAGTATTGCTCGTGTTAGTTCCTCGTCATCCCGAGCGTTTTACAAGTGTTGCAACACTCTGTGAGCGCCGAGGCTTTAAAGTTGCGAAGCGTAGTAGTGGTGTAGTCGAGAATGATATGGGCGTTATTCTTGGCGATACGATGGGCGAGCTTTTATTGTTTTTTGGCGCTAGCGATATCGCTTTTGTCGGTGGTAGCTTGGTACCAAATGGTGGGCATAACTTTATTGAGCCTGCAGCATGGAGTTTGCCTTTGTTAAGTGGAACTCATGTTTTTAATTTCGCCGAAGTGTCGCGTTTGTTGCAAGATGCTGGAGGTTTAACGTTGGTGAAGTCTGCACAAGAGCTTGCAGAGCAGCTTCAGTTTTTAGTTGTGGATGAAGAAGAAAGAACTAAACGCGGTGTCGCGGCATTAACTGTAGCCAATGAGAATCGTGGCGCACTGCAAAAAACACTTAATGCTATTGATCCTTTCTTAAAAAATTAATGCGTGCTACTTAAAAAAATTCAAAAAGAAAATCTCACAATAAGTACAAAGCAAAACGGCCGCAAAAGCGGCCGTTTTTTTATCGCAACACTAAAAATATTACTTGCTAGCGTTATACATTTTTTCAGCGTTAAGAATTTCTGTGCGAGCTTCTTCTACATCGCCCCAGCCTTCTATTTTTACCCACTTACCTTTTTCCAAGTCTTTGTAGTGTGTGAAAAAGTGTTCGATTTGCTTAAGTGTTACTTCTGGCAAATCCGCTAATTTTTTTACATTGCTGTAAAGTGTGGTGAGTTTGTCGTGTGGTACGGCAAGAATTTTTGCATCTTGGCCCGCTTCATCGCTCATTTTTAATACGCCAATAGGGCGGCAGCGAATCACAGAACCTGCTTGTACTGCTTGTGGGAAAAGTACCAATACGTCTGCTGCATCGCCATCACCGCATAAGGTTTGTGGAATGTAGCCGTAGTTTGCAGGGTAGTGCATTGGAGTGCTCACTAAACGATCAACAAATAGACTGTTAGAGTCTTTGTCGATTTCGTATTTGATTGAGCTGTCCAAAGGGATTTCGATAATAACGTTAAAGTCATCTGGCAGGCTCTTGCCCGCGGGTACAAGTTCAAAGCTCATGGTGGTAGGTTCCCGTTAGTAGTGTAAATTTTCATCAATAGTTTAAAAGTCGGCGCGAATTCTACCACAACATCTAGTGACAATAATCATCCCCCAATGCAGCGTTAATAAAGGACAATATCGCCAATCGAACCTGTTGTTTTGCCAATATCCTGGTCTCCTTTATAATTTCCCAATTTTTATGGGGTTAACTATGCCTGTTTCAGCTGATATGCCTGAGTCGCCCAAAGTGGCTGGCGAGCTTAATAAAGTGATTATTCATTATTGTAACCAATGCCGATGGATGTTGCGCTCGGCGTGGCTTGCTCAAGAGCTGCTGTCAACGTTTGATGGCGATTTGCATGAAGTCACCCTAAAACCGGGTTCGGGCGGGGTATTTGAAGTCTGGCTGAACAGTGAATTGATATGGGAGCGTAAGCGCGACGATGGCTTCCCGGATGCAAAAGAATTAAAGCAGCGTGTGCGCGATCTCCTGTGGCCAGATAGGCCACTTGGACACATAGATGGCCACAAGAAAATAGGCGATGAGACTAAAGCAGAATAATGCCGTGTCATAAGGGCAATTTGAAACTTATTGTGTGTAGATACTACTAAGGTTGTACTCAAGAGTTGCGGCAATAATGATTTTAAATGGTGGGTAACTAACGCATAATGACGGCCAATTTCTTCTGCCCTCTGGGCTTTGTAAGTTTTTAGTTGTAGCGAATAGTGGTTTGAACACAGTAACGAATTACATATATTCTTCTGAAAAATAGGAAAGGTTCTTCTTCATGTTGCATAAACTGCAAAACAAAATAACTGCTCTTTACATGTCTACGATTATTCGTCGTCCTTTTGCGGTCTTGACGATAGTTTTTGCCTTAACAACACTGGCTATTCTCGGGTTACCCAATTTCAAGCTGGACGCTTCTGCGGATGCATTAACGTTAGAGCATGACAACACGATTGATTACTTTCGTGAAATCAACAAGCGTTATCAACGCGGTGATTTTTTGGTGGTGACCTATACACCAAAAGCGGATTTGTTTTCTGATGAGTCTCTCGAAGCACTCAAAAATCTGCGCGATGATTTAAGTAAAATATCGGGCGTGCAAAGTGTCAACTCCCTGATTGATGTTCCCTTAATTTATAGCCCAATGCGTTCGCTGACAGAACAAAAAGAATCAACTCGCACATTATTAACATCGGGTGTTGATCGCGAGATGGCGAAAAAAGAATTTTTGACCAGCCCTATTTATCGCAACATGTTATTAAGCCCAGATGGAAAAACGACTGCATTACTGCTTAACCTTGATGTGAATAATCAATATATAGAAATGGTTCGTCATCGCGATGCTTTGCGTGAAAAGCGCGATGCACAAGGTTTAACTGACATAGAAGAAAAAGAGCTTGCACAAGTCTCTAAGGATTTTTTGGCGTACAGAACAGCAGCAGCATCAGCGGATAGTGTTCGCGTAGACTTGGTGCGTGGCATTGCGCAAAAATATCGCGGTAAGGCGGAAATATTTTTAGGCGGCGTTAGCATGATTACGGCTGATATGCTGACCTATATTAAAAGCGACTTGGTTGTTTTTGGTGGCGTGCTTGTTGCGTTTATTGTGCTGGTATTGGCTCTTATATTCCGTCAATGGCGTTTTATTATTTTACCTTTGGCCACTTGCCTAACCTCAGTTGCATTAATGCTCGGTTGGTTAAGTTGGATTGATTGGCGGTTAACGGTTATATCGTCAAACTTTGTGGCGTTGCTATTAATTATGTCATTCGCATTTACTATTTATGTGGTGGTTCGCTATCGTGAATTGCATGCGCAACATCCGCACTGGAGCCAAGCACAATTGGTAATGAAAACAGTGAAAATGATGGCCGCGCCCTGTTTGTATTCTGCCTTGACCACGATTGTTGCGTTTATGTCATTGGTGGAAAGTGGTATTCGTCCAGTTATTGATTTTGGTTGGATGATGACGATTGGTTTGGCGGTCGCATTTATTTTGTCTTTTGTTATTGTTCCTGCAGGATTAATGTTGTTGCCAAAAGGTGAGCCAAAGGATCGTGGTGATGCCTCTGCAAAAATGACATTGCGTTTTTCGCATATCGCTGAGTTTCATGGCAATAAAGTGTTAGTCGTGGCATTGATTGCAATTGTTGTATCTGTTTATGGATTAACAAAACTGGAAGTGGAAAATCGATTTATTGATTACTTCCACAGTGATAGTGAAATCCATAAAGGTTTATCTGTTATCGATAAACAATTGGGCGGTACAGCAACGCTCGAAATTATTTTGGATAAACCTGTTGTTGCTCAATCTGCTACGCAATCGACTTCAACGTCTGCTTCAGCTCCTGCAGATGAAGAAGATCCTTTTGCTGTGCCAGAAAGTACTTCAGCTGCATCCACTGCAGCGGCAAGTGACAGCGATGATCCATTCGCTGTTGAGCCAAGTGAAAACTCAACAAGTAATAATCCTACAGCTAAAGCCATCGATAGCTATTGGTTCACCACATCGGGCTTGGATCAAATTAAACAGCTGCATGATTATTTGGAATCTTTACCTGAGGTCGGTAAAGTGCAATCGTTGGCAATTGCCTATCAAGTGGCAGAAGACATTAATGGCGGAACGTTAAATAATTTTGAGTTGGGTGTAATGCGCAACTCACTATCGAAAGATATTAAAGATTTTTTGATTGCGCCTTATTTGTCAGACGAACAGCAACAAGCACGTATTACATTGCGCGTAAAAGAAACGACGCCTAATTTAAAGCGTGCAGAATTAGTGGAACGTATTCGTCATTACGCCATTGATAGTGCAGGCTTCAAACCAGAGCAAATTCATTTCACTGGCATGTTGGTTCTTTATAACAACATGTTGCAAAGTTTATTTAAGTCGCAAATCGCCACTATTTTTATCGTGTTTATTTCGATCATGATTATGATGATTGCACTGTTCCGTTCTATTAGTATTGCTCTTATTTCAATTCTGCCTAATATTTTGGCTGCGGGAATGGTCTTGGGGGGTATGGGCTTGGTAGGTATTCCACTCGATATGATGACAACAACTATTGCTGCAATTGTCGTGGGTGTTGGTGTCGATCAAGCAATTCAATACTTTTATCGTTTTAAAGAAGAATTTGCCTTGTGCGGAAATTATGTTGAAGCAATGCACAGGTCTCATGCATCAATAGGTCGTGCTATGTATTACACGTCGGCGACTATCGTGATTGGCTTTTCTATTTTAGCGTTGTCGCAATTTATTCCTTCAATATATTTTGGTGTGTTAACGTCGTTCGCAATGTTTACTGCTATTGTTGGTACGCTAACGCTATTGCCAAAATTGATTTTGATGTTTAAGCCGTTAGGGCCTGAAACTAATAAGGCAGCGGTTTAAGTTTAAAGAGAAATGAACTGCAATAAAAAAGGGGAGCATTTGCTCCCCTTTTTTATTGCCTGATATTTAAATTCAATTTTTCGTTAGCGAAGTTCAGGCTTTGTACGCCTGCCACATTCAATAGTAAATCCAGCAGCTCATCCCAAGGTTCCGCATCGCGCATACCTTTAACGGCTTTATCGATACCATTGGCTTTACGCAATAATTGTTGCAGCTGAGCGGGTTTGATTCGTTGCAGTGCTGCGCGGAATAGCGGTTGCTTTTTATCCCATACACCGGCTTGTTTTGCAGCCATTTCAAAGTTTTTGCCTTGCGCAGTTGATAATGAAATTTGAACCAAGCTTCGAATGTCACGCGTAATCGCCCACAGTATTGCAATGGCATCAGTTCCTTCCGCTTTTAAGCCATGTAACGTTTTTACGGCGCCGCGAGCATCGCCGTGCAGTGCTTTATCGGATAATCCAAATAAATCATAACGCGCACTATCCGCTACTACCGATGCCATGAGTTCCATATTGATGACATTGCTTGGTGCAAGCAATTTTAGTTTTTCAATTTCTTGCACGGCGGCGAGTAAATTACCTTCAATGCGCGATGCGAGTAAATCAACGGCATTGCCATCAGCTTGAAGGCCTGCTTGTTTTAAGCGTTGGCTAATCCAGTGCGGTAAATTTTCTGGTGTGACTGGCCAATGTTGAATGTGTACGCCTTGCTGTTCGAGCGCGCTAAACCATTTTGATTTTGGTGTATCTTTATCAAGCTTTTCTGTGATGACCAGCAGTAAATTATCAGCAGCGGGTGACTGCGCGTATTCTTGTAAAACCTTACTGCCTTTATCGCCAGGTTTGCCATTAGGAATACGAAGTTCAATAATTTTTTTGTCCGCAAATAATGACATGCTGTTCGCAGACGCGAGCACTTGGCTCCAATCGAAATGGTTGTCGCAGTGATACAAGTCGCGCTCAATAAAGCCTGCCTTGCGCGCAGCGGCGCGAATGCTATCGCAGGTTTCTTGAATTAATAAAGGTTCATCGCCGGTGACGATATAAATCGGCGCCAGGGTTTTAGCGAGTGCGGCGTTTAATTGTTCGGGGCGCAGTTTTGCCATATGTCGGCTCGCTACGGAGTTGTTGTTGGTTGTGCTTGCGGGTGTGTAATAACTGCGTTTAAACGGCGCAGCATTTGTTGCACAAGATCGCGTCGCATTTCAGTAATTAGTAGAGCTTCTTCTTGCGTCGCACTGCTGATAGATGCTGTGTTGTAGTTGAAACTGCGAACACTGGTTGCTGTCGCTTTAGTGGGAAGCACATTATTTTTTGTGCGAATTTCATAATCAGCTTTAAGCGTGAGTTCATAGGCGCTGCTCAATGCATCGCTGCCGACACCAGCGGTGCGTTTATCTTTGGTCTCTTCATGAACCGTCAAAATGTAAGCAGCATCTTGGCTGTCATCAAGCACATTAACGTGATTTGCTTTTAAGGTTTTTTTGAGTTCGCTTACCAATGGACCTTTCGACTCATCTGCAGAAACGTAGAGCTGTGATAAGTTTTGTGGAATCTCGGCTGTGCCACGCAATTGCCAACCGCATGCGCTGGTGAGTAAAGCGAGGGTTATACAGCCGATAATTTTTTTCATGCGCATCTCAAATGTATTTTGTTAACTACGGTAATTTTTTAAAACGGTAAATACCATGCATGGCATTTACCGTTTTAATTTTTTAGTTGGCAACGATGCTGACTAATTTATTGGGTACCACAATCACTTTTCGTACGCTCACACCTTCAAGAAATTTTTGTACGTTTTCTTGTGCGAGAGCAAGTTGTTCTAATGTTTCTTTGGGGGCATCAATTGCTGCGTCCAATTTAGCGCGTACTTTGCCATTAACTTGTACTACGACTTCTACCGTTGAGCGAGTCAATGCGCTTTCATCTAGTGTTGGCCAAGGTGCATTGAGCGGAATATCGCTATGACCCAGTGCGCTCCACAATGATTGTGCAATGTGCGGAACGATTGGTGCGAGCAATAAAATCGCAGCCTCTAATGCTTCGCGTTCAACCGCTAAACCTTGTGGGTTTGCACGATCAGACAATTTGCTCACTTCATTCAATAATTCCATAGTCGCTGCAATAGCAGTATTGAATGTTTGACGACGACCAAAATCGTCGCTGACTTTTTGAATAGTTTCGTGCGTTTTGCGACGCAAATCTTTCTGTGCTTGCGGTAAATTTGCCGCATCTAATTTGCCTGGCGTGCCCGCATTGATGTGGCCTTCAACAGCGCGCCACAAGCGTTGCAAGAAACGGTAAGCGCCGGCCACACCAGAATCGCTCCATTCCATACTTTGCTCTGGTGGTGCGGCAAACATAGAGAATAGGCGAACGGTATCGGCGCCGTATTGGTTGATAAGCTCTTCTGGGTCAACGGTGTTGCCTTTGGACTTACTCATCTTGGTGCCGTCTTTAAGCACCATACCTTGACAGAGCAAACGCTCGAAAGGTTCATCGCAGGTTACCAAACCTTCGTCGCGCATTAATTTGTGGAAGAAGCGCGCGTATAGCAAGTGAAGGATCGCGTGTTCGATACCACCAACGTATTGGTCTACTGGCAGCCAGTAATCTGCGGCTTCTTTGTCTAACATGCCGCCTTCAAAATTCGGGCAGGTGTAACGTGCGTAGTACCAGCTCGATTCCATAAAGGTATCGAAGGTATCAGTTTCCTTTTCAACGGCACGGCCATCCAGCTCGGCTTTACGCCATTCGACATCGGCTTTGATGGGCGATTGCACGCCGTTCATCACCACATCTTCTGGTAGTAATACAGGCAATTTGTGGAAGGGAACGGGAATTTCGCCGCCTTCGGGCAAGTTGTACATGGGGATGGGCGCACCCCAGTAACGCTGACGGGAAACCCCCCAATCGCGCAGGCGATAGTTGGTTTTAACCTGACCTTTGCCTGCTGTTTCAAGCGTGCTGGCAATTGCATCGAAAGCGGCGTTGAAGTCTAGGCCGTTATATTCGCCTGAGTTTACCAATATGCCTTTTTCGGTGAAGGCTGCTTTGGCAAGATCGATAGCATCGCCATTGGCTGGTGCGATAACTTGTTTGATCGCCAAGCCGTATCTATGTGCAAATTCGTAATCGCGCTCGTCGTGCGCAGGTACGGCCATTACTGCACCTGAACCGTAATCCATTAATACATAGTTGGCGACCCATACAGAAACCGGTTCGCCAGTAATCGGGTGCAAGGCTTTGATGCCGGTATCCATGCCGCGCTTTTCCATGGTCGCCATATCGGCTTCGGCCACAGATTGTACTTTGCAGTCGGCAATAAATTGCGCGAGGGCTGGATTCTTCTCAGCGATAAGCTTGGCGATAGGATGTTCCGCCGCCAGACTGACATAGGTTACGCCCATCAAGGTATCCGGACGGGTGGTGTAAATATCGAAACCGGTAAATTCGCCGACGGGAGCTGCAAGGTCAAAGTGCATCTCAAGGCCGCGACTTTTGCCGATCCAGTTGCGCTGCATGGTTTTAACTTGCTCTGGCCAGTTGGGCAGCTTATCTAAATCGTCGATCAACTCTTCAGCATAGGCGGTGATTTTGATAAACCACTGCGGAATTTCTTTGCGTTCTACCAATGCACCTGAGCGCCAGCCGCGGCCGTCTATCACTTGCTCGTTAGCCAATACGGTTTGGTCAACTGGATCCCAGTTAACGGTAGACATTTTCTTATAAACCAAGCCTTTCTCGAACAAGCGGGTAAAAAACCATTGTTCCCATTTGTAGTATTCAGGTTTACACGTGGTTACTTCGCGCGACCAATCAAAACCGAAGCCAAGTTGTTTCAGCTGGCTGCGCATATGATCGGTATTGGAGTAAGTCCAGGCAGCAGGCGCCGTGTTGTGTTTAATGGCCGCATTTTCAGCGGGAAGACCAAAGGCATCCCAACCCATGGGATGCAATACATTTTTACCCTGCATGCGCTGATAGCGCGCAATTACGTCGGTGATGGTGTAGTTACGCACATGTCCCATATGCAGCTTGCCGCTGGGATAGGGGAACATGGCTAGGCAGTAGAACTTTTCTTTAGTTCTATCCTCAATAACCTTGAAGCTTTGGTTTTCTTCCCAGTGTTGTTGGGCTTTTGCTTCGACTTGTGCGGGAATGTATTGCTCTTCCATCAGGGCTCTCTTGTTACTGTATGGGCTTGTTATTGCTAGGTGGCCTATACTAAATGTGAATGCTAAAAGTGGATTGTAGAAAGGCGGTGATTATAGAGGCTGTTCCGCCTTGGTGGGTATAAATATCTTGGGGCTATTTTACGGATTTTAATGAAAGTGCGTTGATTTTCTTGAGGAGTAACTACCATGAAACAAATTCATAATCCCGATCAGGTTAGTCAGGCTGATTTGCCTGAGGTGCTTGAAGATGACAATCCTATGTCGGCCCTTAAAGAGGGATTGGCTTATGAGGTGGACGATATTGTTAAGCTGGAATTAACGGCTGAACAGATGCTGCAGGACGAGGCGCAGCTTATGTACAATTATGTTGCTGGCGATGTAAAGCACTTCTGGTCTGATGTTAAGGGCGGTTTGCTGGACTGGGAAGCAACGACGGGTGAGCTACTGTTGAGTGCAGCAGATCCGACAAGTGTTGAGTGGCAACGAGATCAGTGGTGGGTTCATAACTCTCATTTGAATCATCAAATCGAGTAGTGTTTGTTAGTTGTAATGATCCTTCTCTATTTGTTTTCTCGGTCGATAGTGCCTTCAACTTTCATGTCTTGATCGACAGTCAAATAGGGTAAGCCAACTTCTTGCAGCCATTGTGGTTCACTAGGGCTTTTCAGTAGGGCGATGGTGGAGAAAGATCCCGCAACGATGCACTGCGGTGCAATAACGCTGGCTGATGCGTAGGTTGGCTGAATACTTTGTCCTGAAAAGGGATTGAGTAGATGAGAGTAACGTACGTCATCGATCATCATAAACCGCTCATAGTCACCGCTTGTTGTAATTGCGCCTTGTGTGATCGCAACTGTCGCAATAGGGCTTTGCAGGATTCGCGGATGCTGTATGCCCACTTGCCACGGTGAGCCATCTAGATGAGGGCCAATAACGTGAATATCCCCCCCGAGATTAATTAGCCCGTGCGCAATACCATGTTCAATGCAAAAGCTCGCAACAGCATCGGCGATATATTCTTTAACGTACCCGCCGAAATCAATTTCCATTAGAGTTTTTGGTAAACGAATGTAAGGTGCTTCCCATTCCACAAGATGCCAACCGATCAGAGGGAGTAGTTGTTCTATTTGATCTTGGGGTGGTAATTGGTTGGATTTAAAATTCCATGCTTTGCGCAAAATACCCGACGTGATATCAAACAGGCCATCACTTTGTTGATGAAGCACAGCCGCATAATCAATAAGTTTTGCAGTTTCTTCATCGAGCTTAACGGGTTTTGGTTTTCCAGCAGAGGCATTGATTTTAGATGTGATGCTGGTGTGCTGGTACCGCGAATATTTTGCTTCGAGTTGTTGTACCAAAGAAATAACTTGCTGCCCAATTTGGCTTGCTTTTTCCGTGGGTAAATACAGCTTAAGTTCGCAGCGGCTGCCCATGGCTTTAAAGCTAATTGAGTGTAGTTGCACTTAAGCCTCGAGGATTTTGTTTCAGGGGTGGGCTGGTATGTGATGGAGCGAATATTGGAAATTGCGGTATTTGATCTTATTAAAATTAAAATCCCCCGCTTTTTAGGGCGAGGGATTTTCGATCTTAAAACTTCGTGCTAACACCAAGCGAATAAAAATCATAGCTAATTAATGCAGGGTTATCCCCTGAAGAATCGTATTTTTCGTAGCTAATATTCACTGTGTAAGAGTCAAATGCTTTTAAGAGTTTTAGTTGACCGCTAGTGGCTGAAAAGTCAGACAAACGATAGTCGCTTGAATAATATCCATCACTGCGGGTAGCATCATAATAAGGCGCATAAAACTCCGCCTTGGTTTGATCATACATACGAATAGAAGGAATTATTTGCCAGCCACCGCCAAGGTTTTGATACCACGAAAGCTCCAGCGTGTTTGAATCAAGATTCCATGTGCTGGTGTAGAAACGATAATCCACATGCAGAGCACCATTAACACTTGGGAAGAACTCCCGCAACATCAATGACAGTGCAAATTGTTCATTCCAGTAAGGGCGATTGTCATGAACTTGAGCACCATTAACCGTTGCCAGCTTATAAGGATCGGATAGATAACCATCAAGTAGCGCATAGCTGAAAGATGCGCCGACAAGTGTATTTTTGGTTAAAATATGCGATACGCCAGCGAGCATGCCAAGGCGATTTTTCATCTCGTTTGTTGGTCGGCCGGTTCCGAAAGATTTATCTGCATCGGTAGCATCAATGTAATCTTTGGAGGTGCTTACACCATATTCCAAAGTGGTAAGTTGCTGGTTTACATAAAAGGCACCAGAAAACCCAAAGCTCAATGAGCGATAATCATTTTCTGTTGAATAGCCTGCAGAAAGCGTAGATTCAGAATTTGTTTCTTTGTTGAAGCTGCGGTATGAAGCGCCTATCTCATCACGCGCTTCGTCAATAGTGGCGCCGCTCATGGCCAGAATACCCTTTCCATTGTTACCCGCAAGAATAAACCAAGGGGATGCGCCACTCATGGATTCATGTACACCCGTTAAGCCTATTTCAGCATCAGTTAGCACTGGTGTTTTAAATTTAAATTGATGCGCATCAATACTGTAGCGATTGCTACTGCCGATAGCGGGAGTTGGTGATACTGCACCTTCTTCATAAGCAGAAAACTTATAATCGAAAGTTGTCTCTTGATTTATGGGGCTGGCATCTGCTTTTTTGCTGATACCTGGAAGAATCATGGCTGCAGTTGTTAAGGCAAGAAGTACGGTACTTTTATTATCTTTTTTCATTGTTAACCTCAATTGCAACCGCATCCACCACCAGAGCCAGCAACAACAGATGATGAGCCCTCTTTACTGTGGTAAATGTGATCTTGAATTTGTCTTGCTAATGGATCAGGAGTAAAAGACATTTCGGGACGAGCAAGATTGCCACGTTCCCATGATTTAACTGGGGTACAAGCAGCTGTTAAAGCTACCAGTATCATTAATAATAATGTGCTGGCACGATTCATTATTGAATTCCAAGTAATTTAGTAGTTACAGACTCGATGGTCTCAAATTCTGTCTTTTCATCAAAGCCGACAACAATATGACTAATTGCGCCCTGGCGGTCAATAATATAAGCGCTTGGCAAGCCTTTTATTTTATATTGCTCAGCAATACCACCTTTGGGATCGCTACCAATCGGAAAGGTTACAGGGAATTTTTCTAGGAAATCTTTCGCATCTTGTACATTCTCATCCATATTGATCGCAATAACTTCAAAGCCTTTATCTTTGTATTTTGCTCTCAACTCTTCCAGTTTTGGGAATGAACGCTTACATGGGCCGCACCAAGATGCCCAAAAATCAACATACACTACTTTGCCTTTATATTCGTCTAAATTGATTTTCTCCGCAGCCACATTTTTAATGGCGTCTACAGTGAAGCTCGGAGCAGGAGCTCCGACGTCGGCGGCATTAACCGACATAGAAAGTAATAATGAAGATAAAAGGCTAACCAAAAGTTTCATTTTATAATTCTCTTTTTTGCTTGAGGTAAAAATCATCACGTAATGCTTTTGTAACAAAAATAGAGCTTAATATCCTTAGCCGCGTATCGTCGCTAAGCTCTCATGTACACACTAAGGTGTCAATCCGAACTCAATAACTTGATACTGGAAACAATTAAATTGTGACCTGCTTGGTATTCAAGTGGCGCGCCTGTTTGTTGATTTGTAATCATGATGTTGTTGTTTCCTGTCAAAGAGGTGATGTGGAAACGATATGTTGTTGGAGCCGTTTGGTTAATAATGATATCAACAAATGTTGAATTTCCTACCTGAATACGCATGGTTGGCCACAGGCCACTCACACTTTGTGTACCTTTGACCGTTATTTCCAATACATCGTTCCCTGTGAAGTTAGCGTTCACAGTATTGTGTTGGTAAATACTAATGGTTTTGGTTGTATCAATTAATGCTTGTGCGTTTTCTAGGCTATTGGTAGCGTCAATAATGGATAAGCCAATATCACTTCTGTAAATAAAGTTAGAGGAAGACAGTATTGCCTCTACCACTTTTTTAGTGCCATCAGTCAAGCTGCTTTTGTAAAGAGACAAATAGTTTGCACGTTCTTCAGTTGTTAATGGGCGTCTGAAAGCTTTACAGCCAAATCCATCAACAAGGCGGTTATAGCATTCTTCATTGCTTGCGTTAGCGCAATCTACTATTTCGTTGAAATTATGAGAGGACAATATGCCTGCAATCTTATTGGCTGCCACGTTGTAGGATTGTAGTGCGTCACTATCAATTGTTATTTTTACATTGTTGAAGAGTTCGCTAATAAGGTTATCAGGTGGTAGCGCATCATAAGTGCTTTGGCCGAGATCATTAACTACATCCACTCCAGTAATTTGAAGAATGGCTGAGGAATACTCTTGTTTGGTAAGTGGGCGTAAATCATTTGCGCTATAGGCAACTTCACAACTGGACTCTGTATTTGCAAGTAGTGAGTTGGCGGGTATTGATGCGCTTTCACTTGCTGATTGTTTGAGCAGCAAATTTGTAATTTGATTTGACGATGTCGAGAATCCACCAAGGATAAATGCAGCTATTTTGCTACCGCAGGTCGCATCGCAAGTGCCAACAGAGCCTTGTGGCATGGTTGTGGTAATGATTTGTGCTAGTAAAGTGGCGTTGGCGCAGCTGGCGCAGCCAGCTCCCACTAATGGATCGCCAATAATTGTGCCTGCTCCTGTGGCTCCATGGCACACGTTACATCCAAGGCTGGTATAAAGTTGCGCGCCAGTAGGGCCTGATACTGATGAGCTTGAAATAGATGATGATCTAGAGCTTGAAGATCTGGAGCTGGATGATGACGATCTTGAAGATGATGAATTAGATGTAACACTTGTTGAGCCGCTCGATACGCTAGAGCTTAATGTGCTGGATGAGTTTGTAGGCGTAGAGCTACTAGAGTCCGAGCTTTCTGTTGTTTCGATAGAGGAGTTTTCTGATGAGCTGGAAGCTGGGTTTGCATTGAACACAAGCGGTTGGCCACCACATGCAGTTAATGTAACTAACAGTGCGCCTACAATAACAGTGGCAAAAGGAAGTCTGGTAATACCCATAATAGCTTGACTCGAAAAATATAAGATTAATACAACAGCTGAGTGTTTTATTGAGGTTTTATAGTAAGGCTATGTTTAGTTTATATAGCTTCATTAATCTCAGTGTAGACGCTCTGTATCTAAAGTTCGATTATTGTATTTATGATGTTTTTGTTGTGAATATGAAAAATTTGATTAATAACGACATTAAAATCACTAATTCTTAATTTTATCGGGCTATGTTATATAAGTTAGACAATAGTTATATGATGTGGTTCTCATATTGTGCGTTACGTCTAATTTTTTGACTTGGTCACTGCGGTGATTGTTGTGGAGTTTATGTCATTGTCCAGTTTGCCTTGTGCTCCTACATATCTATGGTTTGAAAATGCGCTAGTGGATCCTGATCGTGAGCGGATTCAAGATCAGCGAGTCTGTTCTGTCGATAACCCTTCGTTGACTCCATTTTGGCCGGCGGTTGAGGCGGCAAATGGTGCTGCGGTGCTTATTTTCCCGGGCGGTGGTTACACTCGGTTAGCGACCAATCATGAAGGGGATGATATTGCCCATTGGTTTAGTGAGCGAGGAGTAGCTGCGTTCGTGGTGAAATATCGTTTGGCTGAGTATGGCTTTCCCGCATCTTTGTTGGATGGTTTACGTGCCGTGCGTCTGGTACGCAAAAATGCTGCTGCTTGGGGCATTGATCCCACCAAGATTGGGGTAATTGGTTTTTCTGCTGGCGGGCATGTAGCTGCCAGCGTTGCTGTGCGCTCTGAATTTGCTATGGATGGCGATGATCTTTTAAGTGAAATTAATGCGCGCCCGGATTTTGCTGTTCTAGGGTATCCAGTGATCACACTTATTGGCTCGGATGCGCACGCTGGGTGCCGTAAGGCTTTGTTGGGTGAAAATCCTGACTCGCAATTGTTATATGAAAACTCCCTTCAGTTTCAGGTTAAGGATGATGCGCCACCGATGTTTATTTTTCACGGCATTGGCGATCAGGCTGTGCCGGTTGGCAATAGTCTTGCGCTTTTTGAAGAAGTGACAAAATACAATCAGCAGTCTGAATTACATGTCTACCAAACAGCAATTCATGGGGTGGGTATGATTAAGGGGCAGGGTAGTGTGTCCAGTTGGCCTGATGCTCTAGCTCTCTGGCTACGCCAAAATCGATTTATGGCAGAGGTGGAATCTGCTCTGCCAAACAAATAAAGCATAAAGTTATCATAATCCAAGTTTTTGCTTGCGATTATCCACCCCATTGGCATACAATCCCCGCCCCTGAAAACCGGTATACGACGCTAGTCACAAACGCTCAAGCATGTCGCTAAGCTACTTCGTGTCGTCCAAGTGTTTGTTGGAGCAAAGATATGTACGCAATTTTTGAAAGCGGTGGTAAGCAACATCGTGTAGTGGTAGGCGAAACCCTAAAACTCGAAAAAATCGAATTCGCCACTGGTGGCGTAGTTGAATTCAACAAGGTATACCTTGTTGCTAACGGCGAAAACATCAGAATTGGTGCACCTGTTGTAGAAGGCGCCACAGTAACTGCTGAAGTTATTGCTCAAGGCCGTGCTGACAAAGTGAAGATTATTAAATTCCGTCGTCGTAAGCACTCTATGAAACGTCAAGGTCATCGTCAGTGGTTCACTGAAGTGAAAATCACTGCCATCACTGGTTAATAGCAACGGTTAATAGCCTCAATGGTTAGCCGTAAAGGCTAAATAGGAGTAGAAAATGGCTCACAAGAAAGCTGGCGGTAGTACTCGCAATGGTCGCGACTCAGAAGCGAAACGCCTTGGCGTTAAAGCATTTGGTGGTCAATTGATCCCAGCGGGTAGCATTATTGTTCGTCAACGCGGTACCAAATTTCACGCAGGCGTGAATGTTGGTCTCGGTAAAGATCACACCTTGTTCGCTAAGGCTGATGGTCATGTTAAGTTCGAAATTAAAGGCGCATTCAACCGTCAATACGTAAGCATCGTTCCAGCTGTTTAATATTGCTGGACTGTGTTGATTGACAGTTGAATAAGCTGACTCGCTGTTTACACTTGTTGTTGCAGCTGGCGAACTTAGAAAAACAATAAAAAAGCCCTGTCATTCTAGATAGGGCTTTTTTATTACGGGTACAGCAAGTTACGTTGTATTTCTCGCAATCGCGAGCCTAGTTTATGTTTAAAATTTTTCTCCGGAGAGTATTGTGAAATTTGTTGATGAAGCCCCAATTCAAGTTGTAGCTGGTGACGGCGGCAATGGCTGCATGAGCTTCCGGAGGGAAAAGTTTGTCTCCAAAGGTGGGCCTAATGGCGGCGATGGTGGTGACGGCGGTAGCGTTTATCTGGTTGCAGATGAAAATTTAAATACACTTATCGATTATCGTTTTCAGCCAAAATATCAAGCTGAGCATGGTAAAAAAGGCGGCAGTAAGGATTGTACTGGCGCTAAAGGTGAAGATTTATTTTTACCTGTTCCCGTAGGCACAACCATTATTGATACGGATACTGAAGAAATATTTGGCGATCTCACAGAGCATGGTCAGAAACTGAAAGTAGCGCAAGCTGGTTTTCATGGCTTGGGTAATACACGTTTTAAAACCAGTACCAATCGCGCGCCGCGTAAAATTTCCTATGGTACTGAAGGCGAAAGTCGTAATCTCAAACTTGAGCTTAAAGTGCTTGCGGATGTTGGTATGTTGGGTTTGCCGAATGCCGGTAAATCAAGCTTCATTCGCGCCGTAAGTTCGGCGAAGCCGAAAGTAGCTGATTATCCTTTTACTACCTTAATTCCCAATTTGGGTGTAGTGAAAGTGCAGCAATATCGCAGCTTTGTTATTGCGGATATTCCTGGGTTGATTGAGGGTGCATCAGAAGGCGCAGGATTGGGTGTGCGTTTTCTTAAGCATTTAACACGTTGCCGTTTGTTGTTGCATGCGGTTGATATGGCACCGGTTGATGATTCCAGCCCCGTTGAAAATATACGCGCTATAGCTAAAGAATTACAAAAATTTAGCCCAACACTGGCGAGCCGCGATCGCTGGTTGGTATTGAATAAGGTGGATCTGCTGGATCCCGATGAAGTTGAAGCTCGTTGCCAGGCAGTGGTGGATGAGTTGCAATGGACGGGCCCTGTATTTCGCATTTCTGCATTGCATCGTGACGGCACAGCAGTGCTTTCAGGTCGGATCATGGATCATCTTGAAGCTATCTGGGAAGAAGAGCGTGAAAATCCTGAAGTGCGTGAGCGCGAGTTGCAATCGCAAAGTCAAATGGCGCAAGAAGCTCGTGAGCGTATTGAAGAGTTGCGTGAAGCTATGCGCGCTGCACGACTCGCTCGCGGTGAAGATGATGATGGCTATAACGATGACGATTACGATGTTGAAGTTGAGTATGTCGGTTACTAGTTGTGAGCGACTAGTCATTGGTCAATCCAGTCATTGATAAATAAAGCACAATAACTACATGCTAGTATCAAGCGATGAGTAAAAGATCTTTAATTCCCCAGGCTAAACGCTGGGTTGTAAAAATTGGCAGCGCTCTTTTAACCGACGATGGCAAAGGGCTTGATGCACAAGCTATTGCCGGTTGGGTTAAGCAAATGGCTGAGCTGCGTTTGCGCGGTATTGAATTGGTGCTGGTTTCCTCTGGCGCTGTTGCTGCAGGTATGCGTCGTTTAGGTTGGAGCTCTCGCCCTACAGAAATTCATTTGCTGCAAGCTGCTGCTGCGGTTGGTCAAATGAGTTTGATTCAAACATATGAAGTTGAATTTCAGCGTTATGGTTTGTTGACTGCGCAAGTTCTACTTGATCATGACGATCTTTCTTCTCGTCAACGTTATTTAAATGCACGCTCTACGTTAAAAGCGTTGGTTGGTTTGCATGTTGTTCCCGTCATTAATGAAAACGATACGGTTGTTACGGATGAAATCCGTTTCGGCGATAACGATACTCTCGGCGCGCTCGTTGCCAATTTAATTGAAGCTGATTTGTTGGTGATTCTCACCGATCAAAAGGGTATGTACGACTCTGATCCTCGCTCTAATCCCAATGCGCAATTGCTAAATGAAATTGCAGCTGATGATGCACGGCTAGAACAAATGGCGGGAGGTACGGGTGGTGCGCTTGGTCGCGGTGGAATGATTACCAAAGTGCGTGCTGCGCGCGTTGCTGCGCGTTCAGGTGCGGATACCGTTATCGTCGGCGGCCGAATAGAAAATGCTTTATTAAAAATTGCTGCTGGTGAAAATATCGGTACTTTTTTATGGGCAGAGCAGCAGCCACAAGCTGCGCGTAAGCGTTGGCTTTCTGGTCAATTGCAAACACGCGGTACGTTAATTCTCGATGATGGCGCAGTGCGCGTATTGTGTGAGCAAGGTAAAAGTTTATTGCCGGTTGGCGTTAAAGAAGTGCGCGGTGATTTTACTCGCGGTGACATGGTGATTTGTGCAGATGCTCAAGGTCATGAAATTGCCCGTGGTTTAGTTAATTATCACGCTGATGAAGCACGAAAAATTATTGGTAAACCTAGTAGTCAAATTGCAGATTTGCTTGGCTATCGCGATGACAATGAATTAATCCATCGCGATAATTTAGTGTTGAGTTGATAGTGCTTCAATAAGCATCACGTCAATAAAAAGCCCGCATTTTTCTAAGTGAATGCGGGCTTTTTTTATGTTAGATATTTTTTTAGCTAATAATATTTCAACTGCGTTGCTTTCCCTGAAAATACAGAATAAGAATAAAGTGTATAGCCAATAATGGTGGGTAATACAATTATCACGCCATACAGAATAAAACGTAAAGATTCTGGCGCACTCGCTGATTGCCAAATATCTAATGTATTGGGTACAACGTAGGGAAAAAAGCTGTAGGCTAATCCGATAAAGCATAATAAAAAAATCATTGCGATACACACAATAGGAATCCAACAGCCAAAATCTTTGTGGTGAGGAAAATGAGCTAGATAACGATCAACAATAAAAAACAATACCGCACACAATACTGGAATAAACATCAGTAAAATAAATATTGGGTTGCCAAACCACTTATTAAAAATAGCATTGCTTATTAACGGGTTCACAATTGAGACAGAGATAATTCCTATCCCTGTTAACCAGCCGCAAACTCGCGCCCAGCGTGCAGCGCGCAGTTGTAATTCTCCTTCGGTTTTTAGTACTAGCCATGCTGCACCAATGAAACTGTAACCAGCCGTTACGCAAATTGCACTCAAGCCTGCAAATAAATAGGCAGGCAAGCTTTGTTCAAATCCCATTACGTAACTGCCTAGCATATAGCCTTGCGATAACGTGGCGATAAGTGAGCCTGCTTTGAAAGTTTTATCCCATACTGTTTTGTGATCTTCTGGCGCTTTAGCGCGAAAATCAAATGCGACGCCACGTAAGATTAATCCAATTAACATTGCAGCAATTGGTAAATATAAATGAAACAACACAAGGCTGTGTGCTTGCGGAAATGCGATTAATAAAATACCTGCGCCAAGTACGAGCCAGGTTTCATTCGCATCCCAAAACGGGCCGATAGATGCAATCATTGTGTCGCGTTGTTGTTCAGAATCGGCGGGTAGTAAAATTCCCACGCCTAAATCATAACCATCCAATATGGCATACAGAAAAAATGCCAAGCCCATTAGGCCGATAAAAATAATGGGTAACCAATATGCTTGGCCGGTCAATAATGTATTTGTCATAATTAATTCCTCACTTACAGGGGCGCGTTGGCTTGGTCGTGAATTTTTTCTTGCAAGGTTTGCGTATCTTCCGGTTTGTCCACCAGTACTGCTTTGCGAGCCATTACAAATAATGTACGTGTGTAGGCAAACAATAAAAACGCATAGAGTAATAAATAAAATGTTAAGGATATTCCCACGTTATGCGCTGGCAATTGGGTTACTGCATCTGCCGTTTTTAATATGCCGGTTACTAAATAAGGTTGGCGACCAATTTCAGTTACGTACCAGCCTGCAAGTGTTGCGATCCAGCCTGAAAATGTCATCCCTACAAATACTTTTAACATAAAAGGCGGAATTTCTTTTTTTCGAAGATAAAATAGTGCAGCACTCCATGATACTAATAACATTAGCATTCCCATTCCTACCATAAGTCGAAAACCAAAAAATAAAGGTTTGACGGGAGGGTGCTCATTTTGAAATTCATTTAGCCCTTTAATTTCACCATTCAAATCGTGCATTAAAATTAAACTGGCTGCGCGTGGAATTTCTATTGAATATAAATTGCTTTGTGTTTTTTCATCGGGGATTGCAAATAAGAGCAGCGGAGCACCTTTCTCTGTGTGCCATACACTTTCCATTGCTGCTATTTTTGCTGGTTGATGGTGCAGTGTATTTAAACCATGCATATCGCCCAATACAATTTGTAATGGAATTAAAAAAGCGGTGGAAAATATTGCCACTTTTAATGCGCGGTGCGGTGCCGGTTTATGGTCACCTTTTAAAATACGATAAGCAGAAAGACCGGCAATTAAAAATCCTGCTGTTAATGCTGATGCCACCAACATATGCGATAAACGATAGGGCATGGAGGGATTAAAAATAATCGAAAACCAATCTACCGGATATGCCACGCCGTCGCGCATTTCAAAACCTTGAGGTGTTTGCATCCAAGAGTTCAGTGAAATAATCCAGAAGGCTGACATGGTTGTGCCGAAGGCGACCAAAACAGTTGCAAGTGTGTGAATACGATTCGATACGCGATTAATGCCAAACAACATAATGCCAAGAAATGTTGCTTCGAGAAAAAATGCAGTCAATACTTCATAGCCGAGAAGAGGGCCTGCAATATTGCCTACAGTTTTCATGTAGCCCGGCCAATTGGTGCCAAATTGGAATGACATGGTAATGCCGGTCACGACGCCCATTGCAAATGTTAGTGCAAATACTTTTACCCAAAAACGATAAACGCGCATCCATACTTCATCATCAGTGCGGTTGTATTGCACTTTGAAAAATAATAAAAACCAGCACATGGCAATGGTGATAGATGGAAATAAAATATGAAAAGAAATATTGGCAGCGAATTGGATTCGCGAGAGAATCAGGGTATCGACTAGCATGACGTCACCTCTATCATGGAGAATGAGTGTTGCGAAAAATCATAAAATTGTTACATCTATTTTTTTAACCATTTATCTTTCATGTCCAACACTTTGCCGATGCTGCTGCCGAGTTTTAACAGTTTGGATAAATTGTTGGAATCTAAGCGTTGAATTTCACCCGTCCACAGTGTGAGCATTTCGATAAGTTCATGCATATCGCGCATACGTTTCTGCGCATACTCTTCTTCAGTATTCGCTGGTGTTTCGATTAGTAAGTTACGCAAGGTTGACAAAGTGGGATCAATCTCGCGTTTACGGCGTTGTTCAATTAATGTTTTAGCGATATCCCATACATCACCCGGTGCAGAATAAAATTCGCGACGATCGCCTTGCAGGTGCTGCAACCTAATTAATTCCCAAGAAAGTAACTCCTTAATCCCCATGCTGACGTTGGAGCGCGAGAAGCCCAAGGTTTCAGTGATATCGTCGGCACAGAGTGGGTCTTTGCTCAAGACTAACAGCGCATACATTTGCCCGACTGTGCGGTTGATCCCCCAGCGACTACCCATTTCGCCAAAGTGCAAAATACATGACTGAATCATGGGTGTGATTGGCTTGCTCATATTTTGCAATTCCTGTAATTTCAGTATTTACTGAAATTACAGGAATTATTGATTGTGGTCAACTCATAAGCGTGTCTTTGTGGTTCTTTAAGGCTATGCTTTTTGTTTATTTGGTGCTGGATAGGGTTATATGTGATGACTTTTAAGGTGGTTCGTCCTTGGTTGGTTCGGTGGATGTATTTGATGGCATTTATCCATTTTGTTGGTGGGTTGCTTTTGCCTTGGGTGGCGAATGCTACTTTGTTTGATTCCTATCACCAGAGTGTGTTGCAGTCATTTTGGCCAGAGCAGGTTCCGAGTGCTGGGCGCGCATTGCAAGTATGGTGGTTGGGCTTGTTTGGCGCGACTTTACAAAATGTGGCGATATTTATGGGAGTACTTATTTATGTTGCCGATCGCCAGCGTGCTGTATTTGTGTGGGGCTGGATGGTTATAGGTTTTTTGGTTTGGGCTCCGCAGGATATATGGATCTCTTTACAAGCCGATGCATGGATGCATGTAATGGGCGACGCTATTGCGCTTTTGTTGATGCTCCCGCCGTTGCTGGTGTTATTCTTTGGCGATAAAAAAATGAAGGTTGGGTGACTTTGTATGGCTAGTTTTCCTCCGCATGTTGGCGAGTATGATCAAGTGATTATGTTTGATGGGGTGTGCAAGCTGTGTAATGGCTGGAGCCGATTTATTATCCGGTTTGATGTACAGAAGAAATTTAAATTGTGTTCAGTGCAATCGGAGGAGGGGCAGGCTATTTTGCAATGGTTTGGCTATCCCACGGATTATTTTGAAACTATGTTGTTGGTGCAGGGCAATATCGCGTTAGAAAAAAGCGATTCGTTTTTGGCTGTGGTTGCGCAGTTACCTTTTCCTTGGCGTTTGATGCACATTTTCAAATGGCTGCCTAAAGGTTGGCGTGATTGGTGTTATGACCGTATTGCGTTAAACCGCTATAAGATTTTTGGTCGCTATGATGTTTGTATGTTGGCAACCCCAGATCACGCTACTCGCTTCTTGTGAATTATCAGTCACGCAAACTCATTACTGTCCATTGTCTTTCTTTGGCGATTTTTTCCAGGCGTTCGTCTGGGTCAACCGCCACCGGATGAGTCACCTGCTCGAGCAGCGGTAAATCATTAATAGAGTCGCTGTAAAAATAAGCACCTTCTAAGTCGTGCTGATGTGTTTTTAACCACTCATGTAAACGAATAACCTTGCCACCTTGAAAGCAGGGCGTGCCTACGCTATTGCCGGTGTAGTGGCCGTTGATGATTTCTGGTTCGGTGGCGAGTATGTCATCCACGCCCAAGCGGGTGGCGATGGGGCGGGTGACGAAGCCGTTGGTGGCGGTGATGATCAATAAAAAATCGCCCCTTGCTCGATGCTCTTGCAGGAGCGCCGCGGCTTTCGGCAGCATCATAGGTTCTATATAAGTCTGCATAAATTCATTGTGCAGTTTTTCCAGCTCGGCCATTGAGTAGCGAGTTAGCGGAGCGAGGGAGAATCGCAAGTAGGCATGAATATCCAAAGTGCCTGCTTTGTAGTCCTGATAAAATCCATCATTGGCGATGCGATATTGTTCGCTATCGACCAATTTTTTGTGGACGAGAAACTCGCCCCAGCTGTAGTCGCTGTCACCGGCAAGAAGGGTGTTATCAAGATCAAAAATAGCGAGGCTCACGGGATACCTATTTGTTGTTGGGTTGTTGAGTTGTTAATGTTGCTAAGGGGGGTGAATGGTGATGTTAGCTTGAGCGGCTAGGATAACCATTGGCTCTTGGCGGCTCAACCACTATTAACAGTGCAATTAAACATGCATTGAATACTCTTGATGTGTAATTGAAGTGAGTTCGCAGGTTTGCGACATTGTTTAACCCTGTTATAGTGCATTAAAAGCTGATTTGTGGATGCACTTATTCAGCGTAACATTTTATAGGGACGACTTTCCCGTGATTGATAGTGATGGTTTTCGCCCCAATGTGGGCATCATTTTAACAAATGCAGTGGGACAACTGCTGTGGGCGCGTCGTGTAGGCGGCCAAGATGCCTGGCAATTTCCGCAGGGCGGGATTAACGAGAATGAATCCCCCGAGCAAGCACTCTATCGTGAGCTGCATGAAGAAATTGGTTTGCATCCGAAAGATGTTGAGATTCTTGCCTGCACCCGTGGCTGGTTGCGATACCGTTTACCAGAGCGTTTGGTGCGGCATAATTCGCAGCCCTTGTGTGTGGGCCAAAAACAAAAATGGTTTTTGCTGCGGATGTGTAGCGACGATACACATATTTCGCTCAACAATGGCGGTCGTGCAGAATTTGATGATTGGCGTTGGGTGAGTTATTGGTATCCGCTCGGCAAAGTTGTATCGTTTAAAAAGGACGTTTATCGTCGGGCACTAAAAGAACTTTCACTTGTCCATGCCATGCTTGAGCTGGATCAGCTCAGAGAACACAGTTGATGATTAGTTTATGTTTATGTTGAATTCGCTTCGCTCTATTGTTCAAGAAGTAAACTCCGCGCGTGACTTCAGGTCTGCGTTGGGGATTATTGTCTCGAGCGTAAAAAGCGCTATGCGCACTCATGTTTGCTCGGTGTACCTGTGCGACCCAGCGGGCGACTATGTGCTCATGGCTACCGACGGCTTGAACCAGGACGCAGTTGGCCAAGTACGTTTGCATCCCGGTGTAGGTTTGGTTGGCCGCGTAGTTGAGCGCGAAGAGCTTATTAATTTAGAGAACGCAGAAGCTCACCCTAATTATCAATACTTTCCAGAAACCGGTGAAGAGCGATACAGCTCTTTTCTCGGCGTGCCTATTATTCATCACCGCAAAGTCCTCGGTGTATTAGTTGTACAGCAAGTTGAACAGCGCCGTTTTGATGAGGGTGATGAAGCCTTTTTAGTGACTATGTCTGCCCAGCTTGCCGGTGTTATTGCACACGCAGAAGCAACTGGCGGCATGAAAGACGTTGGCCAAAAAGCAGTGCAAACTCGCTTTTTGGGTGCAGCCGGTTCATCAGGTATTGCGATTGGTGAGGCAGTGGTTATTGCCCCAGAGGCAGATTTACGCTCTGTTCCTTTCAAAGCGCATACCGACGAAGCTGCCGAGATTGCTTTTTTTCAGCGCTGCCTTATGGCTGTGCGTGAAGATATTAAAGGTGTGGGCGAGAAGCTCAAAGATCGTTTAAACCGCGAAGAGCGCGCATTGTTTGATGCTTATCTTTCAATGCTGGACGATGCCTCCCTTGGCGGTGAAGTTGTAGAGCGTATTCGTAAAGGCGCTAATGCTCCCTATGCTTGGAGCGAGGTTATCCTCGAACACGAAGATACCTTTAACAGCATGAATGACCCTTATTTGCGTGAGCGAGCAACTGACTTGCGCGACTTGGGGCGTCGTGTGCTGGCTTACTTGCTGGACTCCAATCAAAAGCGCCGTGTTTATCCTGATAAAACAATTTTAGTGGGTGAAGAGCTCACAGCTTCGATGTTGGGCGAAATTCCCCCTGAAAAGCTGGTGGGATTGGTGTCGGTAGAAGGTTCCAGTAATTCGCACGTGGCAATTCTAGCGCGCGCCATGGGCATTCCTACGGTGATGGGGGCGGTGGATTTACCGTACCTGCAATTAGATGGTCGCCCGATTATTGTTGATGGTTATCGCGGTTCGGTTTATTGCGATCCTAATGAGCTGGTGCTCAAGCACTATATCGCCATAGAGCTTGAAGATCAGTTATTGGTAAAAGGGCTTGATGCACTTAAAGATTTGCCCTGCGAAACGCTGGATAATTATCGCCTAACCCTGTGGGTTAATACGGGCTTGATGGCGGATGTTATGCGCTCTATTGAGCACGGTGCTGAAGGTGTGGGCTTGTACCGCACCGAGATACCTTTTTTAATGCGCGACCGTTTCCCGAGCGAAGAAGAGCAGCGAATGATTTATCGCGAGCAGCTCGCCGCATTTGCTCCCAATCCGGTCACCATTCGTACGCTTGATATCGGCGGCGATAAAGCATTGCCTTATTTCCCCATTGAAGAGGACAACCCCTTCCTTGGCTGGCGTGGTATTCGCGTAACGCTTGATCATCCTGAAATTTTTATAGCGCAAGTGCGCGCTATGATCAAAGCCAGCGAAGGTTTGGATAATTTGCGCATACTGTTGCCGATGATTACCAGCGTCTCTGAGCTGGATGCGTCAAAAGTGCTGATTAAGCGTGCATTCAAAGAGTTAATTGAAGAGGGTTATCAGGTCAAGATGCCGCCTGTTGGCGTTATGATTGAAGTTCCTGCTGCGGTTTATCAAACCCGTGAACTCGCTGCACGCTCTGAGTTTTTATCGGTAGGGAGTAACGACCTTACGCAATATTTATTGGCAGTTGATCGTAACAATGCTCGCGTGTCTGATTTGTATCAATCGTTTCACCCAGCGGTATTACGTGCGTTGCAATATATTGTAACTGAAGCGCACATTGAAGGCGTGAGCGTTAGTATTTGTGGTGAGTTAGCGGGTGATCCCGGTGCTGCTATTTTACTGATGGCGATGGGATTTGATGTGTTGTCCATGAGTGCGACTAACTTGCCTAAAGTGAAATCAGTTATTCGTGGTATTTCATTGCAACTCGCAAAAGATTTGTTGGCAGAAGTTATTGTGATGACGAATGCGGAACAAGTTCGTGTGCGTGTTGAGCAGGCATTGAAAGATGCCGATGTGACGCGTTTGATTCGACCAACAGGTTCAGACAATTTCAAAGAGTAATAATCCGCATCGCGAATGTGCGATGCGGATTATGTTGTTCGCTAATAACAATTATTTTTATCCAGCAATTCATCATAAAGTTTTTACAATCGCTTAATAAATCCGCTCGCTAAGGTTTTACTATGTTGCAATTCCCCAATTTTGATCCCATTGCCATCTCTATTGGCCCGTTTAATATTGCTGATCACGTTATTGGCCCGCTCAGTGTGCATTGGTATGGGATCATGTACTTGTTTGCATTTACCAGTGCATGGTTGTTAGCGCTATATCGTAGCAAAGCGCCTAACTCTCCTATTGTTAAACAAGATGTCGAAAATCTTATTACCTACGGTGCCTTTGGCGTCATTTTGGGTGGGCGTTGTGGCTATGTGATTTTTTATAATTTTGATCGCTGGATGAGTGATCCATTGTGGTTATTTCGCGTGTGGGAAGGCGGTATGTCATTTCACGGCGGTTTATTGGGCGTGATTGTGGCGATGATTATTTATTCTCATCGTATTCGTGTGCCGTTTATTGCGTTGATGGATTTTGTTGCGCCCATAGTGCCGCTCGGTTTAGGTTTTGGTCGCCTGGGAAATTTTATTGGTCAAGAATTGTGGGGGCGCGTGAGTGATGTACCTTGGGCCATGGTGTTCCCCAAAGCAGGTGATCCGCTGGGTGTTGCTCGTCATCCATCGCAGTTGTATCAAGCAACTTTGGAAGGCATTGTATTGTTTGTTGTGTTGTTTTGGTTTTCGGCTAAGCCGCGACCTCGTGGTGCGGTGAGCGGTTTGTTTTTAATTCTTTACGCTACATTCCGTTCAATCGTAGAAAATTTCCGCCAACCTGATGCGGACATTGGTTTTGATTTGTTGGGTTGGGTAACGCGCGGTCAATTACTGTCGCTGCCGTTGTTTGTTGTAGGTATTGGTTTGTTGATTTACGCCTATTTTGGTGGCGGTAAAAAAGCAGCAAAGTTAACGACTAAATAATAGCGACCAAATAATAGTTAACAAATAATAGCGAACAAAAAAGTATTGAGCGCGTCAGGAATCAAAAATGAAACAATATTTAGAATTATCCAAACGTATCGTTGAAGAGGGTGTTTGGATCGCCAACAAAAGAACCGGCAAAAGATGTTTAACCATTATCAATGCTGACCTTTCCTATAATGTTGGCGGCAATGAATTCCCGATCATCACCACGCGAAAGAGTTATTGGAAAGCTGCTATTGCCGAGCTATTAGGTTACTTGCGTGGCTATGATAATGCGGCGGATTTTAGAAAACTCGGCACAAAATCCTGGGATGCTAACGCGAATGAAAATAGTGTATGGCTCGCAAATCCTGCACGCAAAGGCGTTGACGATATGGGGCGTGTTTACGGTGTGCAAGGCCGTGCCTGGTTAAAATCAGACGGAACACCGCTCGATCAATTACAAAAAATTGTTGATGATTTATCGCAAGGTATTGATGATCGCGGCGAAATTTTAACGTTTTATAATCCCGGCGAATTTGATCTTGGATGTTTGCGCCCTTGCATGCATACTCATACTTTTTCGTTGCTGAACGATACGTTGCATTTAACAAGTTATCAGCGTTCGTGCGATGTGCCACTTGGTTTGAATTTTAATCAGATCCAGGTTTTTACTTTGTTAGCATTGATGGCAAGAATCACTGGTCACAAAGCCGGCACCGCATATCATAAAATCGTGAACGCACATATTTATGAAGACCAGCTTGAGCTGATGCGCGATGTTCAGTTGCAGCGTGAGCCTTTTGCATCGCCATCGTTAATTATCAATCCCGATATAAAATCATTAAAAGATTTGGAGACTTGGGTGACGATGGATGATTTTGAAGTTCAAGGTTACCAGCATCATGATCCAATTCAATATCCATTTTCTGTTTAACAATTTACATAGTATGTAATGAAAAGCGCCATTGGTTATTGTGGAGCTTGATAATCTTTCTTACGTTCTCGATTGTGATATTAGGTAAGTCAATGAAACTGTCATTAATTGTTGCCGCTGCGCAAAATGGTGTTATCGGCCGCAATAATCAATTGCCATGGCATTTGCCGCAAGATTTAAAATACTTTAAAGCGACGACGTTGGGTAAGCCTATTATTATGGGGCGCAAAACATTTGAGTCGATTGGTAAGCCTTTGCCAGGTCGCACTAATATTGTTATTACTCGTCAACAAGATTGGACCGCGCCGGGTGTTGTGGTGGCGCAAAGTGTTGAGCAGGCGCTTACCATCGGCAGCGACATTCGCGATGAAAATCATCAAGCTCCGGCAGAGGTGATGGTAATTGGCGGTGCAGAAATTTATCGTCACGCATTGCCTATTGCTGATCGTGTGTATTTAACACGCGTTCATGCTGATGTTGACGGTGATGCGTATTTTTCCGAGCTACCCGACGGTCAATGGAAAAAAGTTTCTGAAACACCCGGCGATGTCGAGGCCAATGTTAAGCACAGTTTTCAGATATTTGAACGGATTTAATTGATTGCTTCAAGCAAGTTGGGCAGCGATGCCCAACTTGCGGCTGGTAACAGCAGGAGTTCTTAATGCGCGGCGGCTTTATCGGTCATTTGCATGGTGGGCTTCCAGCAGGTTGCACGGTTGCGGCCATTTTGTTTTGAATAGTAAAGCGCCTCATCTGCTTGTTGTACTAATTCTGTCGGTGTTTGTGCACCTAGTCGAATCGATGTTACGCCAAAACTTGCAGTCACTTTTGCTTCCCCACAAATTCTTGAACCAATCTCTTCGCGACAACGCTCGGCAATCATGTAGGCTTGATCAAGGCTTGCTGTCGGTAAAATAACGCAAAATTCTTCACCACCAAAACGCGCCACTATATCCACATCGCGAACCATTTTTGTAATGCTCGCAGCTGCCATTTTAATCACCTCATCACCCACGCTATGACCGTAGGTATCGTTTACTTTTTTGAAGAAATCAATATCCGCCATGATGCAGCTGTATTCCATATCGCTAGATCTTGCGCCATCAAATTTTTCATTGAGGTGTTCGTAAAAGGCACGACGGTTAAAGCAATTTGTTAATGGGTCGCGAGTTGCTAAAAATGAAAGCTCTTTGTTTTTGAGTTCAATAGAGGCGCGCGAGTCCGATAACTCTTTAATCATTTTTTCTAATATTTGACTTTTTTCTTCCAACTCTGTGACATCTTCAAACACCACAATGGTGCCTTGGCTTGAACTTTTCGCATCGAGAATAGGGACTGCGTTTACATGGAATACTTTGTTTTTTTCATCAGGCTTTTCAAATAGAACGCGCACACCAACTTGCTTGACGCCGGTATTTAATGCGGTAAGCCAAGGGTAATCTTGAATGTCCTGATTGCGATCCAGCGTCCAGCCAAGACTGCTGGCTTTTTTGCCAAGCAAACTTTGTTCGTCGCGCTGGAGGTGATCAAGTAATGATTGGTTGGCTAATACGATTTGTTCGCGTCTATCTAAAATTAATACACCTTCGGCCAAAATATTAAGCGCATTACGTACACGCGCTGGCACAACAGCACTGGGATCCAAATGTTGGAGTACGCGTCTGATGTATAGCCAAAACCCAATAAAGCCGCTGAGTGAAACAAAAATAATAAGTACGGCAAACGTGGGCAAATGCAAGAAGGGATGTTGCTCTACGGTAATCGGTTTATAAGTGATTTCAAATGTACCGCGTTTGCTGCTGTTAATAATCAGTGGAATACTTATATGTGTTGGAGTGGATTTTGTGCTGTCTTCAGGCCAATATTTTGTGTGTTCATCGGTTTGCGCCACTATCACACCATCAGTGCGGCGCACTGCTGTAGATGTCACATCCGAGTTGCGTTCAACGGCATTATCTAATATTGATTTGGTCAACGAACTATCGCCACGGATAATAGCTAAGGACACTTGGCTTGCTAAGGTTTCAGCAAGCTGCGAGCGTTGATTAACTTGTTGCCGTTCATTGTTTGGTGTTAATCCTATTGCTTGAGCAAGGATTAATATAGAAACAACGAGAATAATCAATCCTAAGCTCAATCGGATTGCTGGTGTGATCCTAATCATTTTAAAGGTTTCCCATTTTTCGATGATTGGGCTTGATCAAATAGATAGCCAACTTCTTTTGCATTTTCATCTTCTTTTTGTTTGTCTTTACGTTGTTGTTTTAATTCTTCTTTACGTTTATTAACTTGATCCAATATTGGTAATGGATCCATGCTTCCCCACAAAGGCATCATCGACATCAGTGTGAGCAGCAAGCTACTGGCTCTGAGCGACCAAATAATCAAGCCAGTTGTGACTGAGAATGTCATGCCCGCGAGAATATTTTTTTGCATATCTTCGGCATCTAATGCCTGATTCATCTCGTCATGAACGCGGCGTAGTGCAGTGTTAAAATCAACAACTTCTGATGCAGAAAATCCAGAGTCGGGTGATATTAAGCTTGCCAATAAAGGCGATGAATTCGCAATACTTAAGGAATTGCGAATATCCATCAAGCGGACATTGTTTTTACTCTCGTCTTGCGTCGCGTAATCATTGAACGAAACTAATGGCACATTATTGCTGTTAGTCACTAATTTATCAGATGTATCATCAACCACTGCAGCGGGTGTTTCCACTGTCGTGGTTTGATGATCATCCACAGTAATTCCTGGTAATGGTGTATCGGGTATTTCGGGTGTAGATGGTTTTGCAATAATTTTTGTGGGTGTTTCAGGAGTATAGACCGAAGCTTCTTTGTCCACAAAAATCTCAAATGTATCGTTAACGGTATTGCCAGTGTTATCTGTTACAGAGACTTCTATTTTGAGTAAGGTGTTTGCATTATCTTTTAAGGGGGTGCCGCTAAAAGTGTGTGTGGATGCATTAAATGTTAACCATGCGGGTAGGGCGCTGCCATCAGATAAGTGCACATTGTAGGTGAGCGCATCGCCAGTATCATCATCATGAAAGGTATTTGTTGGAATAACAAAATTGAACGGTTGATTGATGGTGATGATTTTGTTGTCGATGGTATTTGCAACAGTTGGAGCATCTGGCGTATTGATTATTACAATATCAAACGCTGTATTAATTGTACCGCCATGTCCGTCATCAGCGATTACTTGAATGGAAAGTGTGCCCACATCTGCATTCACAGGCGTGCCGTTAAACGTGCGTGTCGCTGCATTAAAACTTAACCATGAAGGCAATGCTGCGCCGTCAGATAATGTGGCAGAATAAGTTAACGTGTCAGCGGCATCGACATCGTTAAATGTGTTGGATGCAAACTGAAAATTAAATGCCGAATCTTCATTGGTGGTTTGATTCGGAATCACATTGGCAACGGTTGGTGCATCATTGCTGTTAAGTACAGCAAGATTAAACGTATCGCTAACGGTGCCACCGAGTCCATCATTCACCGTAACTTGAACAGCGATAGTACCTACATCGTTATTGTCAGGTGTGCCGCTAAAGGTGTGGGTGTTTGCATTAAAACTTAACCACGCTGGCAGTGCGCCGCCACCTGATAATGTGGCTGTATATGTCAGTGTCGAACCCGCATCTACATCAACAAAGGTGTTGTTAGGAATTTGATAAACAAACGCAGAATCTTCCGTCGCATTTTGATTGGGGATTGCATTGGCGACAATTGGCGCATCATTGGTGTTGGCGATAACAATATCAAAACTGCTTGTGACAGTGCCGCCATGACCATCATTTGCGATGACTTGCACGGTGGTAATGCCTACATCGGCATTAAGAGGTGTGCCACTAAAGGTGCGAGTGTTTGCATCAAAGCTTAACCACGATGGTAATGCACCACCGCCCACTTGTGCGGTGTACGTTAGCGTATCGCTCACATCAACATCTGCAAAAGTATTGGCGGCGAAGGTGTAGTTAAACACAGAATCTTCAGTCGCTGTTTGGTTGGGAATTGCATTGGCAACTGTGGGAACGTCGTTGCTATTAATAACAACAAGATTAAACGTATCACTGGCGGTGCCACCCAATCCATCATCTACAGTAACTTTTACAGCAATGGTGTTTACATCATTGTTGTCAGGTGTGCCACTAAATGTGTGAGTGTTTGCATCAAAACTTAACCACGCAGGTAATGCTCCACCGCCAGATAGTGTGGCGGTATACGTGAGTGTTGAACCTACATCCACAGCAACAAAAGTATTGTTAGGAATTTGATAAACAAATGCAGAATCTTCAGTCGCATTTTGATCGGGAATTACATTGGCGACTGCAGGTGCATCGTAAGTGTTAGCGATAACAATATCAAACACATCGCTAACGGTACCACCCTGACCATCATTCGCGATAACTTGAACGGAGAGTGTGCCTACATCAGCATTTAGTGGAGTGCCACTAAAGGTGCGTGTGTTCGCATCAAAACTTAACCATGATGGAAGTGGGCCACCGCCAACTTGCGCGGTATAGGTTAACGTATCGCCAGCATCAATATCATCAAAGGTGTTTGATGCAAATTGAAAACTGAATGCAGAATCTTCTGTTGCACTTTGATCAGGAATTGCATTCGCAACGGTGGGGGCGTCATTGGTGTTAGCAATAATGATATCGAAGGTATCGTTAATAATGCCGCCATTACCATCGTTCGCGGTAACTTTTATCGTAACTGTACCGACATCGACATTGGTTGGAGTTCCGCTAAAAGTGCGAGTGTTTGCATCAAAACTTAACCATAAGGGTAAAGCTACTCCGCCGGATATAGTCGCTGTGTACGTTAGCGTATCACCGGTATCCAGATCACTAAATGCGTTAGAGGAAAATTGGAAATTGAATGCAGAATCTTCTGTTGCGATTTGATCTGGAATTGGATTGGCAACTGTCGGCGTATCATTGGTATTGGCGATAACAATATCAAACGTATCAAAAATAGTACTACCATTGCCATCATCAGCGATGACTTTAACTGCAATCGTTCCCACATCAGCATTCACAGGTGTGCCGCTAAACGTACGTGTTGCTGCGTTAAAGCTTAACCACGCGGGCAATGCAGCGCCGTTAGATAATGTTGATGTGTAAGTTAATGTATCGCTTACATCAATATCATTAAATGCGTTGGATGCAAATTGAAAACTAAATGCTGAGTCTTCAACAGCGGCTTGGTCGGGAATAGCATTTGCCACTGTTGGTGCATCATTGGTGTTGGCGATAACAATATCAAAGGTGTCTGCAACGGTGCCGCCATGATGATCATTTGCTGTGACTTCAACAGAAATCGTACCGACATCTGCATTCAATGGTGTACCACTGAATGTGCGCGTTGCGGCGTTAAAAGTTAACCACGAAGGCAATGCGGCGCCACCAGATAATGTAGCGCTGTAGCTTAAGGTATCACCGACATCGACATCGCTAAAAGTGTTAGATGCAAACTGAAAACTAAATGCAGAATCTTCTGTCGCATTTCTATCGGGAATTATATTTGCAACCGTGGGTGCATCATTTGTATTCGCAATAACAATATCAAATGTATCGAAAACAGTACCACCTAATCCGTCATCAGCGACGACTTTAATGGAGAGTGTTCCCACATCGGCATTGGTAGGAGTACCGCTGAAGGTACGTGTTGCTGCATTAAAACTTAACCATGCGGGTAGAGCGCCACCACCTGCCAGTGTCGATGTATAAGTGAGCGTAGCGCCAGTATCCACGTCATCAAAACTGTTGGCGGGGAATTGATAATTGAACGCAGCATCTTCCGTTGCATTTTGGTCTGGAATAATATTCGCAACCGTCGGTGCATCGTTGGTGTTTGCGATAACAATATCAAAAGTATCGGCAATAGTGCCGCCATTGCCATCATCTGCAGTGACTTCAACAGAAATTGTCCCTACATCCGCATTCAATGGTGTACCACTGAAGGTGCGAGTTGTGGCATTGAAACTTAACCATGCAGGCAATGCTGCGCCACCGGATAGCGTAGCGGTGTAGCTTAAGGTATCACCAACATCGACATCACTGAATGTGTTAGATGCAAATTGAAAGCTAAAAGCAGAATCTTCTGTAGCGTTTTTATCAGGAATCGCATTCGCAACGGTTGGTGCATCGTTTGTATTGGCAATAACAATATCAAACGTATCAAATACGGTGCCGCCATTACCATCGTCCGCTACGACTTTGACAGAGATAGCTCCCACATCTGAGTTGGTGGGTGTACCACTGAACGTACGAGTCGCCGCATTAAAACTTAACCATGTGGGTAGAGCGCCACCGCCTGCTAAGGTCGATGTGTACGTGAGAGTATCTCCCACATCGACATCGTTAAAACTGTTAGCCGGAAATTGAAAACTAAACGCAGCATCTTCAGTTGCATTTTGATTTAGAATAATATTCGCAACGGTTGGTGCATCGTTTGTATTCGCAATAACAATATCAAAGGTGTCGGCAATCGTGCCGCCATTGCCATCATCTGCAGTGACTTCAATAGAAATCGTACCGACATCCGCATTCAATGGTGTACCACTGAAAGTGCGAGTCGTGGCATTAAAACTTAACCATGAAGGCAATGCTGCGCCACCGGATAAGGTAGCGCTGTAACTTAATGTGTTGCCGACATCTACATCATTAAACGTATTGGATGCAAACTGAAAATTAAATGCTGAATCTTCTGTGGCGTTTTGATCGGGAATTGCATTTGCAACGGTTGGAGCATCGTTAGTGTTGGCGATTACGATATCAAACGTATCAAATATAGTACCGCCATTGCCATCATCTGCTACGACTTTGACGGAAATAGTTCCCACATCTGAGTTGGTGGGTGTTCCGCTAAACGTGCGTGTCGCCGCATTAAAACTTAACCAAGCGGGGAGCGCACCACCGCCTGACAATGTCGATGTGTAAGTGAGAGTATCGCCGACATCGACATCGTTAAAACTATTTGCTGGGAATTGATAATTGAATGCCGCATCTTCCGTCGCATTTTGGTCTGGAATAATATTCGCAACCGTTGGTGCATCGTTTGTATTCGCAATAACAATATCAAATGTATCGGCAATCGTGCCGCCATTACCATCATCCGCAGTTACGTCGATAGAAATTGTGCCGACATTTGCGTTAGTGGGTGTGCCACTGAATGTACGCGTTGCAGCATTGAAACTTAGCCACGCAGGTAGAGCACCACCACCGGATAAAGTAGCGCTGTAACTGAGGGTATTACCCACATCGACATCGCCAAAAGTGTTCGATGCAAATTGAAACGTAAATGCAGAATCTTCAGTGGCATTTTGATCGGGGATTACATTCGCGACCGTTGGTGCATCGTTTGTATTGGCAATAACAATATCAAAAATATCATTGCCAGTTCCGCCCAAACCATCATCAGCGATAACTTTAATGGAGAGTGTTCCCACATCTGCATTTGTTGGTGTGCCACTAAACGTACGAGTCGCCGCATTAAAACTTAACCATGCTGGTAAGGCACCGCCACCCGATAAAGTTGCTGTGTAAGTTAGTGTAGCGCCGGTATCGACATCGTTAAATGTGTTGGCAGGAAATTGAAAATTAAACGCAGCATCTTCGGTTGCGTTTTGATCGACAAGCGCGTTAGCAACGGTAGGTGCATCGTTGGTGTTGCTGATAACAATATCAAATACATCTGAGATAGTAAGGCTACCATCGTCAGCAATTACTTCGACAGAAATAGTACCTACATCGCCATTCAATGGTGTTCCACTGAAGGTGCATGTTGCTGCGTTAAAACTTAACCACGAGGGTAATGGAGCGCCGCCAGATAATTGTGCGCTGTAAGATAGTGTATCGCCATCAACATCATTAAACGTATTGGATGCGAATTGAAAATTAAAGGCTGCATCTTCGTTAACGGCTTGGTCGGGAATTGTGTTCGCAACAGTAGGTGCAAAGTTGGTGTTGGTAACGGTGATATTAAAAGTATCGCTAGCACTGAGTAAGCCATCATTTGCTGTTACTTCAACAGCAATAGTACCGACATCGCCAGGTTGTGGCGTTCCGCTAAAAGTACGAGTGTTTACATCAAAACTTAACCATGCTGGTAATGCACCACCGCCAGATAGTTGTGCGGTGTATGTGAGTGTATCGCCATCAATATCGGTAAACGCATTCGCAGCAACTTGATAACTGAATGGATTTAATTTCACTACCGATCTATCCGGAATCGCATTGGCAACCGTAGGTGCATCGTTAACGTTGGCGACCACAATATCAAACGTATCGTTGATAGTGCCGCCATGCCCATCATTTGCCGTTACTTGAACGGAGATAGTGCCCACGTTAGTACTGAGTGGTGTGCCGCTAAAGGTGCGTGTGTTTGCATCAAAGGTTAACCACGCGGGTAATGCACCACCACCTACCGTAGCGGTGTAAGTAAGCGTATCGCCTACATCAACATCAGCAAATGAATTGGACACGAATTGAAAACTAAACGGAGAATCCTGTGTGGCATTTTGATCGGGAATTATATTTGCAACCGTTGGTGCATCGTTGGTATTGGCGATAACAATATCAAACGTATCAAATACAGTTCCGCCATTGCCATCACTAGCGGTAACTTTTACAGAAATAGTGCCGACATCGGCATTAAGTGGGGTACCACTAAATGTGCGTGTCGCGGCGTTAAAACTTAACCATGCGGGCAATGCACCACCACCGGCCAATGTTGATGTATACGTTAACGTATCGCCAACATCAACATCGTTAAATGTGTTGGATGCAAATTGAAAACTAAATGCGGAATCTTCCGTTGCATTTTTATCAGGAATTAAATTCGCGACCGTTGGTGCATCGTTTGTATTCGCTGTGACAATATCAAACGTATCGCTAATAATTCCGCCGTGACTGTCATTCGCGGTCACTTCAACAGAAATAGTACCCACGTCCGCATTGAGTGGTGTGCCACTAAACGTACGCGTCGCTGCATTAAAACTTAACCAGGAAGGTAGTGCTGCACCGCCTGATAATGTTGCTGTATACGTGAGGGTATCGCTTACATCCACATCATTAAAAGAGTTGGACGGAAATTGAAAACTGAATGCAGAATCTTCAGTCGCATTTTGATCTGCAATCACATTTGCAACGGTAGGTGCATCATTGGTGTTCGCGACTACAATATCAAAGGTATCAAAAATGGTTCCGCCGTTGCCATCACTAGCGGTAACTTTTACAGAAATAGTGCCTACGTCTGCATTGAGTGGAGTACCACTAAATGTGCGTGTCGCGGCATTAAAACTTAACCATGCTGGCAAAGCACCGCCGCCAGCTAATGTCGATGTGTAAGTTAAGGTATCACCGACATCGACGTCGGCAAATGTGTTGGATGCAAATTGAAAACTGAATGCGGAATCTTCTGTGGCATTTTTATCGGGAATTAAATTTGCAACCGTTGGTGCATCATTGGTGTTGGCTGTAACAATATCAAAGGTATCGTTAACGGTAGTGCCATGGCCATCATTGGCTGTCACTTGAACAGAAATAGTGCCTACATCGGCATTGAGTGGTGTGCCGCTAAACGTGCGTGTCGCTGCGTTAAAACTTAACCAGGATGGCAGTGCAGCGCCTCCGGATAAAGTCGCGGAGTAAGTCAATGTATCGCCAACATCGACATCAGCAAACGTATTGGATGCAAATTGAAAACTGAATGCAGAATCTTCCGTTGCATTTTGATCGGGGATCACATTCGCAACGGTAGGTGCATCATTGGTGTTCGCGACTACGATATCAAATGTATCGAAAATGGTTCCGCCATTGCCATCACTTGCGGTAACTTTTACAGAAATAGTACCGACATCGGCATTGAGCGGTGTTCCGCTAAATGTGCGTGTCGCGGCATTAAAACTTAACCATGCTGGCAAAGCACCGCCGCCAGCCAATGTCGATGTGTAAGTTAATGTATCACCGACATCAACATCGTTAAATGTATTAGAAGCAAATTGATAAGTGAACGCAGAATCTTCAGTGGCTGTTCGATCAGGAATAGCGTTTGCCACTGTGGGCGCATCATTGGTATTAGACGTAACAATATCAAAGGTATCGCTAACGGTACCGCCGTGGCTGTCATTTGCAGTGACTTGTACTGAGATGGTTCCTACATCTGCATTGAGTGGTGTACCGCTAAAAGTGCGTGTCGCTGCGTTAAAACTTAACCAGGAGGGTAGTGCTGCGCCACCCGATAAAGTTGCAGAGTAGGTCAGCGTATCGCCGACATCAACATCGGCAAATGTGTTGGATGCAAACTGATAGCTGAATGCAGAATCTTCCGTCGCAGTTCTATCTGGAATGACATTGGCTACTGTAGGTGCATCATTAGTATTGGCAGTGACAATATCAAACGTATCAAAAACAGTTCCGCCATTGCCATCGCTTGCGGTGACTTTGACAGTAATCGTGCCTACGTCAGCATTGAGTGGTGTACCGCTAAACGTACGAGTTGCTGCGTTAAAACTTAACCATGCCGGTAATGCGCCACCTCCGGATAACGTTGCGGAGTAGGTTAAGGTATCACCCACATCTACATCGGCAAAAGAGTTGGATGCAAATTGAAAGCTGAATGCAGAATCTTCAGTGGCAGCTTTATCGGGAATTAAGTTTGCAACAGTAGGTGCATCGTTTGTATTGGCGGTAGTGATATTAAATGTATCGGTTATTGTTCCGCCTTGGCTATCATCGGCGGTCACTTTTACTGCAATAGTGCCTACGTCGCCGTTAAGTGGTGTACCACTAAAGGTGCGAGTGGCAGCATCAAAACTTAACCATGAAGGTAGAGCTGCACCGCTCGATAATGTAGCGGTGTAAGTCAGTGGATCTGCATCTGAATCCGCAAAGGTGTTGGAGGCAAATTGAAAACTAAATGCGGAATCTTCAGTGGCATTTTTATCGGGAATAGCATTGGCAACCGTGGGTGCAGTGTTATCGTTTGCGACAGCAATATTGAATGTGTCGGTAATGCTGGCTGATCCATCACTGGCAGTTACTTTGACTGCAATAGTGCCTGAATCATTACTGCCCGGTGTTCCAGAAAATGTACGAGTACTAGCGTTAAAGCTTAGCCAGGACGGCAGCGCCGCACCACTGGATAATGTAGCGGTATATGTTAAATGGTCGCCAACATCGTTATCTTTAAATGCTGTCGACGAAAAAGAAAAGTTAAACGCTGAGTGCTCAGTTGCTGTTTGATCGGGGATAGCACTATTGACGAACGGTGTCTGATTCGTGTCGTGGTACGCGAGTAAAAAAGCGAGATCTTGACTGCTGTTGTGAGTACCATTAACAATAAATTCTGATCCATTCCATTGGTTTGAATTGTTGTAATTAACCGCTACTTTTGCATCGCTACCTGAACTGTATATTTGGATAATGTAAGTTTGATTGTCATTAAGATTGTAACTGCTGAAATTAAATGAATACCAATCAAAACTGGTTGTTAATGAAGATGATGATATGGTATCTGAGCGCAAAACCGCGCCATCCCATGAGTTGCGCAAGGTCAATGTAATGGTTTGCGCTGCTACGCCAGCGATGGTTTTTAATTGCACTGCAATCTGATTAACAGCATAGGTTGCACCTGGGCTATCGAAGAGAAAGTCTTGCCCGACATTACTTGTACCTGTAAAGGTTTGGCTCGTATTTCCTGTCGAAACATAAATGTAGTTGCTGTTGGCTAATAGTAAATCCCAGTCCTGCTGTGTTTGTGCACTTATAAGTACATTGGTCTCTATACTGCCGTAATGAATTTCTAAATCCCAATCCCCACCGCGCAATGCACTGCCGGTTAAGTCATTACTCGCTGCCACATCTGCTTGTGTTAATTCGCCAATCTGTGCGATTAATTGTTGCCCTGCATCAGTCGATCCGACATCACAACCATAAATTAAAATATCGGCATTGGTGCTGAGCGATCTTTGCCATGCGGTAAGTTCGTCTGCATAGTTATCAAGCGTATTTTGGTTAACAGCGGCGTTACCAAGTTGGAATGAACCAGCATTACCGTGAGTAATTAAGTGAATTGCCGCAACACCGGTTTGGTTGGCGAGAGTATCTGTAATTTGTTGAACACCATTTTCATCAGGGTTCAAATAAACAATCGTAATATTTTGATTACTATTGTTGTCCTGAATATCTTTTACCAGTGCTTGATAGTTCTCTACCGTAGTATCAACAAATACAAACACAGGAGGATTGGCGGCAACTGTTTCTGCATTTACATCAGTAGGTGTTTGGCTTGCCATTGCCTGAACATCTGCCTTGGCCATGGCGACCAATCCAGTATCGATAACATCTATGGTTGGTTTTGTCGGCTCTGCCGTAGTGGTAAGACCGGGTGAATCGGGAACATCACTGGCCGCAGCTTTAAGGGTAATGTCAGCCACAGCAGGTAAAGGTGTTTCGATAGTTGTTTGAGTAGTTACAGCGGTTGTATCAGCTTGATGCGTTGAGGAATCTTGAGTTGCACTGATTGTATTATTAGAAGCGTCAGCGGCGTCAGGAGTATCAGTGGTGACGATCAATGGTTCATCGGGCAAGGCGTAAACGTGGGTAAGATCAATATTGTCCGCAGCGTGGGCAAGGTAATCCACATCGGATGCGCTATCGTGAAAAACAGCAATATCCGCCGTTGCAGAAAACATAAGCCGAGGCTCTAAGGCCTCAACAATCATGCGACGCTGACGTGGTAGTTTGGACATAATTGCGTTACTGCTGCGATATCTACACGAAAACCCCAACCGTATAGATAGAAATTAAAAGCGTTGTATATAGTAGTGTAGGTTAGGGTTTGGGTGGCGTCACGGTGCGTGCGTCAAGTAAATTCATATTGACGCCCGGAAAGCTGACGCGACATTTCAGGCCGCTGGGTAACTTGTTGCCAGGGTTGGCAAATGAAAGACGAATACCGAAAGTATTACTAGGCCCATCAATGACTTGGTCCACGAGTACGACTTCAGCTTTATAGGGGGTATCGGTTAAACCGAGCTCAGGTGTTACGGTGGCAAACATGCCAGTTTTAATCAGGCCGTAAAGATTAGCAGGTGCGTAAACTTCCACTTTTAGCGGGTCTAACTGCGCGAGCTTAAGAACAGGATCAAAATCAATATGTTCACCAGGCTCTTTGTGGCGAGCAATCACCACGCCATCAATGGGGCTAACCAAGCTGCGCCGTTGTAAATCTGCCAGTGAACGTTTGTACTCTAAAGTGGCTTGGCGTTTGCGATCCAATGCCTGTTGTAATTGTTGCGCCGCAATGGACTGTTCTGTGGTGGCTTTATCCAGCTCGGCGGAAGAGGCAGCTTTTTTTTCGTAGAGATTGGTAACACGCGCTAATGAACGCTTACTAAATTCCAGCGCTAATTGCTGTGCTTCTACATCACTATTCAGTTCTGACTGTGCTTGACGCAAATCGGCAGTGGCTTTTTCCACACTTGCATCAAGGCGGGCAAGCGTTTGGCCTTTGCTAACTTTATCGTTTTTTTCGACCAATACTTCGCTGATAACGCCTTCCACGGCGCTACTCATTTCGACAACCACTGAAGGTTCAATTCGACAATTTAATTGTGCTGGTTCGTGAGCCTGTGCGAACACGTCGCAGGCTAGCACGGAGAGAACCAACAATAATGATCTGTTTTGCATGTTAATTCCGCAAATATCAAATGAACTTTTTATAACTATAGTAGCAAATTAGTACTATTACGAAAAACTGCGAATAAAAATTTGTTGTATCGCTCTGTATAGTTGTAAGGCTAATGGTTTGGCGGGATGTATGAATTTAACATACGCTCGCTCGCCGTAGCGGCCTTGTTGATGATAGTCAGGAATACTAAGATCAACCAAAAAAATATTATCGGCAACATGAGTTCCATCCGGGTGAGCAGTATCCACCGCTAAACGGCCTCCACCCTGAACTCCCAACACAGGGCTTGGCAACACGACGGTTGCCGCTGGCACCTGTTGACTGACTTGAGCCGATAATAGCTGCGATGGATTTGCCGCTAGTTTCACTTCTACACGAACCACGGATTCGCGGATTAAACCAATTTCTTGCTGTGTTACAGCTGCACGGATTCGTACGGCATCTACTTTGTCGATAATGCCAATACTCTCGCCTTGCTTAAGGTAGCTGCCGATTAACTCATGGTTTGTGGATATTCTGAAATAGCCAGTGCTGGGGCTACGTACTAACAAGTTATCGACACGTTTTTGCAAAAATTCAATTTCATCTTTAATGCTTTTAATGTTTTCCAATAATAACTGTGCTTGAGCGCGATCATCGGCCCAAGCTTCCTGATAGCGGGCTTCATATTCATGTAGTGATGCCTGTTTAAAAGCAAGTTCGGAAGGAAGTGATGTATTCATCAGCCTAAGTAAAGGTTGCCCTTGTGTAACGCTTGCACCATTGGCTACTAACAGCTCTACAATTTCTCCGCTGGATTCTGCTTTGACTCGCGCATCATCCGGCAGCCACAACACACCTTCTGCGGATGTAGACATAGGTACTGGTATTGCGACAAAACAGATTAATAATATTGCAGCAGCGCTTGATGCTACTGCGATAGCACGTTTACGCGATTTTTCTAACGGTTTGCCTTTTGCAAGAAAGAGAAGGTATTTGCTAAACGGCCATAACAGTTGAAATGTAATGAGCCAAGCACCTACCACTAAACCTAATTGTGGGAAGTGATTAGTGACGAGCAAAATAATCACAAACAATACAGAGAGGCGATACATAAAAGACGCCACACTATAAATGACTAACAACCAACCTTCGAGTGCGCTGGATGCAGTCGCAAATAATCCTTTCATGCCATAGGCGTAACGGCGAACTAGATAACTTAACTGTTGATTGGCGCGGCTTCCCAGATTGGGTACATCTAATAAATCGGTAAATAAATGATAACCGTCAAAACGCATTAATGGATTGCCATTAAAAAATAGCGTTGAAACTCCACCGATAATCATAATGTTGTAAAGAATATCGCGCAGTAAACCTGGCTCTAATTGCAGCCACAATAATAGCGACAACGCAGCAAAAAATATTTCCACTGCCATACCTGCAGCGCTAACCATCATGCGTTGTGTTTTGGAGGGAAATGCGGTGGCTGCGCTGGCATCAACATAAGGCATAGGTGTGCCCATGATAAATACCAAGCCGAACTCATTTACGTGGCCGCCCCAGGCTTTTGTAAATAAACCGTGCCCTAATTCATGCACAACTTTGAGTAACGGATAAGTAAACCACAGCAATAATAAATTTCCGGGCGATAAAATTCTGTCGAGCTGCCCGTGAGTTAATTGTGTCCAGTGATTGCCCGCTTCCAGCAGTGCATAGCCGACAATCAGTAACCAAATAATCCCCATTGTTCGCGTTGAGATTAGCCGTGCGAGCGGCATCATGCGTGCGAGTAATCGGTCAGGATTACCAAGCGTAATTTTCCATGTCAGCGGGTTTACTAATAAACTCATCCAGCGCTGTTTGGATTTTTGTTTTTGTCGAGTGAATAATTCTTGCGTGTTTGGCGGTATATCGCACAGCAATAAATCGGCAACATGCAAATATTGCATGAGATGCGTTAATTCTTCGCGGGTAGGGACTTCTTCAGGATAATCGTAAAGCTCTGGTGCGGAAGCAGCATCTAAAATTTGCTGCAACGTTTTTCGCCCATCCATTAAGCACAATAAAAGATAAGCTGATGGGCTTAAGCGATGGAAGCGCCCGTTGCTGTTATCTTGCAACAAATACCAGCGCTCATTATTGTAATCGCGACGTTGAAATTGAATGTGGCGCGGCAATGACGGGCGCAGGTTCGCGATTTTTTTCCAAACATTCGACTCTGCCATATGCGTTATCTCACCACCACAGCTTTAAGCTGATCCAGTGCCAGATGTCGTGAAACCAAATCCATCCCAAGCTGCGTTTGCCGGCGATGATTTTTCCAGTGCCTGTCATGCCCGGGCGCAGTATCGTTGTCTCACCTTTTAAGGTGGCTTCTACTCTAAAATAATTACGCCCATTTAATATTTCGCTAAGTGGTGTAATTGTTTTTACACTAAATTCAAAAACATCATGGGGTAGGCTGGTTAGTTTTACATGTCCTATTTGGCCAACACTTAATGCAGCTATCTCGCGTTCATCTACCATGAGCTGTACAAGATAACCTTGCGCCGCGGCGATTTCGAACAGCATATCGCCTTGCTTGACGGGCGCACCTAGCGATTGCGAAATATCATCGGAAACAACGATGCCATCGCTTGGCGCTAATAATTGAATACGGCTCAGTTGTTGTTCAACTAAACGTAATTGAATGTTGGCTTGATCCACTTGTGTATCGGCGATGGCCGCGGCAACGCGATTAGAGTTGGCCAATGCCGTGTCATACTCATGTTGATACTGTAGTGCTTGGCTTGCTAATTTACGGCGTTGCAGGCTCAGCTCATCGTCGTTCAATTGAGCGAGAACATCGCCTTTTTTAACGATGTCACCTGGGCGAGCTTTTATACTTTTTAAATATCCATCTTGCGGCGAAACCAACAAATGCTTGTACGCACTTTTTAAACTTGCATCGCTACTGATTTGATAATCGGTAGGAATAAATAACACAGCAATAAATGCCACTACAGCAATACCAATAGCTTTTAACGCGGTGTGTTGTGAACCAAACCAACGAGTGGTTTGCAGCAATATGGTTTGCTTAATACCTTGCCATAAACCAGCAGAGGCACTTTTCTTTAAATCTAAAATATGGGTGATGAGCGGAAGTTGCGATTGTATAAATTCTTGTTGTTCAGGACTGATTCCGTTCTCTTGGGATTTTTCTAGGATAATAACGCCCACAATGCGTTTGTCTTTGCGCAATAAAAAGCTATGTACACTTTGTAACGATTGTTCTATTAACAGTTGCGTATGGTTGCGTTTAATTTGTGTAGCGGCATCTGCTTCTGGTACAGCTTCATGTGCGACACAATGAATATTCATGCCTTGATCGCTGGCTTCATTCATCGCATCGACTAACAACTGCATAGCGTGGGTGCGTTTGTCAAAATTGGCTGAGAAAGAAACAGCATCCAGTGCAATACCGCTAGACGTTTGCCAGCCCAAGCTCACTCGCGTGCAGTGCAGTTGCGTTGCGAGTAAATTAACTAAGCTGATGGCCGTTTCTTGTGGAGAGTTTTCTTTGAGTAAGTTTTCAATCAGTGGCGACTGGGGCGCTATTGGTGATGTGCTATGTGTTGCAGCAGAGTTGTTAGCTGTAATGGTGGTGTTGGCTTGTGAGGTGCTTTTTGAATGTTCATAAATCAGAAATTGTAACCAAATTAGCCCACGTGACAATAACTCTACTGCGAGCTTTGTGTCTTTATTATTGCTGCTAGCAATATTCATAACTACGGCGCCAAAATGCTTACCGTTCACTATGACCGGTTGGCCTAAGAGCATGCGCTCATCATCAAGTTTAACTAAATGAATTCGTTGTTTGCGTGATACCTCTTGCAGTGCATCAGTGATGGATGCCGGGAGTAAATCCGTTGCGGGCCATTGCGCTAATAGTTGATGCGAACCATCATCTTGAGTGCTGGCCAAAACAGCCTGTGTCACCTTATGCTGCATTTGGCACTGTAGTTTGAGCCAAAGTTCGATAGACGCTGTTAATGAATTCATGGGGGTTTGGTATCAGTCGCGCTAGTATTATTAGATTAAATCCTTCGTATATTTGATCATGAAAGATCTTAGGTGGCGAGTTTGACGTGTTGTCTTCTTTTTAGTGCTTCCACCAATCCTTATTATAGAGCTGAGAATAAATCAAATATAACTATGACGCCAGCTTTCATTCTAGATGGGGTATGTTTACATTTTATATGAAGGTTTGAAATAAAAATGATGGTTCGTTGCTTGAAATTGTAATTTATTCTGCTAGTTGCGCAACATCGGAGCTCGATAAAAAATTATGGCTGGGTTTTTCGTGATTTGCTGTAACAGTAAAATAAAAACTTTCCAATAGTTTCGATGGTGAATTCTGTTCTTACTGTGTGAAAGATTTCAAATGCATGTTGCGCGCCTTCAATTTCTGCATACAAAACGGGTGAGTCGCTCTTTTCTTTTAATGCGTTTACAAAGAGACGAGTTTTTTCTACGGGGGCAAGGCAATCATTATCGCCTTGAATGATAAACATCGGGGGCGCATTGCTTGTGATTTGGAGTAGCGGCGATGCTTTGCGCCACATCTCTGGTTGAATGGAATATGCTGACGGCATGACATATCTCGTGAGAAGTTTATGTAGCCCAGAATCATTGACGTTTGGGGATGTGTTGGCGAAGTCATAAATTCCATACAGTGGCAATGCCGCTTGCACCTGTGTATCCGCATCTTCAAAGTCTGGCTGAAATTCCGGATCGTTTGCGGTGAGTGCGGCTAGCGCACACAAATGTCCTCCGGCAGATTCCCCTGTAATAGCAATAAATTTACCATCCCCGCCAAAATGTTCAATGTTTGCTTTGACCCAAGCAATCGCCATTTTTACATCTACGATGCAGTTGGGATAACGATGCGCAGGTGCAAGTCGATAATTTATGTCAACACAGATCCAGCCTTGTTGTGCGAGATAATGCAAAAGAGGCAGTGCTTGCTGCTGCTTTTTTCCAAGCATCCATGCACCGCCATGTACATGCAGTAGCACGGGGCGCAATTGTTGACGTGGCAAATTAGCTCTGTTTTGGTAAATGATATCCAATTGCTGTTGTGGGTGATTGCCATAAGCGATATCGCTAATACGCTCAACCCCTTCACGTTTAAATGAAAAGGGTTTTAGCCAGTTGCGATCTTCGCTAACGGCATTTGCGGTTATGCATAACAGTTCGTTCGGCTCTGCATTATTTTCATCATATTGATTACCTAGTCCCTGTAACAATGCATTTGCTAACACTTTTTTTGCGCGAAAGGTTTTTTTATGTAGGTCATACCATAAGCCGAGTGCGCCTGCCGATATGATTATTGAAAAAATGACGGGTAAATTAAGATAAAAATTATTGGTAATGGGAAAATCCGAAAAGAATATATTGCTGATGTAAAAAATCGTCACAAATATTTGAAACAACGCGAATAACCATGGTAATTCACTGGGTAACCAGCTTAATAAAAACCATAAAGCAGGTAGTACTTGCGATGTGGGGCAGCGAAATCGTGCGATCAATGCAAATCCTAGCATCAGTAAACTAAAAGTGAAAAATGACATACCCCTACCTGCGCAACATTGAAAATATCGACTGTAGTGTGCCATGTAAAACGTGGTTGCGCTTGTAAAAATATAGTGTGCTGAAGTGAGTGTTTGGTTGGTACGTCGGTAGATTTATCTTTTTTATGACCAAATAATTAGCGTTCCATAAGTTCGCGAAGGATGACTACGCATTTTTTTTGATTTCCGCTTATTTTGGTTTGATGGGTTTGTTTACTGTTTTTGTGCTAATAATTCCCTGCTGGGCAAGAGCTTCTTTTGTTAAAAATACAGCGTAATTAGCGGGCGTTATTTTTGATCCATAATGCCGTGCATAAATCTGTGTGAATTCTGCACCTACAAAAATAATTTGTGCGGAGTAATAAATCCAAAAGAGTAAAACAACTAAAGAGCCTGCTGCGCCGTAAGCTGAACTAAATGTACTTTTTCCTAAGTACAAACCAATTAAATATTTACCAATAGTAAAGAGCAATGCTGTAATCATTGCTCCAATAAGTACATCTCCCCATGCGATATTAACATCGGGCAAATACTTAAAGATTAATGCAAACAGTAATGTGATAACGCTAAAAGAAATAATAATATTGATAGCAGACCAGAGGTATCCCATTCCCGGTGATAATGTTCCCAGAATATTATTGAGAAATGCAAGGGCAGCGCTGATTACCAGTGAAACCAGCAACATAAATGCAATCCCCATCACCATACCAAATGATAGAAATCGACTAAAAATAAATGTTTTAAAATTTCTTTCTGGTTTTGGAGCAACTTCCCAAATTGTATTTAATGCATCTTGAAGCTGAATAAATACTCCTGTTGCGCCAAAAATTAATACCGCTGCGCTAATAATGGAGGCAATAACACTAACACTTTTTCCAGGTTGGCTTGCGCCTGCGATAACGGTTTCAATAACCTCTGCTCCTTGAGTTCCTATCAGTTGATGAAGCTGTTGCACGATCTGTCCTCGAGCAGCTTCTTCACCTAAAATACTTCCTGCAATAGCAATTACTAAAATCAATAACGGAGCTAGAGAAAATATGGTGTAGTAAGCAAGTGCAGCAGCTAGGCGCGAATCTTTATGCTCACTCCATTTTCTGAAGGTTTCTTTAATAATAAGAAAAATATTTTTTAAGTGCATAGTATCTTTTAAGTGCATAGTCATTGCTACCTTCGCTTGCAGCGTATGGCATCTCAATAAGAATTAATTGTGAGATAGAGTTATCCAATAATAAATATAACAAGCCTAATTAATCTATATCGTTCGCTAACGTACATATTTATTTATTCTACTCATTCAAGCTTCTCCATAATTAACCAATACATTAACAATTGCTGACAATTCAATTAATGCATAACGTTAGTATTTTTTAGTAAAGAACTTTTTTATAAAAGTTGCGTCAATATGCATATCAAGATAATGGAGGTTGTATGACATATCATAAAAAATCATCTGAATATGTGAGTGATACGAATTCAGATGTAGCAGTAGCGTCTACAGTAGCTGTGACAGGGTTTAAGCCATCAGCCGCACTACTTTCATTGGCGCGCTCAGGCCGCAGCGGTATTCGCAGGCGACAGGTAGCTATTTTAGTTGGCAAGGGCGTAGAGGCTGCTACTGTTAAAGCAATTTATACTGAGCTGCTAGCGGAGGGCGCAATGCCACGTTTTGTTGGCTCTCGGCAAGGAAAAATTGCTACCGCGGATAACGGTACATTGGATGTAGAAGTTTCGTTATATGACGGTGCATCGGTACTGTATGATGCGGTTGTAATTGCAGATGGCGATTTATCTGTGCAACAGCTCGCAAAAGATATCAATACACTGAATTTTATACGGCAACAATATCGCCATTGCACGCCTTTTTTAGCTATAGGCGCGGGCGCTCAACTTCTTGCAAAAGCGGATGTACCTTTAACCTTACCAAGTGGTTTAGCTGATCCAGCTCTTTTGGTAGAGTCAGCTTACGAATTGAAAAAAGCACTCGCTGCTTTCAAACGCACTTTGGCTATGCATTAATTTTTTGAGTGCGAACTAAGCGTGCCGGCGGCCTAAAATTATTTGGTGGGTTTTAACAGAAAAGGGAGTTTGAGTTTTCCATAACATATCAATCTATAATGCTCTTGAATCTCCCTTCTAATAATTCAAAATCATTTCTGAAATCATATATTCAGAAATATATTAAATCGTATATTTTTGGTTTTATTTTTGTTGTTAAAATAAGTAATTTTTATAGAAAGACTTTTGGCTCTATTTTTGTATTTATTGATGTTTGGAGATACATGAAAGCTTGTTTAGAAAGCAAAAAAGCCACCGATAGTTTCCTATCGGTGGCTTTTTCTCATCGTATGTAACCGAATTAATCAGTTAAAGACGATGGTTCAAAATATGGTAGCTAGAGGCGGACTTGAACCGCCGACCCCAGCATTATGAGTGCTGTGCTCTAACCAGCTGAGCTATCTAGCCATAGTCGAGGGCGCGTATTTTCGCGATAGTGCACCCCAAAGTCAACCCTAAAGCATGGGTTATGGGTGAAATTAACCTGTACCAGCAAAAAAAGGAAAATCTTCGCTGAATATTTAAGCGTTCTGGTGGGATCCGGCTGGGTTTTTAATTTAATCCATCGTTTATTGCGGGTATCATGCGTGGTTTGTTGGCGCCGTGCTTGGTTGCACATTTTTATACGATAAGGTTTACGATGGAATTTCTTGATTTAAAACCCCTCTCTCGAGCCAAAGGCGTGGTGAATTTGCCCGGATCGAAAAGTATTTCCAATCGCACATTGTTGCTGGCCGCGTTGGCGGAAGGTACTACGGAAATCCGTGATTTACTGAAGTCAGACGATACCGACCGCATGTTGGATGCATTGCGTACGTTGGGTGTGGGCGTCACTCATGTTGGTGAGAATGATTACCGCATTGCAGGGACTGGCGGTCAGTTCAGCGTGAAGGATGCCGATTTATTTTTGGGCAACGCCGGTACGGCATTTCGCCCTTTAACTGCGGCGCTGGCCTTGAGTGGCGGCACTTATAAGTTGCATGGCGTAGCGCGCATGCATGAACGCCCCATTGGCGATTTGGTGGATGCCTTGCGTCAAATTGGCGCGGACATTACTTATCTTGGTGAAGAGGGCTTCCCGCCATTGCTAATCAAGCCAGCGCATATTAGCGCTAAAGGTAAAATCAGCATTCGTGGTGATGTATCCAGCCAGTTTTTAACCGCGCTATTAATGGCATTGCCGATGACGGGCAAAGAAACGCACATTCAAATGGCAAGCGAACTGATTTCAAAACCCTATATTGAAATTACGCTAAAACTCATGGCGCAGTTTGGTGTAAACGTTATTCGCGATGGTTGGGAAGCGTTCACTGTGCCTGCGGCGATTTCCTATAAATCTCCTGGCAAGGTATTTGTTGAGGGCGATGCGTCTTCGGCATCTTACTTCCTTGCGGCGGGTGCCATTGGCGGTGGCCCTCTTCGTGTGCAAGGTGTGGGCGCAAACAGCATTCAAGGCGATATCGCTTTTGCCGAAGCGCTTGAAGCTATAGGCGTGACAATCACTAAAGGTGAAAACTGGATTGAAGCTTCTGCACCGAATGGTTTGCCGTTAAAAGCATTTGATCGCGATTTTAATCATATCCCTGATGCAGCGATGACCTTGGCAGTGGCCGCTCTGTTTTGCGATGGCCCATCACGTTTAACTAACATTGCCAGCTGGCGTGTGAAAGAAACAGACCGTATCGCTGCTATGGCAACTGAATTGCGTAAGCTGGGTGCGGTAGTAGAAGAGGGCGCGGATTGGCTTCGTATTACGCCACCTGAAAAACTTATTCCGAACGCTGTAATTGATACTTATGATGATCACCGCATGGCGATGTGTTTTTCATTGGCGACCTTTGGTGGTGTGCCGGTGCGCATTAATGACCCAAAATGCACCGCAAAAACGTTCCCGACGTATTTTGATGTGTTTGCTTCTGTGGTGAGCTAATCGCTAATTACGTCGTCAAATATTGCATCGCTTTTTAAATAACGCCCACAAAATTACTTTTGTGGGCGTTATTTTTTTGTGGCGCGCGATTAAATATAAATCCAGATTAAACGTTGATTCCGCTGTAATTTTCTCTGCCAAAAAATAAATTTCAATTCAAAGATCATTTCTCTATTTGAATGAAATGTGTCGATTTAGTTTGCACATATCTAAATATGCCCGCGCGTTTTTATTCACAAAACATCTACAAATCAATAAAGTATGTGATTGGTTTGGTTTTTGCTTTCCTCATCAAATCGTAAACTGACTTTACGCAATAAAGACGCGAGCGATTAAAAATTAACTATTTTTTGTCGCGTTGAATTGCATTAATAAGTTTATGTACATCAACAATACATTTTTACGTTGTTAATTTTTATAAGGAGAAAACGGATGTTTAGTATCATCAATCGTTATTGTGGGAAATTACTGGCTGTCGCTGGTTGCGTGTTTTTGTTGAATCAACATGCATTAGCGGTGGACTGGAAATCGGGCGTACCTCGTACCGCTTATGTAGATTTATTTGAATGGAATTGGTCTTCTGTTGCGCGTGAATGTGTGACTGAATTGGGGCCAAAAGGATATGCCGCAGTACAAGTGTCTCCACCGCAAGAACATATAACTGGTACAGAATGGTGGACTCGCTATCAGCCCGTGAGTTACAAAATTTTTTCGCGTGGCGGTGATCGCAAACAATTTGCGACTATGGTTCAAGCCTGTAAAGCAGTTGGCGTAGATGTGTATGTCGATCTTGTGATTAACCATATGGCGGGTGGCGCGAGCGGTGTTGGTGTTGCAGGTTCAACCTACGGAAATTATAACTTTCCTGCTGTCGGTTACACCGTTGATAGTTTCCATCAACCATTTTGTGTGATTCAAGGTTTTGATTACGACAATGTGCGCGCAAACGTAACGCAATGTGATCTTCCTGGGTTACCGGATCTTGATACGGGCAAAGCGGCTGTTCAAGATAAAATCGCGGCTTACATGAATGATTTGTTATCGCTGGGTGTTGCAGGTTTCCGTATCGATGCAGCAAAGCATATTAAGCCTGAAGAGTTGGCGGCAATTAAAGCCAAAGTGCCTGGAAATTATTTTATCACTCAAGAAGTGATTAAGGATGGTTCGCTGTACAACTCTGGCGATGTAAACCGTTATCCAGAAATTGGTACTGTTAATGAATTCAGTTACATGTATGCGATGAAGGATATGTTTTTAAATCTGTACGGATTTAATTTGTCGCGCTTACCAGAAGCGTTTGCTAATTGGGGTATGTACCCAAGCGATAAGGCAACGGTGTTTGTAAACAATCACGATACCGAGCGTAAATATTGCGATAAATTTGCATTGGGCGCGCAGTGTGATTCGTTGAATGTGTTTAATGGCGATCAACTATTTCTTGCTAACATTTTTATGTTGGCTTATCCCTATGGTTATCCGCAAGTGATGTCTGGATACAATTTCACTAATCATGATATGGGCCCCGTTAATCAGCCTTACAATGGTTTTGAATTAATTCCAAGTAATTGCAGCAGTGATCCACTGGCTATTGGGAAGTGGGATTGCGTGCATCGCGATAATCGTGTTGCCAATATGGTCGGTTTTCGTAACTTCACTGCCAATGCGCCATTGTTGAAGTGGAGTGCGGATGGCGAAAATCGTATTTCTTTTGCTCGTGGTAATAAAGGTTTTGTTGCGATTAACAATACGGCAACCGTATGGGATAAAACATTCAATACCGGTTTACCAGATGCAATATATTGCAATGTGTTGATCAGTAATTTTCCTGTAACAGGTTTCTGCCCGGAAAGCGCCAAGGTTAGCGTTGTTAATGGTCAAGTGATTGCATCTATTGCGCCGAATAGCGCGTTAGCATTGCATTTTGGCGCTATCGTAAAAGCAAATTCGTTAACAACGATTCCACCGATCAATGTTGAAGACAGCCTTAATCTTGCGCGTGGTCAAGTTGTATTTTCCAAGAAAACATTCTTTATAAGCCTGAAGTCTGCGTTAGTATCGGTTAGCGATGGCAGTCAAATCAGCGTCAATGGTGCTCCATTTACAAGTGCAGCTGTTACTATCAAACCGGCTCAAAGTATTGTTATTAAAACGACTGCACCTATCACTGATCACACTGTTAAATTAGTAAAAATTACTATCGGTAATAACAGCAGCTTGTGGAAAGTCGCAACCTCAGGTGTTGTGTGCAACGATGCTTATTGCCCAACGGTAACGCCATTGGATTACACACCCGCCACAATAACTGGCGGTAAACCTGTGACGCTTTTCTACATGGGTACCTTGGCAAATAGCGCAGCGGTTACTGTGCGTTGGGGACACAGTGGATGGAGTAATGTGACGGATACAGTGATGACTAAACGTGCCGATGGTTTTTGGTCTGTCACTATCACGCCACCCGCTAATGCAACGGCGATTAATTTTGTCGTAACCGATGGCACTAATTGGGATAGTAATGGCGGCGGCAATTGGAATTTACCTGTCACACCTGCGGTGGATACATCTGTAAAAATTACGTTCAAGGTGAATGCTGATGTTCTTTCTGGTGAGAGTGTTTACATCGTGGGAAATCGTCCGGAAATTGGCAACTGGAGTACTTCACCAAGTCCTTCACGTCAATGTACACAATCAGTTGCGCCGCAATGGATTTGCGTCATTACATTCCCGGCGGGCGGTGTAGGTATTGAATATAAGTACCAAAAAATTGGTAATGGTGTAACCACATGGGAAAATGGTGGTAACTATTCTTACTTGTTACCCACTACGAATGCCGAAGTGGATAACGGAGCATTTCGTTAATTAATCGCTGAAGTAGAACGCGTTAACCATAAAAGCCAGAGCGGTAGTAATGCCTTACTCTGGCTTTTATGTTTGTAGTGTCTGCGTTTTAAGCCTATGAATTAATTATGTTTCTGATGGTCAATTAACTCAGTTTCTATTATCTCTGCAAAACAATGGGTTAAATCTCGCAAAACGATAAGGGCGTACTATTCTTTAGTCAGGTAACGCCTGTAACGGTGTAATGATTGGTTTATGGTAATTATTTTCCATCCGACAACAATGAGGACGAACGTATGATGGCGCAAATTGCTACGGCAACGCTGGCAGAAGATATTATGTCAGCAGAATTGCTCACAGCTTATGAAGGCTGGACGATTCATCGGCTTGCTGAGTTTTTTATCAAGCACAAAATTTCTGCGGCGCCTGTTATTGCATCGGATCATGAGCTGGTTGGTATAGTTAGTGTCAGCGACGTCTTCCGCTTTAATAATATGGATGAGCGCGACAAGGGTCATATACTGCGTAATCATTATCGCGATAGTTGCGGGCAAGATATTAATGAAGAAGATTTGCGCAGTTGGGTAAAAGATGCGGATAAAAACTGCACCGTGCATCAAATCATGACGCCTGAAGTTATTGCTATAGACAAATACACCACCATTAAAGAAGTTACCGCTATATTGCTTGACCACCATATCCATCGTGTTTTTGTGACAGAAGATAAAAAAATCATTGGCGTAATTACCGTAATGGATGTATTGGGCGCACTGCAATTTATATAAATCGTTCAAGCGTCAGCTCTCTTTGAGTTGACGTTTCTTATTGTTCTGTTCAAATGTTATATCTGCTTGTGGTAATGTGTCGCCCATACATTAAATAGGATTTTTTATGTTTGTGGGTTTTGATTACGGCACCTCCAATTGTGCCATGGCACATATCAGCAATGGGAAACCACGTTTGATTCCATTGTATGAAAACAATTGTTTTGTTCCCTCCACTCTCTATGCGTTAGAGCGGCCTTTGATTGCTGAAGCTATCTGGCAAGCTTTGCCTGAGAACGATGATAAAAAAATATTTATGCAAACCCGCGCTTCTTTGCTGGGTCAATCGCGCGCAGCAAAGTTTGAACATTCGCTTGCACATGCGGGCGATGGTTTATTTTTTGGTCACGAGGCTATAGCGCATTATATTGCTGCACCCAGCGAAGGCTATTTTATTAAATCACCTAAATCTTTTTTAGGTGCTAGTGGCTTACGTCAGCAATCCGTCGACTTTTTTGAAGACGTAGTGACCGCCATGATGCTGAATGTAAAAAATCGTGCAGAAAAAAATATTGAGCAAACGATTACGCAAGTTGTTATTGGTCGCCCCGTTAATTTTCAAGGCATCAATGCGCAACTCAGTAATCAGCAAGCGCAAGCAATTTTGCTGGCGGCAGGAAAGCGTGCAGGATTTAAGGATATTGAATTTTTGTTTGAGCCTCTCGCCGCAGGTTTTGATTTTGAAACGAGATTGACTGATAACAAAAAAGTATTGGTCGTGGACGTGGGAGGTGGTACGACAGATTGTTCCATGGTTTTGATGGGGCCGGATCATATTAAACAGCTTAATCGCGAGCAGGATTTTTTAGGTCATACCGGTGAGCGCATCGGCGGTAATGATTTTGATATTCAATTTGCGCAGAAGTTATTGATGCCGGATTTTGGCATGCTGTCGCTATTGAAAAGTGGTTTACCCATGCCGTTTATGCCGTTTGTGAATGCGATGGCGATTAACGATGTTGGCGCACAGGCGGAATTTTATGATGTTAAAACCAGTCATCTAATTGAAAAGTTAATGCGAGAAACTACTGAGCCGCAATTGCTTGAGCGATTCCGTAACATGCGCGATGGCAAACATAATTTTGCCGTGGTTCGTGAAGCAGAAAGTGGGAAGATTGCGTTATCTAGTCAGGAGCGTTGCCAGGTAGATCTTGGATTTATAGAGTCATCCCTAATCCATGAATGTACTGCGCAAGAATTCGCAGAAGCTAGTGAAGTATTGTTGGATAAAATATCGGCGTTGATTTTGTCGGCGACCCAACAAGCCAGCAGTCAGCCTGATGTTGTGTATGTCACGGGAGGGAGTGCTAAGTCGCCCTTGATTCAGAAGGCGATACGGCAATTATTTGGTAACGATATTGCCATTGTGGATGGTGACCATTTTGGCAGCGTTGTAGCAGGCTTGAGTGTTTGGGCGGAGCGGATGTTTGAGGCTGGTTTGTAATTTTTAGGCAGGTTTGTAATTTGAGGTAAGTTTGTAAAATAAAGCGCTTCGGGTAAATTGATTACCCAAAGCGCTTTGGACTAATTGCTTGAGGCTGGTTAAAACTCGAGGTCTGATAAGGCGTCGTAGCCAAGTTGCTCTTTAATGCGTTTACGCTCCAGACGATCTTCGAGCTTGCGGCGCATTTCCAGAGTGTGCTGGCTGGCCTCTTTGCCGGTTAGCTTGGGCGTTACCTCATCATCTACGTCTATCCCAGCATCGCTTATGAGATCCGAATCTTGAGACTCTACATCAACAGACATGTGATTACTCCAGTGTCGACAGGTTGTGGTGTGTTAAGGGCGCTCGAAAAGTGATCTTTCTTGCGTGACCTTAGATTTGACCCGCGCTATTTACCATAGAGAAAATAAAAAAAAAAGAAAAATATTAAAAAATGGCGTAGTTTTTATCTTTTATAACTTTATATGCTCAAACTGAAATTAATTACACGATCCCCCCTTATAATGGCGGAAGTTATTAACAACAATGACGGTATGATCCGGCGGGTGAAGCAATGCTAGAGCGAGAGGTTATCGGTTGGCGCGAATGGGTCGCTTTGCCCGATTTAGGGATTGGCCACATTAAAACGAAAGTTGATACTGGTGCGCGTACCAGCGCCTTGCATGCTTTTTATGTCACGCCTTTTGAGCGCGATGGGGCGCCCTGGGTTCGTTTTGGTGTTCATCCGCTGCAATCGACTACCAGCAAAGCTATAGACTGCGAAGCGCCTGTAAAGGCTGTGCGCAGCGTAACTGATTCTGGCGGCCATACCGAGCTGAGGCATGTTATTGAGTCGACAATGATCATTAATGGCCAGGCACAAGCTATAGAGCTGACCCTAACTGATCGTGAAACGATGCGATTTAGAATGCTGTTAGGGCGCCGCGCGCTAAAAAGGCGTTTTGTGGTCGATAGCAACAAATCCTTTGTGTTGGGCGGCAGTACAACATTGCCCCCTTTTATTGAATCTTGAGCTCTAACTCGTTTATGAAAATAGCTATTTTGTCACGCAATCGCCATCTCTATTCCACCAAGCGTTTGGTGGAAGCCTGTACTAAACGAGGCCATGAGGTGCGTGTAATCGATATCCTGAAGTGCTACATGGATATCAGTTCGGCCAACCCTTCTATCTGGTATATGGGCGAAGAGCTGAAAGATTTTGATGCGGTTATCCCGCGCATTGGTGCGTCGGTTACGCATTATGGTTTGGCGGTCATTCGTCAGTTTGAAATGATGGGTGTTTATTGCCTAACCGAATCTGTTGCGCTCGGTCGGTCGCGCGATAAATTGCGCGCGCTGCAATTGTTATCACGCAAAGGCATTGGTTTACCTAAAACCAGTTTTGCCTACAATGTCCACGACACCAAAGAGTTAATCAAACTCGTCGGTGGTGCGCCATTAGTACTTAAATTATGTGAAGGCACTCAAGGTCGCGGCATCGTATTGGCTGAAACAGCCAAGGCAGCCGAGAGCGTTATCGAAGCCTTCCGCGAATTACGCGCTGAGTTTTTAGTGCAAGAATTTATCAAAGAAGCAAATGGCAGTGATGTTCGTTGTTTTGTCGTCGGCGGTAAAATTGTTGCAGCTATGCAACGCACCGCACAAGAGGGTGAATTCCGCTCCAACTTGCATCGCGGCGGAAGCGCTAAAGTCACCAAGCTCACGCCTGAGGAGCGCACTACCGCAATCAAAGCAGCACACACAATGGGCTTGCAAGTTGCAGGCGTCGATTTACTACGCTCCACTCGTGGCCCTTTAGTGATGGAAGTAAATTCATCACCGGGATTAGAAGGTATTGAATCTACAACTCGCAAAGATATCGCCGATATTATTATTGCGTTCATCGAAGAAAATGCACGACCACACAATAATAAAACGAAAGGGAAGGGGTAATGGAGGGTTATTGTCGTTTGGTATAAATTTACTACGATAGAAATACGGCAGGGTGAAACTCTACTCCCTATAGCCAAGCTCAGGGATTTCACTTTGAGTCTTTCTTGATTTTGGAAATGACTCAAAGTGTTCTATTTCGCCCAACGCAATTCCTTAGATATCGCCAGAATTATTTACAATAGGAGCTTTCAACTTTATAGTTTTTTGTTTCTTCTTTTGTAAAGTTACCAGTTGCATCTTTGATTATGTCGTACAGTTTTACGCCACAAGTTTCCTTTCCATTTGAAGTTTTTACGTAGTCATAAACGGCTTCGTAATTTGCGTCCGCTTTTGGAGTAAATGAAATTATTTTTCGGCACCAAGAATAAAGTATTGGACTGCTGGTTTCAGTGACGCCAGGAGTTATTCCAGTAATGCCAACCCCATTAAATTGAAAAGAAAACTCATTGCCAGCTGGAATGTAAACTTCATTCTGATGTGAGGCAGGAATTTTGTCATCGTAGAGTGGCATATCTAACCTGCTTAAGCTTCTTACTAGGTTAGCTTTTGCTCCTAAAGTGGCGATCTGAGGTAATGGTTTGTCAGAAACGCAACCTTTAGGATCAGTCACGCTAATGAAATTGTTGTTGCTTGGGACTGATAGTAGTCTTAACTTAGCATTTTCTTTTCCTTCGTGGGGCTTTAAATAGTTGTTTGCACAGCCCGTCAGAATAAATGCAATAAACATAAGCTTTAATAACTTCATTTCTTTCTCCTAGAGTGTTGTTGTGAACTAATAGCATAGTCTAGCTTCGAGTTAATCGACTGCTTTTAAATTATGGATTACTTTTGCTCAGAAAAATCACAAAACCGCTACTTTAAAGCTATTTAATGGGATTGGATGGAGTGATCGATTATGTTTTTTTAAATACTTTGTCTAGCAACTGCGTTTCTGTAAGAGGTTGCCCCTGCCATACAAATACTTGCTTTGCGCCTGTGCTCAATGCTGCTTCTTTAAGGATTCGTTCTTCGATCTCACAAAGCCCACCTTCTGTGTTGTAAGTTTGGTGTATTACCAGTGTAGGGCTGAAGCGGATAAATGATTTAGGGTAAACCTCAAAAACTCCTTTTTTTAAAACGTCTGCTGCAATTGTAAAATTAGCGATTGCTAACCTAGCATTGGAAAAATTTCCATGGACTTGTGCGGTTTTACCAGATTGGACATGAAGTAGCTTAAAGCGATCTTTTTCTATTTGTACATAGATGGTTTGTTCAGAAAATAGCACTCAAATACTCCTTGAGCATAATGGCTTATAGTTAATGCCAACTATATAGCTAGCCAATTTTTAATCCAAGCAATTTTTGGTAGCGAAAACTACAATCGTTTTTTACGCACCCATTTTGTAATTTTCCATCGGGATTACCGTGCCATCAAAGCTAAAATGGCCGCGATGGAAGTGGCTTTCAAATTGTTTGACGGATAGGGGTTTTGCGTAGAGGAATCCTTGTGCTTGATCGCAACCGTGTTGGCGTAACCAGTCTGCTTGATATTGGGTTTCTACGCCTTCTGCGATGACTCGTAATTTCATGCTGTGCGCTAAGCCAATGATGGTTTTTGCGATGGCGGCATCGTTGATGTCGTCGTGAATATCTTGCACAAAACTTTGGTCAATTTTGAGTTTTTGGATGGGGAATCGCTGTAAATAAGATAGCGATGAATAGCCTGTACCAAAATCATCAATCGATAAATTCAAACCCATTTTATTGAGTTGATTAAGTTGGTTGATGGTTTCGCCTGCGTGTTCCATCGCGCAGCTTTCGGTGATTTCTAATTCTAAATATTCTGCGTCTAATTGAGTTTCGCGCAGAATGGCTTCTACTTTGCCGGGGAAGTTTTTCTGTCGGAATTGGCGCGGCGAAAGATTGACCGCAATTTTGCCTACGTGTTTCCCTGCATCCAGCCAACGCTTTTGTTGGCGACATGCTTCGTGTAATACCCATTCACCTATTGGAACAATTAATCCTGTTTCTTCTGCAAGCGGAATAAAATGCGTGGGTGATATTAGGCCGCGCTCAGGATGTTGCCAACGCACTAATGCTTCAACACCCATTAGCACGCCGGTGTGCAAATCTATTTGTGGTTGGTAGTGAAGAATTAGCTGTTCTTGTTCGAGCGCGCGACGCAAATCATTTTCTAACAATAAATAATTTACGGCGGTTGCATTCATGCCTTTGGTGTAGAACTGGCAATTATTTTTGCCTGCTTCTTTGGCTTTGTACATGGCGATGTCGGCATTTTTTAACAGTTCATCGGTATCAGAGCCGTCTTCGGGGAAAATGCTAACGCCGATACTCACCGTTGTACTTATGTCGTGGCCACTAATTTCTAATGGAAGTGAAAGCGTTGCGAGTAATTTGTTGGCGACAAAGGTGATGTCTTGTATGTCATGCACACCTTCAAGCACAACCACAAATTCGTCACCACCTAGCCGCGCAATAGTATCCATATCGCGCACGCCTTCATTGAGGCGGACTGCGATAGCTTTTAAAAACAAATCGCCAGCATCATGGCCAAGGCTGTCATTAATATTTTTAAAGCGGTCGATGTCCAACAACAGCAAGGCAATTTTACTGTTGCTTCGGCGTGCACGCGCAAGACTATGATGAATTCTGTCATAAAACAGCGAACGGTTGGCTAATGATGTTAACGAGTCATGGAATGCCATGTAGTTAAGGCGAGATTGTTGTCCTCTTAATGCATTTTCAGCGAGTTTTCGCTCTGAAATATCTGTGCCGATAGTGCATACGCCAAATACTTTATTTTCTTGATTGCGCAATGGAAACTTCACCATTAAATAGGTGTGCATGCTGCCATCTTTGTGCATGAGATCCAGTTCAACTTCGTAAGTTTGTTGATTGTTTTTTGCGGCTAGATCGATATCCCACATGGATTGGGCGACATCTTTTGGATATACATCAAAAACATTTTTTCCGATAAATCCTGTTTCATCAATATTGGCCATTTGCTTGAAGTGGTCGCTGGCTAATACGACATTACCATCCAGATCTTTTACGGAAATTAATGTTGGGGAGTAGCGCAAAATTGCATTGAGGTAGGTTTCGCTCGCCCAAAGTGCCTGTTCTGCTAAGCGGTAGCGTTCAGCTTGTACTTCCTGATGCCACACATTAATTACTTGGCGTACGAGAACGGCACTAAAGGTCCAAATAACATCTAAATCCAATACAGCTTGCGAAAGGTGTGCAAGCTCCATTTCCGATTCCATGTAAAACACAGCGATGGTTTTTTTGTTTTCCAGAATCGGGTGCAAATAGCAGGATTTTGTGCCTTTTTGGGTAAACAGAGAGCCCAGTTTATTAATATGAGCTGAGCTCAATGCGCATGCTTGACCAGAGTCAAACACTTCATGAATTTGTTTGTGAGGCAAATAGCTGAGGTGTGATAACGATGTAGAAATATTATCAATAAGTTGTTCGGCCCCATACTGAGAGGCAATAGCTTCGACAAAAAGGTGACTGTCACGCTCAACAATAAGAACTGCGCGACTAACAGGTTTTTTTGCCGCGACCAGTTTTACCAGCCGCTGGGCAATTTGTTTATGATTTAATTTGCTGAACAGTCGCTGGAACTTTTTAATCAATTCAACAGCGTTATTTTTATTTTGCATAGCTGCCCACAAGGGGTGATAGCCGAGAATCAGAGTGCATCCTGCTGCTGACTCGTATCACTTAATACATAAATAGTGATAACCACGTGCATATTCGATTTATCACAGCGAATCTCATCACCGCGAACTATCGCTCGAATATGCCACCCAACTAATTAACCTCAACTAAGGAAATTAACTGGCGGCTTAGCGACCATGCTAATAATTTCCACTGGCTGCGCAAGCCATTTATGTCTGCACGATTGATGTGCCAGCTCCCTTATAAAAAATATTTCTATCCATGTCAATAGATAGGAACAAATTCACAGTATTTTTACATTAAGTATGCAGGGGGAAGCCTCATAATAATGAGGCTGAATGATTACAATTGCTTTAAAACGGCGATTAATTGTTGCATTTGTTCATCAGTACCTATGGTGATACGTAAAAACTCATTGATTCGAGGCGCGCTGAAATAGCGAACAATGATTTTATGTTCGCGTAATTTTTGTGCTAACTCTGCCGCATTGTTGGCTTTCGGTTTTGCAAAGACAAAATTAGCTTGTGACGGCAACACATCAAATCCAAGGAATTGCAGCTCTTTTGTTGTCCATTCGCGTGTTGCGATGATTTTTTTGCGACACGTTTGAAAGTGAGCATCGTCCTCAAAGGCTGCAATAGTAGCGGCTTCGGCCAAGCGGTCGAGTGGATAGGAGTTAAATGAATTTTTAACGCGATCCAACCCGCTGATTAAGTCTTTATGACCAATCGCGAAACCTACGCGAGCACCCGCAAGTGAGCGTGATTTTGATAATGTTTGCACGACAAGCAAATGAGGATATTTATTGATTAGGCTAATGGCTGTTTCGCCCCCAAAATCCACATAGGCTTCATCGACAATCACTACTGAGTGAGTGTTTTTTTGCAGTAGCGTCTCGATATCCGCTAAAGGCTTGCCAATAGCCGTAGGTGCATTGGGGTTCGGGAAGATGATACCGCCATTGCTTTGAGGGTAATCACTAAAGTTGATCGTGAAATCATCGCGCAATGGAATTTGTTGCGCAGTAATGCTAAATAATTTGCAATAGACCGGATAAAAGCTGTAGCTAATATCGGGAAACAACAACGGTTTTGATTGTTGGAAGAATGCCATAAAGGCGAGCGCCAACACTTCATCGGAACCATTGCCAACAAACACTTGTTCAGCGTCGACCTTGTAATAGTTGGCGATAGTGTTTTTTAGTTTTTTGGAATTCGGGTCAGGATAAAGACGCAGGCGTTCGATGGCGTCATGAGTCATTAGCTTGAGTACTTCAGGTGAGGGCGGATAAGGGCTCTCATTGGTATTCAATTTAATTAACCCATCAATTTGTGGCTGCTCGCCGGGCACGTAAGGCTCCAGTTCGCGCACCACCTGACTCCAAAACTTCGACATGATTGCTCCTCTAACCAACAACTAACAATAAATAACCACACTATTCTCAATACAGCGAGTATAACCTCTGTTATGCCCGCGCCACAAAAACTTGTGGGATTTTTGCCTTTATGGCGAATGTTAGGTTTAATGAGGTTAGGCAGAGCGGGAGATTACCTGTGTGTTAGATTTCTGGTTTGGCGTAAATTTGTTCATTTGGGGGATGTCATCTTCGCAAAAGCAAGGGTAATGGGCTTAAGCCAGTAACATTCAGCAAAATCTATCTCATCACGTAAAATCGCCAGCACCTTGGCTACGGCAATTAATACGGCAGTTGCTTAATATATATGACAGAAAAATAGAATGATTCGATACAGAACCAATGGAAACAGAATGAAATACAGAATGAAATTGTCGGGAATTATTTTGGCGTTGCTAGTGCCTTGTGCGGCCAGCTGGGCGGCGGACGAAGCTGCTCCTGTTAAGCAGTTGGGCAGCTTGACTGAATTGGTACAAGTTCTTGAGGCTGGCGATGCGTTGCGCGATGAAGTGGCAAGGGTCAGCGAGCAGTCCAGGCAATTGTCTGAATTAGACGATAATCTCAAAAATCATGAAAAAGTTTTTCGCGACATGCTAGCGGATATTCCCGATACGGAATTGGGAGCCGCTAGCAGTGCGCAATTGCTTGATTTGCAAACGCAGGTATCAAATGACAGTAACTCATTAGGAAAAAATATTGAGCAGCTAACGTCAGGCTTGCAATCGATTGAAAATGTAGTCGCTAAATTAACCGATGAGCAAGTGCAATGGGTATCGCGGCTCGAGCTTGCAAAAAAATTGGATGCCCCTTCAGAATTTACGCAGCGTTTAGTGCGCGCACAAAATGATGTCAATAATCTGTTACAACGTTTGCGACCACAGCGCGATCAATTATTGAATTTGTTGCAACGCGCTACCAATTTGCGTTCAAAAAGTAATGGCCTGAATAATGAATTAAACACGCGACGTGCCCGCCTTAGTCATGAGCTGCGCCAATCGGAAGGTGAGCCTTTATGGATATTGTTTACCCAGCCAGCACTTAATGCGCAATCCGTTGATGCAGAACGTAATGCGCAATGGTTATCGATTATGACTTATGCGAGTGCTCACGGAATTGGTTTGTTGATATTAGTGTTGTTGTTATTTGTTAGCACTTACAGTGCGATGCGCGGTTTAGGTGCTGGCCTTGAGAGTGAGCATCCAGGGTTCGCCATTACTTCAACGCGGCGAGTGATTAACTATGCTGGCTGTGCTGCATTTTTGTTGGCACTGCTCGGTGTTATTATTTTTTCGCCAGCGGCACCGATCGCCGTTTACGATTTACTATGGTTATTTGTACCTATTCCCACCGCAATTTTATTTCAGGCGGCGATAGGCAAGAGTATTCATTTTACATTGTGGGCGCTGGTATTAAGCCTTTTGTTGTTGCCATTCCGAATTTTATTAGAGCTCACTCCATGGCTGGATCGTTTAAGTATTGGTGTTGAAGTTATGTTGATCAGCATAGCGTTGTTGTGTGATTTAAGAAGAATGTATCGCAGATCTACAGTATTTTATTGGCCGCGTTGGAGTATTAATCTTGGTGTAATTATTTTATTGGTAGCATTACTATCAGCATTTTATGCCAACGTAGTGGGTCATGTCGGGTTGGCGCGTAGTTTAAGAGACGGCGTCGTCAGCAGTATGGGATTCGCCATTCTGTATGTTACGGTTTTTCATGTACTCTTCGGATTGCTCGTCATATTGTTGCGTAGTACTGGCGGTCAGTTTTCATTAATTGTACAAAAACGTCGCGAGTCTTTGGAACAACTACTTTACTCATTGTTGCGTGGTTTAGCGGTTATTGGTTGGCTAGTTGCAGTACTTTTCTCGTTCGGTATTGATGATCAATTACCGGTTGTTACGCAAAAAATTATGACGGCAAATATTACTGTAGGTGAAGCCCATATAAGTACTGGTGCGTTAGTTACTGCTGTACTGTGCCTTTTTGCAACGTTTGTAGGAATACGCATTCTTCGTGTGCTTCTGGATGATGAAATACTTCCGCGTTTGCGCATAGCTCAAGGTGTGGCTTATGCGATATCAATGCTCAGCCGTTATGTTGTGGCGATTGTTGGTTTTTTATTTGCGCTCAGTGCTGCGGGTATTGACCTGTCAAAAATGACGATTCTTGCTGGTGCAGTTGGTGTTGGTATTGGTTTTGGTTTGCAAAATATTGTTAATAATTTTGTGTCTGGTTTAATCCTACTTATCGAGCAACCGATTCATGTGGGCGATTTAGTGGAAACCAAATCGGCGAGCGGGGTTGTTAAGCATATTGGTATTCGCGCGAGTACTATTACGACTTCTCACGGTGCGGATGTCATAGTACCTAATGGACAACTGTTAGCACTTGATTTGATGAATTGGACTCGGTCAAATCGTAGCAGGCGAATTGATATTACTCTTGGTGTTGAATATGGTTCAGACCCGCAGAAAGTCCAACAGCTGTTGGTGGACTCTGTGAAGGATCATACAATGGTACGCAGTCAGCCAGCGCCCGTTGCTTTCTTTATGGGCTTTGGTGAAAGCGCTTTGGATTTTCGTGTGCAAATGTGGGTTACTGATGCGAGTGATGCAACGAGTATTTCCAGTGATTTACGTAATAGTATTCTTGCAAATTTAATCGCTAATGGCATCAATATTCCATTCCCTCAGCGCGATTTATGGCTACGCGAATCTGTTGTAGCAGATGCGACATTATTAAAACCTAGTGTGTAAAACCTAATATGTAAAAAGAGTAACGCTCATGGTTATTCCAAAACTGATTTTGATTGATCTCGATGGTACCTTGTATGTTGGCCACGAAGAAATTCCCGGCGCGATTGCGGCTATCGTTCAGTTGCGCGAAAATCATTTTCAATTGCGTTTTCTCACCAATACCACCACTAAATCCCATGGGCAATTGTTAGCGCAATTGCGAGGTTTGGGTTTTGCCGTTGCAGCGGAAGAATTAATCAGTGCGCCTATTGGTGCGTTATTGGAATTACGGGAGCTGCAAAAAACAGTTAATCGCCCGCTACGTATTTGGCCTGTGGTTGCCGACGCAATCAAAAATGACTTTAATGAATTTGAATGGGATGAACAGAATCCTGATTTTATTGTACTAGGTGATATTGGCGAGCGTTGGGATTTAACCTTAATCAATCTATTGTTTAGGGCGATGCACAGCGGCGCTGAATTAATTGCTTTGCATAAAAATCGTTTTTGGCAAACAGAAGAAGGTTTGAATGCGGATATCGGATTTTTTGTCGCAGGCTTGGAATATGTGTGCAGTAAAACGGCGCGGGTAATGGGCAAACCCAATGCTGATTTTTTTCAGCGTGTACTGGATTCCGCAGGTGTCAGCGCGAGCGAAGCGCTGATGGTTGGCGATGATATCGATAGTGATGTTGGTGGTGCGCAGTTGCTCGGCATGCAAGGTTGCTTAGTCAAAACAGGAAAGTTTCGTCACGCTTATTTTGCGCAGTCAGCGGTAAAGCCAGATATTATATTAGAATCGATAGCAGATCTTCCGCATTATTTCACTGAACATCTTTGAGCTGCAATTCTTAATGCTGTGCAGAGGTAAATCTAAACAAGCGCGCAGTAAGCAAGCACGCCGCACAACTTAATCCCACAATAAGCGCCGTCCAAAAACCTTGTGCACCTAGTGGCGCATGCAACCAATCTTTGAACGTAAGCACATAACCCAGCGGCAAACAAACGCCCCAAAATGAAAACAGCATAATGAACATCGGCAGTTTTGTATCTTTGTGGCCACGTAATACGTTAATCATGGTGACTTGTACCACATCAACAATTTGAAATATTGCCGCAAGGGCGCATAGTTGAGCGGCGATAATTTGTACCTCTCGATCATTGGTATAAAGCTGTGCAATAAGGTCACGACCAAAAAATAAAATAGGCGCATTCACACAGGCTATGCAAAGTGCTAATCCGATAGCGCTGCGAGACAGCAACCGTGCATTATCAACTTCTTGTGCGCCCAGTAAAAAACTAACGCGCAATGTAAGCGCCATCCCCAAACTCAGTGGCAACATAAAAAACAGCGATGTAATGTTGAGTACAATTTGATGTGCAGCAATCACTGTTGGGCCAAGGGGCGATAAAAATAACGCAATCATGCAAAACATACTGACTTCAATAAACATGGTAAAACCAATCGGTAAGCCAAGTTTAAGCATGTGTTTAATTGCTTTACTGTCAGGCTTTACCCAGTCGCTGATTAAATGAAATGCTTGATAGGCTTTATTGATGTTGAGATAAATCAGCAACGCAATTAACGCAACCCAATTTGATATTGTCGTCGCCCAACCGCAACCAATACCGCCCATAGCGGGCACGCCGAATTTTCCAAAAATAAAAATATAATTAAGCGGTAAATTCAACACCGTGCTCAGCAATGAAAACGCCATAATGATGCGTGTATGGCCAAGCCCATCGGTTAAACCGCGCAGTGCAGCCATCACTAATATTGCAGGCATTCCCCAGCTCAGCACTGTTAAATAACCTTGAGCAATATCAGTGGTTTCTTGGTCCAGCAGTAATAATTCAAACAGTGGCCGCATATGCGTTAATGGCCATGCGATGATGAGCGCGCTCATAAGCGCGATATAAATACCTTGCCAAGTTGTCGGCATAATCTGTGTGAGGCGCTGCGCGCCACGGTGACCAGAAATCAGCGGTTGCAACGCACTGAGCGTGCCGATAAAAAACAGCACTATAGGCAGCCATATGCTGGTGCCAATCCCCACCGCCGCCAAGTCGCGAGCGCTAGCGTGGCCGGCCATCATCGTATCGATAACACCATTGGCCATTTGTGCTAATTGCGCGATAAGAATAGGTGCACCCAGCAATGCAAGAGCCTTCCATTCTTGTAGCGTTTTCGTAATAAGGCTTGGCGATGATGAAGGAGCTTGAGGCGTAGAGGTCACAACTAAATACCGAATTAAAACAGGGTGCACGGAGTGCGCACAACGGGTGTCGGCAATATAAAGCATTGCCGGGAAAATAAAAGGATAACAAGGAAAAGGATAGCAAAGAAAAAGCTGGTCAATAGAAAAGTAGCAAAGAAAAGTAAGAAAGATGAATTGTAAATAAGTAAATAAAAGAGGCGGCGCATTGCGCCGCTGTCCGGAAGGTGAGTAGTTAACTATTGGCCTGAAGCTTTGTCCTCTGGTGGAGCCATATCGCGATCACCGCGTTTAGGGTGGCATACAAGAGTTGCTGTTTCGCTACTGTTCTCTGTCGCATGCCGTGGTGTATTGCAAACGCCAGACACTAATTCGTTATTGCGACCATTGAATTGACAGGTGTCTTTTTCGCTTAAGCCTTTGCATGCTTCAATTGCTTCTGGTGGCGGCATATGGCGTTTGCCGGAATGTTGTTGACTATCTTCGCTGGACGCGGCCAGTGCAGGAATTGCACTGGCACATAAAATAGCGGCACAGATAAATGATGATAAGTTTTTCATGGTAAGTCCTCATTGAGTAAATAGAGACTGAACCTATCAATCTCATTGTAAAGTCTGACACATCTTGTATGGTTGAGTTCGTGGGTGGTGTTAGCATCCACATTTTTTGTGCAATTGGCGTATCTGGCGTTGATAGGGGAGTTAATGTAATACTACAAAATCCATCGATCTGTTTATCAAATTTATCAAGGAGCCTCATTATGCTAAAACGTTTTTTATCGACGAGTTTTTTTCTGGGTTGTACATTAATTGCAACTCAACTTCATGCCGCTGAAACTTTCACGTTAAAAAGTAGTGACATCAAAGCGGGTGCAAGTTTAGATATTGCGCAAGTTGCCAACAGTTTTGGTTGCTCTGGCAAAAATATTTCACCCGCGTTGAGTTGGGCGAATGCACCTAAAGATGTAAAGAGTTTTGTGTTAACGGTTTATGATCCTGATGCGCCTACAGGCAGCGGTTTTTGGCACTGGGTAGTATTTAATATTCCCGCAACAGCAACAAGTTTGCCGCAGGGTGTAGGCGTGAATGAGAAAGCAGTTTTACCGGCGGGCGCAATTCAAAGCCGTACCGATACCGGTGTACCTGGGTTTATTGGCGCTTGCCCACCGCAGGGCGATAAGCCACATCGTTATCAGTTCACGCTCTATGCCTTGGATGTGGATACTTTGCCATTAACAGCGGAGGCAACCCCAGCAGTGGTAGGATTTAATGTACACTTTCATACTCTCGCTAAAGCGCAATTTGAAGCAGTTTATCAGCGAAAATAAAATATTAAGAGTTTCGTTAGTTGTTGAATAACTAAAGGGAGCTTTGCTCCCTTTTTCTTTGTTGGAATATTTATATGGCCGATTTACAAGCCTGGCAATACGTTTTAATTACATTAATTTTTGTGTGGAGTGGTTTTGTCCGCTCTGGTTTAGGTTTTGGTGGTGCCGTTATGTCGCTGCCTTTTTTGCTGCTTATCGACAATCGCCCGTTGGTATATTTGCCGATTATTGCCGTACATTTATTGTTTTTCTCGTCAATTACGGTTTGGCAGAATTTTAAAAAACATCGGCAAGAAAAATTACATGGTATGGCGATTGATGCTGAGGGTGGCACTATTGATTGGGCTTACCTTAAAAAGTCCATGAAGGTAATGATTATTCCAAAACTTATTGGTGTGGCGGGTTTGTTGACGATACCTGCAAGCATTATGACCGGTATTATTTTTAGCATCGTATCAGTCTATTCAGTTTCCTATATTCTGAATAAACCGTTTAAAAGCAAAAGCCCCTTATTGGATAAACTGTTTTTAATATTGGGTGCTTATATTAGTGGCACATCGCTGATAGGCGCACCTTTAATTATTTCTGTATTTTCCACCCATGTTGCCAAACACCAATTGCGCGATACCTTATTTGTGCTCTGGTTTATTTTGGTAACGATAAAAATGACGGCATTTTTATATGTGGGTGTGGATTTGCAGCTTAAATATCATTTGTGGTTATTGCCTGCGGCAACAGTGGGGCATTTAATTGGTTTGCGTTTTCATCAAAAAGTTGTGGATGGCGACCCGAAAATATTTTATCGCGTGCTAGGTATAGCGCTATTGATGGTTAGTGTGATGGGGATAGTGTCGTTGTTTATTAAATAATGACATTGTTTGTTAAATAAAAAATAGGCGACTTATGGTCGCCTATTTTTTTGTTTCTTATTGTATGTTTCTTATTTATATCGTTACAACACAGATGCTATAGCTTTGCTTACATAATCCATTTTTTCTACAGTCAATCCCGCCACGCTAATACGGCTGGTGTCGGTCATATAAATACTGTATTCACGTTTCAGTGTTTGTACTTGCTCAACACTTAATCCTAAAAATGAAAACATACCAAACTCGTTGGCGATAAAACTAAAATCGCGTGTGCTTTGTAATTGGTTTAGCGAGCTTACTAAATTCACGCGCAGGCTCTTAATGCGTTCACGCATAATCGATAATTCATCGCGCCACAGTGTTGTTAATTCATTGCTATGCAAAATAATATCAATCAACGCTGCGCCGTGTGCGGGTGGCATAGAATATAAAGCGCGAGTGACATTTAATAATTGTGAGTTGCCTGCATTCGCTTCAGTTTCATTGGCAAAAACAATGCTCAATGCGCCTGCGCGTTCACGATATAAACCGAAGTTTTTTGAAAAAGACGTTGCAATAATAACTTCGGGAACACGGCTTGCGAGTAAACGTAAACCATAAGTATCTTCTTCCAATCCTTCGCCAAAGCCTTGGTAGGCCATATCGACAAAAGGAACCCATCCTTTTTCTTGTGCAACATCCGCAACTTGTTGCCATTGTTCGCGCGACAAATCAGCGCCGCTAGGGTTGTGGCAGCATGCATGCAATAACACTAAATCGCCGCGTGGAATTTGCTTAAGCGTGTTGAGCATCGCCGCAAAATCAATACTATGCGTTGCGTAATCATAATAAGGGTATTCGCGCAGTGATAATCCCGCGCTGCCCAGCAAAGGAATATGGTTTGCCCATGTGGGCGTGCTTACCCATAAATTTGCATGAGGTTTTGCGCGTTGAATTAATTCAGCAGCAACACGTAGCGCGCCACAGCCACCCGGTGTTTGAATGGTGCGTACACGGTTTGCTTGGAGTGCTGGGTGGTCGGCACCGTAAATCAATGTCGTTACCGCTGTATTTGCGCCAGGGTAACCAGCGGGTGGCGTGTAGGCTTTGGTAGTTTCTTGTTTGATTCGTAATTTTTCTGCTTCTGCGACAGCCGCCATAATCGGTGTAACGCCTGCATCATTTTTATAAACGCCGACACCTAAATCTACTTTGAGTGGATTGGTATCTTTAGCGTAAGCAAGGCTTAATCCTAAAATAGGGTCAGCAGGAAGTAATGGCAAAGTTTCAAACATGATGGCGTCCAATAAGCAGTTCAAAAAGTAGCGCGATTATACGCAGAGATAACAGAGTTTTCAGTAGGCTCAGATGTTTTTCATGTTCTTAAGCGCTATTGTTTTTAGCCGGATTCAAAAGAGTTGAAAATAATGCGGCCGCCATATAAGGTTTGCAAGCTATTGACTGCAGTAGTGTATTGGAAGTTGCTGCGACGTGTTTAAACACAATCAACCTCGAAGGAAAAACGAATGAAAACTGAGCTTTTATATTTAACCTATGTAACCGCATTAACAGGTTTGTTGTGGGTGCCTTACATCCTTAATCGATTATCGGTTCGCGGCCTTATTTCTGCGGTTACCTATCCTGAAAATCCTCAGCCTCAATCTGCATGGGCACAGCGCTTAATGAAGGCACATGCGAATGCTATTGAGAATTTGGTCGTATTTGCCGCTCTTGTACTAACTGCCAATGCTGCAGGTGTTAGTAATGATATGATAGCCACAGCAAGCATGGTGTTCTTTTGGGCGAGAGTGGTTCACGCGATAGTTTATACTTTGGCTATCCCTTGGGTTAAAACTTTATCCTTTACTGTTGGTTTTCTTGCACAAGCTGTTATCGCGGTACAAATTTTATCGCATTAGTTTTTTTGGTGGTTTTAGTTGTTTCTAAAAGCGCGCCGAATAGCGCGCTTTTTATTTACAGCAATACGTTTTTTAGTTAATTGATTGTTTGAGAGTAAATGTTAATGCATACAAAAATATTGATGACGTTAAGCGCTGTATTAATGGCGATTATTGGTTTTGCCGCTTCTTTTTTTCCACAAGAAATTCTAGCCTATGCTGATGCGTGGGATGAGCTGTTTGAAGTAACGTTAGTACAAGTACTCGGTGCGCTTTATCTAGGGTTCGCTGCGCTGAACTGGACTTCGCGAGCGAGTCTGATAGGTGGCATTTATAGTCGCCCCGTTGCGATAGCTAACTTTATGCATGCCGGAATAGTAACCGCTATTCTTGGTAAAATAGTTATTGCGAATCATCAAGTAATTCCAGTTGTTGCAGCAGCAATAGTTTATGGAATATTTGCACTGTGGTTCGGTGCTGTTCTGTTTTCACATCCGAAACATAACGATCAAGAATAAATATGCGTAAAATTTTATTGCGAAAAAATCTTACCTGAAATTATTTTTTAGTAGCTGCTATTTTAAAAATAAAGTAATTACAATTATGCACGTTGCCTTTTGGTTGTTGATTACCTTTATTTTTTCTGTTGCTTTTGCTCCTATGCTTTTGTTGTTAAAGTATCAAAAAAAAGATGTTAGGGAGCTTTTTAATATTGGGCTTAAAGCTGAAGGTGTAATAATTAGCTATGAGCGGAGGCGAAGTAGGAATGCAACGTACATATATACAATTTTTGAATTTACTCCAATTGGTAGGGAGTTTCCTGTGCGGTTTTCGAAAGTCGGTTATATAAACTTAAAAAATCATCCTGTTGTAGGAAGTTCAATAACTGTATTTTACAATAAAAAATTTCCAATAATGTCTGTTATCGATTTTTATGGTGATAGTCAAATGCTAATGTCTGAAATTAAAAATTAAAACATACCAAAGTATGATGAAATATCTAATGCGATATAGTTTATGGGTTAATCTTGTAGGGTTGGTCATGACCCGCGCGGATGAAGCTCGGGAATGTTGATCTTTTGTTTTTTATTGCACTTATGTGCGCTAATAAAATGAAAATCGCGGGTTACGCTTTTAGCTAACCCGCCCTACCTACTGGTTTTTAGTATGTAAGAATACAAAAACTGTTTTCGTAATGGTGATAGCGAAAACGGTAATTTTTTCACCCAAGAGAAGAATGAATATGAGTAAAGGTATAGTTAAGTGGTTTGATGCAACTAAAGGCTTTGGTTTCATCACGCCTCAAGATGGAAGCAAAGATTTGTTTGTTCACCATTCTGAAATTCAAGCTGGAGGTGGTTATGCAACTTTGAATGAGGGGCAAGCTGTTGAATTTGAAGTTGGTCAAGGTCAAAAAGGTCCTTGCGCTAATAAAGTCCGCCCTATCTAAATTTTTTAGCCTTGTAGGGCGGGTTCTCGAAGTAACCCGCCGCATGTTACATTTGGCGCATTGCCGCTACGCGGCGAATGCGCCCTACGTTTATTTCTTCCGCTTTGATTTTTTTGAAGGATTATAAACAGGCTTTTGGTAATGCTTTACCAGCAGCTTATTGCTTGCCCATATTGATCCTATCCAAAAAACAATAACTACGCTTACTAATAACAGTGCAATCAGCCCGAAAATGTCGGGGGCTTTCATCAGTGTTGTCATCAGTGAATCTTCGTAATAAAAAAACCATTGATGTCCTTCAGGGAATATTTTGGTGTGAAACCAATAAAAAACATTTTTTGCGCCTAGGCTAATTATTGTAATGCTAATGACGACAATTGCTGCGCAGCAGCCTAGAAGAACTTTTTTTAGTGAAGGGAACAGTAATTTATTTCTGTAAGCTATGATTAATAAAAATATCCATAAAACGCCAGCAATAATCCCCGTCGTATAAAATGTATCTATTAAATTGGCTACGTCCTGTAAATGGATAACTTCCGCTCTATGCATAAAGGGCGTGTTGGTACCGTTGGGTAATTTATAGGTTATTTCAGCTAAACCTTTACCGTGATTTTGTATAGAGTTAACGATTTGCGCAAACAGCTCCCAATGTTCTTCGGGAGTAGTGTATTCAAATTCTTGTTTGTAGCGATTGTGTGGCGCAAATTCTTGAATCTGTGCTTCGATATCCAGTAGTTTATAATCGAGTTGATAGGCAAAGTTTACCTGCGCCCAGAGATGCCACGAGAGCAGGCTGACCGTTAATAAGTGGCTGATAAAGAATAGCGGCCAAAATAAGTAACGGACAAAATAGCGAAAAAGAGTATTCATAATGTAATTGGCGTCTGGATAATGTGTTGATTCAACAATTTGATGGCCAGCCTAACCAGCTTCTGCAAAATCTACAAGTACGTTTTGTGTTATATCATTTGTATTGTCAGGATGAGCTCAGCGTACATCCAGAATGTGTTTGTTTATAATAAATTTCCAATATTTTGGTTAAGACTTATGGTTATTAATAGCGCACACGCAGGCAATCCCGAATCTGAACCGCACATTGAGTTTGTGGATAGCCATTGCCATTTTGATTTTGCTGCTTTTGATGTCGATCGCGATGCAATTTGGCAGGCTTGTGTTGAGCAAGGTGTGGCAGCGATGGTGGTTCCCGGCGTTGAACCTCAGCAATGGAAAGTTGCCGCACAACTCAGTGAGCAGCATGCAGGAATATTTTATGCTGTGGGTATTCACCCTTGGTGGATTAATATCTCTCATCTGGAATTAACGTACAAATATTTGCACGAAAATCTTGCGGCTCCGAAATGTGTAGCAGTAGGGGAGTGCGGTTTGGATGCGATGATTGAAACCCCGCTGGCTGAGCAAGTAAAAATATTGAATGTGCATTTGCAAGCTGCAAGTGAGTTGTCGTTACCGTTAATTATTCATTGCCGTAAAGCACATAATGAATTGCTGATAGAATTGAAAAAATTTAGTTTGCCTGCGGGTGGTGTTATTCATGCGTTTAGTGGCAGCATTGAATTGGCAGCTGCGTATTGGGCATTAGGGTTTCGTCTGGGTGTTGGTGGTACGATCACCTATGAGCGCGCACAAAAAACACGGGAAACTGTTAAGAAGTTGCCGATTGAAGCTATGTTGTTGGAAACTGATGCGCCGGATATGCCATTGCACGGTCAGCAAGGGCAGCGTAATAGCCCACTTAATATTCCATTGGTTGCTCAAGCATTGGCGGATATTCGCGGTGAATCTGTCGAGTATATTGCACAACAAACCACACAAAATGCACGTCGATTATTTGGTTTTTCCTAGAAGTAATATTAGAAATAATAATAGAAGTAATAAGTATGTTGTATGACAATCTAGATGATGTTTCCGTAGAGCAGCTTATTCAAGCAAAGAATTGGCAAGCGCAATATCGTTTAATAACGGATTGGGGGCGGTTAATTGTTTCTAAGCCAGCACTGCATCAACCACAATATTTAATTAAAGGCTGCGAAACCCCTGCGTGGCTCGCACACGATATTGTTAATAATCGCCATCGCTTTATGTTTGATAGCCATAGTCGAGTTATGAATGGTTTGGTTGCTATTTTGTTATCGTTGGTTGATAACAAAACATCGGATGAATTGTCTCAGCTAGATATTGAACAGATATTGTTGAATGCAGGATTAGAAAAGCATCTTACGCCGTCGCGCAATAATGGCTTGAAAAAAATTATTGAAACTATGTGTGAATTAGCGGCTATTCGTTAAATTGTTTTTGCAGATAACGTTCAATCGCTTTTGATGCTGCTAAAAATCCAAACGTGCCTGTCACCATAACGGATGATCCAAATCCGCCCGCACAATCTAACCTTACTCCATCCTGCATCGCTTGTTTATTCATGCACACGGAGCCATCCGGCTGCGGGTATGCCATTTGTTCGGTAGAGTAAACGGCATCGACACGAAATTTCCGGTTTTTATCGCGCGAAAAATTATGGTGGCGATAAAGTTGTGTGCGAATTTTTACGAGCATTGGGTCGCTAATAGTGCGGCCAAGATCATCTACCGTCACTAACTGAGGATTACTTTTTCCGCCAGAAGAGCCGACGGTAATCAGGCGCACTTTAATGGCGAGGCAATAGGCAATTAATGTTGCTTTAATATGTGCGGCATCCATCGCGTCAATCACAACATGATGTTGTTTGCCGATGATATTTTTCATATTGTCACCGTCGATAAAATCTTCCACAGAGTGAATAATTATCTCGGGATTAATATCTTTTAATCGTTCGGCAATAACGCGATTTTTGGAGTGGCCTATGTTGGGCTTGAGCGCATGAATTTGGCGATTGGTGTTGGTGACGCACACTTCGTCTAACTCAATTAAGGTCAGCTCACCTACACCGGAGCGCGCGAGAGCTTCCGCGGTCCAGGTGCCTACGCCACCTAAACCAATGACGACAAAATGTGCTTTGGATAATGCGTGCAGCGCTTGTTGGCCATAAAGCCGGCCGACACCACTAAAGCGCAACAAATAGTCGGAGGATAGCTCTGTCATGATTAATGTTGTATGCGGCTACTAATCTTGAAGTGCGAGTTGATCGCGAATAAAACCAAATAATTTGCGTGCACTTGCAAGCGGCTTGTTTTCTTCCTGTTCTTTTTGTGCACTGCGAATGAGTTGACGCAAATGCTGTACATCAATCCCGGGGCAAGAGGTTACTAGCGTTTGGAAGATTTGTTTATCGCCTTCAATTAACAAATCGCGATAGCGTTCAATTTGGTGTTGGCGATGAATATATTGGTCGCTGCGGTTTTGTAATTTATCCACCGCGGCTTGAATTTCTTCATGATTGGTTTCGCGCATTAAGCGGCCAATAAATTGCAAATGACGACGACGTGCTTCGCGGTGCGGCATTTTGCGCGCTTCGTGAACTGCATCTAACAAGGTTTCTTCTAGTGGAATGCTAGAAAGTTGCTTGTCATTCATATCGAGAAGCTGTTCACCCAGTTTTTGCAGGGCAGTCATTTCACGCTTTAGCTGAGATTTACTTTTAATGTAATCATCAGGGTTAATGTCGTCGTATTTGTAAACCATAAAAGTGCCGTATAAAAAGAGTTGTGCTGTATAAAGAAAGTTGTGCTGTGTAGCTATGTTTATCTAGAAATGCCTAAATGCAGATCAAAAAAGGTGCATAGGGTAGGTGAAGATGCCAATAATGACAATGCTTGTTGTTAAGGGTTGCTAGCTATTACTCATCTTCTTCAAAACGATTATCAATTAATGCTTTAATTGCTTGCATGGCCTGAATTTCGTCGTCACCTTCTGTGGATACGTCAAGGTTAGTGCCTTGAGTGGCTGCGAGCAGCATCAATGACATAACGCTTTTACCCTCTACCCAGCTACCGTTAGTGCGGGCCTGAATGCGCGCGCTAAATTGCGCGGCAGTCGTGGCAAACTTGGCGGCGGCGCGAGCATGTAATCCACGCTTGTTAATAATGGCGATGGTCTCAGTCAGCATAATTAACTTTTCTTATGTTTAGAAATATCGCGATGTCTTACCTGAACATCGTGAAATTGGTTTGCAAAGTGAGCATTCAATCGCTCGCTCAAATAAACAGATCTGTGTTGCCCGCCCGTACACCCAACCGCAATGGTTATATAGCTGCGGTTGTTGGCTTGGTAGCGAGGCAGCCAGCGCGTGAGATATTTTTCAATATCATCATACATTTCCAGAACAGTAGGTTGCTCTTCAAGAAAATCAATCACATCTTTATCTTTGCCAGTTAATGGGCGCAGATTTTGTTTCCAGTGTGGATTGGGTAAGCAGCGCGCATCAAATACAATATCCGCATTGACGGGAATCCCGTGTTTGAAACCAAAGGACTCAAACAAAATCGCCATGGGGGATTGTCGATCACCCGCAATACGTTCTTTAACCAGATCGCGTAATTCATGCAAATTTAAATAGCTGGTATCAATAATTTGATCAGCAGCATCGCGAATTGGCTCTAATAATTTTTGTTCGTTACTGATAGCTTCTTCAAGATTAGTTTGCGTATCACTTAGCGGATGCTTGCGCCGAGTTTCACTAAATCGTTGAATTAATACTGAACGCTGTGAATCTAAAAATAATACGCTAAAAGGTAAGTGCGCTTCTTTTAGCGTGCTAATCATGTGCGGGAATATTTGTAAATCCTGCCATGCATTGCGAACATCTATACCGATAGCAAACTTTTGTTCATCGTCTTTATGAATTTGAATCTGAGCCACAAGTGCAGGCAACAAACTGACAGGCAAATTATCAATGCAGTTGTACCCAACATCTTCCAATACATGCAATGCTGTACTTTTGCCGGAGCCGGAGAGACCGCTGACGATAACTAACTGCATAAATATTTCATCCCAGAATAAGGGTTATAAAAGTCGATGACTTGTGGTTCGTAACTATTTGTAACTGCTTGTAGCTATTACTCATTATTTATTGTTAATACTTTTATTCGTTGACACTTATTCGCTAATACTGGTTTGATAGAGCTCATCATTGGTTTTTGCGCTGCGTAAGTGTTCGCGCAAATGATTGTTATTCAATACAGCGGCGAGTGCAGCAAGATTTTCTAAATGTTCTTTGTGCGCATCTTCCGGTACTAACATTGCAAATAATATATCAACGGGGCGCGAATCTATCGCATCAAAGCTGACGGGGTGCGTTAGCGTAATTAATGCGCCGACTGCACTCGTACATTGGTTTGTACGACAATGAGGGATTGCAATGCCATGACCTATGCCGGTAGAACCCAAACGCTCTCGCGCCATAAAGCGACGGAAAAGATCGTCAGCATCAATGGTTGGAATATCCTTCGCAATAATATTCGCGAGGATTTCCAATGCATGTTTTTTACTTTCCCCTTCGACGCCGCACACTGTGCGGCCAGGTGTTAAGAGAGATTGTATGTGCATGGCATTAAATAATCATTAACGATGGCTACGCATCTTTTCTTTATGTTTAATCAATTGACGGTCCAGCTTGTCGGCCAGAGAATCTATTGCGGTATATAAATCAGCGTCGCTTGCATCTGCAAAAATATCTTTACCGCTAACGTGCAGCGTGGCTTCCGCTTTTTGTACGAGTTTATCAACCGTTAGGATTACGTTAGTGCTGGTAATGCGATCGTGGTGATTGTTCAAACGTTCTAATTTGCTGTGAACATAATCGCGTAGTGAATCTGTAACTTCTATGTGGTGGCCACTGATATTTATTTGCATAGAATGCTTCCTCTTAGTATGAATTGCGTATTGTTATAAAGTGATCGCGAAAGGTAATGCAATTCACAAAAACAAAAACGGTCAAAAATTAAAGTGTTTTGCGCTCATTCGATGGCGGAATGTTGAGCGATTCGCGGTACTTTGCGATGGTGCGTCGAGCGACCTGAATACCTTGCTCCCCAAGTAAGTCAGTAATTTTACTGTCGCTTAATGGCTTTTTAGGGTTCTCTGCACTAACGAGTTTCTTAATTAAGGCGCGAATAGCCGTTGAAGAACATTCGCCGCCAGAATCGGTGCTGACATGGCTTGAGAAAAAATACTTTAACTCAAAGATGCCTTGCGGTGTATGCATAAATTTTTGCGTTGTTACACGTGAGATGGTGGATTCGTGCATTTCCACAATTTCAGCAATGTCGTGTAACACCAAAGGCTTCATCGCCTCTGCGCCATAATCTAAAAACCCGCGCTGTTTTTCTACGATACAGCTCGCCACTTTCAACAAGGTTTCATTGCGGCTTTGTAAACTTTTTAAGAACCAGCGCGCTTCTTGTAAGTTGTCTTTTAAGAAGGTGTTGTCTGTACTTGAGTCAGCGCGTTTTACCATGGAGGCGTAATCAGAGTTGATTCGCAACCGTGGCGCAATGTCGGGGTTTAATTCGACAATCCAGCGACCTTCACGTTTATCGACAAACACATCTGGCACTACGTATTCGGTGTCGCCATTGGCAATCATATCGCCAGGACGAGGATTCAAGCCTTGAATCAATGTAACGGCTTGGCTAAGTTCATCTTCTTTTAATTTGGTGCGACGCATCAATTGACGGAAGTCGCGGCTTGCCAGTAACGGCAAATATTGCTTGGTAATTAATTTTGCTTCCGCAATAAATGGCGTATTTTTTGGGAATTGATTCAACTGCACCGTTAAGCAATCAGACAAATCTATACTACAGGCACCGCAGGGGTCAAATTGTTGAATGCGATGCTGCACGGCAACGACTTCATCTAATTCTAAATCTTCCCACTCGCGCAATAAGCCTTCGTGAATATCTTCCAATGTGACTGACAGCATGCCGCTAGGTTCAACCGCATCAATAATCGCCATCGCAATAATGCGATCGCGGTCAGTCATGTGTGTGAGATTGAGTTGCCACATCAAGTGGTCATAAAGCGATTCGGTAACCGCGCGACGGCTTTCAAAATCGCCATCTTCGTTATCGTAATTTGATGAAGTGCTGGTGTTGCTGGATTGATAAACATCATCCCAACTTGTGTCTACCGGTAACTCGGAGGGAATGGATTCATTCCATTCGGTGGCGCTATCGCTATAGTCGCCGGTATCCGCGTAGTTGTCAGCTTCGGTAAAGTTGTCGCTGCTGGTTGCTTCGCCAAAGCTGTCATCGCTACTGCTGGCGCTGCTGGTTTCGGTGTATGACTCTTTGTAGTGTTCGTTAAAGCTATCAACACTGGTGCTATTGGGGTCGACAGGGATTTCTAATTGACGCGTGTAATCGCTATCTTCAAATTCTGAATTGGAGTTTTGCGATGGCTCGAAGCTATCTTCCATTTCCAGCATGGGATTGGATTCGAGTGCTTCCTGAATTTCTTGTTGTAGGTCGAGTGTCGATAATTGCAGCAGGCGAATGGCCTGTTGCAGTTGTGGGGTCATGGTCAATTGCTGACCGAGTCTAAGTTGGAGAGATTGCTTCATTGTTAGGATGAAAAACCCTTGGCTGACTAAAACCTAAAATCATTTAAAACATAGTGACATAGGTGGAGTTTAGTCAGGGTTTGAACGCTAGGCAATAACTCAATTGCAACTTAACCAATTTTTAAAGCAATCTTTATGCCTAAGGGTTAAAAGTTGTTTTTTGTCAAGTTGATTGTGAAGCCTTTTATGAAGGGATTAAGGTTTTTTTATGGCAAAATTTCATGGCGCAGGCTGCTTGCGCGTAAGTTTTAATCGGCTATATGTTAGCGCTTGTGTCAGAGTTTAAAGTCGTCACCCAAATAAACTTTCCGTACTTTTTCATTGCTCAGAATGGCGGCCGAATTACCCGATGCAATGATTCTCCCTTCGCTCACAATATACGCTGTTTCGCAGATATCCAATGTTTCACGAACGTTATGGTCGGTAATGAGTACACCGATACCGCGCGTTTTGAGATGGCGAACAATTTCTTTAATGTCGGATACAGAAATTGGGTCTACACCGGCAAAAGGTTCGTCGAGCAAAATAAATTTAGGATCTGTTGCTAAAGCGCGGGCAATTTCCACGCGGCGACGTTCTCCGCCAGATAGCGACATCCCCAAGCTGTCACGAATATGCGTGATATGAAATTCTTGTAGCAGGGATTCCATTTTGGCTAAGCGCTGTTTGCGATTGAGATCCTTGCGTGTTTCAAGGATCGCCATAATGTTATCGGCCACCGTCAGCTTGCGAAAAATAGAGGCTTCTTGCGGCAGATAACCGATGCCTGCGCGTGCGCGACCGTGAATCGGCAAATGAGTGATATCTAAATCATCAATTAGCACGGTACCGTTATCAGCGGCTATCAAACCGGCAATCATATAGAAACAGGTGGTTTTACCGGCGCCGTTAGGGCCCAGCAAACCGACAATTTGCCCGCTGCTTACCGTGAGTGAAACATCGATAACGACGGTGCGTTTTTTGTAACTTTTAGCGAGATTATTGACGAAAAGGCTGGTCATGAGGTCATTCTTTTTTATCGGTTTGCGGTGGTATGACAAATTCTACGCGATCAGTTGCGTTGCCAGCCCCGGATGCGCTTACAGTGCCGCGCGTTATGTCGTAATCAATGCGCCCACCACGTGTGGTTGCGCCGTTTTGTTCGACAAAAGCATTTTTGTCCAGCGTTAGGTGATCTTTGCTAACGTCGTAATTAATGTTGGTAGCTTCAGCATGAATAAGGGCTTTATCAACATCGGGTTGTTGTTGATAGCGAGCAGGAGCACCTTCAGCCACTAACGATTGAAGTTTTTGATTTTTATCGAGACGTATCGTGATTTTGTCTGCCATTATTTCCAGCGTGCCTTGCGTAAATTTTACGGGGCCATTGAAAATCGTAACGCCTTGCTTGGAATCGACCGATGCACTTTTGGATGTGATTTGTATTTCCTGGCTTTTATCGGTTGGCAGCGCGTGAGCTGCGGCAAACGGCAGGCACAGCACTAAGCCGACCAGCATCGACAGGTGTAAATGCTGCGGAAAACGCAAGCATTGAATAAGCGGTTTAGGGTTCATAGGTTCCCGTAACGTTAGAGAGCAGTTCAATCTGGTCTTGTTTAATGAAAGCGCGTATTCCCATGGTTTCCAAGTGGGTTTTTGCGCTGCGCATAGTAACAGCTTTGTCCGTTTCCGCGAATTGATCGCGCGTATTTAGATGCAGTTCTGACGTGCTGATACTGATGGTGCCTTGGGTTTTTGATATTTGTTGAGCGAGAACATCGGTGCTCAATGTAAATAGTTCGCCGTTATTATCGTTTCGCCCTAAACGCGCAGTCATGTACCACGCTGGCTTTTCTTCCGTTCCCAAAAACACGATTTGGGGTAAATCAAATAATGTGTAATCTTCGGCACTGGTTTTATCGCCGATTTGAAAATGACGAATCAACGGTGTTTTCAATTGAAAATGCAGGGTGCCATCGGCGGCAAATTCACGCATATCAACGTTGGTCATAAAAACTTGTGGGAATTCTTTTTCAGCTGGACCTGTGTTGATAAGTTCTTCCACATTCCCACTGTATTTTAAAACAACAAAAATAATCACAAACGCAATAACTAAAAGCCAAGGTAATGGCAACAATAGTGGATTGAGCTTTTTTAAGTTCTCGTTGGTGAGAGCGCTTGTATTAATTTCAGACATTATTTAGCCGTTTGTGAGTAGATGTAAACGTATTGCGTGAGACATTATGCAAGATAGGGCTTTAGAATATTATCGAAAGTACCTTGCGCATGCATAATTAAATCGCAGGCTTCACGTACAGCGCCTTCTCCACCGCGCAAGCTACTTTGCCAATGCGAGCGTTCAACCACACTGAAATGGCCATTTGCGGGCGTAAGCGCTAAACCCACGCGACACATAACGGTTAAGTCTGGCCAGTCATCGCCCATAAAAGCAATTTCATCAAGCGCGAGAGGGTGATCCTGCAGGATTTCTTGCAGTGCATCCCATTTATCTTCGCGTCCTTGTACCAAAATAGTAATGCCTAAATCGCTGGCCCGTTTGGCAACCAGATTGCTGGTGCGGCCAGTGATAATGCCGACTTTCACTCCACTTTTTTGCAGCATTTTTATGCCGTGACCATCAAGTGTATTAAATGTTTTAAATTCGTCGCCTTGATTGCTGAAGTACAAACGCCCATCGGTTAATACACCGTCCACGTCGAGTAGCAACAGTTTAATGCGGTTGACGCGGGCTTTAAATTCAGGAGAAATATTCACTCTTACATCTCATTCTTGATTATCAATTTCTATGTGCGCAGTATGTTTTATGCGCACAGCATTATGCTACGCCAGCGCGCAGCAAATCGTGCATGTGTAGGACACCGACAGGGCACTGTTGTTCATTTCGAACAATTAATGCGGTAATTTTTGCATCTTCCATAATTTTTAAGGCTTCGGCTGCGAGAGCTTTATCGCTGACAGTTTTGGGGTTGCGGTGCATAAGATCGCCGATAGCCGCTTTGCTAAAATCTACGCCTTTATCAATCGTACGGCGCAAGTCACCATCGGTGAATATCCCCAACAATTGGTTATTGTCGTCTACTACTGTGGTTAAACCAAAGCCTTTTTCTGTCATGGTAAGAAGTGCTTGGCTGAGGCTTGCGTTGGCGAGTACACGCGGAATTTTATCGCCAGAGTGCATGATGTCCGATACTCGCAGCAATAATTTGCGCCCCAGTGCGCCGCCAGGATGGGAAAATGCAAAATCCTCAGCGGTGAACCCGCGAGCTTCCAGCAGTGCAATGGCGAGTGCATCACCCATCACCAAGGTAGCAGTTGTGCTGGCGGTGGGCGCTAAATCTAGCGGACAAGCTTCTATTTCTACGGCGATGTTTAAATGCGCTTCAGACACTTCGGCCAGAGTCGATTGCGCATTGCCCGTCATGCTGATGATTTTGATGCCTGAGCGTTTAAATAAAGGCAGCAGAGTTAATATTTCATTGGATGTGCCAGAGTAGGAGATCGCCAATACAACGTCTTGCGGTGTGATCATTCCCATATCGCCATGGCTGGCTTCGGCGGGGTGTACAAAAAATGCTGGCGTGCCAGTGCTGGCAAGTGTTGCTGCGATTTTGTTGCCAATGTGCCCGGACTTGCCCATGCCAGTCACAATTACGCGGCCAGCGCAGTTCAGTATCAATTCGCACGCTTTAGTGAATTCGCCATCTAAACGCTGATTAAGTGCCGTTACGGCAGCCGACTCTATGCGAATCGTGCGTATTCCTGAGCTGATAAAATCAAAAGAATGCATGTGGCTGAATATCTCTCGGGTCAGTGTGGGGGCTATTTCTTATTGCTAGGTGCGCATTATAACGGGAATACGCTCGTTTTATCTGCTTTGTATTTGCTTAGTGCTTGCTTGTCATCTGTTTGACTTATGTCATTAGATGATGGGGGTTTTATCTTCAATTTACAAATCCGTGTATATGGTGATTTGAGTAACTGGTATAGTACGCGCGCTTGTACTCACACGCTCCAGGCTTTTGCTTTTGCGCGTGAGGCACTTTTAGCAATCGCTATTGTCTATTGAGTTGCTGAGATTATGGCAGCACATTGATTGAACCCATTACTGTAGGAAGGTTGAAACATGAAACAGATGTACCAAAAGATGTCTGGTGCAATTTTGATGTTAATGATGGCAAGTGTTGTCGTGTTTACTCAAGGCGCAATAGCTGCCGAGAAAACACCGCAAGCAATAGTTGAGCAGGCGACAAAGGATCTTTTTGCCGCAGTGAAATCAAATAATGCTGCAGCGAAAAAAACCGATGCGTATTACGCTGACGTTACTAAAATTTTAGATACAGTAGTCGATTTTCCGTTTATCGCAAAAGCGGTTATGCGTAAATCAGGCAAAAGTGCGACTCCTGAGCAAGTTGAGAAATTTACAGTTGTTTTCAAAAATGGTTTGGTGAAAACCTATGCCAAAGGCATTGCAAACTATGCGGATAGCACGGTAAAAACCTTGCCATCTACCGCTAAAGAAGATGCTCGTCGTGTTAGTGTTGATCAAGACGTAAGCGATAAAGGCACTACCCATCGCTTGTCTTACACCATGGCGCAAAATAAAGCAGGTGAGTGGAAATTAATTAACGTGGTATTGAATGGTGTGAATCTTGGCGATTCGTTTACGAGCCAATTTGATCAAGCCATGATTAAAAACAACAATGATATTGATAAAGTGATTGAAACTTGGTTATCAAGCAATTGAGTTGATTGCTGTTAACGGTTCTAGTTGACCTGTTGCATCAAAAAAGCTCCTGCTCAAACCCCTGCCACAGTGCAGGGGTTTTTTATTTGTGAGTCAAAGAATGTAGCGATGACGCTAATGGCTGAGGTGGGTTAGGCGAATGTCCTACAAAAGATTACGTTTTCTACGACTATTTTTGCGGCAGCGATTCCGTAAAATAGCATCTTACAAGGAGGTCATCTAGGATGGTAAGTCGACCAAGAAAGGCCAACGGAAGCGATTAATAAGCTAGATAAGGCTGCCCCTAAAAAGGCAGCCTTTTTCTATTCCGGCATTCTATTTCCACAATTTTCCATAATTCCTCTTTCTTTTTAGTCTCGTGCGCAATTTTGTTGCTGTTTTTGGTGCGACTTTTGGCTCATTCCGGTAAGATTCCCTCCCTTCTTTTTCTCATTTTTGTTACGGGTCATGCCCTGAGAGCTTTTCTATGCAAGCTGAACAAATCAAAGCACACATCGAACGTCAAATTCCGGAAAGCCAAGTACAAGTAGGCGTGAACGGTAGCCACATCGATTTGGTGGTGGTTAGCCCTGCATTTGCAGGTTTAAGCCCTGTGAAAAAGCAACAACTCGTATTGGGTACCTTGTCGGAACAATTTGCCGATGGCAGCATTCATGCCGTCGACTTCATTAAAACCTTTACACCTCAAGAGTGGCAGCAGCAACAATAACAACCGCTGTAAAAAGCGTAAAACATGCCTCTTTGTCATCATCTAGTCAGTTTGGATAAGTAATGGATAAGTTTAAAATTCTGGGCGGTGGTCCGCTCAGTGGTGAAATTCGTATTTCCGGTTCTAAAAATGCTGCTTTGCCTATTTTGGCGGCGACCTTGTTGGCGAATAGCCCTGTCACACTCAAAAATGTCCCGCATTTGAACGACATCACCACCATGAACAAGTTGTTAAGTTCAATGGGGGTGTCGATAACCGATAATTTGCAAAATGGTTTTGTGATTGATTCCAATAACATTACTGACTTTACCGCGCCCTATGATTTGGTAAAAACCATGCGCGCCTCTATTTTGGTGCTCGGCCCTATGCTGGCGCGCTACGGTGTGGCGAATGTGTCTTTCCCTGGCGGTTGTGCGATTGGTTCGCGCCCTGTGGATATCCACTTGCGCGGCCTTGAAGCTATGGGCGCTTCTATTGAGATTGATGGCGGTTACATTCGCGCTAAGGTCGATAAAACCAATGGTTCAGGCCGTTTGAAAGGCACGCACTTTTTGATGGATACCGTAACCGTCGGCGGCACAGAAAACTTGCTGATGGCAGCGGTCTTGGCAGAAGGTAAAACTGTATTAGAAAACGCCGCTCGCGAACCAGAAATTGTCGACTTGGCAAATATGCTGGTCGCAATGGGCGCAAAAATTGATGGTATTGGCACTTCGCATCTAATTATTGAAGGTGTCGAATCTCTTCATGGTTGTGAATACAGCGTAATGCCAGATCGTATTGAAACGGGTACTTATTTGGTTGCTGCTGCTGCGACGCGCGGAAGCATCAAGCTCACAGCGACTAGCGCAACTTACCTTGAAGCTGTGATGGTTAAGCTGCAAGAAGCCGGTGCTCATATTGAAACAGGCGATGACTGGATCGTTTTGGATATGAAAGGCAAGCGCCCGAAAGCAGTCAGCTTGAAAACAGCGCCTTACCCTGCATTCCCAACCGATATGCAATCGCAATTTATGGCGATGAATGCTGTGGCTGATGGCGTTAGTCACATCACCGAAACGATTTTTGAAAATCGTTTGGTGCAAGTGAGTGAGCTGAACCGTATGGGCGCGCATATTACGTTGGAAGGTAATACTGCATTGGTGACTGGTGTTGAACGCTTGAAAGGTGCGCCGGTGATGGCTTCTGATTTGCGCGCGTCGGCGAGTTTAGTGATCGCCGGTTTGGTGGCTGATGGCGAAACCATGATTGAACGTATTTATCACATTGATCGTGGTTATGAATCGATAGTCGCCAAGTTCCAAAGTATTGGTGCCAATGTTGTTCGAGTAAAAAAATGAGATCCGCTATGACGCAAACGCTTACCATCGCGCTCACCAAAGGGCGCATCCTTGAAGAAACTTTGCCGCTACTTGCTGCCGCAGGGATTCAGCCGTTAGAGGATATGGAGAAAAGCCGTAAGTTGGTATTTGATACCACACAAGCCGGTGTGCGTTTGCTGTTGCTACGCGGCGCTGATGTGCCAACCTATGTGCAATTTGGCGCGGCGGATATGGGGATTTCCGGTAAAGATACGTTGATGGAAAACGGTGCGGATGGTTTGTATGAGCCATTGGATTTAAATATCGCGCACTGCAAATTAATGACTGCAGCTGTAAAAGGTGTACCAACACCTGCAGGCCGTATTCGTGTGGCGACAAAATACGTGAACATCGCCAAACAATATTATGCATCGCAAGGTCGTCAAACCGACATCATCAAACTGTACGGCGCGATGGAATTAGCACCGATTATGGATTTGGCTGATGAGATTGTAGATATCGTTGATACTGGTAATACCTTGCGCGCAAATGGTTTGGAGCCGCGTGAATTTATTGCCGATATCAGCTCGCGTTTGATCGTCAACAAAGCGTCTATGAAAATGAAGCACGTACAAATTCAAGCGATTATTGACGATATTGCAAAAGCGGTTGCGGTTTAAATTTTTTTAAAACGACGTAATAAGAAAGTTACGCAATAAATAGTTACATTTTTAGTTTTTTAAAAAAAAGAGTTAATCCATGTCCGAATCATTTATCACCCGTTTAGATGCAAGCCAAGATGATTTTTCTAATCGTTTAGATGCATTGCTTGCGTGGGAATCCGTTAGCGATACGCGCGTTGCTGGTGTGGTGGATGATATTTTGCATCAAGTAAAAACCTGTGGTGATGCAGCGGTAATTGAGTTTACCAATCGTTTTGATCGTCGCACTGTGCAAACAATGAAAGACTTGTTTATCACTACAGAAGAATTAAAAGCTGCGCTCGCACAAATTAGCCCTGAGCAACGTCAAGCATTGGAAACAGCTGCGGAACGCATTTGTCAGTATCACCAACACCAGTTGCAATCGTCATGGCGTTACACGGAAGCGGATGGCACTGTGCTTGGGCAACAAATCAGCGCAATGGAGCGTGTTGGTCTTTATGTTCCCGGTGGCAAAGCATCTTATCCATCGTCAGTATTAATGAATGCGATTCCTGCCAAAGTGGCGGGCGTGAATGAATTAACTATGGTCGTTCCTGCGCCGGATGGCGAGCTTAGCCCAATGGTTCTAGCGGCCGCCGCGATTGCTGGAGTAGATCGAGTGATTACCATTGGTGGTGCGCAAGCTGTTGCGGCTTTGGCCTATGGAACCGAAACTATTACTAAAGTCGATAAAATTGTTGGCCCCGGAAATATCTACGTCGCCACCGCAAAGCGTGCAGTGTTCGGCCAAGTTGCTATCGACATGATTGCAGGCCCATCCGAAATTTTAGTAATTTGCGATGGGCTTACTGACCCTGATTGGATCGCGATGGATTTGTTCAGTCAAGCTGAGCACGATGAGCAAGCGCAATCCATTTTGCTTTGCCCTGATGCAGATTATTTAGATAAAGTAGAAGCGGCGATGCAACGTTTGTTGCCAACGTTATCGCGCAAAGATATTGCGGCAGTTTCTGTAAAAAATCGCGGTGCTTTAATTAAAGTAAAAGATATCGCGCAAGCGATTGAAGTCAGTAATCGCATAGCGCCAGAGCATTTGGAGTTATCGGTTGCTGATCCTGAAAGTCTGCTGCCGCAAATTCGTCACGCGGGTGCGATTTTTATGGGGCGTTATACACCGGAAGCGTTAGGTGATTATTGTGCAGGACCAAACCATGTATTGCCTACGTCGGGGACTGCGCGCTTTTCATCGCCATTAGGTGTTTACGATTTCCAAAAACGCAGCTCAATTATTATGTGTTCGGCGGCTGGAGCATCGGAGTTATCAAAAGTAGCTTCAGTGTTGGCGCGCAGTGAATATCTTGAAGCACATGCACGCTCTGCGGAATATCGTATTAAATAGTTTTTGTTTTGTGGTGTGAGATAACTCGCCAATTAAAATAAAAAAGAGCCGAATGGCTCTTTTTTATTTGCGACAGTAAATGTGTATTGGAATCTGAACTTACATCTTAAGTATGTGTATTTGTATTCGGTAATGTTTTAGCAACCGCGATCAGCTCTACTACTTTTCCATCGCGCAAAACACGAATCTTAATGTTGCTGCCGAGCTCTATATCCGCAATGAGATTTTTAACTCTGTGCCCATCGCTCACAGCGTTGTCATTGATATGAGTAATGATGTCATTCACTTTTAAGCCTGCTTGGTCGGCAGGTGCATCTGTTTCAACTGCGGTGACTATCATTCCGCCGGTACCGTATTTTTCAATTCCTTTTGCATTTAATTGATCCGCAGAAATGCCTAACCAGATATGTCTGACTTCGCCGTAGGTAACAATTTGTTTCAAGGATTTCATCGCGATTTCAGCGGGCACTGCAAAACTAATTCCTACGGATGTCGCGGAGGTTTCATCCAATTGTGCTGTGTTAATGCCGATGAGATTGCCGCGCGCATCAACCAATGCGCCGCCGGAGTTGCCGGGGTTAATCGCTGCATCAGTTTGAATAAAGTTTTCGGTATCGTTGATGCCTAAATTCCAGCGACCTGTCGCGCTGACAATACCTTGGCTCACACTTTGGCCAACGCCAAATGGATTGCCGATCGCGAGCACAACATCGCCTACACGTATGTTTCCCGGTTGATCGAGGCTGATGGCAGTGAGTTTGTCGAGTTGAATTTTAAGTACGGCAATATCGTTATCAGCATCAATGCCCACTAATTCAGCGGATGTGACACGGCCATCGTAGAGCAACACTTGAATTTTATTCGCGCCATTGATGACATGATTGTTCGTCAAAATTAAACCGGTGGTATCGACAATAACGCCAGATCCCAGGGTTTTTTGCATACGTTCTTGCAGTGGTGTGTTGGAGTTATTGTAAAAGTGACGGTAATAGGGGTTGTTGTAGTAGCTGGGTGCTCGTTGTAATACTTTCTTTTCTGTGTAGATATTTACGACTGCTGGCGCCGCACGACTTACTGCATCAGCATAGGATACGGGCCCGTAATTGTTATAGGCTGCATTGGTTGCGGGTGCATGTTGGTTGCGCAATTGCGGGAATACCAGCAATGCCAATAACGCAATGATGATACCTGCTGCTACCGGCCATCCTATATATTGCAGCAGGCTTTTAAATTTCATGTGTTGCACTCAAATTGGGTTATCTAGAGTTAAAAACCCCCGACAAGCGGGGGTTGATTCGGTGCGTATTACATAAAGGCAATTAGTAACGCTTTGCCGTCGCACCGTCAAAATCGTAATCATCGGGTGTTTCGGTGGGGCGAACAGGGTATTCTGGAGTATCGTCGCGCAAACCGTAGTCTGCACTTAATGTACCTTTGCCGCCAGCTTCTTTCGGTGCCCAATCACGCGGAGGTTGAATGTTTTGTGCATTGATGTAGCTTGTTTTGCTGTCGCCTAAATTTCTGTTAGCTGAATCCAAAATTTTGCGACTGATTTCGGGAGTTGTTAGCCGCAATGCACTGTTAGCCAAATGCTCATGCATTTCGCGATAGCATTGTGTTAGCTCATGAACATGCGTTGCGGTTTGCGAGAATGATTCGGCAACATCGCGCTGATAGGTTTGTAGCGTGCTTTCTGCATCATGCAAGCGCTGCTCAATCTCACGGCCATAGGCACGGCCGCGATAAACGTGAAGTAAAAATATACCGAGCGCTGTGCCGCAGAGTAAAAAAAAGAATCCGGTAAATACAAGGGTGCTGAGTGAAAACACAAAAGACTCCTTAACGGTTGTCGATAAAGGTAGAATCTTAGCTACAGAGTAGAACGTAAGTTTCGCAAGTTTCTTAATATAGTACCTTGATAGTATAGGCCTTTTGTTAAAATAGAGCGGCAAAAAATTGTTACTTAATTTCAAAGTTTTACAGGATAACGGTTAAAAAAATGCTTTTGGATGAAAAAGAAACAAGATTAGCCATTGCAGGCCCCGTTGGTCAGTTAGATGCCGTACTGAACTCGGCAGATATTCAAGGCGTATTGGCAAGTAAATCCTTGTTGGCGATAGTATGCCATCCACATCCGCTGCAGGGCGGCACTATGGAAAATAAAGTTGTGACGACATTAATGCGTACATATCGTGATCTGGGTATTCATGTGTTGCGCTTTAATTTTCGCGGCGTTGGCAAGAGTGAAGGTGAGTTTGATAATTCAGTCGGCGAATTTGACGATATGATGGCGATTATTGCTTGGGCAAAGCAGTCGTTGCCTGCTTGTTCTTTATTGCTGGCGGGGTTTTCGTTTGGCTCTTCTATCGCTGCTCGCGCTAGTTATCATGTCGATGGCTTGGTGCATTTAACCTTAGTCGCACCGCCAGTTGAACGTTACGTTTATGATAAAGAGGGTGTATTTAATGCACCTTTATGCGTTATTCAGGGCGATAAAGATGAGCTGGTTATTGCTGATGGCGTTTATGCATGGGTCGAATCACTTAAAAGCCCTGCGGTGCTGCTGCGTTATCCAGAAGCAGGCCATTTCTTTCATGGTTTATTATCAACATTCAAAGCAGATTTATCCGAAACGCTTTTAACTCAGATCGCACACTAATTATTGTATGAATTTATCTCCCATTGATCGATATACCCATGATTTACAGCGCGCAGATTTTCGTCGTGACTCTTCACAAGAGCACGCTGTGCAATGTTTGCAGCGCCTGTACGAACAATTGATTGCTGATTATGAAGCTCGACAAGAAGTAGGTATTCAAAAATTATTGAAGCGTGGATTACTCAAAACAATTTTGGGCGATGCGGCTGCTGAGCCTATTCTTGGCTTATATTTTTGGGGTGGAGTGGGGCGTGGTAAAACCTACCTCATGGATAATTTTTATGAAAGCCTGCCTTTCCCGCAAAAAATACGTATGCATTTTCATCGCTTTATGCGTCGAGTTCATGCGGAGTTAAAACAGCTGGATGGACAAAAAAATCCCCTGCAAAAAGTGGCTGATATTATCAGTGCAGAAGCAAAGGTAATTTGCTTCGATGAATTTTTTGTGTCGGATATTACAGATGCGATGATTCTTGGCACACTTATGTCAGAGCTGTTTCATCGTGGTGTTGTGTTGGTTGCTACATCCAATATTGTGCCTGATGGTCTTTATAAAGATGGCTTGCAGCGCGCACGTTTTCTACCGGCGATTAAGCTTCTCAAAAAGCATACGCAAGTGATAAATGTTGATGGCGGTGTGGATTATCGTTTGCGCGCCTTGGAGCAGGCAGAGCTGTATCATTCGCCTCTCGATGCGGCGGCAGATCAAAGCCTACAAAAAGGATTTCGCAGTTTATTGGCTAGTCCGAGTGATGAACGTGCGAATGTGGAGTTGACTGTCGAAGGGCGCTCAATTCAATCTCGCTATCTTGCGGAAGGGGTAGTGTGGTTTGATTTTGAAGCTATTTGCGATGGCCCTCGCTCACAAAATGACTATATAGAGCTATCTAAAGAATACCATTCGGTTTTCATCAGTAATGTTCCGGGATTAGGGCTTGCTAATGATGATCAGGCGCGTCGGTTTGTGAACCTTGTGGACGAGTTCTATGATCGTCAGGTCAAGTTAGTCTTATCAGCTGAGCGGCCTTTGGTGGAGCTGTATTCGGAAGGAAAGCTGAATTTTGAATTCCAGCGAACGGTGAGTCGCTTGCTGGAAATGCAAAGCCATGAATATTTGGCAAAAGAGCATCGACCCTAAATACATGGCCGCTAAAATAATAGCCCCTAAAATATTTATCGCTTACATTCTAAATAGTCAGTGACATTGAGCGATAATTTATTTTTTCGATACTATTGTTTATCACAACTGCCGCAGTGAAATTATAAGGTTCCATCAGCGTAATGGGTTCAATGCGCCATTGCTTTTCCGTCACTTCCGATGTTTCAACAGTTATAGGGTAATGTGATATATCGTCAAAAATATTCACATTGAACGATCGCAGATCTTTGCTTAACCCTGTACCCAGCGCTTTAAGATAAGCTTCCTTGCGCGCCCAGCCGCGAAAAAATGCAAGTGGGCGTAAGCTTTCATGTATTTCAGCGTATTGTTTGAATTCATCAAAAGAAAAACAATGTTTGGCTAATCCATCAACATTTTGTTTTTCACTGATAGCTTCTATATCTATACCTACGGAATTAACGGTACCAATAGCGATGGCAAGAAAATCATTGCTATGTGCCATATTAAATTCGATATTGCATATATTTTTTGTCGACACTATAGGTTTTCCTTGCGCCATTCGTTTAAAAGTAATTTGATCGAACGGCAGTTGCAAATAGCTGCTTATAATAAATCGTAAATATTGATGCGAAAGAATATAATTTTCCCGGTCTTTCGCAAAATAAAAACTATTTGCAGTGTCTATTTCTTCCTTGCTCAAGGAAACATGCTGCACTTTATTTTTTAACTCGGAAGATGATAGTTTTTCCAGCCATACATCAATCATTTGCTTGTTTAAGTCGTAGTTATCCATAGTAAAATACACAATTAAGTAAGTTCAGCAAATAAAAACTGTTCATTGTTAATGTGTGTGGGTTTCGTTTCTAATCTTTGTTTTATCTCGCATGATAATATGTGGTTAATATATGTTAATAATTTGGTCGACTGATTTATGAAAAAATGGTCGCCTTCTAACCATTCAATCGACGCTGTTTTTTCGAATAATTGACGCCAGCCCATTAGTTCAGAAGGTGTGACAACGATATCCATAACGCCACCCAAAATAGTTAGCTGTGTGGCGAGAAAGTACTTACTCTGATTTAGGTAAGTTTCAGCCATCTTAAAATCGGCTCGTAAGGCGGGTAAATAGAGTGACATTATTTCAGGATTGTTTAATGCCTGAGATGATGTGCCATTAAGCTGTGCAATTGCAGCAATAAAGCTATCATCTGGAAGTGCATGAATAGGTGCTTTGGTGCGGCGGTAAAAAGGTGCAGCAGAAGCAGATGCGACAAAGTGTACCGGTAATGGTAAATGTTGTTGTTGCATGGCAATGCAAAGTTCATATGCCACTTTGCATCCTAAGCTGTGACCAAATAACACAAAAGGTTTGTCACATAACTTTTTCATGGCTATACAAAGCTCATGGACGAGCAGATGAATATTTTCATAGGGCTCTTCAAATAAACGTACCCCGCGGCCAGGCAGCTGGCACACTACTAATTCCACTTGTGGAGGTAAGTGATTTTTCCAGAGAAGATACGTTGTAGCGCTGCCGCCGGCATAAGAAAAACAAATAAGCCGTAATGTTGCATTTTGTGTTGGGGTGGGAATATGTAACAATTCTGAGCTGTTCATCATTAATCATCCTTAAGTGTAAAAATTAATTGCACGTTATCCTTTTTTAAATCACAAATTTTTTAAATCAAAAAAAATTTTAAAAATACGTAATAGTTTAAAAAAATAATTGCAGGCCAACAGTTAAATAATCATCGTTGCGAAAGTTGTAAAGCAAGTCTTCTTGTGGTTGATGACTAAACGCTTGTCCTTCCATTGATAAGGTTAAACCATCGCGTATCCGTGTTTTCATTTCAAAGCGAAATGCTTTGCTATAGCTATCTCTGTCTACATAAGCTCCCAACAAGTAAGTTGATTGGGCAACATCGTTAGCAATTAATCGTAAGCCTATAAAAACATCATCTGCAAACGGTGTATCTGCTTTAGTGTCGCGCTCATCGTATAAGTATTCGACCATGTAGCCCAGATCCATTGCGGTTTTAAATATGCCGACTTGCGTGTATTCAAATCCAGTCACTGCTGCGACATAATTTTTTTGTAAATCGCTATTGCGATTAATGGCTTCTAATTTTAGCAGCCAATTATTGCTTGTCATTTGTAGATCAATACTGCTTTGTTCTATTTGTTCGTAATAGGGGGCCAATACGAGTTGGTTTTGAGTGGTAAATTGTGGCAATAAAACGGGGTCACGTCCTGTGCCGCGAAAATAAGCCAGCCCTATATCCCAAATATCAACTGTATTGGTGTAGCGCAATGCAATGTCGCGATGTTGTTTTTTATCGCTGGATTCATACTGCGCAAGATCATCATCGATGACCAAACCGGGCCGCAGACGAGCTGTTTCACTGGCGTAAATACGCTCTCTAAAAATAGGTAGCAAATACAGTTGAACATTACCCCAGTCTTCATGAATCTGGGCTTTAATCATTGGCTGACCCAATTTTGATTCTTCATCAATATCATCGGCAACAACCGTTTGGTTAATAATATCAACTAAATGCCGCGATTCAGTAACGCCCCAGAATTCAGTTTTCATGCCGACAGTCACATCGATATTATCCGCAAAATAAGTGACTGCTAATGAATTGAAATCATTCCGCGTACGATGGTCATCGCGTTGGTCGTACGTGGTTGTGCCATCAATCGATAATTTAATTGAATTATCATAATAGGTGTTGTCATATTTAAGCCGAAAATAAGCTGTCGTATCTTCACTGTAATCTTTGTCGAGTAACTGCTCATTGGTGTGTGGAAAATATTGATACTCAGCACCTAATTCCAGCTTAAGTGTAGAGGCTGTTGCGTTGGTTGTTGTGATGGCAGCAAGTAATAGAAACGAGCTTGCACAATATCGCGGCAAGAAATGATAGCTGCTTGAGTTTAGATAAGGATGTGTTTTCATAATAATTAACTGTAGGTAAATGTCATTGATATTAAATGGCAGTTAATAAAAACTGCCTTTACACTATTCATTAATTCATGTTGCTGAGTTTTGATTGATCAAGATCAGCTGTCGTTAAACCGGTGCTAAATTGATATTCATTCCAAAGCAATTCAGTGCTGCGACCTGTTTGATGATTCACCATGATCATTTTGCTTGGCTTCCAATAATGGCCTTCATACATTTTATAATCTTCAAACGTTAATGTTTTAAGCAAATCGCCTTTGCGATCGTAGTACTCAATTTTGCGTGGATGGAATATTTTTGCATCTACCCATTCATGCAGTTTGCTGTAGCCGGAGTCCTGATAGGCAGGTGTGTTTTCAACTTTGAAACAATCGTTACCTGCAATCGTATCTTGCTGTAAAAAACGGTAGGTATATTTTTCCGGAACCCAGGTAGATATATCTTCATAGGCAAATTCACTGCCAACGAATGGTCCCGATTTGCTGCGTGTAGAAATTCGTTTTACACGCTCTATCGCTGGTAAATAAAGCCATTGATCATCCGGTGTGAGTCCATGTGCATAAATTAAAATAGCGGTGCCAGCAACATCTTTTGGGCTGCGGAAAACATTCATGGAATGATCGCCTTCGCCAGCTCCTTCGATTTCTAGCACTTTGGTATCAAATGAACGACGACTTAGTTCTTTATCGTTTTGCTTCAATATCATTTCAGCGTGAGCAATGTAATCTTTGAAGCCCGAATCGCGGCGTTCGGTTTCTTTAGCGATAGCTTGCCCTTTTGCTGCAGGATCACTGATGCTGTCAAGATTAAAAGTATCAGCTAATACCATAGGTGAAAGACCGACAAAAAATACACTCAATAGTAAATTTTTCATGAAAATACTCCTTATTAATTAGTCAAAATTTCTACGTTTTCTGGAAGGGTTAAATTGTTTTCTTGTTCTGCAATTACATGATTGCGAGTAACTTTTTTGCGTTGAATAGAATCTATTACCAACAATAAAGAAGGCATTAAAAATAGATCCAGAAGCATTGCTAACATGATAGCAACTGCAGTTAGGATTCCCATGCTTGAATTAATTTCGAAGCTGGAGAAACCCAATACGCCAAACCCGGCAGCCAAGGCTACTGAAGTTGTTACTAACGCAACGCCACCATGATTAAAGGCGTAGCGTAAGGCGTCTTCAGCGGTCATGTTATGTGTTCGACGTGCAGATAAATATTTAGTAAGGAAGTGCACCGTATCATCTACCACCACGCCAAGTGTCATAGATGACATCACTGAAAGTGCCAGACCAATTTGACCCACGAGTATTCCCCAAATGCCAAATGCCATGGCTGCAGGTAGTAAGTTGGGAATCAAGCTGATCAAGCCGTATTTAAAGGATCTGAAAATTAAGATCAGTGTGAGCGAAATAAAAATGGCTGAAATAATATTACCGACTAACATGCTTTTAATATTGCGTAATCCAATATTGGCAAACATAAGTGTTAGTCCGGTGCCATCGCTATAAGTAATATTTTGCTGATGTTCTTTTAACCAATTTTGTGTACGAGACTCCATTGCCAGAACTTCTGCACTGGAAAGATTTTTTAAGGTAACCGTGACCCGTGTTGCGGTTTTTTCAGGATTGATACGATCGCGCAAGTCCAAGCCATAAGGCAGTGACATTTCATAAAGTAATAAATATTGTGCGGCCAATTCATTGGATGTTGGTAATCCATATTGATTGGCATCATCACTATGCATATTCATATTTAATTTTTTATAAATATCGATAATGCTGTTGACGTGCACCACTTCTGGTTGTTCGCGTAGCCACGCTGAAAATTGATCTAGTGATTGCAAATAGGCAGGGCTATTAATACCGCTTTCAGTTTTTCCACCAATTTCATAGTCAATGAAATAAATGCCAGTAAGATGCTCTGCAGTGAAGTCAGTGTCTTGGCGGAATTTAACACTCTTATCAAAGTATTTAATAAATTCATCGTTAAGAACATTATTAAAAATCCCTGCGCAAGCCATGACAATAAAAACCAGTGTGGCAATAAAATATTTTTTAGGCTTAGCAATAATTTTTTCCGCTAGAGCATTTATCATGGTTTGCAATTTTCCGGGTGCGTCATCAATACTTGCTTTCGTTTTAAATAACATCATAAATGCCGGTAAAAATGTCATTGTAAACAGAAATGCAAAAACCACTCCCAGTGCAGTCATATTGCCGAGATCGCGAAAGGGTGGGGCATCGCAATAATTCATTGTTAGGAAGCCGACGACAGTGGTCAGATTGGTAAATAACAAGGTGCTAAAGTTTTCATTAAGGCAATGCTGCATAGCTTCTTGCTTGGTATACCCAGTTTTTAGCCCAAGCAAATAAGCCATAAGAACATGTACACAGTCACAGATAGCAACGGTAATAATAATGTTGGGTGCATTGATGCTCACAGGGTTTAATAAAATTCCAAACCATCCAGACAAGCCCATAGCGCCAACGATGGAAAATGTGAGAACCAATAGCGCAGCAATACTCGCTAACCATGAGCGCATAATCATTCCCATAATTAATAGGGAAATAATTAACATCGCAGGAACCAGCGTCTTCATATCTTTTTCAGATGATTCGGCGAAGGCGTTGTCCATCATGACTCCGCCGCTCAAATAAATGTCGATATCAGGATGTTGTTGTTTAATATCGTCAGCGAGTTTGCGAACATATTTAACAACGACAGGATTGCTGCTGAGCTCAAGGCCTTTGGGAATATTGATAGTGACATTTACACCCGTAACCTTGCCATTAGGTGAAATTACACGATCAATTAGTAAAGGTTCATGAACGGCGATATTGCGAATTTTTTCGATATCACTTGTCGTTAGTTGCTTGGCATTGCTAATTAAATCTTCTACCAGTACATCGTCGCCATTTGCAGAGCTGTGTTTGAAATTACTAATAGAATCGACGCGACTGGAGAATGGAATCTTCCAGGATTTTGCTGTAAGTTCTTCTACTACTGCTAATGATTCAGCATTAAATACGCCATTTTTTGGCGCTAATACAAATAATACATTGTCAGGTTTTGTATAGGTTTTCTCCATTTGATCCAAGGCTTCGATTTGCGGATTATCCTTGTCGAAATAAATTCGCAAATCAGATTTGAATGACAGTTGGCTAATGCCTATGCCAGCACCCGCTAATATGATGAATGAAATTAACATCATCGATAACGGGTGATGCGTTATCCATTTTGTATAAATTTTTAACATGATGTTGCTCCTGATGTCCCTAATGAGTGTTGAATGTGTGTGGCGAGGGTTGCAGAGTTTTCTGGTGAAAGCATGGTGATGTGATCGCCAGAAACCAGTGCAACACTTACGTCTCCTTCTGCGTAATCTCGCCAACCGAGTGTCGAGGTGGTTATATCAGTATTGACATCATCTTGAGCTCGATAGTCATAGTGAGGATTAATATCTTGTGCGCGGAGCAGCGATATTTTTACAGGGTATGTACGTGCGGCTTTTGCATAATGCAATTGCGCATTCGCTTTAAAGACATCAAGCTGGCCTTTGATTTGTGATGTCGGCGTATTTGCGGGCGCCATATTGGCTTCAGCTAGTTTTTGCTTGAGCAATAACAATTGTTCTTCATCATTGCTTGCGGCTAGTTGTACAGTATCTATGCTTAACGCCTTGCCAGTCATATGCGCAATGGTGCCAATTAAAATGCTAATCCATTCTGCATTGCTCAGTGCAATCGTTTTTTTATCTTGGAAAAAATGCGGTGCAGGAGCATCTAAAACAAATAGCGATTCAACCTTATCGCCAGTTGCCAAAAGTTGCTGCGTAACTTCATAAGCAATCAAACTGCCAACGCAATGTCCACCAATTAAATAAGGGCCTTGAGGTTGTACAGATTTAATAGCAGCAATAGTTTCTGTTGCCATTTTTTGTACAGAATCAAGCGCTGCGGTTTGGCCATCAAGCCCTATAGCCTGCATACCATAAAAAGGCTGATCTTTACCTAATTGCTGCGCGAGCGGATAAAAATACAACACATTGCCACCGCCACCGGGAATAAAAAATAATGGTGTTTGCGTACCTTTATCTTGAATGGCAACCAGTGAATTCCAATTATCGATGGGTGGTGATTCAATTTGTTGCGCGAGTTGTTCAATCGTGGGGCCGGTAATAAGGCTTGAGAGCGGTAGTTTTTGTCCCAACTCAGTTTCTATTGCTGCCATCAAACGTACTGCCAGTAGTGAGTGACCACCTAATGTGAAAAAATTGTCAGTAATTGAAATTTTTTCAATCTTAAGTAAGTCGCTCCAGAGTGACACCAATTTCCTTTCAAGTTCTGATCTTGGTGGTACGTAATCTATGCTGGATTTTTTTTCAAAGCTATGAAGAGGTAATGCTTTGCCATCGACTTTGCCATTAGGTGTCAATGGGATTTGTTCTAACACAACGATTGCGCTCGGCACACAATGTGCCGGCATTTTTGTAGCGGCTTCTGCAAGAATGGTTGCTTCACTGATAGTGGAATTATCGCGAGTAATGTAAGCGACAAGATAATCGCCTGCAGTAGCACTTGTCTGCTTGATCACAACTGCTTCACGTACACCGTTGCAGCTACACACAACTGCCTCGACTTCGCCTAACTCAATACGAAAGCCGCGCAATTTCACCTGGTTGTCTATGCGTTGTAAATAATCGATATTGCCATCAGGTAAATAGCGCACCAAATCGCCCGTTTTATAAAGCTTAGCGTTTGGGTTTTTTGAAAAGGGATCAGGAATAAATTTACTTTGCGTAAGATCATCACGATTGTGATAACCGCGTGCAAGTCCAATACCGCCAATATGTAATTCCCCATTGACACCAACGGGTACTGGTTGCATAAAAGCGTCGAGAATATAAATGTCAATGTTCGCTATAGGCTTACCAATAGGTACAACATTTGCGGCATAATTTTGATCGCAGCGCCAGTAAGTTACATCAATGGCAGCTTCAGTAGGGCCATAAAGATTGTGTAATTCTGTGTTTAGGCATTTAAAAAACCGTTGCTGTAAATCGTAACTCAATGCTTCACCGCTACAAATGACGCGTTTAATACTGGTGCATTGGTTGGCTTCTGTATCGGCAACAAATAGGCTTAACATCGATGGTACAAAATGTAAGGTGGTAATGTGTTGCTTTTTGATAATATCAATTAAATATTTTGTATCTTTATGACCGTCGGGCTTGGCAACAACAAGGCGCGCGCCAGTCATCAATGGCCAAAAAAATTCCCATACAGAAACATCGAAACTGAATGGCGTTTTTTGCAGAACGCTATCGGAATGGTCGAGCTTATATTCAGCTTGCATCCACAACAGACGGTTACAAATACCTGCGTGGGTATTCATCGCGCCTTTGGGGTTACCAGTAGAGCCTGAGGTGTAAATCATGTAGGCCAGGTTTTCTGGATGTATTTCCACAACAGGATTTTGTGATGGAAAATCAGACAGGGAAAGCAAGTCAACTGCAACAATGTGCGAATTTACGGTAGGTAAACCATCCACTAGATCTGATTGCGTTAATAGAATAGGTGAATTTATATCGCTGAGCATAAATTCAACTCGTGCTCGCGGATAGTTTGGGTCAACTGGAACATAAGCACCGCCCGCTTTAATAATTGCTAGCAGCGATACCACCATCTCTATTGAACGATTCATGCACACACCGACTTTAGTTTCGGTAGTGACACCTTGTGCAATTAAATAATGTGCGAGTTGATTTGCGCGAGTATTCAGCTCAGCGAAAGTAAGGCTTTGTTGTTCAAATACAACGGCAGTATGTTGTGGCTTTTTGTTAACTTGCTGTTCAATAAGGCCGTGCAGGGTTGTATGTGCAGGGTATTGAATTTTTGTGCTATTCCATTCCACTAATTGTTGATGTAATTCTTCAGGTGTTAGTAAAGGAAGTTGAGAAATATTGCATTCCGGATTTTCTACTATGCCACTCACTAGCATACGAAAATGTTTTTCAAGCATCTCTATATTTGCGGCAGTAAATAAATCGGTATTGTATTTGAAGATACCGTAGAAGCCATTTTGGCTATCTACCATTTCCAATTCCAACTCGAATTGTCCTTCTTGCTGGTTTAGAGGATATTGCGCAATCTCCATTCCTGCCCAGCGAATTTTGGGGCCATCTTCACCCGGTGTCCAACCAGCATTCAATCCTTCATTTTGCGTTTTCTGAAACACAAATGATACTTGTGATAAAGGCGTGTAGCTGGAATCACGTTTGGGATTAAGTGCTTCTATTAATGCTGAAAATGGATATTCTTGATGTTCGAGTGCTTCCAATACAGTGTGATTTGTTTCTTGTAGCAAGTCTGAAAAACGTGGGTTGTTATGAAGCTGCGAACGTAAAATAACTGGATTTACAAAATAACCAATTGTGCGCAAAAACGCAGGATCATTTCTTCCTGATGTGGGCGATGCTATACAAATATCATCTTGCCCTGAATGACGATGCAATAGAACAGAATAGGCAGTTAACAACAAGGTAAAAGGTGTAACACCTTGTTTTTTTGCCTGCGTTGCTAATCCTTGAACTAATTCTGAGGGCAATTGAAAATAGTGACTGGCACCCTTAAATGTTTGTATCCGTGGGCGCGGCTTACTGATATTCAACGTGAGTGGATGCAAATCACCTTGTAGTTTATTAAGCCAGTAATTTTTTAGCTCGTCGCCTTGTTTGCTTGTAATTAGCTGTGCTTGTTGTTGGGAAAAACTACTATAGGGAGAAGATTGTGGTGGTAAAACTGTTGCACGGTTTTCCAGCAGAGATTGATAGATTTCGCTAAGCTCTTCCATCAGTATCCAGAGTGACCATGCATCAAAAGCTATATGATGAACCACAAACATAAAAATAGATTCGTGCTCCGTGACTTGATAAATATGGGCACGTAACAAGGGTAACTTTGTTAAATCAAAGGGTTGTTGGTAATCATCTGAAATTTTTGTTTGTAATTCACTTTCGCTAAGTTGTCTCGCATTATATGAAATGATATTGATTGGTGCTGAGGCTTGAATGATCTGACTGTTGCAATCATTTTCGACGCCATAGCGGGTGCGCAAACTGGCATGTCTCTGAATGCAGTTATTAAGCGCACGCTGAAAAACATTGACATCTATTGGCGAGAAAATACGGAAAGCGTTAGCAATATTATATGCCGCTGCGGCAGGTTCACTTTGATGTACGAACCAAAGTGATTCTTGCCCTTTAGACATAGGGGTGCTTTGCGTAGCATTTTCTAATTTTTGGCGAAGCAATTTTTCAATAAGCAGCTTCTTTGATTCTTTGGTCAGATCGTTTATTGAATTGGTTGTTAAATTGACTGTGGAATTGATTGTAGGCTCAATAACATCCAATGGTATAGGTGTGGTTTGCTGTTGCATCATAATCTCCTTGATATTGATCTCTATAGAACTAAACGGCTCCGGCCTTAAGCCGGAGCGATTTAATTAATGCTGTGCAAGTTCCTGGCGTAGTAGCGCGTCTAACTCTGCTTCGGATAGTTCATCTAAATTGTTGAGTTGATTTACCAATTTAGTCATCGAATTTACTTCAGCTTCTACGCTAGTTATTGGCGTGACTTCAGGTATAGCTTCCTCAGTCGACGTTGATTCAACTGCGAATGCTTTCGTCATTTTTTGCGCAATGGCTTCAGCCAATTTGGTAATGCTATTGCCTTTCATCAACTCGAGAATAGACACATCCACTTTACATTCGCCGCGCACCTTCATTTGTAAATCCATCGCCATTAATGAGTCCAAACCAAATTTATTGATTGGCGTGAGTACATCAATTTGCGTCGCAGATAATTTCAATGTGCCAGAAACCAGTTCACTCAGCTTGCTGGTAAGCGCTGCGAGTAAAGCTTCATTACCTTGTGCTATTAAATTAGCCCAGCTATCGCCATCACTTTGTTCGTTGGTGTCGTTGCCAGCTAATTCACTAAAACGTAGGCCTTGTCCGGCGGGCTCAAATTTTTTCCAGCGTTGCCAATCAACATCGAAGATGCCCACTTGTGCTACCGGTGCATTGAGTAATCTTGCAAATGCTTCCAATGCTTGCTCTTGTGTAAACGCATTGATACCCACTTGTGCAAGATGCCCTATAACACTGGGATTATTTGCCGCCATGCCAACATCAGCCAATGCGCCCCAGTTGATCGATGTCGCGGCCATACCTTGCGCGTGACGATAATGCGCTAGTGCATCAAGAAATAAATTGGCAGCGACATAATTGCCTTGGTTGCGATTACCAATCAATGCAGAAATGGACGAGTAGAGTACAAAACAGTCGAGTGCAATATGTTTGGTAAAATAGTGTAAGTTCCAAGCGCCCAATGCTTTAGGTTGCATGACTTTTTGCAAACTAACATTATTCATTGTGAGTAATTCACGATCATCCAATACGCCAGCAGCATGAAAAATACCTCGCAACGGCGGCATGCTTTGCTTGATGTCAATTAATAAATTCTGCAAACCTATTTCATCTGCAATATCGATAGCAGCCACCTTAACATGCGCACCATTGGCAACTAATTCAGCGACTGCTGTGCGTGCTTCATGGCTGCTGGCACCACTGCGACTGACGAGTACTAAATGTTTAGCACCCTGATCAACGAGCCATTGCGCCATGCCTAAACCAAATCCGCCAAATCCACCCGTGATAAGGTAAGTTGCATCATCTTTTATGGCAAAGCTTGCACTATTTTTTGCAATAACCTGTAATCCATTTACATCACTCAATGTTAAAACAACAGGCTGTTTATTTTCATCTACTTGTGTGGGTGAAAAGTTTGCAGCAGTTATGATTGGCGTACTGATTCCTTCATGAGTTGTGGATGATAGTTGTGTTCCAACATGATCCAATAACTTTTTAACCCGGCAACAGCATGAGGGATAAAATAACGCTGTACTATTAAGTTGCAATTGAGTTTTAGTGGCAGATAGTTGAATATTTCCTGCATTAGATTTATTTGCATCGCTGGATTGATGATTATCTGTAATAGCAATATATTTTCCATGAGGCGCAAGCAATTCATCTATTTGCAAATTAGCTGCATTACCAGCTGCATTAATGATGACATCAAAACCATCAATATGACCTTTGCGATAAATCGCTTGCAGCAAATCTTCCGTTAATGATGCTGAATCTAATTCGAACGGAGCGGCATGTGATGTTTTACACTGTGAATTGTTTTTGGCATCGATGCACACTTGGAAATAATCACAATTCTTTAAGTCAGCTTGTTGTTTCGCTGCTTGGCCCACAGGTGTATCTGCGCCAATAATTAATAATGACTGTGATGCGTCTGTGTGAGCAAAATCTATCAGCGCTGCGTAAGCCATACTAAATGCTGCGAGTGCTGGCGCTGCTTCTGTAGGTGACCAATGCGCTGGTTTTTTAGCAGCAAGCAATTCATTTTCCGGCAAGGTAACGAAGTTAGTCAGTTGGCCTTGATAACAAGCAATAATGTCTTCGCCAATTTCATAACCATTTACACCTTCTCCAATACGTACAACACGTGCACTAACTTCGCGTAAGTCATGCTCTTTTAATTCGTGTGACTGTAGAGCAACGGCCAAAATCTGTAGTTCAATTTCATTTGTATTTGGATAGTGACGTTCACTCATTTGGAATGATTGCGTGGTTGCCGTTACAGTACCTTGTGTTGCTAGCACAAATGCTTGATCGGCATTGGGGGTAACATAATGTGGTTTATAAGCTTCTTGTAGAGGTGTATTGATTAAGCGATAGGCATAACGACTGTAATTGCGGAAAGCTAATTCCAATTCAGGCGAATTGTGTTGGCATTCAAGTGTAACCAGGCGTGCAGTTTTTATTGAAAGATCATTGCCCACATCAATCAGGGTGCATTGTATTTCGGGCAATTCAACAGCAGCGACACGACCAAGGCCTATTGCAGGACTTTGTTGGAATCCTTCCACGCTGTCAGTGGCTAACACTTTATTTGCATTTTGAGTCAGTATGTAAAGGCGAGTTTTATTGATTTTGCTTGAACCTTCAGCATGTTTGATCACATCCAACAAAACCTGTGTTCCGCTTAAATTAATAGGATCAAGTGGATCTTGCATCATCGACCAAGCATAAATAATGTGTGTTGGGACAGAAGATTTATGATTCACATATTCTTGAAATAACTGTGTTAGATGCGCTTTATTCGTGCCATCAAGACTGAATGCATTGTCACCAAGTACTTCAAAGCGATGGCCTGGATATACAACAGTCACATTATGATGCGCTTGAACGTAAAACACTTTCAATAAGGTTTTGCTGAAATGATCGTCATTTAAAAATAGCAAATAATGTTTTTTATTTTCTGGATCATTTTGCGGTGTGTCGTCTGCACTAAGTTTTTCAAGTTCGCACCAGCTTGGTTGATAGGTCCAGCTATCAGCATCCGCGATAGTTTTTTGATGTGTTGCACGTAATGCCTGGCAGCGTAGTCCGCGGAGTTCTACAAGAATATTTCCGGCATCATCGCATAAGATAATATCGCCCGTAATACTTTCACCACTAATATGGCTCAATGTTCCATAGCAATAAAATGTATCGCCTACTTTTTGATAGTGACGCAATTGTCTAATGTTTACGGGAATATAAACTTGTTTACTGAAATCACTATCTTCCGGCAGTGTGGAAATGAGTGATTGGAAGCAGGCATCTAAAAGAGTGGGGTGAAGCTGATAATTTTCAGCAGGTAAATTCAACCCATCATTTGCAACTATACGTGCAAGCACTTCACCATTTTTACGCCAGAGTTGTTCAATACCTTGAAAGTAAGAGCCGTATTGCAAACCGCGAGCAGTCAACTCAGCATAAATAGTGTCGGCTTTAAGGTGTTGCTCACTGCGTTTTTTAATGTTATCGATTTCAATAGTTTTATAATTTTGCAGTGTTAACGCTTCAATTTTTCCTGTTGCATGTAACTTATGTTGATTTTTATCTTGCACGTTGTAGCTGTGAATGCTGTAACTATGATCTTGTTCATTATATAAAGTACGCATTAAAGGTTCAGCGTCACGATCAATAACCAGAGCATTATGCAACGATAAGTCGCTGATTAAGCATGCATCGCTACCAGTAAGGCTTTTATGTACCGCTAAACCAGCTTCAACATAAGTTGCGCCAGCAAGAATCATCAAATCTTCAACTTGATGATCAGGTAGGAAATTAAAATAATTTTGATTGATTTGACTTAACCAAGCGCAATCTGGACCTTCTTGTTTTGCACCCAGTGCAGCATGTGTAATCGTTTGTCCGATGCGATCCGTTAATGAAGATTCTGCGTCGTTCCAATAGCGTTCGCGCTGCCATGGATAAGTAGGTAAACGCATAAATTTAGGGGTAAGCGCCCTGCAATGTAATTCATCTTCATCAACGATAAAAGTATTGCTGGCTAACTCACTCCAGTTAAAGGCATAGCCATGACCATAAAGTTCTGCAACGGCACGTTTAATGGTGTCTTGCTCTCCCGCTTTACGTTTAAGCGATGTTGTTAGGAATCCATTTAATTTATGTTTACTAAAACATTCTTTAATGGATGAAGAGAGAACAGGGTGCGGGCCAATTTCAAGAAAGTCTTCATAGCCATCTTTAATCATCGCTTCCAATGCACGGAAAAAATAAACAGGTTCACGCACATTTTTACACCAGTACTCCGCATCAAATGCACTAGCTAGAATTTGTTCACCGGTAACGGTTGAATAGCTGGGTAGTTTTGCATTGGCAGGAGCTAAACTTGCAAGGCTTGTGCGTATTTCATCAAGCAATGGATCCATGGTTGGACTGTGATAAGCAACCTCTACTTGCAGCAAGCGATTGAAAATATCTTTTGTAGTTAATTGTTGGGAGATAACATCAAGCGCACTTTCATCACCTGCAAGTGTAATGGCAGTGGGGCCATTAATCGCCGCAATAGAAACTTTTTCTGCATAAGGCGCAATTATTGCTTTTGCATCTGTTTCTGTGAGCGCTACTGCTAGCATAGAGCCTTTGTTCGCTGCTTTTTTCTGAATACGACTGCGGTGAAAGCTAACTAGCAATGCTTCTTCTAATGTCAAAATTCCTGATACATAAGCCGTAGTAACTTCACCGACACTGTGGCCAATCACGGCGGCAGGTTCGATGCCCCATGAGCGCCATAAATCGACTAATGCTGATTGTAGTACAAAATTTGCGGGTTGTGCAATTTGCGTTTCAGTGATGATAGATTCCGCTTCAGGTTTCATCATTTCAGATAAAATTGACCAGCCGGAAATTTTTTGGAAAATAACGTCGGCACGTTTAACGGATGCAAGAAATACAGGCTCTGTCTGCATAAGCTCACAGCCCATGTTCCACCATTGTGGTCCCATGCCGGTAAATACAAATACGAGTTTATTGCGTTTTTCACTGACTTGGGTTTCGACTATGGCCTCATCTGTAGTTTGAGTTACGTACTGATCTAGTTTTTCAAGTAGTTCTTCTTTTGTTTTTGCTTTAAAACTAGCTCTATGGCTTAAGTGTGATCGTCTTGCGCCTGCTGAATAAGTCAAATCACTGAGGTTGTTGAAAGTATCTTGCGCGATAATATCGCGGTAATTTTTTACCAGCGCTAACAATGCAGGTTTGCTTTTTGCGGATAAAGGTAAAATGAATTTTTTATCAGTAATAAAAGCATTTTCATTTTCGTTATCAGATTTTTCTTTATAGTTTTGCAAAATAGCGCAGGCATTAGTACCACCATAGCCAAATGAGTTTATACCAGAAAATAAGTCATTGTTTTTACCGCTTAATGTTTCGACTTTGCGTGGCACAGATAACTGTAATTCTGCAAAAGGTATTCTGGAATTAAGAGTAATTAAATTGGCCTGCGGCGGAATTTTTTCGTATTTCAAACACAATGCGGATTTAATAACAGCGGCAATACCTGAAGCCGCTTCCAAGTGGCCGATGTTACCTTTCACTGATCCTACAATGCAGGTTTCATTAGCATTGCGAGCTTGACCGACGGTACCGCCGATGGCGGACATTTCTATTGGGTCGCCAAGTGATGTGCCTGTACCATGAGCTTCAAAATAATTAATATCGTGTAAGGCTACGTTTGCTTTTTCACTGACTTTGCGAATTAAGGTTTGTTGCGCATCTGGATTTGGTACAGTGATTCCATCGGTATGGCCATCTTGATTGCAACCAGTTGCACGGATAACTGCATAAATTTGATCGCCATCGCGCTCTGCATCGGCCAGTGGTTTGAGTACGACAATGCCTGCGCCTTCTCCACGACCGTAGCCATCGCCGCGCTCATCAAAAGATTTTGAGCGTCCGTCGGGTGCTAGAAAACCGCCTTTGCACATACCAATAAAAATTTCTGGGCGATGCATAATGTTGGCGCCGCCTACCAAAGCAAGATTAATGTTGCCAGCCCACATACTGTTGCAAGCTTGATCTAATGCAACCAATGATGAGGAGCAAGCAGTATCGATACTAATGCTTGGGCCGCGTAAATCGTAAATATAAGAAATACGATTTGATAACATGGCGAGCGTCATCCCAACAGCTGTATTGCTTGAAATGGTATGACGATTCAGTGGATTTAATTGCGTAAGCTTATTGTCGAGCATAAAGCCGCCGACAAAAACACCTGTGTCGGTTCCTGCTAAAGCGTCCGGGTCAATGCCCGCATCTTCAAGCGCTTCCCAGCTTACTTCCATTAATATGCGTTGTTGTGGATCGAGTGAAACTGCTTCGCGTGGAGAAACACCAAAAAATAATGCATCAAATTCATCGATGCGCTCTTGTAAAAAGCCACCACTTTTGACGTACATTTTTCCTGGTTTTTCACGATCCGCATCATAAAAGCGATTTACATCCCAGCGATGTTCTGGCACATCAATAATGCAATCTTTTCCGTTGAGTAAATTATCCCAGAATATTTGTGGGTCTGCGGAACCACCGGGAAAGCGGCAGCCCATTCCTACAATCGCGATAGGTTGTTGATTATTAAAGTCTTTAGCTGATGCTGAGGTGTTGGTTGCATCGCAAACATTTTCTATAGAGTTTTTCATTTTCAAATTCCTTATAAATGATGATGACAAGTTTTTGATAAATCCTTCTTGATACACAAAACAAACATTTCATAGCTGTAGTAAATTGCTTGAAAAAAAATGACCACATTATTTGCCGCGCAATGACGTTCAGCCAAATAACGCCCGCTTAAAAACGAGATAAAAAGGTCATATACACACCTGCATTGTTAGCAGCTATGTCATTTTTTCATTTAAGCGACGTTTCGGGATTTAATCCCGCCATTAACATCGAAAAATAGATAGGTACCGCGAAGATGATCGCGAAAATATTTGTTTTTGGGAGTAAATACTGAAGTACAACAATGAGGAATTATTCATATGCTTACTTTCCTTAGGTTTTCATGTTTTGTAGATCGCCGAAAACTCCTTTCAGTACGATCATTTTTCGCCGATTCTATTCAGCGATTTAATCATTCCACGAGATGTTTTTTTTGTCAACAACAAAATAATAAAAATTAATGTTTTTTGTTTCACAAAAAGTGAATTTTAAATTATTTTGTCGTTTAAATTGTTTTTTAGCTTTTGTTAATTTAAATTTATTTAATTTTTTGTGTGTCTTATATTTAATTTTTTTTAATAATCTTTTTATTAAATAGTAAATTATATTTTTCGGTAATTTTGTTTGTTTTTTTGTGATTCTTGGTTATTTGTTATTTTTACTTTGTTTTAAGGGTTATTTTTCAGTAGTGTATGTTGTCCAATGATTCAAAATATAATATTTATTTAATTTTTTAAATTAATATTTTTTTGTTTAAATGCTATTTATTGCTGGCATGTATTTTTAATAGAGGGTAAGTTGAGTTCGCTAAACATTTCAAGAATGCTTTTTGATATTAGATCCAATATTTTTTTGGCGCTTATTAATGCGTGCAATTTTTTTGATGCCGCATAAATCATTATTTTGGTGCAATTAATTATAGGAAACTCACATGGATATTTTAATAAATCGATTTCGTTGGCTTTTGTTAATGGGCTGTCTGTTGGTCTCTTCATGCGTCACTGCGACGCCGGACTCTGAAACGGCACGGCTTGACGTGAAGCAAATTCGCTTGAGTTCATCAAATGTTTTTTTAATAAAGTCAGATAAATTTGTACTTATAGATAGCGGTAGTAAGGTGGATTTGGCTGCATTGCAGGCGGCGCTTGCTGCTGAAGGCGTACCATTAGAGAAACTTTCGGCAATTATTTTGACTCACGGTCATGCCGATCACGCAGGGTTAGCTGCTGAGTTAAGGCGACGTAGTGGTGCGGTTCTTGTAATGGGGGCTGGTGATGTTCCGCTGACAAGTGCTGGCCACAATGATGATATTAAGCCTACTAACCTGATGGCACGCATTCTTAAGCGGTATGCTATTGATCCAAACTACGAAGCATTCAAGGCTGATGTTTTGGTGGATGAACCGCTCGATTTGCGTCGTTTTGGAATTCCTGCTCGAGCCGTGCAAATGCCAGGGCACACTCCCGGTTCTTTGGTGGTAGTTCTTGATGATGGTCGCGCTTTTGTTGGCGATATCATGCTGGGTGGATGGATGGGCGGTGCGATGTTTGCCGGCCATGCTGGGGAACACTATTTTCAGGCTGATGCAGATCGCAATCATGCCAATATAGTTGAGCTACTTAGGCAGCCAATTAATACTTTTTATTTAGGGCATGGCGGGCCTGTTACTCGCGAGTCGGTTTTGAAAGGCTTTAATCTGGCTGATCCACTGGGTAGTGCTCATTAAAAGGCTTCGTAAGGCCATTTTTTTAGTAGTGGCTTTTTAGCTATGAGGCTTCATATTTTGTTGGATTTATTAAAAAGGTCTTAATTAATTATCAGAAATGTCGATTTTATTGCTTTATATAGATATTGATTAGGTGGAATTGGTTGAAATGCCGGCAACGAATGTGTAGTATTCGCGCTCCTTTTATGTGGGCATTTCCCGCATTAAGTAATTTATTCTTCAATCTATAGCATAGGCAAACACAACATGAAGACATATAGTGCCAAAGCTGAAACAGTTGTTCACGACTGGTTCATAGTTGATGCAGCAGGTAAGACCTTAGGTCGCCTGTCTGCTGAAATCGCCTCTCGTTTGCGCGGTAAGCACAAGCCTGAGTACACTCCTCACGTAGATACCGGTGACTACATCGTAGTTATCAATGCAGAAAAAGTGCATGTAACTGGTAAAAAAGCGACTGATAAGATTTATTATCATCACACTAACTACGTTGGCGGCATCAAATCTACTAGCTTTAAAAAGTTGGTAGAAAAAGCTCCTACTCAGCCGATCGAAATCGCCGTTAAAGGTATGTTACCTCGCGGTCCATTGGGTCGTGCAATGCTGAGAAAGCTGAAAGTGTACGCAGGAACCGAGCATCCACATGCTGCTCAGCAACCGCAAGAACTCAATATCTAATAAGGGGCTGAAGATGTCTACTACACAATTTTACGGTACAGGTCGTCGCAAAACCTCTACTGCGCGCGTATTTCTTACTGCAGGCACAGGCGCTATCGTTGTTAACGATCGTCCATTAGATGAATACTTCGGTCGTCCAGTTGCTCGCATGGTTGTTCGTCAGCCGTTAGAGTTAGTTGGTTTGGTTGAGAAATTTGATGTAAATGTAACTGTTGCCGGTGGCGGAAGCTTCGGTCAGGCAGGTGCAATTCGTCACGGTTTGACTCGTGCTTTGATGGAATATGACGAAGAGCTTCGTTCTGTTCTACGTAAAGCTGGTTACGTAACTCGCGATTCTCGCGAAGTTGAACGTAAGAAAGTTGGCCTGCGTAAAGCACGTAAAAAGCCACAGTTCTCCAAGCGTTAATAGTTACCTTGAGTCAGCTTTTTTGGCTGTCTTTTGGTGGTTATCGAGAAAACGTCCAAGTCAATGCTGGCTTGGGCGTTTTTTTGCATCTACACTTCACACTCTTTATAGTTATAAATCCTTTTCTTTCTCATGGTTATTCTTGTAAGCAGAGCGTATTTTCTTTAAGATTGCCCGCTTTTTTGGGTTTACCAAAATTATCCTAAATCATTGAATTTTTAAGTGGTTTACTGGCCTTTGAAGCTGTTAGGGGAGAAATCGTCATGAGTAATGGCGTTGTAAATAAGTCACGTCGTAACCTGCTTATTGGTGCTACGTCTGTTGTTGGCGCCGTAGGTGCTGTTGGTGTTGCAGTACCTTTTGTGGGTTCCTGGAATCCAAGTGCTAGAGCAAAAGCGGCGGGCGCATCGGTAAAGGTCAATATTAGTAAGATTGAACCTGGACAAATGATCACTGAAGAGTGGCGCGGTAAGCCGGTGTACATTGTACGTCGCACACAAGCTGCTCTTGAGGGGCTCACCACAATAGAGTCTATGCTGCGCGATCCAAAGTCTGAAACGCCACAGCAACCTGCCTATGCCAAAAATCAAGCGCGCTCTATCAAGCCAGAATTTGCTTTATTGTTAGGTGTTTGTACGCATTTGGGTTGTGCGCCTTTGTTTCGTCCTGATGTGGGCGCTGCAGATTTGGGCGGTGAGAAGTGGCAGGGTGGTTTCTTCTGTCCTTGTCATGGCTCTAAATATGACCTTGCGGGTCGAGTTTTCACCGGTGTTCCAGCTCCACTCAATCTCGAAGTGCCTAAGCACATGTATGAGAGCGACAATATAGTCATCATTGGCGAAGATAAGGGGGCGTAACGATGAATTGGTTAGTAGGCTTATGGAATTGGGTTGATAGTCGTCTGCCCGTGCAAAAAGCGTGGGATACCCATATGGGTAAATACTACGCCCCTAAAAACTTCAACTTTTGGTATTTCTTTGGCGTGTTGTCATTGTTGGTATTAGTAAACCAACTGATTACCGGCATCTGGCTGACCATGAGTTATGTTCCTAGCGCAGAAGGTGCATTTGCTTCTGTTGAATACATCATGCGCGATGTGGATTACGGCTGGGTGTTGCGTTACATGCATTCAACCGGTGCATCTGCTTTCTTTATTGTTGTATATCTGCACATGTTTCGCGGCTTAATGTATGGCTCTTATAAATCTCCGCGCGAATTGGTGTGGATTTTTGGTATGACCATTTATTTGGCGTTGATGGCTGAAGCATTCATGGGTTACGTGTTGCCTTGGGGGCAAATGTCTTATTGGGGTGCGCAAGTAATTGTATCTTTGTTCGGCGCGATTCCCGGTATCGGAGAAGATTTGGTGCAATGGATTCGCGGTGATTATCTGATTTCAGGGATTACTTTAAACCGTTTCTTTGCGTTGCACGTCGTTGCGTTGCCTATCGTGTTGTTGGCTTTGGTGGTAATGCATATTTTGGCGTTGCACGATAAGCATGTAGGTTCTAACAACCCTGATGGTGTTGAGATCAAAAAACACAAAGATGCAAATGGTATTCCTCTTGATGGTGTTCCTTTCCATCCTTTCTATACTGTTCACGATTTGGTTGGTATTAGTGTTTTCTTATTTGTATTCTGTTTTATTTTGTTTTTCATGCCTGAGTTGGGTGGCTTTTTCCTAGAGCACGCAAACTTTGAAGAAGCAAACAATCTGAAAACTCCAACGCACATTGCGCCAGTATGGTACTTCACACCTTACTATGCGGTATTGCGTGCGATCACTATTGAGATTGGTCCATTAAACGCTAAGTTCCTTGGTTTTATGGCGATGGCTGCTGCTATTGCAATTTTGTTTGTGTTGCCTTGGTTGGATAGAAGCAAAGTGAAATCTATGCGCTACCGCGGTTGGATTCCACGCATCATGTTGATGACGTTTGCGTCAATGTTTGTTGTGCTTGGTTATTTGGGTGTGCAATCACCTACTGAAGGCCGTACATTGTTATCGCAAATTGCGACGGGTTTTTACTTCGCGTATTTTTTCACAATGCCGGTATGGACTACAGAGCATAAAGAAAAAACAAAATCAGTGGTGTCATGGATTTTGTGCGGTGTATTCGCGCTGTTGTTCCTTAAGCTTGCGTTGATTGATATTACATCTAAAGATGTCCATATCCCCGTGTTCTTGCGCGTATTTGGCTTAGGTTTAGCAGCTGTGTTTGCTGTATTGCCTGTGTGGGCTTCGTGCGACAAATCATTGCCTGAGCCTGATCGTGTGCAAGCTAAAGGTTTGCCTTTGCACATCGTATTGGCTGGCTTGGCTCTGTTCTTGTTCCTCGCTATTGTGCCTATCAAAGCTGTTGCCAATACTGGTGCGTTTGAGTGCGGCGCAATTCCTTGTGACACTATGGAGACAGACTTAAAAGATAAAGAGTCTTTGCAGCGCGGCGCTAAGTATTTCACTAACTATTGCATGGGATGTCACTCAGTAAAATATTCTCGTTTTGAGCGTGTTGCGACTGACTTGGATATTCCGCCTGAGTTGATGGATGGCAATCTGATTTTAGGTGGCCAACGCATCGGTCAATTGATGGAAATTTCCATGCGTCCTGCGCAAGCTAAAAAATGGTTTGGCGTAACGCCACCGGATTTAAGTTTGGTCGCGCGTGCGCGTTCGCCAGAGTGGATATATACCTATCTGCGCAATTTCTATAAAGATGAGTCGCGTCCTTGGGGGGTTAACAATCGTGTATTCCCTAATGTTGGTATGCCGCATGTATTGATTGGCCCACAAGGTTTGTTGGAGTGTGGTCCTGGTCCAAAGCTGGACCATAATGGTCACTCTGAGCGTAACACCTTAGGCCAGTTAGAAATTGATGAACATTGCGGCGGTTTGGTTCCGGGTGCATTACAAGGCACTATGAAGCCAGCAGAGTTTGATGGCGCGGTTTATGATGTGGTTAATTTCCTTGCATATGTTGGTGAGCCTGCAGCTGTTCACCGTGAAGATATGGGCAAGCGAGTATTGTTCTTTATTTTAATATTGTTTGGTTGTGCATATTTCCTCAATAAAGAATTCTGGCGAGATATTCACTAAGCACAGAGCATCAAGAAAGGCGACGAAAGTCGCCTTTTCTTTTTGAAAGTCGTCTTTTCTTTTTTTAGTGTTTCTTTTTATTTTTTTGATTTAACGAGTTGGCTATGAATATGACATCTAATCGTCCATATCTACTGCGCGCAATGTATGAGTGGATTGTTGATAATAATTACACTCCGCATCTTGTTGTGTTTGCGAGCGCTGAAGGTGTTGAAGTACCGCAGCAGCATGTTAATAAAGATGGTCAAATTATTTTGAATATATCGCCGACAGCTGTGAAGGATTTATTTATTGCCAATGAAGCGGTTTCATTTAATGCGCGTTTTAGTGGAGTGGTAAATAACATTTTTGTACCCTGTGGTGCGGTGTTGGGGATTTACGCGCGTGAAAATGGCCAAGGGATGATGTTTGAGTTTGAAAGTATGCCAGTACCACCTGAACCGCCCGCATCAAACTTATCGTCTATTAAAGCAGATGCACCGAAACGGCCTTCATTGAAAGTCGTAAAATAAGATAAATGATGTAGAAGTCAAAGGCGTTAGAAAGATCAAGGAATGAAAAATGAGGAGGAATTTTATTGGCAGGTATTGGTAATGTGCTTAGGATAAAAAATTGTGACACTTTTATGTTGCGGTCATAAATTTGTCACAATTGATTGTTACATTGTCAGCAAGTGTGAGACGGGCTCATTCTTATCATTGTCATATTTCCTAAAGGAAACGTTTAATGAACGCTAACAAAATTATTACAGGATTGGCTTTGGCCGGTTCTATGATGTGTGCAGCCGCTGTACATGCAGCAGTTGATGCTAAGTTACCTGAGTATAAAGTAACAACAGGTGTGTCGGGCAGTGTAAATAGTATTGGTTCTGATACCCTTGCTAACCTGATGACCTTGTGGTCAGAAGACTTCAAAAAACAATATCCTAACGTTAATATTTCAATTCAAAGTGCTGGTTCTTCTACTGCACCACCAGCGTTAACTGAAGGTACTTCAAATTTCGGCCCAATGAGCCGTGAAATGAAAGAAGCCGAAGTTCAAGCATTCGAAGCTAAGTATGGTTACAAGCCAACAAAAGTGCCTGTAGCAATCGACGTATTAGCTGTTTATGTAAATAAAGATAACCCATTGAAAGGTCTGACTCTTCCTCAGGTCGATGCCATTTATTCTGCAACACGTAAATGTGGTGGCGAAAAAGACATTACTCGTTGGGGTGATTTAGGTTTAACGGGTGCATGGGCTGCGCGCGATATTACGTTGTACAGCCGTAACGCTGTATCTGGTACTTACGGTTTCTTTAAAGAAGAAGCATTGTGTAAAGGCGATTACAAAGCCACGATGAATGAACAACCAGGTTCTGCTTCTGTAGTTCAAGGTGTTTCTGAGTCAATCAACGGTATTGGTTACTCTGGTATCGGTTATAAAACTTCAGGTGTTCGCGCATTGCCAATTGCTAAAACCAATTACCAAGAGTTCATACCTGCTGATGCAGAGCACGGTTTGGATGGTAGCTATCCTTTAGCGCGTAAGCTTTACATTTACGTAAACAAAAAGCCAAATCAACCATTGGATAAGTTACAGCTTGAGTTCTTCAAGTACGTACTTTCCAAACAAGGTCAACAAGATGTAGAGCGCGATGGCTACATTCCGTTGCCTTCTGAGCTTGCGGCTAAAGCATTGGAAAAGTTAAGTAAGTAATTGCTGTTATTGTATGGCCTTATAAACCGCTGCTTACGAGCAGCGGTTTTTTTATGTGGTAAATGAATTGGTAGTGGTTGTTTACTGTTTGCTAAAACAGTTATCGTGCTCGCCAGCATCATTGTTACTGCTGTAACAAAAATGTCATGTTTCAATGTTACGATTTTGGTGCCATTATTTTATCGGGTGAACGTATGTCACAACCAATTTCTTCAGCTGGGTCAATACCCAATGCTGAATCAAATCTGATGCCTGAGCCAATAGCTCAGTTGTTGCCCAGCCCAGCTCAGCGCGCAAAAATGCGTCGCATGCGAAATATAAAGGATAAATTGTCAGGTTACGGAATTATGACCGCCGGTATCGCGGTAGTAGGATCGCTTGCATTGATTTTTGTTTATTTATTTTCTGAAGTGACTCCGTTGTTGCGTGGTGCAACGGTGGATGTCACCAATAGTTATTCTTTGCCAGTTAATGAAGCAGTGGTGGGAAGTCCTGTTGCTTTTATTAACCTAGAGCGTTACGAAGAAATTGGTACTGCTTATCATAAAAACGGTACGGTACAATTTTTCAATGCAGATAATGGTACGAGCCTTAGTGTAGAGAAAGTCCCACATGCGGACGGTGTTGAGTCTACTGCGCTAGCCGCCAGTGAGGCCACACATGGTTTACTTGCTTATGGCTACAGCAACGGTGAAGTGAGCGTTGTTAAAGCGCAATACAATTTAAGTTATCCCAATGATAAACGTGTTGTGTCGCCAGAGTTGAGTTTCCCCCTCGGTGAAAAACCTCTGGTATTAGATGCTAATAAATCTTCTCTATCAGTGTTAGCCATTCAGGAAACGAGTAATGGCACAGTGCTGAGTGCTGCTACCAGCGATAATCGTTTGGTGTTGGGCGTTGTCTCGAGTAAAACAAACGCGATTACTGAAGAAACTACCACAAGCACAGATGTTTTTAATTTGCCTTCATTGCCCGCCGACGAACATGTTACGCATTTGCAAATCGATGACACTGGCCGTTATTTGGTTGTCGCGAGCGATAAATCTCAATTGTATCTTTACAACATTACTAAACCGCAAGAAGCGGAACGTTATGAGCCTGTATCTGTTGAAGGCGGTAAAATAACGGCGATGCAATTTTTGGTGAGCACAGGTTCTTTGGCGATCGGAACTGATCAAGGTCAAGTGAGCCAATGGCTTTTGGTTCGCGATAAAAATAATAAATATCACGTAACGCATGTGCGAGATTTTAAACCGTTATCTGGTGCCATTACGCATATCGCCACTGAGTTTTCACGCCGCGGTTTTTGGGCTGCAGATGATAAAAGCAATATCGGTATTTACTTTGGAACATCTGCACGTACCTTGTTGATTAAATCAATGGGTGCAGTTATTACTCAGATTGGCTTATCTCCCATTAATGGCAAAGCATTAATGCTTGATCAATCGCAAAAAATTAATGTTGCCACTGTGTGGAATCAGCACCCTGAAGTATCGTTCAGTATGTTATGGGAAAAAGTATGGTACGAAGGGCGCGAAGCACCGGATTATATTTGGCAAGCATCATCTGCGAGCGATAGTTTTGAAGCCAAAATGAGTTTTGTACCGCTCGCATTGGGCACACTAAAAGCCGCGTTTTTTGCGATTCTTTTTGCAATTCCAATCGGTGTGATGGGCGCAATTTATACCGCTTATTTTATGACACCAAAACTGCGCGGCATTGTAAAACCAACGATTGAAATTATGGCAGCGTTGCCCAGCGTAATTCTCGGCTTTCTTGCGGGATTATGGTTAGCGCCATTTCTGGAAAATAATTTACCTGCCATTTTTAGTATTCTTATTTTTGTACCTATTGTGATGCTAGTAACCGGTTTTATCTGGAGCCAGTTGCCTCTTGCGATTCGTTCATGTGCACCGGCCGGTTGGGAAGCTGCTGTATTAATTATTCCAGTAATAATTACAGTATGGGTTTGTGTTGCGTTAAGTCCGCACGTTGAAATTTGGTGCTTTAACGGCAGCATGCGTCAATGGTTTACTGATAACGGTATTAAGTACGAACAACGTAATGCACTCGTAGTTGGATTGGTCATGGGCTTTGCCGTTATCCCCAGTATTTTTTCTATTGCTGAAGATGCAGTGTTTAGTGTGCCTCGTCATCTTACGCAAGGTTCATTAGCTTTGGGGGCAACGCCGTGGCAAACCATGGTTGGTGTTGTTCTACCAACGGCAAGCCCGGGAATATTTTCTGCGGTGATGATGGGCTTTGGTCGCGCAGTGGGCGAAACCATGATTGTGTTGATGGCCACCGGCAATAGTCCGGTCGTGAACTTTAATATTTTTGAAGGTATGCGCACGCTATCGGCAAATATTGCGGTCGAGATGCCTGAAACAGCAGTGGGCAGTACGCATTTCCGTGTGCTGTTTTTGGCTGCATTACTTTTATTAGCGCTCACATTTATTGTTAATACTGTGGCTGAACTTGTTCGCCAAAGTTTACGTAAACGTTACAGTAATCTTTAAGTTGGGATTAGAGTCATGACAAATATTGCAAAAAAGGCTTTCTTTAAAGAGCCTGTACTCTGGTTCAAAAGCGGCTCACCGTGGATTTGGTTGAACGGTGGTGCGGTGACTTTATGTATGTTGATGGTAGTTGGCTTAGTTGGCCTAATTGCTGTGCGCGGCTTCAGCCATTTTTGGCCAGCTGATATTTTGCAAACTAGCGTTACCGATAATTCTGGCAAACAACATATTATTTTAGCGGAAGAAGTGCGCTCAGAAGTTATTCCCGCAGCAGTTGCGCGCGATAACGGTTACACGATTGATACTGATCGCGAACTTATTACGCGTTACTTAATGAAGTTAGGCAACCGCGATATTACCTCGCGCGATTTTATGTGGTTTTTAGAAATTGGTATGACGCCATGGGAATATCCAAAAGACGCGGTTGTAATTGAGCGTCGTGAGTGGGGCAATTTTTACGGTTATATCACCGCAATACAAGAAAATGGTAAAACCGTTGTTGCACAAGATGCTGCTAATTTTTGGAAAGAGTTGGATGCACGGTTAGAGCGGACCTTAACATTACATGATCAAATGACTCATATTGAAAAAGTGAAGATAGGTCATGTAAATAATGAATTACAAGACTTGCGTCTTGAGCATCGTCGCCTTGAATTAAAAGGTGTGACAGGTGCAAAAATGGCTGATGCGGAAGCCATTTTGGCAGAACGTAAAAACGCATTAGAACTTGAATACGCTGAAATTAAAAAAGAGCGTGACGCGATAGCTGAGCAAACACGTCGTGATCAATTAATGACGAAAACAGCCGATGGTAAAGAAATTGCGATATCGTTCGATCATGTAGTGCGTATCACTCGCCCCAACAATATGGGTGCAGTGGCTAAAACGGGTCAATACCTCGAACGCTTTTGGGAGTTTATGACGGCTGAGCCGCGTGAGTCCAATACGGAAGGTGGTATTTTCCCTGCGATTTTTGGCACTTTGGTAATGGTTATCGTGATGGCGATTATCGTGACGCCCTTTGGTGTGCTTGCTGCAATTTACCTGCGTGAATATGCAAAAGATGGTTTGTTTCTGCGCATCATTCGTATTTCTGTTTACAACTTGGCGGGTGTTCCGTCGATTGTGTACGGCGTATTTGGTTTAGGTTTTTTTGTATATACCTTGGGTGGAAATCTCGATCATCTGTTTTACGCGGAATCTTTGCCAACCCCAACCTTTGGTACGCCAGGTTTGTTTTGGGCATCGTTAACATTGGCATTGCTAACCTTGCCAATTGTTATCGTATCGACCGAAGAAGGTTTGTCGCGCATCCCGAGTACTATCCGTCAAGGTAGTTTGGCGTTGGGTGCTACTAAATCAGAAACTTTATGGAAAGTAATTGTACCTCTCGCAACGCCTGCAATGATGACAGGTTTGATTCTGGCGATTGCTCGTGCTGCGGGTGAAGTTGCGCCACTCATGTTGGTAGGTGTTGTGAAGCTCGCACCCGCATTGCCGGTTGATGGCAATTATCCCTATTTGCATCTTGATCAAAAAATTATGCACTTGGGTTTCCATATTTACGATGTAGGCTTCCAAAGCCCTAACGTAGAAGCTGCGCGCCCCTTGGTGTATGCAACTTCATTGACGTTGGTGTTGTTAATTATTGGTTTGAATATTACCGCGATTAAAATTCGTAATAATTTACGTGAAAAATATCGCAGTGCATCGGATTAATGTTTTGTAATAAAACTGTAAATTTTCTGTAATAATTTTTAATAGTCTTTTAAGTAGGCACGGGTTATGGCAAATACGGCAATCGCTGAAAATATCAAGCTTGAAGTAAAAGATCTCAACTTGTATTACGATCAAAAACGCGCATTAAATGGCATTAACTTAACGATTCCTGAGAAAAAAGTGACTGCGTTCATTGGTCCGTCAGGTTGCGGTAAGTCGACGTTGTTGCGTTGTTTCAATCGCATGAATGATTTGGTGGATTCATGTCGTATTGAAGGCGAAATTAACATGGACGGAAAAAATATTTACGCAAAAGATGTTGATGTGCCGGATTTGCGTCGTCAAGTAGGAATGGTTTTTCAAAAACCGAATCCTTTTCCAAAATCTATCTATGAAAATGTCGCTTATGGTCTACGCTTACAAGGTGTGAAATCAAAGCGTATTTTGGATACCGTTGTTGAGAATTCTTTGCGCGGTGCCGCGATTTGGGATGAAGTAAAAGATCGTTTGCATGATAACGCGTTTGGTTTATCTGGTGGTCAGCAGCAGCGTTTAGTTATTGCACGTGCAATTGCCATTGAACCAGAAGTTATTTTGTTGGATGAGCCGGCTTCAGCACTGGATCCAATATCTACGTTAAAAATTGAAGAGCTGATTTACGAACTAAAAGATAAATACACGATTGTGATTGTTACACATAATATGCAGCAAGCTGCGCGTGTTTCTGATTACACCGCGTTTATGTATATGGGCGATTTGATTGAATACGGTAATACCAATACCTTGTTCACTAACCCAACTAAAAAACAAACGGAAGATTACATTACTGGCCGTTACGGTTAATTTTTCGCAACGTTTACTGTTTGGGTATTACGACTAATTTTTTGCATAGCCAGCTTTTTGCAAGGCTAATTTTTTGGGGTGGAGTTATCACGATGGATATTACCAGTCACACGCATCATATTTCGCAGCAATACAATATCGAGCTTGACGATATTAGAACCCATCTTTCTGAAATGGGTGGCATGGCGCAACGCCAAGTCAACGATGCGATTGCTGCATTGGTTGATGCCGATGTTGATAAAGCTGAGCAAGTTGTGCGTGCGGATAAATCAGTCAATATGATGGAAATGTCGATTGATGAAGAATGTGTTCGCATTCTTGCGCGTCGCCAGCCTGCAGCAAGTGATTTGCGTTTGGTCATCGCGGTTACCAAAGCAATCACCGATCTTGAACGCATTGGCGATGAAGCCAGTAAAATTGCTCGTCAAGCGATTGCGTTAACACACGAAGGTATGGCGCCACGCGGATATGTTGAAGTGCGCCACATTGGTGGCTATGTTTCAAAAATGTTGCAAGATGCTCTGGATGCCTTTGCGCGTTTGGATATGGATTTGGCAAATGAAGTGGTGCAAATGGATCGCACGGTTGATTTGGAATACAGCACCGCGATGCGTGAATTGGTGACATACATGATGGAAGATCCGCGCAGTATTACGCGCGTGCTGAACATTATGTGGACACTGCGCGCGCTTGAGCGTATTGGTGACCATGCACGCAATGTGGCGCAATATGTTGTTTATTTGGTTAACGGCGAAGACGTTCGTCATACTAATCTTTAACCGCTCATTGTTAATTGCCTCTCAAAACCCATCACGAATGTGCATGGGTTTTTTTATGCCGATTATTTGCCTTCTGTACAGCGCTTCCGAGCAGATCACCTGCCAGAGCTAATTTCTCAGTAAATATGGCTATTTATTGCACGAATATACCGCTCAATGTAAAGAAATTACACAATCCTTGGTGAGTGAATAACAAAATTCTATTTTCACCCGCCGCTTGTTATAAGATACTGCGCAGTGAACCTGAGGCTGTTTTCAGGTAGTTGAATTAATCATGTGCTAGTCAGGATTTTGCCTTTGAAACCAAGTAATGCCAGCCGCAAACCACCTGTTTCTGAACCCGCCAGTAACCTCGGTATACAAATTGTGCGTGAGGGTGCATTGATTGGCCTAGTTGCCGTTTGTGTTTATTTATTGATGGCCATGTTTAGTTATGACGTCGCTGATGGGGGCTGGTCAAGCACCGGTGAGAATCAGCAAATCGCCAATCTTGGCGGTCGTTTTGGCGCATGGTTAGCGGATGTCTTTTTCTCTCTGTTTGGCTATTTAGCCTATCTATTCCCTGTGATGCTTGCCTATCGTATCGTATTGGTTTTTCGCGACCGCGCGCATCATAAAAACCTTGATTGGCTACTGATTAGTATGCGCACGGTAGGCCTTATATTGGTGATGATTACGGGCACAGGCATTGCTGCTATGCACTACAGTGGCGGTGAGTCCGTGTTGCCTTATTCTAACGGTGGTTTACTCGGCAGTAGTATTTCATCGTTTGCGGAAGGTGCTTTTAGCTACACCGGCGGCACTTTATTAATGCTCGCGTTATTTTTATTCGGATTGACGATTTTTACTGATTTGTCATGGTTTGCGCTAATGGATGAATTGGGTCGATTAACGTTGATTGGCATCGCTCGTGCGCAAGAAAAGTGGATAATTTATCAGCGTGAGAAAAAAGAAAAACAATTCGCAACCGATGCACAGCAACATCGCCGTGAAGTTATTGAGCAGCACGCTAAAGTAGAAGCCAAGCGACAAGCTCCTGTGATTATCGCGGAGCCGATCAAGAAAAAACCTGCGCCCAGCCCTCGTGTAGAAAAAGAAAAACAACCCTCATTGTTTGATAGCCTTGAGCCTGCGGAAGGTTCATTACCACCGCTGAGTTTACTTGATCCTGCCGATGTGCGTAGCGATAAAGGATATTCAAAAGAATCGCTTGAAGGCCTTTCTCGCTTATTGGAATTAAAATTAAAAGATTTTGGTATCGACGTTGAAGTTGTTTCAGTACAGCCGGGCCCTGTTGTAACGCGTTTTGAAATTCAACCTGCGCCAGGCATTAAGGCTAGCCGTATCTCTGGCCTTGCAAAAGATTTAGCGCGCTCACTTTCTGTTGTGTCAGTACGAGTGGTGGAAGTTATTCCCGGTAAGTCGGTTATGGGGATTGAAATTCCCAACCAGCATCGTGAAATCGTTCGCTTGAGCGAAGTTATTTCATCTGAGGTTTATGAAAGCTCAAAATCGGCGCTAACCATGGCATTAGGGCACGATATTTCTGGTGAGCCGATTGTGGCAGACCTCGCCAAAATGCCGCATTTGTTAGTGGCGGGTACTACAGGCTCTGGTAAGTCTGTTGGCGTAAACGTCATGCTGCTCAGCTTACTCTACAAATCCACACCCAAAGAAGTGCGTTTGATTTTGGTTGACCCGAAAATGTTGGAGCTATCGGTTTACGATGGCATTCCACATTTGCTCACGCCTGTAATCACCGACATGAAAGATGCTTCTAACGGTTTGCGTTGGTGCGTGGGTGAAATGGAACGCCGTTACAAACTCATGGCTGCGATGGGCGTACGTAACCTCGCAGGCTTTAACCGTAAAGTGGATGACGCAAACAAAGCCGGCACGCCCATCGCCGATCCACTGTTCAAACCAGAAGAAAATTTTGAGCCGGGTGCTGAAGTGGCTACCGCGCCAAATCTTGAAACCTTGCCCGCGATTGTTGTTGTGATTGACGAATTCGCCGACATGATGATGATCGTCGACAAAAAGAAAGTAGAACAGTTGATTTCGCGTATCGCGCAAAAAGCCCGTGCGGCGGGTATTCACTTAATTCTTGCAACACAACGCCCATCTGTAGACGTAATCACCGGTTTGATTAAAGCCAACGTGCCTACGCGTATTGCGTTTCAAGTATCGTCAAAAATTGACTCGCGCACGATTCTCGATCAAGGCGGTGCCGAACAATTACTCGGCCACGGCGACATGCTTTATCTACCCTCAGGCACCAGCGTTCCCACACGTGTTCACGGTGCTTTTGTGGACGACCATGAAGTTCACCGCGTTGTTGCCGATTGGAAAAAACGCGGCACTCCACAATATATCGATGGCATCACCGACGATAGTAATAACTCAATCCCTGTACCGGGAATCGCAAGTGAAAGTAGTGATGACGACAACGGTGAGAGCGATGCACTTTACGACGAAGCGGTTTCTTTCGTATTGGAAACACGCAAAGCGTCTATCTCATCTGTTCAACGTAAACTTCGCATCGGCTACAACCGCGCCGCACGTTTGATTGAAACCATGGAAGCCGCAGGCGTAGTGTCATCAGCAGGACATAACGGCAATCGCGAAGTATTAGCGCCAGGCGGACGTGGCGGTTATTAAGTAGATTGGGCAGTAATGCCCACATGACCATCTCGTCCATGCGAATGTTGGGCATGGCTGCCCAACCTACGACTAAAAGTTCAATATTAATCGTTCAAACCCCATTCATATTGAACAGCTAAAATGTTTCGTAGTCACAGAGAAACATCACGAACATACACTTGGAACCACTATGAAACCAATCGCCCGTTTAATTGCCTATTTTTCATTGCTCTTTGCTTTCGCCGCACAAGCCGCCGATGACCAAGCTCCAGCCCAGCTACGCAAACAACTCGACGCCATGACCAGTCTGCAAGGCGACTTTGTGCAAACGCTATACGATCAAAAAGGCAAACAGCAAGATGAAAGCAAAGGCACTTTTGTTTTGTTGCGCCCGGGTAAGTTTTATTGGAAAACTCTATCGCCGGCGCCACAGTTATTAGTATCCAACCAAAAAACAATCTGGCTATATGACCCTGATTTAGAAACTGTCAATATTCGCCCCTTCACCGATGATTTACAAAAAACACCAACGCTTTTATTAACGGCTGATATTGAAACCTTGCGCAAAAACTTTTCAATTAAGCGTAGCGAACAAGCCAATAAAACAGAAATGTTTTCGCTAACGCCAAAAGTGACTGAAGGGTTGTTTCAGCAGCTTAAGTTGGTATTTATTGATGGCCAATTAACGGAATTCAATATTGAAGATAGCCTTGGTCAGCTCTCAAAAATTGTGCTGAGCAATCAAAAACGCAACCAGCCGATTGATGAAGCTATCTTCACTTTTATTCCGCCTGCAGGCGTGGATATTATTAAAAATCAATGAGTGATTTATTTCGCCAGCAATCTCTTTCAAAAGAGAATCTTGCATATCAACCATTAGCGGCGCGTATGCGTCCGCGCAATTTGGATGATTACATTGGACAGGATCATTTGCTTGCCGCGGGTAAACCACTGCGTGAAGCAATTGTGCGTGGCCAATTACATTCCATGATTTTGTGGGGGCCGCCGGGTGTCGGTAAAACCTCGCTCGCTAAATTATTTGCTGAACAAGCGCATGCGCGTTTTGAAACCATGTCTGCTGTGCTGGCTGGTGTAAAAGAAATTCGTTCAGCGGTTGCCATTGCGCAACAAGAGCGCGCAGGCTCTGGCCGCAAAACTATTTTATTTGTTGATGAAGTGCATCGCTTTAATAAATCGCAACAAGATGCTTTTTTACCTTACGTAGAAGATGGCACGTTTATTTTTATCGGTGCAACCACAGAAAATCCATCATTTGAATTAAACAACGCATTGCTTTCGCGTTGCCGTGTTTATGTATTACGTGGTTTGCAACCTGAGCAATTGCAAAAAGTATTGCAGCAGGCACTACACGATAAAGAGCGTGGTTTAGGTGAAAGTAATATTCATATTGATACAGATACCTTAACGACCTTGTCGCAAGCTGCGGATGGCGATGCTCGTAAAGCGTTAAATTTACTTGAAATCGCTGCTGATTTGGCAGACGAAACAACCGGTCAAAAAATTATCAATGAGGATATTCTTCGAGAAGTCCTTGCCAGCGATGTTCGCCGTTTTGATAAAGGTGGCGATATTTTTTACGAACAAATTTCAGCACTGCACAAATCTGTTCGTGGCTCATCGCCGGATGGCGCACTTTATTGGCTGGCTCGTATGCTGGATGGTGGCTGCGATCCACTTTATATCGCGCGTCGCGTAGTACGTATGGCCAGTGAAGATATAGGCAATGCTGACCCGCGTGCTTTGCCCCTTTGTCTTGCTGCGTGGGATGTGCAAGAGCGCCTTGGCAGCCCTGAGGGAGAGCTCGCAATTGCCCAAGCTGTGGTTTATCTCGCAGCAGCGCCTAAAAGTAATGCTGTGTATAATGCTTTCAATCAGGTGATGGCCGATGTACGTTCACAACCAGCCTACGATGTGCCCATTCATCTGCGCAATGCGCCTACAAAGTTAATGAAATCGATGGATTATGGCAGTGAATACCGCTATGCCCACGACGAGCCGGGAGCCTATGCCGCAGGTGAAAATTATCTGCCAGAAGACATTGCAAATAAGCGCTATTACCAACCGGTCGAGCGCGGATTAGAATTAAAAATTCAAGAAAAGCTCGCACACTTACGCGAGCTGGATAAACAAAGTAAAAAAAAGCGGTATAAAAAGTAGTAATACAAAAAGCGGCAATATAAAAAGTAGCGATGTAAAAGTAATTTTTGGGAAATACTATGCAATGGTTAATGATCGCAATGGGTGGTGCGCTTGGCTCAATGGCACGTTACGCTGCTGTAGGCTATCTAACACCACTGCTGAGTTTTAATTATCGATTTCCATTTGGTACATTTATCGTCAATATTTTGGGCTCATTTTTAATTGGTGCTGCTTATGTGATGCTGGTTGAAAAAGCAGTATTGGCAAGTGAATGGCGCTTGTTTTTTATTACTGGTATTTTAGGTGGTTTTACAACATTTTCTGCCTTTTCGCTTGAAATGTTGCAGATGTGGCAAGAAGGCCATGTTGTAAACTCAATGTTGTATGCGGCAACGTCAGCCGTATTAGGTTTGTTGTTTGCGTACATTGGTATGCAATTAACACACAAATTTTTTTAACTTGTCGTCGTCATACTCGCACGTGCGCGGGAGTGACGGCGAGCGAAATATTTTCCCTTTTAACTTATAAAGAAAATTAATCATCATGCTAGATTCAAAACTACTTCGCAATAATCCACAAACTGTTGCCGCTGCGTTAAGCAAACGCGGTTTTGTATTAGATACTGCACGTATTCATGCGTTGGAAGAATCACGCAAAGCGATTCAAATTAAAACCGAAACCTTGCAGCAAGATCGCAATACGCGCTCTAAAGCTATCGGCAAAGCTAAGCAGGCCGGTGAAGATGTTGCTCCCTTGATGCAAGCGGTTGAACAGCTTAAGCAAGAGCTGACCGATGCAGAAACTGAGTTGACGAATGTGCAAAAAGAATGGGATGAATTTGTAAATGCAATTCCCAATACGCCAGCCGATGAAGTTCCTGAAGGGAAAAGCGAAGAGGACAATGTTGAAATCCGTCGCTGGGCTATGCCGCGCAGTTTTCACTTTCCGATTCTCGATCATGTTGATCTAGGCGCAAATCTTGGTGGCTTGGACTTTGATGCGGGCACTAAAATTACCAGCTCACGTTTTGCTGTATTGCGTGGCGGTGTGGCACGTTTGCATCGTGCGCTTGCACAATTTATGTTGGACACTCATGTCAACAAACATGGTTACGAAGAAGTTAACGTGCCTTTTGTTGTGAATGCAGATTCGTTGTTTGGTACCGGGCAATTACCTAAATTTGAAGAAGATTTATTTAAACTGACCGATGAGCGCGGGTTGTATTTAATCCCTACGGCTGAAGTTCCCGTCACTAATATTTATCGCAACGAAATTGTTGAAGATGCGCAGTTGCCAATTAAATTAGTGTGTCATTCTCCTTGCTTCCGCTCTGAGGCGGGCAGTTATGGGCGCGACACGCGCGGTATGATTCGTCAGCATCAATTTGAAAAAGTTGAATTAGTGCAATTTGTTCGCCCTGAAGAGTCCGATGAAGCGCTTGATGAATTAGTTGGCCATGCAGAAGCCATTTTACAAGCACTCGGCTTGCCTCATCGCACCGTTATTTTATGTGGTGGCGATATTGGTTTTTCATCCGCAAAAACTTACGATATTGAAGTTTGGGTTCCATCGCAAAATAAATTCCGCGAAATTTCTTCTTGCAGTAGCTTCCGTGATTTCCAAGCACGCCGCATGATGGCACGCTACCGCAATCCTGAAACGGGCAAGCCAGAATTATTGCACACACTAAATGGTTCGGGCTTGGCGATTGGCCGCACACTTTTAGCCGTGTTAGAAAATTATCAGTTAGAAGATGGCAGCGTTACTATTCCAGAAGTGTTACGTCCTTACATGGGCGGGCAGGATGCGTTATTGCCGGTGAAAAAATAATTTTTTATGGAATACTTCCCCGTCTTTCTCGATTTAAAAAAACGCAAATGTCTTCTTGTTGGTGGTGGCGATGTGGCTACCCGCAAGGGGCGTTTGCTTTCAAAGGCGGGGGCAGTTTTACGTGTTGTTGCGCCGGAAGTTTCTGCGGAATTGCGCGAGTTGGTTTTGCAGCATCATGGCGAAATTTTTGAGCGCGAATATCTCACCAGTGATTTAAACGATTGTGTGATTGCAATTGCTGCAACAGATGATGAACCATTAAACGAAAAAATTTCAGAAGATGCTAAAGCGCGTTATCTTCCTGTGAATGTTGTGGATAGCCCTGCGCTTTGTACTTATATCACTCCTGCCATTATCGACCGTTCGCCATTAGTGATTGCCATTTCAAGTGGTGGTGAATCGCCCGTGCTCGCGCGTTTGATTCGTGCAAAATTAGAAACATTAATTCCTGTAGGTTACGGCAGGCTTGCAAAAATTGCGAGTAGTTGGCGTGATCGTGTGAAAGCGCGTTTTGATGATGGTGATAGTCGCCGTCGTTTTTGGGAAAAAGTATTGCAGGGCCCAGCAGCTGAGTTGGTGTTGAATGGTCAGGAAGATGAAGCAGAAAAAATCATCGCTACGGAAATTACGAAAGACGATGACAGCATTACGCAAGGTGAAGTGTATTTGGTAGGCGGTGGCCCCGGTGATCCAGAACTATTAACCTTGCGCGCATTGCGTTTAATGCAGCAAGCGGATGTAGTGCTTTACGATCGTTTGGTGTCTGATGGTGTAATGGAATTAGTTCGCCGTGATGCTGAACGTATTTATGTCGGCAAACGTCGCAGTGAGCATGCGATGCAGCAAGAAAACATAAATCAGTTATTAGTGGATTTAGCTAAACAAGGTAAGCGTGTGCTGCGCTTAAAGGGCGGCGATCCGTTTATTTTTGGTCGCGGCGGTGAAGAGATTGAGCTGCTTGCGCAAAACAATATTCCTTTCCAGGTCGTCCCCGGTATTACGGCGGCTTCGGGCTGTGCGGCCTATGCAGGTATCCCGCTGACGCATCGTGATTATGCGCAGTCGGTGTGTTTTGTCACTGGGCACCTCAAAAACGACAGCATTAATGTGCAATGGCCAGAATTGGCCAACCCTACCCAGACTATTGTGTTTTATATGGGACTGGTGGGTTTGGCAGATATTTGCGCCTCGCTAATTGCTCATGGCCGAGCCGAAACAACCCCTGTTGCCTTGATTGAGCGGGGAACAACCCAGAATCAGCGGGTATTGATAGGCGATTTGGCGACAATTGCCAATATAGTTGCCGCCCAAGAAGTCCACGCCCCAACCTTATTTATCGTTGGGAATGTCGTAAAACTCCACGAAAATTTGAAGTGGTTCAAAACTTCAGCATAAATGATTAAGATATAACCTCTATCTGCCGATAAGATCAATATAGTGATATTTATGATTGATCCTGAGGGGGTGAAATTGCCATGTTTTATATTCGACCGCCTTCGCGTATTGCGACACCTGCTGCGGTAAAACCTATTGGAACCCATGATTCCGTAAAAGAGGAAGATCTCGCGGTCAGTAGGGCATCCGCTGACGCGCCACAATTGAACATACCTGTGGTAGAACGTCGAAAGCAGCGCGACCGCCGCAATGAATCTAAAGATGCATTATTGGAAACCCGCACCCGTAAAGATCGTAGAAAATCCGGTACTCCTAGTATTAGCATTACGGTTTAACTTTTCAGGGTTTAACTTTTTAGCTAGGGATTAATTTTCAGGTTAGACGGCGTAAGGGCAACAGCAACTGATTTAAACGCCGGAGTTTTACTACGTGGGTCATGTGTTGTGCCAATCAGCACATTCGCTTCCGGGTAGTAAGCCATCACATTGCCACGCGGCACATCAAACACAAATACTTTTACTGCATTCATCTCACCATAAGCCGATGTGATATCAATAGTGTCTCCGGCTGATAAATTAAGTTCGGCTATATCTTCACCATTCATCAGTATCGACCACCGTGAATCTGTGCCGCGATAGCTATCGCTCTCTTCATAAATAATTGAATTAAATTGCCCTTCGCTGCGAATACTTGCCAATACAAATGGGTATTGATCGTCCGCGACTGTGGCAGAATTTTTGTGTGCGAAAAAAGTGGCTTTACCTGTGGCTGTTTGGAAATGTGGTGTTGTGAGAAGGCGGTTCTTAATCGTAAATTCTTTTTTTGTTTCGGCGATATCTTTTAATTCATCCATTCCCGGAATAGTAGCGGCTATGGCGGCGCGAATATTGTTGTGTTGTTTAAACTGCGCGAAATCAATAGGGCAATCAGGTAATAATTTTTCAGCAAAGTCGCAAAGAATTTTTACTTCAGGTTGTACATTCGCTAAACGCGTAATACCACCATCGCTCAAACGTACATAATTAAACATAGATTCTTGCGTGGTAGCTTGCCATTCTTCATCGCGTGCGGTCACCGGTAAAATTAACGCTTCACTGCTTTCCATTCCTGTCACATGGCCACGGTTTAATGTGGTGGTTAAAAATACTTTGAATCTTATATTGTTTAATGCTTGCTGTGCCCATTGGCTATTAGGTGTGGCAGAAAACAAATTTCCGCCCATTAAAAAAGCAGCATCAATTTTTTTATCGAACGCTGCTTGTAAGCAGGCAAGGGTATCCATCCCTAATTCACTCGGTAGTGTTACATTAAATACTTTTTCAATGTGTGAAAATACATCGTCTGCAAGTACAGGTTTTACACCAACGGTGCCGATACCTTGTACGTTACTGTGGCCGCGAAGAGGCAATAAACCTGCAGCGTGTTTTCCAATCATGCCGCGCAATAATGCAAGATTGGCAATAGCCTCTACGTTTTCCACACCGTGTAAATGATGGGTAATGCCCATGCCCCAGGCAAAAACTACATTGTTAGCGTTTGCATAAGCGTTGGCGATCTTGCGGATTTCATCTTCAGATACACCTGTTGTATCAACAATAGTTTTCCAATGTAGATTATTAATACTGTGCGCAAAGCTTTCAAAGTTTTCGGTGTGGTTTTCAATATAATGTTCATCAATCGTATTGGCTTCAATCAGTGCTTTGGTGATTCCTTGTAGTAAAAATAAATCGCTACCGATTTTAGGTTGTACATAATCTGATGCAATCCAAGTGCCGCCACTCAACATCGATTTTGCACTTTTGGGCACTGCAAAACGTACTAGCCCCGGTTCTTTCGCGGGATTTATTACAATTACTTGCCCGCCACGTTCGCGACAATTTTTTAATTGATGTACAAAGCGCGGATGATTCGATGAAGGGTTTGCGCCAATCACAAAAATACAATCGCTCTTGCCCAATTCTTCTAACGAAACAGTCGCGGTTCCAGAACCCAAAACATTATATAAGCCAACGCCAGTTGCTTGATGGCAATAATAGGAGCAGTTGTTGACATTGTTCGTGCCGTATAAGCGCGCTAATAATTGCAATACAAAACCGGCTTCATTGGATGAACGGCCAGATGTGTAAAAAAATGTGCGGTCTGGTGTTGTCGCTGCAAAGCGATCAGACATTAATTGAATTGCTGCTGGCCATTCAATGGTTTCGTATTTATTGCTCGACGCTGATTTGTATAATGGAGTATTTAAGCGGCCAAGATGTTCTAATTCATGCGCAGAAAGTTGTGCAAAGTCATCGAGAGTATGCTCAAAAATTTCGCGTGGAATCGGCGCTTGAATATCTGTTGATTGCGCTTGAATACTTTTATTGCAAACAGAGGGAAACTCATCCAGCTCATTTGTCATACCCCCACGCTGACCGCCCATACCCAAGCCACACGCTTTACAGGTATTGCGACTATTCAACGCTTTGGCAGAATTAAGCAGCCCAATACGCGCAACAGTCATCAGTGTATAAAGGACTTTTTTAGGCCCGCCACCGACGATTTTTATTGTTTCGGTTGAAGCTTGATCTTGTTGAGTCATAGATTAATTACTTTTGGGTAGGATTCCAAAAGAGTAGGGGGGAATCGAATGGGTTGCAATACGTCAAATTACGGGAAGAGTAAATATATAACGATGTTGCTTTGATCAAGACAGGTTGCGATTAAGCAGAACCTGTCTTGATCAATTGCTGCGTTATTTTAAAATTGTTTCGATCGCTGCCAATTCTTCTGCACTAAACTCAAGATTATTCAATGCCGCAACTGAATCTTCAATTTGTACCGAGCGACTTGCACCAATGATACAGCTGGTAATAGCTGGATTATGTAGCACCCAGGCAATCGCCATTTGTGCGAGCGATTGTCCGCGAGTTTGAGCGAGATCATTTAGTGCGTTAATCGTTTTTATTTTTTGTGGGGTAATATCTTTATCGCCCAAGTAAATTTGTTCTGCTCGTGCAGCACGTGAGCCTTCTGGGATGCCGTGTAAATATTTATTGGTGAGCATGCCTTGTGCGAGTGGTGAAAACGCAATGGCACCAACACCGGAATCTTGTAATACATCGGTTAAGCCATCTTCGATCCAGCGGTCAAAAAAGTTGTAGCGTGGTTGATGAATTAACAAAGGTGTTCCTAAATCTTTTAAAATGGCGATAGCTTGTTTGGTTTGTTCGGGTTGATAGCTGGAGATGCCGACGTAAAGTGCGCGGCCAGAGCGAACAATGTAATCCAACGCTTGCATGGTTTCTTCGATAGGTGTTTCAGGATCCATACAGTGCGAATAAAAAATATCGAAATAATCGAGTCCGGTACGTTTTAAACTTTGATCGCAGCTCGCGACTAAATATTTACGCGATCCACCTATGCCATAAGGGCCTGGCCACATATCATAACCGGCTTTACTGGATACGATTAACTCATCGCGATAATGCGTAAAATCTTGTTTGAAAATAGCGCCGAATGTGGATTCAGCCGAACCAAAGTTGGGGCCGTAATTATTGGCTAAATCAAAATGAGTAATACCTAAGTCGAACGCGCGTTGTAGCATGGCGCGGGCATTGGATTGTGAGTCCACTGCGCCGAAATTTTGCCATAAGCCTAACGATAATTTGGGTAGACGCAGGCCACTTTTACCGCAGCGTTGATACTGCATGGTTTTGTAACGGTCCGGGTGAGCAACGTAAAGTGGGTTTGGCTCGTGGTGAATCATTATTGATTGGCCTCGCTAAAATAAATGATTTTTGTGTATGCATGCATTCTAGCTGAACTCGTGGAATGAAAGCATGATTGTATGAAAGAGGTTTTATGAAGATTGTTGTGGTTTTCCCCACGCGTACTGAAGCGCAGTTTTTTTCACACTCGCAGGTAGTTGTAGAGTTTTGCGGTGTTGGCTTATCGGCAGCGGCCTATAACACCAGTAAAATCATTCAGCGACATCAAGCAGATTGGCTGATTATGGCGGGGATTGCAGGTGTTTATGAGGAATCGTCTCATAGCGTTGGGGATACTGTTTTAGTGGAGTCTGAGTGCGAAGCAGATTTAGGCTTTTTTATCCCAAATGGGTTTGCGCATTTAGCGGATATTGATTTGGGCATGGAGTTCACTGTTACCAAACAATGGATTTGTCCATATTTACTTCAAGGTGCATGCTTACCGATTGCGCGAAGCAATTCTGTGAATGCTGCAATGGCGCCTTTTGTTAAAACGGAAGGTATCGATATTGAAAATATGGAAGGTGCTGCGTTTTTTCAGGTGTGTCTTGCTGAGAATCAGCCATTTTTACAGGTTCGCACGATTTCAAATCAGGTATCTATTGGGGATGACCAGTGGGATATGGCTGGTTCAGTCCAAAAGTTAACTGATAGCTTACATAAAGTGATTGATAGTTTGTTAATGGCAGGTAGAAGGGCATAGAAATAAAGAGGGCCGCTTGCGCGGCCCTTTCATCGTTCTCCATAAACTCTGCGTAGCTCGACTCTACTATACAGCTATCCATATCATTCCTTGAGCAACCCCTTTATGTATTCCTTTGGCCTATCATCCTTTGGCAATCCTTTAGCGGCTATGTCCTGAATTATCCTAAATCGCTCCATTTGTACTGGGGTTGTGATGCATCCATTGACCTTGCCTGGCCGACTTACATCCCTGTTTACTTCCGAGATGTGATCATTATCCAGAGTTGGGTGGTATCTTAATAGACGCTAAAGGCTGTATTTCGTGTAAGACATTGACGACAATTGTCGTCACAAATTACCTTATAGGTTGTCTTATTTGGCCTTATTTGATCACACGATAGCAAGGTTTGTACTCTCTGCCGGGCAGTTTCATACGATTTTGCTGGGCAAAAGAGGTTAATAGCTCGTCTACTGGGTGCATGATTTCAGGGTCGCCATGTAATTCAAAGTGACCGAACTCTTCAATCGTGCGAATACCTTCTTCTTTCACGTTACCTGCAACTATGCCGGAGAATGCACGACGCAGATTAGCGGCTAGTAAATAGCTTGGTTGGTTTTTGTGGAGCTCAAGATTGCGCATGTTGTCATGAGTTGGAATAAACGGTTTTTGCAAATCCGGGCTGATTTTTAATCGCCAGTTGTAATAGTAGGCATCGTCACTTTGCTTGCGGAATTCGCGTACTAGTTTAATGCCCGCCACCATTTCGCGTGCCACGCTATCTGCATCATCAATGATAATTTTATAGTGCGATTGCGCTTCTGCACCTAGGGTGTCGCCAATAAATTTATCCACGCGTGCAAAATATTCGGCGGAACTGGCTGGTCCCGTAAATATGAGAGGGAATGGAATGTCTTTGTTATCTGGGTGCAATAAAATACCCAAAATATACAGAATTTCTTCTGTCGTGCCTGCGCCACCAGGGAACACAATGATGCCGTGGCCTAAACGCACAAATGCTTCAAGGCGTTTTTCAATATCGGGCATGATAGTTAATTGGTTAACGATAGGATTCGGTGCTTCTGCAGCGATGATTCCCGGTTCGGTAATGCCAATGTAACGGCCGCTATTCACACGTTGTTTTGCGTGGCCAATCGTAGCGCCTTTCATCGGGCCTTTCATGGCGCCTGGGCCGCAACCGGTACAAATATCTAAACCACGTAAACCAAGTTGATAGCCTACTTCTTTGGTGTAATCGTATTCACCGCGACTAATAGAATGGCCGCCCCAACACACTACTAAATTAGGGTCTAGGCCTGGGTGCAATAAATTAGCATTGCGCAACATATGAAATACGGCGTCGGTAATACCTTCGGTGGTGTCTAAATTGAATTTGGTATTGCCATTGATTTCATAGTTGTTAAAAATCACATCACGTAACACGGTGAACAAATGCTCGCTAATACCTTTAATCATTTTGCCGTCGACAAATGCATTAGTTGGCGCGCCTTTTACCGATAATTTAATCCCGCGTTCTTGTTGCACTATGCTGATATCATACGTGTGATAACGTTCTAATAATTCTTTACCGTCATCGAGATCGTTGCCAGTATTTAATACTGCGAGTGAACAGTTGCGAAATAATTTGTACAAACCACTTTGGCTTGAATCTAATAGTGTGGCGACTTCTGCTTTGGATAAGACGTTGAGTTGACCAACAGGCGAAACAATCGCGCTAGTGGTTTCCACTTCACCTTGTTGGTGATTGAATGTTTTGTAAGGGTGATGATGTGCCATGTAGTTCTCTTTAGCATCATGGATGCGCAGTGGTGAATAGTCGTTATTAAATCGTCTTGGTGATCTTAGTCGCTAAGAAATAAAGGTAGTGCGAAAAATCATTTTATGTAATAAAGAGTGTAGTGTGTTTTTATAGATTTTGTGCGATGAAAAAATCTACTTTTTCATTTCTATTTGTTTATTTTCGCTGCTGAACGTTATTTTTGATTGATATTTAACCAGAAGTGAGTGCTATGACTTATCTCCCTTATGTTGAACTGCAAACAAATCCTAAGTTAACGGCAAGTGCGGCGGTTATTTGGCTGCATGGCTTGGGCGCAAATGGACATGATTTTGCCTCAGTTGTTCCTGAATTAGATTTGCCTGACGATATTAATGTGCGTTTTATTTTTCCACACGCTCCCAGCATTCCGATCACTGTTAATAATGGTTATGTTATGCCGGCGTGGTATGACATTTTCGAAATGAGTTTGGGGCGCAAAGTTGATGTTGTTCAGTTGCGAGCAAGTGCGAACAAAGTTGTGGAATTAATTGAGCGTGAAATAGCGCAAGGTATTCCGAGTGATAAAATTATTGTTGCTGGATTTTCTCAGGGTGGTGCAGTGGCTTACGAGACAGTGTTGAGTTTTGATCAGCCTTTGGCGGGGCTGTTAGTGTTGTCGAGTTATTTTGCGACGAGCGCCACAATAGTTACGCATGAAGCCAATAAAAAAACACCTATCTTGATTCAGCACGGCAGTGAAGATTCCGTGGTAAGTGAAATGCTGGGGCAGCGCGCCTATCGGCAATTAATGGATCTTGGCTATAACGTCGCGTATGAATCTTATGTGATGGATCATACGTTGTGCGCTGAACAAATCACCTCGATCAGTCATTGGCTGCAAGAGCGATTAAAATAATTTATTCAATGAGATGTGCAGATTATTCGGTTAAGCATGCATGATCAAACACGTATTCGCCGTTTAACCACGCGAGTAATTCATCGCTAAAAGGGTTTTGTGGTAATGCGCTGTAGCGATGGAGCAATTCATTTTTTTCATCGTCTGTAAATTTGTTGAGCCCTTTATCTTGCAGTAAAGGAATATCGTGCAACAAATTTTCTGCGACAGTTTCGCCGCATAAATCTATACAAATTTCGCGTAATACGCGCTCTGGGTTGTACTTATCTTGCTCATGGTAAGCACGTGGTAACGATGCCAGTGCAATTTGCGATAACCAAGGTTGATTCATTGGGTTGAGCGCGTGGCCTGCGACGGTATCGTGTAATTTACTATGTGCGATATCTACGGCTCGCAATTGAATTAAGTTGGATTTAATCGCTCCGTCATTAACGGGATAGTTATCCCACAAAAAAGGTTTTCTCCCCAATAAATCGCTCACTTCTTGTAAGTGCGCATTGCTATAGTTTGCCGAGCACACTTTTTCACCCGTCCAAAAAATATCAATTTTTTTATCGAGCGATTGGTTGAGTGTATTCCAATAGTCGCTTGGCATTTTGCCGAATACTTTTTCCAGTACGGGATCAAAGCTGTAATAAGTCGGACAAAAAATAATACGTTTTGCGGTGCTAATGTCAGCAACTTGATGCATAAGATCGATTTGAATTTTAGCAAGATCGGGCAAATCGCCACGCATATCATCAAACAACAAACATAAAATCTCAGGTTCTAATTCATTAATTTGCTTGATGCGATTGTGCAGTGCTGTACGATTATTGCTCGTATTGTCTAAATATATTTCATATGGGCTCAAGCCAATACCAAAATCAATTTTCGCATCGCGATAAATTTCACGTAATTGAATGAGTTCTTGCTTGATGTTGCTCGGCCAATTCTGCTGCCAATGCTTTCGTAAGAATTGGTCACTTTTTGGTGCGTATATATAAAAATTGAACGCATTTAGTGCAAGAAATTTTGCGTAGATACTGCGATCACTCCATGACCAACTGCGACCAAAGAATCCCTCAATTATTCCTAATGGTGGAGTATAGATTTCATTCACAGTGAGGTTTCTCATTGTTGTTATTGTGGTTGTAGTGTAAATCGTAAAAATTCCTAAATAAATAGTGAAGTAATGTTTATATACTGCGATTGGCAGTTGAATTTACACGCCACTTCAATTGACACTCTCTGGCCATCTGCCTATGATAGCGGCCTTTTTGTGCGGTAATATTTTCACCGCTAACCTGCCATTTTTTCATTGAGCTTTTTACGGGGCTTTTTATTGAGCTCTTTATTGAAGATGGCGCCGCATTTCTTGTGGATTACATGTTGCGGCAATACTAAAAGGTAGTAGGAATCCACCATGCAAGTTTGTCGTTACCGTTCTGGGGTGCTCAATGACTAATTTTCAATCGTTTACTCGCACTACTGATTTACCTTCCTGGAAAGCGTTAGCGGCACATGCTCAGCAATTAAAATCCCGTCTTATTAAAGATTTGTTTAAAGAAGATGACGCGCGGTTTACTAAGTTTTCCATCAAGCTCCCCTCAGTTTTACTCGATTACTCCAAAAATCTGATCACCGATCAAACCAAAGTGGCTCTGTTGGCATTGGCTAAAGAAGCTGATGTGGAGTCGTGGCGAGCAAAAATGTTTGCCGGTGAGCATATCAATGCCACTGAAGATCGTGCGGTTATGCATGTGGCATTGCGCGATAAATCTGCCAATCCAATCATGATTGATGGCGTTGATGCTCGCCCAGCTATAAATGCTGAGCTTGAGCGCATGCGCAAACTCACGCAAAAAATACGTTCAGGCGAGTGGGTTGGCTATACCGGCAAAACGATTACTGATGTAGTTAGTATCGGTATTGGTGGTTCTAACCTCGGCCCGTTGATGGTGACTGAAGCCTTAAAAGCCTACAGCGATAATCAAGTAAAAATGCATTACGTTTCCAATGTGGACGGGGTGCAAATTGCAGAAGTATTGGCTGGGCTACATCCAGAAACTGTATTGTTCGTCATCTCCTCCAAGACCTTTACCACTCAAGAAACGATGACCAACGCCAACACTGCTCAGCAGTGGTTTATGGCAGTAGCAAAAGATCGTACGGCTATTGCCAAGCACTTTGTGGCGGTGTCTACCAATCGCAAGCTGGTAACGGCTTTTGGTATTGCAGAAGAAAATATTTTTGATATGTGGGATTGGGTTGGTGGCCGTTTTTCATTGTGGTCAGCGATTGGCCTACCTATTGCACTCTCTTTAGGTTACGACGCGTTTGAGGAGTTGCTGCAAGGTGCTTATGAAATGGATGAGCATTTTTTGACTGCACCTCTTGATAAAAATGCTCCTGTCATGATGGCGCTTGTGGGTATTTGGAATAGCAATTTCTTAGGTTATCCCGCTCAGGCACTTTTGCCTTATGATCAATGCTTGCACAGATTTCCCGCTTACATGCAACAAGCGGAAATGGAGAGTAATGGCAAAAGCGTGAATTGGGCCGGCGAAAAATTGAGCTATCGCAGTGTGCCTTTGATTTGGGGTGAGGTAGGAATTAACGGCCAGCACGCTTTTTATCAGATGTTGCATCAAGGTACCGATATAATCCCGGCTGACTTTATTGGCTCAGTTGAGAGTACTATTGATGTTCCCGGGCACCACGACACATTGATGGCGAATTTTTTCGCTCAAACTCAAGCTTTGATGCAAGGTATTGATGCCAATCAAGTGCGTGCGGATCTAACCGCAAAGGGTATGGCGGCAGAACGTATTGAAGAAATTGTGGAACACAAAGTTCATCGCGGTAATCGCCCCACAAATACATTATTATTGCCCAAAGTGACTGCCCACACACTTGGTTCATTGATTGCGCTCTATGAGCATAAAATCTTTGTTCAGGGTATTATTTGGCAAATACATTCGTTCGATCAGTGGGGGGTTGAGCTCGGTAAGGTATTAGCAGCGGGAATTCAGCCTGAATTAGCGGTTGAAAATGCTGTGAATCCTAAGCATGACGCGTCAACTCGCCACCTGATTGAATATTACAAAAAAGCAAAGCAATCGTAGTATTTGCCCTTCAGTATTAACCGAAGAGGCAAATGGGCATGGTGCCCCGCTAGTATCCAAAACTGCCACTCTATGAGCAGTATTAACGAGCAATGGTATTCTCATGATTGATCCAAGACTTCTCGCCATCACCGACCGTATTATTGCCAGAAGCCGCGAAACTCGCGCTGCTTACCTTGAAAAAGTTGAGAAAATGCGTAGTAAGGGGCCTGCACGTAAGCGTTTAGGCTGCGCGAATCTTGCTCATGGTTTTGCAGCTTGTAACTCGTCAGATAAAGCGGCTCTTGCTGAAGGCGATGCTCCTAACTTGGGTGTGGTATCTGCTTACAATGAAATGTTGTCAGCACATGTTCCTTACGGTACTTATCTAGAACCCATCAAGCGTGCAGCCCATGAAGTGGGTATGACCGCGCAAATGGCAGGTTGCGTACCGGCTATGTGTGATGGCGTGACTCAGGGCTTCCCTGGCATGGATATGTCGTTGTTTAGCCGCGATGTTATTGCGATGTCTACAGCCATTGCTTTGTCTCACGACATGTTTGATGGCGCTATCTGTTTGGGGATTTGCGATAAAATCGTACCCGGCCTTATGATTGGCGCTTTATCGTTTGGTCAATTACCGATTATTTTTATACCAGCGGGTCCTATGACTCCTGGTTTGCCAAATGCTGAAAAAGCTAAAGCTCGCCAGCTATTCGCTGAAGGAAAAGTTGGCCGCAAAGAATTATTGGCGGCAGAAAGTGCGTCATACCACAGCGCTGGAACCTGTACGTTTTACGGTACCGCCAACAGCAACCAAATGCTGATGGAAATTATGGGTCTGCATTTGCCCGGTAGCTCATTCATCAATCCAGAAACTCCACTGCGCGATGCTTTAACTCGCGAAGCGGTGCACCAATTAGCGCGTATTACAACCGCTGAACACTTCACGCCTATGTCTGACGTGGTTTCGGAAAAAACCATCGTTAACGGTATCGTTGGATTAATGGCAACTGGCGGGTCGACCAACCATGCTATGCATATTGTCGCTATTGCACGTGCAGCGGGCGTACAAATTAACTGGCAGGATTTGAGCGATATTTCTGATATCACTCCGCTGATGTGCCGCATTTACCCGAACGGTTTGGCGGATATCAATCGCTTCCAAGCGGTTGGTGGTATGGGGTATTTAATGCGCGAATTACGCGCTGTCGGTTTATTGCATGACGATGTGAAAACAATTATGGGAGAGGGTGGTTTAGCACCTTATTGCAAAGAACCATTCCTTGATAATGGCCAATTGGTATGGCGCGATGCTCCGGCAGAAAGTTTGGATGATGCTGTATTGCGTCCTGCTACCAAGCCATTCACGGCAGACGGTGGTATGAGATTGCTTAAGGGTAATATTGGCCGCGCTGTGATTAAAGTGTCTGCGGTTAAACCGGAATATCGTAAAGTGACTGCTCCGGCGGTTGTCTTCCATACGCAAGAAGATATGCAAGAAGCATTTAAGCGCGGCGAATTAAACAAAGATTTAATTGCGGTTGTGCGTTTCCAAGGGCCAAAAGCTTGTGGTATGCCTGAGTTGCATAAACTGACTCCATCGTTGGGGGTGTTGCAAGATAAAGGTTTTAAAGTTGCCTTGATTACCGACGGCAGAATGTCTGGCGCCTCAGGTAAAATCCCTGCGGCAATCCATGTAACACCTGAAGCCTTGGATAATGGCCCCATTGGTTTGATTCAGGATGGCGACATGATTGAGTTAGATGCTGAAACGGGTTCTCTCACATTGTTGGTAAGTGATGCAGAGCTAAGCACTCGTAAGCACGCACAAGCTGATTTATCGTCAATCCATGAAGGCATGGGGCGAGAGTTATTCGCACCTTTGCGCGCATCGGTTGGTTTAGCAGAAGAAGGCGCTACCATTTTTCAGTGGTAAATTTTTTAATTCGTTACTATTTCGTTAAGTCATTAGCAACGTGTTGCTAAAAAAATATCTACAGGGTTGACCTCATGCTCGAAGCATTTGATTTTGTTCTTTTTGGTGGTGCAGGCGATTTGGCGCTGCGCAAATTAATTCCCGGTTTATATCGCGCGCATCGTAACGGCGAGTTACCTGAAGGGACGCGCTTAATTACTACTTGCCGTAATGCGGAAATGGTACTTGAGTACAAATCGAAGATACGCGAGTCTACGCAAAAGCATCTTAACGAAAATGAATTTGATGCAACGGCATGGGAAGGTTTTGTTAAGTTGATTTATCCAGTGTATGTGGATATTGCTAAAAAAGATGAAAAGTGGGCGCAGCTTGCAGAGCTATTAAATAGCGGCGATAACCGCCAACGTGTATTTTATCTCTCAACGCCTCCGTCTGTGTTTAGCATTTGTTGTCAGCATTTGTATGAACACAACTTGATTACAAAAACGTCACGTGTTGTTGTTGAAAAACCATTAGGTTACGACGCTGTAACCGCTGAAGAAATTAACAGCCAAATCGCTAAATATTTTGACGAAACTGCCATTTTCCGTATCGATCATTACCTTGGTAAAGAGAGCGTACAAAATTTACTGGCTTTACGTTTTTCAAACGGCATTTTTGAAAATTTATGGGATGCTCGCACCATTGATAACGTACAAATCACTATTTCTGAAACTGTTGGCTTAGAAGGCCGCGCCAGTTTTTATGATGGTGCTGGTGCGCTTCGCGATATGGTGCAAAACCATATTCTGCAGCTATTGTGTTTGGTGGCGATGGAATCACCCAACAAAATGACCGCTGATCGCATTCGTACCGAAAAATTGAAAGTATTAGAAAGCCTGCGCCCACTAACAGGCAATACCGTTAGATTCAATACCGTTCGTGGTCAATATGTAACGGGCGACATGAATGGTACAACCGTACCGGGTTATCTTGATGAGCTTGGTGCTCCAAGTAATACCGAAACATTTACGGCGATTCGTGCGCACATTGATAATTCACGTTGGGCGAATGTGCCTTTTTATCTGCGCACCGGTAAGCGCATGAAGCAACGTTTTGCTGAAATCGTTATTGAATATAAAGATGTTGCTCACCGTGTATTTCCAGACTCAGCAGGTGTGACTACGCCAAACCGCTTGGTCATTCGTTTGCAACCGGATGAGTGTATTAAAATTATCATGACGTCCAAAAACTTGGGCAAACATGAAATGACATTGTCACCTGTAGTGCTTAATCTTAATTTGGCGGATGCTTATAAAGATTACTTCAGCGATGCGTACAAGCGTTTAATGCTTGATGCCGCTGCAAATGATCCAAGTCTGTTTATTCACCGCGCTGAAGTTGATGCGGCCTGGGCGTGGATTGATCCAATCATCGAAGCCTGGCAGCGTCCTGAAAATAAACCGCACGGTTATATGGCCGGCAGTTGGGGACCAATTGCCTCGGCGCAATTGCTCTCTAGTGATGGCCGTAGCTGGTTCAATATTGATGAACTGGCAACAGGGGAAAGCCACTAATGGTGACTGAGTATTTATTTGAAAATCGTCAAGACATGATTGGTGCGTTGCAGTTGGTCTGTGTTGATGCGCTTAGTGAAGCGATTGAAGATCGTGGCGAAGCAACCTTTATGGTTTCCGGTGGCAGTACACCTGAACCACTCTACAAAAGTTTAAGCAATGACAATTTGAATTGGGATGCAGTATACGTAGCTCTTGTTGATGAGCGTTGGGTCGATTTCGAACACGATAAAAGCAATGAAGCTTTTACAGTAAAACATCTCATTCAAAATAAAGCCGCCGCTGCCAATTTGGTTGGTATGAAAAATACTGCTGACACTGCAGAAGAAGGTTTGGCCGATTGCGAAGCTGCATATCAGCAACTGGCGCAGCCTTTCGACATCACGATTTTGGGAATGGGGTCTGATGGCCATACGGCATCACTTTTTCCTCATGCAAAAGGTCTTGAAGCTGCGCTTAACCCAGACTCAACTGAACTTTGCGCTGCGATTATTGCCAATGAGAGTGAAGTCACTGGTGCAATTACTGAACGAATGACATTAACCTTGGCTGGCTTGTTGCGCTCCAAGAGTTTACTGCTATTAATTACAGGCGATGAAAAGTTGGCTGTTTTACGTAAGGCGCAAGCTGGCACTGATGTTAACGAAATGCCCATTCGCGCTGTGCTACAACAGCAACAAGTGCCCGTTATGATTTACTGGGCGCCTTAAAGAAATACATTAAGAAATAAATTATTTAAGCACTAAATTGTTAAATCAAAAATTGAATGTAAGTAATTTTGTAATCACGAGGAAAACACAGTGGCTTTATCCATAGATCAAATTCTTAAAGTGGCGCCAGTAGTACCTGTTATGGTCGTTGAGCGTATTGAAGATGCGGTGCCATTGGCGCGCGCACTTTACAACGGCGGCCTTAAAGTATTGGAAATTACCCTGCGTACTCCTTGTGCGTTAGATGCAATTACCGCCATGGTTGAAGCCTTGCCAGCCGATGCAGTAATCGGTGCAGGAACCATTATTACTCCAAAAGATTTGGAAGCTGCGATTAAAGCAGGTTCTAGATTTTTAGTTAGCCCGGGCACCACACCTGCATTAATTGAAGCTGCTAAAGCGAGTACAATTCCTCTTCTTGCTGGCGTAGCGACTCCAACAGAAGCGATGAATTTATATGTGCAAGGTTTCACTCATCAGAAGTTCTTCCCTGCGGAAGCTGCTGGCGGTGTGCCTATGTTGAAATCCATCGGTGGACCATTGCCACAAATTACGTTCTGCCCAACCGGTGGAATTGATTTGGCAAAAGCGCCAAGTTATTTGGCATTGCCAAATGTAGCCTGCGTAGGCGGAACTTGGATGGCTCCAAAAGAATTAATGAAAGCAGGCCGTTGGGATGAAATCGAGCGCTTAGCTCGTGAAGCTGCTAGTTTGCCACGTTAATCAATAAAAACTTGAATCGAATACTGGGGCTGACAAACGTTAGCTCTGGCACATTTGTATATTGCTGAGTGATCCATAGCGGTTCATCAGAGTGAAATTGAACATTGAATTGAATATTTAATAGGAGAATAAAATGACTATCAGAGTAGCAATTAACGGTTATGGTCGTATCGGTCGCAACGTATTACGCGCATTGTATGAATCAGGTAAACGTGAACAAATTCAAATCGTAGGCATCAACGATTTAGGTGATGCTCACCTGAACGCTCACCTTACTAAATATGATTCAGTGCATGGTGTGTTCAACGGTACTGTGAAATTTGAAGGCGAGACCATGCTGGTAAATGGCGATAAAATTCGCATTACCTCTGAGCGCGACCCGGCTAAATTGCCTTGGGGTGAATTGAATGTAGATGTGGTGTATGAATGTACCGGTATATTCACTAGCAAAGAAAAAGCGGGTTTGCATTTAGCGGCTGGCGCAAAGAAAGTGATTATTTCTGCTCCAGGTACTGATGTTGATGCGACCGTCGTATTCGGCGTAAACAACAATGTATTGAAAGCGTCGCACACTATTATTTCTAACGCATCTTGCACCACTAACTGCTTGGCGCCAATCGCTAAAGTGTTGAACGATAACTTCGGTATCGTGCAAGGTTCTATGACGACTATTCACTCTTATACTAACGATCAAGTATTGTCTGACGTATTCCACAAAGACATTTACCGCGCACGTTCAGCAACGCAATCAATGATCCCAACCACAACTGGCGCTGCAAAAGCAGTAGGTTTAGTGTTGCCAGAATTGAAAGGCAAGTTGGATGGTATTTCTGTTCGTGTTCCAACCATTAATGTTTCTTTGGTTGACTTGAACGTATTGGTAGAAAAAGAAGTATCTGTAGAAGCAATCAATGCTGCGATGAGAAAAGCTGCTGATCTCGAAATGCCAGGCGTATTGGCTTACGTTGATGAGCCTTTGGTTTCTATCGATTTTAATCACAATCCACATTCATCTAACTACGACTCTTTGCAAACCAAAGTGTATGGCAAGTGGGTAAAAGTTCTTGCTTGGTATGACAACGAGTGGGGTTTCTCTAACCGCATGTTGGATAACACCCTCGCATTGATGTCAGCAAAATAAATAAAATAAGAGACAGCATCATGTTAAGACGTACAAAGATCGTCAGTACCCTCGGCCCCGCTTCAGAATCTTATGAGGTTTTGGAGAAATTAATTCTCGCCGGTGTAAACGTAGTTCGTTTAAATTTCTCGCACGGTTCGCCTGAAGATCATAAAGGCCGTGCAGAAATGGTACGTGCAATTGCAGCAAAACATAATCGTTATGTGGCAGTGTTGGGTGATTTGCAAGGCCCAAAAATTCGCATAGCGCGTTTTGCTCAAGGAAAAATTCATCTCAATGTTGGCGACAAATTTGTGCTTGATGCATCGCTTGAGCGCGATGTAGGTAATCAAGACCAAGTCGGTATCGACTACAAAGAATTGCCCAATGACTGTAAAGCTGGCGACATGTTGTTGCTTGATGATGGTCGTGTGGTACTTGAAGTTGATCGCATTGAAGGCACTCGTATTTATACGACCACAACCGTTGGTGGCCCTTTGTCAAACAACAAAGGTATCAACCGTCAAGGTGGTGGTTTAACGGCGCCTGCGTTGACTGAAAAAGACATGGCCGATATTAAAACGGCTGCGGAAATTGATGTTGATTATCTTGCAGTATCTTTTCCACGCAGTGCGGAAGATATGAATCTTGCGCGTAAATTAATGATTGCAGCTGGCGGTAAAGCTGGTTTGGTTTCAAAAATTGAACGTGCAGAAGCTGTTGCTGATAACGAAACCCTTGATGACATTATTCGCGCGAGTGATGCAGTCATGGTTGCGCGCGGCGACTTGGGTGTAGAGATTGGCGATGCTGCGTTGATCGGCGTACAAAAACGTATCATTGAACGTTCTCGTGCACTTAACAAAGTAGTTATCACGGCGACACAAATGATGGAGTCGATGATTAACAGCCCAATGCCAACTCGTGCAGAAGTATTCGATGTGGCTAACGCCGTGTTGGATGGTACTGATGCGGTGATGTTGTCTGCTGAAACTGCTGCAGGTAGTTTTCCTGTGCAAACAGTTGAAGCGATGGTGCGTATTATTCTTGGTGCTGAGCAACATCCAACGGCAAGCTTCGGTAACTATCGCATGGATCAAGATTTTAATTCGATTGATGAATCCATTGCCTTGGCCGCCATGTTTACCGCGAATCATTTGTCTCGCGTAAAAGCCATTATTGCGTTGACTGAATCTGGCAGCACGCCACGTTTAATGTCTCGTGTTGGTTCGCAGTTGCCGATTTTTGCATTTTCTCGCCACGTAAGTACGCAGCGTAAAGTTGCATTGTATCGCGGTGTTCACCCGGTTGCGTTTGATTCTGCGACTGTTCCTGATGCGCAAGATTTTTCTCGCGCAGTGGATAATCTCAAACAAGCCGGTATATTGGTTGATGGAGATTTGGTAATTCTATCCAGTGGCGACACCAATGTGTTAGGTGGAACCAACAGCATGAAAATTTTAACCGTGGGCGAAAAAATCGCTTAAGTGTTAAACGCTGTGTTTAGAAACCTTGCAAAATAAAAAAACGGCAGCTCGTCTGCCGTTTTTTTATTTCTGATATATGAACAAATTAAAAATATTTTTTATTAATACTGTTATTGCTAAAAGAGGATTCTTCTTGCGTAATTTTTTCTACTTCATGATGCTCTGTACAATAACCTCATCATCTTTTGCTGTGGAGTTCAGCGGTGAATGGCAGCAAGGCGCCATTATGATTGGTCAAGCATCTAACGGCGAGCAGGTGGAATTTCAAGGACGTAAATTAAGGATTGCCGCTAATGGCCAATTTGTTTTGGGTTTAGGGCGCGATGCAGAATCGCCCGCGATAGTGACTGTTATTAATCACGGTAAACGCGAGCAACTTTCTTTTCCTGTTAAAGCGCGTGAGTATGATATTCAGCGAGTCGAAGGCGTACCGCAGCAAACGGTAGAGCCATCACCACAGCAAACTGCGCGGATTACTCAAGAAGCAGCGCTTGTTGCAGCAGCGCGAAAGGATGACGCGGCGATAATGTATTTCGCACAAACATTTCAGTGGCCATTACTCGGGCCGATCAGTGGTGTGTATGGTAGTCAACGCGTTTACAACGGCGTGCCTAAAACACCGCATTATGGAGTCGATATTGCCAAGCCAACGGGCACCTTAGTGGTTGCTCCAGCGGGTGGGGTTGTGACCTTGGCTCATCCTGATATGTTTTTATCGGGTGGTACACTGATTATCGATCATGGCCACGGTGTGTTTTCGACGTTTATTCACTTGAGTAAAATTCTGGTGAAAAAAGGCGATGCTATAACTCAAGGGCAAAAAATTGCGTTAGTTGGGCAAACGGGTAGGGCATCAGGCCCACATTTGCATTGGGCGATGAATTGGTTTGAGACGCGAGTAGATCCACAGTTAGTGGTTGCTCCGATGTCTACCGAGCAAATGCGTTAGTTCAGTTCATCACGTTCCTTCCTCAATAATTTTAGGGCTTCCCTTTCCCTCACTGTTTTTATTTCCTCTTATTCTTTTTTGCTGTAAAAAATAAAAAGCTATAGCTTTTTAGAATATTTTGGAATTTCAGGCTATTTTAGGCCAATTAAAATTCAATCTGTTATTAGGTTTGGTTAGACTCTCGTTTGAATGAGTGCATTTACGTTATATGCCTTCGCTCTACGTTTATGCCAATCCTGTTTTTTACACCTATCTGTTCGCCACAAATGAGAGAACATTCAAATGAAATTGAACTTCAAAAAGTTAACGCTGATCTTTTTGTCGCTATCGGGATGCTTTGGTTCCAGCTTAACGCATGCTGATTCATGGACACCGTTGGTTGACCTTCGCGATAACACCAATAGTTTTCCTGACGGCAAGCCGTCTGGCGGATGGTTTGTAACCCCGATTCATGCCACCTTGATGATGAATGGCAAGGTGTTAATTACCGGTTGGGGACGTCGCGATCAAAACAGTTGCGGCCCTGGCGGCACACGCAAAAATGGCACTAGCTTTATTATCGACCCGAACACCTTGCCGAATGGCGGAACCTTTAATATCCAACCGATCAATGAAGCACCTGCATCCGGTACATCGGATGTGCTTTATTGTGCAGGCCATACCCCACTTTCGGATGGTCGTATTCTTTACACCGGTGGTGCTCGCTACACAGATTTAGGTGGCCCAAATCAGGTGGAGGTTGGTTTAAATTACAGCCGCGTATACTCGCCAACAACAAGCACCTTCTCACAAATTAGCAGCCCAATGTTGGGTGGCTTGTCAGGAATGGAAGGTAAGGCATGGTACCCGACCAATACACGTATGGCTGATGGTAAAGTGATGGTCATTGGCGGTTTTTCTCGCTGCTGCGATGGTAATTTTAGTAATCGTACTCTTCAAACCTTTGATTCAACGTTGCAAGATCAAAACCAAAACCCTTGGTCATTGATATCGCCTAATGATGCAGCTCCTTCGGATTTGAATCCTGGGTTGCGCGATTATGTTCATAGTTTTCTCTTACCTAAGCCAGTTGTGATAAATGGTTTAGAGCGAAAAATGGCTTTTATGGCGGCTAGCGGTCGCATTATTTACGCTAATACGGATAGCAACACTCCCAATAACCTGCGTTTTGTAACAGCCTCGAACAGCCAGCGTGCTTTTGGCGCTGCAGGTTGGGACTCTACTGCTGCGCTAGTGTCAACGGGTGAAATCATGACTATGGGCGGTGCGGGCGATTCAGGCGCCGCTCAACGTATCGATTTATATCAACCTTCTACTAGCACGTCGCGCACCATTGATACCAATATTGGTCGTCGTAATGCGAGCAGTGTGTTACTGCCTGATGGCACTGTATTAATTATCAATGGCGGTAGTGATGACAGCAACTTTGGTGGCGATCGTCGTAGCCCGCAAGTCGTTAATCTTGAAACAGGTAGTGTATCTACCATGAATCCCTGGCCTAATGATGGCCTTGAGCGTGGCTACCATAACTTCGCTATCTTGCTAAAAGATGGTCGTATTTTGCTAGGTGGTGGTTTGTCGGCAATTGGTGGCATAGGTTGTGAGCGTACTGATTTACGCGTTTATAGTCCTCCTTATCTTACTAACGGTATTCGCCCGGTAATTAGCAATCCTCCTGCATCGACTAGTTTAGATGTTGGTGGTGCGACTTTTGATCTAAGTTATTCAGGTGAAACCTTAAAAACGTCTGCTCAAGGTGGTGTTGTGTTGATGGCTCCTGGCTCTACAACGCACTCATTCGATCAGAATCAACGTTACATCAAGCTTGCTTACACGCAGCAAGGCAATAGCTTAACTATTACACCTCCTGCGAATAACCAAATTGCGCCACCGGGTGATTATTTGTTGTTCTTGGTTGCTCAAACAGGAGCCCCTTCGGTTGGTTTGCCGGTGCGCGTAGAAAAAGGTCAGGTTAGCTCAAGCTCAAGTTCATCTGCGAGTTCGACGGCTTTCCATTTCCGTGGCACTCACAACGGCTGGGCTGAAGGTGATCTGATGACGCCGGTTGCAGGTTCTTCCACTAACTTTGAAATTTGCCGTAATTTTGTTAGTGGTGATGCTACTGGTGGGCCACGTTTCAAAATAGATCCAAATGGTGGATGGGGCGATGGCTTTCCCGCAGCAGACGTTACAACTACTGGTTGGACCAAAGTAGTTATTAATGGCAGCACAAGGGTTATTGTGAGTAAAGATAGCAACTTAGCGGCTAACTGCGGTACAGCTCCAGCGAGTAGTAGTTCAATCGCATCAAGTTCATCTTCTAAATCATCGAGCAGCAGTTCAGCGGTTTCCTCTACTGCATTCCATTTACGCGGAACTCACAATGGTTGGGCTGAAGGCGATTTGTTTACTAAGGTTATTGGTTCAACTACAGATTTAGAAATCTGCCGTAACTTTTTACCAGCAACTGGCGGCGCGCGCTTTAAAGTTGACCCCAATGGAGGCTGGGGTGATGGTTTTCCCGCGGCGGACGTTCCTACCAGTGGTTGGACAAAAATTGTGATTGATGGCAATGCAAAATCTATCAAGAGTCATACGAAAGATTTAGCGGCTAACTGCGGTGCAGCAGTAAGTTCTAGTTCAAGTAGTTCATCGGCGCAGGTTTCTAGTAGCAGTATTGTTAGTAGCAGTTCTGTGATGAGTTCCTCTGTTGCTAGTTCTTCTCTTAGCTCTTCTGTGGTCAGCTCGTCTTCGAGTTCTTCTGCGCAGGTGTCAAGTAGCAGTTCATCTTCATCCAGTGCTCCGGTGCTGATTATTATGAAGCCGACGGTATCGACTGTTTCTGGGCAAAAGGTCTTTATTTTGGGGAACCAAACCGTGCTCTCAAATTGGAGTACGACCGGCGGCGTGCCCTGTACGATTGATGCAGGTTCTACGACTGCATGGACCTGCCAAGGGTTTAGCCTGCCTGCCGGTACTGTGTATCAATATAAATACATTAAGCGCGACACCGCTGGCAATGTGGTATGGGAGAGTGGTGCGAATCGCAGTCGTACGGCCCCAACTGTGACTACTACGTTTAGCGAAACTTGGAAGTAGTTTTTTACAGACTCTAGGTTTTACAGACTCTAAATTGTTTATTCGATCCAAATAAAAAAACCGGAGCTTGCTCCGGTTTTTTTATGGGCTGCGCACCTTCTTTATGCATCATCGTTATGCACTGTAATTGTGATCGAAGCCTTTAGTTGGGATATTTACTTTACTGGATATTTATATTCGCTCCAATAACTTTGAATTAAATAACCTTTTAGAATATTTTGGTATTTGAAGCTCCTTTTCGTTGTTAGTAATAGGGGTTGTCATATTGATTCGTTATAATTCTCCGCATATGATTATTTTGGCGTCACTTTTGCGTCATATCGGCCAATTGGATCATATATTTTACTTTTCACTGTTTTCCTATCATTTATGAGGACGCTAAATGAAGCTCAACTTCAAAAGGTTTACATCGCTCTTTTTATTGCTATCTGGCTGCGCCGGTGCAGGTTTAAGTTATGCAGATTCTTGGGGTCCATTGGTGGAATTGCGTGATAACACCAGTAGCTTTCCCGATAACAAACCTTCTGGTGGTTGGGTTGTTACCCCTATTCATGCCACATTGTTAACCGATGGCAATGTGTTAATTACGGGCTGGGGGCGTCGCGATGTAAATAGTTGTGGTTCAGGCGGTACTCGCAAAAATGGCACCAGCTTTGTTCTTAACCCGAATACTTTGCCCAATGGTGGCACACTTAATATTCAACCAATTAATGAAGCACAGGCTTCCGGTACTGCTGATGTACTTTATTGTGCCGGCCATTCACCTATTGCTGATGGTCGTATTTTGCATACTGGTGGTGCTCGTTACACAGATCTTGGTGGTCCTAATCAGCAAGAGTTCGGTTTGAATTACAGCCGTGTATTCTCTCCATCTACCAGTACCTTCACTCAAGTTAGCAGCCCTATGGTTGGCGGTGTGTCTGGCATGGAAGGTATGGCATGGTACCCAACCAACACGCGTATGGCTGATGGTAAAGTGATGGTTATTGGCGGTTTTTCGCGTTGCTGCGATTCCAACTTCAGCAACCGTACCTTGCAAACTTTTGATCCAGTTGCGTTTGATCAATCTCAAAATCCGTGGACATTAGTTTCTCCACATTCTGCAGCACCTACGGCTATTAACCCAGGCATTCGCGATTACGTTCATAGCTTTTTGTTGCCACAGCCAGTGACCATCAATGGCTTGGAGCGCAAAATGGCATTTATGGGATCGAATGGCCAAATTATTTATGCAAACACAGATGTGGGCACTGCGGATAATTTACGTTTTGTAGCTGCTTCAAATAGTCAGCGCGCATTTAATGCGGGCGGCTGGGATAGTACCGCAGCGTTGGTATCAACCGGCGAAATCATGACTGCTGGTGGTACGGATGATAACGGTGCTGCTCAGCGCATCGATCTTTATCAACCTAGTACAAGCACTTCACGCACTATTGATACCGGAATCGGTCGTCGTAATGCGAGCAGTATCCTTTTACCTGATGGCACGGTTTTGTTAGTGAGCGGTGGAAATGATGGCCGCAACTATGCAGGCGATCGTCGTAGCCCACAAGTCATCAATGTTGAAACCGGTAGTGTTACAACGTTAAATCCTTGGGCAAATGACAGCCTTGAACGTGGTTACCACAACTTTGCTATTTTGTTAAAAGATGGTCGCGTACTTTTAGGTGGCGGTATTTCTCCTATTGGCGACATCGGCTGTGAACGTTCTGATTTGCGTATTTATAACCCACCTTATTTAACAAGCGGCACTCGCCCCGTTATCAGCAACGCACCAACGTCAACCAGTATGACGACGGGTGGTGCTACTGTTGCGTTGACTTACTCAGGCGAAACCTTAAAGACATCTGCCCAAGGTGGTGTTGTGTTGATGGCTGTGGGTTCTACTACTCACTCATTCGATCAAAACCAACGTTATGTAAAACTTGCTTACACGCAATCAGGCAATACATTGACCGTTACTCCACCTGCTAATACACAAATCGCTCCACCGGGTGATTACATTTTGTATTTAGTTGCACAAACCGGTGCTCCTTCAGTGGGGATCACTGTACGTATCGAAAAATCGCAAGCGAGTTCAAGTTCATCAACGTCTACTTCTAGTTCATCTGCTCCTGCAACGCCGTTCCATTTCCGTGGTACTCACAATGCGTGGGCTGAGGGTGATTTGATGACGCCAGTGTCTGGTTCTTCTACTAACTTTGAAATTTGTCGTAACTTTACTGCTGGTGATGGCGGCGGTGGCCCACGCTTTAAGATAGATCCAAATGGTGCTTGGGGTTCTGATGCATTTCCATCAGCTGACGTTGCAGCCAGCGATTGGACAAAAGTGACTATCAATGGCACTACGCGCGTAGTTGTAAGTACGTTAACCAATCAGGCTGCAAACTGTGGTGTAACCGTAAGTTCCAGCTCGTCGTCGGTAGTAAGTAGCTCTTCTGTAGCTTCAAGCTCATCATCTGTAGTTTCAAGTTCATCTGTTGCTAGCTCTTCAGTTGTTAGCAGCAGTTCATCATCTGTAGTATCTAGCAGCTCATCGTCAGCGATTACTACGCCGTTCCATTTCCGTGGTACACATAACGCATGGGCAGAAGGCGATTTGATGACAGCGGTTTCAGGTTCACCAACCAACTTTGAAATTTGCCGTAACTTTACTGCCGGCGATGGCGGTGGTGGCCCACGCTTTAAGATAGATCCAAATGGCGGTTGGGGTGATGGATTCCCAGCAACAGATGTTGCGGCCAATGGTTGGACTAAAGTGGTAATCAATGGCAGTACAAAAGTTCTTGTCAGCACAACGTCTAACTTAACCGCTAATTGTGGTGCTGCGAGTTCTAGTTCCTCTGTTGCATCGAGCTCAGTAGCTTCCAGTTCATCATCTGTTGTTGCTTCAAGCAGTTCTTCAATTGCAAGCTCATCAGCTGTGAGTTCATCGGTTGCTAGTTCTTCTGTAGTAAGTTCCTCAGTAGTAAGCTCATCAGTAGTGTCAAGCAGTGTTGCATCAAGTTCTAGCTCAAGTTCAAGTGCAGCGATTCAAATTATTATGAAGCCAACAGTGACAATCACAACTGGTCAATTAGTATATGTGGTTGGCGATCAAACTGTACTTTCTAATTGGAGCCCAACTGGGGGTGTTCCATGCGCGTTGGATTCAGGTTCAACAACGGTGTGGACTTGCCAAGGCTTTACCTTAGCGTCAGGTACTGCTTATCAATATAAATATATTAAGCGTGATGGTTCAGGTAATGTTGTATGGGAAAGCGGAGCGAATCGTAGTCGCACTGCACCGACAGTAACAACTACCTATAATGAAACATGGAAATAATATTGTCGTAAATTATAAAATGTAAAAACAGAAATATAAAAAAACCGGAGCTTGCTCCGGTTTTTTTTATGGATAATTTTTAGTGAACTATGTATTCGTTTTTTAGTTATTGTTTTTTAGCTCACGTTTTTTAAGTGCAGCGTAAAGTATTGGAATAATCAGTAAGGTAAGAATGCACGATGAAAGCATGCCGCCAACCATAGGTGCCGCTATACGTCGCATAATTTCATGGCCAGCACCATGGCTCCATAGAATCGGTAACAGGCCTGCGATAATCGCACATACCGTCATCATTTTTGGTCTTACACGTTCGACAGCGCCTTCGATAATTGCCTGATACAAAGCTCTGTTATTTAACGGTTCACCAGATGCCTGAAGTTTTTGCCAGGCTTGGTTGAGATAAAGCAACATCACCACGCCAGTTTCAGTGGCAACACCGGCTAAAGCGATAAAGCCAATAATCACCGCGACTGATAAATTGTAATCCAACAACCATATCAACCACACTCCGCCGATCAATGAAAAAGGCACAGATAAAAGCACAATCAAACTTTCACCCAAGCGACGGAAGTTCAGCCACAGCAATGCAAAAATAATAGCGAGTGTTATTGGAATTACAATAGAAAGCCGTTGATAAGCGCGCTCCATATGTTCAAATTGGCCGCTCCATACACTGTAATATCCTGCAGGAAATTTCACAGATTTTTGCAGTGCTTGCTGAGCTTCTGCAACGTAGCCACCCAAATCACGTTCATGCACATCGACAAAAATATACGTGGATAGCAAACCATTTTCTGTGCGAATACCCGGGCTACCAGATTCTAATTCTAACTGTGCAATTTGTCCGAGAGGGATGAGCATACCGTTGTTAGTTTTAATCAACACTTCGCGCGCAAGTTGTGTAGGATCACTGCGCCAATCGCGAGCGTAACGCAGGTTGACGCTGATGCGTTCGCGCCCTTGAATGATGTTGGTAACAATCTCGCCACCAATTGCGCTGGCTAATGTTTGTTGCACATCTGTTTGACTCAAACCGTAAAGCGCTAAGCGCTGTGGATCAGCATTAATATTGAGATAGTAACTACCACTGAGGCGTTCAGCGTAAGCGCTGCTAGTGCCGGGAACCGTTTTGAGTGTAGTTTCAATATCGCGACTAAGTTGTTCTAATTCGGCGAGATTATTGCCAAATAATTTAATGCCGAGTGGTGTGCGTATGCCGGTTGCTAACATATCAATACGCGCTTTGATGGGCATGGTCCACGCGTTGGCGATGCCCGGTAATGTCAACGCTTGATCCATCTCCGCAATCAGTTTGTCGACGGTCATGCCTGCGCGCCATTCGCTTTCTGGTTTTAGTTGAATAAGGGTTTCAAACATTTCTAGCGGTGCAGGATCTGTTGCTGTATTTGCACGTCCGGCTTTGCCATAAACAGAAGCGACTTCAGGAAAACTTTTAATAATTTTGTCTTGGTTGTGTAACAGTTGTGTTGCTTGCGTGACTGATATTCCTGGTTGTGCAGTGGGCATGTACAAGAGCGTGCCTTCATTCAGCTCAGGCATAAATTCGCGGCCAAGTTGACTGTAAGGCCAATAGCTCGCACCTAACAATACAGCAGCGATTATCAAACTAATTATTTTGTGGCGCAGTGCAAAATCAAGGCAAGGGCGATATAAACGGATTAATACTGTATTGATTGGATTGTCGCGCTCAGCGCGAATGTGGCCGCGAATAAATAACAGCATCAATACCGGTATTAACGTGATCGATAGTAAAGCCGCTGCTGCCATGGCGAGGCTTTTTGTAATCGCGAGTGGGCTAAATAATTTTCCTTCTTGACCTGTTAATGCCAATACCGGAAGAAACGAAACCGTAATAATTAGCAATGAAAAGAAAAGCGCAGGGCCTACTTCGCGGCAGGCTTTAAGAATTACATGCTGGCGCGGTTCATCTGCATGTGCGCGTTCAAGATGTTTGTGCGCATTTTCAACCATCACTATCGCTGCATCTACCATCGCACCAATCGCGATGGCGATACCGCCCAAGCTCATAATGTTAGCGCCAAGCCCCAATGCGCGCATAACAATAAATGCCATTAAAATTGCTAAGGGCAGGGTGATAATCGCCACCAAGGCACTGCGCAAATGCAGTAAAAATAATAAACACACCAACGCAACAATCAAACTTTCTTCAAGTAAATTGCGGCTCAGATTTTGAATAGCGTTGTGAATTAATGTTGAGCGATCATAAGCCGGCAGTAGTTTCACATCTGCGGGTAAACCCGCGGTAAGTTCTTTAATTTTTTGTTGGCTGTGCTTGATGACATCCAGTACATTATCGCCAAAGCGCGCGACTACAATACCGCTTACCGCTTCGCCTTCGCCGTTAAATTCGCCGATGCCACGGCGTTCATCTGCACCTAATTCAATGCGCGCAACATCACTGATGCGAATGGGCGAGCCGTTGCGATTTTCGATAACCACTTGGCTAATATCGTTTGCGGAATGCAAATAACCTTGGCCGCGAATCATCACTTCAGTTTCGCTGAGTTCAATTGAACGTGCGCCTGTGTTTTGATTGTTGCGCGTTAAGGCTGTGCTGATTTGCGATAGCTCAATGTTGAGTGCACGCAAACGCAATGGATCGACAATAATTTGATATTGCCACACCACGCCGCCGATGCTGGCGACTTCTGAAACGCCGTTAGTTTTGCTGAGTTGGCCGCGAATAAAATAATCTTGCAGGCTGCGTTGTTGCGCGAGATTTAATTGGCTGGATTGCAATACATATTGGTAAACCCAGCCAATGCTGCTTGAGTCAGGGCCAAGGCGCGGTGTGACTTGAGTGGGTAACTTGCCGCCCACTTGTGTTAAGGCTTCCATCACTCGCGAACGCGCCCAATACAAATCAGTACCATCTTCAAAAATCACATAAACAAAAGACACACCAAAAAATGAAAAGCCACGCACTGTGTGAGCTTTAGGTACTGCCAGCATAGCGTTGACGAGTGGGTAACTCACTTGGTCTTCAACAACTTGCGGTGCTTGGCCTGGATATTCGCTGTAAAGAATAACTTGCGCATCGGCAAGATCGGGAAGAGCATCCAGCGGTGTGCGCAGCAACGCAAATAATCCAGCAATGCTGAGTGCTACGGCAATGATGATAATCAAGAACGGATTGCGGAGCGACCAACTAATCAACTTATTTAACATGCATTAATGCTCCACATTATGAAATGCGTCTGTGGAGTGATTGTGTTCAGTTGCATGTGAATTTTCAGATTGTTTTATTGTGTTTTTGTCCGTTGAACTTGATTGATTAAAATTCGCTAACGCCGCTTGTAAACGACTTTCAGAATCAATTAAAAAGTTGGCATTGGTGACAACTTTTTCATCTTCGTTTAACCCGCTGGAAACTTCAATCCAATCAAGATTGCGTTCGCCCACTTCAATTATTCGTGGCTGATAAACACCTTCGCTCAATGCGACTAAAACCCATTGTTGGTGGCCTGAATCGAGCAGTGTATTGGTTGGGATTGCGAGCGCTTTGTGAGGCTGAGATTGAATCCAGACTTCAGCGCTTTGGCCAGCTTTAAGTGCGTAATCGGCGTTGTCGAGAGTAGCGCGCAATTTAATAGTGCGATTGTTCGCATCAAGATTGGGGTAGACAAAATCCACTTTGGTTTTACGAAATTTCCCAGGTTCACTAAGTAATTCAACGCGCAGCGAATCACCCGTTTTAATGTTTGATAATTCTTGCTCTGGCAACTGAATTGTTAGCCAAAGTTTGCTCAAATCTGCTACTTGATAAAGGCGATCACCCGCGACAAAACGCGCACCTTGCACGACATTTTTTTCCAACACTACACCGCTTGCGGGAGAGCGATAGGAAATCTGTGAAAAAGGTTCTCCGCCACGTTGTAATCGTTCCATCTCATCGAGCGGCACTCCTAATTCATCAAGGCGTTCCATTGCAGCAACGGCTTGCAGTTCAGCTTGCTTCTGAACATCCGGTGCGGCGGTTGCGACATCGAGCGTTTTTTTAACGGCTTGTTTGTAAGCGAATTCAGCGTAGTAAAGATTGGGAATAATCACACTAAAAAGAATCTCGCCTTTAGCGACTCGCTGACCTTCGCTATGTACCAGTAAATCAGTTACCCAACCTTCAAAACGAGGGCTGATGTCGCTGAGTTTTGATTGATCAATCTCAAGTGTGCCTAATGCACGAATATCGCGCCCCATTATTTGTTGTTTAACGGCTTGAGTTTGTACGCCCAATGTTTGGATTTTATGGCTATCAATGCGCACCACATCGCTGCTTTGTGAAATCTCATTTTCATAAACCGGTAGATAATCCATTCCCATAGAATCTAGTTTGGGAATGGGCGATGTATCGGCAAGCCCCATAGGGTTGCGGTAATACAAAATTTTTGGAGTAGCATCCGTTTTGTCTGAATGAGTAACTGTCGATTGAAGTGGATGCTGTGACGCTAAATGTTTACCAGCATAATAGCCAGCACCTGTGGCTAGTAGCACGAACATAAGTCCCGCCACCCCAAACAATGGTTTCATAACAGCTCCTGATACTGCGAATTCAAATAAACAATATTAATACGCAGAAATATAAATGAGAAAAATTCTTTATTGAGTATATCACTGCTTTTTAATGATCCTGAGGAAGTTCGTATTGCCAACACTAGCTCTCTATTCGTTCTTAGTTCTTAGTTCTTGGTTCTGTTTGTGTGAATTACACGTGGAATGAGAATAGGTATTAGCGTTGCATCGTTTAATGCAGCTATGAGTGGTTCTGTTGCGCCTGTAAGTACCAAAACAACTTCATCGGTTGTTCTTCAGTTATGACTAGAGAGCGTACGGATTAACGGAAATGAAAATTCCATATTTTAATGTCGGAATTTTTTGTGTAATTAAAAAAACATATCATTCGAATAGTATGTTTATTTTATGGACAATGATAATGACTAGCGCAAGATAACTAAAAGCTATAGAATTCGATTTATCTAGAAGTAAATGTTGGTATGGTTTCTGCTCTTTGTTAATTAGAGCATTGGGATATGGAAGATTCATGGATAAAGGCTGTTTTAGAAGCCACATTTGTTCAAAAATATATCCGCTACTCCCGTTCATGCACATCAATTGACCATTCCTCATCACCTAAAAAACAAGAAATTTAAGTAATAAAGAATATTTATCGAGCTGGAAGTTTGTCTGTTCTTATTCTTTATTTTTAAATAATTGGAAAACATAATTCGAAATTGCAATATTAAATGCCATTTTGAATAAATTTCTGGTTTTTATGTTGTATCGCTATTTATCTTTATTTAATCAATATTTATTAGGAGAATGAATATGCTTAAGAAATTACTATTATGCGCAACTGCAACGCTGGTTTGTAGCAATGCACTTGCAGACAATTGGGTATTTAGGGGAACCCCTAATACCTGGACAACAACTCCCATGACCGTGGTGTCAGCAACTCTTGTAACCACCTGTCAGAATTTTGTGAGCGGTGATGCCACGGGTGGACCGCGATTCAAGATTGATAACATCACTAAAGGTAGTTGGGTAGAATCTTATCCGGCTACGGATCGCGTTGTTGATGCAAATTCCAGTTACGATATTACGTTTAATCCTTCAACTCATGTGGTTACTCCCACGAAACGTACCACCGCGTGTCCTACCGCTAGCTCTTCGAGTAGCGCAGTCAGTAGTTCATCGAGTAGTAAATCAAGCAGCAAATCAAGCAGTTCCAGTGTTGTCAGTAGCTCGTCCAGTAGTAAGTCGAGCAGCTCCGTTGTGAGTAGTTCATCAAGCAGCAAATCAAGTGTGGCGAGCTCCAGTTCGTCTGTTATACCTGTGCATTTGCGCGGCACTCAAACTGCTACTGCGTGGGTAGAAGGTGATTTGATGACCTTCACGGGTTCTAATACCTATGAAGCGTGTCGTAATTTCACTGTGGGTGATGCAAACGGTGGTCCACGTTTTAAAATCGATCCAAATGGTGGTTGGGGTTCAGATTCATTCCCGGCATCAGATGTTGCTACAACTGGCTGGACGAAAATAGTTGTTAATATTTCAACGAAGACAGTTACAAAAACGTCCAATATGGCAGCTAATTGCGCCACTGCAAGTTCCAGCTCATCGTCTGTAGTGTCTTCTAGTTCGAGTGTATCTTCAGCATCTATTACACCTGTCCATTTGCGTGGTACTCAAACTGCTACTGCGTGGGTAGAAGGTGATTTGATGACCTTCACGGGTTCTAATACCTATGAAGCATGTCGTAATTTCACTGTGGGTGATGCAAATGGTGGCCCACGCTTTAAAATCGATCCAAATGGTGGTTGGGGTTCAGACTCATTCCCTGCCTCAGATGTTGCTACAACTGGCTGGACGAAAATAGTTGCTAATATTTCTACTAAGACAGTTACAAAAACGTCCAATATGGCTGCTAACTGTGGTGTAACTTCCAGCTCATCAAGCAGTTCATCAAGCAGTAGTTCATCAGTATCAAGTGTTGCTATCAATATTGATCGTTCGTTGTTGGTACATGATCAAGCAACATTGAACGTTAGTGATGCTAATGGTCAGCTATTTAACTTGAAGCGTATTTTGACTCAATTGGCTACTCAGTTGAATGTAAAAAACCCTTCTCGTCCAACGAGTGCAGGTGAACTTTTCGCACGCATGTGGGATTCGCAAAACAATCCAGAAATTGCGGTATTTACTGATGGGCCAAAATGTACAGGTACGTTAAATGGTTTCTTTGCTGAATGTCGTCCTGCTGAAGGTAATCAGGCGCGCGCAGCGGAAACAGAAATGGCTAAGTACATTCCTATTGCCTTGATAAACCGTTTTGACTTGCATGATGCAAATTTCACTAATTGCGGTGAGTATCGCATCATTTTCGGTCGCAACGATGGTCAACGCAACTTCATTATTTTTGAAGCGCAATTAGCGAATCCAATATCAACGGATCGTCAAATGTGTTTACCTGTTGTTAACTTCTGGAAAAACTTAAGTACAGAAAATAACGCAACTACTCGCGGACAACTCTTGGCTGGTTTCTACTATAACGGCTTACCAAACAACGGTAACTTTGCACCTGTAGGCGCAGTGTTTAACGTTGACAACTACGCAGCGACTACTGGTCAAATTCGTACCAATATGTTTATGGGTAGCTCTTGGTTGCTTAAAGAGTTTAAAGTTGCAGTTGAAGGCGGCTTAAGTCAAATCAAACCTGTTAGCGTTAAGGCCAATCCATTTGGCGAATTGTTTAACGACTCTACTCGCACCGATGCATTGGCTGTGCAGTTCCGTCAACAGTTCCTCAATAACATGGCATCTTTGTTGATCCCTGATTTATCAATTTTCAGTTTGACTGTTGAGAATGATGCTCATAACAATGGCCAAAGCCATTCACAAGCTTTCACTTTCCCAGACGAAAATGATTATCCAAATCATGCTACCACTACTTTCAAAAGTGCAGTTCAAGCTCGTGCTACTCAATTGGGTAGCCCATTAACGGCTGACCAAGTTTTGAATCGTGCCAAAGCTATGACATGCGGTGGTTGCCATCAGTTGTCGCCTTTCTCTGATGTTGGTTTTGGGCAATCTTGGCCATCAACTCTTGGTTTTGTTCATGTGAGTGAGTTCATATCAGGTGATGGTACCTTCCCACTTTCTCCTGCATTGACAGATGTATTTTTACCATCTCGTAAGGCTGGTATGGAAACATTCTTGAATTCGTTTGCACCTGCGGGTGGTGGTTCTGTTGCGCCTGCAAGTACACCTGCAAGCACAACACCAACGCCTCTAACCGGCAAACGTTCTGGTTAATTGATAAGGATGCCCTGTTTATTGGCAGGGTTTCCTAACGATAAACCATATGTTCTAAAAAAGGCGGATCAAGCTATTTGATCCGCCTTTTTCTTTTCTTCATCTATATATTCTCTTTTTATTGTTCAATTGCCTGAAATCCTAGTTTTTTAACTGTTCGGGATCAGAGAGCTCAATAATCAGTCTTTTTAACTGAGTAGGTAAGAACAGGTGATATGGCTCACAAATTAGCAAGCTAATGCGTCACTTGTGTGTATTTTGGCGCCAAACTGGTTAAGCTGCATACTTCTATAAAGTTGTTTTAAATGGATCGATCAATCTTTAGTTTGGCAAATTAATGACTCGTCAAAGGTAATGTGATGTTTAAAAAAGTACTCTTAGCTGTAATGGCCAGTGTTATATGTAGTCATGCTTTTGCAGCATGGGATTTTCGTGGAGAACCTAATAGTTGGGGTTCGACGCGATTAACGGCAGTGGTTGGCGACGCTAATAAGTTTGTTATTCGTCAAACATTTTCTACAACACAAGATGAATTCAAAATCGCTAAAGATGCTGCGTGGACTGAGAGCTATCCAGCACAAAACTTTAAAGTTGCTGCAGGTAAAACCTACGACATTACTTTTTTTCAAAATACACATGCTATCCAAGTTGTCGAAGTTATTGCTAGTAGCTCATCCAGTAGTAAAATCAGTAGTTCTTCGAGCAGTGTTATTAGTAGTGTAAGTAGTAAATCTAGTAGTTCTTCTAGTCGCTCCAGCAGCATTGTTAGCAGTTCAAGTGCAACGAGTGAAAAGTGGTTGTTTAGAGGTACGACTAATAGCTGGGGTATAAACACTCCGATGACTAAGTCTGGCAATGTTTTTGTAACGTGTCAGGATTTCGCAGCGAATGATCCGCGTTTCAAAATCAGTAATGGAAACAAGCTAACGCCAACTACATGGGTAGAAGCATATCCTGCGCAAGATTTACGTGTAGCCGTCAATACTAGTTTTGATATTACTTTCGACTCAAAAACAAAAGCAATTACAACAGTTCCGCGTACAAGCCTCTGCGGTAGTATTGATCCTGAGCGCTCTTTAATTATTCACGATGAAGCTACGCTTAATTTTAGCGATGCAGTTGGCCCCGTATTTGGTTTGAAAAGAGTGCTTACGCAATTAGCCAATCAACTTAATGCGAAAAATCCTGCGCATCCTACCAGCGCTCGCGAGTTATTTGCTCGTATGTGGGACTCACAAAATACACCAGCCAATGCGGTATATTCTGATGGGCCAAAATGCACCGGTATTTTGAATGGTTTTCCAAGTGAGTGTAGATTGGCGGAGGGTGAGCAAGCAAGAGCGCCAGATGAAGCAATGAGCAATTACATTCCTATTGCGTTGGTAAACCGTTTTGATTTACATGATAAAAATTTCAATAACTGCGGTGAGTATCGCATTATCTATGCTGTGAAAAATGTCCAAGGACGAAATTTTATTGCTTTTGAATCACAAATAACTAACCCAGTAAAAACAGATCGTAAGATGTGTTTGCCCATTGTTAACTTCTGGAAACAATTGACGATTGAAAACAGCACTACAGCTCGTGCGCAATTGTTAGCTGATTTTTATTTGAAAGGCTTGCCTAGCAGTGGATCATTTCAAGCTATCAATCCTGTTGTTGATATTGCTAATTTATCCGGTTCGACCGGCCAAATTAGAACCAATGAGTTTATGGGGAGTTCATGGTTGTTAAAAGAATTTAAAGTGGTAGTTGAAAATAATTTGAGTTTCTTTAAACCTGTAAGCCTTAAAGAAAATCCTTTTGGGCAGTTGTTTAATGATTTGAGTCCAGATGCTTTTTCAACGCAATTCCGCACGCAATTTGTTAACAATATGGGATCATTAATTACATCAGATTTAGCGACAACCAGATTAACGGTAGAGAATGATGCACATAATAGTGGTCAAGCTCATGTGAGCGGCGATACGTCAGATGACGATTACCTAAATTGGGCTAATAGGAATCAAGGTACATCTGCATTTAAAGCCGCCATTCAAACAAAAACAGTAGCGCTGGGCAGCTCGCTCACAGCGGATCAAGTTATCAATCGTGCAACAGCGGCGAGTTGTGCTGGTTGTCATAACCCACAGATGTTTAATTTGACTTCCGATTCTAGTGTTGGCCCTAATCAATCATGGCCGGAATCATTGGGCTTTACACATATTAGTGAGTTTGCTGTTGGTGGGGCGTTTCCCATTTCTCCAGCATTACAAGAGGTTTTTCTGCCTTCACGTAAATCTGGAATGGAATCATACCTAAAATCATTTGATCCGGCTTCAGCGAGTTCTGCTCCATAATTATTCTGCGATAATAAAAAAAGCGTATCAATTTTGTTGATGCGCTTTTTTTATGTCAGCAGTTTACTGACATGCAGTGTTTCTGCTTAACGATATAATCTCTGATCGTTTTTTTTCGGGGATATAAACAGTTAACAGTTTTCGATTATTATCATTTGACCAAATACTTCCACCATTTTTTTGCTCTAATGGAAGAGATATATCCTCAATTGTATTAACTGCCTGATTATTAATTGCCATACATTCATTTTCTGCCAAGCCATGAAACACAACTTGATAGCGACGAATGTGATTCATGTTTTTGAAGGTGCCCTTGGCCGGTAAAATTTTCAGTTCGCGAAGAGTATCATCGTAGACAAACTCTTGCGTCGCATAATTGCCATATTTATATTTTTCGCTGATGCCATCATCTTCATAGAGTGAAAATTTACCATTTGCTCCGGTATAAATATGTAATTCGAGAGTATCTTGTGGCGTATCGCTGATGCTTAATGTTGCTGGCGATAGTGGAATAATTGAGCCTGCAGCGACAAACAGTGGCAATTGACCTACGCCAACTTTGTAAGATATTTCTTGTCCTCCTTGTTGTTTGTTGTCATTCCAGAAGTCATACCACGCGACGCCCGGCGGTAGCCAAACGGGCACTTTATCGTCGTTTGATAATTTCCCACCCGCTGATGACGGTGCATTAGTATTGGGTGCAACTAATACATTATCGCCCCATAAATATTGCAAGTCGTATTGCCATGCTTCGGGGATACTTGAGTAATTAAATAACATCGGGCGAGCGATGGGTTCACCCGTTTCAAATGCGCGATGTGCATAGGTATAAGTGTAAGGCATGAGTTGATAACGCAATTGACTGTAACGAAGAAAATCAGTTTGTGATGCAAGTGAGCGATCAAGTGGCCAGCGTGATGGGCCTATACCATGTGGTTTCCAGAAGGGTGAAAAACTTCCCATCGCTAAAGACCACTGACGATAAAGTGTATCGAAATCTGTCACTTTAGATGCATCAAATCCGCCCGCATCATGCCCCCAGAAAGGAAAGCCTGATAAGCCTGCTGCTTGCATGCCACGTATTTGATTTTTCATTTCGTCGTAAGTGGGTTGAATGTCGCCGCTCCACAATGTTGAATAGCGTTGCGCGCCCGCAGTGTTGCCCCTTACCCAAATAAAAGGCCGTTTTGCTTCGCCAATATTTTTATCCCAGCCTTCAGCGGCAAGGCCTTTGCCAATTAACATAAACCAGTAGTTACGCATCTCTGCAAATGAGCGGCCGTTGTTGAGAATTTGATTATCGGGTGCTGGGCCCATTTGATCGAATTCATCAATCCATAATCCAACAGTAGGGGGATTGCCCAAAGGTTTTATGCCTTTGGTGAACATCACATTCCACCACCAATGACGCACAACAGGATTGGTTAAATCTGGTGCTGCATCGTTAAAGTCCATGCCTTCACTGTTGGGAATGTTGTAAGCCGTTTTATCGTAACCTTCAGTGAGTGGTGCGATGCAGCGATTGAAATCCAAGGTTAATACAAGATGTTCAAACGTTGCCCACTCTTCAAATTTACGTGGGCTTGGATAACGATCTTGATCCCAATCAAATTTGGATTTGCAACGTTCGCCACCGGCTGCGCGCCAGCGGTTATCGTTGACCATATGATCCAATGGGAACCCTGCGTCGCGATGCTGTTTTACTTTATTTTTCCACCACTCGGCGTCAGATGTTTTTGGATCGCCTTTATCTGAAAGCGCTAAACCAAACATAGCTTTTGGTGGTAAACGTGGATGTCCCGTTAGTGAAATATATCGGCGCAATACATCTTTAATTTGCGGACCATTGATGACGACATAATCCATTTGTCCGTCTTGAGCATAATTTCCTGTATCAATTGAAAAGCTGTAGTTATTGTTGATGCCAAAGCGAAATTTATTGCGAAAGGTGCTGTTAAGAAAAACGCCGTAGCCTTTGCTAGAAATATAAAAAGGAACAATTAATGGTGCTTGTGGTTCGTGGTCGCGCTGATAGTTGCGCTCTAACTCTTGGCCACGTAAATCTAAACTTTCTACGCGCCCAAAATAGCCATGGCCAAGGCCGGTAAAGTGTTCGGTAGTATCGTATTCAAATTGTTGCGTGATTAAAGAACCGGTCCAATCTGTACTTTGTTTTTCACGTAGCAATAATTTTTCGCCAGCACCAAATGACAACTGCATTGTGGCTTTTTCAATATCGACAAACAGGTCTGTGCCATCCTTTTTTTCTTTTAAGGTGATGTGCAGAATCTTGTCTTGGTCGTTAACCTCCAGCGATCCTTTCCAGTCATGACGTTCAATCATTTCATAATGATTGTCAGCGAGAAATGGTTGTTCAGGAGCAGCTACTTGAACGCGCACCATGTTGCCGCCATAAGGAGTAATGCGAATTTTTTGCCCCGTTTGCGAATCGACGATAATGCTTCGCCCTGATTGAGAATAACTGTTAAACGCGCCCAAAGATTCTGCAATTGCAGTGCTTGAAAATATTCCAAGACAGCTGATAACACTGCTGGCAATGATTACTCGAAAAGCTTTATAGTTTTTAAGTGTCGTTTTCACAGAATGTCTCCGCATCAATGGTGGAGTGAATAAATTTTTATTATGGTTTTTATAGGCGTCAGATGGTAGAGAGTAAAGCGATCTGTTGATTGATGCAAATTTGATGGGTATAAAAAAGCCCGAGATAGTATTTACTAGCTCGGGCTTTGGTTATATGACGTCAATTAACAGTATTTACAAATTGCCAATCGTCACAGGGCTATTTTGGTTGCGTTTAAATACATTTAATTTACCGCATTGCGCAAAATGGTTTTTAGATACCCAAGGTGCATTTGGTTGAGTGATGGTGTTCTCCCAGCCTGGGCCATTAGAGATAAACGATTTTAATTCAAACCAACCGTTCACTGAGCGTGAGCAATCCATTTCTACATCCAGCATCCAATAATGTGATCCCCATAGGTTTAGTGGAGTTTCTCCTGAACCATTAATGGCAACGGTGCGTTTTGCTCCCCAGCTTGCAGGCCAGAGGTTGGTTGTCCAATCTAAAGGTGAACCTTGTGCCGCAGTACTTTGGTTAGGTTCGGCGCCATACCAATCGAGATAGTTATCGTTTTTCTTCCATGGCGTGGTGGTGGCGTTACGCAAATTTAAATGACGAATTGGGATTGCACATTTCATATTGTCTTGAGTGCAATCGATACCTAATTGTGTTTTTGCAAAGGTTTTATCGAGCCCGCCGCGAATAAACATATCTTGTCCGGTTTTTGTTTCACCATAAATAAATACGACCGTACGCTGCCAATTAGCATCGGTATCTACATCTGAATCCAATAACAAATTGGGCGAACCGGTTCCCACATTGGTTAGTGTTGATTTGGTCGCGTTTGCCGTTAATGCTGTAGCAACTTGTTGTGGAGTTGCGCTGGGATTTTTTTCTAAATAACGTGCAACCACACCGGCAACGTGAGGTGCCGCCATGGAAGTGCCGCTCATAACTGCTGTGCTTTGTGTCCCAGGGATAGTGGCAGAAGTGATGTCTGTGCCCGGTGCAAAAAGATCAACGCAGGTACCTATTGCAGAAAATGAAGAGCGTGCATCGGTTTTATCGCTAGAGCCGACAGTAATCGCACTTGCTGCACTCGCGGGAGATGTGTTGCAAGCATCGGCGGCATCATTGCCCGCAATAGTTACAACAGTAATGCCCGCAGCAACGGCGTTATCGACCGCCATATTGACGGCTTCTGTGCGGCCGCCCCAAATGCTCATATTAATTAATGCAGGAGATTGATGATTGGCAATAACCCAATCAATCCCCGCAATGATCGTACTCCAGGGTGCCGAATTGGAACAATCTAATACACGAACAGGATGAATAGTGACTTGTTTTGCAACACCAAAATGGGTGCCGCCAATGATGCCCGCGACATGTGTGCCGTGACCAACACAATCACTGGTGCCTTTACCATCTGCTATAAAATCTTGGCCGTCAGAAATGCGACCAGTAAATTCTTGATGGCTCGTATTCAAGCCGCTATCTAAAACATAGGCATGAACATTCAGCCCAGTTTTGGTATACGAATAGCTCTTATCCAATGGTAGGCTGCGTTGATTAATACGATCTAATCCCCACAATTCAGCCGACAGCGATTGAGTTCCGCCTGCTATTGCATCACCCGCGAGTGCGCCAGATGACATATCTTTTACTGAATCTTTTGTAACAATATCTGAATCTGCATTGACCATCTGATCCGCTTCAATAAAAGCTACTTCAGGATTGTTGGCCAGCTCATTAAGAAGCTCATCATTATTGATCTGACCGGCAGCTGCATTTTTTGAGGTGACAATAGTTGCATTTTTAATTGTGTAACCATTGAATGCTGAGTGGAACTCATGTTTAACATGAAAGCCTTTCTTGGTTGCTATGGAGGATACATCTGCAACTGGAGTTTGTTTTAATGCGAGTGTTGATTTCGGTTTTAATACGACAATGTATTGCCCGGGAATACGGTTGGGATTATCTAAGCCTTTGATAGGTGCCGGCGCTGCGTGAGCAAGCATGCTTGAGCTTGCAGAGAAAATCACGGCTGAGGCGCATACTGTGCGCCATGACTTTTTGAGTATTGTCGATATTGCTTGTGTCGGTTTTGAACAGACGGATTGATTGCGTAACTTTACTATATTCATCAGTATGATCCTTCGAGTGTCTACCGTGAGAAATACATCGATTTTTTTGAAATCGAAAGGTTTTTGGTGGAATTATCTTAGCAGAAAAAGATGTAAAAAATATCGCATGCATAGCAATTGTAAGTAAAGTTCTATCAAGGTGTAAATAGGCATGGCTGTGATTCAAAAAATTATAAGGCGCTCCTTTAATCTCATGGAGCGCCATTCATGGGTTATACCAACGTTTGGCTTTATATCAGGCGTTGCCAGCTTTTTTATGGTTGAGCGCAAGCAGGATCAGTTTGCGCAAATCATGTCTATTTTGATGTTACTGGGTTGGTTGTGGTTAACATTAGAAAAATTGTTGCAGCGCGGTATATCGCATTGGTTTGGTATAACAGTGCCGCCTGGGCTGTTGCGTTATGTTACTCAGTTGGTGCATCAGGAAAGTTTATTTTTTGTAATCCCTTTCTTTTTTATTACGACGAGTTGGAATAGTGGGCAGATGGTTTTTACCTCGTTGCTAATTGCAGCCGCGTTTATTTCTATTATCGATCCTATTTATTATCGCTGGTTAGCGCCGCGTCGCTGGCTGTATTTTATTTATCATGGGATCACATTATTTTCTGTGCTATTGGTTGCTTTACCGCTGATTTTTCATTTGCCGACACCTAAAAGTTATTTATGGGCATTGGGCATTGCGGTGCTTTTATCGCTTCCTGGAATCGCACGAAACATGACGATCAATTGGTGGAAGCGTTTTCCTCTTATTGTGTTACTTATGTTGCTGACTTGTGGTGTGGGTTTTTTAGTGCGACCCTGGATTCCACCAGCTTCTATTTGGCTGACTCAAGTAGCGATTACGGATCATATCGACGATGCTAGTCGTTCACCCAATAATAAATTAAAAGTAATTAGTGCTGATCAATTGCGTGATGGAATTTATGCTTATACCGCTATTCATGCTCCGCGTGGTTTGAATGAACGTATTTATCATGTGTGGCGTCGCAATGGAAAGTTAGTGGATAAAATTGCGTTAGATATTAGTGGTGGCCGTGAGGAAGGTTATCGTGCATGGTCACACAAAATTAATTTTCCCGAAGATTCTATTGGATCTTGGCAAATTTATGTTGTTACTGAGGCGAGCCAAGTCATTGGTGTATTGCGCTTTCAGGTGGTAGGTTCAGTCGGAGCAGTTGAATCATCACAATCTACTTCTATGCAGTCTACTTCTTCGCAAGAAGTTCAGCCGAAATCTGTACCTGCAGATGTAAAAGATAAAAATCCAGAACAGCTAATAGCACCAGAAAACTCTTCGCAACATTCGGAAGCTGCAAGTCATTCAGAATAGTTGTTGAGTGTAAAATAGGGTAGGGATTACCTATCATTTGACAGCAGTCCATGACTCTATGACAAGATCAATCTCGATTCCCGCAAGAGCAACGGCCACGGTATGGTCATCGACATTGCCATCAAGAAGTAGGGTGTTAGATATTTTTCGCAATTGCGCAAGTACATCTGTTGCTACAGTGCTCCCATGTGGCTGTAAAAAGTAATCGTGTAATATGTGTTTTGCTTGATTAACCAATTGTTGGCTTTGTGGTGATAAATCCCTCTCTAATAAATGTACGTTTGCTAGTATGCGGTGGTAAGCGCTCAAGTGAAGCAATGCCTCTTCATTGTCAGCATGTATTTCTGCAGCCCATGCGATCCGCGCTAGCGAACGTGCAGGATATTCACTGTAATTTTCTGTTGTGTGTGACAACACGAATACAAGATCTTGTCTCGCTTTTGAGTAGCTATGTTTCAAACTATTTTGTCTGGATGATGTAAGCAGCCAAGCCAAAGCCGCAGCAAGCGAAATTCCCAACACTTGTGCTAACACTGCGCCGGCAAAACCAAGTGCTGAAGGTGCGTGCCCGTGTAAAAAAGCGAGTTGACCAGCGGTTACTGCCGCCAATGGCATCAGTCGCACATTCCATTGCGGTGCCTCCATCAAATATCCCAGCGGAATGTAAGCTATGCCCAACATTAATGGCAACAACCAAACAGCATTTGCTTGCGGAAGAATTACATAGAGATAGAGTGCCGCCAAACCTGCGCCAAGTGTGGACCAAATAAGATAATCAATTATTTTGCGCACAGCTCCCTGTTGTCCTGCGGCAAAAATAGAACTGGCCATAGCGCCAAACATGCAGGCGAGGGCGGCTTCATCCCATCCACTGCGGCGCCACAACTCATAAGTTAGCCAAGTTGTTAATAGAGCACCTAATGCGCCTCGCAATGCAGAACTGGTATCGATATAGCGCGAAGGTGGTAATTTTTCAGGTGTATCGTAGTTACCTTGTGTGATTTTATTTCGCAAGACTTCTACACCTAACCATGTTTGCGTGAACAAGTGCATACGTCGAATATAAGGCCGCACATCAACTAAATCTGGTTGCGCAATAGCGAATTCGTAATCAACTTGCAAAATGGCGTCATTAACTTTTTCGATAGCGGCGAGGCTGCCTTCATCTAGCGCGTTAAGTAATTTATCTACCAGTGGTTGAAATTTTTCTAATTGTTCGGGGTGATGATGTTGCAAATAAGCACGACGTTGCGAGATGGCGTGGATGATCGGCGCAAGTGCGCTCATCTCTGCTTCGAGAATAAATAAATTATCGAGGCGCAAAGTGCTGTGCAAAGATTCATAACGTGCATGACGCAACAATCCATGAAATTGCGCAGTTTGACGTGAAATCCGTGCGAGATCCGCTGAGCTAAGCAATACATCTGAACTCAACGCTTGGCGAGCCATTGCGCAAGCATCAGCATGCCATCCATTGAATAATTCCAGTGCAGTATTGCCTGCCTTTCGTGTCGCAAATAATTCGCTAAAAATCCACGCGGATAAACAACCTACCAACACTTCTGCTGTGCGAGTGAAAGCTATATGAGGTAAGCGTTCATGCAATGTAAGGCTTGGAAACATTATTAGCACAGTCGTGTAACCGGCCAGCATAAACGCATAATTATGTGGTGCATGGGTCGCCAGCATTAAATACATGCAGAGCCCAATCCACAATGAAATTGCTACGCCAAGTGCAAAGCTGGCTTGTGGTAATTTTGCCAAAACAAGAACGGTATAAAGTGCGGCAACGATGGTTCCTATTACACGCCACAATGATTTTGCGCGCAGCATGCCGCTGGTTGGATGTGCAACGATATAAACAGTAGCAAATGACCATAGTGGTAATTCAAGTTGCAATGCTTGCGCTAAAAAATATGCACAAATAGCGGCTAAAAAAGTTGATAAGGAAAAGAAAAGTCGGCGAGATGAAAGTGACATGGCAATTCCTTCAAAAGATCAGAGTTGTAATATAGCGCATAAATCTTTGTTGTTTTAAAAAAGTGGCGAATTGCAATAATAGTTTGTTTACATGTTTTATTTTTCGGTAGGTTAAATACCGCACGAACAAGCGAACTTCATCGATGTTAACCTCACTCCATCATACGTTAGCGATCAATAACCAATTGTTGGTTTATGATGAATTAGATGAAATTTCAAAGTCGTTAAAATATCCTAAATAATGAGGCCATAAAAATGAAAAAAACTAATATTTTACTTGCGAGTGTAATTTCACTTTCTTTGAGCACTTTTTCTTTGTTGGCAACTGCCAATACAATTGATGCAGATGATTTTGTTGAGGATGCATCAGCGGCAGGCATTGCAGAGATTGAAGCTGGAAAGCTTGCTTTGCAAAAATCTTCTTCGTCAGCTGTGAAAGTATTCGCGCAAAAAATGATTGATGATCATACCGCTGCCAATAAAGAATTAGCGGCTGTCGCTAAAAGTAAAAAACTCGAAGTTTCTACTGATGCTGAGTTGATGAATAAAGCTAAAGCTTTTGCTTTGAAGCAAAGAGATGGCGAATCATTTGATGTAGCTTACGCCAATAACCAAGTAGCGGCACATGAAAAAGCAATTGAGCTTTTTCAAAAAGGCGCAAAATCTGACGATGCGGATATTCGAGCGTTTGCAGCAGGTGCAATTCCAAAGTTGGAAACTCATTTACATGAGGCGCATGAATTAGCTGCATCTACCTCTGCAACTAAAATGGAAAAAAAGGCTAAATAGCTTCCAGTAGATTTTTTGTTTTATCCGTACCATTTCAAGCAGTCCCTAGCGCTTTCCCCATTACTATACGAGCAGTCATAGTAATGGGGTTTTTTCGTTTGTGGGCTAAAAGCCTGCCAATTTCTACCAGTGCTTCTGGCGACTCATTTGCGTGTTCCAGGTCAAATTTCTGCGGTCCCGATAAAACTGCTTGACGATATTGGCTCTTCGCACTAATATTTGCCTAGGCAGATATTGTTTTGGCAGTTATTGTTTTTTCAATGTTTGCTGGAGCAAGTTAAATGGCAGTTATAGCTAAGATAGTTAAAGTAAGGCATTGAGCTTATGAAGCATTACGACCCCCACAATTTTAATTCCCAGAATAGCCTTGGTTATCTGCTGAAAATTAACCACTCCTTGATGCATGAGTGCGGAGAGCGGGTTTTTGCGGAGCATGACATCAGCTTTGTACAGTGGATTGCCCTGCGAAAACTGAATGAAGGTTCGGCGCTGACTGCCAGTGAGTTGTGCCGCAAGATGTGTCACGACAATGGTGCTGTTACACGCTTGCTCGATCATTTGGAAGCGCGTGGCTACGTTGAGCGTCAGCGTAATCGCGAAGATCGTCGCGTCGTTGATCTGCAAATTACTGAAGCCGGCAAGCTCAAACTTGAAGAGCTCACGCCGCCGGTTGTTGAGAATCTCAACTGTGTTTTAGAGACTTTCAGTGCAAAGGAATTCGCTGAGTTAACCCGTTTGCTCGATAAACTCAAAACCCGTCTGCAGCAGTATTCGGCGGAGCCAACATCGGATACTTCTTCATGAAATCTACAAGCTATCCATTACGCTGGTGGTTGATGTTGGGCGCAGCCTTGCTGTCTTCCAGCATGCTATCCAGTTGTGTGTCTCCACCAAAAGATGAATCGCGCCAATTGTTACTTGATGGGCAATCGCTCGGTCTCGGTACTACTGCATCGCCGCATGTTGCGGAAGGCTGGTGGAAAGTATTTGGTGATGCGCAGCTCAATCGTTTAATTGACGATGCACTAGCGAATAATCCTGGTTTAAACGAAGCGCTGATTCGCGTTCGTGGTGCGCAAGCTCAGGCGATTGCTGCGGGCGCAACGTTGCGTCCTGGTGTTTCGCTCGATGGCGAAGAGACTTACCAGCGCTTGTCAGAAAATTATATTTATCCTCCTGCCGCTGCTGGTTTTGGTATCGCGGGTGGCGATAAGGTGTGGATGGGGCAGCTCGGTGTAAACCTGTCGTGGGATCTGGATTTTTGGGGGCGTCAAGCGAGCGTATTGAATGAGGCTAAAGTAAAAATTGTAGCGGCTGAACTCGATACTGCTTCTGCGCGCCTCGCGTTGTCCGGTGCAATGGCGCAATCCTACGTCGAGCTTTATCGTGCTTATGCGTATTCGGATATCGCTAAACAAAACGAACAACAACGCGAAACATTGTTGAGGTTAACGCAAAACCGTTTAAAAGCAGGGCTTGATACGCAAGTTGAATTAAACGTTGCTGAAGCTGCTTTGCCACAAGCACGCAATACACGATTACAAGCTGATATTCAGCGCGATATTGCGATTCATAATTTGGCTGCGCTTTCTGGTCATGGTGCAGAAGTTTATGGCGATATTGTTCGCCCGCAATTAATAACGGATGTGGCCTTGCCTTTGCCAAAAGAATTGCCTCTCGATCTTTTGTCGCGTCGCCCCGATATTCTTGCAGCCAAAGCGCGTGTTGATGCTGCAGCATCTGGCCGAGCTGCTGCTAAAGCTGCTTTCTATCCAGACATAAATCTTAAAGCGTTTGTTGGTTTACAAGCTGTTGGTCTCGATAAATTATTGGAGTCTGGTAGTACCGTTTATGGCGCAGGCCCCGCATTGCATTTACCTATTTTTGATTCGCAACGATTAAAAGCGGGCTATTTCAATGCGACCGCTGAGCTGGATGGCGCTATTGCGAGTTACAACGATACTGTGCTGAAAGCGATTCGTGATGTTGCGGATCAATTAAGTCGCAATGAATCTTTGAATCATCAGTTAGTTGAAGTTAAGCAAGTATTAACGGCAAGCGAAGCTGCTTATAAATTGGCGCTGCATCGTTATCAAGCCGGTCTTGTTTCGCAGTTGGTAGTGCTGAATGCTGAGTCGAATGTGTTAAATGCTCGCCGTGATTTGGTTTCACTGAGCTCTCAATTATTGATTACTCGCGTGACTTTGTTACTTACGCTCGGCGGTAGTTTTGATCCTGCTACTTCACCTGTTATTACACCTATCACCGGTCAGCCCGGAGTTTCATCATGAGCAATTCAAATACAAGCACAAATACTAACAGCGAAGCCGGCAATTCATCGTCCAATGGCAAGCGCAATCAGCGATTGTTAATTCTTGCGGCAGTAGTGGCGATAAGTATCGTGGCTTATACCGCCTATTATTTTTTGCACTCGCGTTTTTATGAAGAGACTGATGATGCTTATGTGTCTTCTGATGTTGTGCAAATTACCAGTGAAGTGGCAGGCACAATTGTAGCGGTGCATGTTGATAACACGCAGCAAGTTGAGCGTGGGCAAGTGTTACTTGAATTGGATAAAGCGGATGCTGAAATCGCAGTTGCTGGGGCTGAAGCTGAGCTTGCGCGTGCGGTGCGTTCAGTGCGTGGATTGTTTTCAAAGTCCAGTGGGTTACGTGCTGTGATTAACGCTCGTAAAGTTGCATTGCAAAGTGCGCGCGATGATCTTCAGCGTCGTCTTAAAGTCGCTGCAGAAGGCGGTGTTTCTGCTGAAGAGTTGCAACATTCGCGTGATCAAGTAGCACAACTGGAAGCATCACTCGCCGCGAGCCATGAAGAGTTGGAAACGAATAATGTGCAAGTTGAAAACACAACTATCGCTGCTCATCCACAAGTGCTTGCGGCAGCGGCTAATGTTCGCCAAGCCTCGCTTGCGTTAAAACGTACACATATCACCGCGCCAGTCAGTGGTGCCGTTGCGCGCCGCAGTGTAGAAATCGGCAGCCGTATTGCTGCGGGCACACCATTATTAGCAGTTGTACCGATGGAAAATGCGTGGGTAGATGCAAACTTTAAGGAGGTGCAATTAGCGCATATGCGTGTTGGTCAGCCCGTGGAAGTCTACTCGGATCTTTATGGCAGCGATGCAAAATACCACGGAAAAATTGCGGGCATTGGTGCAGGTAGCGGCGCTGCTTTTGCATTGTTACCAGCGCAGAATGCATCGGGTAATTGGATTAAAATTGTGCAGCGAGTACCCGTGCGAATTGCGTTAGATCCTAATGAACTTGCTAAGCATCCATTGCGTATTGGTTTGTCGATGAAAGTGAAAGTTGATATGCACGATACCAGTGGTTCGCTCGTTGCAACTCAGATGCGTTCAGCACCACAACAAGTTGTTATTTCAGTAGAGCATACTGCCAACGTCGATCAAAAAATTGCTGACATTATTAAACGTAACAGCCGCGATCTTGCCATTAAATCAACCGATAAAAATTCTAATGAGAGTGATGCGCTGTGAGTAGCGCTGTCGCTAATAATCCACCCGACCATAACTCTGGTGTTGGGTTGCCTCACGGGTTAGTTGCAACCGCGTTAGCGCTCGGCACGTTTATGCAAGTGCTGGATACTACGATTGCCAACGTTTCGATCCCGACTATTGCCGGTAATCTGGGTGTGTCTCCCGATCAAGGTACGTGGGTGATTACCTCTTTTGCGGTGGCAAATGGAATTTCTGTTCCTCTCACCGGCTGGTTGATGCAACGTTTTGGTGTGGTGCGTACGTTTGCGGTATCTGTGTTGTTGTTTACCTTGGCTTCGTTACTTTGTGGGCTTGCGTGGAGTTTACCGTCGTTAATTGTATTTCGCGTTTTACAAGGTGCAGTGTCGGGGCCGATGATCCCTGGCTCTCAAGCACTTTTATTATCGTTATTTCCGCCGCATAAAAAAGGCACTGCGCTTGCAGTGTGGTCGATGACGACATTGGTTGCACCTATTTGCGGGCCGCTTCTGGGTGGTTATATTTCTGATAACTTTGCATGGCAGTGGATTTTTCTTATCAATATTCCTGTTGGGCTTTTTTGTGCATTTGTTTGCTGGCAGGGGATGAAACACCGTGAGACACCTACTCGAAAATTACCCATTGATGGCATAGGCTTGGGGCTATTAATTGTGTGGGTGGGCTCGCTGCAAATTATGCTCGACAAAGGTAAAGATGCTGATTGGTTTAACTCTGGTTTTATTATCATTATGGCTGTGGTTGCGTTGGTTGGTTTTATCACTTTTTTGATTTGGGAATTTAGTGAGAAACATCCTATTGTCGATTTATCGCTGTTCAAAAATATTAATTTTAGTATCGGCACTATCGCGCTGTGTTTAGGTTATGGAGTTTTCTTTGGGGCAGTAGTATTGCAACCATTATGGATGCAGACCTGGTTAGGTTACAACGCAACCTGGGCGGGATTTGTCGCTGCGCCGAGTGGAATTGTCGCTGTTATATTATCGCCGCTGGTCGGGAAATATATTGGAAAATATGACGCACGTTTGTTTGCGACCTTTGCATTTTTTGTTTTCGGTGTTTCCTATTTTATGCGTGCGGGTTATACCGCTGATGCTAGCTTTACAGATTTCATGATGCCCTTGTTGGTACAAGGTATTGCCATGTCCATTTTCTTTGTGGCGATGATTTCTATTGTTTTTGAAGGAGTACCTGCCGCGCAATTTCCTTCTGCGTCTGGCCTATCTAATTTTTTACGTATCACGGCAGGTAGTTTTGCAACGTCTATTACAACTACTTTTTGGGATAATCACTCTGCGTTGCACCAATCGCGGTTAGCAGAAGCTTCTAGTATTTATGATACAAATTTACGTGAATCTATGGCTCAGCTTTCTTCTGCGGGATTAAGCCCTACTCAATCAGTGGGAGTGTTAGCGCGTGAGCTAAGTAGTCAGGCTCATTTAATGTCTGCACTGGATTTTTTCTGGATAGCGGGGTGGTTGAGTTGGGCTATTGCAGGTTTGGTATGGTTTACGCGTAAGCCGCGTCCTAGCGGCCATGTTGTTGCGGCAGATTAATCTGTAAGAGCATTACAATTTATTTCTTCGCAGCCGCAAAGCATTGCTAATGACAGAAACAGAACTGAGAGCCATTGCTGCACTTGCAATCATTGGGCTTAATAAAATACCAAACCACGGGAAAAGAATTCCAGCGGCAATCGGTACGCCTAAAAAATTATAAATAAATGCAAAGAATAAATTTTGACGAATATTTTTCATGGTGTGCTGGCTTAACAGCCGGGCTTTTGCAATCCCGCGCAAATCACCTTTAACCAATACGATACGCGCGCTATTCATGGCGACATCAGTGCCAGTACCCATTGCGATGCCAACATTAGCTTGTGCCAGTGCGGGTGCATCATTTACACCATCACCTGCCATAGCCACTATGTGGCCTTTGGTTTGTAATTCTTTTAAAAAATTTAATTTATCTTCAGGTAATACATCGGCTTTGAAATCATCAAGGCCAAGTTGTTTGGCGACAGCTGCTGCGGTTGTTGCATTGTCTCCTGTAAGCACAATAATTTTTAACCCAGCGGCGTGTAATCTATCAATTGCTTCTCGCGAAGTCGTTTTGATTGGGTCCGCGACACTGAGAATTCCCGCTAGTTTTTTATCTATGGCTAAAAACATAACAGTTTGTGCCTGCTCGCGTAATTTTTCTACTTCGGTAGCGAGCGTTGAAACATCAATTTTTTCTTGTTCCATCATGTGTAGATTACCAAGAGCAATTGGTTTTCCCTTTAATAGCCCACGTACGCCTTTTCCTGTGACAGACTCAAATTGTTCAATTGCATCTAGCTGTAAGTTTTGTTTTTTTGCATGTTTAACAATTGCCACAGCAAGTGGGTGTTCACTCATCGCATCAAGGCTTGCTGCGCATTTTAATACGTCTGTTTCGTCTATACCTTCTACTGCAATAACACGTTGTACTCTCGGTTTTCCTTCTGTAAGGGTGCCGGTTTTATCAACAATAAGTGTATCGACTTTTTCCATAAGCTCTAACGCTTCAGCATCTTTAATTAAAACACCTATCGTGGCGCCACGGCCAATACCAACCATAATTGAAATGGGCGTTGCTAAACCTAATGCACAAGGGCAGGCAATAATTAATACTGAAACAGCTGCAACTAACCCATTTGCTAAAGCAGGTGCAGGGCCGAAGAGTGCCCACACGACAAATGAAATAGCTGAACTGGCAATAACGGCGGGTACAAACCAGCCGGACACTTGGTCAGCTAATTTTTGAATGGGCGCGCGTGAGCGGCCTGCATCATTTACCATTTGTACAATGCGCGAGAGTAAGGTATCTGCTCCTACTTTATTTGCGCGAAGTAAAAATGTGCCTGTTTGATTAACGGTGCCTGCAGTTACTTTGGCTCCGAGTTTTTTGGTTACAGGTAATGGTTCACCAGTAATCATTGATTCATCGATAGTCGAATGACCATCGGTTATTTCACCATCGACAGGAATTTTTCCGCCGGGCTTAACGCGCAAGATATCCCCAGCATGTACTTGATCTAAATGTACTTCTTCTTCGCTGCCATCGGATTTGATGCGCAAAGCAATATTGGGTGCGAGTTCAAGTAATGATTTGATAGCATCATTAGTGCGTGAACGAGCGCGCAACTCTAACACTTGTCCCATTAATACCAAGGTTACAATAACGGCTGCAGCTTCAAAATATAATGGCGACATACCATTCATTTTAAATGCATCCGGTAGTGTATTAGGCAACAACAATGCAAAAAAGCTAAATATAAAAGAAGCCCCTGTGCCCAGCGCAATCAGACTGAACATATTGAGATTCCATGTTTTAAATGATGCCCAGCCGCGTGTAAAAAAAGGCCAGCCGCCCCACAACACAACAGGCGTTGCGAGAATAGCTTGCAGCCAGTTAAAAATATTCATACCCATACGATAATGCAAGTTTAGGTTTGGCATCATATCGCTCATGCTAATGATTAATAGCGGCAAGCTAAGTGCGAGACAAACCCAAAATCGCCGTGTCATATCTTTCAATTCACTATTGTCGGCTACTGCGGTTGCATCCATAGGCTCCAATGCCATGCCGCAAAGTGGGCAAGTGCCTGGGCCATTTTTTTTGATTTCAGGATGCATGGAGCAGGTGTAAATTGAGTTTTTTTGGGTGAGGCTAGGAGATGGCTTAGCAGTCTGCGGTGTTAAAAATTTTTGTGGATCTGCACTAAATTTTTCTACGCATTTGTGACTACAAAAATAATAAGTGATGCCATGATAATCAACCGATTTGCTTGCATGCGCTGCCACTTTCATTCCGCATACAGGATCAGTATATGTTTTATGAGTGTCAGTGTTGAGTTGTAATGTTTTTTTCATCACATCACCACAGGGGTATTGGACAGCTCATTTGTATCATTTGGCGCAATTGGAAAATTTTTCGCTAAATGTTGTGTAATTGAATTAATGCCGATAATGACACCGCCTTTAAAGTTGCCTTGCTTAAAATCGCTTTCCATGGCGCGACAAATCTTTTGCCATTTGTCGGTGCCTACTTTTGCATGAATGCCACGATCGGCAACAATTTCAACCGCGTGGTCGGCCAGCAATAAATAAATCAGCAAGCCATTGTTATGTTCTGTATCCCAAATGCGTAATTGTGAAAATATATCCATAGCGCGTTCTTGTGCAGATTGGTCTTTAAATAGCGGTGCTCCATCCAGTGCAGCTTCGACTACAAAACGAATTTCTCCCGAATGCTGTGCTTCACTGGATTTAATTTCTTGTTCAATTGCATGTAATGTCGCAAGCGAAAAGCTTTTATTAGCCTGCCATTTAGTCATCAGCAAATGTTTGATAATACGTTGAATGTTCATCTTTACCATCTCCCTGAAGCGCCGCCGCCACCAAAACCACCGCCACCACCGCCACCACCGCCACCAAATCCACCACCACCGAAGCCGCCCCCACCAAACCCACCTCTGCCAAAACCTCCACTGCCAAAACCACTTCGCCCTGACGAGCCACTTATTAATGTAAACAAAAGTGCGATAACTCCCGCAATTAATGCAATCGAAATTGCGCCAATAAACAGCCAGGCAATAAAAGCAATGATGCCCCCCGTAATTAATGATCCTGCAAATCTGCCTAACATTGCGCGAAGAAATCCACCAAGCACCAATGCAATAATAAAAATAATGGGGAAGTATTGCTGAATGCCGGAAACAGCGTTATCGCTTTTAGGGCTGGTTTCGGGTAATGGCTCGCCCTCAATAACGTGAATGATTTGGTTTACACCAGCAGTAATTCCGCCACTAAAATCTCCCTGTTTAAAATAGGGTGTAATAGTCTCATCAATAATGCGTTTGCTGATGGCATCATTCAGTGCGCCTTCTAAACCGTAACCAACTTCAATACGCAAGGTGCGATCATTTTTAGCGATAATTAAAATAGCACCGTCATCTACTTTTTTACGCCCCAGTTTCCATTTATCTGCAACACGAATAGAAAATTGTTCAATCGTTTCGGGTTCAGTCGTAGGCACAATGAGTACAGCAAGTTGGCTACCTTTTAGCACTTCAAAATCTTGTAATGTTTGCTCTAGAGCAGCTTGTTGGTCGCCTGTTAGTGTGCCAGTTTGATCAATCACATAGCCTGTTAATTGCGGCACCTCGACGTCGGCTTTCGCCATAAGAGGTAAGCACAATACAAGTGAAACGAATAATATTTTTTGTATTATCACTTGGCATCACCTTGTGGTTGGCTTTGTATACTGCTGGGTGTTGCATCAAAATTAACAGAGGGTGGTTTAGCAATTTGTTGTTCATTTTCTACAGTAAAGTTGGGCTTGATTTCATGGCCAAACATCTTAGCTGTAAGGTTGGTTGGAAATGAGCGTACGGTGACATTGTATTCTTGTACTGCTTTAATATAGCGATTACGCGCCACGGTAATTCGATTTTCAGTGCCTTCCAGTTGTGCTTGCAAATCACGAAAGTTGGCATCTGATTTTAATTGTGGATAATTTTCCGCCACAACTAATAGTCGCGATAGCGAGCCAGATAGTTCGCCTTGCGCTGCTTGAAATTTAGCAAATGCTTCAGGGTTATTAATAAGTTCTGGCGTTGCCTGAAGGCTGCCGACTTTAGCACGAGCGTTAGTTACGCCCAGTAAAACAGTTTGCTCTTGCGAGGCAAAACCTTTTACGGTATTAACTAAGTTGGGCACTAAATCCGCACGACGTTGATATTGGTTAAGCACCTCTGACCAGCTTGCTTTAACTTGTTCATCATTTGTTTGTAGTGCGTTATAACCGCAGCCATAAAGATTCAGAAGTAATATTGCCACGAGTAGTTTATATAAATGGTTTAGCATATAACTTATATCCTCATAATTCTAAATGGTAGATAGGCTACAAAAAAGTCGAAAAATAAAAGAAATGGTGCTTCAAGATTGCGCGTAATGTTGTATTCAATCTGTTCGCTGACGCACTGATAAAATCTGTATCAACATAATATGCTCGATAATAAGCCACCTATATTACTTGACACAAAAATCACTCGACACAAAAAACTTCGCTGAGCTCGCCTCGTTCAAAATGATCGATATTGGATATCGTAATGTTACTGATGGCGGTTAAAGCTTCTCGGGTGAAAAATGCTTGATGCCCTGTGATGACTACATTGGGAAATGTGAGTAATCGTGCAAAAACATCATCTTGTAAAAGTTTATTAGAATTATCTTCAAAAAATAAATCAGCTTCTTCTTCGTAAACATCTAATCCAAGATAACCAATTTTTTTAGATTTTAGCCCTGCAATAACAGCAAGAGTATCAATAAGAGCGCCGCGGCCTGTATTAATCAGCATCACACCATCTTTCATTTGATCAATGACATTTGCGTTAATAATATGGTGAGTTTCGGGTAGAAGAGGACAATGTAACGAGATAATATCTGCTTGTGACCAGAGTTCTGTCAAGGTTACATAGCAAATACCTTCAGTAAGTAATGCAGGAGTAGGGAGTGGATCGTAAGCAATAATATTGCAGCCCATACCCTTCATTATATGTGCAAATACTTGCCCAATTTTCCCTGTACCAATAATGGCAACTGTTTTATTTGCTAAATCAAATCCAAGTAAACCATTAAGAGAATAATCATTTTCGCGCACGCGATTATAGGCTCTATGAATATTGCGATTAAGTGTGAGGATTAATGCAAGTGCATGTTCTGCAATGGCATGCGGAGAGTATTCTGGCACTCGAGCCACAGTAATTCCGAGTTGTTTTGCAGTAATAAGATCGACCTGATTAAACCCGGCGCAGCGCAACACAATTAATTTTATTCCCAGTGCTGCCAATTGTTGTAATGTTTGTGAATCCACGTGATCGTTCACAAAGCAACAAATTGCATTGCAGCCTTGGGCAAGTAAAACTGTATGAGGGTTTACAGCTGCGCTGTGAAATATTAATTCATGATGGCCATTGTTGGCGCGAGTTAAATATTCCTCATCATAAGGCTTACTGCTGAAGACGGCTACTTTCATTGTTCTACCCTATTTGTAGGTTTTGTAGGTGGTAGGCTTTTTTATATGGGACATACAATCTCTCTATAAATTAATCTTTTTCCACGGAGCAGCTGCTACACCATACTCTCAAATTGCTACGATTAGAATGGCTGTCAAACAAAAGCGAATTTAAGCGAAATTATGAGCAGTAGTGAATAAATAATTAAGCCTTATGTATATATTTAGTTTAAAACGCGTAAATTTTATAAATTACACTTTCTACTATTTTTTATTGTACCTTTATCATAATTAGATTGTCAGTTATTGCATGTCGTCAAAATGCGAACCGCAATAACTGAATTGGCACTATCCATTGTGAGTTGGCGTGATAGCGTACAGACTGGGCTGTGTAATAAAACGTAGTATCGCTACATAACAACTTCTTATTGTTTTTTACTTATATATTCCTAATTATATTTTTATATACAGCACATACAGCTAGTAGGAATTTCAATACTCACGTTAACGTAGTTCGCCGTGTAATGTCATATAAGTCTGTGTAATACGACCTCGCAAAAAACATTATTCAGTTTTTCCACCTTTAATGAAAATTCTTTCCTGGATGAATTTATGAAAGCTTTTATTTATAACGGCCCAGATAAAAAAAATATTGAAAATCGCTCAAATCCTGAATTGCAAGCACCTAGTGATGCTATTGTAAAAATGCTAATGACCACTATTTGCGGAACAGATTTGCATATTCTTAAGGGGGATGTACCTACATGTGCGCCAGGCCGGATACTCGGCCACGAAGGCGTAGGAATTATTGATTCTGTTGGTGCTGGTGTTACTGCTTTTAAAGTAGGTGATCACGTTCTTATTTCGTGCATTTCTTCTTGCGGTAAATGTGAGTATTGCCGACGTGGAATGTATTCTCATTGCACTACGGGAGGATGGATTCTTGGCAACACAATTGATGGTACCCAAGCAGAATATGTGCGCACTCCCCATGCGGATACAAGTCTTTATCTTATACCAGAAGGCGCGGACGAAGAGACGTTGGTTATGTTAAGCGATATATTGCCCACCGGATTTGAATGCGGTGTTTTGAATGGTAAGGTCGAACCGGGCTCAACGATTGCTATAGTAGGTGCTGGCCCTGTTGGCCTCGCAGCATTGCTCACTGCACAATTTTATTCCCCTGCAGAAGTTATTATGATTGATGTTGATGACAACCGTCTTGCAGTGGCTAAACAGTTTGGTGCTACAAAAACAATTAACAGCACGGATGGAAAAGCAGCTGAGAAAGTGATGCAATTAACTACAGGGAGCGGTGTTGATACGGCAATGGAAGCTGTGGGGATACCAGCTACTTTTCAAATATGCCAAGACATAGTCGCAGCTGGGGGTATAATTGCGAACATTGGTGTGCACGGGCAAAAAGTAGATTTATATCTTGAAACTCTTTGGTCAAAAAATATTTCTATTACGACTCGGCTAGTGGATACCGTCACTACATCGATGTTATTGAAAACCATCCAGTCAAAAAAAATAGACCCTAGTTGCTTGATTACACACAGATTTCCATTCGCTAATATTTTAGACGCCTATGAAACTTTTTCGCATGCAGCAGAAACTAAAGCATTAAAAGTTATTGTTAATATGCAATAAATTCTTATTAATGTGTGTCTGTTTTTTAAAAATTAGGTAGGGTTGTGCTTGTGTAATAAATTAGCTGTAATTTTTATTTGCAATTGAAATTAATTTTATGATGGTAGTTGCTAAAGAGTTTTTATTTAATACTAAAAACGCTTAGTTTTTTGCATATTCGCTATTAATCTAATAATTGAGGGTAATAGAAGTGGAAAGTAATCTACATAGTTTAACAAATTTATTCGCCCAGCTTGGTCTGCCATCTAGCGAAGCGGACATTCAAACTTTTATTCAATCACATCGCCCTTTAGATGCTCAGGTTAAATTGTCTGATGCACCTTTCTGGACTGCTACGCAAGCCAAGTTTTTGCGAGATCAAATTACAAATGATGCAGATTGGGCGGGTGTTGTCGATAAGCTCAACACCTGTTTGCGTTAAGAGTAAAAGGCGGATCTAGAGCTAAAGGCCTGTTAATATTTTTGGATCAAGTAAGTGCTCTAGCTCTGTACGGTTAATCCCCGATTCCTCTTCTGCAACATCAATAATCGCGCGCCCATCACGGTAGGATTTTTTCGCAATAGCGGCTGCTTGTTCGTACCCGATAATCGAATTAAGGGCAGTAACCAAAATAGGGTTTCGTGTAAGTGCTTTATCAATATTACTTTGATTGACAGTGAAATTGGCAATGGCATTGTCTGCTAATTGATTGCATGCATTGCTGAGAATTTCAATAGATTGCAATAAATTATAAGCAATTAACGGCAACATGACATTCAATTGAAAATTACCTGATTGCCCTGCAATGCTAATGCTCGCATCGTTACCTATTACTTGTGCGCACACCATGCATACCGCTTCAGGGATAACGGGGTTTACTTTGCCTGGCATAATAGATGAACCTGGCTGCAATGCTTGTAAACTGATTTCACCAAAGCCCGCAAGTGGCCCTGAATTCATCCAGCGCAAATCATTCGCGATTTTCATCAAGCTAATGGCGAGTGTTTTTAATTGTCCAGAGGCTGCTACAGCGGTATCTTGTGCGCTCATAAGCGCGAAAAAATTATAACCTGGTATAAAGGGCAATCCGGTATTTTCACTTAAGTTTTTCGCAAATTCCGTAGAAAAATGTGCGGGTGCATTAACACCAGTCCCTACCGCTGTGCCTCCTTGCGCAAGTCGCAACAATTGCGGGAATACGGTTTGAAGCCGGACATAATTACTTTCAATTTGGCTGGCCCAACCACTAATCTCCTGTCCAAAAGTAAGGGGCATAGCATCCATTAAATGCGTGCGTCCGGTTTTAACAATATCGTGTAGTTGTTCAGATTTTTTCAGTAATATGGTATGCAGATTTTTTACTGCAGGTAGCAGCTCTTGTTCAAATGCCAGTGCTGCACTGATGTGAATTGCACTTGGGATTGCATCGTTACTGCTTTGGCTCATATTCACATGATCATTGGCATGTACTTTTTGCCCAGTTATTTCGCTGGCTAAGTGCGCAATCACCTCATTCACGTTCATGTTGGTACTGGTGCCTGAACCAGTTTGAAAAACATCTAGCGGAAATTGGTTGGGGTGTTCATTTGCAATAATTTTTTCACTTGCAGCAATAATCCCTTTCGCAATTTTTATATCTAATAAACCCAATTGAAAATTAGTCTGTGCTGCTGCCTTTTTGATGTGTGCCACGGCATTAATAAATTGTGTAGGTAGGCGCAGATTGCTAATGGAAAAATTATCAATCGCTCGTTGTGTTTGTGCGCCATAAAGTGCAGATGCTGGTACTTGCACCTCGCCCATGGTGTCATGTTCGATACGAAATTCAGTCATTAGATGCCTCCGTGGTGCCGATATAAATTATGACACAGTGAGTTATGTTTGGATCTTTGTAGGGTAGTTGAAATTGCACACAAGGGCACGCGTTTTTTGTGAAAATTGTTGTTGGTTTTTTAACAGTTATTGTCATATTGAATACATTGATAAGCGTTGGTAATGCGTGTCGCCCAAGCTTCAATGTCTGCTGTATTTGTTAGTCCATCTTGTCGAATTTCAATCATGGCACTGGGTAAGTTGCGTGCATCACCGTGCGTGGGGATGCTGTAATCAAATTCATCTTCAATGGGGTAGGGTTGATTGAAGCCTACGGTGATGTCGCCTTGAGCTTTAAGCGCGTTAAATAGTAACGTTGTGAGATGACTGTTATTTTTGTGAGATATACCAATATGCCAGGGTCTTTGTTGATTAAATAAAAAGGGCGTGAAGCTGTGAATGCTGAGTAGAATGCTGGCATGTTGCGATGAGCTATTCTGTAGCCGATTATGCAATAGTGTATTGATGGCTTGATGATAAGGTTGAAATAAATGCTGGATTCTATTTTCGCGTTCCTGTTGCGATAAATGTTGGTTGCCGGGGATAATAATTCCTGCACTTTGTTCGGGAATGGATTCATGACTTTGCAGTGGACGATTACAGTCAATCACTAGTCGCGAATAGCTGCTCAACACTAAAGGTGCATCGAGTTTTTGTGAGAGTAGCCGAGCAACATCTGCTGCTCCTGGATCCCAGCCAATATGATCAGCTAATTGCGCAGGTTCTAATCCTAAAGATCCTAAACAATTGGGTACGCGATTAGAGGCGTGATCGCAAATTAGTACGACATGGCTACTGCCTTGTGCATTTACAATTTCAAATGCAGCTGGTTCATGTTGCTGTAGGAAATTTTGTGTGTGCTGTACATTCATAAAAAAATATCTTTTATAAAAAACTATCGTGATTTTTAAATGCTATGACACTAACCGTATTAATTAATCACCTCGTCTGTCCACACTTTAAAGCTTTGCAGTATGTTCGGACCAAATACATTGCTGATAGGTACGTCGGTGGCATCTCGGCCGCGAGCAATTAATATGTGTCCGATACGCGGAATATTATTGCGTGGGTCAAATGTATGCCATTGTCCACCGAGATAAGCTTCAAACCATGCTGAAAAATCCATAGGATTGGGTGAAACAGGCACACCTATATCGCCCAAATAACCAGTGCAGTATCGCGCGGGAATATTCATGCAACGACATAAAGTGATTGCGAGATGGGTGAAGTCGCGGCAGACACCCGTGCGTTCATTGTAGGCTTCGAGCGCTGTTTTTGTAACGTGTGCATGCTGATAGCCAAAACTGATATGGTTATGGACGAAGTCGCAAATCGCTTGCACGCGCGGCCAGCCCAGTGGTGTGTTGCCAAATAATCCCCATGCAATTTTCGACATACGATCCGTTTCGCAATAGCGACTACCGAGCAAAAATACCAAGGTATCTGTCGGTAAACTTTCTACGCTGTGTTGATAAGCATAAATATTAATAGGGTCAGTTAAACCGGAATCTTTAATCAAGGCATCTGTTGAAATACGCAAAATACCCGGTGGTGCAACTATACGGCTACACCAATTGCCAAAGTCATCGCGGTAAGCTGTAATCGGCGTGGAAGGGCTAGTGATAATATTGTCGTGAATAATTATGTCGGACGCACGAGTGTAATGAAGATTTAATGTAAGGATAATGGGGGTTGGTTGTGGGCATTCGTAAACTAGCTCGTAACCTACTCGAATATGCATTCTGAATCTCCTCGTATAACCATGGTTAACAGGCATGCCATGTGGCATCTTTCGGAACGCAATTCATCCTAACACGTATATTAAAAATTAAGTGATTAATGAATTTTTTATTACATTAAAAATCGATGCAATTGCTTTTTTAGTTTCCCATTTTCATTTTTTAATTCTGCAATTTCTTCGAGCAAATTAAGTACTAAAGCAATATCGGCCCAATCAATGTCAAGGTCACGATGTAAGCGCGCGGCTTTATTGACGACGCTGACTGCAATAATATTGAATTGCCATTCTGGTGGTTGCGTGCCCACAATCGGTACTATTATGTTGTATTCAACTAATTCGAGCATGTATTCAGTACTGATGTTTGCGCAACTACAGAGCTCTTCAAAACTTACATAGGAATCAGATGAGTGACTATCAGATAATTGTGTCATGGTTAGTGGCTCCATTCGGCGCGTGGATCAAAGCTAGCTTTATCTGCTAGTTGTGACCAGAGTTTTTTTACATCTTCATTGGCGGTTTGTGGATTAACTATTTTGAGAACAGCAAATAAATCGTTCCTGCCATTTTTACTCATCAATCCTTTACCTTTTATACGCAAGCGTTGGCCAGATTGACTGTTCGCTGGAATACTTAAGCTAATTTTTCCTGATAGTGTAGGGAGCGTAACTTTGCTGCCTAGTGCAGCTTCCCATGGCGCTAGAGGTAACGTAATAATTAAATTATGTCCTTCAATATCAAACAGAGGGTGTGGTACTAAACGAATGTGTAAATACAAATCGCCGCTGGCTGAATTACTACCGATGCCGGGAGCGCCTTGGCCTTTTAGACGAATGCGTTCACCATCACTAACTCCGGCGGGAATTTTCACATTGAGTGATTTTTTTAACTCGTGCGATTGCCCCTGAAGATCGGAATAGGGAATGGTAAATTCAATAGGTTTGGTGGTGTCAGAAAGCGTGTCTTCCAACATTACAGGGTATTCCATTTCTATATCGCGCCCCTTATGGCGATTGACATCTTCATGATGTGAGTCTCGAAATCCTTGAAAGCCAGAATTACGTGAGCGTGCTGGACCAAAAATGGAATTAAAAAAATCAGAAAAATCCTGATCGGCTTGCGGATCACTGCCAGTATTAAACCCTGCTCCAAAACCTGTATCTGCCTGCCCGTTGCGCGAACCAAAACCTTGCCCACGAGTGCGTGCTTGTCGCAGTTCATCATATTCGGCGCGCTTTTCGCTACTGTGTAAAACTTCGTACGCTTCTGCGACTTCTTTAAATTTCTTTTCAGCATCTGGTTGTTTGCTTACATCAGGATGATATAACCGTGCTAATTTGCGAAATGCAGTTTTAATCGTTTTTTCATCAGCGGTTGGCTCTATGCCAAGCACGGCGTAATAATCTTTAAATTCCATAACGCGTTCCTGCTGGTGGATAATTTTTTAGTCTATACCTTTCTATTTCAAATGTGTATTGCGGTTTTGGTATTAGTACGAATGTTATTATTTTCTTAACTCGACGTACGCTGTCGCACAGATCATGCTTTTACATCTTGGTTTAATAAGCCGTTTTAATCATGTTGATTTGGGAGCTATTTTGAACTTCTGCCAATCATGCCCTATTTTATTGCTCATAAAATAGAGTGCTGTAGTTTTAAATTTTTAAAAGTACTAGTCAGCATCCATTTTTAATAAGTCGAAAATACAGAAGAGGTATTTATGCGTTTATCTACGTGTAATAGTTGCGGTCAGCTTGTTTATTTTGAGAATACTTCTTGTACTCGGTGTGGCGCAGTCTTAGGTTTTAATGCGGAAAAGTTAGAAATGGAATCATTTAAACCTAATTCGGATGGATTATTGAAACCTGTTGCTAGTGATTCTAAAAATGTTTATCGATATTGCACTAATGGATTAACTCACAATGCTTGTAACTGGGTAGTTAATGTTTCGGACGATAATGAGCTATGTATTGCTTGTCGTTTGAATAATACAATTCCCGATCTTACTGTTGGAAATAATCTTGCGTTATGGATAAAAATTGAGACGGAGAAACGTCGTCTTATTTATAGTTTGCTAACACTCGATCTTCCGCTTGCACCAACAGAACCTGATTCCCCGCAATTGGCTTTTGATTTTCTAGCCGAAACAGCGCCGAGTGTTGATGAAAGTAAACGCGTTCTTACTGGCCATGCTGATGGATTGATAACGCTTAATATTAATGAAGCAGATTCTGCTATTCGTGAACAAATGCGCGAGAAAATGGCAGAACCTTATCGAACATTGCTCGGTCATTTTCGTCATGAGTCAGGGCATTATTATTGGGATCTATTGGTTCGCAATAGCGAATGGTTAGCGCCGGTTAGAGAACTGTTTGGTGATGACACTATAGATTACAGTGAAGCATTAAAAACACATTATGAAAATGGTCCTGCGGCTGATTGGCAGTCACATTATGTGAGTGCTTATGCAAGTACTCATCCCTGGGAAGATTGGGCTGAAACTTGGGCGCATTATTTACATATTGTCGATACGCTTGAAACGGCACATGAGTTTGGAATACAGATTCAACCGCATATCTCTGATAATAAAGGGCTGCGAGTTAACGCAGATCTTAATCCTTATGATAGTAAGAGTTTTGACAACATTATTAAGCATTGGCTGCCACTTACCTATGCATTAAATAGTTTAAGTCGCAGTGTAGGGCACGAGCATGCATATCCATTTGTGTTAGCTGAGCCTGTACTTAAAAAGCTGGATTTGGTGCATCGTATTGTGCAGCAAAATATCGCGCGCTAAACCATACACATTAGTACTTAGTGAAGTGCTAATGTTTTTTTACAATAAATATATATAAATGTATAAAAATATAAGTTATGCGTGCGCTTTAAGTAGCGCTAGTGCAGCGTAGGCAGTTAACTCTGAAGAAGCGGGATTTTGCCCTGTAATTAAAAAACCGTCGGTAATTACATGGGGTTGCCAGTCTGCTGTTTTTGAATAATTTCCTCCATTTTTGATGAGCATATCTTCCACTAAAAAAGGAACCACGTCAGTTAATCCAGCGGCAGCTTCTTCGCTATTACTGAAACCAGTAACATTTTTGCCATTGACTATTGGGTTTCCGTTTGGTGTTTTAACATGACGTAATACCCCGGGTGCATGGCACACCGCCGCCACAGGTTTTTTTACCTCTAATGCCGTTTCAATCAATCGAATGGAAACGGGATCTTCGGCTAAATCCCATAATGGGCCGTGGCCACCGGGATAAAATATTGCATCAAAATCATCTGCAGAAACTTCACCTAATCGGAGAGTGTTGGCTAGTAGCGCGACGGCTTTGTTATCTGCTTTAAAGCGACGTGTGGATTCGGTTTGTGTAGATGGATCATCGCTTTTAGGATCGATAGGTGGTTGTCCTCCGCGCGGAGACGCTAAGGTAATTTCCGCACCTGCATCTTTGAAAACGAAATAGGGCGCTGCAAATTCTTCCAGCCAGAAGCCCGTTTTTTTACCGGTATTGCCGAGCTCGTCATGTGACGTTAACACCATTAATATTTTCATTTGTATGCTCCTAAATAATATTGATAGTAACAATGTTGATACTAACCTAGACAGGGTTTATAAAATTCGAAACCATTTAGCTTTAATTGCTTCCAGTATCAACAAGCTGATTACACTAGCACCTATGCAAATAGCGATATCGGTGAGGTGCAATTGACCGAAGTGAAACATCTGTTGTGCGGGCGGCCAATAAATTGTGACAGCAAGTAGTGCAGTGACAAGGCTGAGAAGTACAACGAGAGAACGGCTTGGATGCAAAAATGCGCGCATCAGTGATGCTTTGAACGAGCGGTTAACTAAGATCAACCCCATGTTAACTAACACTAGTGAACTAAATACTAATGCGCGCAAATCGGTTTCTGCGAGTTTTAAATGCGCTCCACCTATGAGTACGGCCGCGAGTAATGCGAAAGCGATTGAACCTTGAATTACTCCCCACCAAATGCGTTGCGGCATAAGTAATGGGCTTTTAGGGTCGCGTGGCGCGCGTTGCATTACATCATCCTCTTCTTCTTCAGCTTCAAAAACGACGGAACAGGCGGGGTCTATAATCATTTCCAAAAACGCGATATGAATTGGCGTAAACATCAAAGGCAAACCCATTAATAGCGGCAGAATGGCGAGCCCAGCGATAGGAATATGAACGGCAACAATGTATTCAATCGCTTTGCGCAGATTGTCGTAAATACGTCGGCCAAGGCGAATCGTTTTTACAATCGAACTGAAATCATCGTCGAGCAATACTATGGCTGATGCCTCGCGAGCGACATCAGTTCCTCGCCCGCCCATCGCAATACCAATGTGTGCGGCTTTGATTGCAGGGGCATCGTTTACACCATCACCCGTCATGCCGACTATTTCCCCGTTCGCTTTAAGGCTTTGCACTATTCGCAACTTTTGGTTGGGGCGAATGCGAGCAAAAATAGAAGTAGTTTTAACACGCTCCGCGAGTTGTTCATCGCTTAGAGTTTCCAATTCATCGCCGACTAAAACATCTTGTGAATGAATACCTGCTTGCGTAGCGATAGCATTGGCTGTAATCGGGTAGTCGCCGGTAATCATCACTACGCGGATACCTGCTGTGCGACATTCGGCTACAGCGGCTGGTACATTGCTGCGCAATGGGTCAGCAAAACCAAGCAGGCCAATGTATTCAAAAACAATATCGCGTGGTGATTCAGGCAAATTGTTTTTATCGCTAATAACGGCTTTTGCAACTGCTAATACGCGAATGCCTTGGCTCGCTAGTGTGTTAGCTTGTTGGCTTAATATTTCCAGCTTGTCGCTTGGTAATTGACATAACTGTGCAATGGCTTCTAGTGCACCTTTGCTGTATGCCAATGCGTTTTCTTCACTTTTGTGTTCTGTATTTTGATGTATGACGATATTAGTTGTGGCAAATAAGTCCGGGCGTAAACCATATGCGCGCAATATCGTATGGCTTTTAAGTGCGGTGATACTCTCCGGGTTTTGTGTGCTGGCAAGTTTGTGAACTGCCACGTCCATAGGGTCATTGGGTTCAAAAGGGCAGGCGAGTAATGCTGCATTCAAAATAAATTTATCACTGTCGTTGAGGGATGTATTTTTATCTTGCATCCAATTGCTGGTATCGCTCAGGAGTGAGACCAACGTCATACGATTTTCAGTCAGTGTTCCTGTTTTATCGGTACACAACACTGTTGTGGCGCCAAGAGTTTCGATAGCAGATGCTCGGCGAGTTAGTACTCGCGCTTGTGAAATTCGCCATGCTCCCATTGCCATAAATACTGCCATAACAAGTGGGAATTCTTCAGGTAATAAAGACATCCCTAATGCAATACCACCGAGAAGTGCTTGTAGCCAAGAGCCGCGCAAGAAACCAAATAACAATACTGCCAGCACAGCCAGTGCAAAACCTATGATTGCAAAGTCACGCACAAACCAACGTATTTGCTTTTGTAGGTGTGCTTGCTCGGTGTCAATACTACTGAGAGCGTGGCCGATTTTTCCCATCTCTGTACGTAAACCTGTCGCGGTTACTAAGGCGTTGCCAGTGCCGCGCACTATTAGCGTTCCTGCAAAAATCATGGACGAATTTTCACCGTCAGATGACGCAGGTTTTATGTTGTCGGTTTGCATCTGAGCGCGTTTGCTAACAGGAACTGATTCGCCTGTCAGCATAGATTCATCGAGCAATAAGTCATGTGATGAAATTAAACGTGCATCTGCTGCCGCGCGATCGCCTTCATTGAGTACAATCAAATCGCCGCGTACAACATCTTTGCCAGCAATATGCATTCGCTCGCCATCACGGATAACGAGTGCGCGAGGGCTGGCGAGATCGCGCAAGGCATCCAATACTCGCTCACTACGTGATTCTTGAATCAATGTAATGCCGACTGAAAGCGAAGCAAATATCAGCAGCAATACGGCTTCCATTGCATCGCCTAGCAACCAATAAATAACACCGCCACCAATTAACAACGCGAACATAGGTTCACGCAACACATCGACTAATATACGAAACGGGTTGCGTTTATTTTGTTTGGGAAGTTGATTGAATCCGTCCGTCTTTAATCGCTGTGCGGCTTCTTGTTGTGTGAGCCCTTGCATGGATGTTGTATCAAGCTGAGCTTGAGGTAATAGCCCTGGGTCTTCCATAAATGCTCCATTATGTTCGTTGATTATGATGTTATGAAAAATCCTATCGAGGCCAACAAATATGTGATTCCTCCAGCGGAATAGCAACCTCGTTAAAACGTGCAACTACACGCGGTGTAAAATCTGTTGCCGTGCGAGTTGCTGTCATACTGAGGCGATAAATAGTAGGAATGTTTTGTGTGGGCGATATTGCAGGCACTTGCTGCATGATTTGACGCACTGGTAAATCATCTCCTTTTACTGCATCTGCATAGAGTTCTACTTGAATTGCATCAGGGTTAAGGCCATGAAGATAAACTTCTACTTCAAAGTGATGTTGGTTGTCGTAGCTGTTGATGTACACATTGCCAACGCTGAGTAAATCCCAATGTGCTTTCAGGTTTTGTTGCCACTCTATTATTTTTTTTGCGATTGCCCCTTTGTTTGCACTGCGAGCTTGAACCGCCGCTGCTGCTGGTAAATAACGTTGTTCAGTATATTCGCACACAGTACGATTGACTGAGAATCGAGGTGTTAATTGCGCCATACTTTCGCGCATGCGATGTAACCATTGACGTGGAATACCTTGCTCGTCGCGCTGATAAAATTCAGGGATAACCTCACGTTCAAGTAATTCATAAAGTGCATTAGCTTCAACTACATCCCATGCAGGATCATCGCCATGCTCTTTACCGTCACCTAATGCCCATCCGAGTTCTGGTGAATAAGCTTCTGCCCACCAACCATCTAATTCTGAAAGATTAATTCCACCATTCACCAATACTTTCATGCCGCTGGTGCCACTCGCTTCCCATGGGCGACGTGGAGTGTTGATCCACACATCAACACCTTGCACTAAGTGTTCACTCAGCTGCATATCGTAATCGCCAAGGAAAACGATATGTGGGCGAACCTCAGTTTGTCTAATAAATTGAATCCATTGGCGAATTAAGGCTTGGCCTTGTAGGTCTTGAGGGTGCGCTTTACCCGCAATAATAAGTTGTACCGGGCGTTCTGGGTTTGTTAGCAATCGCAACAGTCGCGCTGGATCTTGTAGCAACAAATTTGTTCTTTTGTACGTTGCAAATCGGCGTGCAAATCCCAGCGTTAGTGCGTGAGGATTTAACAATGTTTCTATCGTTGCCAGTGTTTCAGGTGGAGATCCCGATGCGGCGAGCTGGCGCGCTAAACGTACACGTGTGTAATCAATCAGTGACTTGCTGCTCGCAATGCGAAACTGCCAGAGTTTTTCATCGCTTACACAACGAATATGGTCCCCTAAAAAATTGCCGTTCAAAGGTATTGTCGTGTTTCGCCAACGGTCTTTACCGCATGCATCTGTCCACAATTCATCTGCAGCTGCTGAGTCCCATGTGGGCATGTGCACGCCGTTGGTAATGTGGCCAACGGGTATTTCTGCATGTGGCCAGCGTGGAAATAATGGTTCAAATAAATGACGACTGACTCTGCCATGCAAACTGCTAACACCATTAACGGCACCGCTACCGCGAATGGCAAGATAAGCCATGTTGAAATATTCTGTTTGATCTTGTGGATTTTTTCGTCCCAGTGCTAGCAAATCTTGCAAGCTAATCCCGAGTCTTTTCTCGGCATAATGACTGAGATATTGTTCGATCAGCGCCGGTGCAAATTGATCAAAACCAGCGGCTACTGCCGTGTGTGTTGTAAATATATTACCTACACGAGTTGCTGCAAGTGCGACATCAAATGGTTGCCCAGTTTGCTGCATAAAACTGCGGGCGCGTTCCAGCACAGCAAATGCTGCGTGGCCTTCGTTTAAATGGCACACGTCGGGTTGAATGCCCATGGCATCAAGCAATCGCCAGCCACCCATTCCCAATAATAATTCTTGCTTTAAACGCAACTCTGAACCGCCACCATAAAGCTCGCTGGTAATGCCGCGATGAGCGGGCGTGTTGGCTGCATCGTTAGTATCGAGTAAATATAATTTTACTTTGCCGACTTGCACTTGCCATGTGCGCAGCCAAACGGTAATACCTGACAAGGTGACTTTCAATCGTAGCCAATCACCGTTCGCTTCACGCAGGGGTGTAATGGGCAATTGTCCGGGATCGTTGTAAGGATAGAGTGCTTGTTGTGTGCCATCTTTGTCGATGACTTGTCGGAAATAACCTTGTTGGTACAGCAATCCTATACCGATGACAGGCACACCTAAATCACTCGCTGCTTTGAGTTGATCACCTGCGACATTTCCCAATCCTCCTGAGTAAATGGGCAATGCTTCACTCAACATAAATTCCATGCTGAAATAAGCGACACATTTCAGTGTGCTCGTTGCGTAATGTTCTTGAAACCACGCCGTTGACGTCAGTGTGCGTTGTTGAATTTCAAGTAATCGATCAACCTCTTGTCGATATTGTGGATCGGCAAGTATGGTTTCAATTTGTGCATGCGCTACTGTTTGTAGTACCGCCCAAGGATTGTGAGTAAGCTCCCAGAGTTCTGCATCCAACTTGCGCCACAGCGAATCGCTGGCGTGATTCCACGACCAGCGCATATCCAATGCCAGCATCGCCAACTGATCATAGCCTGCAATTTTTGTAGGCATTAGGTCGTAAAGCGGATGACTGACGCGTTGTTGAGGATTAGGTGACGTAGGTGTACTCATAATATGCTCAGCAACTCAATAAAATGCGCAATAGAAATAGTGGCGTTGAAATGATTGAAGAATATGAAAACCCTTAGCAGGTTTATTCTGCTTACTTTTGCAAATTAATCAATAGAGGCTTATACGACATGCTGGCCTATTTTATCTGTACGGTAACAGGCATAGTTAATTTAGGAGAGTAATTTATTGCGGAATACGTTTATGTGTATTTGTAATTTTTCCCTGACTATATAGAAGATTTTTCATTTTTAGTTGGATGAGTTTGATCAAATAGATAGCCAACTTCTTTTGTATTTTCATCTTCTTTTTGTTTGTCTTTGAGTTGTTGTTTTAATTCTTCTTTACGTTTGTTGACTTTATCTAATATCGGCAATGGGTCCATGCTTCCCCATAGCGGCATCATTGACATCAATGTAAGTAGCAAGCTACTAGCCCTGAGTGACCAAATAATTACCCCTGTTGTAACAGAAAAGGTGATTCCCGCAATAATGCTTTTTTGCAAATCTTCTGCATCAAGTACTTCATTCATTTCATTGTGAAGACGGCGCAATGCACTATTAAAATCTTCGGTGTCAGTCGGAGAAAACCCAGAGTCTGGGCTTATCAAACTTGAAAGTAAGGGCGATGAGTTACCAGCCATTAATGAGCTGCGAATATTCATTAAGCGAATATTGTTTTTATTGTCCACCGGTGCGTCATCATCAAGCGAAAGCAGCAATGGTAAATTATTGTCATTGATGTTTAAGCCGTGTGAAGAGTTGTCAATGATGGAAGATATTTCGTCTGTTATCGTTTGACGATCATCTATCGTGCCAATCGGAGATGGCAGCTCTGGTATTTCTGGTACTGATGGCTTTGGAATAATTTTTGTGGGGGTTTCAGGTGTATAAACTGAGGCTTCTTTATCCACAAAAATTTCAAACGTATCCTTAACTGTGCTGCCTGCGCTATCTGTCACAGTGATTTCTATTTTGAGTAAGCTATTTACATCACTTTTTAACGGTGTACCGCTAAAGGTGTGAGTCTTTGCATCAAATGTTAACCATGCGGGTAGGGCGCTGCCATCAGATAAATGTACGCTGTAGGTGAGCGTATCACCCATATCGTCATCGTGAAAAGTGTTATCAGGTATGACAAAGTTAAATGGTTGATTAACGGTAATGATTTTGTTGTCAATTGGATTGGTAGTAGTCGGTGCATCATTTGTATTAGCGATAACAATATCAAAGGCATTAAAAACAGTACCGCCATTGCCATCGTTCGCAATTACTTTTATAAAAATAGTGCCTACGTCAGCATTGAGTGGAGTGCCACTGAACGTGCGAGTCGCCGCATTAAAACTTAACCATGAAGGTAACGCTGTGCCGTCAGATAATGTGGCGGAGTAGGTTAAGGTATCACCGACATCAACATCACTGAATGTATTGGATGCAAACTGAAAATTAAATACTGCATCTTCATTGGTGGTTTGGTTTGGAATCGCATTGGCGATTGTTGGTGCATCATTGCTGTTAAGTACAGCAATAGTAAACGTATCGCTAACGGTGCCACCGAGTCCATCATTCACCGTAACTTGAACAGCGATAGTACCTACGTCATTGTTGCTAGGTGTGCCGCTAAAAGTGTGGGTGATTGCATTAAAGCTTAACCACGCTGGTAGTGCGCCGCCACTGGATAATGTAGCGGTATACGTGAGTGTTGAGCTTGCATCCACGTCAACAAAGGTGTTGTTAGGAATTTGATAAACAAACGCAGAATCTTCCGTTGCATTTTGATTGGGGATTGCATTGGCGACAATTGGTGCATCATTGATATTGGCGATGACTATATCAAAACTACTTGTAACAGTGCCGCCATGCCCATCATTTGCGATAACCTGTATGGTGGTAGTACCTACATCGGCATTAAGAGGCGTGCCACTAAAAGTGCGAGTATTTGCATCAAAACTTAACCACGATGGCAGTGAGCCGCCGCCCACTTGCGCTGTGTACGTTAGCGTATCATTTACATCAATATCATCAAAAGTATTAGATGCAAATTGAAAATTAAATGCAGATTTTTCGGTCGCATTTTGGTCTGGAATAATATTCGCAACCGTTGGTGCATCATTGGTGTTGGCGATAACAATATCAAAGGTATCGTTAACAATACCACCTTGATTATCATTGGCCGTTACTCTAATAGAAATAGTACCAACATCGGCATTAGTTGGTGTACCACTAAACGTACGTGTATTTGCATCAAAACTTAACCATGTAGGTAATGTGCCTCCATTGGATAATACGGCAGTGTAGGTTAGAGTATTGCCAACATCTATATCGTTGAATGTATTGGATGCAAATTGAAAACTAAATGCTGAATCTTCTGTAGCATTTTGATCGGGAATAATATTCGCAACGGTTGGCGCATCGTTTGTATTCGCAATAACAATATCAAAGGTATCGAAAACAGTGCCGCCATTACCATCATCGGCTACAACCTTGACTGAGATGGTTCCTACATCTGAGTTGGTCGGTGTACCACTGAGCGTGCGAGTCGCGGCATTAAAACTTAACCATGCGGGGAGCGCGCCACCGCCTGCCAATGTCGATGTATACGTTAGCGTATCGCCCACATCAACATCGTTAAAACTGTTAACCGGAAATTGAAAATTAAATGCGCTATCTTCAGTTGCATTCTGGTCTGGAATAATATTCGTAACCGTTGGAACATCGTTGGTGTTGGCGATAACGATATCAAAGGTGTCAGTGATGATACCGCCCTGGCTATCATTCGCCGTGATTTCAACAGAAATCGTACCGACATCCGCATTCAATGGTGTACCACTGAAGGTGCGCGTTGCGGCGTTAAAAGTTAACCACGAAGGCAATGCGGCGCCACCGGATAATGTAGCGCTGTAACTTAATGTGTTGCCGACATCTACATCATTAAACGTATTGGATGCAAACTGAAAATTAAATGCTGAATCTTCTGTGGCGTTTTGATCGGGAATTGCATTTGCAACGGTTGGAGCATCGTTAGTGTTGGCGATTACGATATCAAACGTATCAAATATAGTACCGCCATTGCCATCATCTGCTACGACTTTGACGGAAATAGTTCCCACATCTGAGTTGGTGGGTGTTCCGCTAAACGTGCGTGTCGCCGCATTAAAACTTAACCAAGCGGGGAGCGCACCACCGCCTGACAATGTCGATGTGTAAGTGAGAGTATCGCCGACATCGACATCGTTAAAACTATTTGCTGGGAATTGATAATTGAATGCCGCATCTTCCGTCGCATTTTGGTCTGGAATAATATTCGCAACCGTTGGTGCATCGTTTGTATTCGCAATAACAATATCAAATGTATCGGCAATCGTGCCGCCATTACCATCATCCGCAGTTACGTCGATAGAAATTGTGCCGACATTTGCGTTAGTGGGTGTGCCACTGAATGTACGCGTTGCAGCATTGAAACTTAGCCACGCAGGTAGAGCACCACCACCGGATAAAGTAGCGCTGTAACTGAGGGTATTACCCACATCGACATCGCCAAAAGTGTTCGATGCAAATTGAAACGTAAATGCAGAATCTTCAGTGGCATTTTGATCGGGGATTACATTCGCGACCGTTGGTGCATCGTTTGTATTGGCAATAACAATATCAAAAATATCATTGCCAGTTCCGCCCAAACCATCATCAGCGATAACTTTAATGGAGAGTGTTCCCACATCTGCATTTGTTGGTGTGCCACTAAACGTACGAGTCGCCGCATTAAAACTTAACCATGCTGGTAAGGCACCGCCACCCGATAAAGTTGCTGTGTAAGTTAGTGTAGCGCCGGTATCGACATCGTTAAATGTGTTGGCAGGAAATTGAAAATTAAACGCAGCATCTTCGGTTGCGTTTTGATCGACAAGCGCGTTAGCAACGGTAGGTGCATCGTTGGTGTTGCTGATAACAATATCAAATACATCTGAGATAGTAAGGCTACCATCGTCAGCAATTACTTCGACAGAAATAGTACCTACATCGCCATTCAATGGTGTTCCACTGAAGGTGCATGTTGCTGCGTTAAAACTTAACCACGAGGGTAATGGAGCGCCGCCAGATAATTGTGCGCTGTAAGATAGTGTATCGCCATCAACATCATTAAACGTATTGGATGCGAATTGAAAATTAAAGGCTGCATCTTCGTTAACGGCTTGGTCGGGAATTGTGTTCGCAACAGTAGGTGCAAAGTTGGTGTTGGTAACGGTGATATTAAAAGTATCGCTAGCACTGAGTAAGCCATCATTTGCTGTTACTTCAACAGCAATAGTACCGACATCGCCAGGTTGTGGCGTTCCGCTAAAAGTACGAGTGTTTACATCAAAACTTAACCATGCTGGTAATGCACCACCGCCAGATAGTTGTGCGGTGTATGTGAGTGTATCGCCATCAATATCGGTAAACGCATTCGCAGCAACTTGATAACTGAATGGATTTAATTTCACTACCGATCTATCCGGAATCGCATTGGCAACCGTAGGTGCATCGTTAACGTTGGCGACCACAATATCAAACGTATCGTTGATAGTGCCGCCATGCCCATCATTTGCCGTTACTTGAACGGAGATAGTGCCCACGTTAGTACTGAGTGGTGTGCCGCTAAAGGTGCGTGTGTTTGCATCAAAGGTTAACCACGCGGGTAATGCACCACCACCTACCGTAGCGGTGTAAGTAAGCGTATCGCCTACATCAACATCAGCAAATGAATTGGACACGAATTGAAAACTAAACGGAGAATCCTGTGTGGCATTTTGATCGGGAATTATATTTGCAACCGTTGGTGCATCGTTGGTATTGGCGATAACAATATCAAACGTATCAAATACAGTTCCGCCATTGCCATCACTAGCGGTAACTTTTACAGAAATAGTGCCGACATCGGCATTAAGTGGGGTACCACTAAATGTGCGTGTCGCGGCGTTAAAACTTAACCATGCGGGCAATGCACCACCACCGGCCAATGTTGATGTATACGTTAACGTATCGCCAACATCAACATCGTTAAATGTGTTGGATGCAAATTGAAAACTGAATGCGGAATCTTCCGTTGCATTTTTATCAGGAATTAAATTCGCGACCGTAGGTGCATCGTTTGTGTTCGCAATAACGATATCAAAAGTATCGTTAACAGTTCCGCCTTGGCTGTCATTTGCTGTGACCTGCACAGAAATAGTTCCCACATCGCTATTCGTAGGTGTGCCGCTGAATGTGCGAGTGGCCGCATTAAAACTTAACCATGCTGGTAGTGCGCCACCACCGGATAACGTTGCGCTGTAGCTTAATGTATTACCCACATCCACATCATTAAACGTATTGGATGCAAATTGAAAACTAAATGCGGAATCTTCAGTGGCGTTTTGATCAGGAATTGCATTCGCAACCGTAGGTGCATCGTTGGTGTTCGCGATAACAATATCAAACGTATCAAATACAGTTCCGCCATTGCCATCGTTGGCAATTACTTTTACGGAAATAGTGCCTACGTCTGCATTGAGTGGAGTACCACTAAATGTGCGTGTCGCGGCATTAAAACTTAACCATGCTGGCAAAGCACCACCACCGGCCAATGTTGATGTATACGTTAACGTATCGCCAACATCAACATCGTTAAATGTGTTGGATGCAAATTGAAAACTGAATGCGGAATCTTCCGTTGCATTTTTATCGGGTATTAAATTTGCAACTGTTGGTGCGTCATTGGTATTTGCGGTGGTGATATCAAATGTATCAGTGATTGTTCCACCCTGATTATCATTGGCTGTAACTTTGACCGATATAGTACCTACATCCGCATTGAGTGGTGTACCGCTAAACGTACGTGTTGCGGCATTAAAACTTAACCATGAAGGCAATGCTGAGCCATTCGATAACGTAGCGGTGTAGGTAAGTGGATCTGCATCTGCATCATTAAATGTATTTGAAGCAAATTGAAAACTGAATGCAGAATCTTCCGTAGCATTTTGATCGGGGATCACATTCGCAACGGTAGGTGCAATATTGTTGTTGGCAATGGCGATATCAAACGTATCGTTCGTTGTAGCTTGGCCATCACTTGCTGTCACTTTTACAGAAATTGTTCCTGCATCATTGACGCCTGGTGTTCCAGAAAACGTACGTGTAGCTGAATCAAAACTTAGCCATGAAGGTAATGCTGCACCATTGGATAAGGTGGCGCTGTAGGTTAATTTATCTTGGAAATCATCGTCTTTAAAATCGGTGCTGTTAAATTGATAGCTGAATGCAACTTTTTCAGTGGCATTTTGATCACTTAACGCATTGTTCAAAAAAGGTGTTTGATTGCCGTTATCAAACGCAATAATAAACGCTAAGTCACCACCAGAAAATGTACCACCGCCAACACCGCTCACCATTTGTGTATTGGCTAATGCACCCGGGTTAGCGACATAAGCAGCGGCCACTTTTCCATCTGTAGTTGCGCCAAAATTTGACGGATAAACCGTATACATTTGAATAACGTAATTTTGGCCTTTGGTGAGCGTAACGCCGCTAAAATCAAACGCATACCATTCAAAACCACTGGTCAATGATGATGAGGCTATTACGTTAGTGGACATCGCAAGGTTGGTGGCGTTATTCCATGTACTGCGTATCAGCATGGTCATCTCTTGGTAAGTTGCACCAGGAAGGACTTTTAGCTGCACACCAACTTGATTAACCGTGTATGTACCGCTACCACTAATTAAAAATTGTTGGCCAACATTGTTGTTGTTATAAAACTGTTGCGAGCTGGTTCCCGTCAGTTGTTCCATGTAGTGAACATCAGCGACAAGAATAGAATTCCAACTCTCTTGTGTTTGCAAACTAATTAATACATTGGTTTCAATCGTGCCATAGTGAACTTCTAAATCCCAATCGCCGCCGCGCGATACGCTGCCCGTTAAATCATTACTAGCTGCAATATCAGCTTGTGTTAATTGGCCAAGATGCGCAATTAATTGTTGCCCGGCATCGGTTGATGCAACATCACAACCATAAATTAAAATATCTGCATTTGCAGTGAGCGATCTTTGCCATGCAGTGAGTTCATCTGCGTATTGATCCAGTGTGTCTTCGTTGATCGTATCACTGCCGAGTTGAAACGAACCGGCACTGCCGTGAGTAATTAAATGAATGGCGGCAACACTGGTTTGGTTGGCGAGCGCATCAGTAATTTGTTGCACGCCATCTTGATCGGGGCGTAAATAAATAACAGTAACGTTCTGATTAGCGCTATTGTCCTGAATGTCTTTTACCAATGCTTCGTAGTTTTCTACCGTGGTATCAACAAACACAAGTACAGGAGAATTGGCTGCGAGTGCATCTGGTGTTTGGCTGGCCATTGCCTGAACATCAGACTTGGCCATTGCAACTAATCCAGTATCGATAATATGGACAGTAGGGGTTGTAGGTTCTGTTGTCGTGGTAAGGTTGGGCGAATCTGGGACATTGCTCGCAGCGGTTTTGATCGTACTATCTACGACAGGTGCAGGTGTAGTGACAACTGACGATGTGGCATCAGGTTTGCTCGATGAATCTGCTGTTGTATTAAGAGCATCGTCAGGCGCGTCAGGTGCGTCAGACGTAAGAATTAACGGCTCATCGGATAGGTCATAAACATGAGTAAGATCGAGGTTGTCTGCAGCCTGGGCGAGGTAAGCTACATCGGAAGCGCTATCGTGAAAAACAGCGATATCCGCCGTTGCTGAAAACATCAGCCTCGGTTCCAAAGCCTCAACAATTATCCGGCGCGGACGGGGTAATCTGGACATAATCTCTTACTAATACAGTATCTACACGCACATCAAAGAGAATCGTACAGATAAAATGAAAGATATTCTTATTGAGTGTAGATCATGATTTGCAGACTGCCATAATTTTGAGATGTAAATTTCAGCGCCTGAATATGCAATGTTTGATTAATCAATTGAGTTTTATTTACAGTCATATTGTAACGATTGTGTATATCACCCATCCAAGTTAAGCCTTTATTGGAAATTAAGAGAGAACCTGAATGTTTCTTATGTTGCTCGTGTTTTTAGGTGGGATGCTGACGATTTTAAGCCCCTGTATATTGCCTGTTTTACCTTTTGTGTTTGCGCGTACTGGGCAACCGTTTTTGAAAAGTACATTGCCGTTGCTATTGGGGATGGCACTCACGTTTGCAGGTATCGCCACCCTTGCTGCCGTCGGTGGTGCATGGGCGGTGCGGATTAATCAATATGGCCGCATCTTCGCGCTAGTGTTATTGATTTTCTTTGCGGCGACGCTTTTATCGCGTCATTTGGCAGAGTGGTTGTCGAAGCCTTTTGTCGCTTTAGGCAATCGATTATTGCCATCTACAGGTTCAACATCAGGCTCAACGTCAGGCAGTATTCAGTCATTTGTATTGGGTATTGCAACTGGTTTGTTATGGGCACCCTGTGCCGGGCCGATTCTCGGTTTGGTATTAACGGGTGCGGCCATCTCTGGTCCCAATACGCAAACCACATTATTGCTATTTGCTTATGCTGCAGGCGCAGCGCTTTCACTCGCAATTGCGATGTTTGCCGGTGGGCGTTTATTCAACACGTTAAAACAAAACCTCGGCGTTAGTGAATGGTTCCGGCGCGGGTTGGGTGTGGCGGTATTGATTGCTGTTGTCGCCATCATGTTGGGGTGGGATACCAGCGTTCTTACGCGTTTATCAACCAACAGCACTGCGCAATGGGAGCAGACACTGATTAATAAAATCCATCCCGACGCAGAGCTCCAAAAGGGCGGCAGCATGGCGATGAGCGGTGCTATGAATGGTTCAATGACAGGTGCTATAGATGGCTCGATGTCGGGCTCAATGTCGGGTAATGCCATGATGAGCCGTACAGCCAACGGTGATGCATCAAGTGAAGGTGATTTACCTTCACTTGATGGCGCCACAAACTGGATTAACTCTGCATCAATCACCCCAGCTGAATTGCAAGGCAAAGTAGTGTTAATTGATTTCTGGACTTACTCCTGTATCAATTGTTTGCGTGCATTGCCTTATGTAAAAACCTGGTACGACAAATATAAAGATCACGGTTTAGTTGTAATTGGTGTGCATGCGCCGGAGTTTGCTTTTGAAAAAGATATCGGCAATGTACAACGCGCCGTGAAAGATTTAGGTGTGAATTATCCTGTTGCGTTGGATAACAATTACGCTATTTGGCAAGCATTTAACAACCAATATTGGCCTGCACATTATTTCATTGATGCAAAAGGAAAAATTCGTAGCCATCATTTTGGTGAAGGGCATTACGATGAATCTGAAGAAACTATTCGCCAACTATTAACGGAAGCAGGTTTTCAAAATTTACCAGCGCCAGCCAGCAGTGGTGTTAAAGCGACTGGCGTACAGGCCGCTGCAGATGAAGCGAATGTGAAATCACCGGAAACCTATCTGGGTTATGAACGCACTGAAAACTTTAGTTCACCCGATGGCTTTGCTGCAGATCAATCCAAGGCTTACACATTGCCGTATCAGTTAACACTTAACCAGTGGGCGTTGGCGGGTAATTGGTTGGTCGATAAAGAAAAAGCAGTTCTCACCAGTACCTCTGGAAAATTAACGTTTCGTTTTTCTGCGCGCGATTTACACGTGGTATTAGGCCCAAATGCCAACGGGAAGCCAGTGCGTTTTCGTGTACAGCTCGATGGTGCAGCGCCCGCAAAAAATCATGGTATCGATACGGATGAAAATGGTAACGGCGTTATTAATGAGCTGCGCCTATACCAACTTATTCGTCAGCCGGGTGACATTGGTGAACACACATTCACAATTGAGTTTCTGGATAGTGGCGCTCAAGCATTTGCATTTACATTTGGCTAGGAGATTGATGTATGAACAATCAACATCTGACATTAAATCAAGCGGCTTCGCGGCGCGCGTTTTTATTGCAAAGTTTAGCGGTCTTGGCCGTAAGTTCTATGAGTGGCCGCGCCATGGCAGCATCGTTTTCTGGCCCTAAATTAAATGGAGAAGTTTCTATCGAAAATTTTTCGGCGGATGGTAAAAGTCAGGGTACAGTCCGCGTCCCCAAACTGGTGAAAACGGAAGCAGAGTGGCGTCAACAATTGTCGCCATTAGCCTATAAAGTAACGCGTGAAGAAGGAACCGAAGCGGCAAGATCTGGTAAGTATGCCAATAATCATGACGATGGAATTTATCGTTGTATTTGCTGCGATACCGCTTTATTTGATTCCAAAACAAAATTTGAATCCGGTACTGGCTGGCCAAGTTTTTGGCAACCTATTTCGTCATTAAATATCGTAAAAATTTCAGACAGAAGTTTTGGCATGCTACGCGAAGCTATTGCATGTCGCCGTTGCGATGCACATCTAGGGCACGTATTTAATGATGGGCCACAGCCCACGGGGTTGCGTTACTGTATGAATTCAGTCGCGCTGAACTTTATCGCCAGAAGTTAATGTATTCAGGAGAATAAAAATGCATTTTTTAAAATCACATAAAACCGTTTTTGGCGTATTCTTACTAACAGCTGCTGCATTCTCACAAATGAATTCACACGCAGCAGAAGTACCCACAGTAATACCTGCATCCACGTTTGCACAGCCAACATCAACAAGCGGTTTACAAAAAGCGGTTTTTGCAGGCGGCTGCTTTTGGGGTGTGCAAGGTGTATTTGAACATGTGCGCGGCGTTAAAAAAGTATATTCAGGTTATGCGGGCGGTGAAAAAAGCACTGCGCAATATGAAAAAGTTAGCTCCGGTGCAACTGGCCATGCAGAATCTGTAGAAATAACGTTTGATCCTACGCTAGTGTCTTATGCGGAGTTGCTACACATATTTTTTTCAGTAGCGCACGATCCAACACAGCTTAATCGTCAAGGGCCAGATAGCGGTACGCAATATCGCTCAGCTATTTTCTACACTGATGACGCGCAAAAAAATGCAGCGCAGGCTTATATCGACCAATTAAATAAAGCCAAAGCTTTTCCCAAAGCAATTGTTACCAAGCTCGATCCACTAAAGGATTTTTATAAAGCTGAGGATTACCACCAAGACTTCCTAATCCACAACCCACGTTATCCTTATATTGTTTTTAATGACCTACCAAAAATTGAAAATCTGAAAAAAATATTCCCTGAGCAATATCAAGGCGTGCCTGTAAAAGTTAGCGATAATATTTCACCTTAATTGAAGTTAATAGATAGCGATTTATAAATTGTAGTTAAATTATTGCTATTACAGTGTGCGTACTGGTTTTTGAATAGATTGGAGTTTTCTTTTTGAGAATATAAGTTAATAATAGGCAGAATTTTATTGGCTGAATGTGGTCGCCGGTTTAATTTTACCCTAATTTCATTGTGTCAATTATTGTTATAATCAACATATTTTAATTTTTGGTTGCACGCTACTATATGATTGTGTGGGGGGCATTGCTCCCAATCTACAAAATTTTCTATCGCCCTGTCGAAATATAGGCTAGTCATTCGACTATTAAATGCCATTGTTATGGTGTTTAATTACTTATTTTTCACTCGGAGATTTTATTATGACTACAAATAGCGTTAGCTTTCATCGTGTTCTTCGTACTACCCCAGAAAAAATATATCGGGCATTCACGGATGCAGATGCATTTGCGAGATGGCTTCCTCCCTGTGGCTTTACTGCAAAAGTCCACCATATGGATGCCAAGGTAGGCGGGTCTTATCACATGTCATTTACTAATTTCACAACTGGTGGCAGTCATTCATTTGGCGGTACTTATATTGAATTAACACCTAACCGCATTTCTTACACCGCAAAATTTGATGATGTTAATATGCCCGGTGAAATGCAAACCACTGTAGAATTAACGCAGGTGTCATGCGGTGTCGAAATCAACATAAAGCAAGAAGGCATTCCGAGTGTTATACCAACAGAAGCGTGTTACCTCGGTTGGCAAGAATCCCTTGAATTTTTAGCCAAACTGGTAGAGCCAGAAATTCCTAATTAAATTTTGTAATTCACTCACACTTTACCTACAAACAATTCAAACTGCTGTTTTTCAATTCGGGCTTGTTATGAAAATCATAAAACATGTTTTACCTTTTCTTTGCTGTATGAGTTTGTGTGCGTGTGCGCAAATTAAAAATTCTTCAAGCCCTGAGTTGAAAGCAGAACAGCCCAAAGCCTTAACAGCAAATGCCCCTGTAGCGTTAATGACAGAGGCTGAATTTGCCACATGCATTAATTCATTAACAGTAAAGGCGACGCTTGCAGGAATTTCTGGCAAGACTATTTCTACCAGTTTGGCGAATGCGCATTTTATTCCTCGCGTCATTGAGTTGGATCGTCAGCAGCCAGAATTCACCACAAGTTTTGCCGATTATTTTAATCGTCGCGTTACTGATCAGCGCGTTGAGCAGGGTAAAGCATTATTGATTAAGCATCGTGCTTTGCTTGACCGTGTTTCAAAACAGTATGGCGTGCCTGCACCTTATCTATTGGCATTTTGGGGGCTGGAAACAAATTACGGTAGTTTTTTGGGAAATATGTCTGCTGTTGATACGCTTTCAACGTTAGCCTGTGATCAGCGAAGAAGTGATTTTTTTACCAGTGAACTATTATCTGCATTGCGCATCCTGGACGAAGGTGGGGTTACCTCTGACAAGCTGACAGGTTCATGGGCTGGCGCCATGGGGAATTTTCAATTTATACCTTCTACATTTTTAAAATATGCTGTGGATTATGACGGCGATAACAAACGTGATTTATGGAACAGTACGCCGGATGCTATGGCGTCCGCCGCTCATTTTTTGCAGGGGCTTGGATGGCAATCCAGCGGTCGCTGGGGGCGAGAAGTTAAATTGCCAAAAGATTTTCCATTTCTTGAGGCGGGTTTAAAAAATAGCAGGCCGCTTTCTGAATGGCGCAAGCTTGGTGTAACTTCTGCCGATAATACACCGCTGTCAAATGCCGATATGAATGCTTCACTACTAGTGCCTTCTGGCCATCAAGGCCCAGCGTTTTTGGTGTATGAAAATTTTAACGCGATCATGCGTTGGAATCGTTCTGAATTTTATGCGCTCGCAGTGGGTAATCTTGCAGATCGAATAGCTGGTGCAGGAAAATTAGTGCAGCCGCCACCAGAAGACGCACCGCGCTTGCGTCGCGATCAAGTCATCATGCTACAAGAGCAGCTCAATAAAAAAGGTTTTAATACGGGTACTCCCGACGGTATTTTCGGCCCGGGAACTCGTCGCGCTATCGGCGAATTTCAACATCAACAAAATATGATTGCAGATGGTTTTGCCGACAGAAAAACACTTGGTTTGCTTGGCGTGGATCTTGATCCTAATAAAAATTAATTTTCTGAAATATTTTTTTGCTCAGAATGCATAACTCATATCATCTTTCCTGTGATAGATTGCGCTGATTGAGCACTTAGTTCAAAAGGAAGCCATTTTTTAATAGGGAAGGATGATTTATGCGTAAGCAATAAAAAATGGCGGCGTGATGTATTAAATTCACATTACAAGTTTATTGAACCGACTAGGGATGAAATCATGAGCAAAGTATATGGTCTCTTTTACACTCGAACAGGAAATGTTTTATGCGGTTATGGCGGTAAGGTAGGTGGCCACAATCGAGTGGGTGCGCAACTTCCCGGTGGCAGCGCAACAGGTAAAAAAGATGCACAAGAAATAACAATACATAAAATTCGCAAAACATTGCTAGACGAGTTAGATGAAGAGTTTGGTGTTAATGCCAGAAAATTGCTTGAAGCGGAAATAGACCTTCGCAATCCAGAACCCTATAGCAAAATATTGGATGGTCATAATGTGTATATTGTTTTCTGTGAAATATCTAACGATACCGCAGCAGCATGTTGTGGTTTTGTAACAGATGCTAAAAAAAGGAGAACATTCTATGACGAACCTTTTACTCGTGTTGCAGCTGTAAATATTCAGACCGCTTATGAAAAAGAAATTGATGCTGGTAATACCTGGTTTAAGGAGGCTGTACTGGCTCTTGCGGCATCGCACTTTAATGGCGTCTGCTAACAAGCGAGTGTTTATTAACACCTTGCTCGACTCGTATGCTGTTCTCAATGAGTTTAATAGAGTGATTTGTAATACACGGTAATCAATTCTACGCTTGGTTCAGGTTATTATCCCGCAGGTTATGTGCTAAGTTCGTTGACCTTTCTTAGCTCCGTCAATAAAAACTCCAGATAACCTAAGGTTTCTGGAGTTTTCTTTTTGTTTAGTCGCCAACAGTTTTAGCGACTAAAAAATAATTCATATAAATGGTAATGATGGAAGTATATAGTTTGCACATTAACTCGTAAAATATGAACTTTTTCTTCTTGCAGAATTCTGATGCTAGAGAACAAGATGGGTGAGATCATGCGGTGCATTCCCGCTTTCGCGAAGATGATGCCTTTCAAATAAATTAAATTTACCCACAAATATAAAGGTATAACGTTTAAGTCAGTATTATTCGGGAAGAATTGGTTTGCATGGCAGGCTTATAAATTACTAGGAATTACGTTCTGCTGGTTATATAGTTGGCGCTGTATAATAAACTGTTACGTTGCTAAATATTTTAAGCTTAGTGCAATGCTGGAATATTGAAAAATCGCATGAGCATATTATTGCTTATTTTTTTCCTCACCCTCCGAATCACTTTGCTCATCATCTTTTCCTTGGCCACTTCTTTTAGCTTTCTTTTCTATAAAAACTTCAGGCTCTTTTATTGCATCAAGATTTATAAGTTTATTGGTCACACCCTCAAAAATAGTTCCCCATAGTTGAGTATTGTGTCTTTTGCTTCGCAAATACTTTATATAAATACTACCAACCCAACAAAGTATGAAAAAAACTAAAGTAATTCCTAGAAGTGTCAGCTCGCTATTGGTCATATTGAGTTTCTCCATGTTATGCTTCAATATTGAGCCTGTATTTATATTTTCAAGGCATACACATTAAAATCTTGTGCAGCCACAAAAACGTAACAAGGTGTTCCAGCATCGTTGCGGCTTCGCCTCCACTGGACAGTTTGTAAGTTGCGCTTATGTGGTTTTGCTTCGCAAAAGTATTCCACAACGCACAACTTACAAACTGCCGCTGAACTTAGCGTTACGTTGCTAAATATTTTAAGCTTAGTGCAATGCTGGAATATTGAAAAATCGCATGAGCATATTATTGCTTATTTTTTTCCTCACCCTCCGAATCACTTTGCTCATCATCTTTTCCTTGGCCACTTCTTTTAGCTTTCTTTTCTATAAAAACTTCAGGCTCTTTTATTGCATCAAGATTTATAAGTTTATTGGTCACACCCTCAAAAATAGTTCCCCATAGTTGAGTATTGTGTCTTTTGCTTCGCAAATACTTTATATAAATACTACCAACCCAACAAAGTATGAAAAAAACTAAAGTAATTCCTAGAAGTGTCAGCTCGCTATTGGTCATATTGAGTTTCTCCATGTTATGCTTCAATATTGAGCCTGTATTTATATTTTCAAGGCATACACATTAAAATCTTGTGCAGCCACAAAAACGTAACAAGGCGTTCCAGCATCGTTGCGGCTTCGCCTCCACTGGACAGTTTGTAAGTTGCGCTTATGTGGTTTTGCTTCGCAAAAGTATTCCACAACGCACAACTTACAAACTGCCGCTGAACTTAGCGTTAGGCCTTAGGAATATCATGAAATTTGAGAAAGTCGTATTAGAAGGAAGTATTGTCAGACTTGAGCCTTTGTCTGATTTTCATCGCGAGGAGTTGTGCGCCGCAATTTCTGATGGTGAGTTGTGGAAATTATATGTTACTTTAGTTCCGCATCCTGAAAATATTGAGTCATTCTTAACTCAGGCTTATGCAAATTACGAAGCCGGTGACGGTTTGGCTTTTGCAATTATTGAAAAGTCATCAAAGAGAGTGGTGGGCTCAACTCGCTACATGAAGGCAAATCTTGTAAATAAACGTTTGGAAATTGGTTTTACTTTTCTTGGTAAAACTTGGCAAAAAACTAAAATTAACACAGAAGCGAAATACTTATTATTAACTCACGCATTTGAAAAGCTAGCGCTAAATCGCGTGGAGTTAATCACCGACTATCTAAATTCTAATTCGCGTAACGCAATTTTACGTTTAGGTGCAAAGGAAGAAGGGATTTTGAGAAGTCACATGGTCATGCCAAATGGTCGTATCAGAGATTCTGTACTTTATAGTATCGTCAAGCACGAGTGGTCTGGAATTAAGCAGCATCTAGAGGCAAAGTTGGCCTAACAAGGCGTTGCATCGGACAGTTTTTAAGTTGCGGTTTTGTGGTTTTGCTACGCAAAAGTATTCCACAAAACCGCAACTTAAAAACTGCCGCTGAACTTAGCGTTAGGCAACCATTGTAATAAAAATAGGAGTTTTTAAGCAAAATGGAATACATGACATTGGCCTACTATCACTTAGGAACGATTATTCCAGCGTTTTTAATCGGGTCATATCTTTTGCTGAGTACTAAAGGGACGAAGATCCACCGATATCTAGGTGCTTCTTACGCTTTGCTTATGCTCGTTACAGCATCAATTACACTGTTTATGCCTGCGAATAATGGTCCGAGAATACTGTTTAATCATTTTGGATATGGGCATATATTTTCTATTGTTGTGTACGTAACTATATTCCTTGCTATTTTTCATATCAAAAATGGTAATGTTAAAAAACATCGCCAAAATATGCTGGGCTCTTATTTTGGTGCATTAATAATTTCAGGCGTATTAGCATTTTTACCAGGCAGATTTTTGCATGGTTTGCTCTTCACCTAATTGGCCTAACAAGGCGTTCCAGCATCGTTGCGGCTACGCCTCCACTGGACAGTTTGTAAATTGCGCTTATGTGGTTTTGCTTCGCAAAAGTATTCCACAACGCGCAACTTACAAACTGCCGCTGAACTTAGCGTTAGCTATGGTGAATCATGGAAAAAATATTAAACTGTTTTTTTGACAAAATGGTTGGGTTTGTAGAATGGATACATGGATACTTTCCTCAATTCCTGCAGGGAGAAAATTCTAAGCTGGTAGAAGCACTAAAATGGCTTTCTTATGGCCAAGTTGCTCTATTATTTAGCTTTATATTAGAAAACACGGAGTCTTTTACTTTCTACTTATTAATTTACACATTTCTTTTCCCAATATTTTTTGTGCTTGGCTGCTTCTTTGGCGTCATGGGAAGTGCCAAAAATAGAGACAGTAAATATTTTTCAATATTGTTGGTATATTTTTCTTTTTTTACATTACTTAATTGCTTAGTAAGCACTGCCTACTTTTTTAGTATTAGCATATTTTTGGGTATAGCGTTGGTTCTAAGTTTTATAGTAATTATGAATTTAATTGGAATGGCTTTAAGAATTAAGCATGGCATAAAACCACCGAAACAAAGCTAACAAAGTGGTCAAACACCGTTACGCTTCGCTCCACTGGACAGAATTTAAGTAGCTTTTTTGTGGTTTTACTTCGTAAAATATTTCCACAAAAAAGCTACTTAAATTCTGCCGTTTACCGCAACGTTTTAATCCCAAGGAATTTCTATGGACGAAGAGAATGAAATAAAACCTACGTGCTTTGTAATACAATCATTTGATGGTGGTAGGTATGATCGAAGATATTTAGAAACTATTAAACCAGCTTTGATCAAAGCTGATGTAGAACCGCAAAGAGCGGACGAAATTCTTGGACTAAGTCCGGTAATTGAAAAAATAGAAACTGCGATAGCGGCAGCCTCAATTTGTATAGCAGAAGTAAGTGAAGACAATCCGAATGTCTGGCTAGAGCTAGGCTATGCCTTAGCGCTTGACCGTCCAACTGTCATTCTTTGTGACAAGTCCAAACGGGAAAAATTGCCATTCGATATCCAACATCGCCCAATTATCTTCTACAGAACAGATTCAAGAAGTGGGTTCGAAGAGCTGGAGAACAATATTGTCAAATGGATTAAGAATGAACTTTCAACTTCACAACGTATGAGTACTATTAGATTTCTTAAGCCCGATAGTGAAACTAAATCTGATTTAGAAGATTTCGAAGTTGCAGTTCTGTCATCGGCTTTTGCATTTTGGCCAACAACTGAAGGAGGTATAAGTCACTGGAAGCTTGAACAAAACCTCAAAGAAATGGAATTTACCGAAATTGCTTTGGCTCTTGGTGTTTCTGGTTTAGAGGAGCGGGGCTTTCTCACAGAAAAGCTCCTCATTGATTACGGATTCAATAACGAAGAATATAAAGCTTACTTTGTTACGAATGCTGGAATTCAATGGCTCCAACAAAATAAAGAGTCTTTGGCAGTGAGACAACCAAAGAAAATAATAAAACAACCACCGGCTATGCCAGATTCTTTTGATGATGATATTCCGTTCTAGGGCAGCAGTTAACCAATTAAGGGATCTGTGTGAATTAACCAATATAACTGGGGTCAGGATAGAATGGTGCTTACTTAAGCGTTATGCCTCTATTTTGGGATAAATTTAATTTATCTGGGAATCGTCATCCTCGCGAAGGCAAGGATCCAGCCCGGTTGCTAGAAAATTAAAAATCAATGGATCCCCGCTTTCGCGAGGATGACGAGCTTAAGTAAGTACCATTCGGGTCAGGATAAAATTAAAACTGGGAGATATCTGTAAATCAATTTTACTCTGACACTCAATCAATTAGTAACATGATCCGAATCCACATAATGAATTAGGGAATGTCACGCGTGAACAAAAAAATCCTGTTGGTAGTTTTGAGCTGTATATTGTTGGTTGGTGTTTTCCTGACAATATACAGCGATCATAAAAATAATAATTCTATTAGTAGTAGTGCATCATCAAGCTTACACAGTTCTAGTGTGAAGGGCTCATTAGTATCTAAGGCCAATAACCTGTTAATCGGTTTAGTGATCGATAATGAAATCAATTTTATTATGTCGAAAACAGGGGCAACGGCGGTAACAATTGCCATTGCAAAAGATGGCGTCATTGAATATGAAAAAGCCTATGGTTTTAAAGACGCCGCAAAAACAATTCCATTAAAAAATGATGCGTTAATGCGTACAGCCAGCATTGTTAAGCCAGTGACCGCAGCAGCACTTCGAAAATTAGCAGAGGATGGCGTGCTGCAATTGTCAGATCATGCGTTTTGTACAGGTAACAATTCACCGTGTTGGTTGCCTTCTACGCTGCTTTCACCCACTACTGATCCTCGTGTAAGAGATATTACAATTCAACAGTTAATAGAGCATAAAGGTGGTCGCAGCAGAGAGCCTGACCCTATCGATACTGAGGCGCAATGTAAAACCATTTATGGCAAATGCCCACCAAACCGAATTGATATCGTCAAATACATGATGACATTGCCACTGGATTACACTCCCGGTTCTTCTACTAATGTAGATACGTACTCAAATTTTGGTTATTTAGTTTTGGGGATGATTATTGAGCAGGCTTCACATATGACTTATACCGAGTACGTGCAAAATGCAGTGATGGCGCCTCTGGGTATTGCAAGTAGCGATTTCAAAGCAGGAGCTTCTTTGCCTGCTGATCATGATTCCCGTGAGCCTATTTATATATCGACGCAAATGGCACCCAGCGTATTTAATATAGGGACAAATGCCCCTTTTGCGGAGGAAGGCTTTGTTGGGCAAAACTGGATTGCAGTTGGTTCAAGTATTTCTACAGCAAAAACGATGGCTTTATTTGCATCGGCTTACATGCTGCCCAGCGGAGAGCGTCTCAAAGCAAATAGCACAAACGACGGAATTCACTTAGGATCAGTTGATGGCACCTCAACTATTGTTCGACAATTACCTTCAGGTGTGAGCTATTCCATTTTTATAAACATTGCCATTCCCCAATATTTCTATACATCGATTAAAACAGATCTGGACAAAATCAGTCATGATGAGATTGCCTCAGAAAGTGGAATTTAAGAAAGTTGCAATTGGCCGTAAGCAGATCCAACTAAAAATTTTTATATTTTACAAAAAAGGCGACTTACTCAGCCGCCTTTTTCTCTCACTTAATAACCTTCCCAATTACCTTTTGCGTTTGATACAACAAATCCGCTAATGCGGAAACTGCTTCTTTGGGTAATTCGAGATCGTGATTAATTTGACCCAGTAAATTTTCTACTAAGCAAATTTGTTCATGCAAACGATACTTGGTGTTTTCTGCATCCATTTCCCTGATACGGTGGCCGATGCTTTCAAGGAAGCGGCCATTGGGGTCATGTAGGTCTATGTGTTCGGCTTGATAGAAAAAATATTGCGGGAGATCGAGGGTGATAATGCAGTGTTCTTTGTGAATACGTGTTTGTTCCGACGTAATAGTAGATGCGAGTTCAGCGTTCATGCTAGATCCTCATGGTTGAGTTTTTAAACCGCCAACATGAGGTAGTAATTCATGGAGGCGGACTGAACGGGGTTACTACCACCGGCCTCAAACCAACCCGGCCCACCCGAAGGTGGCCCCGCCCAGCCGCCATAACGAAAGGCAAAGCTGTACGAGGACGCAAAACGCAAGCGTTTTGTGCCAGTCTAAGGAAACACGGGGGTAGTAATCCCGACAGCGGATTTTGCCGCTGCGAGGGCAGAGTAGTGGAAGGGTTTTTGGCTGTCAATCTGTAATAGTTGGCGCATCAAAATAGTAGGCAATAAACCCGCTGGCCTATATAGTTTGCGTGGGTTAATAAATTGTCGCTTATCTCGACGTTATAGTGAATTAACAATAAAAAAGAAGAACTTTTTTAGGGAATCGAGGATCAGTTAAATAAGTACCTGATCGATCAAATCATTTTATTGGAGAAGAGTTATGACTACGCCAGCAAAAAATACAATCTGCCTGTGGTACAACAATGACGCTGAAGAAGCGGCGAAATTTTACGCCAAGACCTTTCCTGATTCATCCGTGGACGCCGTGTTTCTCGCCCCAGGTGACTATCCGTCGGGAAAAAAAGGCGATGTGTTAACGGTGCAATTTACCGTGATGGGGATTCCCTGTCTCGGCCTCAACGGTGGGCCTGCGTTTAAACAGAGTGAGGCATTCTCGTTTCAAATTGCAACGAATGACCAAGCCGAAACCGATCGCTACTGGAATGCAATCGTCAACAATGGCGGCCAAGAAAGTGAATGTGGTTGGTGTAAAGATAAATGGGGCTTGTCTTGGCAGATCACACCCATCGTACTAACCCAAGCAATAGTTGACCCCGACCCAGCCGCTGCCAAGCGCGCATTCGATGCGATGATGACAATGAGAAAAATCGACATCGCCACCATCGAAAAAGCACGCCGCGGTTAAGCTGACATGACAACAAATGTCATTGCAGCAGACGTCATTACAATTGAATAATTTATTAGGGTGTGGGCGGGGGGGGAAACTTAATGCTAAAGCTGGATCAGCTTTAGTGTAAATCAATGTGTAATGTAAAAAGTTATGTAATACAAAAAAGCCCGCATCCATGCGATGGCTAAGATTGGAGTTTTATTTTTTAATTCGCTTCATTTTCGCTAACAAATGAAAGCTTATCGATGCCTGCGCGTTCAATTGCTGCCATTACTTTTGCAATAACACCGTAGTTAACTTTTTCGTCCGCATTTAAATTCAAGCGAATTTCCGGGTTATCCGTTTTGCGTTTAATCAGTTCCGCTTCTATTTCGGCAATCGGATAACCTTCTTTATCGATGTAAATTTTGCCGGCTTCATCAACACTGATAACAGTAGGTTTTTCCGGCTCTTTTTGCTGATACGTAGGTTGTGTATCTGGCAAATTCACATTGATTGTATTCGTCAACATGGGTGCAGTAATAATAAAGGTCACGAGCAATACCAACATAACATCCACTAAAGGTGTTACGTTAATCTCGCCAAATACTTCATCACTATCACTGTTTCCTGAAGAAATGGCCATTACGCTAATACCTCATTGGATGCGTCTGCTTTGGTTTTAGGCGCAGCAAACTCTTTTGTACGAGTATTGTTTTTTAATGTTGGGATAGTGTGTACACGGAATCCGGATTTTTGTACCAGTGTAATAAAATCAGTCGCGAAATCGTCCAGATCTGCTGCAATTAATTTTAAGCGACGCAAGAAAAAGTTGTACGCTAATACTGAGGGAACTGCTACAGCAATACCCACACCGGTGGCGATAAGTGCTTCACCAATTGGGCCTGCAACTACTTCAATATTTGCCGATGATTTACTGGAAATCGCGGTTAATGCCAAAATAATTCCGAATACAGTACCAAACAAACCTACGAAAGGCGCGGTGCTACCGATGGATGCTAACACGGCTAAACCACTTTCCAGAGAGCGACGTTCTTTCTGAATTTGTTGACGCAAGTGGCGCTCTAACAAATCTTGTCTGTCCCAGCTGGTTTCTAAATTGTTGGCTGGTGTTGAGTCAGCGCTACGTAAGGTTGTGAAACCAATGGCGGCTACACGCGCTGTCGGGCCAACGTATTTTTCTAATGAAGCGGCGGCATTTAAATCGGCTGCGCTCCAAAAATCTTTTTTGAATCGTCGATTTTGAACACCTAGCAATGTGTGCTGAATACTTTTTAGGATAATCAGTGTCCAGGTGACGACAGAAAAAATAGCCAATGACCACAAGGTCCATTCCACGATATGTTTGTACAAATCATTCATAATAATACTCACTTAATTTACATCAAAAAATTCGACTAGGTATTTATGCCAGTCGGTTTACAAAAAATTAATTGGCTAAACGCAAATCACTAATTGCTCGCTAGACGAAAGTCAATTGGTACTTCAACCCAGCCTTCAACAGCTGTTTCACCTTTACGTGCTGGAACAAATGTCCAACGGTTTACGGTTTCTGTGGCAGCTTGGTCAAGAATTTTTTTACCACTGGATTCTTTGACTTCTACCGTTTTGGCTTTGCCATCGGGTTGAACTAAAACGCTTAATATCACCGTACCTTCCCAGCCTTTTTCTTGAGCAGATTCCGGGTATACCGGTGGTGGGTTATGCAAGTAAGCCGCTGTTGCAGAGGCCTCTGTTACTTTTTCAGCGGGTGCTGCTGGAGCTTCTACAGGTGCTGGTGCTACAAATTTTTCAACCACGTTTGGATTATCAGTAACTACTTTTTGAGGAACTGGTTTTGGCGGTTGTTCTTTTTTGGTTTGCTTGGGCTGCTCAACAACTTGCGGTGGAATAACTGGCGGCACATAGCGCTCTAGTTTAATTTTAGGGATTTCAACTTTTTTTACAGCTTCAACAATGGGCTGATAATAAAAATAACCAAACACTAAAATATGTAGCCCAACAACAGCGGCTGCGAATACCGATATACCTAAGCGACGATATTTGGGATAAACCAATTCGATAGGTTTATCTAATTTAACCTGACGAGTTACCAGTGGAATGATGTCCGCTGATTTTTGCTGCGCAGATTTACCTTCATGAATTCGCAGCAAATGACGAGCATTACGGCGATTATGAGCGTAGGATTCGGAGTATGCATGGGCACTCATAGTAATTTCCTTCCCGGATAATTCGGGATCGCTGGTTTAAATTAAACATTGTCTGTAGTGAATTACAGGTTTGTTTTATGATTATTTGCAGCATCTATGCCAGCTTGTTTGTTATGGCTCGGAATATAGAAAATTGAGAAAAATAGTGAACAAAGTAATACTTTATTCATGCTAAATGGCGAGAAACAAACTTTGAGTTCTATGGTTATAGTTAATAATTTTTAAAGAAAATGAAAAACCAGAGGTAAATAAAGCTGTGTGTTTTAAATGCAACAGTGTTGTGTTTGTATGACAACACTGTTGAAATTATTCTTGTGGCAGTTGGTGAAATGGAGATATTGAAAGGCTACAGATTAGAGGGCTGGATTAATGTCTTCCGGAGTGTAGCTCCAGCGTGGGATTAACAACAAAATAATAACGGATATGATGGCAACAATAACGGAACCCCATATTGCTAATGGTGCAGCTGCAACGCGATCGGGATAAATATGGATTGCCGCCCCCAAGCCTATTCCATTGCCTGCTACTACTAACAGTACGGCGGTTAAATCATGAAATAGTCGCGCTTTGTTCGCACCTAGCGACCATTTGGGGTGAGTGTTATAGCTGGGTAGCTGTTCGTGAGCATTATTCAATTGCTCCAGTGCTGCGAGAAAACGACGTAAGTTGGTGATGGCGCGTTCACCTTTGTAGTTTAAAAAAGCCAGGCAAAGTGAAGCCGCTGGAAAGCCAGGTAATAGCCATTCAACCGGTACGCTATTTCCATTGCCAGGTTTTAAGGCAACCAAAGCTGCCAATAAACTTAATACTAAGGTTGCATAGAGGGATAGTGCCTGTTGGCGCTGGCTAATGCGTGTATTTACTTCTTGATAGGCCGCTATAAAACGGTAGTTGGCATCGACAATATATTTTGTATGTTCAGTCATAATTTCTCACCAATAGTCGCTTTTATTGAGCGAATATAACATTAAAGGCGCATATAGCGCCTTTAATGTGAAGGTGGTTGTGATAATTATTTATTGTATATCGAAGTAAATCGATAACTGATATTAAACGCGCGGATCAGGCGTTAATCGCAAATAAGGTTTAATGGTTTTGTAGCCTTTCGGAAAACGCTGTTTGATTTCTTCTGCATCTTGTAATGCCGGAACAATCACTACATCTTCTCCCGGTTTCCAGTTTCCAGGTGTTGCTACTTTGTGGTTTTCAGTGAGTTGTAATGAATCAATCACACGTAAAATCTCATCAAAATTTCTACCAGTGCTTGCAGGGTAGGTGATGATTAAACGAATTTTTTTGTTGGGATCAATAATAAATAACGAACGTACCGTTGCAGTTGTGCTGGCATTTGGGTGGATTAAATCATATAGCGTAGATACTTTACGATCTGCATCGGCAAGGATGGGGAAGTTAACAATAGTGTGTTGAGTTTCATTAATGTCGCCAATCCAGCGATGATGCGATTCGACTGGGTCTACACTGAGCGCGATTGCTTTTACACCGCGTTTTGCAAAGTCATCTTTTAATTTTGCGGTTAAGCCTAGCTCTGTAGTGCACACCGGCGTAAAGTCTGCTGGGTGAGAAAATAAAACTCCCCAGCTATTGCCAAGCCATGTGTGAAAATGGATTTCACCTTCGCTGGAATCCTGCACAAAGTCCGGGGCTTCATCGCCTAAACGTAAACTCATTTTTTGACTCCTATTGTAGTAAGTTAATTTTTCATTAATTTATTTAATAAGGACGATACTAAATTTATTTTCACAACAAGAAAAATAATATTTAGTGCTTTGCTTAGAACTAAACGAACCGAAAATAAAAAAGCCCGGATGTTTAGTCCGGGCTTTTTTAGACTAACACAATAATTTTTAACGTCGCACTCTTGCAAGCCGTTCAACTACTGATGCCATTAAATCAATTTCTTCACAGGTATTATAAAACGCAAACGAAGGGCGAACCGTAGTTTCCACGCCAAATCGACGCAAAATAGGCTGCGCACAATGGTGGCCAGAGCGTACAGCGATGCCTTCACGATTTAACTCGTGCCCGACTTCTTCGGTTTTATATCCAGCCAATACAAATGACAACACACTGGCTTTATTACTTGCAGTACCAATTAAGCGTACACCTGGTATTGGCTGTAAACGCTGGGTGCCATAGGCTAATAAATCGTGTTCGTAGCGTGCAATACGGTCCATACCGATACGTTCAACATAATCAATCGCTGCCCCTAAACCCACAGCATCAGCAATATTGCCAGTACCCGCTTCAAAGCGGTTCGGTGCATCCTGATAAATAATTTTGTCGAAAGTAACATCAGCAATCATATTGCCGCCACCTTGCCAGGGCGACATATTTTTTAAGTGTTCAGCTTTACCGTAAACAACACCAATACCGGTTGGGCCAAATACTTTGTGACCAGAAAATACAAAAAAGTCCGCATCTAGCGTTTGAACATTAACTCGCATATGCGATACAGATTGTGCTCCATCAACAACTACTGGCACACCAAAGGTGTGAGCAATATCGATGATCTCTTTAATCGGTGTCACAGTGCCAAGCGCATTAGATACTTGTGTAACAGAGACTAATTTTGTTTTACTGTTGATAAGTTTGCGATACTCATCCAATAAAATCTGGCCAGTATCATCCACAGGAATTACACGAAGTTTCGCCCCAACACGTGTTGCAAGCATATGCCAAGGCACAATATTGGCGTGATGCTCCAATTGCGAAACAATAATTTCATCGCCTTCGCCGACATGTTGTTGCCCAAATGTATTGGCAAGTAAATTAATACCTTCAGTAGTGCCGCGAACAAAAATAATTTCGTCAGAGGATTTTGCACCGATAAACCTTGCAACTTTGTTGCGCGCATCTTCGTAAGCATCAGATGCCCGAGCAGCCAATTCGTGAGCTGCACGATGGATATTGGAGTTTTCGTGTTCGTAAAAATAACTGACTCGATCAATCACTGACTTTGGTTTATGAGTCGTTGCTGCATTATCAAACCAGACTAATGGCTTGCCATTTACACGCTCCGATAAAATCGGAAAATCGCGGCGAATAGCATGCACATCAAACCCTTGCGACTCTGCTGCAAACTGGCCATTCTTTGGCGTATTGCCAAATACAGGTTGTGGATTTGAATCGAGAAAATAAAAGTTCGAACCCGGTGCAGATGTTGTCGCAGGAGCGCGTGCCGGCGAGTCAAATTTTGTAAAACTAAATTCTGCTGCGAGCAATTGTTGTATATCTTGTTCACCAGGTAAACTAGAGGCATTAGGGGATATCCGATTTCCATTGCCAGCTTGTGGTTGGTAGTTTCCTTGGCCTTTTTGATAATCGCCAAGATTACTTTCAAGCGCATGTGGTACTTGCAACTCAGCCGGTGTTTGCGGTTTTCCTGCAGCATTATTTTGTGTAGCGTGCGTGACAAAACGATCTTCTGCCAACAAACTTTTTAAATCATCTTCACTAGGCAAACCAAATGCTTGAGGCGATACTTGCGTGGCCAACTGATCAACTTGCAAATTTGCTAATGGGTAAGTATTGGCATTATCGGCAAAATAATAAGTCGGCACCGGAGCCGCCGCAGAATATTGCTCAGTTTGCGGAGATGAAAAAATAGGTGTTTCCGCTGTGCGGCCAACTTGTGGCCGCTGCGTAGTTTGTTGTCCTGGATTCGTGGGCAAGCGTGCTTGTAGTCCTGAAACAATAGGCTCTGCATTGGGCAGAGCCTGAAACATTTCAGTGGCCATAGCGGCAAGCATTTGGAGATCTGGCAAACCTTGATGTTCATTCATAACAACATCAACCATTATTTATAGGTGTCGGGATAATCGTGATACTTACCAACTTCTACATCATCTAGAACGGCAAGTGCATCTTCGGTTAATACGGCGAGAGAGCAGTACAAAGAAATCAAGTAGGAAGCAATAGCATTGCGACCAATACCCATAAAGCGCACAGATAGGCCTGGGCTTTGTTGTCCAGACAAGCCTGGTTGATATAAACCAATCACGCCTTGACGTTTTTCACCAACGCGCAATAACAAAATTTTAGTTTTGCCATTTTCATCAATCGGTAATTTGTCCGAAGGAATTAGCGGAACACCGCGCCAGGTAATAAATTGCGAACCAAACAAACTTACTGTTGGTGGTGGCACACCGCGGCGAGTACATTCACGACCAAATGCAGCAATCGCTAATGGGTGAGCTAAAAAGAAACCGGGTTCTTTCCATACTCTCACTAACAATTCATCCATATCATCCGGTGTTGGTGCACCTGTTAAGGTGGAAATACGTTGTGTTTCATCAACACTTGCTAACAAACCATATTCAGGATTGTTAATTAATTCACTTTCTTGACGCTCTTTGATTGTTTCAATGGTTAAACGCAATTGCTCTTTAATTTGATCGTGCGGGCTGTTATATAAATCCGATACGCGTGTATGCACATCAACAACACTGGTCACCGCATTTAAAAAATATTCACGTGGCTTATCATCATAATCAACAAATGTTGGTTTGATTTCTGACTCATCACGCTTTGAGCAGGTTACCGTAACGCGAGCCGGATTTTTTACGCGGTTTAAGCGGAAAATACCTGCTTCGACTGGAGTCCATTGCAATAAATGTACAAGCCAGCGTGGAGAAATGATAGATAACTGAGGTGTAGTTTTGGTGGCGTTAGCGAGTTGACGCGCAGCATTATCACCAAGTGCTAATTGCACTTCGTTTTCGGTCGACATGCGACTGCTCCTATAATGAGAGAAATAAAATAGATAAATGAGGTGAAGAAAAATAAAAATTCATATGAAAAAACGCACTAAGCTAAGATCACATTGTTCTAAGGGAAGCTCAACCGCCTATAGCCATCAAATTGCGTGGCAAATGAAATTATCAAACAATATTTCATCCGGCTTTTTCAAATTCAGCCTTTTCATAGGCTTCGTAGCGAGCTAATAAATCAGAGCTTGATAAATTTAAGGCTTTGGCAATTTTGGTTACTGTGCTCAATGAAGGCATGGCAGTGCCACGCTCAACTTCGCCCACGTAACTGCGATTTAACTCGGCACGATCAGCCAATACCTCTTGTGATAATCCTCGCTCTTCTCGAAGGCGTTTCACTATGCGGCCAAAATTAATAGAGAGGCTCATAGGTGTGCTTCGGCTAAGTTGCGCGATGTTGCCTGCGTAATGCTGCTGCCTGGCGGTACACTGCGGGTTAACCACACGTTGCCGCCGATGGTTGAACCTTTGCCAATCGTAATGCGCCCTAAGACAGTTGCTCCTGCATAAATCACAACATCGTCTTCAACAATCGGGTGACGTGGTAAGCCTTTTTGCAATACACCTTTTTCATCGGTAGGAAATGTTTTTGCTCCCAATGTCACCGCTTGATAAACACGCACGCGTTCACCAATCACTGCAGTTTCGCCAATCACAACACCAGTACCATGATCAATAAAAAATCCGCTGCCGATTTGGGCTCCTGGATGAATATCAATCCCCGTACTGGAGTGTGCTAATTCGGCAACAATGCGTGCTAATAAAGGCACACCTAATTCATAGAGTGTGTGTGCAAGACGATGATGAATAATGGCGTGAATACCGGGGTAGCAGAGTAAAACTTCATCCACACTGCGCGCCGCGGGGTCACCCTGATACGCAGCTTGTACATCAACATCCAATATGCGACGCAAACGTGGCAGGGCTGCGGCAAATAAACGCACAATATTATTGGCCTGAGTTTTTAAATCCAGCTCGTCGAATGATTCGGCTTGTTGGCGAGCGACGTAAAATAATTCAAGTTGTACTTGTGATAGCAGCTGGTTTAATGCGGCATCCAGCGTGTGGCCTACATAATAATCTTCACTTTCTTCTCGTAAATCCTGTGGGCCAAGGCGCATGGGGAAAAGGGCGCCGCATAGATCGTTAAGAATTTGCTGTAATACATCGCGCGATGGCAATTCGCGTAGACCTGCTTCGCGCAAACGTCCTCGCTGGCTGCGCCAATCATTGCGTACTGAGCGCAGTTCGCTCACGATTTTATCCAACGCCCAATTAGTCGATGCAACAAAAGAGAATTCAGTATCTTTATGGGTTTTATTTGTCATGTTTACTTAACCACACGTGACGGTACAAATTAAACTGTTTTATTTTCAACAGTTGGTGTTTTAGGATGCTTGTAAATTTATTAGGGAAACTTTCTTGCCTTAAGGTTTTTAGTCTTGAACCCAAGGCAACCCACGTTGACGCCAACCACCGTTAGCACCGCGCTGCTGATTCGAATCTAAATCACCTTCAAAGCCTTCGAGTACGTTAAAAACATGTTTGAATCCCGCTGCTGTTGCCGCTTCAGCCGCTGCCGCCGAACGCTTGCCGCTGCGGCATAGCAATAAAATGACGGAGTCTTTTGAAAGCTTATTTTCGAGCTCGCGTAAAAAGCGTGGGTTTTTAATCAACGCTGGGCCAATCTGCCAAGCGACATGAAATGTATTGGGTACATGCCCTACAAATTTGCGTTCTTCTGCAGCACGAACATCCACTAGATGTGCCTGTCCGTTAACGAATAGTTTCCATGCATCATCTGGTGCTACTTTTCCTGCATAGTTAAGCCCTTCGGCAATGGCTTTTTGTTTTGCTTTTTCAAGAGGCTCTGCCAATGAATCAGTGACTTTGGGCGTTGCTGTTGGCGATGAGTTATTTAATTGCACCACGGTCATAAAATTTTCCTCAATGCGTGTTTAAAAAGAAACACCTTATATTTGATTGTGGTTTTATTGTGTTTTATTAAACTAATTAATACATTCGGAGGGAAATATAATGGTGGCTATAGACAATTGGAAAGAATATATACGTATATCCTTATAATCAGTCTGTAGTGTGCACCAGTACAAATTCATTAACGAATACAAAAAATATGTACGGTTTTGGTATGTACTACTGTTTTACAGGATATGTTGTCGTTAAAAATCTAATAAATAGACAGTGTTATAAGCTGATAATATTTTATTCTTTTATAAATAAAAATATGGCCTTTAATATGCAACCAATAAATATCTAAACAATAAACCTTACATTTAAGATTGCATACTATGCCGCTTACCCAACTTATGAATTATTTTAATGATCAGCTAGAAACGCAAACGCGTACTCGATCATTGCCCAAGACTGGTTTTTATAAAGTAGGTAATGGCTATTGGGCACGATTTGGCAATTTAATACTTGGCAGTCATTTGCGACCCATTCAAGCAACTAAAGAAGACAAGTTGATTGGTTATGAGGGTGAGCTACTCATTCGCTCTGCTGCGGGCAATTTATTAAATGTTGATAGCGTTTTTAATTCTTTAGATAGTCATGATCAAATTATTCATTTGGATCGTTTGGTTCGTACTTTACATTCTCTTAACTATTTACAGCAATATGATACGAGCCAAAATATTTTATCGTTGCAGGTGCAGCCGCGTCATATTGTTAGTGTGGTAGGTGATCACGGAAAAACATTTGAAACTATTTTGAGTGATTGCGGTTTAGGCCCTGAACGCGTTTTGTTGCATACACGGTTATTAGATAATTCAACTTTGCCACACTTCAATAAAGCGCTGAACAGTTACCGATCGCGCGGTTATCAAATAGGCATTACGTTAACGCAGCCTAGGGAGCTAGGTTTACTTGAAAATCTTGAGCTGGAACCGGATATTCTTTTTTTACATTATCCAGAGCTAAAAGATGCTGCTACAGATAGAACGCAAAATGCCAATTTATCTTCTCGCGAAACATTAAAACTTTTTAGTGCAAAACGTATTATTGTGAGCAATACTCAATACGTAAGTTGGCCGATAGATAATATTTTCGATGGGTTATTATTAATCGATAATCAAGAACTCGATGATATAAGCACCCATGGATAAATCCCATGGTAGAGAATTTAATCGTTTAATTTGAGAATCAATTACTTACATGTGCCAGTTGTTGGGAATGAGTTGTAAAGAGCCCGCCACCATTAATTTTTCATTAGAGGGGTTTGTGGCGCGCGGTGGTTTGACCGATGAACATAAAGACGGTTGGGGAATTGCATTTTTCCGCAATAATGCGTTTGATGTATTTCTAGATCATCTACCTGCGGCCAATTCTGCCTTAGTGGCAGAAATTAGCAGTGCCGAAATAAAATCCAAGACGATTATTGCCCATATTCGCAAAGCTACTATTGGCGATGTAAAGATCAGCAATTGCCATCCTTTCCAGCGTGAGCTTTGGGGTAAAACCTGGTTGTTTTGCCACAATGGTCACTTGAAGGATTTTAGTCCAACTTTATCTGGACAATTTCAGGCGCAGGGCGATACCGACAGCGAACTTGCATTTTGTTATTTATTGCAGCAATTGGAGCAATATTTTCCTGACGGTATGCCGGATACCCGTGTGTTGTTTAATATGCTGGGTGAGCTAAGCCGGGAGATTGAAAAATTCGGTATTTTTAATATTATTTTATCAAATGGCGATCTGCTCTTTACCTTTTGTTCAACATCACTGGTTTACGTAGAGCGCCAATATCCATTCACTACCGTAACGTTAGTGGATAAGGATATTTCGCTTGATTTAAGTAAGCACAATACTGAAAACGATCAAATGATTTTGGTCGCCACTAAGCCATTAACAACAAATGAAGATTGGAAAGTGTATAAGCAGGGTGAATCTCGCATGTACAGAGAAGGGCAGGTACTACATAAAAATATGTAGTACTTAAAACATGTAGTACTTAATATCCCGCATCTGATACAGCTTGAGGTGCGGAGTAAATTATCCAAGCTAATCCTAACGCTACCACTACCACTATAATCAGTGCTAACCAGATACGTGAAGAGCGTATTGATTTTTCTCCATCCAAACCTTTTTTCGTTTTCTCCCCAGTAAACATCGATTTAATAATATTATCTCGCTTGAAGAAAACATGAACCAATACGGCAATGATATGTAAGACTACTGCGCCTAATATCCAATAAAAAAGTTTGCGGTGGAGAGAAGTTAAGCTCAAGCTGAGATCATCACTGATATAACCATAGAGTGGACCTAGGTTAAATATTTCATCGTTGGTGAATAATCCCGTGATAGCTTGCGTAAGAATGGCCGCCAGCAAAACAACCACCATGATTGCGCCGAGGGGGTTGTGGCCTACATAGTGCTTATCTGTTTTTTTGAAAACACTAATTGCGTATTTTATTGTCGTGATAGGATTGCGCACAAAATTAATAAATCTTGCGTGATAGGTTCCTACTACTCCCCACACAATGCGAAAGCTAACTAATACAATAATCGCATAGCCTGACCACAGGTGATATTTAAAATAATTAGTGCCGAGTGCATTAGTCGCATAAGCTGTGGCAAATAAAATAACCAATGACCAATGGAAGAGGCGTACTGGTATATCCCAGATTTTTAAGCGCGTTGATTGCTGGGATGTTATAGGAGAGGAGTCAATATTGTTTTCGTTGGGCTGTTTCATGATTTGATCAAATGTAATGCAGAAGAGATATTTGCAAGGTCTCTGCTTGAAAACAGAGACCTTGCAACGAAAGACTTATTTGATTTTAAAACTTTCGTGGCAACCTTTACAATCTTTGGCTACTGCGCCAGCAGCATCTTTAAATGCATCTGATGCGGTTTTTTCGGTAGAGGCTACTTTAGCTAAGGTAGCAGCGTGTTCTTGGAACTCTTTTAACTTTTTATCGAAATCGGCCTTTTGAGTCCAAATTTCAACTCTAGCTTTGGTGTCTGGTTCTCCAACATTAGACACTTCTGGAAATGCTCCGTCTAAAAATTCGCTTAGAAACACAACGCGTTTTGCACGTTTTTCAATATCAGCTTGATTGTATTCAGCTTTACCTTGAGATGCATCACCAATGCCTTTGAAGCTATTACCAATTAGGGTAAATGCAGCTTTACGAACGGCAATCGCTTGTTTAGCTGGTGATGGGCCTGCAGCGGCGGGTGCAGCAGCTGGTTTTTCAGCAGGTGCTGCATCGGCGGCAAATAAATTTACGCTGACCGACGCTAATAGAGCAAAGCTCAATGTTTTTACAGTTGAATTCATATTGTAATCTCTCCTAATAGAATTATCGTAAGTGTATTTGCACACTATAATTTTAATTTTCTCTAATGTTAATCATTTTTATATTGCTACTAAAAACGTACGTTAAATACAGTTTTTGTGAATTTTGCAATAAATAGGCCAAGTATCCAGAAGGCTTTATATTGAGCGATAATTGTTAAAAATGTGCTATTTTAGATAAAAAATCGATTAGCTATGTTTATTACCTTGCAATACTAATCCTTTTTATCAAATTACTGTTGCGAGAGTAACAGTATCTATCTTTTAATTGTTGAATTTTAATCAGTTTGTAAAGATGAAAATTTAACAACATGTTTATCAACTGCATTACGTGACCCATTAAAAAAACATCCGGGACTACATTGTAATTCCGGATGTTAAATGTTTACTTAGCGGCAATGTAAGCTTTCAAATCCGCAAGCTTTACTACTCCCGGGCCATGTATAGCGGCAATTTGATCGACATCCAATTTTAGTTTCTGGATGTTTTCATAGAGATTTACCGAGTATGGATTTACCGATGTTGGTGGAGTAGCTCCCGGTGCTAATGGTGTATAAGCATCGGCTTCAACCAGGATTTTTTCTGCAGGTAAATAGATAAATGCGAAGGCATCATTGTGACTATTGCCATCAATTGGGTAGATTTCAATTTTACGCGATCCATCAGTCAATACATGTTTGTCTTTAAATGTTTCAAAGTGCGCTGCTTTTTTGGAGAGTGCAAGACGATCTGGATTGATGGTGTGCGGCTCCGCCCAAATTTTTTGATAATAAGATTGATTGGTTTGGTGAGTCACTATAGTTGCACCAGCATCTACAAATGTACGCACCCCGCCGGAATGGTCAAAGTGAGAATGAGTATTAATTAAATATTTAATTGGCTTATTGGGAATTATTTCTTTGATTTTTGCAATAAGAGCAAGTGAACGCTCTTCATTTAAAGGCGATTCAATGAGTACTACATGATCACGTTGTTCGATAACAACACTGTGATGAGTTCCGCCCGTTAAATAAAATATACCTTCAGCTAATTTATTTACAGCAACATTTACCGCGGCAGGTTTGGCACTGGTAACTTCCTGTGGTGCAGAAATATCAACAGGGGCATTTGCTTTTACGTTAGCCACATCAAGATCCAATATTGGATATCCACCTTGGTTGCGTACTATATGTTGCGGAAATTGCGTACCCGAATAATCTTTATAATTACTGAAACGAGTTTCATAAAGTGTATCGCCTAATACCGGGGTATCAATCCACGTTTTTATCGTTTCAACCTGATTTTTTGCATTGATAGTGCCGACATAGCGATATTTTCCGCTAACAGTAAATGATACTTCTACACTGTCTTTGTTAGTTTTACTGGTAGCATTATTGGCCAACGCTGCTTTTAGAAAGCCATGAGGAGTCGACCAAATTTCTGCGCTGCGCTCTTCAATGGCCGCAGGTTGTGTTTGTGCAACAGGTGCTGTGCCTGGCGCTGAGTTTGCTGGAGCAGCTAAATTCCATGCATAACCATTACTAAAATATTGATCAGGTTTTTGTTCAACAGGTGCCGGGCGATTGCGACCTGCTTCAATAGTTTGCTTGCGAGTAATTTGCACGTGAGCTGCTGGTTTTGCGTAATTAATTTCAGCGCTGTAGCTGCTGACATCAAATTGTGGCCAGGCTAATGTTGGTGCTGGTGCTTGGCCGAATTGATACCAATGTCCAGTTCCTGAGAATGTAATGGAGGTTGTATCTGCAATTTTCAATGCAGATGCTGCAGATTGTAATGTAGCCGCTTGCGATGAGATTGCAGAAAACGTTAAAGCAAGTGTTAAAACGCGCATAGAAGTATTGAGTGTATTCATAACATCACCTAATTAAAAAAGAATATGACTTCTGATAAAATTTATTTCAGAAAATCTAATTTCTTGCAGAGCAAGAGCCATACCAGCATGTACTTCCCTTGTAAATTGCGGGAAATGAAAGCCATTTTTTAATTAACTGTGGTTTATTAAACAAAAAACTGTTTTTGTTTAAACACTTAAGCAGCAGCTTTAGTTAGTAGGAGTAGTTGGATTAGAGCGTTTGAATTTTATTATCAGCGTGGTGTTCGATGGCTGTTGATGATAAAGTTTTATCTGTAATTATTTCTGCTGGTTCAGCGTTATGTTCGAGGGCAGGCTTTTTCCCCATTCGTTCATAATTAAGTGCTATTTCGATTTCTTCCTGCATGCTATCGAGTGTGCGCATCATTTCTTCGGTGTGTAGCTGGCGACGAATATCTTCTACGCCTAATTGCCGCTCAATACTTTCTCTGGTTTCGTGCAAGCTACGTTTAAGCCTGCCAATCCATAGACTGACCGTGCGTACCGTTTCTGGTAAACGTTGGGGGCTTATAACCACTAGCGCCACTATGGCGCAGACGATTAGCTCTGAAAAATCAATACCAAACATTAGAGATTCCTATGTGAAGGGTGATTGTTTTTTTCTGGTATTAGTGAAGTGTTGACAGTATTGATTTTTTCTTCATCAATTTCAGTGTGCCCCATTGAATTTTTAAATCCTTTGATGGCGCTACCCAAATCGCCACCAAGATTACGTAAACGCTTTCCACCAAAGAGCAATAATACTATCGCTAATAGAATTAGTAGCTGTATCGGACTTCCAAAATTACCTGCATTCATATGTTATTACCAATTGCTTTTCAATTGATTTTTTTCAGCTGCTAATTTCTGCACAGTTTCTAATGCTTTGGCAACATTTTCTGCTGGTGCTAAGCCACCAATAGTCGCTGCGATTTTCCCATCAGGTGTGACTACAAACGTAGTACGTTCGGCAAAGCCATGATCAATAGCGACGCCACGAGTATCCACTTTACCTTCGGCAGCTTCTTTGACCGTTAAATCAAATGCTTTTGCGACTTTGCCATCTGTATCTGAACCAACAGAAAGTTTGCCTGCGCAATATTCTGGATCGGCTGAGAACTCGTTAAGTCGGGTAATGCTATCAAGTGAAACGCCTATAATACTTGCGCCAGCTGCGGCGAATTTATCGCTATTTACCGAAAATGTGTGCGCTTGTAAATTACAGCCACGGGTATAAGCTGAAGGATAAAAGTACACGACAACTGGGCCTTTTTTAAGGCTTTCCTGTAACGAGAATGTAGTTGCCTTTCCTGCAAATGATGCCGGTATGGTAAAGCTGGGTGCCTTGTCGCCTTCTTTTAACGCTGCAAATGCAGGAAGGGTTAGGGCGGTTGTTAATAGACCAAATAATAATTGTTTTTTCATCAATGACACTCCCAAAAAAGTTAAATAATTATCTAAAGTAATTCCCAGTCAAAGCCCGGAAATATAATTTGTTAATGCCAGAATTTCTGCATCAGTAAGTTGTTTTGCAAAAATATTCATTACACCATCAGCACTATTGTGGCGTTCGCTACTGCGCCAGTCTTGAAGTTGTTTTTCCAGATACTTCCATTCTTGACCGCCAATAACAGGAATAGTTTGCTGTGGCTGGTCAATACCTTTTCCATCAATACCATGACAGCTCACGCAAGATAGAATATTCCTACTTGTATCTCCATTGGCAAATAGATTTTTGCCAACTGGGTTATCGCTAGAGCGGTCGCCCTGCATTTTTTTCTGGCTTGCAAAATACGCTGCAATATCGGCTGCGTCTGTATCATCAATACTTTTGGCCATAATCGCCATTAAGTCATGCTTGCGTTCACCTGTGCGAAATTCACGGATTTGTTTGGTAATGTAATCTGGATATTGTCCTGCAAGTTTTGCAAATTTTCCGGTCGCGCCATTGTTGAGTCCTTGGCCGTTACCATCTGCGCCATGACATTCCTGGCAGCCGTTATCGTCGACTTTTGTTTTTCCAGCAGCAATATCCCCTTTAATTGAAGAAGATAAGTTTTCTTTCTTAATAGGAGGCGATGTTAAAGGAGCGGCAATACAAGGCAGCACATTTAAGCACAATAACAATAGTGCTGTTGAAGCACACTTCATATAGCTACTCTTTCTTGTAAAACGTATGGCAAGATTTGCATGCGCGAGATAATTCAGTTGCTGTGTTGGTTGCGCTATCAAAATTCTTTTCGTCGACTAGCTTTATAATATCTGCAGCAAGATCTTTGCTTTTTTTCGAAAGGTCAACGGCATTTTCTGCACCACCTTTTTTGATGAAATGCGCTTCGACCACTTCAAACATAGCTTGTAAATCATTTGCATCAGACTTGGATGCATCTGCGCGTTGCAGTGCAATATTGGAGGATAAACTTTTGTTGGTATCTTCAATGTTTTGCATTAAGTCAGTGTCCAATTCAACTTCTGCGGAATGGACTCCTGTTGCAAAAACAATGATAAAACTAACCAACGGTATAAGCTTACGCATACATAAAACCTTACTGAGAAAACAGGTCACTGGCGCCGGAGTGCGAGTGACCTGCAATTGTTACGCGAGAATTTCTTTAATCACTTTGCCGTAAACGACTGTTGGGCGTTCAGAGCGGCCGTTGTTAAGGAAGGTTGTTTTAAGGTGATCGAGACCTAATAAATTCAACACAGTTGCGTGTAAATCGTAAGTGTCAACAGCCGTTTCTTTATCGGCAACTTGAACGCCTAATGCATCGGTAGCACCGTAAGTGAAGCCAGCTTTCAAACCACCACCGGCCATCCACTGTGTGTAACCCCATGCATTATGGTCGCGACCAGTACCACTTTCGCCCCATGGTGTACGGCTGAATTCTGAAGTCCATACCACTAAGGTAGATTCAAGCAAGCCGCGCGATTTCAAATCTTCCAACAAACCTGCGATAGGTTTATCGACTTGTTTCGCCATAACACCATGATTTTTTTCCAAATCATTGTGCGCATCCCAACTGGTAACTTCTGTTTCACCTTCTGGTGCACCCGTTACGACTTGAACAAAACGCACGCCACGTTCTACGAGACGCCTTGCGCGAAGCAGGGTAGTACCATAGCTGGAACTGATAGGATCGTTCAGGCCATAAAGCTCTTTAGTTGCATCTGTTTCTTTGCTCAAATCAACAGCTTCCGGTGCAGATACTTGCATGCGATCCGCTAATTCATAAGAGCGTAAACGTGCTTTTAATTCTGTATCCGACGGATGTTTAGCGCTGCCTACTTGATTCAAATGTTTTAACAAATCCAACGAGTTGCGTTGTTGTTCTTGACCACGCAATTCAGGGCGATCCAAATAATAAATTGGTGAATTGCCAGGACGGAACGCTGTACCTTGATAAACGGCTGGTAAGAAACCTGAATTCCAATTCACTGAACCAGCGCTAGGTTCTGATTTTCCGTTATACAGCACAACATACGGTGGTAAATCTGGATTAGCTGAGCCTAATGCATAGGATATCCACGCACCAAGTGATGGGCGACCTGGGTTCAAATCACCAGTGTTTAATTTCAAAATGGAAATATCGTGGGTTGCACCAATCGACATGCTTGATTTAATAAACGTTAATTTATCTGCTTGTTTAGCAAGGTTTGGCAGCAAGTCTGAAAACCATGCGCCGCTTTCACCGTATTGTTTCCATTTGCGATTGGATGCAAATACTTTACCCACGCCACCTTGAGTACTGGTTTTAATTCCATTCAGGAAAGATCCAGGAACTTCTTGGCCAGCTAATTTAATAAGGTCTGGTTTGTAATCGTATAAATCAAGTGTACTGGGCGCACCGTTTTGATGTAGCCAGATAACCGATTTTACTTTTGCCGGAAAATGCGGTTGTTTTGGTGCGAGTGGATCAATCAAGTCAGATGCATAGGCAGCAGAGATGCCGCCTAAGCCTGGAATAAAACCTGATAATGCAGCACCGCCAATACCAATGCCTGTATTTACTAAAAAGTCGCGACGAGATTTCATAATAGTTACTCTCTTAAATTTTAAAAAAATGTTTAGAAGCGATAAGCGAAATCGTTTGAATTTGCTACTGCATGTACCAAGTCCACAAATGCTGCTGCTTTGAATGGATCCAGCTTTTTGGTGTCGGTTAATCCCGTTGGCACCGCTACAGCAAACTTATCCGTCCAGGCTTTTTCCTGAATAACTTTTTCTTCATTTTTCAAGAAAGCTTTCAAGGCTGATTTTTCAGAACTGTCAGGTTTGCGTGAAAATAAAATCGCATACAGATAATCCAACTGATCATTCTCGTTACTACCTGCTTCGCGAATAACACGACCTGCCAAGGCTTGCGACCAACCGACAACGATATCGCTGTTAAATAAAGTCAATGCTTGCAAAGGTGTTGTAGTTACATCGCGTTTATGATGCGGATGCGATGGATCTGCCGGATCAAATGAGGCCGTTAATGGATAAGGCAAACTGCGACGGATAAAGGTATAAATGCTGCGACGGTTTTGCTCGCTATCGTCTTTTGCTAGTTCCCATAAACCACCACCGCCACCACCATTAAGTTGATTGCCCGCAACAAGATTTGCAGGTACCGCTGGGAATACAGCCGGTCCACCAATCGTTTCATCCAATTTTCCTGAAGCATAAAGCAGGGCATCACGAATTTCTTCAGCTTCCAAACGCTTGCGTGGATAAACCGCTAACAAATTATTATCTGGATCTGCTTTCAGCGCATCTTCACGCTCGGCAGATGATTGACGATAAACATTAGATAACAAAATTTCACGTTGTAGTTTTTTCGTGCTCCAACCTTCTTTTACAAAATTATCAGCAAGATAATCCAGTAATTCAGGGTGAGTTGGTTTTGGACCTGCACGACCGAAATCACCTGTATTTGCTGCAATGCCTTTAACAAAATATTGCGACCAAACACGGTTTACATAAACACGAGCTGTCAATGGATTGTCAGGGCTGGCAATCCAGTTAGCGAGTGCGGTACGACGGCCTGTTGATGTAGCCGTTGGAGTAATAGTGAGTTTGGTATCACCAGCCCAAAGCACTGGTAAACCTGGCTCAACTGCTTCCAACGGTTTCTCATGAACACCAGTAAAGCGCACACGTGTTTCAGGGGCTTGTGTACCCAATTCACTTACAGCTGTATAGGTAGTTGAACCTCTGGTTGGTTTAATTTTGTCGAATTTTTTCAATTGTTCTGTAAGTTTTTGATATTCCTCATAACGCTCAACATTTGCTGGATCGTAAAGTAAACTATCTTTATTTTCTGAAGATAATTTTAGATAAGAGACAATATCGCGCTCTGAAGCTACTGCTTCTTTACGGAAATTTACCCAGCGATCGAGTGGCGTCCAATCTTTTTCTGGTTTAAAAATCGCATCGCGACTATCTGTTAAATAACGTTCGTTGTAGTACTGGCGACCTTTTTCACGAATTGGATCCAAAATCGCTTTTTGTTGCGCACGGATATCTTTAGTCGCTGCTTGATAAGCAGCTTGTTGCTTGCTGTATTCAAGATCTTCCGGCAACTCAGAACCTTTTGTTAACGGAATTTTTTCGTTAACAACAACATTGGCAAAATAAGCCTGCAGTTGGAAATATTCTTTCTGGGTTAATTTGCTATCGATTTTATGGTTGTGGCATCTAGCGCAGCCAACCGTCGAACCTAATAACGCTTCGCCGACCAGATCGGTCATATCAGTTTCAATCTGATATTTGCGTTGTACCAAATCGCGCGAGTTGTAGTTATCAGGATATCCAGCTAAAAATCCGGTTGCGATTTTTGCATCCTGACTGTCAGGCCATAATTCATCGCCCGCTAATTGCTCGCGAATAAATTGGTCGAATGGCTTATCTTTATTAAAAGAATTAATAACATAGTCGCGGTAGCGCCAATTGTTTGGGCGAGTCTGGTCATTCTGGAAGCCAGCGCTATCAGCATAGCGAGCCAAGTCTAACCAGCGGCGTGCTTGGCGTTCGCCAAAATGAGGTGATTCCAATAAGCGATCAACCAATTTTTCATAAGCGTTGGACGAACGATCTTTTTCAAACGCAGTTACTTCTTCAGGTGTTGGTAATAAACCCCATGCATCCAATGTGGCGCGACGAATATATGTTGCACGGCTAGTTTCAGGTGAAGGTTTAAGTCCTTTTTCTTCCAGCTTCGCCAGAACAAAAGCATCAATCGGCGTAAGTACCCAAGATTTTTGCTTTACAGCAGGTTCTGCAACGCGTTGTACGGGCTTATATGCCCAGCCATTTGGCACGGTGCTTTTGGTTGCCGCAGGTGCTTCACTGTCAGCGGCGAAGCTTGAGCTGGCAGGAACTAGTCCTGTCGAAAAACTCAAGGCTATTGCTAGATATAAAATTTTCTTTTTCATCAACTCACTCCTGAAACTGGTGATGTGCTTTTTGCAAGGCTTTCGCCAACACTCGAAAACACCCATACCTAACAAATTCCTGCAGCACTTTTTAATGAACAAAAAACGAAAAGGGCAATGAACAGTTTGTATTGGTACATTAATTCTCAATCAATGTTGACTGTTTGCAGCTAGCGTGCCAGCTTTTAAATTCATTAGATTTTTGTGGGAGGATTGTTCTATTGTGCTGATTTATAAGGGTATTTTTTTATGGGATCATTTTGCACTTAAGCGGTAAACCTATAAAACTGCTGATCTTCAAACATTGAATTTATAGAAGTGTTATTGCTGCAACAGTAAAAATATAAAAAAATAAGTGACGACAGCCTTAGGAGAAAAGAAAAAATATTTTTGGTTTTCTCTGCTTAAAACAAAACATCCAAAGGGAAATATCATTTAAAAGGCTGTTGAATAATAAACACTCATAAATATGATCTGTAAATTTTAGGATTTCAGTAATGTTTGGTCCAAGTCATTTAAATCATCAATCTGTTTAATTATGCATAGAAACTACTGTTTTGGTGTTTATAAATAAACAGCTATTTGTTTTTTTGGTGAATAGCAAAAATCAGAAAATTATTAGTTAACTGTTTTTTTCTTATTGTATTTAAAGGAGTTTTCGCCTTTAAAAAGATAAATTAATTTTTATATTCATCATATTTTTTTCTCTGGCACAGACTTTGCGAAAGAGCATACGTTGATATTTTTATATGCTGAGGAGCAAACGAATGAGTCACAAAAAATATAATGTACGAAAGCAAACATCTGGTTCTTTTAAAAAGCTTTCTTTTAAGTTGTCGCCCATTGCAAGTGTAATAGCGGGTGTTATTTTATTAAATGCCGGTACAGTTTATGCGGCCGATGCTGCGGGCACTGCTAGTGGTGCAACAGTAAAAACTACAAGCGCAGCGTCAGATAAGAAATCTGATGATAAAGGTGCAGCTGCTGATAAGAGTAAGCCTGTAGTGCTTAGCACCATCACTGTTCGCAGTCGTAACCGCATCGAAAAATTACAAGATGTACCTTTATCTGTTTCTGTCGTAAGCGGACAAGAGTTGGAGCGCTTACAGGCAACTGATATCAGTGCTGTTACACAGCGCCTTGCGAACATTAGTTGGAATTTGGGTAATCAAAGAACCAGTAGTCTTTCTATTCGCGGCATTGGTAAGCAAGGACAAACTGAAGCGCAAGATCCGCCTGTAGGTTTAATCGTTGATGGCGTCAACTACGCGTACAACGCATTGGCATCGAGCTATGACTTTACTGATGTTGATACTGTTGAAGTTGCACGTGGTCCGCAAGGGACTTTGCTGGGTAAAAATGCCAGCATTGGTATTGTGAATGTCACCACTAAGCGTCCGTCCTTTAAGCCAGATGCATCTTACTCAGTTACATTTGGTGAGTGGGATACAGTATTAGGCCGCTTCGCCGCCGGCGGTACTGTTATCGACGATTTGTTAGCATGGCGCGGTAACTTAAGTGTTAGCAAGGGTGCTGGCGATGTTGTAAATGCTTACAACACCGACCAAAGTTATACCAATAAAGATCGCGTATCTGGCAAGGTACAGTTTTTACTAACACCATCAGAAGATTTTAGCGCGCGTTTAGAAGCAGATGTGCAACCGCGCGCTTCTGAAACAACTAATGGCAGAACTATTAGGACTGCCACACCTGCGACTTATGCCGATGGTAAACCCACTAATTTGGCAACAGATCCAGGAACACGTTTGACCCGTCGCTGGTTTACCCAAAGTCCAGGCTACACCTACGAAGGTAATTGGTTAGATGGTGGCGGTAATAATGAAGTCAACAATGATAGTCAGCGCGGATTAGTCACTGGCAGTAATGGTGCAACAGCGGATTTAAACTGGGATGTTAATGGCTATAAAGTGACATCAATCACTGCCTATAAAGATTACCATTTTAATGCTGTAAACGATGAAGGTACACCGTTTGATATTAACCGCAACTCGGGTGGATTCTTTAACGATTACAAACAAACTAGCGAAGAGATTCGTTTATCTTCTCCCGTTGGTGGTTTTGTTGATTATCAAACCGGTTTATTTTTTCTAAATATTGAAAACAGTGCGCTTTACCAAAAAGTATGGGGCAATGATGCGGGTGCTTGGTTTGCAAGTTCTGACTCGACAAAAATTGATCCAAACACCGGAATTTCTACTACTACAAAAGGCCAATATAGTCTTTTGGATGCTGATGGCAATGGCCGCTATTTACTGCAAAATTCACTGGCTGGTTTATCTATGGCATTTAATAGTCCAGCTGGATTACAAACTATAGAAAATAAAAGTCAGGCGATATTCGGCCAGGCTAACTGGCATTTTTCAGATGATTTGACCCTGACCACTGGTTTACGTTTTACTAAGGAAGATCGCAATAACACGGCATCTTCGTATATTCGCGATCAGGGTAATGCGCCTGAATTAAATCCAGTGGCGGTTAACGGAGTTCAATTAGGTGGCTTCGATTCTAACTCATCAGGCGTACTTGCCGCTGGCAATAACGCGACACAATTAAATTTGGCTGATAAGGTGGCCTTAAAATATTTCGGTGTCGCTTCTACCATAACGCCAGGTGATGCTTATAACAGTTTGACCGCTGCACAAAAGAAACAAGTTGCCAGTGCAAAAGCATTGCGTCAAACCAATATTGGAGTTGTTTTTAACGAAACCAAATTAGAACCGTTTCAAGAGACACAACCATCCTGGGTGCTTAGTCCAAGTTATAAAATCAATGAAAATTTGACGACTTATCTTGCATTGCAGCACGGTGAAAAAGCAGGTATTTCACAGGCGACTAATGGTTTTAGCAATTTAGTAAAAGCTGAAAAAACTGACGCTTATGAAATTGGTTTTAAATCTACACTACTCAATAATACTGTAGTGTTTAACGCTGCATTGTTCCGCATGGATATTAAAGACTATCAACAAACCAGTCAGGTGGTTGATCAGTACACGACTGCATTGAATATAGCCAACAATAATCCATTGACAGCTTATACCAATGCAACAGCTAATATTCCAGAAGTTCGTACTCAGGGTGTAGAAATTGACAGTATTTACAACGGTATTGAACATTTTAGTTTTCGTTTTGCTGGTGCCTATACAGATGCAAAATACGTAACATTTACCAATGCTGCGCAACCTGTTGAGAACGGTAATCTGGCTGCGCCATATCGTGACCTTAGTGGTGAGCAATTGCCAGGTGCTGCAAAGGTGACCTTCAACATTGGTGTTGATTACCGTTTGCCAGTATTCGATAGCAAAGAGTTTCATACTAGCTTGAATACCCTCTACAGCGGTAAATACAATTCTGATAACGCATTGTCATCCTATGGTTGGATTCCTGCTTCTTCCAGCACTGATCTTTCTATCGGTATAGGCAATCGCAAACAAACTTTCGATGTCAATTTGGTCGTGAAAAACTTGTTTGATGACGACACTCATCGCTCACAGACCTGGAATACCTATACACCGGCAGTTGCAAGGTGGGCGGGCATTACCTTCAGTGGAAAGTTTTAATATCTAATGACAGCTAAATAAAAAAGCCCGATTTAATCGGGCTTTTTTGTCAAAAAAATAACGATTTAGTTAAAGAGTTTTAGGAATAAACTATGCTTTTAAAAAATAGAAAAACAATATTTTTTTCGCTTTTATTGACGAGCGTTGGAAGTGTAAATACGTTTGCTATTCCTAGTATTTACCCCACTGGCGTCACTCGCTACGATCCTGCAAAAACATATAACAGTTATGTATTGTTTGCCGGGCAAGATAAAAAAACGCATTTGATTGATCTTAATGGCAATGAAGTTCATCAGTGGCCTTATAACGGCTTTCCTTCGGTGTTTCTTGATCCGCAATTGGTCGAAGGCAAGAAAGGCCATGTATTAGTACAGCTTGCTGGTGAAACCGGTGGCAGAATTAATCCTAACGATAGTCAATCGTTAGCTGAAGTTGATTGGAATAATAAAATTGAGTGGCAGTGGGGTGGTGCAAAAGCACAAGAGGCCTATGCTGGTACTAACACCATTACAGATGCCAGTGGTTATGGTACATCTATTAGGCAGCATCACGATTGGCACAGATTGCCTAATGGGAATACGTTAATTTTAGTTAACTATATTTTACCAGTGACTGGATTTAAGGCTGAAAAACTATTGGAAGATGGAATTTACGAAGTCGATCCAAAAGGTGAAGTGGTGTGGAAATGGTCTGCCTATGATCATTTTAATGAATATGGTTTTAGTGATGCTTCATTAAAATTAATCCGTGAATCCCTTACTCGCAATGATAAAACGCTTCCGTTTGATTATTTACATTTTAATAATATGTCGGTAGTTGGTCCCAACAAATGGTTTGATGCAGGTGATGCACGTTTTCATCCCGATAATATAGTTGTCGCTTCGCGTGAGGCAAATTTCACCGCTATTATCGATAAAAAATCGGGGAAAATTGTATGGCATATAGGGCCAGATTATGAACCGACCTTAGGCGCTAACAAATTGCCACGTCCTGTAGATCAAATTACTGGCCAACATGATGCACATATAATTCCCAAAGGGTTGCCGGGCGAAGGTAATTTATTGGTGTTTGATAACCAGGGTGAGGCGGGTTATCCGGCTGTACGTTTAGCAACGCAACCAGGTTCGCGCGTGCTTGAAATTGATCCCACTAAAAAAGAAATTGTGTGGCAATACACTGGTTCTAGCTCTGGTAAACCAAACTACACATTTTACAGCTCCTATATCAGTAGTGCTCGCCGCTTACCGAATGGTAATACATTAATTGATGAAGGGATGAATGGTCGTTTTTTCCAAGTGACAACGAAAGGTGAAATTGTATGGGAATATGTTAGCCCTTACTTTAGTCAGTCAAATCCAAAAGATGAAGTGCCCATTTCTAATAATACGGTATTCCGTGCGCAACCTGTTCCTTATGATTGGGTTCCAGTGGGAACACCACATTCCGAGAAGCCTGTTAAAGCTGTGGATGTTACTCAATACCATATTCCAGTAAGCAAATAATTTTTTCAGACTCAATAAGCCAACGCCAATGTTTCGACTTGGCGTTTTTTATTAATAGGAAACGTCAATACTATGAATGATTTCAAAAAAAATCGTCGTCGCTTTTTGAATGGGCTGTCATTTTTATCCTTAGCTGCTGTATCTGGTGCATCAAGTTTTTCATGGGCATCAGATAAAAAATTGAAAAAAAGCAAACCCAATATTATTTTTATTCTTGCTGACGATCTTGGTTACGGTGATTTAAGCATTTATGGTCAAACCGATTTCCAAACACCTAATCTAGATCAATTGGCACTACAAGGGTTACGCTTTACACAGGCATATTCAAACTCTGCTGTCTGTTCTGCAACTCGTTTTGGTTTAATTACCGGACGATATCAATACCGGTTGCGCGGAGGATTGGAAGAGCCTATTGCTGGTGCGTCTGATTCTATAGGTTTACCACCATCGCATCCTACATTACCGTCGCTATTAAAGAAAAATGGTTACAAAACGGCATTGTTTGGTAAATGGCATTTAGGTTCTTTACCAAATTTCAGTCCATTAAAAAGTGGCTATGAAAAATTCTTTGGTAATTTTGGTGGAGCAATTGATTACTTCACGCATAAAAATGGCGTAGGTGAAAATGCCAAAGAGGATTTGTATGAAAATGAAGTGCCCGTTCATCAAGTAGGCTACTACACGGATTTAATTGCCGAGCATGCAATAGGTTTTATTGCACAGCAAAGCGAAGAAAAGCCTTTCTTTTTATCACTTCATTTCACCGCACCGCATTGGCCATGGGAAGGGCCTGCAGATGAAGCAACATCACGCTCTCTTTCAGCATTGGGAAATTATGATGGTGGAAATTTGGCAACTTATGGAAAAATGGTGGGCTCGCTTGATTTGGCAGTTGGCCGCGTACTAGCATCATTGGCAGAAAAAAATCTCGATGAAAATACTATTGTGATTTTCACCAGCGATAATGGTGGTGAACGTTTTTCACGTACATGGCCATTTAGCGGACAAAAATCAGAATTACTGGAAGGCGGCATTCGAGTTCCTGCTATTGTGCGTTGGCCAGCGCAAATAAAACCTGCACAAACTACACAACAAGTTGCTATTAGTATGGATTGGCTGCCGACATTAGTTGCCGCTGCGGGTGGTGCGCCTGATGCAAAATATAAACCCGATGGCGATAATTTATTGCCTGTGATTTTGGGAGCTACCAATATTTATCCGCGGACACTGTTCTGGCGTTATAAAGCTAATAAGCAGCGTGCAGTACGCTCTGGTGACTGGAAGTATTTAAAAATCGCCGATAATGAATTTTTATTTAATCTAGCCGAAGATCAACGCGAGCGAGCAAATCTCGCACAAAAAAATCCAGATATATTTAATAAGCTAAAACAACAGTGGGGTGATTGGGATGCAACTATGTTGCCCATCACTGCAGAGGTACGTACTTATAAAATAGATGGAAAGTTACAAGCGGATCATTATCGTGCACTAAGTGATGAGTAAAAATTGGCGGAGAAGTGAGAAGAGGGGAAAATCACATCGTCATTCTGCAATTATGTAGTATGACGATGTAGTACAGCGTTCACTATTGCTTAATAAGATTAGTTACTTGCCGTTGGCTTTGGTGCAGGCTTCACAATTTTTGTTACAGAAACACCACCTTCTTTTTCATAGTTTTCAGAGCCAGCAGCCCCAACCACTTTGAAACCTTTACTGGTTAATAAATCACCCGCTTTAAACGCACGATTAGCATGGTTAGATACGGTAATGATGCTGCGGTCTTTAGGGATAAATGCCAGATTTTTTTCTAAGTCAGCCAGTTGAATACTTAAGAAAACTGGAAAGCTACCGTAAGTGATAAGTTCATCAGGACGACGTATATCCAAAAATAATACTTTATCAGGTTTAGCTAACCACTCATCTATTTGTGCACGTTTTAATTCAGGCGTGTTGTATTTAACTTCAGCAGGTTTTTTTGCGTCAGTTTGTGCCAATGCAAATGGGGTAATAAAAGCTGCAATCAACGCAAATAATGTTACAAACTTCTTCATAAATTTAATACCTTTTAATCAATTAGGGATGACCAGATGCTATCTGGTTACCCAGAAATAGTCTGGGATAATTGTAGAGAGCAACTAGCGTACCAGTGCTGATATAAATGCTAAAAATCAGTTATAAGTTAAGTTGCTTATTGATTTGTAACAATTATTTTTTATTATTGGATCTGTTGATATCTTAGAAAATTTGTTTTTTGTACAATTTACAGAAACTAAATGATTGTATATCAACAGTATTTTTTGGGTTGTTGGATTTTCCACAATAATTTTACCCAATAATTATTAATAGGATTGATATAAAAAAGCCTCATATTGCATAGCAATATGAGGCAAGCTCGGAGATTTACGGACAACATGAAGATTTACAAAGACACAGCAGTAAAATCTAACTGCGTAAATTTTTATTAAAAAATTCTACTGTGCGATGCCAGGCTAATTTTGCTGCTTTTTCATCGTACCTGGGTGTCGTGTCGTTGTTAAAACCATGTTGCACTTCAGGATAAATAAACGCTTCGTATTTAACGCCAGCGGCTTTAAGAGCAGCTTCATATTTTGGCCAGCCAGCATTAATGCGTTCATCGGCACCCGCGTAATGAATCAGTAAAGGTGCTTTGATTTTTGCAGTGTCTGCATCTTCTGGTTGACGTCCATAAAAAGGTACAGCACCACCTAAGTCAGGTATGCGCGTTGCTAATGTATTGGAAATCCCGCCACCGTAACAGAATCCGACAACCCCGACCTTGCCATTACCTTCCGGTAAATGTTTTAACACGTCAGCGGCTGTAACAAAGTCTTCAGTAGTTTTAACTTGATCCAGTTTGGGAAAGAGCTCGCGTGCTTTGTCTTCATCACCAGGATAGCCGCCGAGTGTGAATAGAGCATCGGGCGCGAAAGCGATAAAATTATCCAACGCTAAGCGGCGTGCAATATCTTCAATGTGTGGATTAAGCCCACGATTTTCATGCACTACTAATACAGTAGGTAATTTCCCTTTAGCCTTAGCTGGTTTGGCCAAATAACCGCGGATTGTGCCATTGCCATTAGGAGACGGATATTCTTCGTAGCTGACTTTAATACGTTTATCATCCGGTTTTACTTGCTGTGCTTCGGCAAATTGCGGGCTCAGTGCGCCTAACAAACCGACAGCTGAGGCGCCGCCTAACGTATATTTAGCCGCACCGGTAAGAAAATCGCGGCGAGAGGTATCGCCATGCACATATTGATCAAATAATTTGAGCACTTCCGGATGAAAATCGTTAGCAGTTTTTTGAGTCATTTTAAAACTCCTTTAACATTGATAAATTGTTTTGAATAAATTATTTTGCGCGGCCGCTAAACCCTGGTGTTAGTAAAGCAACTTTATAAGCGGCGCCTCGGCCAACAATATATAAAGTTTTCTTGTCTTTACCCGCAAACGCAAAATTTTGAGGTTTTTGTGGAACAGGAATAATACCCAGTGTTTTTCCCTTGCTATCAAATACTTGAACCCCGAGATTAGAGGCAACATACAAGCGGCCTTCATTATCGATTGCAAGGCCATCTGCACCGCTGGAAATTCCCGTTTCAGTTTTTTCCAGCCCTTCCAGTTTTGCAAAGTTTGTGCGTGCGCCAATTTTTCCTTCGCCAAGAATAGGGTAGGATAATACGTATTCGCCTAGTGTGTTAGCGACATATAGCGTTTTTTCGTCACGACTAAGTTGAATGCCATTAGGACGTTCGATATCGTTAGTAAGTTGGATCAACTTGCCTTTAGGCGTTATGTAATACACTGCTGGACGTAGGGTATCTTTACTATCTGCTTTTGGTGCTACACCGCTATCGGTGAAGTAAATTCCGCCATTTTTATCGATTACTAAATCATTGGGACGTTGAAAAGGTTTTCCTTCGTAGTTATCAACAAACACTTTCTTGTGTCCTTCAGGGAATACAATACCTACTTGTGTATTAAGAACCTGCACAGAAATTAAATCGCCATTTTTGTTAAGTGCCAAGCCATTCGAACCATTGCTGTTTTCTAAGTATGTGGAGGTGGTGTTATCTGCTGCGATATGAATGATTCGGTTAGCTTTGGTCTCTGTAAAAAGAAACGTACCATCAGGCAATCCAATCGGCCCTTCTGTGCCATCGAACCCATCTTTAATTAACTCAAGTTTTGAGTCAGCAGCGAGTACACCTTCGATTGCTGTGCTTACATTATTTTGAGCATGTATGTGGGCGCTAAATAGTAATGCAATAGCACTGATGCTAAATGCTTTAAATTTCAATTGATCGATCTTACGTGTCATAAGTTTGTATCCTGGTTTCTATCTTAATAGTTGAGAAAAGTAATTTAAGGTTATTTAAGTAAAACTATAAATTAATAGTTATTAATACATTCTCAATAATTATGCCAAGATACAAATACTGAATAAAAATCCTGTAATTAGGATTTGTGATTGAAAATAGAACTGTTTTGCTGGATGTTTAAAGATTTAAGGAGCTTTTGGAGGTGGGATTATTTTAATGCTCTGTTGATTTTTAAACATTGGAGCTGCGGTGAGTGTTGTCGTTTAAGCAAGTGTTTAAATTTAGGCATTTACCCTTGCGTATCAATAGGCATATGCATATGACGAATAATTTTTTATCTACATGATAATTAATAAATAGTTCATATGTTATTCATAAATAAATAACAAAGATTATAAATACCAATAAAAAATCGCCATTTCTTTATTTATGCAAAAAAAATTTATTTCCTGGATTATTGATATATAAAAAAATAATCGTATGGCATGAATATGGCATAGCTCATGACAGTAACAACATATTCTGTTTATGAGTGATTTATAGGTATACAGAGTGCGATGTTCAAATAATACGATTGTTTAATTTTTGAGGAATAGGTATGAAGTTGTTTAGCAAAAAAGCTGCATTGTTTGCAGCTACTTTATTAGTGTCGTCGGCAAGTTTTGCAAAAGATATTACATTGCTTAATGTGTCCTATGATCCAACCCGCGAGCTGTACGTTGAATATAACGCAGCTTTTGCAAAATATTGGAAAACTAAAACCGGTGATGTGGTTAAAATTGATCAATCACACGGCGGCTCAGGTAGTCAATCACGCGCCATTATTGACGGTTTGCAAGCTGATGTTGCAACGCTTGCATTAGCCGCAGATGTTGATGCACTTGCTAAAAAAGGTAAATTATTGCCAGAAAATTGGATCTCTCGTTTCCCGAATAACAGCGCACCTTACACCTCTACCATTGTTTTTTTGGTTAAAAAAGGTAATCCGAAACACATTAAAGATTGGGATGATTTAATTAAACCAGGCGTAGAAGTTATTACTGCTAACCCTAAAACCTCTGGAGGTGCGCGTTGGAATTATCTAGCAGCATGGGGTTACGCTAAAAAGAAACTTGGGTCTGACGAAGCTGCGCAAGAATTTGTCAGCAAGCTTTATAAAAATGTACCTGTTCTAGATTCCGGCGCTCGTGGCTCAACGGTGACCTTTGCTCAGCGTGGCGTGGGTGATGTATTGTTGGCGTGGGAAAACGAAGCACATCTAGCGTTTAAAGAGTTTGGTGAAGATAAATTTGAAATTGTTGTGCCATCTCTATCAATCCTTGCTGAGCCATCAGTTGCTGTTGTAGATAAAAATGCAGATGCAAAAGGTAATGCTGAGGTTGCTAAGGCTTATTTGGAATATCTTTATAGCAAAGAAGGCCAAACTATTGCCGCTAAAAACTACTACCGTCCACGTGATGCACAAGTGGCAGCTACTTTTTCTAAAAATTTCCCTAAACTTGCGTTTGTAACCATTGATGATTTTGGTGGTTGGGGTAAAGCACAGCCTGAACATTTTGGTGATGGTGGTATTTTCGATAAAATTTATACCAAATAAGACCAGTGATTTTTCAAAACTAAAAACACCTGCCATGTGCAGGTGTTTTTTTGTGGAAATAAGTTTTATTGAGACTAATTAATTTTTAAATTTATATATTGTATTTTAGTTATAACTTTAGATTTTTATATTCCTTAGATTTTTCCAATTTAGCTTTTACAATGCACATCAATATGTAAATTTTATTATGTTTGTGTTTGCCGCAACAGATAAATATGAGGTTCTATCGTGAGTGATACATCTAAACAGCCCGTTGTTCTATCGCTTGAAGGGGGCAATGCTCAACCTTTATCAGTAAGAGCAAAAGCGCTCGTTTTTTCTGATCCTGTTTCCGCTGATTTGTTGGAATATATTGAGCGTATTTCGCCTAGCGAAGCGCCAGTATTAATCGGCGGTGAAACTGGCACTGGTAAAGAATTAGTTGCTCGTCATATTCATTTGCTCAGTGGTAGGAAGGGGCCTTTCTTAGCGGTTAATTGCGGTGCTATTAGTGATCACTTGGCGGAGAGTGAATTATTTGGCCATGAAGCAGGTTCATTCACTGGTGCAGTTGGTAAGCGTGAAGGCTGGTTTGAAGCGGCAAATGGCGGGACATTATTTCTCGATGAAATTGGCGACTTGCCTTTACCGCTGCAAGTAAAATTGCTGCGTGTTCTGCAAGAAAAAGAAGTGGTGCGTATTGGCTCGAGAAAAGCGATCCCGGTGGATGTACGCTTGGTCGCAGCTACCAACGTTGATTTGGATTACGCTGTATCTGCTGGCCATTTTCGTCGCGATTTACTGTATAGAATTAATATTGCACATGTGAAGTTACCGCCATTACGCGATCGTCCTGGTGATGTTTTACCTTTGGCGGAACATTTTTTAAAATCTTACAGCCAGCGTATGGGGTATAAGCAACCACAATTCTCCCATGAAGCAATTGAGTTATTAATACATTATTCATGGCCTGGAAATATTCGTGAATTAGAGAATGTAGTGCATTTCGCGTTGTTAGTGGCGGGTACAGATACGATTGATGCCTCACATCTAAAAGTCACTGGTGGATGGAATACGGGTACTAGTTATCCTGCTAGACCAACTCCTGCGCCGCAGGCTTCAATTACAAACTCGACGAGTAATACTAGCTCGCTAGTCAATGCCACCAAAAGTACAGATGATCCAATGTCCATTATCGCGCAACAATTGCGCCGGTTATTTGCGGAGCAGGGCGATGATTCCCATTTTGAAAAATTAGAGAATCTTATTGTCACAGAAGCTTTCACCCATGTGAAAGAAAATCAGGTGCACGGTGCCGCATTGCTAGGCATTTCACGAAATGTTATGAGAACTCTATTAAAACGCTACGGTTTTTTAGAAAATACTGATGCTCGTGCAGATGAAAAATATACTGTGAAAAATTTTAATGGGGCAAACAATGTGAAAAACGATATTTTGAATAATGAGTATTATTAATCATATATTATTTTTATTTATGGATTACTTCGATTTAATTTTTCTGATACCAGTTTCACAGATTTCAGTTATTCACGTTGTAGACATCATGCTCCAGCTTCCACTACCCGAGCTTTCAAACGCGGTGCGGCGAAATCAAGAAATACACGTAACTTCAACGGTAGGATTCCCTGCCCAGTGTGAACGAGGCTGATTGGGCGTGGTGCTGGCTCAAACGGTGCGAGCACAATGTCGAGTGCGCCGGTACGCAACGCACTTGCCATTTGGTAGAAATTTACGCGAGTGATTCCAATGCCCGCCACAGCGGCGTCAATCGCGGCTTCGGCGGTACTGACCGCTAGTCGTGAGCGTATAGGAACCATTATTTCCGATTTCCCTGACACAAAACTCCATACTTGCCTGTGCGACATCTGTTCGTAGGTAACACACGCATGCGCGGCAAGTTCAGCGGGGCTGGTTGGTGTGCCATGTTCAGCAAGATAGGTTGGGCTTGCACACACCACCGTTCGCATTAAACCAATTCGTGTCGCGATAAGGTTGCTATCGGGCAACTGCGCAATCCGCACTGCGATGTCGACGTGCTCCTCAAGAAGAGATATCACATGATCTGCCAGCACCATGCGCACATCAATATCTGGATAAATCTTGAGGAAATCATTTACCACGGGCAAAACATGCAAGCGGCCAAAGGCAATCGGGGCAGTAATAACCAGCTCGCCTCGGGGCGCAGCATATTCTCCCGATGCCGCACGCTCCGCTTCTCCCACCTCTTCAAGAATACGTCGGCAAGCGTTGACATACGATTGACCCGCTTCAGTGAGAGAAAGCTGGCGTGTGGATCTATGCAGCAGTCGGGTTTTCAGATGCGCTTCCAAGGCTGCTATTTTGCGACTTACGGTAGCAAGCGGAATCTTGAGCTGAAGTGCAGCCGCAGAAAAACTGCCTGCATCTGCAACCGCCACCAGGATTGACATTGATTCGAGACGATCAGTCATATTCTCACCTCTTGGAAGTATGATTCTTAATTTTGCCTTATTATCTTTGTGGGTGGAAGGATTTATTATTAGCCTAGTGCTGAAGAGCGAGATGAATTTAAGGCTTCTCAGCTCGTTACTTTTGGTCGTTGAAGGTTAATACCGCAAAATCTGGAGATCTACTATGTCAATGTATTTGAATCTCGATTCGTCGCCCTTGCAGCAAAAGGCTTCCATCAAAAATCTGCCGGTTAATCTATTCGCTTCGGTTATGGGTATTGCAGGGTTGTCTATTGCGTGGCGCCAAGCCAGTCAGGAGTTTGGAGTAAGCCTGCTGATCTCTGAAGTAGCAGGTATGTTCGCGCTAGCGGTATTTATAGTGCTGAGCACAAGCTATCTCATCAAAGCATTCAGGTATCCAAAGGCAGTTACCGCCGAGTACAAACATCCTATTGTGGGCAATTTTTTCGGGACAATCACGATTGCTATTTTGCTGCTGTCCTCAATTGTTGCTCAATTTAGCCAGACTCTAGCCGAGATTATGTGGACGCTAGGCACGCTGTCGACGCTCGCGCTCTGTTTTGCGATTGTTAGTCGGTTGCTGAATGGAAAGATTGATGTGGCGCACGCAGTTCCCGCTTGGTTTATCCCTGGGGTGGCGACATTGGATATCGCCGTTGCTGGTGGAACTATGCCAATGCTTTGGGCGCATGAAGTCAACTTGTTCTCACTTGCCGTTGGGACAATGATTGCGCTTTTGTTCTTTACGATGATTATGTCGCGAATGATTCACCACGAGCCGGTGCCCGCAGCAATGGTCCCTTCGCTAATGATTCTGATGGCGCCCTTCGAAGTAGGTTTTCTTGCCTACACGAATTTTACGCAGAAGGTCGATACGTTTTCTGGATTACTGTTTTACTTCGGGCTTTTCATATTCATCGCACTTGCACCCAAAGTTTTTCGTAGGGGAATTCCGTTTGCAAGTGGTTGGTGGGCGATTAGCTTTCCGATGGCAGCACTCACGAGCGCCGCGCTAAAATACTCCATGTTCGTTCAAGCGTGGCCGCTGAAGATGATGGCAATTATATTGCTCGCTACATTGAGCATCGCGATTATTGTTCTATTTGTGAAAACGCTGCACTTTCTTCTTAACGGTAAGTTGCTTGAGGGTTGAAGCACGGAAAACGGGAGGCAGAATAAAATTAATCGAAGCGGATCTGCCAAAATTAATATGGCAGATCCTCAGGTGAGGAGTTTTTATTTATTCACGCGAGTAAAAATAATTACTCAATTTTGCGAATGCTGTTGTTGTCAGAATCCGTTACGAACAAGCTAGTGCTGTCGGTGGTGATGCAGCAAGGGGAAGAATATCGCGCAACGGCACCCGTTATGTTCGGCGGTGGAATATGCCTTTTTGAAAGCCTGCGCAAGTCAATTCCACACTTTCGAATTTCTGCTACACACGTGCCTTATGTGCGTGAGTGAATTTTCTAATGTTATTATTTTCACTACATTATTTTCATAAAAAACATTTAACAAAATAAAAAAATATTATTTATTTTTTTAAATATTTCCAGTGTTTGATTCCATACAATAATATTTACATCATCAACCTCATTTTTAAATGTATAAACACTAGGTCAATTTTTGTTGCACTTTTTATTTTCTCGTTAATTACCCTTCGCGAAATAAATCCATAACTTCTCTTAAGTAAAGCTAGCTTTCTTGTCGTTGAATTGCACATGTGTGCGCTTAGTGCAGCTTTGGTGTTGTTAAGTAGATGTAGGTGTGTAGCCGGGTAACAAATAAATAAAAAGTGGCAATATTGCTACACGTGAGAGCTTCAATTTTTCAATGAATCTATTTAATTAATCGAAAATGTGACGGGGTAGAAAATAATGCATGAGTGTGATGTTAGGGTAATTCAAAGGTAATAAAAAAACGAGTCCTTTTGATGATTTAACATTAATTGAATTCACAATAATAATTTATGTCTCATCTGCTAACCTCCAGGGAGTCCTTTATGAATACTCTACTGTTTGAGCTGAAGTCAGCTATGTTCGCTTATTGTTCCTGTCGTTTTAACAAAATAAGAGTTGTATTGTCCATTTTGTCTTGCGCAATATTTTTAAGCGCATGCGGTGGAGGATCAGGTGCCGAATCATCGCCTGTGGCCTCGGAAGCACAATCGGTGGAATCAATTTCCAGTAGCCGAATAACTAATTCCGCTGATCCTTCAGTCTCTAACGAGGCATCCATTTCATTGCCCGTGGCTACAGTAAATGCTAAAAGCGATGCACAAGGTTTAACGTTGGGGTACGACAACAGCAAAACGAAATGGTCGCAAGTAAATATTTATCTTTTTGATGGTAATGATATCAAGCCTGAATCAGCAGGTAGTTTCCCTGGTACTACTATGACCAAACCTGCGGATCCAAATGGTATTTGGACTTACGTAGTGGATGCAAAATATCTTAGAAATGGTGCGATTAAAGTTATATTTAATAATGCTTCTGGGATGCAAACTACAGATTTATCTATATCTCAATCAGCAAATTACGTTAATGACTCTTGGGTGCCTGTTGCAAGTTCGACAGAAGAAAGTTGGGTATTTAGAGGGTCTCCAAATGGTTGGGGAAAAACTTTAATGAGTAAGTCAGGTAATTTATTTGTTACTTGTCAAAAATTTGTTGAGTCTGAATCTGCATTTAAAATAAGTAATGCAAACAAATCTGATTGGGAAGAAGCTTATCCAGCGCAAAATTATTCAGTAACACAAAATTTTAGTTATGACATCACGTTTGATTCCACAACGCATGCGATTACTGTTACTAAACGTATAAGTGATTGTGGAGTCGTTGTAGCTAGTTCATCAAGTGTTGTTTCTATAAGTAGTATAAAAAGTTCGAGTTCGGTTGCGAGCTCGAAAAGTTCATCCAGTGTATTGAGTTCTGTAAAAAGCAGTGTATCGAGCATTACGGTGAGTTCCAAAAACTCTTCTCGTGCAGCTAGCAGCATTTCAAGTGTTAAAAGTAATTCATCTTCAAGTATAAAAAGTTCTGCTTCGAGTGTTATGAGTTCAAGTGTAAAGAGCTCTGCTTCGAGTGTTGTGAGTTCAAGTGTAAAGAACTCTTCTTCAAGCATTGCAAGCTCAAGTGTAAAAAGTAGCTCTTCAAGTTCTAAATCTGCATCTTCAATTGCTGTGTCAAGTGCGTCTTCAGATCCTTTCGCATCAGCACGCACTTTGTATGCAGCTCAATGCGTTGTCTGTCATGGTGTCAATGGAACGGGTGGTTTTGGTGGTGTATTAAATACTCTTCATACGTCTGACAAATATACGTTGGCAACGTTGGCTACAAAAATTAGTACAACAATGCCTTTTGGAAATGTAGGTTTATGTAGCGGTACTACGCCAGGCACTTGTGGTTATGATATAGCGAATATGATTATGTCTAACAAGTGGCTGCCAGATGCGCAAAGTAGTTCATCAAGTGCTATGAGTAGCTCTTCAAGCGCACCTGCTTCAAGTAAGAGTTCTTCGAGCGCAATTGTTGTTGTCCCCAGCAGTTCTAGTATAAAAAGTTCATCATCTTCCAGTGTGGTGAGCTCCAGTGTGAAAAGTAGTTCATCCAGCTCAACACCTGTGGTTGTATCTTCTTCATCCATCACAGCGTCAAGTGCTGCTCAAAATTCTTCTAATGCGGCAGCTTCCTCTGTTGCAACATTATCAACCGTTGAAATTGCGCCCGGTGCTGTTGATGTGGCAGTTGGTGCAAGTCAGCAATTGGTTGCTGTAGGTAAAATGAGTGATGGTTCTTTATCGAACCTGTTTGGTAAAGTCAGCTGGACTATAGCAAGTGGTAACACCGTTGCTTCTATTACTTTTACCGGCTTGTTGAAGCGTTTAACGGCTGGCACGGCTGTTGTTCAGGCAGTCTCACAAGGTAAAACTGCAACATTGACTATTGGTAGTGTTGCTACAACGGATCTGGTGATTGGCTACGATAACAATACAACCAAATGGAGCACGGTAAACATATATCTGTGGACGTCTAACGGAGTTATCACCAATGCATTCCCTGGCGATGCAATGACGGCAGGAGCTAATGGTGTCTGGACTTATGCACTTGATGCAAGCAAGTTGGTGGGTGGTTCTGTCAATGTTATTTTTACCAACAAGCCAAGTGGCACAGCCCAAACTGCAGATTTAACAGTGGGCCAATCAGCTGTATATAAAGATGGAACCTGGACACCAACAACTAATGCTACGACGTCTGCACAGGTAGCAGTCATTGACGGGACAATCGTTGGCGGTGGTACTATTTTCCCCTCGGGTACTGTATTAACCATTAATGCTAATACTTCAACGACTGCCTTTAGCAGTTGGACGGGTGCATCTGCTGCTTATATTTTTACCGACCCTTTCCAGGCCCAGGCGAAACTAGTTGTACCAAGTGGCACTGATTCGATGTCCTTGCAGGCATTGTTTGCTACAGCAGCGGATCCATTCAAATCTGCTCGTACAACTTATGCAGCACAATGTGTGGCGTGTCATGGTGTCAATGGTGCTGGTGGTCCTGGTGGTGCTCTTGATATTTTAAAGTCAAGTTCAAGCACCAAGTACACTCTGACTACGTTGATCAACAAAATTTCTACTAGCATGCCGATGAACAACCCAGGCAGTTGTACCGGTAATACAGCAGGCACATGTGCGTATGATATCGCCAATATGATCTTATCCAATCAGTGGGTTCCTAGTACTAGTTGTACAGGTGCAAACTGCGCAACAACAAATAGTCTCGATCGTCGTAACTTACGTTTGTTAACCACAGAAGAGTACCTCAATAGTGCCCGCGATATTTTTGGTGTGCCTCTGGCGGATTCAATTATGTTGAGTGCAGCAGGTGATGGCACTGCTAGAAACTTTAATACATCTTCCTCATTGGCGCTTGATGACAATCGTACGGTGGGTTATGACATGGCAGCAACGGAAATTGCCAAACAAGTAATTGCTGCAAAAAGTTTCTTTAGTCTAGTAAATGGTTGTGGTGCTTCGGATGCAACTTGCGTTGTAAAAGGATTAGGTAACAAGATTTTCCGTCGTCCTTTATCAACCGTGGTTGATAGTAGTGGTACGAGTGAAGTTACTCGCTATGCGGCACTGTACTCTGCGGCTGACGCTGGGAAAGCAGTTCTTGAAGCTCTGTTGATATCGCCTAACTTCATGTATCGCTCTGAAATGGGTACTTTGGATACTGCAACAGGTTTATACCGCCTAAATAATTATGAAATTGCTACGTTGTTGTCTTATAGCTTCTGGGCAAGTACACCAGATGACACATTACTGGCAGTCTCCAAAACAGCGGAAGATAATAAAACAACATTTGATGTAAAAGCCCAAACAGCCCGTCTGTTAGCTGATGCGCGTGCGGAGCGTGGGCTACGTCGTTTTGCGCAAGGCTGGTTGCTAAATGGCAGATACGGTTATCTCGTTAGTACTAATCTGGCAGCAGCTTTTGATGAGGAGTCTGTTCGCTTTGCCATTGAAGCGATCAAGGCTGATTTACCTTATACAACGCTGCTCACCGCCAACTATACGTATGCTAATCCTGATTTGGCGCAGTACTATAAAAGTAGTGCTGTTTCGACCGGCTGGGCAAAAAGTACGTTTGCAAGTGATGACCCACGTAGCGGTACCGGTATTTTGGGCCAAGGCAGCTTCCTGGCAACACGAGTGAGCACTATTGAAAATCCTTCACCCATCAAACGTGGAAATTATGTGCGGTCTGTATTGATGTGTCAGGATTTGCCGCCGCCACAAAAGGCTGGCTTGTCATTACCCAAAGGACCTGATGACACTAATCGTACTGCAACTATGAAGCATACAAGTGATCCGGCATGTCAGGGTTGTCACCAGTATATTGACGGGATAGGTTTTGGACTTGAAAGCTATGGCAGTAATGGTTTGTTCCGCACTACTGAAACATTATTAAGTGGTATGACTGCAACAATTGATGCAAGTGGATCTATAAAAAGTTTGAATTCAGCGGAATCCAAGCTTGACCCTAATAGTGCTGCTATTGCTTACCAGACAGTACCACAATTAGCGACGCTGATTGCGAATAGTGGTCAGGGCAGTGCTTGTTACTCTCGTCAATTCTATCGTTACATCACAGGCCGCAATGAAGACGCTGCTGATGAAAATATCATCCCTGTTTATAGCGCCAATATGAGGGCCGGTGGTGGAATGAAGCAAATGCTTGTTGATTTGGCTACAAACCCCAGTTTCATTCTGCGTCGCAAGTAAAAGTGGAGCAATTATAAAATGAAAGATATAAACAATCGTTCACGTCGCAAGTTTTTGGCTGATATGGCAAAAGTGGGAGTAGCACTTCCATTTGCTGGTCAAATGTTTGGTCAACATGCCTTTGCCGCTGGCGCAGGCTATAAAAATGTTCTCTTTATGTATATGCCTAATGGTGTACATCATGAGTATTGGAACCCTTCGATAACCGGCACCATTCCTGCTAATTCCGGTGAGTTAAGTTTTGGGTTGGGCTCATTAAAAGATTGGCACCAGAATATTATTGTGTTGAAAAATATTTATATTGATATTGAATCTGGTGGTGGCGGTGATGGTGGTGGGCATACCAAAGCGCAGGCAGGTTGTATGACCGGTGATTACAGTAATGAAGCGCTCCCCAGTATCGATTATATGATTTCTGAAAAACTCGGTACTAAAGGAGTATTGAATGTAGGTGTGCGTACCGGCAATGGTACAGCAAGTGAAGCTGGCCAAAGTTTTTCCTTGATGGTATCGAAACCACGCGGTGTAAAAAACTCGGATCGACCTATACCTAATAATAATCCTGCAGATGTTGCGGCAAAACTGCAGGCTCGGGTGAGCCCTACGCCTGTCGATCCATTAAAAGCTAAAGTATATGACGCTGCCATTGCTGATATGGCAGTATTGTCCAGCACTAAGCTGGCCGATGATCGCCAAGGCAAAATTGACCAGCATCAAGCGGCGCTTACGAAGTTAAAAAATAAACAGCAGGAAGGTGTCTTTAAAATCCCGTTTGATAGCAGTGTAAGCGAGACCATCAGCTTAACAGATTCAATTACTTCAAAATCTAACAAGACAGATTTAATTGAACAGTTTCCTTTGCTGATTAAGGCTCAGATTAATAATATCGTGGCAGCATTTGCCAATGGTTTGTATAACGTTGCGACGTTGCAAATGTCGACAGGTAATGAAAATGGCGGGCGAGCTATTTACAGTTTTAATGATTGCTGGGCAATGTCGCAATTGGCAAAAGACCAGGGAGTAGGTAGCTATCTGGCCCCTCGTGGCAACGATGGTGATCATGCTAGTCATGGTCCTTCACATAATACGGGCAGTTGTTCTTTTCAGGGCCAGACACGCTGGCATAGTTCGATGATGGCATATGCCATGCAACAATTGAGCGCACAGGGTTTGCTTGATCAAACATTGGTAGTGTTGTTTTCGGAAGAGGGCGATAACAATCATGATTTGCGCTACGGTGGTATCGTTGTGGGCGGAGGCACTGGTGGTGGTTTGTCCTTTGGCCGTGTGATTGATTGTGGCTCGGCAGCAGGGAGTGGCACGCATAAATTGTTTGGCGATGTTGCCCGCTGGATGGGAGCACCAATGACTGAAGGTCCCTGGAAAAGTGGTATCATTTAATGAAATATTCTAAATTTAATAACTATGTGTGAAAATAAAAAAGCAGCTGGAGTTACAGCTGCTTTTTTATTTCTGTGATGGTTAAATTCTTATTTACGATTTTTGGAATTAATTTGCGCTGTGTATGCTCATGGAAATTTAATATTAATAACTGAGCTAATTTCAGGAGATGTATAGATAGGGGCGACTCTGTGAAAGGTAATTTAAATATTTTCTAACATGAATGCTAGACAAAGTTTCTCTCTTTCTTCAGTGGTGCTTGTGTATGGAATGACCAAAAATTTTGTAGAAGGTATGTAGTTGATAAGCGCAGAAATTTTTTTCCGTTGATCATTTGGCAGCGCATTTGACGAAAAATAAACTTTATACATACATGAATCATATAGTAAAAATAAAATTTCAGCAGTTGTTTGTAGCACTGCTGTTTTAGAGTCGACCTGGTTGAAAACAACGTCAGTCTGTTGTTTGTTTAAACAATAGGCGATTGCATCAATTTTACGAGGAATAGGAGCTAAAGAGTTTTCTGGAATTGCATTACTATCAATGCAAACGCCAATTAAGTCGTCATTTTTTCGTATAACATCTACCACATATTTTGTGGCATCTAGATTTTTACCATCTACATTTTTTGATGTAAAGAATTTTTCATAATCCAAAATAAGCCAGGTTTTTTCTTTGATGCTGTATAGGCTTGCGCAATAAAATGTTCCTTTTGTGGCACCATTCATACATTCATGTAAAAATTTTTGGTAGTTCATTTATTTTTTCTCTTATAATGTTGAATGAAGAGCTGTCATAAAATTTCTACCATTTTTCATGCCAATAAATTATCCGATCATTGCCACGATAAGAACCAAAGTTATACGTCCTATTTGGAATACGAGTATCATCGGAGTAATTGAGATTCTGGTTCCAGTCATAACGGAGCCATGTCAGGGTTGTTAAATCAATACCAACCACAAAAATGCCAGTCCCGAATAGGTTTGGCTTACTGAAATAATGTCCTGCAGTCCCCGCACTAAAATGCACACCGCCCGTAGAGTTAGTGTATGTACCTGTAGTCGTTCCACTGCTCAAAGGTACATTGAAATTACCAGCTGTAGCTAAAGTACCACTTGGGTATGTGATTGCCGAAAGAGGCACTATCGTGCAAGAATCATTGGCATTCAGCACAAAATTATTACCTGTCCAATATTCGGTTTGAAAAGTCACGGGTAACTTCACAGTTTCCGGGCCAGAGGCACCGTCCAAACGTAAGCGACCATAACGCAATACCAAGGGTGAACCAATACTGACTGCTGTACACGCCCCACCACAGGCGCCTGTGGTAGTCGCGTTCATGTTTTGACCGGTCAACGTACGCCCACCATCGAAGGTCTCTACTACGCTCAACCCCCATTGCAAACTGGTCATGGGAGCTTCACGCGCCCCCGTCGCAAGCTCACGCAATACAGTAGCAGTTGTGCTGGTAACAGTCATAACACCACTACTCCACGCTGGCGTAGTGCCATCGGTTAAGCGGGATGTAAAGGTTGTCCCATTAGCGCTATCAGAATCTTCTGCTACATACGCAGGCACACCCATAGATGCCGCAAGCGCATAGGTCGAACCGTAATTGGTCACAACGCTATTGCCCACGCTTTGCGCCTGCAGTACATAATTCAACCCGATGCCTGGCTGACTTAAATAACTAAAACCACCGGCAACACAAC